>Ga0209506_1000001_pt1 | contig 819888 bp, 674 predicted proteins | sample AD_JPNHG2_MetaG_FD_184409 | JGI IMG/M metagenome (GOLD analysis project Ga0209506, IMG submission 184409) | Active sludge microbial communities of municipal wastewater-treating anaerobic digesters from Japan - AD_JPNHG2_MetaG (SPAdes) (version 2) | ecosystem: Engineered > Bioreactor >...
CTGGAGAGATTCCTTTAATTTTAAGTTAAATTTCTCTTTAAAATTAGTCATGTCGGAAGTACAAAGATCAGGACGTAAAAAAATATGGCAAATTAGTCATTAGACTCCGTCTGGAGGAACGTAAACGTTTATGAGTATAATGCCATTTCCAATTCTGGCCAAATGTCCGTATTGTGGTTATCAAAAAACGGATATTTTTACCATATTTTTTGCTCTCAATAATATTTTCTCCGTATTTATCTGAATATCAAATGCTATAAAAGTTTTTAGCAGCTAAAATATTCCATTAACCCTAAAATCTCATCTTGTCAATCTTGTCGCAAATAATGCCGTTTTACTCGTACCTGAGTGCCTCGATCGGATCGAGTTTGGCGGCTTTCAGCGCCGGATAAGTTCCGAAAACTACACCAATCAAAAGCGAGAATCCCATGCCGACGAATATTGACCAGAGGGGAATCACCGGCGGCAGTTTTAACGCCTGAGCAATTAATAATCCTACCAATACTCCCAGTAAAATTCCGATCAAGCCGCCAAGCAGGCAAATTCCTACGGCTTCGGTCATAAATTGAGTAAGAATATGACGTCTCTTAGCACCAACTGCCTTGCGAATCCCGATTTCGCGAGTACGTTCCGTCACCGAAACCAGCATAATATTCATAATGCCGATACCGCCGACTACCAAGGAAATTCCACAGATAATCACCGCCGCAATGAAAATAAAACCGGTTAGATTCCGCAAGGTATTCATAATCGAGTCAGCCGTAACTACTTCGAAGTCATTCTCGGCTCCGGGCGGGACTTTGCGCGCAATCCGCAGAATCGCCGTCACCTGATCCATCGCATCGAGAATCATCTCTGGGCTTTTAGCTTTTACGGCAATATTGATGGAACCCCAATCACCGTAGGTTTTGATGAAGGTCGAATTGGGAATTGTGACAATGTTGTCCTGGTTGCCCATCATCGCCTGACCCATTCTTTCCATCACCCCAATGACTTCATAGCGAATGCCGTCAATTTTGACCTGCTCGCCGATTGGATAGGTGAATGGAAATAATTTTTCGGCTACATCGGTTCCCAATACCACCACTGCCCGACGATGTTGCACATCCATCAGGCTGATCATTCGTCCTTCGCTGATATTGCGCCCGTTGACATCCGCCCAATACTCATCGCCGCCGTAAACCAGCACGTTGGGATTAGTTGCTTTGTCTTTATACTTGACGGTTTTGCCCCAGCGATAAAATTCCGCTGAAACCGCCGAAACCAGGGTAGCGCTCCGCTTAATAGCTTCAGCATGTTCATATTTCAAATCCTTACGCAAGCGATATTTTTGATCGAGATGCCCCACCTGAACCGCTGGAAATTTCTGAATCCAGAAAACATTTCCGCCGATAGAACTCAGGCTCTTGGTCATATAGCGATCCAGAGCATTTATAATGGACATCATCCCAATAACCGCCGTAACGCCGATGACGATTCCCAGCGTCGTCAAGAACGTGCGCATCTTGTTGGATTTTACCGTCTGAAAGGCGAGTTTTAAGCCTTCGTCAAAATTCATCTTAACCTTTAACCACACGTAAACGCGGATTTAATTTGTTGTTATTTTTAGTCATTTGTAGTCATTCAATAGTTCTTCTGTGGTTATTCAGTAGTCATTCGGTAGTCATTCAGTTGTTATTTGTAGTTATTTATTGTCATTTATTGTCAATTTTGTTATTTGTAGTTATTCAATTGTAATTCGATAGTCATTCGATGGGTATTCAGTTGGAAATTTGATGATTACGGTTTTCAATTTATTCATACCTCAGGCATTCGATTGGATTGAGGCGGGCGGCTTTGCTCGCCGGGTAAATGCCGAAAAATAAGCCAACCACTGCCGAAAATCCCAAACCCATAAAAACCGACCAGGCGGGAACAGCCGAGGGGAACGGGGTGATTTTGCTGATGATTAATGAGACGATAAAACTCATAACAATGGCGATGATTCCGCCGACACCGCAAATGATTACCGATTCGACCAGAAATTGGAAGGTAATGACCTTACGCTTGGCCCCGAGCGCCATTCGGATGCCGATTTCTTTGCGACGTTCCGTAACTGAAACCAGCATAATATTCATAATGCCGATTCCGCCAACGAGCAGCGACAGCGTCCCGATCCCGATCGCGGCAGTGTAAAGCCCGCGCGTCAGCCTATTGTACATATCGGTCAATACTTCCTGTTGATTGATCGAAAAATTATCCTCTTCGGTCGGTGTCAATTTACGGGCAAGGCGCATCAGAAAGCGTAATTCGTCTTTGGCTTCCTCGACTCTGGCGGGATCGCTAACTTTGACTGCGATCGAAATACTGCGGTGCCAGCCGAAATTTTTAAAAACGGTGCCCAGCGGGACGTAAACCTCGGCGTCGAGACTTTCGCCGAGGAAACTGCCGCGTTTTTCAGTTACCCCGATTACGGTATAAGTCGTCGCGCCGATTTTAATCTTTTCGCCGATGGGATTGCGATTATCGAATAATTTATCTTTGATTTCCCAGCCTAGAACGACATTATTTTTATTGCGTTCGATTTCGGCAAAAGAGAAAAAACGTCCCTCCTCGATAACAAGTCCCGTGACCACATCATAATGATCCGAAACGCCATTGACCGAAATGCCGTTGAGCGTTCTATTGCGGTAACGAATATCCTGACGGGTGCTGGTAGAAGGCGAAACCGCTTCGGCTAATTGCATCCGTTCGCGAATGAAATTGGCTTCTTTCAAGGTTAGTCTCGGGCGATTGCGAAATTTGGAAAAATCTTCCATAGTCGCCCAGGGGTATCTATCAACATAAAGGGCATTACTACCGAGATTGGCGATTTGGCTGGCAAATCCGCGATTCAGCCCTTCGATGATCGAAGCCACTGAAACGACTGTCAGGACACCGATTACGATTCCGAGTGTCGTCAGCATTGTCCTCATTTTGCTCTGCATAAGAGCCCGCAAAGCAATTTTGACATTTTCCCAGAGTTTAATAAAAAAGGAAATCACGTTTTCAATTCCGAATATCTTCGGCGATATTACCGTCGCGTATATGGACAATCCGCTTGGCTCTTTCGGCAATGTCTTTCTCGTGAGTTATGATTACGACGGTATTGCCAGCCTCATGCAAGTCTTTAAAAATCTGCATAATTTCTTCACCGGTGGCGGAATCCAGATTGCCGGTTGGTTCGTCGGCCAGAATTATAGATGGGTTATTGACTAATGCGCGCGCAATTGCCACGCGTTGGCGCTGACCGCCGGAAAGTTCATTCGGTTTGTGGTTTTTGCGATCAGAAAGGCCAACTTTCTCGATGGCGGCTTCAGCTAATATTTTCCGTTTGGCGGCAGGTATGCCGCTGTAAATCAACGGTAATTCCACGTTATGCAGAGCGTTCACCCGCGGCAGTAGATTGAAGGTTTGGAATACAAAACCGATTTTGCGATTGCGGATTTCAGCCAGCTGATCATCATCCATTTCATGGACCGGCACATTCTCCAATTCGTAGCGACCGGAAGTCGGGGTGTCGAGACAGCCAATAATATTCATCAAGGTTGATTTTCCGGAACCGGATGGTCCCATAATTGAGACATACTCGTTCGGCTGGATTGAGAGATTCACACCGCGGAGCGCATGAACCTCTTCGCTACCGACTTTATATATTTTGACAATATCTTTTAATTCGATTAAGGAATCCATTAGCCACCGAAATAGAAATTGAAACGATAGATTACATTATCAAGGTCCAAATCCGGAACGCCTTCAACGCGATGATGATCCATCCGCCAACCTTTTTGATCCATCCGAGTATAGATATAGCCGACATTTCCACCTACCGCAAACCAGCGAAAAACATTGTAACGAAAACCGACCGTCGGCATAAGGGTAAAATAATCAGCTGAAAGAGAACTGCTATAATCATGAAAAGTATGAGAGGTGGCTAGAGTATTGGGAGTATATCCGGCAATTAAACTATCCCAGGAAACGATCGAGCCATGTTGATAAAAGTCTATGGAAGCATTGCCGCCGCCAATCATTAGACCGAGATACAACTCCGTTTTACTAAAGGGATGAACGACTTTATCAATTGTAAAACCTCCGAAACTAATCGCAAGTTTAACTTCTTTCTGAATATCACCAGGCTTGCCGTGGGCAATCATTTCGCCTCCAGCACCGAGTCCCCCAATCCGGATACTTTTACCTAAAAATGCCCATCCGCCGCCGCCATTCAGTATCATATATTTATCAAAATCAGTGACTCCAATCGGGTTCAGCGAGCTATTCAAATCAGCCAGATTCAACGGCAGATAATAAATATCCCAGCCACCGGCCGCGCCACGGAAATAGCCATATTTCTGTCCTCTTCTATGGGCTTCTTTGTCATTTTCTTTCCAATTCCAATTCCAATCCCAATCGGTGAGCGGAATATGACTTTTCCAATTTTCATCCTCGACGATTTCATCCAGTGATTTTCCTTCTTCTTCCGAAAGTTCATTCTGGAGAGTATCCCGAGTCGGAATAGATTTCAATTCGTCAAAAGGATCCTTGGCATCGGTCGAATCAGCCGCATTTAAGAACGTAGCAAATAACAATCCAAACGATAGCATTAACACCTTTTTCATGGCTTTGCTCCTTCTTTATTCTATTTTGTTTGTGATTTTCAATGGCGAACCGTCCTTGATGTCCTTACTGATGACTTTGTAAGGACCAATAACGATTTCCTCACCTTCATCAAGACCTTCGAGGATTTCAAAATGGGTGTCGGAACTAATGCCGATTTTGACAGTGCGCTGTTCGGCAATTGCACCGGTTGACCCTTTAAAGGGCTTATTAGTTTTGGTCGTATCACCGACGGGCGATTTTACGACGAACACTACTTCCTCGGTCTTGATTTGCCCGAAAGGCACCCCAGCTGGCGCCGAAATTTGCGATTTTTCAGATTTTCTATCTTGAGACTCAGCTCCGGGGGTCGGCTTTTCTACTGGCGGTCGCGCCGTTAGAGCTTGAATCGGAATTGCGATCGCATTTTCTTTTACATCGGTAATAATATCCACGGTAGCCGACATCCCGGGTCGGAAGCGGGCATCTTGACCAATAACAGCGATCTTGACTAAAAAATTGGTCACCTGTTCCTGAGTACCGGCTCCAGTCGTCGTGGCGGAATGGGCAATTTCCGACACAACTCCCTTGAATTTCGCATTGGGGATGGCATCCAGTTCGATTAGAGCCGTATCACCGATCGCCACGTTGACGACATCGGTTTCGTCCACATCTACCTCCACCTGAACTTTGGACATATCGGAAACGACGAGGATTACGTCTTCCTGAAAGACTGAGCCGAGGGCGATTTCGCCGACCTCTTTTTTTACGCTGGTAATGATGCCAGCCATTGGGGCAGTGATGCGGGTCTTGTCGAGATCATCTAGCGCCTGCTTCAAAGCGGCTTCTGCCTGAACTACCTGGCTTTCCGCCAATTCCATCTGGGCTTCGGCCGCTTCCCTATCCGCTTCCGGCGCCAAATTCCTTTCGTAGAGAGCCTTGATGCGCTTTAGTTCGCTGGCGACTTTGTTGCGATTGGCTTTGGCGGATTGGACGGACGAAATGGCCTTCTCGTAGGCGGCTTCGTACTGAGTCCGGTCGAGTTCCACCAGCAGATCACCCTTCTTGACGGTCTGACCTTCTTTGACCGCAATATTGATTATACGAGCGCTGACATTTGCGCTAATCTTTACCTGCGAAACCGGCTGTAAAGAGCCGGAGGCGTTGACAGTCTGAACAATGGTCTGGCGCTTGACTTTTTCCGTCTGAACTGCTAATGGTTTTTCCTTTTTCTTGTTCATATTGAGAAAAACAATTGCGCCAATGACGACAATTACAATTACTATGATTAAAACTTTCTTTCCGCCTTTTTTCATAATTCACTCCGGTTGTTGCAATATTCCCATTAAATAGGCCAGCTGGACTTCAGCGATTTTGGCATCATATTTTGTTGTGACCAAATTTCCTTGAGCTTTGGTGAAAGCAACCTGCGCATCCAGTACATCCAACAGCGTAGCCGAATTCAGACGGTACATCTCCTGCGCCAAACGCAAATCCTCCTGCGCCGATAGGATATTGATCTCGTTGATTGCGATCATTTCCAGATTGGTATTAATGGTCAGGATTAGTCTTTCCACTTCACTGATAATTTCCAGTTTTTTCTTTTCAATCTGGTCGTCATAAAGTTTATAGTTGATTTTCTTTTGTTGGATATTCGCTTTCCGGTTAAAACCGGTAAAAAGCGGGTAGCTGATATTTAGATTGAGCGAGGTTCGCCACCATTTATCGAATTCACTGTAAGTGCGCTCGATTTCTGAACCGTCTCGTCCATAGGAAAAAGAACCGTTTACCGACGGTAAAAGATCGCCTCTGGCGATTTTATAATTCAAATAGGAATTCGATTTCTGGATTTGGAGCGATTTCAACTCAGGATTATTTTCCAGTGCTTTTTGCTCGGCCACAGCCTGGTCAATCGTTTCCGGTTTGATGTAGGAATCTTCGTAAACCTCCAGAGCATAATCAGAAGCAAGACCGATCGCCACTTTCAAATCGTTCAAAGCGTTTTTCAATGACGTTTGCTGTTTAATCAAATTTAGGCGGCTTTCGCCTTCATTGACCTGGGCTTTCAGTACGTCTTTTTTGGCAACCTGTCCGATTTTGTACATTTCTTCCGTTTTTTTCAATTGTTCCTGACTGTTTTTCAAAGTCATTTCATAGACTTTCAATAACTCTTTAGTTTTTAAAACCGTATAGAATTTTTCGGTGACATTGGCAATAATGGCTTGTTGAGTGCGATTGAGATTCAGCCGAGAACTCTGCACTTCACCTTTGGCGAGTTTTATCTGATTCTGCCGTTTGCCGCCATTGTAAAGATTCTGATTGAGAGAAAGCCCCGTGCTGAAATAATTGGAAGACGTATCGTTAGTCGGAATGTAAACCCCCTGGTAGAATCGTTCACCTGCTCCTACAGTGGATCTAGTCGCTGAATAATCGAAACTGACGGACGGCAAAACAGTGCTATAAGAAGATCGGATACCTTCTTCTGCCATTTGCAATTGCTTATCGCTTATTTTCAAGTCCTGATTTTGCGATATTGCCAATTTTATACAATCTTTTAATGATAATGAATCGGCACCGTACATCAGCATTTGACCAATTAACAAAATAAAAATTACTCTTTTCATACCTACCAACTTAAACCTATTTTATATTTTTGCCAGGCCACCTATACCGGCAACTGCCAGACAATAAATCAGCCAGCAGATAAAAATTGTCCAGATACTCTTACTGGTTTTTACCTTAGATACAACTCCCACACCAATACCCAGCAAAATCACTTTCCAGAGAACAAAAAGATCGAGATTGGCGAAAAGCCGGAACCAGAAAGTAGAATCGTCCTGGAGAAATACGGCCGGGCTGGTATAAATCCGCACAGTCTGCTGAGACAACATCAGTGGAACTTTTACCGCATTAGCGATAATGTCCACCAAACTTGCATAAGCGCTCACCGCCAGCATACTTTTATACTTGACTTCGCCGCCAAATAAAAAATTGCTGACTAAAATCAAAACTCCCGCCACTACGGCGGTTCGCACCACGATGAAAACGGCACTGGTGATATAAGCGCGAGCCGAACCGGCTTGCTGATCTATTCGGTCGTAAGCCAGTGCTTTTTGTTCCTCGGTAAGTCGCTCACTCCGGGCGATATAATCTTTCTGCTCCTCAACCGTTAGCGGCGTGACGTATGGCATTCCTGCCAGCGCTACCAGAAGGACAAGCAGAACCGGCACGACAATATCCAGCCAGCCGGTTTTGACTGCTAGAGCCCGGAAGGTTGCCGATGGTTCCCAGAAAATTGAAATTATTTTACTAAAAATAGTCTTGTTTATATCCTCGCTCATTTTGATTTTCGCTCCATTGGTGATAAAAACTCGTGTTTTAGATAAATGAACATTCTAAAGGTTGTCAGGCTTTCCGCTTTAAGTTGAATTTTTTAAGCAATTCAGCCCAATTTCTTTCCAGAAAAGTGTGCGCTGCGTCATAAGTATTGTCAATTTCACCCTCAAGAATCGCTTCCTCGATCGCCGATTTGATAAATCCTACCGCTGGCCCGGGTGGCAGATTACAGAACCGCATAATTTCCTCTCCGCGTACCGGCGATTGGAAAGCCCGCAGGCGGTCTTTTTCCCGTACGTTTTCGATTAGATTGACAACCCGATCGAAATTGGCGCGATAAGTTTCAACTTTTTGAATATTTTTTGAGGTAATGTCGGCCCGACATAGCAAAATCAGATCATCTAATTCCTCTCCGGCTTCGACGATGAGGCGTCGCACGGCGCTGTCTGTAATTCCTTCCGAAGCAATGGCGATCGGCCGTAAATGCAGACGCGTTAATTTGGTGGCGTATTCGATGGTTTTATTCGGCAATCGTAAGCGTTTCCCAATTTCAGTGACCATTTGCGCGCCCAATTCCTCGTGTCCGTAGAATGTCCAACCTTTGTCCGGGAAAAATTGCTTGGTTAAAGGTTTGGCTACGTCGTGTAAAAGAGCCGTCAGCCGCAATTCAAATTTTGAACTCACCTGGGCAATATTGTCCAACACCTGTAAAGTATGCTTGAAAACATCTTTATGGTGATAGCCATTGCGTTGATCAACTCCATCGAGCGCCGCAATTTCCGGTAGAATCAAATCCAGCAAAGTAGATTCCTTCAGTAATTCAAAACCTCGGGATGGTTTTTCCGGCACTTTCAGGATTTTGGTAAGTTCATCGGTAATGCGTTCCTGCGAAATAATCTTGATTCGCTCACGAACTCGCTTAATGGCTTTGAAAGTATTTGGCTCGATCTGAAAATTCAACTGAGTGGCGAAACGGATGGCTCTCAGCATTCTCAGCGGGTCTTCGGAAAAAGTGGTAATCGGGTCCAGCGGAGTGCGAATGATTCCGGCGTTGAGGTCTTTTAAACCTTCGAAAAAATCCGTCAACTCTAGGTAATTCTCCCGATTCAAAGAAAGCGCCATTGCGTTGATAGTAAAATCACGGCGGGCTAAATCATCGCGTAAGCTGCTTTCGGTAATCTGTGGCTTGCGCGACGAATTTTCATACTCCTCCATCCGCGCCGTAGCAACTTCGATCAGTTTATCATGATAAGGTACCATAGCCGTTCCAAAGCGCGGATATTCAATGACGTTATCAACTTTCAGGCTTTTTGCCAGCTGATGGGCAAATTCTATACCGTTGCCGATGACTGAAATATCAATATCTTTAGTATCAATTCCCAGCAACCGGTCACGCACCACGCCGCCCACTAGAAAGACGCGCTTCTGATTGCGCTCGGCAACCGCGGAGATTTTCTTTAAAATGTCGGACAATGGATCGTCTGAAGTAAATAGAGAATTGAGAGATGTCATAATGAAACTTTTAAAATGCTCGTCAATTTACCAACATAGTCGGTCAATCACAACACTAATTGAAGAGCAAATGTTCCGTAAAAACGGGCTTATTTTCAATTGCATGATTGCAGGAAAGTGCTAATAAGCGCAAGTAAGTGCTTTTAAGTGCTAATAAGTGCTATTAAATGCCTAATTCTTTTGATAAAATCAAATAGAATCCAATGTGTTTCAGTGAAAACGGGCCAAACCAATTTCCGACCCGTCGCGAGTGGAGCTAAATTGATTTTCTGACATGCCAATTTCTTAAAAGTACTTAAAAGAACTTAATTCCAGAGCACCCTTTTTCATTAGCATAGTTATATTACACTTAGCTTCCTTCCGCCATTCGCTTATATTTCTGATAGCGCTCTATGACTTCTTCAGCCAGGCCTTTTCGCAACCTCTCGGATTCAGCTGGGAAAGACTTCTTGAGAGTGGCAAAGCGCACTTCGCCATCTAAAAATTCCATTAGCTTTCCATTAGGTTCTTTGCTCTCGAGCAGGAATGGATTTTTACCTTCGGCTTTTAGTAAAGGATTATACCGATAAAGCGGCCAATAACCACATTCGACGGCTTGTCTGGATTCTTCCTGAGAGAGCATTCCCTTGTAAATACCATGATTTATGCAGGGACAATACGCAATAATCAAAGAAGGACCCGGATATTTCTCGGCTTCCAACGCGGATTTCAAGAATTGGTTAGCGCTGGCGCCCATCGCCACCGAAGCCACATAGACGTTTTTATAATTAATCGCTAACATTCCAAGGTCTTTTTTGGAAGTCTTTTTGCCGGAGTAAGCAAATTTGGCTACCGAACCTAATGGAGTCGCTTTTGACGACTGCCCACCGGTATTGGAATAGACTTCCGTATCGAGCACCAGAATATTGACGTCATATCCCATAGCAATAACGTGATCGAGCCCACCATAGCCAATATCATAAGCCCAGCCGTCTCCGCCGACAATCCAGATTGATTTTTTAGTCAATATATCGCGATTTTTCCAGATTTCAGTCAATAGCTTATTGCCTTCCCATTTATCAGTCAGAGCGGCTTTGATATGATCGCCCGCTTCGCGCGAGAGGTCGGCATCGTCTTTACCGTCCAGCCAGGCCTTAAAAGCTTCTGACAGTTCACCATCGGCAGATTTGAGTGCTTCACTAATAATTTCAGCCAGATGCTCACGGCGTTGAATAGTAGCTAAAGCCATTCCGAACCCGTATTCGGCATTGTCTTCAAAGAGGGAGTTAGCCCAGGCCGGCCCGTGTCCTTTTTCATTGACTGAATAGGGACAAACCACACTGCCGCTATAAATTGACGAGCAACCGGTGGCATTCGCAATGATCATCCGATCGCCGAATAACTGAGTGATGACTTTGAGATAAGGTGTTTCTCCGCAACCTCCGCAGGCGCCGGAAAATTCAAATAGCGGTTGCTGGAATTGACTACCCTTGATGGTATCTTTCCGCATCGCGTTAGCCTTGACCGGAATGGTCTCAAAGTATTCCCAGTTTTCTTTCTGTTCTAGCTGCGACTCAAACGGCTTCATCACCAGGGCTTTTTCATTTTTGCGTCCCGGGCAGACATCGGCACAGTTACCGCAACCGGTGCAATCCAGCACCGAGACCTGCATCCGATACTCGTAATTTTCGAGGCCTTTGCCTATGGCTTTAATGGTTTCAAAAGTCTTGGGCGCTTTAGCCTTTTCTTCCGGAGTAACCAGTACCGGACGAATCACGGCATGCGGGCAGACAAAACTGCACTGATTGCATTGGGTGCAGTTCTCCTTGATCCACTCAGGAACATCAATGGCGATTCCGCGCTTTTCATATTTACTAGTTGCCGTTGGGAAAATGCCACCCGGCGTGAAGACGCCGCTGGGCAAATTATCGCCATTAAAAGCATTAATCGGCTGTAAAACTTTTTTAACAAAATCCGGCAAAGGTTTTGGCGGTTCGGCAGTTTCTTTAGCATCTGCCCAAGACGCCGGATATTTAACTTCATGAATGGCATTGATGGCCGAATCTACAGCCTGCCAGTTCATCTGGACGATTTTTTCACCCTTGGCGCCGTAAGTTTTTTGGATCGCATTTTTCAAGTGCTTAATGGCTTCCTCGAAAGGTAAAACCTTGGACAGCGCGAAGAAAGCCGTCTGCATTACCATATTGATGCGACCTCCGAGTCCCACTTCTCCGGCAATTCGATTGGCATCCACCGTATAGAACCGAACTTTCTTGGTTGCAATCGCCCGTTTCATAGCGGCTGGTAAATTGGCGTCGAGTTCATTGTCATCCCAGAGTGTATTCAGCACGAAAATACCGCCCGGTTTAAGATTAATCAGCATATCATAATTATTAACGTAACTCTGTTTGTGGCAGGCGACATAATCGGCCAGATTAATCCGATAGGGAGTATGTAATTCTTTCGGACCGAAGCGCAAATAGCTGACCGTCAAACCACCCGATTTTTTCGAATCGTAAGAAAAATAACCCTGCGCGTATAAATCGGTATTATCACCGATAATTTTAATCGCGTCCTTATTGGCGCCGACTGTTCCATCCGAACCGAAACCCCAGAAAATAGATTGAACGGTTCCTTCCGGCACAGTGTCAATATCTTCGGTGACCGGCAAACTGCGGAAAGTCACATCGTCTTCGATGCCAACTGTAAAACCGTTTTTCGGCTCAGGCAGTTTCAGATTGTCGAAAACGGCTTTAGCCATTGCCGGATTAAATTCTTTCTGACCGACGCCGTAACGGCCGCCGACGATTAGACGATTTTCTTTTTCTTTTTGTAAAACGGCACAGACATCAGTATAAAGCGGTTCGCCGAAAGCGCCGGACTCCTTGGTGCGATCCAGCACGGCTATCCGCTTGGCGCTTCTGGGCAGAGCCGCCAAAAAGTGCTTAGCCGAGAATGGGCGATACAGATGAACTTTCAATACGCCGACTTTCTCGCCTCTGGCATTCAAATATTCAGCTACGCCCTGAACGGTCTCGGAGCCAGAACCCATTATAACAACTACTCGTTCGGCATTGGGGTCTCCAGCATAATCGAACAAATTATAATGACGTCCGGTGACTTTCCCGACTTTCCGCATCATTTCAGCGACGATTTCAGGAATGGCGTCATAATATTTATTAGCCAATTCGGCTACCTGGAAAAAGATGTCCGGATTCTGAGCCGAGCCACGCAGTTGGGGATGTTCCGGATTCAAACAGCGCGCCCGGAAACGATCAATATCATCAAAATCAACTAAGGACTTAATCGTTTCGTAATCAATGACTTCGATTTTCTGAATTTCGTGACTGGTGCGAAAGCCGTCGAAGAAACTGACAAACGGCAAACTGGCTTTCAGCGAAGCTAAATGAGTAATTAGTGATAAATCCATCACTTCTTGCACCGATCCGGAAGCCATTAAACCGAAACCGGTCGTGCGGGTAGCCATAACGTCCGAATGATCGCCGTAAATCGAGAGCGCTTGCCCGGCTACCGCGCGCGCGGAAACATGAAATACGGCTGGCATCAATTCACCCGCAATCTTGAACATATTAGGAATCATCAATAGAAGACCCTGCGAAGCAGTAAAAGTTGTAGTCAACGCTCCGGCTGAAAGACTGCCATGCACGGCTCCAGCCGCACCGGCTTCACTCTGCATTTCAACCACTCGCAGTGGCTGCCCAAATATATTTTTCCGTCCTTGCGCCGACCATTCATCAGCCAATTCTCCCATCACAGACGATGGTGTAATCGGATAAATAGCGGCCACTTCACTCAAAGCATAGGCTATATGAGTTGCCGCGGTATTGCCATCCATAGTTTTCATTGTCTTAGACATGGTAATTCTCCATTGAATATTTTAATGTTTATAAAATTATTAGGATTCTTGTGGGGCTTTTCTGAATTAGTAAATTCATAACTTTCAAAACTAAAGAAAGTTACGACCAAAATGCCCAGAAAAGCAACCGCTATCTGTCCGAAATTCTTCCAATTTATTTGCTAGTTTAATCTCAACGGGGTAAATACTTTTTGAGACGGAATTCACAAGATAAATTTACTTTTTAAAAAGCAAAAAGGGCAATCATACGATTGCCCTTTTGCGGTGTCCTCATAGAGAGGAGGGAGGAGGGAATTCTTTTTTATTTGTCACTGGTCATGATAAAAAACGGTTTGTTTTCAAAACTCTTATACTTAGGACGCAGGCGATCCGTTTCATAAAATTTTTCGACATCTACTACTTTCTTGGTACTGGTGACAACTTCCAGATCAGTGTGTCCATAAACACCATTACGCAGGTTGACCAACAGACCGGATTTCCCATTCATAATCAGCTCAAAGGCAATGTTGCCATAAGCCATCGGCACGATCGAATCGAGGGCATCCGGATCGCCGCATCGCACCAAGTAACCGAGTTTCTGGCTGATGACGTTGATCTTATGACCATTATTATATTTTCCGGATAAGTCTTTAAGTTGCTTAGAAACAATATCACCTATTCCGCCAAGTTTTTTATGACCGAAGGCATCGGTTTCTTCACTCTGGAACATCATCTGATCTTGATTCTGCATCATAGCACCTTCCGAAACCAGGACTACCGAATAACGACTGGGATTAGTAAAGCGATCCTCCACCAATAGTTCGGCTAAACGCTCCATATCGAATTTGTACTCAGGAATGACACAGCGGTTGGCGGCTCCCGCTAGAGTTGGGAGCAAAGCTGAAAATCCGGCATATCGTCCAAAAACTTCGATTACCAGAAAACGTTCATGCGAACCGGCTGAAGTGCGCAGACTATGGGTCAATTCCAGCGTCCGTGTCACACAAGTGCTAAAACCAATGCAATAATCCGTGCCGGGCACGTCATTATCCATCGTTTTCGGAATGCCAATCACCTTAATGCCCGCCTTATGCAATGTGACACCATAACTCAGAGTATCATCCCCGCCGATCGGAATCAGGTAATCAATTCCGAGAAAATCCAGGTTTTTCAATACTTCAGGCGTTAGATCATTAACCTCAGCCGTATATTTATCCCGCAAATGCTCTGGTACTGTATCCAGTTTCACGTGGCTTGGCCGTGTGCGGGAAGTATGTAAAAATGTCCCACCGGTTCGACCGGCCTTGTTGACGATTTCCTGATTAAGTACTATGAAATTCTGACTATTGTCAGCATCTTTATCCCGAATGATATTGATCATTCCCGCCCAACCGCGCCGGATACCAATAACCTCAAAGCCCTCTTTCAATGCTCTTAAAGTAATACCGCGAATGGCCGGATTCAGACCCGGTACATCGCCGCCACCCGTCAATATTCCGATTCTCTTTTTCAATCAATGCTCCTTAATATTTCAATTAAACAAATTTACAATCGGATTCAATTTTAACATAAATTAAGCAAATTTTCAACTATCTCGTGAAGCCGCGGTTTTGGAATTTTTCTTAAAATGAATATAGCCGATCGCCCGCCAGAATATCCACAAAATCACACCATATACTATGATAAGTCCGAAAGTAATCCAGTATCCTTTGAGACTATTATTGAAAAAATTCATTGGCACATTAAGCAGTATTAAAAGCGGCAAACCAAGGAAAAGTGCGATGCCGCTGGAATAGACTAAATCTTCCGCTACCGGCGTTTTGAATTCTGGATCAGTTACCCGAATCATTACCAAGCCGGAGTTCAATGTTCCAGTCATTTCGGCAAAAATCGCCGCAAACCGTTCAAAATGGTAATCGTCAAATGCCCGATAACAGACATACTTCAGTAAATAATAATTGGCAATGCCTCCGATGACTGACATAATCAAAATCGGCGCCCAGTACATCCAGACTACTTTCAGACTGATGCCGCAGATCGAACCGACTATTAGGTAATCAACGAAAAGCCCAGCCGTGCGGGTCATTAATCCCGGATCAATCAAATAGCTTTTTTTGATTTTATCTAAAAACTTACGCATAGCCAGCGCCACTAAAAGCGCTATTACAAAATGAAACGCCCAAACAGTGGCAACAAATCCGCCCGCCCCGATTTTAAACAACGCAATTTCCACACCCTTGGCTACCCAGAATGAAATTAAATATACTACCCCGATTACTCCTACCTGAAAAGCCAGCGGCTCAATCGCCTCCATTGATAATGTTAAAAAACCGGCAATCTGTTTTTCACCCTTTTTTATAACACCAGTGCGCATATCGGAAGTAATCGAGTCCAGCCCTTGAATTAATGCCGTTTCGCCCCGCTTGATACCTTTATTGACAATAACCATACCGGCAAAATAAGCGATCAAATATCCAACAGCCGCAATCGTCAAACCCGCCATTCCGCCACCAGTAAAACCGAATTTTTCCCAACCTTTACCAATCGTAAAAGCCTGCCCCGGTCCCATACCAAATCCCATCGGCAATAGCAATCCAAGTCCCACAAAAAGATCCGGCCGAATAGTATAGACAAACCCAAAGCACACCAGCATACCGATTAATCCTTGGATTATGTAACTCGATAGCATACTCAAAGAAAAACTGAGAGGCCCTTTGCCCCAGGAAGTTTTTTCACCACGCAAACCAATAGCTACGAAAGTCAACGCCAATAAATGATAGACGTACAGCCCCATTCTTTCTTCGGAGATTGGGACAATGTTCAATATTTGCGAGCCCAGAATTAACCCGATAAAACCGGCAATCAGGTTATTCGGCACCAAATATTTCTGAAAAAAAAGACCGTAGCGACGAAAAACCGTCCCGGCAATCAGAAAAACACTCATAAAGGAAAAATCAAGAACCAGGTCTTTAAAATTCAGCGTGAAATTCCATAATTCCATCAGTCTTCCTCCAAATTAATTAAGAGATATTTATAAATCGTCATGTGATTTTTTTACTAAATGCCATCTGGCATTCACCATAAACTTCACTACCATCATATTATCAATTAAAATATAATCATAGTAAAGATAGTTGACTGGCTTTTATCAGTCGTCTGTCAATTTTTCTTCACTTGATAATAGCAGGCTTTTGGCGACTCGACTTTACCCTGTTTTTTTAAGCCTGCGATGACTTTAGCAACTTCATCTTTCGCCAAACCGGTCAATTCTGCTACTTCACCGGCTTTTAGCGGCTTACCGGCCTTTTCTATGGCAGACAGGATTTGGTTTTCTACTTCAGACATTTTCAATCTCCTTTGTAAAATTAATCAGTTAGAGTTAGCTGGAATATTTGGGCGATCCAGAGTCACCGGATCTTGCAGGCGCCGCTCGACACCTTTGGTCAATACTCCGGCTTGGTAACCATCAACAATCCGATGGTCGAAAGTTCCAGTAAGCGGTAAGATATCTCGAATGACAATCCGATCATCAACTACAACCGGTTTTTTGGTGATTTTTCCCATAGCCACAACTGCTGGAAGCTTGCCAATTGGAAAAAGGGCTGGCATACCGGTATGTAAACCAAAAGTTCCGATATTAGTCAACATAATGCTCCCGAACGGATCCGGTTTGATTTTCAAAAATGGAAATGCCCACCCCATATCGAAAATCCACCATTTTATGAACAAAAATACAGGCCGCCGAAAAGGCCAGGGAATTTTAGCTAATTTATCCTTGGCGGCAAAAGCGCCTTCCTCCTCACCCTGGCGCTTTTTTTCAACAACTTTCTGAGTTATCTGGCCAATTTCAGTGGCGGACAGTTCCTGACATTTTCTCAACACTAAACCGGTCATCGCCGTCCCGCCGACGTTTACCGATAAAAATAAATCGGCATTTTCTCGGGCGACTACCTGCCCCCGTCGGATAAAACAATTGACTTCCGGCATATCTTCGTAAAGCGCCCGAGCGATCGCCGCCGCCACAAAGTAAGTTATGGTCAAATGAATTCCGGCGGCTTTTTTTTCTTTGATATACTCCAGAACTGAGGTAACATCAACCTCGTAAGTTCCATAAATGCGGCTATCCTTCGGCGCTACATAAGTAGCGATCGCCAATTGACGCCAGCTACTCATTAGATTTTTCGTTTTACTCAATTTTCTCTCACCTTCAACCCAAAATTATCTCTAATTTAAAACATTGATAAAAATAAACGAGATAAATTTCAAGTATAACTATATTGTTCCGACAACAAATCAATTTAAAGGGCTAGAATTCGACTTTATCTCCAGTTAAAAAGAACTGTTGATTTATACAACTGCCACCATTACTTTTATAATAGTCAGATAGGAGTTCGAAATGAAAATCTTCGATAATAAAGGAATGTTGATCATCCCCAATCCGATGCGCGGAGGGCTCTCCGAAAAACCGAAGGTGTTGATAATTAATCAGTTATTTTGTCCTAATAGACATAACCTTATCACTCAAAGAGTCACTTTTAATGGCTACCCTGGCATTTTAATTAAAGTGCGACAAGATGGAGCGACTGGCTTGATTGCCCTTAGCCCGTTTTACGGTGAGCATTCGCGTTTTTCACTGGATATAGACTTGATTGACGGCAAATTACTGGAGCTGATGTGCCCGGTTTGCGAAGTGGAAATGCCGGTCATTTCGCAATGTGAATGCGGCGGCAACCTCGTGGCTTTTTTCCTTACTCAAGACTGTAATTTTAACGACTGTGTTGGAATTTGCACGCGGGTCAATTGCCACAATTCACGAATCAGGCATGGAGGTGAGTTAATTACTCGTTCAATCCTTGAATCGCTTTAGGTCGTTTAGGCTTTTAGGTAAATTTTTTATTCAAACTTATACGAAATTAATTGCTGGTAAGCCAGGGCATAACGTTTACCTAATTCTCGCAAAGACGGCGCATTAAAATGTAAGCCGTCACCCTTAGATTCCAAGCCCTCAGCTGAAACGCAGGCATAGTCCGGCAGAATGGTCTCCAGCTCTTTTAGAACTGCCGAAACATCCGGACCATAAGGATAACCAGTTGCTGTATTGATGAAATCTCCCAGCTCACCACTGATAAAAGGCAAGTTAGGCATACTTAGATCACGCCGAAAAGCCCACACCAGGGAAACTAATCGGTCACGATATTTTTCAGCTAAAATTTTATCTTTGGCGTCATCCTCGCCCTGATGCCAGAGAATAGCGCCGAGTATATTCTCATAAGTATCCGTCGCTAATGCGGCTTTTACCACTGCAACAGCTCGCTGATAATGGGGCGTACCCGGTAGCCAATTTTCAATCGCCGTAGAGCCTACTGCACAGGGTAAGAGCCCCACATTTTGCACTAGATTTCTTTTCAGAATCGAACTGGCGAAACTCATACCAAGCCCGACTCCTGCCAGGTCAACTCGATCGTCGTGCAATGGCTCGACGGCTTTCTGCCAGCGGTTATTTCTAAACATTTGGATTCGGTCATTGCTTATCGGCAGAACGCGATCCATTTCGCCCCGCCCCGCCATATTAGATTGACCAATCAATAAAAACAAGTGTCTGGTGTTCATAGGTTCTTTCGGTTAATGGAGCGGCTTTCAAATGAACGCTCCGGTTAGATTCTCAACAATTCGGATGGCATCATTGGCATTTTGGCCATAAGCATGTGCCCCAATCTGATTGGCGAAACTTTGGGTAACTGGCGCACCGCCCACAACGATTTTTACGGCACTGTTACTTTTAAAATAATCAACGATTTCTTTCATATACATCATCGTAGTGGTCAAAAGCGCACTGCATAAGAGGATATTGATCCCGGCGGCAACTGCTTCAGCGTACTTTTCTACACTACAATTAACACCGAGGTCAAGCACCTCGTAACCAGCGCCTTTTAGCATAATGCTAACTAAATTTTTACCAATGTCGTGTAGGTCGCCTTTTACTGTGCCGATAGCAACTTTGCCGCGCGCTTTATGATTGGATTTGGCCAGAATCGGCTCGATCAATGTCAATCCGGCTTGCATCGCGCGCGCCGAAATCAACATTTCCGGAACGTAAATTTCGTTCCGTGCAAAACGTTCGCCGACTTCACGCATAGCCGGAATCATTGATTCTTCCAGCAGTTCCTTGACATCTTGATTAAGATCGAGGGCATTTTGCAAAATCGCCTGCACTTTTGTGCGATCGCCTTTCAAAATTGCCAGATAAAGTTCTTCATTACGTGCCATTTTTTGCTCCGGAATATACATTATTTTCTAACAAACCACATAATTTAAAATGTTCAATCACTTGGGCTTGATTCGCGCCATTCACGATTACTACAATTTGCGTTTGGGGTTTATTCAAGGGAGTCGGTTCAACTTGCCAAACGCCGGACGAATAGTCCACATATTGAGATTGGTGACCATCGAAGAGATAACCTTTCAGTCGGTAGACATCATCAGCTACCGGAGCTATTGTCTGCTGTAATTGCTCGTAATTTAAGTCACAGCTATCCAAGATTATTGTAGCATACTTTGGGTCACGGCACAAAGCAAATTCACCGGATGAAATTTGCAAACGCTCGGGATATTCCGGCAAATCTTTCGGCAGTTGACTGAAAGTTGTCCGATATACATAGGCCGAGGGATTGACTTGCCGGATGAGACTTTCAGCCTGATTAATTGCTTCCGGTGAAGCAATGTCGGTTTTGTTAATTAAGACGATGTCAGCAGCCTCGATCTGCGCTCGAATACTCGTCAGGGTGTGGAACAATTTGCATAGACTAATCGGGTCAACGATATTTAAGACTTCCCGGATGTAATAAACCTTATCCAGCCTGGCTTCGCTCAACATTTTAAAGATTACCCGTGGATCGGCTACACCGCTGGCTTCGATTACCAGTTCGTCAATTTCATTGTTCTCTCGAACAAAACACCGGTGAATTTCCTGTAAATATTCGATGAATTTCCCTGCTAAACAACGGCAAAAAATACTGCCGCCCGGGATGCTAAGATAATCAGGTGTTAAATTGGCAAGGAGCGTCCCATCAATATCCGCCGGTGAAAATTCGTTCACCAAAAAAACCAGACGGCGCGACTGATTCTGACGGATAAGATTCTTCAATAAAGTCGTCTTACCACTACCTAGAAATCCCGTTACTAATCTAATCGGAATCATTTATTTTGTCCAGTTTTGAATTTCCAGCGGTCGAGAATGGCGGCTTTCAGGGTTTGCTGATCGGGAATGATGGAACTGAATTTTACCTCGCCGTCAATACAAATACTTGGCAGACTCTTCACTCCCAGCTTTTTCATCATACCAATCCCTTCGCTGGTGGTTATTTTATGTTCGCGAACAGTCGTCTTTATATCCAAATCGGCTGTGGCTTTGAGCGCGGCTTCGAGCATATATTTACAGGGAGCGCAGGTAGCCGAATCCAATGTGATAACGTCAAGGATTACATCCTCTCGTCGGGAGTAATCCGGTAAAATGATCCGATCAACTTCAAACTCACGGGCAGTCAATGTTCGGCGAGCGACCTCCCGCTGATACTCGTCGTGCACCATTTCGGCAACAGCTTGCAAATTCTGCGGCGGAACATTATAAGGTATATCACAACCGGGTGCCAGGATGAAACCTACCTGTCCGCCCTCATCAATATTCCGAATGGCTTCCAGGCGGCAGTCGTCAGCTGAACCCATCAGCAAAGCAACCGTCAGTTTCAGATTACCGCCGAATGATTTATTATACTTCTGAGCTAATTCTCTCAATTTAGGAAGCGAAATCTGCTCATCTACCGAAACGTTGTCGCAATTTGTTTCACACATACATTCCAGATTGCGGTCAACATCACCGCACACAAATAGCGAAGAAAGTCCACCTTTTGCCCTAATATGATCGAAAATCGGATTGAGCGCCGGCGTTATAAATCGCCGAAAGTGTTCCGGCGAAATCTGGCTGGTCATCGGATCAACAACCGCGATAATATCCGCTCCGTGCTTTAGATAAAAATCACTGGTTAGACAAGCTATTTCCTTACAATAAGCTAACAACTCGGTAACTTTTTCAGGATGATCATACATCTCGAGAAAAATTTCATTACCCATCAGGTGAAGCGCCAGGGTGAAAGGCCCGCAAATCAAACCGTAAATTGCCAGGTCTTTAGCAAAATCCTGGCGAATAATGTCCATAGCTCGGGCGACTTCCGGATAGCGACCTTGATTCAGGCTAAATTCCGGCAAGTCAGATAGGCTTTTGCCATTCAGCGAATCCAGAGGATGCGTAATGACCGACGGCGGCGCATCGTCCGCCCAAAGTAATTCGCATCCCAGCACTTCGGCTTCCAATTGTAGATCAAAAATTACCGGCAGTCCATCCGGACGATAAAGTTCATTGGCTTTTCTCAAGCCTTCAGCCATTAGTTCGCCGGACTTGAGATATTTTTCCGCAGTCTGACCAATCAACTTCCCACCATGACAGCCAACGTAAGGTACCCAGGGTACCCGAGTCGTTTTTTGGCGATTAAATGCCTGACGAACCAGCTGCCTTCCATATATCGAATTATTTTCCATCTTATTCACAAGGCAAATTTACTTTATATTCACATATCATAAATACTTTAATATCGAGATAACTTGTCTATATTTTATCAATTTATTGCTGTATATTATCATCGTGAAAAATATCATTCTATCGCAAGATAAGTTCATTACCGGTCCGAGCGGCGCCAATATTACTTTTCATCGCTTAGCCTGGGATAGTCGCCGTCAGCCGGAGAGTATCATTGCCGGATCAGATTTGCGCTATTACTCTCTTGTCAGCGCTACTACCGCGCTTCACTCCCATGAGTTTGCCGAATTTTTCATCATAATTAGCGGTAAAGTTCGGCATATTGTCAATGGTGAGACCCAAGACTTACAGGCTGGGATGTTGACTTTCATTCGGCCAAACGACGTCCATAGTTTTGAAAAACTGGACGATTCTGCCTGCGAAATAGTCAATGTCGCCTTTAAACTCGAACTTCTCCTCGATCTCAGCGCTTATCTGGGCAATGATTTTTTCCTGCGACGTTATACTGGACCGGTTTTGCCGCCAGTCTTTACCCTTTCAATCGCTGAAACTGAGGAATTAGCTCTTCAATTGATGCGACTCATTACACTTCAAAAAACTGATTTAGATCAGGCACGCGTCAAGCTCAAAATGATACTAGCTGAAATTTTCACGCGCTTTTTCCTCGAATGGCAAACGACCGATCCCAACCGCCCAATCTGGTTCGATAAATTATGCTCGGAAATGAAGCATAAAGAAAATCTGTCTGGCGGACTAAAAACTATGTTAAAACTGGCTCCTTGTACTCAACAACATCTATGTAAATGCTTTCGCCAATATCTCAACACTTCGCCCACTGAATTCATTAATGAACAGCGAATCAAATTAGCCGCCAAACAAATCATCGAAACCGATGAGAAAATCCTTGCCATTTCTCTCGAATACGGCTACAAGAGCCTAAGCCGTTTTTATAAAATGTTTCATAAATATTACGGCGTCTCGCCGGCTCGCCTGCGCCAAATCAGTCGCCGGAAAGTCATTCCTCTATGAAAAATGTTACAGGCGACAGACGAACATCCTGGTAATTGAATCAGATTATGTATCTGCCACTTCTATTAATAAAAATATTTATCGGCTATTTAGGTTTATCCCGCTAAGAAAAATGGATTGAACTAATAAGCAAAAATATTAATGTTAATAAATTCAATCATAGAGTTTGGATTTAGATAATGAATATAGTTCAATCTTTTGAAAAAATCAGCCTCGCCGGTAAATAATGGCGAGTGCGATGCAGTGCTTCTATTGCAACATATTTAAAGAAATAATTGTCATATTCCGGGCGGTAATCACTCAGAGTTAGGAGGTGGACGACTGTTTTGTGGCTCGGGTTGAGGTTTTCGAATACGGTACGTAATTGGTCCTCATTAAAATCTACTAAATGGATCACATCACAATCGAGTTGGTTTATCTCTTCAAATTGGAACGGATCATTGACCTCGACTTCAATTTTTACCTTTTTGCGGGCTGAACCTAATTCATCACTTAGAGCGGTCATAATTTCAGCAGGGGGTTTGCCGACATAAATAAAATGATTCCGAGTCAGGTACATCCGTTCAGAAATACCAATATTTGACATTTCGCCACCGCCGGTAGTAAATGCCAATTTCTCGAATTCTTCGAAAATTGGAGAAACGCTATTTCCAGCAACTAATTTTTTATTATGACTGCCGAGGAATTTAACGGTTTCATGGGTTGCGGTCGCCAGTCCGGAGAGACTGCCCGCCAACCATTCCAGCAGACGCCGAATTTTGAGTATTTCGGCTCCATTGCCATTAAAGTTAAAAATAGTAGCGCCGGCTGGTATTTCATCGCCCTCATTACAAGACCACTCAACTTGCAATTGTTCCCCGGCGCTTTCTAATAATTTTTCCATTATAGCACGCCCAGAAAATAAAGCGTCGCTTGACATCACTAACCGACCGGACGAATGGAAAGGATAGAGGGCGATACTCTCGGTTGTGAGATCGCCCTCTCCTATTTCTATTTGCTTCATCCAGTTGAGGATTTGCTCAACCATCTAACTAATCTTCGGGCTCGATTTCCATTTCGCCGTCATCAAAATCCATAACTAAGCCCAGTAAATCGTCCAATTCGGCACCGATACTTCCCAAACCAGAAGGGTATTCCATCCTCTTAATCTTTTTTACCTTATGTATACCACATGGCTGTTCTTTCAGGATTTTTCTCTGCTCATCAGTCAGAGTTTTAAGAAATTCGACTCTTTGATCAATTTTGTTTTTGAACAGCTTGGCTTTAGTGTCATTGATTTTTTTAACACTTTCGTCAATTTTCTTTTGGTCGAGATTTTCAATAGCCTCCTTCAAATCCAGATGAGCTAGTTTTAAATCGGCCTGTAGGGGTATGTTCAAACGCTGATATTTGACCATAATCTTTTTATGGTCTACTTTCTGCTGATCAGTTAGTTTAAGTAGATCAGCCATTGGCGCTTTACATTGCCCTTGACAATGCGTTTCCTGCGCACCCTTCAAAGCCTGCTGACAGGGTTCCGTTCGACCTTTAACCGCCGGCTGTGCCATAATCAGAGCCGGGATAGTTAACAAGATCAATCCTAAAATGAAGTTCTTTTTCATTTACACCTCCTATTTTTGTTGTTTTTCTATTTTACCAGTCGGGGGATTGAGAGATTTCATTAAATGTCGCCGGAAACGATTATCGAAAATCATATATTTCAATTGCTGGCTAGGGGTCAAAATCGAACTCAATCCGCTGATAAATTTCTCTTTTTCGCTGATAATGTCTTTTTCAATTTGGGCTATCGCTCGTAAATATTTCTTAACATCGGACTCAGTAATAGTGGTATCGGTATTTTGAGTAATTTGATCAATTTCCTGAACCAATTGCCTCTGTTGATGTTGCATTTTACGAACGTTATCTTCATACTGTTTCAACTTGGGGAAAAATTTTTCGGATTGTTCCGGCGTTAACGCTAGAAACTCGGTCATTTTATAAATACGCAGAGTTTCCATTTTTTCGCGTCTCTCCGCCATCGTAGCTTCCGATTCGTCGAAGGAATCCGGCTGAGCCGCCAATTGGCCGGCGAAACTCAGTAATATTATCAATGTTAACGATAACCAATTTGTTTTCACTTTTTATCCTCCCGATAAGTTAAAATATTGAATTTTCAATTTCTTTTAAGACCAATTCAAAATCTTGATCAGTCAGATAGGCGATGGATTCAACATAGTCGTCGATTAGTAGGTTATTATTGGTAGCTAGAACCACTGTACTTATTTTATGACGTGTTTCATTGGTAATCAGATCATTCTCATTAAGATTCAGAAAGTCGAAAGCATCGTCTGGCATTTCACTGAAATAACCGGAATGGGTCAAATCCATATAAAAGTCAATGATATTGTCATTAGATAACCATTGCGAGGAACCAGATGGGTTGCGGACCAGATTGAAACCGATAATGATAAATATCAATATTGAGGCTAAAACCGGCACCAGATAGGACCTTAATTTTCTAGGACGCCATTCATTATGGAGTCGGTTCTGAATTTTGACTACTAATTCAGCTCCATAATTTGGATCAATATTGACTGGATCAGGCTGTAAATCATTTAACAAGTACTGTATTTCGTGACTGAATTGGCGGCAAGTTGGACAATCTTCCAGGTGATTTTCAACGAGTCTTTTATCAGATTCATCCAGGTCGCCCGTATAGTATAGCGGTAATAAATTTTCGATTTGTTTACAAATTTTCATAAGTCACTCCCATCTTGAGGAATACTTCTCGCAGGTTTTTAACGGCATGGGAAAAATTTACCTTGGCGGCATTTTCAGTTATGTTTAAAACCGCCGCAATGTCCTTAAAGGATAATTCCTGAAAAGAGCGCAGAATAACAACCATTTGCTGGCGCGGTGGCAGTTTGGCGATGGCTTTGCGTAAAAGGTCGCGATTGGATTGATTGCTTTTGAATTCATCGGATTCGACCGCCGAGTCAGCGAACTCGAGTCCTAGAGTTTGCCTGATTTTCATTCGCCTTAGGTAATTTAACCCTTGGTTGATGGCAATGCGGTAAATCCAGGTTTGGATGGAAGATTCCTGCCGGAATTTGGGTAAGTTTTTATAAACTTTTATGAAAGTTTCTTGGGTCAAATCGTCCGCCTCGGCATGACTGCCCACCATGCGCCGGAATAGTCCATAAATGCGCTGGTGATTTTCACGTACCAAATTGTTAAACGCCTGCTCATCATAGACTGGGTGGTTAACGTTTTGTTTAGCCAAATTGTAGAATTCCTTTGCACGTTGCTTTAGACAAAAAGCACAGATGAAAGGTTAAACATAAATTTTTAGATAAAAAATGATATTAATCGAGCAATTTATGCGTTCGACAAAAAGCCCAACTTTTCCGGAAAAATCCGGAATCTGATCCTTATTTAAATCTTATAAGAAGAGCTAAACTATTCTTTTTTTTCGTGCGATTCTTTTTGCTCAGTCCGCGGTGGATGGGCATCAGAAATGCGTATAGTCCGACCTTCGAACTCTTTACCGTTCAAAGCGTCCTGCGCTTTATTGGCTTCTTCAATCGAACCCATTTCGACAAAACCAAAGCCTTTGCCTTTAATTACGTTGGCACTTTTGACTTCCCCGTATGGAGCAAATAGCTGGGCTAATTGCTCGTCGGTAACAGAATATTTCAGGTTGCCAACATACAGTTTACTGCTTTCCATTCAAACCTCCATAATAAATTCAAGTGTTAGACATAATGTAGATAAACGCGGAAGTCGAAGTGAATTGCACTACTAACCCCGACAAGGTTACATTATTTAACACCTATGAGCATCTCCCTCTCGCAAGATGAAGATCAAACCTGGTATAAATTGCTAATTCTAAGTCAGTCTTTCCAAATAACGCGTTATTTTAATAACAAAATCTCTGCAATTCAAAGAAAATTTGCAATTAACCGGGTTTTTATTAGAAAATAAATAATTATTTCCCAGTAAAATCAGCAGTTTGCTTTATCCTCTCCGTGGAATAACTTCTCCGTGGTTTCTTTTTACTTTAACTGCTACGCGGTACCAGAAAAAAGAAAAAAAATCCTGTTAATCTTGTCTAAAAATAAAAAAATCTTATCCCGCCTAGCGGGACTCTCTCTTCTGAGACTCCTCCGGAGCCTTCGGAGTTAATCTGGTCTGGAAATTCAACCGCTCTGCGCCAAAACCAATTTAGCCTCGCTTAGGGTGTGACGGAAATTAGTTTAGCTATTCATTTTCTATTTGTATATCCTGTTTTTCGCCAGTCCGATTATTTTAGAGCTGATAATCCGTCATGAAATTTTCATTTTATTTTTTCGTCTTTACACCTATATTTCCGTCGCTATCTTATGATTGAACACTTAAAATTTTTCGGATAAAAGGAGGTTTTGGCTATGTTCAAGAATCATCCGAAAGGACTGGTTGTCGCCTTTTTTACCAATATGGGTGAAAGGTTCGGCTTCTATACGATGATGGCGATTCTGGTTTTATTCCTTCAGGCCAAATATGGTATGAATGAAAATACGGCCGGTAATATCTATAGCTGGTTCTATTTCAGTATTTACGCTCTGGCATTATTGGGCGGCATACTGGCCGATTCGACCAAGAAATATAAAACGGTAATCCTCTTTGGGCAGATCATTATGTTTGCCGGATATTTTTTACTCGCCATTCCCGGGTTGTCATTGACTATAAGTCTTATCGGGCTTTTCACTATTGCTCTGGGAAATGGTCTCTTCAAAGGCAATCTGCAAGCGGTCGTCGGTCAAATGTACGACAATGAGCAATACTCGAAGATCAGGGACTCAGCTTTTATGATTTTCTATATGGGCATCAACATCGGGGCATTCTTTGCTCCTTTTGCGGCGACTGGAATCCGCAACTGGTGGTTGAAAGCCAACCATTTCCTGCACGACGGCAGTTTGCCCGCGATTTGTCATCAATACCTCAATGGAACCCTAATGGATGTAGGTGAATTGCAAACTCTGGCCAACCAGGTGAGTTTGAGTGGTCCGGTGACCGACCTCTCCGCTTTTGCTCATAACTATCTGGAAGTATTTTCCCGAGGATACAATTACGCTTTTGGCATTGCCGCTGTGGCTATGATTATCTCACTGCTGATTTATGTCATTTTCAATCGGTATTTGCCCAATAAAGAAAAAGAAAAGGTATCGGTGGAAAGTAATGCGCCGTCAACGTTAAATTTCCAACCTTTGACGATTTTAATCGCTTTAGTGGCGGGCGCCGTGGTGGCATTTCTGATAAGTCTGGTAATTGACATTGGCACTGGAGCCGCGATCGGGCTATTTGTAGCATTTGTAACCTGGATTCTGCTTGTTTCGAAAAAAGAAGAGAAGCCGCAGGTTACGGCACTGCTACTGGTTTTTTTCGTAGTGATATTTTTCTGGATGTCTTTCCAACAAAACGGCTTAACGCAGACTTTTTTTGCCCGCGATTATACGGTCAAAACGGTTGATCGGGTAACGTATATGTTTTTCACACTGGAAAACATTCTTACGTTAATCGCCTTCGTAGCCGGACTGGTTTTGGTGCTTGGTCGTAAGCGTAGTCGTCGAACGCGCCTGATAGGCGGCGCAATTCTGGTCGTCAGTGGAGTTGTCGGATATTATCTTTTCCAACAAGGCAATGACCAGAATCCGATTGCGCCGGAAATTTTCCAGTCTTTCAACCCGCTTTTCATTGTGTCATTTACTTTCGTGGTAATGGGTATATTTAACTGGCTTAATAAAAAAGGCAAAGAGCCTTCCACTCCGCGGAAAATCGGAATCGGAATGATCGTGGCTGCGATCGGTTTTGGCATACTACTAATCGGCTCGCTGAATCTGGTTTCACCTCACGAATTGAAATTCGTTGATGAATCCGGAGTTATCAAATACAGTCCAGTACCGGATTCATCGCGAGTCTCGCCTTACTGGCTAATTTCATCCTACTTAATTCTTACTATTGCGGAATTATTACTGAGCCCGATGGGGCTATCTTTCGTGTCCAAAGTCGCGCCGGAACGTTTTCAGGGGCTAATGCAAGGTGGCTGGCTACTGGCGACGGCGGTCGGCAGTAAACTGGTTTTCGTCGGGAGCACTTTCTGGGGCATTCTCGATCTCTGGCAACTGTGGTTGATTTTCGTGGTTTGTTGTCTGCTCTCAGCCGCTTTTATCTTTTCGATTATGAAGCGACTGGAAAAGGCGACTAGCTAAACTTCAAATATTTGTAAATATTTCATCTGAAGCCTTTGCTGCTTTGCGACATTACCGCTAAATGGCGGTAATTTTGCGACAAGTTCTGGTAAATAATCGTGTTTTGAATTACATTCATTGTGGCTGAAAAACATTTGAGACAATCGGATGACGCAGATTAAATATATTACAGGGCCGCTGAAATCCGGCAAAACCGCCAAGGTAATTCAGGAAGCGGTTAATGTTCTCCGCTCGGGGCAGACGGTTGGTGGGATTCTGCCTTCGCGCGAACACATTGATTACATAAAAAGGGAAATTTTGCGAGGTCAGCCGGCTTTAGCGCCCGGTCAGCTATTTTTAGGCACTTACTATGCCTGGGCCGAGCGGATTCTGAACGCGTGCCATTACAGTTTCCTCACTATTCAATCTGCTGAAGAATGGCTCAAACTGCATGACATTTTAAAACAACCTTCAGCGGCTAATTATCACTCATTTCCCGGCTATATCCAGATTTTGCAAAACATTTTCGATGATTTTCGAGAAAGCGGATTGACATCCGCGGAATTAGAATCATTAGCCAAAAATTCCGGCGAACAGGAGTTGACCGAATGGGTCAGGTTGTTTAATAAATTACAGCAGACTTACCGCCGGGATAACGCTGGCCCTTCCGGCGAATCACTCGTAATCGCCCTTGAACTACTTAAAAATAAACCGAAAAGCAATTTAGGTGAGTTGCTGGTCATTGACGGATTTTACGAATTCACTCCGATTCAGTACAAAATCCTGCAAGCTTTGACTCCTTTTTTTAGCAAAACAATCTGCACCAGCATTTATGATCCCTCTCATCCAATTTATGAATATTGCCAGAATCGCCCCGGCTTATTGGGTTCTGGTGAAACGGTCACGTTGCCAGTGAGGACAATTTCTTCTGACCCATTAAAATCCCTGAATTCGAGCCTTTTCAAGGAAATAATAAAACCCGATGATTCCGCAACCTTAAATACCGTGAGCAAGTGGAAAAATGAGTGGAACGCGCCGGTAAAAATCGTTCAGTGCCCCGGTCGGCGGTCAGAAATCGAGACCGCCGCCCGCACGATCAAGCGCTGGCTATCGGAGGGAATGAATCCCACCAGAATCGGAATCACATTTCGGGGTAGTTATGATTACAAAAGCTTAATCGAACTAATTTTACCCAGTTTCGGAATCCCGATAGCCACGAAAGCTCAGAACCTGCTGCTCAGCGAACCGGCTCAATTAATAACTCGCATCGTCAATCTCAATCTGGAAAACTTCAGTCGCCCGGTTTTTATTGACCTGTTGCGCCTGCCGGTTTTGCGACGTTTTTACGGGGCGGATTTATTACAGGAATTGGAAATTTATTCGACCGAATGGGGCTTGCCTTCTTCCAAATACGATTGGATAACTCGCTGTCGCCAGCAGCTTGAATATCTCCAATTCGTTCTCCAAATTGGTCAAGATGAGGACGATCGTGAACGTCGCAACGCCCAGTTACAGATTCAGGATTTACAGGCGATTCAGCCGCTGTTGACTCGATTAATCGAGGAACTCAGTTTACCGGAAAGTGCTGAGTGGGGTGAGTATCATCTTTTTTTTAACAAAATATTGGAGCGTTATTATCCGCCAGACCAGCCGGATGAGGTACAGACGATTAAACCGATAAAGTTAATTTTAGAGCAACTTGTTCGCCTCAGAGATTCCCACACCAAGACCAGTCTGGAGGAATTAGCTGGAATTTTGTTGCATTTTCTCGATACTGGAGAAAATGAGGCAACGCTTTCTCCTTCCGGAGTTCTTTGTGCCAATTTGATGGATACCCGCGCTTGGGATGTGGACGGACTGATTTTACTGGGACTAATTGACGGAGAGTTCCCGGCGATTCATCCAGAGAATCCATTATTCCGCAAAGATTTAAGATCGCGACTCAATCAGTTAGCTAATCAGTCTCTTTTCGCCGAATCCGCCTTCGATCTGGCTGAGGAAAAATTTTTATTATATCTCCTTACTACGCGCGTTAATCAGAGAATATTGATCACTTATCCGGAAGCGGATAATAACGGGCGAGCTTTACCGGTTTCGCCATTCATTGATGAAATATTGGCCTGCCAACCTGCGAATACGGAACAAAAAATCGTAGAATGGGAAGCGATTCCAGCCGGACAGGTTCTGCCGGATTCAGTTAATTGCAGTTCAGATAGTGATCTTCTCCAAATTGTGCTGGCCGAAAAAATTGCCCGCGAAGATATTGAAAAACTCACTGGCCTGATTGATAGGAAAATTTTCGCTGAGCTTTCAATGCGCCTTAATTGCGAACTTCAGCGATTGGCAGGCGACGGCATTCGGAACGGCGTTTTGCCGGAGCAAAGATTTTACCCGGAATTTCTGGCTAAGCCGCTTTCGACTACCAAAATTCAGAATTATGTTGATTGTCCGTTTGCCTACTTATGTGCCCACATCTGGAATATCGAAGTCTCCCGCGAACCCCAGATCGGGCTGGACGCTCTAACGGAAGGTCTTTTGATTCACAAGGTTCTGGAGCAGTTCGTCCAGGATTTCCTGTGCAGTCAACTGCAAAATTGGTCGGATTTTCTCGAAGAAGTCGACGATGATTTTCTAAATGGATTAATTGCCCGGATAAACGCACTTTTCCGACCGAAGTTATATTTCGTTCCGGATTTGTTATGGGAACAGGATTTGAATAATTTAAAGGTTGGATTACGCAACTTTGTCGAAGAGGAACGGCGTTACTGCCGGACCGGTTTTGTCCCGATTCTTACCGAAAAAATGTATACTTTGAATGACGCTTTCCGGATTGGAAATGACCCGGCATCGCCAGTGACAATAACCGGAAAAATCGACCGCATTGACCGCAATTCCTCCGGTGAACGCTTTTTGGTGATCGACTACAAGCGCTCCGACAGTGGCATTATAGACATTGTCAATGGTGCCCAAAGAGGACAGCAACTCCAGATTCCGCTCTATTTGCTGATACTTTTGAAAAACAGGCCTGCCGAGCAAGTCGGCGGCGCTTTTTATTACTCCTTTAAGGATGGTAAAAGGACGCGCGGGTTTCTGGTTGATTCGAAATTTGAACACACGTCGGGACTGACTCAATCCGATCTTAATGAGTTACTAGATGAAACTCAGCGAAATGTCACAGCGATTTTGGAACAAATTTACCGGGGAAATTTCAGTCTATTGATGCGTAATGAAAACCGCTGTCGCAGGAATGATTGTGATTTCTACGATTTGTGCCGAATTGCATCCAGTCTCAAAAATTCACACCAACAACCAGCAACCTAATCCCGCCAGGAGCGCACCGGAAAGCGTACAGACTAAATTGACGACATCATTATTGATCCAGCGGTAACCGGAGATCAACGAGGTCGGTTGACCATTACAGTGCTTGACTTTTTCGGTGGTTTTCCGGCAGACCGGACAGCGATACTGCGCTTGAATCGTTCCGCCTAATACGGAATCAATCAGCGCTCCGAGAATGCCACTTATAATGATGATCAGTGCAATCTTCATCAGCGATTGTTCTAAAGGAAAAATTCCGCTCAGCGTCAATATACCGGCGCCGACGAATACTCCGGAAGTGCCCAATACCGTCACGCCGCCGGAAGTGCCGGCCGGAACGGTTTTGCCGGTTAGTATGTGAACCGGTTGACGTTTCGAAAAAGTGCCGATTTCGGTGCCCCAGGTGTCGGCAGTCGCAGCCGCCAGCGAGCCCAAAAACATCAAATAAAAAATATCCATTTCAGTATAAAAATATAGGATCGCCATCACCAGCGAAACCCCACCATTGGCATAAACCTGCATCAGATCACGATTACTGCCTTTTTCTTGCATAATAGCTAATTGGCTCTTGCGGGTTTTGCCGAGTTGGGAGAGAATAGACGATAACACGAAAAAAGTCGCCATCGGGATAACCCAATTGATACCGCCAATCGAAAAAACGATCGAGCCTAGAAACATTGCCCCGGCGGCGCCTCCTGCCGTCAGTGCTTTCAAACGATATGCTGTATAAGCCAGTAAAAATGAAAACAGCACCCACCACATTACCGCAATCTGTCCCTGAAAAGTCAAACTCTGCATCACATCAATCATCAAAGCCGCACTCAACGGCAAACTCAAATTATCGGAACCGGCACTGGAAATCGCCTCAGCCAGCATAGCCACCACGCCAACGGTAACTGCCATCACGATCAAACTAGGCCAATTCGGGATCGGTGTGCCGTCCAGCCAGCGAAAAAGCGGCAGAAATGCCATTATGATAATAAAAGTAATAATAAAAACAACTAAAGAACCCTGTACCGATTTTGGGTCTTTCCAGAAATTGAATCGGCGTGGTTTTTTGATCGTCGTACCGACTATCGAAGCCAGCGGATCCGCCAGAGTCATTACCATCATCCCGAGCATTAAAATCACCGGATCAGAATACCAGTACATCCCAATCAAAATCAAAAAGGTCACTGGGAAAAAAACCGTGCCGTAAGAACGTCGCTCGGTCGTGTGCATTCCTTTCATCTGACCGGCTTTCAGGGCAACGGCATTCAATAAAATAAATATCACAGCCAGCACCGCGGGTTGAAGCGCTGATTTAAAAAATAAGGGACTGAAAATTACAAAAATTCCGACGCCGATGTGAACGAACTGGCGGGTCTGTTCGCCGGTCAGGCGACTTTTCCGACGTAAAACTTCACTCAAGCCCACAATTCCCAGAATCAGAACCAGAAAGCAGGCGAAAGTGATCCATTCCGAAGAAAACGGTATAATAATTGGCATTTAGCTTTTACTCTCCATAAAACGCCAGAATTTTAGGCTTTTTAAAATTTATTTCCAAAAGTTTTGATGCTTAAATTAGTCTATATGACCAACTTAGCCAGCGAACGCGAACAGTTCATTAAAAACATCACGGAGAACCAATTCGTTTCCGCCGCCGCCGGAACCGGCAAGACCACCGTTCTGGTCAAGCGCTACCTGGAAATTTTGCTTTCGGGAACTGCCGACTGCGACCAGATCATCGCTATTACCTTCACCGACAAAGCCGCCAACGAAATGAAAGAGCGCGTGCGCTCATCTCTCCTCAAGAACGAAGCCGGTTTAGAACCTGCGAAAATTGCCGGCTTGATCGAGCGCCTGAACACCGCCCCGATTTCGACCGTGCACAGTTTTTGTCTCCGTATTCTGCGGGATAACGTCGGCGAATTGCCTTTCGACCCACTTTTCAAAGTATGCGACGAAATTGCGGAAACCCTGTTCCGCGACCGTTTTCGGCAGAAATTCCTGGAGCGTAAAATTACTGAACGCGATGCCGATCTTACGACGCTAATCAATTCGATAACACTCGCCGAATTATCTGGATGGCTGGATTTGATCTACGAAAAGCAGGCCGAATGCGCGCCGATTCTGGAACGTTATAAAAATCTCAATGTAAGCAGTCATCTTGCCGACGTTGAAAAAGCCTGCCGGGAATACAATCTAAAATTGCTTTATGAATATTTCAGCGACAGAACTGTCAGCGATATTATTAAACGAATTTCTGCTTTCGATTCACGCAAATCCGACGACGCTCTGCAATCGGATTTCGGCATTATCTTGAATGCTTCCGCTGAAGTTCTCGACCGGCATCAAATACCGAATTCACTCCAGGACGGCTCTCTGCGTAAAGCGCTGGACGATAGAAGAAAAGGCACAGCCACGGTCTGGGGCAATGAATTGGAAATAGCGCGAGAATTGCATAGCCAATTGGCCGCAAAATTTGGATCAATCAAAGACGAATTTCTTATTTTCGATCCGGAAATTGAAAAACTTCACGCTAATGTAATGCAAAGTCTGGCGCGCCTGGCATTGGATTTTCTGCAAGAATATCGTGCGGAAATGCGCCGCAAAGCTCTGCTGGATTTCACTGGAATTGAGATCGAAACCGAAAACCTGCTGGCGCGGCGATCGCCGGAAATTGTGCGTTACGTCAGGAACTTTAAACATTTGCTGGTTGATGAATTCCAGGACATTAATCCGATTCAGTATCGCATAATCCGTTTACTTCAGGAGCTCAATCCTGATTTGATTACGTTTTTCGTCGGTGATGAAAAGCAATCCATTTACCGTTTTCGTGGGGCGGAAGTCGAGATATTCAACACTTTGCGCGAGCAGTCGGTCGTCCAGCCTCTGGCGACTAATTACCGTAGTGTTCGGGCACTAATGGATTTTTACAACTATTTCTTTGCGCAATTTCTCGGTACCGAACCACCGGCGGAACGTTATGCCGCGCATTACCCGCTACCGATTGCGGCTAAAGATAATTCTACTTCTACTGAACCGCCGGTTGAACTGCTTTTAATCGCAGAAGACGAGGAGTTCGCCGCGCGTCTACGCGGCGGGAAACCAGACGACAAAGTTCTGGAAGCCAAAGCTATCGCCGATCGCATTTGGCAATTGCATCAAGCCGAAATAGTCAGAGAAAACGGCATTATCCGCGCGGCTGAATTCGGCGATATGACGATTCTCCTGCGTTCGCGCACCCATCAATCCCGATTCACAGATGCTCTGCGCCAGGCTGGAATTCCTTTTTACGTGGTAACGGGAATCGGATTCTACGACCAGCCAGAAGTCGTGGACTTGACTAACTACCTGCGAGTATTATGGAACTGGCACGACGAGATCGCTTTAGTGGGGACACTGCGGTCGCCGCTGGTCGGATTGAACGACGCTACTCTGACCGAATTAGCCCGCGCAGAAAGTCTATGGCAAGGGATTAATCAATATTTGAAAAATGGAAAAGAGTTCGCGCTGGAAGCCGACGAAGCCGTGCGTCTGCAAAATTTCTATCGTAACTATACCGAACTGAACGAACAAATTACGCAATTGTCCACTGCCGAAATGATTAATCAAATTGTGAAACGGACAAATTTTCCAGCGCTTCTGGCCGGATTACCCGACGGCACCCAGAAAATTGCTAATGTCAAAAAATTGATTGATCTGGCGCTGGAATGGGAAAAAGTCGAAAGCCTCTCGCCGATTGATTTTATCCGGCGCATTCGCATTTATCGGGCTAAGGAAGTGCGCGAAGGTGAAGCCAATCTCTCCGCCGCCAAAGGCGATGCTGTAACGATTATGACGATTCACGCGGCTAAGGGTCTTGACAGTCAAATCGTTTTTCTGCCTCTGCTGGCCAATGAAATCAATTACCGGACTGATCACTTCCTTTTTCATTCTGATTTCGGCGCGGCGGTCACTATTAAAACCGATAAAAAACAATCTTATTCATTTCGCTACAATCAATTGAAACGTCTCGAGCGACGCCGGACATTAGCCGAGGAAAAACGCTTGTTGTACGTCGCTATGACCCGCGCCCGCTCGTATTTAGTCTGCTCGGCAACGGTGCCAGACAAATCCAATAAAACGGATAAATCGCTCTGGGATTTAAGCACCGAAATTTTTACTGATGCACACGAAAAAAACCTCTGTCGCATCGTACGATTTACCAAAACAGAAATCGAACAGACGGCACTTCCTGCCGGAATATCAATCGCTCTGCCGGTCGAATTAAACGACGAGGAGTTGCGGAGAATTCGCGCTCAAATTCAACCGATCGAGTTCAAACCGCCGGTCCGAAAGTTAACCGCTACGGCTCTGGCGGAATGGCTTATCGCCGGTGAGAAAATCGTCTCCACCGCCGAGCCGGAAACCGATCAGGCGCTTTCGCCGCAGGAGTTGGGCACTTTGATTCACAAAGCCTTCAGCTGGTGGGATTTTCAGTCGCTGGACTCGTTTCAAATTATGCTCGACGATTTACTACGTCCCTACCGACTTACCGCCCCTGAGGCGCAGAAAATTACCGCTGAACTTACCAACTGGGCTAAGCCATTGCTCGCTTCCGATAATCATCTACGCCAACTTTTGACTTCTGCCAGAAATCGGCGGCGGGAAGTCGAAGTGGTCGGGCTTTACGAGGAAACAGTCCTTGAGGGAAAAATTGATCTGCTCATCGAAAATAGCGACAATACTCTGACTATTATAGATTTCAAATCCGACCGCATCGGCGTGAAACCGGACGAAGTTTTATTGAAAAAATACTCCGCCCAGCTGGATTTTTACGCTTTCATACTCGAACGCTGTTCCAAACGGAAAGTCAGAGAACAGGCTCTTTATTTCATTCGTAACGGCCTATTGATTACCAAAACAATAACCGAGTCGGTATTGGACGAAGCCGAACAGAATATTCGCAAATATATCCGCGAATTCGCAAATTAAGCTTTTCCTAAATTAATGGAGCATTTTAGCTACTAATTGTTCAAGATTTCGCAGAACTGCATAATTGTATGAGTATATGAGTAAGTGAGTGCATGAGTGAATGATCGAACGAGTTACGGACGAAAAATAGTTTTTGGAATTGCACTTGAGTTCCTAAATTAAGCCGTTTTTTAACAGTGGCGAGGTAGCTTTCCCGCCGTAGCGGGACAATAATAGCCCGCCGTGGCGGGACAGGCAGTCTTCTCCTTCGCTACCTCGATCAATAAAGAAGACGATTAGCACTTTGACATTGTGGCGAGGTAGCTTCCCGCCGTGGCGGGACAGGCAGTCTTCTCCTTCGCTACCTCGCTCTACAAGAAGACGAGTAGCACTTTGACATTGTGGCGAGGTAGCTTCCCGCCGTGGCGGGACAGGCAGTCTTCTCCTTCGCTACCTCGCTCTACAAGAAGACGAGTAGCACTTTGACATTGTGGCGAGGTAGCTCAGTCGGTAGAGCAGGGGACTGAAAATCCCTGTGTCGGCGGTTCGATTCCGTCCCTCGCCACTAATTAATTTAATGGATTTTCACGACGACAAACACCACTATTCAACCCGCTTTAATTGCGCGGTGCTGGCGTTTTTATTCTCTCTAAATCTTACCATACTTTATACAAATTTTAACACTGAAAACCGGATACCGAACTGGATACCGATATATTACTCTATCTTAGATTTCGTGAAACTAATTGATTAATTATCAAAGATTGACTATTATTTAGTGATGAAAAGTTTATTAATTACAGGTAATCTTTAATCTGGGAGAAAGAGAATGCGAAAAATTTTATTACTCTCAATCATTTTGTTATTAATCCCAATTAAGATATTTACACAGGATATTTTTGATATTTTTTCAAAAGGAACTCCCGAAGAAGTAAATAAAGCAATAAAAGCCGGAGTAAACGTCAATGAACGAGATTCAAGTGGTTTTACTCCTCTGATGATAGCTGCCCGTTATAATGAAAATCCTAAGGTGATTGAAACTTTAATAAAAAGTGGGGCAAAAATTAATGATTGTAATTATGATGGTATTACCCCTCTGATGTTTGCTGCTTTAAATACAATAAATCCCGAGATAATCACAATCCTTTTAAAATACGGAGCTGATAAAAAAATAAAAGACAATACTGGAAACAATGCTTTTATTTATGCTAATATGAATGAAAATATTAAAGCCACTCCGCTACTTGTAGAATTGAAGATGAGCGAAAAAGACTTCAAAAAATATTACATGCAAAATATAAATATTCTTGATCCAATAGAAGGAATATGGACTTGCAGTATTGATTACATTAGTTATTTCGATAACGTACTTTTAAAACCTGTGACTAACCAAAATAAATACAGAATAGCCATTACAAAGAATAAAGAAAAATACGATTGCCAAATAATTGATTCAGATAATAAATATCCATGGATCGAATTTCAAAAGACAGCATCATTTTTACATTATTTAGTAGATATTCAAGAAATTGATAATCTTTCAAGGTACAATGTTAATGCTATATGCGATGGCTATTATACTTTGGAATTTGAATACAGTTTAACAAATAATGATATACAAAATTTATTTAAGGACTTTGGGAAAAAATATCCTGATAAGATAAGGAACATAATGAACGTTGATAATTATGATGCATTTATTGAAAAAATGGCACCGAGAATTGACATGAAAGAGTCTTACAGTCTGTTAAAAATCTATCCAACAATAGATGATAAAAAAGACTTATATACCGGCTCAGCAACATGTTTTGCCATAAGTAATAAGGGATATTTTGTCACTAACTATCACGTCATAGCCAATGTAGAAACAATTATGATACGAGGAATTAACGGAAATTATAATGAAAGTTATAAAGCAAATGTTGTGAGTTCTGATAAAAATAATGACCTTGCAGTTTTAAAAATTTCACCGGACAGCGTTAAAATTTCAGGCTCGATTCCGTTTTGCATTAATTCAAAACTCTCTGATATTGGTGAAAGTGTCTATGTATTAGGTTATCCATTACGCGCGACAATGGGAGATGAGATTAAATTGACTAATGGCATTATCAGTTCAAAAACCGGTTTTCAAGGAGATATATCATGTTATCAAATTTCCGCCCCGGTTCAACCGGGTAATAGTGGAGCTCCAGTTTTTAATACAAGGGGCGTACTGATCGGAGTGATTTCAGGGAAACATTTAGATGCGGAAAATGTTAGTTATACAATCAAATCAAGTTACCTTTATAGTTTAATTGAGGTTCTTCCTGAAAAAATTGAAATGAGAACATCACAAGAACCAACATTTCAAAGTTATAGCCTTACTAAACAAGCAGATATAATGAAAAGATATATATATATTATTGAGACTTATTAAAAATATGTGATTCTGTACTTTAAAAGAAATTATTTGAGGAATTGCAATCTATTGTTTATTCCCAATCAGAGTGTGTTTTTTTGGCATGGCTTGGTAAGGTTTGGTAAGGTTAAGTTTTGTTAAGTAGTCTTATCATACATTGCAATTATTCAGAACGTCAACTTTTGTCAACATTAGGTTTTCTTAGGTTTTTAGTTGTAGTAATGACAAATAAATTACCAGAAATGCTTTAAAATGTGTGTAATATTCCTTAGTTTAGATAGATTTTTTGACAAAGGCCGGATAGGGCAACGTACCCGAAAACCGTAACCCTTAACGGATTCCGGCTTTTATCTTAATAAGGGGCTAAAGAAAGGGATTTAGCAATGAATGAAAATATCTCAAATCAAGATGACATCAATCAAGATGACATCAATCAAGATGACTTCAATGAAGATGAAGCCAAAGCATACATACTAAACCATCGTGAAGAGCTTGGTTTAGATGAGCCCGAAAAGCAAATTGATTTTTTCGAGGAAGTAAAACGTAAACTCCAAAATTTCAACTTTAAGGATGAGTTTGATTACACTTTATTAACAAATTATATATCTGGAACTATTAGAAAGACGTTTGATAGGTTAATGCCAGACTATAAAAGGGAAGATTTTGAGAAAAAAACTGAGGTTTTTAATCAATTATTAAAAACGTATCGCATTTATAAAATTGTATCGAGGTTTTGTGATGAAAATAAACTCGATGACTATGTTTCAACGGACATCAAATTTCCGGCTGTGTTTGAGACAGAATATAAGAGGATATTTCCCGATGATAATTCGATCATTTTAAGTCGAAATTCCGCACAATCCGAACCGGAGCGGGATAAGGCAGGCGATTCTGGAAAGGAAAAATCGGATGCTATTGAAACAATCCCGCACGAAGACCGCGTAGCACGTGCAAAAGTTAAAGAATTTAGTGCACAAAACAGAGCATTAAAAAAAAGACTATCTTTAAAATATGATCTTGACCATAATGAACTTATAGCATTAATTGACGAGGCAAGACATCCTAAAACGGGCAGATTCAGCTACCGGAAATTAGGTGAAAAGCTTAGTTGCCACCACAGTACCGCTAAAAGAATCGTTGAACGGAATGGATTAAAACACCTGACGGAATAAAAATCCCTGTTAAATAAAATTGGCTAATCGCTGACCACTTTCGATTAGCCATTTTTTCATTTTTTGGCTAAATGGCTAATGGCACGCCATTTTCGTGTGATTTTGTCGTTTTTTAAATAAATACGAAAGAGAAATGAAAATGATTGAGAATGTAATCATCACACGAAAGAAAATCTTTATATCGGCTGAATCTGATAAAAGAACAGAGATTGTCGAAACTGAAGTAAAAAAACACCTATTAACCTTAGAGAAAATTCAATCTGTTTTAGAGGAGGGCAATGCCAAGTCCACAGATTGAGAACGGTCACCTTGACCTTGCCAATGAATTGGTAGATCGGTTTTGCACTCTAAACCTATCACCCGGCGAATGGCGGGTGCTTTGGGCTATTCTGCGCAAAACTTATGGCTGGCACAAAAAGATGGATCGAATCACCTATTCGCAATTTGAGGAAATGACTAAGATGGATCACCGGCGCATAAGGCGATATTTAAAACGCCTAATTGGAAAAAATATCATTACCAGAACTGGAGCTGGTCGGTGGCTGGAATATGGCCTTCAAAAAGATTATTCCAAATGGCAATCGCTATTTAAACAAACAGAGAAGTCTGTGACTAAACAGGCACAGATTGAGATTAGTGTCCAAACAGACAGAGAATCTGTGACCAAACAAACAGAGAAGTCTGTGACTAAACATTCAGATACAAAAGAAAAGAAAGAAACTATACAAAAGAAAGAGTGCGATTTTGACAAATCGCTTGCCTCCCTTTTTTCTGAAATTGAATCTGATTTTACACCGGAAGAATTACAGCACAAACAGGAATTTCTTGATTACTGGACGGAAAAAAATCCAAACGGGAAAAAAGAGCGTTGGCAGATGGAAAAGGTTTTCGACGTTAAAAGACGATACCAGACTTGGCTACGCAAAAGTAAACTTTGGAGCGGACAGACCAAATCTGATCATAAGGCACAGGAAATAGCCGCTGAACGTGAAAACTGGGGTAAAAATGATTGAGAAACTTAAAGATACCCTGACCGAAAAAGAACTCTTAGGCAAATTGCTTTATGATCCCGATTCATTAAGCAAACTGGAGCGGTTACGGGATTACCACTTTTCCGATTCTAAACACAAGGTCATATTTCAGGCTATTGTCGGCTTGAACATTGAAGGCCAAACGCCGGATATGCTGGCCGTGATTGATAGACTAAAGAAATCAAGCGACTTGGAAAAGGTCGGCGGAGCATACTATCTGACCGGGCTGACTGAAGGCTTTATATCAAGTGCGACTATTTGCCAAGACGAAACCCGCTTAATCGAATATTGGCGACGGCGCGAACTCTACACGCGATTAGGCGAAATATTATCGCGTTTAGAAAACGCTGATTTATCAGAGATCGAAGCCGAAACCGAAATCCTTAACGTGCTGGAAAAAATCGAGACCGGTTGTAAAAGCGGTGGCTACCGGAAACTGGTTGACATTGCCGATGATTATTTAGCCGAATATGGCCAGCGGCAGGCTGGAGATAGTGTCAGTCTTAAGACCGGTTTTCTTGACCTTGATAATCTTTTTGAAGGTTTTAAGCCGGGAGATTTGATGTATTTAGCCGGTGCAACGTCAAGCGGGAAAACGGCCTTTGCTTTGGGCGTTTGCTACAACCTTATCAGAGCGGGAATACCGGTTGGATATATCAGTCTGGAAATGTCAGCCGGCCAACTATTCAAGCGTTTAATTATGGAAACCGGAAAAGATACGGTTTCGGCGACTTCCATTTTGGCTAATTATCCGCTTTTCATTGATGATACCGGAGACGGAAATATCGGTTCAATTTTATCAAGGTCGAATTTGTTAATCAAGCGTCATAAAATCCGCTTGCTGGTTGTAGATCACCTACAACTTGTCACCGGTAAGGGTGAAACCAGAAATCAGGAATTGACGGCTATTTCGGGATCGTTGAAACGTTTTGCAATTAAAAATCAGATTGCGGTTTTAGGGCTTAGTCAGCTTAACCGCAAGGGCGTTGATGATATTCCAAGACTTGACCACTTGCGCGATTCCGGCGCGTTAGAGCAAGACGCTGATTATGTTTTATTATTACACCGGCCAAAACGTGAAAAATCAGACGCGGATTATAACAATGCTTATTTTGAATTAGCAAAGAATAGACACGGGAAAACCGGTCGGTTTATTATGAATTTCTTTGACGGCGTATTTAAAAACCTATATAAAAATTAAGGGTGAATTATGCAAGAGATCACAGTAAAAGAACTTCGGAAATCCTTACGAGCGACTATGTTTGACTATTGGCAACATATCGGCGAAACGCTTGACAAGGTCGAACCGAAAGAACGTCTTGAATTTATCATTCGGATAATGCCTTATGCTTTTTCAAAAAACGATGACAACGATATTTTTGACCTGAAACTGTAACCGAATCACGACTGTAATTATGGAAAACACGACTAAGCGTAACTGGCTAAACATTCAAGAAGTTGCCGATTATCTTCGATGTTCGCAAAGTCAGATCAGGAAATTAGTCTCCGCCGGGCAAATCCCATATAAACGCCTGCCAAATGGGAAATCAGGGAAATTACTTTTCAACACAAGACAAATAGACCTTTGGTTATTAACTGGCGAAATTAAACCGAGCGCGCGGGCGCGTCAAACCTTCGAGGCGTTAATTGATTAATCAGATTATTAACGGCGATTGTTTTGACCTGATGCCGGAAATTGAATCGGTCAGCGTTGATTTAATCTTTTCCGATCCGCCTTACCTGACCGCGTTAAATGACCTTAATGACTGGAATGTCGGGCTGGACTGGAATCGGTTAGCGATTGAGTTTAACCGTGTTCTGAAACCTTCCGGGCAATTGGCTTTATTCTGTGACTGGACAACCGGTCAAATAATTACAACCGCTTTACGTGATAGATTCAAATTTCGGTTTATTTGGATATGGCAAAAGACGGTTGCACAGCCGATAAACAAGAAAATGCCTTTGGCTGAAGTGGAATTAATCGCAGTTTATAGCAAAAAGAAATCGCGGCTTAAAGACCTGACCTTCAACTGGAAGGCAATCGCGGAGCGCGGCGAACCTTATCGGCGATACTGTAACGGGCAAAACAACACCCGGAAACCGACTAAGCCTTATGTCTCTCAAAGCAACGGTATTCGCTATCCGCGACAGATTTTGAACTTTCCGACGAAATGCAACCTGCCGGAATCGGAGCGAACTAATCACCCGACACAGAAACCCGTTGGCCTTTGCGGTTACGTGATTAAGGCTTTATCCAATCCGGGCGATTTGGTTCTCGATCCCTTCACCGGATCGGGATCAATCCCGGTCGCCTGTCACCGGCTTGGAAGGCGTTTTATTGCCTTTGAACGCTATCCTAAATATTACACCGAATCGGTCAAAAGGCTTGAAAACGAAACGGCACAAAGCAATCTTTTTTAAGGAATAATATGAGAAAATTAACATACTTACAATCTATTAGAAAATTTTGCGTTGAATGTATGGGCGGGAGTCCGCAATTAGTGGAGAATTGTCCGTCTTCAAAATGTAATCTTTATCCTTTTCGTTTAGGAAAGAGACCGAATACAAAAGCAGTGAACACACCTTTAAAATCAATCCGACTTTACTGTCTTGAGTGCGTCGGGACTTCCGTTGAAGTTAAAAATTGTTCTATGCCGAAGTGTCCGATTTATTATTATCGCTTTGGTAAAAATCCACACCTTAAAAGCAAAAATCCAAAAGGCAATCTGAATGCGCTTAAAATTTTTCATCGAAACCGTTCAGGACAGCCTATTTTGGCATCAAATTTAAACGATCGCGGTCAAACTAAGGTCAACATACCAATCCCGGCTAAAAATCGTTTATAGGGCTTAAAATGGCACTTGTAATATTAACCTAACAGCATACGAAATAATCACTTATTGCAAGAAAATACTTGATATTTCAATAAATATTTAGTATTATACCGGTAGAATAGGTTTTTAAAAAATGGAGTCTGAAAATGAAAACAAAAGACGATTTACTTACTATTCAAGATGCGGCAAAGGCTTTAGGCGTTTGTGTTCGGACAGCCTTCAGTTATGTCAAACAAGGCACGCTGAAATCTGTTAGAATCGGCGGATTGAAAAAGGCCGGGCGTGTGTATATCCCGAAGGCCGAAATCGAGCGACTTTTAAAATCAAAATAGCGGGGTGAATTATGGCCGGATTGCGTTTACTCAAAGGCAAGTTTTATATCCGTGTTTGGATTGACGGCAAAGAAAAACTATTGCCTACCGGCACGTCTAACCGGCGGGACGCTGAAATCCAAAGAACAAGGATCGAGCGTCAAGAAACCGAGATTAAGCAGAAAATCCGTGACGAAATAGACGCAATTAAAAACAGGCTGACGATTCAAGCGGGCGTTGACTTTTTTATAAAAAATATCGGCACGGAGCGGAACGTTACCGGATCAACGGTAAAAACTTATCGCTTGGCGGTAAATGATTTTATTAACGCTTTAGGTCGGCTTGTTTATTTCAATTCAATCAAGCGTGAAAATTACAGCGATCTATTAAACTATTTGCAAGCGCGATACAATTCGACGACGGTCAATATTCGCTTACGTGGAATCCGGGCAATGCTGAATTACCTTGATGACAAGGGAATGATCCAAAAGCCTTTTCACGTTAAGCAAATTAAGGCCGATAAACACCTGCCAAAGTTTATCACGCCTGACGAAATGGACGCGATTTATAAACAGGTTGATGATCCGAAATTAGCGGCAACCTTCCGCGTTTATGAGTTTACTGGTATGAGATTGTCGGAGTTATTTCATTCAAGGCTTGACGGCGATTTTATCAAGGTTGAGCAAAGCAAGGGACGCAAGGAACGGATAATACCGATTCCGTTTCAGAATGTCAAAGATTACCAGTTAGCGACAATCAATCCTTATTCAATATCTTTTATTTCTCATTCGTTTAGCAAAGCTTGTAAAGCGGCAGGCATTACTGGAAAAACCCTTCACGCGCTTAGACACACTTTCGCCTTGCGTAAACTGATCGAGACAAATAATATCCAACTGGTCAAAGAATTGCTTGGACATTCGAGCGTTACCGTTACCGAAATCTATACGGCGTTTCCAACAGATTACTTAGTGCAAGTATTCAAAGACCGGGCTATCAATTCCGAAAATTACAGACCTTCAATTCAGGCTTAAAAATGCACGTTTGGAGGTTAAAAATCGGATACCGGCAGGATACCAAATGTTTATGTCGTTGATAAACTTAGGACTGAAAATCCCTGTGTCGGCGGTTTCCCGACCATTCGGGATCTCTCGCCACTAATCACAAAAAAGTAAATCATTACCCTTAGTATTTCCTATTTTTTCTGAAAGTCACTGTGTCGGCGGTTTCCCGACCATTCGGGATCCCTCGCCACTAATCACAAAAAAGTAAATCCAATACCCTAATATTTATTATTTCTTTCTGAAAATCCCTGTGTCGGCGGTTCCCTGCCCGACTGACCTGCTGGTGTAGGATAGGCGGGCCTGCCGGATTAACCTGCTGGTGCGGGATCAGGCGGGCCTGCCCGACTGACTGATGTCAATCGGTCAGGCGGGGATTCCGTCCCTCGCCACTAATTATAAAAAAGCAAATCAATACCCTTAGTATTTCCTATTTCTTTCTAAAAATCCCTGTGTCGGCGGTTTCCCGACCATTCGGGATCCCTCGCCACTAATTACAAAAAAAGTAAATCACTACCCTTAGTATTTCCTATTTTTTCTGAAAATCCCTATGTCGGCGGTTTCCCGACCGTTCGGGATCCCTCGCCACTAATTATTAAAAAGCAAATCCAATACCCTAATATTTATTGTTTCTTTCTGAAAATCCCTGTGTCGGCGGTTTCCCGACCATTCGGGATCCCTCGCCACTAATCTAATCCCAAAAAAATATAAATACTTACAAAGCGCAATAGCGCACCATCTGTTTTTTATCAACCTTCCAAATTTTGGCAGATTTTAGAATATTTTGATATATGAAACCGGATAGGCATTTTAAGCAGTTATACAATGGTGATACAATAGTTGCACAATGGTTGTACAATGGTTATACAATCGTTCAACAATCGCTTAACAATCGTTTTAACAATTGTTTTTTGCCTGTCTTTGAAGACCTGCGCTAATAACTCTTTAGGAAATTGAGTATAAATTTCTATTTGAATGAGCTTTATAAATACAGATATATTTTTTAAACGATGAGGGAAACGATTTTCAGGTTTTACCCTATCTGGCTTTTTATCAAATGACAAAGAACTTTATTCATTTCCATCCTATTGGAAATTTTGAACAAGTGAGTAATCAATATTGCATTTATATCTCAATCTACACTATATTTTAACTGTTGATAATTGACGTCATAGGTATGAATCAACCAGTCTCTGCAGTTATTACTAAAAAAAGATATAATCATGCCAAGCAGATTCTGAAGCCGTTATTCATTCCTTTCGACCATTATGTCACTTATCTCGGATTGGAAAACATTGTCCCTAAAGGACCGAATCTAATTGTTGCTAACCATCCTGGCGTCGTTCGCGATATTGCTGGGATAGTTGCGGCTTATGATCGCGAACTGTACTTCCTTACTGCTCATTACCTTTTTGATGAGAAGGTATTCATGCAGGAACATATAAAACCGGCGCTGGGACCGTATTTGTTCCCAATCCTGCATCCCATTGCCAAACGATTTACCCGATACCTGATCAAAGCCCTGCAGGAGCATGAAATGATTCCAATCAACAAGGAGTACACCGGAAATCTGGTTACCTTCGCCCAAAATCTCCGGAACGCCATTAATCAGGTCGAAGATTACCTGCTTAAAGGTCGGGCAGTTGTCATTTTTCAAATCAATTACAACATTTTAAAAACTATCGGGCAAGAAAAAGTCACCAACAAAGAACCCAGCCAGTATCATTCCTACATACCGCGCTTTAATCATACTTTTGGCAAAATCGTCTGGAAACTCTACCACGACGATGGTCTGATTGTACCGGTAACTCCAATTGGAATCTACGGCGCTGAGGGCTTAAATCCCTTCCGCAAAATGGTCATCAATATCGGCAAACCGCTAGATATTACTTCCTGCCTTCCGGTAAAATCCGGCAGTTGCCGGACTGACGGGAATGAAATTTCACCTCAGAACTTATTTACTAAATTTACTGTCTGCCTCGAGCAGCGCATTGCCGAACTGCTTCAAGAATCCGGACTGCCAGCAACAATATAATGAAGTAAAGAGAAAAACAAACCGCCGGAAGCGCTAAGCCCCCTAGGTAAATAATAAAATGACTAGGATTTTGAGTAGGTTCGTTATTCTCACTATAAATTTAAAGTACTCCATATTTCGATAGCCATAAGCCTTCTTTCTGACTGTCGCAATCAGGTTATTTAATCCCTCTGCCAGTCCGCTAGCAATGGGATAAATAAAATAATTCAATAACTTAGGCAGATGGTGCTTTATAAGATGGGCAAATTATTTCAATATATCGAGGTTTGTGGTCATAACTGTCTCAATCCGCTGAACAATGGTGGGCGCCTAAACTATTAACCTGCCTGTCCGGCAGACGGGGTATTATGCCCTGTATTTTATCGAATAACCAAAAGAACCTTACCCATAAATTTCATTATATAGTTTATTTGCGAGTTTCTTGTCAAGGTTTTTTAGAATATTATATTCCTCGAGGGCAGAGCCTTTATTTCCTACCATTAGGTATGTAATACCAAGATTATAATGTGCGACGGCATCATCAGGCTCGATCCGGATAGACTGCTTAAAGCAATCTATGGCTTCATTGTAACGTCCAAGGTCTTCATAAGCAACACCCAGACCGCAATGTGCTTCTGCAAAATCAGGCTTGATCCGGATAGCCTTCTTATAGCATTCTATGGCTTCATTGTAACGCTCAAGGTCGCCATAAGCAATACCCAGATTGTAATGTGTTTCGGCAGCATCAGGTTCGATCCGGATAGCCTGCTTATGGGATTCTATGGCTTCATTGTAACGTCCAAGTTTGCCATAAGCAATACCCAGATTGTTATGTGCGTCGGCAAGATCAGGATTGATCCGGATAGCCTGCTTAAAGCATTCTATGGCTTCATTATAACGCCCAAGTTCGCCATAAGCATTCCCAAGATTGTTATGTGCGTCGGCATCATCAGGTTTGATTCGGATAGCCTGCTTAAAGCATTCTATGGCTTCATTATAACATTCAAGTTCGGCATAAGAATTGCCAAGATTACAATGTATCTCTGCTAAACTAGCTAAACAAGGATTGAGTCGTATAGCCTGCTTGTATGATTCTATGGATTCATTATAATATCCAAGATTGCTATAAGTAATACCCAGACCGCAATATGCTTCTGCATAATCAGGATTAATACATATAGCCTGTTTGAAGAATTGTATCGCTTCATCATAGGATCTCAGAATTCCATAAGTAGTACCAAGGCAGGAAAGTGCTTCTAAATGATTATGATTGATAGATATAGCTCTCTTAAATGACTCTATTGCTTTATTATAACATTTAATTTTACTATAAGTAACACCAAGATTGAAATGTGTTTCTGCATCATAAGGATTAATTTTTATAGCTTTTTTAAAATATTCTATTGCTTCATTATAGTTTCTAAGTTTGAGATAAGCATTACCAATACCGCTATATGCTTCCAAAAGATCAGGATTGATACGTATAGCATTCTTGTAGGATTTTATAGATTCATCATATCTCCCAAGTCCATAATATAAAATACCACTCAACATATATTCTTTCACTCTTTGTGTTTCATTATTAACCGCTTTTTTAAAATAATTCATTTGCTTTTTCATAATTTACTCCTAAGAATAGCGATTGAACCTGCAATGAACCGATAAGACCTTTTCATAATGCTACAACCCCCTTTTTTTTGATTTGCTATCATTTGTTTTGAATTTAGTGAAATCAGTTTAGCAACTCAATTGTTTTTTTAAGCAAAATGTAGTGTAATTGACTCAGGGTCTTTTTAAAAGTAATATGATGATTTTTTAAAAGTTCAAAAAAGGAAAATCTGCCTGGTTACTAACGAAGTCATACAGGAGGGACTTTTATTCATTCACTATTTTTTCAGAACCATTTATTTGCTTTTCTTAGAGCATTTGATCTAGAAACTCTTTTGGAAATCGAGTATGAATTTCGAAGTGAATAAATTTTATCAATGCAGATGTATTTCCTAAACAATAAGAAAAACCACTTTCAGGTTTTAACCTACCCTGTATTTTATCGAATAACCAAAAGAGCCTTATTCATAAATCAAATTATACAGTTCATTAGCAAGTTCCTTATCAAGGTTTTTTAGAATCTTATATTCCTCGAGGGCAGAACCTTTATCTCCAATTATTAGGTAAGTAATACCAAGAATGGAATGTGCTTCGGCATCATCAGGCTTGATCCGGATAGCCTGCTTATAGCAATCTATGGCTTCATTGTAATGTTCAAGTTTGTAATAAGCAATACCAAGATTGCAATGTGCTTCGTCATGATCAGGCTTGATCCGGATAGCCTGCTTAAAGCAATCTATGGCTTCATTATAACGCCCAAGGTTAATATAAGTATTACCCAGATTATAATGTACTTCGGCAAGATCAGGATTGATTCGGATAGCCTGCTTATAGCAATCTATGGCTTCATTGTAACGTCCAAGGTCGTCATAAGCAATACCCAGATTGCAATGTGCTTCGGCATAATCAGGCTTGATCCGGATAGACTGCTTATGGGATTCTATGGCTTCATTATAACGCCCAAGCTTGCCATAAATAACACCAAGATTATAATGTGCTTCGGCATAATCAGGTTTGATCCGGATAGCCTGCTTAAAGCAATCTATGGCTTCATTGTAACGTCCAAGTTTGCCATAAGCATTCCCAAGATTGTTATGTGCTTTGGCATGATCAGGTTTGATCCGGATAGCCTGCTTATAGCAATCTATGGCTTCATTGTAACGTCCAAGATTATAGTAAGCATTCCCAAGATTGTTATGTGCTTCGGCAAGATCAGGTTTGATCCGGATAGCCTGCTTATAGCAATCTATGGCTTCATTATAACGTCCAAGGTCGTTATAAATAATACCCAGATTGTAATGTGCGTCGGCAAAATCAGGCTCGATTCGGATAGCCTGCTTATAGCATTCTATGGCTTCATTGTAACGCCCAAGTTTGTAATAATCAATACCCAGATTGTAATGTGTTTCTGCATCATCAGGATTTATTTTTATAGCTTTTTTAAAATAATTCATTATCTTTTTCATAATTTACTCCAAAAAATAGCGATTGAACCTGCAATGAAACGATAAGACTTTTTCATTATGTTACAACCCCCTTTTTTTGATTTGCTGTCATTTGTTTTGAATTTAGTGAAATCAGTTTAGCAACTCAATTGTTTTTTTAATTATGAATTACCCCATTTTTTACTAGGAGATAATTTCTACCTTATCAGGATTTTTTATGACCGGATTATCGCGACGAAACTATCGCGGAAATCTTTCGATTAATCCGAATTTTATCTAAATTCGAGCGAACAAATGGAAATCGCTTTTATTAAAACATCGAAACTTCGTAATAAGCCGTGAAAATAGTACCGCGATTAACTACCAGCTCATAACGAACAATGCCTCATATCGGTTGTCATATCTCGATCGAAGACAGTCTGGAAAAAGCCCCGGCGCGCGGCCGCGAACTGGGTTGCGACGCGATCCAGATTTTCACCTCCAATCAAATGCAATGGAAAGGCATCCCGGTTACGGACGAAACGGCGGAGAAATTCCGGAACTATCAAGCTGAACATAAGATTGCGATGGTCATTGCCCACGACTCTTATCTGGTCAATCTAGCCAGTCCTGAGCCGGTCAAGCTGGCGATGTCGCGCAAAGCTTTTATCGAAGAGATTCGGCGTTCGCAGGCACTAAAAATTCCGTATATCGTTTTTCATCCCGGTTCGCATATGGGCGCCGGTGTGGATTTTGCTTTGCGGAAAATCGCCGAGAGTCTCGATTACGCCATTGAAAAAACGCCGGATTGTTGTCCGATGTTTCTACTGGAAACGACTGCCGGTCAGGGCACGAACGTCGGTAACGCTTTCGAGGAATTGCGCCAGATTATCGCTTATTCCGCTCACCCCGAACGACTGGGAGTTTGCTTCGATACCTGTCACGCTTACGCCGCCGGTTATGATCTGGTTAGTCCGGAAAAATACGAAGAGACTTTTGCCAGATTCAACGACATTATCGGTTTGAGCCGACTTAAGTGCTTTCATCTGAACGATAGCAAGAAACCGCTCGGGTCGCGCATTGACCGCCATTCTAATCTCGGGGACGGTTTTCTGGGCTGGGAAGTTTTTTATCGTTTGATAAATGACGACCGGTTTGCGACTTTGCCAATGATTCTGGAAACGCCCGGCGGTGATGAGAATTTCGCCAGAGAAATCGCCTCTCTGAAAGAAGCCCTGGATAAAAAATAATGAGGAATAATAATGGACAATTTTGATTTGATCGTCATCGGCTCTGGACCGGGTGGATATGTCGCCGCTATCCGCGCCGCGCAGCTCGGGATGAATGCTGCAATAGTCGAAAAAGCCGAACTCGGTGGAATTTGCCTTAACTGGGGCTGTATCCCGACTAAAGCTTTGCTCAAAAATGCCGAGGTCTGGCAGAGTCTAAATTCGTTGAACGAATTTGGGATCACGATTGCTCAACCGCAATTCGATTTCACTAAAGTCATCCGCCGCAGTCGCGAGGTCGCCGCTCGCCTTTCGAAAGGCGTTGAGTTTCTTTTCCAGAAAAATAAAGTCGCTGTCGTCAAAGGTTCTGCCCGTTTACTCGACCGGCAGACGGTCGAAGTCGTTAATCCGGACGATAACGTGACGGTCGGACTTAAGGCGCAAAATATCATCATTGCCACCGGCGCCCGCCAGCGCTCGATTCCCAATGTCGCAATTGACGGGAAACGCGTTATCAGTAGTCGCGAAGCTATGATTTTGCCGCAGATTCCGAAATCCATTATTGTCATCGGTGCGGGCGCTATCGGAGTGGAATTTGCCTACCTTTTCAATGCTTTCGGCGCTGAAGTGAATCTAGTCGAGATGTTGCCACAGATTTTACCGATTGAGGACGAGGAAATCGCGAAAGAATTGTCGCGCTCGTTCCGCAAGAGACAAATCGGCATTCACATCAGCACCAAAGTTAAAAGCGTTCAAACCAAAGGCGATTCCGTCGAAGTGGCGCTCGAATCCGACGGCAAACCGCGAACTCTGGTTGCCGACTATGCTTTAGTGGCAACCGGCGTTCAGCCGAACTCCGAAAATTTAGGCCTCGAAGAACTCGGCATTATCACCGAAAAAGGCTGGATTAAAGTTGATGAGCATTTGCGGACGAACGTTCCGAATATTTACGCCATCGGCGATGTTATCGGCAATCCTTGCCTGGCGCATGTAGCGTCGGCGGAGGGCAAGCACGCAGTCGAATTTATAGCCGGGAAAAATCCCGCGCCGGTCAATTACGCGGCAATTCCCAGCTGTACCTACTGCCGTCCGCAAGTCGCCAGCGTCGGTCTGACGGAGAAAAAAGCGGCGGAACTGGGCTACGAACTAAAAATCGGCCACTTTATGTTCCGCGCTAACGGCAAGGCGGTGGCGTCCGGAGAGAGCGACGGTTTCGTCAAAGTCATTTTCGACGGCACGACGCAAAAATTAATCGGCGCGCATATTATCGGCGCCGAAGCGACGGAACTTCTACCGGAACTGGTTCTGGCGATCGATCGTGAATTGACTTATGACGAGTTAAAGGATTCCATTCATGCGCATCCGACACTTTCCGAGGCGCTCATCGAGGCCATTCACGACGCTTTCGGCGAATCGGTTCACCAGTAATAATTAAATCGAGCAGAAAATAGGATCGCCTTGTCGGAAATTATCGAAAAGAAAATTACTCTGGCGCGCTCTGTGGTTAAAAACTTAGATGTTCTTGACCTTGGTCAATGCCTCTACGGCACCGCCTGGGAAATTCAGAAAAAATTACACGCCGAACGCCTTGCCGGTCAAATTCCGGATACGCTGATTTTCGTCGAACATCCGCACGTTTACACCTTAGGAAAAAACGCTGATGCCAGTCACCTACTCGCATCCCAAGAATATTTGAAAAAGCGCAGCATAGAAGTTTATCAAGTTGATCGGGGCGGTGACATTACCTATCACGGACCGGGACAACTAGTCGGTTACCCGATTTTCAATTTAAAAGAGCATAAAACAAGCATTGCCTGGTACGTCAACTCCGTCGAAGAAGTGTTGATCGAAACTCTGGCAAAATTCGACATCCGCGCCGAACGAATCAAGGGTTTGACGGGAATCTGGATAGGAAATCAAAAAATTGCGGCGATCGGAATGCGCGTCTCGCGCTGGGTCACAATGCACGGATTCGCGTTGAATGTCACGACGGATTTGTCATTGTTCAATGGAATTGTGCCCTGCGGTCTGGCGACAAAAGGCGTCACTCGCATGTGCGATTGGAATCCGGCGGTTACAATGGATGCCGTTAAAGCGGTCATTGTAAAAGAGTTTGTCGCTCAGTTTGGTTTTGGTGGACCACGAACGAACACGAATTTTAACCCGCATAAACACTAAAACTTTTAATCAATAAATGAAACCTGATTGGCTGAAAATAAAAATTGGGGTCAACGATGATTTTCGCGATTTGCAGAAAATCATTGACGCTAATCAGCTTCATACCGTTTGTCAATCGGCGCGCTGTCCCAATCAGAGCGATTGCTGGCAGAGGCGAACCGCGACGCTTATGATTCTCGGAAATATTTGTACTCGCAATTGCCGATTTTGCGCCGTTGCCAGTGGGAAGCCACGGACGATTGATGAGGAGGAGCCGGCTAAAGTCGGTCAGGCGGTAAATCTGATGGGTTTGAAATATACCGTTTTAACTTCGGTGACTCGCGACGATTTGCCGGATGGCGGCGCGGCAATCTGGGCAAAAACGATTCGTGAAGTTCGTCGCCGGAATCCGGACTGCCGAATCGAAGTTTTGATACCCGATTTTCAGGGAAACCTCGATGCTCTCGAAACCGTACTGGACGCCAAACCTGATATTCTTGGTCACAACCTCGAAACCGTTCTGGCGCTCTACCCAATTGCGCGACCCCAGGCTGATTATGAGCAATCGCTGAGGCTCATTTCTGAGGCGAAAAAGCGTGGCGCAGTTACAAAAACCGGCATTATGGTTGGCTTAGGCGAGACCGACGAACAAATCCGGGAACTAATGCAGGACGCCCTGACCGCCGGTTGTGATATTCTGACGATCGGTCAATATCTTCAGCCGACTAAAAATCACCTCCCGGTGGCTCGATATGTTGAACCTGTGGAATTCAAATCCTACGAGACATTCGGTTTAGAACTTGGGTTTCGAGCGGTTTTTGCCGGGCCGCTGGTGCGCAGTTCCTTCCACGCCGCCGAGATTATGACATTCTAACACGCCTGCCCGACTGCTAACGCATTCATTCAGGCAGGGAGGCGCACGAAGGTAACACGGAGAACATGGAGTTTTTTTAAGTTCTTTTAAGCATTTTTAAGTGTTTTTAAGTGCTTATAAGAAATCAAAATAGCCTTTAAAGTCTTAATAGCACTTATCAGCACTTATGGGCTTAGCGCAAATCAAGTTATTTTTGAGAATCTTCATCGGAGACTTTATTGATTTTGCCCTTTTTTACTAAGGTTTCATACTGTTCCGGGTAAAGTTTCTGCATACAATCCGGGCAAATTCCGTGACTGAATTCAGCCGTTGAGTGTTGGCTGATATAGGTTTCTACATCCTTCCAATAGCCGGTGTCGTCGCGGATTTTTTTACAAGAGGAACAGATCGGGAGGAGGCCAGATAGGGTTCTGACTTCGGTTAGCGCCCGGCGTAAATCGGCAACGGTTTTTTCCAGGTGCATTTCAGCCAATCGCTTGTCGGTAATGTCGCGAAAATGGAAGATACGACCACACAGTTTTTGCTTCTTATTGAAAAGTGGTAGGATACGCAGATCGTAGATTTTGGTTTCATTGCCAAATGTAAAAGAGATTTCTTCCTGAACGTTTTTTATTTCGGTGATAAGTTCCGGCCGAATAGCAAGAGGATTTAGAACTTCTTCAACCGGCTGTCCGATTATGATTTGGTCTAACTTTAACATATTCCGGCAAGCCGGATTGTAATCGGCTACCCGGTTGTTATGATCCAGAACTAAAATTGCGTCGCTTAGGTTCTCCAAAATGTAATCACGGGCAATCGGGACAATTTCCATTATTTGCAATCGAAATAACCCGAAAGTCATAATAACCCCTGAAATTGATAGGAAAGTCGAGGTCATATCAAGACGCGACCAGGGCGCTGGTAATAGATGAAAAACGAACAGAAAATTGCCAACCCAGGGAAATAAAGCGCAAGCCATTAGCGCCAGGATTTGCGAACGTCGCAGTTTGGGTGGCTTAATTAGGCGCTGTAATAGCATTATCGTGCTGGAAATCATCAACAAGTTGCTATAGCTGAAAGTGACCCAGAACCAAATGCCATAGGTTTTTTTTATTACGGAGAAGGGACCGTTTGTATCCAGAACGATGTGGCGGCGCATTAGACCGTGATAACGATTTGTCCATATTAGTAGTACCGTAATGATTGGAATTATACACAATAAAAGAATTGCACGACGGGTTGTCAATTTGGTTTGACCGGTAAAGCTGGCTATTACGAGAAACCAGGCTACGATAACTGTTTCAATGCCGATATATTCGATAGATACCCAAAATGTCTTGGTTGCCAATGAATTAAAGCCGTATTCCATTATGTTACAGAATGTCCAAAGAATGCCTCCCAGGGCCAAAAATAAAATAGCCAAACCATGGCTTTCACGACGAAAACGCCAGGAATAGATCGCTACTATCAAAAATAAAACAATGGATAAGATCAAAGGAACATAATAGACACTGAAAGTAAAACTCATATAATTCTCACCGGTTGAATTGTTCTTACTATTATAGGAATTTGAAACGACCTGTCTTTTTTAGTGGGGAAATTAAAATCCGGTAGGATTTTCCGATAGTCGAGTAACCGCCTCTTTGTCGTTACTATACCCTCGTTTGAAATATTAATGGAACCAAATTGGATTGGTTAGAGCGAATTTTCTGTTTTTGGTTTCGACTTCTGCCCGAAAATATCCGCTATTTGGTAAATCAGACACAGGTAAATTTATCATTTTTCCGTAAACGCCACCAGTAATTTCTATGACCTTAACTTTTTCTGTTTGGCGATCGCAATTACCGGTGTACAATTTGATAGAATGGATCGCGCCGAAATGATGAGTTGATCGAGCGGTGATTTCAATACTCTGCGGTCGTTCCGGCATAGTTTGTCCAATAGTATATCGGTTTTGCCGCGAATCTATAGCCTTTATATTTAGAAAAGGACCATTGGAGATGATCACGGCTCCGTTTTTCAAATTGGCGACCAGATTATCGAGTCCGTCGGCAAGATCGGTTTGGACGCCTGTTAAAAACTCACCAAAAATTTGGTGCTCGTTTTCATGCATTAAGAGCAATGGAATTTTCACTTGCCGAAAGCGATTAAAGTTGCCATGCGAATCGTTACCGGCGTAAATATAACTATGACTGCCAGAAAGCAATTTTTTTATCCAGAAATTGCGACCGGCGATAAATTCCTTTCCCTCTTGACCATTCAGAATTTGCCAGCCGTTCAAACGCTGGAAATGGTCGTGAAGATTCCAGATGCCGCGCCGGGCAATAATTTTCTGAGAAAGAGGCGGTTCGCAGAGCGGATGAGCCGCAAAAATCAATGCTCGCGGTTCGGCGCGCTCGAGTACCCGTTGATAAGTCAGTTCTGAGGCAAAACCGGCTGAATGTTCCAGTCCATCACCCGAGCCCGGGAAAAATTCCGGATTATTTAAGATTGCCAGGTGGACATTGCGTCCCAAACCATTATCTACCGAGACTTCTTCGCCGGGAATGATTATGAAATCATTAAAATTAGCGTTGATGGTTTGAATTGCCTGATGATAGGCAGGCCATTTTTGCACTTCGGGATCATTTTCCGTCCAGGAATCCGGCAAGTCGTCCAGATCATAAGAATGCTCAACCAAGGCACAGAATGACAGTCCCATGGCTTGTGCCAGACCAGGCAGAACCGCCAATGGCACACCGAATTCAACCTGATCGGAAGTCCATTGGGAATGACAATGCAAATCGCCCCAAATCCAACCGGAATCGGCCGGCAAAGGTTCAGAATCCACATAGACGCTGAAATCCGCCTGACTAAGACCGGCGTAGTTATCATTCTGAATGGTAATGATCCGGCCGCCGCATTCTAAAGTAGCCATACAATTAATAATCAAAAGTTGATTCCGGTAGTTTGCTACTTCCAGACTGTATTCGCGCGTAAACCAGGGTTCGTCTATTTTCAGATTTTCGCTAAAAACCTGTTTAACGCATAGGGTCTCATCGAAAGGCGAAGTAATTTTGAGGATAATTTCTTTCAAAGTAACCGGAAACCAGTGCGCATCTTTGATTATCAGAACAACCGGCAGGCGCGTCGTTTGGACTCGACGAGGTACGTCAAAGAGAATTTCCGGCTGTTTTTTATATAACCTCCCCCGGAGAAATTTTAACCGATAGTGCATTTCCGCATATAATAGAATCGGTAAAAGCCAGAACCACCAATCCGGTATTTCTGGAATCAGATTAGCCAGATAAGAATTAATTAACATAGTGATAGAATCTAAAATTTATTCCGATTTTAATGAAGAAAAATTCTGGTAAAAAATTACGAATAACTGACGTTGATTGGAAAAATCATTGAAAATAATTTAGTACGCCTGTAAATTCCTTACCACTTTAGATTTTTAAAATGGAGTATATTTGGCTACAACAGCAGACATCAGGAACGGCCTGGTAATAAATTTTAATGGTGAACCGGTAAGAGTCATTGAATTTCAGCATATTAAGCTTGGCAGGGGTGGCGCTCGAGTCTGGACTAAATTTAAAAAAATACGCACCGGACAGGTAATTGAAAACACCTATCGTTCCGGCGAGAAAATTGACATTGTGCGTTTAGAAGCCGTCGAAATGCAGTTTCTATACCGCGAGGGAACAGACTATGTTTTGATGAATACCGAGACATTTGAGCAAATTACCTTACCATCTGAGATATTCAAAGATGCCGCCCAATTTATCAAGGAAAATGAGACGGTTAAGGTAACTTTTTTGGAAGAAAAACCTATAGACGTCGAAGTGCCGATTTTTGTCAATCTCAAAGTCGTGAAGACTGAACCGGGGTTAAAAGGAGACTCAGTTACCGGCGCTTCCAAGCCTGCCGTTCTCGAAACGGGCTATACAGTACAGGTTCCGCTATTTATCAATACCGGAGATGTTGTTCGGATTGATACGCGCACCGGCCAGTACTGCGAACGCGTTAAATAATAACCCGGAGGGGTAATGAGGAAAGAAAAAATTCTCGAATTAGTGAGGATTCTCGAATCACACGAAATTGACGAGATCGAGATTTCACGTTGGGGCCAGAAAATCCGCATCAGTAAAAACAGCGGTGCGGGAATATCACCTGAGGTAGAAGTATCCCAAGCACCTCAGAAAGCCAAAAAAGTTCATCAGCAACAGCTGGCAGAAACGGCGGCTTTTGAATCTCGGACAGCCGTTACCGAAGAAATTAACCATAAGGGTGTCGAGGTTAGATCACCAATTGTCGGGACCTTTTATCGTTCGCCAGCACCGGATGCTGAACCGTATGTCAATGTCGGAGATGACGTTGCTGTCGGACAGCCGCTTTGTATTATTGAAGCTATGAAAATAATGAATGTGATCGAAGCCGAAGTTGCCGGAAAAGTCGTTAAAATCCTGGCCGAAAACGCTCAGCCGGTTGAATACAATCAGCCTCTTTTTATAATCGAAAAAACCGAGTAGCATCTTTACAATAGAATTTTAATGATTAAAAAACTACTGATTGCCAATCGCGGCGAGATAGCCTTAAGAGTTATCCGGGCTTGTAAGGAATTGAATATCCCGACCGTGGCAGTTTATTCGACCGCAGATGCCCTTTCTCTGCATGTACGATTCGCCGACGAAGCGGTTTGCATCGGTCCGCCTGAAAGCAAGAATAGTTACTTAAAAATGGCTAACATCATCAGTGCGGCGGAAGTTACCAACTCTGATGCGATTCATCCGGGCTATGGTTTTCTGGCGGAAAACGCCGATTTCGCCCAGATGTGCGAGGATAACGAGATTCTATTTATCGGACCGCATCCGATGGCAATCCGTACTATGGGTGATAAAGCCCAGGCGCGCGAGACCGTTAAAAAAGCGGGAGTTCCGGTTATTCCTGGCACGGATATGGTCGTGAAAAATATCGAGGAAGTTAAACGCTTTGCCGAAAGCTACGGGTATCCAATTATCCTGAAAGCCAGCGCCGGAGGTGGAGGGCGGGGAATGCGCATTGTTCGCCAGATTGCCGAGCTCGAAAATGCCTTTAACAATGCCCGCGAAGAAGCTCAGAAAGCGTTCGGCAATCCCGATTTATACGTCGAGAAATTAGTCGAGGATGCGCGACACATCGAAGTCCAAATAATTGGCGACAACTTCGGCAACGTCATTCATCTGGGTGAAAGGGAGTGTTCGATTCAGCGTCGCCATCAGAAGCTAATTGAGGAATCGCCTTCACCAGCTGTTGACGAAGAAATGCGTGATAAAATTGGCAAGGTTGCAGTTCGAGCAGCTAAAGCGGTTAAATATTCCAGTGCCGGCACTATCGAATTTTTGATGGATAAAAAGCGCAATTTTTATTTTATGGAAATGAATACTCGTATTCAGGTAGAACATCCGGTAACTGAAATGGTGACAGGCATTGATCTCCTCAAAGAGCAGATCAGGCTGGCTGATGGCGCGAAAATTCCCAAATGGATGAAGAAGTTCAACTTACGTGGACATGCTATCGAATGTCGCATAAATGCCGAAGACCCGGCTAAGAATTTCAGGCCGGCGCCGGGAAAAATTCAGGCTTTCCACGCCCCCGGTGGTCCCGGGACGCGAATGGATACTCACGTTTATGCCGGATACGAAATTCCTTCCTATTATGATTCTCTTTTAGGTAAATTAATTACGCATGGCAAAGATCGGGATGAAGCTATCGTTAGAATGGAACGTGCTTTAGACGAAACTATTATAGAGGGAGTTCCTACCACCATTCCTTTCCATAAGGCTATACTCAAGAATGAGGCTTTTCGGAAGGGTGATTTCAATATTAGTTTTTTAAATAATTTTTCGTTTTAATAAGGAGACCGTCAGTATGAAAGTACCTGTCAACTTGAAATATACGAAAGATCACGAATGGGCTAGGATCGAGGGCGCGGTTGCAGTCGTCGGTATTACCGATTATGCTCAGAGCCAGTTGGGTGATGTAGTTTATATTGATTTGCCGAAAGTCGGCGAAGTTGTTTCGCGCGGTGATGTAATCGGAACAATCGAAGCGGTTAAAACTGTGGCTGATATTTATTCGCCTGTCAGTGGTGAAATTGTAGCCATTAATTCCGCATTAAAGGATGCTTCCGAACTCGTCAATAAGGATCCTTATGGCGAAGGCTGGATTGCCAGTATCAAAATATCCGATTCGAATGAATTAAATTCTCTCCTGGAACCAACCGATTACGAAAAATTGATCAGTTAGGTTATGCATTTCATACCGAATACCAGCGATACGGAACGCGAGATTCTGGAGGCCTTGGGAGTCGCCAGTTTTAGCGACTTGATAGCTAATATTCCGGAAAAATTCAGAAAACAATGCCGGATCAATTTACCGCCTGCTCTCTCGGAAATTGAGTTAACGAAGACTATGCAGGAACTATCTGAGAAAAATGGAAACTGCGATCGGCAAGTGTCGTTTCTCGGCGGCGGCTCTTATGACCATTTTATCCCGGCCGTGGTTGATTTTTTAATTTCACGTTCGGAGTTTTACACGGCATACACTCCCTATCAAGCTGAAGTCAGTCAGGGCACGCTTCAATCTATTTATGAATATCAATCGCAAATTTGTCACCTGACCGATATGGAAGTTGCCAACGCCTCAATGTACGACGGTGCCACGGCTCTGGCAGAGGCGGCAAATATGGCCGCGAGCATTACCCAACGTAAAAAATTCCTCGTATCGCCACTGATCAATCCGCTTGTTCGCCAAGTTCTGGAGACTTATTTGGGAGCTCGCAATTTCGTGATTGCCAACTTGCCGGAGAAAAATGGCCGAACGGATTTTTCCGGTCTGAAGGAAATGATTGATAATCAGATAGCGGCCGTTTTGGTGCAATCGCCTAATTTCTTTGGAATTATTGAAGATTTGAACTATATTGCCGAAATTATTCACGTTAAAAGTTCTTTATTAATAATGTCTGTTGATCCGATTTCATTAGCCATCCTTAAAACGCCCGGCGAACTCGGTGCAGATATTGCCGTAGCCGAGGGTCAGTCACTCGGGATTCACCAATCGTTGGGCGGCCCTTATCTTGGCGTTTTCACTACGCGTCGGCAATACATTCGTAATATGCCTGGCCGAATTGTCGGTCAGACGACAGATGTCGAGGAAAAGCGTGGTTACGTGCTGGTATTACAAACCCGCGAGCAACACATTCGGCGGGAAAAAGCCACTTCGAATATTTGTACTAACCAGGGTTTAATGGCGCTGGCGGCTACCATATATTTAGCGCTTATGGGGAAAACCGGCTTGCGGAAAGTAGCCGAACTATGTCTTAATAACAGCCATTATCTTGCGGATAAAATTGCCAGCCTGCCCGGTTATTCTTTGCCCTTTGCCGGTCAGCCGTTTTTTAAAGAGTTTGTCGTAAAAACGCCCCGCCCGGCTAAAGAAATCGTGACGGCGGCGCTTGCAGCTGGTTTTTTTGCGGGGATTGATCTTGGTCTATATCGTCGTGAATGGGTAAATTATTTGTTGATCGCCGTCACAGAAAAACGTAATTTGCAAGAAATTAGTGATTTTATAAAATTTTTGGCTAAATTTTAGGTACAATGGGAGTATTAAGTCAATTATTGGAAAAAGCCCGCCTGAAAGGCGGTGGATATTTTGTATTGATTGATCCCGACACCCGCTCAGCGGCGGAATTGAAGGCTTTCGTGCATGAAATTTGCGCCAGTGGTGTGGATGCTATTTTAGTCGGTGGTAGTTTAATTATCGGAGGTGGTTTTCACGAAACCCTGGACATTGTCAAAACTGAAAGTGACGTGCCGGTGATAATTTTTCCCGGTTCGGTGGCCCAGGTTTCGAACCGCGCCGATGCGGTTTTATACATTTCACTCATCAGCGGGCGCAATCCGAACGCCCTATTCGGTGAGCACGTAATCGCCGCGCCGGTTATCCGCAAATTAGGCATTGAACCGATTTCTACTGGCTATATGTTGTTCGAATCCGGCAAGACTACTACGGCCGAATTTATGAGTAATACTCGTCCTCTGCCGATCAATAAGCCCGAAATTGCGATGGCTCACGCTTTAGCCGCTCAATATTTGGGAATGAGTACAGTGTATCTGGAAGCCGGTAGCGGAGCCGAGCGTTCAATTCCCAATCAACTCGTCAAAGCCGTTTGTGATTATATTGACATCCCGGTATTTGTAGGCGGCGGCATTCGTACTCCGGATGAAGCCCGTGCCAAAGTCGAAGCCGGAGCGACATTTATCGTTACCGGCAATGTCTTTGACAATGACGCCAACATCGGATTGGCTAAAGAATTTGTCCGGGCGGTGCATATCAAAGAGCATTTTTAAATTAAAACTATCTTGCACCAAAAAATAATTGCTCAATTAGAAGAAAGCGCTGAAGTAAAGCGCCAAACAAGCGTAACGGCGGTTGACTCGATCGAAGCCGCCGCCCAAATGTTAATTAATTGCTATCGCGCCGGAGGCAAGGTGCTTTTATGTGGGAACGGCGGTAGTGCCGCGGATGCCCAACATCTGGCGGCCGAATTAATTTCGCGATTGAAGTTAGAACGAGCGGCAATACCGGCCCTGGCGCTGACAACCAATACTTCTCTATTGACCGCTATCGGGAATGATTACAAATACGATTTGGTTTTCGTGCGACAGGTGGAGGCATTTGGACGGGCGGGAGACGTGCTAATCGCGATCAGTACCAGCGGCGAATCTGAAAATGTGATTAAAGCCGTCGAATTTTCTCGTGTGCAAGGAATCAAATCCATAGCACTGACTGGTGAAAAAGGCGGACGCCTCGCCGAAAAAGTTGATATTGCTATCAAAATTCCCTCCAATAACGTTCAGCGGATTCAGGAATGTCATATCACGGTTGGTCATATTCTTTGTGAATTAATCGAGTCAGCTTTATTTGGAACCAGATGAGCCAATTGATCTTAAATGCTAAGCGAACTCCAAGATTTTATCAACTATCTCAAAGTCGAACGTAACCTCGCTCCGAATACGATCCAGGCTTATAGTACTGATCTGGAGCGTTATAGTCAATTTCTAACCCAACAACAAATCAACGACATCAGCCAAGTCCGGTTTAATGACATTCAAAATTACATCAATTTATTAGCTGAATTGGGATTAGCGGCCAGCAGTCTGGCGCGTAATTATAGCTCTATCCGGGCATTCCATCGTTTTCTATTTAGTGAGAGAATCAGTGAGCAGGATCCGACCGAACTCCTGCAATCACCGCGCTTGCCGCGCCGACTACCGAAAGTTCTCGAGGTTGAAGAAATTGACGCTATTTTGAATGCTATTGATTGCACGGTCAATAAAGGCATCCGCGACCGGGCATTGATCGAGACTCTTTATTCCACCGGAGTAAGAGTTTCGGAATTGATCGAACTTAGAATGGGAGATGTTTTTTTTCACCAGGGTGTTATGCGCGTTATCGGCAAAGGCTCCAAAGAACGTGTTGTGCCATTTGGAAACCGTGCGGCTCAAGATATTAAGAATTATATTACGGCGGTGCGGTCGTTGCTCGTTAGATACGGCAAGAGCCGTGATTTTCTTTTTCTAAATATGCGGGGGGCTCCGCTTACCCGAATGGCAGTCTGGAAAATCATTCAGGAATATGTCCGGTTAGCCGATATTCGTAAACCGGTTAGCCCCCATGTTTTCCGCCATTCTTTTGCAACCCATTTATTGGAAGGCGGCGCTAATCTGAGAGCGGTGCAGGAAATGCTGGGACACGCCGATATTTCTACGACGCAGATTTACACCCATCTCGACCGCGAATTTTTAATCGAGCAACACCGCACTTTTCACCCGAGGTATTGATGAACATTCAAATAATAATTTTACTAATTCCGCCGATTCTACTGGCACTGACTTTTCATGAGTATATGCATGGCTGGGCGGCTTACAAAATGGGCGATCCAACTGCTAAAATGGCTGGACGTCTGACAATGAACCCGATGGCGCATCTCGATCCAATCGGAACTTTGATGCTCTTTTTGGTACATTTCGGCTGGGCGCGCCCGGTGCCGATTGATCCCCGTTATTTTCGCAATCCCAAGCGTGATATGCTGATTGTCGCCGCCGCTGGACCATTGGCTAATATGTTTGTAGCTTTGCTAAGCGGTTTATTGGCTAGGCTTTTCCAGAGCGGATATTTTAATTTCCTGCCGTTAGGTGTATTACAAGCGGTTTATACAATGGTGATTCTCAGTTTACAGATTAACCTGGCGCTGGCAATTTTCAATCTTCTACCAATCCCGCCACTGGACGGCTCCAAAATCCTGATGGGACTGATTCCCCCACGCTATGAGGCCCAGTTAAATTGGTTAGAGCGGTACGGCAGTTTCATTTTAATGGCTGTCATAATCATCGGGATGGTTACGAATGTCTCTATTTTGGGAGCATTCATTAACCCATTCGTAAACTATTTTTCACAATTATTTGGAGGTATATAATGTACACGAGACCTACCAAAAAATTTGACATATCCAGCCGACTTGAGGAACAACGTGACGGTAAATTCCATTTTAACCGCCAAAGTAATGTCCCCCGGAAACCACCGCGTTCTATTTTAACAACTTTGATAATGGTACTCCTTCTATTAATGATTTTGATGTTCTTGAAAAGACTGTTATAGAGTTCATAAGAAGGAAATCATTTACTATCCCGTTAACCTGGAAAATACATTAATGACCGAAATAATAGAATGTGTGCCCAATTTCAGTGAAGGGCGCGACCATAATGTAATCCTGGCAATCGCGGCGGCAATCGAAAATGTGGGAGGCACAAAAATACTGGACGTCAATTCCGGTGCTAGTGTCAATCGCACTGTAATAACCTTTATAGGTAATCGCGAAAGCATCCTAAATGCGGCTTTTGCTGGAATTGCCAAAGCCGCCGAACTGATTGATATGCGCCGTCATCAAGGAGCACATCCGCGACTCGGAGCGACCGACGTCTGCCCGCTCGTACCTATTTCCGGAATAAGCGTGGAAGAATGCATCGCACTCTCCCATCAATTAGCTAAACGCGTTGCTGAAGAACTGCACATTCCGGTTTATCTTTACGCAAAATCAGCCCAAAAGCCGGAGCGCGTTGACCTGGTAAATATCCGCGCCGGGGAGTACGAAGGTCTGGAACAAAAACTCCGCGATCCGAACTGGCAACCCGACTACGGGCAACCGACTTTCAATCCCAAGTCCGGGGCGACGGTTATCGGCGTGCGTGATTTCCTGATTGCCTTCAATGTCAATATCGATACCCGCGACTGCCAATTGGCGAAGGACATCGCTCTAACGATTCGCGAGAAAGGTCGTGTCAAACGCGACCAAAATGGAAATAAAGTGTATAATTCCCAGGGCGAACCGATTTACGAATCCGGTTTGTTGAAAAATGTCAGAGCAATCGGCTGGTATATTGACGAATACAAAATGGCGCAGGTTTCGACTAATTTAACGAATTACAAAATCACCCCGCCGCACGTCGTTTTCGAAGAAATCCAGCGCCTCGCCAATGCCAGAGGTCGGCGCGTCACCGGTTCGGAACTGGTAGGACTGATTCCAGAGGAAGCTCTCCTGATAGCTGGGCGTTATTATCTGAAGAAGCAAGGCGATTCGGAAAACGCTCCGGAAGGCGATCTCATCCAACTGGCAGTGCAGGCAATGGGATTGAATGCAATCGCGCCGTTCGATCCCGCCAAAAAGATTATCGAATACCGTTTAGCGGAATTGGAAAAACCACTCGCCGGTTAAAATATCTGCGGGCTAACGATAAGTTCCTGATTTATGCTGTCATTGATCCAGCGGGAAAAATGGAATTTTCAGCGCTTTCGGAAAACTTTCGTCAATACCAATCACCTTTGCCTATGTCATTAACAATAGGTAAACTCGATGACTTTTGCGCCTTAAATTCCATTCGCTGGGACTGACGAACCCCCGTGAGATGTTCTTTAGCCGTTGCCTTTTTTGGTTCTTTTTTCGGCAAAGGAAAAAAGAACAATCTACAGCAGGATGGTAATCCCCATCCCGTATGAAAATCACCTAATAGCCCCGTCAGGGGCGATACTATTTGTAGAAAATGAGATTAGCCCAAAAGGTAAGCGCCATCGGTGCGAACTATTTATAGCTAATGAGGTAGAAAAATAGATCGCCCCTATGGGGCTTGACATTTTTTATTGGCTTCGATTCTACAAATAGTCCGCCCTTACAGGGCTAAATAAAATGTAGGTCGAGTTGGCAACTCGACCAGTGGTTTTCCGATTAACTCATTCTTCGACAAACTCATCCTTCGATAAACTCAGGATGACAGGAAAACTTACAATGTCACACTGAGTCTATCGAAGTGTGACAGATCCGCTTACCCTAAACCTATTGCGAGTTTCATCCTTCGACGGACTTAGAATGACGAGAAAGTTTCGGCATAAAGTAACCCCGAAACCAGCTGGTTACTAACATACCAATTATAGCTGAGTGCCCAGCGCAGAAAAATTAAAAGAATTGGTTAAATTATTGAAGCAAGATGAATGGATTCCAGAATCAATGTCGAAAATAAAAATACTATCGGAAAACCTGACTAATAAAATCGCCGCGGGAGAAGTCGTCCAGCGTCCGGCTTCGATTGTCAAAGAATTGGTCGAAAACAGCATAGACGCCGGTGCTGATGAAATTATCGTCGTTATTCGCAATGGTGGCAAAACGTTGTGCGAGGTGGTTGATAACGGCGAGGGTATGAATCGCGACGATCTCCTGCTGGCTTTCGAACGCTATGCCACCAGCAAAATTGCCACTGTCGAAGACCTGACCAATATCCATACCCTCGGCTTCCGCGGCGAAGCTCTGGCAAGCATCGCGGCGGTGGCAGTCGTTACGGCAATTTCGACTCTGCGGGGTGCTGCCGAGGGTTATGAATTGCGCATCGAAGGCGGCACGTTCCGCGACATCCGACCCGCCAGTCCCAAACCGGGCACGACGATTTCCGTCCGCAATTTATTTTACAATATTCCTGCCCGTCGCAAATTTCTAAAAAGCGCCGAAGTTGAGTTTCGTCATATCGTCGAGGTTATGCAAGAATTTGCTCTCATCCATCATAATCTGCGTTTCATTTTTATCCACAATGATAAAGAAATTTACAATCTGTCGCCAGGCAGTCTGGCGGAACGTATCACCAATCTCTTCGCTCCGGAATATGGTCAAAGTCTTCTTCCGGTTGAGTCCGTCGCCGATGAACTTAAAGTCTCCGGTTACATCGGCAATCTGAATCTGGTGCGTGCCCGACGTGGTGAACAATTTTTATTCGTCAATCGTCGCTTCGTTAATGATCGCTTGATGAATCATGCGATAATCAGTGGCTACGGCGGATTGCTGGCGCGGAGCGAATTTCCATTCTATTGCTTGAATCTGGAACTGCCTCCGGAACAAATTGACGTCAATGTCCACCCGACTAAAATGGAAGTAAAATTTCGCGAGCAAGATCGCGTTTATCAATTTTTAAAGCAATCTGTCGAAAACAGTCTGAAGTCTATCACCAACGTCATCCCTGATTTAGGAACTTTTGCACCGCGCCATTATTATTCCGCAACTCCTCCACCGAAAGGAACGCAAATCCAGATTCCGTCTCCAGATCATCCATCTTCGGAATTGCCGAAATTCGATTCATCGAGAAAAACTATCAGCGTTCCGGAAGTAGAAATACCACGTACTCCATTTGCCGCCGGTGACAGTACCAAGTGGCAGGAACGCGCCCGGCGTTTTGTCGAACAGGGTGAGACCGGCGAGGCTGATGATTTTCGCCCTAGTGTGGCGGTTTATCAAGTGCATAATAAATATATCATCAGCCAGGTCAAGTCCGGACTGGTGATTATTGATCAGCATGTTGCTCACGAGCGCATCCTATTCGAAGAAGCTCTGGAATCTATGCGCGGTGAAAATTGGAAAGCCCAACAGTTGTTGTTCCCGGTGGTTGTCGAACTGACGGTCAATGATTTTTCTACTTTACTGGAAATATTGCCGTTTCTGGAAAAGCTCGGATTTCGCATTCGGGAATTTGGCAAGCAGACGGTAGCCGTGGAAGCGGTTCCAGCCGGATTGCGCTGGGGCAACGAAAATATCATTATCCGCGAAATCTTGGATCATTACCAGGAATTTGGCACCAAAGACACCAGCATTCAGGATAAAGTCGCCGCCAGTTATGCCTGCAAAGCCGCTATCAAGTCCGGTGACCCCTTGACCACGGAGGAAATGCAAAACCTGGTGGATCGTCTGTTTGCGACCAGTAATCCTTATTTTTGTCCCCACGGGCGACCAATTATCGTCAATCTGTCGTTGAAAGAACTGGATAAACGCTTCGAAAGGGCTTAGCAATTGAGCGCTAATTCCAACCCAACCAATGAAGTGCCTTCTCGAAAAATTCCTTTCATCGTAGGACCTACGGCAGTAGGGAAAACTGCTACCGCAATCGAATTGGCAAAGCAGTTGAATGGCGAAATTATCTCAATTGATTCGCGGCAAGTATATAGAGGGCTGGACATCGGTACGGCTAAGCCGACTTTGCGTCAACAGCAAGAAATTCCTCACCATTTAGTTGATATTCTCGATCTCGATGAGCAGATTAGCGCCGGGGCTTACCGCAAATTAGCTTTAAAAACGGTAAACGAAATCCAGTCCCGTGGAAAATTGCCCATTTTTGTGGGCGGTTCCGGTTTATATGTCAATGCCGTGCTGAAAGGAATTTTCAAAGAAAGCGCTACTAATCCTGAGATACGTCGGGAAATCCGCCAAGAATTACAGAAAAAAGGCATTGTGGCACTTTATAATCAGCTTCTCGAAATTGACCCAGATACGGCTTTGAAAATTCATATAAACGATGTCAAGCGGATAACACGCGCCCTTGAAATTTACCGTATCACCGGCCAGCCGCCCAGCATGCATTACCGCAATCAGCAAACCAATCCTCCTTTTCCCTACCAAATTTTCGTTTTGACTATGGAGCGGGAACTGCTTTATCAGCGTATCAATGCGCGCGTTGATGAGATGATTGCCAGCGGTTTAGTATCGGAGGTTGAGTCGCTTCTGAAACGCGGTTTACGCCAGAATCTGGATTTATTAATGACTCTCGGTTATCGCCAAGTAGTGCAATATCTGGATGGTAATTGCTCCTATGACGAAATGGTCGAAAACATCAAGCGCAATACGCGCCGCTATGCCAAGCGCCAATTGACCTGGTTTCGTAACCAATATCCCGAAGCCTTTTGGATAGACGTTACCGAACTCTCCAATCCGCTTACCATTGCAAACAAAATCCGGCAAAATCTCACCCAGCCAGAAATTCAATCACAAGAATAGGGTTTTAATTTCTACTGCCTTAGTTAATTTTTGGCCTTATGATCAGTCGATAGAGCGTTTCGAAAATTTACAGATTGTAATTTTAGTTTTACTTTTTTTCAAAAAAACCCACATCAATACTTGGCTGATATACAAATAAGTTATACATTAATCAAAATCGTCGTTAATTAAAAATAAGTTACTTACAAGAAGATTGAGGTAAAAATGAAAAGTAGATTAGCACAAATTAAAATAATCCCCAAATCTTCCATTTTTTTGGCTTTTACCTTGATTATTGGAGGTTGCGCAAAAAACCCGGATACAAACTCAGATTCGGCCGATAACCCAATGAAGTTATGGTATGAACAGCCGGCCAAACAATGGGTTGAAGCCCTGCCCGTCGGTAATGGTCGTCTGGGCGCTATGGTTTTCGGCAATCCTGCGTGTGAGGAAATTCAGCTCAATGAAAACACTATCTGGGGTGGTCAGCCACATCGCAACGACAATCCCGATGCCAAAGAAGCACTGCCTAAAATCAGGCAATTGATTTTTAATGGTATGTATAAAGAAGCCCAGGAACTGGCGGATCAAAAATTTATTAGTAAAAATTCGCAAGGTATGCCCTATCAGACTGCGGGAAGCCTTCATCTTTCTTTTCCGGAGCATGGAAACTTTAAAAATTTTTATCGAGAGCTGAATATAGGGAATGCTATTGCTACTACTCAATACGACTGCAATGGAGTAACTTATAAACGTGAAATTTTTGCCTCTTTTCCCGACCAGGTTATCATTTGCCGAATCTCAGCCAGCCAACCTGGACGAATTAATTTCGCCGCTTCATTGAATCATCCTGCCACAGTAGATATTTTCACCGAAGGAAACGATAAATTGATAATGTCCGGAATTACCGGCGATTGCGATTCGATTAAAGGAGCCGTGAAATTTGAAGTAATAGTAAAAATACTTAACGAGCACGGTTCGGTAGCGGCGACCCAAACTAGTCTGATTGTAAACAACGCCGATGTTGCCACTCTCTATATTTCCATTGCATCAAGTTTCAACAATTACAATGACATCAGTGCCGATGCCGGTGAGAAAGCCAATGCCTACCTTCAAAATGCACTGAAAAAAAATTACAACCAAGCGTTGAAGGATCATATTGCTGACTATCAGCGCTATTTTAGCCGAGTCAGTATTAATCTCGGAGTAACCGATTCGGTAAAAAATCCCACCGATGTTCGGATTGAACAATTTGCCAAAGGTAACGATCCGCAATTAGTCGCATTATGTTTTCAATTCGGTCGTTACTTGCTGATTTCTTCATCACGACCCGGTGGCCAACCGGCCAACCTGCAAGGGATTTGGAATAATCAGCTTTATCCACCCTGGGATGGTAAATATACGGTAAATATAAACACGGAAATGAACTATTGGCCTTCCGAGCCTACCAATCTCAGCGAAATGAATGAGCCGCTGGTTCAGATGATAAAAGAACTCTCTAAAACAGGTAAACAAACTGCAGAAACTATGTACAGCGCCAGGGGCTGGGTACTGCATCATAACACGGATATTTGGCGCATTTGCGGACCGGTGGACGGTGCATTTTGGGGAATGTGGCCAATGGGCAGTGCTTGGCTTTGTCAACATTTATTCGAGAAGTACGAATACAACGGCGATAAAGAATACCTTAAATCAATCTATCCAGCAATGAAAGGAGCCGTAGAATTCTATCTTGACTTTTTAGTCGAAGAGCCACAGCACCAATGGCTGGTGATTTGTCCATCGGTTTCTCCGGAAAATGCACCGTCGTGTCATCCGGAATTTTCAGTATCGGCCGGAACAACTATGGATAATCAACTACTTTTTGACCTTTTTACCAAAACAATTAAAGCGGCGGAAATTCTCAATAGCGATGAAGAATTAGCCCAAAAAATAAAAGATACTTTGCATCGTTTGCCGCCGATGCAAATTGGCAGGTGGGGACAGTTGCAGGAATGGATGCAAGATTGGGACAATCCTGCTGATCATCACCGCCATGTTTCGCATTTGTATGGACTATATCCATCCAATCAAATATCACCTTATCGTACACCGGAATTATTTTCAGCCGCAAGGACTTCTTTAATAGCGCGTGGCGATGAATCCACCGGCTGGTCAATGGGATGGAAAGTGAACTTGTGGGCTTGTCTTCTCGACGGCGACCATGCTTTGAAGCTCATTACCGATCAATTGTCTCCGTCCATCCAACCTGATGGAAGCCAAAAAGGTGGCACCTATCCCAATCTTTTCGATGCTCATCCACCATTTCAAATTGATGGAAATTTTGGCTTTACTGCTGGTGTTGTTGAAATGCTTGTACAAAGTCAAGATGGCTTTATTTTTATATTGCCTGCACTACCTGATAGGTGGAAAAGCGGAAATATTACAGGTATTCGTTTACGCGGAGGATTTGAAATTGTAAAATTAGAATGGCAAAATGGCAGAGTGTCTGGGTTAACTATAAAATCTAACATAGGCGGTAATTGTAGAATAAGAAGCTACGATAAACTTATGCCGGTGGGCAATTTTAAGCTCGAAGAAGCAAAGGGGGAAAATCCTAACCCATTTTACACTATACCGCAAATAAAGGAACCTTTGATCTCTCCCGATGCCAACATTATTCCTGTTGAACTTCGTCAAAGTTATCTTTATGATTTTAATACTAAAGCTGGAAAGGAATACACTTTAACCTTATTAAAGTGATTATAATAATTAATGAAAAGAATCTTTCCCCAAAATTTTACCTTTCGATTAGTAATAGATAAAATAAATACCCCTGGTAGTTTTTATTTTGGTCCAACTTTAATGTAAAAGCAAGAGGAAAATGAGTAATAATACTTTTTCAAGGATTCTGCGTATTGGGAGCGTTTTGATCATATTGTTTCAATCGTCGGTTATTTCTCAAGTAATACTTGATCCAGATGCCGTAGTTGAAGAGATAGTTACTGGAATTCAACAACCGGAAGGACCGGTTTGGAGAGAGGGGGTCGGTTTATTGTTTTCTGATATTAAAGGAAATAAGATTTATAAATGGACTCCCGAAAAAGGCAAGGAGATTTATTTAGATCCTTCCTATAACACTAATGGGTTAGCTTATGATTTGGAAGGTCGCCTGGTTGCCGGACAGATGGGGCTTAGAAGAGTTGTTCGTTTCGAAGAAGATGGTTCACCAACAGCGCTTGCCGATAGTTATAATGGAAAGAAATTAAATAGTCCAAACGATCTGGCTATTAAATCTGACGGTTCGATTTTTTTCACCGATCCGGATTTTAATATACCCCAGGGAGAAAGCAAGGAACTCAGTTTCAATGGAATTTATAGAATTAGTCCCTCAGGTGCTCTTCAACTTCTGACGTCATCATTGGCTTTACCTAATGGAATCTGCTTTTCCCCTGATGAGTCCAAACTCTATGTCAATGATTCCCAGGTACATAAAATTTATGTATGGGATGTTGTTGATGATTCTACCATAACAAATCAAAAACTACTCTATACTATTCCCGTTATGTTCGGTTATGCGGACGGGATGAAAATTGATGAAGATGGTAACATTTATTGTACCTGCTCGTCTTATGTATGGGTTATTTCTCCCGAGGGCGAATTAATTGGGAAAATTGCTTTACCATCGAATGTTTCCGCTTCAAATTGTGCCTGGGGCGATGATGACAATAGGACATTATTCATTACCGCTGGTAGTTCGGTTTATAGAGTGCGCCCGCTTGTTACTTCAATCAATAGAGAAGGCTCAAATTTTCCTGAAAGTTTCGAACTTTTTCAAAATTATCCTAACCCCTTCAATCCAACTACAAAAATTACTTATTCAATCCCGGTTACTTCGAATGTAGTAATAAAGGTTTATGATATGTCGGGAAGAGAAGTAGTGACAGTAGAAGATTGTCAAAAGAATGCCGGGACTCATACTCTATTGTTCGATGCAGAGAAATTAGCGAGTGGAGTGTATTACTACAATCTTACTGCAAATGAATTTTCATCTACCAAAAAATTTGTGATATTAAAATAGTTTTGGGTGAACATAGGAGATTATTATTTAGAAAGTAAAACCAATTAATTGATAGGAGCGTAAGCATGGAAAAAATAATCAAAAAGTCACTACGTACGGTGCTATTATTGTGCTTAATGAGCAGTACTATTTTGTACTCCCAGGATATTACAGTAAATGCCGGGAAACCTCAAATTATTAACTGGGAAGTAACTCACACCGCGCAACTCGAAGGCAGTGTGTCTCCCAGTAAAATTAAAGTAGAATGGACATGTCCGCAGAATCCGCAGGTCACCTTTAAAGACGCATCCAATCCCGTTACAGAAGTCACATTTCCTCGCCCTGGTTACTATCTACTGATACTTTCCGGCAAAGTGAAAGGTAGAGTATCGCCAAGCAGTTCAGTAATTGTAAATGTCTTCCGACCAAATTCATGTAAAGAAAGACTTTCCGATCTCATCGGCTTGATGACCGTGGATGAAAAGATAAAGCAGCTCACCAATCAATCGGATGCGATTCCTCGATTAGGAGTTCCCCGATACAACTATTGGAGTGAAGCTCTGCATGGAGTTCTCATCAGCGGCGCAACTTCTTTTCCGCAAGCCGTTGCACTGGGAGCTACCTGGGATCCCGAACTTGTCTATCGCGTCGCTACCGCGATTTCCGACGAAGCACGGGTTTTTAATGTTGTCGAAGGGAAGGGGCTAACATACTGGAGTCCGACTATAAATATTGCCCGCGATCCACGCTGGGGTCGGAACGAAGAATCCTATAGTGAAGATCCTTATCTTCTCTCCCGTATGGGTGTGGCTTTCGTTCAAGGTATGCAAGGGAATGATCCATATTATTTGAAAACAGTTTCGACGCCGAAACATTTTATGGCAAACAATGAAGAAGAGCGCCGTCATACCGGTTCTTCCGATGTGGATATGCGCAGTATGTTCGAATATTATCTGCCGGCATTCCATCAAGCTGTGGTGGAAGGTAGGGCATATTCTATTATGGGCGCCTATAACGAATTAAACCATGTTCCGTGCAATGCGAATATGTTTTTATTGACTGACTTGTTGAGACGCACGTGGGGTTTTGAAGGCTATGTAGTGACCGATTGCGGCGCTATTAATGATATGCTGTATGGGCATCATTTCTTCGAAACAGGCGCCGAAGCCGTGGCGAGGAGTATCCGCGCCGGTTGCGATATGTCCTGCGGACAGGAATATAGTGAATACCTGTATGAAGCTCTCGATCTCGGATTATTGGAAGAAAAAGACCTTGATAGCGCTTTAACGCGAGTTCTCTCGGCGCGCTTTAGGCTTGGCGAATTCGATCCGCCGGAAAATGTACCATACAGTTCTATCCCAATAGAGAAACTGGATTGCAAAGAGCATCGTGCTCTGGCACTTGAAGCTGCACAAAAAGCGATCGTGCTTCTCAAGAACGATGGCATATTGCCTCTGGATAAAAATAAAATAAAAACGATCGCCGTTATCGGTCCGAATGCGGCGGAAGCTCAACTCGGTATTTACAGTGGATTTCCTAATTTTCGAGTAAGTCCGCTCGAAGGCATAAAGGATAAAGCCGCTAAGCAGGGCATCAAAGTTGAATATGCTAAGGGATGTGATATCGGTGGTGGACTACTAAGCGTTATTGAACCACAATATTTCACCAAAGTCGCCGGAACAAATAAAACCGGGATGAAGGGCGAGTATTTTGATAATATGGAACTTTCTGGGAAGCCGGTTCTAACCAGAATAGATTCGACGATTGATTTTAGTTTTGGCACTAACTCGCCCGCCCCAGGCCTTCCCAAAGATCAGTTCTCCATACGCTGGACCGGCAAAATCATTCCACCGGATACGATTTATCATCTGGGAACAAGTTGCGATGATGGTTCCCGCCTTTACTTAGATGGAAAACTATTAATTGATGATTGGAATGACCATGGCGAAAAACCTATTGGGGCAAAAGTCAAACTAATACCGGGCCAGGAATATGTAGTAGTAGTAGAATATTATGATAATACTCTTGGCGCCACGGCGCGACTGACCTGGGACCTAAATCAAATAGATTTTAGTTCAGCGAAAAAGGTCGCGGCCAATAATGACGTGGTAATTCTTATGCTTGGAATTTCGCCGGGGCTTTCTCAGGAAGAGTTCGACCGCAAAGAAATCGAATTGCCGCAGGTTCAACGGGATTTAATCAACGAGGTTGCATCTGTAAATCCAAATATTGTCATTGTTCTTATTAATGGTGGACCTATTGCTCTTGCTGGTTGTGAAAACAAAGCTATGGCAATCGTCGAAGCCTGGTATGGAGGAGAGTACGGCGGCAAAGCAATTGCAGATGTTCTTTTTGGCGATGTAAATCCAGGCGGTAAACTTCCTGAAACTTTCTATGCGTCAACCCAGCAACTGCCGCCGATGTCCGATTATGATCTTATCAATCATCCACGCACGTATATGTATTTGAATCAGCCTGTTCTTTTCCCATTTGGGCATGGCCTCTCCTACACTCAATTTGAATATGGCAATCTAAAATTAAACTCCGATGTAATAAAGACAAATGGCGTGGTGGAAATTCAGGCGACTGTCAGGAACACTGGTAAAATGAAGGGCGATGAAGTTGTTCAGATTTATGCCCATTATATTGATGCAACGATGACGGTGCCCATCAATCAATTGAAGCGATTCCAGAGAATTACACTTAATCCCGGCGAGAGCAAAATTCTCACTTTCAAAATTCCAGCCTCTGAATTTTCATTCTACGATATAGGGACAAATGATTTGAAAATAGCCAAAGGAAAGTGGGAACTTCAAGTTGGCAGTTCATCGAAAGATATTCGTTTGAAAAAAACTTTCATAATCGAGTAATAAAGAGGCTTATAATGTTCATCAAAAAAAGATTTGTGCTATGTATCATTTTGGTATTACTGTCAAGTCAATGGCTTTATGCTGGCACCCATCAAAAAAACAGGGCGGTTATACTTACAGACATCGAGGCAGATCCTGACGACACTCAATCATTGGTGCGCCTGCTTTTATATTCCAATGTAATTGACATAAAGGGAATAATTGCTACAACTTCCATTCACCAAAAAAGTAATGTGTATCCTGAATCTATCAAGAAAGTAATTCAAGCTTATGGAAAAGTACAGGCAAATCTAAATAAACACGAACCCGGTTATCCGAATTATGAAGATCTGTTAGAGCTTGTAAAGCCAGGTATAGCCAAATATGGGATGTCAGGAGTCGGGGAAGGGAAAGATACTGAGGGTTCTGAGTTGATTATCAAAATTCTTGAGGAAGATGATGATCGTCCGCTGTGGGTATGTATTTGGGGAGGTTCTAATACACTTGCCCAAGCGCTTTATAAAATTAGTAAAAGTAAACCGAAATCTGAGACTAAAAGGTTAACTACTAAACTTAGAATCTACGCGATCTCCGATCAAGACGATAGCGGTATATGGATCAGGAAAAACTTCCCTGATTTATTTTACATTGTAAGCCCGGGCGGTTATGAGAATTCGACCTGGGGTGCGATCAACCAATTTGTGCCTGGTATAAATAACGAGACAATAAGTAATAGTTGGATAGCACAAAACATACAGCAAGATCACGGTTCGCTCGGCGCAGTATACCCTGATGTTGCTTATGGGATGGAAGGTGATACGCCATCGTATTTGTCATTAATTCCAAACGGATTAAATATACCAGAACATCCCGATTGGGGTGGGTGGGGTGGTCGTTATGAAAAGTATATTCCCGAGTATTCGTCTTTTAACTCTGGGTTTACCGGAGGTGTACCCATTGAACCCGAACCTAGGGAGATCTGGACGAACGCACTTGACAGATACGAACCATATACTCAAAGCGATTATGGGCGAGCAGTCATGCGAGATACTAACTATTTCTTTGACAATAGAGTTACACTATGGCGCTGGAGAGATGATTTTCAGAATGACTTCGCGGCACGAATGGACTGGTGCATCAGATCATACGAAGAAGCGAACCATCCACCAGTCCCAGCTCTGGGACATCCAGAGCAAATAACGGTCAAATCCGGTGAAGTCTTTTATTTGGATGCAAGCGGCACGACGGATCCTGATGGAGATAATCTCAGCTATTTATGGTTTCATTACCCCGAAGTCGGTTCTTATAGAAAATTAATCAAAATAGATTCAGCAGAAAATTTATACAAAGTTAAAGTTATAGCTCCCATAGTCGAAAAAAATGAGACAGCACATTTTATTCTAAAGGTGACTGACAAGGGTAACCCTTCTTTATCACGCTATAAACGGGTAATAGTGAAAATACTACCAAAATAAATATAGACTGCTTTGGGTTATAGGTGCAATTCTTGAGGTGAAGAAATGAACAAAAGAATGGCAACCTTGTTTTTACTTGTTGTAACTAGTTGTACTTGTCTTGCACAGAATAATGATTTGTATGAGAATTCCAAGCCAGCTTCGACAAGTATTCCTGGCGCCGAATTCCCAAGAGTGGATACTAAACTGGGAGCTATCTTTCGAGTCGCTGGCCCGGATGCTCAAAAAGTTCAGCTTGATCTCTTAAGCGTATATGATATGGTAAAAGGAGAAGACGGAGTCTGGACAGTAACGACTAAACCATTGCCATCGGGATTCCACTATTATTATTTCGATAAAAAGGAATGAAGTACACAGGTAAAAAATATCATCAATAATGTTTTTTTGTTTTATAATCAAAACTATAGTATTTTGAAGGAAATGAGAATTTATAAATGAGAATTTATATTAGAATAAAAATTAAATAGGAGAGTTATGAAAAATTTGAATTATTTATTAATTATGATATTCATATTTAGTATAAATGTACATTCTCAAAATAAAATGAAATCCGCTCCTGCAGGATTTGATATCGTACGTGAAGATATTCCACATGGTAAAATTGATTCGGTCTTGTATGAATCCAAAACAGTTGGCACAAAACGTAAAGCTATGATTTATACTCCGCCCGATTATTCAAAGAATAAAAAATATCCTGTTTTGTATTTGCTACACGGCATAGGTGGTGATGAAAAGGAATGGCTAAGAGGTGCACAACCTCAAGTAATTCTCGATAATCTTTATGCAGAAAATAAAATTGAACCTATGATTGTGGTTATGCCTAATGGCAGAGCTATGAAAGACGACCGTGCTGTGGGTAATATTATGGAGCCTGAAAAAGTTCAGGCTTTTGAAAATTTTGAAAAGGATTTGCTCAATGATTTAATTCCTTTTATCGAAAAAAAATATCCTGTATTTAAGGATAGAGAGCACAGGGCTATCGCCGGCCTTTCGATGGGTGGTGGACAGGCATTGAATTTTGGATTGGGCAATCTCGATAAATTTGCATGGATTGGAGCTTTTTCAGCAGCACCCAATACAAAAGCTCCCGAAGTGCTGATACCAAATCCTGAAGAAGCTAAAGCGAAATTAAAATTACTCTGGATATCCTGTGGCGACAACGATAATCTGATAATGTTCAGTCAACGTACGCATGAGTATTTACAAACGAACGGCATTCCTCATATTTACTACATCATGCCTGGTGGACACGATTTTAAGGTATGGAAAAGTTCGTTATACCTTTTTTCTCAATTTCTTTTTAAACCAGTTGATACTTCGGTGTTTCCTAAATTTACCATACTTGGCACTCCAGCACCCACTAATGTTCGGGGTGCAAAATATCCACAAATATTCCCCGATAATAGTGTAAAATTTAGAATCAAAGCTCCTGAAGCACAAAGGATACAAATTGATCTGGGGAAAAAATATGAACTGGTAAAGGACTCGGCTGGATTTTGGGAAGTTACTACAGATACCATAAGTGAGGGTTTTCATTACTATTCACTATTGATTGATGGCGTTGCAGTTGCTGATCCTGCCAGTGAGACTTTTTATGGAATGGGACGAATGGCAAGCGGTATTGAAATGCCAATAAAGGGAGAAAATTATTATGCTGTAAAAGATGTTCCGCACGGTGAAATAAGAATTAAACGTTACTTTTCAACGGTATTTAATAAATGGAGACAATTTTATATTTATACCCCGCCCGGATATGACGAAAATATTTCTGAAAAATATCCTGTTCTGTACATTTTGCACGGTGGAGGTGAAGATGAAAGAGGCTGGGCAAATCAGGGAAAAGCAGATTTGATACTGGATAATCTTATCGCCCAGAACAAAGCCATGCCAATGATTATTGTTATGCCGGATGGAAACGTAGAGTCGATGGGAATATTTGGCGAAATGACATTAAAAATGTTTGAGGCAGAATTAAAAAATTGTATCATCCCGTTTGTTGAAAAAAATTACCGTGCAAAAACTGATTCCCGAAATCGTGCACTTGCAGGCTTATCAATGGGCGGATTACAGACTCTTTATGCAGGAGTTAATAACTCAAATATGTTTTCATACCTTGGAGTTTTCAGTTCGGGATGGATTGTTCCAATGCAAAATGCTATTGCTGAAGCTCAATATGAATACATGAAAAAGAATGTCAACTCTATTAATAAAAATTTGAAAAGTTTCTGGATTGCCATGGGTGGCAAAGAAGATATTGCATGGCAAAATTGCCAAACCATGATGGCAAAGTTCGATGAAATTGGAATTCGTTATACCTACAGCGAATATCCGGGCGGGCATACCTGGCCTGTTTGGAGAAACAATCTATACAATTTTGCTCAACTACTATTCAAATAATAAAACATGGAAAAAACCAAAATGAAATACCTTCACCTGCTATTGTTTGTGATAGCAATTATAGTTTCGGGTAATAAATGCTTTAGCACGGAGAAGTATACTATCAAAAGCCCAGATCAGAAAATATCAATAGACTTTTGGCTAACAAAATCGGGTGAGCCTATGTATTCTGTTTCTCATTCAGGCTCAATAATTTTAAAACCATCGAAATTGGGTATTGTCAGGAGTGATGGAGATTTCTCTGTGAATTTGACACTGGATTCTGTCTCAAGCGAAAGCATAGTGTCCGATCAATACACCTTACTGCACGGAAAGCGATTAAACTGCAGGTATGTTGGTAAACGACGCATTTTCTATTTAAAGAGTGCAAGTTCTCAAAAAATGGAGATCGTCTTTCAGGTATCGAACGATGGTGTTGCGTTCAGATATTGTTTTCCCGAAAAATTATTTGCATCGGTTAAAATTAATAAAGAACTGAGCTCCTTTCACTTCGACCTTTCAACGAAAGCTTTTCTCCAACCATGTCCAGATGCTCGCACCGGCTGGTGTTTCACTCAGCCGTCGTACGAAGAATATTATCAGATTGAAATACCCGTTGGCACTGCTTCTCCCAATCAGGCTGGAAGGGTTATGCCGGCTCTTTTCAATTTCGGAAAATATTGGATGAGTATTACAGAAACTGCAGTTGATACGAACTACTGCGGCTCGCGCTTAAGTCAATTTTCACCCGATGGAGAATATTTCATTCAGTTTCCTCAGCCGCAGGAAAGCAGAGACAATCAACCTTATTTACCCGAATCATTGTTGCCTTGGTATACACCTTGGCGTATCATTGCCATAGCAGATAATCTCGCCGGACTAGTAGAATCGACGTTGGAAACCGATTTGGCTAACCCTGCTAGGTACGATGTTTCAGCTTGGCTTCAACCCGGAATTTCTTCTTGGAGCTGGGTTATTCTAAAAGACGACTCTACCGTTTATGATGTACAGAAGCGCTACATCGATTTTGCGGCTGATATGCGTTGGGGCTACTGCCTGATTGATGCATTCTGGGATACAAAGATTGGATATGATAAGATTAAAGAATTAGCAGACTATGCAAAAACAAAGAATATAAAGATTTTATTGTGGTATAACTCCGCAGGAGATTGGAATTCAACGACTCTAACTCCACGAGATAAGATGATTACACAAGAGTCAAGAAAGACTGAGTTCCAAAAGTTGAAAGAGATGGGAATAGCAGGTATCAAGGTTGATTTCTTTGGCGGCGATGGGCAATCCATGATGAAATACTACATTGACATTCTAAAGGATGCTGCTCAATACAACCTTGCCGTGAATTTCCATGGTTGTACATATCCAAGAGGCTGGTACCGAACATATCCTAATTTGGTCTCTATGGAAGGCATTCGTGGAATGGAATATGTAACGTTTGCACAATACTTTGCGGATAATCAACCCTCGCATTGCACAGTTATTCCATTTACACGCAATCTCTTTTCTCCTATGGATTTTACTCCAGTGAATTTCTCGGGTATTCCGAATATTCAGCGCAAAACTACTAACGGCTTTGAAATAGCATTGTCAGTTTTGTTTACTTCAGGTATTCAACATATTGCAGAAACTCCTTATGGTATGTCAAACCAGAAAGATTTTATTAAAGAGTTTATGAGCTCATTGCCTGAGACCTGGGACGATGTAAAATTCATCGAAGGTTATCCCGGCAAGTATGTGGTATTGGCAAGAAAAAAAGGCAGCACATGGTACATTGCAGGTATCAATGGAGAAAACGCGGAACGAACGATAGAGCTTGATCTTCCCTTTATAACAACAACTTCGAAAGGCTTTATCATCACCGACACAAAAGACGGGAAAAATTTTGTTAAAAAGAATGTTCAATTGTCGAAACCTATAAATATCACGCTACAACCCTACGGCGGGTTTGTAATAAAGACTTTATCAAAGTGATTATTATAAAAAAGAAATTAATAAAAGTATAACGAGGATTTAAAAAGATTCAATAAGTGAAAAGAAGAATAACATATCTATGTTTTCAAACACTAATTATTAAATATGTAATACTTGGAACATATTTAATATCATCTACGGTATTTGCACAAAAAGACAATCGAATAGAACTTGGACGCTTACAAACAGGTTCAACCGTTACCTTTATTAAAAGTACTAGAGGTGACTGGGGCATTGAAATCGTGGGAAAAAATGCTCCCCGCATCTTTCAACCGCAACCTGTGCAAATCGAAATTATTGAAACTGAAGATACTATCCAGAAATTTGCAGCTGGATATAAAACGGTTCAGAAATCAAAAGCTGAAATCGTTGCTCGAGCTGAAATTACATACAGCAACAAAGTAGTTTTCTCTGTACAGGACCGATGGAACTTAAGCGGAGCTGTAGTTTCCCTGCGCAGAAAAGTAGAAGTGACGGGAAGCAGGCCGTGCGGGTTTAATTCATCAATCGTGTTCACAGTAGAACCAAGTGTGCATTGGGCTGATGTGAATTTTCTGGCCCCAGGCGCATTGTATGGTGATCCGACTTATAATGGCGATCGCTCGCCTGGTGGTACATTGAATTACGCGGCGCGGCGATTTATTATGCGCGAAGATATTCTTCCAGCACCCATGTTTGCACTCTCTTTTAAAGAAGGTTTCTCTGTTACAATGCTGAATCCTTCACCAAACGGTGAATCAACCGTAGAAGAGACGAAACTGTTGAAAAATGTTATGACCGACGCACGTTTTCAATTCGGATCAATCGGAGCTTGGCAGGAAGACGAGCATCCAATTGAGTTTGGATTTAAATTTCCCGGCACAATGAATGTATACGCATTCGGTCCTAACGCAACGGAGAGATGGATTCGACGTTTTCATCCGATAACCGACGGATTTACTCACAATTACGAAGTAAATTTTCGATTTGGATGCGACGAATCGTTTAGAGATGTTATTCGAAATTCATGGCGATGGGCATGGAGCACGTTGAAACCAACATTTACTCCAATTGACATTGAACAAATGCGCCGCATTCTAATAGACCACCTCGCCGCTCAAGCTGCTACCATTGATGGGCGGACAGGTATTCCTTTTGCGATCGCTACTTTTGATACAAATCAACTTCAATGGAATTGGACAATGACGGCAATGGGATTTGTGAGCAAGAATATCGAGTGCGCAGACCAGCTATTGCGCGAAGGAGATCGCGACAGTACTGAGCGTGGACAAAAGATGCGACTGATCGGATTATCCATTATCTCTTCTATGATTCAAGCTCTTCCAACTGTACCTCTTCAGGCAACTGGTTATGATCTTGCTACTGGAAAAACATGGAAAGGAGAACGACAGGAATGGCTGGCCCCATGGCTCCGGAATGCTACAGAAGACATGCGTGTGTTGATGCGTGCGTACCAACGTGAACGCTCGCTTGGACGTTTGCATCCAGAATGGTTCAATTGGGTAAAATTATATGTGGATTGGCTAATATTGCAGCAACGAGAGGATGGCTCTTTTCCTCGACGGTGGCAACCTGGAAGTAATGAGGTTGCGGAACCGACAGGAACCACAAGCTATTGTCCTGTGCCTTTACTTGTTATAATGGCTGAGGAAACCGGCGATCTTAAGTATAAACAGGCAGCTATTCGTGCGGCAGAATATGTATGGGAAAATTGGGGAACGCGTGGCCTTTTCGTCGGCGGCGCAAGTGACAATCCAAATATCACCGACAAAGAAGCCGGAATGCTGAGTCTAGAAGCCTTTCTGAGTCTCTATGAATCAACTAAAGAGCCAAAATGGTTGGAACGAGCAAAGACAGCTGCGGATTTTACCGAAAGTTGGATGTGGATTTGGAATCTGCCGATGCCGATAGATGCAGATAACGCCGATCTCCATTGGAAGAAAGGCGTACCAACTATTGGAGTTCAGGGCATAACAGCCCAAGGACCTGGCGGTGTCGATCAGTATCTTGCTTGGTCTGCGTCCTCTTATGCAAAGTTGTACAAATATACAAAAGAAGAACATTACCTCGAAGTTGCTCAGATATTATTGCATGCCACTAAATCTATGGTCGCAATTCCAGGACGTCAGTATGACATGAAAGGTGTTGGGTGGCAGCAAGAGCATTGGCGCATGGGACCAGGTTGGTCTGGTCGGGGCGTTGGCGGCCACCGATTCTGGTTGCCATGGATTTCAGCTAACCATTTGTATAGCATTACAGGTTTAGAAGAATTCGATCCAGTCCTGTTTAAAAAACTGGCAAAAGGAAATTGAAGAAGCAAAAAAAATATTGAAATTGTGAGTACTATGGTTTTTTAAAACGTTTAAATTATAAAAAACTTATAATTCCTAAGAGGTATATTTTATGAATATAATCAGAAGTACCATAACGCTGATATACATCATTTGGATTTTATTGGCATTGCAAGGTTGCTCTAGTAAAATTGCCATGAATGCTGAAAATAATGTTGTCGGCAGTAAAGAACCCTATTTTACTCCGTCTACTTCCAATCCTAAAGCTCCGGACAATGACGGCTTTCTGAGGCGTTGGTTGCTACTAGAACCTATTAATAAACCAAACCGCACAAATACAGTATTTACTGATAGCTATTTGCGGGAAGCATTTTATACTGAGTATTTTCCAAATCAGTTTACTGTAATTCCCAAAGATGGAGACAAGGTAAAGGTTGGAGAACAAGAACTTACGTGGCATGCATTGGATGCTACGGGTTTCAATGTAAAGCTTTTCCGATTTGCTACAAATTTCAAAAAACAGATGTATGGAGTTTTATTTTGGACAGTTACTGTTGTTGATTGTCCGATTGAAATGAAAAACGTCCGTATTGCCGTTGGTTCTAATTCTGCATCCATGTGGTGGCTCAACGGTGAAGAGGTCCTTCTTCTTACGGGCGACCGTCGCATGGTTATGGACGATTTCGTTTCTAAACGTCTAACACTTAAAAAAGGACAGAACATTATTCGTGGTGCAGTGATAAACGGCCCTGGTATGAGCGATTTCTGTGTACGTTTTATTGATGAAAATGGTAAACCAATTAAAAATATAACAACAAGTTTCGAAGACATTAAAAAATAATTCTTATGGTGCTTGGAGGTTTTATGAAATTGAATATCAAATTACTGACGTTATTTGTCATATTTACTCTTTTGTTTAATGCTTTTGTGTTTTCTCAAGAAGGCGAACCCTATATTCATGATCCCTCCACCGTCATATTTTGCGATGGTAAATATTATACATTTGGTACAGGTGGCGGTGGATTGATTTCTGAAGATGGCTGGATTTGGCACAGTGGTGCCGTTCGTCCCGGTGGTGGTGTTGCTCCAGATGTTATAAAGATTGGAGATCGATATTATGTAACTTATGCAAAAGGCGGAGGCGGGTTGGGCGGTGGACATGCCAGTAATGTTTATGTAATGTGGACTAAAACACTTGATCCACAATCTCCAGATTTTGGTTTTAAGGATGAAACTATTGTTGCCTCCTCTGATGGTGAAGAAGATTGTGATGCAATTGATCCAGCATTTTTGCTCGATCCTACTGATGGCAGACTTTGGCTTAGCTATGGAACTTATTTTGGCTTCATTAAATTAATTGAACTTGATCCCAAAACGGGCAAACGCATTGAAGGCAATAAACCTATCGATATTGCCATTGATTGTGAGGCAACGGCAATGATGTATCGGGATGGATGGTACTATCTACTTGGCACTCATGGCACCTGTTGCGATGGTCCCAACTCTACATACAATATTCGTGTAGGGCGTTCTCGAAAAGTAACAGGACCCTATGTCGATAATATGGGTATACCTATGCTCAAAGGTGGTGGAAAACTTGTGGTAGCTGCTGATGAACGCTTTGTTGGTCCTGGTCATTTTGGTTTAATAGATTTAGGAGATGGGGTCCAGAAATTTTCCTGTCATTTTGAAGCAGATTTAGAAAAGAGTGGCCGGAGTGTACTTGCCATACGCCCTTTACTTTGGAAAGATGGATGGCCTGTTGCTGGTGAAAATATTAAAGAAGGTATATATACAATTGAATCCGAAAGAAGTGGTTATGTTCTAGAACTGTGTGTTGATTTTGTAAGAATGCCACACACAATGCGTTGGTTCCAACGGGAAAAAGATGAGCCGGTTAAACCAGTGCAACGTCAGCAGCTTGCCGATGTGATTAAGGATTGGCCTTCTGGTGATATTGCTGTTCGCATGGGAGATAATATGGTACGACCACATCAGAAATGGACAATTACACCTGTTGCGGGCGTAGGTGGTTATCTCGGTTCACCCTACTTTAAAATTACCATCACCGGTACTAATCGAGCACTTACTGCTACTGCCGAACGTGAAGTGGTAACAGTGCCCGAGTTCACCGGAAAACCAGAACAACTTTGGCGTATTGACCAACTGATTGATGGTACATATCGCATAATGCCCAAAGAAATTCCGAATTGTAAAGAACCTTTAGCTCTCACTGCTGTAGGTGCACGAAGTTTGACACTTACAAATTTTGATCCGAATAGCGACAATTCACGTTGGAACTTGAAGATGCAATCGAAATAAGATCAGGAACAACAATGGAACTTGACAAAATATTATTAACACTGGGAGTATGTTTCATACTTTCTATCAACCTTAGTGTTGGTCAGCAAGCCAATGTTAATCTCGATTACAATCCTCAAAAAAATACTGAAGGGCTTATTCCATTCAGTGCTCCTTTGAATTCACCAGATGTGCATGATGATCGAACAGTTACGTTTCAGTTGAAGGCTCCAAAAGCTCAGGAAGTAAAATTAGCTGGAGTAGCAATACTCACAGCACTGGGTAAAGGTAATGAGCCTGTTCCGTTTACAAAAGGAGAAGATGGTATTTGGACGTTGACAGTAGGTCCACTCAATCCGGATATATATGCTTACCATTTTATTGTGGATGGAGTACAAATAACCGATCCATCGAATACTTATGCAGCTTTTACTGCAATGCCGCCATATAGTGAGGTCATTGTACATGGGGACGGTCCGGCTTATTACGATGCGAAGAATGTTCCTCATGGTACTATCACTCGCCATATTTACCATTCAGATGTTACTAATGGCGAACGTGAACTCTATGTGTATACACCCCCTGGTTATAATTCAAACGAAAAATATCCTGTGTTGTATCTTCTCGGTGGAAGCGGTGAACTGCCTTCGAACTGGATGTATAATGGAAGAGCTAATTTTATTATGGACAATTTGTTGGCAGAAGGGAAAGCCGTACCAATGATTATTGTCCTGCCCAACAATCAGGTAATTCATCGCAATCATCCTAAACACACAGAACTAACTTTCGATATTTTTGAAAAAGAACTCAGAAATCATGTTATTCCTTTGGTTGATCAATGTTATAGCACAATTAAAGAACCCAAAGGGCGCGCATTAGCTGGTCTTTCAATGGGTGGTCGTCATAGCATGTTTGTAGGTTTTCGTTCGCTTGATTTGTTTGCAAACTTTGGCATTCTCAGCGCTGGCGATGTAAATGCGGAAAAATCTTTAAGTCAATTTTTAAATGACCCGAAAGTCAACGAAAAAATTGATTATTTGTTTGTCGGGCAAGGTACAGAAGAAGCAAAAGGTTTTATGGGGCAACGTTGTGTTGCTTTGCATGAAGCATTAACGAAACATAATATCAAACACGAATATTATGTTGGTGGACACGGGGGACACGATTGGACTACGTGGCGTCATCTTCTGTATTATAGGTTCCTTTCTAACCTTTGGAGAAAATAAAATGATGATGCATAAAATATCTATTCTACTTATTGCCATACTGTTACTCTCTTGCAGTTCTGGTGAAAAGAAAATTTCGGGACAGGTTGAAATAGAGGGTGGACTCATTCAAGGAATAGTTACAAACGATTTGATTATCTTCAAGGGTGTACCCTTTGCAGAACCTCCCGTAGGTGATTTACGCTGGAAGGCACCACAACCAGTTAAAAATTGGGAAGGTATAAGACAGACTACCCAATTTGCTCCTGCTCCTATGCAGGCAGGAAATCCGGTCTCTGGAAAAAGTGAAGATTGTTTGTATTTGAATATCTGGACACCAGCAAAATCGACCAACGAAAAGTTACCTGTTATGGTTTGGATTTACGGTGGTGGTTTTAGTTTCGGTTCTACTTCTGACCCTGTACACAATGGCGAGCATCTGGCGCGTAAAGGAGTTGTTGTGGTCAGCATCGCATATCGTGTCGGTCAGTTAGGTTTTTTGGCTCATCCGGAATTGAGCGCAGAAAATCCGAATAGAGTATCAGGAAACTATGGATTGCTCGATCAAATTGCCGGATTACAATGGGTCCAGCGAAATATTCCTGCGTTTGGAGGCGATCCAACTAATGTAACTATCTTTGGAGAATCCGCAGGTGCAATATCTGTTAGCATGCTGTGTGCTTCGCCTTTGGCTAAAGGATTATTTCGCAGAGCTATTTCTCAAAGTGGAGGTTCATTTGGACCAACACGCCCAACAACCTATCCCGGCGAAAATATGAAAACACTTCGTCAAGCCGAGAAAGAAGGTGAAAGCTATCTTGCTAAAGCAGGTGTAAAAACCATTGCTGAACTACGAAAAATTGAGGCTGATAAATTACCTACCGGTTGGGGTTTGCCGGGCGCATGGCCCATTATCGATGGATATGTTATCCCTGACGACCAATACAAACTTTACGAAAATAGCCAGTATAACGATGTCGATGTGTTGATAGGATACAATTCGGACGAAGGGTTAAGTTTTCCTGTTGGTCGTACACCAAATGAATTTATAGAGAATGTTAAGAATCGTTTTGGGCCTTATGCCGATTCACTTCTGCAAGTTTATCCCGTTGAGAAGAATTTAATAAATCGCAGTGCACGCAATTTAATGCGTGATGCAGCTTTTGGATGGCATACTTGGAGTTGGGCAAGGCTTCAGTCGCAAACCGGAAAGTCTAAAATTTTCTTTTACTATTTTGACCAGCATCCGCAATACCCGAGCGATTCTCCTCAAGCTGATCATGGCACACCACACGGAGTTGATGTGGCTTATGTGTTTATGACGCTTGATTCTACTCGATCAAAGATATCAAAATCAGATATCGAAACTTCACACATTATGGCAACGTATTGGACCAATTTTGCCAAGTATGGAAATCCAAATTGTAAAGGGCTTACTGAGTGGCCTCAATTTAACATTACCAATCCGGCGGTGATGTACTTAAATAACATGCCGCATGTTGGAAGTGTACCGGATTTGAAGTCGCTTGAGGTTTTAGATGCCTATTTTAGTTGGCGACGTACACCCGAAGGTGAAAAATGGGCAAAGTAATACATTATTTATAAACCGATTCTTTTAACTAATTAATGCACCTACATACGGGGCAAAAATGAACAAAAGAATATTTGTAAATTTTTTGGCACTTTGCTGTATCATAAATACCACAGTACATACTCAGTCATACAAAAAAACTGAATATGGTATTAAAGCATCAACAAACTCTGTTGATATTGAAATTCAATTTTTTAATGAATCTACTGTGAGAATATTGAAAGCGTCTGCAGGAAATATTTTTGATAAAAAAAGCCTTTCAGTGGTTGCAAGCCCACAAAAAATAAATTTCAGTGTGAAGCAGACAGGAGATAAACTCTTGTTAAAAAGCAAAAACGTTCAGGTATTTGTAAATCTTAAAGATGGCAAAATTTCTTTTCTGAATTCAAATGGTAAACCGTTGTTAACCGAGAAAGAAAATGGTGCCATGTTTACAAGTTTCAACGATGCTGGTGTCAATACTTACAGTGTATCACAATCATTTGTTCTGGACAGGGATGAAGCAATATATGGACTGGGGCAACAGCAGCAGGGTAAAATGATTCAACGCAATATTAAACTTCATATGATTCAGGGGAATACCGACGATTATATTCCTTTTTTCTTATCGGTTAAAGGTTATGGTGTATTCTGGGATAACTATTCTCCTACAACTTATGTCGACAATGATAAAGAAACCTCATTCATTTCAGATGTTGGCGATTGTATCGATTATTATTTTATGTATGGAGAGAACGCCGATGGTATTATTGCTCAAATGCGTCATTTAACAGGCGCTGTTCCTATGTTTCCTTTATGGACATTTGGATATTGGCAAAGTAAAGAACGTTATAAAAGTCAGGATGAAATTGTTGGAGTTGTAAAGAAATATCGTGAATTAGGCGTTCCGCTCGATGGTATTATTCAGGACTGGCAATATTGGGGAAATAATTATTTGTGGAATGCAATGGAGTTTCTCAACGCTGAGTTTTACGACCCTCAAAAAATGGTAAATGATATTCATGGGTTAGATGCTCATATCATTATTTCTATATGGAATTCATTTGGCCCCATGACAAAACAATACAGGGAATTGGATAGCATTGGAGCTCTTATGGATTTTAAAACCTGGCCCGAATCCGGTTCTGAAAAATGGCCACCAAGACTTGACTACCCTTCTGGTGTGCGTGTCTATGATCCATACAATCCAATAGCTCGCAATATTTATTGGAAATATCTGAAAAATGGTTTGTTATCTCTTGGTATAGATGGTTGGTGGATTGACTCCTCCGAACCCGATCACTTGCAATATAAAGAAAGTGATTTGGATAATCGAACTTATCTTGGTTCATTTCGAAAAGTACGAAATGCCTTCCCATTAATGACTGTAGGAGGTGTATACGATAATCAACGTTCTGTTACATCAGATAAGAGAGTTTTCATCCTAACACGTTCTGCTTTTGCCGGTCAACAACGTTACGGGGCTAATACTTGGTCGGGCGATGTGGTGGCATCGTGGGAAGCTTTAAAAAATCAGATTTCAGCCGGACTTAATTTTTCTTTATGCGGTATACCCTATTGGAATTCCGATATTGGCGGATTCTTCCTCTGGAATTTTCCTAAAAAACTCGAAGATCCTGATTACTGTGAGCTCTATACTCGATGGCTTCAATTCGGTGCTTTCTGCCCTATGATGCGTTCGCATGGAACCGATGCCCCCCGCGAAATTTATCAGTTTGGTAAAAAAGGCGATAAAGTATACGACGCCATTGAAAAAGCTATTAATCTGCGTTACCTGTTACTCCCTTATATTTATTCAACTGCATGGGATGTTACAGCCAATCACTCAACCATGATGCGGGCTCTGGTAATGGATTTTCCGACCGATGCTTATGCTATAAAACTTAACGATGAATATATGTTTGGCAAATCAATACTTGTTTGCCCGGTTACCGAACCCATGTATTCAAAAGATGGAAAGGAAGATTTCAGCACAGTTAAAACAAAGAATATTTATCTGCCCAAAGGCGCCAATTGGTATGACTTCTGGACTGGAGAAAATCATGAGGGCGGAAAAACAATCAATAAAGAAACTCCATTGGATGTTATTCCCCTGTATGTTAAAGCAGGTAGCATCCTTCCTATTGGACCACAGGTTCATTATGCTACAGAAAAAAAATGGGACAATCTTGAAATTCGTATCTACGAAGGCGCTAATGGAGAATTTACTCTTTATGAAGATGAAAATGACGGCTACAATTATGAAAAAGGAATGTATTCAACTATTGAATTTAAATGGATTAACGCAACAAAGACACTTAAGATTGGTGAGAGAAAAGGAATGTTTCCTGGAATGTTAAATAATAGAAACTTTCAGATTGTTATCGTATCAAAGGATCGTGGAACAGGGACAGAAGAAATGGAGCATAAAGAGAGAGAAGTAAAATATACTGGAAAGGAAATGAAAGTTGTTTTCTAATATAAGTTTGCATACATAAATACATAAACTTAATCATTTATTAAAAACTTTTTTAAGGAGAATAAAAATATGCGACAGAAACAATTAATCAATTGGGTGATGATTCTATTATTTAATGGAATATGTTTCGCCCAAAATGCTCAGACAGTTGTTGAAGATTTTAAACCTTCTTCAACCAATCAGCCCGGCAGGGATTATCCAATGGTGAATTCCGAAGGCAGGGTGCGAGTGCAAATTAAAGCTCCAGAGGCACAACGTGTTCAACTCGATATTAGTGCTGTGAAATATGATCTTGTCAAGGACACAGGCGGTGTATGGACTGGCGAATCGGCTCCTCAGGATGAAGGTTTTCATTACTATCAGTTATGGATTGATGGCGCTGCAGTTCCCGATCCAGGGACCCTCTATTTTTTTGGCGCCATGCGATGGGGCAGCGGTATTGAAATTCCTGCACATGATCAGGATATTTATGCGCTAAAGAATGTACCCCATGGGCAGGTGCGTCAGATTTTATTCTTTTCTAAAAGTACAAATACTGTACGCAGAGCTTTTGTATATACCCCACCAGATTATGACAACAATTTGAACAAACGATATCCTGTATTGTATTTACAACATGGCTTTGGAGAAGATGAAACTGGTTGGGCTAATCAAGGGAAGGCTAATTTAATTATGGATAACTTGATTGCTGAGGGCAAAGCAAAACCTTTCATCATTGTAATGACCTATGGAATGACAAATGATATCAAGGTTGGAGGACTCAGGGATTTCGATATTAAACCTTTTCAAACAGTTCTTGTTGATGAGTTAATACCTTACATTGACAAAAATTTTCGCACTTTAAGTGATCAACCGAATCGTGCTATGGCAGGATTGTCGATGGGTGGATTTGAAACCAGACTGATAACATTAAATAAACTGGATAAATTTGCGTATATCGGACTTTTCAGTGGTGGCGCTATAAGTGTAGAAGATGTGAAAAACACACCAGGTTTCAAGGAGAAAGTCAAACTTGTGTTTGTTAGCTTTGGCAGTCGGGAACTTGATTTTATGAAAGGAAACGACAGAAATTTTGGTGGAAACCCAAAGGATATAACCGATGCAATTGCAAAGGAAGGCATCAATGCTCACTTTTATGTATCTCCTAATACAGCTCACGAATGGCAAAGCTGGAGACGAAGTCTATATGAATTTGCACAATTGTTATTCAAAAATTAAGGAGAACAGTTTATGAAAAAATATTTCTTTTTATCTTCGATTTTGCTAATTATGTTGTTTGTTTCCTTAAGCTTGGGGTATGCCGGTCAACCAGCGGTAAAGGAAGATTTTCGACCTGCTTCTACTAATCAGCCCGGTAGGGATTATCCAATGGTGAATTCCGAAGGCAGGGTGCGAGTGCAAATTAAAGCTCCTGAGGCAAAGCGTGTTCAACTCGATATCAGTGCTGTGAAATATGATCTTGTTAAAGACACAGCGGGTATTTGGACCGGAGAATCTGCTCCTCAGGACGAAGGTTTTCATTATTACCAGCTCTGGATCGATGGAGCTGCCGTACCCGATCCAAATAGCTTGTATTTTTATGGAGCCAGTCGCTGGGGAAGTGGTATAGAAGTTCCTGCAAAAGATCAGGATTTTTATGCGCTGAAAAATGTTCCGCATGGTCAGGTACGTGAACTTTATTATTATTCAAAAACCAACAACTCCACTCGTCGATGCTTTGTTTATACACCAGCTGATTATGAGCAAAACATTAACAAACGTTATCCGGTGCTTTACCTGCAACATGGTGGCGGTGAAGATGAAACTGGATGGTCGAGACAGGGTCGGGTTAACTTTATTATGGATAACTTGATTGCTGAAGGTAGGTGCGTGCCTTTTATTATTGTAATGGATAACGGCACATGGCAGTGGCCTGCAAATGTTCCCCGTCCAAAACCCGGAGAGCGCCCCAGTGGTCCATGGCCGCCAAAAGGATGGGCTGATAATTTTATGAAAACATTGATAGATGATATTATTCCTATGATTGATGCCAATTTTCGAACCTTGGCTGATCAAAAACATCGCGCAATGGCCGGGCTTTCAATGGGTGGTATGCAAACCCGTTATATTACCCTTGCTCATCCTGAATTATTCTCCTATGTTGGTATTTTCAGTGGAGGAAGCATTACTGTAGAGGATATCAATAATTCACCAGGTTTTAAAGAGAAAAACAAACTTGTGTTTGTTAGCTATGGTAGCCGTGAACTGGAAAACCGTCAATTTAATTTCGGAGGCGATCCGAAAGAAAATACCGAAAATATTAAGAAAGCAGGAATAACTGCACATTATTACGTATCTCCTAATACAGCACACGAGTGGCAAAGCTGGAGAAGAAGTCTATATGAATTTGCACAATTGTTATTCAAGAATTAAAGAGAACAGTTTATGAAAAAATATTTCTTTTTATCTTCGATTTTGCTAATTATGTTGTTTGTTTCCTTAAGTTTGGGGTATGCCGGTCAACCATCGGTAAAGGAAGATTTTCGACCTGCTTCAACCAATCAGCCCGGTAGGGATTATCCAATGGTGAATTCCGAAGGCAGGGTGCGAGTGCAAATTAAAGCTCCTGAGGCAAAGCGTGTTCAACTCGATATCAGTGCTGTGAAATATGATCTTGTCAAGGACACAGGCGGTGTATGGACTGGCGAATCGGATCCTCAGGATGAAGGTTTTCACTATTATCAGCTCTGGATTGATGGTGCAGCAGTTCCCGATCCAGGCAGCATGTTCTTTTATGGAGCCGGGCGTTGGGGCAGCGGCATTGAAGTGCCTGCACATGATCAGGATTTCTACGAACTCAAAAATGTTCCGCATGGATTTTTAAATGAGAAGCTTTACTTTTCCAAAATTACCCAATCCTGGCGTCGTTGCTTTGTTTATACCCCACCTGACTATGAAACGAATAGTAAATCACGTTATCCTGTATTATATCTCCTGCACGGCAGCTTTGAAGATGAAACAGGATGGTCGAGACAAGGGAAAGCTAATCTAATACTCGATAATCTGATTGCAGACAAAAAAGCCGTTCCAATGATTATTGTAATGGATAATGGATATGCATTTAAAGCTAAAACTGAACTTGATCACGATTCTCCTCCTCTTTTTGCTTTTGAAGAAGTAATGGTTAAAGAAATAATTCCGATGATTGATGGTTCTTTCCGAACAATTGCCGATCGAGAACATAGAGCAATAGCGGGACTCTCTATGGGCGCTAATCAAGCTATTCGGATTGCAATGAATAACCTTAATTTGTTTTCTTCTCTTGGTGGATTTAGCGGTACTCCTAATTATCCAGACACCGATAAAATTGACAAAGATAAATTTATGAATGGCGCTTTTAAGGATGGTAAATCGCTCGACAGAAAAATTAAATTATTATGGTTGAGTCTGGGTACTAAAGAACCTAATCCGTTCCCTGGTTCAGTTGGGGCTTTTCGTTCCATGCTGGAAGAAAGCGGGATTAAATATGGATATTATGAATCCTCTGGAACAGCCCACGAATGGTTGACATGGAGAAGATCTCTTTACCAGTTTGCACAACTTTTATTTAAGTAAAAAATATGAAAAATAGCACCTCTGTTTTTTAATTTAAAATTAGAAATATAGAGAGAAGCATTTATTTATTAACTAACTATAAAAGAAGAAAAAATGTTTAAGAAAGTATGCTTTATTCTTTGTTTTTTAAGCACTGTAAATTTATGGTCACAAACGTTGCCCTATCAAAATCCGAACTTAAGTTCTGAGCAACGGGCAAAGGATTTAATTTCGAGATTGACCCTCGAAGAAAAAGTTTCCCTGATGTGCGATCAATCAGATGCAATTCCTCGTTTAGGCATAAAAAAATTTAATTGGTGGAGCGAAGCTCTTCATGGTTTGGCTAATAATAGTAATGTTACTGTTTTCCCCGAACCAATTGGGATGGCAGCTTCGTTTGATGATGAACTGGTTTATCGAATTTTTGATGCTACCGCGGATGAAACCCGTGCTAAATATAATGAATATATTCAAAGTGGACAGGAAAATAGGCGTTTTTTGAGCCTTTCTGTTTGGGCGCCTAATGTAAATATTTTTCGTGACCCGCGTTGGGGAAGAGGACAGGAAACCTATGGTGAAGATCCATACCTGATGGCACGTATGGGAGTTTCGGTGGTTAAAGGACTACAAGGCCCCGCAGATGCTAAATATAGAAAACTTCTTGCCTGTGCCAAACACTTTGCTGTACATTCAGGTCCTGAATGGAGTCGTCATTCTCTCAATCTCAATAATGTCGATCCACGTGATCTAAGGGAGACCTATCTTCCTGCATTCAAAGCTCTGGTTCAGGAAGCTGATGTTCGCCAGGTGATGTGTGCTTATCATCGTTTGGATGATGAACCTTGCTGTGGCAACTCCAACTTACTGAAGAAGATTTTACGCGAAGAATGGGGCTATAAGTACGTTGTTGTTTCTGACTGTGGCGCTATTACTGATTTTTTTACCAGTCATAAAGTCTCTTCTGATGCTGTCCATGCTGCAGCTAAGGGAGTTTCGTCTGGAACTGATCTGGAATGTGTATGGGAAAATTATTCTTACAAAACATTGCCCGATGCTGTAGCTCGTGGTTTAATTTCTGAAGATGAGATAAATAATAGTCTCCTGAGGATATTTATTGATCGTTTTGACCTTGGAGAAATGGATAACGATTCACTGGTTCCCTGGTCTAAAATTCCTGTGTCCATTGTAAATAATGATGAACACAAAAAACTTGCTCTGGATATGGCTCGTGAATCAATGACGCTCTTACAAAATAAAAACAATATCCTCCCTTTAAATAAATCAATTCAAAAGTTGGGAGTTATTGGACCTAATGCCGATGATAAACCTGTGCTCTGGGGAAATTACAATGGAACGCCAGTTAATACAATTACAATTCTCGAAGGAATTACTTCAAAGCTTTCTTCTGATAAGATAATTTATGATAAAGGATGCGATCTGGTTGAAGATAAGGTAACTCAGAGTTATTTTCCCTATTGTGCTATTGAAGGGGAAAATGGTTTAAAAGCTACCTATTGGAATACCCCGGATTTCTCTGGAGAAATTGTGACCACGCAAAAAATTAAAAATCCCATCAAACTTACGACTGCTGGTAATTTTGCTTTTGCGCCTGGAGTTAATCTGGAAAAATTTTCTGCAAAATTCGAAACAGAATTTATTGCTCCTGCAACCGAAGAAATTGTTTTTAAAGGAGGAGCTACTGGCTATTTTGAATTACTGGTAAATGGAGAGTCTATTAGAAAATATGTCAATTGGCGGACATTGGTATCAAAAATACCGTACAAGGTTGAAAAAGGGAAAAAATATAAAATTGAAATCCGCTATGCTCAACTCAATGACTGGCAAGCAAATATTGAATTCGACTTTGGCAAAGAAGTCAACGTGGATTATTCCGATTTGATAAATAAGCTCAAAGGTATTGAGACAATAATATTTGTGGGTGGACTCTCAGGCAAGCTCGAAGGCGAAGAAATGCCTGTCAATTTCCCTGGTTTTAGAGGTGGAGATCGTACAAATATAGAATTGCCATCGGTACAGCGCAATTGTCTTAAAGCCCTGAAACAGGCAGGGAAGAAAATAATTTTCGTCAACTGCTCGGGTTCTGCTATTGCATTGACTCCCGAAATTGAAACCTGCGATGCCATACTTCAGGCATGGTATCCTGGTGAATCGGGCGGACAAGCTGTTGCTGACGTATTATTTGGGGATTACAATCCTTCAGGCAAATTGCCAATTACATTTTATAAAAGTTCCGATCAACTGCCTGATTTCGAGAATTACTCAATGAAAGGCCGTACCTACCGATTTATGGAAGATGCTCTGTTCCCGTTTGGTTATGGTTTGAGTTATACCAGATTTGAAATTGGTCAAGTAAAATTAAACAAACCCGAAATAAGAGAAAATGAATCAGCTGAGTTAACTATCCCTGTTAAAAACATAGGCAAACGTGACGGAACTGAGATTGTTCAAGTTTATATTCGAAAGGTAAATGATACCGATGGACCTATCAAAACACTAAAAGGTTTTCAACGAGTTACTGTGTCTTCCGGAAAAACAGTCCAGGCAATCATTCATTTGCCTTATACTTCATTTGAGTTTTTTGACCGAGCAAGTGGCAAAATGATGGTAGCTCCTGGAGAATATGAGGTGTTATATGGTAGTAGTTCTAATTCCAAGGATTTGGACATAATTAAAATTACTGTTGTGAGATAAAAATGAAAAATAATATTTTTTTAACGTTTCCTTATTTTATAATTGTCTCAATAATTGTATTGATAACGGTACCGATTACGTTTGGACAAGTAAAAACAAAGGAGCCATTTACCTCATCCTGGTATTTTTATCTTGGTGATGTTGAGAATGGACAAGATCCATCCCTCGATGATTCGCACTGGAGATTGCTCGATTTGCCTCACGATTGGAGCATTGAAGGGCATGCTTCTCCTGAAACAAGTAAGAAAGACATCCCTGAGTTTAATATCGTAAAAGGAGAATGGAAATTCAGTAAAGGCGATAACTTACAGTGGAAAAATTTCGATTTCAACGATAGTTCCTGGCAGATTGTAACGCTTCCCGCAACATGGGAACAGCATTCAAACTACACTCAGGATAATGTGTATGGTTGGTATCGTCGTGAAATAACCATTCCTGGGGATTTAGCAGGAAAAGACATTTATATTAATCTCGGTAAAATAGACGACGCTGATGAGGCATATTTTAACGGTGTAAAAGTAGGTGGAATGGGCTCATTCCCTCCTAACTATATAACTGCATGGGACCTTATCCGACGTTACAAGGTACCTCACGAAATTATTCGATTCGGTGAAAAAAATACCATTGCTGTTCGTGTATTTGATGGTATCATGGGAGGTGGTATTTACGATGACGGAGAAAAAATAGTTGAAGGTCCTTTTGAATCTACTTCTCCCGGAGGAAGTGGTGCGGGCTATATAAATGGAGGGATTGGTTGGTACAGAAAAGCTTTTAATCTCCCTGCAAATGTTCAAGGCAAACGGGTATTCATCGAGTTTGATGGTATTTACATGAACAGCGACGTTTGGATCAATGGTATTCATCTTGGAAATCGACCTTACGGCTATTCGAGTTTTCAATACGAACTCACTCCTTACTTGAAATTTGGTAACGAGAAAAATGTTTTGGCAGTCAGAGTCAATGTTGAACAGCCATGTTCTCGGTGGTATTCAGGCGCTGGGATTTACCGGAATGTATGGTTATCCATTAAAGATCCAGTCCATATCGCCCATTGGGGAGTGTATGTCACTACGCCAAGTGTATCAAAAAATGAAGCAACAATTCGTGTGGAAACAAATATCCAGAATCAATCCGGTTTTGCCCAACAGGTAAAACTTGAAACTGTGATTGTAGATGAATCCGGAAACGAATGTGCCAGAGCCGGCACTCTTCAAAATGTAAAAGCAGACAGTATGAATATTTCCGTGCAGAATGTTAAACTTTCAAAGCCAAAGTTGTGGTCGCTTGAAAAACCTATCCTTTACAACGTAAAATCCACAGTATACGTAAACGGTCGAATTGTCGATACAAATCAAACTTCTTTTGGTATTCGCACCTTTGAGTTCACTATGGATAATGGGTTTTTCTTGAACGGCAAACATATCAATATTAAAGGGGTATGCTTGCATCATGACCTGGGTTGTCTTGGTTCTGCTGTAAACAATCGTGCAATTGAGCGTCAGTTGGAAATTATGAAAAGTATAGGATGTAATGCTATACGTACAAGCCATAATCCGCCTGCACCTGAGCTGCTGGATTTATGCGATCGTATGGGTTTCCTTGTAATGGACGAGGCATTCGATGAATGGAAAAGATCAAAAACAATGTACGGCTATGGTCAATTTTTTGACGAATGGAGCAAAAGGGATTTGACAGATATGATTCACCGAGATAGAAATCATCCCAGCATTATCCTTTGGAGCATTGGTAACGAAATTCCCGAGCAGGACGATGCTAATGCATACGAAATGGCAAAACGATTGGTGGATATTTGTCACAAGGAAGATCCGACGCGACCTGTAACATCAGCATGCAATAATCCAGAAATTGCTATCAGAAGTGGCTTTGCAAAACCACTCGATGTGTTGGGAATCAATTATAACATTCAGTTTTATCCAATGTTTAAAGGTAATGCGAAATTAATTGCATCTGAAACTGCTTCAGCTGTGAGTACTCGTGGAGAGTATAATCTAGTCAAGGATGGAGATACACTCAAAATTGTAAAGGAATTAAATAATCAATGCACATCGTATGATATCAATGCTCCGAATTGGGGCAATACTGCGGAATCTGCTCTCAAGGCAATTAAAAGCGCACCGTGGGTTGCAGGTGAATTTGTATGGACAGGCTTTGATTACATTGGTGAACCCACGCCTTTTGGCTGGCCCTCGGTAAGTTCGTATTTCGGAATGGTGGATTTATGCGGATTTCCAAAAGACCGCTACTACTTATATCAGAGCCAGTGGACAGACAAACCAATGGTTCATATTCTTCCCCACTGGAATTGGGAAGGTTTTGAAGGAAAGAATATACCTGTTTGGTGTTACAGCAATTGTGAGTCAGTTGAATTGTTCTTGAATGGGAAGTCTTTTGGTGAAAAGAGATTCTCCGATACAGATGATTTGCATTTAGAATGGAAAATCCCTTATTCCTCAGGTACATTGAAAGCTGTCGCAAGAAACAAAGGAAAGATAATATGCACAGATGAAGTACAAACCGCAGAGACTCCAGCTAAGATATTGCTTATACCAGATCGAACTGAAATAAGTGCTAATGGTCAAGATCTCTCCTATGTCAAAGTCGAAATTGTAGACAAGGCAGGTCGTGTTTGCCCTAATGCAGATAACCTTGTGAAATTTGTGATTACCGGTGAGGGCGCTATTGCTGGAGTAGGCAATGGTAATCCTGTTAGTCATGAACATTTTAAAACCAATGAACGAAAAGCCTTCCATGGCTTATGTCTTGTGGTGATCCAATCGAAATACAAACAGGGCGAAATCCATCTTACCGCAGAATCTGAAGGACTACAATCAGCCGATCTTTTAATTCAAGTAAAATAAAAAGTAATTAGTATGTCTTATGAAACTGCGAAAATTTGGAAATAATCATGTAAATCATTTCTTCTTCATTTTTTTTATGTCCATGAATCTGTTTTATGGGATTTGTCAGGGACAATCTGTTAAAAGTTTTTTTCAAACAGATGATCGGATAATTATAAATTTGTCTGAAGGTATTTTAAGTATATCTCCTCTGGATGAAAATGCTGTCAGAATCAAATTTTATAAAGTAACTGAACCAGATATCCCTGAATTTATTTTCAGGTCAAGGGTTACGATTCCTGAGTTCTATGTCACCGATTTATCGTCGACCATTGAGATTAAAATGAAAAATATGATTGTTATCCTGGATAAACAAACTGGTTGTTTATCTTTTGCAGATAATTCAGGTAAAATATTCTTAAGCGAAAAAGATGGCACACGAAAATTGATTCCTGATTCTGTGCTTAACAAACCTTGCGTTATAGCAGAATTGAGTTTTATATCACCAAAGAACGAATATATTTTCGGATTAGGACAATTTCAGGATGGGCACTATAATTTAAAGAACGTTAGTCGCCGCTTAACGCAGGTAAATTCCCAAATAGCAATCCCTTTTATCTATTCAAATATGGGGTATGGTTTGCTGTGGCATCAGTATGGACTAACTGATTTTAATCCAGCCGACAATTTTATTACACTCGAAAAACAAAGTTCATTTACTGGTGATAATAAGATAGCTGAAGTTACTACTACTTCAGGGACACAAAAAATATTGCAAGATCAGACGCTTTACACAGGGAAATATACTGTTCCTGAAGATGGCGAATATTCTATTTTTCTCGATTTAGGCGATATGGGCAATCGACAATATGTTGTTATCGATGGAAAAACCTGTATTGACCAGAGTAATTTATGGCTTCCTCCTGCTGCGAGTGCACTGGTGTATTTGAAAGCAGGAGACCATCAAATACAGGTAGTATGTAAATCAAGCAATTTACCTCGTGTGTCCTGGAAAGCCGTCAATGATGTGACCACATTTCGTTCTCCTAATGCTAATTTGATTGATTATGTGGTATTCTATGGTCCATCAGCAGATAAAGTCATAACTTCTTATCGAAAATTGTCTGGCGATGTACCAATGCTTCCTCTCTGGGCATATGGCTTCTGGCAATGTCGTGAGCGTTATACTTCTGGAAAACATCTAGTTGAAACAGTCAAGGAATTCCGGAAAAGAAATCTTCCAATGGATGTTATCGTACAGGACTGGCAATATTGGGGTAATCACGGATGGGGTGTGCCACAATTTGATGAAATTTCTTATCCTGATCCCTCAGGTTTTATTAATGAATTGCACAATTTAAACTCACATTTCTGCATTTCTGTTTGGTCGAATCCTGATAAGAATTCAGAGTTGGGCAAAAAATATTCAGAGCATGGACAGTACATCGCGGGCACTCCGTGGCTCGATTATTTTAATCCAAAAACAAGAGAGGATTACTGGGCTACTTTAAGAGACAATTTGTTTAACCATGGAGTGGATGCTTGGTGGATGGATGCAACAGAACCAGAAAATGATGCTTTGGTTGGTAAACAGACATATATAGGCACAGGAGATTTCTATCGTCTAACATATCCCTTATTTGCAAGCAAAGCAGTTTATGAAGGGCAACGTGCTACTACCTCCTCTAAAAGAGTTTGTATTTTAACTCGATCAGCTTTTTCCGGTCAGCAACGATATGGTATAATCAACTGGTCTGGTGATATTGGAGGTAATTGGGATTCTTACAAACGACAAATTGTCGCAGGACTAAATTATTCTATTACTGGTTTCCCTTATTGGACTACAGATATTGGAGGTTTTTTCCGTCCTGGAAATTCCCAATATACTGACAAAGAATATCACGAATTGCTTATTCGTTGGTTTCAATGGGGAACGTTCAATCCTATTTTTCGTATTCATGGATACCAGACTGAAACCGAGCCATAGAAATACGGACAACAGGTTGAAGATAACATTCGAAAAATGCTCAATCTGCGTTATCATTTAATGCCTTACATATATTCCGAAGCTTGGCAAGTTACAAAAAACGGGTCAACTATGATGCGTCCTCTGGTAATGGATTTTAGGGAGGATACTTCTGCTTTAAGCCAATTTTATGAATATATGTTTGGAAAAGCTCTGCTGGTTACCCCGATTACTGAACCTGATGCAAGTTTATGGAATATTTATTTGCCAGAATCCTGTTCGTGGTATGACTTCTGGACTGGAGAAAAGTCCATTGGCGGTCAGTATATAGAAAAGGAAGTGCCGATTGATATTATTCCATTGTATGTGAAAGCTGGTTCCATCATACCTTTTGGACATAAAGTACAATATGCCACAGAAAAGAAATGGGACAATCTTGAAATTCGCATCTACGAAGGCACTGATGGAGAATTTACTCTTTATGAAGATGAAAATGACAGTTACAATTATGAAAAAGGAATGTATTCAACTATTACCTTCATATGGAATGATGCAAAGAAAACTTTGACAATTGGAGATCGGAAAGGCTCATTTCCGTCTATGCTTATCCGACGAAAATTTAAAATCGTCCGGGTAACTGAAAATAAAGGAATAGGGATGAAAGCTAATGAACAATACGACAGGGTGATCAACTATGATGGCAAAAGGAAAGTAATAAGTTTTTAAGCAAATGTTTTTCAATTTAAAAATAATTATTAACAATCATATTAATTTAGACATTAAAAGAATTATTTATGAAAAAAAATTGTATGTTTTTTCTATTATTGTTTATTACAATAATAGGAGGGCAAATTTTTGCTCAGAATCAAAAGCAAAAATTCCAGCCCAGTTTTGAATCTCTGGAGAAAGTAAACCCTGTCCCCGAGTGGTTCAAAGACGCTAAGTTTGGTATATATTTTCACTGGGGAGTATATTCTGTCCCTGCATTTTCAAATGAATGGTATCCTCGCAGCATGTATATCAAAGGGTCCCCAGAAAATAAACATCATATAGAGGTTTATGGAGATCCATCTGAATGGCCTTACCACTACTTCATTATTGGAGCTAAAGACAAGCGAGGCAACTTTGTGCAGTTTGCACCTAAGCTCAAATCAGAAGGAGGTAAATTCGATCCTGAAGAATGGGCACAGCTCTTTGCTGATGCAGGTGCTAAATTTGCAGGACCTGTAGCAGAACATCACGATGGCTTTTCAATGTGGGCAAGCAAAGTGAATCCATGGAATGCAAAAGATATGGGTCCAAAGCTTGATTTGGTTGGCTTGTTTACAGATGCCATCCGTAAAAGAAACATGAAAGTGTTCTTCTCTATGCATCATGCATACAATATTACAGGATATTACGATAATGTACCTCCGACAAACGATCCAAAACTTCAAATGTTATACGGTCAGCAAGGAAAAGAAAAAAATGAAGCTTTTTGGTTGAGCAAGCACAAGGAAATTATTGATAATTATAAACCGGATATCATTTATCAGGATTTTAATTTACATGTCATCTCACAATCAGTTCTTCTTGAGTTTTTGTCATATTATTACAATAAGGCAGCTGAATGGAACAAAGATGTAGTAGCAACATTTAAGGATGGTCTGAATACAAAATGTGCTGTTCTGGATTATGAACGTGGAGGTCCTCCCGATATTACTGAAAATTATTGGCTTACCGATGATGCCGTCAGTTCATCAAGCTGGTGTTATACTGAGGGGATTGGATATTATAGCACGAAACAGATTCTACACAGTTTTATTGACAGAATAAGTAAAAATGGAAATATGATTCTTAATATTTCTCCTAAAGCTGACGGCTCTATACCTCAGGAACAAAAGGATGTTTTGCTTGCAATGGGAGCATGGCTCAAAAAATATGGTGAAGCAGTGTATTCAACACGTGCATGGGAAAAATACGGGGAAGGTCCAACAAAAATGGGTGCTGCGCATGGAACTATGATGTCCCCAACTGAAGGTACATCACAAGATATTCGATATACAAGGGCGAAAGATAATACTATTCTTTATGCAATTATACTCGGCTGGGAAAAAGGTCAAAAAGAAATAATTCTCAAGTCATTATCTTCTGATAGAATTGATTGCAATAATTTAAAGTCAGTTGAACTTATTAATGGTGGAGCAGGGAAATATCTATCATTGACCTACAAACAGAAAAAAGAAGGATTGATAGTTAATTTACCCGAACGACCTTTCGAGGAAATGGCATACGTTATAAAACTAAGCTTCGCTGGTAAAATTCCACCACTCAATAAATTTACTCAAATAAATTGTACGCCTCATTATTATATCGTACCCGGTAATAATATAGATAACAGTCTCGTACTCGGCTCAAACTTAACTTTAACAAGCAAAAGAAAAAACTATGCAAACCAATGGAAACTAGAAGATACAGGCAAAGGTATTTACAAAATCATGAATCGTGAAGATCCTGAAAAAGTGCTGGAGTGTAAAGTACCTGATCAGGTTCTTATAGTTTCAAATTATAAGGGAGAAGATAATCAATTCTGGAAAATTGAAGACACATACAATGGTTTGGTAAAGATATCAAATAAAAAATTTCCGGATAAAATGCTCTTTGTGGACGCTGCTACTACCGAAGGAAATAAAGCAGGATTACTGAATATAGAAAATAGTTCTTTTGTCGGTTGGAAACTTATAGAAGTCTGTGAAATGAAGCAGGAAGCTTTTAAACCACACACTATTCCAGGAATCATAGAAGCTGAAGACTTTGACATTGGTTGCCCTGGTGATGCATACTATGACAAAGACAATTTGAATGAGGGAGGGCAATATCGGCTCAATGAAGGCATAGATATTGAAAAATGTTCATCAGGTGGTTACAATGTAGGTTGGACTCATACTGGAGAGTGGATGACCTATACGGTTAATATTATGAAATCAACAAAGTATATGGTTTCGTTTTATGTTGCATCATCTTATGATAGTGGAAAACTTCATCTTGAATGTGATAATGAAGATAAAACTGGCGTTGTTATAGTGCCCAACACTAACGGATTTCAAAATTGGACAGTCGTAAACAAAACGATTGAACTCGATGCAGGACAACACGTGCTTAAAGTCTTTGTTGATGGGGATTCTTTTAATCTTGATAAAATGCTTTTTGAAGAGGTAAAGTAATGATTAAAATTGGAAAAACTTAGAAAAATGAGAACAATGAATAATTTTTTTGTCTATTATTTTGACAATTACTTGAAGGTATTTGTGTTTATTGCGTTCTATTTTTATATGACCGCAATTGCAGTTTCGCAAACAACTTTTGAAAGTATTAATGATAGAAAAATATCCAGCAAAGCTGTCAATCCTGTTATTTTTGCTGATGTTCCCGATATGTCTATTATTCGCGTGGGTGATTTCTTTTATATGAGCAGTACTACAATGCATATGAGTCCTGGCGTACCCATTATGCAGTCAAAAGACTTAACCAACTGGAAAATTGTAAACTATGCCTATAATATCCTCGAAGATAGGGACGAAACCAATCTTACCAATGGTAAATGGGACTATGGAAGAGGTTCATGGGCTAGTTGTCTGAGGTACCACAATGGCAACTATTATGTCAGTACTTTTTCCCTTACTACCAATAAAACCTATATTTTTATTACTCCTAATCCTGAAAAAGGACCATGGAAAAAAATCTCTTTTTCTCCTGCCTGCCACGACCATACCATTTTTTTTGATGATGATAACCACATATATATTATCTGGGGCGCTGGAAAATTGCATATAGCTGAGTTAAAAGAAGATTTGACTGGAATCAAGGAAGGTACTGAACGCATACTTATTGAAAATCCAAGTGCTCCAGCTGGTGATAATGTTGGATTACCTGCCGAAGGCTCACAACTTTTTAAAATCAATGGTAAATACTATCTTTTTAATATTACCTGGCCCAGAGGCGGCATGCGTACCGTGCTTGTACATCGAGCAAATAAAATAACCGGTCCCTATGAGGGTAGGGTGGCATTTCAGGATAGAGGTATAGCACAGGGTGGACTCGTTGATCTGCCTGACGGTCGTTGGTTTGCTTATCTATTTCGCGACTATGGATCGGTAGGGCGTATTCCTTATCTGGTTCCTGTTTCCTGGGTAGACGGCTGGCCAGTAATTGGAATTAACGGAAAAGCTCCGGATACTCTCGATCTACCACCAAACAAAGGGCTTATGCCGGGGATTGTCGCATCCGATGATTTTTCTCGCAAGCGTGGCGAACCTGATCTTCCTCTGGTATGGCAGTGGAACCATAATCCTGATAATCGCTATTGGTCGGTATCTCAACGTAAAGGTTATTTACGTTTAACTACTGGAAGTATAGTAGATAATTTTGAACTGGCGCGGAATACACTTACTCAGCGCACTTTTGGACCAAAATGCACAGGAACAGTTGAAATAGATGTTTCGAGTATGAAAGATGGCGATTTTGCAGGATTGGCTTTGCTTCAGAAAAAGTATGGAATGGTGGGCGTGAGATTTGAAAATGGCCAAAAAAGAATTGTTATGGCAAGCGCACAAAATGAAAAATTTGAAGAAATTGAAAGTGTTCCTGTCGATAAAAAAATAGTATTTTTGAAAGCACAATGTGATTTTACCAATCTTGCTGATACAGCTCGATTTTATTATAGTCTTGATGGTAAAGAGTGGAAGTCAATTGGCAATACCTTGCATATGAGTTACAGTCTGTCTCACTTTATGGGATACCGCTTTGGCCTTTTTAATTATGCTACTAAAGTTACAGGTGGTTATGTTGATTTTAATTGGTTTAAGATTGAATAATTACAAATTATGCTCAAATATTTATTATTAAAATATAAATAAAAAATATAATTTAGAATGATAATTAAATTCAAAAACATAAATACAAATTCAAATGAAACAATCAAATTTCGTTAAAAGAATCTTTTCAATAAAGGCAATAGCTTTGGCATGTTGTTGCTTATTAGTATCAACTGCACTTTTCTCTCAATCCAATCAGAATGGGAAGAAAATTAGTCCTTTGCTTTTTGGAATTTTCTTTGAAGATATCAATTATTCTGCTGATGGTGGTTTGTACGCTGAACTTGTTCAAAACCGTTCATTTGAGTATAGTCCAACTGATCGCAGGGAATGGAATCCATTCTCGTATTGGGAATATATTACTCCAGGCTACTCTTATGGGAAGATTTCCATCGAGACCAGCAATCCAATTCATCCGAATAATCCTCATTACGTTGTTCTGGATATTGAGAATGTTGGCAATTATCCTCAATATATTGGAGAATCTGGAGTTGGATTAAAAAACTCCGGGTTTAATGGAATTGTTGTTAAAAGTGGTGAAAATTATAATCTTTCATGGTTCGCTCGTCTTCTATCTAATTCACCAGTAGATATTTCGGTAAGTTTGCAGAATCCGAAAGGAGAAGTTATAGCAAATGGAAAGTTTACTATTTCCTCCGACAAATGGCAAAAATATGCTCTTACATTAACTGCAACAGGAGATAGTGATACATCTTCGCTTATTATACTTGCAAAGAACAATGGTAAAATAGCTATGGATGTTATTTCTCTCTTTCCTGAAAAACCATTTAAAAACAGACCAAATGGCATGCGATCAGACCTGGCGCAAGTACTTGCTGATATGCATCCTAAATTTATACGCTTTCCTGGTGGTTGCCTTGTTCACGGCGATGGTCTGGGTAATATGTACAGATGGAAAAATACCATCGGTCCAATTGAAGAAAGAGTAGAACAGAAAAACATCTGGGGTTACCATCAAAGTGCAGGATTGGGTTATTACGAATTCTTTCAGTTCTGCGAAGATATTGAAGCTAAACCTTTACCAATATTGCCAGCTGGCGTAAGCTGTCAAAACTCTGGCGGTACGTGGCGCATTGGAGGCACAGGACAAAAAGCCTTGCCAATGGAAGAGATGCCTGCCTATATTCAGGAAGTATTGGATCTAATTGAATGGGCAAATGGACCGGTAACTTCCATATGGGGTTCAAAACGTGCAGATGCAGGTCATCCTGCTCCATTTAACCTGGAATATATTGGGATTGGAAACGAAGAAAAGATAACTCCAGAATTTGAAGAACGTTTTAAGATGATATTTAATGCTATTAGAGAAAAACATCCTGAAATTAAAGTAGTAGGTACGGCTGGTCCCTTTCATAGTGGGGAAGATTACGAAAAGGGATGGAAATTAGCTAATGAACTGAATATACCAATTGTAGATGAGCACTATTATACCGAGCCAAATTGGTTTCTGACTAACCAATACAGGTATGATAAATACAATAGAAATGCTTCAAAGGTATATCTTGGCGAATATGCTTCATGGGGCAACAAAATGTTTAATGCTCTTGCAGAAGCTGCCTATATGACCTCGCTTGAACGGAATGGGGATGTTGTAGTGATGGCTTCATACGCTCCATTACTGGCAAAAAAAGATTTTACACAATGGACCACGGATATGATTTTTTTTGATAATACCCATATCTGTCTTACTCCCAATTATTATGTTCAGAAAATGTTTATGGACAATCAGGGAGATTTTTATTACAAAAATGTTATTTCAAAAAATGAAAATGATTCTACCCTTGCAGCTTCATGTGTTCAGGATAATAAAACCGGCGATATTATCTTAAAACTTGTAAATGCAAGTATGGATAAAAAATCAGTGAGTATTAATCTTGGCGGATTTAAAAAAATTATTCCTGATGCTGATTTAACAGTTTTATCAGGCAATGCGAATGATGAGAACACATTTCAAAATCCTCAAAATATTATCCCTGTAAAATCAACCTACAAGGTAAGTAAGAATTTTAAATATGAAGTTCCACCAATGTCGCTTACTGTTATCCGAATTAAAACAAAGAAATAAAAAGAAAATCAATATCAATAAAATAATTTAACTTATGAAAAGAGTATATATGAGACTACGCAAAAACACAAATGAACAAAATCACCCGAATTCAATCCAATCCTCAAAAAATAATTTATCACGGATAAAAGCGGTAAGGTTACTTCCATTTTACTTTTTAATTTTATCCTGTACTAATATGTATGCTACGGAGAAATATGAAATCAAAAGTCCTGATGCAAAAATTACCGTTAATTTCTGGCTTTTGCCTTCTGGAGAGCCTGTCTATTCAGTTAACCATTCAGGACAGACTGTAATACTGCCATCAAAACTTGGAATTGTTAGGAGTGATGAGAATTTTGCTACAGGATTAAAAATTGACTCAGCCTCAGCCGTCAAGTTAATATCGGATCAATACACTCTTCTGCATGGAAAACGAATAAATTGCAGTTATACGGGAAACAGGCGAGTTTTTTATTTAAGCAATGCGAATGCAAAACCTGTTGAAATTATATTTCAAATATCCAATGATGGCGTGGCATTCAGATATTATTTTCCTGAAAAATCGGAGAAAATAGTAAAAATTTACAAAGAGCTTTCTTCTTACCATTTCGATCGTTCTGCAAAGGCTTTCTTACAGCCTTGCGCTGATGCACGTACAGGATGGTGCTTTTCACAGCCATCATACGAAGAATTTTACAATATGGAAATTTCGGTTGGTACACCTTCACCCTATCAGGCAGGTTGGGTACTTCCAGCTCTCTTTAATTATGGGAACTTCTGGATAAGTATTACCGAAACAGCAGTTGATACTAATTATTGTGGCTCTCGCTTAAGTCAATTTTCACCCGACGGTGAGTATTCAGTACAATTTCCACAGCCACAGGAAACCAGGTCCTATGAACCTGCCTTGCCAGAATCATCACTACCATGGTATACGCCCTGGCGTGTTATTGTAATAGCCAATAATCTAGCTGGACTGGTTGAGTCAACTCTGGAAACAGACCTTGCCAACCCAGCAAAATATGATGTATCTGCATGGCTAAAGCCAGGGATCGCCTCATGGAGCTGGGTAATTCTTAAGGACGACTCAACTGAATATTTTACCCAGAAACGATTTATTGATTTTGCTGCAAGCATGAAATGGCAATATTGCTTGATAGATGCCTATTGGGATACTAAGATAGGCTATGAAAAAATTAAAGAGCTTGCTGATTATGCCAGAACAAAAAATGTTAAAATTATCTTATGGTACAATTCTGCAGGTGACTGGAACACCACTTCCTTAACCCCTCGAGATAAATTACTTACAAAAAAATTAAGACAGAAAGAATTTCAAAGGTTAAAAGATATGGGAATAAGTGGCATTAAGGTTGATTTCTTTGGTGGTGATGGACAATCGATGATGAAATACTATATTGATATTTTAAAAGATGCAGCCGACTACAATCTTGCAGTAAACTTTCATGGAAGTACTTCTCCACGAAGCTGGTATAGAACCTATCCCAATCTGGTAAGCATGGAAGCAATAAGAGGAGAGGAATATGTTACTTTCACTCAGGAGGACGCTGATCATCAGCCTTCGCATTGTACTGTCATTCCATTTACCAGAAATCTGTTCGATCCCATGGATTTTACGCCAGTAAATTTTTCAGGGATTCCAAATATACAGCGTCGTACTACAAATGGCTTTGAAATTGCTCTATCCGTAATATTTACTTCTGGAATTCAGCATATTGCAGAAACCCCATCAGGGATGGCAAAACAACCAGATTTTGTAAAGGAATATATGAGCAGTTTACCACAACATTGGGATGATGTAAAGTTCATCGATGGTTATCCCGGAAAATTTGTTGTAATTGCAAGAAAAGCAGCTGATAAATGGTACATTGCAGGCATTAACGGTGAAAAGACTGAACGTACACTGACATTAAATATTCCTTTTATCAATAAAACTGCCAGAGGTACTCTTATTACTGATGCTGAAAATGCAAATGAACTGGTAAGAACAAACATCAAGATTTCACGTTCTTTTAATATTAAAATGAAACCAAACGGTGGATTTGTTATTGTAACTTTACCATCGCATAATAAATAACCATTGAGCTGGTTTTATCAGGATTGTTAAAGTATATATGAAAACATTACGAAAACAGTACCCCTTACTCTGCTAATAATATTTCCTATTCTTATATTTGTCAATAAACTGTATTTAGTAAAAGATGAAACCCGAAACAATATTTAATAAATGGTCAATCTATGGAAAATCGAAAGCTATATTTATTTCTTGTCAGCTTGATTGTTATAATAACAAATGATGTAATAGCGCAAAATCCTATCATTCGTAATCAATTTACAGCCGATCCTTCTGCTCGGGTCTTTAATGGTAAAGTATATTTATATCCATCCCATGATATACCGCCTGGGAATGGGAGATGTAGAGACGATTGGTTTTGTATGGAAGATTATCATGTATTTTCTTCTGAGAATCTAACTGAATGGACTGACCATGGGATTATCGTGAGTCAGAATAAAGTTCCTTGGGTGGATTCTACATCCTACAGTATGTGGGCGCCTGATTGTATTGAAAAAGATGGGAAGTATTACTTCTATTTTCCTACTCGAGCCAAAGATACAAGCTTTGGTCGTGGATTTGCCATTGGTGTTGCAATTGCGGAATACCCAGAAGGTCCGTTTACCCCACAACCCGAACCAATTAAAAATGTCCATGGTGTTGATCCTAATGTGTTTATTGATAAAGATGGTCAAGCATATCTGTATTGGTCGATGGGAAATATTTATGGGGCAAAATTAAAAGAGAACATGATTGAACTTGCTTCTGAGCCACAAATGATAAAAGGTTTGCCAGAAAAAGGACTCAAGGAAGGTCCATATTTATTCCAAAGGAATGGCATTTATTATATGACGTATCCTCACGTTCAGAGAACCATCGAACGACTTGAATACGCGATGGGTACCAATCCGCTGGGACCTTTTAAATTTACAGGCGTGATAATGGATGAATCTCCTACAGGATGTTGGACTAATCACCATTCAATTATCGAGTTTAAAAATCAATGGTATCTTTTCTACCATCATAATGATTTATCCCCACAATTTGATAAGAATAGATCCGTTAGAATTGACAGCTTATTCTTTCAAGAAGATGGTACTATTCAAAAAGTAAGTCCAACATTACGAGGAGTTGGAATTACTGCCGCATCTCAAAGAATTCAGATAGATAGATATAGCGATATAAGCAAAGAAGGCGCATCGATAGCTTTCAACGATTCCCTTAATACGTTTGAGGGATGGAAAGCAATACTCGATCGTGCAAACGCGTGGATAAAATATAATAGTGTCGATTTTGGAAATAATAAGTTTAAATCAGTAATAGTAAAAGCTCTTTCAGAAAATGGCGGTACTGTACAAATAAGATTGAATAGTGTAGCAGGACCCATTGTCGCGGAGGTAAAAATTCCTGATGGAAATAAATGGAATATTATTACTGCACCTGTATCCAAACTAAAATCGGGTGTTCAAAATCTCGTTGTCATCTTAAAAGATAATAATCGAGCCGAAATAGACTGGATTAGCTTTGAATAGCGCTCTTAGGAGAATATAATTTTGAATTTTAAGCTGATCTCGTTTTGGAATTTATTATTTTTCTCAACATCATGTTTTGCACAGGTAAATCCGCATAATAGTACCTCATACAAAGGCGCTGATATACAAATTTTTTGTTATACCAACCCGATAACGAGAGATAACGCTATAGCTATGCGGGATCATTGCATTATTAAGGTAGGGAGTAAATGGTATTGTACCGGAACCTCGATGCCAATTTGGACTGGACCAAATCCCGGCGTAAGATTATTGGTATCAGATGATCTTGTAAATTGGAGGCACCATTCGTGGCTTATCGATGCTAGTAAACTGCCCCCGGAATGTCCTTATAACGGACGATTCTGGGCGCCCGAGATTCACTACATTCAAAATAAATACTGGCTGACGGTGAACAGCGGAAAAGTTACTGAAGATGATCCGAAGGGAATGAAAACCCATAGTATATGGTTGTTTTCATCTGACGAAGTTATAGGACCTTATAAACTCGTCAACGGTCCTTTAACGCCTCAATATAATAACGATGCAACTTTATTCGAAGATGATGATGGGCAGACTTATCTTTACTGCAGTGGAGACGGACTTTTTCAGGCAAAATTAGATCTATCGACAGGTAAAGTGATTGGAAATGTTCAGAAGTTTCTTGATAAAAGATCGCCCGGTAATCCAGATTGGATGATTGGAGGCATTGAAGGTCCCTTCGTAGTAAAAAGAGATGGCATTTATTTTATGTTTTTTTCTTCATGGACTCGTGGGTATGAAGTAGGATTACTAAAATCGAAAAGTCCGCTCGGACCATGGGAACTAGCATCGCGCGAACCAATCTTCGGCACTCGTAAAAAAGGATATCGTTATGAACTTGCCCTTAGCGGCGGTTATGCAGATTTGAAATTCAATGACAGTGAAGATCCATACTGTGAAACTGGACATAATGCTTTATTTGAAGGACCAGATGGGAAGTTGTGGAGTTCTTGTCATTACATTATGTACGATAAACGTCCTTATCCGTACTGTCGAACTCTCAAAGATTGGGAGCAAACCCCTCAATTGGGGATTGAACCTGTGTACTTTGTTCATGGAATGTTTTATATCAATGGTCCTACATGGACTGAACAATGTATTGAGTATTCAGAATAGAGAATAAATATCTTTAAACAATGACTAATCACCATTAAGGAGTCAAATCATGAAAAAACTATTTTTTCTTTTACTCGTACTTATTCCACTATCAACATTCGCTCAGACGGCAAAAATTAAAATTGATGTTGATAGAACAATAGGTGAAATAGATCCTAAAATCTATGGTGTCTTTATGGAACCAATTCAATTTAGTGGTAAGAGGATGGGATTACCGGACACTGCAAGCTTCAATACTATGTATGGAAATTTATATGATCCAGCCTCACCTCTTGCGGATGAAAATGGATTCAGGAAAGATTATATCGAAGCAATGAGGGAGTTGAAAATCACCAATATGCGTTGGCCTGGTGGAAATTATGTAATGGCATACAACTGGCAGGATGGCATTGGGCCTAAGAATCAGCGACCCGCTCGAATCAATCTTGCATGGAGCGGGATTGACAATAATCATGTAGGCACAGATGAGTGGATAGCTTTGAATCAATCCATTGGCAGTGAAAATATAATATGCGTAAATCTCGGACTTGCTACAATACAAGATGCTTGCTACTGGGTTGAATACTGTAATTTCCCAAAAGGAACCTATTACTCAGATTTGCGTGCAAAAAATGGACATCCTGCACCTTACAATATTAAAATATGGGATCTCGGAAACGAGGTCGATGGAGAACCATGGGAATTAGGCCACAAAAATGCTGATGATTACGTCAAGATTGCAAGAGAAGCAGTAAAAGCAATGAGATCGGTTGATAAAACCATCAAATTAGTCGCTTCTGGATCGTCTTATTATGAAAGTACGGGTAAATGGGTAGAATGGAATAGGAAAGTACTCGAAGGTCTTGGTGATATGGTAAATTATATTTCGATTCATCGCTACTGGGAAAATTCGCCAGATTATTATACCTATATGGGACAAAGTGCGATTGATTTTGAAGAGAAAATATGCGTAACCGCAGCAACTATAGAAGCAGTGAAGACTATGAAAAATTATACAAATCCTATTTATATCTCTTTTGATGAATGGGGTATAATGTCTAGAAATTTTCTGTCAGTACTTCCAATAGCACAAAGCTTCAACTCTTTTATTCGTCATGCCGATATTGTTAAGATGACTAATTTTACTATGCTTACTTCACTGTTAAGTACGGATAAAGATAAAGGGAGCTATAAAACGCCGTTATTTTATACATTCAAGTTATTCTCGAACAATTGCTATGGCAATTCTATTGACACGTATGTGCAGTGCGATACCTTTAATACCGAAAAGTATAAAGGCATCCCTTATCTCGATGTATCAACCGTGTACAATAAAGAAACTCACACTGTATTTATTAATGTTGTCAACCGACATAAAACGAAATCCATTGCAACTGAAATCAAAAGCGTCTCAGGCATTTTTACCGGGAAAGCTGAAGCAAGTGTTTTAAACAGTGAGTCGCTCGATGCGCCTTTCGCGTTCGATAAGCAAGAGCAATACAAACCATTAATAAAAGAAGTCAAAGTGGAAGAAAATAAAATTAGATATTCATTTCCACCACATTCATTTACGCAAATCAAAGTCGGCGTGAAAAAAGTTGCAGAGTAGATTTTATTGAAAAATTAAATTTTAGGAGATAAACTATGAAACAAATTTCGATTTTTATTTTTTCTCTAATGATCTTTACCAATTGTTTTGGTCAGCAATACTCAAAGAGCTGGAAAGATCTGAATTATGGTGGTGATGATAATGTCTACCATAAACTGGATATTTATTTACCTCAAACTGAAAAACCGACTTATCCAGTTGTTGTCGTAATATACGGCAGTGCATGGTTTAGTAATAACTTGAAAGAAATGGTTCTTCCCTCTTTGGGCAAACCGCTTCTTGATGCAGGTTTTGCTATTGTAACGCCGAATCATCGTTCGAGTATGGATGCAAAATTCCCCGCACAAATTAATGATATTAAAACTGTCATAAGATTTATAAGAGCTAATGCGGCAAAATATCAAATTGACACTTCGTTTATTGGCATTACCGGATTTTCATCTGGTGGGCATCTTGCATCTCTTGCTGGTACATCCGGAGGAGTTAAGCAATATACAGTTGGTTCAGTAAATCTCGACATCGAAGGCAATGTTGGCCAGGACACGACCTATAGTAGTGCAGTCAATGCTGTTGTGGATTGGTTCGGACCTATTGCAATCTCAGTAATGGATTCTTGTAAAAGAAGTAAGGATGACAAGTCACCTGAAGCTATTTTAATTGGTGGACCAATTGAGGAAAATCTCGATAAATGTGCACTTGCGAATCCTATCACCTACATTGACACAAACGATCCACCTTTTCTTATCCTTCATGGTGATGCTGATCCATTAGTTCCTCTTTGTCAAAGTGAATTGTTCTTTAATGCTTTGCAAGAAGCTAAGGTACCAAGTCAACTTGTTATAGTACCCGGTGGTCAACATGGACCTGGCTTATTTGATGAGAAATATTATAAAATGATGACAGATTTTTTCTTGAAGGAAGCTAATATTACTGCTGTCGGTTATGAGGCGAGTAATAGCCCACTAAACGTTTCAATTTCCCAAAATTATCCCAATCCATTTAATCCAGTAACAGCAATTACATTTGTTTTGCCTGCAAAATTATTTGTAACCTTAGTCATTTATGATTCTCTAGGTCGGGAAGTATCGAAGCTTGTTTACGAAGAGTTACCAGCCGGAACATATACACGAGAATGGAATGCAGAAGGGCTTTCGAGCGGAACTTATTTTGCTCGTTTGCAAGCCGGATCGTATATTGAAACGAAGAAGATTATTTTAGTGAAATGAGGAACATTCAAATATATTTTTTTGATGAGTAAAAAATGAAAAGGAGAAGATGGAGTCTGGACAGTAATAACGAAACCATTGCCGTCGGGATTCCATTATTATTAAATGATAGATAGTTCTCGTTTTTTTGGTGTAGGGGGAATGATGAGCGGAATTGAAATACCAGCGCCCGACCAAGATTTTTATACGCCGAATATTTGACAATAATTTATAAAGGAATCTCAAATGAAAAATTTATCTTACAAAATTGAAGCAACAATTGGCTTAATAATCTTAACATTGATCCCTTTTTGCTTGAATGCAGAAAATGGTCACGACCTCTGGTTACGTAACAAGAGTACCGCTCAGGTGAATATAATATGTTCCGAAAAATCACCTACACTTCAAATTGCAAAACAGGAATTACAGCAATGCTGGCAGGGAGAAGCAAATGCAACGGTACGGCTTATAGTTAAAAACGATAAGGCTATTAAAGAAGATGGTTTCAGAATTAGCTCCAATCAAATTCAGGCAAATACTGATATAGGCATTTTATATGGTGTTTATGAATTATTGCGTCGTCAACAAACAGGTAAACCACTATGCGAAGAAGTTTGTAATCCCTCATACGAACGACGATTATTAAATCATTGGGACAATCTTGATGGCACTATTGAACGTGGTTATGCTGGTAATTCAATCTTCTGGAGAAAAGGGCAGGAGGCTTTTGTAGTTACTGATGCTGATAGACAGTTATGGCAGGAGTATGCGAGAGCAAATGCTTCCATAGGAATAAATGGCGCAGTTCTTAATAACGTAAATGCTTCGCCCTCGGTTTTATCAACCGATTATCTTAAAAGAGTCAAAGCTATCGCAGATGTTCTGCGACCGTATGGAATCAAGACCTATCTTTCCGTCAATTTTGCTTCCCCGGCTGTACTTGGAAAATTAAAAACTTCTGACCCATTGGAACCCGAAGTTAGAAAATGGTGGAAAGTCAAAGTTCAAGAAATTTATAGTTTGATCCCAGATTTTGGTGGATTTTTAGTAAAAGCGAATAGTGAAGGACAACCTGGACCACAAGATTTTGGTCGTACCCATGCGGATGGAGCCAATATGATTGCCGACGCACTTCGTCCTTTTGGTGGAATTGTCATGTGGCGAGCTTTTGTGTATAATCCTTCAAGTGAAGATAGAGCGAAACAAGCATATCTGGAATTTATGCCATTCGATGGACAGTTTCGAGACAATGTTATTATTCAGGTAAAAAATGGACCTGTTGATTTTCAACCTCGAGAACCATTCAGTCCACTTTTTGGTGGAATGAAAAAAACTCCTGTCATGCCAGAACTTCAAATTACTCAGGAATATCTTGGGCAATCTGTCCATCTGGTATTTCTTGCAACCATGTGGGAGGAATTTTTGCAAAGTGATACTTATCAAGCAGGCAAAGGAAGTACTGTAGCTCGTTGCACCGATGGAAGTATTTTTACACAAAAAAATACTGCAATAGCTGGAGTTGCAAATATTGGATTGGATACTAACTGGTGTGGTCATCTTTTTGCACAGTCTAACTGGTATGCTTTTGGCCGTTTGGCATGGAACAATTGCCTGACAAGTGAACAAATTGCTGATGAATGGTTAAAGCTGACTTTTAGGCAAAGTACAGAGAAAAAAAGTGAAGTTAATTCAATAATGTTTGCTGATTGGAATATAAACTTTCTGCAACCAGTAAAACAAATGATGCTTAACAGTCGTGAAACTGCTGTTAACTATATGATGCCTCTGGGATTACATCATATTTTTGCACCTGATCATCATTATGGACCCGGTCCCTGGTGGGCACCTGAGGGAGTAAGAAAAGATTGGACGCCGCCCTACTATCATCAAGCTGATTCCCTTGGCATCGGCTTCAATCGAACAAAAACAGGAAGTAATGCCGTAAGTCAGTATCATGAACCGCTACAATCAATATTTTCCAATCCTAAAACCTGTCCTGACATTTATTTATTGTGGTTCCATCATTTACCATGGAATTATGTAATGAACAGTGGACGTACCCTATGGAATGAACTATGCTACCATTATGATGAAGGAGTAAATCAAGTACGCGAATTTCAAAAAACATGGGATAAAGTACAGCCTTACGTTGATGCAGAACGATTTATTCACGTTCAGAACAAACTTCGAGAACAGTGTGTAAATGCTCAGGTATGGAAAGATGCCTGCTTACTATATTTTCAAAAATTTAGCGGATTACCTATTCCTTATGACATTGAACGCCCTGTTCATAATCTGGAAGAATTGATGGAAAGTGATATGAAAAGGTACCCTTAGATCGGCAATAATAATAACTTAAAACTCAACGAAAGAAGTATTAATGAAACGGTTTAAAAATTTTATCAATTGTGCTTTTGGTTTTTTGCTTGTAATAACGATATTGTTGACGAATTTGAAAGCCCAAAAGTGCCAAAAATATCACAGTGATAATGGTGATGGGACTTTTACCAATCCTGTCATCCCGGCCGATTTTCCCGATCCTGACGTGATTCGAGTAGGTGATACCTATTATATGGTTACGACCACAATGTTTATTTTTCCGGGAGTTACCATTTTAAAATCGCAGGACCTCGTAAATTGGGAATATTGTTGTAATGCCGTTCCTCGTTTTGATTTCAGTCCTTGTTACAATCTCGATGGATGTAACAGGTATGGTCATGGTCAATGGGCAACAAGTATGCGATATCATAATGGGACTTTCTATCTGCTGTTTATTACGCTCGACGAAGGGGGATTCCTTTGTTCAGCGACAAAAGCTGAAGGTCCGTGGGAAATAAAACAATTGCCGAAAGGATTTTATGACCCGGGATTATTTTTCGATGACGATGGGAAAATTTATGTGGCGCATGGTTACGGGAAAATTTATATGACGGAGCTCGATCGGAATTTTGCTCCGATCAGCCAAGATTCTTTGATTTACACCGGAGACTTACGCAATGGACTTGAAGGCACCCATGTATATAAAATCAATGGTTATTACTATTTGTATTGCACCTATGGAGGCGTTGACGGCATTCAGGTGGCGTTACGCTCACCGAATATTTACGGACCTTATGAACAAAAAGTCGCAATCAGAGATACGACGCCCGGAGTAACGTATGGAGTTCATCAGGGAGCACTCATCCAAACCCAAACTGGAGAATGGTGGTCTATGCTTTTTGTGGATAGCGGTCCCTTTGGCCGTTTCCCATCTTTACAGCCTGTAAAATGGATTGACGGTTGGCCTATGGTTGGAGTTGATGGAAAAGGCGTTGTTACCTATAGGAAACCTAATGTCGGGAAAGAGTATCCGCTAAAAACTTTACCAATTTCCGACGAATTCAATGCTAAAATATTGGGAATGCAATGGGGCTGGAATCATAATCCTGATTCGACCAAATGGTCGTTGACTCAACGTCCCGGTTATTTGCGATTAACCACCGGAAAAATTGTTTCAAATTTGACCAAAGCGCAAAATATGCTTACACAGCGTCCATTTGCTTGCTATGACCAGCATACCCCAACGATTGGTATGACTAAAATGGAAATTGGAAAAATGAAAGATGGAGATATTGCCGGACTGGCTGTTTTTCAGGATCCATATGCTTTTATTGCGGTCAAACAGGAAAATGGAGTTAGGAAATTGATTATGGTAAACAACGGCGTAACTATTGCCGAAGCACCAATGAAAGGTGGGACAATTTTTTTCCGCACGATCGCCTCAAATAGTAACCAGAAAGCAAGCTTTGAATATAGTTTCGACAATGTAGAATTTTTTCCGCTGGGCAATGAGTTGTTAATGAAATTCAGTCTTAAAATATTCACCGGCAATAAATTTGGACTTTTTAATTACGCAACCAAGGAATCTGGCGGATATGTTGATTTTGATTGGTTCAGAACCCAGCTGGGGTTGTAGCCTTTAACTCAAGTCGTCTAATGACGACTTAAGTCAAGTGCTCTTTGTGTCTTAGAGCCTTTGTGGTTCAAAAGGCTTTTCCAATCACAATCGGTCGAATTGGCAACTCGACCTACATTTTCTCTTTTCTCGGCCTCGATCTTGACCTCTACCTCTTGTACTGGCTAAACCAATTTCCGACCCGCAGGCGGGGCTAGATTGGTTTTGGTACGTTTTTAAGATTTTAACATTGATAAAACCAATTTGGCTCCACTTCGTTCCGCTGAAAATTGGTTTTAATGTTTCCCCGTCATCCTGAGCTTGTCGAAGGATGAGTTCATTGGAAAACCACTGGTCGAGTTGTCAACTCGACCTACATTTTCTCTTTTCTCGGCCTCGACCTTAACCTTGATCTTATTATGATTGTTTATGTCAATATTTTATTTAAACTTCGTGTCTTTGAGACTTAGTGGTTAAAGGTTTATTAAAGCGCTGAAAATTCCATTTTTCCCGCTGGGACTTCGCTCCCCAGCCGGAGATGTTCTTGAGGCTGTATTATTTTGTTTCGGTCAATGACAGCTTGGGTCAAGTAACCTGTAACCTGAAACCCGAAACCTGTAACCTGAAAACTGTTTCCTCGACCTTGACCTCTTCTCTCAGCAAAATTAACTCACCCTTCGATGAACTCAGGGTGACTTATCCGGTCTTCGGTCTCCCCCTCTCCTTTTCCCTCTTGACCTCGACCTTAACCTTAACCTCTTTTCTCAGCCTCCGCCTGTTTTCTCTAATACTTGATCAACACCTCATCCTGCCGGGTACCAAACAGCACCGGCGTCTGTTCGACTCCGTGCAGGCGTCGCGCCCAATAAGGCACACCCTCGTTCTGGTCAGTGAGATATTGATACAATTCCTGATAGGTAATCTGGCGGTCTTGATTCAAATCGGCATTAAAATTATGCAAGCCCTTCAGGAAAAAGTAAGTGAACAGGCTATGAAATTTCTCATTATACCAGGCGGAAACTTGTTGCGGTCCAGTGCTGGCAAAGACAATTCCATTCGGCAACATCATTTCCGGCGCTGAAATTTCAATCATTATCGGACTGATATCCTCGTAGATATTCGTGCCCGAAAAACAAGCATCAATGACAATCGTAAAACCCTGCGCCGGAATTTGCGCCAGATTATTATAAAAGACATCCAGCGGGTAGCCGGTCAATTCCACCCGCTGAGGATCACAATCCACCGGCACAAAATAACCGCGATGCGTTTTTAGTCCTGGCGCACCATGCCCGGCATAGTAAACGAAAACCTCGCTTTTGCCGCTTTTGACCATATCCGCCAGTTTACCGCTCGGATTATTCGAAGTGCCAAAGTAGGCTTCAAAGTCCGCCTTGGTCGCATTCTGCAAAACCATAACATTGCCCTCCTTATAGCCGAGCATTTTAACCAGATAATCCTTGACATACTCCGCATCCCGAACGGCAAACTCGACATTCTTCACCCGCACATAATCGCGATTGCCAATTACCACGGCAATAGCATCCGGTTTGGAGATTTTCACCTGCGGAATGTTCTGCTCAATGTCAATCGCAATACTCGGCACCTCAGTAACAACTGCAGACTTTTCCGTGCCTTTGAAAGTCAATTGCTCTAAACTTTTCTGAGGCACATTGACCTCGAGGTCGAGGGCCAGCGTTTTCTGAAATTGCGGCCGAGCGTCATCTACTCGCAAACTGATGGGAATCTTATCCTGCACCCGATTATTGGTGTAAAAAGTGAACTCAATATCCTTGACCCCGCCCGGTGGAATATTACCCAATGAAAATTCAGTCGGTGAATCGGCGGAGGGAAAAACATTGGCGCCTAATTGCACGACGGCTTTGCTGGCGTGACTGGTGCCCGTGCCGCGATTATGCAGACGCACGGTCAGAGTAGCCAATTCACTGCGCTCGATTTTGCCGTTGCCGGATTGATCGCGCACGGCGAAATCGGCGATGACAATCTCCGGCGGTCGCAAGGCGCGGGTCTCAAGGGAAAATTGAATCGGTTCCGGTTCAAAGCCATTACCCTCACTGAATTTCACCTCAAAATTGCTGGTGCCGGTAGGCAAATTATCTCCGGCTTCGAGACTAAAAGTCAGGCTTTTCTTTTCACCCGGCTTGAGCTGCGCAATACTTTTCATAGTTTCAAAATAAATACTGCTACTCGCCGTCAGTGTCTTCAATTCGGCAATGAGATTGACGGCGTCACCCTGACCGCTATTGCTGATTTCGACGGTAACCGTGCCCTTTTCACCTGCATCTAAAAAGCCCTCGCCGGAAGGTTCTGTGAAACTCAGATTGGCTTGCAGGCGTGGCGGTAAAGTTGGCTTCTGAGCAATGGTGGTAGTGGAAACGCCTCTCTGCTCACCGAATGGATAGCGCGTTCCGGTTTGGGGATCAACGAGCGCATAATTGAAATGCTCCCAATTACCCTTTGTATTCAGTTGCCTTTCACATTCAATAGTAAAAGTAGCGAAGCGCTCTTTGAAATCCGGCGCCTGATTGAGAGGAACTTTAAGCTCATAGTTTTGATTTTGATAGGTAAAGGGAAAGGTTTGCTTATCAGGGTTATAACGAGCCAGAGTGCCATTATTTACAAAAGTAACCTTTACACGAGATTGGGTAATTATTTCCTGGATTTGCTGGCTGAAGGATTGGTTTACCTGGTCAATTTTCTTTTGATAAAGAGCTTCAATTAATGCTTGCTGTTGTTTAGCATTTTGCAGGCGTTGCTGATATTGCTGAGTTGTTTCGAATTCACCTTGATGAGCAAATAATTCAGCCAGTTTGGCTTCATGCTCGGTTTTCAAAGAGTCAAGAATCACTTTTTGCCTAGAGGTAATTGATAGAAAATTTGGTATTGATAAATCCCAAAGAATGGCATTATTGTCCCAAGAGCCTGTGGCTAAGTACTTGCCATCCGGGGTAAAGGCAACAGACATAACCTGACTTGAGTGTCCTTTAAAGGTGTGGACCTGATTGCCGGTGCTCACTTCCCAGAGGATGTCGGTATTATCCGAAGAGCCAGTGGCTAAGTACCAGCCATTGGGGGAAAAGGCAACAGACCTAACCCAATTTGAGTGTCCTTTAAAGGTGCGGACTTTATTACCAGTGCTTATTTCCCAGAGGATGGCGGTATTATCCGAAGAGCCGGTGGCTAAGTACCAGCCATCGGGAGAAAAGGCAACAGAATAAACATCACTTGAGTGTCCTTTAAAGGTGCGGACTTTATTACCGGTGCTTATTTCCCAGAGGATGGCAGTATCGTCCCAAGAGCCGGTGGCTAAGTACCGGCCATCCGGGGAAAAGGCAATAGACATAACCCAACTTGAATGTCCTTTAAAGGTGCGGACCTGATTACCGGTGCTTATTTCCCAGAGGATGGCAGTTTTATCAGCAGAGCCGGTGGCTAAGTACTTGCCATCCGGGGAAAAGGCAATAGACATGACCCAACTTGAATGTCCTTTAAAGGTGCGGACTTTATTACCAGTGCTTATTTCCCAGAGGATGGCAGTATCGTCCCCAGAGCCGGTGGCTAAGTACTTGCCATCCGGGGAAAAGGCAACAGAAAGAACACCGTCTGAATGTCCGCTAAAGGTGCGAATCTTGTTGCCGGTGTTAACTTCCCAGAGGATGGCAGTTTTATCACCAGAGCCGGTGGCTAAGTACTTGCCATCCGGAGAAAAGGCAACAGAATTAACATAACTTGAATGTCCTTCAAAGGTACGGATAGTATCCTGGGCAAATAATATCGCCGGGATCATTGGAATTAATGTCAGCCATAGTTTCTTACGCATACCTTCCTCGCAATTTTTTTAGAGCATTTTTACTTTTAAATATAGAAGATTTTTAATTGGTTATCAAGATTTGTTATCATAGAACTTCCCCCAATTTTTTAGAATGGTTAACCACTAATGAGGTAGGGAATTCCGGCGATTATGTTTTTCTACAAAACTATAAGCGCTATGGGCTAATTGGGGGAACGAATGGTTGGTAGATTAACCCCCACTGCGTAGCAGTCGAAGTATTGTAGAGCTGGTATCTTAATTTTTAGGGGATGTCCGATTATCAATAAATCAATTGACAAAGAACCAATAAATATCTAAAATCCAACCTGAGATTTGCATCAGGAAGATTTATGAGGAAGTTAAGTTTGAGAAATAATCAAGGAGTCAACTGGCTGTTTACCTTAGTAATTGACATAGGCTTAATTTTAGTGGTAATATTTGCGAGTAGCTATTGATTATGATCGTGTTCATTAGAACGGGAGGAATTGATTAAACTTTAACGTAATAATTAGGAGGAGTTCATGGATCCTTTTTCGTGGTCTTACACCTTAATGATGTATGTGAGAGCTCTTGGCTGGGCGATTGTAGCCGCGCTTGGATTTTCTTTTGGCGTTGGTCTGGCGATTAAAATCTTCAACTGGTTGTCATCCGATGTGAATGAATGGGAGGAAATTAAAAAAGGTAATTTAGGAGTGGCTTTGATTATTATCTCATTAATTCTGATGGTCGGATTACTGGTTTATAAAGTTATTTAAATCGCCCCTGATTTATCGGAAGAGAAGTCAGTTCAGATCAAAACAAGCTTACCCAACCCAATTCCTCACCCCGATCAGTCGGGGATTCGGAATGACTTGAAGAGAGTGTGTTTTTACCATTATAAAAGCAGGGCTGAGGCTGAGAAAAGAGGAAATGTAAGTTGAGTTGCTAACTCGACCAGTGGTGACGAAAGAAATAGCCCACAAATTTATTCGTGGGTTATTATTTTTTTAGCCAGTTATTTTCTATTCTACTCGACAGATTAACCGCTCAAGAATAATTGGGTTACAGGTAGAAATTTATTTTGGGCTTGGGCAGTCCGACCGGTTCCCACCAAATCCATTTCAAATATTCGATTAAACTGGTCAGAGCCGATTCGTAGGTGTCAAAAGTGAGAGTTTCCTCGCCATCGGAGAATTTCCAGGTACTCGAATCGTCAGGAGCTAATCCATTAGACGGGTATAATAGATCAATGATCTGCTGAGCATCTGCCAGACGCCCATCCATATTGTAGGAATCGGCCAGCATCAGTCGGATTACCCGTTGATCGTAGCGCTTGTCATGACTAAAAACATAGAGCGAATCGAGTGCCAGTAGTCTCTCAGCCGGAATCTGCATCGCATAAAGGTAATACTTTTTATAAAGTGCCACGGTCAGTCCTGCCAGCGCGTCGCGATAGTCATTGTCCAAATTCAGAACCGTATTGAAAGAAGTAATACTGCTATCAATCAAGCTGTCCTGCATCTGGCTCCAGCCCAAAGCCGTCAACCCGGCGATGTCATCCGGATAGTAGGCCAAATATTGCCGGAAAGACTCGCAGGCGCCGGTATAGTCGCCAGCCGCATACAAATCCCAACCGTGAGAATAAAAATAATTCGTATCCAGCGCAGTGGTGAAACTATTCGGATTAGTACTGGTGAAATTGCCGGAAACATCATAGCTCAGAGTAAAAAACCGATAGGTTGTATTCGGGGACAGATTGCTCAAGAAAATCTGATGATTTTGCCGGTATTCCCGACCGGAGGCTGTCAGAGTATCAGTTTTTTCAATCACAACATATTTGACCGAAACTGAGCAAGGTTCATCGGTTGTCCAGAAAATCGTCGCGCTATTAGCCGAGACTTCCACATAGGGTTCGAAAATAATTACCGGGGGGTCTAGGTCTTCTATGACCTTGATAATTTCTTTTTCGCAACTGAACAGGCTAAGTGCAAACAAGGCCGACGATATAGTCAGGATTATTTTTTGAGCAATGGGCATCGCAAGGCTCCGTGAGTTCTACCGATTGAATTATTCTCTATTGATTATCGCAATTAAACAATTTATATTATAGTCAGTTTTTTTCGTTAATGGCAATTGGTACTTAAAATGGCAAGCGCAAAAGAAACCGAAGATAAAAATATCAGTCGCCGAGATTTCCTGAAAAAGCTGGCAGCTACGGCGGTTTTTACGGTTCCAACCATTCAATCTTTCTCGCTTTTACAGACTCAACCCGGCCAAGGCTGGTATTGGTGGACAGGTCACCATCATCACCATACCCATGGTTCAGGTGAACCAACTCCACCGCTACCCCCACCGCCACCGGGTTATTAAATTCATCACTGAACATCATCCCATTTTCTCCGGATTAGCTATCAGATAATTCAAAGCCGCGCCAAATGCGGCTTCATAAGTATTATAGGATATTTTATTTACCACCCAGCTGGAAGGCAAGTTAGGATTTAATCCATTTTTCGGCCAGAGAACGTCGAGGTCCGCCTGAGCAAGGTTCATTTGATTCGTCTGAAAATAAGCCTGCGCTCGGATTAGTAGCAGACTTTTCCAGCTGATTTCTGGGTTATAACGGTATTCCCATTGCTGATCAATGCTCAAAACCGTTTTCACATAATTAATCGCGGCCAGCGGCGCATCGTCAATCATACTGATTACCGCCAGCCCGGCCAGCGCAATCGGCAAGTAATGGTTTAAATCATACGCGGCGGTCAAATTCTGCCGGGCGGAATCCAAATCATTCGTTCGTATTTGGAGCCACCCATAAGCCGCCTGAATTTCGGCCAAAAATGGATTTATCTGGTACGCCGCATCGAAAGCGGTCTTAGCGGCGGGATAATTTTTCTCTTTGAAAAACTGCCAACCCTCTCGCAAATAGCTATACTCATTAGCAAGAGTGGTAAAAGTTGTGTCGGGTGATTTTACCGGGCCATTGCCGGCGAAATCCCAGCAGTAAACTCGGAAATGATAGAGAGAATGCGGTTCTAAGCCGCTCAAAGTAACTGAGTGAATTTCGCAATTTTCCGCGTCTTCATATTCAAGACCATAATCAGTTGTCGTACCATATTTTATTTTAATATGGCAGGCTTCGTCAGTTTCCCAGTAAATCTCAGCCGTGCTGTCGGTTACTGCCAGAATTGTCGGCGGCGTGGTGATTTGAGGTTTCTGGTCATCGTAGGTATAGATAATTTTCTCGCATCGGGATAATAATCCGGCAGTGACCAGACCACAAATGATAAAAATTGTGGTTATTCGTTTCCTCATTTCCCCGCCTTATTTAATCAACATCAATTTTTTACTGCTCTGGAACAAGACCTTATCGCCGTTGAGCACTTCCATTTTCAGATAATAAATGCCGGAAGCAACCGGATTGCCATTATTATTACGGCCGTCCCAAGTGACTAAATAAGTTCCCGCGCCTTGATTTTCCTTTACCAGAGTCCGGACGGTATGACCCAATAGATTGTAAATCGTCAGTCGCACCTTGCCGTAACTCTCAACGGTGTAACGAATCATAGTCGTGTTGTTAAAGGGATTGGGATAGCAATTGTTAATGGCGAAAACCAGCGGTGTGTTATCCGGCTGGGAGTTATCAGCCTGGTGCGCGAAGAAGCCATAAGTGCCAGTGGAATTTACTTCTACAGTGGAATTCCGACATTGCCCCACGAATTCCCAGACGCCGTTCGTCAGTCGGTAAAGCCCCACATTTTCGGGTTCGTCGAGGTCGCTCACGTGCAGAGTTGCCTTTCGAACGAATTTGACATTGTCCGGTCCGATGTAAAGCGGCTCACCGATAGGCGTTCTTTCATCCAATGAGCTTAAGTCCATCGCACAGCGAGTGGCATAGATTGCGGTATTTTCGGATAATGAACCGGCCGGCAGTTCTAACACAACACCGCCATCCGAAAGTGAAATTTTTTCAGTCGCATCAGGTTTGGCAAGCAGGGTTTGCATTGTTGCCGAACCACTACCGGAATTGCCGGAAGCATCTCTGCCGCTGACGGCGATGTTCACTGAGCCGCTGGAGGTAACATAGTATTTGCCGTAGTAAATATTGGGCGGCGAAGCGACTGGCGTCAAATTAACCGGCGTTTCATTAACCGTCGCCGTGATAGATTCTAGCGGTTCCGAAGGCATTACAAAGAAGGTCAGATCGTTCGGCGCCAGCGGATTGCTGATAAAAAGATAGGAAAAGGTCGGAGCAACGCTGTCATTGACTTTGGTAGCTTTGAGATAAAAGGTAGTGAGTTCGTTCTTGAGTTTAAATTTATAGGAAGTTGCCGCTCTTAAATCCTCGACCAGAACGGTGCTATTGTCGCTGGCCAAGAGCGAAAAATTCAGGTTTTGCGGTACCAAACGAATCTGCGGCCAGACGATCTCAGCCGTTTTTTGCTTGTTAGCGGCGGGAGTTTCTACCTGAATCTTCCATGTGCTGGATGTTTCAAATGGTTTATGCAAGTCATAGGCGATTTCCGGTGCACCGTCTATTACGAATTTAAACTGAAGATAATTGCCGGCGACGTCGGTGCCGAGCATTTCCAGAGCATCTAGACCGTCGAAATCATCTTTAGCTGCGGCGGCTGTGCCAATGCCATTTTCCGTATCCTGCAATTTTAGCTCTTTGGAAACGACACCGAGTTTGAGAAACCAGTCCCAATCGGGCGAGACGCTCGAACTCCGATAGGTGTATTTTTCACCGAAGGATTGCAGACTACTGGAAATTGGAGACGGTTTTTCCAGAACGCGACGATTGGGAATATTAAGCCGTAAATAGCTGATCGAATCTATCTGCGTAAAATAAAAACCTTGCCAGACCGAAATGCTGTCACCGTGATTATTGGCATTCGGTACTACGATATTGTATTGGGAGAGATTGTGATCCCAGGTATAGGCATACTGACTGATCCAGCCCTGAGCGGCAGCTTCTGAGAGAGTGTATTTGACCGGGGTGCCGGTTTTAGCGGCTGAGGTGTATTTGAAAACCTCGCTGTTCGACCAATCAATCGTGAAATAATAGGGATTGGCGAATTGATTAAAGCCGAGAGCGATTCCATATTCGGACTTCCAATCAACATTAGGCGCCTGAGCAACATCTAATAGACAACGATCAACCGGACACCCTCTGACATCTACATCGCGCGCACCGCCGGTATTTTGCCAGACGAAATAGCCAAGTCCAGGATAAGGGGTAGGTGGTTGATAAATCGTGCCGTCACCATATTCGTAATACTCCATTACGGAGTCTTCCGTTACCCAGTGAATACAAGTCCAATTGGTGCCATCTGGCATTTGGCCGCCGAAATCATCGCCGAAAATGGCGAGGGGATCGCCGAGTGGATCACCTTCTCTAGGTGCGACCGGAATTCCAATCATAACCCATTTATTGTTGGGAAAATTTCTATAGACTACCGTCATTGGGCAGTTGCTTTTTTTCTTGGACGCCTGACGAGTATTGCCATAACAACCGATATTAATGCGGTCGCCATTATCCTCCGGCTCCCGACTATAATCATCGTTGGGATCACCGGCATCCAGGCAGGGTGAATCTTGATCATCAAAGAGCCAGTCGCCGAAGTGATAGGAACCGCCGGTGCTTTTGATGTGCAGGTCATCATCCAGCCAGTTGTTTCCGCCTAAAATATTATCGGCTCCATCCGGATCAACAAACAATGGATTCTGGGTAATCGAACCAGTTCCCGGCGTAATATTGGAATAATTGTAAGTATTGTTATAGGCACAATTATAAGTGGCGGTAATATTTGAATTGGTATTATCTCTAAAGCCATAAGTCGAACCGGTGACAATATTATTGCGCCAACTGCCGGTTGTACGATTGCCGAAAATGCCATAGTAACCACCGTTATAAACAGTGTTATTTTTAATGGTATTGGAATATAAGTTGTCATTGTAAATCTGAATACCGTAAGTACTCGAACCGCTGGCGGTACATCCATAAACGAGATTATTTTCCATAGTAGTATTTTGGAGATACTTACAAAAAATACCTACTGATGAATAAGAAAAAATGCGATTATCACTGAAATTATCTACGTGAAAATAATTATTGGCATAAAGATACAGTCCATTCTGAACCAGGTAAATGGTATTGCCCTTGATAGAATTAAATGACATCGTTTGCATAGTATTAATACCCGAACCGGTGCAATTGTAAACCAGGTTTGAATCAAGTGCCAAAATCGCAAACTGTCCCACCTGATTAGCATAAATACCATGGCTGGTTATGTTAAATATGAGATTGTTAGCTATTCGTTCAACATATACTCTATCGAGGTAAATCCCGTGACAATTGTTGCTTACATTGCTAACCTCATTATTACAGATGGTATTTATTTTAGGAACATCCTGGGAAGTGGCATCGGAAATATACATCCCGTGCGAGCCGGTACTGCTAACTTTGTTATAGTCGAGGTTCTGGATGCCACATTGATAGAGGTAAAGTCCACTACCGTTAGTCACATTGATAATCTGATTGTGCGAAACCGAAAGCGCCTTTCCTGCAGGTTGGTAAATATAAATGGCATGGCTGGAACTATTACGGATAATATTATTGTTGATATTACCATTATTGAAATGCGCTCGGTACACCTCAATGCCCTTACCGCAATCAGATATATAGTTATTATTGATATTAATGATAAAGTCGGTATGCGCAGTGTTTGATTGTACCGAAATTCCAGTGCTGTTGCCGCTTAGAATTGAGTCGCCTTCGATAGTCAGGATTCCATGCAGATCCCAGCTTGAGGCATAAATACCATAGTTGGTAGCATTTTTGGTATCACAGTCCCTGATCACGATATTAGTGGTATTGTAGAGGTCTATAGCTTTATTGCTGACATAACCAAAGGTAATACCCTGAAATACCAGGTTATCTTTATCGTTTACCTTACAAGCAATATCATAGGAAGTGCCCGATGGATTTTGGTAAACTACACTGAGAGTTACGTCTCCAGTCGTGCCATTAACAGCTGTTGCCCTAATCCTAACCGAAGTAAGCGCCTCGGCTTGCTGAGTGGTAAGTTTGTAGATTAATGTATCGGAACCGCCATTATAGATGTTCCCGCTCGAGCGATTAAATTTAATACAGTAGAATGGGTTACTGGTTGGATTATTGATGGTATACTTATTCCCTTTAGGGCTGGTCCAGGTGGAACCGTTGGCAGGAGATAGCGCGGTGACTCCCGAGGGTAAACTAATAGCGACATAAGACAAATTACTGCTATTGCCATTTTTAATCCCGACTTTAATCGTGCTGGTTCCGTCGCCATTATTGATGATGTTTGCCAGAGTGAAGGTGAATTTATTCTGAGTGGCCGACTGGGGTACGAATACTGGATTGCCAGCGGCCAGGCCCCCGATTGTTACCCGCCCGGCCGGATCCTGAGTTTTTAATCCGCGATAATCACCATAGTAAACAATATAAGCAGTTGACGAGCCGGAACGTGAAGGAATTAATTGCTCGTTATAAATGCCAGTTCCGATGAAGACCGTATCGCCAGGTTGCAAGTTATAATTAGCGGCTTTGGAGACAGTTTTCCAGGCGGTAGCCGGGGTCAAACCGTTATTGCTGTCATTGCCGCTCTTCCTGACATAATAGTTCGTAGCAAAAACCGTTAGCGGTAGCAATATGAGCACTATCCCTGATAGAACAGTTTTTTTATTGAAAGTTATCATAAATCACCTTCGTTAATTAGAACCGTTTTTATGATAATAGACAATTGCAATAGTGTTGGTAACCATTATCATATAAACGACGGATTAAAAAATTAACCGAGCGGAATATTGTTATCTCTTTCATAAACTACCAATTAAAAATACCACCCGAATCATACCATTGGGTAAATTTTATTCAAAGTCCAAACTCGTCGGTGAATTTTTGGATAAGAGCATCGCTAACCTTTTTAATGGCTTTTGCCCCGGCATTTTCCGGCGAATTGCCGGCATTTTTATCTTCAACCAGATAATTGCCGACTATAGTTTGTTGGGAAATGTTATACACTTTCAGAACACCGCGAGCGCGGGCGAAGTAAAAGCCGTCCTGAACTCGGTTCGGTTGATCAGAAGAAACACCAGCCAGCAGAATCAAATCGGCACCGCTATTGGCGGCGGCTTGCTGAATTTCAGTCGGGCTAATCTGCTCGATTTGCGAGCCGGTTAGCTTACCAAAAGGATTCGTTTCGAGAATATAAAAGCCGGTCTCGGTCAATGTCTGTAGAAGAAGATTGCCGAGAATGGGCATATTAACCGGGCTGCCGAGGTTGGTTTCATTGACAACCATAATCACTCTGTTGTCCGGCAGAAGAGTAAAGCGAGCGCTGGTTGGCGCGATCTGATAGCCTTCGGGAAATTTTACCAACGCTTCGAGTTCAACTTTGCCGGCGGTGTTGATTTCCCTGACATTGCAAAAGGCACAACCGTTGGCATCGGTTTGACGGTGAGGATCAAATGAGGCTTTGCCAGCCAGCAATTTAAACTCGACCGGCAATCCGGGAATCGGGTAGCTCTGGCCATTTTCCTGCCAAAAAACACTCACCTGCAATGGTTCGGGTAATCCGGCACCCCATTTGGTGGTTTGTTTATCACCCCGTTTTTCGATGCGGATACCGTTTTGCAAAACATTAACCCAGTTCAACATTCGTTCGTTCAATAACTTTATTGTTGCCAGATCAGTCGGCGCTATTCCAGTAATTTCGGTCAGCGGTTGCAAATGTTGAGTAGCGGCTTTTATCTGGTCAACCGCCAGGAAAACATTGCCCTGTTTGGCTAAGGCGACTGCCGAATTTAGTTGCGTTTCACCCAGCTGGCAGGTTTCATTCAATAATTGTTTCATAAAAGTGCGGTGTGCATTTTCGTCGAAGTAAACTGCCACGTAAGTCTGGTACAGGATTTTCTTATTACGACCTTTGCCTTCCTGCCATTGTTCAGTAAAGATTTTTTCCGGCTTGACGTTTATAATATTTTTCGATACGACTTTGATGCGCGAATCGGTAAAGGCGTCCACCGCTTCCACCTGACCGTCGGTTTCGATGATACGATCAATGAACTCGCTTTCAATGATGCCTCCCAGAGATTCGATAATTTGACGTTTGGCGTTGTTCAAAGCGTCGGCGCGGCTGTCGGCTTCTTCTTCGAAACGATGTGAAATGCCGACGTAATAGCCGGGCGCCGGTTGATCAATCCAGCTGGGACGTTTTCCCTCGGTTAGTCGCGTCTGAGCCAAAAGCGGATTCAGCCAACCTACCAAAAGGAAAAACATACTCCAGGTTAATTTGCTTCTGCGATTTGACATCTCAATCTCCCATAGTCAATTTTCTCGATTAAATCTACCAATAATGATTAATAATTTCAAACAGAACTTGCCAGGCGCCTCGTCAGTTTTAACTTTGCCGAGAATGTATTATATTAAAGGTGTAGAGCAATGAGAGACGAAAATACCAAACGTTATTTAAGTAGATTTAAAAACAAGCATAAGGGGAAATTCTAATGAAAAAACGCAAACCTATCCAGCTGGCTATGGTATTGTTGCTTTTTCTAAGTCAAATATTTGCTCAGTTTGTTGACGTCAAAGTCGAAATATCAGTAGATCGTATGCCGGAATTGGAACGCGCGGATTTAAAAGTCCTCGAGATGGCGATTCCAGCCTATTTTGAAAATTATGCATGGATTGAAAACACTTATGGCATTCAGATTCCCCTGAATATCAATATTTACCCGCAAAGTGTCAATACAACCGGTTCCGAAAGGATTTTCACCGCGCAAATATTCATTACCAACGAATCCGCCGATATGCGTTTTTTCGAGAAAAATTTCAAGTTCGTCTATAATACTAACGATCCCATAGTCCATTCCGAAATGATTCAAACTTTGACCGGCACCCTGGACTTTTATGCATGGATGATGATTGCCAGCGAAATGGATACCTATGAACCGCTGGGCGGCAATGCCTATTATGAAAAAGCCCGAGACGTGGCTACCCGTGGTCAGATGTCCGAACGACCTGCCGGTTGGAAAGACCGCCTGAAAGAACTGGACGAAATTCTCCGACTGCGCAATTACCGCATGATGAAATACCATTTCTGGGCAGCGATGGACTTTGCCGATCAGGGGAAAAAAGAAGCTGTTGCACCCGAAATTGACAAAGCCTTGCAAGCTCTCGAGGCTATGTTTGCCGAAAACGCTCGCGAACGATATTCGCACATTTTTCTCGACGCCCATTCCCGCGATATAATGACCATCATCAAGGAATTTGGAACAGTAGAACAAGCACAAAAACTGATGGAACTCGATCCTGACAATAAGTCAGTTTACGAAAAAATTATTTATTCAGAATAATTTTACTTTATCAGATCAAAATAAGATTTTTTATTCAGTAAGTAATAGCTCAGAGCAACCGAACCGCGGTATAGTTTTCCCATTATTTCGGAATCGGCAACTCGACGTAGAGCTTTCACCTGACAGCGGCGTCTAAAAGTGACAGCCGGATGAATGATAATCCAGCCGTGAGCTTTCAAGATTGCGACGGCGCGACCAAAATCTAATTTCAATAGAGAAAACGCCAGTGCCATCCAATCCAGGAGAATCCGAATCGGCAAAAGGTAAGCGGTCACCAATGGTTTATAATTCGCCAGGAACATCAGCAGGCTATTTCGATGGTTCAGGTATTTTTTGAGCGGCGCCTCAGCCCCGAGGGTAGAACCACTGCGATGCCAGATGACCGCGCGGGGTTCGACGCCGATAGCGTAACCCATAAGTTGCAGTCGCCACTGGAGATCAATTTCTTCCATATGAGCGAAAAATATTTCATCGAAAAGCCCCGCCGCGGTTAATAATTCGCGTCTGGCTAAAAAAGCCGTCCCCGAAGCCCAAAAAATTCTATTAGACAAACGGTCATACTGTCCCCCGTCAATCTCAATGGTCTCGAAAATTCGGCCGCGAGCAAACGGAAAACCGAAAATGTCCATTTCACCACCCGCCGCACCGGAATAATCAAATTGCCCCCGATTTTGCCAGGAAAGAATCTTGGGTTGAACGGCAACCAATTCGGGATGTGACTGTATCTTTTCCAGTAATAATTCCAACCAACCTGTTTGATGAACGGTATCGTTATTTAGGATTAGAACGAAAGGCGCTTCTGTAGCGCGAATACCGGCGTTACAGCCGCCGGCAAAACCAAGATTATGAGATTGAGCAAGGATGCGGACAGTCGGAAATTCAGTTCTAACCATTTTAACGCTCTCATCGGTCGAGGCGTTATCAACTAGAATGACCTCGAGCGGTAAGCCGGTTGAGGAGAACAACGAGTTCAGACAATCTCGTAAAATTTCCACTCCGTTATAATGAGGAATAATGACCGCAATTTCCGGAATGGACGACATACCGGGTTATTTTATCAGCGAAAGACTTTGGCTAATGAATCGTACCGCGCTTTTTGAGCCGGAGTCATTTTGCTGAGATAGAACTGGCGCATCTCGGCGGCGCCGGTATCGTTAGGATAAAGTGCCAGCCAGTTATCCAGAATTCTTACGGCTTTATCCAATTGCTGAGCTTCTTCATAGACTTTCACCAAGTAGCCGGAAATTTCCGGATCATTCGGTCTCTGAGCATTCAATTCTTCTAGAATTTGGATGGCTTTAGGATAATCTTCCAGCAAATAGGCGTAGATGCTGGCATATCTCAATTTGTCGCGGTAGTTCAGGTCGGGTTTTTTCAATAAAGTTTCCAAGCGTCTTTCGAGATCACTGGGTTGACCCGGAGCGCCGCGTCGGCCGCCTTCATAATAAAGCATCCCAATCTGGAGGTAAATTTCGTTGTATTCGATCGGGAAAATTTCCTCCGGTATAAGAAATGCCATAGTGTCCAGAGTCGCCAGCATTCGTTCTTTATTTCCGCTGTAAAGTTCTTCAATGGCAAGTTGTAGAAAAGCTGACCGATAGTTGCCGATTAAGCGCATGACGTTATCATCGTAGTAAACCTTGGGATTATTCAAATTACGATAGCGAAAAACATTAAATAGGTTATGGCGCATTTTATCGGCGTCTATCCGTTTTACTTTATGCGGATAAATGTGAAATACCAATCCCTCCATTGTCATAAAATCTTCCATGCCGAGCTTATTATCCGGCGAAACCGTAGTGGCAAAGTAAAGTGGCCGCTCCCAGCGATTCGCCTCTAGAATTTGTAAGATCATAATATCTTGCACTCGTAGAAAACCCTGATTTCCATATTTCAAAGTTGGTTCAACTTCCCACTCCAGTGGCGGGAATTCTTTAGGATTGTATCCGAACTGTTGGAATTCAGGATGTTTTCCCGAGGTGAGCAAACTTTCCGGTGGCGGACTAATTCTAACTTTCTGTTTTTTCCAGGGAACCGGGCTAATATTGTCAATTGTCGCATCGGAGATATTTCCGATATTTATTTTCGGTTCGATATCGCGTAGTTGCTTTATGTACCAGGGAGTATTCAGCAGGCTAAGATTGACGACTTTGACATCGCGCCGCAAACGTTCGACTTCCTGCATATACCAGAGAGGAAATGTATCGTTATCACCATTGGTAAAAAGCACACCATTCGGCTCACAGGATTGCAGGATATTGTAGGCATAATCCGAGGCAACGTAATTTCCGCTGCGATCGTGTTCATGGTAATTGGCTAACAGAACGTTGATTGGCAGGGCCAATAATAATAAACCAGCCGCTATGTAGGTAAGCGGGCGACTCAACTTTTGATTTTTCAATTTGGACAGTCGCTCGAGCAAAGCCGCGGCGCCAATTCCAATCCAGATCGAAAAGGCAAAGAATGACCCGACGTAGGAATAGTCCCGCTCACGCGGCTGGGGATCATCCTGATTTAGATATAAGACTATCATCAATCCAGTAAATAGGAAAAGCGCCAGGATTGCTACGGCTTTGTGCTTGTCTTCATTGAAATGTACAAAGAGGCCGAAAAGCCCTATAATAAACGGGAATGGCAAAAGAAATTGAAAGAAATCCACATTAGCATCTTTACGCCCGATGAATTGCCAGTTGAAATAGCGGATATACATCTGCTTGATCTGGTAATTCCAAAAATAGTCCAGAGCACCGGAATATTTATGAGCGGCTTCTGGCTTCCATTTTGCGCGATCGAATATATCGCTAAAACTGCGCTGACCGTACTGTTCACGCTCTAAGTAAGCCACCGCCTGATGCGTGGTTTCGGGATCATTTTCGTCAATATTCGGATCCTGGGCACTGCGGATAAAAATGGTCACATAAGTAGAATATCCGACCACGATTAGAACCAGCGCCATCATTATCAAGGCTAAAATATTGCGCTTCTTACTAATTGCCCAGATTGTTACCGCAAATAGGAGAACAATTGCCAGAACCGTTGCCCAGAGTCCGACTTTATCAGCCAGAAGTGGCAAACCCTTCATAATGCCGACATAAATTATCAAAAAGGCGGCTGAGGCTGCGAAAGCCATCAGGACATTCTGAGCATGTTCTTTAAGGCGCGGTTTCCGAGCTTTCCGATAAAGCTGGTAATAACCCAGAACCAGGATACCTAATGTTATTATTGCCTGGACAAATGCTGATACTCTAAATTGTAAGGCAATCAGGAAAAGTAAACCGGCAGCCGCTACGCCGATAATTATATCCAGAATTAACCACCAGACCGACGACACTTTCTTTTGTTTGAAATAAATTATCAAGGCAATAAAGAAAATCGCCAGCAGATTCAATAGATGGACACCAATCGCAAGACCTACGATATAGGCGATGATTAATAGGTAACGCTCGTGTCCGGGCTGGCCGGCTTTTTCTTCCCATACTAAAGTCAACCAAACCACAATAGCAGTTAAAAAAGTAGAAAAAGCATAGACTTCGGCTTCCACCGCGTTGAACCAATGGCTATCAGTGAAAGCAAAAGTCATAGCACCAATGAAAGCGCCACCATAGACAATCAATTTTTGTAATTTGGTCTCGGGTTTCCCGCGGAATTGTAGAAGTTGGACGGTGATTAAAAAAAGAAACATTACCGCCAATGCACTGACGATTGTTGAAATCAAGTTCACCCGGTAAGCAATATCCTGACTAAAAGGAATCATTGAAAAAATGCGACCAATCAGTAGATACAGGGGACTACCTGGAGGATGCGGAACTCCCAGGGTATAGGCAGTAGCAATAAATTCGCCACAATCCCAGAAGGGCACAGTCGGTGAAATTGTATCGAGATAGACAATGAAACTAAGCAGAAAGGCGAGTAAGGCAAGAACTTTCTTTTCGATGTCTTTTTTAAACCAGTTCATGTTGTTTCCTTTATAGACTTATTATCTTGTGAATGAGATTCTTCGCTCGGTTTTTCCGAAGCGGTGCTTTTGTGTAATTTAGCCTCGACAAAATTCATCTTTAGGTCACTGAGAGCATTTTCTAGAAAACGCTTTTCATCGTCGGAAAGGTTACCTTGAGTTTTGTTGTGAAGCATTTCCAGCATATCAATGCTCACGGAAGCCTCTTCCAGTTCTACACTAACGGTTCCCGTTACTGGATTCTTCATTTTACCGAGATGAATCCAGGCGTTACTGACCAGCGATTGCACTAAACTAAGGAAAAGGATTTGCTGGCGATCAGGTTGTTTTTCGGACATTGAATCACCTATAATATATTACTGAAATCAATTTGATTGGCATATTGTTGTAGTAAATGATTGCGGGTAGCTATATTCTCACCGCGGCGCAAATGGGGATCGCTTTTTAAAAGCGCAAAAGCTTGCCCGCGGGCAGTCTTCAATAACTCAGTGTCAGTCAACGGATCGGCGATTTTCATTTTTAAATATCCATGCTGTCGTGTGCCATAAAATTCACCTGGGCCACGTAATTTAAGGTCGGCCTCGGAGATTTCAAAGCCATCAATCGTCGAGAGAATTGTTTTAATCCTCTGGCGCCCTAGCTCAGTAACCTTGCGCTCGACCAGAATACAAACACCATTCTTGCGACCGCGACCGATTCGACCGCGTAGCTGGTGCATCTGAGTCAAACCGAATCGCTCGGCATTTTCCACCAGCATAATAGTGGCATTGGGATTGTCAACTCCAACTTCAATAACGGTCGTGCTTACCAACAGGTCAATTTTTCCCTGAATGAAATCCTGCATAACGCGGTCTTTTTCAGCGATTGACATTCCGCCGTGTAACAGCGCCAGCCGAAATTGCGGGAAAACTTTTTCACTGAGATATTCATAGCCCTGAATGGCGGCTTGCAAATCGGTCTTGGCTGATTCTTCAATCAAAGGATAGACGACGTAAGCCTGATTGCCTTTCTGTAATTGTTTGGCGATATAATCATAAACTATTCCGATCTGGTCGGCCGTTACGGCGCGAGTGATAATCCGCCCCCTGCCGGTAGGCATTTCATTTAATACGGAAATGTCCATATCGCCGTAAAGTGTCATACTAAGTGTGCGCGGAATCGGCGTCGCGGTCATCACCAGCACATCCGGATTGTAGCCTTTGCTGATCAAGTTGCTCCGCTGAACGACACCGAAGCGATGCTGTTCGTCTATAATGACCAGCGCCAGATTTTTGAAGGACACATTTTCTTGAATGAGAGCGTGCGTTCCAACGATTAGCTCCGCCTGACCGACCTGAATTTCTTCCAGAATCGTCTGGCGTTCCTGCTTTTTTTGACCACCGATCAGCAGGCGGACCTTGATGCCCGCCACTTCGCCGAGCTGTTTCAGGACCCGGTAATGCTGTTCGGCTAAAATTTCAGTCGGAGCCATTACAGCCGCCTGAAAGCCATTTCCGATCGCAATGCTGGCACATAGCAGAGCTACGACGGTTTTACCACTGCCTACATCGCCTTGAAGAAGGCGGTTCATCAAGGTTGAAGAACGCATATCATTCCAGATTTCATGAATGACTTTTTTCTGGGCTTTGGTTAATTCGAAAGGTAATTTCTCATAGATTTGCTTTAAGAGCGGTCCGGCGGACTTATAGCGCAGAGGTTTTTGAATGGCTTTGATTCCGGCGCGGCGCACCGCCAGTAAAAGTTGCAAGAAAAAAAGTTCTTCAAATTTGAAGCGGGTTTGGGCAGCGAGGAGGCTTTCCGCATTATCCGGAAAATGAATTTGCTGAAAAGCGGTGTTGATCGGTAGGAGTTTTAGCTCTTCCAGAATATTTTGTGGTAAAATTTCATCGAAATAAGGTTTGAATTTTTCAAAAATCGGGCGCAATAGACGCCGGAAACCGCGACTATCGAGTCCGACTGCTTTCAGTTCAGCCGTAGAGGGATACAGCGCAATGATGCGCGCCGTGTGAAGAGTCAGTTCCCACTCGTCGGTTTCGAGTTTATCATAATCGGGATGAATGAAGCGCAAACCATTGAAAAACTCGACCTTGCCGCTCATTGCGACCGTTTCACCGACCTTAAAAGCATTTTTGATGTAATTAATGCCGTTGAACCAGACCGCCGTCATAATACCGCTACCGTCGCTAATCTCGACCTGGAAAAACGGTCGGCGATAGCGCCGAACCAAATTCTGGGAAATGATTTTTCCGACAACGGTGGTATCCATACCGACTTTTAAATGGGCAATTTCCGTAATCGTACTGCGGTCGAGATAGCGGCGGGGAAAATAATATAGTAAATCTTTTAAAGTGTTAATACCGACTTTCGTCAGCACTTCGGCGCGTTTCGGGCCGACGCCTTTGACATAGGTAATCGGCGTTTCCGGCCGCAGATCAACGTTTTTCTTACCGGGCGTTCGTTCGCTTACCAACTTCTCTGGAAGGAATACTTGATTATGATATTTTTATCGGCGGGAATGGTCAACGGAAAAACCAGCAGGCTATTGCTTTTCTTCTGATAAGCCTGCGAAGCGTTTTTCACAAACCAATCGCCGCTCATTATTTCCTGAATCTCGACGTTAACCGGCTCAGTGCGCTTATTAGTTATTGCCAATTTTACGGAAATTATTTCCGAGCGGTCGCTGATTTTCTGTCGATCGGTAATCGTCTTCTGACCTTTGACATCGAAAGCTTTGCCGACGATCAAGTCGAGGGTGTCGTCTTTGGCAGTATGCGCAATCCGATCTTCGCCAACTAATTGCAGAGTATTGTCAACGTCTTTTTTGAAAATGCGGAAAACGCCTTCAGGAAGTGGAATTCCGAGGTGATTGGCGGTGGAATTAGCGAATTTCAAATGGACTTCGAGCGGCCCTTCCGTTTCACTAAAAGCCGAATTTTTGAATAGATAAAATTTTTCCGCGCTGGCAGTGACTTCATCGAATAAGGTGATTTGTTTTATTTCCCGATCTTTAATGGTTACCGGGCGCCGAAGCTCATATAGATGATAATCGAACAAGCCGCGTTCTTCGAAAGGCGCGACTGACGTAAGGACATCGGCAGCAAAGGCTTTTTCTCTGCGAACTGGCGCCGGTTGGGGAGCGCGGTGAATATCTCCGGCAACCAGCTTCATTTTGGCGTTTTCGTAAGTGGCGCCGGATTGATTATCTAGCGACACCCAGGAATTGAGCGTAAAGTCCCGGTCATTTTTATCCAGCACCATCAAATATTCGGCGTGCCAGCTCATTCCGGCGGTCAAGTAGCTGATTTCGGATTCGACTGCGGCACTGATTCTCGACGACAGAAGCCATTGTAAAGTCGGTTTCAAAATCAATCCGGAAGGCAGGGACGGGAAGTCGTATTCGGAGATATTTTCAGCTGAAGCGATCTGGATGCCGCCGTCTGGAAGTTGCAATATAAGATTACTTCCATCGAACTGAAGCAATTTTCCAGTGGTCTGTTCGCCGGATTTGGTTTTATAGGAAATTGACTCGCCAATATATTTTTCGAAAATTTTGGTCGAATTGACTAAATCGTACATAAAATTCTGCTCGAGAACTTCGATAGCGTTGGCTTTCCCGGGAAAAGTAATGCGCACCGAAGTCGGATCAACTTTGGCCGGGACGCCTTCGATGCGAATTTCCGACTCGCCTTTGGCGACATTGAGCGTGCGGGTCTGGAGCACCAAACCAAGGTTGTTATTATAAACGGTAATTTGAGTGTACTTGATGGGCGTATCGGCTAAAAGTATCGTAACGAGCCCCAAAATAGCAATCGTTAAAAGTATCCTATATTTTAACTTTTTCATACGACTCTCCTCTATTTGATTTAAAAATAATCAGCGAATAAGGCTTAGTCGCTCAGCACTTTAAGATTCGCTTTGAATTTATCTAATTGCTCCTTCAGAATCTGCTCTTTTTCGCGTTCTTTGTTAATAATTTCACGAGGTGCGCGATTGATGAAGTCAGGATTGGACAATTTGGAGGTAGCGCCTTTTAATAGATCGGTGAGACGGTTGATTTCTTTGGTGAGGCGAGCAGTTTCGGTGGTAATATCAATTACACCTTCCAGTGGAATGAAAAACTCAGTGCCGCGGACAACGACTGTCGAAGAATGAGCCGGTTTGACGTTTTCGGCAGCGACCGTTATTTGGGTAACCTTTACCAGATTTTTAATGTAGTTTTGAATTTCGGGATTGTTCAGTAGTTCGGCGACCGGCGAGCTGTTGGAAACCCGAACTATCAAATCGATCGGCACGGCCGGTGAAATGTTCATTTCACTGCGGGCGGTGCGCAGAGCGGTGACGATTTCTTGGAGGAGTTCGAAACGCTCGGTCAGGGTTTTATCTTTAGGATGATATTCGACTTTTGGCCAGGCTGAGACGATGAGGTCCGGCTCGTCAGGCAATTTGATGTGCTGGTAGATTTCTTCGGTAATAAATGGCGCATAAGGATGGAGCAGTTTGAGGAAATTTTTCAGAACATAGACCGCCACCTGCAAGGCGGTTTGTTTTTCTGTCGGCGATTTTTTGTATAACCGATCCTTGATGAGTTCAATATACCAGTCGCAGTAGTCGCTCCAGACGAAATCATAGATCGTGCGCGCAACGGTATCGAATCGGTACTTTTTAAGATTTTTCTCAACGGAGCGAATGGTATCATTCAAGCGGCTGAGAATCCACTCGTCAGCTAATTCCAGTTGCATACGCGTCGGATCAAAGGGTTCGCCGGTTAGCGTATTTTCATCCAGATTCATCAGGACAAAGCGGGCGGCGTTCCAGACCTTGTTCATAAAATTGCGACCGACTTCCAGCCGTTCCTCACTGAATAAAATATCCTGACCTTGCGGGGCAATCAGCATAATGCCGAAACGCAGGGCGTCCGCGCCATACTTTTCGACTAACACCAGAGGGTCAGGTGAATTGCCGAGCGATTTGCTCATTTTGCGGCGCTGAGCGTCGCGAATTATGCCGGTGAAATAAACATTGTGGAAAGGAATTTCATGACAGAATTCGAGACCGGCCATAATCATCCGCGCCACCCAGAAGAAAATAATGTCCGGGCCGGTGACAAGGTCGTCGGTTGGGTAAAATTTGCGCAAATCGGAGGTATCATCTGGCCAGCCCAACGTCGAGAATGGCCACAGCCATGAACTGAACCAGGTGTCGAGCACATCCTCATCCTGACGCACGGCGCCGCCGCATTCAGGACAAGCGGACGGGTCTTCCATCAAAGCATCGCTCCAGCCACAGGCGTCGCAGTAAAAAACCGGAATACGATGGCCCCACCAGAGCTGGCGTGAGATGCACCAATCGCGAATATTGGTCATCCAATGTTGATAAACCTTGACCCATTTTTCGGGATAAAAACGAATTTTCTTTTCCTCGACCACCTTTAGCGCCGGCTCGGCCAGCGGTTTCATCCGCACGAACCATTGCTCCGAGAGATAGGGTTCGATCATTACTCCGGCGCGCTCGCTGTATCCGACCGAATGCGAATACTCCTCGACTTTTTCCAGCAAACCGAGGCGTTCCATTTCAGCTACAACCAGTTGGCGGGCTTCGAAGCGGTCTTTACCGACAACCAGTGGTCCAGCGGCTTCGTTCATCGTGGCGTCCGGATTCAGGATATTAATTTTGGGCAAATTGTGGCGTTCGGCAATTTCGAAATCACTTGGATCATGAGCCGGGGTGACTTTGACAGCGCCGGTGCCGAATTCTCGATCAACGAATTCGTCAGCGATAATCGGTATTATCCGACCGATAATCGGCAGTTTGACATTTCTACCGACTAATTTTTGATAACGAGAATCAGCGGGATTGACCGCCACCGCCGTGTCGCCCAGCATAGTTTCTGGGCGAGTGGTCGCAACAGTGATAAAGCCGGAATTATCTGCCAGTGGATAGCGGAAATACCAGAGATGACCTTTGGTATCGCGATGCACCACCTCTTCGTCGGAAAGCGCCGTCTGCGAAGCCGGACACCAGTTGATAATGCGCCGACCCCGATAGATTAAACCTTTGTGATAAAGTTCGACGAAAACCTGGCGCACCGCTCGACTGAGCCCTTCGTCGAGCGTAAAACGCTCCCGCTCCCAGTCCAGCGAACAACCGATTTTGCGCAACTGCGTGAGGATAATGTCTTTATGCTTGAGTGCCCAGTCCCAGACGAGTTTGGTGAATTCTTCGCGACCGTAATCGTACCGGGTCTTGCCTTCTTTGCGCAGGTTTTTTTCGACAACATTCTGAGTAGCGATACCGGCGTGATCGGTACCCGGTAACCATAGAGTTTCAAAACCCTGCATCCGGGCATGCCGGATCAAAATATCCTGCATAGTATTATTCAACACGTGCCCAATCGTCAATATACCGGTGACATTCGGCGGCGGAATGACGATTACGAACGGCTTTTTAGGCGAGTCGGCATTGGCGTGAAAGTAATTTTTCGCGAGCCAGTAGTCATACCACTTAGTTTCTACCTGGCGCGGATCGTAAACTTTATCGAGCTGAATAGCCACAAAAAACCTCTAATAACTAAACACCATAAGCCTATTTTCTTGAATCGGCTTAATAACGAACTTAATGAAATTCAAATAATTCACAATAACCCATAATCAAATTTTTCATCGAGAAATTTTACTTAAAATATGCCTTAAAGTCAATCACGGATTTGGGGAGTGGGAGAAATTTACCACAAAGGCACGAAGGCACTAAGGCGTTAATGTAAAAATCCGAAGGCTTTGAGTAGTAAATCCATTGATAATATTTCGCTTGAAAGAGCCTGTTGTCAAAATAGAAGTCTTCGATTAAGTTACTGTTGGATTTTAGAATAGGTTATCAAACGAAAAAGAAGGGTAAAAATTACAAGTCATTGCGGATGGAAAAAGAATTGGCCGATATAACGGAGTATATTGAAAATGCTGGTTTGCAATCGCAAGAAGGGATAAATCGCTTTTTACTGAAACTAGAAGGTAAAAAATTGATTACAGCAAATCCTGGAGTAATGGCGGGAAATCAATTGAATTAAGTTCTACCAAATTTCTCCCAAATCAGCAGAATGACTCTGAATAACATTCAAAAATTGGTTGGTGATTTTGGACTTGTTGAATTGCCGAGGGTTTTAACAATAAATCAAAAAGTCAGAATTAGCCTTTGAATATTTGATTGCGAAACCAAATTGATATTCCCCAGAAAAGGATAATTCCACCGGCAAGAATAATAATCAAGTCGAGAACACATAATATTCGGAGGTAAATAGTTGGAAAATTTTTACTGCCACCATTGACCTGCTGGACTAACAAATAAAGACAAATCAGAGATACTGTAAGTAAAATTAATCCTCCCACGATTAAAACACGCGACTTGCGTTGAAACCGCCTGGGTAAAATTTTCATCATCCATTCCTCCACTAAAAAATTTTACCAACCGGTAAATAAGCCAAATTCGCTTTATTTTAAGGAAAAATTAAAGGGCAAACAATGAAAAAATTTTAGTGAATTAAGACAGCTTGAAAATCATCAGCCGGCCTTGACCCTTAACCAGAGCAAAAGTCCATTCATCAGCATGAAAAACCCGACTATACACCAGAGAATCACGATCAGCGCTAAACCTCGCACAACCCAGAGGCTAAAATTTTCGATTAATACTTTATTAGCCAATGAAATAATAAATATTAAAACGAGTGGTACGAAAAAATTAATTGAACCGTTTTTCAGAGTCCTTTGTAACTTTTCCCGGTTATCCCGATGATCGGAGTGGTGTTTTACCCTGTGCCGTTTTTTATATTTCATACTAGATCCCATAAAGCCCATTATAAAATAAATAGAAATGCTCTACTTTACAATGGTCATCTTCTTGACATTTCTGAAATCTCCAGCCTGAATCCGATAAAAATACAGACCACTCGGCAAGTTGCTGGCATCAAAGTTTAAGTGATAGTAACCGGCTTCCAGAAAACCATTTTGCAAAACGGCAACCGGCTGTCCCAGCATATTGTAAACAACCAGCGTAACCTGAGCACTCTTTGGTAGTGCGAAGGAGATCACTGTAGTCGGATTAAACGGGTTTGGATAGTTCTGTTGGAGGCTGAATTCAGCTGGTAAACCGGAAGGGCCGTTCACAATGCCGACAAACGATAGAGCTGTTGCCCCTTCATCCGCGCCCATATAGGTGACATCGGGTCGTGGATCGCCGTCAATGTCGGCTAATAACCAATCGGTACGATGACAGGCTAAATCGTTGTCACCGATAGAACTGCCGGCGACGTGCAGATCAGTTGCCGATACGAAGTTGACAGGTTTATTTATGGAATTAGCATCCTGATCGGAAGCGGCTCTCCATGTGGCCAGATCGGCACGTGGTATCGAACCATAGAGTCCTACCGAAGCACTGGAGCTGGCAATATAGATGTCGTTATAGTCAGAAGCCAAAATACTATTGGGCGAAGCCGTATTATGCCAGTGAATGCCGAATGAATTGGCGGCATCGTGGCGGTTGGAAAGAATATTGTTATAGATATGTAACTTAGCCGAAAAGGGAATTTCAGTTCCAATTGCGGCGTGAACTCCGGTCTGATTGGTAGGCGCAATATCAATCGTATTGTGATAAATATTAGCTTCGCCACTCCAATTTGCCGAACAAAATCCAATTCCATAAACCCGATTATCGGTTGCAGAACCGCCGTTTGTAGTATTTGTAGCAATAAAATTATTGAAAATGTCTATGACACCTCCGCTTTCACCAATGACTATGCCACCGGCAAATTGGGATGAAGTTGTGCTCATAGCAATATTAACTATACGGTTATTGAAAACCACGCAGGTATCACCAGTAGAAATTCCGCTGAGATATATTCCGCTGTAAAATGTTTGATCAGTCACCGGATTGACAATGGAAATATCATTGTTGATATAGGCATTTTTTGTGTTGGAGTTAGTTATTATACCACTGCAAGCGGCATAGATTTCACAATTCATAATGACCGCGCCGCAGGGAGTTTCAGGTGAATTGCCCTTAAGTGCCACACCGTTTGCGACGGTTTTTTCAGGGGTTCCGATCTTGCAATTTTTAATTAAAAGATTATTAGGAACACCAGTATAACCATCTGCGCCGAAGATCGAACCGCTTGCCAGCAGATTTTCAAAGGTGATATTGACGTTCTTGACAGTGATAAAATCGGAATTATCAATCACGCCTACCACATACCGGCCATTGGCATCGTTGCCAATAATTGTCAAATCGCGAGAGGTTCCACCGGCGGTATTACTGCCATCAACGGTGACATAAGGAGTATTTTCGACACTGAAACCTTGCCCGGAGTGATTGCCGGTACTTGGGAAGTTAGTGATTGTAATCGAAGGCATTTTGCCAGCGGCTGGTTTAATCGTCACCGCCGTTTCAGCCGTGAGATCGTCACGATTGATAATTAATTCAGTGCCAAGCTCGTTCAAATTGCCGTCAATATAAAAGTTAACCGACTCTGTGGCGCCATAAGAATTCAGGGCCGTGATCGCCGCCCCGAGAGTCGCGAAACCCTGTTCGTGATCGCCCTGAGGGATGTAGTAATCACCGGCAAGAATATTAGAATAGATAATGTTCTTTAGGATAGTTCCATTTTGGCCAACTGCCCATAGAATACCTTCATCCCCATTGTCACTGTAGCGGACTTTCTGCAAAACCTCATTAGTCGGACTGGTTTCTACCGTCCAATTCAGACCGGCATCTTCCGACTTTAGAATCGTTCCATATTGACCGACGACAAAGACGGTAGTGTCATCAATAAACTCCACGTCATATAGTTCAGCGCCGTTACTGGCGGTATAAACCAGAGTAGGCATAGCATTCCAGGCGGTAGTGCGATAAATATAACCGGAAGCTCCTGAAATTATACCGATACCGTTGTGAAATTCGACAGCCCGCAAGTTTTTAGCTTCGCTGGTCGTCCCGAGTTTGGTAAAGGTCGTCAAATCGGTCGAAGTGTAATATTCTCCACTAGCACAGACTGCTACGACTGCATTACTGGAAAGTGGCCAAATATCGTAAATCGCTTTAGAGCCGGCGGTAGTTTTGGTCCAGGTGTCTCCACCATCGAAGCTATAACAAATATAGCCGCTTCCACCCCCGACAAAAACCGTATCGGAATTCAGGTAATGCAGAGCATTAATGGCTTTGTTGGCGGCATACATCGGATTAACAATCTGGGTAAAAGTAGCGCCGCCGTCCGTGGTTTTCAAAATGTAACCGCTACTGCCACCTATAAGACCATTATCGGCATCAATGAATTCACATACAGAAATATTACCTTCGAGACCAGTCTGTAGATTGCTCGGATAGGACCAGGTTTTTCCGCCGTCGGTGCTCACGGTCATTTCACCGCCACCAAATGCGGTTAATACGATTTTTTTCTTTTCCGGGAAAGCCAATCCCAGCCAGCTGATTCCCGGCCAACTATTAATAGGCGTCCAATTTGCGGCTCCGTCAATAGTCTTGAACCATTGTTGATTTTCGCAAAACCAGTAACCGGTATTAGCGTCAATAAAATCAGCCGAGAGAAGCCTTTGACCTGTCCCGATACTAAAATTCGTCCAGTCCGTTCCGCCGTTGGTCGTTATAGCACCAAAATTATCAGAGCCACCGCCATAAATAATAGTGTTATTATCTAAAACTTCAGCATAGCTGGCGTAAACATTGGCAAAATCAGCAACACCTTTGTTTTCAAAAGTCCGGCCGCCGTTAGTTGATATCAAGCATACTCGATGATAACAAGCTAGAGCCACAGTCGAGTCGCCGCCGACAGCTACATCATAAACCCGATATGAAGTCGAACCAGAGGGGAAAGCTCCAATAATTTTCACCGGGTTCCAGGTTGTGCCGCCGTCTTCGGTCCACCAAATAGTAGGTTCTTTAGTAAAATCCACGGCTACTACCCCGCGGTTTTCATCGAAAAAGGCTATTCCGCCATCGAAATCATCACGGGTATCATCATCGACAGTCATATCAGCGTCGAAATTGTAGGGGATTTTAGTGAAAGTGGAACCGTCGGTAGTTTTTAATACCGTACTGCTTCTGCCAGCGCAATAGACTACATCAGCATTGATTACATCGAGATTATACAGATCGAATTTATAAGTATTCGTATCGCCAATCATAGTCCAATCCAAGCCTCCATTGGTAGTCTTGTAGATTATGCCACCATTGCCGCAGGCATAGCCGACATTAGCGTCTATAAACTCCAGATCATTCCAGGAGTTGGTGGATACATCCGGCTCGCGTACAGTCATCCAGTTAGAACCACCATCGGTAGTTTTTTGTACCTTACCCATTTGTTTGGTTGGAGAGGTCGTACTATATACGATCCAACCTGTATTGGCATCAATAAAAGATGCCTTGTCAACGGACATATCGGTCGAAGCAACTTTTACGGTCTGCCAGGAACCTATGAGTAAGTTCGCAATACCAAATATAAGAACCGTAATTTTTAACGTCGTCTTCATTTCCTTTTCCTTCTTTAGAATCTTAATTCATTATGCCATGCCCACAATTGAAAATATAAGCAATAAATAAAATTACATAGCTCAAAAATTATTACTTCCAATAGGAAATTTTTAGACTAATGGTTTGATTATATTGATCCGGATTGTCGAAGACGGTTTGAAAATATTCCAGTCCGGCTCCAAACCGGCCGAAAGTTGTCAATCGCTCCATTCCAATTTCTAACCCATAGCGCGTTGCCTGATCAGCATTCCAATAAAAATACAGCTCATCAATTGCCAGATTTCCCAGACAATAGACCGACAAAATCTGATTGACGGCATAGTTCAAATCCAGAAAAGCCGATGAATGATAGTTGGTCTCGTGATATTGAAAGGGAACGATGTATTCTTGATAGTCGCAAGCCTGGCTTGCGAAATCTGCACCGATATTCATTATCAGACGCTTAGAAAACCGAGTCTGCCAGTGCAAAGAAAGAGCATTGAGCAATTCGGCATTATCCAGAATAATGACCTCGTAATTGCCGGATTTCACCCAGTCGTCAGTAGAGCGAATTTCATAAATGAATTCTAAAGAATTTTTAGATTTTTCAGGTGAATAATTCAGATCGAGGATCCCGCGCCGGATTTCTCGTATCCAATAACCGCGTGGCGTGGGTTTCTGAGGGCTTCCAGCAGTGACATTGTCCGAACGTCCTTTATATTCTCCGGTAATTACTAAAGCCAGCCCGGGAAGTATAAAATCACGTTGACCGAGTTGTAAAGCCAGTCCGCCACCCGCCCGTTCATCATTTTTCCGATTAGTTGATTTAGGAGTTTCGTCCTTATAAATATGATAACCAAACAGGGTGCGCACGAAAGCATCCTGGTAGTATTTAACGGCTTCGTACTTGCGGTGAGCATTATAGTAAGTCCCCATAAGCCCCCAGATTGTTTTCTGATTCTTTGAAATATAACTCAAGCCTCCGTGTAATTCAGTATTCCGGGCGATAATCTCGCATTGAGTATAAACATCCTTCAAACTTTGTTCGACTCCGTAGTTGATCTCGAACCCGAGATGCAAGCGCCCGGTTAGGGCGTAATCATACAGGAAATTAAGTTGCGGACTATTGTAGGTGGTTGTGCCGGTGGTCGTATCGAGAAAAGCAATATATTCATCATAAATATTTTTCTCCAGAGATTGGTAGAGATCACGCTGAATGGTCCGATTAAATCTAATCCCGGTAACCAGAGTGTTGCGCTCGCTGAGATGTTTGGCAGAATGAAATCGCAAGGCATAATCTTCCTGACGACGCGGGTCATACAATCGCCGGAAAACGTTATTATCATTGGTGGCTTGTACCAGGTAGAAATCGAGATTATCAGGATAGGAAATACCATAGAAGGCCGGATTTCCGGATAAGTCATAGAGAGTCAGATTATACTGATTCAATAAATTGCGTGGCTGAATCTCACGCACAAGCGGATTATCAATCGCCGCTAACCTGGTAATAAAGACTAATCCAATTGCTACCCCCACAGACACCCGTTTTTTTATAAAATCAATATTCATACTTTCTCATGGTGATTGGTGTTGATACCCCGGAGTAGGCGGTTTAATAATTAAGAAGTCGTTAAAAGAATTGTTGGTATCGAAACCAGGTAAAATGCGTTCGACTGACTGGCCGCTATACCTCTGATTGCCAACGCCAGCCCAACCGGCATCTAAAATTTTATCAATGTCTTTGGTCGTCCGTTCACTAATGCTGGCACTGCTGTATTCCACACAATCCACTACGGTGCCGATGTCCAGACCGTCGGTCATAACCGAATCACTACCATCGGCGAGCGCGATAACGTTCGTTGATAGATTGATCATAAAATCAATGGTCTTGCCCGGCATGATATTATATAGATTGGGAACATTGGGATTATCGGTGTCGCCGAAATCCATGTCATTGACAAATTCCCAGTCAGCTCCAGAAAGGTCAACGCTGGTACTGTATAATGTAAGCCAATTAGTGGCATCCTGGGCTAGTACGACAAATTCACCAGGTTGAACCGGATATTCCCGGCCGGTCAGCGGTTGGCCGGGAAAGCGGAAAGCGTAAGTTACTCGATCGAGCATATGATAAACTCGGCAGACGATTATACCGTCCAAGTATTGAACCTCATCAGAGGAATTATACAGTTCGACAAATTGATCGTAAAACCAATTATTCCGGTTTTCCGGGCCGGTATAATAAATTTCATTGATTTTCAAACCAGGCAGGAGGTTAGCAGTAACAGTGTAAATTGTATCGGTACTCATCCCGGTTTCAGATGGAGTAATCGCCAGAATCGTGTCTATAAGAGTGAAACTTATGAGCGAATCAGGCCGCTTAACTCCAAAACTATCAATGAATGGCAACTCGACCTTGGCTTTCACCTGCGGGTCGAAAGCCGCCCAGGGCAAATTTTCAAAAACCACTACCCCTGAATCGTCAGTAGTACCGTAATAATCATCGAGGTGATAGTCATTAATGCGGATTTTGACGTTGATATTTGGCAATCTATCATTGTAACCAAGAATAGGGTCTCGAAATACCAATACCAGTTTTAAAGTATAGGTGCTGTCGAATTCCGTCGGTTTCTGGTGAAAACAATTCGATAAAGTTAGGAGAACAATAATGATGAAAATTGGGACTTTTTTTACCATTGAGCGCTCACTTCCAATCCGTAAAAAATCGGCGGATTAAATTCGCTTAATGAACCATCGAAATTTTTCCATACCGCCCGGTCATCCAGTAAATTATTCACGAACAAGGAGACTTCCATACTTTGGGAAACTGACTTGGTAATTCGGAAATTAAAGAGCCAGCGTCCGCCGGAATCCCGCATATAACGCTCGTAATAATAGTTCATCCCCTGGTACCACAAGTAGGTCGCGCCATTTTCGGTTTTGTAAGTCGAATTGCTTCGATAAATACGCTTGAAATGTTCTAAAGGTACCTGTTGGGCGTCGAGAGTAACCCAGACGCCGAGCCAGTTACTGATATAATTGAACTGATAGTCTATAATGATCTTTTCACTCCAGTATGATTCCGGTTTGTACCAGATGGCTTCCCAATTTTCCGGACTGGCGTCATAGACTAAGCCGGTTTTGCCGTTTTTATTGAAGCGGTAGGTGACATTCAGCCGATATTGGAAATTGTGAATGCGCTGGGTTCGCATCGTAAATTCGATACCATTAGAACGACTCCAACCCCGATTTTCGAAACGCTCCCATGCCGCGGCGGTAATTGTATCCGGATTGATTTCATAGCCATAAGGATAACTGACTGTAACCGGCATATTGTCCGAAGTCTGATAATAGCTGGTTAATGAGAAACCTATCTTGTCGCTGAATTTCCAGTCTAGAGAAGCCTCATATTTATCAATTGAATAAGCCTGTAAATCCGGATTATACTGCAGGTGCATTTCTTCAATGATCGTATCGCCTGAGGCATATTTGAAATAATCTGGAGCTTTAAAAATGTGTCCCAAAGAAATATCCTTAACGCTCCGGCCGGCGCCTAACCGCATTTGCCAATTTTCAGTAATTGAATACTGCCAATTAAAACGGGGACTCAAAAAATCACCATGCTCAGATTTTAGAAATGCTTTATCCTTGAACATGTTCTGAAAATTGAATCCAATCGGGGAGTAAACGTCATAGCGTAAACCAACCATCAGTTTATAGCGCCGTGCTAGAATTTTGCCATTGAGAACGTCCTCAGCATAGAAACTAAGTGACGTAAGATCTGGATAATCATCGAAAGCATAGGAGCGATGCGAAGAATATTGCCCATAATACGGAAAATTTTCGTCAATTACGACGCCGTCGCCAGTGTTTTTTTCATAGCTGACTTCGCTGCCGAATAAAAGGTTATGCTTTGTATGCGTCGTTGCCAAGGTGATTTTGCGTTGAATTTTTCCAGCGATTTTCCATTCTTCGCCGATTTCTTTCATCTTGCCGACAAATCCTGGTAAGATTTTGATAAAGGTTGTATCAATTGCGATTCCCGTAATTGGGTCAACAATAGTTGTATCATATTTAAGATTATAATTTTCTGCCACCCATTTGGATTTATAGTTTCTTTTATTATTGAGATTGACTGAAAAGGTGCCTTTCCAACTTTTATCCTCACTATCTCTGTAAATAAAATTGAAATTGGTGGTAGCCAGAAATCCCTTGTCATAAGAAGCCATCTGATAGACATCAGTAGGTTTTTCATTATCAAGCAATTTGGTAAAACTACCTCCAATATACGTTTCCAGTTTTTTATTTAAATATTCACCGGACAAATTGCCGCTGGCGTGCAGGCGCTGAAATTCATCGCCGACTTTGCGCAGATCACGTTCGCTATAGCCGTAATTGAGGTGATAATCCAGAACGGAGCGACCGAGATTAATGCCATGGGAGAAGCTGGCGTTCTTGGTATCCGGATTGATTTTGGCATTAAGTTTAGGAGCAATTCGACCGATCTTGGTTTCGACTTTAATGACGCCGCTGGCAAAATTGCCATACTCAACTGACGGAATGCCCGTAATTACTTCAACCGATTTAATGTTATCGGCTGGAATAATGCGTAAATCCAGGCCTCTAGTGGCACTCCCGTAATAGACATTTCCGGAAGTATTAGCGTCGGTCGAGATTTGATTATCGTTAATAATTATTGTTGATCCAAAAGATTCGACGGCACTCATCGATACGCCGGCAGCGGTCACTGAACGTAAGCCGATTTCACTGCGGCCTGAGAGACCCGGATTCTGCGATTTGTCCACGCCGGGGACAAGCGAGAGAATATCGCCGAGGCTGGTGGCTTGCATATGTTCAATTTCACCGGTATTAATAATGCGGGTAGTAACCGGCGATTCAGGGATCAATTCTTTTTGAACCGAATAGACTTCGATACCGCCCAGCATAAAGCAATAATCGCTGGATGATTTACCCTCCTGCTTGAGTAGTTTGATATTAATCTCATAAATCCGGTCGGCTTCGATTTTTAAATCGAATAATACATTTATGAAAAATCCCTCACAAACGGCTTCGATATTATAAATTCCCGGCTCAATATTTGTTAGTGTAAATTGACCAGTGTTATCGGAAACCGTTGTCCGCAATAAATTAGGATCGGAACGTTTTTGCAGGATCACTAACGCATCACGAATCGGTTTTCTCTCCATCTGGGAGGTAACTTTTCCGGTAATAGTTGATGCAAATACCGGAACGCTCAAACCGACCAGTATTAGAATTATTATCACCTGCTTTTTCATATTCTTTAGTGATTCATTTGTTTTCTAAAAAGACAACTCAAATATAAAAATTTTTTTATTAAATCAAGGGTAACTTTATCACCAGACTTTCCCCAATATATCAATAGTTTATCTACTAACCTATTGATAATGTGGGTAATATAGCAATAAATAAAACCAACAATACCCTTGGCGCTACTCAGTACTAGAAAAAAGGGAAAAATCTTGTCCCGCCGAGCGGGACTCCTTCGGAGTTAATCTTATCTAAAAAAATCAACAGCTCAACTATAACTTTACCGCTACCCAGTGGAGCCTAGCTAAAAAACTATCCTTTCCAAATTAGACCATAGATTTTAGAGTATAGAAAAGTATAAAGTCTTGTTAATCTTGTCTAAAAGCTCGACAGTCTATTACAACGCCAATTTTTCTCGCAGTACCTCAATGATATTCTCTTTGGGAATGCGAATTTGGGCTAGTGTATCGCGGTCGCGCAATGTCACACTACCATCTTGCAAAGTCTGCGAATCCACGGTAATTCCAAACGGCGTACCGGCTTCATCCTGGCGCCGATAGCGTCGTCCGATGGAACCGGCTTGATCATAAAAAGCCGCGAACTGTTTCTTGACATCGTTAAAAATGGCTTCCGCGATTTCCGGCATTCCGTCGCGATTGACGAGTGGCAGGATCGCAACTTTGGTCGGAGCTAATTTCGGATCGAGACGCAGGACGATGCGGTCATGCTCGGCATCTTCCCAGTAAGCGTCACACAAAACCGTTAGAATGGTGCGATCCACTCCGGCGGAACTTTCGACGACAGCGGGAACGATATGTGTGTTCGTTTCGCTGTCAAAGTAGGTCAAATTCTTGCCGCTGGCTTTAATGTGTTGTTCAAGATCGAAAGTTTGCCGATCGGCAATACCCTCCAGTTCCGACCACCCGAATGGGAATTTATATTCGACATCGGTGCAGGCTTTGGCGTAATGTGCCAGTTCTTCTTTTTCGTGCGGACGCAGGCGCAAATTTTCCGCGCGGACGCCGAGTGTTTTATACCAGTTGAAGCGTTCGTTGACCCAATACTCGTACCATTTTTCGCTCTCTTCCGGTTTTACGAAAAATTCCATTTCCATTTGTTCGAATTCGCGTGAACGAAAAATGAAATTGCCAGTCGTAATTTCATTGCGAAAAGCCTTTCCGATCTGACCGATACCAAACGGTAGTTTGACGCGCGTAGTAGAAATGACGTTATCGAAATTGACAAAAATACCCTGAGCAGTTTCCGGACGTAGATAAACTTCGGAAGTAGAATCTTCCGATGGCCCGAAGTGAGTTTTGAACATTAAATTGAATTGGCGAGCAGGTGAAAGTTCCGAACTGCCGCAATTCGGGCAGGCGATTTTTTCCAATTTGACGGTTTTCTGGCCGCCGCAATATGGACAGTCGGAATCACGATAATGCGCTACTTCCCGAGCGTATAAATCCGGAAAATGCACCGCGAATTCCTTTTTGACTTCAATTAAACCGTCGTTGACACAAAAGTTGAAATTACAATTGGAGCACTTAAAATAGGTCGGGGCTTTATCCTCACGGAAGCGCGCCTGACATTTCTTGCAATCAATCAATGGGTCGTGAAAATTGGCGACGTGTCCGGAGGCTTCCCAGACTTTGGGGTGCATCAAAATAGCAGCGTCCATACCGACGACATTTTCCCGACTGGTGACCATATCATGCCACCACAAATCTTTGACATGGCGCTTGATTTCTACACCGAGTGGGCCATAATCCCAGGTACTGCTTAGCCCTCCGTAAATATCACTGGATTGAAAGATGATTCCACGCCGTTTACATAGCGAGACCAATTTATCCATTTGTTCGTTACTAACTTGCTTTCCCATTTTTTCCCTAAATAATAAAATTACAGTTTTTACTCGTCCGTCGCTTCGGTTTTGCATTTTGGGCAAATCAGAACAACACTGCCATCGCGTTTATTCTTGCGTTCTAGAAATTTACTATCACAATTCTGGCAGGGGCGAGCGACCGGTTCATTCCAAGTAGCGAATTTACAATTCGGGTAGCGATTGCATCCGTAAAATATTTTGCCTTTTTTGGTGCGCTTTTGAACGATTTGCCCGTCGCAATCGGGTTCCGGACAATTGATATTCAAAGTGAACGGTTCGGTTGTTTTACATTTCGGATATTTAGTGCAAGCCCAAAATTTGCCGAAACGCCCTTCTTTAACCGTCATTGGACTGCCGCAATTGGGGCAGGTTTTTGGTGCGGTTTGCGTCACCGGCTCAGTATTTAGCGGACGGGTATTTTTACATTCCGGAAAGGCCGAGCAGGCCAGAAAGCGGCCGTTGCGACTCCATTTGATGACCATTGGAGCGCCACAGATTTCGCATTTTTCATTAGTTTTTTCCTGGAGGCCGGTTTTGATTTCGCGCCGCTGAGCCTGGAGTTCCTCAAGTGACTTATGAAAAGGTTGGTAGAATTCGCCTATGACCTTTTGCCATTCTTTACGATTGCCTTCGACGTCATCCAGTTCAGCTTCCATACGAGCGGTGAATTTGACGTTGAAAATATCGGGCATACCTTCCACGAGCAATTTATTGACGGTTTTGCCGAGGTCGGTCGGCACGAGATAACCGCCTTTGCGCTCGACATATTTGCGGGTAATGATAGTCGAAACGATGGTCGCGTAGGTGCTTGGTCGGCCGATACCGAGATTATCCAATTCCTTGATCAGCGTGCCCTCGGTAAAGCGCGGAGGCGGCTCGGTAAATTTCTGTTCCGGTTGGAGTTCCAGCAGGGTAAGTTGGTCGCTCTTGTGAATATTGACTGGTAGAGCGATTTTTTTTTCGTCTTCGGCTTTTTCCTCGCGCCAGGCACGCAGGTAGCCGTCGAAAATGAGATCGCGGCCGGTAGCGCGAAAAATGTAATTGTCAGCCGCAATGTCAATCGTTTTTTGTTTGTAAACGGCGGCGGCCATCTGGCAGGCAGCAAAGCGATTCCAAATTAAAGTATAAAGCTTTTTCTGCTCAGGCGAGAGGTAGGAAGCGATGGCTTCCGGTGTGTATTCAAAATGCGTTGGGCGAATGCCTTCGTGAGCATCCTGCACGTTGATTTTAGTGGTTTTGAAATGCCGCGGATTGGGCGGGAGAAATTTGGCGCTATATTGTTTCTCGATATAATCTCGGACGCCGGTGATGGCTTCTTTGGAAATGCGCACGGAATCGGTTCGCATGTAGGTTATCAAGCCGACCGGCTCACCGCCAATTTCAACGCCTTCGTAAAGATTCTGAGCGATGCGCATCGTCTTCTCCGGTGAGAAGTGAAAACGGCGCGTGGCTTCCTGTTGCAGAGTGCTGGTCGTGAAAGGCGGCGACGGCGATTTGGTGATTTCTTTCTCTTCGATCGCGCTGACTTGATAGTTAGCGTTTTTCAGAATTGCTAAATGTTTGTTGGCTTCGGCTTCATTAGAGAGAGCGGCTTTTTTATTGTCAATTTTTATGAGCTTAGCGGAAAATTTTTCGTCAAGAGGCGTTTGGAGGAGAGCCGTTATTTCCCAGTACTCAAGCGGAATGAACTGCTCGATCTCGGCTTCACGTTCACAAATAATACGCACAGCAACCGATTGCACTCGACCAGCGCTCAGTCCACTGTAAAGCGTGCGCCATAGGAATGGGCTGACCTGATAACCGACCAGCCGATCGAGGACACGCCGGGCTTGCTGAGCATTCACTAGACTCATATCTATCTGGCGCGGATGGCTGAGTCCGTAACGAATACCGCTTTCGGTAATTTCATTGAACAAAACGCGTTGAATGCGGTCGGTTGGAACGTCAATAGCATTAGCGATATGCCAGGCGATGGCTTCGCCTTCGCGATCCGGGTCAGGCGCCAGATAGACGCGCTGAGCGGATTGGGCGGACTCTTTAAGATTATTGATAATTTTGGATTTGCCTTTGATTGTAACGTATTTCGGCTTGAAATCGTGCTGGAGGTCTATGCCGAGTTCTTTCTCGGGTAAGTCTTTGATGTGACCAACCGAAGCCATGACTTTGAAATTGTGGCCCAGATATTTCTTGATAGTCTTGGCTTTAGAGGGCGATTCGACGATTAATAAATCCATATAAATTGACATTCCTTAAGGCGGGGTAAATTACAAACACTGATCAGAAATCCAAGCATTTTTAAAATTTAAAATCGTCTATTTATGAAAAATGTGCAAATAAATCTTAACCACCAGTACAAATTTTTTTAAATTTAATGCTAAATGCAACAATTTGGAATCTCAGACTAAATGCTAACTAAAATTAAAAATGCTTTGCGCCAACCGGGAAACCGGCAAACTATTGTCATTATAGTTTTGCTATTTATTATCATAAACGTCATCGCTTGGTTTTCACTCCGCCCGTATATGAAACAGCCGCCTTGCTACGTTTGTGGGCGGGTCAAAACGCGCCCGGTTAAAACGCTCTATCAATACCGCGTTGAGGTTTTGCCCTATATGAAATCCGTTGACATCTGGTACTGCGATCGGCATTACCAACATGCGGCTGATATTGTCACCAAATTACCAATCAAGAATGACTCGGTGGCGGGCCGTTTTAGGATTGCGATTATCGCCGGGGCCTTTTCTCTTTTCTCGGTTCTATTTATTATCATTTTGCTGGAAATGAGCTTTCACTGGCTATATATTCATCCCGGATTGATTGCGATTACTTACATAAGTGCGGGAATGACTTCCAATTTGACTGTGGTAGTTCTTTTAATTTCAACCTTTGCGCTGGCAATCGGAATTTTTTATTTCTGGAGTCGTTGGCTCAATAAATAGTAGGCTAAAATGGAAAAGGTGGACATTGTAATTATCGGAGCTGGTGTGGTTGGTTTGGCAATCGCCCGCGAGCTTTCTTCGAAACATCGTGCGGAAATTGTATTGCTGGAAAAACATCCTTATTTCGGGGCTGAAACCTCTTCGCGCAATAGCGAGGTCATTCATGCTGGAATGTATTATCCAGCAGACAGCTTGAAAGCCAAATTTTGCGTGCGCGGTAATCGCCAGCTCTATGAAATATGTGAGAAATATCGAATCCCCTATCGCAAATCTGGCAAACTGATTGTCGCTTCCAGCGATGAAGAATTGGTCGAAGTCGAAGCGCTCTACCGGCAAGGCAATCTGAATGGCGTCCCTAATTTAGTGATGCTAAACGCCAAACAAATCGAGGCGCTGGAACCGGAGGTAAGGGCGAGAAACGCTCTGCTTAGTCCGGAAACCGGCTCGATTGATGTTCATCGTCTGATGCAATTTTATGAGACACAAGCCCTTACTAACGGCGTCTTGATCGCCTACCAGAATACTGTTACCGGAATCGAGAAACTGGCGAATGGATACAAGATTAGTGTGGCCGATGAAACCGGCGCCAACTTTGATATTTTAAGTCAGGTTGTAATCAATTCCGCCGGGCTGAATGCGGATAAAATCGCGGCTTTAGTCGGTATCGATATTGACGAGTATCACTATCGTTTGCATTACTGCAAAGGTGAATATTTCAACGTTGCCAATCGCCACATTGGGAAAATCCAGCATCTGATTTATCCAGTGCCGACGGCTTACAGTCTGGGCATCCACACGCGCCTGCGATTGGATGGGACACTATCACTCGGACCAAATGCTTATTACGTTGATGAGATTAATTATGAGGTTGATCCCGGACATCAGGTGGAATTTTACGATAGCGTGAAAGATTTCTTGCCTTATATCCAATATGCAGACCTTACGCCCGAAATGGCTGGCATTCGACCGAAGTTACAAGGACCTGGCGAAAAGTTTCGCGATTTCGTGATTAGTGAAGAACGTGATAAAGGATTGCCGGGTTTTGTTAATTTAATTGGCATTGATTCGCCGGGATTGACTTCGGCGCCGGCCATTGCCGAGTATGTAGCTAACTTGCTTTAAGCGGATTGCATTAACTTCAATAATCATAAACTAGTAGGACAGCCTTTCCAGGCTGTCATTTTGAGTTTAAGGCTATTTAACCATTTTTCGGAATTGTATTGGAGGCAGCCTTTCCCGGCTGTCAAAAATAGACAGGCCAGAATGCCTGTCCTACGTTACTATTTCTCAAATATTATTTTATTAATCCAGCCGACGGTCTCGTCGGACAGCCGCACCTGATACCAATCGGACAGGCTGTCCAGCACCGTTATTGCCGTTTGAGACGGAATGACTTGGATAACTTCGCTGGTCAAGCTTGGTGACAGACGTAAGTTGCCGTTTCGTTGCAGAATTTTCACGGATGGTTTGCCACCGTTTGGCGATGTGGTTTTTTGATTTAATGAACTTTGATAAAGCCCACCGGTCTGGTTGTTTGTGGTCTTGATTTGATGCCAGACGTTAGTAGTATCTATGATCCAAACGACTTTATCTCCGGGGATTTTTTCAATAACCGGGTCAGTCAGGCTTGGTTCTTGTCTTAGATTGCCGTGCTTAGCCAGGTTCAATCGAATAGTAACCGGTTCAGAAGTCGGGTAAGATAGCTTTTGTTTAGTGCTAGAAAAATGGGATTGATCCACCCAGCCAATCAATCCGTTTGGTAATTGTACTTTGAAAAAAATACCATTGGTTTCCAGTTTCTTTACTTGGAGCCCTGGAGTCAAATAGGTGACTATTTTCCCCGAATTGCCTGGTTCGGTCCAAAGAAACCCACTGCCGAAAAAATCCAGTTCCTCAGTAAATAAGAACGACAGCTTTTGGTCAAGGTTCTGATCGCTAGAAATTTGCGATTTGGTTTCGGCTGTCTGGGCTGGGAATTTAACCTGTGGAGTTACGTCATCGGCGCTAATCCAGCCGATTTGTCCGGAGTGAGTTTTTACCAAATACCAGTCGTTATGTTTTTCAATAGCCTGAATAATCGTGCCGGTTGCCAAATTTTCGGCAACTTTATAGTAGGACGCTGGACCTTCGCGGATAAAACTATCTTTGATTACTTTTAGATAAGTGAGATTGATCGAAGTAGAATCACCAGATAGTCTATTTGTTAGAAAAAATAAAACGACAGCGATTAACAGATTATCAAGAATGCTATTTAGTTTTTTCGAAATGCCCATTTTCAAAATTGCGTGGCAATTTACGAAATGAAACGATTTCTATAAAATAGTTTACTTTTTTTTACTGACTATGCTGGAATGGAAGGGGAATGTATAACGCGACTATTTAATGATTGTTTAAATCGTTTTTAAAACAATCAAAAAAAGCGAATTCTGAGCATTATCAACAATCCAAAGGGCTTACACTTCAACTAATTATTCTCCAGAAAGTAAATTGAGCCAGCTGGGAAAATTAATTTGCCAGTGATTTTCTTGATTCATGGCCAGCTTGGTAGTATATTTAATAAAATGATTAGTGATTGTATATTATAAACAATGGATCGAGAAAGAATATATTCCTTCGATTTTGCTAAGGGCATAGCCATTCTGCTGATCATTCCGTTGCACGCCTTGATATGTCAAATCGGCAAAAATGACCCGGCTTTTTTTCAGCCATTAATAACGGCGATACCCGAGAATGTAATTTACCTTTTGATACCGGCGATGATTTTATCAATGTGGGGCCCGATTTTTACGTTGATAACCGGCGCTAACATAGCCTACGGTTATTTGCGAGTATATGATCGTAATCCGGATGATAGTTCGGCTTATATTTTGCGGCGAATTATTTCAGCCATTATGTTAATTTTCGTCAGTCGGGCGGCTGTATTTATTTTTAAGGGTGGTTTGTTCACGAACGGTTTTTTCAATATTTTCAATTACAAGATTCGCTATTACGCCGATACGCTGGACTCGATTGCCCTGACTGGAATTATCGTGCCGGTATTCATTTTACTTTTTCTGGATAAATCAAAGTCAATGCAGCAAAAGAATGAAACCAACAAAGCCATCAGCAAAAAGGACGTCAAACGTATTTATATCGGTATGACGATAATTACCGTGATTTGGTTCGTTTTTACACCGGTGGTGCATGCTTTGACACCGTATGTAAAGGATTTTGCTTCCAAACACCATTTGAGATTACTGATGTTGATCTGGAGTAAACTAACGGCGGGGCGGTTTCGCTTTTTTCCCATTCTGGGTTTTGGATATGCCGGTGCGGTAATCGGCGCGGCAATTCATGCCAAAAGTCGTTATCAGAATATTCGTAAATATGCCGGGATATTCTTTTCAGCAACGTTAGTTGGGTTTTTGATATGGATTTTGATTTCGGGAAATCCTATGGTCAATATAGCTTCGGACGACATCCCGATTATGATGCAGGTGTTGAATTTGGGAGCGATGACATTTGCGATGGTTCTGGTGCTGGGCTATTTAGATTATTGTAAACCGGAAATACGCCGACGTCGGATTGAACGTACTCTGTGGATTCGACGGTTTAGCATTGTGTCGTTGACGATTTACGTTATGGAATTTTTTCTGGCTGAGGGCGTTTACTGGGTTTTTGCCCAATTCTGGGATAATGCCGTGTCCCTTGTGAACGAAGTCCCGATTTTTATCTGGAATTTTGCTCAAATCCTGGTTTTTATAACTGTCATTTGTCTGATTTGGGGGCTAATTGTTAAACTATGGGAGAAAGTTGATTTCATTTTTTCATTAGAATGGTTTATGATTAAAGCGGTGGCTCTTTTCCAGCGCGACAAACACGTCCGAATTAATTCACATAAGATTTTATATGGTAAATAGTTATGGATAAAGTCAAAGTTGGAGTAGTTGGCACCAGCTGGTGGGCAGATGGGATGTACCTACCGGCTTTGAAAAGCCATCCGCAGGCGGAAATTGTTGCCATTTGTGGCCGGAATCGCCAGCGCGCGGCTGAAATGGCGGAGAAATACGACATTGCAAAAATTTACACCGATTACCGGGCAATGATCGAGCAAGGTGGTCTGGAGGCTATAATAATCGGTACTCCCGACGATTTGCACTATGATATTGCCATGCGCAGTCTCGAGGCCGGTTTGAAGGTTCTGTGTGACAAACCGCTGGCACTGAGGGAGCAACAGGCCTATGAAATGTGGCGTAAAGCGGAAGCGGCGCACGTCCAAAATATGGTTTTGTTTACCTACCGCTGGATACCGTTTTTTCAATATGTGCGCGATTTGATTAGCCAGGGATATATTGGGCAATGTTACCAGGTAGAATTAAGCTTTCTAGTTGGTCACGGCCGCCAACCGGAATATCAATGGCGACTGGATTCTCAGCGTTCCAATGGCGTTCTCGGTGATCTGGGATCACATTTGATCTACTTGGCGCGCTGGCTGGTCGGTGAAATTGCGCAGGTTGATGCGCAACTGGCTTCCTTCGCTAAACGGTTGGGTCCAGACGGCGAACCTATAGTTCCTGCTAATGATTCGGCGGTTTTATTGCTCAAATTTTGTAATGGTGCGCAGGGAGTAATTAATACCAGTTTTATGACTTATCTGGCGGATCGCGATATGCAAATTTATGTCAAATTATATGGCTCCAATGGTAGCCTTGAAATTAATTTCCCGAGTGCGGGTAGCAATCCAGCGGCAAGCATTTTCGGCGCGCATAATCCTGACAAAAAATTCCGGAAATTAGAGGTACCGGCCTCATATTGGGGTGAGGTTAGTCCGACGGAACCTTTTGGAATTTTTACCCGGCAAGCGGTAGGTTGTCGTTTGTTCATTGATGCCATATTGGAAAATCGCCCGGCCAGTCCCAATTTTTTCGATGGATATAAAGTCCAGCAGGTTATAGAAGCCGCAATTGAATCCGATCGTACGGGAAATCGAATAAACATTGATCATTCTCGGTAAGTCGCCAGTTGCCGGAATTAAGTCTTTGCCTAATAAATTAATAGTGGTTAAGTAATTGCCTGAAATTTCTCCTTCACTGGTAGTATCCGACGGTCGAGGACGAGTTTTCGAACTCAAGCAATATCAAGCGCTGGGTATCTCCGGCGAAAACGTCGTCGAAATTCCATCCGATGAATGGATACTACTCCTGGAAGGCAGTCAATTAATGGAATTGCCCAGTCGTCTGCCGGTTGGCAAAGACCGCCAGAGCGGCGCAGTGGTAACGCTGACTGAAAACGACGATCAAAAATTACTGGCGGTTGCGGCTTTCGTGGCTCCGGCTTATACTATTTTCTATCACGCCGCCTGGGAAAAAATGCCACGTGCCCGGCGCCTCCCACTTTTTGCTTATTCGGCCGTTGGCTGGTTTGACGGACGTTTTTATGTCCCGGCGGTGCGCATTGACCCGGACATCCGCCAGGATCCGCCAAATTTCAATCGCGCCGAAATTTCTAAATCCGCTCAACTTCAGTTAAAACGTTATCCTCATAACCGATTAGTGGCGCATCTGGTTAATAATTGTGCTCTAACTTACGGCTGTCCAGCGGCTTTGAATTACTTATTGCATCGCTGGGAAATGCCGCTACCAACGGCGCGCACCTGCAATTCAGCTTGCCTGGGATGTCTCTCCCTACAACAGAATTCCGACGTTTGCAGTGCTCAGCATCGCCTCACTTTTACTCCAACTGCGGAGGAAATCATCGAAACTGCCGTGCCGCATCTTGAGACTGCACCCGAACCGGTGGCCAGCTTTGGACAAGGTTGCGAGGGCGAACCGCTAATGAATCCACAATTGCTATACCGGGCTATCGAAGGCATTCGTCAAAAGACTGCCAGAGGCACTATCAATCTCAATAGCAATGCCAGTCGCCCCGATGTTATTAAAAAATTAATTGAAGCCGGTCTGGATTCATTGCGGGTTTCGCTGAATTCAGCTCGGCCAGAATTCTATACTCGCTATTTTCGTCCCAGGAATTATACTTTCGATAACGTGCTGGAATCAATTCGCGTAATGAAAAACGCTAATCGCTTTGTCTCGATCAATTATTTTACTTTTCCTGGTTTTAGTGACCAGCCGTCGGAAATCGAAGCTTTTGAAAAAATACTGTCTGATTATGAGATAGATTTGATTCAATGGCGCAACTTGAACATTGACCCGGAATGGTATTGGGAGGAACTTAATCCGCCGGAGGAAGATGGCATCGGTATTCGGCAATTAATCGAATACTATAAAGCCAAATTTCCCCGTTTACGCCACGGCTATTTCAATCCCTCTTTGAAGTAAGCAAAGCCATTTAACCACGAAGGCTCCAAGGCGCTAAACGCCCTTGACTTCAGCCGGCGTCAGACGACCTGAATTAAGCGCGAGGGCAAGAACAGGTTGAGGCTGAGATTATAGCTAATAGGTTATCGGATACCGGTTTAGAATAGCCCACGAATTTCCTGCCGCTGCGGGACTCCTTCGGAGCATTCGTGGGATATGTTATTGGAGGTAATAATGAGAAACCGTTTCAACCTATCCCGCCCTGGGCAATTTCGTAGCGACCGACTTGACTCACAAACCTGCTGGAAAAGTATTAAGATTGGTTCATGCTATTTTTTAGCGCAGTCCTAAGTCAAGTCTCGATGAACTCACGCTTCGATGAACTCACGCTTCGATGAACTCAGCGTGACGAAGTCTGTCACTCTTAGCCTGATGAAGAGTGATTCGCTTAATTCATCGAATGGCGATTTTTCCCAATTACCAGCGACTAAACGAATACTCAACACAGACGCATTAATGAATAAAAAAGCAGTCAATAACGATAGATATTTTATCCTATATCAGATAAAAATAACCGGCCAGTGTCTTGCATTATTCAGTTCTTATGTCTAAATTTGCCCGCCTTTTTTGATAGTAATCAACGAGAGAATTATGAATAGTCAAAATTATGCAATTGCGGAAATCGCCGGTGATCAGGTGATTCTGGAGCCGGGGAAAAATATCGCCGTTCCTAAAATAGAATTAGCTGTCGGCGACAAATTTCTGGCGAATAAAGTTTTATTTTTACATACCGGCAATGAAATAAAAGTTGGCAAACCTTACCTCGAGGATGTTGCCATCGAAACCACTGTTCTCGAACATAAACGTACCAGCAAAGTAGTAGTTTTTAAGAAGAAAAGACGCAAGGGTTATCGCGTAAAAAAGGGTCATCGCCAACCATATACCGTCCTGCAAGTAAGCGAATTTGCCAAACCGGCGGAAGCTGCGCCAGTTAAAAAAAGTCGGGCGAAAGCCAAAACCGTAACTGAACCGGCTGAACCTGCCGAACAAGAGAAAAAGGAGTAATTAAAATGGCTCATAAAAAAGGTGTCGGGAGTTCACGCAACGGACGAGACAGTCGCGGTCAAAGGCTAGGTGTCAAGCGTTTTGGCGGCGAACAGGTTTTAGCAGGCACAATCATTGTCCGTCAACACGGCACAAAAATTCATCCGGGCGAGAATGTTGGAATCGGGCGTGACAATACTCTTTTCGCTCTAATAGATGGCAAAGTGAAATTTTCTCGCAAAGGACGCGATCAGAAAATCGTCAGTGTTTTAGTCTGAGCATAAAATCGTAATATGTCCCTAAATCCTCCCGAGTGGAGGATTTTTATTTTCTATACCAAAACTAGCGGGAATGAACCCAGAATAAGAATTTACTTAGTTCAGCGGTGTTCCGCAGAAAATAGCGAGCTTCGGTAGAGCGGGGGACACGACTGTGAATAATTACCGATAAACCGACTTGATTGACATAGCGAAAAGCCGCTTCGTCATTCTCTTCCACTCCAAAATAGATAACAAGAGGCGCTTGATTAGTCGGATGGGGAACAAGGTCCATTATCCTCTGGACGGCTTGACCACGATCCCATTGTATAAGGGGAATAATAGTAGTTTGATTGTTTTGGATGGTGAGCCGTAGATGCGCCGGCTTCTGCAGTTTGAACTGTTCAATCAGAGATTCTCGAACTGTCTCAGCGCCTGGCGAAACTTTCAACCAGAGTTCACTTTGCGAAAAACCTAGGTATTCCGGCTGGAGTTTAGCACCCAAAGATTCTCGAACATCCGAATAAATATCGGTCAATTCCTGGCGGATTTGATTAAGATCAGGTAGATTCCAGGAAAAATCCGCCGCATAGATTTCGGTGCCGTTATTCGGAGCCAGAATTATCTTGTGGTTATCAAAGAGGGTTTCGAGTTCATTAAGCGGACCATCGCTTAAAATTACGGTTATAATATCCGGCAAATCGGCAATCCAATGAATATGACGCTGGATACCGGTGAGATCTGAGCCAGCCTGCCAGCGACGGGAACTCGTGAGGCATTCGAGATTAAATACCAAGACCAGAGACCGGCCACTGGTAAGTGCTTGAGTTATCTCGGGAATTTTTTCAAACAGTGAAATAGGCGCAGATTGCATTTATAAAAAAATAAGTTGGGGTGATAGTGATTTGTTTTTTACCTGCTTGTTGTTTAACAAGTATCAGTAATATTTCGTAGGTAGGCTGACTCAGCTATCAGTGAAAAAATCTCTCGCCGGAATACTGCCCAAAATTAAATAAGATAACCGTAACGTTCGCATTCAAGTAGTCTTAATCCGGCCCAAACCACACCGGTAAGACATTTATTCTGGATGAATTGCTTCAGAAGGGCAAACCTCGGCGCAAGCCCCACAGTCGTTGCACAAATCGGGATCTATTTTATAAATATCACCCTCACTAATTGCTTCGACCGGGCATTCGTCAATGCAAGTACCACAGGCAGTGCAATCTTCGTTAATTACATAAGCCATTATTAAAACTCCTCGTTATTATTTCAGAAATCAGACGGAATTTAAGTAAAGCCGGCAATTCGGACAATATCCCGACAGATTTCTTTGTATTAAAAAAGGGTATGCTTAGATTAACTGCCGTTTAAATATTGTGATGGTGTTTGAATTTTTGGTAAGGGTTGAAGATGGAGAAAACGGTCGCTAATTCTGAACTGAAACCGCCTAGCGCCTGGTATCGTTGGGTAGTTTTCTTTTTTATCAGTATGGCAATGTTTGGGAATTATTATATCTATGACAGTATTAGCCCGCTGGCTGATCTGCTAAAGGCTCAGCTGGGTTATAGCGATGCCAATATCGGCCTGCTAAATGCTATTTATAGCTTTCCTAACATTATCATGGTTTTAATTGGTGGATTGATTATTGATCGGATCGGAACTCGTAAATCGGTGCTGATTTTCACAATCTTGGTTATGCTGGGTGCAGTTATTACTGTATTGCGCGGCAATTTACTATTAATGGCGACTGGGCGATTGATTTTCGGCTTAGGCGCTGAATCAATGATTGTGGCCATTACCACGATTCTAGCCCGCTGGTTCAAAGGTAAGGAATTGTCATTTGCTTTTGGGCTGAATCTGACCTTTGCCCGTTTGGGTTCGTTTCTGGCACTCAATTCGCCAACTTGGGGCCGCAGTCTTTATTCCAGCTGGCAGAAACCACTTCTAGTGACGGCGGTTGCCGGGATCGTGGCATTGGTTTTTATCGGCATTTATTGTTTGTTGGATTTGTTGGCATCCCGCCGGTTTGTCCTACCTCAGGAAAGTAAGCAGGAAAAAATCGAATTGCGCGAGATTTTTCGATTCGGAGCCGGTTTCTGGTACATAACTGCTTTATGTGTAACGTTTTACTCGGCGATGTTTCCTTTCCAGACTTTTGCTATTAAATATTTTCAAGAAGCGCATGGCACCACTCGCGAGGTCGGTGGCAATTTATCCAGCATGCTGACTTTAGCCGCGATGATTTTTACACCGTTGTTCGGATTGATAGCAGACCGCACTCGTCGCAAAGCCGGGCTAATGGCGCTGGGTTCGCTTTTGATCATTCCCGTTTACCTGATAATGGCTTACCATATAGACCTGGCGACTCCTCTGGGAATTCATGGTGTCATAAATTTAAAACTTAGTTTCTTCGGCATAAATTCAAGCATTCCGGCTTATTTGATAATTCCAATGGCAATGATGGGAATTGCCTTTTCGCTGGTTCCGGCCGTGATGTGGCCAACGGTAGCCCTAATCGTTGATAATAGCCGGCTGGGTACCGCTTATGGTCTGATGACAATGATTCAGAATATCGGCCTGTTCAGTTTCAATATTATCATCGGCTTGGCTAATGATTTCGCTGGTGCCAGTGCCGATAATCCGAGTGGCTACAATCTGGGTATGTGGATTTTCTCGATCCTTGGATTTTGCGGATTGCTGTTTGCTTTCCTGCTAGGGAAATATGAAAAATCAACCTATCGGAAAAGTCTCGAGGAACCGATTTGAAGACCTTGATGGTTTTGATTGTCACTTTCTATTGGAAATGTATAATTTTTCCAGTAGTGTAATTTTGAGAATCAGTCGAAATTTTGTAGTTTTGCGCAATTAAAATACAATGACCAAGACAAGCAATTATTTAAGAAAACCAGCGAAAATAGTCGAAAAACGTCATCAGGAGGAAAAGAGACTGAGCGCGCTGTTTTCGGCTGTCATCGGTATGCAGATGATTTTGCTCATCTATTTTTTACCGAAGACCGCGCCTTCTCGAAATCTCCTTTTTAATGATGGTAAGAATCGGCTGGCGGAAGTTGCCCGTCCCTATCTGCAGGAACGAGGTTATCGGGAAATCAAAAGCTCTTCCGTTACGTCGGATCGAGTGTCGCTCGTCTATGAAATGTCAGCCGGTAGTGATCGTGAACTGCTTGCAAAACAAGTTAGTGATTATCTCAATAAACACGATTTTACAGTCAAAAAAATGGATAATCTCGTCGAGGACACTGGTTTTACACTTTTCGTTGACTTTCAAAATATCCCGATCGGAACTCTGGCATTTATCAAAACAGAGCGATTCTTTGGGACAAAGCCCCCTGTCTCGGAAGCTAAACCAAAATTGGCGATTATTATTGACGATTTCGGCTACACTGATCAAGAAATAGTGAATAATTTCTTAAGGTTACCGACTAAGTTGACTGTTTCTGTCATTCCCGGTCATCCTTATTCTAAATGGGTAGCTCGAAACGCCAAGCTGGCTGGTAAGGAAGTAATAATTCATATGCCGATGGAGCCGGAGAACATTTCGAATAGTCGGGGCGAAGACGAATATATGTTATTGACCGGTATGAATCCGAATGAGATTGCTCGCCGCATTGACCTGGCCTATTCCGAATTACCGGAAGCGGTTGGGATGAACAATCATATGGGCTCACTGTTCACAAGTGATCCGGAATTGATGCAAACCGTGATCAATAGCCTGAAGCGCAAGGGACTGTACTTTATTGATAGTATGACTTCGGCAAAGAGTGTCGCTTATGAAGTCGCTATTCAGAGCCAGGTGCCGACTGCACTCCGGTCAGTATTCCTTGATAATATTAGAGATAAAGGCGAAATTCAAGCGCAATTGAAAAAAGCAATTCAAATTGCCCGCCGCGCGGGTTGCGCCGTGGCGATCGGGCATGTATGTCCCGAAACCCTAGCTGTCTTGACCGATATTCTCGCATCGGGCCTTGGCGCCGAAGTTGAACTGACATTTGCTTCTGAGGTAACCCTTTAGAGTAGTAATATGCGTTATTTAGAAATAAATCTTGATCCCTTCTTAACACTTGGCCAAATTGTAGATACCCCCCTTTGTAATCCGCTAAATTTATTGAGCTTTATCGAAGCGGTTGGTGTGGCTGGGATTAGTTTTACCAATCTACCTGAACGTGAAGGATTGATCAATATCGCGGCAATGCGCACAATGAGTCGCTGTCGGCTGAATATCCGTACGAATATTGAAAATCAAGCGCTTCAACGAGCTATGTCTGTCAACCCGGATTTCATCACGCTTATAAATTTAGATGAATCGGACTTGACCGTTGATCCACACTCTCAAATAGTACACAATCTCGTGGAAACGGTTCAGAGCGCCGAAGATTTTAACTTGATTCTACGATTGAAACCGGAAATACGCGATTTGAAAGCCGCCTATCGGCTAAAAGTTGACGAAGTAGAATTGGCCACGGATTCCCTAGCCGCCCAGGAATTACAGACATCTTACCTTGCCGAGCTGAATAAAATAGTTTTAGCGTCTCGCCTGGCAAGTCACAATCATATGAGAATATCCCTTGGTGGGCGATTACATAAACGTCTCATTTTGACTCTCTTGGAATTAATAGACGTGGAATTTATTTCGGTCGGTCGGGCATTGCTGGGTCAGGCATTGATTACCGGACTGGATATGGCTTTAAGAGAATTACTTGAAATTGTAAATAGATAAAGGAGAAATTTTTGTATGTTGCTGGTAAGTAAGTTAATAAAAGGAAACGCGGTTGACAGTTTTCATATCGGCTATGCCGTCATTGTAGATGAAAATGGTGAGGTTTTATTTTCGGCTGGAGACCCTGAATATCCGATTTTTATAGGGGCGGCCGCAAATCCATTTCAGGCGGTTGCTATGCTGGAATCCGGAGCGATGGAGCAATTTAATTTTAGCGATGAGGAGCTGGCTTTGATGTGCGGAACTCACACCGGCGAGCATTATCATCTCGACGTTATCAATTCCATATTGAAAAAAATGGACCTTAGTATAGACAATTTACTATGTGGAGTGCACCCGCCTCTGGACCGCCAGACTTATGAACAATTAGCCATTCAAGGCCGAAGGCCAACTGCCCTTCATAACCCCAATTCGGGGGCGCATGCCGGAATGCTCGCCATCGCTAAGGCTTTAAAATCGGAATTATCCAATTATACCGAAATCAATCACCCCGCTCAGCAGAAAATATTCGAGAAAATAAAACTATATTCCGGCAAGGAGCGTATTCCGGTTGCAACCGATAACAGTAATGCGCCGACCTATCTTATGCCAATTTATAATCTGGCAATTATGTATAAAAAGTTAGTCGAAGGTAGCGACGATTATTTACGACGTGTCTTCCATAGCATCTCGCTCCACCCGAAACTGATCGGCGGTCGCGCTCAATTTGATACCGACTTCGGCGCCCTGATGGGTGGACGCGGAATTTCTAAGTTTGGAATGGAAGGTGTGCGTGGAATTGGTCTGCGGAATAGCGAAAATAATCCAGTAGGTGTCGCTATAAAGGTGCTAAGTGGCAATTGGGAAGCGTGCGACTCTATGGCGGTTGCAGTGCTGAAACATATGCGCTTGATAGACGATGAAATTGCTAAAAAACTCGAAACGTATTTAAGTCCCGTCGTAAAAAGTTATACCGACTCCGAAATCGGCAAATTCTTAACGGAAGTAGTCGTCGAGTAGCCGAAAACTATTCAAGACGACGATTATCTAACCAATGTCACGGAAAAATAACCTAGTAAAAGTGGTTTTTTTTGATCTCGGCAATGTTCTAGTCAAAGTCAATCTCGAGTCTGCCATTCCCAAGATCGCCGAATTGTTCCATATTCCGGAAAAAGCAGTAATGCAAGCGCCTATTCTGGCAATCGAAAAAAAATTTGAACGAGGCCAGTTGACTATCGAAAAATATCTGGCAGAAGTAAAAAAAATCTATCATTACGACGACAACATCGGCATTGATGAACTCGAGCAGATCTGGCAAATTCCCTTCGAGTTAAATACGGACGTTTGGCAAATTGCTGTAAATCTTCGGGAAAAAGTCCCTCTCTTTCTTTTATCTAACACCAATGCCCTGCATATTCGGGCAATCCGCCGAAAATTTAATATTCTGAATAATCTGGATGGACTAATTTTATCATTTGAAGTCGGGGCTACCAAACCGGATTCGGCTATTTATCAATATGCCCTGCATAAAGCCGGTGTAGCTCCGGAACAAGCCCTATTCATTGATGACATTATAGAAAATGTTAACGGTGCCGCACGACTCGGTATCATAGCCCATCAATTTACTTCTGCGAGTAATCTTGAAAAATTCTTAAGTCAATATTGCTTTATCCGGTAACATCAACAGTATTAAAATACAATACGTTAAAATTTTAATTAATATTTGCAGGTTTTAATAAAATCTAATACCTTTCTTTGTAAATGAATAGCGAGCAGAATATGATTAGTAAGCAAGATTTGATCATTAAGATAGCATTCCGATTTATCAACGTATCCAGAGGTGAAATAGACGCCAGAATAGATGAATCCTTGCGGGATCTGGGCGAATTCTATCAGGCTGATCATTGTTTGGTTTTGCTTTTGTCACCCGATACAAAAGAAATATCGAAAATTTATGGGGGAATTGGAGAAAAGACCGAGGATTCCGTTAATCTTTTAAAAAACATTTATCTGGCAAACTATTTCTGGCTGATAGACCAATTGAGTTTAAAAAACACTATCATATTAAACGATGTTAATGACTTGCCGGCTAAAGCTATGGTAGAAAAACAGGAATTACATAAATTAAAAATCAAATCCTTAATGGTTGCACCACTGTTTTGTAATGATACCAGTTTTGGATTTTTAGTAGTTGCGGTGACGAGAACCGCCCGGCGTTGGCTGGATGATGAAATTGAATTGCTAAAAATAGTCGCTGATATCATTACCTCTGCTCTTTACCGAAAAAAAACCGAAGAAAAACTGGCTGATGCCGAGTCTCTCTATCATTTGATTATAGATAAAATCAATGAAGGCATTGCCATTTGCCATAACGATCGTTTTATATTTGTCAATAATAAACTGGCCGAAATGCTTGGCTACACGGTTGAAGAATTGACCGGTGAGGAGTTTCATAAAATCTTGACTAACCGCGGGATTGAATTATTCCATGAGCGTCAAAGCCGCAGGAAAATCGGTAAAACCGTTCCCAGACGCTACGAGACTTCCTTTAAATGTAAAGATGGCCGCACGATCGAAGTGGAGGTCAGCCCGGTCGAAACCGATTATCGAGGTGAATTGGCAACTTTTGCCGTAATCAGCGACATTTCAGAATATAAACGCCTTAGTCTGGCTAAACAGGCGATGGAAGTAAAATGGCTGAAGCAACAGCGACTGATGTCGCTGACCTTAATGATCGGCGGCATAATCCATTACATTAAAAATACGCTCACGGTCGTTATGGGACGGGCACAAATGCTCAAGACCCGTTTGCCGGAATTAAAAGAGCCGGATATTATCGTGGAAAATGTCCGAAAAATAGAATCTCTCCTGACTAGTTTCATTGATAAAATGAACCTCGAGCTGGAGAATAAGAAAATTGCTATCAACTTGAGCGAATTGCTTAAAAACGAATTGTTATTTCTGGAGACCGAATCCTTCTTCAAAGCTCAGATTGAAAAAGAAATTATCCTAAGGCGCGATTTGCCGACAATCGCCGGTTATTATAGCGATTTTTCGCAGAGTCTGATGAACATCATTCATTGCTGTGTGGAATCAATGCGCGATTCTCCTCAAAAAATCCTGAAAATCGAGACCGGAGTCTGTCAGGATAATATTTATGTAGAAATTGCAACTACCGGACGACCGATTATTCCGGATAATGCCGATAAGCTCTTTACGCCTAGCTTTTACCGTGAGATTCCCGAAACCGAGGAATCCTCCGACCTGACGGCTCTCATCAAATACAATTTATACAATGCTTATATACTATTAAGCGGTTATGGAGCAAAATTTTCGGCTTTCAATAATCCGGAGAGCGGTTCTACGATACGGATAGAACTTCCGATTGAAAAAAATAATTAATTTTTGGAAACAGTTACAAATAATTATATTGAAACCGGGCGAGTTGGCCAAAAATTATGCTTTGAATTTTAAGTTAATATTTGCGATTTTCGCAGTGCAGAATATAGACCGCATAATAATTTTTAAACAGGACTGAAAAGAAATGGCAATAAGGGCAATAATTTTCGATTTTGATGGAGTCGTTGTGGATACTGAACCTTTATATTTGGCCGCCCAACGCCGATTATTTAAACAATATGGGATAAAAGTTCCCGACGAGGACTGGAAATATTTTAGAGGAACGACCGAGCATGATTTTTATCAATTGGTAATGACCAGGTATCAGGTAAAAACCGATGTTCAAGAATTGATAGAAGATGGACGGCGTTTAATAAAAGAAGAATTCAGCAAGGGAATTGACTATTTTCCCGGCTTCCGCGACTTCTGGCAAAGTATTAACGGTCGCTATCGCACCGGGCTGGTGACCTCTACTTCAGCTAGTTTTTTAGAATGGATATTTCGTAATACACCGGTGCGCAATAATTTTGATCTAACGATTACGGCAGATGATGTGCGCCAGGCTAAACCTCATCCAGAACCGTATTTAAAAGCGTTCGCGGGTCTGCGAGTTCGACCGGAGGAAAGCGTAATAATTGAGGATTCGCTGAATGGCATTCAAGCCGCAATTACTTCGGGCGCAGTGACTATCGGATTTCGGTGCGACCGGCAAGATTGCGATTTGCCGAACATTCATTTTCACGCTGATAATTACGCGGAAGTTACCGGTATTCTTGCCAGGATCGGATAATTCGTTTTTTCCCATTAGAGAAGTCTTGTAATGGGAGTAACTAAATCCGCGATAAATTGAATCATCGGGAAAAGACGAACATAAAAAATTCTTGCATTTCAAGCCGATTAAGAGGATATTAAGGCGCTTTTTGTTTATTTTCGATATTTAAAATGAGAATAAGACTCATCTGTTATACAGAATCCGTTTATCAACGGGCAATTTTTACGAAATTGCCCCATCAATTAAGTCCATCAAATTAATATCCTTATGTATCCGTGACAAAATGGTAGCCCGGACGTTTAATAATTACTATTTTTTAAATTAATGAAGGCAATGAAACTTAAATGAAAAAACATTTGACCAAATTAGTAAAAATTGATCCCATCCCCATTCTTATGGAGAAAGCCCCCCTTCCGATCCGATATTTCACAGCTGAACGTTTTTTATCTCATGATAACGAATTGGTCGAGCGACTCAAATGGGATTTGCAATTCTTCAAGCCGCGTGAGCGCCTGCTGACCACTCAGCAGGATGATGGTCTCTGGATGCTGAACAAAAATTACAAAATCGAAGAACAGCAGAAAACGATGCAATTCCTTCTGCAGTTACAGAATATGATGCAGTTATTAGATTATGGTTGCACCAAAGATATGCCTGCTATTCAGAGAGGCTTAATCGCCATTTTGAAAAATCAGAAACCGGATGGGAAATTCCCGCTACTTCAGCATCATCAAGGACTGACTCTATGGTTATTGGTTAGGTACGGTTTGGCTGGAAATCCATTTGTCGAAAAGGGTTTCCGCTGGTTGACAAAGCGTCAAAGAGAAGATGGGGGCTGGCTCTCGCCAACGATGTTACCCGCAGGCGAATCGGCTAAAACTGCTCGCAGTGGAATCTGGACTACTTTGATAATTACTCAGGCTTTCAGCGCTCATTCCCGCTTACGTAACACTGAGACCTGCCAACGGGCCGCAAATTTTCTGTTGAATGTGTATCTTAAGCCAAATCATACTAGTCTCTTTCCCGAACCGGATGCCTGGGACCATTTATATATTGATTACTCTGAAAATGGTTTATTCCGCGGTGGCACTCTGCGATTTCTGGAAACTCTAGCCCCTTTGCCTGATTGTTATATCCATCCTAATTTTAAAAAGGCTTTGGACTGGCTTATTGGTCAGCAACTACCTTCTGGTCTCTGGCCAGCGATTGCCGGTCGCTCCAAGGAGGGCGATTATGCTGTAACTTTTAGAGTTATGATGGTTCTAAGTGAAATAGACCGACTAATGTAATGACCTAAGGTGTTTATTTGAAAGGTATTAAATATGGCTGAAACAGTAAAAAATGATAATGAAAAAATGGACATAGGGCATGGTGTACCGGAAATATTGCCGATAATGGCTCTGCGTAATACCGTGCTTTTCCCCCAACAAGTTATTCCGATTTATATCGGACGCGAACGATCACTGCGGTTAATAGAGGAATTGCCCGAAACCAAGAAGCGGATCGTCGTGGTGGCTCAAAAAGAAGGTTCTTTAGAAAATCCCGAGAAAGATGATCTGTATGAATGGGGAACAATTGCCCAAGTTTTAAAAATCTTCAATATGCCAGATGGTAGTAAGAGTGCAATTGTCCAGGGACTGGAACGCGCTAAAATTCAATCATTTATTCAGGTAGATCCTTATTTCAAAGGAGCCATACTCAAAGCACAAGAAATTTATCAGCCGGGAATTGAAATAGACGCAATGCTGGCTAACCTCCGGCAGTTGTATCAAAAATTGATCAAAATTGCCCCCTATTTAAGTGAAGAACAGGCTTCGGTCTTTTCCTCGGTTCAGCATCCCGGCCGTCTGATTGATCGCGTCATTCACTTGCTCAATGTCCCGGTGAGTGAAAAGCAGGAGGTTCTGGAAGAATTGGATGTCCGTAAACGCCTGGAAAAAGCTACGGTAATCCTCAATCGTGAAATCCAGCGCATTCAGCTTGGCGACCAAATTCAGTCCGAGGTTCAAGATGAAATTTCCAAGACCCAGCGCGAATATTTCTTGCGGGAGCAACTGAAAGCCATTCGCAAGGAACTGGGTGAAGATGAAGGCACTTTAGAATTAAAAGAACTAGAAGAGAAAATTACACTGTCCAAGATGAGTGATGAAGCTCGCCAGGTTGCTGAGAAAGAGCTTGATCGGCTCAGGAAAATTCCACCGGCTTCGCCAGAATATACAGTTTCACGCACCTATTTGGACTGGCTAGTAGATATGCCCTGGGGCGTTTACACGACTGATAATGTTGATATCAAAAATGCCCAGAAAATACTCGATGAAGATCACTATGGCCTGGAAAAAGTCAAAGACCGAATTGTAGAATATCTGGCTGTCCGCAAACTGAAGCAGGAGCAGAATCCCGATGCCAGTATCAAAGGTCCAATCCTTTGCTTTGTTGGTCCCCCTGGCGTCGGTAAAACTTCGATGGGCAAATCAATTGCCCGTGCTATGGGCCGCAAATTTGTCCGCATTTCGCTCGGAGGTGTGCGCGATGAAGCCGAAATTCGCGGCCATCGGCGCACTTATATCGGCGCTTTGCCCGGCCGCATTTTGCAAAGTATTCGCAAAGCGGAATCGAGCAATCCGATCTTTATGCTAGATGAAATTGATAAGATCGGTACAGATTTCCGCGGCGATCCGAGTTCCGCTTTGCTGGAAGTTCTTGACCCCGAGCAAAATTCGTCCTTCAGTGACCATTATCTCGAAGTTAATTACGATCTCTCCAAGACTATGTTCATTGCAACGGCCAATATGGTGGACACCATTTTACCGGCTTTGCGGGATCGGATGGAAATTCTGGAATTCAGCGGCTATATTGAAGAAGAAAAACTGAACATTGCCAAGACTTTCCTGATTCCGAAGCAAATTAAGGAACATGGTTTAAATAATATCAAGGTTGAGTTTACTGATAATGCTATTCGCTTTATCATCAATAGCTATACGCGCGAAGCGGGAGTACGCAATCTCGAACGGGAAATTGCCAACGTTTGTCGTAAGGTAGCCTACGAAGTTGCTACCAATAAACGTAAAAAAAGATTTTTAATTGATGAAAAAGCCGTTGGAAATATTCTTGGGCCACAACGCTATTTTGTGGATATAGCCGAGAGACTTTCAAAGCCAGGCGTTGCAATCGGATTAGCCTGGACCTCGGTTGGTGGCGATATTCTTTTTGTAGAAGCAACCAGCATGCGAGGTACCGGTAAGTTGAACCTCACCGGGCAACTCGGTGACGTAATGAAGGAATCCGCTGAAGCCGCACTCAGTTATATACGTTCCAATGCGACTTTATTGGGACTCGATGAGGAGGCTTTTTCAAAAATTGACATCCATATTCACGTACCAGCTGGTGCAATTCCGAAAGATGGCCCGTCGGCCGGGGTAACGATTTTGACAGCAGTTTACTCACTGTTAAAAAAGCGTAAGGTCAAAGACAATCTCGCTATGACCGGCGAAATTACTTTACGCGGGGCGGTTCTGCCAATTGGCGGCGTGAAAGAGAAAGTTCTGGCCGCACACCGGGCTGGGTTACGCCGGGTAATTTTACCAGCACAGAATCGCAAGGATTTAATCGAAATCCCAAAGCAGATTAAAAATGAAATGCGATTCGATTTTGTGAAGGAAATGGCAGAAGTTCTGAACCTCGCCATTAGAAAATAAATGCCCGTTTAAATTTTATTGCTTAAATTTGCCCGCTTTTAAGTAAATCGGACGCTTAGCTCAGCTGGTTAGAGCATCGCCCTTACAAGGCGGGGGTCGTAGGTTCGAATCCCACAGCGTCCACAAATCGAGGGAAAAGTTTAATTCTATTGAATGCTTATCTCAGCTGGTTAGAGCATCGCTCCCGCCTGGGCGGGACGGGGGTCGTAGGTTCCCTGCCCGACTGACTGATGTCAATCGGTCAGGCGGGGAATCCCACAGCGTCCACAAATCCAATGGAAAGATTAATAGGGCTGAATGCTTAGCTCAGCTGGTTAGAGCATCGCTCCCGCCTGGGCGGGACGGGGGTCGTAGGTTCCCTGCCCGACTATTTCAGAGGCGGGCCTGCCCAACTTAGGTCGGTCAGGCGGGCCTGCCCAACTTAGGTTGGTCAGGCAGGGAATCCCACAGAGAAATTTAAGGTTAAGGTAAAGGCTTAGATTAAGGTGGAAAAGTAGTTGTCCAACGTTACGGATTATTTCCAAAAATTTAGGTACAATTAAAGGTGCTATTTCGCTCTAACAAAGCCACAGTTTCGATATGCGGGGTGTGTGGAAATAAATCTATCGGTTGAACTTTAATAATTTGATACAAATTGTCAGCTGTAAATTTTTGTAAGTCACGCACCTGCGTTGCTGGGTTACAGGACACATATATTATTCTACTCGGCAAGATTTGAAGCATCGTTGTAATAAGTTGCGGTGTCAATCCAGTTCTAGGCGGATCGACAATGATAATGTCCGGCATCAGCGAATTTAGTTCTGAATTTGGCATAGCAAAAAAGTCTCTTTCGAGGTTTGCGCCAATAAACGAGGCGTTTTCAATCGCATTGAGCTGGGCATTTTCTTGAGCATCAGCAACTGCGTCCGCAACGACCTCAAAACCAACCACCTGGCGGCAATCGTTTGCCAAAAAAAGAGCTATACTACCCGTACCACAAAATAAATCCCAGATTATATGGTGAGGTTCTGGTCGAGCAAATTGCTTAATAACGCTATAAAGTTTTATTGCCATTCGGGTATTAGTCTGAAAGAAGGAAGCCGGCGAAATTTTCATAGTGAGGTCACCGATTCGATCGGTTATGAAGGCCTGACCGGCCAATAAGCGGATGACTTTACCGGTGGTGGTACCACAAACATTATCGGTAACAGTATTGACGACCGAGGTAATATTTTGAAGATTTTGGGTTAGATTGTGTGCGAGTGGTTCAAGAACTTCCGGCGTATCGGCAGAAGTTACCAAATTTACCATAATCTGATCGGTGAAAATGCCTTTACGTAATACTAAATGTCGTAAGTAGCCGGAGTGATTCCGGTGATTATAGGGCGTTAAATTATTATAGCGGGCATACTCGCGAACTATTCGAATGATCTCGGCGGTTTCGGGCGGTGCAATGAGGCAATCGTCAATGTCAATGGCTTTGTAATAATTATCTGGAGTGCGAAGGCCAAGAGCAAAATCAATCGGACGACTCAAGTCATCGTTTTCAACTAACCAGCGTTTATCAGAAAAGGCAAATTCCATTTTATTGCGATAGCGAAAAATTTCGTCAGCCGGAATAATCGGTTCGATCCGGACGTCCCGATAGCCGCCGAGATGACGATAAAGTTCGACGACCTGGCGTTCCAGAAATTTTATCTGCTGTTCATAAGGCAAGTTTTGAAAACGACACCCGCCGCAGTAATTAAAATAGGGACAGGGCGCTGTGATTTCGAGAGGACTTTTTTCCAGAACCGATTCGATTTGGGCTTCGGCATAATTTTCCTTGACTCGTTTGATGCGAACCTTCACGCGTTGCCCCGGCGTGCCACTACGCGGGAAAAAAATGACGAAATCGTTTAGTCTGGCAATCCCCTGACCGCCGAAAGCCAGGTCTTCGACTGTCAATTCCAGCACCTGATTGCGTTTAAATGGAGCACTCAAAAGTGAAAATCCTGTTTTTATTTCATTACTGAAAAGTCGAGGTTTACCTCATCAATTTGCGAAGGATCCATAAATTTTTTGGCATACTCGAGATATATTTTTTCCTTGACGAATATTTGAAAAAGTTCCGGGTCAATGTGACGATCGCGGGCCATAAAGTTCATTATTTGCATCGCCTCGGATAGAGTTTTGCCTTTTTTATAGGGTCGGTCGCGGGCGGTTAACGCTTCGAAAATATCAGCCAGCGCCATAATCTTGGCTTGAACGGAAAGATTTTCATCTTTGATATGTTTAGGATAGCCGGAACCGTCCAGTCTTTCATGATGACCGCCGGCAAATTCCGGCACGCGGCGCAATTTTTTCGGGTAGGGCAACTTTTCCAGCATTTTGATCGTAACGTTGACATGGTTATTGATAATTTGGCGTTCGTCGTCAGTAAGAGTACCGCGCGGAATACATAGATTGGCAACTTCATCGGCAGTCAAAATTGGCTGTTTCGCGCCGTTTATTTCTATTTCGTATTTGCCAAGTTGACGAATGCGTTCTTGTTTTTCGGGAGCCATATATTCACTGCCAATATTTGCGGTACGAAGGAAGTCGAACTGCTCATTTAGGTTCTGGATATTTTTAGCATATTCTGCGAGGAAGCTATCTTTGTGCTCAGTCGCTTCGCTTTTAAATGAGTGATATTTTTCGAGCAGTTCGATTTTGATATCACGTTTCAGGATTTCAAAGCGGGCTTGAATGGTGTTTATACGATCGTAAATAGTCTCCAATTTGGTTGCTTTATCAACGACGTATTCAGGAGTGGTAATTTTGCCAATATCGTGCATCCAGGCCGCGATGCGCAATTCCTTCAAATTATCTTCGTCCATAAAGAAATCGGCATATTTACCATAATTAATGTCGTTGACTTTATGGGCAATGAGCATGGTCAGTTCGGCGACGCGCTCGATATGACCGCCGGTGTAGGGCGATTTTTCATCAATTGCTGAGGCAATGACCTGGATGAAAGATTCGAATAAGTTCTCGAGGTCATGGATTAGGCGGGCGTTTGTAATGGCAACGGCGGCTTGGGAAGCCAGCGAAACTATCAGCTTCTGATCAGTAGATGAGAAAGGACCAACTTCGCCGGTATGCCGATCCTGAGCGTTGAGAATTTGCAGAACGCCGATGATTTCATCTTCGTAATTGCGCAAGGGTACGACCAGCATTGATTTTGAGCGGTAACCGGTATTTTTGTCAAAAGCGCGCGTCCCGGTAAAGTCAAAACCTTTAACGTCGTAAACGTCCGGGATATTGATAATTTCTCCGGTCAGTGCAACGTACGCCGAAACCATAGCGTGGTTGGGTAAACCATTCGGCAGATAAAGAGGCACCGGCTCCCAATTGATCGGATTGCCGGAAGTACCGCCCATTCTGATGTTAAGCGAACCGGTCTGCACAATCGCAAAATTTAGCCATTTACCGTCATCACTCATTAAATAAAGCGTGCCGCCGTCGGCATTGGTAAAATGGCGTGCCTCTTCCAGAATCATCTGGAGCAGAACCGGAAGATTATGTTCAGCAGATAGCGCCGCGCCGATTTTTGACAAATTATCAATTTTATCACACAAATCGGCGATAAAATGTTGGATTGCCGGTGAGGCGATGCTGATCTCATCTGCCAGAGCCTGGTCATCGGTAAAATTGCCGGAAAATGTAGAATCAGCGGATTTAGTATCCATTTTTTATCCTTTTAATATTTTTAATGCACGTGATATTCAATTAATTATTTTCGAGTTAGAATTTACGACTCGTTTTTCAATAATTAGCCACAAAATCAAAACCAATCCCAGCAAGATTAACAAAATTGCCGCCATGCGACTCTGGGGCGAACCTGTCCTCAATAAGCTGGAAATTTGATCAACCATAAAATAACCTACCGCCGAATAGAGGTAAGCCGGTGGATTCGCGCCAACGAAATACTTCAGACAGAAATAAAGCCAGAGGATCGGCAAAAGGAATTGTACATAAACTGCAAAATAACCGGAAAAAGTAAGGTAATTATCCGGTAGGAAGACAGCCGTCAGAATAATGAGAGTTATAACTTGCCGAAAGTTCCTGCCGATCAGGTTTTGTAATATGAAACCGATAAAGGCAATGATGGCGGCTGACAGGAGCGACATGATTATTATTCTCTGTAAAGCATCAAAAAATGGGAAGAGCGATTCTTCTAAGCCGGATGTAATTTGATGACTGGCGAGAAGTTCAGGCTTTATCATTAATACAATGTAGTTTGAGAGGCGATTACAGGCCAAAAGTCCACAAATGATCAAAATAGAAGCAATCAGAGCATCGCGCGTATATTGCGGCCGATGTGGTTTCTGTAAAGTCTGAATGGCGTCTGGATATAAAAGCCCGACGGTTGCAAAAATGAGGACGGTCAATAAGCCAATTCCTACCGCTTTTAGAAAAATTGATAAAATCCACAGAAAAGTCCAATTGGTCAACGTCCAGCTAGTATCGTAATTTAATAAAGCTGCCGAATGGTTTAATCCGCTGACAATAATTGCTAATCCGGCGAGGCAAAGTGCAAACCGAATGGTAGTCCGCCAGCCGCTGAAAACCTTTTTAGGTCTTTTCAATAGGAATTTGATCATTCGATAAAGTATCAGGATAATCAGAGCAATTTGCACGCCGGTCATTATGGATTGCAAAGTCGTCCGGCGCGTTTGAGCCAAAAGCCAGTCCTCGGGAATTTTATAATCAGTTGCAAAAGCCGCAATTTCGTCACCTTTAATGGTAACTATCAGGCGTAAACGGGCGTCAGCGACACTCGCCGGATGTTCACCCCGACTCTCCCAGATAAAATGGTAATCGGTGCGGTTGGGCAAAACATCCGCATTCGATTCAATTAGTGAAAAATTACTCAGGTCGTATTTTTTGAGGGATAAAAATTCTTCGGTTTTGCGCTGAGCACTTGCTTTTGACAATCGCGCTCCGGAGGCGGTCTCATCCAAGATATGACTGAATGCCACCACCGTATTCTTCATCGGATCAATGTAAACGCGATATTCCTCTCGTTGGCCGGGCTGGAAAAAACGCACCTGCCAGGCAATTAGATCAGGTAAATATTGGGTCATTATAGAATCAAGCTGATTCAGCGAAGAATGCTGGATTACATATTGACCCATCAGCGGATCATAGTTATTATTCAGCCCCATAGCGATTCTAAAATTGCCCGAATCTATTTCTTTTTCAGCCAGAAATTCTTGAGCGGCATGTTTAATTTCATTTTTCGATATCGGGTAGCGATAAAAATCACCCACTTGATGGTCGGGTATTAACAGAATAACTAGAAAAATAGCGCTCAGTATTAAACCAGTGAGGATTTTATGCGGCGAGTAACTTCTGTATTCTACTATTTCCGAAAATTTGGGTATTTCGTCACTAGTGGCCGTTTTCGGCTTAGTCGTAAAAGCCATTTCGCTGTTAAGCAAGCCGGACGAATCAGCGAAACTTCGATTACGCCGGTAGCAAAAAATGTTATAAAGAATAGGTAGAACTATCACACCAGCTGCCAAAATAGCGGTCACGATCAGGTACGGCTGGCCGGTTTTAACTAAAAATACGGCGGTGTAAATGGCATCAACCGTATAGTGCCAGACCAAAACGGTCAAAATTCCATATCGCAAAAATAAAACCCCGACGAAAATACCGAACAGGCTAACCTCAGCACCTCGAATCCAGAATGGCTGGTTGGGATAATTGGCATGCGCAAATCCCCAGATAAGCGCGGGAATCAGAATCGCCAGCGGCTTAGAGCGAAAAATTTTACTAAAAAAAGGAATAGCAAAAAGACGGAAGGAAAATTCTTCCGTTACCGCAGGAATAAATCCCATCAGCAGTACGAAAATCCATGGAAAATAGGTATTAATAGCATCGGAATAATTCACCTCGACTGGCGCCCAAGCCCCGAAGTGATTGGCAATAATATAGAATCCGGTTTGAAAACCAATGAAAACTACCGCTAGGGTCATTCCCAGAATAGAATTGATTAAAAATGATTTGGTGCGCAAACCGGCTGGGCTAAATATCTTACTCATCGAGAGATGATGAGGATAAGCGCGACGATAAAGCGCCTCACCGGCCCCGGTGATCACTATCACCAGCAAGGCATAAAGTAGGGCAATTACAAAAGTCTGGATGAAGTAATTCCCGTAATAATTCCCAAATGACTGGTTGGTATCGAAAGCATAAATTGTGATCGGCAGTTCATTGATTTGACCGGCAAATTGCAGAATAAAAGTAATCAGACCAAACCAGAGTGCTGTTTTGAGATGTACGTTTTTTCGGTTAAGTTGAACTATAAAAACAATCAATGCCGCTATCAGAATCAATAAGAATAAAACATCGGCGGCCAAAGCCGTAGTCGAGTTCAGCGAGCGCAGGTGCTTATAATCTCTCAACCATTGTTCGGGTAACTTCCAGTATTCGTGATACTTGCCGACCTGATCACCCAGCACGCCGATCTCCAGCCGGTAAGTCGCATTGGAAATTTCAAATCCCTTCTTTTGGTAAGTGAAAAAATGATCCACGCGATTGGGTTTGATGTCGGTTTTATCTTCGACGAATTCCCAATCGTCCAGGTTCAATTGCATTGTTTTTACCAGAAAATCATGGCAAATCTGGCGTGCCCCTTCAACCGAAATGCGCTCAGCCGCCGCTTCTTCCGGTAAAAAATGCTCAAAGTAAGTTACCCTACCGTTCAGTGCTAAGCTGACCTTGATTTCTTCCTGCGAAAGGGGCTTAAACCAGCGATTTGACCAGTGCCAGATGGGGAAGTCCTGACATAACAGGCGCGTGGCTTTTTCAAAACCAACTTCTTTTTCGATAAAAGTTTTGGGCAATTCATCATAATCGAAAACCACAGCATGGCGATAACCATTCAGTTCAATATGTTGGCAACTAAGGAATTTTTCAGCTAAATCGCGCGACTCGGCCCGCGTTATATCGAATTTAAGGTCATAAGCCGGGAAAGCTTTGCGATAATTGCGGCTGAGATAAATAATTGAAATCAATAGCAATATCCCACAAATCGCCAACAAGTTCCAATTTCTACGCGTCAGTTTATTTTCGTTCATAATGATCCAAAAAACTGGCTTTAAAATAATCCCATTTTTATATAAAACAAAAGACTCCGTGGTTAAACGGAGTCTTTGATTGTCAATAACAGCAGAATTGCGGCTGGTTTACTTTCTACCCCGAGCCATTTTGGCGCGTGAGACATCTCCATCTTTATCAATGAAATAGAGATAGCCTTCTTGCCTTTTGATACCGCATTTCTGAAGAACCTGGGCGCCGCCGCCTTTATTTCCGCCGCGGGCCATCTTGGAACGAGCAATATTGCCGTTCTTATCGAGGTAATACAGATACCCCTTTTCTTTCTTCACACCACATTTCATGACTTTTTCTGCCATAGTAATTTCCTCCTAAAGTTTGTTTACGACATTTGTAGGTAAATGTTAAGAGACAAAAACTAAAATGTCAAGGAAATCTTCCGTCTAAAAGCATTTTTTTCGCTATTTATTACAAAAAAATGTGAAAAAATCGGCTTCAACGGCTATTAGTAATGACTTTTTCAGTCTCAAGGGCAATCACCAGCTCCTCATTGGTAGGGATTGCCAGAACTTTTATTTCTGAATTCGCGCAACTGATAATGTCTTCTACGCCACGGGCTTTCTTATTTCGTTCCGGATCGATCTGGATGCCAAGATTTTCCAGATTAGATAGAGATTTTTCTCGCACAAGGGCGGAATTTTCGCCTATTCCGCCAGTAAAGACTATCAGATCGGCCCCATTTAAAACGCCGATGTAGGATGCAATATATTTTTTGACACGGTAGCAAAAAACATCCAGTGCCAGGCGAGCGCGTTGATGCCCGGCGGCCGCGGCGTTTTCTATTTCCCGCATATCGCTGGAAAGCTCAGAAAGTCCTTTCATACCACACTGTTTATTGAAAAAAGTATTGGCTTCGTCTAAAGAGAAATTTTCACGATCGGTAATGGTTAAAATCAAACCGGGATCAATGTCACCACAACGTGTGCCCATTACTAGACCTTCCAACGGAGTAAAGCCCATCGAGGTGTCAACTGAAATCCCGCCTCTGACTGCTGCAATACTGCAGCCGTTGCCCAGATGGCAGGTGATAATGTTTAATTTTCCAATAGGTTTGCCGACGATTTCAGCCGCTCGGTTAGCAACGTAGTAATGGGATGTCCCATGGAAGCCATAGCGCCGCATACCATATTTTTCGTAATAACTATAAGGAATGGCATACATATAAGCATAATCCGGCATATTGACGTGGAAGGTGGTGTCAAAGACTCCTACATTGGGAGTATCTGGTAATTTTTTCAAACTGGCTTCGATACCTTTAATATTATGCGGATTATGCAGAGGGGCAAATTCGATACATTCATATAGCTTGGCGCGGACATCCTCATTAATCAAAACTGATTGTTTAAAGCTGGCACCGGCGTGTACCAAACGATGACCAACCGCTTCAATTTCTTTAAGACTCTGGGCAACACCATGCGTGGGATCTATCAAAATGTCCATAATGCAATTGATAGCAGTTTGATGATCAACGATATTATCGGTGATGACGACCTGGTGACCATCCTGGCGCTTATGGGTAAGGCTGGTGCCGCTTATGCCGATGCGGTCAACTAATCCTTTACAGAGTGCGGTTCGAGCGGTGGTATCAATAAACTGGTACTTGACAGACGAACTGCCCGAATTCAGCGTCAAAACTTTCATATTTTATATTTTTCCATTAGGTTGAGTTAAAGATTGTCCGTGGATAGAGGATAAAGTTCTTAGTAGTGCCACATCAACTTCGCAATTTATGGTAAATATTAGTAATTCTTCTTCTATTTTCAAACTATTTTTAGAGAATGAAACATGATATATGATCTAACGCAAATCCAAATTTCGAAAGGACATCTGGAATTTAGAGATTTAGGTTAAAAGAATTGGATAGATTGATTGTATAATTTTTCTTGAGAGATATTTTAGGTAGTTATTTCTGAGGTGCTTTTTAGCTTGATTTTTTCTCTATTGACAAATATATTCCAATGGTGATTAAATATTTTATTTAATGAAGTATATGGGAAGGAAAGATGAAATCTAAAATTACTTTCATTTTCGTGATAGGTTTGATGATTGTGGGAATAACCAATTCCGGTTTGGGGCAACCTGGTCAACCGGTAATTTTTCCTTTTAATCAGAGTCATACAGTTTTGCTTAAAACGGTTGGCGGCTTGAATTGTGATAATGATGAAAACCTCGACGTGATTGGAATTGCGGGTCTGGTAGATGGTCGCGGCCAATTAGTGCCGCGCAGTACCTATCTAGTTCATCTGGAGGAATCGGCGAATAGTGATTTTACGGTTCAGTGGCGGTTTAATCTGCCTGACGGTATTAAAGGTGATTTTAGTGATATAGCCGTGATTAATTGGAATGGTGTGCCGGCTATCATTGCGGCGCTGAGTATTACCGAAGCCGGCGCGGATCCCGATCCAGCCTGGTTGATGCTCTTTGAGTATTCCGATGGATTCAGCAAGGAACCTACAATTCGGATGACCACTAATGCCGTTTTTCCTGTTAGGCCACGTCCCAGCTACCTGAGTGTCGGCGATCTCGATGATGACAACCGACCTGATCTGGTAATTTCATCGTCCAGCCCTGATCGAAGTGTCAGCATTGTTACTCAAGCTGCAGATAGTGGTTTTTCCACTCTCAAGTTAAAAAATTATTCTAGTGACTTACATGTTTTACTCGGGCTTCAACCTTTTAGGGCATTGGCGGCGAATGTTGATGGTAAACCGGGTGACGAAATTGTTATTTTCGGTGGCCAGCAGAAATTAGAAGTCGAGGTTTATTTTTCGGATTTGAAAAGTCCCACATATACCTATACCTTTACCGGAATGAATCGTAATGATTTTGATCTCGACCGGATTATGGCTGGAGATCTTGACGGTGATGGTTTGGCTGAGTTTGTCCTGCCTCTGCGCAATGGCGGTGCCCAACTTTTAATAAAAGAAGGGAAAAGCTTCAAGTCAGGGCTTTTAATACCCAAAAAGAACAAGTTGTCGGCCCTAAATTTGATTGATATTAACGATAATGGTCTTGACGAAATACTCTACGCCTGCACCAATAGCGCCGATATTTATCGCTACGAGTACAGCCCGAGTAAGAACATATTTGATCTCAGTACCTATATTTCATACCAATACTCTAATCCGGTTTTAGCTAATGTCCAATTTTTATCCATTGCTCCGGTGGTTTCCTACGGAGGTAAAAACACGGGAGCGATAATTGTGCCTTTCCTGCATCAAAACTTTGAACAGCATGGATTGTGCTATTGGCCTCTGGAAGAGATAAGTCCGCTATTTGAAGAAAGCTTAGTGAAAACAGTTCTAGAATCGGTTGATTCGGTGCTGGCTAATAAAGGAGCAGGGCAACAAGAGAAATTATATGATGAATCTTTATTGTCAGAAATGGATTTGTTGAAAAAACAATTAGGCAAACTTACTGGTGAAGAAATTGGACTGTCTCCATTGCCGAAAGGTAAAGGAGAATCAGCCATTGCTTCAGCTAGTCGGAAAATTTATCACCCGGATATTCTATTGCATCCAGGTGAATCAATGCGTTACAATCTAAATATTCCGGACTTGAATCTGGATGACACTAAAAATTTAAGTGTAAACATCGAGACGCCACCAGGGATGAAATTTGACCTCACCAATAAATTGTTTACCTGGGTACCGGCTGATTCCCAATTAGGACTTCATAAGGTCACCGCTACGATTTCATGGAGTGGCAAAAAAGAACTGCGCTCCTTTACGGTGTACGTCAACAGTCTTCCTAAAATCGTTACCGAAATTCCGGCTCGTGACATTGTCCAGATTGGAGAAACTTTTGGTATGCAAATTGACGTAATTGATGAAAACCAGGATGCTATCATTCTCTATAAATTGCTTGAAAGTCCGGCTGGGGCCACTATCAATCAAAATGGAGAGTTATTGTGGAAACCCTCTTTCGATCAAGCTGACTGGTATGATTTTATAGTTGAAATTAGCGACGGTTACGATTCCGAACAAAAAACTTTTGCCTTATTTGTCAATCATCCGGTTAGTATCCAGTCCACAGCGCCTAAGATAACGACTATCGGCAAGGAATTTACCTATCAACCGATTATTTGCGATAATAACAAAGGAGCCTATTTGACCGGTTACTCGCTTTCACCGCGGATAGAAAACTGGAGTCACACTGGTGTACTCGAAACCCGAATCCTGGACCAAAATATTCGTAATAATCTCACTAAATATATTGAACGTTACCGAAAATCTTTTCCATTATCAATAACGCCGGCCAAAATAAGTGACGTTCCCAAAAGTCTTTTCCAGGATGTCTTTGTAGATAGTGACAAAGTTGTGTTTGTTTATAATCTTCAGACTGCCACAGGTATGGAACCAAATCAAATAATCGAGACCTTTTTCAGCAATCTGAATATGAGTGTTCCAAAATATTCCACACCGGTTCGACGCTATCTTTATATTTTTAATCTTAATGAGCCGATCGCCGGGCTTACGATGACGGGTGAGGGATTAATCACCTGGACCCCCGCAGATAACCAATTTGATTATCAGTCAATTTCTTATACGGTAAGCGACGGCTTTTTCTCGGCAGAAGAGCATGCTCAGGTCTATGTAAACTATCCGCCGAAAATTACATCCAAACCTCCTACCATCGCTCACGCCAATGCCCTATGGCAATATGAAGTTAAAGTCACAGACCTAAACACCGACTGTAAGTTGACTTATGAATTATTGAACGCCCCCGAAGGTATGGTAATCTCTCCTCAAGGTGTAATTTCGTGGCAGCCTACTGATTTACAAATCAATGCCCAAAATTTCACGGTCAAAGTCAGCGACGGATTTGCTCAGGACATTCAAAAAGTACGTCTATTCGTCAATGCTAAACCGAAAATCACCTCGGTACCGGAACCTGTAGCACTAACCAATTTAAAATACGAGTACCAGCTCAAGGCTGAGGATGCCAATAATGATAAACTGACTTATAAGGCAGTTCAATTGCCTAAAAATGCCGGTTTCGATCCCGCCACCGGTATGATTGTCTGGACACCTCGCAAAGACCAAATAGGGGCTAATGACATCGTATTGAAAGTCACGGACTCCCACGGCGGAAGTACACTTCAAAAATTTCAAGTCCATGTCTTTGCTAATCCAGCGCAACGACATTCATTTCTAAAATTTACAGCATCACTTGTGGCAATCGCGGGAGTGATCTACTTAGTTATCATTTACTTGTGAGCCTGCAACGGAATTAGATAAAGGCGGTAGTTTTTGCAAAATTGCCGCCTTTATTTCATTAGATAATTCTAATTCAATTTCGATAATCAAAAGCGGAATAGTAATTGTTCTAGCATTCGGTGGTAAATTGACGGCGTCTTTTTCAGTTGTAACCAGATAGTCACAGTTCATCTGCTTGGCTTTGATAATTAGCCTCTGCAAGTCGTCTGCGGTATAATGATGATGATCAGGAAAATGCTGAAAAATCACCTGATTACAGTTCAACTGCTGGACAGTCGCCTCGAACTGAGCGTGATTCCCGAGCCCGCAAAACGCCAGCAAATTTTTACCGGTGACTGTACTTATCGAGACGTTTTCTGCGGAAAGGGTGCGCAGACCGACGATTTTTAAAGGCGCCGTAAAAAACATCATACCTGGATTATATTTTTCAAAGAATGTTTGTTGTTCGGGACTAATTTTATCCGTCTTGGAAAAAACTAAATAATCGGCGCGCTTCAAGCCACGCCAGGCTTCTCTTAGCCGCCCGACCGGCAAGAGATGTCCTTGCCATGAGTGTGTTGTCGGATCCCAAAGCACAATATTAATGTCTCGCGCGAGACGCCGATGCTGAAAAGCGTCGTCAGCAATAATCAGATTGCAGGCGAATTTTTCGATCGCGATACGGGCGGCGGCTACCCGATCGGCATCGGCAATTATGACGACTCCTGGCAATTTACCAGCCATTAGAAAAGGTTCATCGCCAGCCTGCTGGGGAGTGGCTAAAATTTGCCTGCCATCGGACACCACCACTGATCCTTTAGATTGACGGCGGTATCCCCGAGTAACGATAGCAATTCGGTAACCTTCTCCACTTAGAAATTTTGACAGCGCAATTACAAACGGCGTTTTGCCAGTTCCGCCAGCAGTAATGTTGCCCACGGCGATAACCGGAACGGGCATTGGGGCAGTTTTGAAAATATGCCAATCGTAAAATAGATTCCTCAATTTTGTAATTAGACCATAAAGCAGAGCCGCTGGATATAAAAGCCATCTTAAGGCGCTTGATTGCATTTATAATAATGAATTTAGGACTTTAAGTAATTCAGGATAACTTGAGCCGCGCGCCGCGAAGCTCCCGGTTCACCTAGCTGGCGACAGACATATTGCAAGAAATCGCGGATTTGGTTCGCATAAGATTGGTCGCGCAGAATCCTCGTCACTTCACGCTTGATATTTTCCACATTGGCATCGTGCTGAATCAATTCCGTTACTCCCTTTTTCTCCGCTATTAAATTGGCAATCGAAATAAAGGGCACTTTGATCAGTTTTTTCCCCAACCAATATGACAATGGCGCGACGCGATAAATTACGACGAAAGGCTTGTGGCAAAGTGTGGCTTCGAGGGTAACCGTTCCAGAAGCTACAATTAACACGTCGGCAGACTGAATCACGGCTCGAGTGCTATTGAAATGCCAGCTCAGCCAATCGAACTGATAGCATTTTTGGTATTTTTCCAGATTGACACCGGAGGCAACCGCCACAGCCGCCTGTAAATTCGGAAATTCCTGGCGCAGAGCCTTGACTGATTCAATCATTAGCGGTAAGTGCTTGTCCACCTCTTGTTGACGACTGCCTGGAAATAAACCGATCAGTGGCTCACCATCTTTAAAAATTTTACAGACTGGTTCCGATGTAGAAATTTCATTCCTGTCCAGCAAAGGATGCCCGACAAAAGTGGCTCGCACCCCTCGTTCGTTGAACCAGGTGGCTTCAAATGGCAAAATACAGAGAACTTCTCGCACATAACGGCGAATCTTTTTAACCCGCGATTGATGCCAGGCCCAAACCTGAGGCGTGATGTAATAAATCACCGGAATATCACGCCGGTCGAGCGCTTTGGCTAAGCGCAAATTAAAACCGGGATAGTCAATCAAAACCACGGCGTCGGGTTTAAATTGGTCAATAAACTGCAACGTCTTGCGATACATACTAAAAATAAACGGTAAATGTTTGATAACCTCAACAAAACCCATAAAAGACGTTTCGCGAATGTGGAAAAGCAGCCGAGCCCCGGCCGCAGTCATATTATCGCCGCCGATGGCACTGATTTCGATCGCCGGATTTAATTCTTTCAGGGCAGAAATTAATTTACCAGCATGAATATCGCCGGACAATTCTCCAGCTGAGATAAAAATTTTACCAGTGGACATTTAGCCACTCTTTGAGAATTACAGCTAAGGCGAAAATAACGAAAACTAACAGAGTTGATCTCTCGGTGCGTAATAATTTCCGATTGCTCAAAAATTTTGGCTCTGCTCCGCTATTCCAAGGCTTCAGATGTGGCCATAAGCGCGGAACATTGGCTTTATATTTTTCATATTCCGACCCGAAAATATTCATCAGCGTTTCCTCTTCGAGAGAGATAATCAGACCATACTGGATTAATACATAAACGAATAATATCAGCATTAATGGCAGAAGCCAGCGCCCACCGGCAAAAAGTACCATTCCGAAGTAAATCAAGGCATTGCCGATATAAAGCGGGTTACGCATATGGGCAAAAATTCCCCAGGTGCACAGCTCTTTGGCACCGACATTACGAGTGCGGGTTCGACCACCAGCCGCTCGCACACCATTTAATCGGATACCTTCGCCAATCAGAGCTAGAACAGCTCCGATTATAGCTAATTTAAAATTCATATCGGACTGATAAATCAGAACTAGTACAAGCGGAAGAGGAGTATAGCCGCGCATTTTGAAAAATTGACGACGAATATCCATTAATTGACTTTCCTCAAATTATCTTGAATAGAGTTTATAATTCGCGTGGCAACTTCCAGAGCGCGTATCCCATCTTCGCCGCTGACGCGCGGCGGCTGACCGGTTTGAATTGAATTGACGAAAGACTCCAATTCATTATAGAGCGCGTTGCCCTGTTCGGTTTTATGAATACAATAGAGAATCCGCCTGGAAGTGCCATTTGCATCCGGCATTTCCATAATTTGGGTGGTATTATTTGGCACCGGGCTGGTATTCTGAGACAAAGAATAGATTTCGGTGGTGCCAGTCAACATATCAATCGAAAAATACGCATCCCGCTGGAAAATACGCAACTTGCGCATTTGCTTATTCGAAATGCGGCTGGCGGTAACATTGGCTACACAACCGTTGGCAAAACCCAAACGAGCATTGGCAATATCAATATTATCGGTCAGAACCGGTGCGCCGGAGGCTTCCACCTGCACTATCGGTGCCGTGACTAAATCCAGCACTAAGTCAATATCGTGAATCATAAGTTCCAGAACAACGGCGACGTCCGTACCGCGTCCACGAAAAGGTGCAATCCGGTGGGATTCGATAAATAGTGGATCTATTTGGTATTGTTTCAAAGCACCCAGAGCCGGATTGAAGCGCTCAACGTGCCCAACCTGCAGGACAAGATTTTTCGCACGAGCCAGCCGGGTTATTTCTTCAGCTTCAGCAATGGTCTCCATAAAAGGTTTTTCGCAGAGCAGATGCCGTCCATGGTCTAAAGCTGCTTTCGCCACACTATAATGAGAATGAGTCGGGACTACGATCGAAACCGCCTCGCAATCATCCAGCAATTGTTCCAATGAGGGATAAGCCCGAACCTGAAATTCTGTTGAAATGGAGGATGCCCGCTCGGGATCTATATCAAAGAAGCCGACTAATTCGGCAGTCGGCAAATTTTTTAAATTTTTAATATGCCAGCGTCCGAAGTTGCCAGCACCTACTACTCCGATTTTAAGCATAATAAAAAGTCATTCTCCTGAGTTTATCTGCATCAAACAAATTTTAAAAAACTTGATTTTGCCTGTCAATATAATGAAATTCTCGCTTATGAAAAAGGTATACTTCATTCACAAGAACCGGCTAACTAAAAATCAAACAATTGGTGTTTTTCTATCGGCTCTAATTATTGTAGTCAATTTAGGGGCAGAGCCGAGCGCTAATTTTCCTCAAGTTGTGATTCTCCATTGGAATGATATGCACAGCACTAACCTTCCCTACAAACCCGGTCGGATCGACTATTGGGTAGGCGGCTATGCCAATTTAGCCGGATACCTCGACTCACTGTGTCACCTTTATCCCCAAGCAATCATTCTGAATGCTGGCGATGATTTCCAGGGTTCACCGATTTCGAATTTAACCCGCGGTTTATCGCAAATTTTGATCTTGAATAAAATCCAACCGACGGCTTTCACGCTTGGTAATCATGAATTCGATTATGGCATTGATAATCTTCGAAATGTTATGGCTTATGCTAATTTTCCAATACTAAATTCTAATTTGCATGACTCCACGAAAAACGATTTGCTGGCTCAACCCTACGTAATCATTCAATCTGGAAATCTAAATGTTGCCATTATTGGTGTTCTAACCGGTGATATGTCCACTCTGGCTTTGCCGCAAAATCTCATGGGCATTGGCATCCTTGACCCATTAACCCAAATCCGCCAATATGTGAGCGTAGTCAAACCCCAAACGGATTTAATTGTCCTGCTGAGCCATTGCGGTTTTGAAGAGGACTCGCTCCTGGCAATGCAACTCAACGAGGTAGATGTTATTATCGGCGGACATTCCCATTCCTATTTGCGCCAGCCTAAAAAAGTCAACAATATTTTGATCTGTCAAGCTGGTGCAAATGGTCAATTTCTGGGTTATTTGAAAGCAAATGTAAATGAGAATCAGAAAAACATTACTTCCTATAGCTATGAGTTAATTGAAACTCGACTCGGGAAAGTAAAACCATCACTCGCCGTCGCCGAGGTTGTGGATTCGCTCGAAGCTTCTATTGCAGATGAAATGAATATAATCATTGGACAATTGGCAACTGACTGGCGGCGAAATAGCCACGGCGAATCGAATCTCGGCAACTGGATTTGTGATGTAATTCGTGAGTATTTTAAGACCGACATAGCTTTTATGAATAGTGGCGGCATCCGTAAAGACCTGAAAGCCGGGCCAATTCGCGTGCGTGACCTCTGGGAAATCTCACCATTTGATAATACGATCGAGATAGTCGAATTAACTGGAGAACAGCTAAAATTCATCATGCAGTATCACGTCGAAAACCCCCGTGACCTTTTACAGGTCTCCGGACTTTCTTATGAATATAATAGTAGTCAAAAAAAGTTAATAAAATTGACCGTAGCGGGCGAACTGATTGACGATCAAAAAATTTATACTTTCGCCACTAATAATTTTGTGATTAGCCAGTTCGAGCGTTTCTTCGGCCTGGCGCCTTCCGCGGTAAAAATAACCCCTACCGATATTATTGGTCGCGACGTTTTGATTGAGGCGGTCAAAGCCCAACGGGTAATTGATAGTCACCAGGAAGGACGGATTATTGATTTAGCAACTAAAAACAAGAGGTGAATATGACGTTTAGTGATCGGACTCTGTATAGTTACCTAATTCTGGGAATAGCCCTATTGGCTTTCGTTACAGCCACTATATTCGACAATTTTAATATTGGCTTAATTTGCTTGCTGGTAGGAATGATTATCTGGCTTTTCGTGACAATTGCCAGCAATACTGAGGGGCAGAATAGCCAGATCGGCGTGGTTATGATCACTGCTGGATTCATCGGTGGATTGATCGTATTTATTCGGATGGGAATGCGCCCGAATGTTTTTGGCGGGCACGTGTTGCATATCGAAGGAGTCGTTATGGCTCTGGTTGTGTTGCTGATTTTTGTTGCCATCGGATTGGGTTTTCTTGGGCTGGCTAACCTTGAGAAAAAATTGGCTTTTTTCAATAAAGAACTGAAAAAATTATACAAATTATATATGAAAGAAGATAACGAATAAAAAGCGTCCATAATCCTGATAATTATTCTGCCTGGTTTGGCGCTGGCGTAGAACCTACAACTTCATTACGATTTTGGCCGTCAACATTTGACCTCGACTCTCGAAATATATAAAACCGACCGATTGGGTTCAACCTTTGCCTTCGTTGATTTCGATTACAATAATGAAGGCTCATCCGGTTTTAGAAATGCTTCTCTAGCTTATGGCGAAATTGCCCGCTATTTCCAACTGCCGAAAGTCAAAAACCTTTCGGCCACCTTACAATATAATGATGGCTTGACAAATAGCGGTTCTCTTAATGCAGTTTGGCTCGGCGGTGTCCAATACATTTTTCAGATTGGGCAACACACTTTTCCCATTGACTTCCTTCTGCTTAAAGAAGTAAATACCGGTGGGTTAACCTTTCAGTTGACTTACATCTGGAGTTATAACTGGCGCAAACTGGAACTCGGTGGATTCATAGACCTCTGGAATACCGGAGCAAACGGTTACCCGCCTCGCAAAATTGTAATTCTTTCTGAACCATAATTCTGGTACAGAATTACTCCAGCACTTTCTCTTGGCGGCGAAGTCGAAATCAGCTTCAATTTTTCAGGTGCCTGGACCACGGCTCAAGTATTTTCAGAGGATGTAATATTTATATTACCGACACTCGGCTTAAAGTGGATACTCTAAGTTAGCGCGTTGAAATATTTCCTATTTTGAGTTGAAATTGTTCAATGATTAGAAATACAATTCATAAGTAACTGACCATCATCCAGGTAAATTTACCTGACAATATCTGGAAATTCTCGAGGAATAATTATTCGGTTGCCGGTTCTTCGACGCTAGGTTCTGCTTTACTTTTTTTCTGGATAATGAGTAGAATAGCCAGGAATAGCAGACCTATAATTGTTACAATGCCCAGGATTTTGAAAATAAGTTTTAAATATTTCATAGAACGCCTATAGAATTATAATTTTTTAAGTAGATCTGCCGCTTCCTTCTGCATAACCCGATCGGAATCGGATTGCGGCTGAATCCCCAAAGCCAATTGGAGATTCTTTTTAGCCTGATCTTTTTTCTTGAGCTTGAGTTGCGTCTTACCGAGCCAGAGGAGATGGCGAATTTCCTGCGGTTTGAGTTCATGCGCTTTCTGAAAAAATTGCTCGGCTTCCTCAAAAGTGGCTTTCGGCGGCGTAGCATAAATCAGGCTGGCAACCTGGCGCTCCGCCCAACTTAAATCAGCTAATTCATAATGCCAGCGTCCCATTACATGGTAATTCGAATCCTCTTTGGGATCGAGCGCAATGGCTTTTTCGGTATGTTCCCGCACGGCGTAGGAGTTGGTAATCTTCTGTTTAGTGCCTTCCAGTTCCCCGATTTGTCCAATTAAAATAGCGTAATATTGGTGTCCGCCCGCTAATTCCGGTGCCATTTCGACGCATTTTTTAGCATACTCGAAGCCGGGATAGAGATTAGCTTTTTGCACCTCGACATTTCCCGGTTGTTGATCGGCAAAATCGAAGTAAGCTCTGGCAATTCTCCATAATACTTCCGGGTTGTCAGGCTCAATTTTCTCGGCTTCGCGCAATTTGGTCATCGTGCCCTGGTAATCTTTAGCATCGTTCAATTTATCAGCTTGGGCGAGAATGGTTTTGACTTTAGCCGATTGGGGTGTCAGATAAACTGGCAGAGCGCACAATCCCATAATGATTAAAAATACTTTGGTTGAATTCGGGAAAAATGATTTTTGCATACGAACCTCTATTTATTTTAATTATGAGAAAAACGTATCATTTGCCCAAACCAGCAAGACAAAACGATTTATCTAGAAACTTAAAATATTTCCGAAAAGGTGAATTTCAGCTCGCGGTTCATAAAGTCAACATCTTTACGATTCAACAGGATATTATTGAAGTCAATTTCAACGGTGAATTTATCCACCAATCGCCAGCGAAGGCCGGCATTCAAATAGCCCCACCCTTTACCGAGCATGGGCAATTCCGTATGATTATCGTTCAAAGCCGCATCATATTCGACTAATAAGGCAATTTCAGAGTTCAGGTCTTTATCTATTCCTAGGAAAAAATTGGGGTCGGCATCACCATCTGTTTTCTCGATCGGGTTGTAGTTGATCCCGCCATGAAGACCTAAATTGCCCAGAAAATTGAAATTTTTACTGACGACGACATAGAATCCGCTGGCTTTAGTTTCATAGCGCTTGAGCGAATCAATATAATTTCCATGACCTTGGGACGAAAAACCGACCAGCAAAGCTGGAAATTTAACGCTTTCTTCGATAAAGCGATATTTGATCTCGACGCCGGGCTGATTGTACCAGTTAATTTTCTGATTGCCGATAATACCACCACCGCCGTAAGATACCCCGAACATAAACCTATCGAAAACCCCTACACTGATTTGGCCCGCTAATCCACCGCCCGGGAAAAGACGACAATCAACCGCATAAGCCCCGCGTGGTAATATACCAGCTGTCGGTATGGTAACCAGATTAACCGGCTGATAAATTCCCAAGTCTCCTTGAGCCAATAAACTGCCAGCCAGCGCCATTAAAAAGACAAGTGGGAAAAAGTGCTTTCTACTCATAGCCAACTCTCATTTTTCGCTGAATATACATTCAGAAAGACTTAAAATCAAATGAGATTTACAGCCTCGTCAATAAAACTCAGAAAATTGATGTGTATCAAATTATTTAAGTTTGCATTTGGCAGTTTGAGCTAAACTTTTTAGATTTAAATGTTTTGAGAAAAATATGCAGTTTATAACGAAAAAATCGGAAAGCAAACAGAAATTAGCTCAGGAAAATCTTGCCAATCAGGAAAGTTTTATTGTTCCTTTTAAGGTAGAAATGTCACTCAGTATCTTGTTTTTTAGGTCAAAATATCATGGGCAAAAGCTCAAATCCAATCTTAAAATTATGAAATTTAACGCCTGGCAGGAAGGGGCATTCTTATGAAAGGTTTTGGTGCGGTTCTCGTTGCCATTAGCTTAATTTTGTTAGTGCTGGAGCACTTGAACTTGGTTGATGTCATCGGTATTATCGGTTTGCTAGTTGGCCTTTTTGCCATAATTTTCCCGGATAAAGCCGAAGACATATATTCTAAATTAAAGTCCGGCAAGCCGAAATAACCAACCTCAAATCGCTACTTTTTCTAAAAAATAGTGAAAGCCTTAGTCTATTCAGAAAAATGTATGAAGTTTAGTTGCTTATCTTTGCACTTAATTACAATAAATCCCGAACAATTTAATGAAGTTGAGAACGGATCGTAACTAATGGCCAATTATTTTATCCAAATTAGTCGAATCGTTAATAATTAAAATTTTTAGTTACAATGCCACTTTATGAATTTGAATGCCAAAATTGCGGTAAGGTTTTCGAGGAGTTAGTTTCCTCAATCCGTGTTTCCGAAACGGAAATCACTTGTCCACATTGCGGCTTTAAGCGCGTCAAAAAACTGATCTCGGCTCCGGCTATAGGTGGTTCAACAGGATGTTCTTCATGCGGTGCTAAGTCCTGCTCTAGTGGTTGTTCTTCTCGAAGCCATTGATTCATTTCGGTAGGCGTCGGGACTTATATTTCAACTATACAAATAAAATCTAACTTTCGGATAGATAGTTGTCGGTTTATCTGACCTACAATTAAAAGATTCCATAAATAGTCCGCCCTCATAGAGCTTAACAATGAAAAGGTCGAGGTCGAGATTAAGGCTGAGAAATGGTGAGCACATGGCTTAAGTCGGAGTCAGATGACTTGAGTCAAGCGTAGTAGGAAAATAGGTAACGGGTTTCCGCTAATTTTTCAACCCACTAATTCTCCAGCGACTTCTGAGGAGTCTCGGATGAGAAAGTCAACGACGGAAAATTTATAGAACCCGACTTAACTCAAGCCTGCTGGAAAGGTTTTGTGATAAGTTTGGGTCATTTTAAAGCGCGGTCTCGAGTCTAGTCTCGATACTCAATCGTTAGCATTTTTGTAAAGACGAGTGGCGTGCTCGGCGGAAACGGTAATGCCTTTGATCATTGCCGAGCTAAAACCTTCATGTTCCATCTGATTGAGACCAGCAATCGTACAGCCACGGGGAGTTGTGACCCGGTCAATTTCATATTCGGGATGATTGGCATGAGCCAGAATCAAGGTAGCCGCCCCGCGGGCAGTCTGAGCGGCAATGTCAATTGCCTCCTGAGAATGAAAACCGATCTCGATACCTCCTTGCGAAGCCGCTCGAATTGCCCGCAGGAAAAAGGCGATTCCGCAGGCTCCCAGTGCCGTTGCGGCAGTCATTTTCTCCTCTTCGATCACGATCGTTTTACCAACTGTGTCGAAAATGGACTTAGCGATGGCAATGTCGGATTCGGAAGCCGTGTCGGATGCCAGGCAGGTCATTGATTCCCGCACGGCAATTGCGGTATTGGGCATGGCGCGCACTACCGCGATGCCCGCACCAACTTTTTTCACAATTTGAGCAGTACTGACCCCGGTCACGACGGATATGACGACATGGTAGTTGGGTTCTAATTCTGGCGCAATTTCAGTGAGAACCGCATTAACTTGTTGCGGTTCGACGGCGATGAGAATAATCTTCGCCTGGCGAACTGCCTTACAGTTATCCTTTTCGATACTAAAGCCCCGTTTCTGCATTTCTTCCAGTAAATGAATCCGCCGCCGTGTTAGAATAATTTCGCCAGGCTTAAAATGCCCCGAGTCGGCTAAACCGTTGGCTATGGCAACCCCGATATTTCCGGCACCAATGATTGCGATTTGATTGTCTTTCATAGTGATAACTCCTTATTTTATAATAGCCTTAAATCGTTGTCAAGTAGAAGAGAATATAATCGATTTCTCTAAAATATCGTTTTTTCATAATTACAAAATCTTAAATATCAGGACTATTCCTTTATATTCGGCTAAATATAAATTAGTTACGTGGATTTCCCGATTTCGTCGAGAGCACTCGCAGAATATCCACCGGCGATAACATTGATAGTCGTTTGCGCGCCTCTTTAATATCGAAGTGATCAACTTCTCGCACTTCGCGAATCAACGGCAACATAACGGCTGAGACGAGCAGGCGGATCAAGGCGCTGAGCATTAATACCAACGCCAGAGCGGAAAATTTATGAAATTGGAACGGTAAGTCGGCTATCAAACCACCAATCAAACCACCTAGAAACATCCCAATGCCATTGAAAATGTTATAATAAGCCACACAAATTGCCATCCGCTGGCGCGTAACCGCGTCGTAAATAAAATTAGCGGTGGTTAGATTGAATCCAGCCCAGGCGAAACCACTCAGCGTTTCGACGAAAATCAAATACAACATTTCAAGAATGGGTCTATTGCTAAAAAATACTGCCAGAACCCATAGCGCCGGAATGACCGGTAGGCAGAGACCAGTGATACGCACGACTCGCAGATTGCCGAAGCGATCGGCAAAACGTCCCCAGGCTGGCATCAAAAGCATATTGACGAAGGGCATAGTCATAGTGATCAGAGTGAACTGAAAATAATTGAAATGCAAGTCTTTCAACATAAATACGGCGAAAAACGGTGAAGAAATATACACAGCAAACTGCATTAGCGCCACGTAAGTAACGAATTTTCCGAAATTGCTCTGGGGAATCTTGCGAATGAACTGCCAGATTGTGAAGTAATATTCTTTCTGAGGGTGAAAGTCCGGTTCATATTGACGTTTTAGGAGTGCTGAAGAGATTGCTCTACCGATAAAAGCAATCAGGAAAATAATCACAAAGCCGGTAAAAGGCCGGTTCACCCCGGTGAAATATTGCAGAATCAAACCGGCACTAAACATCGCAAGGATTGTGGTTAATCCGACGACTCGATTGCGGAAGCCAAAATAGGTGCCGATCTGGCGCGGGATGATGTCGCCCATCCAGGAACTCCAGGCTGGGCCAACGATCCCGCCGAAAATCACCATCAGACTGTAAAAAACCATCAGACCAGTAGAAATCAACGTGTTGTCTATATTAAAATTAAAATGCAACCAGCCCAGCAAAATGATCGGAAACCACATCAACGTTTGCAAAAAAGTACCCACCCAGGCAATGGTTCTACGGCGGATACCTTTCTCCAGAAATTTCAATGTCAGTAGTTGGGTCAGGGTCCCCAGCATTTGCGGCAATGAAATCAAAATGCCGATTAGGGTATTGTTCATTCCGAGCAAAAGCGCATACGGAGTAATGTAACGCAAGCCAAATCCGTCTAACAAACCATAAGCGGCGCCTTCACGGATACTGATTCGGCTGGCTTTTTTCTTTAGATATTCGGTTTTGCGATCGTGGCTACCAGTCATCGGGCGGAAATTTATTGAGTAGCCGGATTGTATCCAAGCCACTTAAATAAATAAAAAATGCTTGCATTTTTTCCAAAACATCCGTAAATATTCGCCCGTATGGATAGAATCAGTGCATTAGAAAATCGGCAAAACACCCTGAACTGGTGGTGGCAAACTAATGATAGGGCGGTGAGATGCTGAGATAAGCGTTTAAGCAACTCTATATTGGCATAGACCCGCCCGAAAGAAGGCGGGTTTTTTGTTTTATTGACAATAACGAAAAAAATAACAAAGAAAGGAAATGAAAATGAAACAACACAAATTCACCTTGTCTGAATCCGAAATGCCGAAAGCCTGGTATAACATTGCGGCTGACCTGCCCTATGCTTTACCAGCGGTTTTGCATCCCGGAACTCAAAAACCCATCACGCCCGATGATCTGGCGCCACTTTTTCCTATGGCTCTCATCGAACAGGAAGTCAGTACGGAGCGTTTTATTCCGATACCGGAGCCGGTGCTCGAGATTTACCAGCTGTGGAGGCCAACTCCATTAGTGCGGGCTTATCGTTTGGAAAAAGCCATTGGCACGCGCTCGAAAATTTATTACAAAAATGAGAGCGTTAGCCCCCCCGGCAGTCACAAACCCAATACCGCCGTCGCACAAGCTTATTACAATTACAAAGAAGGAGTAAGGCGCCTGACGACCGAAACCGGTGCTGGGCAATGGGGTAGCGCCTTGGCTTTTGCTTGCAATTATTTTGGTCTGGAATGTGTAGTATTTATGGTGCGCATTAGTTACGAAACCAAACCTTATCGCAAATCTATGATTGAAACCTGGGGCGGACATATTTTCCCCAGCCCGAGCAAAGAAACTGCCAGTGGACGCGCCATTCTCGCTAATGATCCTAATTGCGCGGGTAGTCTGGGAATCGCAATTTCCGAAGCCGTCGAATCGGCTATAAATGATAAAAATACTAAGTACTCGCTCGGCTCGGTGCTTAATCATGTTATGCTCCATCAAACCATCATTGGTGAAGAATGCCAACAGCAAATAGCTCAGACTGGGGATTATCCTGATATTATCATCGGTTGCGTCGGCGGCGGCAGCAATTTTGCTGGTTTTTCGTTCCCGTTTATCCGGGATAAAATCGCTGGACGGAAACTGCGCGCGATCGCCGTGGAACCGACTGCTTGTCCGTCTTTGACCAAAGGTCAATATTCTTATGATTTTGGCGATACCGCTAAGCTGACGCCATTGTTAGCGATGTACACGCTAGGTCATAATTTCATGCCTTCGAAAATTCATGCTGGCGGACTACGCTACCATGGCGCTTCTCCAATTGTAAGCTCGTTGGTTAAAAATGGACTAGTAGAAGCGCGTGCCTATCAGCAAACCGAAGTTTTCCAAGCCGCAGTTACTTTCGCTCGGAGTGAAGGTATTATTCCGGCACCGGAGACAGCGCATGCTATCAAAGCCACTATTGATGAAGCCAAGAAAGCCGATGAGGAAGGCGTTTCCAAGACGATAATGTTCAACTTAAGTGGTCACGGTCACTTCGATATGAGTGCTTATGATGCCTATTTTGCTGGCCGATTGGAAGACAACCATTTTTCGGATGCCTCACTACAAAAGAACTTGGCGGAGCTCACTGATTTGCCCAAAATCTAAGAGTAAAACTTCCAGGTTATCGAACGGGGCAGGATTAATCTTGCCCCGTTTTGTTTTTAATCAAATTCTGTGGTTTTAGCTGCAAAAATTTCTTACATTCCGTCCTGCAAGTGCAATCGGAAAATTCCAGACCTCAATCAAAAACTATCCAGGTCAACGGCCTTGGCCCAGTCGTTTTGCGCCGCGACCGTCGCGCCCGACGACTCTCTCTTAGAGTTAGACTGGAACAACCGCTCACGATTACTATTCCATACTTCGTCACTGAAAAAGCCGCTCTCGCCTTCTTAGAAGCCAACCGTGAGTGGGCTTTGAAAAAAATCCTAGCTATGAAAAATGTCAAACCGCCGACATTCATCATTGATGGTAAACAACCTATCCAAACCCGCACTCACCGTCTGGCATTAAAACCAGTCAGCAGTAGTGAGATCAGAGTTGCTATCCAACCTGGAATTATTAATGTTCTGTATCCGTCTGATCAAAAGGTTAGCCATCCTCGAATTCAAGAAGCGATTAAATGGGGACTGACCGCCGCTTACCGTATCGAGGCTAAACAATATTTACCCCAAAGAGTGAGTGATCTTGCCGAACGCCACGGTTTTCGTTTTAACCGACTTTTTATTAAAAATCTCAAATCGCGCTGGGGTAGTTGTTCCGCCGCTAATAATATTAACCTTAATCTCCAACTTATGCGTTTGCCGGACGAGTTGATTGATTATGTGATTCTACATGAATTGACTCACACGCACGTTAAGAATCACGGTCCGCTTTTCTGGCAGGAACTCGAGCGGATTTTACCGGATGCCAAAAAGAGACGTCAGCAATTGAAAATAATAACCTGTCAGGGATTTTTGGACTCGTTATTAATTGGCAAATTATAACTTATATTCGATAACTCGGATTATTTTCTAAATATTTTGATTTTAATGTTATTATTTTTAAGATGATTTTAATAATTTTTGTTAATGTATAAATTTCAAGAAGGAATTCCTATGAGCGAAAATCAGAATAATGCAGTTGAAGGTAATCCATTCCCTGATTGTCTCAGCACTGCCGATTGGCAGAAACTCACTGCTCTTCAGAACCGGTACGTCGAAGCCATTGTTACCGAATATATTCGGCTCTGTCGTCCGTCTAAAGTTAGTATCCTTAGCGACACTCCAGAGGAAATAGCCTATGTGCGACAATTGGCGCTTCGTAGTGGTGAAGAACAGCCGCTTAAAACCGCCGGGCACACAGTTCATTTTGACGGTTATAATGATCAGGGCCGTGATAAGGAAAATACTCGTATTTTAGTTAGTGATGAGTCGATGATGAGCGAGCGCCTCAATACTCTCGATCGCGCCCGGGGTCTGGCTGAAATTCGTCAGTTACTGGACGGCATAATGACCGGTAAAGAAATGCTGGTGCGTTTTTATTGTCTGGGTCCGCTCGGGTCAATTTTTTCCATCCCGGCTTTGCAAATTACCGACTCGTCTTATGTTGCTCATAGCGAAGACCTGTTATATCGACAAGGTTATGGCGAATTCCGGCGTCTAAATGGCTCCGACCGGTTTTTTCATTTTATTCATAGTTCTGGTGAACTCGATGAACGCGGCTGTTCAAAAAATATTGATAAGCGCAGGATATACATTGACTTGGAAGGCAACCGCGTTTTCACAATTAACAATCAGTACGCCGGCAATAGCGTTGGTTTAAAAAAGCTGGCTCTGCGTCTGGCGATCAATAAAGCCAATCACGAGGATTGGCTGGCTGAACATATGTTCATTATGGGAGTTCATCCGCCGCAAAAAGAACGCACAACCTATTTTACCGGTGCCTTTCCGAGCGCTTGCGGCAAGACCAGTACCGCTATGTTGCCCGGTCAGACGATTGTCGGCGACGATATTGCCTATTTGCGTGTTTCAGATGATAAAAATTGTCGGGCTGTCAATATCGAATCCGGTATTTTTGGGATTATTGCCGATGTCAATCCTATTGACGATGCCTTGATTTACCGTTGTTTGACGACGCCGCGGGAGCTGATTTTCTCGAATGTTCTGGTAAAAGACGGAAAGCCTTACTGGCTGGGAATGGGTTGCGAGACGCCGGACAGCGGCATCAATCATTCCGGTGAATGGTTCAAGGGCAAAAAAGATGCAAACGGCAAGGAAATTCCGCTGGCTCATAAGAATGCGCGTTATACTATGCGCCTCAGTGAGCTGGAAAATCTCGATCCGCGCGCCGATGATCCAAACGGCGTGCCAATCTCGGCGATCATTTATGGCGGACGCGATTCAGATACCAATCCACCGATTCTGCAGGCGCGGGACTGGCTTCATGGTGTAATGCTGGGTGCTACTCTGGAATCGGAAACTACCGCCGCCACTCTAGGGCAAGAAGGAAAGCGCACTTTTTCACCAATGGCTAACCTGGATTTCGTAGTCGTGCCGCTCGGACTTTACATTGAAAATCATCTGAAATTCGGAGCGCGCTTATCCCAAACGCCACTTGTTTTTGCAACCAATTATTTCTTGAAAGATGGTTCTGGTAATTATTTAAACGAAAAAACCGATAAAAAAGTCTGGATTTTATGGGCTGAAGGTCGGGTGCATAACGAATATGATGCGATCGCAACGCCGGTGGGATATTTACCGAAGTATGACGACCTGCAAAAATTATTTAAAACAGCACTCGGCAAAGACTACAGCCGAACGGCTTATGAACAGCAGTTCACTTTACGGATTGATAAATTCATAGCCAAGCTGGATCGAGTTAGCGAATTTTACCGGAATGAAACTGTACCAAGTGAGTTCAAAACTCGATTAGTTCAGCAACGTGCCGATCTGGTCAAATTGCAGGAAGAATACCAAGCACCAGAAATCAGTCCATTCCAAATTATAAAAAGATAAAAATCAATTAATGAGTATTCAGTAAAAATGCCTTGCAATTAAAAGGCAAGGCGGTTTAAATTTGCCTGCTTTTTTAACGCTATCGAATGAAATCAAAGGAATTAAAAAATGAAACCCAATATTCACCCTGAATATAAAGAGTGCACCGTTACCTGCGCTTGTGGTAATACTTTTGTGACGCGCTCGACTGTTGGCGATCTCAAAGTAGAAATTTGCTCGGCCTGCCATCCGTTTTTTACCGGCAAGCAGAAATTAATCGACAGCGCTGGGCGCATCGAAAAATTTAATCGCAAATACAAGCGCGATACCCAGAAAGGTTAGCTTCTCTTAACAGGATTAACGACTTCTTCACTAAAGTGGGGAGGTCGTTTTTGTTTGTATATGGCACAGAAAATATTAGTTGGTGGGCAAGCGGTTATTGAAGGCGTAATGATGCGCGTGCCGGGCGCTTATGCTACGGCGGTACGCCGACCTGACGGTGAAATCGAAATCAAGCGGGAAAATTTTATTTCTATCGCTGAACGCGTTCCATTTCTTAAAAAACCGCTCCTGCGGGGAATGATTAGTATGTTTGAATCGCTGAAAATTGGCCTGGCAACACTCCAATTTTCAACTGATATTGCTATGCAGGCGGAAAATTCCGCCAAACCGGCGAATAAAACTAAGGATAGAATTGCCACTACGCTTTCGACAATTTTTGCCTTTGGATTAGCATTTTTGCTGTTTGGATTTTTACCACTGTGGCTGACAACCGAGTTGCTGAATATCGAGCGCAAGGCATTATCTTTTAACTTAGTCGTTGGCGCGTGGCGTATCCTATTTTTCCTGGTATATCTCTGGCTGATTTCGCTTATGAAAGACATTCAACGATTGTTTCAATACCACGGCGCCGAACATAAAGTCGTTTTTACTTTTGAAAGCGGGCGTGAGGTGACAGTCGAAAATGCGCGGCCGTTTAAAACCTATCATCCGCGCTGTGGCACGAGTTTTATTTTTATCGTAATGCTGGTTGGTATTTTGCTCTTTGCTTTGATAGATGCGGTGGTCATCTGGGGCTTCGGTTCGATTTCGCTGGTCGCTCGCTTGCTTTATCATCTTGCATTATTGCCTTTAGTAGCCGGAATCGGCTATGAGTTTTTGAAATTGTCCGCCAATTTCCAGCATAAACGTTTTACGCAATGGTTGATTGCGCCTGGTCTGTGGTTACAGCGAATTACCACCAAACCGCCGACCGACGATCAGATCGAGGTCGCCATTGCGGCTTTAAAAGGTGCATTCGGTGAACGATATGCCGAATTTGCTGGCCGTGAATACATAGCTGAAGCGGTGGATTAAAAGATGCGCGAACAGGTTCAGACCATTATCAAGCGTTATAATGACATCACGGATGAAATGTCCCGACCGGAGGTTATCGCTGACCAACATCATTACCGCCAGTTGGCTAAAGAGCATAAGGATTTAACGCCGATCGTGGACACAGGTAATCGTTATTTGCAGGTATTGAAAAATATTGATGAAGATAAGGCGGTTCTCGATAGTCATGATGAAGATTTAAAGCAATTGGCGCATGAAGAACTCGATGCTCTCGAAGAGGAAAAGTCACGTTTATTGGAAGAGTTAAAAAGGCTTTTAATTCCGAAAGATCCCAATGATGACAAGAATGCAATTGTTGAGATTCGAGCCGGCACAGGTGGCGAAGAAGCGGCCATTTTCGCGGCTGATTTGTACCGTCTTTATCTGAAATTTGCCGAACGCAAAGGCTGGAAAGTTGAAGAACTTTCCGGCACTCAGAACGGTCTGGGTGGCTTTAAAGAAGTAATTTTTTTATTGTCTGGTGAAAATGTCTATGGGACGATGAAATTTGAATCAGGTGTGCATCGCGTCCAGCGCGTACCAGTCACCGAAACCCAAGGACGCATTCACACCTCAGCGGCTACGGTAGCGGTTCTGCCGGAAGCAGAAGAAGTTGATATTGAAATTAATGCCAACGATCTGCGCATTGACACTTATCGTTCCAGCGGGGCCGGCGGTCAGCATGTGAACAAAGTTGAGACCGCTATTCGAATTACTCACCTGCCGACCGGTTTGGTGGTTACCTGCCAGGACGAAAAATCGCAGTATAAGAATAAAGAAAAAGCGATGAAAATTCTGCGAAGCCGCTTGTTGGCGCTCAAAGAAGCTGAACAAGAAGCCGAAATCGCTGCCAAAAGGCGCAGTATGGTCAGCACTGGCGATCGCAGTGCCAAAATTCGTACTTATAATTTCCCTCAAGGGCGCGTTACCGATCACCGCATTAATTTAACTCTTTATCGCTTGACAGAAGTAATGGAAGGTGAAATTGACGAATTGATCTCCGCTCTGCAATTAGCTCATAACACCGAGCTTTTAAAAGGCTGACCGTCACAAGAGTCATCCAAACTGACAATTTGCTAAAAACATTTTTTCGATTACCTGAAAATCTGCTTGTTCGACTCCAAAACAATCTTAAATTTCCGGAAATACTATGGCAGAAACAGGACGGCAAATCTGGCGAATAGTAGATGTTCTGAAGTGGTCGCGAGACTACCTGAAAGACAAGCAGATCGAATCACCCCAAATCGAAGTTGAATGGATTTTGCGAGAAGTTCTCAACATTAGCCGTCTGGAGATATATCTGCAATATGAGCGCCCGCTTTCTCCGGCTGAGTTAGCGCGTATCAGAGCGCTCCTTTTGAAACGGGCGAGTGGGCAACCTATTCAGTATGTACTCGGCAGTGCTGAATTTATGGACTTGAAATTTAAGGTTACGCCGGATGTTCTGATTCCGCGACCGGAAACCGAACTGTTAGTTGAAAAAACCCTGGAATTGAGTCGGAATCGCGTGACACCCCGTATTCTCGATATTGGTACCGGATCGGGTTGCATTGCGATCGCCTTAGCCCATTTTTTACCGGAATGCCAAGTTGTGGCTGTTGATATTAGTACGCCGGCGCTGCAGATTGCCCGCGAGAATGCCGCGGTTCATAATGTAGCCGATCGAATTGATTTTCAAGAACTCGATATTTTAGGTTCAAACAATTCATTGAAGGGACTGTTCGATATCGTTGTCTCGAACCCGCCTTATGTTGCTGGGGATTTTTATACAAATCTATCGAAATTAGTAAAGGAGAACGAGCCGGAAATTGCCCTGAATCCCGGAGCGAATGATTTGCTTTTCTACCGGCGTATCAAGGAATTGGCGCCCGAAATTGCGCTTCCCGGTGGAGCAGTAGTGCTTGAGATCGGCGGGGATTATCAGGCGGCAGCGGTGGCTGAACTTTTTTCCGAGAGTGCCTTTGGTTCGGTCTCGGTCGTTAAAGATTATAGCGGGCAAAGTCGGGTAATTATAGCGGAGCTGGCGAAATGAAAAAACTTCTGGCCTATTTTAAGATTATGCGCCCTCTGAACTTACTGCAGGGAGGAATTGCTATTTTAGTCTGTATGACTTTAGCTGAACCAAGGCCGGGATGGCCAAGCGTCTTGCTGGCTCTGCTCATCGTCTGGGCTTATACCGGAGCCGGCAATGTCTTGAACGACTATTTTGATGTCGAAATCGATCGCATCAATCGTCCCCAACGACCGATTCCAGCCGGCTTGATCCAGCCGCGCGCGGCTTTATTCTATGCCTATTTTTTATTCGGATTCGGAACGGCGGCGGCTATTCCGATTTTCAATCGCCAGATCGCAATTATCATCCCTTTCGCCTTATTTTTTCTTATAACCTATACAAAATTTTTCAAACCGCGGCCGTTGTGGGGCAATCTAATCGTATCGGCGATCCTTGGTATGACGTTTTTATTCGGGGCATCCGTTTTTGGTGATATTCGAGTAGGAATTGTGCCCTGTCTGTTGGCTTTTGGTTTTAATTTCATACGGGAAATTGTTAAAGATATGCAGGATGTCGCTGGCGATCAAGCTCGCGGAGCGCGGACTTTTCCTCTGGTTTACGGATTGACTGCCGCACGTCGCCTGGTGATCGTAGCTACGCTGATTCTAATGGTTGGGGCATTAGTTCCTTTCTATCTGAACATATACGGAAAATTTTATCTGCTGATTCTGGTTTTGACGGTTGAAATCCCGCTGATTTATGTTATATTTTCGATTGGTCGTGATACTTCCGCAACCAATTGTGGCCGGGTGGCGGCGATTTTGAAAGGCGATATATTTTTTGGCCTGCTGGCTATTTTTGCAGGGAAATTTTAAATGACACAATTCGTTCATCTGCACAATCATTCTGATTACAGCTTACTGGATGGAGCTCAATCCATTGATTCTTTAGTAAATCGAGCCATCGAACTGGGCATGCCGGCGGTCGGCTTGACCGAACACGGCAACCTCTTTAGTGCGATTCATTTCCTTAAAGCCTCCAATAAAAGCGGCTTGAAGCCGATCCTTGGTTGCGAAATTTATGTGGCTGATAACAGTCGTTTCGATAAGAAATCGCGCGAACAAGGCGGCGGCTACCATCATTTATTGCTATTAGTTCAAAATCGCCAGGGATATGAGAACCTGATTAAGTTGGTCAGCCTCGGCTACCTGGAGGGATATTATTATCGGCCGCGAGTGGACAATGAACTTCTGCGCAAGTATAATGCCGGATTGATTGCTACGAGCGCCTGTATCAAAGGGCGCATTCCGGATACGGCTATCAAAGGCGATTATGAAAAAGCCAAACAGCTGGCGCTGGAATATGCGGAAATTTTCGATGGTCGCTTTTATCTCGAAGTGCAAAATCATGGTATTGATAATGAACTGCGCTGGTACGAAATGGCTAAAAAACTGTCCGCTGAACTCGGTTTGCCGCGCCTGTTAACCAACGATACTCACTATACTTTACCGGAACATTGGGAAGCACACGACGCCCATCTTTGCATCGGCACCGGCAAAGAAATGAGCGATCCTGACCGGCTGAAATACGAGCAACATGAATACTGGGTAAAATCGGCTGAGGAGATGGCGGCTCTTTTTCCCGATGATCCTGAGATAATCGAAAATACTCTGAAAATCGCCGAACAGTGCGATTTCAATCCGGAAATGAATCAATATTATCTGCCGGAATTTCCCATCCCGGAATCCGCCAATATCAAAACAGCCGATGAGTATCTGGCTCAATTGATAGCGGAGCGTCTGCCAGGTCGTTATCCGGAAATTACGCCGGAAATCCGCGAGAGAATAGACTACGAATTAGGCGTAATCCGGCAAATGGGTTTCGCCGGTTATTTTCTGATTGTTCAGGATTTTGTGCATTATGCGAAAAATAACAACATTCCGGTCGGACCGGGTCGTGGTTCAGCCGCCGGCAGTATCGTAGCCTATATTTTGGGCATTACTAATATTGATCCCCTAAAATATAAACTTATTTTCGAGCGGTTCCTGAATCCGGAACGCATCTCTATGCCGGATATTGACATTGATTTTTGTGATACCAAACGCGCCGCCGTCATTGATTATATTCGCCAGAAATATGGTGAGAACTGCGTGGCTCAGATCATTACTTTCGGGAAAATGAAAGCTAGAGCCGTGATTCGCGATGTCGGACGGGTGCTCAGTATGCCGCTGGCGGAAGTCAACCGAATTGCCAAGCTGGTTCCGGAGCAAATTAATATTACTCTCGAAGCCGCCATTAACAATACTCCGGAATTGCAGGAAGCCGTCAATATTGATGAACAGCATCGGAAATTGTTTGCGATTTCCAAGGTTCTGGAAGGCTTAAACCGTCATGCGTCCACCCATGCCGCCGGGGTCGTAATCGCCCCGGGCAATCTTACCGATTACGTTCCGCTTTACCAGGCAAGTAATAGCGAAGTCACTACCCAGTATGATATGAAATGTATTGATCAGATCGGCTTACTCAAGGTTGATTTACTGGGTATCCGTAACCTCAGTGTTATTGACGATACTCTGGCAATGTTAAAAGCTAAGGGCATTGAACTCGATATAAATAAAATTCCGGAAAAAGATGCGGAAACCCTGGCTCTTTTCGGCGAAGGTCGCACGATCGGCATTTTTCAGTTTGAATCTTCTGGAATGCGGGAGTATTTGAAGAAACTGAAACCATCCGGTATCGAAGACCTGATCGCGATGAATGCGCTTTATCGTCCGGGACCTATGGAAATGATCAATGACTTTATTGATCGCAAACAAGGTCGCAAGCCAATTACCTATTTGCATCCTTTACTAGAACCGATTCTTGTGGATACCTATGGCATTATCGTTTATCAGGAACAGGTTATGCAAATTGCTCATCAGGTGGCTGGCTTCTCACTCGCCAAAGCCGATTTGATGCGCAAGGCTATGGGCAAGAAGCAGAAAGAAACTATGGAATCGCTCAAAAAGGAGTTCGTCGAAGGAGCGATAAAAAATGGCATTAAGCGTTCAGTTGCTGTCCAGATTTATGACTTAATTCAGCGTTTCGCCCAGTATGGATTCAATCGCAGTCACTCCGCCGCTTATGCTATTCTAGCCTATCAATGTGGTTATTTGAAAGCTCATTATCCGGCTGAATTTATGGCGGCTAACCTTTCGAGTGAAATCAATGACACCGACCGAATCACGATTCTGGCTAATGAAGCCCGCAATATGGGTTACGAAATTCTGCCGCCCGATGTAAATTACAGCGAAGTGCGCTTCATTCCGGAGGGTCAGGCAATCCGTTATGGTTTGCATGCGATCAAGAATGTCGGCGAGAAAGCCGCTGAGGATATTGTCGCCGCGCGCCAGACCGAAAAGCAATTTCGCACTCTCTTTCAACTGGTAGCGGCTCTGGATTTAAAATGTGTCAATCGTAAAGTTCTCGAGAGCTTGATCGCCGCCGGAGCGACTGACTCGCTGGAAGGCACGCGTGGTCAGAAATTTGCCGCAATTGACACGGCTATTCAATACGCTATGCATGTTCAGGAAGAAAAAAACAATAATCAGGTGAATCTTTTTGGAATCGAAAATGGCGCTTCTCAGGCTACCTTGAGTGAACCGCGTTTGCCGGATGTAGCGCCCTGGGATGATTCTCAAAAATGGAGTAAGGAAAAAGAACTGCTCGGTATGTATTTAAGTGGGCATCCGCTGTTGGAATATTCGACCGAAATAGAATCGTTTTCCAATTACGATTTCACCGAACCGCTGGCAAATTTGGATAAGTCCAATGTCAAATTAGGCGGACTGATTGCCGGGGTCAAAACTATGACCGACCGGAAAGGGCGCCAGATGGCTTTTATCAATCTTGAAAGCCTGAACGGCAAGGTCGAATTAATTGCCTTTGCCGACACTTATGAAAAATATCGCGAACATCTTAGAGTCAATTATCCCATCTTCGTCAGCGGAAATGTCAATTGCCGGAACGAAGACGATGCCAAGATTATCGTCGAGGAAATCAGTCCCTTGCGCGGCTTGCTTAACCGCAAATCGAAAAAACTTCACATCCGCATCAATGTCAATCAATTTGGCCCGAATGATCTGGAAAATCTCAAGAAATTACTTGGAAAACATACCGGCGAATGTCAGCTGTTTTTGCATCTCTATGATGGTAATGGCGACAGCAAATCAATCCTTTCGGGGAATTTGCGAGTCAGCGCCGATCGCGAACTGCTCGATATTTTGAAAAAAACTTTTGGCGAAGAAAACGCCTGGGTCGAATAATGATTGCGGTTATTCAGAGAGTAAGCGAAGCCCACGTGACCGTAGAAGGCAAAATCGTCGGCCGGATTGGGCACGGATTGGTAGTCCTGCTGGGCGTTTTTCAGAATGATGAAGATGCCGATGCGGCTTTTCTGGCGGATAAAATTGCCGGCTTGCGAATTTTTGGGGATGAACAGCAAAAAATGAACCTCTCGATCAAGGATGTCGGTGGCGCGGCATTGGTCATTTCGCAATTTACCTTATGCGGTGACTGGCGCAAAGGCCGCCGGCCGAGCTTTACCTCCGCCGCTGATCCGCAAACCGGGTGTCGGCTTTACGAGAAATTTATCGCTGATTTAAAGACCGCGGGAGTTCCGACCGAACAGGGAATTTTCGGGGCAATGATGGCGGTCAGTTTAGTCAATGACGGTCCGGTGACTTTCGTGCTTGACAGTAAATTACGGTGAAATTATGCGAGCTAAGGAACCTGCCGTCTATAAACTCCCGATAACTGCCTGGCCGGAAAGCGACCGCCCGCGGGAAAAATTAATGCAAACCGGGCCTATGAAATTGACCGAAGCCGAACTGCTGGCGATTTTACTGCGCAGTGGAGCTGGTGGGCATTCGGCTCTGGATGTTGCCCGTGAGATTCTGCGTAAAAGCGGTGGACTGAATGCTCTGGCTCAAATGGATTATCACGATATTCTCAATCTGAAAATCAGGGGACTCGGACCGACTAAAGCTGTCACTATTGCGGCTGGCTTGCAATTAGCACGCCGTCTGCAAGCTGTCAGTGTGGCGCCACCGGAAATGATTATCCACAAAAGCGATGAGGTCGCTAAGATTTATATTCCCCGCCTGCGCGATTTGAAGAAAGAGATTTTTATGGTTGTCCTATTGGCCAGTAACAACAAGATTATTCGAGATGCAATCATTTCTGAGGGCGTTTTAAATGCTTCGGTTGTTACCCCGCGCGAAGTTTTTCGCGAAGCTATTCTCGGTATGGCGGCGGCCATCATTTTGATTCATAATCATCCCAGCGGAAATCCAGAACCGAGCAATGAAGACCTCCAATTGACCCGTCAGATGAAAGAAGTGGGTCAGACGATGAATATTCCGGTTCTCGACCACATTATCGTCGCCGGCGACCAATACACGAGTTTTGCGGATAAAAAGTTGCTCTGATGAAATGTTTCTCTTAATTTTTACGGCAGAAAAGTAGTAACAAATGAGTGCAAATAATATGCGATTACAAGTTACTGAAAATCTTCTATTTACTATAATACCTGATCTCCAGATTCACGATGACTATCCGGCTTTTAACATTTATGAATCTACTATCTACACCTTGAGTGGAAGTCAAAAAACAATTGAGAGAGTGAGGATTAAAAGAGGTTTATTATGGAAATTATTGATCGAGCGACTCTGCAACAACAAATAGCCAATACACCGGACAGTTACTTGCGCCCCCTCCTGGCGGCGCTTTATCTGGAAGGCCTGGAATACCAGACGGCGATTGATCTCTGCCGGGAAGATTTAAACATTCATCCCTTCTCAACGATAGGACATTTTATTTGGGCTTTGACAGCTCTGGCGATGAATGATCCGAACCAGGCCGCCACTCATTTACGGGAAATAATTCAGATTGATGGGAAATTTTTACAAGCCTATTACAAATTAACCGAACTAGGGGAAGATTATCTTACTCAAGCAGAATTGAAATATTGTTATGAAAAAATTCGTGACCTAAATCCCTATGATGATGAGAGTGCCACCCAATTAGCCGCTTTTCCAGTCGAGCTAAAATCCCAAAAACCGCAGTTGCAAGCTGAACTGGAGCAAACTGATCAAATCGAAGAATCCATCGAACAGGCGATTCCGGCCGAGCCAGCCGAATCAGCCCCAGAAGTTGATCCGATCACCGGCGCTATTCGTCTTTCCCAATTTTTTGAATCAATAAAAAAATCTACTGAATCACCAAAATCTCCTGAGATTCAACCTTCGCCCATCCCGGAAGAGGAAGCCCATTTCGGGCCGATCGAAAAAACGGAGATTGAATCCGAACCGACAGTGGAAACGGAACCAACAATCAGTTTCGATGAACCCATTGCAGAAGAACCTCAGGCTGAAGAATTGTCCGGTTCTTCCTCAGTTAGCGATTTGTTCAACCGTTTGCGAGAAAAGCCATTTGAGGAAGTTCAGAAAGAAGATTGGATGCAGGAACACTTAGCCAGTCAGACGCCGTCGCCCGAATCGCCGATTATCGCTGAATCCGAAAAACCGGCTGTCGAACATCAAGTAGCCCCCCAGGCTGAGAAAGAAACAAAAGCAACGAACATTCCGGCTGAAAGCGAGGCGATGGTAACTCCTAAAGTTCCGTCCACCAAAGCCGGCAAAGCCAGCCCAAAAACGAAGTCTGCTTCTAATAAGCAACGCCCACCGCGCCAATCGAAAAAAAGCACCGCCGCGCCTGGGAATATTTCATTTCCCATTCCAACCTGGACATTGGTTGATATTCTAATGAAGCAAAAACTCTATGAACAGGCGCTCAGCATTCTCGATATAATCGAATCTAAATCTAAAAGCGAAAAAGACCAGGCCAAAATTCAGGCCAGCCGGGCGAAAATCGTACAATTGATGGCTGAGGAACAAGCCGGCGAAGCGTAATTTCAGCTGAAGACATATTTAAAAAGTGCTGATAAGTCCTTTTAAGTTCTATTAAGACTCTCGTAGTCATTTTTATTTCTTATAAGTACTTAAAAATGCTTAAAAGAACTTAAAGGTCTTCATATTTTCTTTGAATGTATAATGGCATGGTTGTGTGAATGAATGGTGGTTATATCCCAGCCTTATTTTGTCTCCTATTCACCCTTCCTCCTCTTTTCCTCTTTTCTCAGCCTCAGCTTTGCTCTTGGCGTCTTTGTGCCTTTGTGGTTAAATAGCCAGGCGATTTAATTTTGGCTTTTAGTTGTTTTAAATTATTCTGAAGAAGTAGATGAAATTATTTTTTGCAGGTCTGGCTCGGATCGTCGAGTTTTAAACATGTCAGAAGATTACGAGTGACTTTGTCCGGAATTTCCTCGCATTGGTCAGCCAGGCGATAAATTTCAATCGTTTTCTTGATTTTGTTAATGTAAACTTCGCAATTCGGGCAGGCTTCCATATGATCGCGGATAATTTTGCAGGGAGCGGAATTCAAATCGCTACCCATATACTCGCAGATTTCTCGGAGAAGTTCTTCGTCTAATTTCATGGCTGCATTTCGGCTTTTAACATTTTTTCCAAATTTTCTTTTAGGAAATTACGAGCCCGCATCAACCGAATTTTAGTATTGGAGGGTGTGATTTGCAAAATGCGGCTAGTGTCTTCGGTTGATAATCCATGTAAATCGCGCAGAATGAAAACTGTGCGATATTTTTCGGGTAATCGTTCAATCAAACGATCCAATTTTTGGCGAAAGAGCGGATCATTGACAATATCGTAATCGAAATCAGGCCATTCGCTGGCGGCTTCGGAACTTACTCGTTCAAAATCGGGATCGTCGAGCGAAATGTGCTCATATTTGCGTGGCTTGGACTTTAACTTTCGCAAACCGACATTCATTGCGATGCGATATAGCCAGGTATAGAAAGACGATTTGCCCTGAAACTGGTTTATCTTTTTCACCATAATTAGAAACGTTTCCTGTAAAATGTCCTCAGCATCCTGATGACTACCAGTTAAACGCAAACCGAGATGATAAATGCGATCGCTGTAATTGAGAACCAACTGTGATAAAGCCGCTTGGTCGCCCTTTTTGGCGCGGGCAACTATTTCTTCTTCCGGTAGGTTGCTTTCCAACGGTGGTAAATTTAATGAATAACATTGTCAAATCCATTGGTATTTTAATCGCGCTCATCCGGTTTCGGCTGGTTAGCTAAAATTTATGATTTTGACCGGTTTATTCAGGCGACTGAGAACTTCGCGAACGAATTTCTGATCTTTTTCTTTTAAAGGCATAACAACTCCATCTTTTATAGATGTCCTATTTACTGATTGTTTTTTAGATAGAGTAGTAATGGCGAAGTTACATTACGACTTTAATCTTTGACGCGGGGTTACTAAGTCTTTAGCAAATAGGTGTCATTACCAGATTTAACTTATATCAATAATGTTCAGCTGAAATTTTAAGTCAGTGCCTGGCGGATAGCGCGAATATATTCGGGAGTTGTCCCGCAACAACCGCCAACGATTTCGACTCCGGCCTCTTTGATAGTGACAATGTTGCGGGTATAAAAGGCGACATCTTCCGGATAATGGAGGAGGCCGTTTTGCAGAATTGGAATGCCGGCATTCGGCTGAATAACCACCGGAACAGATACGGCCGAGCGGATTATTTGGGCCAGGCTGACCATTTTTTCACTGCCGATCGAACAATTGGCGCCGAACGCCGTGGCGCCGGCTTCGATTAGCTGGTGCATGCTTTCTTCCACCGAATTGCCCATAATGGTCACGAAACCGGTCGGGCTTTCGACGAAAGTCATCGTCGCAAAGATCGGCTTGGCAGACACCTGCTGAATTCCTTTTAATGCCGCTAGAGCTTCATTTAGGTCGAACATTGTTTCAATTATGAATAAGTCAACGCCAGCCGCATCGAGAAATCTGGCCTGCTCGGCATAATTAGCGGTGGCTTCCTCGATACTAAGCTTTCCAAAAGGGGCTAACATTTCGCCGGTTGGCCCAATGTTACCGGCGATTAAAGTAGTCGGCTTAGCTGCGACGCGCGCCATTGCAACCATCCGACGGTTGATCTCAGCGGCACGTTTCTCCAGACCGGCTTTCTGCAATTTCAGAGGAGAAGTCCCAAAAGTATTGGTCGTGAGAACGTCTGCCCCAGCCGCGACGTAATCGGCGTGGATTCCGGTTACTACTTTCGGGTGCTCCAAACACCACAATTCGGGTAAGATTCCTTCTGGCAAACCTCTCAGCATCAGAAGCGAACCGAAAGCGCCATCGAACAATAAACCTGCTTCTTTAATCCGGGCCAGTATATCCATAGCATTTACTCTCATTCTAAAACAAATGTATAAATCCGAGAAATAGAAAGCAATTTTAAAATTGACCTGAATTATGTCGATAAATAACTTTGACAAAATGAACTACTCATTTTTAACTGTTGTGGTTAAGGCTTATTTTCACTGGAGTAAACAGATAATAACGATTGCCTCTCACGTTAAAATAAAAAATTTGGTCATGGTATAAAAAAGTATTGAAATTTTAAATTGGCATATTATATTTAATTAAGTTTTTTGTCTTTTGGGATTTTAGTAGGATTGATTATCCCCTCAGTTTGATTGGCTCAGAATCCTGGCGTTGCTTTTTGGCATTGTTTGACTAAGTGTTGCGTTTTGAATGTTAATATAAATCGGTACGATGATGTATCACTTGTCTATAAACGATGACCGAGGATTGATATGCGCTTTGGCCCAAAAACACATTTCTATTTATTTTCTATTTGGAAATCTTTCTTTGTCTATTTTTATTTTAAGATAGGTACTCAATTAAATGGCATTTATTCCTAAACATAGATTCGCCAACATTACTTTTTCTCCATATCTTTAAGTTTTAGTATGAATAAAAAGTTACATTTTTATATTTTTGTATTTCTATTCTCGTTTTTTTGCATTAATTGTGGAAAAGAAAAATGCCTTAACTGTCCAGAAGACCTTGAACCGGGAAGACGTGATTATATATGGACTGTCGATACTCTCAAAGCAAATCCGTGGGATTTGTTTTATTTATTCAGTTTATGGGGTAGTAGCCCGACAGATATATGGGCCACCGGTTCAGGCGGAGCTTCTGATGTAACTTTATGGCATTATGATGGAGTAAGTTGGACACGTGATCTTTCATGTCTCTCTAGCAATATGATGTGTGTCTTTGGTTTTGCTCAAAACGATGTATGGGCTTGTGATGCACCAGGAGGAAGAATTTATCATTATAATGGAACGCATTGGTCAGTAGCATATATATACGATGGTGCAGGTTCAACAAGGCTTGGTCTGGACGATATATGGGGAGATTCACCTGAGAATATTTATGCAGTTGGAAGTATAGATTCGATTACTGGAGAGGGATATAAGTGTGTTATAATGCATTACGACGGAAGTACTTGGAAATTTGTTCCTATTCCTAATAGTAAGGTAGGATTAAATAGAATACGACGTGGAATTAAGGAAAGCAATAAATATTACATATCGGGCACTCGTTTTGAAAGTACCGGCGATACTGCTAAAGTATTCGAACTTGACGGCAATTCTCTGAAAGAAATTTACAGTGGAAAAAGGGGAATAAATGTAAATGAAATTAATGGAAGACTATATTTTACACAGGCAGGGGAAAAACAGATACTGACATATACAGATTCTGATTTTCAGGTATGGAAGGACTTTTCAAGCACAGATATTACCTTGGGACTTCTCTGGGGGAGTAACGAAATGGATATATTTACTCAAGCATTTAAATCTGGGATATATGGAGTTGGGCATTATAATGGAACCGACTGGGTCTTATTGTATCAAATGACAGAACCAATTTCTGATATTCTGATATTTAAGGAAGATCTATTTATTCTTTATGACAATAACGTGATTGTCCATGGAAAACTACCATAATGGAGGGAATACATCGACTAAAAAAAGACATAACAAATAACAATCACAATAGTATTGTCAACGCTATTGTAATTCGTAGAAATATTTATTAAGGCTGGTCACCTTTTTCCAATTAGAATTAAATGTTTTTACTGTCTCTTTAATGCTTTTATTAAAAGGAGGAAATTATGAAAGCGTCAAACGTCATTAAAATCATCGCTAGCATAATGACAGTGCTACTTTATACCCAAGGAAGCTCTGCTCAAATTGCTAGAGTTGATAGTATTCGACAGATATCGAGATTGTTATACCAATCTGTCGAGCAAATTACCATTATGCCGAACGGAACACCCAGTTCAATACGGGGAACGTTAGCACGCAATACCGACGTCACTGATTTGACTCAGGCAAAACAATTCCTTCGTCATTCAAAGTCATTGTTTCGCATCAGCGATACGTATGATGATTTTACACTGAAAAAAGTGACAAAAGATGATCTTGGTATGACGCATGCAAAATTACAGCAAATATACAAAGGAGTTCCGGTATTTGGTTCTGAACTGATTCTGCATAGCGACGCCGTCAACACGATCAAAGCTGTGAACGGAAGATTTACACCTGATTTGAGTCTCGATGTAACGGCGAGTATATCGTCTGAAAATGCCTTAAATATAGCACTTGCCGATCTCGGTCCCGCAGAATATCGCTGGCAAAATGCATTACAGGAGAAAATCATAAAGGATGTATATCAAGACGCAAACCGAACCTGGGTGCCGAAACCGGAATTAGTCATCGCTCCACGAAAAGGGGATTTTAAAAACGGAGAATATCTGCTTGCCTGGAGAATGATGATCGCTACCGATGGTGCAAAACTCGGCAATTGGATGTATTTCATTGATGCAAAAACAGGTGAAATTATACACAAATTCAACGGTATGCCGAATGCAGTTGGATATGGTGTCAGTAATTACAGTGATACTGTGCAAATAAATACCAAGTGGACAACATCTACTTATGAAATGATTGATACAGTACGATTGATAAAAACGTATACTGCAAACGGGCAACAAGTATATCCAGGAACTCTAATAACAGATTCTGATAACTTTTGGGATCAAAATAAATCGGCATTTGATGTACATTGGGGATTGACTAACTTATATTAAATTGAAACTCTGAAGGAAATTTGACATGAAAATAATTAAAGTCGGACTATTAATAATAATCATGGGCGTTTTTTCTTATGGGGAAAACCTAAAACTCTTTAATCCTGGTTTTAAGGTTGGGATGAATTTTGCGAGACAAAACTTTACCAGTCTTGACCCGATTAAATATTTATATCGTCCTGGATTTGATGTGGGTTTGTCAAATACGATAACCTTTAAGCCCCATTTTTTCCTCCTAAATGATTTTTACTTTTCCTGTACAAATTCTATGGTCAAATATTCACCCGCTGCTGCTGTAGGTCCTTGTTATGCTAATTATAAGAATAATTACTTAAGATTATCGAATAACTTGGGTTTATACATATTTGAAAAACTAGGAACCTTTATAGGGATAGATATTGGATATCTTATAAAATCAAAACTAACAATTTATGATAGGGAAATTGGTAATATTGAATTAAAAGAAAATATGAAAGGTAGTTTTCCTGATTTTGATTTCATATTAGATATTGGGATAAATAAAAATTTCAATATTCTTAATCATATATATTCTTTTGAGGTTAAACTATTAAAAGGACTGACTCAATACCACGATGATTGGATAAAGATTGATTTTAAGAACTATTATCTTCAGTCAAATATTGGAATAATTTTTTAAAATTATGGAGAATTAAAATGAAGAAAATTTTTATTTATACCGTATTATTTTCTCAAACGCTTCTACTATATGCTATTACACCTCCAGATGATCCTATGTTCTCAAATCAGTGGAATTTATCAAAAATAAATATCTTAGAGGCCTGGAATGTTACAACAGGGAATCCTACAATTAAAATAGCAGTAATTGATAATGGTGTTGACATTGCCCATGAAGATTTATTTGATAACCTGGTAATAGGCTATAATGCCGTTAATCCTGGTGAAGATCCAGATCATTCATGTGTTCCTTGTTATCATGGTACTGCAGTTGCCGGTATTGCCGGCGCTACTACTAACAATGCGCTTGGTATTGCGGGTGTTGCGTATAACTGTAAAATCATGCCTGTGAAATGGATTCAGGGACTTTATTCACAATTAATTCCTGATGATAATAGTATTCCGGTCGATGCAATAAATTGGGCAGTTAGTAACGGGGCTGATGTAATAAATATTTCTTGGGAATTTAATAATGTCCCAGAAATTACAAATGCCATCAATTCAGCTGTTTCAAATGGTAGAAGTGGCAAAGGGTGTATAGTAGTTTGTGCTGCAGGTAATGACGGTGATATTATCTATCCTGCTACCCTTTCAAGTGTAATATGTGTTGGAATGACAAATTCTAGTGATGGTAGAATCTCAGGTAGTGGTACTGGTACAGAATTAGATATTATGGCTCCTGGTAAAGTACCCACTTTAGATCCGATGACTCCCTATTTAAGTTATGGCAATACGAATACAGGATATGATAATGAAACAAATGCGGGGACCTCATATGCATCACCACATGTGGCTGGAGTTGCGGCATTGATGTTATCTGCCAATTCCGAATTAACTCATACTCAAGTAAAGGAAATATTGTATCGTACTGCTAAAGATTTAGGAGATGGAGGCTGGGATTCTCATTATGGTTGGGGTAGAGTAGATGCCGGGAAAGCAGTAAAAACTGCAGCACGATTATTTACAACAAGTGGCCAGTTAATAGAAGATGAATTTTGGTGGGGAAGTGTTACCCTAACCAACAATGTAACTGTTCCTGCTGGTATTAAACTGACAATACTTTCAGATGCACTTGTAAATTTTAACGGCCATAATCTTACTTCATCGGGGGGAACAATTTCTTTATTAAAGGGAGGAATAATTACCTTAAATTCAGCAACATACGTTGATTTTCCAGTTAGCGGCAGTACTACATATGAAGTAAATGGAATAAATGTTGGTACAACCTTCAACGGCATTGGACAATCTATTAAAGCTAATCCTCCATCCGGTTATGGTTATGGATGGAGCGACGGCGTTGGAGGGAATTACAGATATATATATGATGATGTAACAGTTAATGCAAAACTAAAGGCTCTTCATAAATCCACTACCATGACCGCTTGGGATAACACCAGCCAGCGGAAATTAATCCAGACATTAGCTGGCGGAAATCCTCGCTGGCTTCATCAGGTTTACGCCAGCGCTGGCCACGTTTGGATCGAGCATTCCGGTGATGGCGGAAGCACCTGGACGCTTGGAAACAATGGACAGCCATTAGACGGAACTGCCGGTGGTAAGTGTCCTTCGATCGCTTTTACAACCCATAATCAGGGTTATGTAATTGATAATTATATCGGAGTCGTCTGGCAGGAGAAATATGGTACGAAGTACAAAATCAAGGGCAAGATATTTAACCAATATGGTGATGTCAATTCGGCGCCAACTCCCTATAACCAGGTGACCACATTATTTACTGAACCGAGTGATGCTTATGATAATGTGAATGCCAATCCCAACCTTGTTATGTACGTAGGATATGCCAGTCCGTACTTTCTGACATTTGAGAGAAAAAGCACCAGTGGTAGTTTACAGCCGGGTATCAACTGGCTTTGTGGTTATACGGAAGATAGTGGACAAAGGTTTTTAGGTCCTTTTGGATTGCCGGACGATCAGGGGCTTATTACGGGAACTAATTCCAGCACAACGAACGTGCAACTTTCTAGAGTTTCTAGTGATCTTGATTTTTGCATTAATCTTGTAGAACAGGCCGGAAGATATTCGGTTGTTTTCAATGGATCGAAACTGGCAAGTGGAGAATATATTGTGAGAATGCAATCGGGTGATTTTTCAAAAACCATAAAAATATTGCTGATGAAGTAGCTGGTTAACTTCTTATTATGATAGGAAAGCCCGATTGATAGTCGGGCTTTTTTATTTTTGGGAGTTACCATGTCTATTTACCCAAGGCATTTTTATGAGAAAAAAGATTTTAATTTTTAGGTCATATTTTAGCTAAATAAAAAAAATTTGCAATCTCAATTGGATTCTTCTTCTGCAATTTGAAATTATCTGACAATGTTGTATTTTTGACCGCTTGTCAATTGATAATTAAGGATCGAAAATGAAAGGTTATTTCTCATTAGTTTTGCATAGTCACCTGCCGTATGTCATTAACCACGGCGAATGGCCGCACGGTATGGATTGGCTCTATGAAGCCGCGGCTGAGACTTACCTTCCGCTTTTGCGGGAATTCAATAGCCTGGTTGCCGATGGCATTAGTCCGAACATTACGATCGGAATTACGCCGATCTTAGCCGAGCAATTAGCCGCGGAAAGATTCAAGGATGGTTTCATTGATTATCTGAAGATTAAAATCAAAGCCGCCCAGGAAAACCGAGAAGAATTCGCGACAGTCGGCAATCTGCATCTGGAAAAATTAGCTGGAATGTGGGAAAATTATTACCAGAGCCTGATTGACGAATTCAATTCTTTGCCAAATCGCAATATTATCCAGGCTTTCAAGAAACTCCAGGACGGTGATCATCTCGAGATAATTACTTGTGCCGCTACGCACGGCTATCTGCCTTTATTAGGCAACGATGAAGCCATAGATGCTCAAGTTCGAATCGGCAAAGAAACTTACTGCCGCCATTTCGGACGTGATCCGCGCGGGATGTGGTTGCCGGAATGCGCCTACCGGCCGAGTTATCAATGGTCATCGCCGATCAAGGAATATCCCAAAACCTTTATGCGGCGGGGCATCGAGGAATTCCTTTTCAAGTACGACATCCAGTATTTTATAGTTGATAAACATCTAATTCTGGGCGGTAAAAACCGAGGCGTTTACATTGATCGTTATGAATCGCTGAAGCAACTCTGGCAACAGTTTGAGAAGAACTGGAAGCCACCGGCTGAGGAAAAGAATCGCTCGATTTACCAGCCTTATTTGGTGTCTTCGACCGGAACGGGACGAGTAGCTGTGGCTTATGGCCGGCACGAAGAATCGTCGTTGCAGGTCTGGAGCGGCGAGTGGGGCTATCCGGGAGACGGCCGCTATCTGGAATTTCATAAAAAACATTTCCCCGGCGGACATCGCTACTGGCGGGTGACCAGTGCTAAAGCTGATTTAGCCGATAAACAGGAATATGTGCCGGAAAATGTGGAAGAAGCTCTCGAAAACCAGTCCGATCACTTCGTCGAAGTCCTTAGAAATTACCTTTTGAAAAATTATGAGGAAAGCGGCAAAACCGGCGTTCTGACGGCGCCGTTCGATACGGAACTATTTGGACACTGGTGGTTCGAAGGCCCACGCTGGCTTGGTAAAGTCTTGCGGAAGATTAACGCCAATCCGGATATTCAAGCAATTTCACTCGGCAATCATTTAGCCAAGAATCGTCCCACTCAGGTGATCACAATGCCAGAAGGTAGTTGGGGGCAGGGCGGTTTTCACTATATCTGGCTAAATCAATGGACCGAATGGACCTGGAAACATATTTATGCCGCCGAAGATCAAATGGTCGAATTAGCCGAGAAATATCGTGAAACCGGTGATGCCACTCTGCGTCGCATTTTGAATGATTTAGCCCGTGAACTGCTATTGCTGGAAAGTTCCGACTGGCAGTTTCTGATCAGCACCTGGAGTGCGCGGGATTATGCCGAGAATCGCGTCGGTGTGCATCGTGACCAGTTCCAGAACATTGTTAGAATTTTAAATGATTACGTAAACAACGGCCGGCTTTCCGAAACGGATCGAAAATATTTAGAACGTATCGAACGAGTGGATGACATTTTTCCGGGTCTTGATTTTACTTATTGGTGTAAACTCCCGAAGGAAACTGGACCGGTTGTTTCTAATAACAGCTCGAAATGAATATTATTTTTATTGCTGCTGAGGCTTCTCCATTTGCCAAAGTGGGTGGCTTGGGAGATGTAGTCGGTGCATTACCACCGGCGCTGGCGAATCGTGGATTTTCAGTCAAAGTCATAATCCCGGGCTATCGCTCGACCTGGAACTATAAAACCGAGCCATTAACGCAATTATCGAATCTTACAGTCACGTTGGGTAACCGCGTGGTCGCAAGCCAGGTCCGGCGTTGGCAAAATCCAGCTCAGGCTCAGCACGAGGTCTATTTTATTGATAATCCGGAATATTTTGGGCAACGCGATGTCTATTGCGATGAAAACGGCAAGCCGTATTCGGATAATCCGGAACGCTTTATCCTCTTCCAGAAAGCCGCTTTAAAGTTAATCGCCGAGACTCGCTGGTCACCTGATATCATCCATTGTCATGATTATCATACGGCATTGATACCGGTTTATCTTAAAAAGAATCTGGCTCAAGTTCCGCCATTCAATACGCTAAAGAGTGTCCTGACCCTGCACAATATTGCCTATCAAGGCGATTGCGAAATGCAGTTGAAGGAAATCTGTGATTTGCCGGAGGAACTCTTTATGCCGATGGGAGCATTAGAATGGTATAATCGCCTCAATCCCCTAAAAGGCGGCATTATTTTCGCCGATGCCGTTACGACCGTCAGTCCAACTCACGCTCGCGAAATTATGACGGATGAGGAATTGGGAGCGGGAATGGGTGGGGTTTTAGCCAATCGTCCCACTCCGGTGCTGGGAATTTTGAATGGCATTGATACAGCGGAATGGAACCCGGTGACAGACGTTTATCTTTTTATGCCTTATTCGATTAGCAATTTAGCCGGGAAAAAAGTCAATAAAGTGAAATTGATCGAAATTTTGGGGTTAAATCCAGCGCTGGAATCAAGGCCATTATTGGGAATAGTTTCACGTTTGGTGGAACAAAAAGGTATTGCTCTTTTGATTGACGGTTTGGAAAAAATTCTGAGTTTAGGCGCCGGCTTTGTCATTCTGGGCAGTGGCGAGCAAAATTATCAACGGGAATTAAAGCGCCTGGCAAATCAATTTAGTGACCGAATGGCGGTGAAATTTGACTACGATAATGTTTTAGCGCACCGAATTATCGCCGGAAGTGATCTTTTCCTAATGCCTTCCCGTTTCGAACCGTGCGGAATAACTCAGATGTATGCGCTGAACTACGGCGCGGTGCCGGTGGTGCATCATACCGGCGGTCTGGCAGATACGGTAATTCCCTGGGACGGTAAAGATGGCAATGGTTTTGCCTTTCGTGAATATCGGGCGGAGGCTATGCTTAAAACCGTTTGCGAGGCCTTGCAGGTTTTTGAAAAACCTGATGAATGGAGAAAGATAATTATCAACGGTATGAGCGCCGATTTCTCATGGGACAGAGCCGCTACCAAATATATAGCATTGTATGAGAATCTCATTAATAACAAGATTTGAGTAACGTCAAAAAGAATCAGTCATTGCAAAAGCTGATAAGTGAAAAAACACTGCACCTTTGGTTATTATTTAAAAAATATCCGCCAATTAGCGAGCAAAGTAGATTTCAACTTGGTTATAAATTAAAATGAAAGGGAACGTGTCGAACTAATAATGAAGACGGTCGTAATGAAATTTGGAGGCAGTTCGGTGGCGGACACTACGCGACTGCGTCAGGTGGCTGAAATTGTCGTCCGGCGTCAGCAAGCTGATAATCGGGTGGTCGTAGTCGTCAGCGCTATGGGTAAAACGACCGACGCCTTGATTGCCCAGGCGCGTGAAGTCTCCGCCAACCCTCAACAGCGCGAACTCGATATGCTGGTTACTGCCGGTGAACGCATTAGTATGGCTCTTTTGTCAATGGCGATTCAGGAACTGGGCGGTAATGCGATCTCTTTTACTGGAAGTCAAAGTGGCATTATCACCGAGCCGACTCACCAGGGCGCTCGTATTCTTGAAGTTAAGCCATTGCGCCTGATCGAAGCTCTTGAGGAGGGCTATATTGTAATCGTCGCCGGCTATCAAGGCGTTTCAACGACTAAAGAAATTACGACCCTTGGTCGCGGTGGTTCGGACACTACGGCGGTAGCTTTAGCCGCTGCGCTCGGCGCCGATACTTGCGAAATTTACTCGGATGTTGATGGAGTTTATACAGGCGACCCGCATATTTGTCCCCAGGCTCAATTATTGCGCGAAATTCCCTACGAGGTTATGCAAACAATGGCGCTTGCTGGAGCGAAGGTGCTGAATGCCGACGCTGTCGAATTTGCCAAAAAGGCTGGAATCACAATCCTGGCTCGCAAAACCGGAGACAGTAGCGGTCGTGAGACAAAAGTTCATAATACCGCCATTGGTTCCGGCGTCACGGCGGTTGTTCTAGCCGAGAAAGTCTCCCAGATTAATGGCAATGGGCGTTTGTCTGAACTACTGGTGGAAATCAATAATGCCGGAGGACGGATAATGGCTCTGCACCGGCGAGAAACTTTTGATTTACTGGTAGATCGAACCGGCATTCCGGGAGGTGATGCCGATCGGGTGGCTCAATTGGCTGAAGCCGTCGGATTCTCGGCCAAAGAGGTGGCGGTTGTTACCGTGGTGGGCAGTGGTTTAGCATCGCGCCCTCCACTTTTTGAAAAGGTGAAAGTGACTTTATCCGAAATTGATATTTCCATTCTCGCTGTTTTTGCGAACGATTTAGCACTTAGTATTGTGGTTGAAACGACGTATGCCACCGACGCAGTTAAAGCGTTGCATCAAGCGCTTATAATCGGTTCATGAAAGTGCCGATCGAGTCAATTTTGTAAAAAAATTTTATAGTTAAAAATGACATTAATCTGTCAAAGAAATTTCCCTATTAATTTTTACAGATTGCGCAAAATTATTTTCATTTATTTAATTGGTATTGGCCTTCAGTGAATGTCTTTTTAGCGTAGGAAAATGAAGATTTACTTGATTCAGCCGCCTATCGAGGATTTTTATACGACGCCTATCCGGAATATTCCGCAAGGACTATTAGCGCTGGCGGCGAATTTACCCAAATATGAAGTCAATCTGCTGGATTTGCGTTCAGGAGCGCGCCGAGAAATCGTTCCGCCGCTGGAATTGGCTTCTGTTCGACAATTTTATCGGCCGGAGGATGCTTCCCCTTTTGGCCTTTATAAAAGGTATTATCGCTTTGGACTGGGTGAGGCTGAAATCAGGCAAACTCTGCCAAGGGATGGCGATTGCTACCTAATTTCCAGCCTTTTTACGACTTACGCCGAAACAGTTTTTGAACTAATCCGCTTGATCCGTGAAATTGTCCCTGAATCGAAAATTATTATAGGCGGCGCGGCGGCAACTATTCAACCGGTAGAATTTTTAAAGCAAGGCGCTGATTTTGTTATAAGGGGTGAAGGCGAATTGGCTTTGCCATGTTTGTTGAATGAGTTGGTAAAAACCCAACCGTCATTGTCTCAGATTCCGAACCTGGTCTGGCGGAATGATAAAGGTGAGATCCGAGAAAATCCAGTGCAATTGATCGAAGACCTGGATTCCCTGCCGTTTGCCGATTATCGAACGCCGGGCACTCCACCCTATTATTTTCAACAGAAACCGCATGCTATGCTTATAACCAGCCGGGGTTGTCCGCATCGTTGCTCTTTTTGTTGTATTCATCAGACGATGGGTTCGCGCTACCGCCTGCGATCGGTGGAAAACGTTCTGGATGAAATGGCTGACAAAATCGCGCAAGGATTTCGTTCTTTCGATTTTGAAGACGATCATCTCGGAGGTGAACGTGACTGGTTTCTGGCTTTGCTGAAGGGAATAGCGGAACGATTTGCCGGTTTAAATTTGTCATTACAAGCGATGAACGGGATCACTGCCAATAATCTGGATGAGGAAATTTTGAGTGCTATGTGGCGAGCTGGTTTCCACTCACTTAACTTAGCCCTGGTGACGCCATCGGAAGCGCGTCAAAGACAATTGGGACGACCTTTTGGTACTGAGCAGTACCTTGAGGTGGTCGAATATGCCAATAAGTTGGGATTTTTCATTACGACTTATCTCATTATCGGCTTACCGGGCGATCGAGCAGAAGATTTGCTGGAATCAATTCTTTTTTTGGCGCCTTTGCCAGTTTTGATTGGACCGGCTTTGTTTTATCTGGTGCCAGGTACGGCGTCGTTTTACCAATTTTTACGGTTCGATCAAGTGCCTGCGTCGGCTCTGTGTTATCGTTCATCTTTCTACCCGATTGATGGTAAGGAATGTAGCCGGGTAGCGGCTATGACCATTTTCCGCATCTGCCGGATTTTGAATTTTATTCGCGAGGTGATAGATAGCGAGAAAAAGCCGCCCTGTCCCAAAATCGAATCAGATCGGATTTTTCTGGAGAAGAATTTGAACGGTCGCCAAAATCAAGTCAGCCTCGGATTGGGCTTGCTCAAATTATTGTTCGAACGCGGTATTCTCTACGGTACCGGGCGAAAAGAGAGAGATTTTTATCCAATTATAAGAGAAATATACGACCAGGCGCTTATCGAACAGTTTTTGAATTCCGCCTGGCAAATAAGTGGCTTACGTCGCCCGATTATTTTACAAAAGGGTGAGTTTGTCAAAGGTTTGCTTTTAGACTAATAATTTTAGAATTGCTCTCAATATTTACTGCTTTTATCTGATAGAAAAATAGACTTCTTAATCCCCTCAGGGGAATAACTTTTTTAATTCCAATAACCTACAATACCTTAACCGCTACGCGGTATGAGAAAAAATCAGACTTATGTTAAGCCGAATCATCAGCCATTGATTTAACGATTGAAACATTTTCCTTTCGGCTTGATACAAGTCGGTATTTTCTTAATCCCCTCGGGGAATAACTTTTTTAATTCCAATAACCTACATTACCTTAACCGCTACGCGGTATCAGAAAAAAGGGGAAATCTTGTCAATCCTGTCTATAAATAAAAAATCTTGTCCCGCCGAGCGGGACTCTCTCTTCTGAGACTCCTCTGGAGCCTTCGGAGTCAATCTTGTCTAAAAACTCTATTGCTCATACTGATAAAACCAATTTGGCTCCACTTCACTTCGTTGAAAATTGGTTTGGCTAATATTGATCACTACTCAGTTATTAAAATACGACGTTGTCTTTGGGGCGCGTCTTACCGATTTCATTGTGAATTTGACAATATTCGGTGGGAACAGTTTGTTTAGTGAAAACCTCAGTCTCGATCGGACAGTAAGTGGATGGCAGGAGTTTAGTTTCGGAACAGATTTGGACTTCGACAATTCCGTCCGGACGTACAAAATTCTTAGCTTTCCAGCCTTTTGCATTGTGAGATTCCCGCATAAAATTAGCCCAAATCGGTAAAGCGGCAGCCGCTCCGGATTGGCGATTTCCCAGAGATATGGCTGGGTTGTCCACTCCCACCCAGACACCAGCTACCATATAGGGAGTATATCCGATGAACCAGGCGTCATTGAAATTATTGGTTGTACCGGTTTTACCAGCGGCTGGCAAGCGGAATCCGTAAACACTGCGCGCTCCTGCGCCAGTTCCTACATTGATAGCGGACTCCAGCAAACTGGTTACAAGGTAGGCTGTCTCTTCGCTTAGAACTAATTCCTGACGCGGTTTATACTGCGCAATTGTATTACCATAGCGATCATCAATACGGGTAATAGCGATCGGTTCGACCCAAACTCCGTGATTCTCGAAAATTCCGAAAGCCGAAGTCAATTCGATCGGAATTACTTCACAAGCGCCCAGTGCCAGAGCATCAACCGGTAGAATATTAGTGGTCAGGTGCATACGCTTAGCCAATTCGACGACTGAAGCCGGTGAAATTAGTTCCTGGATGACACGCACGGAAATTAAATTGAGTGACTTAGCCAATCCTTCGCGCAAAGTAGTAAGACCACCGGTTGATAAATCGTAATTTTTAGGAGCCCAGCGGCTACCGTCCGGCATATTAAGTACCACCGGTTGATTAAGTAATTGAGTGGTTACCGGGAAACCATTATCAATGGCGGCGGCGAAGACGATCGGTTTGAAAGCTGAGCCTGGTTGGCGTTTAGCCTGAGTGGCGCGATTGAATTCGGATTCACGGAAATCCCGACCGCCGATCATAGCCAAAATATATCCGGTAGCCGGGTCAATCGCCACCAGCGCTCCCTGAACTACCAGACTGGCTTGCATACTAGGACTCATCGGAATATTACCCCGAATCATTTCGCGCACTTGTCCAAGTGAAATAGTTGTATCTTTTACGAAATCACGCAATTCTGAGGGGTTGCTAAGCAAACGCGCATTAAGGAGATTTTGCTGATATTGCAAATGTCTGGTCAGGGCGGAGTCAGCCGCCGCCTGTATTTTTGAGTCAATTGTGGTATAAATGGACAAACCGTCGCGGTAAATATCAATCCCGAGTTTTTCATCTTCGCGCTGGAGCCATTGCCGAATGTATTCAACGAAATAAGGAGCACGTTCAGGCGGTAATTCCGGTTTGAAAACCTGTAGGGGCGTATTTTTGTAAAGAGCATATTCTTCGTCGGAAAGGTAACCGTATTTGTGCATCCGATGCAGAACAAGGTTACGGCGTTGGTAGGCATTGATCGGATTGCGGATCGGTGAGTACCTGGCTGAATTTTTTATTATTCCGGCTAATAAAGCGCATTCGTCCGGTGTGAGTTGCTCGGAATTTTTATCGAAAAAGCGCTGAGCCGCCGCCTGAATACCGTAAACGCCATGTCCCATCCAGTTGGAGTTTAAATACATTTCGACGATTTCGCTCTTTGAGTACATCCGCTCGATCTGGACGGCAGTCAAAAGTTCTTTTATTTTACGGACAAAAGTTTTTTCAAAACCGATTGATTCATATAACATCCGAGCTAATTGCTGAGTAATGGTACTGGCGCCTTCTTTCTTACTAAGAGTGATCAGATCAATGACCATTGCTCGCGCAAAATCGCGCAAACTGACCCCCCAATGCTTGTAGAAACGACTGTCTTCGATAGATACAACGGCCTGTACCATAGCCGGTGGGATTTTTTCGATCGGGACATAAATGCGATGCTGAGTATATAACTCCTGCAAAATGACCCCATCGGACGAGTAAACTCGTGTAACCAGTTCCGGATTGACTTTTTTCAATTGTTCGATCGAAGGTAAATCCCTGGAAAAGTATAGGCTTACTAAAATAGCTATTATTCCTAAAATTAGATAAACTCCAGTCGAGTAAAGAAATGCTTTCGGCCAGCTTACAAGTTTGGTTTCTGGTTTCTTAGTTACGTGTCCCATCAGATTTACATCGCGCCTATTTAAATGTCATTTTTTGCCAGCTCGATTATTATTTTTTCCATTAAAATAGAATAAACTTTTTTACTTTTATCGGCTGTGATCTGGACTTCCTCGTGGGTTATCGGTGATTCGCTGATACCCGCCGCGAGATTAGTAACTAAACTAATACCGAGCACTTTCAGGCCAAGTCTTTGGGCTGTCACCGCTTCGGGAACAGTGGACATACCGACGACGGTAGCTCCCAATTTGCGAGCGGCCTGGATTTCGGCTGGAGTTTCAAAGCTGGGCCCGAGAGTCCAGCAATAAATCCCCTCCTGTAATTCGATCTTATTGCGGCGGGCGATTTCTCTTACCATAGCGATCATTTCACCGCAAAATGGCGAAGCAGTTTGGCACAGGCCATCCGGCGTAAGCGGTATCTGGGTAAAACTAATATAATCAGTAAGTAGAACTATACTGCCCGGTTTTAAATTTGGATCAATGCCACCGGCCGCATTAGTCAGAATCAGGTAGCGAATGCCGAGGCGGGCTAAAATTTCTACATAAAAGGTTACCTCAGCCAGAGTGCGTCCCTCATAGAGATGAGTCCGCCCCTGGATGGCGATCAGTGGTATTCCAGCGATGTAACCGCTGATGAATTTACCGGCGTGGCCGACAACCGTGGAGGTCGGATAATGCGGGATTTCCTGATGGTCAATTCGGTCAACAATTTCAAGTTGCTCGGCGAAGTAACCCAACCCCGATCCGAGGACGACTGCTATTCTGGCGCTCTGATTTTTCAACCGTTTTTGGAGAAATTCAACCGCCTCAGATATTTTTTCCGGTTCAGCATTTAATCTCATTTTCAAAACGCTCTGTCTATTTAATAAAAATTGCGTCGCAAATTAGACACAATAATTCAACTTGGCAATAAAAACTAACGGTTAGGTGTCGAAATAACCAAACGAAAAGGAAGCCAGGTAAATAGACGGAAGTCTCGAACCCGATAAACAGGCTGATCCGATTGACTGGAAATTTTACAGTTATCGTGAGTGGCAATATTTCCTCGGTTTCCTATCAATTACTACCGCCTGGAAAAAATCTTGCATAGCGCTAACCATCTAAAATTTTATCTCATTGGTAAAAAGTAGTTGATAAAAAAATTTAGTTTTTACTAACTTAATTGCGGATCGAATAATAAGATTGGTAATAAAAATTTGAAAAGAAAAAACTCAGATAGAATCAATAAAACTCAAAAGGAGGAATCAAATGGATCCTTTTTCTTGGTCTTATACTTTCACGATGTATCTTAGGGCTATTGGCTGGGCGATTATAGCCGCAATCGGCTTCTCACTCGGCGTCGGTTTGGCAATCAAAGTCTTCGACCTGCTTTCAAAAGATATTAATGAATGGGAGGAAATTAAGAAAGGCAATATCGGCATGGCGCTGATCATCGTGTCATTGATTTTGATGGTTGGCTTTCTGGTTTACAAAGTCATCTAGTTGTTTTGCGAGATATTCGAGATATTTCTCAAGATTTGGCTTGCCTGAATTGTTTTTACTTTATCCGGCTGAGATGTAAGGGAAAGCTAGTTTAGCGGTACCTGTGATCAGGTATTTTTACCTTCGACCGCTACGATTCAAAGCCGATGATTTTATCCATTTATTTTGATTGTTTTGAAAATTGATCTACTCGTTATATTTTTTGAATGATTAAAGTTGTGCATAAATGCCTGATATTATAAATTTGTTACGATTTGTTGAATTAGAAGAAAAGTCTGATGGAACTTAATAAAATTTTGACACCGCGCTTGATCGTCTATCCTCTCTCGGCTGAAACGAAGGAGGAAGTCATTAGCGTGCTGGTGGAACGCTTATATGATGAGGGATTGATTTCCAATCCAGAAGCCGCTCGCCAGGCGGTTATTGAACGCGAAAAATTGATGACGACCGGAATCGGCAAGGGAGTTGCTCTGCCCCACGGTAAATATCACGAAACAATGGAAGTGCTGGTTTCGGCCGGTGTATCGCCGGAAGGCATTGATTTCGATTCGATCGATGCCCAACCGGTACATATCTTTATTCTTCTCCTGACTCCCGAGAGATTTCCCAGTAAGCACCTGAAATTGCTCAGCAAATTGTCGCGTATGCTGAATAACGCCAATTGTCGGTCCGAAATCTTAGCCGCCCAATCAGCGAATGAAATCGCCGAAATTTTTTATAAATATGATTCTCAGGTATAGAGGTTAGAAATGCCGTTTTGTCCCCGTTGTTTATATGAATATGTCGAGGGTACCCAAAAGTGCGTTGATTGTAATGCTAAATTGGTCGCCCACCTACCGGAAGAGAAAATGGCTGATGTCAAGTGGTTTTGTCTCGGCATTTTATCGGACATCGTAATGGCCGAGATGGTCAAAGAATCCCTGGAAAATAATGGTATTGAAACTATCCTGAAAACAGACCCGCTCCATACCACTTTTTCGCTGCAAAGTACCGGTGCGACCGGTTCCTACGCTAAATTATTTGTACCCCGCGATAAGAAGAATGCCGCGCTAGATATTCTTAAGTCTATGAGTACTACAGGTTGACCAGCTTGAAACAGAACCAAAGTTTATAATCAAAATGTTGTATCAACGCGTCAAAGGCACTCGCGATATTCTTCCTTCCGAGGTTCATCAATGGCAATTTCTGGAAAATTTCCTGCGCGAATATTTCAAGCGTAACAATTACAAGGAAATTCGTACCCCGGCTTTTGAGGTCACCGAATTATTTACCCGCAGTATTGGCGGTGATACTGATGTGGTTTCCAAAGAAATGTACACTTTCCTCGACAAAGGCGGCACCAGTATTACCTTGAAACCCGAACTAACCGCGCCAGTGATGCGCGCCTATATTCAGAATAATTTAGAGCAAATTGCCCCACTGACTAAACTCTATTACATAGATTCACTTTTTCGGCAAGAACGTCCCCAGAAAGGCCGCTTGAGACAATTTCACCAATTCGGTTTTGAAATCATCGGTTCTCCCCATCCGGAAGCCGACGCCGAAACGATCCAAACCGTTTATGAGTTGTATCGCGAATTAGGTTTGACTGAACTCAATATCAGATTGAACAGCATAGGCGATCGTCTGACGCGTGGCCAATATTTGATAGTTTTACGCAATGCTATCGAACCTTATCACAATGAACTTTGCGGCGCTTGCCAGGAACGACTTCATAAAAACGTCCTGCGTCTTTTTGATTGCAAGGTCGAAATCTGTCAGCAAATTATGGCCGAACATGCTCCTTCGATACTCGATTATCTGAGTAATGATGACCGACTGCATTTTCAGAAAGTATGTCATTTACTCGACGTTAGCGATGTTCCCTATACAATTGATCAATCTCTGGTACGGGGTTTGGATTACTACACAAGAACCACTTTTGAAATTACTTCGCCTCTCTTAGGTGCTCAAGATGCCCTTTGTGGCGGTGGTCGCTATGACCACCTCATCGAAGACCTCGGCGGCCAACCAACTCCGGGTGTCGGAGTGGCATCCGGCATCGAACGCCTCCTGCTTGTTATGGAACAGGTAGGAAGCTTCCCCAAACCGACGAATGACCTGGTTTACGTTATTACAATGAGTGAAAACTCGCGAACAGCCGGCTTTCGATTAGTAACTGAACTACGCCGTCAAAAGATCAATGCTCAAATGGATTTCCTGCGGCGTTCGATCAAAGCTCAGTTGCGCGATGCCGATCGCGAGCAAGCTAATTGGGTAGTAATTATAGGCGAAGATGAGATTTCCCGCAATATGGTTATTTTCAAAGATATGGAAAATGGCGAACAGCGCGAACTGCCCCTCAAAACTGCCGCTGACCAGATTGTCGCCCTTTTGCAAAATAAAACCTGAATTGAATTTACTCCCCGGAAATAAATTCCAGCCGAAGGAATCGAAATGTCCTTTTTGAACCCGGGATTCCTCTGGCTCTTACCGTTGGCTGGCATTCCCCTGCTGATTCATTTACTTGGTCGCCAACGTTTCCAGGTGGTGGAATTTAGCAGTCTGCGTTTTCTAAAAAGTCTTCAGGCTGATGTTCTGCGCCGTCTTAAAATTCGGCAAATCATTCTGCTAATCATCAGAACCCTACTGATTTTATGCCTTATCCTGGTTTTTGCCAGACCATATCGTAGTAGTAAAACTCCCGGAATTTATATGGCAAAAGGCGCAAATCTATACCTCATCGTTGATAATTCAGCTTCGATGAGTTTAAAATGTGATGGGCGAACGCAATTATCCCGAGGCATAGAAGCAATTCTATCGAGCGCTAAAAATATTGATTTCCCGATTAATCTGCACTTGATATTTTCCACGGAAACGGCTGAAATCATCAATCGAACTACGGTTTATAGTCTTTCCGATCTGGAGCGCGAATTGGTTCGCACCCCGGAGACTAATTTCGCCGGGCAATTGCTTCCCGCAATTGCTTTAGCAGTCGAAGATATAATTAAAAACCACGACCCGAGCGGTGTCATCTGGCTTGTGAGTGACTTCCAGGCTGGCAACTGGAATAGAAAATCACCAATAGAACAAAAACTCCTGGAAGAACTAATTGCCAATAAAATCCGGTTAGTGCTTTTTCCAGTTACTGGTGAAGCGGACAACTCAGCCCTGGGCGCGGTCCATTTTAGCGAACAAATTTATGCCAAAGATAAACCGGTTACCTTGCAGAGCACCACAATTAATTGGCGACGACAACCTCAAGAAAATCTGGTTTCACTGTTTATCGAAGAGGAGCGAGTTGCTCAAGCGCTGATTAATCTACCTCCGATGAAAAGCGAGCAGGCGACTTTTGAGTTCATTCCGCTGAATTCCGGGATATTGAGTGGCTATTTACAAATCGAGGATGATAATCTGGTGGTTGACAATCAGCGTTTCTTCATCTTGAATATCCCCGCAACATTACGCATTTTGGTTGTGGGAAGTCGGGCAACCGACGGTGATTATATTATGAAGGCTTTGCGCGCCAGTCCGGATCAGATGATTGAGGCCCGGTTTACCACCACCGAATATCTTGGCAATGAAATCTTGAGCAATTATGACGGTATAATTTTCTCCGAGGTAGCCAATCTAAGTTCAATCAGTCAGAAAAACCTCAGCGAGTACTTGCAGAATGGCGGCGGTATCTTACTCTTTGTGGCTCGTGACTGCACTCCCGAGCAATTCAATGCTCTTTGGGCGGAACGTTTCGGCTTTCCACGTTGGCATAATACTCGGGAAACCGGTGGCGATAGTTATCTCGGCATTGGTAAATATGACTCCCACCATCCCATTTTTCGCGACTTGTGGCCTGAAAAAGTCGGGCCAACCGCTACGCCGCGTTTTTTCAAAGCGCCTGGTTTAGTCTGCGGTGCTAAACATACAATACTGATGACCTTTGATGATAATACACCGTTAATGGTTGAACTACGTAGCGAAGCTGGGCGAGCAGTAATGATGGCTACCGTTCCAAAACCAGACTGGAGCGACCTACCTTTTTCCGGATTTTTCCCGGTTGTCTTGCAACGCCTAACCCAATATATTGCCAGGGGCGCCACTCAACCTCTGAATTACACAACCGGCGATACGGTCAAAATTGCCCGAATTCTCGGTGAAAATTCCATCCCACAGGTGCAAACTCCTTCCGGCCGCCGTTTTAACCCATTGGTTGCACCCAGTCATTTTTCATTTGACAATACAGCTGAAATCGGAATTTATTCCGTGATTCGGGAAGGCGGGATAATTGAAAAATTTGCCGTCAATTTGCCACTCGGCGAGACATCAGCTGAATTTTTTAATGTCGCGGACTATAAAAATTTGATTAAAAATGCGCCGGCTAACATTGCCGTTGTTAGTGAAGCCAGTACGGATGAAATCAGCCAACTGACGTCGAGTCGCGAATTTAGCACGTTGCTGTTGTTTTGCGCATTGTTTCTGGCGATTGCGGAAACACTTATCGGTCGGTTGAACCGCATCGAAATAGGAAATTCACCTGCAGAATGAGCAAGTCACACAATCGCTATAAAAATTTTGCAACCGGCTCTGTCGTTTCAACCGAAAAAGTTCTTCTGGTGGGCATTATTAATTCCAATCAGCCGCGCCTTGTTACTGAGGAACACCTGGCCGAGTTAGAATTACTAATCACTACTCTCGGTTATGAAACGACTGCTAAGCAATTTGTGAATCAAAGAGTAGTTGACCCTGCCTATTTCATTGGTCGGGGAAAAGCCGCCGAGATTCGTGACTTTTTAAAAACTCAAAATATCAGCGAAATTGTATTCGACGACGATCTTTCGCCAACCCAAATGCGTAATTTGCAGGAATTGCTGGATGTCGAAGTACGCGACCGCACCGGCGTTATTCTTGAAATTTTTGCCAGTCATGCCCACACGAATGAAGCTCGTACCCAGATCGAATTGGCCACACTTGAGTATCTCCTGCCACGCTTGACCCGCCGCTGGTTGCATTTGGAACGCCAGATCGGCGGCATTGGCGTTCGCGCCGGATCCGGCGAAACTCAAATTGAAACCGACCGCCGCCTAATCAAGACCCGAATCGCGAAACTCAAAAGCGAACTGGCTGTCATTGATCGTCAGCGTACCGTTCAAAGCCAGCGCCGCGCGAACTGTTTCAAAATTGCCTTGACCGGTTACACTAATGCCGGTAAATCAACGATTCTTAATCTTTTCACTGGTTCTGATGTCTTAGTCGAAGATAAACTTTTTGCCACCCTCGATACAACGATTCGCCAGTTGAATCTCGACGGCTATCCGGATGTTCTGTTGAGTGATACGATCGGATTCATTCGCAAATTACCTCATAGTCTAGTCGCTTCCTTTCGCAGTACTTTACGTGAAATCATAGATGCCGATCTGATTATCAAAGTCGCCGATATAAGTTCACCGCATTGTCTTCAGCAATTGGAGTCAGTCGAAGAAGTTCTGAACGAACTCGGTGTGAGCGACCGCCCATCGTTGATTGTTTTCAATAAAATTGACCGGCTGGATGAAAATGTCTTTAAGATTGCCCAAAAAACTTATCCTCAGGCAGTGTTTATCTCGGCTCTGAACCAACTGCGAATTGACGACCTGGTTCAGGCTCTGGAGCGAGCCGTCGCGCGGGAAGGTCGCTATCTGCGTATTAAAACTCCGTTCGAGGAAGTGACGGACTGCGCCCTAATTCGCAATCACACCACTGTTCAGCGGGAAATCTACGAGGACAATGTGGTAATATTCGAAGTTTTTTGTTATAAAAATGTCTGGAACTGGCTTGCCCGGCAATTGGGTTCCGCTACGATTGTCTTAGAAATGAGATGAATATAACCTGTTAGCGGACTTGTTAATTCGTTATCGGCTGTTTACTTTTAAACCAAATGGAGCGGCGGAATAGATGACCGAAAATGCAGTCCAAATCTTCAAGATAACGGGAGCGTTCTATTCAAAAATGCCAATGATTCCACCTCGAACATTCGGTAAATACTTCATCGCGCTTAAATATGAATAATTTTTCAGGAAAAAGTTTTAGCCTCTTTGGAGCCAGTAGGGTTGGCGTTTCGCTGGCTTATCACATGAATCGGATTGGGTTCAAACCTGAATTTGTCTGGAATCGCCACCCGGAACGTTTAGTTCAGGCTAAGCAGACCGTACCTTTTCAGAATTTCACGACCGATTTGACAGCCGCTTGCCGTAACAAACCGGACTGGATTGTCATCGCCGTAGCCGACGACGCTATTGAGGAAGTTGCGACTCAAATAAGTCAATGTCTTCCAGATTTTAATGCCGTCAAGGTCTTTCACACTTCCGGTTTTCTAAGTTCCTCGGCGTTAAATAGTCTGAAACGCAAAGGCGCTGCTACGGGTTCTCTGCATCCGGTAGTCAGTGTGCCGGATATACCGACCGGCATTCGCCTGCTTGGTCAATGCGTTTACACCTGCGAAGGCGTAATTAGAAAATCATTAGCCGAAATCGTTAGATCAATCGGTGGACAACCCTACTTGCTTAACCGTAAGCAAAAAGAGACAATCCACCTGTCAGCCGTTTTCTTGAATAATTATGTTGTTGCTTTGATCAATGCTATTAAAATACTCAATAGTAAAAATAATCTCGAGCCGTCAAAAGTTCGGGCAATTCTACAACCGATTACCGAGCAAGCGGTTCTCAGCGGTTGGGAAAAGAGCGTCGCCGACGCCCTCACTGGGCCTCTGATGCGTGGCGACTATAAAACGATTGAAAAACATCTTGCTTTACTGGATAATTACCCGGAACTAAAGAAATTATACCAGGATTTCATTGATCTGGCGCTCCAGGTAGTAGCTCATCCGCCGCTGTAAATTTTTTGTTCAATTAATTTTTATTAGACACCGAAAAATGCTAATTCTGGCTTGTGAAGAATTTATTTTTTGAATGTTCGATAGATTCCACTATTTTATATCGTGAGTATATTAAGAGGATTAAAATACGATTTGAGTTTCAACCTAACTTTAATGGCAAATTTTCAATACTGATGACAGCGCATTTTTTATTGAAGACATTTAGCAGAGGCATTTATGGATAAAAAAGAAAATCTCCCGATTGTCATTTACGGTGGCCCGCTATTTGACGGCCTTAATACGGTTTATGAAGACGGCGCTGTTTACATTGCCAATGGAAAAATCGAGATGGTTGGTGACGAATCCGAAGTTTTTCCCCAAATTACTAATACGGAACAAGTTGAGATTTACGACACGCAGGGCAAGGTGATTTTTCCGGGATTAATTAATCTGCATCATCATTTTTATGCGGCGCTGGCGAAAGGGCTTTCTCCGGTTGCGCCCATAACGAATTTCGAAGAATGTTTGGAACAATTTTGGTGGCGTTTCGACCGAGCGCTCGATCCGGAAGCCATCCAATTGGCGGCGCTTTTGTCCTTACTGGACTGCATTCGATCTGGCGTAACTACGATTTTCGACCATCATTCTTCGCCGTCGAATGTCAAGGGCAGTCTCGATAACATCGCCGCAGTCGTCGAACGGAGTGGCTTGCGGGCTTGTCTTTGCTATGAAATTTCCGATCGCAATGGGCCAAAAACTTTCCAGAATGGTTTGGAGGAAAACCTAGCGTTTATCGAATCTCATCGCGATAGCCGACGATTACGGGGAATTCTCGGCTTGCACGCCAACTTTACTTTGTCGGAAAAATCAATAGCTGAAATTGCTCAATACTACAACCCGGAAATTGGAATTCATATTCATTGTGCGGAGGATAAAATTGATGGCGAGTTTTGTCGGGAATTAGGATATAATGGTCCGGTCAGTCGGCTAAAGCATTTTGGATTGCTGGGGAAAAAATCTCTCCTGGCCCACGGCGTTCATCTCGATCAAGCTGAACTGACTGAAGTCGGACAAAGCGGTAGCATTATCGTGCACAATCCCGAATCGAATGCCAATAATGCCGTTGGGCGACTGGATTTGCCCCCGGCAGTTGAAATTCCAATCGGACTGGGTACCGATGGTATAACTTCCGCTATGCTGGCGACCTGCCGCGCCGGTTATTTAGCCCAGCGTCAAGCCGGGATTGCCCACGCCCAAATCCTCGACTATTTACCACAATGTTTATTCAAAACCAATTTTACTTTTGCCAGTCAGTTTTTCGGCTTCAAATTAGGTCAAATTGTACCGGGTGCGGCGGCGGATATTGCAGTTTTCGATTATATACCGGTTACGCCGCTTAATTCGGACAATATTTACCGTCATATCATTTATGGAATGGCCTACGCTCGGGCGGTTATGGTTATGGTAGAAGGTCAGCAGATTTACGCTGACGGAGCATTTTTGACGCTCGATGAAGAATTAATTCATGAAGAAGCTCGCCAGGCCAGTCAGAGGGTTTGGGAAAAATTCAAGAAGTCCGATACAAATAATTTTAAACAACCAGAAATTTGACATTATAATTAACAGGAGGCTATATGACTAAGAGTTTTATGATTATCGTGGTCAATCTGCGCAAAAAAGAGGCGGTCAATGTGCAGAAAATTTTGACAGAATGGGGTTGTTTGATCAAAACCCGGCTTGGTCTGCATGAAGGCGTGCTGGATCAATGTTCGGAAACAGGTTCGATTATCTTAGAACTGGTCGGGGAAAGAGATAAACATATCGAATTAGCCCGCAAACTTAATCTGCTGGCCGGTGTCAAAGCCCAATACATCGAAATTCCCATTGAGATGTAAATTTTCAATATAGAAAGGTAAATAAATGGGTGTTTTAAAGAGAATCGCGATTCTAACCAGCGGGGGCGATGCGCCGGGTATGAATGCCTGCGTGAGAGCTTCCGTTCGAACTGCAATTTATGACGGCATCGAAGTTTTTGGAATTTATAGTGGTTTTGAAGGTTTGATCAATGGTGATATTATTCCATTGAACCGGCGTTCGGTAAGTAATATGATTCAAAAAGGCGGCACTTTCCTTAAAACTTCTCGTAGCGAGGCTTTTCGTCATAAATCAGGTCGTAAACGGGCCGCGGAAAACTTGATTGAATGGGAAATTGATGGCCTGATAATAATCGGCGGAGATGGCAGTTTCCGAGGCACCCACGATCTTTATGAAGAAAGCGGAATTCAGGTTGTCGGAATACCGGCTACTATTGACAATGATATTTATGGCACTGATTTAACTATAGGCTACGACACGGCCGTCAATACGGCTCTCGATTCGATTGATAAAATCCGGGATACAGCCGCATCGCATGACCGACTTTTCGTTGTCGAAGTTATGGGGCGGAATGCCGGATTTATTGCCCTGGAAGTCGGGATTTGCGGTGGGGCAGAGGAAATCCTAGTGCCGGAAACCAAGGTAACCCTCGAGGACCTCGGTAATTTGATAAAAACCTGGGCGATTGCCGGTAAAACAAGCAGTCTAATTGTGGTAGCAGAAGGCGATGAACTCGGCAATGCCCATGAAATTGCCGATAAATTATACCAGAAATATCACACGATTTGTCACGTTTGCGTGCTTGGACATACTCAGCGCGGCGGAAGTCCTACCGCAACCGACCGATTATTAGCCAGCCGGTTGGGCTATCATGCCGTCAAAGCGCTCGAGGATGGCAAAACCGACATTATGGTTGGTTGGGTAAATAACTCTGCGACTTTTATTCCCTTACCGGAAAGCTGGGAAAAGAAAAAACCGCTGGATGCGGAGCTAATAAAGATTTATCGCATCCTATCGACTTAATAAAAAGTATATAATTCCATTTTGGTATGCTTATAATCAGGTCTTAGCTCGGTAGATTTTTCCTTTGATAATCGCTCGTATATTGGTAATTTTGCGCGCTTTTTGTTGGGGTGCATAGCTCAGATGGTAGAGCAACGGCCTTTTAAGCCGTGGGTCGCAGGTTCGATTCCTGCTGCACTCACAAATCCAAGCTAACCCCAAAGAGTATTGTCTTCTTGTAACATTTTTCCCTTTAGAAAGAACCTGCGAGCAGGTTCCCCGCCTGCGTGACTGTGTCAGCAGTCAGGCAGGGATTCCTGCTGCACTCACAAATCCAAGCTAATCCCAAAGAGTATTGTCTTCTTGTAACATTTTTCCCTTTAGAAAGAACCTGCGAGCAGGTTCCCCGCCTGCGTGACTGTGTCAGCAGTCAGGCAGGGATTCCTGCTGCACTCACAAATCCAAGCTAAGTGCTTTTTCGTGTGTTTCGTGGGCGATTCTATTTCTATTCTGAATAGTATTTCTCGCCAAGAACGCAAAGTGCGCAACGTTTATTTTTCCCCTATTATCTGTTTGGACTGGCAATACGAAGAAAGCATAGATCAGGAGAACTTAGAATGCGCCAATGGTATGGTTCATTATAATTTACCTAATCAATGAATAATTTCGATTATTTGCTGTTGATTTTCAGGCAATTAAGTATGACTAATAATGGCTCGATTTATAAAATGAAAAAAGCCTGACATATCCCAGGCTTTTTCAACTTTTTTTGTTTACGAAGTTAAAATTTCTACAATTCCGCGGTTTTTAATTCAATCGAGAAAGTATTGGTTTCTTCCGGTTTCAATCTGACATCGAACCATGGAATTATTACTGAACTTTGATAAATGCGCTCGAATCCGGCTTCGGAGAGTGAGACGGTTTCGATGGGGAAGCGCCAGAATTCAACGGCTTGCGGCGCAATTACTTCGGCTTTGAATTTGTCCCATTCATTAACAACGCCTAAGGCTTTGATGCCGGTTAAAACGCCACTGGAATTCAAAGCCGGTTCGGCGGTTTTCTCACCGTCTGCGATGTAGTAACGGTCGGGCGAATTGCCTCCCAGAAGAGCGAAGTTAAATTCCGGACCGAAGCGGAAAACATTTTCGCTTTCGCCGATATTAGTTAATGTGTAGATAACTTTCAGTGCTTCTTTTTCGAAAGTAATTGCCTTTCTGATTCTGAATCTTTGCCAATTTACCCAGCCGTCTTTGGAGAGAGTCAACGTCCGGGTTTTCTCATCGAGTTCCGGAGAATAACGACCGTTGATAAAATCGCTGTCTTCAAAATAATCGCCGTCACGGAAACGCTCCAGCGAAACGGCCGGGTGAATCACATGATCCAGTAAATTTTTTCGTGGATATTTATCATACTTGAGATATTTATCCAAACCCTTTTCTTTAGAAAGCACCAGATCGTGGATACTGCCGCTGGCATTGGAAGGTGCTTCCTGGTCAGCTAACGCCACTTTGCGGTGATAGGATTCGTGATAACGCTGAATGTTATTCAAAAGGTTAAAGGCTTTATTTATCAGCGATAACTCCGTCATCATACCGCCGCGATGCGGTGCAATGGCAGTATGGAGGTTACCATAATTAATAATAATTTCGTTTTCGCCGTCGGTATCGAAATCGAACACTTCCGCCCGGAAACCTTTGGCACTGGTGATTTTATCCAACATGCGCTCGCAGGTTAGCAATTCGGTATAAATTGCATGCCGCAAGTGTGGCAGATAAAGCCCACCGAAAATACCATGCCAGTAGGCACAGTTACAGGTGCCGCGCCAGAGATGCAGGCGAGCCTGTTCTAACTCGGTGCGTTGTGTTTTGGTTAAGTTCGTAGGATCAATGGCGGCTAAACGTTCCGAAAGGTGCAGCATTTTTTTCTGCATCCAGTTACTTTCATCGTACTTATAGAGGAAATTGCGCCAGATTCCGCCTTTGATAAACGGTCGGACTTCCTCGATCCGCTTCTTGCTTTCGAATTCGTGGACTAAATCGCCAAATTTTTCGCCGGCTTCCCACGGCAGAGCCCATTCGCTCATTTCGAAGTAGGAAGCCGTCGGTAGATAAATGCGGCCTTTGGGTGGATGATTTTCGTACCATTCGGCGAAAGTCAGAGTCTTTAGCCATTCGCTATTTTTCACCAAAGCCGTGAAAAAACTCCGCAACCAGCCATTAGTAAAAACCTGCTCGTGAGTTCCAGGCCAAACGCCAAATTTTTCACCGTCATCCGCCATAACGATGACATTTTCGCCGTCGTCGGTGGCAAATTTTGCCAGATGATCAATAGTTGCCTGCGGATCCTGGAATGGAATCGTGTAGCGTAATCTCTGACTGATTGGGAAAATTCCCAGCGTCTTGCCTTGCTCCTCGGTCAGAAAGTGTCCGGTCAGTTCGCTTTCCTGTTTGCCATTGCTTAAAAAATGATAATCGTCAACAGTGATGTATTTAATCCCGGCTTCGGCAATTGGTTTGGCGAGATGGGGTTCCCAGACTCGTTCCGTAAGCCAGAGTCCCTTAGGTGAATAATTAAAACGCTGTTGAATAAAGTCGTTCATCATTTTAATCTGACCGACTTTATCGGCGTCGGGAATCATCGCCAGCACCGGTTCGAAAAATCCGCCGGAAATAATCTCGACATTCCCGCGCTTAACCAGAGCGGCAATGCGATCGAGGTAATCCGGATGATGCGCCTCGATCCATTCCAGCAGACAGCCGCTGAAGTGAAAAGTAATGTGGATAGCGCTGAATTCTTCGACGATTTCGATAAACGGCGAATAACTTTGCTGGTAGGCGGACTCCATCACGAAGTCAAAGTTACCTACCGGCTGATGGTTATGAATGCCGAAAATAAAATTTACGGTTTTCAAATGTATTCGATTGAGACGGCTTTACTTTAAAAGACCCATTTTGACGATCAACTCGGCTACCCGGCAGCTGTAACCCCATTCATTGTCATACCAGGAAATGATTTTAGCGAAATTGCCGTCGAGGACTTTAGTCATACCGGCATCGAAAATCGAAGAATGAGGATTACCAACGATGTCAATGCTAACAATAGGATCCTCAGTATATTCGAGAATACCTTTCATTGCACCTTCCGCGGCGGCTTTCATCGCGGCGTTGATTTCTTCTTTGGTAGCTGGCTTTTCCAGTTCACAGGTCAAATCCACAACTGAGCCATCGGGAGTCGGAACGCGCATAGCGAAACCATCCAGCTTTTTATCAAGAGCCGGAATTACGAGGCCGATAGCTTTGGCAGCGCCGGTTTTGGTCGGGATAATCGAAATAGCCGCGGCGCGCGCCCGGCGCAGGTCTTTATGCGGAAAATCGAGGATGACCTGATCATTCGTATAGGAATGAATCGTATTCATCAAACCGCGTTTGATACCGAAATTATCGTTCAGAACCTTAGCAACCGGAGCCAGGCAATTAGTCGTGCAGGAAGCATTCGAGACAAATATTGAATTCTTCGTCAGCATTTCGTCATTGACACCCGGAACGATAGTTACATCCACATCTTCCTTGGCGTCGGCCGGAACGGTCAGGATAACTTTCTTGGCACCGGCGGTGATGTGCTTTTGCATACCTTCTCGATTGCGGAATTTACCGGTGGATTCGACGACAACTTCCACACCCAGTTTGCCCCACGGCAATAAGGCGGGGTCTTTCTGAGCAAAAACCTCAATCTTTTTACCGTTAATGACAAGGAAATTGCCGTCAACGCTGACAGTACCATCGAATCTACCATGAACGCTGTCATATTTCAGCAAATGCGCCAATGTCTTAGCGTCTGTCAAATCATTGATTGCAACGATATCAACCTGGGGATTCTTATACGAAGCCTTTAAGACGAGACGTCCGATGCGGCCAAATCCATTGATTGCGACTTTAATTACCATAATTATACTCCTTTTGTTTTATTTTTCAATTTGTTCGGGCAATATTTAAAAATAATTTTTTATTTTCAAAAAGCTGACCTGAAATTTAATTTTTCAGCAATTTACTTCCAAAAAAATCTATGACCGGTAATTGAGCTCATAAAAAATCCGGCGGGCTCTCGGAAAGGTGCTAAAATACGGCAGATTTTTCCATTCCTACATTGGTATTAATTTGCCAACCGCTTGTTTTTTTCATTTATCACTTTTCATGAAACTTTGAGAAAGGACCGAATATCTTGTCCCGTCGAGCGAGACTCTTTCTTCTGAGACTCCTCCGGAACTTCGGAGTTAATCTTGTACGGAAAAAAGCTGATAAAATTCATTCAAAGTCAATGTGGGAATGCCCTCGATTTCAGCCTGGTGGATTTGCTCCGGACTCGTATATCCCCAACCGGCTACAAACAGGCGAATTTTCAATGGCTTTAGTTTTATTAAAGTATCAACCTGATCATCAACGAAATAAAAATTGCCTGGCGATAAACCGATCTTTTGTAAAAGGTCAGCAATTATTTCCGGTTTGCCTTTTTGGGAATTGGCGGCGAATAAATTTCTCAATTGAAAAGGAATGCCGGCCGTATTTAAGATTACTTGAACATATTCGAGTTTCTTGGTAGTAATTATATAAAGACGTTCCGGCGGAGAGAAATTTCTGAGGAAATCCGCCATTCCGTCATAGAACGGGTTAAGAGCCAGCCAGCGCAATGGTTCCTCGCGTAGAAAGCGGGCACGTTCAAGATAAAACTGCGTTCTGAATTCCTCCTTGACATCGCGATTTTTTTCAAGATAATCATCGAAATCAGCCTGATTATGAATGGGAAAATTATCCGCAATTGCCTTAAATATATAGACATAATCCTCACCATGCCGGATGAAATTACGTAAGCGGCGACTCTCTTGTTGAATTTCGCTCGGCAATTGACTTAAATCATTAATCCTTTCCGAGCAGCCAATTGCACTATTGAAAGCATTATAGCCGACGACTAAACATTCCGCAATGCTATCAACAATGACGCCATCGCAATCCAACGCCAGAATATCATTAGCCGGATTAAAAAGAGATGTGTTTTTAGAAATTTGTGACATTTTAGAAGCCGAGGCTACTGCGCCGCCCGCCGCGTTCTTCATATTTTATATCACGGAGGGTTGGTGATTTAATGTTGATTAGCAAAAGATATTGTTTGCCATAACCGGACGGCGTCCAGCTAAAAGCCAATTGCAAGCAATGCAGGTCGCGGGTTACCGAAACGCTCTGCCCGACGATTTTTTTCTCTATCAGGTTCATACTGTTTTGATAGACGACTTTCCATTTGGAGGTCAAATTCAGGGTGAGATTGGTGGTCATAAAGAGAGTTTCTGTACGTTTAAGGGGATTGGTCTGGCTCAAAGAGTAACGCAAATTGAAATTGGCGGTCCAGAGTTCACTTCCCAGCCTAGGAGTACTTTCCTGCAATTTATTGATATTCGTTTCGCCATAAGACGGCGTAATTATGTTTATATCGGTCGTATCCGGTAAAATGGTGGAAGCGGGAGTTGTCATATCTTGCCGGGGACTGCCAAAACGTTTGCCGGAAAGCGAAAAGCCGGTGGAAGCGCTGACAGTTGTCAAACGCGGTATTGGAATTCCATTCCAGGTTTGGTTCCATTCATTTATGCGGCGGTTGTTTTGGTAAGCATATAGGTCGTGAGTCGCATTCAGGTTGAGCGCAATTTTCTTGGTAACCTGAGTTCGGAAAGAACTCGAAATTACCGACCAGTTCAGACTATCAGCGGCGAAATTATAGCCAGTGGAAGCATTCAGAGTAAACAGATCGAGCTTGCGGGCTTTTTCGCCTCGTCCCACTTTAGCCTGAAAAAGATTGCTGAGACTCATAGACATCGTGCGGGTTTCATAAGAAGACAGTGAGCCAAGCATAGTATTAGCCAGTGGATCGAAAGTGCGGGCGGTGCCGGTGGTATCAATTCCGCGAATGATATAGCCCGGATCCCATCCAAAAATTTCTTTACTAAAATCAGGCCGAAATGTCATACTAACCGAGGGCGTGACTACATGGCGAATCGCTTGCAAACCGGCGAACCTGACCGGAAACAGGCCATAAGCTTTGGTTTGGGCGCTGATTGTAGCGCTACCGGTGTGACGAGCTTTGAACCCTTCTACGGTTTCGGTTTTTATTTTGCCGTTTGCCAGTTGAAAGCGGTGGTCTTCGTCGTAAACCGGCATACCGTACTTAAAAACCCAGCCTTCATCGAGATTGACAGTTTGATTGGTAGTCAAAAAACCGAAAATTTTCTGGGAACTGGTGAACGCGAAGTTGTAAGTCACGGCATTTTTGGCAATATTCTGCTCCTGCCATTCCACTGAGTCGGTAGCGGGATTATAAATGCTCTGGTAAAAAATGTTCTGATTATTTTTCAGGTAGGAACTGGCGCTGAAGTAAATATTATTATACCATTTAGATCGCGATGCGTCCTGTTGCGGCTTGAGGGGAATCAAGGGCTTACTGCTTCGGGTGAAAGAAATGTTCGGCAACGAACGACTGATGTGGGCAATGGTCAGGTTGGAATCGGTCGGTGCGATTTGACTCAGAGCATTGGCTTGCAGGTTAGTGGTTTGATTAAAATTAACTGACAATGAATATGGTTTTCCCGCCCACGATTTTGAGAGAGTGGCATTGCTAATCAATTGCTGGTCGAGGCGGTCTTCCAGGTCATAGCTGTACTTTTTATAGAGACTTTCATTACTGACAAATTTGCCATTGACCGTTAGGCGAGTCGTCGGGTCTATCGTCTGATTGTGAGCAATGTTGAAAGTCCATTGCTTTTCAGGATAATTGGTGAAGAGATCATTGGTGTATTTGCCACTGATCGTGCCGTTCATTTTATAACGCCAGGCGTATCGCAGGCGATAGTCGAGAATAACTCCCTGTTTATCGTAAAAATCACCGGTCAGACGAAAATCATAATAATCATTTGGTGCCCAGAAATAACCTAGCCCTCTGATAAATCCACCACCGATGTGGCTTTCGCCGTACGAGGGCATTATCCAGCCGGAATGACGCTTGCCACTCTGATCCGGAATGATGATAAACGGTAAACCCAGAAGTGGAATGTCGTGAATGTAAAAAATTACCGGTCGAGCGATCACTTTATCTTTGAAGATAATTTTTACCTGTTCACTGCGGAAATAATAATGCGGTTTCTCCGGAATGTCGCAGGTTGTATAGATACAGTCATTGGCGTAAAAAACTTTTTTATCTACTTTGCTGATTTTATCGCCGTAATAGTAACCGTCCTGCTCTTTGGTTTTGCCTTTGACGATGCGCCCGCGCTGGGTTTTTAAATTATAGACCATACTCTCGCCGACAAATGGTTCCCGCCCACGCTGATTGAGAACCGGCAAATCAGCGCTTGTCGAATCGTAAGGTGGAGGATTTAATGGATAAGCATACAATAAATTTTCATTCCAATTGATGTTAATTTTGCCGGCGGTTAATTCGATATCGGCGTACTGAATTCTGGCGTTTTTATAAAGATCGGTCAGCTTGCGATCAACAAAATAATCTATCCGCTCGGCAGCATAGATAACAGTCGTGTCCAATTCGGTATTAGTCTCGTGCGGGATAAAGCGTCCCTGCGTGCCGCCGATAACGGTGATCGTATTGATTTTTCGGTCGGCGAATTTTAACCGGATTGTGTCGCCGCTGACTTCATTGATGCCCTGGATAATACTGTCTTCCAGCATATTATACTGGCTGGTGGCCATAACTGAAACCACGATCGAATCGGCCTGGTCATCGCGAAAATAGATTTCCATAAACTTGCCTGTGATTTCATCGTAAGTTTTGATGGAATCGCCATGAGCGAGACTATCGGAATCGGCTGGCAAATAAGCCTTACCCACGGCATTGGCGCGCGCATCTTCGTCTATAAACAAAGCGGCAATTTTTTCGTTCTCAAAGCGCAAGTGCATCAGTTTGCCGGTCAATTCCTGACCGTCACTCAAGACGCGTGGATGGTCGGTCAGGGTGGCAACTTCCAGCGAATCAATATAAGTCAAAGTCTTAGAATAAGCAGTAAAGTCCTGGCTCTGAATGCGAACGTTGCCGATTGCCTGAAAATTGCCCTCTTTTTCGACGAGTCGAATGGTATCGGCATAAATCCGGAATGATTCGGCACCGGTCGTATCAAAGCGAGTCAGCATCGGCCGATTCAAGGCAAAAATATCACCGGTAGCATTGAAATAAATCAGGCTGTCGGAAGTCAGCTCCAGGTGGCGCTTGACATCATTTAATACAGCCTGTCCGATGGCAACCGACTTCTTTTCATTGGAAAAATAATGAATCAGGTTGGCACGGACGCTCCGAAGGCTGTCCTTTAGAAAAACGTTTCCCTCGGCGTGAGCGATTTCCTCTTTGACCAAATATATCAAACGGCGGGCGGTGATTGACAAAGTACTATCATATAGTACCGGGCGACCTCGGGCAACAATCGAATCTCTTTCGTTGAAATAAAACAGCGAATCAGACTTAAGGACTTTACTATCACTGGTCGCCACGACGTTACGGTAGAAATCGGCGCGTTGATCCTTCTCGAACCAGTAAGCCAGGTCGCAAGCCAATTGCAATCCACCTTTCTGAAAAAGGACATTGCCGGTCAATCTTTTAATCGGTGTATCGGCGCGATAAAACTGCTCAAGCCTATCGGCACGAATCAGACGCAGAGGTTCATACTTTTCGGCGGCGGCCGAGTTGGTGAACGACAGTCCAATTAGCATAATTAGCGCACTAATTATCAAATTCGGTCGGATAATTTTCAAGAGAGATTGCTGGAAATCAATCCCAAATCTATTACGATAGTTACCATTTACTTGAAAATACATCAATGTTAAATATAAAAATTCTTTTCCTTTGTTCCTTAAGTTTAATTAAGGTAGCCAAAAACTACACCCCTCAAAAATAGAATTGATATCATTGTGAAAACCCCAATATTCGACTTGCTCGTCTCAGGATAAGGGGAAATTCTTGATTATTTTTGCGCAAACTAAATGGAAATAAGTGCCCTTTGATTGATTCTACATTTTTGTAAAAAATCAATTCGCGAGTTATTCTTATACGGTGCTGACTGATAAATTGTTTGATGATAATTAAAGAAATTATTACATTGATAATAGTTCTTTAGTAGAACAATGTAACTTGGATTTTAACAAGGAGTTAAAGTTAAGGAGGTAGAAATGAAAAAATTTTTTGCTGGATTTGGATTGATTCTTTTGGCATCCATCGGTTTTGCTCAGAATTATCATATCACCGATTTTATTCCGGATTCACTGAAAACCTGGCAAGTTTATGGGACGCTCAACTCTTCGCTTTCCGGCGATGATAGCGAAAATGAACGTAAAGTTATTGGTTCTGCCGAATACAAAGACGAGGATAAAAATTCGAGTAAAAGTCTTACGCCGACAGTGTTCTATAAATATATGTGGCTGACTCCTAACCAGGAATTTTCAATTAATTCTAATATCAGTGTCATTTACGAACAGAGTAATAATCGCTCCGATCAAAATGATATTTTGAATTCTACTGTCTATGTTAACGATGTAACAAATAAGAATATAGATGGTACATTTCAAGGAATAATCGAATACACCCGATATCTGTTTTATCAAAATCGGCTGGGCGTTTCAATCGGGACTAATTTTAATTTAAATGAGAACAATCACAAAACTAAGAATCTGGGAAAACACCAGTTCTCTAACAATGATTATTGGGAAAAGTATAATAATGATCGCCAGCGCTCTTCTCAATCGGTTTCTCTGTACCCGGGCATTGTCTATGGCCGCATTTATAATGGTAATTATGCCGCCAAAGCCGAAGAAATTTTAACCGAATTGAAAAAGCAGAATCTTATCGCACGCGATTTGACTGTTGCTGAATTTCAGGAATTCTCCCAGCTAATAATGAATCACGTTGCGGCTTACCATTATGATTCACGCATTAAAAATATCGAAGCTTTAACTGACATTATGAGTTATCTCGAATCAATCGGGGTTTTGAAGGAACTCGATATAGCCAGTTTTGTGACTATCAACGATATCTATCTTTTCAGTCCGGCACGCAAAATACGTAATTTCGGTACGCAATTTTATCTTCAAAGTGGACTGATATATTCACCCTATGTTGATAATTATGAAAAAGACAATTGGTATCGCAGGTGGTATGCCGATAACGGCGTATTTTACCACGATAGCCTGCTCGAAAATCATCGGTCAGTTACTAGCGATAAGAATCGAGTTTTGTCTCATTCGTACTGGTATGAAATTGGATTCGAACGTTATCTGGTAAAATCATGGCATTTGTGGTATAACTATGGAGCTTATTTTGATCACTCATTTTCTCCGCAAAGACGTACTAAAAAACTTAAGGTTGAATATATTGATATTTTAAATGACACCAGTTACGTGGGGACCGATGTTACAAGCAGGTCATTTAACAGGTCGCGTAGCAATGAGATTGCGGCGTTTGCCGGGTTTAATTACCAATTCAATAGCCGTTCGGTTGTAAGCCTACCGGTCAGCGTTGCTTATTCAAGAGATCGCATACATTGGAGTTCAGGATCTAAAAGTATCATATATCGCACCAACGCTTCAATTGGAGTAGAATTTACCTATTATCTGACACCTAAGTGGTCACTAACCACTTCCGGCAGAATCGGACATAATCATTACCGTTATTCTTTAACTAAACAAACAAACAGAGATACTAATGGTACATTGAGTTTTTCGATGACCTATTATTGGTAAATGCTACCGAGCAAGGCTTAATCACGACTCACCCGGATTTTTACCTTGTTTTTATGCCTTTATAATTGAAAATTAAGGGCAAATGACGAGTAATTCCAGGAGAAATGATATGAAGCGTTCCACCCTTGCCCAATTTGCCATCTTCTATTCCTTTACCATAGCGTTAATTTTTTTCTCCGGATGTGCGACCGAAGCCCAGAGACATTACGAGTTAGGCAAATGGTATTACGAAAAAGGCTTGCTCAACGAAGCCATTCTCGAATTCAAAGCCGCCACCCAGAAGGATCCCGATTTTTATCAAGCCCATCAGAGCCTGGCGATCGCCTACGCCAAAAAAGGCTGGTACGACTATGCGCTGAAAGAAGCCGAAATATCCTTCGATTTGCACCCATCGGACGAAAGCTATAATCTGATCCAGATTATTCAGAACAAGAAAATTCTCGAACCGGCTTTCGAGTCAGCCTTGACGGATACTCTAAAATAGCAGATTTACACTAAAATTTTTTACTGTCGGAAGTAGAGCGACTGCTTCCAGTCGTTGAATTTGCATCATTTTTAAAGAAAGGATTTGTGAAATTTTATTCAGTGTCCTTTGCGATCTTTGCGGTAATTTATACCTATGAAACAGATTCTCTCAGTTAGCCGGCGTAGTGATATTCCCGCTTTTTATGGTGAATGGTTTTTACAAAAAGTCCGTGAAGGCAGTGTCACCTTGCCCAGCCCATTTTCCGGGCGAGTTCAGTCGGTTTCTCTGCGTCCCGAAGATGTCAGCGCCATTGTATTCTGGTCGAAAAATTATCAACCGTTCTTGCCGATTCTCACGCAGATTAAGTCGCTTTATCATAGTCGGTTTCTGTTTCATTTGACGATCAATGGATTCAGCGGCTCGGCAAAAAGCCTGCTGGAACCCGCTGTGCCGGATACCGAGGGGGCTTTGAAAATGGCGCGCCTGCTTAGTGAAGAATATGGCCCGGAAAAAATTTTATGGCGCTTCGATCCCATCATTTTTTCCAATCTAACCCCGCCGGAAGAACGGCTCGAGGCATTCAGAAAATTAGCCGAACAGCTGCGGGGAGTAACCCAGCGTTGTTACGTGAGTTTCGTTGATCTCTATGGCAAAGTCAAACGTCGTTTTAATGCTGTGGAAACTTCCGGCAAAATCCGGTTTATTAAGCCAGAATTGTCTGAGCAAGTCGCCTTTCTTGAAAGTTTGAAAACAATTACCACCCCAGCCGGAATCCAATTATTTACCTGCTGTGAAGATGAGGTTGGCGCGGCGGTCGGTTTGCCGAAAGGCCATTGTATTGACGCGGAATTGTTGAAGCAACTTTTCCCTTATGAAGAATTTCCTACTCAAATGCGACCTACTCGACCGCAATGCGGTTGCTATATCAGTCGTGACATCGGAGCCTATCATACCTGCCGCCACGCTTGCCTCTATTGCTACGCGCAATGAGTGGAACAAATATCACTTTTCATTATTTAATGGGTAGTTTTTTGATTGATGAATGAATAGAAATTTTGAAAAATTATAGAAAATATTCGAGATGATTATAGAAGAGAAAATGCCCATTAATTTCGAAAAAATTAATATTGAATGCGAATGTAATTGACAAAATAAAAAAATAACCTTATTTTAGACTTAAATGAAAAATTAAAAAGTAGAAAATGAGTAAGACAACTAAAACCTCCAGCCGTGATTCCAGCCGAACCTTGAGTCGGTATCTGGAAGAAATCAGCCATTTTTCACCATTATCGCCTGAGAAGGAAATCGAATTGGCGCGGCGAATCAAGAACGGTGATCGTCAGGCGGCTAAGGAACTGACCGAAGCCAATTTAAGATTCGTCGTCAGCGTAGCCAAAGACTATCAAGGGCAAGGATTACCGTTAATGGATTTAATCAACGAAGGTAATCTTGGCTTATTGAAAGCCGTCGAGCGTTTCGATGAGACGCGTGGTTTCAAATTTATTTCCTATGCCGTCTGGTGGATCAGGCAATCTATTCTACAAGCACTTTCCGAACAATCGCGTTTGGTGCGGCTACCGATGAATCGGGTCGGCACACTCACCAAAATTGCCCGCGAAGCCGAAGTGCTCGAAAAACAGAATGAACGTTCGCCGCGCTATGATGAAATTGCCGCCGGTCTGGACGTTGATCGCGAAGTCGTGAACGATACGCTTCACATTGCCCGCCGTCACCGCTCGCTGGATGAGCCTATGGGAGACACCGACAGCAATAGCCTGATAGACGTCCTGACTGATGAGAATGCTACTGATCCGGATTGGCAATTAATGGTGGAGTCGCTAGGCCATGACATCAATGCCTCGTTAGCAGCTTTGAACAAACGAGAGCGAGAGGTATTGAAAATGTATTTTGGAATCGGCAGTGAATATGCGTTGACCTTGAACGAAATTGGTGAGCATTTCAGCCTGACACGTGAAAGAGTGCGTCAGATTAAAGAACGGGCTATTCGTCGTCTGCGCCATAAATCGCACAGTTCGTTACTGAAAACCCATCTGGGTTAATTCTGATTTCAATATAAAGAGAAATTTCTGCTGATTAGCAGAAAGGAAATTAATTTTTCGAAGAGTAATGCAATAGATGAAAAGAACGACAATTTGTGAACTTGCCGGATAGATATTATATTAATGTTCGACGTATGCCTGATTATCACCTAATAGAAAATAGAAATGTAACTCGCAAATGTTGATTGAGAGTCTATCGGGAGTGCGCGGTTATGATACCGACTTGACGGTGGAATTGATTTCATCGTACGCCGCCGCACTAAAGGAATTGCTCGCCTGCCGGAAAGTCGTCATTGGACGTGACACGCGTGCCAGTGGCGTTCGCATCCGGGAACAATTAACCGAGGCTTTGCAGCGCTATGGGATTACAGTTACCGACCTGGGCATCTGCCCGACTCCGACCGTCGAGATTGCAGTGGTTCAACATCGAGTAGATGCGGGTGTTGTGATAACTGCCAGTCACAATCCTCTCCCTTGGAACGGTTTGAAATTTCTGGGAGCCGATGGGCTTTTTCTTAATCCCGACCAGATGGTCTGGATTAAACAAAATCGTCAAAGTATTTTAGCGAAATATAGCGAACATCACTTTAGTCCCGGCGCTTTGACCATTTATGAGCGGGCTAATCGCGATCATATAGACACTATTTTGCAATTACCCTATATCGAAATCGAAGCCATTCGCCGTCAACATTTTAAAGTTGCTGTTGATGCCGTCAACGGTGCGGGTTCATTAATCATCCCGGAATTACTTAAAGAACTGGGTTGTGAAGTGATCGCGATTCACTGCGATCCCAATCAGCCCTTCCCACATCCGCCGGAACCTCTGCCGGAGAATCTAACCGACTTATGCCGAGTGGTAAAAGACAGCGCGGCTGACATTGGCTTAGCGATTGATCCAGACGGCGACCGCCTGGCTATTGTCTCGGACAAAGGCTTGCCGATTTCCGAAGAATATACTCTGGTGCTTGCGACAAAATTAGTATTATCAAAGACCAATAAAAAGAATCTAAAGGTTGTCGCCAACCTTTCAACTACCCGAGCATTGGATGATCTTGCCACTCAATATGGCGCTGAGGTAATTCGCACTCCAGTTGGCGAAATCAACGTTGCCCGGCGCATGCAAATCGAAAACGCCTTGATTGGCGGCGAAGGCAACGGCGGGGTAATTCTACCGGAAGCTCATCTGGGACGTGATTCGCTGGTAGGAACAGCCTTAGTTTTGCAATTACTGGCGGAAGAAAGGTGCTCACTTTCAGCCGTGATGCCGACTCTGCCACAATATCTTATGGTAAAACGTAAAGCCCCTCGCGGAAAAGCCGACTTTAACGAAATTATGAATCACCTGATTAAGTCGGTAGATAACGCCGAAATCAATACCGAAGACGGTTTGAAATTTAGCTGGCGGGATAGCTGGGTGCATATTCGGACTTCCAATACCGAACCGATTGTGCGGATTTATTCCGAGGCACCAACCAGTCAGACGGCTAATCAATTAGCTGATCGTTTCGTCGCCTTACTCCAGAAATTTATTTAAACTTAAAACATTCTATTCGATAAGGAAATTATCATGAATTATATCTCGATAATTAATCCCGCGGAAGCGCATCTCGATATTGCGCCATTGATTGATCATACTTTGCTGAAACCGGAAGCGACGCCTAACGACATCGTTCGCCTGTGCGAGGAGGCGGTCGCCTATCAGTTCGCGGCAGTGTGTATCAATCCTTCCTTTGTAGAATTGTGCACTAATTGCCTTTATAATTCCAAAGTCGCCGTAGCGACTGTCATCGGTTTTCCGCTAGGTGCCAATACGATGGAAATCAAAGCCGCTGAAGTGACTCGAGCGCTAGATCAAGGCGCTACCGAGTTCGATATGGTCATCCATATTGGTCGTCTGAAAGCCGGTGATCTGGAATATGTCGAGGATGATATTCATGCCGTTGTGGACGCGGCTGAAGGTAACCTGGTGAAAGTGATTATCGAAACCGCCCTTCTAAATGATGAAGAGAAAAGGACAGCTTGCCAGCTGGCACTCAAAGCCGGGGCTCATTTCGTAAAAACTTCGACCGGCTTCGGTAAATCCGGCGCAAAAGTCGAAGATGTACGCTTGATGCGAAGTATGGTCGGTGAACAGATGGGAGTCAAAGCGGCTGGCGGCATTCGCACTTACGCCGATGCTATCTTGATGATCGAAGCCGGCGCTAACCGCATCGGAACCAGCGCCGGGGTACAAATAGTTCAGGAAAGTAAAACAGTTTAAGTATCATTAATACTCAGCGTTAATCCTCAGGTTGATTGGGTCTATGAGGGAGGGTCAATATGATTAGGGTAAAAGTCCAATGAAAAAATAGTTGATATTTCTCAATTAATACACTAATATTCATTTGTTCTTTGTCTTTTGGGTGTCCTAGTGAGTCACCATTCTCTCCGTATGCTGCAGACTCATATATAGGGGTGGTTGCTATTTGGCAAATTTGATTAAGTGCTCGTTTGACTGTTGATATAGATTATGTGACGATGGACTACTTATTTCGAATTGTTGACTAGGGGAATTTTTCGGTCAAAAGACATATTGACTGCTGGTCTAGGATTGAGTTCTGTAAACTGTTTTAACTGGAAACTAAAACATCATTTTTGCTCCGTCAGTGAATGTAGCTGACGGGGCGGAGCCATGATCGGAAAGGATTTAGTAGCGGTAAGGTATAAATACGATAATGCCACGAGAAAAAAAATGATCACGGTAGAGATTGTAGCTGAAGTACAAGACTGGCAGAAGGATGTACGAAGGATTCCTAATAATAAAATAGTAAAAATAAAATTAGGATATGATGAGGTTGATCTAAGACAAAAAATCAAAACACTCGGTGCAGAATGGAACAAAGCGGAGAAAGTATGGCAGTTAAGATTTGATATTGTGCGAGATTTGGGATTAAGTGAGAGAATTGTTGACAAATAACCAAAGTAGAGATAAATTGATAGCATGAAATTGGCGGATAAACATAAGCTTTTCATATTAGTAGGAAACTTTTCCTATATTTATGAAACTTTTCATATTAGTAGGAAAAATTTGGAAGATGGGTAAAGCGTCTAATATATATGTTGGGCGGCAAGAGCGGTGGAATGTTGCGATAAGTTCTCGAGTTCATCTTGGAGTCAGTATGAATACGTCAGCCATCGACATATTTTGTGGTATAGGTGGCCTTTCTTATGGACTGAAGAAGGCGGGTATATCCGTTGTTGCAGGGGTAGACATCGACGAATCCTGCAAGTATCCTTATGAGAAGAATGTGCAGGCCGAGTTCATCCAGAGAGATGTTTCCGATCTCCGCGGCGAAGAAATAAACGAAAGGTATTGGTCGAATGATGTGTTGAAAATCTTGGCTGGCTGTGCACCTTGCCAACCATTCTCCACGCATTCTAATAAAATCAAGGACAAGATCCAAACGAGGAAATGGTGGCTACTCCGTGAATTCACGAGACTGGTAAGTGAGACGAATCCACACATAGTGACAATGGAAAATGTTCCAAATCTGGCAAATCAGGAGATATTCGCCGATTTCGTCACCTTTCTCGAACGGAATGAGTATTACGTTTCGTATTCGAACGTATATTGTCCTGATTATGGAATACCACAAAAGCGGCGGAGATTGGTCTTGCTTGCGTCGAAATACGGGGAGATTTCTTTACTTCCCAAAACACATTCCAAGGGGGAGTATGTTACTTTGAGGCAAGCAATCGGGCATCTTCCTCCGGTAGAAGCAGGAGAAGTATGCGAGACCGATCTACTGCATAGAACCTCGAAACTAACTCCTGTCAATTTGCAGAGGATCAAAGCATCTAGACCAAATGGAACATGGCTCAACTGGAGCGAGGATTTGCAATTGGAATGTCACAAAAAGAAAACGGGGAGAACTTATAAGGCTGTATATGGAAGAATGGCATGGGATGAGCCCTCATCTACCATTACTACACAGTTCTACAATTACGGTACCGGGCGGTTCGGTCACCCGATACAGAATCGTGCACTAACGATGAGAGAAGCGGCCATGTTGCAGACATTTCCCGAAGACTTCGAATTCTATGAGAATGAAAAGGACGTATCGCTCAAGAGGCTAAGCACATACATTGGGAATGCTGTTCCTGTAAAGTTAGCTTTTATCATAGGTAAATCAATCTTGAACCATACAGAGATGTATTATGGTAGAAAATAGTAAACAATTTACTTTCGAAATTTCCTTGAGCATTTTGAACCATCTCGGAAGGAACCTGTATCGAAGCTTTATGACCGTGCTGGGCGAGGCAATATCGAATTCATGGGATGCAGATGCGAACAACGTTTGGGTTTATATAGACAGGAAACGAGACTCGCTCGTCGTCAAAGATGATGGCGACGGGATGAATGCCGAAGATTTCCAGAACAAGTTCTTGAAGATTGGTTACTCGAAAAGAAAAGAAGGCTCAAGGTCTGCGAAGAACCGACCTTACATTGGCAGAAAAGGCATCGGAAAGATAGCCCTTCTCTCCTGTGCCAGAAGGATCAGTATATTGACAAGAAGATCGCCGGAGGATGAGTATGTGGGTGGAGTCATCGACAATTCTGGCTTGGATGATGCTATAAAGAATGATCTAACACCCGATCTGTATCGATTGGGCAGAGTCGAAGGATCGCTCTTCCAGCAATACCAGGAAGGACATGACCACGGAACGATAATCTATTTCGAGAACATAACCGAGGGAGTCCGCAACAGCATCAATCAGATTAGAAAAGTGATGGCTTTGTATTTCAGGTTTTCTTTGATAGATGACAGCTTCAGAATACACGTGGATAATCAGCCGATCACCCTCGATGATCTTGATGATCTGGCGACAAACACTCAATTCCTCTGGAACATCAATGATTTCGACGATCCCTACATTAATCAGAAACTTGTTCCACCAACACTCAATAAACAAGCGTCTATCACCGTTCAAGGGTTATTCAAGGGATTCATTGCATCTGTGAAAAAACCGAGAGATCTGAAGATTTTCACTACCGAGGAAAAGGTGGGGATTGATCTTTTCGTCAATGGCAGGCTGCGAGAAAGGGATCTCTTGCGGCATATCCCGACTGCAAGAATCTACGAGAATTATTTGTATGGTCAAATCCACTTCGACGAGTTGGACGACGAGATAGACAGGTTCACCAGCAATCGAGAGGGCATCGTTGCAGATGATCCAAAATTCCGAGAACTGTTGACAATCCTTCAAAAGGAAGTAATACCACAAATTGCTAACCAATGGGACGAGTGGAGAATCGAACATAGAGAGGAAGGCGATTCTGAAAATCGTCGTCTGTCACCCAGGGAAAGGAAGTCGAGAGACTTGTTCAATATCGTTTCCGAGGACTATTCTTTTCCAGCTGAGTCAACACAAAAGGGAAAAGTTGATGGATGGGTTGATAAGTTGGCCGAGGATGCACAGTTTAATTTTTCTTCCTACGCTGAGTGTTTCATATCTGAGAACCTATTGCGGAAATATATTCTAGCCAAAAAAATTACTATTGATAAGGATGCAAAAAAAATTATAAAAGATTGCAGAGATAAAGAGAGTAAAAATAAGAAAGCTGGGAATATCAATATTCAGATTAGGCAAACGAACGATGATTTGAGCTATCTAGACATTGCAAGCTTAGCAAAAAATGCCGAGCCAGAAAAAGGAAGCACAAATAATCTGACTATTGATGCAAAAGCATATAAGCCGATAAGAGACGCTCTTGCTCATACTGCTCTATTGACACAAGATGCAAAGCAAAAACTTACTACGGTTTATCATAACATTAAGGAAAGAATACGAACTCTATTATCCAATTTATAGTGGTATTTTATGCAAGAAAAGCGAAAATTGAAAAGTGACGAAAATATATTCAAACCGACTCCGTCATCCGAAGCGGCTTTGGCCAGGATGAAGGCCGCCAAGCCACGAGATACTGCTCCAGAAAAGGCACTTCGTTCGGCGCTTCATCGCAAGGGTCTCCGTTTTCGGCTTGACAAAAAACCCGTCGAGAATTTGAACAGGAAAGCGGATATTGTTTTCCGATCTGCGAAAGTGACAGTTTTCGTTGATGGATGCTTTTGGCACGGCTGTCCAGTTCACGGAACGCAAGCGAAAGCCAATGCCGAATTCTGGGCTCAGAAAATCAAACAGAATCAAGAGCGCGATTTGGACACAACGAGCCGGCTGGAAGCGGCAGGATGGATAGTCATTCGAGTATGGGAGCATGAAGGTCCAGAGGAAGTTTCCCAGAAAATCTACGATATCGTTGTAGAGCGCAAGCGGAAAAGATAAGGATGTATCAAGCCGCCCAACAACGGCATGAACACGACTTGCTCCTCGCTGCGCTCGTCGCAAGCGGGTTATGCCCCCCGTTATACCATAATATTTAGGATCATTTATAAGGGAAAATATGTATCCATCAATTGATGATTTTAAATTACTAAATGAAAACTTTATTAGTATCCCAGACAATCAAATTAGAGATTTACTGAATGCACTTAAAATGAAAGATTTTGAATGGCATCAAGACAATAAATATTTTTATAACACTAATCTGAATAAAGCCATAAAAGTTAGCGAATTACATCATTTTGACGCATGTAGTATAATTGAAGATTGGGGAAATCAAGATTTTATTATAAGACATTCTAATTTATTGTTCCTTACTAAATTCATATTTTGGGGTTTACCATTATTATTGATATTGGCTATAATATTATTAGTAATTGGAAAATATTTAAATGCGATTATTTTATTTTTATTCACTGTTATTATGTATTTCCTTGTTGAGGGTGCAAGGAAATTTTATCATACTGAAAAAAAGAGTGGCATTAAACCTTCAAGTATATCAAGCATTTTAATCATTGGCTGGATAATCAATGTCGTCCTACTATTTATCTCATCGGGAAATAGTACATATAATTTCATATTCCTTATATTGATGTTTGAATGGAGGGAACCATGAAGATCATTCGTTTATTGATTGTTTTTTCTCTGGCTATTTTCACATTTATTTGGACGATATTTCCAGAATGTGTATTGGCCGAAATGGTTCTGATGAAATAAAATAATATGCATATTTTCATTCTATTAATTTAAACTATGAAAGGAGAGGAAAATGAGCAAATATTTGTTTATTATATCCATATGTGTAGTCTTTTTTTTTAAATTTTTTAAGTTGTGGAAATAATGGTATTGTATCTTCAGATAAAATCAACAACTTATTTTTCAACGATACTTTGAAAATAGTATATCAAGATACTTTATTTAACTATGATGAAGATATTTGGATTACTTTTAATTCATTGATAACAGATACTCGATGTCCTATAGGATATGTTTGCAAATGGGAAGGAAATGCCGAACTGTTATTTATTTTTAATAAAGTAGAAGAAATTGAATTTACCTTAAATACATATTATGGTTTTAGAACAGATACAACAATTAACAATTACAACATATCATTAATAAATGTGTTACCATATCCGCATAAGGATAGTTTATATACTGCCGGTGATTATTCGGCAGAGATAGCTATAGTAAAAATAGGAAGTAAAAGATGAAAATAATTACACGGATCACGGTATACTTATTGGCAGTATTTGCTTTACCTATATTTGCTCAGCGACCATACGAAAAGAATAAAGCGCTGGAAATTGATAATTTGAAAGTCGAGCGAAATCCAATTAAACCCAAAGGAAAAATTGGGAATCTGCCGGTTAAAACGATCTTAACCGACAATGGCAGAGAGTGCTGTGGCACACCTAATCATCCCTATGAGTTATTCTTGGAGTTATCGGATATAGAGCATAGAAAGACCCAAGTTCGCCATCCACAAACCAATGGCTTTGTGGAACGATTCAATCGGACTGTCCTGGATGAATTTTTCCGCCCGGCTTTCCGAACCAAAATGTACGAATCGGTTGATTCCTTGCAAATAGACTTAGATAAATGGCTGAAAGAATACTCCATGGGAGTTCCTTCGGAACAACGAACAACGACCGCACCGCGGTTACCGCAATATGGGAAAACGACCAATCGATCGCATCAACGAATATTTGAAAAATGTTTCAGCAGAAGGTTAACCATACATTAGAAGTATATAAGAATGTATGGAAAAAGGTATAATTAAACGAAAAAGGAGAAAAGAAATGAAAGTAAGAGTATTGTTTGTTGTGCTGATTTTAACAGTGTTTTCAGTATTTCTGTATGCAGAAAGTGGTATTACTGCATCTTTTAAAACTGGATTTCCACTAACTGGAACAAGTTTTGGTCTTAAATTAGGTCCATTAAATCCTTATTGTGGAATCGATATCGCACGTATTTCCGGTAAATACGAATCTAGTTATACATCTTGGGATAGTAAATATTCTTCCTCTTCTTCAGGATATATACTATACAAGGACTATGAACGGAATTCGACTTTTGAAGGTTCTGCAATGCTATTTATACCGCATGCAGGTCTAAAATTTTATTTATGGAAAGCATATTTAATAGGTGAAATGATGATCTGTATCCCAAATGTTAATGGGACAGAAAAAGGAGAACGTATATATTATGAATCCAACGGGGAAATATGGGATAGAGAAAAATGGGATGATAAATTATCAAAAGATGATAAGAAAATATTAAAGGATGCACTTGATTTTATGGGAATGAAATTAGGTATTGGAGCCGAATATTTCTTAAATGATCACGTTTCTATTGGTGGTGAGTTTGGATTAAGGATAATTTTAAATAGTTATACAGATGAAGAGGAAGATGAATATATAGACGATAGTCGTTACGAATATCGTGAAAAATGGAGTGATGATTTATCTGCAATACTAGGTGTAACATATACATCTTTTTCTTTGAATTTCATTCTGTGATATAAGGAAACTTCTAACCATCAGATGGAGGCAACAGGGTGAGCTGTTCGACAAACATAATATTTCTGACTTTTCAAGGGAGTTTTGGACTGCGAAAGTTTATCGCTTCGTTTCACCTTGTGTCTCATCATTATACGTTAGGTTTATAAACAATGATTTTGGGTAATGTGAGATTAACTAAATCAGTAATAATTATTTCGCTGATATTCCTAATTAATTGCGACTTGACGACAAAACCAAACGAGTCGGAATGTGTGCTAATAACTGACGATGTAAAATTATCTTATGATTGTGATTATCTGGATACTGTAAGAGTTCTTGATATTGATTTTTCTTATATATATCATTTTGAGGGTAATGGAGGTCAGTTAATAAAATATTTTTATTTTTTTAAAGATATTAGAGCAAAATCTGGTTATGGATCAGGTTGGGTAATGAGTAGTGATAGGAAACCTCCAATGAGTATACCATCTCATTATATCAACTGCAATTCATTAGATACTCTTAGATATTCACATTTATTTGATATATCTAAACAAGATACTTTTTATAAAGAATTTAAGTTTACTTTAAAAGGATTTTTTAGTGATTCTGGTTTTTTCAATGTAAATGATACTCTTAATAAAATATCCTTTGAGTATCTTTATATAGATACGATTTTGATTATAAAATAAAACCTAACCATTGGCTGGAGGCAACGGCTATATCTGTTCGATGAATTTGAAGTTTGGCGATTTTACAGGAGATTTTCGGAAAGCGAAATCAAATCGCCTCTAATTCCGCTGTGCCTAAGCCTTGTTCGTTATACGATAATATTAAGTCGTCTCTGAAAAAAGGTATTAGGTGCATAGAATGTAAGCATAATTTGGTTGGTTAGAGTTCAAATACAACTTTTTGTGGAAAATATGACCTAATATCTGGCTTAAAAATTTGGGCAAAAAGAAAACTTTCACCTGCCTGTCACCTGCCTGTCGGCAGACAGGGCAGGCAAGGAAGTTTTCTCATATTATAACCACTTGCACATAATACAGCATTGATGTGATCGCCTTCAGCACCTTTCAAGTAGTTTCTACCCATGCGATTATCGGATTTCAAATGACCAAAAATCGGTTCTATATCCGAGTGCCGCTTTAACCAATTGCGCTCCGCTCGTGTTGATTGTTTCATTTTCCGATTACTGACTATGTTTATTTCGGCATTCCCCTGATAATCATGCTTGCGAAAAGTTATCAGAGAGAATAAAATAAAGTTGGATTTTATACTGAATCCAGTTGCTATACCAAAAAATAATTTATCTAATGTCTCAATGAACCTCCTCGATGCAAGTGTCGAGGTATCTTAATCGGAAAATTAATAGATGAGGCACCAATGTTTCTCATACTCTTCTTTTGAAAGGATACCTCGAGGTAAGCCTAGAGGAATGTTTTAATTTAGAGTATATTAAAATGAGGAGTTTTAATCATGATTATTTTCAATTTTTGTGTTAATAAATCATTTTTAGAATATTCTTCACATAGTATAACTATTCCCCAAAATAATTATCAAAACCTAGTTGAATACAAGCTTGATAAGGGCGATTTTACGTTAATATTTCCTAAAGGCGAAGTATTAAAAGGCTATATTTACCTTGGATGTTCAAGTTGGGGTAAGTACTACCAAATTAGAACGCGTGGCAAACAAGATTTTCCAAAATATTTACTTTCAAATAATCAATTATTGGTTATACTTTTTAGCCATAATGAAAAATCATACTGTGTTTTGGAATATAAACAATAAAATTTGGGGGGATATTATGATCAATTATTTCAGAAATTTTGTTTTTGTTATTTTGTTTCTTTTTACTGGAATTATTTTTTATAACTGTGAAATGTCGCTTGAACCATCTGAAATAGAAGTCAAGGAGAATCCTATTGAGTTAAAATGGATAAAAAATGATATTAACACGTCGTGGTGTTGGTATATTACTGAATGTAAAGAACTATTTAACAAAGGAACAGAGTGTGACTAAATATTACTATATTTAAGTAACAGATATTTTACATATTCAGTCAATGACACTGTATATTTAATATTAATGGAAGATACAGGTAAGTGGCAAACTTGGCATTGGTGTGAAAAATAGAACAAAATTGGAGTAATAACTTTATCTATCATTTAGAGGCTAAATCTATTTTACAAGCGATGAATTTGAAAGTTTGCAAAATACTTTTAAAATATTTTGGAATTGATGATTCTTTTCATGTTTGTTGCATTATAAGTAAACAGCTCTTATAAACTTTTCTTAATAACTGATTAAACGCCGATTTAAAAAAGCCTGACCAAAAGTCAGGCTTTTTTGTTATCTACTGGTCGGTTGTTAAATCCGAATTCACATTTCAATGCCTGGTCGGGCGGTAATACCCTTTTGGTAATAATGCTTGATTTCGCGCATTTCGGTGACGAGATCGGCGGCCGCTATAACTCGCGGATCGGCTTTCCGCCCGGTAATCACGATTTCGACCTGCTCCGGCCGGTTCTGCACCACCTTTAGCAATTCATCAACGCTAAATAGATTGTAGTACACCGCGATATTGGCTTCATCCAGTATCACCAGGTCATAATCCCCGGACTGAATAACCGACTCCAACTCGCGCAAGCCATTTTGCGCCAGGCGAATGTCCTCATCGTCCGGTTTATCTTTGATAAAGCAATGCCGACCAAACTGTTTAATTGTAATGTCCGGGGCTAATCGGCGCAGGGCTTTGATCTCGCTATACTCGGCGCCTTTGACGAATTGCCCGATAAAAACCTTCAGTCCAGCACCAGCGGCTCGCAGAGCCAGACCCAATGCCGCGGTCGTTTTGCCCTTGCCACCGCCGGTGTAAACTTGAATTAATCCTTGCATTCTAATCCTTTTTGTTTGAAATCTGCTCAAAATTTAATTACTTATCGGTAACAAATGACTATGAAAATGCAACCAAATAAAAAAGTGAAAATTTGCCTCGAACCGCTCGGGCGAGAGATCGAAGTTGACGTCGGAACAGCTCTAAAGGACGTCCTTTTTGAACAAGGTGTGGAATTTCCCTGCGGCGGGCGTGGCATTTGTCGCAAATGCCGCATCAAAATTTTAAAGGGCAACCTGGCCGTCAATGAAGTTCAGAAAAAGGCGTTTACTTCCGATGAAATCAATCAGGGCTGGCGCTTAGCCTGTCAATGTCAGGTGACGGAACCGTTAGTCATCGAACTCGCCCAACTGGAAACCCCGATTCTGGCTGATGCCTCCCGGATAAAACCTGCCGGAGAAAGCGGCCTGGCGGTGGCAGTTGATCTCGGAACGACTACTCTGGTAGCCCAATTACTCGATTTGTCCAGCGGAATAGTTCTAGGCGTGGAAACGGCCCTCAATTCGCAGGCACAATATGGTGCCGATATTATGAGTCGCATCCAGTTTGGCCTGAAAGCCGAAGGCCGAGAATTATTGCAAAACCTGATTCGCCGTCAAATCGGGCAAATGATCGCCCGCCTGATAGAAAAAGGTCAATGTCCGGAGCGGCGACTGAAGCAGGTTAATATCGTCGGTAATTCCGCTATGCACCACTTGTTTGGCGGGTTATCGGTTGAACCGCTGGCGGTTTTGCCGTTTGAAATCGAACAGCCGGGCGAATTGGAGTGGTCGGCTAAGGAAATCGGCTGGCAATTGCCGGGCAATCCCAAAGTAAAATTTCTACCGTGTCTCGGCGGATTCGTGGGGAGCGATATTCTGGCTGGAATTCTGGCGGTCGGGATGCATCGCAGTCCCGAACCCGTTGCCCTGATTGATCTCGGCACCAATGGCGAAGTCGTCATCGGCAATCGCGAAAAAATCCTATGCGCTTCTACTGCCGCTGGACCGGCGTTTGAAGGCGCGCAGATTGCGATGGGAATGCGTGCCACCACCGGCGCCATCGGGAAAGTTTGGCATACCGATGGTCAGTTGCAAGTTGAGGTAATCGGCAATGTCCCGGCGCGCGGGATTTGCGGCAGTGGATTGGTGGACGCGATCGCCGCTAGTCTCGATCTTGGCTGGATTGACTCAACCGGACGAATTACCTTGCCCGAACGAGAAATCCCGCTCCAGAAGCCGGTTGTCATTACCCAGTCCGATGTTCGCGAATTGCAATTAGCAAAGGGCGCCATCGCGGCCGGAATCCAGATTTTACGGCAGCAATTGAAATTGAAACCGGCTGACATAAAGCAAGTATTTCTGGCGGGAGCATTCGGCAATTATATCAATGTCACCAGTGCCCGGCGGATCGGTCTGCTGGATTTTCCGGCTGAAGTAATTGATCAGGCTGGAAATACTGCTTTGCGCGGCGTCAAATTGTCTTTAATTGATGAGGCTGAATATCGCCGGATTCCGCCAATTACCAGGCATATTCCGCTGGCTACAGACGCTCGATTTATGGAAATATTCGCCGAAAATATGAACTTTCCGGATTAAGTCATGGTTACCCCGATTATTATTTACTGACCGCGAAACCCGCGCAATGATATGAAAGATTTATTAGACAGGATTAACTCCGGAGGCTCCGGAGGAGTCTCAGAAGAGAGAGTCACGCTCGGCGGGACAAGATTTTCTTTTTTCTCATACCAAGTGGTGGTTAAGGTATTGTAGAAAGATTGAGTATTTTAGACAAGATTGACTCCGAAGGAGTCTCTGGTGAGACAAGATTTTTTCTGATACCGCGTAGCGGTTAAAGTATTGTAGAACGATAGAGGGCAAAATATTATTCTCCGGAGGAGATTAAGGAAATACCGACTTGTGTCAAGCCAAAAGGAAAATATTTCAACCGTAAAAATAATAATTACTGATTTGGCTTAACCAAAGTCTGATTTTACTCTTATGGACAATGACATCTCCCACCGCACTGTCGGAGGCATTCCAGACTACCAATTTTAATCCTGTCCTATCAGAACAAATTGGTTTAATCATTACCAGTAAATAGGGAGGCGTGCCAAAAGTTATAGATGACAAATATTTTACATTAGCCTATGGGTTCTTTTCCCGGGTCGTGATCATTGAAATTATCGCGGAATAACATAGGTTAGCACGCTAACCGACCCGAAACTGCCGTAACCACCTTCGACTGTACTGATGGTTTCCAGAAAAGATTGCGGAATGATGCTCGAAGTGGCATTTAATATCGTCGTCAGGTTCTCATCATAGCCAAAAACCTGGATCACCAGCGGAGCGCCCAGGTTATTGCTGAGTTTAAATTGCAATTCCTGGACAATCGCCCCGTTATTCGCGAATCTATTTACCAGTTGACCATTTTCACACATTAAATAAACATCATACATGCCAGCGTCGGAAGTCGTACGCAAATTGAAATTTACTCCGCCGTCGGTAATTACTACTGAACCGCTATCAATTTCTGACACATGAGGAACTTTGGTGCTGGCGAACAGGTCGGGCAATCCCGGCGCAGTGATGGTCAATTGATAGGTTTCACAGGCGACCGGTCGGAAATCGGGATTAATGTATTTATGGTTGCTTTGTTCGCCGTAATAATGAAAAATATAGCCAGTGGTATCGCTAGTACCCGATATCCGAACGTTAGCGTTTTTGACAATCGGTAAGGTATCCACCCAGATTTCATATTCATCGGTAGCGTACGCTCGCTCGACATAAACAAAAGAACTCGCCGTAGTATCCTCCAGTCGCACGACTCCCAAGATATTCAAACCCGGCACGAATTCCGTCTCGATGATCGCGTCCGGCATTGGCCCGGGTTGCCAGGGCAAATCGCAACTTTGCCAGGCAGCCAGAGTGGCTAGGACTGACATCAATATTATCAAAATTTTGTCTTTAGATATTTTCATAATTAAAACCGGAGCGTATATCCAAAACTTACACTGGGGAAATATTCCAGCCCGAAAGCATAATAGCCGTATTCAGGAAAATAAAAGTAGTAGTAAGGATTGCGCCGCAGAAATAACAAATTGCGAATTGTCATAGTCGTATAAGCCTCTTTCAATCCGAGATACTCCGACAGGTGTTGGCCAAATCCTTCACGCAATTTTTTCTTCCAGCCGATATCCCAGACAATGCGCGGCGGAAAGCGGACGTTGTTTTTCACCGGGGTTATATCGCGCGGGAAACCGCCTACGCTGTTTTCCAACGGGTTGTAAAAATACTGGTTGTAACGACCAGTTTCCCAGGTGCGCGGATAACCAGAACTGAATTGAAAAGTCGTGCTGGCGGTGATTGCCGGGGTCAATTTATACATTAACAAAAGTTTCAAATTATGCGGCTGATCGCCTTCATAATAATACCAATGACCGTCTTGTAAAGATGGGTAACTGCGAGTACCGTGTGAAAAAGTATAGCTAACCCATCCGGAAAGGCGCTCGATTTCACCGCGCAAAAGCCATTCGATTCCGTAAGCCTTACCGCGCCCGGCTTCGAGGATTTCGGACAATTCGAGCGATTTTTTAGCGGCGTCATATTCCAGACGATAAAGCCGGTTCAAATCTTTGTAATAACCCGTAACCGAATATTCCAGTTTATCGGTTAAAAAGCCCTCGACTCCGAGAATGTAATGGATAGATTCGACGGGCTTCTGGCTTTCCAGATTATAATAATAATCCAGAAATTGGATGAATTCTCGATTGCGAGAGTCCAGAGTTGTAATATACTGATAATAACGTCCCCAGGCGGCTTTGACAGTTGTGATTCCTAACCGCAAAGCCAGTGCGGCACGCGGTTCGAAATACCAGTTTTCAGATGACATCGGCCGCGAACTGCGCCAACCTAATTTTAGTGATAGATTGCCGATTTCGATTTTATCCTGGATATAAACTGCTTGCAGATCGGCTTCAACTCGCCGCGCAGAAGTATCAGTCTGTCCACCAATTTTATTAAAAAAACTCAAATGGCTTTGCTCCCAACCGAACTTGAAAGTCTGATTCCAGAAAGTGAACAGCGATAGGCTAGCTTTGCCGGTATAATCTTGCACGGAATTGCGGATTGAAGTGCGATATTTGATAATCCGGTCTAGATTGTTGACAGTATCTGGAAAAACAAAGTTGACATAGGAATCATTATTAGCCCGCGAGCCGGAATGAAAAAAATGAGTTTCTAGTAAAATATTGGTGCGGATTAAGGTATGCGTCTGAATTCCGACTGCCCGATTCTCGGTATCGGTGATAAAACCTTCCTGAAAATTTTCGTAAAAATCGTAAGGGAAGTATAGCATTAGGTTATCCAGACTATAATCGAGATAATCGCGCGCATAAAAAGCCGTCAGGCGCAATTGAGTGCGTCCGATTTTACTTAGATATGAACCCACAAAATCGCCCATCACATTCGGCGAGTTCATTAGCACGCGATAAGCCAGATCGGAAATCAGACGACCGGACAGCATAGCGGTGGCATTTTTCTTTACCGGAAATTCAATAGCGCCGCTGATACCCGAGGTGGACGGCCAGAATTCCCCATGCACTTCACTCTGATGTCCCTCACGGGTGGTGATATTCAGAATCGAGGAATTGCGGCCTCCATATTCAGCATCGAAACCACCGACCAGCATCTCGATATCCTTGATCGAATAGGGATTGAAAATAGCCTGTGAACTTAGAAAATGCTGAGGATTATAAATCGTCATACCGTTCAATTGCACCAAATTCTCGCCCGGGTCACTGCCGCGCACATGCAACTGCGGCGAAAGCGGATCCGACATACTCACACTGGGCGAAAATTTCAATAATTGAAAAACATCATCGCGAAATTGCGGCGCCTCCAGTAAGACAATCGGATCCACCTGGAAACTGGCAATATCCATTTCCTTTTCGATTAAAGTGCCTCGCTGACCGATGACCTCGACGGCGGTAGTTGGCAAAGCCCGCGCCGTCATTTTTATTGTACCTAGAAAAAGTGCTTTGTCGCTAACATCGATCCGCATCTCACATTCGGCATAACTGATATGCGAGAGTTGCAAAGTCTGAGGCCCAGCCGGCACCTGGCGTATCACGAAAAATCCGCGCAAATCGGAGGCGGCTCCCAACCCGGTGTTCGCGATTAGAACATTGACGCCGATAATCGCTTCGCCGGTTTTTTCATCTACAATATAACCGGAAATATTGGCGGCTTGCAGACCAGTGAACAAAATTAGCCACAGAAGAGATATTCTCTTCATGGTAGCACCAGCCCTATGGAGAACAGCCAGCCGATTTCCAGAGTATTGATCACTGACGGCAATATATTGACTGCCTGATGCAAACCCGCGCCTACGAAAAGTCCTTTGTGATAAACCGGCCGATATTCCAGACTGGCATTAAACCCTAAATTGACCAGCATAATGTTCCAGAAATCAACGTATTCATATTTGCGGGGATTGAAATTGTTGAAGCCAACCCGAATAGTAGTATTGAGACGCGCCAACCAAGACGGGGTCAGGCGAAAATACCACTGTTGATCCTTACCACCGATGGCGATAGATTCGTGCTCGGAAGATTTGCGGTAATAGATTCCCGGTGATCCGCGAATGAACTTTTGCATTTGATCAGCCGGATAATCCAGCGCAAGGTGAGCGATTACGATATAGCCATCGCGTAAACCGATTATATCAGTCCAGGGAATCATCTGCCGCCGATAACGATAAGGGGAAACCGGTAAATCGGAGACCGGTCGTTTTTGCAGAGATTCAGTCTGGGCGATCATCCATTTGTTGAGTAGAATCGCGATGTTGTCCGACGGCGCTTGCTTCCTGGTGGTCTTCTCACGCAGTTCCCATTGCCAGTCGCGAACAGTCTTTCCGCTGGAATCCACCAGCCGCGTATAACCGTTCAAGGTGCGCGCCGCGCCGAACGTCGGACTGGCGTCATACCAGAGACTGAGATGATCAATAACCAGAGTTTGATTGCCAGTAACCTGAAATTTTTGGGAAAATTTCGTCAGTTGCGTTTCCAGTGGCTCATTCAAGGCGATGTACTGGTCAACCGGAATGTAGCGCCATTTCTTGATTTGTTGAATGCCGATAATGGTCGGTGGATCAACTCGTTCGTCGAGTATCTGAATAGCCGGGAAATCGGTCAGCGTAAGCGCATCGGCATAAGTACTGACGTAAAGTGTATCCGCAATTAGCTCCGACCAGTAAAATTTGAACGCTAAGGCTTTCGAGAAACACAGCCCTAATGCAAGATTTAAGAATGTTATTTTTACAGTATTTTTATTATTCAACATAAAAACTGTTTTATTAAAGTTGATGTGAATTTTACGACCAAAGTCAGGAAAATGCAATTTTAAGAGCGATGGAATTTTTTTAGATAGGATCAACTCCGAGAGGGTCCATCTCGGCGGGACAAGATTTTCTTTTTTATTATACCGCGTAGCAGTTAAGGTATTGTAGAACGATAGAGGGCAAAATATTATTCTCCGGAGGAGATTAAGGAAATACCGACTTGTGTCAAGCCGAAAGGAAAATTTTTCAATCGCAAAATTATTGATTAATGATTCGGCTTAACCCAGGTCTGATTTTTCTCACACGAACAATGGCAACCGCCACCGCACTGCCCGCTGTGCTTTTCGCCCTTGTAGCGACTGAATTTCAGCGCCGCCATCATTAGAGCAAAAGCCAATGTCGCACATCCCAATATTACTAGAAAATAAATCAGCATCAACCTTACCTGTTTTTACTTGAATAGCGTCCCGATTTCACGATATTACTTTATTAGAATTCATCGTATAAAATATTCTCAGGTTCGACGCCGAGACCGTCCAGCATTTTTAACACGGCGCTGACCATTAGAGGTGGTCCGCAAAGGTAATATTCGCAGTCTTCCGGCGCCGGGTGATTGATCAAATAATTATTCAATACTACCTCGTGGATAAAACCGCAATAGCCCTTCCAATTATCCTCCGGCAAAGGCTCGGAAAGCGCCACGTGCCATTCAAAATTCGGAAATTCTCTCTGCAAAGCATCGAAGTCGTCCTGATAGAACAGCTCCTTCAGGCTCCGTGCGCCGTACCAGAAGGAAATTTTACGCTGACTGTGCAGGCGTTTCAATTGGTCGAAAATGTGTGAACGCATCGGCGCCATTCCGGCTCCGCCGCCGATGAATACCATTTCCCTATCAGTTTCTCTGGCGAAGAATTCTCCATACGGCCCGGAGATCGTTACCCTGTCGCCTGGTTTCAGGCTGAACAAATACGACGACATTTTACCCGGCGGAGCATCCGGCTTTTCCGGCGGCGGCGTGGCGATGCGCACATTCAGCATAATTATGCCCTTCTCGTCCGGATAGTTGGCGATCGAATAGGCTCGCACAATCTCTTCGTCCACAACGGAAACGTAGCGCCACATATCACAGCGATCCCATTCAGCTTTAAAAGGTTTCTCGATCACGAAATCCCTGAAATTTACGCGGTGCGGTCCGGTCTCTACCTGAATATAACCACCCGCTCGAAAATTCATCTGCTCGCCGGGCGGCAAATCCAGAACGAGTTCTTTGATAAAAGTCGCCACATTGCGATTCGAGCGTACCATGCACACCCATTTGCGGACTGCGAAAATTTCCGGTGGAATCGCCAGCCGCAAGTCTTCCTTGACTGCCAGTTGACATGCCAGCCGCACACCTTCACGGGCTTCCCGGCGATTGATATGCGCCAGTTCCGTCGGTAATATTGTGCCGCCGCCTTTTAGAACCTTTACCTTGCACAGTCCGCAAGTGCCGGCTCCTCCACAGGCGGATGGCAAATATATTTCCTTTTCAGCCAGTGTATTTAGTAGTTTGCCACCGACCGGCGCATCGAAAATATAATTCGGATCGTCATTGACATTAATTTTAATCGTGCCGACCGGCACTAAATAGGACTTTGCCAGCAGGATCAAGCCGACCAGTGCCAGTACGATTATTACAAAAACTCCGACTGCAATTAAAATTAAAGTCAAACTACTCATAAAATCGTATTTACTAAAGCTGAATTCCGGAAAAAAGCATAAAAGCCATTGCCATTAACCCGGCCGTGATGAAAGTAATGCCCAGTCCGCGCAGACCGGCTGGAACGTTGCTGTATTTCAATTTTTCGCGAATACCGGCTAAGGCAACAATCGCCAGCGCCCAGCCCATCCCCGAGCCAATCCCGAAAACCACACTTTCGCCGAATGTGTAATCGCGTTCGACCATAAAAAGCGACCCGGCCAGAATTACACAATTGACGGTGATTAGCGGTAGAAAAATCCCCAACGCATGGTAAAGTTTCGGCACAAATTTGTCCAGCACCATTTCCAAAATCTGGACAACGGCGGCGATCACGCCGATATAAGTTATCAAACCGAGAAAAGTCAAATCTATATCAAGGCCCAGCCAGCTCAGAGCGCCCTCAGCCAGCAAATTGCGATATATCAGGTTATTGATTGGAACCGTAATCATTTGAACAATAATAACCGCGATACCGAGCCCGACTGCCGTTTCCAAACGTTTGGAGACTGCCAGAAAGGTACACATACCAAGGAAAAAAGCCAGTGCCATATTCTCGATGAAAACGGACTTGATAAACAGACTCAGGTAATGTTCCAGCATAATTTATTCCTGCTTTGTTTCCGGTTTCAAAGTGTGTAAACCCCAGATAATTAACCCGATCAGGAAAAAGGCGCTGGCCGGTAAAACCAATAAGCCGTTCGGCATATACCAGCCACCTTCGGTATTAACCCGCAGAATTGTAACCCCGAGCAATTTTCCAGCGCCAAATAGTTCGCGTATCGAAGCCACAATCAAAAGAATCAGACTATAACCCAGCCCATTTCCCAGTCCATCCAGGAAACTGGCAAACGGCGCATTTTTTAATCCGAAGGCTTCCGTGCGCCCCAGAAGAATGCAGTTGGTGATTATCAGACCGACATAAACCGAAAGTTGCTTACTGACGGCAAAAGCGAAAGCCTTAATCAATTGATCGGCGACAATCACCAGCGAGGCAATGATCGTCATTTCGACGATAATGCGAATACTGGCGGAAATCTGCCGTCGGATTAGACTGACGGCCATATTGGCAAAAGCCGTAACGAAAGTGACTGCCAATGCCATAACGATCGCCGTCTCTAATTTGGAAGTTACCGCCAGCGCCGAACAAATTCCCAGCACCTGAACGATTACCGGGTTTTCTTTAATTATCGGCGTGGTTAAAGTTGTGAGCGACCTATTCATTTCTCACCCTCTTTGCCTGAAGATTGCGCAATAACGGCCCATAGCCATTTTCTCCGAGCCAGAATTTTACGAGTTGATCAATGCCGCGGGTAGTGAGCGTTGCTCCGGACAGGCCGTCAATCTGGTATTGCGACTGCGGACTGGTTGGATCAACTTTGCCTTTGATGACTTCAATTTTTAGCTCGCCGGAATCGTCGAAAGCGCGTTTGCCAACCCATTTGGCGCGCCAGAGCGGATTGTCAACTTCGCCACCCAGACCGGGTGTCTCACCATGTTCGTAAATAATAAAACCCGTGACGGTCTGCAAATCAGGCCCAAAAGCAATGAAACCATAGAGCGTGGACCAGAGACCTTTGCCGTAAACCGGAAGAATCAAACCACCGGCTTGATCGTTGCCAACCACTTCATAAACCACCATATATTTCGGCTGACGACCAATGTGGGCTATATCATCGGTTGTCGGAATTGCCCGACTCAATTCCGGGTCACGCGCAATGGCTTTTAAATCGAAACGGGCTGGATCGAGCCGTTTATCCGTCTGCGTTTCACTAATAATTTGACCGCTGGCAATCTCAACCAGCATCGGACGAATTTTTTCCTGAAAAGTCTTTTTCACGGAGGCATCGTCGGTGTAGAGATTGGCAGCCTGGAGAATATTTTTCAACTTCTCCAGTTCCTTGTTCGCTTGCTGACGCGGACGCAGGAGAACCACAGAAGTCGAAACCATCACCGCGCAAACCAGGCAGACGCCCAGTGCCACTAAGAATGTTTTCCGCGCACTTTCAGTTGCCATCGCGGGCTGCTCTCCTCTTTATATGAGCATTGATAAAAATGCGATCAATCAGCGGCGCGAACATATTCCCGAATAGAATCGCCAGCATCATACCTTCCGGAAAAGCCGGATTCAGCACCCGCACCATAATAACCATACCGCCAATCAGCAAGCCATAAACCCATTGCCCCGGCTTGGTAACCGCGCCCGAAACCGGATCAGTCGCCATAAAAACCGTCCCGAAAGCAAATCCGCCCAACACCAGATGCCAGAGTGGCGTCACCGCGAACATCGGATTGGTGGCACTGCCAATTAAATTAAAAGTCGTGGAAAGCGTGACCATTCCGATCAAAATACTCAGCATAATGCGCCAGCTGCCAACTCCGGTCACCAGTAAAATTATCGCCCCAATCAAGCAGGCTAAGGTCGAAGTTTCGCCCATCGAGCCGGGAATAAATCCCAGGAAGGCATCTATCCAGCTGGCCGTAACCGCCGAGGTCGTATCAGCGAACTGCGCCAGCGGCGTCGCCCGGCTAATGCCGTCCACCACCACCCAGACCTTATCTCCAGTAATCTGCGCCGGATAGGCGAAAAATAGAAAAGCACGCGCCACCAAAGCCGGATTGAAGACATTGAAGCCGACGCCGCCGAAAACTTCCTTGCCGAGCACTACGCCAAATGAAATTCCCAGCGCTACCTGCCAGTAGGGAATCGTCGGCGGCAGGATTAGTGGAAAAAGCAGACTGGTAACGAAAAAACCTTCTGCAACTTCATGTTTACGAATTACGGCGAACAGCACTTCCCAGAAGCCACCTACAACCAGTGTGATTATATAAACCGGCAGGAAATATAAACCGCCGTGGATAAAATTTGACCAGAAACTTTCCGGATTGAAATCCAGCCCCAGTGCCAGCATCAGGCGTTGTTGCCAGGTGAAATTCGCGCCGGCACCCAGCGATTGCAAGACCAGATTAGCCTGCAGACCGGTATTATAAAAAGCCATAAAAACTGCCGGCAAAAGCGCCACGAAAACCGTGATCATCATACGCTTCAAATCCATAAAATCGCGCACATGCACCGTGCCTTTGGTAATTTTGCCCGGCGTATAGAAAAAGGCGTCAATCGCTTCGAATAGGTAATATAATCCGGAAAGCTTCCCGCCGGGTTGAAAAGGTTTACCCGCTTTATCGAGAAATTTCCTGAACCCGCCCACTATCCTTCTTTCTCAATTAAATTCAACACGCGCCGCAGGTTCTGCCCGTGGTCTATTTTCGAAGGACAGACAAATGTACACAGCGCTAAATCTTCTTCGACCAGTTCCAGACAGCCGAGTTTTTCGGCTTCTTCGAGGTCATCTACCGCCAGCGCCCGCAGAAGGTAGGTCGGCAAAATGTCCAATGGCATTACCTTTTCGTAACTGCCGATAGGAACGATCGCCCGTTCACTGCCGTGCGTGTCGGTGTCGAAAACCAGCCTGCGGTTTGGTAAAAAAGCCGACAGTGTAATATTCTTCACCGAAAATAACCGCCGGCCGGGACTGAGCCAGCCGAAAAATTTACGACGGCCTCCTTCCGGGATGACACTCACTATTTGGTGAAATCGTCCGAGAAAATTCAACTCGCCCACCGCCGTATGTCCGGAGAGAACCGAACCGGAAATAATGCGGTTATGGCCTTCTTTCAATTCGCCGTTGGTTAATTCGCTCAGGTTGGCGCCGACTCGCGTGGCCATCAGCCGTGGCTTTTTGACAGCTGAACCGGCCAGAACGACGATTCGCTCAGTTGGCAATCGGCCAGTAGTAAACAACTTTCCGATAGCCGCAACATCCTGGGCATCAATGCTCCAAACGGTTTTGTGGAGCGAAACCGGGTCGAGGAAATGAATATGCGTTCCGGCCAGTCCGGCGGGATGCGGTCCGGCAAATTCCACAATTTCTATATTTTCAATTTCGGGCACGGGAATCGCTGCGTCTGGCGCCTGGCATACGAATACTTTTCCGGCAGTCAATTTGGCAATGAGCGCTAAACCGCGCTGAAAATTAGCCTGCTGTTCACGTAGTATGATCGCAACGTCCGGTGCCAGAGGATTGGTATCCATAGCCGTGACGAAAATCGAATGCGGTTGACTTTCCGGATTAGCTAATTTGCCGAACGGTCTGGTTTTGAATGAGGGCCACAGGCCGGACTCCAGCAATTGAGATACGATTTCTGCCCGCTTCAGAGAACTAATTTGTTTCTCCGAAAAAGATTTGAATTGGATGGCCTCATCGCCATCCAGATTAATTATCAACGAGAGAAAAGCCCGCTTGGCGCCGCGATTAACAGCTATGACCTGACCGGCACCCGGCGCGGTGAAACGTATCTGCGGGTAAGTTTTATCGGTGAAAAGCGTTTGCCCAAGTTTGACTTGATCTCCGACCGCTACTGAGAATTGCGGTTTCAGCCCGACGTAATCCGGCCCTAAAAGCGCTACCTGCGAGACCGATTGAGCCGGGGAAATAACCTGTTCCGGCGTTCCGGTAATCGGTAGATTTAATCCCTTTTTAATTTTTATTAACATGAACGGTTAGCGCTATTTTTTCGTTAAGATGGGTTTAATTAAATGTCTGCTGTTTCTATAATAAACTAAATCTCGGTCGAATTTTCATAACCCGTAGATTAAAAAAATTTCCTTTATTGAACAAATACAAAAATTACCTTTGTGTGGTGAAATTTCAGTTTTAACAGAGTTTTTTGAATTTTATAGATGCAAACTGGGAACGAGTTCCTGGCATGACTGCATGGTTGCCTGACTGTATGAAAGTGCTGATAAGTGCTTTTAAGTTCTATTAAGACTTTAAATGCTATTTTAATTTCTTATAAGCACTTAATAGCATTCAAAAATGCTTAAAAGAACTTAAAGGCAATTTCTTTTCAGCATGATTGCTTTGATACAAGATTGCGAGAAAGTGCTAATAAGACCTCTTTATCCCCTCCGGGGAATAGCTTTTCGATCTCCAATAATCTACAATACTTTAACCGCTACGCGGTATAATAAAAAAGAAAATCTTGTCCCGCCGAGCGGGACTCTCTCTTCTGAGACTCCTCCGGAGCCTTCGGAGTCAATCCTGTCTATTTTACTCCCCGATTTCGAGATCGGCAGATTCTTTGGCCGGAATATGTGGCCGCCGATTACTGCGGATGCTGACCGCCAGAGATGCAATCATCAGCAAAAAAATAACAATCAGAACTAATATTTTTTTCTTTATTTTCATAAATCTACGATGTCAATTCACGTTAAAATTTTAATGAACCGGCGGCAGTCAATCTGTGTCGAGTGACAAACTAGCGATGCAACTTGATTTTCGTCACATTTGCAATTCAGCCCAATCACTGTTATTTTTAGCTATGAAAATATTAGTTATTCACGGACCAAATCTGCCTTTTCTGGGTAAAATCTCAGCTGGAACCGGCTCGCGTTTGACATTGGACAAAGTCAACACCTTCCTGAGACGCACAGCATATAAATCTGGCATTGAATTGAAAATATTTCAACTTTATTCCGAAGAAAAAATATTGAAAGCCGTCGCCCGCAATCGGTTCGATATCGTCGGATTAATAATCAGTCCGGGAGCACTGGCATTCAATTGCTATACTCTCCACGAACTGCTTTCCATTCTTAAAATCATGACGGTTGAGGTTCACCTAAGCGAAATGCCGGACGCGAAGGCGAGCTTCGATCAATCCGCTTTGCGGGATATTGCCGTCGCACGCTTTCTCGAACCCGGTCTGACGGCTTATCAAAAGGGCTTACAATATTTTATTGAAACCAAAGCGGCATCGCAATAAAACCTATCAACTCCGGAGAGTTTTTATGAAGAAGCTGAACATTTTTAGCCTATTACTTTTCTTGCCGGTTATGTTAGCGGCTTTTACCGGCGAAGTAGTCAAGACTTACGATTTACCGTCCAACTGTCCCACGGGACTGACTTATGATGGCCAAAACCTCTGGATGGCCGACCGCAAAACCGACCAACTTTATTGCCTTGATAAAAACAATGGAAAGGTCGTACGTCAATTGCCGTCACCTGGCTATTGGCCGATGGGTTTAGCCTGGGATGGGAAAGCGCTGTGGGTCTCGGATTTACGAGCCGGCAAGATTTACCAAGTTGATCCAAAAAGCGGGTTAGTTAAAAAAACCATTGATGCACCAGGCGGGAGTCCACGCGATCTGGCCTGGGACGGCCAATATCTGTGGTGCGCCGACGACGGCTCAGACGAAATTATCCAGTTTAGTCCAGATGACGGCACTACCATCAAGTCCTTTAAAGCACCTTCTACCGAGGTCCGCGGCCTGACTTTTGACGGTCAATATCTCTGGGCTTCCGATCGCGGCAAAGACGAAATCTATATGATCGATCCGCGGAACGGTTGGGTTCTCATTATTACGACTGCTCCGGGGCCATACACCAAAGGTCTGGCTTATGACGGGCAAGCGCTCTGGGCGGTTGACTACCAAACCGACAAACTCTATCAACTGAAAGTGCCGGACGGTGAAAAATTCATTCGCAAAAATGAACGTAAGGCTAAGGTAACCTTTACCCACCAGACTCGCAATTTCGGGCCGGGCAAAATTCGTAACCTGGACGTCTATATTGCACTTCCCCAAAATCGCGATTCCCAGAAACTCAACGGCGATCTGCAATTTACCCCCAAATACGACAAAATCGTAACCGACCGGTGGGGTCAGCCGGCGGCGTATTTCAATCTGAAAGATGTCGAAGCCGGTAAAGTCATCAATTTGGAGATGGTGGCTAACGTGAGCGCTTTTGAAGTTCAATATTTTATCTATCCCGAAAAAGTCGGCGGACTGGAAGCAATCCCGGCCGACATCAAACAGAAATACCTCGAAAACAACGAGAAATATCAATACGATCACCCCATTATTCAGAACGCTCTCCGTGAGGCGGTGGGTTATGAAAAAAATCCTTACTGGATTGCCCGCAAGATTTACAATTACTTGATTGATAAAATGTATTACGAACGCGTCGGCGGCTGGAATACGGCGCCAACGGTTTTGGCGCGAGGCAATGGAAGTTGCTCCGAGTACACTTTCGTTTACATTGCGATGTGCCGGGCGGCAGGATTACCAGCGCGTTATGTCGGTTCAATAGTAGTACGCGGCGATGATGCCAGTCTGGATGATGTCTTCCATCGCTGGGTCGAGGTTTACCTGCCGAATTACGGCTGGATTCCGGTTGACCCGAGCGGCGGCGACAATGAATCCCCACGCGATCAAGCCGCTTATTTCGGTCACCTCGCTAACCGTTTCCTGATTACCACCGAAAGCGGTGGTGCCTCCGAAACGCTTGGCTGGTATTACAATTCCAATGAATTTTTTACCACCGATCCACAAACCAGCGTTTATATCGAAACCATCGGAGAGTGGGAGCCATGAGATCGTTTGACTCGAGAATTACTTAATCGTAATGGCCAAACCTTTTAAAATTGGAGGAAGGCCAGATGCTTTATTTGATTGCCTTATGGATAGCGGCGGCACCGAATAACATCCGATTGAAACTGACCTGGCGAAAACCGACCTGGCCAATGATCCCGGCCAATTCTTCCGGACGGTAAAAGTGGCGAATAGAATGGGAAAGATAGGCATAGGCTTTTTCCGAACCCGAAATCAAGCGACCGATTGGTTTCACCGTGGCTTTGACATAAAGGTGAAATAGCCAGCGAATCGGCACCAATCGGGGTTGACTGGTCTCGAGATTCACGAATAAGCCACCGGGTTTCAAAACTCGATGAAACTCCCCTAAACATTCGAGCAAATTATCCTGACTTATACTAAGGTTGCGAGCGGCAAAGGATATGGTGACGACATCGAAAGCTTCCGACCGAAAAGGTAAACATTTCATATCCGCCAGGGTGAAAATAATGCGCTTCGCCTCGGGCTTTTCCCGGGCTTTAGTCATCATTGGCAGGGAAAAATCAGCCACAAATATATGCGTGCCGTCTTTTGCCTGACGGGAAAGTTCCCCAGCCATCTCGCCGGTGCCGCCACAGGCGTCCAGCCACCGTTTCCCGCCTCCGGAAGCGGCCAGCCGGGCGGCTCTTTTGCGCCATACAGAATCCTGCCCGAGAGTCAAAATTTGGTTCAGTAGCTTATAAGTTGGCGGAACGGCGGTAAACAATTCCTGAATGGATGGATTCATAGAGTTGGTAATTTTCCTAAAATTTACAAATTAGATGTCGTCGGGAATCTCACTGTTTTATTTTTTCCGCAACTTCTACCGGTCTTACTACAACCTCCCATTCTTCAGGAAGCACTCGGAGTTCTGTCATTCTGGAGCCTTCTGGTAGTATGTCGTTGGAGGTTGAGTTCATAATGATATTTGCGAAAAAATTTTCCGCCCCAACAATAGGCTGGACGGTTGAAAAAATAACGGGAATATCAAATATAATTTTCATCTGTTTTCCATTTTTTAGGATTATCAATTATATATTGCCTTATTCGATTTAATTCACCATCATTTCGAATAATGTGTTCGTAATAATTTCGTTGCCAAACAACGTAAATATCCGTGTTTTGACGAAACCATTTGGTAACCCCAATTTTAAATCCACGAATAATGGAACCAATGGTTTTTGATGGCGAACGAAATGGCGTGATATATTGTTGGGGCGAAAAATTTTTCGCCCCAACAATATCATTCAATACGATTATTCCATGAATATGATTTGGCATAATGATATATTCATCCAATTGTACGTGTGGAAAATGATTGGGTATTTCAAACCAACATTGGCGCGCCATTTTTCCAAATTCGTTTAATCGCATTTCACCATTCAAAATTTCCCCAAATAGGCATTCGCGGTTCTGTGTGCAAACGGTAATAAAATAGGCACCTTGTTGGGAATAATCGTATCCCTGCAAACGGATGGAACGGCGATGGTGGTTATCTGGATTGTATTCCAGTCTTTCCTTCAATTGTCTTTATCTCCTCCTGCGTTAACCCATACGGCAAATATACTAAGTTATCTATTTCTTTTCCCCTGAGAGGCGCGTTGCAACTTGCCTCTTTCGGCAGCGCTCCGAGCTCTGTCATCCTGTAGCCTTGTGGAGTTATTTCTCTTTCTAATGAATAATTTCAGTCTCGTCATTACCTTTTCACTGCCCATTAGCTTTTATCCAAAAAATATTCATTGCCTTTTCCTATAACAACTTTATCCAATATTGCTCCTGTAAATTATATTAAATGTCCAAGGTCAGGTTGTAGTGACCTTCCAGCTTGTCGGAAAGTTTAATCTGCCAGGGGTGCTGAATGGAGCGGATGTTCTCCAGCACCTTGTCGTCACTTACGGCGATGGGCGCGTTGATGAAGCCCGTGAAATTTCTCTCATCATAAAGCCCAGCTGGCTCTAAGCCGGGGTCTATCATATAGGTGAGCGTATGAAAGGGTTGTCCCGAGAACACGTCGTAGACGGCTTTTGCCGCCTCAACCAAAAATTGTCGATGTCTGAATTTGAGTTTCATTTGCCGTCGCCTTTCACAACAATGTCTTCCTGTTCGTAATAGTAGGAGTAGTCAATGCCTTTCATAAACATTTCGCGGTCGTTGATTTTATCCGTCAAGGCGGACTTCAGCAATGCTTTAATCGGCGTGGAATCCGATACGCTCTTTTCCATAGCGCTCAGGTATTCTTTTTTGTTGATCAAGCTCCAATCTACGCACAATTTCAAGTTCTTCTTTAGAATCAAGTCGAGCCAGATGCGCATACTTCTGCCGTTAGCTTCCAGAAAAGGGTGGGCAACGTTCATCTCCACATACTTATCCACAATCTCATCAAACGTGCTTTCAGGCATTGCTTCGATTTTTTTCAGCGTCTCTGGTAAAAAGGGCGCTGCGGCGAATTGAAAACTTCCCTTCGCAATATCATGCGTTCTGATTTGTCCGGCAAAATCATAAAGCCCGCCGAATAAGTAGCCGTGAATTTGCTGCAAGCCTTTTACTGTACCGACTTCAATTGTATCGAGCAGAGAGCTGTCAAAAAGGGCATAAGCCTTGGATTTGCTCTTTCCGTCAATGGTTTCATCGCTGTAAGTAAACCATTCGATAAAACGATTTGCCTGTTTGCTGGGAAAATTTTTCGCAAGTTCAATAATTCCGTCATAATCAAACATATCCGTCACATATTTCTTGCCGTCGGCAGCCGTTAATTTCAGTTGGTTAGCGCGACTAACCAACTGACTGCCTTCTTTTTTGAGCTTTGCTTTTAAATATTTCCAATAATTTCTGTTCTTGGAATAATCTTCTTCGCCACGCAAAACGCCCACAATATCCAGAACGGAAAACCACCATTTGGATTTTTCGTCGTCCCAAACAGCGCGCACTTCTTTGTCATCAAAAAAACGAATGGAGATTTTATTCATTCACCATCACTCCCCTTTCTTTAATTTGGAGTTTGGAGAATTTGTTATTGGCAAAAGTAAACGCCGTTTTTAGAACGGTTTCCCTCCATTGCGATTTGAATTCTATGTCCTGCTGCTCATTCATAATTTTATTTCTCCCTTTTTAGCGCCAACCGTTTGCTAAAATCGTCAGCCAATCGCTAGTTTAGTCAATTGGTTGTCACTTATTAGTCAAATTAGCCAATTAATTGCCAATAGACTCTCTTGTCTAAAAATATCTGGCAACTTTAAATCATTACCTATTCATGACTTTCGTTACCTGATCATTTACTAATCATCGTTTTTATTTCCCCTGGCGTCTTTGTGGCTTCTTTGTGGCGTGTTTGGCGTCTTTAAGGCGTCTTTAATATATAATTTGTCCCTTTGCCAGTACTACCTACTTGCACAAATATTTTTTTGCTAACCAGATCAAATAAGTCCCTGGTTGCAGTCCTTTCTGAAATTTTAGAAATCTCCTGATACTCCTTATTGGTAATCTTACCTTTTTCTTTCACATACATTACTGCCTTAATCTGCCTTTCGTTTAATCCTCTTTTTCTTAACTCTTCCTCATTAAAAATGTCTTTATGAAATACGACGGTAAATTCTCCTGGACCTCCCTTTCTTTCCACAAATTCAGGCTCAGGGAGGTTCTGTTCTTTACACAGTGTAATCATCTTTAATATTCCCGAGCCCCAGGATTCAATAAGATTTGCATAATAGAATACTGTTGCAATGAGTGGATTCCTTTGCCTTCCGGAATGCTTTTCCTTTAGCTGTTCAATAGTCAATGGAGGCATTAATTTACCCGGGTTTGATACAATGAGTTCATCGTCATATATGCGTACTTCAATAGAAGCGGAAGTATCAAGATAATCTCTATGAATCAATGCATTGATTACAGCTTCTCGCAAAGCATCCAGCGGGTAATCCCATATTTCCCTTCTTGCCACGCCTTCAAGAGAAAGCTCCCTAACAGAGGTATCGAACATAACGTTTATATTCTTTTTTATGGCTTCAAGAATGCCATCAAGTTGCTGGAATAAATTTCCCTTTACTTCTACCGTATCCAGTATGATTGTGTTATTCTTAAATCTTCCTACCTTCGAATAGGCCGAAATAAAATATTTCTGTGGATTTTTGCCAAAAAGTAACATGCAAGCCCTTGTAATACGACCACCCCCGGTTACGAGGTTAAGTTTTTGCAGAATACTTTTTGTGGTATCCTGCTCGATGAGTGGAAGTCTCTGGCGGGCAAGCACCTTGAATTTTTCTATACTTTCAGCATCAAGTACTTCATCAAGTTGATCTATCTTGACACCTGTTGGTAGTTCGTCCCATGAATCTCCAGTTTTCTCCAGAAGAAACGAAGACAGTTCTATTCCAGAAAGCTCTTGCGTGGTACTACCAGCTCGAATATAGAATTTCCCATCGTACGAGACAGGGAAAGAGGAGCAGGGAACCTCAATATTCAACATACTTTTCCCATTCTGGATTTCTTCCCGAACGAAAGGAGTTATTCCTAATTTACTTCTAATTTTGTTTGGCAAATCTTCAAGCAATTTTTTTGTTTCGGATTTCTCAAGGCCAATTCCTTCTCCCCTGTCATTATAGCCAATATAAATGGTTCCACCCTCTGTATTTGCGAATGCAGCAACAGTTTTCAGGTATTCATCATGCCACGACTGTTTGAATTCAATAGTATGATTTTCTACTTTTTCCATACTTCCATTTCCTTAAGGATTGTTCTCAATTTTTCGTCGGCCTGGTTTCGTTCTTCCATCTTAAGTTCAACAGGATTGACGTTATCGTCCATACATCTATATATTGCCTCCATTGATATTGGCAGTTTTTAGAACGGTATCGCTCCATTGTGATTTGAATTCTATGTCATGTTGCTCATTCATATTTATTTCCAGTATTATTTACTGAATAGATTCATATATTCATCAAAAACAAACATTCTGTTTCTCTGAAATCCAGTTATTTCCCTTAGAATACCCTTGTTCAAGAATTCCTTTACCAGATCGTTTGCTGCTTTAGAAGAAAGACCTGTTTTTTCTTGAACTTCCCTTACATTAACCACAGGTTTTTTAAAGAGATAATGCAACAATTCCATAGCAGTTCTGGAACGTTTGCCCATATTCATAATTTTTTCCTTCTCTATGTGAGCTTTCAGGTCTGTTAGCTGTTTCAGGGTATCAAGGGCACTGGTAGCAGTTTGGATAATCCCGGTTAAAAAGAATTTTAACCATTGTCCCAGATCGTTTTCCAGACGAACTTTCATCAAGTTATCATAATATAAAGTTCTATTTTTTTCGAAAAAGTCTGAAAGATAAAGTAGAGGTTTTTCAAGGACTTCATTTGCCACCATATATAAGGTAATAAAAAGCCTTCCGATTCTCCCATTACCATCCAGGAAAGGATGGATAGTCTCAAACTGATAGTGAGCAATGGCAACTTTAATTAAATGCGGCGTTTTATTTTCATTATTATGTAAAAACATTTCAAAATCACTCAATAAATCAGACAGTTCGTCGGATGCGGGAGGAACAAAAACGGCATCATTAATACTGCTTCCTCCAATCCAGTTTTGAGATTTTCTAAATTCCCCCGGATTTTTATATCCACCTCTTCCACTTGAAAGTAGTATTCTGTGAGTATCCCGTATCAATCTGTTGGAGAGAGGAAGAATTTTCAATTCTTCAATTGCATTGTTCATGGCTTTAACATAATTAGTAACCTCTTTCCAGTCATCCCGTTTTTCTGGATCTATTTCATTTTCTTCAATAAATGCTTCTTCAATATTGGTTTTAGTCCCCTCAATTCGGCTTGACACAACAGCTTCCTTAGAAATATGCATTAATATAAACATGTCAGTATCTGGTACAAACCTTGAAAAAGCATTTAACTCACCTATCTTTAATGACGCTTTTTCCAGAAGTTCATTAATAGTTTCATCTGTCCATACATAGGAATGATTTATCTTTTCCGGGAGAAAATACTTATATCCCGTACCATTTTTCATTGCTCCCGCTTTAAAATCTTTTATATCCATAGTACCTCTTTACAATATTTTAACACTTATATTTTACTTTACCTCATAAAAGTAAAATAAGAAAAATTATATTTTACTTTACGCTGGAAAAGTAAAATAAGAAAATTTATATTTTACTTTTACCATACTCCCATTTCCTTAAGGATTGTTCTCAGTTTTTCATCGGCCTGGTTTTGTTCTTCCATCTTAAGTTCAACAGGATTGACGTTATCGTCCATACATCTATATATGCTGCCTCCATTGGTATTGGCAAAAGTAACCCCCGTTTTTAGAACGGTATCGCTCCATTGCGATTTGAATTCTATGTCCTGTTGCTCATTCATAATTTAATTCTTCCTTTTAACGCCAACTAATCGCCAATTAATCGCCAACTCACCAAAACACATAATGAACATTTCTACCACTTCCCACAAGGTTCATAGCAGACATAATTTCGATTAAGGTTTTCACTTTTTTACGATAAAATTTAATCGGATAATTGAAAAGAAACCAGATGAGAAAATTTTAAAGACTGTTTGCCAATGATTTCAATTTAATCCTGTTAAGAATCTTCATCACGTTGAGTTTTTTCTTTTATGAGCGTTGACCGAAATACAGATTATTTTCTCAAAAATCAATACGGTTACCGAAGATGGCAACTTCAAATCAGCCAATGCTATTTTTCAATAATGACGATCGCTACGGCGATTTGTGCCAGATGACTCAGAGAAAGATGGATGCGAGTTGGATTTAATTCTTCGATGATTTGGCTGGTTTTTCCCAGAAAATTGAATGCAGGCTTGCCGAGCTCATCGTTGAGCACTTCTACTTCAGCGAAATTCAGTCCGCTGCGCCAACCGGTGCCAAGGGCTTTGAAAAGAGCTTCCTTGGCGGCAAAACGGGCGGCGTAGTGCTCGGCCTGGTTGGGCTTGTCCTCGCAATAAGTGATTTCATTGGGGGAAAAAATTTTCTCGCGGAAGTGAGTTTCACCAGCAACCTGCCGGGCGATGCGCTCGACTTCGATCAGGTCTATTCCGATTCCGTAAATCATAGCGGAAATATAAAGTGAAAAATGAAATTTTTCATTTTGTATTCTACAATTTAATAGAGAGCTGTTTTAGCATATCGGCGGTCATTGTCTCGAGATCATAATCTGGCTGCCAATCCCACTCGGCGCGAGCGGCGGAGTCATCAATATGACTTGGCCAGGAGTCGGCAATTCTCTGCCGCACCTCATCAATAGCGTAGTCCATCGTAAAATCCGAAATATGTTTGCGGATTGCGGCAGCGAGCATTTCCGGATCAATGCTCATAGCGGTAATGTTGAAAGCATTGCGATGGCGCAATCGGGCTGGGTCGGCTTCCATCAAATTTATCGCGGCTTGGATAGCGTCAGGAATGTACATCATATCCAGAAAAGTGCCTGGTTTCAGGAAACAGGTGTAATGTTTCTGCTTAATTGCCGCATAGAAAATATGCACGGCGTAGTCGGTCGTTCCACCTCCGGGTGGAGTTTTAGCAGAGATAATGCCGGGGTAGCGCACTCCCCGCGTGTCCACGCCGAAGCGTTTGAAGTAATAATCGCAAAGTAACTCACCGGCAACTTTAGTAACTCCGTAAATCGTGTCGGGACGTTGAATAGTGTCTTGAGGGGTCAGATAGCGCGGGGTGGACGCGCCGAATGCGGCAATGCTACTGGGCATGAAAACGGAGCAATGATACTCCCGCGCGACTTCCAATACGTTGTAAAGGCCATTCATATTGATATTCCAGGCTTTTTGAGGATGGGCTTCGGCTACAGCTGACAACATCGCCGCCAGATGATAAATGGTCGTTATCTGATATTTATTGACTATTTTGGCGATTTGATCAAGGTTAGTAACATCCAGCGTTTCATAAATCGTCTTGTTAGAAATAACCTGTTCGTTTGCCAGTCGAATATCGGTTGCGATAATATTTTTGGGGCCGTAGCGCTGGCCGAGAGCGGGAACCAGTTCCGAGCCGATTTGTCCCAGTGCACCGGTAATTAAAATTTTCGGCATTGGTACCTCCATTGGAAAAAGAAAGCTCGCCGAAAATGCGGCGAGCCCTCTAAAAATCCCTCAATCCACTTTTTATTTAGCAATTAATCAGGTCGCTTTATATACACATCAATTGTCACGGCTGTAATTTCCTAAAAATCTACTAAAGTTGGAAGTAAAATTGAGTTTAAGTTCACTTAAGCATTTTTAAGTGCTATTAAGTGCTTATAAGAAATTTAAATAACGTTTAAAGTCTTAATAGAACTTAAAAGCACTTATCAGCACTTTCACGCAATCATGCATTCATGCCCCCATGCTTTAAAACAACCTCATAACAGGATTTCTCTTATTAGAACTTAATAGAGCTTAGTAGCACTTATTGGCACTTTCTTACATCTATGCACCCTTAAGACAATTGATATTCTCTGCTTACTCGATAACCAAGGAGTGAGGATTCACTTCTTTAGAGAATATTATTGGATTTTTGAGAGAAGATAGCGCCGTATTTTTAATGCGAATAGATTGCGTTTTTTTACCGGATAGAATCATAAAGGTAGAAGTAGTTGTGGGAAATCCGATTGTGTCAAGACGAAAATTGGCACATTGGGTTAAGCGCAGAATCGGATCGGTTTTCGGAATGATGGTGACATTCTCGAGGATGAAATCGCGGGCATTTTCGGCTGTAAAACCAGCGTTGGCTAACAGAGTAGAATTGCGGATCGTAACTTTACTGATCGGCATTTCCGGCAATCCCACCACGCCGACGGCTTGTCGAGCACTAAAGCAAAAGATGCTGTCGAGCTGAAAATTGGTGAAAATCGGGGTTTTTTCGGTAACCGGATAGGTTTTTTCCTCACGCCCGATGTTTTCGTAGTAAGTATTGAATAGAATGGCTTCATTGACAATGTCTTTCATATAAACGTTACGGATAATGACATTTTCTACCAGGCCGCCCCGATCGCGAGCGCTTTTAAAGCGCAGTCCAATATCGGTGCCAATAAATACGCAGTTGTCAACGAAAATATTGCGCATTCCGCCATCGGTATTACTGCCGATGACAAACCCGCCGTGTCCGCGATAAACGATGCAATCTCGAACGATGACGTTCTGTATGCCAGGTTCGGTCTGTCCTTTGGTTTTGCTCGATTTCATACAGATTGCGTCGTCACCGGCTGTGACGGTGCATTGATAGATTAAAACATTTTTGCAGGAGCTGATATCAATGCCGTCGCCGTTCTGGGCCCACCACTCGTTATTAATTTTGGCGTTCCGGATAATGACGTTTTCACAGCGCTGGGTATGGAATGCCCATTTGGGTGAATTTTTGAAAGTCGGGCCATCAACCAGAACTCCTTTACAATTATTTAAAAGTACCAGTTCGGGGCGCAGAAAATCCCGCGCGGGTAAAAAATCTTCCGCCACTAGTTCCTTTTTCGATTTAGTTGCAAAAAGCGAGTCGAGGAAATGTTCGCCCTGCATTGCTTCGACCGAGGGCCACCAGATGTCGCCGGAGCGGTTGACCACTCCACCAGATTTTTGCAGTTCCTGCCATTGCGAAGCGGTCGTCTTGAATTTTTTAACCGGACGCCAATTTTCACCACAACCGTCGAAGACACCGTCGCCGGTAATGGCGATGTTTTCCAGGTTTTCGCCGTAAATCAAGGGTTGAGTAGTAAAACCTTTTCCTGGCAGATTGATAATCGGATAGTCACTACGATTAGGACTAAAAATTACCAATGCCCCGTTCTGCAGATGTAAATTCACATTGTTTGCCATTTTTAATGGACCGGTTAACCAAAGTCCTTTGGGGATTATCACCGTTCCGCCGCCGGACTGCGCACAAGCCTTAATAGCGTCATTAATTGCTGTGGTATTCAGCGTCAGGCCATTCCCGATAGCGCCGAAATCGGCAATGTCGAAAAGCCGATCGGGAAATACCGGTACTACTATTTCCGGCATATCGAATGGAACATCGTTTAAGTAGCGGTGGACTTCATTATCTGACGCCCGCAGACTACTTGATAAAAAACCTGAAGATGCCAGCACAAGCAACTCGCAAAATAATATAGGCTTGAAAAATGTCTTACAATTTTTCGTTTGCACTTGATCTGCTTTTGAGTTAATCATTAAATTCTACCTCGTAATTTTGGCTTCGTATTATTTTAGAATGATCATTTTGCGGGTTTGCTGGAAATTACCAGATTCGAGTCGGTAGAGATAAATCCCGCTCGGGAGATTGCTGGCGTCGAAGGTGAACCGGTACTGCCCAGCCGGTTTGTCGCCTGCGAAAATCGTCGCCACTTCGCGCCCGAGTAAATCGTAGGCTTTCAAAGTTACCTCGCCGGCAACCGGAATCTGAAAGCCGATAGTGGTAACTGCATTGAATGGATTGGGATAGTTCGGCTGAAGCTGAAACCTATTGGGAGGCACAATATCAATTTTGCGGGTTGCTAATTGGTTAGTGTCCAGACGACCAGCCCCGGCATTTTCCATAACGAGGGTTTTTACCATATTGACCAGTGCCACATCGTAGCTGTAATAATCGTTGGGATCGAAATGGTAGTGAGAGAGATTTTCGATGATTGTTCCGGAATTAACCGTCAAATTATCGAGTGCCTTAACATAACCAGCCGGGTCGCCGCTGAGGGTTTGGCCAGGGTCATTTACCTGAGAAATTAATATCGGCGTGGGCGTGTTTTCGAAGTGGTTTGCTTCGACCAACACTTGAGCATTACAAGTTACTCCAACCCCATAGCTTCCGATGTTGGTGTAGAGATTATTGACGATATGAGCTCTGGCGAACCGCACTCGTGGATGACGCGAATAGGTGCCGTCAAACCAGTTACGATAATAGGTCACAGTCATCACGGTGTCGGAAGGCTGACTATCCGTATGTCCGAGTAAGCAAGTTTGACGATGATTGGTAAAATAATTATAGGATACGGTAATATTACGGCTACCGTTTTTGATGTCCAGTAAGCCGTCATGATCGCTACCAGACGGATCATTGGCCGGGCTGTCGCTGAAAGTGCAGTGATCAACCCATACGTTCTGGCAATTATCAATCTCGAGTGCATCTTTTTCATCAACGTGACAATCGGCAAAAGTCAAATTACGCACTATAATGTTACGGCACTCAGCGATTTTTATCCCGAAGCCGTTCAGTCCGGCGCCAGAATCCAATCCGATAATGGAAATATTAGCAGTGCGCTTGATAGGGATTTTCGAGGAATATCCACTGAGCGTTCCGGAAATATAAACCACCAGAGGCGAAGTGCTTTTATTTTCACGGGAATGCATTAGTTCGTTCAATTGTTCGGCAGTGGTGACGATGACACTGTCGCCGCCTTGCCCGCCGGAAGTTCCGCCGCCAAGGGTAGCGAATCCGACCGGTTCGGCATTCGACACCATAGTATATACTCCTCGACCAAATACAGCAAGAGTTATGGTATCGTTACCTAAAATATTAGTAATAAAGCCGGAATAAACACCCGGTTCTGTCGGCGTAAAGCGAACATACACGGTCGTATCGAAAGATGGTGTCGTGTATGCGATTGGCAATGATGGTATAAATCCCGTATCCGGCGCTAAAGATAAATCAAAACCCAGCGGAGCTATAATGTGTATCAAGTCATTTTCAATCAAGTGACGGCCTGTGAGTGTGTAGCTTTTGATCAGTTTCTGGGAAATAAGCACACTACCGAAATTCAAGGCTGACGGAGATACACTGAGTTCGGGTACGATGGCCGTCGTAAAAGTAACCGCACCGTATTGGTCTGTGAGGTAGTTAAAAGTATTTCCGGTAGCGACGTTGTACTCGAAAACGGCTGCGGTATAAGTCGTATTACTGTTCAAGCCGGTGACGGTAACGGAAATATCTTCACCGTCATAAACTATCCTGGTGCCATCGCCCTGGTCAATTGCCTCAGTAAAAATTGACGAGACGCCTCCGACTGCCTTACCATCTTCCGGTAACCAGGTAATCTCTGTTCCCGGGCGAATGGTTATCACCCGTCGCGCTCCATTACCGCCAATGGAAGATAGGATAGCTGTTTTACCGCTAACCGAGTCAGCCGATATTGCCGAAGCTACCGTCGGTTCATTTGCCAGAAAGGCGCCCGACACGCTTACGAAAGTAATTGTGGCGCCGCTTTTATGTTCGATTGTGCCGCTATACTCACCGGGCGAGTTGGCTTTCAAGTAAACAGCGATAGCGAGAGGCTGACCGACGATATTGCCGTCTATAACCGGCAGGCGAAGTGAGTCGTCGCTACCAATCCAGGTCTCACCATCGTCCGCTGAAATCGCGAAGTTCGGCGGTGGATAGACTATCACGGTATCTATAAGGTTTTTTCCACTTAGAAAATAGGTCTGGGTTGGCGAGGGAATAGCAGCATTTTCCTGAATAAATCTGTTCAGCACCGTCGGAGAAACCAGTATATAAGTAGATGGTATAGTTGTACCCGATATAACTACCGAATTAGTGATAACATACTTGCCGGTTGTCGAAGTAGTGTACCACGGATAAATGCGGACATAGAATGTATCGCCGTAAGCGACTTCGTAGTTCAAGGTAGCCGTGACATTTGGGGCTGATGGTGCAGCTGAACTTAAGGTATAGGTCGAACCGATTTGAGTCCTGTTCACAAAGAGCGGGTCGGTCGAGTAATACACGTTTGCTCGCATATTACTCCCTGAATTGACATACAGTTTCAGTTCAATGGAAGTTACATTGAATATATAACCTGCATCCGGCGTTACCGCAAATTGCAGGTAGCGACTGCTATTCTCGGCGGATTCTCCCGGCCAGGAACCAGCTGTGCCGCTCGGACTACTGCGTTGGACGCCGCTTTCATATTTGACCTGCATATTGCTTAAAGTCTGTGGAGCGGCGCTAAGGTTGCCGGTAACTGTGGCATTTTCATCGGCGGTCAGCGGCCAGGTACTCGTAGCACTGGTTTGGGCGAATAGATTACCGGCAAGGGTACCGATCAAGATAATGACCATAAAAAACGGTATCCCAATCCAATTTTTCCTGTAACAAGCGATACCAGCTGGTTGACAGTTTCCAAACAGTCCGATAGTAAAACGGCGGTGTGAATCTAAACGGATCATCAAATTGTTTTAGTCATAATGTTCTGGAAACAATCGGTCGCTACTTCAAGATCATCATTTTGCGAGTCTGGCGAAAATGTTCGGTCTCGATCCGGTAGAAATACAACCCGCTGGGCAATTGTCTTCCATCTATAGTCACCGTATAATAACCAGCTGGTTGGTAAGTATCAACGACTGTCAGAATTTTTTGACCCAGCAAATTATGCACTGTCAGGCTAACTTTGCCCGGTTTGGCAAGTTCATAACGGATGGTGGTCGTCGGGTTGAAGGGATTCGGGTAATTTTGAGCCAGATTAAAAGTTAATGGCACATTAGCATCCGGTTTGACGGCAACGCCCGGAATATTGACCTCCGGCGGGACCGGTAACCAGTCGTAGGCGATCGTGGGATATGAAGTCTTGGCAAAGATGTTTTCCAGGGTATATTCTTGAGCTTCTTCGTCGGTCAATTGCCGGGAAATGGCGATACGACTGGAGGTATTCGAACCTGGTCCGGTACATTGATATTCGGCGTAAAGCGCCGGAATGACATTCCATTCTAGCCAGCCGCCCGGATTTAAAACTTCCGGCTCCTCGCATTTAATAAAAACCGTGCGCGGCGCCGCAGCCCAGGGACGACCGAGATAGATGTTGCCAATCGGCAGGTCGTTGAACCCGATTTCATCGGCGGTAATGATGCAATCTCTGAATACCAGGCCGAATTTCGCTCCCTGTTCGGTACTGGCGGCGGTTATCGTGCCGGCATTGCGATTGACGTTAATGTGACAGGAATCGAAGACGGCAATATTGCGCCCGAAGATAAAGTCCACCGAGCCTTCGATGTAGCACTTGTGCATATAAACGCGACCGGTGACGCGATTACCCCAGGCGCCCCAGAGATAATAAGTGTCCTGATAACCCAGCAGATTACAATTGTAATAAGCCTGACGGTCGCCATTGACTCTCAGAGCCACCGCTTGCTGTTCGCTGAACGAGCCATCGTTTTTTACCGTATTCTGGAAAGTGATGTTCATTGCTACAAAATCGTCAGCATCAATGGCGACGCTGTAAGAATTCGACGTTCCCCCGGCTTTACCGGCATAATCGTCGTAAGTCAAAATGGTGCTGTCGCGGTCTTCACCTATGAGAATGACGTTCATTTTATAGCGATCCAGGAACAATTTTTCGTAGTAAACACCTTTTTTGATATAAATAATGTAGCGGCCGGTGTAATAATCGGGCACGTCATCAAAAGCCGCCTGCACTTTCGTGTAATCGCCACTGCCGTCCGCCGCTACGATTTTCAGCACATCCGGGGCGGGAGTCTGCGTTTTGAAAGTGTCCACTTCTCCGTAGCCGGTGCCTTTACTATTGGTGGCGTAAGCGCGCACATAATAAGTTGTTTTCTCAGTCAGCGGGTAGAGAATGCTCTGGAAAGAACCCAGCCCGCTACCGTTTTCGGTCTTGCTGTCAGCAGTAGTCGGATTGCCGGTTGTGTTCCAGCAGACGCCGCGGACGCGCACGGTATCGCCACCCCAGTCGGTTACGTTTCCGCCACCGGTAGCAGTCTTGACCAGGATATTGGTTACTTTAGCCGTCACAACCGTAGGCACTTCCAGTGAATCCAGCGTCTTAAAATTAACTTCTTCGCCATAACTTATTCCAGCGCTGTTGATGGCATACGCCCGAACGTAATAGGTCGTGCCGGGCTCCAATCCGGTGATGAGGCTAACAAAAGCACCACCGCTTTCCCCATCATTAGTTTTGCTGTCGGAAGTGTCCGGCATGCCGGTCGTATTCCAGCAAACGCCCCGGGCAGTCACCGGTGCGCCGCCGTCATCGGTGACAGTACCGCCACCGACGGCAAAAGTAGTCGAAATGTCAGTAACCGGCGCCGTTGTCACTGTTGGCGGATTCGCCAAAAATTCGCCTTCGGTGGTGCCCCAGATAGTAGCGTTTAGTAAGTAGAGATATTTGGAATTCGAAGATGGGCCTTGATACCAGGGATAAATTCGAATGAAAAGAGTATCGGCGGATGTAATACTGGTATCAATGGCAAAATTGTAGAAAATATGATCATCCTTGACAAGAACTAAGGCACTATCGTTCATTTGAATTGCATCCACGAAACTGGTGTCCGTAGCATACCAGACATTAGCTCGCATTTCACCGGTACCTTTGGCGCCAATGAAACAGGTAAAACTGTCAGCATGAAAAGTGATATTCTCCTTGGGGTAAGCCGCAAACTGTACCCAGCGAGTATCAACCTGGAGGCTTTCGGCACCCCAGGACGTCGCGGTTCCGTTTTCATAAGGCCACCAACGTTGATCAGGCCCGGGGCCATTTTTGTAATCCCGGACGACAAAGCCCGGCGAACCGATCTGCGGTAGTCCCAGAAGATTGCCGGCTGTGGCGGAGACTCTCTGGCTGTCAGGCGGCGCACATTTCCAATTCACATAAGCCAACTGCTTGGCTTGAGCCGTAACGGTTGCAAGTATGCAGATGGTCAGGATTAATTCTAGAAAAATCCTCTTTTTCATACATACCCTTTCTTGATTATTGAATGAAATTTTATCATTGAACACACTTTGCCATCGGTAAAAACCAGCGACCGAAATTTTTGGCAGCTTTAAAGTTTTCAAAATCAATCGGCAGTTTGCCATCAGCAAAATATTCAATTGATCTGATTTTCATCATCTACTTATCATAATTAAAAGGCAATTCCAAAAGCGAGGCGATTCACTCCATCAAATATCTCAAAGTTTGAGTAGGAATAGTCGAATTTGACCGGCATCTGACCAAGGGTAGCGTTCACTCCGATGCCAAGCGACCAGGAAGCCAGATCCTGGTTGGTTTGGTATCCGGCACGGATCGCGAATTGGTCGAACAGTAAATATTCCAGACCGTAATTGATACGCTCGGAATAATTATTCGGATGCTGAAAATCAACCGCCAGATTGAGGGAATTATTTTGCGAGAAGGTCGGCGCTATGACATCCAGCAAATCCATTGCTACTCCCATCGTGAAAAGCAAAGGCAATTGTTCGTCTATTTCTTCTCTTTTGATATTGGATGAGAAATTGCGAATAGACATAGCGAACCGAAAGCTCTTGAAATCCGTCAGGTACTTTACTCCGGCGTCGAATGCCAGTTTGACCGCATCATTATTTTTCAAGCCGTCCGCCATTTGACTTTGACCTAAATTCTGACCGACGAGACGAACACTGCCGCCGATCAAAAATTGAGTACTGATCGCACGCCCGTAGGTTAGACCAAACGCATAAGCGCCGACATTATCTACCTTACCCAGATCAATATAACCGGCAGGGTAGAGGTCTTTTTGCGCCGCCGACAAAAGGCTGGTGCCATAAATCGTTCCGTAATCTACGGAAACCATACTCAATCCCAGCGTTCCATACTGTTGCAAATTCCAGATAAAACTACCGGCGAGGTAATTGATGTCGGCAATCCAGCGCGTATTATAAGTTTGCAATTCGAACCGATGGGTGGATTGGACAATGCCCGCCGGATTGAAAAAAATGCTTTCCGCGCCAGTTCCAAGAGCGCAATAGGCTTCGCCCAAAGCGCTGGCCCGTGGTGCGACGCCCACCAGCAAAAAGTTCATCGTACTCTGCGCGACTTTCTTCAACCCAACCTGGGCATTGATGGGCAACGAAAGACTCAGGAATAAAATGCAAGTAATTGTCAAGTAAATCAGTTTTTTCATGATAATTCCTCCCGTCTTCATCGTATCACCAAAAACTTCTGAAAAGCCGTTTCACCATTCGGCTTCTGAAACACAACGATGTAAACGCCACTGCTGATAACCTGCTGACTTAGAGTAATCATATCCCAGAAGTAGTACCCGGCTTCCACCGGACTATCATGTTTGAGAACCTGAACCAGGTCGCCATTCTCAGTAAAAATTTTTATCGTAACCTTACCCGGTAAATTATAGAACTGAATGCCGCGCTGGTCGGTCCAGCCCTGGGCGGCAAGCAAGGGATCGTTGATATTGTAAGGATTGGGAACAATACGGATTTTGGTCAAATCGGTTTGCGAAAATTGAGGTGGATTGATCCAATTAATATTCGGCACCAGCACGCGCGAACTGTAGATAATTTTACCACGAGTCGTCGCATCTGCCAGAGGATCATCGTCGGCAATCTGGGCTTTAGCCTGCACATAATAGTAGTACTGAGCTCCAATCAGGACATTTTTGTCAATGTAAATATGCTCTTCAGATTTATCCTCTGGACCGGAATCATAAATTACCTGGTAGAAGGTAGTATCCATTGCACTCAGGCGACGCAAAATCCGGTAACCGGCGAAGTTCGGCCTAGCTTCGGCCTCCGGGTCGCGCCATTTTATCTCGACCCCGGTACCCAAACCGGTGACTTCGAGATAAGCTGGTGGCGGTGGAGCCTGCGGAATTTTGTAGCCGACATCAAAGTTCCATTTGGCACGCCGGGCGCTTTTCATAACCGAATCAACACCGGTACTGACCCAGCGGTCTTTACGCAAATCCATTTCAGTTGCATCTATTGGGAAAACGAAATTGGAAGGTAAATAACCGGTGCGCGCATTCGGTAGATTGGGTGGATCTTCGAGAGTACCATTAAGCCACTTTTGGCCGACTTCCTGAGCGGTCGGCAAATCCAGGCCGGAGAAACCGCTGGCGTAAACGATATGAATTTTTTGCCCGGGAGCAAAAGTATAGGGCCCGAAACTACAGGACATTTTGGAATTGGTACTACTCCTTGTTCCAGCCGGAAAGGCGGAATAATCGGGACTGCCGTATTCGTCGCTATTGCCTCCATGAAATGTTCCGGGGATCGTATCCCCGATCATCGGCCAGTATTTGGAATAGCCACCTCGAATTGCCCAGTAATTCTTATTGCCGTATTCATCACTGGCGTCGTTATAAGGGATTTTGGTGGCGGTGCCGATGTAAGTTATTTTCGGTTGTTTAAAGTCATCGCGGTCATTGGCGGCGTCGTCATACGGTTCGCCGGAAGCGTGCAGGATCGAATACCAGCAAAACTTCGCCCCAATCAAACGCCCGCCCTGCGAAGTAACCGGCGCGCCCATATTATCACCGGCAATCGTCGGATCATCGGCACTGTATTCGTAGAATACCCTTAGAGAATCACCGACCCGACCGCCGTAATAATGTTGCCAGACGATCGTCGGATTAAAGCGTTCGTTGGATGGCGGTGCGGGATTCGAACCATTGGAGCGAAAAGTATTGACGCCGTTAGACTCCATATTGATATAAAAGTCGTGGAGCGTGTCCGCGCTGACATTGGTGAAAGTGACGTCCACGATGATATAGTCATCATTATAATTTTGAGTCCAGGCTAAAATTTTGCGATGGATGTTGACTCCCAGAATATTCTGGGTGGTTACCTCGACGATTTGGTCGTAGGTTTCGTCGCCGAATTTACTCGGGTCGTGAGTGCCGAACATTTCCAGATTAACGGGATTGAAATTAATGATTTGTTCCGGATAAGTGTAACGGACGTAATTGGTCAATGGGACAACGACTTTACCGGTTGGCATATAATCGTTCGTCGGTCCGTAAATGGCTACGCTGTGTAATGAATCGGGATAGACCGGATCCCGCCAATTGGTAGCCGCCAGACGAAAACCGGCGCCCGCCCAAGCATCGAGTTCCTGTCCTCGAATAGCGATAATGTCATAATCATTAGGGAAAAAGCCGGCGCGGTATTCGAAACTACCCTTGGCGCCGTTGGCGGTCACCCCGCACCAAACGTGTCCCATTTTCATTAAAGCCGTAGCGAGTTCCGGCTGAATCTGGGAAAAGCCAACTTGACCTATTAATAATATTGCCAGCAAGATAAAAGAAAAAGTGATTCTCGGGTGGTTCTTTCGGTAATTCTTCAAGTTAATTACTCCTTCAAAATCAATCCTTAAAAACTAAACCTTAGACCAAACCAGATATCGCGCGGTTGTTCATAGAGCCAGAATGAATAGTTTGGATCGTTGATATAGGGTTTTTCTTCAGAGCGCAAATCGCCGATTTGATCGTTGCCGGCGATGTACATACCGGGATATTGCTGACGCAGAGCATCATATTTGGCGGACTTATACATCGGGAGACGCAACGAGCCAAAATATTTGACGAAATCACTCCATTCTTCCAGATCACCATCTTCTCGGACAAAGCAATATCCATCATCCATCAAAGTAGTCTTAAAATTGAACAAATTACTGATATCAATATAGAAGGAAGCCGCCAAGCCGAACAATTGAAACTTCTTATCAACTTTTAAATCAACCATATAATAATCGGGCCAGCGCATATTGTTGTTGACATGGAGTTCGTTCAGCGGATTCCAGGTAAAATATTCACCGGCTTGCCATTCTGCAAAGAGAGTAATTGTCCAGTCCGCCAGGGGGTAAATACCCGAGATTTTTGGCCCCCATTGATCGAATGAGCGTACAGTCAGATTGGCATTAATTTTAGGTTGCGGCAGACTACGCGTTTCCTGACCGGCATACAGTCCTTCCTGATCATTATTGATGGTAACGTCGGTAATCAGGCTTCGTCCGGTCAAGCCTGTCTTTTTTAGCATATAATTGAAATTGACCCAGCCGGTCAGCCAGCTAGCGTCACTTTTGGAAAAATTAACCTCAATTCCCTGAATATCTTGATATTCATTATTAGCCCAGGCATTGTAATTGATCGTGCCGCTGGCATTTTGGTAGGTTACTTCACCGTGTTGTCCGGTGACATCTTTGGAATACCAGGACAGTTTCAAAACACTGGTCTGAAAGAGTGCCGTCGCAATTCCCAATTCGTAGGAAATCGTACGCGGCGGTTCCAGATTGGGATTCGACATATCATATAGACCATTTTTGGTATAACGATAGCGATACAGGTACATCGAATAGTAAGGCGGATTGGAACGGAAATGTCCGTAGTTGAAATAAAATTTCGACTGTTCCGTGACCGGGAAGGAAATTCCGATGCGCGGGCTCAAGGCATAATGATTTTTGATCGGTTGCAGGAAACCGGGATGGAGCGAATCATATCGGACCCAGGCGTCCCAGATATAAGACTTCCCTTTTTTCAAATAATCAAAAAGAACGGAATCAGCCGCATAACTCTGAGGTGTAAAAGCTTCGGTAGCAAATGGATCGCCGGTAGGCCATTTACCGCCACCGCCGTAATAATAGTCAAAGCGTAAACCGATATTGGCAATCATAGATTCAAAGTTCAATTGGTCTTGAACGTAGATGCCGGTTTGAGATGGAGTGCGATGGTAATTGAACTCGTAAACGTTATAAGCGTTTTCGTTCCACATCATCCATAGATTGTGGTCTAAATCTATATAGTTATACTCGAAGCCCGTTTTGACGAAATTGTAGCGTCCAATCTGAGATGATAAATCGAACTTCGCGCCGTACTGACCGACTCGCACGTTATTGTACAAATCGCCCTCTTTGCGCCTGAAGCGATAAGCGACGCCCGGCAGAGCGTCGTAGTTAGGGAATTTGTAGCTGAGAGTATCGCCGTTGAATATTCCGGTGACGCGATTCGTCCCGTCGAGTAATTTCCCGTACGGCATTTCATTGACTACAAAGGGCCCGAAGTGAGTAATGGCTTTCATATTACGTGTGTTGCCGGTCGGAGAATCGTCCCGGATTTGCAAAGCGCTGAGTTTGAGTTCCCAAAAAGTCGTTTTATTGATAATGTGGTTCATGGTTATACCGTTCACCGCAGTTCTTTGACTCATAATGGGAAAGAATGGCGGGTCGTACCAATATTCGGGATTTTTATGAATATACTTAATATTGTTGACCGGCATAAAACCGCCCTGGCGACTGGCATCAGGATAATCGCCGGAAGCTGGCCGAATCGGGCTGACCCCGACTTCGTATTTGTAGAGACCGTTATAAGTTAGGGTGGTCTTCTTGGTCGGCTGGCTTTTCATAGTTAACAAGGTCGTATAGGTCTCGTCGCTATTTCGTGAAACCGGCATAACGAAGTGGCGCTCCTTGGCATTAAGTGACAGATAAAAAGTAGCGTTACCCAATGCCTTCCCGACCAGAGGTACCGGACCACCGAAACCGCCGTCGAAATTCCAGTCGGAATATTCTTCCCGGTTGTGATGCTGGGAGAAGAATTTTTTTTGCTCTTTAGATACCTCGTGATAGCCGATGACCTGTTTCATCGAATCGGAAAGATTAGCCAAACCCTTATAATCCGGTATAGTCATAAACATCCAGCAAGCCAGCAGGTAATAGTCGAACGGAGTCGCCCATTGATCTTCTGTTTTACCGATATTGTAGTTGTTTGCCTGCGTGATCCAGCCGGTGAAACTGGGGTATTGATCGCGTAAGTAGGCGTCGTCTTGCCAGGCGTTGTTGGTTCCAATAAAAGCCACCTCGGGATCAAGGTAAGATCGCAAAGCCGCATTATGAGCATCGTAAAATGAATCGCCAAACCGACGAATGTGGGCATTATCGCGAGAGTAACTGAAAGTGCCGTGATAGCCTTTGGAACTTCCCGATTTGGTCGTGATGTTAATCAATCCCGAGCGGAAATTGCCATATTCGGCATTGTAACCGCCGGAGAGCAACGAGACCTGTTCAATGGCGCTCAGCGGGATACTGCTTTCGGCATTGCCGGTGGCAGCATTGACATAAGATAATCCGTCCACCATCATTCCGGTTTGATCTGCCGAACCTCCCCGAATAGTCAAATAGCCATTTTGCTCGCCAATACCGGGTAGTTTAGCCAGAAAGGCGTTGATTTCCCGAATGCCGGTAGCGTCGCTGATTTGCATAGCATCAACCACCAGTTGGGTGGTCGAAACTTCTTTGTGCAATTCATCGCGCTGAGCAGTAACAATAACTTCCTGCCCCTGAATGACGGTGCGATGCAGTGCGAAATCGAGTCGGGTAATCCGATCCGAAGAGACCATAACCTCGGTAAATATTTTGGTCTCGTACCCTATCATCGAAGCCCGTACGCGATGAGTGCCAACCGGCACATTGATTATGATATAACTTCCGTTAGCATCCGTGGCGGCGCCCAGATCAGTTTCTTCGATGATAATATTGACCCCGATCAGCGGTTCACCGGTCTCGGCATCGCGCACACTGCCGCTGATGCGGCTGCGGTTTTGCCCCTGTAAATTACTCGTAAATCCGACTGCGAGGATTAAAGCAGCGCAGTAGAAAAAAATTTTCGGCTTGTTGTTTATCATAATTACTCCTAAAGCCGCGGATTATTAAAAGACATTGCTTTAACGGATAATTTGCATTTTCAAAATTTGGCGATTTTCAGCGAATTGCATTACGCAGAAATAAATCCCGGAAGCCACCGGCTTACCGGCATCATTATCGCCCTGCCATACCAACCGGTATTCACCCGGCCGCAGACTTTGCCGCGGATAAGTTTTCACAATCCGACCGGCAAGGTCATAAATCCTGATTTCAGCCATCCCGGTTTTGAATAACGAAAACTGAATGGTAGTCGTCGCATTGAAGGGATTGGGGTAGTTTTGGGCAAGCCGAAAATTAGCGAATACATCCGGCTTAGAAACAATCCAGTTGGGATTCTGTTCGACCAGACCGTTCAAATAATTTTCCAGATGGGTGTAGCCGTTCTCATCCAGCAAATTGCGGTCAGCGGCATCGGCGGGATTCAAACTATGAGAAATCTCCCAATCATCGGGCATGCCGTCATGATCGGTATCGGTTGGCGCCGGCAAACTGCTTAGAAGCGGCCAGCCGCCTTCAGGTTGAACACTAGTATTGGCGATCGAATGTCCGGTGGCGTTAATTACATCCTGCACGATCCGACGGTCAATCGTATCGCGTTTGGGAAAATTGCAACCGGCGGAAGCCAGCACGTCAAGATAAGCTTGCTCGGGCGAAGTCGTCGTGACTGGCTCCATCGGTATCAGAGAAGAGCGCTGTTTGTAGGCGGTTATTCGGTCGGTAGTAAAGCCGTTGAATTTGACCAAACTCCACTGGTCTTCCGGGACAACGCCGTTGAACATATTATCGGCAAAATAACCATAAGCGTTATAAGCATCTTCTTTGAATAGTTTACTGCTGGTGCTGGATTCCGGTCCTAGGACGTAAACATTGCCGATGAAATTGTAATGGCTAATCGGGTCCTTGTCGGCATTATACCCTGGAGATGAACCAGCCCAATTGTAAACCACATTATTACGGAAATCGAAAAATAAGCCAAGGGTATCGGTAGCCGCGGAAGTATAATTGCCCGGTCGCGGCAAACGCCCATTACAATGAGCATATAAGTTGTGATGGTAGGTCTTCTGATCGCCAAAATCGCCGCGAACAAGTGACCCATAACTATGTCCTTCGAAAGTCAGGGCTTCGCTCATCAGACACCACTGCACCGTAACGCTATCGGAATTTTCCTGGCAGGAAATCGTTTCATCGCGGGCATACGAGGCGCTGACGTGGTCAATTATGATATTTTTACCTTTATCAATGTCAATGGCATCGCCGGAAGAATTAGCCGCGCCGGCATCCACCCGCACCCGGATGTAACGAATGATAATATGATTATTGCTGATCTTAATTCGTCCTTTGAGACAAATACCATCGCCCGGGGCAGTCTGACCGGCGATCGTAATATTAGACTTGGGCTGGAGGATAACGCTTCCCAGCTCGATCGTCCCAGAAATCCGGAAAATGACCGTGCGGTTGGATTTGCTGACCGCGTCAACGATTGACCCGGCACCGCTATTGTTCAGATTGGTTACTTCGTAAACTTCACCGCCGCGCCCACCTTTCGCAAAACGCCCACTGCCTTCCGCACCCGGGAAGGCAATCGTCTGCGCCGGTATCTGCTTGCTGAAGATTCCGATTGACAGAACCAGAATTAATCCCGGATATTTTTTTATCATTTAAGCCTCTGAACTACAAAACTTAGCTGGTTGTCAATGCCCAAAACAATTTTAACAATCACCGTCGGTTATTTCAATAGAACCATTTTTCGGGTATTAGTCAGATTGCCGGCAGTCAGGCGGCAGAGATAAATACCCGATTGCAGATGACGGCCATCGAAAGCAAAACGATATTCGCCAGCTGTCAAATATTCATTTACTATTTGACTGACTAAATTCCCGCGCAAATCATAAATCGCCAGCGTGGTAAAGCCATTTTCGGGTAATCTGAACGATATAGTCGTCGTCGGATTGAATGGATTGGGGTAAATGGATGCCAACCCGAATTTCTCAGGAACGTTCTCGACTACCGGTTTTAACGCAACGTAGTTTGTGCCCCAACGCGGATCGCCGATCGGCTTGCCGTCCGTACCAAAAGTCAGCAGTGGTGAACCAACCGGTAAGGTAAAATCGTAATTGGCGGTGTCGGCAAATTGTGGATCCATCCGGATCGTATCTCGGACCGTATGCATATAAAAAGCGATCTTGTCTATATCCCAGAAGCAGATATTTTTAATCGTTCCCATACAGGATTCACTGCTGGTAGTGTTATCCTTGATATTGATAAACACCCTACGATTAGGACCGTGCCGGCTAACCTGATCCATAAAAATTGAATTCGTCACAGTCCAGGGTCTTAATAGAGGGCCTTTATCTCCGAGAATTATTTCGCGCATATCATCTGAAGTGCCCCCAACGCCAATCTTATGCCAGGTGGTGTGGTCAATAATTACCTTAGGAGTATTATCCGGAAGGCTGGAACCATCAGTCGCATCACAACCACAAGCCCGAAAACCATAGGATTTAACGGTTGATATGGTGGAATTAGTTATTGCGATATAGTTTGATCCGGCCTGCTTATAATGAACTACTGGGCCTGTTCTATGCAAAATCGAATTATTTATAATGGTAGAATCGAAAACCAGATAGCCTTGAAAACCGCCACTTTTCTCACCGTGCATAACATCGCCGGTAATATCGTGGATGTAGCAGTCCTCGATTTGAATTTTTTTAATTAAGGTTGGGGTCTGGGCTACGGGCATATAGAAGGAAACCAGATATTTTATTTTAGAATTGCCGTCTAATTCCAAGCCATTCAATATCAACGAAGCCTGATCGCCCAATCTGAAAAATACACCCGCTGAATCGGTCGGTAAGTCTTTCAGCATCCGGACGATCGCCTTCTCTTCGCCATCCGTGCGAATCGTCAAGCTCTTGTTAACTATAGTCCCCAATTTGGAGAGGGCGGATTCAGTGTATTCACCGCCAGCCACTAACTCCAGGACGTCGCCATCTTGCGCCTCGCTGATCGCCGCGGAAAGCGTCCCTTCACCCGGCATCACGAAAGTCTGAGCATTTAGCAAGACGGCAATGCTCATTACAAAAAAGAGAATCGGTAACACTCTTTTCATTTTCATTCTCCTTTTTTATAAAAAGTTATCATACAAATTTCTCCACATCGTAAACTAAAAAATATGTATGACAAGTGCAAGCTTGCCGGAAGCAAAAATTACTCTAATTTCTATCTAAATAACCATTAAACCGAACCTTTATGGGGGCGCTCTTGACTTAAGTTGGCGCCAGACGACTTGAGTTAAGTGCGGTAGGTAAGCGGAGACCGCCAGCCTGAGACTGGCGTAAGTAATTCTATCCCATGAATGTCCCACCGCGCGGAACTCTCTCACCAGAGGCTCCTCCGGAGCTTACGGAGAATTCGTGGGCTATTCTTATCCGGTAACCCGAAACCTCTTTTCTCGACCTTGACCTCGACCTTAACCTCGACCTCTTAATTTTAACCGGAAAGGGATCGACGTTCTGCCGGGGCTTGTTCTTTTTTCCTTTGCCGGAAAAAGAACCAAAAAAGGCAACGGCTGAAGAACATCTCACGGGGGTTCGCTCAGTCCCAGCGAATGGAATTTAAGGCGCTAAAGTTATCACTTTGATATATTATTAGCGACATAGACAAAAATAATAGCCAATAACAAAAGGTCTACTGAAGCGCTGAAAATTCCATTTTTTCCGCTGGGACTACGCCTCCCAACCGGAGATGTTCTTTAGGCCGTAATTAAAGTTTCTGTCATTTGAATTTGTCCCACCGCGCGGCACTCTCTCACCAGAGACTCCTCCGGAGCCGCCGGAGATTTCATGGGCTATTCTTAGTATTCTTAGCCTGAAACCGGTATCCTGTTACCCGAAACCCTGCCTGCTTGCGCAGTCAGGCAGGCTGTACCCTTTCAGCCTCAACCTCAACCTCGACCTTAACCTTTTTATGCCCGGTAAGAGCACTCTACTTAAAGAACCTGATCTCAATATTTCTCCCGAATTTCCAAGTATTTCAACCAAAGCTTAATCAGCCTTCCCTTTATCAGTTTTATCGCCTAAATTTGAATGTGTCGCCGGTTCGCATTAATCGAACTCTGATATCAAAGAAAGCTAAAACTTCTTCGCGGGCGATAACAATTCTTAGATCACCAACTAAACTATAAGGCTTTATATGTACGGTAAATTACAACTAGATTTGCAGAGCCAGCTCGCATCTATAACCAGGCAAGGGCTTTATAAATCCGAGCGCGTCATTGCCAGTCCGCAAGCACCACACTTACGGCTGGCTGATGGTCGCGAACTGCTAAATTTTTGCGCCAATAATTATCTGGGATTGTCCAATCATCCGGCTATTATTCAGGCCGCCCAAGCGGCTCTCAAACGCTGGGGGTTTGGGCTTTCTTCAGTACGTTTTATCTGCGGCACTCAGGAGATTCACAAGGAACTAGAGCGGCAACTTGCGGATTTTCTCGGCACAGAGGATACGATTCTATTCTCATCTTGTTTCGATGCCAACGGTGGTGTTTTCGAGCCGTTGTTCGATGAACAGTGCGCGATCATTTCCGACGAATTGAATCACGCTTCGATCATTGACGGCATTCGGCTCAGCAAGGCTCAGCGCTTGCGGTATCCTCATACGAATATTAATGAATTGCAAAAGTGCCTGGAAAATTCCGCTCAGGCGAAATACCGCATTATCGTCAGCGACGGTGTTTTCTCAATGGACGGTCATATCGCGCCTCTGCCGCAAATCTGCGAATTAGCCGAAAAATACGATGCTCTGGTAATGATTGACGACTCGCACGCTACCGGTTATCTCGGGCCAACTGGTCGCGGCACAGCGGAATATTATGGCTTGCTGGGAAAAATTGACATTATAACTACCACTTTCGGTAAAGCGCTGGGTGGCGCTTCCGGTGGTTGCATTTCTGGGCGGCGGGAAATTGTGGAATTTATGCGTCAGCGTTCGCGACCTTATCTTTTCTCGAATTCCGTGGCGCCTGCCGTTATCGGCGCTACTTTAAAGGCACTGGAAATCGTCCGAGAAAATCCGGATTTGCCCCGTCGCACGATCGAAAACGCCCGCCTTTTCCGCCAAAAAATCGCCGACGCCGGTTTCGACATTCTTCCGGGCAATTCCGCAATTATTCCGATTATGATTTACGATGAACCTCTCGCTATTAAAATTGCCGACCTTCTGCTTGAAGAAGGCATTTACGTTATCGGTTTTACCTATCCGGTGGTACCGCGCGGCACTGCCCGCATTCGCGTCCAGGTTTCAGCAGCTCATACTATCGAACAAATTGACCAGGCGGTAGCGGCATTCACGAAAGTGAAAAAATCTCTTGGCAGTGAATAAAATAATGTTTGACAAAGTTATAAGTTTTTTGTAGAATTAGCAGCGGAAGTTGCAATCCATTTGAAATTCCAATCTTGAGGATTTAATTTTTTAACAAAAAAGGAGGATTAAAAATGGCTCTTTCAAAGGGAAGTATTAACAAGGTCATTCTGGTTGGTCGTCTAGGCCGCGATCCGGAAGTCCGCTATACTCCGAACGGCGATGCAGTGGCTGAGACCTCATTGGCTACCACTGAATCAGTGAAAAACCGTGACGGCAAACGCGAAGACCGCACCGAGTGGCACAACCTGGTGATCTGGCGCAATCAGGCGGAATTTGCTAAAGAATGGCTCAAAAAGGGACAGCTGGTTTACGTCGAAGGTCGTCTCCAAACCCGTCAATGGGAAGATAAAGAAGGCCAGAAACACAGCAAAACCGACATTCAGGTGGATCAAATTACCATGCTGGGTAGTTCCGGACGCGGACGTGAAAAAGAAACCGGTGAACCGGAAACGCCACCTGAGCCATCTCCGGATGAAGAGATTCCTTTCTAAGACTGTCTCATTCATTATTTCGATTCCGGAATAAAGCGCATCCCGTTTTGCGCCGATTAAGTCCGCCTTAACTCATTAATAGGTAAATGAACTTTTACCGATGAATTCCCGCATTATCGAGGTTGGCGGAATTTCAGCATCATCAACCGGCAGAAAGTAGGACATCATATCCAGCAAGCGTTGTGCTTCCGGATAACTATGATGATTTTCCGGTACATTTTTCAGCATGGTAACCACCAGAGTTTTCAAGACGCCATGTTCATAAACCAGCGATGAATTGAACATTATATCGGCATTACCCTGGAAGCTGAAAATATACTTATTCTCACCTTCGACAACTTTTTTCCACATTTCGATCGTTTCCGCCGCACTATACCCACGATATTTATAATCGCGGACAATTCGACGTAACAATCGGGTATCATGAGTATGCATCCGGTTCATATTATCGAAATTCAAATGAGTCAGAGCACTGACGTAGATTTTGAATTTATAACGTTCATTAATTCCCGGAGTCAATCCCGGATTAATGCCGTGAATCCCCTCAAAAATGATAATCGTTCTGGCATCAATTTTCATCGGCTTGGTGCCGGGAGTTTTGGTACCGGAAATAAAATTATATACCGGCGGAGTAATTGTCTCGCCTCGTAAAAGTCGTTGCAAATGATCGTTCAATAGATCGAGGTCAATCGCATCCAGCACTTCATAATTAATCCGCTTGCCCTGCAGTTTCGCCAGTTCCGCTCGGTCGTGGAAGTAATTGTCCAGCGACAACAAAAGGGGTTTGAATCCCAGAACTCGCAATTGAATAGCCAGGCGCTTGGCAAACGTAGTCTTGCCGGAAGACGATGGCCCGGCTACAAATACAAAACGGCGCTCGCCATCGTGTACGATCTGGTCGGCAATGCTAGCTATTTTTTTCTCGTGTAAGGCTTCGTCAATTTTGATTAAATCCGAAATCTGATGTTCGACTATCTGACGATTGATATCGGCTACCGTATTGATTTCGAGAATGCGTCCCCATTCCTCCGTCTCTTGAAAAATTTCATAAAGTCGCGCCTGATCGGTGAAGGGTCGCAGTCGGCGATCATTACCTTCAGTCGGACAACGCAGAACGAAGCCTTTTTGATAGGGTCGAATCTCGAATACTTTAATCAGTCCGGTGCTAGGCGCCGGTGGCGAAAGTAACCAGAAACGGCGCCCGTTAATGTGGTATAATGTAACAAAATTGGCTTCGCTATATTTCAGGAGTTCTTCGGTATCTTTTTGCCCGATTTCTTTGAAATACCGACGGGCGTCGTTGCAGGAAATTAAAAGTGGCTCGATAGTGTAATCGGCTTCCACCACTTTATTAAAAGCCGCCGAAATTTCTTGAATGACTTGAGGCGTACAAAAATCTTCATTCTCGAAGCGGCAAAAGACGCCATCGCACATACTATGCATCACGATTAGCCGCTGGTCAGGATACAAATCCTGGACCACATAATATAAAATCAGGATAGCCGCACTTTCATAAGCTCGTCGGGATGACTCGTAGAAGTGTCGCAGAAGGCTGATTTTAGTCGGCTCATTGACTACTTCGTTAAACGAGGCAAATGTGTTGTTGCGAATAACGATATACGGCTTATACCGGCTATGCGGCAGAAATTGTTTAACAATTTCAATTATTTTTTGGCCGGGGCGAATAGGCACCGTTAGTTTTTCCCCGAGTTTCAATTCGATCATTTCCATAGATAGAAAATTATCAAAAAAATGTCGAAAAATAAAGTTTGGTTTTTAATGATAGATTAATAATTTCAGGTTAGTGGTAAATGCTTGTTCCATACTCACCAAAAAATAACACAAGGGAATCAAAATGAATACCTCAGAAAATGAAAATTTGCTGGCTATGCCGACTTTCCGACATAGACGTCTTCAAAACTGGATTATCATCGGTTTGTTGTATTCTTTCTTTTATATGTCCCGTTACAATTTCTCGGCGATTGCGCCGACCTTACAGGCTTTTTTCGGCTGGACTAAAAGCAATTTAGGGGTTTTCGAAACGCTTATGCCCCTGGTTTATGGTTTAGCAGTTGTCATTAATGGCCCATTGGCTGATCGAATCGGCGGTCGCAAGGCTTTCTTGATCGGTGCCCTGGGCGTGGTAATTATGAACGGGCTATTTGGTCTTTTTCACATTTTTATCCAATCTCCGGCCGTCTGGGCTAATCAGGAGATTGTATCTGAAGCCGTTTTGAAATATGGGTTTTCTAAAACTGCTCTTCTCTGGACGCTGGCAATAATCTGGGCAATCAATGGCTACTTTCAATCCTTCGGGGCATTATCAATCGTCAAAATCAACGCTCAGTGGTTTCACGTCAAAGAACGAGGCACCTTCTCAGCCTTTTTCGGCGTCCTGATTCGGTTTGGTCTGATACTGGCTTTTTCCGGCACGCCATTGATTGTCAAATTTCTGCCGTGGTATTGGGCTTTCTGGATTCCCGCCCTGGTGGTAGCACTGCTTTTCCTGTTAACCATTTTCTTTGTACGCGACACTCCCGCCGAAGCCGGATTTCCGGAACTCGATACGGGCGATGGTGACGTCAATCTTGAGGAAAAAGTCAAGTTCAAGGAAGTGCTTACCAAAGTTTTCGGCAGTAAGGTGATGTGGACTATTGCCATTGGCTCGATGATGATCGGTTTTGTACGGCGCGGTGTGGTGGATGCCTGGTGGCCAATTTATTTCAAGGAAATGCAGGGGATTACCGGAGTTGATATCGCCTTTCAATTGACGGCCTGGGGCATTGCTATTCTGGGAATAATCGGCGGTTTCGCCTTTGGGATTTCCTCCGATCGAGTATTTGGAGGGCGGCGCGCACCAGTGATCGTGATTGGTTTCTGCGGAATGATCATAATTTTGACTCTGTTCTTTTTAGCTGATGTCTGGCATTGGGGACCGATTGCCGCGGCGGTTTTATTAGCCTGCCTGTCATTTTTCGTCAACGGTTCCCATGGTATGATCGCCGGAGCGGCGACGATGGACTTCGGTGGGCGTAAAGCCGCCGCAACCGCAGTGGGATTAATTGACGGTATGCAGTATATCGCCGGAGCATTCGTCGGAGCGCTGGTCGGCTGGGTCACTACCAATTGGGGCTGGCAAGCCTGGAAAATCTGGCCGATTCCCTTTGCCATTCTGGGCGCGCTGGTTATGTATTCGCTCTGGCATACTACTCCGACCAATAAATCAACTCATTAATTATCAAGGAGCAATTTTATGGACAATATTTTTGACATTATCATTCTTAATGGCCGGCCGGCTTCGGGCAAATCCGAGGTCATTGATTATCTCAAAAAAACTCCGGTGGAAACGCGCCGAAGCCGTTTTCATATCGGCGAGCTGGATGAAATTGACGATTTCCCGATGCTCTGGACCTGGTTCGAAGAAGACGCCATTCTGGAAAAAATAATGAATAAACCCCGACTGCATTCAGATAAGGACGGTTATTTTTTCTGGGAATATTTATGGCACTTGCTCATCGAGCGTATTTCGATGGAATACAGCAAGCGTCTGCGAGATAAACCTAATTTTCATAACGATCACACCGCTCTAATCGAATTTTCGCGCGGTAGCGAACACGGCGGTTATCGCGCGGCTTATCCGCACTTATCTGATGAAATTTTAAAGCGAGCGGCTATTTTCTATATTGACGTATCCTTTGAAGAGTCCCTGCGCAAAAATCGCCAACGCTTTAATCCGGCCAGACCCGACAGCATTCTCGAGCACGGTCTGCCGGATGCGAAATTAACCCGTCTTTATAAAGATTGCGACTGGGAAGATTTCCGCGGCAAAGACCCGGAATTTATCGAAATTAAAGGACATAAAGTGCCTTACGTCGTTTTGCATAACGAACCGGATATCACCACTGCTCGCGACGAAAATCTGGGCCGAGTGCTGGAAGAACTATTAAATAAACTCTGGATTCTACGACAGAAATAAAATTCGGAATAATAACGACTAAATAAATTTATGACCAAATCGCCTGGTAACCACTGGCATAAATTATACAGAGAATATCGGTCAATGCTGAAACCACTCTCGATCGAAAGCTGGCCGGATCTGTTTTTCTACCGACCACTTGCCTTCGGTTTGGTAAAAACCATATTGCCGTTACCGATTACTCCGAATATGATTTCGTTTTCGGCGATTGCGGTCGGTTTATGCGGCGGTTACTGTCTGGCGCTCGGCACTCCGCGGAGTTGCCAGATCGCTGGCTTGTTGTTTATGATCAATGTAATTCTGGATTGTTCGGACGGTATGCTTGCCCGTTATAAACATAATGGAACACCGTTAGGCTGGATCGTTGATGGTCTGGTTGATTACTGCAATGGGGCCGCGATTTTCATCGGTATGACCATCGGGTTCAGTCGCAGTGGCTCACAGTTTGGATTCCCGCTCTGGGTACTTATTCCATTAAGTCTCTTCTCGTGGATCAGTCATTCGATGGCAATTGATCATATCCGGCGGGAATTTAAACGCAATGCTCTCGGACAGCATTCATCATTGACCGAAGATCGGCAAAAGTTTCAGGAATATCACGAACAGCTGAACCACTTGAAAAGCCGCTGGCCTGAAAAACTGCTGGCTAAGCTTTACCGGTTCTATTGCGGTGCCCAGAAACCGTATGCCACATTCAGCTACACCTACCCGGCGGATAGATATTATCGCTATAACAAATATGTGATGCGCGGCTGGCTGTTGATTGATCCCTCTACTCATATGACCATTGTAATTCTGTCGGCTATTTTGTATAATCCGCTGATTTTTTTCTGGTACACAATCATAATTGCCAATATCATAATGTTGGTGATGTATCCGATTCAGTACCTTGTGAACGTAAAAGTGGGAGCCTTAACAGCCTGATGAAAGTTCTCGTAACCGGCGCCACCGGTTTTATCGGTCAACATCTTATCCGCCATTTATTAGCCGAAAATTGCGAGGTGCGGGCGCTCTGCCGCACTACCAGCCTCAAGCCGGACGAATTCGCCCAAAGGGTCGAATGGCAAATAGGTGACCTTACCGCACCGGAATCACTGGCCACCGCCGTTGCAGACTGCGACCTGGTTTTTCATCTTGCTGGCGCTATCAAAGCTCTGAATGACGCGGATTTCACCCGGATAAATGTCAGTGGCACCGTTAATCTTCTGGAAGCCTTGCAACAATATGGCAAGCAAGGAGTGCGCTTAGTTTTCGTCAGTTCGCTGTCCGCCAGCGGTCCGTCGGCGCCCTGGTCACCGAAAAATGAGGATGAGCCCTGTTACCCGGTTTCGGCTTACGGACAGAGCAAACTCGAAGCCGAAATCGAGGTACTGAAACGTAAAAATAGAATCTGGAGCACGATCATTCGTCCGGCAGTTGTTTATGGTCCCGGCGACCGAGAATCGCTGGCGTTCTTCAAAATCGCTAAATCCCGCTTCAATCCGCATATCGGCCTCGCCAAACGTTATGTAAGTATGATCTATGTCAGCGATCTAGTTGATTTACTCTGGAAAGCGGCTGTGAGCGACCGACCTTCCGGCGAAATTTATTTCGCCTGCGATGAGCAGTCCGACGGCTATGAGTGGAATCAGGTCATTGCTACCGCCGGAAACGCGCTGGATTATCATTTGTTACCTATTTTACTGCCGCAATTGATCCTGCCGATCATAGCCGAATCCGCCCAGATTATCTCGAAAATTACCGGCAAAATCGGTAGCCTGAATCGTGATAAATATCGCGAGATGAGTCAAACTCATTGGACCTGTACCTCCGCCAAAGCTCAGAAATTGCTCGCTTTTAAACCTCAGATTGATCTCTCCGAGGGCTTTCAACGCACCGCTCAATGGTATCGAGAACAAAATTGGATCTAATGTCGGAATCATCCCCTAAAAACAGATACAAAAAGGGAATTTTTCCCGCCGATTACCTAGTACTCGGCTTTACCTTATTAATGCTATTAACCGGAATTTTGAATTATGCCCGGCTCGGGAAACCATATACCTGGATTAGCACCGATTGCGGAATAATCATCGTGCTATTGATATTAATCATCAGGGAAACGCGAGAAGAGCGACGGTTTTATTACTGGCTCCATTTTCTCTGGCCGGTTATATCTCTGGCATTTCTATATACGCAATGCACCTCCTGGGACAACCTCATTTTTCCCAATACTTTCGATTACCTCCTTATGAAGTGGGATATTGGGCTGTTCGGCACGGCTTTGAACAAAGTTCTGGCTTCCTCGCTCAATAGCCTCTGGCTCGATGAACTGATGCATTTCTTCTACTTTTCCTATTATCTGATCATCTTTTTACCGGCGGCTTGGATGCTCCGGCGACGTCAGCCTCAGGCTTTTGAACTGATTTTTAGCTTAACGCTGATGATGTTGGTCCATTTCCTATTCTTTATGATTTTCCCGAGCGATGGACCGCTGGCAGACCGCAAGGACCTCTTTGACCGGGGGGTGGTTTTTATTCCACTAATGAACTTCGTTTACGGAATGTCCGAACAAACCGGCGGCGGCGCTTTCCCCAGCACCCATGTTTCCGCCGCCGTCCTGATCTTCATTTTTACTTTGAAGTATGCACCCAAACTACGTATTCCCGTCGGCATCTTCTGCGTCGGCATTACAATCGCCACCGTATATTGCAGTTACCATTACGCCATAGATGCAGCCGCTGGGATCATTACCGGCACGCTTTTTTATTTTCTTGGCCAATTCATTTTTAGCCGCCGGTGTCAGCCCGCTAATCAATCTCTATTTATTCTACCAAAAAATACGTAAAATTGTATTGAACGGAGGTAATTATGAGAACAAAACATTTGAGCGGTTTTCTAATGGCCCTGCTCCTTCTTACCACAACCGCTAAAGCTCAAACCTGGGAAAAAGTTTATGAAGAAGAATTAGGAATTTCTTGTGCTTTTGGAGTTTGCCAAACCAAAGACAATGGATTTGCTATTACTGGTCTGACCTGGAAGCAAAGCGGCAATGGAGATTTGTTTATTGCTAAAATTGATTCTTGGGGAAAGATGTTGTGGTATAAAATTTACCAAAAAGCAGAGGCGCAAACAAAGGGCCAAGTTATCAAAGAAACTACAGAAGGAGATTTGATTATTTTAGCTTATGATGACCATGACCCAAATTATCCCCATTTCTGGTTAGTTAAAACCAATGAATTCGGAGATACTTTATGGACAAAAAATTTTGGCAACAAAGTGGAAGCCCATTGTTTGGATATTTGCCCTGATTCAGGTTATATTTTAGCCGGAGCGCAATGGTGGGATTATGATAGCTATTTAATTAAAACTGATAAACAAGGAAACCTGGCCTGGGAGAAGGTTATAGATAGCGGAACTTTAAATGGAACAATACGTTCTGTCAAGGCACTAAAAGATGGTTTTGTCTTTTTGACTTCTGATTGGCAACTCATTAAATTAAATGAAACAGGAGAAGTTGTTTGGCGAAAAGATTATAAAACAACTTATTGGGGGTATGGAATGTGTATCGGCTTAACCAATGATGAGGGCTATATACTTTGCGGAACTAAACTTTCTCCAGAATCAGCTACACCAAAATCAGCTATACAAGTGATTAAAACCGATGAAAAGGGAAATTCTATTTGGGTAAAATGTTATACAGATAGTTTAGAGATATACAGTCCATTTATCTGGCAAATAGACAACAGTTATTTGCTTATCGGAGAAAAACAGGCTTCCTCTAATGCACCCTCTGAAATTATGATTCTCCTGTTAAATGAAACAGGCGAGATTGTTTGGCAAAAAACTTTTCCTGGACCATATAATGATTGCGCTCCTTGTGACGCTGTACCCACTGCTGATAACGGAACAATTATAGTAGGCTACGCCAAACCTTCTGACGGTTTTGGCAGGACTTATATTTTGAAAGTAGATAAAAACGGCAATGTGGGCATTAAAGAAAATAAAACCACAATGGATGATTTTTGGCTAGCGCAAAATTATCCCAATCCTTTTAATATCTCCACTACTATTCAGTTTAATTTAGTTAAAGATAGTGAAGTAGAATTAGCGGTTTATAATCTTTTAGGGGAAAAAGTAACAGTGTTGGTCAAGGAAAAAAAGAAAGCAGGCAATTATGCTTTTATCTGGCAAGCGGAAAATATAGCGAGTGGGGTATACTTCTGTATTTTGAAAGCCGATAAGCGGGTTTTCAGTCAAAAATTAGTCTTAATGAAATAATAATATCCAGAAAAGATGGTACCGATAGTCCGCCCTAATAGCCCCGTAGGGGCGACGCTATTTGTAGATAACGAAATGATAACAAAAATTAAGCGCCGGAGGTGCGATCTATTAATGAAGGAGGTCAAATGGCTAACACGTTTACCCAGTTACATATCCAATTGGTATTTGCCGTTAAGGGCAGAAATAGTCTGATTCCGGCAAACCATAAAGACGAATTACAAAAATACATTACCGGAATTATTCAGAATAGGGAACATAAGTTACTAGCAATTAATAATATGCCGGATCACATCCACATATTTATCGGTCTGTCCCCAAAAATGGCTATATCTGATCTTGTCAATGAGATTAAAACTGCATCATCAAAATTTATGAAAAGGAAGAGATGGAGAGGTCAATTTGAATGGCAAGAGGGATATGGGGCATTTTCATATTCTCATTCCCAGATTGATAATGTGATAAAATATATCAATAATCAAGAGGAGCATCATAAGAAGCGCACATTTCGAGAAGAATACATTGATTTGCTAAAGAAATTTGAAGTTGAATATGATGAAAAATATTTATTCGAATGGATCGAGGAATAGACCGCCCCGCTGGGGCTGATTGTTATTGGTAGATTTTGATTCTACAAATAGAGCCACCCTTACCGGGCTTAAAGAGGTCGAGGCCGAGGCTGAGATCGAGATCGAGAAAAGAGAAAATGTAGGTCGAGTTGGTAACTCGACCAATGGTTTTCCGATGAACTCATCCTTCGATAAACTCAGGATGACAGGAAAACTTACAAGGTCACTCTGAGTCCATCGAAGAGGGAAACATTTAAACCAATTTTCAGCGAAACGAAGTGAAGCCAAATTGGTTTTATCAACAAGACGCCGAAACCAATTTAGCCCCGCAAGACCCAAACCTTAGTTACGGCATCAAGAACATCTCCGGCTGGGGAGCGAAGTCACAGCGGTAAAAATGGAATTTTCAGCGCTTCAATAGACCTTTTGTTATTGGCTATTATTTTGGTCTATGTCGCTAGCAATATATCAAAGTAATAACTTTAGCGCCTTAAATTCCATTCGCTGGGACTGAGCGAACCCCCGTGAGATGTTCTTCAGCCGTTGCCTTTTTTGGTTCTTTTTTCGGCAAAGGAAAAAAGAACAGGAAATTTTTCACCACTAAGACATAAAGGTACAGAAAAGAGATTAAGGTCGAGGCTGAGATCGAAGTCGAGAAAAGAGAAGATGTAGGTCGAGTTGGTAACTCGACCAGTGGTTTTCCAATGAACTCATCCTTCGATAAACTCAGGATGACAGGAAAACTTACAATGTCACTCTGAGTCCATCGAAGAGTGACTTTTCCCAATAACTTAGGTTCATCACCCAAGCATTGGCAAAAGCGTTAAAACTATACTAAATTCACCAACCAGCCACGCCCGAGCGTTGGTGCTATTTGTAACCAATGAGATGAAAAACCAGAAGAGAAACAGTTGACTTCTGGTTTTAAATAACCCCTAATAAAGGAGAAAATTATGAAATTAAAAAAATTAGGGTTACTGGGGTTGTCACTAATATTAACGGTGGCATTGGGATACCCGGCCAAACGTCCCATGCAGATTGAAGATTTACTGAACTGTCAACGACTCGCGGAACCCCAATATTCACCCGACGGACAATGGATTGCTTTCACCGTACAAACCTTCGATATCGAGGCTAATAAAGGGCAAAAAACACTGTGGCGCGTTCGCCCGGACGGGCAAAATCTACAGCAAATTTTTACTCATTCCGGAAACAGCTGGGCACCGCTCTGGTCGCCGGACGGCAAAAGCCTGGCATTTTTATCCGATAGCGCCGGAACAGTTCAGGTCTGGAAAATGACACCAGACGGTAGCCACATCAATCAAATTACTGACTTCTATAGTGGAGTCGAAAGTTTCTGCTGGTCGCACGATGGACAAAAGATCGCATTCTCCGCCCGCGTCTATCCGGATTTGACTGATTTCGCCGCGATGGCACAACGCGATTCCATTCGGGCAACCAGCCCTGTCAAAGCCCGCGTCTATGATGAGTTAATGTTTCGTCACTGGGACGAATGGTGGGATTACAAACGCAGTCACATTTTCGTACTCGATTTGAATAACGGTCATTTGACAGATGTCACGCCCGGTGACTTTGATTCGCCGCCTATAGCGCTGGGAGAGGGCTATTGCTTTTCGCCCGATGACCGAACAATCGTTTTCAATAGCAACCACGATCCGGTCATCGCCATTAGCACCAATAACGACATCTGGTCAGCCTCGCTTGCCAATCCATTGCAACCCAAACTGATTACGACCGCCCAGAAGTTCCGCGACTTTCGTGGTAATGATTATGCTCCTCAATTTTCACCGGACGGCAAATATCTCAGTTTCCTTTCGATGGCGCGCGCCGGATTCGAAGCCGATAAATCCGATCTGTTCCTGTACGAAACTACTACCGGCCAGTTCATCAATCTGACTGAAAAATATGACATTCGCATTCAGACCTACGAATGGTTGCCTGATAGTCGCAGTTTACTCTTATTGGTCGAAGAGCGTGGTCGCCTCACCTTGAAAACCCTGAATATTAAAACAGGTGAGCTCAAGACTCTGGTCAAAGAAGGCTACAATAGCACTGTGACACTTGCTCCTGACGGTCGGTCTTTTGCTTTCTTGCAGTCGCGCACTACCAGCCCCAATGAACTTTTCGTCTATTCTTTCACCGATGGTAAAATTCGGCAAATCACTAATTTCAATACCCCACTAATATCTCAAATCGAGATGAATAGCGTCGAGGATTTTGAGTTCACCAGTAGCGATGGAGCAACGGTTCATGGCTTTTTAATCCGGCCACCTTGTTTTGATACCCGGAAGAAATACCCGGCCGTTTTTCTGGTACATGGCGGGCCGCAGAGCGCCTGGGAAGACAGCTGGCATTACCGCTGGAATCCGCAACTCTGGGCGGCTCAAGGTTATGTCATTGTAATGATTAATCCGCGCGGGAGCATCGGCTACGGCCAAAAATTTACCGATGCGATTAGTCTGGATTGGGGCGGTCAGGTATTCGATGACCTTGTCGTTGGACAAAAATATATAATAGATAATTTCAAATTCATAGACGCCAGTAAATTGGCAGCGGCGGGAGCTTCTTACGGCGGTTATATGATGAACTGGATGGAGGGTCATATGGACGCATTTTCCTATCCTTTCAAAACCCTCGTTAATCACGACGGCTCGTTCAATTTATACGCGATGTATCTGACAACCGAGGAACTCTGGTTCCCGGAATGGGAATACGGTGGGGTCTTCTGGGAAAACCGAGATCAGTACGAAAAATTCTCCTGCGATAATTACATAGCCCATTTCAAAACCCCAATGCTGATTATTCATGGTGAAAAGGATTATCGTCTGGATCCAAGTCAGGGAATAATGGTTTTCACAGCCCTGCGGCGGTTGAATATCCCCGCTAAGATTGTACTTTTTCCCGATGAAGGACACTTTGTATTGCGACCGCAAAACAGCCGCTTCTGGCATCAGACCATTTTTGACTGGCTCGAGCAGTACTTGCGCTAAATCACAGTCCTCTTGTTATTGGCCTGTCATAGTATTTTAACTAATTAGTGAGTAACTTGTCTTATATCGCAGATTTGATCTCGTTATTTGTATGGAACAATAAACTGCAAAAGTCATTTCAGCAAAAAAAATAGGATTAGCCATATGAAAAATATCTTCACTTCTACCTACGATATTGGTGTAATGGGATGGGCAATCATCCTGATTTTGATTGCCCTATCAATCATCGCCTGGGGCATTATCATCGAGAAAATCATCCTTTTCAGACGCACCGGAAAACAAAATCAACAATTTTTAGCCATTTACCACTCTTACTCCAGTTGGAGCAATGTCGAAAAAGAGACTCGCCACTTAAAGTTTGGTTTGCTTCCTAATCTATTCCGGAAAATATACGCCGAAGTGCATAAAGACGTAAATCCCAATCCGGGCGATATGCTTACCGACACTAAAGATGCAGGCGTCAGTCATGCTTCATCAATCGAGCTCTATAAAGCTTTAGTGGATACAGTGATCAATACCGAACTCATACCTTACGAAAGAAGGTTGATATTTTTATCTTCGACGGTTACCGCCAGCCCGTTTCTGGGATTATTCGGTACGGTGTGGGGTCTTATGCAAGCTTTTCTGAGCATCGGGGTAAAAGGTTCAGCGGCAATTGCCGCCATCGGTCCAGGAATCGCCGAGGCGTTGGTCACGACTGTCGTGGGTCTGGCGGTCGCCATTCCGGTGCTTTTTGGTTATAACTTAATCGTTGATAAAATCCGCAAGTATGAGAATCAAATGCAAATTTTTGGCAATGATATGATTCAAAAAATAATTCGGGAAAATTCGTATGGTAGATCACCGCTATAAGCCGCTGGGCGAAATCAATATCACCAATTTGGTTGATGTCGCCCTAACGACTCTAATCATTTTTATGATTACCACGCCCTTGATGTATAGCGGTATAGATGTTGATTTGCCAACTACCAGACGCGAAATTACCACGGTGCAGGAAGGTATCTTGATTACTTATAGTCTTGAAGGACAAATTTTTATTGACGGCAAGCGGGTCAATGAGAACGAATTTGAAAACTCTTTAGTCAAATATTGGGTACAGGTTGGGAAAAAGCCGGTACTATTAAGTGCCGATAAGGAAATCGAGTATGGTAAAATTATCAACTTGATTGACCGCATCAAAGCCTGTGGCGTGACCGAATTAGGGTTAATTGTCGAAACTGAGTCAGAGAAGAAGTGAATTATCCTTTTATTATATCTCTTATTTTACATCTGACGGTTTGTGCCGTTCTGGGATTAGTGGTTGAACAACATCGCCCTCGTGTTATGACTTTGCCGACTCAGACCATCCGCTGGGTTAATATTGCTCCAGCGGTGGTTCCCAGTACAGGAACTACAATCCCGATCGAATCTGCTTTACCTATTCCTCCAACTAAACCCAAAGTCGAAAAAGCAACCACAATTCTTCCGGATAAGCCACCAAAAGTTTCGGAAACCAAATCCTTATCCGAGGAGCCCATAGCCTCATCCGCCGCACCACCTAATTTGCCGAGCAAGCCTGGCATCACATCTCAACCAACCCTCATTGGAATTCCCGGTGCAACAGGTTTAATGGTAGAAGAGTCCGACTTCACCTTTGTCTATTATCTTAATCTTATTCGCAACCGTATTCAGGAACATTGGCGGCCGCCATACTCCTCCGTTGATCAACCCCATAGCCAGCAAGTTATGGTCGCTTTCAAAATTACCCGTTCGGGGAAAATTACTGATATTCGCATTGAGCAATCCTCCGGCAATTTCCTTTTCGATCAAGCCGCTCAGCGGGCTCTATATGAGGTAGCTACTTTACCGCCTTTGCCAGAAGAATACGGCGGAAGAGAATTGAATGTCCACATCGAATTTGAAAATTTAAAATGAGTCAGGCATGCAAAAATATTTAGTGTCGTTTTTTCTGATACCCCTTTTTTATGCCATTGCAAACGGTCAGGTGGATGTCTTTCTCAAGATTCAATCCGGCGAAAGCCGCAAAATTAACGTCGCTATGCCCGAGTTTACTACCAACCAAAATCCAGAGCTGGCTGGCCATCTACGCCAGATTATTATGGATGATTTGAATTATTCGGGCTATCTAAAAGTCATTGACCCGTTAGCAGATTCGGCAACTGCTATGAACCTTGATATTCCAGAGGTAATTATCACCGGCGACGTTGCTCATAAAAGTAATTATTTCAGTTTTGAGTTCCGCCTTACCGAATCTGTTACCGGCCGCAAATTGCTGACCAAGTCTTTTCGCTCTTACCCCTTTGCCCTGCGAGTTCTGGCTCATACGGTCTCGGACGAGATTGTTTACCAATTGTGCGGTGAATATGGCAATGCCTGTACTAAAATCGCTTATGTTACCGAACAGAAAGGGAGCAAAGAGTTAGCTCTTATGGATTGGGACGGACAACGTTCGACACTCTTGACCCATAACCGTTCGATCAATTTATTGCCGTGCTGGTCGGGCGATGGTAAATCATTACTTTTTACCACCTATGCCTTTGGCGGTGGTCCTATTCTAGCTCGTTATATATTCAAAGACCAGCAAATTGAACGTTTCATCGAACACGCCGGCACCTTCACCTCACCGGAATATTCGCCCGATGGTAAAAAGGTAGCGTTCGTTCTTACCTATGAGGGCAACGCCGATATTTACACCGCTGACCGCAATGGTCAAAACCTCCAGCGACTGACCAGCAATCCAGCTATTGATACGGCTCCTTCCTGGTCACCCAGCAGTCGCGAAATCGCGTTCACTTCCGACCGCAGCGGCTCTCCTCAAATCTACATTATGGATGCCGAGGGCGGCAATGTCCGTCGGCTGACTTATGAGAATAACTATAATTCTTCACCCAAATGGTCACCCAAGGGCGATCAAATCGTCTTCGTCTCTCTGCAATCTTCTGGATTTCAGATTTGCCTTATTGATGTTACCGGAGAAAATTTAATTTGTTTGACTGATAACGACGGTAGTTATGAAAATCCCGCCTGGTCACCTAACGGTAGTCATCTGGTTTGCGCTTCCAATCGCAGCGGACGCTGGGAAATTTATAGTATGTTGCGCGACGGCTCACTACTACGTCAATTGACTTTCAGTGGCGGCAATACCGGGCCAACCTGGTCACCGCGCCTGAAACCTTTTAATTAGAAAAGTGTTTTAAGACACATGAAAAAAAGAAAAATAAAAACTAAAAAAGGAGAAACTAAAATGAAAAAACTGCTTTTTTGTCTAATCCCTCTGCTGTGTATCGTCTTGATGTTCACCACTTGTAGTAAAAAGACGGCGGGAGTACAATCTGACAAGGGCGAAACTGCTGCTCAACCATCGAAAACCCCGACTAAAACCCCAGCCGAAGTTACGTCGCCAGATACTAAAACAGAGCCCTCTAAAGCCTTACCGGCGCAACCCGTTCAAACCGACAAAACCGACCATGAACAAAGCATATCTGTTACAACTTCTTTGGGCAATGAAATATTACAATTGGATATGGTTCACTTCGATTACGATAGCTATGAACTACGGCCGGATGCCATCGCCGCTCTTGAAAAAGCTGCCAAGATACTTAAGAAGTATCCGGATGCCATCATTACTATCGAGGGACACTGCGACGAAAGAGGTACTGTAGAGTATAACCTGGCTCTCGGTGAACGTCGGGCGCATGCCGTTAAAACCTATTTCATCAATTACGGCATTAACCCGAATAACCTGATTACGATTAGTTACGGCAAGGAAAAACCAATTGATCCAGGCCATAATGAAGATGCTTGGTCCAAAAATCGCCGAGCGGTGTTAGTTCCTTCGGATACAAAATAATCCTCGGCGCTGACATTATCAAAGGTAGCTATGAACTTTAAACCACTTCGTCTAATTATTTATGGCTTAATGGCAATTAGTCTGTCTGCCTGTGCAACCCATAAGGATCTCTTAAAGATGCAGGAAGACCTTTATTTCTTGCGCAACCAGATTCAATCCGTTAAACAGACAACTGAGGAAAATAAGCAAGTGCTGAGCCAGCTTCCCACAATTGCGGATCAATGCAATAAAATTTTGGTAGAACTGGATTCACTGGAACAATCTCTCGCAAATTTACAAGAAGGCAACGATCGAACCCGGGCCGATATCAACACCCGTTTATCCAGCCTCAAGCAAGACGCAGCCATCATCAGCAGTAAATTGGACGACGCTAGCTACCGCACTGGTCAGCTAATCGGCAAGGTCGAATCCTTAACCGGCAAAATGACTAATATTTCGGAAAAAATGGAAAGTCGTGCTGCCACTACCAGCTCGGCTGAGCCGGCTCCAACCGAAATTTTCAACAATGCCTATAGGGATATGGCCAAAGGTAACACCGAACTGGCTATTCAAGGCTTTCAGACTTTCCTCAAACTCTACCCGGAGAAGGAACTGGCTGATTACTGTCAATATTATCTTGCCGAAATCGCTTATCAACAGGAGGATTACGCCCAAGCGGCGACTGAGTACAAGTTATTGGTTAATAACTATCCGCGCAGTCAGAAAATTACTAATGCTCATTACAAACTGGGCTTGTGTTACCTAAAGTTGAATAATCCTGAGCAGGCGCGCACTCAATTCGAAATTGTCATCCGGGAATATCCCAATACCGAAGAAGCCTTACTCGCTCGCACCCAACTGCAAAAGTTGGAACAATAATAATCCTACTATAAAAACAAAAAATTATCCGCGCTGTCCTAAACGGTCGCGGATAATTTTTATTTCTGTGCGCGCTTCTTCCATCAAATTATCTATCATCTTTTGCATCGGGAGAATTTCATCAATTAGTCCGACACTTTGACCAGCCATAAGCGAACCAAAATCAACATCACCTTCAACTACTGCCCGGCGCAAAGCACCCACCCAGAAATTCTCAACCTCATATTGAGCCTTTTCTCGCGTAATCTTACCTTCAGCCATTTCCTGCAATAAACGCATTTGGAGCTTCCCGAATTCATCCGTTCCTTGGTTCTTGATAGCGCGCACGGCGACGACCGGCAATTTGGAATCATATTGCGGAGTGGCAATCGCCTGCCGCGCTTTGGCTTTCAACAATGCCGCCTTAAAATTCGGATGAACCCGACATTCTTCAGTTAAAACAAAGCGCGTTCCCATTTGCACCCCGGCGGCTCCCATTAGAAGCAAATGGGCCATCATCCGACCATCGGCAATCCCACCAGCGACGAAGATCGGCAAGCCTTTTACTTTAAACAAGACTTGCTGAATCAAAACAATCAGAGAAACATAACCGATATGTCCACCAGCTTCACTGCCTTCCAAAATCAAAGCATCAATGCCGTACTCCATCTGTTGGCGGGCAATGCTCTCCTCGGGCGCAAATGACAGCGTGCGTTTACCGCGGGCCTTCATCCCTTCAATATCCTGACGACGAGGAATGCCGCCGGCAAAAACAACGAATGGGACCTTTTTGCTTTGTAAAATCTCATAATGCACCCGGAAATTGGGCGCGATTGTGATCAGATTTACCGCAAATGGCTTTTTTATTCCGGCAATACAGCGGTCAACCTCCTTCTCGAATAAATCGGGAGGCAAGTTGCCGCCCGCTAGTACTCCAAAAGCTCCGGTTTCACTGACAGTCTTTACCAGATTATAATCGCTAACCCAGGTCATAGCGCCGCAAATAATAGGAAATTCGACACCCAAGAATTCAGCCCCTGGTTTTATTAATTCCTTAAAACTCATTATCTCACCTTTTGACAAAGTTAACTTTTACACGCGGAAATTTACAAAATCCGAGAAATTTACTTACTTTCGAATAATGATTTCGTTAATTGACTGATAGATTAAAGTGTAGTAATTAGAAGCGCTAAGAGGGTGGAGTTGAATTTCTCAGCTGGTTCATCGGAACGCGAAAGCAAGACTATCGGCACCCGCGCCCCAATTACTACTCCGCCGACTTTAGCCTTAGCCAGAAACATCAAAAACTTGATCACGGCGTTGCCGCAGGTGATATTCGGCACCAGAACAATATCGGTATCGCCGGCAATGCGGCTGGTTAACCCTTTGCGCTCGGCGGCTCTACTTGAGAGCGCTATATCGGCTGCGATCGGGCCTTCTAATATTACTGAGCCAAATTCTCCGCGCTCAGCCATTTCTTGCAGGGCAATTGCATCCACTGTTTCTGGGATTTTAGGATTTACCTTCTCGATTGGAGATAAAACCGCAATCTTGGGTCGGGCAATTTCCAGCTTTTTGGCGACAATAATAGCATTTTGGATGATAGCTTTTTTCTTCTCGAGATCCGGCGCAATATTAATTCCCCCGTCGGTTATCATCAGCAATTTATGGTAGGTGGGGATTTCAACGACACTGATATGGCTTAGAATTCCGCCAGTGCGGAGACCTGTTTCTTTATCCAATACGGCTTTTATCAAAGCTGGCGTCGAAGTATGACCCTTCATCAGGATCTCGGCTTTTCCTAAGCGAACCTGTTCGACTGCTCGCGTAGCCGCTTCTTCTTCGCTAAACGCCGCAACTATTTCACTTTCTTTGATTGGATAACCAACTTGTTCGGCATAAGACCGAATCTGATTCGGATTGCCGGTTAAACGAACTCTTGCCATATTATTTTCCGCCAGAACTTTAACGGCTTCCAGCACACTTTTATCTTCAGCTAGCGCAATTGAAATCGTCCGTCTGCGATTATTTTTTTTGACCTTTTCAAAAATATCTGAATACGTCTTTATCATAAATTATTCTCTGACATTTACTTCTTCGTAAACCAGAATTTCTTCGAGTCCATCAAGAGCACGCCAGCCACCTTCTGCCAGCGCTTCCATTTCGTTTTCGCTGGGGAAAACAATCAACGGAGCGATAAACCCCACCTTAGCCCGTATCATCTCTACCGTTTCAGCGCCGCGTGCTTGTCCGCCGGTAATGATTATCCCGTCAACGTTCCCATTTAAAACAGTTGCCATCGCTCCAATTTCCTTGCAAATCTGATAAATCATCGCTTTAAACACCAGTGCCGCCGGTTGATCGCCGGCTTCTGCCCGGCGCCAGACTTCGCGGGCATCATTTGTACCGAGATAAGCAACCAGTCCACTTTGTCTGGTTAACTTTACTTTCATTTCGTCTTTAGTGTATTTTCCTGAATACGCCAGATTCAAAATACCTTCCAGTGGCAAAGCTCCGGCTCTTTCCGGCGAAAAAGGCCCCATCCCAAGCAAAGCATCGTTGCAATCAATCAACCGGCCACCTCTAACCGCTGTAATGCTAACGCCGCCTCCTAAGTGAGCGACCACAAAATTCAATTCGGCCGGCGCGCGCCCCAGCTGAGCGCTGGCTTTCCGTACACAAGCCCGAATATTCAAAGTATGCTGGCGGCTGGCTCTTTCGATTTCGGGAACTCCGGAAATGCGCGCCTCCGGAATCATCTCATCTACTGTAACTGGATCCACTACAAAGCTCGGGACATGATACCGATTAGCAATTTTTTCCGCAATCGGAGCTCCTAAATTACTGGCATGTTCCCCATATTTACAGCTGACTGCATCGGCAATCATTCCCGGAGTAATTTTATAGACGCCGACACGTAGAGGTTTGAGAAGGCCACCCCGTCCGACCACAGCTTTCAGGCTACAGTCAAATAACCATGGCTTCATCGTTTTAGTAACAATCTCAATGCGTAAAGGTAATTGCTCCGCAATTGAGTGAATCCGGCTAATGGGGGTACCGACGTGACTGATGTTTTCAAATTGGAGTTGACCTTGCCGATCAAACAGGGCAATTTTGGTTGAGGTTGAACCGGGATTCACGACTAAGACTGTTTCTTTCATCCTTGCCCTGCCTATTATTCTTATTAATCAGCCATTTCCAATTTAACTGCGAGACAAATATAGTGCCATTGATTACCTTGTCATCGTAAAACACTTTTTATAGGAGTCTGAAATTGACGACGTTATTTCCAAATTTTAGGAATTATACCTGTTTTTTTCCCATAAAAAGAAATTCACCGGCGAGCCGGTTTTGTAAATAGTCTTTCGTATATCTTACTATTCTTTTAAATTTTGAACGTAATGAATCCAAGTGTCTATTTTATCTCCGATGTGCATCTGCACCTTCACGACAGCCCGGAGGAAATGGTAAAACGCGAACATCTCTTTGATTTCCTGGCAGAGGTACGTCGCCAGAAAGGGACTTTGTATATTCTCGGTGATATGTTCGACTTTTGGTTCGAATACCGTTACGTGATTCCGGGTGTATTTTTCCCGGTCTTATGTCAGTTGCGTGAAACGGTCTTAGCCGGATGCGAGGTGCATTTTCTTGGCGGCAATCATGATTATTGGGCGGGGAAATTCGTCACCGACGTTCTTGGTATTACGGTGCATTATCAACCGATTGACACGGTCATCGCCGGGAAAAGCTTCCACCTGACCCATGCCGACGGTATTTTGCATAATGACCGCGGTTATCGTTTTATGCGGTTTTTCTTCAGGAATAAGACTATCATTCGCTTATTTCGCCATATTCATCCCGATTGCGCCATCCGTCTTGCCACCGCTTTATCTGGTAAGAGTCGGCGTTTGACCTTACGCAGTCCGGTTCAGGAAGAATCTGACCGCCAGGAAATTATTACTTATGGAAAGCAAAAACTAGAAGCGGGCGCTGAATACGTTATCACCGGCCATCTACATCTTCCGCTCGAATATCACGATCAGAAAGGTGTGATTGTCAACCTGGGGGACTGGATGAAATATTTCTCATTCGCCTTGTTTGATGGTCAATCACTGCATCTTTGCTATTGGCCTACAAGTACAGATAATTTAACAAGTAAAAAAACCGGAATTTTTACTTGACTAAGAAATATAGATGTTCTAAAATCATTTAGGATAAATAAAACGGAAGAAACACATGAAAGCAAAAAGTATCATAATCATCATGTTGATTCTCGGCAGCTTAATGTCCTGCGCTCATGAGACGACCACCATTGATCCCCGCCAAGTCGAAAAACTGCGAGTTGATTACAATCGGGGAAAAATCCAAAAAGTTGATGACTTAATTGCAATATATAAAGACCAATCGCAACCTATTGAGACTCGCATCGCCGCCGTGAATGCTCTGGCTGAGACTAAACATCCGGACGCCATTAAAGCTATGCACGACTTTATGGATCAGGCCGGTGGTCTTAATTATGCCCTGTTGAATGCCACTGCAACCGCTTTAACAAAGCACGCCACTCCAGAAAACGTAGCGGCTATGGTGGATGGGATTGTCTCCGCCCAGAAAAAATATGTCAATTTCCGAACTGGCGTAATGGAGAAAATGCAAAAGTTAGACGTTGCACTCCAGGTCGAAGCGCTACTTAAGCTGTATCAATCCGAAAAAGAAAACTACGTCTTTATGCAGGAATCACTTACCAAATTGCTGGGCTCGATTCCCGACGACCGCGTCATTCCCATTTTGATCAATATCGCCAAGGATGAAAGCGTCAACATTGCGACGCGCTCGCTGGCGATGGAGATTCTCGGCAAGAAGCGTCATCCACTAATCACGGAGGCTTTCATTGAAATGCTGGGTGATCCGGAAAAGCAGCTGGCCTTGCGTGATTTCGCCATTAAATCCATCGAAGATGTCAAAGAGTCGCGGGTAATTTTAGCCTTACTGGAAACTTTAAACCAGAGTCGGGAGGAATATTTCGTGTTGGTGGACGCTCTTACCAAAGCTATGGGCGACTACTCTGACCCAGCCGTTGTTCCGGCTTTAATCGAAATTGTCAAAAATACCGATTACCCGACGGCAACTCGCCAAAGTGCGCTAGCGGCTCTCGTCAAATTCAAAGACCTCGAGGCTTTTAATCAACTCCTGCCGATTATGGAAAATCCCGAAAACTATGTGCTCTATGACGAAATGACTAAGCTAGCGACCGCAATTGGTCAGCCGGAAGTCCTCGATCAATTCAGGCGCGCCGCCTTGAAAGCCCAATTAAAAGCGCTGGAGGCTCAATGAAAACGCAAACCCTCTGTGTAATCCTGATGGTTTTCACCATAATGGCAAACTCTTCAGTCGCCCAATTAGCCGGTAAGAAAACCGCTACTACCGATCAATTCTTCGAAGTGGACAAAAGTATCGAGGAATTGCGCCAGGAAATCGCCCAAATTCGCCAGCAAATCCATGACATCGAACTGCGGACCTCAACCCCCGAAATCCGCAAGGAAATCAACCGACTGGTACCCATTCCGGACATTACTCACGAAATCATTTTGCACAACGGCACCGTCGTTCAGGGTAAAATTATTCATGAAACTATTGATAAAATCGTCATTCAGACCAACATCGGTCAGCTAACAATTTCGAAGAATGACATAAGCATCTCGCGGCAAGCCGAGAAACCGCATGCCAAATGCGTATTAGTCGGACCAATTACGCCTAAAATTTTCGAAGACAAGACCATTTATACCGGTAAAATCAAAAACGAGGGTGAGCGTCGCGCCGATTTCCCCCAAATTCGAATCCAACTATTCGATGAGGCTACTAATCTAATCGCGGCTGACTCGATTATTATCGCCGGTAATTATCATATGTTTTTAAGTGGAGTCCAGACTGATGCTACGATCGAGCCGGGTCAGACTTGCGATTTCGAGATCACAATTTCGTATCCCGCCAAATCCAAAGTCAGCTACTTTATTCCCAAAATCACCTGGCAAGAATTCGATTGAGATTCTTCGGCGCGGCGATCCATTCTATTATCTTCCGATAGCAAAACTGATAAACTAACTAGTTCGTTATTTTATTTAGTTAAAAATTTAGATAATTCAAGCAGAAAATACATCGTCGTGCCGCTAATAAGGGGAATCAGCACATTGTCGTCAATTTTGCGATGGAAAACCTCGACGCAACAGGCGACAATGATCCCGATCAGTTTTATCCAGAAGGGAATCGCACTAATCCATACCGTTGCCAGAATTGATACGAAAATAAATGCTAATGCTCCCTCGAGAGTCTTATTATTATAAATTTTTACCCGTCCAATGGAGAGTCCCACCAAGCAGGCAGTCGAATCACCGAGCGATAGAAATAAAAGGCTCGCTACGGCAATCTCCTTCGGGAATAGAAATATCGCCAGGCAAGCGCCCATAAAGACATAAGTCGCTCCGGTAAAATGATTTTGGAATTCGCGTGGCCTGATCATCCAACCAAATATGCGATAATAAATCTGGCGTAATGCTGGAACGTGCATCCGAAGCAATTCGGCAACTACTATTCCCAGAAACAGAATTCCGACGATTAATTCGGCAACATTTTTGGTAAAGAAGAAGTAGTAGATAATTGGTATAAGAGAAGAAAAATAATGAATCGCTTTGCGACCGAGCTCACCTTCTTGAACCGGTTTGATCACTTTATTTGCCAGGTTAATGAACGAAAGGCATGACCCGGCCGTCCGCTACCAAAGATAGCGTAACCCGCTACCAATAAGTCCGCCCCAGCTGCCGCGGCTTCGGTAATCGTTTCCCGATTAATTCCACCGTCCACCTCAATTAAAAAGCCATAGCGCGCCTGCCAGGTTTGGGCCCGTCGTACTTTCTCCAGTGTTTCAGGAATTATCTGCTGACCACCAAACCCCGGATTGACTGTCATAATCAACAGGTGATCAATTTCATCTAGATATGGTTCGACTGCATCGAAACTGGTCGGCGGATTTAGCACTAGACCGGCTTTGGCTCCCAATTCCCTTACCTCACTCAAATCATTCCGTAAATTTTGAGCCGATTCAACGTGTAAAATCACCGTATTGCTACCGGCTTCGATGAACTGCTTAATAAAGCGTTCTGGCTTCTCGATCATCAAATGGGTTTCGAGATGCAAATTCGTCACGCGCCTAATGGCTTCCACCACCAGAGGCCCGATGGTAATATTGGGAACAAAGTGTCCGTCCATAATGTCCAGGTGCAGGCGCCGCGCACCTGCCTTTTCGACCAGGCGAATATTGTCTTTCAGTCGGGCGAAATCAGCTGACAGGAGGGAAGGTACAACTTCCGGAATTGGTTTTTTATGGTTCAACTGTCACCTGCAAATCAATGTTAATGGGATTATCATATAAACCGCCGGGCTTAGGCGTCTGATCAATCACGGTATATGGATTAAGATCGGTAGTCGGCACGTAACGAATAATGCCGACTCTAAATCCGGCTTTCCGAATACTAGCCCGCGCTTCGGTCAAGCTGAGTCCAATCAACATCGGCACTTCGAGCTGGCGGCTGGGCGCGCCTTTGCTGACCACTACGGCGACTTTGGTGTTAATACTAACCATTGAGCCTGGCAAAATAGACTGTTCACTAACCACTCCTTCCGGTATTTCGGAGGAATAGAGATAGGTAACCGAATCGAGAACTAACTTATTATTTTCCAGAATGATTTGAGCGGCTTTCAGAGCGCGGCCAACTAAATTAGGCATCTGCACAAAACGAGTACCACCGGTAACTATTAACTTAACAACGCGTCCCTTTTTAACCATCCTGCCAGGAGGTGGCTGTTGATCAATTACAATTCCCATTGGGAGGTTACCGCTCTCGATTGTATCTACAACCTGCACTTCGAAACCGTTGGCATCAAGTATTTTGATGGCTCTTTCAGAAGGCATCTTGAGCACATCTATCATAGCTACCTCCTTGCCATGACGAACATAGGCAGGCATCAATATTTTATCAAAAACCAGAACCAGAACCACACCGACCGCTATAAAAGCCGCTATGAATCTTAACCAGTTGCGAACTTTATTAGACATTTTCTCCCGATTACTTCAATTCAAATTTTTTACCAAACGCACTGCAAAACTGCCCGTCAATTTATGTTTAAAAGGCAAAACCGTCACCGCGCCCCTCTGATCACAAAATTGTGGATCAATATACTTGATAGCCGAGTCTACCGCAAAATTCGTATGACGCTCCAGAAACATTTGCACCGTTGCCCAATTCTCTTCCGATTCAATAGAACAGGTGCTATAAACCAAAACTCCTTGGTCTCGGAGGAATCCAGCCAAATGTTCTAATAGTCGAATCTGCAAAGCTTGAGCCCGCACTAAATCCTCCGGCCTGCGATTCCAGCGCAAGTCCGCCCGCCGCGCCAGAACGCCGGTGCCGGTACAGGGTGCATCTATTAAAATTTTGTCAACCATCGGAAATTGCGCCTCAGCGGCATCACTCACACTGTAATTTAAGGAATCAATTCCTAATCGGCAGGCGGATTCTTTAATTGACTCAATTTTCTTAATCGTGCGGTCATTTGCCAAGACATTGGCCCGGTTGTTCGTCAATTGCGCTATCATAGTGGCCTTGCCGCCCGGAGCCGCACAGGCATCTAATATACTTTCGCCAACCTGCGGATCCAATAGGCGCACCGCTAGTGACTGACTATAATCCTGAACCGAAAAGTAACCGCACTTGAAATATTCACTTTTAAGTAAGTCACCCGGTCGGTTAACTTGAAAAAACACGATTGGTTCGGTTTCATGCACCTCAATCCGGTATTTTTCAGCCTGCAGTTTTGCCTCTAATTCCTTCCAATCAACGCGCAATGGGTTATGCCGAAAAAAAATCGCCTGATAAGTATTATTAAAGGCGAGCAAATCAATCGTGTTTTCATAACCATAAACGTTTAGCCATTTCTCTACTAACCAGCGCGGATGGGAAAACTCGATTGCCAGCGCCTCTGGCAACTCCAATCGTGCCAGACTTTCCCGCCAGATGGTTTCTTCCGGAATGTGTCGCAAAACACCATTAATCAAAGCCGCTAAATCCGGGCGCTGGAGCTGATGAGCGGCCGCTACGGTCTCGTTCACCGCCGCGTGCCGTGGCGTTTTCAAAGCTACAATTTGTAACACTCCTACCCGCAATAAATTCTGGGCAATTTTTTCCAGGGGTTTGGCTGAATTATCCCTGGTTTGCTCAATTAAATAATCCAGCAAACGTTGATATTGGATAGTACCTTTTACCAGAAGATAGATAAAATCGCAGTCCGGCGAGCTGAAATTATTAATCCTGAGAAATGCGTCAACGGCTGACTCGTAATTATAGCCGGTGGCTGGCAGAGTATTCAAAATCATAACAGCGGCGGCACGAGTATTCACGAGGCAAACTTATCTCCTACCCGCCCCACGAAACCGCATAAAAATTCAGTAGAAGGCAAGGTTTTGCGCCCTTCAAATTGCAGCTCTTCCAGCTTTAAAACTCCTTGGCCAGTAAGCACACTCAGGTTGTTTTTATCGCACTGGATGATTGTGCCCGGTTCGCCTGGGAACTTCTCATCTGTGACGGAAGCGCGTAAAATTTTCAATCTTTTACCTTGAAAAAAGGTAAAAGCTCCAGGAGTAGGCGACAATCCGTGAATTAGGTTTCTCAAGTCACTAGCTGGCTTGTACCAGTCAATTTCCCCGAGTTCAGGAAAAATTTTGGGGGCAGGCGTCGCCAGACTTTCATCCTGGGGCGTGCCCTTTAGAGTTCCGGTTTCCAGACCATCTATAGCCTCGACGATCAAGCGCGCACCTATTTCAGCCAGGCGGGGCGCCAGTGTTCCATAAGTGTCTGAGGGTAGAATTGCAACTCTTTCCTGCAAGAGAATATCGCCGGTATCAATCGTCGGCTTTATCTGGAAAACCGTTACGCCGGTTTCTTCCTCACCATTGATTAACGCCCAATTGATCGGCGCCGCACCACGATAGCGTGGCAGGAGGGAAGCGTGTAAATTAATCGCGCCCCGCGGCGGAATCATAAGCAATTCAAGCGGCAAAATCCGAAAGGCAACTACCACAAAAAGGTCAGCCGCCAACTGTGCAATTTCACCTAAAAAACTTGGTGATTTAAGCGAATCCGGCTGTATAACCGGCAAGTTTAATTCGCGGGCAACCTTTTTTACCGGCGGTTCCTGAAGGCGACATCCACGTCCACAAGCCATATCCGGCTTGGTGACTATTGCCCTAATTTCATGCCGCGAGCCGGCTATCATTCTCAAGGACGGCACGGCAAACTCCGGTGTGCCCATAAAAATTATTTTCATCGGAATTCACTCAATATCTTTGGCAAACTTGCCTTCAGCGGCGGCATTCTTAAGGTGCTTCAGCTTCGACTTCAGAAAACTACGCTTGAGGGGACTGAGACGGTCAACCATTGTCAATCCGTCAAGATGATCAGTCTCATGTTGAATTACGCGCGCAACCGTATCCTTAAATTCTCGTTCGATAATCTTGCGCTCCCGATTTTCATACCGCAGGATAATTTTTTCAGCTCGCGGTATTTGTTCGCGGATACCAGGCAAACTTAGACAACCTTCCTCGCTGATTACTTCACCTTCCGCCTTGATTATTACCGGATTGATAATGACTTCCCGCCCTAAATTTTTCTCTCGTATAGAAAAATCCGCTACGAAAAAGCGCAGGTCAAGTCCCACCTGATTAGCCGAAAGACCAACGCCGTCATCGTCATACATCGTTTCCCACATATCGGAAAGAATACGGTCGAAATCTTCCGGTAAATCATCAAGCGGAGTCAGCTTCTTGTGCAGAATCGGACTCCCATAAAGATAAATCGGGAGAACTGCCATCGCCTATGAAACTACTTTTTCCTCTACTTTGCTGGCAACGGCTGAACGAGATACGTTAATCTTGACATCTTTGGCTATCCTTACGATCAGGATGTTTTTATCCTTCACGCCCTCGACTTTGCCGTAAATTCCGCCAATAGTGACTATTTCGTCGCCCGGCTGAATTTCCTGCAACATCTTGGCTTTTTCCTTCTGTTTTTTGGCCTGCGGGCGAATCATCAAAAAATACATTAATAGGATGATCAGCAGAAACGGTAACAGTGAAAGAATGGGATTGGACGTTTGAGTTCCGGCGCCTCCGCCCATTGCTCCAGCATATAACACACTATTCATATAACCTCCATTTTTGTTACAATTTTAATTAATCTATGCGATAATGGCAACCGCGACTGGATTTATTCAAGCGAGCTGCATGTAAAACCAGTAAGGTCGTCGTGGCGGCATTGCGCAAACCGATCAGCTCATCGTTCAACTGGCTATGAGCATAAAACTTTTCAATATCTTGTTGTAAGCGCCACAAAATTCCGCTGGCGCGATCTAATTTCTTGGCATTGCGGACAATGCCGACATAATTCCACATAGTATGTCTGATGGTCAGGCGATCCTGCTGAATTAAGTCCGGGTCGAGTGGCTCGGTTTCTTTTTGCCAGGGAGCAACTTGAGGAGTAATGATTTCGTCTTGCTTGATTCGTTCGACACAATCGCGTCCCGCCAGTGTTCCAAAAACCAAACATTCTAGTAGAGAACTACTTGGCAGACGGTTGGCGCCATGCAAACCGGTACAAGCCACTTCACCGACCGCCTTCAAACGTCGAATCGTGGTATTGCCCAGCATATCTACCGCCACTCCTCCACATTCGAAGTGAGCGGCTGGTACGACTGGAATTCCTTCGGTGGCCATATCTACCTTCACAGACAGACACTTTTCGTAAATCTGCGGAAAGCGTTGCTTCAGCCAATCGGCGCTTTTGTGAGTGATGTCCAGATAGACAAAATGAGCGCCGGTGCGGCCGATTTCCTGCATGACGCTCCGGGCTACGACATCGCGCGGCGCCAGTGAACCCATTGGGTGATAACGCGGCATAAAGTCTTCGCCGTCCTTATTCCGTAAAATACCACCCTCGCCGCGCACTGCCTCGCTAATTAAAAAACGCTCATCTTCGGTTGAAAAAAGCGTAGTCGGATGAAATTGGACGTACTCCATATTCATCAAGCGCGCACCAGCCCGGTAAGCCATAGCATAACCGTCACCGCGAGCATGATACGGATTCGAAGTATGCAAATACAACCGCCCCAGTCCGCCCGAAGCCAAAATTGTTTGCTTAGCTAGAATGGGATGAATTTCACCGGTGTCTTGAAAATACACATAGGCTCCGGCACAGGTGCTCGGCTCATAAATATGAAGCGGATTCAATGAATGATGCGCCAGAGTTATTAAATCTACACACGTAGTATTCGGTAAAACCTCGATATTGTCGGTCTGCCTGATTTTCTGGTGAAAACGCTCCTGAATCGCACGACCGGTATAATCCTTCACAAAAGCAATTCTCGGGCGGGAATGAACTCCCTCGCGGGTCAGGTCAATATTACCCTCCGGCGTCCGATCAAACGGCACCCCCAGTTCGTTGATAAGTATCTGCTCTATCAACCGCGGTCCGTTATTATAAATTTCTGTGACTGCTTTCTCATTGACCAATTGCGCACCTGATTCCTGGAAGTCCGCAATATAATCCGCCAGGGTGTCGGCTGGATTTCTATAAATAATACCACCCTGGGCATAATAAGACGATGAGACACTGGCATCCTGATTAATAGTCAATAATACGACCTGCAATCCGGCTTGAGCTGCGGCATAAGCCGCCGAACAACCCGCCAGACCGCCGCCGATTACCAGCACATCGGTTTCACGATAAGGTTCAGCGGCTTTCATAGTTTCAACTCCAACATTCGTTCCACGGCCAGAAGCGCGTTGGCTCTCAAACTGTCATCTGCCACCACTTGATTGACCAGACGGCCGTCCCGCAGACATTCCAATTGATAAAGCAGGTGGATAGGTGTTATCATTGCCATTGTTCGGCAAAATGAATCCTTTTCTTGCAATAAAATAACCTGACGGTCCGGCAGCTGCCGCGCCAGACGATAAACTAAATTGCGCTCAGTGCCAACTCCCCAGGCACTGCCCGGCGCCCCAGCGGTAACAGTTTTAATTATATATTCAGTGCTCCCCATAAAATCAGCGTTTGTTGCCACCTCTTCCGGACATTCCGGGTGAACGATAATTTTAATGCCCGGAACAGTTGCGCGCAGTCTATCAATATCACTCTTGGAAAAAGCCTGATGCACATGGCAAAATCCACTCCAGATTATCAGACGTGCTTGCTTAAATTGCCGTACAAATTCGTCATCAAGTGGTCGTTTCGGATCATACATAACGATTTCCTGCGGCGGAATTCCCATTTTCAAAGCCACATTACGGCCAAGATGTTGATCGGGTAAGAAGAATACTTTTGGCTTTTTTGACCAGGCCCATTCCAGAGCCCTTGGCGCATTGGATGAAGTGCAAACTATACCGCCGTTCTGACCACAAAAGGCTTTCAATTCCAGCCGCGAGTTGATGTAAGTTACTGGAATCAGTTGATCACCGGTAATCGCCTGAATTCTTTGCCAGGCAGTTATAACACGGCCTATATCAGCCATCTCAGCCAGCGGACAACCAGCATCTACATTCGGTAAAAATACTTTTTGATCAGGCGCGGTTACTAAATCAGCCGTTTCCGCCATAAAATGTACCCCGCAAAATACGATGTACTGGGCATTGGTTTCGGCCGCCCGGCGTGACAGAGCAAACGAATCCCCGACGGCATCAGCCTGGGCGACAATTTGATCGCATTGATAATGATGCGCCAGAATCAGCAGTTTTGAACCAAAATGCGCCCGGATCTGGGCGATGCGTTGCTCGATTTCTAGCTGAGACAACTGCGCCATATCGGGCGGTGGATAAGAAACATTAAGATTCATCTATGTTACAAATACTTTCTGATAATGACTTTTTCAAAAATTGAAGCATAAGTTACACACTATTTGTGTCATTTTCTTCAAGATGTTTCCGGCGGCGTTCGGAGCGACGCGCTTGGTTTTCGAGTGAATGATTGGTCTCTTCGGGATAATCACGAAAAAATTGTGTTTGCCAATTCTCATAGTCACCCCTCAAAATCGCCTGACGTGCACGGCTGACCAGTTCCATAAAAAAGTGGACATTATGAAGAGTATTCAAGCGCAACCCGGTCATTTCGCCATTCATAAAAAGATGACGAAGAAAAGCCCGGGAAAAATTGCGGCAAGTATAACAACTGCAATCTGGATCAGGCGGCGTAAAGTCCATTCGATATTGACTTTGTTTCAATACTATGCGGCCTTTCCATGTATAAAGGGTCCCATTACGGGCATTGCGCGACGGCAAAACACAATCAAACATGTCAATTCCCCAGCCGATAGCGCGTACAATATCTTCCGGTTTACCGACACCCATCAAATAACGCGGTCTTTTTTCCGGCAATTGCGGTGCAACTAAAGATAACATTTCGAACATCTGCTCTTTAGGTTCACCTACCGCAAGCCCACCAATGGCATAACCATCGAAATCCATTCCAGTCAATAACTTTATACTCTCCGCCCGTAAATCGGGATATACCGAGCCCTGTACAATTCCAAACTGATATTGACGATGACCGTATAACGGTTGCAATTTAAGAAAATGTTCCCGCGAGAGTCGTTCCCAACGATGGGTGCGCTCCAGGGCCTGTCTGGCATATTCGTATTCGCAGGGATAGGGCGTACATTCGTCGAAAGCCATTACGATGTCGGCGCCGAGCGTGCGTTGAATCTCCATAGAAATTGCCGGAGATAAACGATGTTCCGAACCGTCAATATGCGAACGAAATACGATCTCATCCTCAGTCAATTTACCGAGATGCGCCAGGCTAAATACCTGATAACCGCCGCTGTCAGTCAACATCGGCCCCGGCCAGGCATTGAAGCGGTGCAAACCGCCAGCCGCTTGAATTACATCCAGTCCCGGACGCAAGTAAAGGTGGTATGTATTGCCAAGGATAATCTGAACGCGGCACTCCTGGAGTTCCGCCGGCGTTAGAGTTTTGACTACTCCACTTGTCCCAACCGGCATAAAAACCGGCGTTTCAACCGTCCCGTGATCAGTAACGAATGTCCCGGCTCGGGCTTGGGTCTTAGTATCGTTGGCAATAATATCAAAAGACAGTTTATTATTTACTTCAGATCCTTGGCGAGACTTACTTGGCATAGGGAGTTTCTGCCTTCAAAAAATTAAACCGAACAGTTGATTTAGCGATTCTAAGCCGGTAACTTTGGACTGCAGGCTTTTTTCTAAAACTTTTAGCCCCGACTTGGGCACATAGACCGTGGTAAAACCAAACTTGAGCGCCTCGCGCACCCTATTTTCTAAAAAAGGAACACTGCGGACTTCACCGACTAACCCAACTTCGCCGATGAAAGCGGCTTGCGGTTCGAGCGGTACATCTTTAAAGCTCGACGCTACGGCAGCCGTTACACCCAGGTCAATTCCCGTTTCGTCAATTCTAAAACCGCCTGCCAGATTAATGAAAACATCCTGTGTACGCAAAGGCAAACCGGTGCGCTTCTCCAGAACCGCTACCAGCATTACAAAGCGCCGGTAATCAATCCCATTAGCCGAACGTTGCGGCGTGCCATATGATGATTGTGTCACTAACGCCTGGGCTTCTATTAGAAAAGGGCGCGTGCCTTCCATACTGACCGTGACAGCCGAGCCAGCAACATGTTCCCGGCGCTCCGCTAAAAAGAAACCGGCCGGATCGTCAACAGCTATCAACCCATGCTCTTTCATTTCGAATATTCCGACTTCATTGGTCGAACCAAAGCGGTTTTTAACCGCCCGAAGGGTACGATAAAAATTATTTTTATTGCCTTCCAGATATAAAACCGTATCTACCAGATGCTCCAGCACCTTCGGCCCGGCAATCATCCCATCCTTGGTAATATGACCGACAAAAATAGTCGTTATATTTAACTCCTTTGAAAGACGCAGGAGCTTGCCGGCACATTCCCGCACCTGAGTAACACTGCCCGGGACATTTTCAAACTGATCGGAGTAAACGGTTTGAATCGAATCAATCACAACTGTAGTCGGACGCTGGTTCTCTATTTGATCTAAAATATTTTCTAGATTATTCTCGCAGGCTACCAGGATTCGATTGTCGTTAATTTCCAGCCGCTGAGCGCGCAAAGCCAATTGTTCCTCGGATTCCTCACCGGAGAAATAAAGCATGCGTTCACTTTGAAGGCGGGCGATAACTTGCATAATTAGAGTTGATTTGCCAATGCCGGGCTCGCCGCCGATTAACACAACCGAACCGCTAACGAACCCACCGCCCAGCACGCGATCAAACTCGGTTAAACCGGTGACTAGCCGCCTGGTCGGCGCGGCACTTGCCTGATTAAGCGGTACTAAATTACGCTGAACTCTCTCGCTACCGGCCGTTCTCGGTTTCTTCTGAACTTGCTCGGCAACCATCGAATTCCAGGCGCCACATTCCGGACATTTGCCCACCCATTTGGGCTGAACCGAGCCGCATTCATTGCATACAAAGACATTTTTCACTTTACTTGGCATTTATTCTCCTTCCATTTTTTATTTTCAATATTGCTAAGTATTTATCCTTGTCGTACAAAAATAGTCCGCCGAAAATAATGAGCATCCCACCGATTTCACGCCAGGTAACGATTTCATTTAACAACAAAGCACCAATTAAGGTCGCAAAGATCGGCGAAATGAAATTAATGAAAGTCAGTTTAATTACATTAATCTGTTTCAAGAGATCAAAGTAAATAGAAAATGCCAGCGCCGAACCGAATAGACCGAGATACACGATCGCCCCGATATTCTTGAAATTCCAGACCATTTCGCGCCATTCGCCGCAGACCGTTGCCCCGATAAAATTAACAAGCGCGGCAATCAACATCGCCATCGCATTCAACGTCAAACTATCATAAGGCTGTGAACGCGTCTTGAGCAAAACATTCGGCCAGGAGGATACGACTACCCCAAGCAGGGCAATCAAACTGCCCCATAGCAATTCCCGACTAAAAACCAACTTTTGATCAGAAAGAATAACTACCACTCCCCCCATAGCTATTAAAATCGCCAGCGCTTGGGCTGAGCGTAAACGCTCTTCAGGTAGCATAAAATGAGCAAATATTCCGACCACAATCGGCATAGATGTCCATAAGATCGAAGTCAGCCCACTTGGGATAAATTTTTCCGCCCAATAAGTACAGAAAAAACTTAGCGCCATAGTCAATAGACCGACTATTAAGTAATTATGCACCGATACTCGGTCAAAGGCAATCTTACGGTGTTTCCAGAGAATAATACCGCCCAGCACAAGTGCCGCCACGCTGAAACGTAACGCCAGTCCTACCATAAGTGGTGTTTGATCGAGACCTATCTTGATTACCGCCCAGGTAGTACTCCAGATAAAACAAATAAGAATCAGTTTGAAATATTTCATATTCGATTTTTATAATTAATAACTCGCTAAACTAATTAGCGCCCACTTTATGACCAAGCATTTTTAAAGGTAAATGAAAAATTGATTTAGAAGTCAGTGTCGAGACAGAAATACCACCTCGGACTATAAGTTCGATCGAAGTCAAATCGCCAGGCCACGTCGATCTTTAAAACAAAAATTCCTAGGTAAATGCGCGCTCCGATACCATAGCCGGCCACCAGATCATCCATCATAAAACCGCGATAAGAATCGTTCTTGAAAGGATGGAATTTATTATCATACCAGGTCGAACCGAAATCTAAAAAAGTCACGCCTTGAATTCCCCCAATCGTGGCCGGTAGCGGCCAACCCAGCGTGAGTTGCTTAATAAATGGATAACGGAATTCCAGATTGAACAGAAAATAGCGATTACCGGCTCTTTCATAATATAGAGCGCCTCTCAAGGGCGTAATAAAATCCGAAAAATAGATGTTCTCGACTAGCGTTGAATCAGTGACGAAAATGTCATTGCGGTAATAATAATTTACCCAATTATCCTCACCACCGAGAAAGAAACGCTGAGCATTTTTACCGTTACTGAAACCGGTCGAAAGGCGCAAACCGAAAGAATAATCCATATTTAATTTCAAATAGCGACGAATATCCGCCTGAACACTATAAAATTCCAGACTGTTGGCATTGTATTTCGGGCTGGCGATGAAATCCACCCGCGCCCGCCAGCCGTCAATCGGATATAGATAACCCCACAGCGAATTATCAAAAACATACCCGATCCGTGGTAAGATCGTATTAATTCTATATGTGTAATACTCTTCTCCGGTCAGAGTGAAAATGTATTTCTGCTCCACATTATAGGAAGTGATTCCCAGCTCCGTTCTCGAAAAATGACTCGAGGGACGCGATGCGGCAAAATCGAGCCCATAATTTCTCAAGCGAAACATTGTAAAATATCCGTAATTCCAAAAGTTTGCCGTATGAAATCCGGTTATACCCCAGTTAGTACGCTTGGCAAGGTACATATAGGATAAATAATAATCGCTATTTTCCAGGTCTATATACATCTCAGTTCCTAATGCCAGCTGATGATTGCCTAGAACGTCACTAAAATAAAAAACCGTAGTGCCTTGCAAACCCCATAGGTTGCTGTATCCGGCCTCGCCATAAGCCACATCCAGCGAGAAGTTGGTTTTATACGGAACGACCGGATATCTGCCACTGCTGGTTGTCTGTCTAATAGTATCCTCGCTCGCTATACCTGAATCAGGAACATCTTCGTCAGGCTCTTTGCTGGTTTCATAACTATACATCGGTGCAAATATATAATTAGAGAAATCCCCGGCCGCGATCACATTCTGCCGTGATCGGGGTTTTACTTCCTCTTTACTGGGGAATTTGAATCTTTCGTATTTCTCTGGATTTTCCCAGGATTCCATTAAGGCTTTAGCATAAACTGTCGGTTTAATTTCCTGACGTTCATTCCATAGTTGTAAAGGATTACTGATCGAATATACATCCCAGCCTTCATCAGCATAGCCCGCAAATACTAAACGCAGGTCGTCTTTCGAGATACTGGGTTGAAAAACACCTGTCAGCACATTGGTAATCGCGCCGCTCTCGCCGGTGGACATATCCCTTATATATATATTGTAAATCCCATGATAATCGGATGTATAAATAATGGCATCGCGGGTATTTGCCCAGCACGGATAATTTTCATTCCATGGCGAATCGGTCAAGCGGGTAATTTCTCCAGTATCTAAATCAAGACAAAATAGATCAGTTTGAAAACATTTGGCATTTACAATCCAGGGTAAATTGGGCAAACTGTCTATTTCCGGGGTTCTTTGAGAAACGAATACAATTCTCTGGCCGTCCGGCGACCAGGCTGGCTCAAAGTCGGGATACTTATCATTTATCAGCTGAGTGAGGGATTTTTTCTTAATATCATATAAATACAAATCGGTTTGGCCGTTTTTCAATCCCACGAAGGCTATAGAATTGCCTTTTGGTGACCAGACGGGGGTAAATACTTCCTCCAGTTCTTCGAATACGAAACGCTGACGTTTTTTAGTGTCTACATCAGCAATAATAAGAGCGTCATGACCTCCGCTCTTGGCCGCCAGGGCAACTTTTTTGCCATCCGGCGACCAGCTCAGGCGCGGATTGAGCCACTTCAATTCCTCGAGGTCTGGTGTCCGCTGACCACTGACTAGTCGTTTAATTACTTTACCGTCAACTGCCGAAATTAAATAAATATCGGCATAGCCATTCCGATCGGACATTATAGCAACTTTATCACCGAGGGGTGAGATGGCTGGTGCCGTATTGAAATAATTTTTCAATTTCTTATGGTCGGTCAACTTCAATGCTATTTCCTCAATATCACGCCGATCGGCTACGTCCGGCCAGTATTCCGTGCGCATCCAGCGATGCCATTTGTCAGTCAGTTCCTTCATATCCATACCGATCGCGGCTTTCAAACCTCTATCGGCGCTACCTTTGCTTTTCATTTGAGCCCATATCTGACCAATTTTCTCGATTCCATATTTTTCGGCAATAAAGCGATAAACCGAATTGCCACCCTGATAAGCTGAATAATAATCGAGTTCTTCGATACTGGGAATATTGCTATTGAGCGCAATGTCGCGCATTATCAAATCGGTTTGAGCTGTCCAACCATAGGCAATGTATTCGGCTAAACCCTCACTCATCCAATCGGGGATACTCAATCGCACTCTGCCGGAGACCACACTTTGAACATTTCCACCATAAATCATATCGTTAATGACTACGTGCACCAGTTCGTGCCGAATCACATGCCAGAAATCGAAGTATGAGCCTTCGAAAGGCACGACCGCACGATTCTTGAAAAGCTCGGTAAATCCTCCAATTCCTTCATACAAATATGAAAGAGTCACATTAGTTTGTTGAAAATCGCTATGCGAATTATAAACTATTAAAGTCACGCGCTTGCGCAAGCGCCAGTTCAGCACTTTGCAAATATCCTTTAGGGCTTGTTCTCCGACCGGAGCCGCAAATTCGGCTAATGATTCTCCCCCTTCATAAAAATAAATATCCATATTTTCAGACTGCAAATACGACCAATTGAATGTATCGTATTGAACCTTATTTTTACCGTATTGAGAAAATCCGGCGGTCGTCAAAATCAGTAGTAAAAAAATTGATATAAGCTTCTTTTTCATAAAATTTTCAACAAAGCACCAATCACGTTGTTCCAATCTCAACCAAAAGTAGATAATATTTCGACTTTTTTCAAGACAGACATATAATATCGAACTTTAGATATTTAATTTGGGTGAAGGTTAATCACTTGGCATTTCTAACTTTGTTAGATTCTCAATTTTCAAGTAGATGGATTACCTTTTTCCTTGATGAATTTCTCAATCCGTTCCTTAAGAATATCGCGGGTAATCCTGAAAGCCATTAAGCGCCGTTCCTCACTACCAATGACCCGGATCGGGTCATCTGTCAACCATTCTATTCGCTCGGCATTGCCGGGAAAGGTCGGGCAACTCAGTGCGGCAACTTCACATAAAACGACTACATAATCGAAGGATTGATCGCGATACACATCCATGTGTTTTGAATACTGAGTATCACTTGGAACACCAATTTCATCTAATACCTGTCTGGTAAAACGATGAATTCCTGCAGGTGAAGAACCGGCGCTGAAAACCTCAAACTGATCACCTCCCAAGTGACGCAGAAGAGCTTCTGCCATTTGACTCCGCACCGAATTCCCAGTACAGATGAAGAGAACTGATTTTTTCACCATTTAACTGACTCCTAACAGATTCGACTACCTCGTAAACTCTAAATTAACGACCGAATATATTAATTTTTTCCGAACAATAATATATTGTCTTCACACTGACACCGAATTTTTCGACAATTCGATTACCCAATAAAACATCTTGAACCATTTAGACAAGATCAACTCTATTTTAATTCCAAAATTCAAAGGCATTACATTTTTTAACTAATAAATTTTATATTTGATTCTAGCGATACGAATTTATAAGTTTGCACTGATTTGGTCCAAAAAAGTAAACATAAACAAGAATTCTATATCCATCTTTGGAGGCGGTTTGAAAAGACGCGAATTTCTCAAAAAAAGCGGAGTCTTAGCAGCGGGAATCGTTACGGCTCCGGCGTTGTTTGATATGGCAGGCTATTCTAAAACCATACCTATATCGGAAACACAGGATCTAGAAAGCCTGTTTAACATTTCAGCCGTTGAAGCCGAGAAACTTCTCCAGCAGGCGCTTGCCTGCGGGGCGCAAAGCGCCGACCTTTTCTTTGAATACCGCCCCAGTTCCAGCTTGCGGATTGAGGACGGAATCATCAAGGACATCCAGTATGGCATTATTCTGGGAATGGGAGTCCGCGCCATCAAAGGCGATCAAATCGGTTATGCCTACACCGACGCGATAGATTTTCAAAGCATGAAGCGTGCGGCCGAAACCGCCGCTAATATTGCCAACAGTAAGAGAAGCCTCGAAGCCATTCGTTTCCAGAAGGTACCAACCAAAAATCTGTACTCAGTCAAAATTTACAGTATTGACACGGACCTCAATCCCAAAATTGCTCTGCTCAACGAAGCCGATAAGAGCGCCCGGCAATTCAATTCTCGAGTTTCCCGCGTGATAGCTTCATTCTCCGATGAACTGCGCCAGATTATGTACTTTGACTCAAACGGAAAAAAATTCCAAGACGTTCAACCACTGATGAGTTTGAGAGTACAGGTTATAGCCGAAGATGGCGCCCGACGCCAGGGCGCATCTGCATCACGCTCTGCCCGAGCGGGTCTCGAATTCTTCGAAAAACCGGAAAATACTCCCTCGGATATCGCTCGCCAGGCGGCTTCCACCGCCATTATCAATTTAGATGCCCGACCGGCGCCTGCTGGGCCGCAAGTCGTAATTCTCGGCGCCGGTGAAAGTGGAGTGCTGATTCACGAAGCCGTCGGCCATGGATTGGAAGCCGATTATAGCTATAAAAACCTATCCAATTACAGCGGAAAAGTCGGTCAGAAAGTAGCTTCCGAAAATTGTACTATCATTGATTCAGGCCTTTTCCCGAGCAAACGCGGCGCTCTCAACGTTGACGACGAAGGTAATTTACCTTCCTCTACGGTTCTGATTGAAAACGGTATCCTCAGGGGCTATATGCATAATAGCATTTCAGTCCGGATGATGAAGTCTAACCCTACCGGCAACGGACGGCGCCAATCCTACGCTTATCCGCCTCTGGCTCGGATGACCACGACTTACTTGCAAAAAGGAAACTACGCCCCTGAAGAAATCATCAGCTCCGTGAAAAAGGGGGTTTTCGCCAAAGGCTTCAGCGGCGGGCAGGTCGATACTATTAAGGGCGATTTTACTTTTGGAGTCACCGAAGCCTATTTGATCGAAGACGGCAAATTAACGGCGCCGTTGAAAGACGTTACCTTGATTGGAAATGGTCCGGATACAATGAATAAAATCCTGATGGTTGGCAATGACTTAAAAATTTCGGACGGCACCTGGTCCTGTGGTAAGGACGGGCAAAATGTTCCAGTCAGCGTCGGTAATCCCACCGTAAAAATCAGCGAAATCACCGTTGGCGGCTCTTGATTGTGAGGAAAAATATGCAAGAATTATTAAAAATAGCTGAAAATGTAATCTCCGAGGCGCGCCGCGGGGGAGCCGATGAAGTGGATGTGCTGGTCAATAATTTTACCAACACCAACATAAAAGTCCGCCTCGGCAAAGTTGAAGAACTACAACAATCTAATCCCCAAGCTCTCGGTATCCGCGTTTTCAAAAATAAGCGCAAAGCTCTGACTTATACCAGTGATTTACGCCCGGAATCCATTTCCAAAATGGTGCAAAAGGCTCTGGAAATTGCCCATATTTCCAGTGCTGATGAATACAACGGTTTGCCAGAGAATCAATTGCTCGGTAAAGTTCAAACCGACCTTAAACTTTACGACCCCGAAATTGCTCGAATTCCTACCGAGCGCAAAATCAAAATGGCTACCGAGCTGGAAGATCTCGGTCTGAAACAAAACCCACTAATCACTAACTCCGGCGGCTCATTCTGGTACGATTCTTATGGTCAGTCCATTCTGGTCAATTCGCAAGGTTTTTCCGGCTCGCAGGAATTTTCTAGCTGCTCGCTTTCTTTACAACTCGTCGCTGAAAAAGATGGCGTAAAACAGACTGATTACTGGTGGTCAGGCCAGCGGGCTTTTGACCAGCTGGATTCAATTGAGTCCATCGCCAAAAAGGCTGCCGAGCGCACCATCCGGAAAATCGGCGCCCGCAAACCAACCACGCAAGCTGTTCCGGTTGTCTACGATCCTCAAGCTGGCGCCGATCTACTTACTATAATTGCCAGTGTGGTCTTGGGCAGTGCCATCTATCGTAAAAATTCATTTCTGGTTGATAAACTCAATCAGCTCATAGCAGTCGAAGAATTGAATATTATTGATGACGCCACTTTGTCGGGCGGTATTGATTCCCGCTACTTCGACGATGAAGGTTTACCATCACGCCGCAATATCGTCATCGAAAACGGCGTTCTGAAAACCTATTTATGCGATTGCTATTCGGCTCGCAAATTAAAGTGCGCCCCCACGGGAAGCGCCCGACGCGGCCCGCATACCGACCCGGCGCCATCAACTTCCAATTTCTTTTTACCAGCCGGAAAATATTCACCGGAAGAAATTATCGGTTCCGTCAACAACGGCTTATATTTAACTGGCTTAAATTGGGTCGGTATTAATTACGTTACCGGCGACTATTCGCGCGGAGCCGAGGGAATCTGGATCGAGAACGGCAAACTTGCCTATCCAGTTCAAGAATTTACCGTAGCTGGCAATGTATTGGAAATGTTAAAATTAATTAGTATGATAGGTAACGACCTTGAATTCCGCGGCTCTATCAATGCCCCATCATTCAAAATTGATCGAATGATGGTCAGCGGTCAATAGGAGTGAAAAATAATGAAAATCGTAGTTTGTGTCAAAGTTGTGCCGGTTTCTGATTCAATCATCAGGATCGCTCCCGAAAAAACAGCAATTGACCTGGTCAACATCAAATTCGACCTAAATCCTTATGACGAATTCGCCATCGAAGCCGCTGTCCAATTAAAGGAAAAAAACGGCGGCGAGGTAATCGCACTTTCACTTGGACCTGAGCAGGACAATGTCAGCCTAAAACGCGTGTTGGCTCTAGGGGCCGACCGCCTGATCCATCTGATCACCAGTAACAAAGCACTCAGCGATCCGGTAGCCGTTGCTAAGGCACTAGCCGCGGAAATAAAGCCGCTCAGTCCGGACCTGATTTTTTGCGGGAAACTTTCTATAGACACCGGCAATGGTCTCGTCGGTCCGCTGGTAGCCCGTCTGCTCGATTATCCTTTCCTGACTGGTATATGTGAACTTCAGGTCGGAACAGACCGACTGACAGCCGGTAAAGACACCGAAGAAGGACGAGTCATCTACGAGAGTTCCCTGCCCTGCTTACTGACTACCGAAAAGGGTTTGAATAAACCGCGCTATCCCTCGCTAAAGGACATTATGCTTTCCAGAAAAAAAGAGGTTATTTCGAAAAACGTCACCTTGTCAGAGGGGCTCTCCGAAATAATACAACTTTCCGAGCCCGCACCACGGCCGGCTGGAACGATTCTGGGTCAGGGTGTAGATGCGGTACCAGAACTACTCAGGCGCCTGCGCGAAGAAGCCAAAGTTTTATAATGGAGAATCCTGATGAAAATCTTTACCTATATTGAACCAGAAAACGAAAATATATCGAAGAACAGCGCCGCCTGTTTGACGCTCGGACATCAGTTAGCCGACTTGTCTAATGGCAACCTGACTGCTATCGTCCCGACTCAGGAAAACAACGCTATTCAGCGCGAGTGCGGTCGCTATGGAGCTGACCGAATAATCTTTATAAAGAACCACGATAAATATATCCCGGACGCGACTGCGTTAACCATCGGTAATATCTTACTCGAAGAAAAGGGTGATATTCTCATCCTACCGGATCGACCGATTACCCGTGACATCGCGGCAATCACCTGTGAACTGGATGGCGGGTCTATAGCCGTGGATTGTTTACAGGTCGATCTCGACTTAGAACAAAATCCAATTGTCCGCCGAGCTATGTATGGCGGCAAGGCACTGGCCGATTTAAAATTATCTAAAAAGCCGGCGCATATCACCATTAGAGCTAACGTCATCCCACCGCAGGAGAATACACGTTCGGCAGAAATTATCAACTACCAGCCACAGCCATCTACTGTTGCCCCCAAAGTTAAAATCTGCGAAATACGCTCAGTTAGTTCTAAACGACCGGCGCTTACCGATGCCAAAATCATCGTTTCCGGAGGCCGTGGCATCGGCGCTCCAGAGAATTTTCACTTGATCGAAGAATTAGCCGATGCGCTGGGTGCCGCGGTCGGCGCCAGTCGGGCGATCGTCGATGCCGGTTGGGTACCGCAAACTTTCCAGGTTGGTCAGACTGGTAAGACTGTTTCACCCGACCTTTATATTGCTTGTGGGATTTCCGGCGCGATGCAGCATGTTGCTGGAATATCTTCCGCAAAATACATCGTCGCTATAAACAATGATCCCGACGCCCCAATATTTAAAGTCGCTAATTATGGAATTGTCGCCAATCTTTTCGAAATTATTCCGGAAATGCTTAAACTACTGAAAATGTAAGATGAATAATTTAGATGATAAACAACCAGATACTGTGATTGCCGTGGATGCAATGGGGGGCGATTTTGCCCCGGAAGAAGTAGTACTCGGCGCGGCCCGCGTTTCCGTCGAAACTCCCATTAAGATCATTTTAGTTGGCGACCAATCTAAAATAGAACCGATTCTCGAACAAACTGAACACCATCCTCAACAGATCGAAATCGTTCACATCGATCAATATATTACTAATGACGACAAGCCCAAGTCCATCTTATCTAAAAAACCCCGAGCTTCAATGATAATCGCCTCGCAACTTTGCGGTAGTGGCAAGGCCCAAGGTATGGTCTCAGCTGGCAATACCGGTGCTTATATTCTTTCGTCTATCAAGTACATTCCACGTATAGAAGGAATCCATAAAACCGCAATTGCCTCCGCCATTCCCACTCGCAATGAACAGGGAAGAGATGATCCATTTTCACTTCTACTTGATGTCGGTGCCAATATCTATTGCACCGCGGAGGATCTAGTACAGTTCGCCATAATGGGTAAAATATACACTTCGGCTGTCAAAGGTATAAAAGATCCAACCGTAGCGCTACTCAATATTGGAAAAGAGTCTTATAAGGGTGGCGATGTTCTTTCCAGTGCTTATGATATGCTTAAATCTATCAAAAGCATGAAATTCATTGGTAACATCGAAGGCAATGAAATTTCAAAAGGCGTAGCAGATGTCATCGTTGCGGAAGGTTATGTCGGCAATATCGTTATGAAGACTATTGAAGGTTTTGGTGAAACCCTTACTCATCTAGGGCGCTATGCTTTCAAACACCGTTTTATCTGGATGCTCGGTTTGCTAGCTCTTTCCAGTGGCATTAAACAATTGAAAAAGGCTACCGATTATTCGGAATATGGCGGCGCGCCTCTTTTAGGATTCCAAAAAATCGTCATCAAGGCCCACGGCCGCAGTCGTGCCAAAGCCATTACCAATGCTATTAAAGTTGCAGCTAAGACCTATCACGATAATGTTTGCGAAAAAATGGCTCTCGAAATTGCCCAGTATGAAAAGCTATTTCAACGCAAAAATTTAACGAACTGCGAGCAATTGAATCTCGATCAATAAGATAGAGTTTGGTTGACCGTTTTACTGAGATCGGTTGACACTATTTAATCAGGAAGGAGCAATCTATGACGAAATTTTCTCTCGTAAAAAGTGCCGCCGTTTTGGGAATAGACGCCTACATTGTTGACGTTGAATGTAATTTAAGTAGTGCGCAATTGCCAGCTTTTATTACGGTCGGACTACCAGAAGGTGCCGTTCGCGAAAGTAAAGAAAGGGTCTGGTCCGCTCTAAAGAATCTCGGCTACTACATTCCGAGCAACAAAATCGTTGTCAATTTAGCACCAGCCGATATAAAAAAGGAGGGTAGTTCCTTTGATCTACCGATCGCAATTGGTATCCTGACAGCGGCCGACCTGATTAAAAAAGATAAAGTTGACGATTATATTTTTCTGGGAGAGCTATCCCTAGACGGAATGCTTCGTGAAATTAAAGGCGCCCTGCCAATCTCCGTTTCAGTACGCAATTCCGGAATAAAGGGCATTATCTTGCCGGAACAGAATGCCCGCGAGGCCGCTATAACTGGGGATCTGGAAATAATCGGCTTAAAATCACTCAGCGATGTAATAGACTTCTTGGAAGATCGTTCTCACCCGGAGCCAACCCACGTTGATGTGCGGGCACTTTTTGAAGAACATCGCCAATACCAGATTGACTTTTCAGAAGTAAGGGGTCAAGAAAACGTCAAGCGCGCCCTCGAAGTCGCCGCGGCCGGTAGCCACAATATAATCATGATAGGTCCACCGGGTTCGGGTAAAACAATGCTGGCTAAACGCATTCCGACTATTCTGCCAAATTTAACTCTCGAAGAAGCCCTCGAAACCACCAAAATTCATTCCGTAGCCGGTTTGGTTCCATCTGGCCAGGGCATCGTTGCCACCCGCCCGTTCCGGTCTCCCCATCATACGATTTCCGATGCAGCCTTGGTCGGCGGCGGTAAGTATCCGCGCCCGGGTGAAGTCAGTCTGAGCCATCATGGTGTACTCTTTCTCGATGAATTACCGGAATTCAAAAAAAACGTCCTCGAAGTAATGCGTCAACCGCTTGAAAATGGTTATGTTACTATCTCGCGAGCACTACTCTCTTTGACCTATCCGGCTTCATTTATGCTGGTAGCCGCTATGAATCCCTGTCCCTGCGGCTATGCCACCGATCCTCATCATCAGTGTACCTGTACTCAACCACAAATCCAAAAATATATGGCGCGCATCTCTGGCCCATTATTAGATCGAATTGATATTCATATAGAGGTTCCGGCTGTTAAATTTTCCGAACTTTCATCAAAAGCACCAGGCGAACCTTCGTCAATTATCCGAGAACGTGTGCAAGCCGCTCGCTTAAAACAAACCGAACGTTTTGCAGGAATTAAAGGGGTTTTCGCCAATGCCCATATGGAATCTCGCCTGATAAGACGTTTTTGCCCAATAGATAAGACCTGTGAAGACCTCTTGAGAAATGCTATCAATAAGCTTGGTCTAAGTGCCAGGGCCTATGATCGGATTCTGAAAGTATCTCGAACAATTGCCGACCTAAGTAACTCCGACAAAATTCTACCCGAACACATCAGCGAAGCTATCCAATACCGCAGCCTCGATCGCCATCTGTGGCTATAAAATTTACTGAATATTCTGGGACAACTTGGCTTTCAGATCATTAATCTGACGGGCAAAAATCGAGTCGCTTTGCAGGCGTTCTTCTACCCAGCGGCAGGCATGTACTACTGTCGAATGATCCCGTCCGCCAAAATATAATCCGATAGTTTTAAGCGAAAGACCGGTAAACTCACGCGTTAAATACATCGCAATCATACGTGCTTCAGCAACTTCTTTAGTACGCCCCTTCCCAACCATTGAATCCAGATTTATCTTATAGACTGTACTCACTGTGCTTTGTACATTCTCTATTGACAATGCCGATGAGTGACGCGTCCCAAGAATCTCGCGCAATACCCGCTGGGTAAGGTTAATGTCTATATCCACTTGTAACAACGATGAATAGGCTAAAAGTCGGATCAGTGCACCTTCTAATTCCCTTATGTTGGATCGAATGTTCATTGATAGATACTCGATTACCTCATACGGAATATCCAGACCGTCGTCGTTGGCTTTCTTCTGTAAAATAGCAATTCTGGTTTCTAAATCAGGCGGCTGAATATCAACGGTCAGGCTAGACTGAAAGCGGGATAACAGACGTTCTTGTAAACCGCGCAATTCCATCGGCGGTTTGTCGGTAGTTAGAACAATTTGCTTATGGCGCTGATATAGATCATTAAAAATATGGAAAAATTGCTCCTGCGTTTGTTCTTTATTCTGAAAAAATTGAATGTCGTCCAGCAGGAGCATGTCAATATTACGATAATACCGCGAAAATTCTGTAGTCTTGTTATTCTGAATCGCCGCAATGAAATCTAGGGTGAAAGTATCACTGGAAACATAGATTACCTTCCTGGCTCGGCCGTTACTCAGGGCTTCATTGCCAATAGCCTGGAGTAAATGGGTTTTGCCCAGGCCGGTGCCACCATAAATTACTAGCGGATTGAAAGAAGTGCGCCCGGGAGCGCTGGCTACAGCCATCGCGGCTGCTCGAGCAAATTGGTTAGATGCACCCTCAACGAACGTATCGAATACATAACGTTCATTTAAACGGGTACCTTGCTCACGTGCACCACTTTTATATTCGGTCTCGTCCGCCGAAGAACTGGCATTTCTCTGGTTATGAGCGGTTGATGCTCCTGGGAACTTATCCGATTCCTCACCTAAAAGGACAGTATAACTTACACCGAAACCGTTACCGGTTATTTCCTTGATAGCTTTAAGAAGCATATCACGGTAATGATTATCAACCCATTCGTAAAAAAATTTATTAGGAACCTGCAAAATTAGAGTGTCATTGGCAAGTGAAATGGCTTTCATTGGAACAAACCACGTTTCAAAAGTCTGCTGAGGAATCTTTGTACGTACATATTCCAGGCATTTACTCCAAACATCACCGCAAATTAAGGAATCAGACATATAAATTACATCCTAAATCAAAGTTATCAACATAAATACAAAGCATTTAAAGCCATTTTCATAACCCGCTATTTGCTAAAAATCCAATCATATAGAAAATTGAGTTCGGATAAATTCCAGAAAATGTACCGAATATTTCCCGAGTATAACTATAGGAAAATCCACCGAATAGATAAATCGGTGCAACCTTGTTCTTTGAACGCTTTGGGGTTTCCAACAACAGGTTGAGCATTTCATAATATTAACAAGTTATCAACACAACTATTTTCTTTCACATCATAAAGTAACCGCTTACCGTTAATTAGCAAGAAAAAGTTTAACAAAATCCTAAATATTGTTGCCTCTCTTCTCTGTAACATTTTAAGGTATAATAATTTGCTTGGGGAAAAATATTTTTTAGCTATAAGTGATAAAAATTTGATAGTTGTGGTTATAAGGCAAATAAACAGGACTTTCCGCTTTATTTATGACATTGATAATCAAGTCAAAAAAGTTAAATTAAGCCGATTTAAGTAACAATAATATCAATGAGGAAATATGAAAAGAACTTATCAACCCAGTAACCGTAAAAGAAAAAATGATCACGGTTTTAGAAAAAGAATGAGTACCAATGGTGGCAGAAAAACCCTCGCCAGAAGACGCTCTAAGGGGCGCAAAATCCTATCGGCCTAATCTACCCCGCCACGAAAGGCTTACCAACTGGGATAAACGCGCTAAAATTATCTTTAATGGAAAGCCGTTAAAATATGACTCAATTTACATTTCTATCTTACCTCAAACTGATTGGAAATTATCTATTGTGATAAAAAAATGTTGCGGTAATGCCGTTCAAAGGAACATGTACAGGCGAAAAATTAGAGAGGCTTTTCGTCTCTGTAAACCTCATTGCCGACAACCGGTGGCAGTCGCCATTACTGTTTTTAAAAAACCTGATAATTTGCAAGTGAACACCCTATCTCAATTTCTGATAAATCATATAAAATCACAACTGGAATGAAAATATTTAACACATTGATTATTTTAATCATAAAAGCCTATCGCCTATTGCTGTCACCTCTTTTCCCCGGCAATTGCCGTTTTACTCCGACTTGTTCCCAATATGCTATAGATGCTTTTACTAATTTCAATTTTTTTAAAGCCGCTTGGCTCTCGATCATTAGAATACTAAAATGCCATCCCTATCACACTGGAGGTTATGATCCTCTCCCAACCCCAAAGGAATAATAATGGATAGAAAATCAATTATCGGCTTTGTTCTCATATTTATCATAATATTGACAATGCCATACTATTTTAAAATCATTTCCAAGAATCCCCCCGAAACCACCTCGGAAAAAGTCGTTGAACAAACCCCTACTCTCAATACGGGTGAAACTACTCCAGCGAAATTGTCCGAATCAAATCTCCAAAGTAATTGGCAACACTTGAATTCCCAGGGACAACAAAAACCCGACACACTCACCATTGAAAATGATCTTTATCGTCTTAAAATATCCTCGCGCGGAGGCGGTACAATCACCAGCGTCATTCTAAAAAATTACAACAAAATCATCGGTCGCGATACAAGTCTAGTCGAAATGATTCCGTCTTTTGAGGCAAAACGACTTTTCATTAAGTACCTAAAAAGCAACGGCGATTCAGCAATCATTGATCAAAATTTCCAGATTGTTACCGAACATCAGGCAACCGGTAAAAATTATTATAGAATTTCCGATGGTGATAGTCTTACTATCCGATTTCAATTGACATCCGACAATAATCCGATAATTTCGCGCACTTTTGTCTTTTATGGTGACAAATATTTCATCAATTCTTTTAATGATCTTAGTGGCATCCTCAATGAAATGGCTTCTGATAAATATGAGTTAGTCTGGGAAGGTGGAATAGCATACACTGAAGCCATGATTAAAGAAGATGTCTCCTATTCACGGGCCTCGGCTTGCGTTGGCGACGAAATTGAGAATCTGGACGTGAAGCAGGGCAAAACTGCCATGGCCGGCTTAGCGGGTGCTACCTATTGGACGGCGATCAAAACCAAGTATTTTGTCGTCGCTTTAATACCTCATCAGCCCGCAGAAGGTTATCTCCTGACAGCTTCTGGGATTCCATCACAGGGCAAAGATTTCCAGAAAAAATTCAATATGTATATGACTCTCAGTGCTTCTTCCGAAAAAGCGGTTAAGATTTATCTCGGACCACTGGACTACAACATAATCAAAGGCATTGCTCCCAAGATCGAACGTTTGATGAACTTTGGAGCCAGTTTAATTCGGCCCATAAGTATAGGAATCTTTTGGCTTTTCACGAAAATGCATCTATTAATTCCTAATTATGGCTGGGTATTGATCATATTTTCTATTTTATTAAAAATTGTCCTCACTCCCCTGACAAATAGTTCCACGCGCTCAATGAAAGAAATGCAAAATATCCAACCGCAACTCAACGCTATTCAAGAAAAATATGCTTCCGATCCTCAGCGCCTTAATAATGAACGTCTCAAATTGATGCGCGAACATAATGTCAACCCCATGGGAGGCTGTTTACCACTCTTGCTCCAGATGCCGATTCTGTGGGCGCTTTTTATCGTCTTTCGCACCACGATAGAATTACGTCAGGCGCCTTTTATTTTTTGGATCACCGATTTATCTGCACCGGATACAATTTTCACTCTACCATTTCCAATTCCAATTTATGGTAGTCAGGTTAATGTTCTGCCTTTTATTATGGCAATTTCGCAGCTGGTTCAGCAAAAAATCTCCGGAGCTTCTGGTAATCAACAGCAGAAAGTAATGACCTACTTTATGACTATCTTCTTCTTCTTCTTATTTAACCAATTTCCATCTGGTCTAAATTTATATTATACTCTTTACAATATTCTGTCAATCGTTCAGCAAAAATATTTTCCTCCCAAACCAAAGCCCAAGAAAGTCCGTAAAACTACTTCCCAAACCCTGCGCCAATACCAAACAAAGATACGCCGTCGCTGAATGAATTTTACCAAGAATTATGGCCTCCGAAAGTACAATAGTTGCCCTTTCAACTCCACCTGGACTTGGTGCGCTGGCAGTAGTGCGTCTTTCCGGTCCAAAATCACCGGGTATCGTTCAAAAATTAACCCAAACCACCGCCCAACTTAAACCGCGAATCGCTCAACATGTAAATTTGTACAGCAACGATGAGTTAGTTGACGATGCAGTTGTAATTTATTATAAAGCGCCCAATTCCTATACCGGTGAAGATTTAGTCGAAATCAGTTGCCACGGCAGTCCATTCATTATTAATAAACTGATTGAATTATGCCTCGCGCACGGGGCCAGGCTGGCTCAACCTGGAGAATTCACGCGACGCGCCTTTCTCAACGGCAAATTTAATTTGACTCAGGCCGAAGCTGTAGCTGATTTGGTTTTTAGCCAAACTCAAGCGTCGCATCGAGCCGCCATCCAATCGCTGGCAGGTTCAATTGGTAAAAAATTCTCTGAGCTGCGCAACCAAATCATCGAACTAATATCTATTCTGGAATTAGAATTAGACTTTGCGGAGAATGAAATAGACAAAATACCAGCGAATGAATTGATAAAATCTATTAGTAATATATTGAAAATTAACAATAATTTGCTGAAATCATATTCTTGCGGTAAAATATTGAAGCAAGGCGTACTGGTACCGATCATCGGGCCGCCCAATAGTGGTAAATCAAGCTTGCTAAATGCTTTTTTAAACGAAGAACGCGCTATCGTTACACCTTATCCGGGAACGACCAGAGATTCACTCGAGGAGGCAATTCAGGCCGGTGGTTATATTATTCGACTGCTTGACACGGCTGGGATCAGGAAAACCAAAAACCCAATCGAAAAAATTGGCATTGACCGCACCAAGGACAATATCCAAAAGGGCGATATTATCCTGTTCGTCGTTGATGCTACTCAACCAATCCAAAGAGCGTGGACAGAATATTACAGTTCTAAAAATACTATCGTTGTTATCAATAAAATTGATATTGCCTCCCAAAAGAGCTTGACGAGGTATGAAAAGCACTTCGCTCCATTTCCACATATCTTTGTGTCGGCAAAGAAACATCAGGGAATCCATAAACTCACCGAACTGATTGTTGATTCAATCAAGAAACAAGTAGGCGCTTCCGATAGTCTTATTATCACCAATCAGCGACACGCCACCGGCCTGCGGACGGCTAAACAATATTTGCTCACTACCCAGAAGCATCTAAAACAAAACCTGGCTCCCGAGATTCTCATTGCTGATCTTCGAATGGCACTCGACGAGTATGATAAAATCCTCGGAAAAACCTCTAATGAGGAAATATTGAACAATATCTTCCAGCATTTTTGCATCGGCAAATAGTGGTTTCACATGAAACAATTGGACTTTGATATCGCGGTTGTCGGAGGCGGTCACGCTGGAATAGAAGCGGCTTTAGCAGCCGCTCGCCTGGGACTATCAACTCTGCTTGTCACTCAAAACATTTCTGCAATCGGTAGAATGTCTTGTAACCCCTCGATTGGTGGCTTAGCTAAAGGTCACCTCGTCGCCGAAATTGATGCCCTGGGTGGCGAAATGGCAAAATTAATTGACCGCACCGGAATCCAATTCAAAATGCTAAATAAGTCCAAGGGGAGAGCAGTTTGGTCACCTCGGGCTCAAGCCGATAAAATTCAATACTCGTTGTTGGCCAGAAACACTTTATTAAATCAAGACCGGCTCACAATTCTTGAGGATACTGCCAATAGTTTGATCGTCAATAAACAGACTATAAATGGCCTCCATTTAATTCATAACGGAAACATTTTTTGCCGGGCGGTTATTTTAACTTGCGGCACTTTCCTCAATGGACTAATCCACATTGGTCTACAACAATCACACGGCGGTCGGATTGATGAAAAACCAGTAACCGGCCTTACCGAAGACCTTGCCAGATATAATATTCATTCTGGACGTCTTAAGACCGGCACGCCACCCAGGATTTCGGCCAGTTCTATAGATTTTTCCAAGACAATGCCCCAATATGGCGATCAATACCCTGTTCCTTTTTCATTTAGCACTCGAAATTTCTCACCACCTAATATTCCCTGTTTTCTGACCCACACAAATACAGTAACCCATAATTTCATTCTGAAAAATCTAGATCGCTCGCCGCTTTATTCCGGCATAATTAAAGGCATTGGCCCGCGTTATTGTCCCAGCATAGAAGACAAGTGTGTCCGCTTTAAAGAACGGATGTCTCACCAAATATTTTTAGAACCGGAGTGGAAAAATAGCACTGAATATTACGTAAACGGATTTTCGACCAGCTTACCCCTAGATGTTCAAATAAATGCCCTAAGAACCGTACCTGGTCTTGAAAAAGCAGAATTCATCAAACCAGGCTATGCCGTTGAGTATGATTTTTTCCCTTCTTACCAAATTAAAGATACCCTCGAATCCAAGTCGCTCAACGGACTTTATCTAGCCGGTCAAATTAATGGCACTTCCGGTTATGAAGAAGCGGCCGCACTGGGCTTGATGGCTGGCATCAACGCCGCCCTTTCTATACAAGGTCGCAAACCATTTGTTTTGCAAAGACACGAAGCTTATATCGGGGTTCTCATTGATGATTTAATTACCAAAAGTCCCAATGAGCCATACCGGATGTTCACCTCGAGTGCCGAGCACCGCTTGATGCTACGTTTTGATAATGCCGATCGCCGACTTGCTCAAAAAGGATATGAACTCGGTCTATTGCCGCAAAAAGTTTATGAAACATCTCGACAAAAAATAAAGATTATTGATGAAATCATTTCTTTTCTATCTTCAGAACGTATTTCGGCCGAGGCGGCTAAAGCTATATTACCCGGCACTGAGGCTAATTCCATACACGGGAATATTACCTTATATAAATTGCTTTGCCGTCCGGATGTCACGCTCGTTTCACTTAATCCTTTTTTATCGAGTGATATAAAAAACAAGCTCGCCTATTTCCCTAAGCTGACAGAAGAGATTGAGTGCGATGTCAAATATGCCGGTTATATTAAACATAGCCAAGCCCTAATCGAATCAATGTCAAAAAACGAAAATACTAAAATTCCACCAGACTTCGATTATACTGCGGTTCAACCTATAACTAACGAGGCACGTGAAAAATTGATTCTCTTCCGTCCGCAAACCCTCGGCCAGGCTTCTCGAATTCCGGGAGTTTCTCCGGCGGACATCGCGACGCTGTTTTTCCTACTTCACAAGCGTTCCGGTTTAACGTGAAACATTTAGACGATCAGATAAAAAATGTAGTTTCTGCCTTTTCTGAAAGTTCAGCTTTTCAATCTGCAGTAAAGGCTTGTTACCATTCTGGTACTGGATTTTCCATTTCGGGATTATCCGGTTTTATGATTGCTCTTTTTCTTTATGCTTTTTACCAAAATATTGGCAAGCCAATTTTATTAATTACCAACGATTCCAATGAAGCTGAATATATAAGGGATGATCTGGAGTTGTTTAGTCTGAATGGCTCGGTTTGTTACCTTCCGGAACCGCCAAATGCTTCCTACCTATTTTCTGACACGGAATCGCTTAATGCTTATTTCGCCAACGATACTCTTCAAAAACTCTCCTCCGGGGAAAATACGATCGTTGTAGCAACTTTTTCTTCGCTCAATAATAAATTTCCAAAGGCAAAAGATTTTATTGATCTCAAACGCACCTATCACGTCAACGAATTGGTCAATCGCGACGTTTTTATAGAATATCTTGTTCAACTCGGCTATGTCATAGCGCCATCTGTGGAGAGCCCATTTGAATATTGCATTAAGGGTGGCATTGTTGATTTTTTCCCTCCAGAATCTTTGCGCCCCTATCGAATAGAATTTTTTGGGGATACGATCGAATCCATTCGCACTTTTAATCCTGACTCCCAGCTCTCGATTTGCAATTTTTCTTCTTTCACGGTTCAAGCACCGGCCCATTCATCTCTTGATAATCAAAATTCCACCAATATTTTTTCTTACCTTAAAAAAGACACTGTAATTTTTTGTCTGCATGCTGAAAAATTGTCGGACTTAGAAGCGAAAGGTTCGGCCGACATTTTTTCTTGTTTGTCATCATATAAATTAATTAGTCATTACGACCTGCTTTCTGCAGATGTTGTTTTCCAAGTAAATCCTCAACCCCAAACTAATTCAATAAATTCTTTTAAAGAGCACTTATTGACAGTACTTACCTCTCAGCCAAACGCTCGAATCTTGTTGTTTTGCGCTAATTCAGTGCAGGTTGAGCGTCTTAAGGAATTATTGGGAGTGGACAAGTTGAGTTACTTCGTTTCATCTATTTCGGCAGGTGCAGAATTACCCAAAGAGGGGCTGTATTTTTATACCGACCACCAGATTTTCAAGCGCGAGCATCGAGTAAATTTTTTTAAAAAATACTCCTCAGATTTTCCTGTCGAAAAATTCAGCCCGTACGAAATATCTCCCGGTGATTTAATGGTTCATATCAATTATGGAATAGGTCGCTTTGCCGGATTGGATAAAATTTCAGCTTTTGGTTCAATGCGCGAATGTCTTTGCCTGGAATATGCCGGTGGTGACAAAGTATTCGTACCGCTCGAAAAGCTCAATTATGTTCAAAAATACTCCGGAAATCTCCAAAATCCGCCACCACTGAACAAACTTGGCACAACTGATTGGGAGCGTACTAAATTAAAAACTCGGCGCGCTATAGATGAAATTTCAAAAGAATTAATCGAACTTTATGCTAAGAGGTTGGGCGCTCCGGGTTACGCTTATCCGCCAGATAATGAATTGCAATTTTTAATGGAATCGGAGTTTTTATATGAAGAAACTCCTGATCAGCTTTCCGCTATTCGGGCTATTAAAGATGATATGGAAAAACCCCAACCGATGGACCGACTTTTATGTGGCGACGTAGGCTTTGGGAAAACGGAGGTAGCTATCCGGGCTTCATTCAAGGCTGTGTCCGGTTCCAAACAGGTGGCGGTGTTGGTACCTACTACCATTTTGGCCGATCAACATTATGCCGTTTTTAGTCAACGCTTACAGAAATATCCGATAAAAATAGCGCTTTTATCACGATTCGTACCACGCAAAATGCAATCACAGATTATTAGCGATCTTTCGGCAGGCAAAATTGATATTGTCATTGGTACTCACCGATTATTGTCAAAAGATGTCAGTTTTAAAGATTTAGGTCTATTGATTATTGACGAAGAACATCGTTTCGGCGTTAAAGATAAAGAGCGAATTAAATTTTTACGCGAATCGGTGGATGTTCTTGCCTTATCTGCGACTCCGATACCACGGTCATTAAATTTTTCCCTAATTGGAGCGCGCGATTTTTCCATTATCAATACCCCACCAATCTCTCGCCTTCCGGTAATCACTGAAGTCATCACCTTTGATATGAACATCATTAAAAAGGCGATATTGCGGGAGATGAACCGTGGCGGGCAGGTATTTTTCGTTCATAATGATATTAAATCTATTGCCGCTCTCAGTCATAAACTTGCTCTCGCTATTCCGGAAATCAGCATAGATTACGTTCATGGGCAAATGAACGAAAGGGAACTTGAAAAGACTATGGCGGCTTTCATTAAAAATGAAATCAATGTGCTGGTCACGACTACAATCATAGAATCAGGCATTGACATTCCCAATGCCAATACAATTTTCATCAACCAGGCTCATCACTATGGTCTCGCGCAATTATATCAATTGCGCGGGCGAGTTGGTAGAAGCAGTCGCCGGGCTTACGCTTATTTGATCGTTCCCGAGCCGTCTCGCATTAAACCGGACGCCCTCAGAAAACTCCAGACTATCAAGAAACACACCGCGCTCGGTTCCGGTTATAGCGTGGCGCTTCAAGACCTTGAAATACGCGGTGCTGGAAATCTTCTAGGTACTTCGCAAAGCGGTAATATAACAGCGATCGGGTATGAGCTCTATATGAAATTTCTGCGTGAGGCGCTTGATGAAATCAAATCAACCCAGCCAACCCACCCCGAAAAGTTTAAATCTGAAACCGAAGTGCTTTGTCCGCTTCCAGCCTTTTTCCCCGACGACTATATATCTGATTCTTCGGTGAGACTGGAATATTATCGTCAATTATCCCAGGCCGAGGAATTGTCTGCTATTGACGAGATCGCAGAACAAATTCGGGATATTTATGGCAAGCCACCATCGGAGGCTATGACACTTTTTAACATTAGTAAGATTCGTCTCTTGGCCTCATTACTTGGAATAAAAAAAGCCAATATTACCGATGGATCAGCCAGTTTGATCTGGGATGAATCATTCGTTCCCTCTACTGAAATCGAAATTATCAATGTCATACAAAAAACCGCCGCTGTTCTTGGTTTATCCTATAAGTTCAATCCTTTTAATACCTTATATTTGATCGTATATTTCAAAAATAAGTTTGATTTCGATAAAATTACTTGTTTCTTGAATCTGCTTGGTAGCACACTTAACTTATAGTGTATTTGTAATATTGTGAAAGATGACAAAACATAACCTCTTTCCCGAAGAATTTAATTTAGGTTAGAACCAAAACTTTAGGCAATCGTTAAAACGTAAGTTGTAGATTTTTTATGATAAATAATTTTAGTTGGGGAGATGTAGAATTGCGCAACCACATTTTATTATTTATGTTAATCTTATTCTGTTCTTTCTGTGCCAATCGCAAGGAGAATTATATTGCACGGGTTGGTAATGTATATTTAACTGATGAAGAGCTAACGCGGATGCTTCCTGATGGAGGTATGACTAAAAATATTGATAAAAATTACATTAACTCTATCGTGTCAACCTGGGTAAACAAAGAAATTCTCTACCAGAAAGCCCGCCAATATCATTTTGACCGTGAAGAGGGCGTGCGAGCGAAAGTGGCTGATTTCTATCGTGATTTGACTATAGATTCTTATGTACGATATTTTTTGCAAACTAACGTTACTGTTAGCGAAGATGAAATCCGTGATTATTATCTCAAGAATAAAAACAGTTTTACAAGGGATCGTGAAGAAGCAAAGGTCGTCCATGTTCTAGTACAGGATTTTAACGACGCTTTGGCGATCAAGTCGGCTATGACTACTCGTAACAAGAATGCGCTCGATGCTTTTTATAGCCAGTACAAATTTGAGACTTCTATTATCAAGCGGGGTGAATCTCTGGGAGAGATTGACCAAAACATTTTTGAAACTTCACCTCGTTCCATTATTGGTCCAATCGCTTCAAACTATGGATTTCATATTGTCGAGGTGCTTGCGCGCTACGCCGTAGGAACAACTCGGACGATTGATGAGGTTCGCGACGAGATTTGTCAGATGTTGACTCAGAAGAAAATTCAGGATCAGTATGACGCACTGGTTGATAGCCTTATCCAGAATGCCAACTACGAAATAAAAGATGAAAATATTTCTAATTTTTTAAGTTATATAGGCTCCAGATGAAAATCAATAAAACTAAAATATTCTTTCCCACAATACTCATTTCTACCCTGCTTTTCGCACAGACTATAATTGACGGTATTGCTGCGATTGTCGGTGAAAACATTATCCTCATAAGCGAGGTGGAGCAAGTAGCGTTGATTACGGCATCACAGATGAATATTGATCCTAACCGTAATGTGGCAATGTTCAATACAATCAAACGTAATGTCCTCAATTCTCTCATTGATGAGAATGTTATCCTTGAACAAGCTCGAATAGAAACTGTTGAGGTCAAAGATCGCGATGTAGAAAACGCAATTAATCAACGCCTTGATATGCTCGTTGAGCAGGTCGGTTCAGTCGAAAATCTCGAGTTATTGATGGGAAGCCCCATCAGTAAAATAAAAAAAGACTATCGTCCAATTTTTAAAAACCAGATGATTGTCGAAAAAATGCGGACAGAAAAATTTAGCAAAGTAACTATTTCGCGACCTGAAGTAGAAGCTTTTTACCAAACTTATAAGGATAGCCTGCCCCCAATTCCTCCGTCGCTTGATTTTAGCACAATTTTGTTCAAAGTCAATCCTGGCCCCGAAGAAGAAATGGTTGCCAAAAAATTAATTGATTCGCTCTACACCTTAATAAAAAATGGATATGATTTCGAAGAGCTGGCTAAAAATTACTCTGAGGACGAGGCTAGTGCAAAGTACGGAGGCGATTTGGGATATATAAAGCGCGGCGCCTTCATTAAGAGTTTTGAAGAAGTGGCTTTTTCGCTTTCACCTGGTGAAATTAGTAATGTAATTAGAACCGACTTCGGCTATCACATAATCCAGATGGTTGATCGAAAAGGAGAAAGCATAAATGTTCGTCATATTTTAATCAAGATAAAGACATCCGATAAAAATTTTGAAGACCGTTATCGCTTTGCCGATAGCATTCGTACTAAAATTATTAACAATGAAATTTCATTCGATTCCGCAGTAGTGAAATATAGCGACGAACCAAACGCTAAAACTACCCTAGGGCGCATCCGTCGTATTCCGCTAAACCAAATTCAAAATAGCGACTTTGTTAAAATTCTAAGTATTATGAATGTTGGAGATATTAGTCCTGTTTTTGAATCATCGCCAGGATACTATATTTTAAAACTTAACAACATTTATGATGATACCTGGCCGACTATCGAAAAATACGCATTAGAATTTAAAAAAAATCAATTATATCAGGAATGGTTAAGCAAGCTGAAAAAGGACATGTTTATTGATATTAAGGTCAATTATTGATTGTTAACACTATTTTAATTGTTGGTTAATAATTTATTTATTTTCTCGTCTTATCTATTCTATAGTGATTTTATCCCGGTTTATAGAAATCAACAAATAATCAACATTATATTTTTTAGTTTTACGCCTTTTTTTTCAGCGGCTTTTTTCTTGTTATCAACAAACTAACATCTACTATATACATAGTAAGTTTGTATATCTTTCAGTAAAAGATAATACGTAGAAAACTCTTTTAAATTTTTGGGTTAAAATACTTGTAAAATAGAGTATTTTTTGATAAAATCTCATTATGAAAATATTAAAAGTAAGGAGATAAAACATGCAGTTTTCTGTTAACCAAAATTTACTTCTTTCCAACCTTAATAAGGTATCAAGAGTAACACCCGCCAGAACTACCATGCCTATATTGAATAGTATTCTCTTTATGTTAAAAAACTCAAATTTAACTCTAAGAGCCTCCGATATTGAAATTACTTTAAGTACAACATTTCAGGTTAATGGACAAGAAGATGGAAGTATTGCGGTTCCTTCTCGAATTATACAAGAAATAGTAAGTGAGATTAGAGAAGGAGAACTAACTTTTGTTGCTTCCGAAGAAGGCGAAATAAAAATTTCGGCCGGTAAAGGAAAATATAAGATTATGGGAAGACCAGGGGAAGAATTTCCATCTTTACCGAATATTACCAACCAAAGCAATATCGTAATAAATGGTAAGATTCTGTCAAGGATTATTCAGAAAACGGTATTTGCGGTTGGCAAAGATGAACTCAAGCCTTCTATGACAGGTGTATTATTTGAAGTTAAACATAATGAACTCATATCGGTAGCAACGGATGGTCACCGTTTGGTATATATTAATAGAAGAGATTTTAGTTCACCGGAATATGAGCGACAAATAATCGTGCCTGTGAAATTCCTTAACTTGATTAATACCTACCTTACCGATGATAATAATGTTAATTTAATTATCAGTGAAAATCACATAATGATGGAGAGTAATTCGACTTTAATACTTTCCAGGATAATAGACGAACGTTTTCCGGATTATGAGAGCGTTATTCCAAAAGATAATGATAAATTATTGGTAGCCGATGTTGATTATCTGTCAACGGCTTTGAAAAGGGTATCCATATTTTCTAATAAGACGACTCATCAAATATCAGTCAACTTAAATCGCGAAACCTCGAAGATTAGCACAGTTGATTTAGAAACGATGTCATCCGCCGATGAGATACTTGATGTAAACTACGATGGTGAGGATATGGCAATCGGATTTAATGCCGAATATCTCCGTGAAATTGTCAGAAATATAGATACTAAGCAAGTAATGGTGAAGTTAAAAACCCCAGTAAGCGCCAGCCTGGTTTTACCGGAAAATCAGGAAGAAAACGAAGAATTGATTATGCTTTTGATGCCGATCAGGCTGAGTGAGTGATAAATTTTTACCATATCTTTTCTACTAAAGATGATTATTAATGGTATTGAGAAATTTGAGACTTGTAAATTTTAGAAAATATACTGATTCTGTTTTTGAATTTCATGAAAAAACTAATTTTATAAATGGAGACAATGGAAGCGGAAAAACATCCATACTTGAAGCTATCCATTACTTATCCCTGACAAAAAGTTTTCGCACGAACAATGATAACGAATCAGTTAATTACCAGAGTGACTATTTCAATATTTTTGGTGAACTTATAGACAATCATAACCAAAAAATTTTGTTTAATATGAATTATTCAAGAAAAGACGGTCGTAGTTTTTTATTGAATAAAAATATAATTAGAAGATACACTGATATTGTTGGTTATGCTCCTGTTGTTATTTTATCTCCAGGCTTGCAGAAAATTACAGAGGGTAGTCCCGCCGAACGCCGTAATTTTGTCAATCGGATAATATCGCAAACAGATCGTGATTACTTTCTAGCATTGATCGAATATCGGCGTCGAATTACTCAAAGAAATGTCGTCCTTAACCAATACCGAGAAAAAAAACATCTCCACTATGATGCTTATTTTGAAGCACAAGACGAGATTTTAGCCAAACTTGGCCAAAGGTTATTAATCGGGCGACAGGCATTCATTACAGATATGGACCCGATTTTAAAGACGGTTTTTTCAAGAATCACCCATATCAACGGAGAAATAGGCATTGACATAAAATATAATATCAAAGCTAATCCTGATAATTTTATTTATATGTTTAACCAAAACTTAAGAGATAAATTCAATCGCGATCTGATTACTGGCCGTACCTCTTGCGGACCTCATTTAGATGAAATTATTATCAATTATAATGGGAGAGACATTCGCCAGATCGGTTCCCAAGGTGAGCATAAATTAGCTCTAATATCTTTAAAATTAGCCGAGGGAATATATATCGAGAGCCGAAAAGCCGAAGAAATAATATTTTTATTGGATGATCTCTTTGCCTTTTTAGATAATAAACATTGTCGCAAAATTGTCGAGGAAATCGGCGACAAAAACCAGGCGTTGATTACTTCCACAGATGTCAAGATGTTACGCAAGTATGGTTTTCTTGATAATGTTAATAAATACAAGATTATTAACCTGACACCGGGAGTGGCTTGAAAATGGAATCCCTCGGTGCGGCTATTGCCAAAATGCTGAAGATTTATGGAATCGAGAAACCGGTTCGTCAGAATGAAGTTTTTTTCATCTGGCGCGACATTGTGGGAGAGGTCATTGCTAAGCATGCTACACCGGAAAAAGTCGCCTATAACAAATTGATTGTCAGGGTTGATTCACCGGTTTGGCGCAACGAGTTAAACTTTCGTAAAGAAGAAATATTAAAAAAGGTAAATAATCAACTAAAGAATGCTCAGATTAAGGAGATTGTCTTACGGTGAGTGAAATTAAGATAACGGACGCTACCACTGATTATGGTGCCGAAAAGATTACAGTTCTCAAAGGATTAGATGCGGTCCGAAAACGTCCAGCGATGTACATTGGTGATACTGGCAAACGCGGTCTGCATCACCTGGCTTTTGAGGTAATTGATAACTCTATTGACGAGGCGTTGGGTGGCTTCTGTAACCGGATTGTAGTGACTATCCATGAGGATAATTCGGTTAGCGTGTTGGATAATGGGCGCGGTATCCCAATAGATATTCACAAAGAGGAAAAGAAATCGGCTCTTGAGGTCGTGATGACAATTCTGCATGCCGGCGGCAAGTTTGATAAAGGTTCCTATAAGGTGTCCGGTGGACTTCATGGGGTCGGCGTTTCCGTAGTCAATGCGCTTTCGGAGTGGATGAAAGTCGAAGTGTACCGTGATGGCAAAATTTATACCCAAAGTTATGCTCGGGGAATACCTACCAGTGAAGTTCAACCAGTCGGCAAAACAAATAAGCATGGCACCCTCGTCAGGTTTAAAGCCGATGAAGAGGTATTCAAGAAAATAGAGTATGAATATGAGATCCTCGAACATCGCTGTCGTGAACTTGCTTTTCTAAATCGTGGTTTAGAGATCGTTTTGATTGATGAGCGCGATAAGAATGAAGGTAAGTTTCACTATAAAGGTGGGCTGGCAGAGTTTGTGGAGTTTCTGGACGAGACCCGTCCGGCTATTATCGAGAAACCGATTACAGCCGAAAAGGAAGAAGATGGCGTTTTTGTCGAATTTGCGATGCAGTATAATAATTCCTACAACGAAAACATTTTCACCTTTGTTAACAATATCAACACAATTGAAGGGGGAACTCATTTAGTCGGCTTCAAGACAGCGTTGACTCGTACCCTGAATAACTACGCTCAGAAGAATAATCTTTTCAAAAAAGAATCATTTCAGTTATCTGGTGATGATGTGCGCGAAGGTCTGACTGCGGTAATTAGCGTCAAAGTTCCCGAGCCGCAATTTGAAGGACAGACTAAAACCAAGCTCGGCAATTCGGAAGTCAAAGGCATTGTAGATTCGATCGTTTCCGAAAGCTTATCTGAATACCTGGAACGTAATCCCACTCAAGGGCGTCGGATTATCGAGAAAAGTCTGAATGCGGCTCGCTCTCGTGAAGCCGCTCGCAAAGCCCGTGAATTGACGCGCCGGAAAAGTGCGCTGGATATTGGGAACTTGCCCGGGAAATTGGCTGATTGTTCTACTAAAGATCCATCAATGTGTGAATTGTTTTTGGTCGAAGGCGATTCCGCCGGGGGTAGCGCCAAACAAGGGCGTGACCGGCGTTATCAGGCTATTCTACCATTGCGAGGTAAAATTATAAACGTTGAAAAAACACGCATTGACAGGGTTTTGAGTAACGAAGAAATCCGTACAATGATTACAGCCCTTGGGACCGGTTTCGGTGAAGACGAATTCGATATTCAAAAATTGCGCTACAATAAAATCATCATTATGACTGATGCCGATGTGGACGGTAGTCACATACGCACTCTTCTATTGACATTTTTCTTCCGCTACCTGCCCAAGTTGATAGAGGATGGACATATCTACATTGCCCAACCGCCCCTGTATAAAGTTGTCTATAAGAAGCAAGAATATTATGCTTACGATGACGATGAACTTGAGATTTTGAGCAAGAGATTTGCAAAAGACACAGCGGCTAAAATAGATATACAGCGCTATAAGGGACTGGGCGAAATGAATCCGGAGCAGTTGTGGAGCACAACGATGAATCCCGAAACCCGAACGTTATTGAAAATTACTATAGAAGAAGCCGCTGCTGCTGATCGCACCTTCTCTATTCTAATGGGTGGCGATGTTGAACCACGGCGACAGTTTATTCAAAAAAACGCTAAATACGTCAAGAATCTGGATATATAAAGAATGTCAGCACAAGTAAATATTGAATTTCAAAGAGATAAAATCGTACCGGTCAATATTGACGAAGAGATGCGCAGTTCGTATCTCGATTACTCGATGTCGGTAATCGTAGCGCGGGCTCTGCCGGACGTACGGGATGGGCTGAAGCCGGTGCACCGCCGAATTTTGTATGGAATGGCAGATTTAGGCCTAACTTATAACCGTCCCACTAAAAAATGCGCTCGTATTGTCGGAGAAGTGCTTGGTAAATACCACCCGCACGGCGATATGGCGGTTTACGACACCCTAGTTAGGATGGCGCAACCCTTCTCGATGCGTTATCCTCTGGTAGATGGTCAGGGGAACTTTGGTTCGCTGGACGGAGATAGTGCGGCGGCTATGCGTTATACCGAAGCCCGGATGAGTCGCATTGCGTCCGAATTACTCCGCGACATTGAAAAAGAAACAGTCAAATTCGTGCCTAATTTTGATGAGTCTCTCGAAGAGCCAAGCGTTCTACCAACAGCTGTTCCGGTGATTCTGGTCAATGGTTCGAGTGGTATTGCGGTTGGTATGGCGACCAATATTCCGCCGCACAATTTAGCGGAAGCCTGCGACGCCGCGATATATATTATTGATCATCCGGAAGCAACGGTTGATGAACTAATGCAATTTATCCCCGGACCAGATTTTCCAACCGGAGCTTTTATCCTTGGTAAAAGTGAAATTAAGCGCGCTTATGAGACTGGTAAGGGCGTCATTAAAATGCGCGCTCAAGCCTTTGTCGAAAATAGCAAGACCGGTAAAGAAAGCATCATCATTACAGAGATTCCTTATCAGGTTAATAAATCTAACTTGATAGAAAAGATCGCCGATCTGGTCAGAGAAAAGGTTATAGACGGAATAACCGATATTCGGGACGAATCCGATAAGGATGGCATCCGGATCGTGATCGAATTACGCCGGGACGCTTACGCCGAAGTAATCCTCAACCAGCTTTACAACCACACTCAATTGCAAGAAAGCTTCGGAATCAATATGCTGGCGTTGGTCAACGGTGTCCCGCGGCAATTGTCTCTGCGTGAGATTCTGCAGCACTTTATAGATTTCAGGCATGAGATTATCATAAAGCGGACGATATTCGACCTCAAGCAAGCTGAGGAAAAAGCTCATATTCTCGAAGGCTTGAAAATAGCGCTCGATAATATTGACGAGGTAATCGCTATCATAAAAGCCTCAAAATCTCCTGAGGATGCTAAGAATAATTTGATGGTTCGCTTTAAATTTTCAGAACGTCAGTCTCAGGCAATTCTCGATATGCGTTTACAAAAGCTCACCGGTCTGGAAGTCAATAAAGTCATCGAGGAATACAAGGAAACACTCAAACTCATTGAGAGACTGAAGTTCATTCTAAATAATGTCAGCGAACAGATGTTGATAATTAAAAATGAGCTGGCAGAAATTAAAGAAAAATACGGCGATGCACGTCGCACACAAATAATAACGGATGAAGGCGAGTTTTCGGTTGAGGACATGATCGCCGAAGAGGATATGGTCATTACCATTACTCACAATGGGTTTATCAAGCGCTTCCCGGTTGATGCTTCGCGGCGCCAGAATCGGGGTGGACGCGGTAGTCTGGGAGCGCAGGCTAAGGACGACGATTTCGTGCGCAATCTCTTCATTGCCAATACCCATGATTATCTTTTGGTTTTTACCAATAATGGGCGTTGTTACTGGCTGAAAGTTCACGAAATCCCGCGGGCTGGAAAAGGCAGTCGCGGTCGCGCCATTGTCAATTTAATCAATACTCAGCCGGGCGAGGAAGTTAGGGCAGTACTAGGTGTGAAAGAGTTCGATGATCAACACTTTGTTCTTATGGTCACCCGCAACGGCATTGTTAAAAAAACGGTTTTGTCCGAATTCAGCAATCCGCGCAAACCCGGCATTCGCGCAATCAACGTCAATGAAAATGATGATCTTCTCGATGTCCAGATTACAAACGGCAACCAGGATATTATTTTGGGAACCGCTTATGGCAAGTCAATTCGCTTTCATGAAAGTGATGTGCGACCTATGGGGCGTACAGCGGCGGGGGTTCGAGGCGTTCGCTTGAGCGGCAAAGATGATAGAGTTGTCGGCGTTGTAATTGTACGCAATGAAAGCGGCACTATTTTAGCGGTAGCCGAAAATGGTTACGGCAAGCGGAGCGACATCAAGGAATATCCGGTTATCAGACGAGGTGGCAAGGGAGTAATTACCCTAAAGACCTCCATTCGCAACGGTCGCATGGTGGCCCTGCGCGAGGTAGTTGATACTGACGATTTGATGATAATAACCGCCAAAGGCGTGTTAATTCGCCTGCCGGTTTCTACTATCAGGACCATCAGCCGCAATACTCAGGGCGTTCGGTTGATCCGTTTAGATGAAGGCGATACTATTTCGGCGGTAACACGGGTGGTGGAATCGGAAGATAGAAACAACGGCAATGGTAACGGCGATTCGGAAGAATCTGATGAATTATCCTTGCTCGATACAGACGAGACAGATGGTAACGACAAATCTGATGATTTTGAGTAACCAACCCCGAATGGATTGAACTTCTTGAAGTCGCAGACTATCCAGAACAACCTTTTGGTAATTAAAGAGCGGATAGCTCTTGCAGCTCAGAAGGCAGGACGCCGTGCCGAAGACATCCAGATTGTCGCTGTAACCAAAATGGTTCCCGAGCGGTTAATTCGTCAAGCTTATAATGACGGATTGCGGATTTTCGGCGAGAATCGCGTTCAAGAGGCTATCCCGAAGATAATGGCATTGAAAGATTGCCCGGAAATTAGCTGGCATATGATTGGTCACCTTCAGAGCAACAAAGTTCGGAAAGCCGTTGAAAATTTTGCTATGATTCAGTCGGTTGACTCAATTGATATAGGTAGTAAAATTGCCGGAATTGGCCATGAACTCAAACGTCAGGTCGAGATTTTACTCGAGGTAAATGTTTCCGGCGAAACCACCAAATTCGGTTTATCACCTGAAGAAATGTATTCTGTGGCGGAACAAATTAGGGAAATGCCGGAACTCATTTTACGCGGATTAATGACGGTCGGTCCATTGACAATTGACCGGGGATTGATCCGGCGAACATTTGCCGAGTTGAAAGTCAGTTTTGATAAAATTGCAGAAAGTCAGATTAATTCCGGTCAATTCAATCTCCTTTCAATGGGGATGACCGACGATTATGAGATCGCCATTGAGGAAGGCTCGAATATGATTCGCCTCGGCCGGGCTATTTTCGGGGAGCGGAAGACAATATGATTAAAACCAATGAAATCCGTGATCGCCAATTCCGTAAAGTGCTACGCGGCTATGACCCGGTGGAGGTTAAGTATTTTACCGAAATGCTGGCGGACGAATTTGCCCAGATGGAAGAAAAGCTGGAGAAGTTGGAAGCTATAGTAAATGAGTTCGACCAGACCCGCAAAGGCCGCGACAAAATTTTGAAAGAGGCTCAGGATCGAGCGGCTGATATAATTATGAATGCCGAGTCAATCGCCTCAGAAGTTGTTACCAAGGCGGAAAATAAAAAGAAGCAGATCCAGAATGCGATTGATAAGTTAAATCTCGAGCGGGAAAAATTAGTCCAGCGCCTGCAGAATGTGCTGAAAAATCAGGCGGCACTGCTTGCCTTGCTAGAAGAAGCACCGAATTGGGCGGAAGAAGACAATGACGGTAATGAGTTATCAAAAGAGAAATCCTGAAAAATTATGTCACCAAATAAAATTCATAACGCAATTGTGATAAATAAAGCTGTTTGCCCGAAAATACCGGAGAATAAATTAAGCTTTAAAATAGTTCCTCTCGATGATGACGCCGGTGTTAAAGCTTGGCGTGATGCTGTCCGTGCGGCAATTAAAAATGGAGCGGAGCGGTTTTTGTTGATAGGCCGAGGATTGCCAACCCAAAAGACCGAAAAGCTGGGTGGAATAGCAATTACCGACCAGATTAATGTTTCCGGGCAAAATCCCCTGGTTGGTCCCAACGACGAAGAATTCGGGACGCGTTTTCCGGATATGACGAATTTATATAATGCGCAATTAGTCCGGGATGTGCTTAACGCCGGCAAACAAGTCGGCCTTGCTTTACAGAAAGGTATTCTGCTCGTACCTGCTTCAATGACTAAATTAACAACTCTAGAAGAGAAAATAATAACGCAGAACGAAATCGCCGCACATTCGCAAGATGTTTTCGCGGGAGCGATTACTGCCAAGCATGCCGGACGTCAATGCGCCGGATTAATTCTGTTTACTGATATTGCTGGTGATAAATTGTTGAAATTACTCGCCTACCTTAAATGGTGATTGGTTTTAGTATTCACCTGACCTTTCACAACGACCGCGATTTTTTATCTCATTGTATTGTTATAGATTTCTAGCCGGAATGATCAGGCATAGTCGGAGATTAAAATTTATTTACTCTCAGTTATTCGGGCTTTTTCTCTTAATTATTCCAGGCATTGTACAAGCGGGCCGTCCGGTTACGATAAACGATTTCGCCAAACAAAAAACTATCCGGGCCTGGATTTATTTATCGGACGATGCCGACTATAATGAATATTTTACGCTACTCGAATACCCGGATAAAACCCAACATCGCCTTACCAAAACGGGAGCATTAGCCAAGAAGACCGCCTCTGATCTTGTTCCCGGCGAAGAATTACAGACGATAATTAGCTCGAATGTCACTCGCCTGCGCTATTATTCCCGCATTTTACGGGCGTTCAGCGCTGAAATTGACCAGAATAATTTTCAAGCTCTCACATCTCTACCGATTGTGTCTAGGATTGAATCGGTCGCAAGCTACGTCGCTACGATGCCGGACCTGCTGAAAACTTCCGATAGTTCGCTAACTAAATCAGCAAAAGCCATAAATGCCGCCTACGAAACGCAGCTTGTCCAACTGAATATTCCAGCGGCACAAGCTCTGGGGTTCACCGGAAAAGGTGTGCGAATCGGTTTTATAGACACTGGATTTTTTAAGGACCACGAAGTTTTTCGAGAAATTATATCGTCGGGTCGCTTGATAGCCGAATATGATTTTATCAACGATGATGGCAATGTCAGTGATGAAGAAACCAGCGATACTACAAGAAACGGTCTGCAAAGTGAGCACGGAACAGCCGTCTGGAGTTTGGTTGGTGGGTATAATCCACCTGTTTATCTTGGGGCGGCTTATGGTGCTGAATTTTTACTGGCCAAGACAGAGAGAATAGATACCGAAATTCATCGTGAGGAAGATGATTTCCTTGCGGCGGTGGAGTGGTGTGATTATTGGGGCGCGGATATTGTGTCGGTGTCTCTCGGTTATCGCGACGGTTTTGCCGATGGTTACGAGTATCCTTATGAGTGTCTTGACGGAAAAACCGCCATTACCACCAAGGCCGTCAACTGGGCATTTGAGCGCGGGATACTATTTGTCTGTTGTGCCGGTAACGACGCCCAAAATTTTGCCGATGGTGGACTACTCACGCCCGGCGATGCTTTTGGAGCATTGACCGTCGGTGCGGTAGATGCGCAAGGGAAAATAGCGTCTTTCAGTTCGCATGGTCCGACCTACGACGGCCGAATTAAGCCGGATTTGTGCGCTATGGGCGTTGCTACTTATTGCGCCGGTAATTCGCAAGGAGTATATCGGACGGGAAGCGGGACTTCTTTGGCGACGCCGCTGATTGCCGGCGCCGCGGCATTATTGCTGGAGAGTCAGCCGACGCTAAGTCCAGCGGAAATTATCACGGAATTGAAGCGTTACGCCGATCGTGCTCAAAACCCAGATCAAAAATACGGTTGGGGCATTCCGGACGTTTATCAAAGTATCGTCAGTTATCAACCGAAGAGCTTCCCGAGAACCGAGTTATCCTTTGATGAGATTTGGGCTTATCCTAACCCAACTAATAGCAACATCAATTTTTATTTTATCTGGCATAAAGCCACGCCTGCTACGTCTTCGGTACTTCTGCAAGTTTTCAATCTAAGTGGACAAGTCGTTTTTGAAAAAAAACTGACTGGCAAGTTTGGCGGCCAAAAAGAAGTAATCAATTGGAACCTGCGTAATCAATCCGGCAACCGCGTCAGTTCTGGAATTTACTTTGTATGCCTACAAAGCCCGGAATATTACAAGAAGAACAAGTTCGTCATTATGTACTAACCTAAATTTGACAACCTTTATCGCCGAGGTAAATCTAAGGCAGGTAGATGTATGGAAAACGAAGAAGTCGAGATAATCCGGAGAATACAAGGCGGCGATAAAATGGCATTCGCGCGGTTAATGGAACAATACGGAGAGCGAGTGATGAGTACGGCTTTGCGCTTTACTCGCAACCATCAGGATGCCGAAGACCTGTATCAGGAGACCTTTATTAAAGTCTATCAGAATCTGGGAAAATTTCGGTTCGAGAGTGAATTTTTTACTTGGATTTATCGTATACTGGCCAACCAGGCCTTCAATCTTTATAATAGACACAAACGTATGACCATAGCCGATCCCGGCGAAGACGACTATCTGTGGGAGACTATCCCGGCTGACGCTGAGGACGAAGCTGATCGGGTAACTTACAATCATTCAATACAGGAACAAATAGACGCCGCTCTCCAGCAACTATCTGCAAAACAAAGAGTGGTCTTCATTCTTAAACATTTTGAAGGGAAAAAAATCAGGGACATTGCGATTTTGCTCGAATGCACTGAGGGAACCGTCAAGCGCTATTTATTCCGCGCGACTCGCAAATTACAAACGCTTTTAGCTGAATCATGAGAAAGGGTTTAGATATGAAGCACAATAAACATTTTAAAGAACTTTTAATCCTTTACTTTTATAATGAACTACCGGAATTCGAAAGAGTTAGTTTTGAACAACATCTGGACGATTGTCCAGTCTGCCAGGCGGAATTAAAGCACCTGCGCAATATCGAAAAGCAGATCGCACGTGCTCCAGAACCAGTGCCCAGCGCCCGTCTATTGGAAAAAATGAATAAACAAGTAATGTTAAAAATCTCAAGTAGCTCGCGTAAACCGATCTGGGCAAAGATAAAAGCGTATTTTGAGAAAATGTTCGAAACGATTACGCTCAGTTTGGCGCGTCCGCGCTATCAGTTAATTGCCGCCAGTTTAGTCCTGATAATTGGTATTTTTATTGGGAGAATGTGGTTTAGCGCTGACTTGCGTCAACATCCAGAAACGCTGGCTAACTTTGTTAATTATAACTATAAATTCACCGATCCAGAGAAAGAAAATATTCAAAAAGCATTTACAAATTACCTTTTAAAATCTGGCGGAATCGAGGTAGCCGATTTGCTTCTGACCGAATATAGACCTAACCAGAGTGGATTAGTCGAAGTTAATGTCAGAGTAGAGAAAGATATGGCCATTAAAGGCGGATTAGACGATCCAACTATTCAAAATATGTTAATGTATGCCGCCCGCCATAATCAGAATGCCGAAAAGCGTCTTATGGCAATACGCCTTTTGGACCAGATCGAACCCAACCCTATCGTTGATGCTACTTTTGTGGCGGTTATGTTACACGATAAAAATGAATCGGTACGACTGTTAGCCGCTCAATTATTAACCAAACGGCAGATGACCGCACAGGCATTGGAAGCATACAAACTAGTTGCACTGCGTGATTCCAGTGCCTCTATTCGTAAATTGGCGCTGGAAAATCTAGTCCGCCAGGGTAGCCAGGATGTCGTGCCGGTGATAGCAATAATCGCGGCTCGCGACGAATCGGAAGAAATAAGACAAATAGCCCTAGTAGCTTTAGATAAATTTTATGATAAAAGCAATCAGGAACAAAGATAGAAAGCCGATCAAATGAAACCGAAGTTATCATTTTTAATCCTGTTAATGATGATCTCCATTGGTGCCGCTCCCGACCAGTTGGAATTTGACGGTAGGCAATATGTCGGCGACATCGTCAAAATTTTTGCTGTTGGTAGTAAGGGCGAACTAATTATGGAGCGTGTCAGCGGGGATGTCACAATCGAGGGCGAGGCTCGCCAAGACGTCATGGTAATTGAGAAATTCAAAATAGATGCCTATTCTGAAGCTAACGCTCGACAAATCCTAAATGAAGAAAAAGCACGTTTTCAGCAACGAGGCAATAAAGTAACCGTCACCGGCAAAGAACATTCACGCCGCTACTCCAGCGATTTTATCGTAAAAGTGCCTTTTAACTTTAATACGACGGTTCAAACTTCGGGTGGCGATATTAGTATTACTGAAGTCATAGGACTGCAGAATCTTAATACCAGTGGTGGCGACATTGAGATTAGCGAATGTAAGGGTGACTTGAAAAGCAATACCTCCGGTGGCGATATTAAAATTAAAAGATTTGAAGGTAATTTAAACGTCAACACTTCCAGCGGCGACATTGACATTAATTCATTCAACGGCGAACTCTGGGCTACTACCTCTGGCGGTGATATTACCCTTGATAGAATCCAGGTTAATGGCCAGGTCAATACTTCCGGTGGTGATATTGACATCGTTAATTTGCGAGCGAAGACATTTTCGGCCAGAACCAGCGGCGGTGATATCGGGGCTGATAAAGTTGAAGCCGAACTTACCCTGAATACTTCCGGCGGTGATATAGTCATTGGGCAGATTGAAGGTAATGTAGAAATTCATACCTCTGGCGGCGACATTGAAGTGCGCCAAATAAATAAGAACTTGAAAGCTACCACCTCTGGCGGTGATATTAATGTCGGTTTGGTCAAGGGCTATTGTTATGTGCGCACCTCCGGGGGTAATATCGAAGTTGATCGGGCTTACGATCTGGAAGCAATTACCTCTGGTGGCGACATTCTGGCCGATGGCATCGTTGGGTATATTTATGCGCGTACCAGCGGTGGTGATATAGAAGCTCGTAAGTTATTTAAACCTGACGTGAAGAATAATGCGATCGATTTGGAGACCAGCGGCGGCGAGATAGAAGTTGTACTACCGGCAAATCTTAATGCCAATATAGATGCTGAAATTACCGTTACCAGCCGTCGTTATGCCGATGTTAATATCCATTCCGATTTTCCGATTCAGAAGAGTCATGAAATTAAAGGTTCACGTATCTACATCTATGCCAGGGGTAAAATTAACAAGGGCGGCGATTTGGTCAGGCTGAGAACAGTTAACGGCAATATAAACATAGTTAAAGGAGATCGGGAATTAAGGTAAGGGGCGCATTATGAAAGTAAAAATAATCATCTATTGGTTATTATTAACAGCGGTTTTAACAGCAGAGGAATACCGCACCGATCGTTATGATATTCCATATAAAGGTGAAGAAGAGCTGGATGTTAATATCAGTTTTGGTCTGGGTACCCTCAATCTTAAGAGTCACGACGATCCGAAATATCTGGTCCACTCAATAATGACTTATTCGCAAATGATTTATAAGCCAAATGTTGATTATAAAATTCTCGGCAATCGTGGTCGCCTGAAAATGTCCACCGAAAAATACAATGAATCCGATGCCATTGATATAAAAAAACGCAAACCTTCCCGTGCCGATAAAGAATTGAATAAATGGTTTCTGGAATTTTCCCGGAAGATACCAATTTATTTTTCGCTGGATCTCGGTTTGGGAGAGGGGCGACTAGACTTTACAGATTTGCGGGTGCGGGATTTGAAATTGCAATGCGGTTTGAGTGACGTTAACGTCGTATTTAGAAATCAGAACCAGGACGAAATGCGGAATTTAGTTATCGCGACTGGCTTAGGAAGTGTTGATGTTCGGGGACTGGGTTATGCTAATATGGAGCGTTTTAATGTAGAATGCGGCCTTGGTACAACCGAATTGGTATTTGATGGTGGTTTAAAACAGGATATTCGGGGTAAAATCGAAGTCGGACTCGGTTCTGTAATCATTGAGGTCCCAGACGATATTGCAGTCGAAGTGCGTTCGCAGAGTTCCTTCTTATCGTCGCTTAATTTGCGCGGTTTTGATCGGATCGGCGAAAACCTGTACCGGAGTGGCAACTGGCAAACGGCTAAAAAACGGATTTATCTGGAAATTGATGTTGGTCTTGGGAGTGTTGACATCAACTGGTTAGACTAAGTCTCTCCTTACCGATTGAATATCAGTCAAAATGCGGCCAAAACGACCGCATTTTTTATCTTAATAATTTTTTCCGGTCGTTAGTGATTACCGAAAAACTGAGAGAATATCATTCGAGGTAATTTTCGCGAATCAATAAGAGGATATTGGAGTGAGAAACTATCAGGTACTTTTTGTTTTCGAGTTCGATTTCGATCGCGGACTTACGCAAGAAAATAGCGTAATCGCCTTCTTGAGCCTGGAGTGGTAAATAGTGCGGTTCATCGTCCTCTTCTTCCCAGGGTTCATCTTCGATGTCTTCGGAGCGAGGAATCGGGAAACCCGGGCCGGTTTTGACGATAAATCCACCTTGAGCTTTCTCTTTTTCCTTTACTCCGGGTGGTAAGTATAAACCGCTTGGCGTTTTATTCTGGTCTTCATCGGGATCGATAAGAACTCTATCACCAATCAAAATAATTTCACGTTCACTGTGCATTTGTCGAAATTTATAAATATATTCTACCTAAACCAAATGCTATCCAAGTTTAAACTAACTCAACTTAAATCGTAAATTAGGATGAGAGATATAGATTATTTTTGAAATGGCAAAAGAAAGGAACAATCAGTGGCAAAAGACATGGTTTATGATGTTGTGATCATCGGCGGTGGACCAGCCGGACTAACGGCGGCTATCTACACCGCCCGCGAAATGCTCAGTACCATATTACTTGAGAAATCTATGACGGGTGGGATTCCGGCTATAGTTGATCGGATAGAGAATTACCCCGGCTTTCCTGATGGAATAAGCGGTATAGAATTAACTAAAAATATACGGGCTCAGGCTGACCGTTTCGGAGCCAATATTAGTGAATTTGAAGACGTGAGTAAAATTCTACCCAGTAAAGATGGCTTTGATGTAATTTCGGATAATCGCCGCTATTTAGCCAAAACGGTAATCATTGCGACTGGCGGTGTTCCCCGTAATCTCGGAATTGCTTCCGAGCAGGAGTTTTTGGGACGGGGGGTGTCCTATTGTGCTACCTGTGATGGACCGCTTTATCGCGATGCGGAATTAATTGTGGTTGGAGGCGGAAATGCTGCCATTCAGGAGGCGCTTTACCTGACGAAATTTGCTAAAAGGGTAACGGTTATTCACCGACGTGACAAATTGCGGGCGCAACCGGTATTGCAGGAGCGAGCTTTTATGAATGAAAAAATCAGATTTATCTGGGATGCGGTGGTTTCCAATATTTTCGGTGCTGAGCAAGTCGAGGGTGTCGAAATCCGTAATGTCAAAAGCGGTGAAAAAATCAGTTTGCCGGTTGATGGCGTATTTATTTTTATCGGCTGGGTGCCGAATACCGAATTCGTGCGGGGATTGATGAATCTGGATGAAGATGGACATATCATTACCGATGCGGAAATGCACACCAGCGTTCCGGGAATCTTTGCGGTCGGCGACGTGCGCTCCAAACCGTTTCGCCAAATTGCCAATGCAGTCGGCGACGGTGCTATCGGTGCTCTCGCCGCTTCGAGGTATCTTGAGGAATTGCATAAGTAGTAATGTCTGAGGCTTAATCTAAAACATCGCATAAAGAAAAAAGTGCTTAAAAGGAGTGAACAATGAGAGCATGTATTAAAAGGTTGACATTTCTAACGGCTCTTTTTATTACGATGATAGCCTGTAGTACAAGCGAGTTGACCAGAAAGACTCCGCCCACACCACCGAGCCCATCCATTGCCTTAGAGTTAGATTCCGAATTGGCTCTCGACCCGAAAATTATCAAAGGGCGATTTGATAATGGATTGACCTATTACATTCGGAAAAATGAGAGGCCGGAAAGGCGCGCAGAACTGCGCTTGGTAGTTAACGCTGGTTCAGTGCTGGAAGAGGAAGATCAGCGGGGATTAGCTCATTTTCTGGAGCATATGGCTTTTAACGGAACGGCGCGTTTTAAGAAGCAAGAAATCGTCAATTTTATGGAATTAGCCGGTATGCCTTTCGGTTCACATTTAAATGCTTATACTAGTTTCGATGAAACGGTATATATGCTGACCGTGCCGACTGACCGTGATTCCCTGCTGGAAAAAGGTTTTCAAATTTTGGCTGATTGGGCTTCTCAGATTAGTCTGGAAAACGAAGAGATTGATAAAGAACGTGGCGTTATTCGTGAAGAATGGCGTCTTTGGCGTAGAGCCGAAATGCGCGTCCAGGAGAAAGAATTTCAGGTAATATTTTGGGGCTCGTTATATGCCGAACGCCATCCGATTGGGCAGATTACTGTGATTGATACGTTTCATTACGATACATTGCGAAAATTTTACCGCGACTGGTATCGCCCTGATCTGATGGCGGTGATTGCGGTAGGTGATTTTGACGAGGACAGGGTCAAGAATCTCATCGAGCAGAATTTTATTGATTTAAAATCGCCAACTGATGCGCCACCCCGTCCAATTCCACCAGTTCCAGATCATACCGAAACTTTGTTTTCAATCCAGACTGACCCTGAGCTAACCCGCAATCAAGTGGATATGCTTATTAAATTGCCGCGCACTGAACAGAAATATGTACGCGACTATCGCCATTCAATCGTTGAGAATTTATACAACAGCATGCTGAATGAACGCCTGGAAGAATTAACGAAAACCGCCGAACCGCCTTTCCTGGAAGCGGTTTCTCAAAAAGGCCGATTAGTCCGTTCCAAGGATTGCTATTCTATCGGAGCGGTTGTTAAAGATAATGGCATCGAAGAGGGATTGGCGGCTATGCTTACCGAATTAAAGCGGGTGCAGGAATTTGGATTTACTGAGACCGAGCTAAAGCGGGCTCAGAGTGAAGCCTTACGTAATATGGAACAGATGTACCGCGAGCGGGATAAAATTTACTCGCGCAGTTTTGCCAGTGAATATGTCCGCAATTTTCTGGATGCGGAACCGGTACCGGGGATTGAGCTCGAGTATGAATTTCACAAGAAATACATTCCGGGGATAGAGCTATCCGAGGTCAATGTTCTGGCTAAAGAATGGGTGACCGATATTAATCGCGTAGTTTTAGTATCCGCTCCCGATAAGCCGGATTTAAAAATACCGACCGAAGCTGAGTTGCGTGAAATTTTCGAAAAAGTAAATCGGCAAAAAGTTACAGCCTATGTCGACCAGATGGCTGAAAGCGATTTAATTAGCCAATTACCACCGCCTGGTTGCATCATGCAGGAGACTTACATTGATTCCCTGAACATTACTGAACTGCTGCTGAGTAATGGGGTGAAAGTTGTTATCAAACCGACTAATTTCAAGAATGACGAGGTTTTGCTTTCGGCTTTTAGTCCCGGCGGGACCTCGCTGGTTCCCGATTCAAATTACGTTGCCGCAATCAGCAGTGTGCCCATTGTTATAGAGAGCGGCGTGGGAGAATTCAACAGCGTTATGCTATCCAAGAAATTGGCCGGGAAAGTCGTTTCGGTTCGACCGTCTCTGGCAGAATTGACGGAAAATTTCAGCGCCTCAGCCTCGCCTGAAGACCTGGAAACCATGTTCCAATTGATTTATCTTTATTTTACCGCGCCGCGCAAAGACAGCACGGCTTACCTGTCCTATCGTGAAAAATTGAAAAATTCGATTATCAATCGAGCCGCTAATCCTCTTGCGGCTTTCAGTGATACTATCAAAGTGACGTTATCTCAGTATCATTTCCGGGCGCGCCCTTGGACGGTTGCTATGCTGGATGAGATAGATTTGAATAAATCGTATGACATTTTCCGGCAACGCTTTGGGGAAGCTGGAGATTTTACTTTTTTCCTAGTTGGCAATGTGGAATTAGATTCAGCTAAACAGATGGCTATTCGCTATTTGGCAAATTTACCCACGCTTAATCGCGAGGAGAGCTGGCGTGATGTGGGTATTCGTCCGCCGACCGGCGTAGTGCAGAAAGCGGTGTATAAAGGGCTCGAGAAGCAATCTTATGTTCATATTACTTTCAGCGGTAGTTTTGATTGGAGTCGCCAGAATCGCTTTGAATTGGCGACGGTAGCCGATGTTCTGCGAATTAAATTGCGCGAGCAAATTCGAGAAGAAAAAGGTGGTACATACGGAGTTAGTGTCGGCTCCTCTTCCCAACAATACCCATATCCCGAATTTCGTCTAACCATTCAATTTGGTTGTAATCCCGAGCGTGTGACGGAGTTAATAGCAGTCGTTTTTCAGGAGATTGAAAAGCTAAAAAGTGAACTGCTTAGTGATGAAGATTTGACCAAAATTAAGCAAATTGATTTGCGCTCGTATGAGACTAATCTGAAAGAGAACCGCTTTTGGTTGGACAACCTTCATTTCTATTATTTCAACAATGAAAATCCAGTAGCGATCCTACATTATCCTCAACTGGTTGAAGCTCTGACGAAGGAAATGGTTCAGAATGCTGCCCGGCGCTACTTGCCGGTTGATAATTACGTTCAGGTTGTACTTTATCCGGAGAAGTAAATTCCGGTGGCGATAAATGCTAACCTTAGTCGTAACCGCCCGTTTCTAGAGGAGAACAAAGATGACTAATCTTGAGCTCAATATACTTGGGATTGTTTCGGAAGGTGATACCCATGCTTACAATATTGAAAAAATTATTGGCGGGCGCGGGATTCGCGAACGCACCCATATTGGATTCTCAACAATTTACGCCGTCTTAAACAAAATGCAGAAAAACGGTCTTCTGGCGAGTAATTTGGAACCGCAGAAAGGCTTACCCGCCCGCAGAATTTATTCAATTACACCCAAGGGGCGTCAGGTTTTTTATGAGGAAATTATCAAGGCACTTTCCCAACCACAACATCAACCTTCACTCTTTGAAACCGGTCTAACCTATAGCGGTATCCTGAGTAAAGAGGTGTTGCGAGAGGCATTAACGCTCTATGAAGCTGAACTGGGTCGGCAGATTCAAAGTAAAGTTCGTGACCTGACTGCTCTCTCGAATCCGAATGATCAGGTTCAGCGCGCCTTATTAACCCGACCACTGGTCATTTTACAAGCTGAGCGCAAGTGGATTCGCGAATTAATGGGATTACTTTTAACCTAAAAATTTGGGGATTATTATGGATGTATGGATCAGCTATTTGACTTCTCACCCGATCATTGGTGTTGCGCTGGCCGCCGCCCTGATTTTATTTATTATAATGGTCGTAGCACGTCTGCTAAAATGGGCAATCGTTTCATTTATTATTCTGGCACTGGCGGTCGGCTTGACTTATAAGATTGCTCAGCCTAAGAAAATCATTGACCGCATTCAGGAAGATGTAGAGTCCGTATCAAAGACCGGCGCTGAAAAGGTAACTGATAAACTTCAAAAGAGTGCTGAAGAAGCCGTCGAGAAAGTCAAGGAAAGCCTCAAAAAAGAGTAGCTAGCGTATCTTTCCGATAATCGTTGCCCACGTTTTTAAATAGATAATATAAATAGACGCATAATTGCAAGAATTCATTTCCGACAATTGGGTGGAAAGTAAGAACTTGAATTAAGCCGCCTAAAGCGACTTGACTTAAGTTCGGATTGGACCATTCAACTGGACTGAATAACTTGTGTCAAGTTTGAATAAATAAGTCTTCAGACAGAAACTAAGAGTAGCAAGTTCGGCTTAATCCATGTTACGCTTGTTTTGTTCAGTAACATATAGTTGTCCGCAAGCCGCGGCGATGTCAAGGCCTTTACTACGCCGAACTGTTACCGCAAAAGGCGCCCGGTAAATTTCCCGGATGAATTCGTTCAAATGTTCCTCGTTTGGGGCGTGGTACGGGAATTGTGGATTTTCGTTATAAGGAATAAGATTGAGCTTGCAGGGAATTGGACTGAGCAATTTGACCAGGCGTCGGGCGTCTTCCGTAGTATCATTTAATCCGGCAATCAGGATATATTCGAAAGTCACCCGACGGCGGGAGACACGAGTGTAATTTTTGGCGGCATTCAATAGCTCTTTTATAGGATATTTGTGGTTCACAGGAATAATTTTATCCCGCTGGTCATCGGTAGTGGCATTGAGCGAGATGGCGAGTTTAAAGCGCTGGTCTTCGGCCGTAAAGCGCTTTATGCCCGGAATTATGCCGCAGGTCGAAATCGTAATATGGCGTGCGGAGAGTTCCGGACCTAGCTCACTATTAAAAATCTGGGCGGCGTGGATGACGTTCTCATAATTCAGAAAAGGTTCGCCCATACCCATAAAAACCACATTGGTGGCTGGATTGGGCATATTGGCATTGATGAAAAGCAGCTGGTCAACAATTTCTCCGGCGGTTAGATTACGTTTTAAGCCCATTAGGCCGGTGGCGCAGAAGGCGCATCCGATTGGACAGCCGACTTGTGAAGACAGGCAAACAGTGCGGCGGCGTTCTTCCGGCATATAGACTGCCTCAATTAGATGGCCATCAGCCAGTTCGAATAAAAATTTCACCGAACCGTCAATCTGGCTATGCGCTGTTTTCTTCAGATGAACAGAGTTCAATTCAAAGCGTTCAGCCAATTTCGTACGAAGCACCAGAGGAATATTGGTCATTTGGTTCCAGTCGGTGGCGTTTTTCTGATAAAGCCATTGATAAATCTGGCGGGCACGGTACGGTTTTTCACCAAGCGCAGCCAATTGCGAAGTAATTTCTTCCAGATTAAGCCCCTTCAGATTTATTTTAGCAGACGTATGCATACGAAAGATTAAAAATCATCAAAAGTTAATCAGCTTAGTTCGGAAAAGCCTAATTTTTTCATTAACCGCTGAGCATATAAGGCACAGAATAAAAGGATGTGAATATTTTTTGACAGGATAAACTCCGAAGGAGTCTCTGGTGAGACAGGATTTACACAAGGTTTTCTCTAATTTTTAGCAGGTTTAGCCTCAGTTAGGTAAAAATTTTTGGGAGTAAAAGTTTCTACAATAAAATAAGACTTACAGTCTTTTTTGGGATGACATATTTTTTAGATTTGGCTTCACCGCGTAGCGGTCAGGGTATTGTAGATCATTGAAATGTAAAAAATTATTCCCTGTATGGGATAAAGAAGACTTATCCAATTGTTCAAAACTATATTATTCAGGTTATCAACAACCAAGAAGATAAGCAAATAAAATATTGGGAGAAGCCCTGCATTAACATAATTGATTTTTCAGATTAATTTCGACAAACGGTTGAGTCTTTATCTGATGATTTACAATTTGGAATTGAATCCACTATTCACTTTGGGGTAAAAAATATTCGGCGATCAGGAAAACTATTTCATAATCTTCTGAATAATGTTTAGTATTAATGCCGTCAAATAGCGAAGAATAGATGGTAGAAAATAACACGGAAATTTTAATTCGAACCGCCCGACTATCCGATGCGGACGATTTGATTGCTTTTAATCAGGCTATGGCGCAAGAGACCGAAAAACGGGTTCTGAAACCGGAAATAATTTCTGCAGGAGTACACGCCCTTTTCCAAAATCCAGAATGGGGCTTTTATATCGTGGCAGAAGTTGATAGTCGGAATGTTGGGTGCTTGATGATTACCTATGAATGGAGCGATTGGCGCAACGGGCTTTTCTGGTGGATTCAGAGTGTTTATGTCCGCCCAGAGTTTCGGCGCCGCGGAATTTACCAGAAAATGTATGACCATATTCAAGAAGCCGCTCTCAAAGCTGGTAATGTCTGCGGTTTGCGGCTTTACGTCGAGCGCGATAACCGGATTGCCCAGACAACCTATCGCCAGCTGGGAATGTCCAAGACGAATTATATTTTATTTGAAACTACCGAATTGATCAAGCCATCCGAAAAATAATCAGGAGATAATATGAATTTCAAAAAACAACCAACAATAATCCTATCAGCCTTCAGCCTGGCGCTGATGTTCTGGCTAAGCGGTTGTCCCTCCCGACCAGTGAACCCGCCGACGGCGAAAATCGAACCGAAAATGACGATTGTTCTGGGCGATACGCTAATTGATAATTATGCCTGGCTAAGGGACAAATCTAATCCGGAAGTCATCCAATATCTCGAGGACGAGAACGCCTACACTGAGGCGGTTATGAAGCCGACTCGCCGTTTCCAGAAAAAGCTTTACAAGGAAATGTTAGCCCGGATTAAGGAAACGGATGAGTCCGTGCCGGTTAAAATTGACAGCTTTTACTATTACAACCGAACAGTAAAAGGTAATCAATATCCGATCTATTGCCGCAAGAAAGGCTCGCTGGATGCTCAAGAGGAAATCCTGCTGGATCAGAACCGGCTGGCCAGCGGGCAGAAATACTGCTCGATCGGCGAGTTCAAGGTAAGTCCCGATCATAATTTGCTGGCGTTTGCCGTTGACTTCAATGGTTCGGAAAAGCATATGTTGGTTTTCAAAAACCTGGTCAATGGCCAGATGTTGCCGGATACAATTCGCGATGTTTCTTATGGACTGGAATGGGCGAACGATAACCGCACCGTTTTCTATACGACCCTCGATACGATCCTGCGGCCGGACAAACTCTGGCGTCATCAACTCAGCCAAACGCCGGAAAATGATGTTATGGTTTTTCACGAACCGGATGAAAAGTTTTATCTCAATATATCAAAAACACGGAGTCAAAGTTATCTAATTTTGACATTAGGTAGCCAGATCACAACCGAAGTTCATTACCTATTGGCTAACCAGCCGGACGGACAATTTCAATTATTCTGCCCACGTAAGACCGGGGTAGAATATTACGTTGATCACCATAGCGACAAGTTTTATATTTTAACCAATGAAAATGCCATAAATTTTCGTTTGCTGGAAACCCCGGTAGCCAGACCCGAAAAACGCAATTGGCGGGAGAAAATTCCTCATCGCCCGGACATTTTGTTGAGTGGTATTGATCTGTTCCGCGACCATTTGGTTGTATATGAACGAGAAAATGGCCTGGAGCAAATCCGGGTTGAGAATTTAAATACTGGTGCAACGCATTATGTAGATTTTCCTGAACCAGCCTATACCATTGATGGTGGTAATAATCCCGATTTCAATACGAAAATTTTACGATTCCGTTATACATCGTTAGTGACGCCTAATTCAGTTTATGATTATGATCTGGAAAGTCGGACCCGTGAATTGAAAAAACAAGACGAGGTACTGGGCGGCTACGATCAGGCGCAGTATCAATCGGAAAGAATCTATGCCGTTGCTGAAGGCGGGGTTAAAGTGCCGATTTCTCTGGTTTACAAGAAAGGTATGGTCAGGGACGGTTCGCATCCGCTTTTGCTTTACGGTTATGGAGCTTATGGGATTCCTAGCGAAGCGCGTTTTTCTTCAATCCGGCTAAGTCTGCTGGATCGCGGATTTGTTTATGCAATTGCGCACGTGCGTGGCGGTGGTGAAATGGGGCGTCAGTGGTATGAAGACGGTAAGCTTTTAAGAAAGCGCAATACTTTCACCGATTTCATCGCTTGCGCCGAAATGTTAATTGCTGATAAATATACCTCAGCCGAAAAGCTGGTCATCAATGGCGGAAGCGCCGGTGGCTTGCTGATGGGTGCGGTGGTCAATATGCGTCCGGAATTATTTAAAGTCGTAGTAGCCGAGGTACCGTTTGTGGATTTGATCAATACAATGCTTGATCGTTCGATTCCGCTGACGGTGATTGAATGGGAGGAATGGGGCAATCCCAATCTGGAAAAGTATTACAATTATATGAAATCCTATTCGCCATACGACAATGTCGAACCTAAAGCATATCCGCATATGTTAATTACGGCTGGATTGAATGACCCACGCGTAGCTTATTGGGAACCTGCCAAATGGACTGCCAAACTGCGAGCAATGAAGACCGACGATAACGTATTGCTCTTGAAAACTGATATGGGCAAAGGCCATTTTTCAGCAACTGGGCGCTATGATTACCTGAAGGAAGTTGCCTTTAAATACGCCTTTATTTTTGATAAACTTGGAATTCGCGAATAATTAATCCTAAAAGGAAAAACGCAATGTCAATTAATGAAACCAAAATCGTCGTTTGCCCTCATTGCCAACACGAGCAAAGCGTAAAAATTTGGCAGTCGCTCAATGTAGCGCTTGACAAGGAAGTGAAAAAGGAATTATTCGAGGGTAAAATAAACCTGTTGGTTTGTGAAAATTGCCAGCAGAAAACCTTTATCCCGGTGCCGTTTTTATACGTTGATCCGGATAGACAAATCGCAGCGCATTATTTCCCGACCGCCGTGATCCGCGACGAAAAGTTCCTGAAACAGTTCCAGATTGATGGAACCTATGCCGGAGGTGAAAGTGCCGGACTGGAAGTGCCAGACTATATGCGATATCTGCATATAGTTTTTAATATGGATGAATTAGTTACTTTTATCGTTTTCAGGGAAGTTTTGTTTGATTTTCATCGAACCGGCAAGGTGCTGTTAGATTGAGCATTAGTCTTAGCCGTGAAATCGGTGAGTAGTTGAATTTATGAGATCTTGAAATGTTTAGGCAGTCATGATTTGTATTCAGACTGCTAATTCTTAGGTAGGAGTCATTATGACAATACTTGGTAATATCCTGTGGATTTTTCTGGGTGGCGGGATTCTAATTTTTTTCCTTTATTTATTTGGCGGTGTGGTACTGTGTCTGACCATCGTTGGTATTCCATTCGGTATGCAATGTTTTAAGCTTTCGGTGCTGGGATTGATGCCGTTTGGCCAAAAGATCGTCAATAAGGAGTCAGAGCCGGGTTGTTTAACGACTGTGATGAACGTTGTCTGGTTGGTATTTGGCGGATTGGAGCTGGCGGCAGTGCATTTGGTTTTCGCAGTGTTGTGTGCTATCACGATTATCGGGATTCCTTTTGCCAGACAGCATCTCAAATTGCTGTCACTGGCGTTGATGCCATTCGGGCGGGAAGTTCAGCCATTTCCGGATAAATAGAAGATGATTTTCTGAGGACTCAAATCAACACAGAAAAGTATTTGCTTTTTAATTTCTAATACTATTGGGCAGTTGCTTACCGCAATAATATTTAGTTATATGTGATTTATGTCACATATTCAATAAAATTAATTAGTAACCGATTACAAAAACATTCGGTTTCATATTATTGGTCTTTTTCTAAGCCCTAACCTCAACCTCGACCCAAAAAAACGACTTGCATAATTAATTATTATTTTTTAGTATTTGTCTGTGAAAAAGAAACACAATATAAAAAGTACATAACCTGTTTCGGGGATAGTATTGTGTGAGGTAATATTTTGGAGAATTTGGAATTCTAATAAAATTGAGGGGTTGAGATGGATTCAATGAAACGTCCGAGTGAAAGTCTAGCCGAAAAAATTGTCTATGAATCGGAAGATAAATTGGCTTCTTTGGTGAGAAATTTACCGGGTGCGGCTTACCGTTGCTTATATGATGCCGAAAGGGCAATGATTTTCATCAGTGATGGTTGTAGGGCACTAACCGGTTATTCTCCTAATGATTTTATAATGGACCATAAAATGACCTATAGCCAGATTATTCATCCGGAAGATCGTCAATATGTTTATAATGAAATTGATGCTTCTCTTAAAAAGCGGAGTCCCTATCAGTTGCTATACCGGATCATAACCGCTGACAATCAAGAGAAGTGGGTTTGCGAACAAGGTGTTGGTATCTATAACGGAGACGAAAATCTCGTAGTACTCGAAGGTTTTATCACGGACATAAGTGAAAAGGTTAAAGCCAATATTGCTCTGCAAGGGTACGAAAAGCGTTTTCAATCAATCTGGGAAGGCAGTTTTGATGGAATGCGATTATCGGATAAAGACGGCAAAATGGTCGCCGTTAATAAAGCCTTTTGTCGTCAGGTTGGTCTGCGCAGAAATGTGCTGGAGAATTCCAGCGTAGGGATTATCTATCCGCCGGAGGAGCGTCCGGAGATCGAGGCCAATTATCGTAAAAATTTCTCACAGCGGCACATCAAATCATTAATGGAATGTGAATCTATTCTCTGGAATGGTCGGAAAGTCTGGTTTGAAATTTCCAATTCCTTTCTGGAAGTTCCCGGCGAACAAGTTTATTTGCTGAGCATTTTTCGGGATATTACCAAGCGTAAAAATGCCGAAGCTGAATTGGCTGAATCAGCTCGCCGGTTTCGCTGGTTATATGAATATGCACCGATAGCTTATCACACCCTTACTGCTGATGGTATTATCGTGGATGTCAATCGTCAATGGTGTGAGATTATGGGCTATTCTAAAGAGGAGGTTTGCGGGCGACCGATCTTTGATTTCGTTATCGAAAGTGAAAAAGAATCGGCACGCAAGTCCTTCGCTGAGAAAAAATTAAGTAGCAAGCCGAATATTGGGGGACACGAGCGCCGGTATGTGACCAGAAATGGAGAAGTCCGGACTTTTTCCATTTCCGATTATTTCATTTTAGATAAAGAAGGCAATATTCATTCGATTCAAACGACTATGTCCGATATTACCGAACTTAAGCGGACTGAAGAAGCGCTTCGGATGAGCGAGGCTAAATTTCGCCATCTGGTTGAATCCAGTCTGGATATTATCTGGCAAGTTGACAATAAAGGGCGGATTTTATATATCAGTCCGAATATTAAGGATATTTTAGGGCGCACACCCGATCAACTCATTGGCAAGATTTATTCCGATATTATTGCTAAGGATACTGTAGAAAAAGGTGGCAAGATCATTGCGGCGCTTTTCGCTAAACGCAAGCCGATCAGGAATCTAGAATTGACTATAGTTAACAACCTTGGTCAGGAAGTTATCCTGGAAATAAACGGCGTACCAAGCTATGATGGTGATAAGGCATTCACGGGATATATCGGAACAATGCGTAACGTGACCGTTCAAAAAATTGTGGAAGATGAACAAATCAAGGTTCAGAAGTTAGAATCTCTGAGCATATTAGCTGGTGGCATCGCCCATGATTTTAATAATATGCTTTCTGGTATTTTGGGTAATATTTCCCTGGCAAAGATGAAGGTTAAAGACAATGATATAACCCGTATCCTCGAAAGATCCGAAAAAGCCGCTTTGCGTTCACGCACTCTGACCCAGCAATTGTTGACTTTTGCCAAAGGCGGCGCGCCAGTTATGGAGTCAATTCAGATCGAAAGTTTTTTGAGAGAATTAGTTGAATTTGCTACGGTTGGCTCATCGGTTAATTGCCTGTTTGATTTTGCTCCGGACTTGCCCAATGTGGAGGCCGATCGTGGCCAGCTGAGCCAGGTAATTCAAAATTTGGTTATCAATGCCATTCAAGCCATGCCGAACGGTGGCACACTAAAAATTTCAGCCAGTGCTGAAGAAATAAAGACCGATGGACTTGTCCCGATAAAATCCGGATATTACTTGAAAATTGCAGTCCAGGATACCGGAGTTGGTATTCCCCGTAACCTTTTGTCGAAAGTATTTGATCCTTACTTTACCACGAAACCTCACGGGAACGGTTTAGGTTTATCGGTGGTTTACTCGATCCTTAAAAAGCACGATGCGTATATTTTTGTAGATTCTGAAACTGGCAAAGGCACGACTTTTACGGTTTATCTACCGGCAACAGCGGGTGTTCAAAAGAATACTCAAAAATCCGAATCCCAAATTTTGGAAGGCCATGGCCGAATCCTGTTGATGGACGATGACGAATTGATTTGCGAGGTAGTCCAGGAGATGATTTCCAGTATGGGATATGAAGTAAAGTGTGTTCCGAATGGCGAAGAGGCTATCAAGGCCTATAAGGAAGCTATAGATACCGGCAAACCATTTGATCTGGTTATAATGGATTTGACTATCGTCGGAGGTATGGGTGGTAAAGAGACCATTCAGGAACTGAAGAAATTCAATCCTGATGTCAAAGCCTTAGTTTCTAGTGGCTACATAAATGATTCGATTATGACTGTTCCGCAAAAATATGGATTTATTGATATAATCGCTAAACCATATCGTATGGAAGACCTTAGCCGTATCCTAAAAGAGCATATCGGTTAGGAATTTTTAGCCAACTTTTGATTCTAATCACGAATACATTTAAATCCTGGTTAAAAATAACCAAGTAAGAGACAACTAAATCCCGGTCAATCCTATCTATAGGGCGTTGTTGTGTTTTTTAATGATTAACCAGGAGTTTGATAGTGAAAAAATTTAAGACTTTTGTTAACCTGTGCTTTCTGGTTGCAGGTATATCGGGAACAGCAATGAGCGATGCTCAAGTAATGGCAGTTCGGACCAATGAATCTATTCGTGTTGACGGGATTTTGAATGAGGAAATCTGGCAAAAAGCTATTCCGGCGCCGCCTTTAATTCAAGACGAACCGAATGAAGGCGCCCAACCCAGCCAACCTTCTGATATCCGAATTGTCTATGATAACGAAGCTCTCTACGTCGGCGCTCGACTTTATGACTCAGCGCCGGATTCCATTGTGGCGCGGCTTGGCCGACGCGATTCCGACTGGAATACCGATCTTTTTTTAATCAGCTTGAGTCCTTTCAATGATAAACGCACGGCCTATTTTTTTGGCGTTTCAGCGGCGGGTGCGATTTACGACGGAAAATTTTATAACGACAATTGGCAAGATGACACCTGGGACGGAGTCTGGGAAGGCGCCGCGCAACGCAATCAAGAAGGCTGGACGGCCGAAATACGCATCCCTTTTTCACAATTGCGTTTCAAGAAAAGCGATCAATATGTCTGGGGAGTGGCGTTGTATCGGAAAATTCAACGCAATAACGAGGAGGATATGAGCTTTGTTACACCCCGCAATGAATCAGGAATGGTGTCGCGCTTCATCGAACTGGTGGGCATTGAAGGCATTAATGCGGAACGCAAAAGCGAAGTCTTGCCCTATATTCGGGGCAAGGGCGAATTTTTGGCAGTTGAACCGGGAGACCCTTTTAACGACGGTTCACGCTATTTTGCCGGCGCTGGCGCTGATTTTAAGATTGGGGTGGGAAACAACCTGACCGTTGACGGTACTATTAATCCTGATTTTGGGCAGGTGGAAGTTGATCCGGCGGTGATCAATCTGTCCGACGTGGAAACCTATTATAATGAAAAGCGTCCCTTGTTTATTGAAGGATCGGATATTTTTAACTTTGGTTATGGTGGTTCCAATAATTATTGGAATATGAATTTTTCGACACCGAACATATTTTACAGTAGGCGTATCGGACGCGCACCTCAGCGTGACCTGTCGGGATACGATTATACCGATGTGCCGGATGGAACGCGCATCATCTCTGCCGGAAAGTTGACGGGCAAAGTTGGCGATAACTGGAACATCGGGGTGCTGGATGCTCTGACGGCGCGTGAATTCGCGCGAGTTAGCCCTAATGGTCTCGACTCAAAAATCGAAGTTGAGCCGCTAACTAATTATGCAATTCTACGCACGCAAAAGGAATTTCAAGAAGGCCGTCACGGACTGGGAATAATTACCACTTCCACCAAGCGCTTTTTTCGGGATGAAAGTCTCGCTGACTATCTCAATTCGGAAGCGTTGGTAGTGGGGCTGGACGGCTGGACTTTTCTGGATACTAATAAAACCTGGGTCATTGCCGGATGGGGAGCGATGTCGAATATTCAGGGCAATGAGAATTGTATTACCGACGTGCAGACGAATGCCCGTCATTACTTTCAACGACCGGATGCCGAGCATTTAGGAGTGGATAGTAACGCCACCGCGCTGACCGGATTTGCTACTCGAATTAATCTCAATAAACAGCGCGGCAACGTCATCGTGAATGCCGCCTTTGGTTTGATTGACCCGCGGTTTGAGGTTAGCGACCTGGGATATTTATCGCGAGGTGATGTCATAAATTATCACGTCGGAGCCGGTTATCAGTGGACAGAGCCGAATCATTTCTATCGCAAATTTAATTTAATTCTGGCTCATACACTCGGTATGGATTGCGGAGGTAACCTGACTAATAATGGTATTATGAGTTTCGGTTATATTCAGTTCCCGAATTATTATTGGATTGATTGGGGCGGTGGGTATTTCTTTGAAACTTATGATACGCGATTGACGCGCGGCGGCCCATTAGCCGTCTCGCCAAATGGAAGGTGGGGATATGTTCAAATTTCAACAGACGAGCGCAAGCCATTGGTAAGTAGGCTCTACTACGAAACCAGCGGCAATGATACTGCTTCGGTAAGTCATTATTTGCAAATTCCGCTCAATTGGAAGGTTGCTGATAATTTAGCTTTTGAGTTTTCGCCCAGCATTTCTATTAATCATAATTACGCCCAGTATGTAGGCGTTTTCGACGATCGCTATGCTGAAGCTACTTATGGAAAACGCTATGTCTTTGCTAAAATGGATCAAAAGACTGTATCCGCCAGTTTGCGACTGGACTGGACTTTTACTCCGCGCCTGACGCTCCAGTTGTATGCTCAACCACTTTACGGAGCGGCCGAATATTACGATTTCAAGGAGTTTGCCCGACCGAAAACCTATCAGTTTTTCACTTATAAAGAAGGTACCGAAATTATCAGGGACAGCGATGGGAATTACACCGTTGATCCGGACGGCAATGGTCCTGCCGACACCTTTTCCTTCGACAATCCCAATTTTAATGTTTATAGTTTCCGTTCCAGTGTAGTGTTGCGTTGGGAATTTGCGCTCGGTTCGGCGATTTACTTGGTCTGGACGCATGGTCGTTATGAAGGGAGTAGCGAGGCCGATTTCAACCTGAGTCGTTCGGTCAATCGCATCGGCAAGATCGAACCCGATAACATCTTTATGATCAAGGCTTCTTACTGGTTCAATGTTTGAACTTGGGATGTAAATTCTGACCATGTTAATCTGACAAAATTATTTCAACTTTAAGTAATCCTTGGCATTGAAATTTCACTTAGGTTTTTCTAAAAACACATTGGAAAAATAAATATGTGAATCAATCCTTTCGGCTTTATATCTCTTGCCCAGATTGGTGAAAATTTGCCATATTTTTCCCTAAAAATACAGTAAGCAACCAGTCTTTGTTCGAATAAGATTTAATAGTTGTTCACTCTTACTATCTCTATCATAATTATTAAAGGGTTACCCCTGTGAAAAAGAATTATTGACAACTCACAGATTGAGAATTAAATTTATATAAATGAAAAAATTAGCAATTACAGACTTCTACAAATATCACAAGTGACTTTACTTTTCTGTTAAGAAAGAGGATAAAAACCTGGAAATTTTAATCTCAAATAGTAAGATAAAAAGGCAAAGGAGAAGAGTATGAAATCGTATTGTGCAGAATTTTTTGGAACCTTTTGGTTGGTTCTCGGTGGGTGTGGTAGTGCGGTATTGGCTGCGGCATTCCCCGAGGTGGGCATTGGCTTACTGGGTGTTTCATTAGCCTTTGGCTTGACGGTGCTAACGATGGCTTTCGCTATTGGGCATATTTCTGGCTGTCATCTTAATCCGGCGGTCTCAATCGGACTTTGGGCAGGCGGTCGTTTCTCAGCTAAAAGCCTGTTGCCTTACATTGTGGCACAGGTTCTGGGCGGGATTGTAGCTGGTGGAGTGTTATTCTTGATTGCTAGCGGCCGGCCGGGTTTTGATCTGGCGGCGGGTTTTGCCTCAAATGGTTATGGTCTGCATTCGCCAGGCGAATACAGTCTATTGGCGGCATTTATTACCGAAGTTGTGATGACTATGATGTTTCTCCTGGTAATTCTGGGTGCGACTGACAAGCGCGCTCCACAAGGTTTGGCACCGATTGCTATTGGACTTTGTTTGACGCTTATTCATCTGGTAAGTATCCCTGTAACCAATACTTCAGTCAATCCAGCTCGCAGTACAGGTGTAGCGGTTTATGTTGGCGGTTGGGCAATCTCTCAGCTCTGGCTTTTCTGGGTGGCTCCGATAATTGGAGCGGTGTTGGGTGCACTGATCTATCGCCTGATCGGCAGCGAAAAGAAATAATCAGGCTAGTGATTTTAAATAATAGCGATGATCGCGGTCTAACCGCAATGCGAGATATATTTTTTGAAAAAATACTCATTCGGCGAAGAGTAATTAGGAAGACATTTATTTAACTAATAGACGTTATTGTCCTTTTTGTGAGTCATATTCATAGTTTGATAAAGGAAATCAATTAGATAGATACGCAATTCTAATTTAAGTGGGCAATTGTTGGATGAAAATTGTATTACTATTTTTTCCTTATTATAAAATATTGTCGGCATTTTAGACATTGGTTTTTTAAATTATCGCTCGTGAATTTGCAAACAGTTATAATTCCTTGTCCGGTTCCAGAGAAGTAATTGTTTGCCGTTAAATTTTTTGGAGAACTAATATAATGGTGACAGAATCTGAAAACGGCAATCCCAAAGAGCGAGAAGCTGAACTTATTCAAAAAATCCGTAATCGTGTGGCGGAAGTGCAGGAATTAGTGGACGAGATGAAGTCCCGATTGACTGATAAGGAATAGCGTTTATCGCATATCAGCGCTTGTACATTTATTAAGCTCTTCGAAACGCAAAGAAACCTAATGCACAAGGGTTATATTTTACTACAATAAGCCTCAGCAAGGTTAAGTATAAGACTGAGAAAGGAGAGAATGCCGGTCGATTTGTCAACTCGACCGGTGGCAATTTGGCGATTTAGCAAATCGCCCTCTATATTTCGTGTCCACGCTGGAGTATTGACTCAAGCTAAGGCCTGAATCTTAAACTTGACCTAAAAGAAGCTGGAGTATTGAAGATGACAATCAAAAACAAAAGGGCCGAAAAAAGAAAAATAAAGTCGAAGGAGTTAGCGCATAAGCACGACTTTAATATGGGTCGAATATCCGGGGGCATTCAACCGACAAATATACACGCCATTTGCAACCAGCGCTCCGTTCTGGTCGGTACCATTCCAGTAAACACTATAACTTCCAGCAGTATGATTGCCGGTAGCAAGAGTGGTGACTTTCATTCCGATTAAATCGTATATCGAAACATCAACAGGTCCGAAAAATGGAACGTCATATCGGATCAAGGTTTCGACATTGAATGGATTGGGATAATTCTGATGTAAGCGAAAGTTCTGGAATACACCGGTAACGGGACGTTGTAATCCTATTGTGGTAAAAACGAACGGACGACTGTTGGACTGAGACGCCCAGCGTTGATTGCCGCGGTTATCAGTGGCAACGACTTTCCAGAAATAGCGAGTGGCATAGCCAAGATGTTCAGGTGGATTATAGACGATAATCGAATCTTTTTCCGGTTGTTCTATTACAATTTCACGAAAATTCGTCGTAAAAAGGCTGTCGGTGCCATAGTATAATGTATAATTAATCCGGGAGCCTGGGTCTTTGTCATGCGCTATTTTCCAGGTGAACCCTGCATCCAGTGCCACTGAATCTTGCCCGTTAAAAGGCGAGAGCATTGCAAAGCGGTCGGGTGGCAGATCAATAGCATTTACTCCGAAGCACACCGGGCGACTCCATTCACTACGATTGCCATCAGGATCAACCGCTGAAATTTGATAATAATAATACTTATCTTCTTTTAATTCCGGCAGGTGGATGCTTGTCAAACCGGGTTTACTGGCAATTTGACTAACTTTTTTAGGGTTGTCAGCTTCATAAAATCGAACCAGATAATATAAATCACGTTCATCTTGATTGGGATCGGGGTCATCGGACGGCAACCAGCTGATCAGCGGCTGAGTAGTCTCTACCACCGCTGAGTCTTTCGGTAAAAAACCTTCAGTGACGGGGTAAGGCGCCTCGTTAATAGCATTGGTGATGAAGGAGTTGGTAGGCGACCAGAGAGAGAAACTGCCGTGCTGATCACAAGCTCGAATACGATAGAACCAGCGGTCGTTTTCTGTCAGATTTTCCGGTGGAATAAAAGCAGTCTGACCTGGTTCAGTAGTATAAACCGAACTAGCATTTTCAGGGAAATTAGGGTCTTTACTGATTTCTATCTGGTAAGTTAGGGTGGTTTGAAAATCACCAAAATCCGGATCGCTACTTGCCGCCCAGCGGATTTCCGGGCGTAGAGTTTTAATAATCACGTTATTAGGCGGGTAAAAATCTTTCACAACCGGCAGCGGCGGGTCGTTTTGATAATTAAATGCTACTCTTACAGGGCGACTGGCTGATGTTCCACTAATTCCGGATTGGTCAAAAGCCTGAATGCGCCAATAATACAGCGTATTGTCTTTTAAAAGGCCAATCGTCGGAATGTTGTTCAGACGAACCCCGATTGCTCTGGCGGGCAGTGCGAGGTTTGGCTCTGTTTCCTTCGCAGTAATAGCTTGAGGGATTCGGTAGTAAAATAACGGTTCGGTGAAATTAGGATATTCGCTACATTCAATTTGATATTGCAATTGGTCGCCGGGATCGGGATCTTCGGAAGGCAACCACCAGAAATAAGAATCTGACGTTATGACCTCTAAATTTTTCGGACTGATAATTCGCACCGGGCGCTGAGGGGCTTCGTTGATTTGATTGACCCAAAAAGTATTACATTTTGACCAAGCCGAATGCGTCTCGGCCAGATCTATGGAACGCACTCGCCAAAAATATTGACAATTTTCCAGTAAGGGAGTTCGTACCAGGATATGATTCTGATCATAAGCACTTTTTAATAAAATATAGGTACGGCTGCCGAACGAGCGATCGCGGCTTAACACTACTTCATAGCGCAAGCGATCAGCCACATCGGGGTCGGTAGCTGAAGACCACTTTATTTCGGGATAATGGGTCGCAACGATGGCACCATCCGGACTGAAACCATCTACCGGTGGCAGAGGTGGTTGATTAATACCGTCGTCGAATAGGAAAGTAGCCTCGGGCCAGTTAGATTTTGCCACACCGCCCCATTGATCGCTAATCCGGACTTCCCAGCTGTAAATCCATCCGTCTCGAAAAAAATTCTTTTCATTGATTAGGTCTAAGCTAAAACGCACTCGCCCATTGTATTCATACGACAAACCTGCGACACTACCTTCGCGCGCTTTTTCCAATAACGAGTCGTTCAACGGCACTGTGATTACTCGCTCCGGCTCCAATTCATTGCGAATGATAATTTCACAATAGAAGATTTTATCGTCGTCAGGATCTTCGCCCATCGTCCATTCCAGGTATCCATCCGGCCGTCGTATTTGCTGGCGAACTGGGGAAGGATCATAAGGCGGATTCGGGGGGAGATTACTTGTATCCCTTATAATGCTACCGACTTGATCAGAGTTTTTCTCCACGTCGGCTATTGCGACTGACCGGCAACTTACTGCAATTAATAAACTTACCGAGATTATTGAAAGTCTATAATAGGTTATCTGTAAATTTAACATAATACTTAAAATTTAATTAACCTATCTGAGTTAGGAGAAATATTTTATAACACGCCAACTCTATGAAATATTCAGGGTCTGAGGCTGAGATAAGGTTCAGATTAAGGCTGAGAAAAGATGGTGCCTGGTTACAGGTGACCAGTTAAGAACAGCCTCCGAATTCTCCAGCGGATTCCACACCGGCGGAGTATTTATCTATAACAATTTTATAACAACTTGGCAATTATGAAGCCGACCGCAAAACCGATCAAGAAAACTATCGTTACAAAGCGATGGTTGATTACCTCCTTCTTATATCCCCTCTTGATCGCGATAAGCGAAACAAAATAACCTAGTGCATTAAAAATCCAGAAAATCGGTAACGTTAATACTTTGGCCAAAATTGGCCCGATGAAGGGTAAAGTCGCCAGGAGAGCAATTAACCCGGAAAAAGCCTCAGCAAATACCCCAAAAATCATCACCAGGACAAAGATAATGCCTTTATCAACTCTGAAGTGTATTCCTATAATAACGGCGATAATTATTATCGCCCAGGTAATCAATAACTTATAATTCCGCTGAAAGAAACCGGCGATGCCTTGGGCTAAGCGCTTGAAAAATAATAAAGGGCTTCTTTGGTCATTTGGCTGTTCAGATTGCTTCATATTGCTACCCTGAATTTTTTTATTGAGTTATTGGTCAAACTGGGCGGGATTCTGCAACCGTATTCTGGTTCATCTCGTAAATCAGGCGCAAGCCGTCGAGTGTCAAATTGGGATCGCTAACCTTGATTACGTTCGAATGTTGAGCGACGACATTACTAAATCCTCCTGTAGCGATCACGAAAATATCGGGTTGATGAATCTCTTCGGCAATGCGTCGCACCATTCCTTCGATCATAGATAAATGACCAAATAGAATTCCGCTCTGCATGTGGGCGGTGGTATTTTTGCCAATGACCTGTGGCGGAAAAGTGAGATTAATTCGGTAAAGTTGTGCGGCTTTTCTAAAAAGGTCGCTCGCGCCGGTAACCAAACCGGGCGCAATCGCTCCGCCGATATAATTTCCCTCGCGATCCAGAACATCGAAAGTCGTTGCCGTACCAAGGTCCACGACGATACTCGGACAAGGATAATTGATTCCAGCGGCAACAGCGTTGCAAATGCGGTCAGCCCCAACTTCAGCCGGATTATCAACCAGAAGACGACGCCCGAGATTCAGATTGCAATTGACGAATAGCGGTTCAAGATGGAAAAAAGTGTGTGCCATTTGCTTAAACGGTTCGATCAAGCGCGGTACGACCGAACCAATTACAATCCCATCAATTTTATCAATTACGATATTTTGCTGTGCTAAAAAGGATTCAATCCGCCGATTATAAAAATCCGCAGCTCGAACCGGATGACTATTTATTCGCAGAAATCCCTTGAGATTATTCTCCAGAAACAATCCTATGGTCACGTTGGTATTACCTATATCAATTGCTAATAACATATTTATTTCTCCCTGACGATTGTTACCTCAGCGGCATGAAACGTCCGCTTTGTTCGACCGGTTTGCAGAATAAGACCGCCGTCTTCGCTAATATTATTGAACACCCCGCTGTGTATATTGCGACCGTCGTTGACTTTGATTTTCTGCCCGATATAAGGACAATATTTGCGCCATTTTTCCAGAATCGGGTCAGTTCCAGAATCATTCAGCACCACCAAGTTTTGATCAATCGAATAAATCAATTTGGCTAGTACATTCTCGCTTTCGTATTTTTTACCCGTAATAGAAAAAAGCGAACCGGCGAACGGCAAATTGTTCATGAAAAAATCACTATTTTGGTTTAAATTTATGCCGATCCCAATTATCACATCCGCATTATTTCCCGAGCTGGTTTTACTCTGCACTAAAATTCCACAGACCTTTAAATTTTTTAGTAAAACATCATTAGGCCATTTCAATGCCAACCAGTTCGGCGTAACTATATTCTGCAGACCTTCCAGAACGCCTACTGCGGTTAGAAATGGGTAAATAAAAAGCGGCGTCTCACTGTGGTGAATTTTCAAATAAATGGAAAAAAGTAAAGCCTCGCCGGGTGGAGCCATCCAGCTGCGCCCTAAACGCCCTCGCCCGGCACTTTGAAAATCAGCCCAGACGATCGTCCCGGAAGGATGCGAATGTCGACTTAATAGGTAAGCATTAGTAGAGTCTATCTCCTCAAAGTGAATAATCGGTAATTTGAGTACCCCAGTGGAGATTGGGAGTTGGCTAAGCCGAAAGGTACTCATAACCTTAGCGCAGGTCGAGTTCCTCGATTAATTCGCCGGCGGAGCTATATTTATCCAGAATAAAAAGGATATAGAGAATATCAACGCTGATGGCGCGCGAAAGAGCCGGATTGTATTGCCAATCATTAGTCAAGGCTTCCCAGTTGCCGTCAAAAGCACAACCGACCAGTTCACCCCGTGCGTTCAAAACCGGACTGCCGGAGTTGCCTCCGGTGATATCGCAAGAACTGAGAAAATTAACTGAGATGTCATTCAATTCCAGATCAATCCAGCGACCATAGTCGCGGCGAGTCGCCAGCTCGATTAATTTTTCAGGAACATCAAAAGGTTCGACGCCACTATGTTTGGCAATTACTCCGGCTAAAGTCGTCTGCGGTTGGTAAATGACGGCGTCCCGCGGCTGATAGCCTTCGACATTGCCATAAGTAAACCGCAAACTGCGGTTAGCGTCAGGCAAAACCTGCTTACCCATAACATTTTTCAAGGCCGCAAAATACTGCGGCTGGAGAATTAACATCTTGCCGCTAAATTCTTTCCGGTCTTTCTCGATGCGCTCCAGTTCTCGGTTGACTGCGGCGGCTAAAGTTATTAGTGGGTCCTGCCGATCGAGCAAAGATTCTGCGCTCAAATCAAACATTACCAGACACTCGTCGGCATCGGTCAATCGAGTATGAGTAAAAGTGCTGTCAACGTAAGCTGCGATGACGGCTTGAGCGGAATCGGCGGGCTGATCCTGAATCAATTCGTGCAAAAAGGCGGGTCGCTCGGCGGTAGGGAGTTCGGCTAAATGATTCAATAATAATTTTAATATACGGGCATCGGCCGGGGCGTAATAGCCGATGCGCCTGGCCTTAAAATTGCGTTTGGTGCGAGCCATTTGATAATCGAAGAAACCGTACTCACGTGCGCTTTCCGGTTTGGTCTTTTCACGACTCCACTTTTCGATAGTCAGTGCATCCGCCAGAACCGTAACGTAGCGTAAGTAATTAATATACATATCACGCTCAAAACCGGTATAATATTCATCGTATGCTTTCTGAATTTCAGGCAGAACATTACCGTATTGTTTCTGCCAGTCAGGCTTACCGGCAATTTTTCGTGCTAATTCACTCTCCACCTGTTTTTTCTGCTCCAGAATATTTTCACTCTTGAATCCGGCCAATAAACCCTGATTGTTTTTCAGTCCATTGTAAAAATCTTTTAGCCGTGAAGCTAAGAGTAAATCAATCGCCGGACTTTTTTGGCTTTCATCCTCGAGCTCATTGATAATTTTTTGAAAAATCCGAATGCGTAGTGGATATACCAAATTCTGATTGTAGGCGATCGAAAAACTTGTGGCGTTACGATAAGTCCGACCCGGATAGCCTAAAATGAAGACCAGATCATCGGGATTAAGTCCTTTGGTAGAAATCGGTAGAAAAATTTTGGGCTGGTAGGGTACATTTTTCTCGCTATATTCGGCGGGCTTGCCATCGGGTGCACAGTAAACCCGCATAAAGGAAAAATCGCCGGTGTGGCGCGGCCACATCCAGTTATCAACTTCGCCGCCGAAATTGCCGATGGATCGTGGCGGAGCATAAACCAGACGAATATCCCGGAATTTTCGGTAATGGTAAAGATAATAACTGGCACCATCAAGCATGGAGACGACTTTTCCGGATAGTCCATTGACAGAATCTTCACTCTCGGCCTCGAGTTGAGCGATTGCCTGCTCTACAGCACGAGTACGTTCTTCCGGCGCCATTTGAGGGGTAAAGGATTTAAGTATTTTTTCGGTAACATCTTCAAAACCGATCATTAGCGACGCCTCATAGCCGGGCGCTGGTAGTTCTTCGGCTTTAGTGCGGGCGTAGAAACCTCTGTCCAGGTAATTTTGCTCATCGGTCGAATTTTTCTGGATGGCACTGAAGGCAACGTGGTGATTGGTAAGGACCAAACCATCAGCCGAAACAAATGAACCAGTTCCTCCGCCGAATAATAGGACTGCTCCGGCTAAACCACCGCCGTCCGATTGATAGATGTTGGCGGGTTTGATTTTCAAGCCTTTGATTTTCGGTGGAATTTGATCCGGCGGATACATACCTTCCGCGGCAAAAAGCATAAAATTTAACGTCAGAAGACAAGTCGCCAGATAAAAGATGCGTTTAATTTTGATCATATTTTCCATCTTACTTTGTAATTGTTAAAAACCGCGTTCTTTGCGAATCGTTTGATAAGCATCATTGATAGACTTGAATTTTTCCTCCGCCAGCTTTTGAAATTCAGGACCAAGACTAGCTACTTTATCCGGGTGATATTTCACTGCTAAATCGCGGTAAGCTTTCTTAATTATCTCAACATCGTCATCTGGTTTAATTCCCAAAATCTCATAAGATCGGTTGGCGCTACCACTGAAAATCGCCCGGATAGTTTCATAATCGCGGGCGGAAATTCCCAGAGCATCCGCAATTTCCCGAATCGCTTGCGATTCCACCGCTTGGAAATCGCCATCGGCGACGGCAATTCCAAATAAGACGTGAAGTAGTTCCATTCGGGAGTAATAATCCATATTATCGCTAATCTGACGGGCAATGTCTTGGATATCATAATCTTTACCGAGTATCTCCCGATAGAGGTAGAGTAAATCCTGGGCGTTTTGAGTGCCGAATTTATCAACTAGAAATTTCTTTACGTATTGAATTTCGGAAGATTTGACATTACGATCGGATTTACTGACATAGGCAAATAGCGAGAGCATTGCCACTGCAAAATCTCCGGCACGGGTATCACCGTAAGTCGCAAAGGTTGCTCCTGAATCGGCTTTGTCTTGTATCTTCTTAACTTTGGAATCGCTACTTACTATATTTCCAATATACGCCCCGATCAAAGCTCCCAGCGGACCGAAAAGCGCCCACCCGATACCACCGCCGATAATTGTTCCAGCTATTTTTCCCATATTCGTATTCTCAATTTAAAATATTTCAATTCAATAGATAATAAATATTCCATAGAAAAAATCCTAATAAAAATCCCTCCACCCAATATGAGTAGAGGGATTAAATTATTTGGTAAAAATATTATCTAAAAGCAAAACCAACGCCTATACCGGCGGCGTTGTATTCTCCCATACTGTACTCAGCATTGATAGATAAAACCGCAATTTTGATATTTAGACCAGCAGTGTAGCGCATATCATCTTTGCCTTCTAAATCGAATTTGATCTTTGTACCGTCTTCCATTGTATAGGATGCGGTGAACTTGCTAGACTCTTTGCCAACTCCAATATACGGCGTTAGCATGAGAATAGTCTTACTGACCATTAAATTGAAAGCCGTGCTATTGGCGCTCAACAAATCACCAATCTCCATTTTTTGGTAATAACCCTGAACGGCGATATCCAACGGGAACATCGGTATGGGAATCCAGCGATCAACATCCAGTTTTAAACCACCGCCAAAGGCTGAGATCTCTCCGATAGCTTCGCCGATATCACCAGGGATTTTAAACTTAGGAATTATTCTGATGGATGGCTCGATGCCCATCGGCAAGCCAACACTGGCTTGCAGAATCGGGAATGGAAAGGGTACAGTTTTCAAATCTTTCAGAGCCTTGATTGACTTCATTCCCGGGATTGAACTTATCTGTATTCCATCAATGGCATCATTTATTTCAGGATTCAATTGAGCTATTGCCTCATTAATTTGAGCTTCTGTCAAGCCTTGAGCCTGTAATTGAGTTCTAAGCTGAGATTCGATTGCTTCCTGGACATAAGGTTCGTTGACCGTGAAAGGCTCGGCTTTCCCGCCGAGAATATTCGGAGTCGTACAGTCAAGAAAAATTTCTTCAGGATTTAGAGTAATCGCATAACTCTGAGAATTTTTCTCAATATTGAAAGTGATATCATCCAAAGCCGAAAGATCAAATTGATAGGTAGTTTGACTGGCTTTGCTGGCGGGCGCTAAACCAAATCCGGTCTTTAATTGAATATCAAATCCTAAAGTATGATGCGTTCCAGCGGTGTTATACAGACCGGAGTTCATTGCCGTCCCAAATCCAGTGGCTAATGGTTGCAGATATAATTTTCCGTTGGTCTCGGCTAGTTCTTTAATCTGATCCATTGAAAAATCCTGCGCCATAATCGTAGTTAGCATTAAAAGCGCCAATACAATTACTCTGACAAGTGTTTTTCTCATATTTTCCTCCATGATTTCAATTTTACTGCAATGTTAGGTTCATTTTAAGTAAAAATCAAGTGGAAATTTAACGCGCCAGGACTAAAGTTGTGATATACTCCACAGATTTAGTGCTGGCAATGTCATTTGCCAGGCAACGCACGATATAAATTCCAACTCGTGCTTTTGAGCCATAGTTACTATCGCCGTCCCAGTAGATTACACCACTCGCCGCTGTCTCCAGGTTCGATGCCAATCGGTAAATCAGGCGCCCCGCCAGATCATATATTTCAAGAGTGACCCTGGCTGAAGGAAAGGGCAATAAATATTGAATCCCAATTTCATCATCAATCCCATCACCATCCGGTGAAAATACTTCGTTCGTAGGTTTAATGCCAAGTTTATTAAGCTTTTCACGCAGAATTACGCTGTTGGGTTGTCCGGGGGTACCGCCGACTGCCGCAACGCTCGCGCGCCAATTCAGCGCTCGATTAGAATTATCAAATGAAATCCGCTCCATCGCTACTCCCTTGGAAATTGCCCAGGTTGAATTATAAAACAGGCTGTCAATGGTCCGACCGGTCGGATCGTACAAGTAAATGGCATCTTCGCTATTATTCAAGGATGGAAATTTATCGGTTATCCAAGTCTGACTTGGCGCTATATCCGGAAAGTGTCGCACCGATGAATCTCCGGCAATTACGAAATATCCTCCCGTCGGCAAAAAATAACCGGACGGAATGCTCCGGCGCACGGCGGTATTCTGATCGGAAATCATCCAACCGGCGAGATCAATGGTGCCTTTGCTGGAATTATGAAATTCAAGATATTCGGCAACTGAACTCGAAGCCGTCCGAATATTCAAAGGATAAGGCATAAATTCAGATAGAAGTAAGCTTCCTTCCGACCAGGAAATCTGAATCGAGCTCGATAGCATATTATTTTCATTGATTTGGTCTTCAGGCCAATCAATCCGGACAGTGACAATATGTTTGCCGGAGGTTAGTGGGCCAATCTGAAAAATTCCACTGTCGGACCGACCGGATTCGATACAGTTCAGTGGTATCTGAGAAATGAGATCGTTTTCAAAAGATATTATTAGATTTACACCACAGGCTTGATTCTGCCCTTTATTGGAAATAAAATAGCGCCCGGTGAAAACGGTATTCGTGTCACCGGTAGTCGCGGACAGCCGGAGTGAATCGAGACTTAAATCATTTTCCGGTCGGGTAACACTATTGAAATATCCGGCAGTCTGATGTTCGGGACTGACCGACAATGCCCACGATTGTGAGGCATCACTTGGTAGGTGTGGCAGGATTTTTTCAGCTGAATAACCAGCTTTTATTGGCCAACCGGCTCCGTAATAGAGTGAATCAATGATTTTTCCACTCAAATCCTTCAACCAAATTTGATCGGCGGAATTATTCAAACCTGGCCATTTCCCCGGGTTAATGACCGTGGCATTGTCCGTCTTAAAATAATTGAAACAGGCGCTGTCGCCACTCAAGATTAAATATCCGCCAGCCGGAACTTTTCCTCCTGAAATTTCAGCTTTTAAATAGCGATTACCCAGCATCCAGCCGGATAGATCGATCGTTTCATTGCTTACGTTAATACACTCGATAAACTCAACCTGATTGCTGGTCGGATAAGCTAAAAATTCGTTGAGCGTCAAACAGCCAGCGGGAAAAGCAACTATTAAATCATTACCAGCATAATTATTATCAAGATTCTCATCCAGACTATATTCCAGTTCTGCCAGATAAAGACTCCGTCCGGCTTTCTCAGCAATTATCTTCCCAGTAACGATCAAAGTCGAGTCCGACTTAAGGCTTTGATTTATATCCTGTCTCCAACAAAGTTCATCTGCTTGTCTGCAACTGTCTTGATTTTGGTCTAAATAGATTTTGATAGAAAAATTTTCAGCCGAATAGCGCCCGATATTCTTGATTTTCAGCGAGAAATTAGCATTCCTACCAACCGAATCCAGTGTCTTAGAAAATTTAAATGACGTTGGCACAATGGCTAAATTGTTATCCAGTTTGAGGACGGAATTAACCTGGCCGGGCGTAGCCGTCACTAGCGAACCACCCCAATTGCTGGCATTCAAAGCCGGTTGCGCCGGGTCAAGTCGTTCCAGCGAGACGCCTGTCCCGCCGCCCCAGCTGTCCCGATAGCAAATATTATCAATGATATTACCAGTAGCATCGTAGAGGAAAAGCGAGTCAGTCGTGTTATTCAAAGTAGGAAAAGCATCCGGCACTATCAACAGTTGCTGAAAGTCCGGATAATCCAGAGTAAAATCAGGTCGCGCTGCGACGACCGCATACTCGCCGGCTTCGATAGCTATGCCCGAATCCGCCAGAGTCAGGCGTTTACCCATTGCATCGCGAAATTGCCAGCCATTTAGGTCGAGTGTTATTTTTAAACAGTTATAGATTTCGAACCACTCGCACTGACCGGCAAGCGGAGCGAACATAATTTCATTAATTACCAGAGTGCCTGCCGGGTAACCAACTGCCAAAGAACAACTGGCAATATTATTAGCCAGCACTTCATCTGCCGACCAGAGAATTTCTGCCGCAATTTGATGTAAGCCACCCGGAATAGCACCGAAAGTAACGGTGACAATCTGACTTTCACCTGATTTCAAGGAAGAATAAATTGTGACAGTTGTATCGGAGATCGTCCCCAGAACTGAATTAGTTATGGCGATATTTACCTTAAATGCGTTAGCAGATTTTTTACCATTGTTGCGCAGGTAAATTTGAGCCGTGACCGGTGAATTGTGAATTAGCGGCGCGATCCCAGGTTTTACCTTAACTGAATCGAGTGCGAGGTCATAATCCCGCAAGTCTACTGAGTTTCTCCGGCCGGGCGTAGCTTTATCCAGATCCGTGGAAAGCGACCAATTAATGGCTTGATTACTGGCCGCAAATGGATTTTTCCTTTCGAGAGAGGTGCCCTGACGATAACCCCACGCGCTCGAATATTCTAATCCATCAATCAAATGAGCACAGTGGTCTCTGATTACGATAGAATCTTTGGTATTGTTCAGCGCCGGCATAGTCTTAGGACAATCCAATATAAATGGCACGCGTCCCCAATAACTGACGAAAGTGGTAGAGTCATTAACAATCACGAGGTATTTTTGAGGCGGCAGATAGAAATTTTGCTCAGTTAGCATTATCGTCGTACTATTGTCGCTAAGTGTCCATTTTTTCAGATTGATTGTGTCGGCGGAAATGTTCAGTAGTTCCACCCACTCGCCGCCGCCATCAGTTACCGGATAATACATAAATTCGTTGATTATTAAACAGTTTGCGGGAAATGGAATTTTGATATCCACCGAATCAAGATTATTGGCCGGCTGTTCATCTGCCGCGTAATTGGCTTCCGTCAGCACGGTGTAAATTCCGGATACAAAACCCGGTATTGTCACATTTTGGATAACAGAATCACCGGCTGAGAGTGCTATCGTTTCGTCCCAAAATATTTCATCTATTTGCCGGTCGTCGTTGCGATCCAGTCCACATATGACCTGAATAGAGGTGGCGGTTTTCAAGCCGGCATTTTTTATTTTAAACTGAAGTTCAATCGGCTGATTGGGAGCAATTTGATCAATCGGGGATACCACTCTCAGTCCGCTGATTGCAACATCTTGCTCAAGGGGTGAAATACTGTTCCAGAAACCCGGCGTGCCACGTAGACTCCGGCTATTGCCCCAGTTAGAAATTTGATTAGAACCCTCCGGAATGATTTTTTCCCAACTGTAGCCGGACAGGGGTTTGGCAGTCGTTAGTACGGCTGATATTGTATCTCTCTGATCATTAAAAAGGTAAATCTGACTAGCAGCCGAATTTGGCAAGCCACTGCGCGCAAATGAATTGTCCTGAATTGTAATTAAAAGAGCGCTTTCTGGTATCAGGTTTTCATAGAATGAAGATTTGTTATCGATTAAATAGCCTCGATCCATTATCACGGCAAATCCATGTGCCGGAAGCGTATCACCGTAATCTGTCACAAAACTCAGCGTATCGGTGTAGTCATTGATTTTCAGATACCAGCCAGAAAGCGCTACCGCCGAATCGCCATAATTGTAGATTTCAACAAATTCATCGTAATACTCTGATCCGGCCGGGTCAGCCATAATCTCGTTAATCGTGATGGCCTGACCGAATAGGTTGGTGATGATCACGCCAATTATAAAAAACGCCAGCGCTATTACCTTTGTCGAATTCAAGCACTCTCCAACTTCTTGCCGTTATTTTATGTCTTAAATCACAGAAAGTCAACGGTAAATTCATTAAATATCTTCCGTTTATAAAAAAAGTTGACTTTCAGCTTTATATTTCAGAAAATTATGACTGTATGATTTTTAACAAATAGTAAAGCAATGGAGGAAAGTTTGGAAGGATTAAGGTTCACAAAATGCACAGTTCCGACGAAAATATGTGGCTTCTTTCTGGCGATTAGCTTGCTCGGGACCTTGTTGCCTATTAAACTTTATGCCCAAAGCGGTCGCTATACTCGCAAATCAATCGCGTTTCTGGATGCACTAATGGTCACCGATTCCCGGATTCGCCTGAATCCGGATGACGAAAAATTCTTGTTAACTGCGATTCATAACGGGATTCGGATTGCCCGCTTTGATTATAATCCCCTGCCGGATGCGGTGCGGTCTACTTTTAAAGAGCAGCTGTGGGCCAAAGGCGTCGTCTCTGATGCAGAATTAGTCATGCTAATCGAGGCTACCATTGTCCCAGAAATAGTCAAAATACTCGATATAGAAAAAGAAATCCGCGCCCAAAACTTAGTTGACGAAACCCAGCGCAATTCATTTATCGCGATCAAAGCCAAGGAGTTGGGCATTACTGCCGAACAAATCGAGCAAGTAATGAATGCTTCCTACATCTATCTCCCATTTCTTTCGAGCTATACGGTCAGCAAACCCAAAGATGATCCCAACCTGACGGTAACAATCAAAGGCGGTCTGTTCTGGTATCATATTGTGCCCGGCGATGATCCGCATCTGGAAAGCATTGTCACTTTGCGCACCGAAGCCTCCGGTTCCGCCGAAAAAGCTAAACGCAACGCCGAATCGGAAGCTTTCCGGCTCGCCGCCAGTACTTTTGCCATTAACCTGCAGGTTTTGACCCGCGATATTGAAATGTTCAAACTGAATGCTCCGATTACCACTATCGAAAGGCGCATCGTGAAATTCCCGCTCGGTACGGCGGAAGGAATTAAACTGGACGAACCCTTTATCGTCGGTGAATACGTTCAGACCAGTGGTGATAAAATCGCTTTTAAGGAATCCGGATTTGTGCGCGTCAGCCAGGTCGGCGATAATCGTCGGGATCCGCAGCAACTTTCTGCGGCTTACGCCATTCAAAAGGGAGATTGGGTAAAAGGAATGACGATGATTGAACATCCCCGTTTAGGTGTTGACGTAGCTATAAAGCCGCGCGGGTTCGTTATGAATATCGAAAAAGGCGTTTTTGCAAGTGAGGATTTTTTTATCTTTTTTGACAATTATGACGGACTTGCATTTGGTGCTGATTTGGATTTCCAGATCAATATCGCTTCATTGACCAACAAACGTCAATCATTTCTGGTCGCTGGCGCCACCGCCGGATTAGTACCGGTTAAGAGTGAATTGTATAGCACTGATAACTTTCTCAACTTGGTGATCCCGGATGCCAATAATACGGCTGGCATAGTTTACGGCTACACCGGTTATATGCGACGATTTTACCTTGGGCCTTTCGCAATTCATGGTGAAATTTTAGTCGGTCTCCAATATTTAACTCTAACTGATAAGTACAATGACAAAGATGTTACTATTTCGAATAACAGCCTCGGAGGACGCCTGAATCTGGCGCTTGAATATGCCCTTAATATTGATTGCAACGTCGGTATTTTTGCCGGTTTTCAGGCTTTTCCATCGTTTGATTGGTGGACAATCAAGTACGGAGATAAAGAAGTTGATGTTGCTAACTATGCTGGGAAGGATGCACCCTATATTTCCAGTTTTTCACCGACTTTCGGCATTTACTTCCATTATTCGCCGCCAACTTTACCTTTTAATCCGGCCTCGGCACTCCAGGCCGGTGGGAATTGAATTGAATGAGGAATAAAATGAAGAAATTGATGGTAACAGCCTTGGTTATTTTTAGTATTTCCGGTTTGGTGTTCGCCAAATCTGAGAAAACAAAGACGAAATCGAATCTACCACGCTCGCATGAAGCCGTCATTTTAGAAAGTACTTCGCCGTCTGAGGTAATGGTACGTGCCACCGGTTACAGTTCTACGGGCGGCAAAGCCGCCGAAATGGATAAAGAAGCCGAAACCGATGCTCGCAAAGCCGCCGTCTGGCTGATCTTATTAGGCGGCACTGATCCACTTCTCCAGACCGATGCCGAAAAGGCTGAGTTTGCTAAAATTCAGGAGGAATTTTTCGCGCCTTCCAACATCAAACAATTCATCATTTGGGAATCCGATTATTACAATTCACGTTTGAAAATTGACAGCGGTAAAACCTTGAAAATCGAAAAAACTTTCAAAGTCAATAAAAACCTAATCCACGATTATCTAATAGCAAAAGGTGTTCTGACCAAAACTGCCGCAATTGTCGAAGCTCTCGGCTTGCCCACGATAATGGTAATCCCGGAGACGGATGGCAAACAAGCGCCGATCGAACTTTTAAGAACCAATCTGAACCTAAAAAAAGGTGCGGAAGTTATCGAAGCTTATCTAACAGCTCGTAAATTCGAGGTAATTGTGCCTGAACAACAGCAGGCGCTTCAGGAATTGACCTCCGCGCATTACACCTTGCAAGGAGCCAGCGAGGATTACAGTTACCTGCTGGCACTCTCGATCGGCAGTGACATTTACATTACCTATAATGTCACCGTCGAATCCCGCCGATTAGGTTCATCAATGGTAAAAAAGGGAGTGGTTGGCTGTCGAGCCTATGAAACTACGACCGGACGCTTGCTTGGCACCGAAACCGGTTACAGCCCGGAAAGAACCGCGCCGGATGCCGTTTTAATCGAAGAAGCTATGAATGATGCTGTGGATAAAGTTATCAGCCGAATTATGGCTTATTGGAAGGAAGATATTCAGCAGGGAGTCCAATATAAAGTGATTTTGAAAATTAGTGATTCCTTTACCAAATCCGAAGCGGAAGATATAATTTATGCCTTTGGCGATCAGGTGAAAAAAGCTGCCAAAAAATTTAAGGAAAATGTCATTGCTGATTATTCCTATGATGTTTTAATGTGGTGCGATCCCGCTATATTCCAATCCTCATCGGATTTGTATCGTTTTTTCAGGCAAAATTACAAAGGCCAGGGGCGCCTTGAACGCGTCAGTTTGAACCGCAAGCTAATCTTGTTAAACATCGTCGAAGAATAAGAGGTCATCGTGCGAAAGCAATTGCTAACTAAAATAATGCTGATTCTATCAGGTTTGGTGATTTCCTCGGCGTCGGGTCAAATTCCCGATTGGTACAAAACTAACCAGCATAAAAAATATCCAGCCAGCCGCTATTTCCTGGGTATAGCGGTTGCGGATACCAAAGCCGAAGCCATTGAGCTCGCCAGGGCAGATGTTGCTAAGCAAATTCAGGTACGCATCGAATCCGAACTCGAAACCATCGAAAGTGAATTCAAGGAAGGTGATAAAAATTACTTAAAAGCCGAAACTACCAATCGCACCAAATCCATCGTCGCGGAAACCATCTCGGGCATCGAAATCGCCGAGGTCAAAGAGGTCAAGGGCAAAACCTACGTCCTGGCTGTGCTCAATAAGGAAAAGTACCTCTCCGCTCTTGAAATCCAGATGGACGAAATCCTGATGAAAAGCGAGCAACTTATTACGACTGCCCGCCAAATGGTTGCCGCCGGTCGGATTCTGAACGCGCTGAATAATTTCATTGATGCCCAGAATACAATCCCGGATTTCTATACAAAAAGTTCGCTGTACACCGCCCTTTCCGGGCGCAAATACCCCAATTTCAACCAGTTCACCGGGCCGGGAATAGTCGCGGAAGTGCGCGAAATTTTAGCGCATATCGAATTAAAAATTCTGTCGGGAAATGATCAGACTGCCGTCGCCGGTCAGAATTTGCCGACTCCCATCAAAGTCCAGGTAGTCTATGATCGCAACGGCGCAAGCATCGGGGTTGCTAGTTTTCCAATCGTAGTCAAGTACGCCAGCGGCGAAACAATTACTAAACTTGAAACCGACGCGAACGGCATTGCCGAATTTAATTGTGTGGCTACTCCGACTGACAATGTTGGCAAAACCGGGGCCGTTAAAATCTCTTTGGATTTAACGAAAATCCCGGAACAGTATCGCGATGCTATGACCCGCTCCGAAGTCCAGATTAACTACAACCTGACCACCAGCGCGATAATATTTACAGTCGAAGTTCACCAGAAAAACGGCCAACGCCTGACATCCATTGAGGACGAACTGGTGCGTCTGATTGCCGCCAATGGCTATACTTGTTCAGAGGATGCACCCTGGCTGGTACAAGGTACTTTAGTCATTAATTCTCAGAAAGAAGTCACTTCGCCGGCCGGCAAACAGTACTTAGTGGAAGCTCAGTTGCAATTGCGCTTGATAGAAAAACAAACCGGCAACACTTTAGCGGCGCTGGATGTCAATACTAAAGGGCTCGATTCGCAATCGCCCGATGGCGCCATTTCCAGGGCCGCTCAGAATCTGAAAATTCCGGGTAATAAATTTGCCGCTTTTTTACAAAGTGCCAATTATAAATAGAAAAATGATTAAAAAGTAACGAAAGGAGAAAGTATGAAAAAGTTACTGACATTTGTTTTATTGATTTCTGTCGCATTGTTCACGATTAATTGTGGTGGTAAACAGCCCAAAGCCAAAATGAGCGATATTCCTGAGTGGTATCTGAATCCACCACAAGCTGAGGATGCCATCTACCAGGCCGGTGATGCGGTCAAGACAAGTATGGCACTGGCCAAAGATGCGGCTGATGCCCGCGCTCGCGATGCAATTGCCCGGACGATCGAACTCAGAGTAACCAATATGATGAAGGACTTTATGCAACAAAGTGGCCTGGGCGAGGATTCTGAAGCCCTCGAGTTCACTTCTAACGTCAGCAAGCAAGTCGCCAATACCGTCCTGAAAGGTTGCCGCATTGTCAAACGGGAAATGAAAGTCGAAGGCAATAGCTATCACGCTTATTCGCTCGCCGAGTACAACCTGAATTCCTTGGTTGAAGAAACTCTCAACGAAGCCCGTCGGCAAAAGGCTCTTTATAACGAAGCCAAAGCCAATATGAACTTCGAAGAATTGGAAAGAGAGATCGAAAAACTTAAAAGCGTCGGTCAATGATTTGCTCGGGAAAGCCCGTTAGGTCATAACCGAGCGGGCTTTCTCTTTTTATAAATGAAATTCCGCATCTTAACCGTAGTCCTGGTCATCGGGCTACAAAACCTCATGTATTCTCAGGAATATATACCGTCCTGGTTTGAGGAATTACCCGAAGTGACAGGAGTCCGACTGGCGGTCGGTTATTCAGGGAAATTTACCAACGAGTTCAGTGCTAAATCTACCGCTGTCCAATTAGCTCGCAAAAATATGGCTAAGCAAATTTCCATTCGACTAAAGTTTGATGTCGAGGAATTGGCTGACGGTCGCCTGCGCCTACTGAATCCATCCTTTAAAGAATTCTATGAAGGTGCGGTTTTAAATGCAATTGAAAGTAACTCCACTGTCGTTGACTCAGCAATAACTACTGATGGCTATTTTGTTTTGCTTGCCTTTCCGGCGGTTGAATATTTTTCTCTTCCCGATGCTGGTGATAAAACCTGGAGTGTTCGGCCGGATTGGATTGAAAATCTTCCAGAAGAAGACGGTTATGTCTATGGAATTGGTATGGTCGCTAGATACAGTAATTGGGTGCGCGCCTGGCAAGACGCCGATGAATATGCCCGCTTCGATCTCGGCAAGAATTTGCAGATTGAAGCTGAATCAATCCATGCCGTCCAACGCGATAATCGCACTACGATCGAATCGGTGATTTTAAAGCAGAGTTACGATCTTACCATTGAAGGCGCTACTATCGTCGCTCGGTGGTTAGATACCGCTAACGGTGTTTATTATTCGCTCTGCCGAGCGCCCAAACCGTGACGGTCAATTAGTCATCAGTCATTGGTCATTAGAAAATGTCACCCGGAGTCCAACGAAGGGTGACAGCTTAAGCGAGGCGGATAAAAGAGGTCAAGGTCAAGGCTAAGAAGAGAAGAGAAGAGGAGACGGGAAACAGGAAACAGGTTTTAGGTGAAGATTAGCCCCCGAATTCTCCGAGTGATCCAAAGGAGTCTCGGAATAGAGAATCCCGTGGCGGCGGGACAAATTCCAATAACCCAAACATTAAAAACGGCCTTAATAACATTTCCGGCTGGGGAGAGCAGTCTCAGCGGAGAAAATGGGCTTTTCAGCGCTTTCGGAAAACTTTCGTCAATATCAATTAGCTCTACCTATGTCACTAACAATAGGTGAACTCGATAACTTTTGCGCCTTAAATTCCATCCGCTGGGACTGAGCGAATCCCCGTGAGATGTTCTTAAGCCGTTGCCTTTTTTGGTTCTTTTTCGGCAAAGGATAAAAGAACGGAGAAACTTTTAACCATGAAGGAAAGCCGAGAAGCACTTGATTTAAGTCAAGTCTGGCTGAATTAATCTTTAGCCAAGCTCAGGGCATCTGAATCCGTCACGCTGAGTTCATCGAAGCGTGAGTTCGCCGAGGTATGATAGAATGCCAATATTTCGCGGGTTACTTTCATTTTGCCAATAAATTTGCGAAATTAGCAATGAATGCAAGCATTGACGGAGAAACATGGCAAATAAAACCATCGAATTGAAAGGAGTCGATCCGGCTCTGGTGTTTGGCGTCCGCGACGCATTTATCAACAAAATCGAAGAGAGTTTTGGGGTGCGCCTAATCGCGCGGGGGACGAAAATCAATCTCGAAGGCGACGAAAATGTCCTCGGTCAAATTGAACGCGTGTTTGGTGAAATGCTATTAACAATCAATCGGAAGGGCTTTGTTGACGAACAAGACGTCACTACTTTGATCAATATGGAACTGGGCGGACAGCGGTTGTCTGGCGAAATTACCGCCGACACCGTAATTCTTTTCAAAAAAACCGGCGTAATCAAACCGCGCTCAGTCAATCAGGAACATTATTTCCGCGCGACATTGAAAAACGACTTGGTATTCGGCATTGGCCCAGCTGGAACCGGCAAGACTTATCTGGCGGTCGCCATCGCCGTGGCGGCTTTGCGCAATCATGATGTTCAACGCCTGATTCTGACGCGTCCGGCGGTAGAAGCCGGTGAAAGTCTCGGATTTCTGCCGGGCGACCTAACCGAAAAAATCGAACCTTATCTCGCACCGCTTTACGACGCGCTTTATGATATGTTGCCACCGGAAAAAGTCAAAGTTTACGAAGAGCAACATATTATTGAAGTCCTTCCGCTCGCTTATATGCGCGGGCGAACGCTAAACAATGCCTACGTAATTCTGGATGAAGCACAAAACACCACGCCGATGCAGATGAAAATGTTCCTAACCCGCCTGGGAGCCAATTCCAAAGCGATCGTTACCGGCGACATTACTCAGATTGATTTGCCGGATCGCCAGAAATCCGGCCTGATTGATGCACTGGAAATATTGAATGGCATCGAGGGAATCGAATTCGTTTATTTCGATACGACCGACGTCGTGCGCCACCATCTGGTAAAAAAGATAATAAAAGCTTATAACGGCGGAAGTCAGGATAAATCCTAACAGTGATAATTCCCTAAAACCTAATTGTATTTCTTGATTTTAAAATAATAATAACTGTTCAGTTAAAATGTGTCATTTAATCAGCAGACAACGGAAGACTCATACGAGTCTTCCGTGATTTCTGCTGAACCGCCGTGGAGGAATGTAGGCGAGAGAGTGATAGAGATATGAGGGTTATTATTCAAAAGGGTTTAACCTATTTTATTTATTCACAGCTAAAGTGACCGATATTTTATAAGAAAAGGCTTGCCTGGAGGACGACTCAGTGTCCGGACGATCCATACCTCTGTCGGGGACACCCATCCTACCGCCTGGGCCCCCCATACCACCTTCTGGTCTGCCCATTCCGCCTGGGCCACCCATCATATCATCGGGATGACCAAAAGGCATCTCGACTTTTTCAGTTTTGAAAATGACTAATAGTGGTTTATTGTTGGTAATTTGATCAACACCTAAATGTTGGCTAATGACGGTAAATGGCAATTTCAGCTCATAGATAAGTTGTTGACGCTCGAATCCGATTTGGATTTCCAGACCCAGGTCATTTTTCAGAGGAACAAGCGTCTCTTGTTCATCATCGGGTCCAAGTAATATAAACTCAGTCTGCTGTTCGTTAAACTTAGCCAGGAAATTATTACCCTTCTGACTCGGTTCAAATGAGCCTGGTTTGGGCCTGTCATCGGGCGGCATAAGTGGAGAATTGCCCTGCTTGCCTGAACCCAATGGAAATTTTATACCGAAATGGTGGCTTTTACTGCCTTTCTGATCAACTTCAACAATCAAACCGTTCATCAATATCTGGCGGTGGAGATCCGGGTCGGAAGTTACCCAACATAAGTATAAATTTTCGGAATCATTGGCAACTCCCAAACTAACCTTACTTTTATCGTCGAAAACCAAATGCGAGCCCCAGTCCTTAACGACGGCATCTATTTTTATATTACCATCGTTCCAGACGCTCTGAACCGCGACTTTTTTACAACTGGATAAAAGCGCAATTAAAATGCACATTTCTACTAATGATATTTTTCGCATTTTTCCCTTTCCGTAAAATTGTTTCAAAATTTATTTACCGTAAAGGCGATCTTGAAATTGATTACTTTCCGATGAATTATCGCGTATTACAAAAAACTCAAATTCGCATTTTAGACAAAGCCAATCCTATTTTTATTCCTTTTTAAAATGGAACGAAAATATAGCCAACGAATTTCCTAGCGGTACTCTCTTACAAGAGACTTCTATGGAACCACTGGAGAATTCATAGGCTAGTCTTACTCGTGTCACTATACTCAAGTTGACACGTAACCTGTTACCTATTACCCCTCTCTTATCTACTCAGCTTTAGTTTGATGAGCTCATCCTTCGATGAACTCAGGATGACGGTGAACTCATGCTTCGATAAACTCAGGATGACACAGTAAGTTACCCTAAGTCCATCGAAGGGTGACCCATATTGTGACTAGCCAAACCAATTTCCGACTCGCCGCAGGCGGGACTAAATTGATTTCGGCTCAATAAGTTCCAGCGAAGCTATTTCCTGTATGGGATGAAGAAGCCTATTTATCCTTGATTGAATTTGATAACATAATGCTCTAAGCATAATACGATAATTAAATCGTCAAAAACCAATTCTCCTTAAAAATCAACACGGATTTTTAAGGATGGGACTCTTCGAAGTGTGGTGGCGGTCCCGGTGGTGGCCCTGGTCGCCCTGGCTGATTTTTCACTTTTTCATGAAAACGCTTCATTTGTTCCGGGGTAAGCACGCGCGCCAGTTCCGCGTTCAAAGAATCAATACTTTGTTGAAATATGGCGCGTTGCTCTTCGCTAAACTGTTTGACCCAAAGCGAATGGCGTATTAAGATTTCGTGAATGGCATCTTTTTGTTCTGGGAGTGGATCAATCATTTTTTCCATTTCGACTACGAAGCCTTCGCCTTTGCGAAAATGAGCGAATCGCTTTTTCTGATTATAATGTAGCCAACTTGAAGCTCCCACAAAACCGATGATAATTCCCAAAATCAGGACACTGCTTAACATTAAAGTCGTTCTGGTAGTTTTCTTCATTTTATTACTCCCAAATTAAATAGGCGATCGGGTCCATTATAGCTTCGATTGGAGTCTGAGTAATACCAAATGCCTTAGCCAGGTTCGGCTCGGAACTGGTGAAGAGGTTAAAAACCACAATCAAAGTTAGGATTACTGCGGCGCCAATAATTACCCGACTGTAAGCCGGCCAGAAACCATTCCACAATCTTGCCGGGCGCTTTTCCTGACTGGCAAGCTGGTGAATCCGGCTCATAGTCTTTTCAGCAAACCAGGGTCCGAAAGACTCCTGTTTTGTGTTAGTCAGATTTTGTTGAATTTTTTGCAATAGTTGCTCATCTTCCGCCAGTTCGGGATTAGTTTGTCTGGCTGACGCCAGAATCTTTTGTTCCCTGGCAGTCAGGTTACGATCGCCGGATTGAAGTAACAATTTGCGAATTTTATCAATTTTCATAATTGCTCCTTATAGGGTGCTAATAGATTCAAAAGTTGGGCTTTGGCGCGCGCTAAACGCGACAGTACTGTCCCAACGGGCAATTGCAAAATCTGGGCGGTTTCTTCCGTCGAATAGCCCTCCATCAAACGCAAAACGACAGTCGAACGAAATTTCGGTGCCAGTTGAGCCACCGCCCAATGGACGATTGTGCCGCTTTCCGAATCCGACTGATTACCGGAATCGCCGGATGTTTTCCGTGAGATTTCAGGATCATCCAGAGGCACGAAACGTGACTGGCGTTTGCGGCGGTTAAGCTCATTGATTGATAGATTCATCGCAATCCGGGTCAGATAGGTGCTCAAACTCGATTCTCCGCGAAATTTGGACATACTTTTATAAAAACGGATAAACGTTTCCTGCCCAACGTCCTCGGCTTCCGGGCATCGCCCCAACATTCCAATAACGGTAGCCGCCACCCTGGATTCATAACGGCGAATGATTTCGGTAAATGCGTTCTCGTTCCCTGCAAGACAGGCATCAATTATCTCCTGATCGGTTAGTAACGCTAAATTCTCCATTATTTTTCAAAACATTAAGTTAGACAATAAAGCAATTGAATTTATTCCAGAATGATCAATTATTAAAAATGGCTCAGCTAATTCGGAATAAAATCGCTCAATATTTTGTCTAATGAGCGGTTTTGAAAATTGAAAGGATTTAGATATTTATGAAAAAGAAAACTGTGAAAAAGAAAATTTACCTGATCATCATTCTGGTATTGGCTATTGTAGTTGGATGGCGTCTGGTGCGGAAAAACGGCTCGGACAAACAGATGCAGATTTCCTATGGGCAAGTCTCCCGCGGTAATATCGAAACAATCATCTCCAGTACCGGTACGCTGGTAGCGATCGGCACGGTAGATGTCGGCACCCAGGTTTCAGGGCGGATTGATAAAGTTCTGGTTGATTATAATGACATTGTCAAGAAAGATCAAGTTCTGGCGGTGCTTGATACACTGCTCCTCAGTCAATCCGTCAAAGAGGCGGAAGCCAATTTGCAAAAAATGCAAGCGCTTTACGAACAAGCCGCTTTTCAATATGATCGCATTTCTAATCTTTTCCAGCGAAAATTGGTTTCGGAGCAGGAATACATTGATGCCCGAACTAATAAAGCCACCAGCGAAGTTGGTTTAAAGCAAGCCCAAATTGCCCTCGATAAGGCGGTCACCGATTATGGTTATGCTATCATCCGCTCGCCGATTTCCGGAACGGTTATTGATCGGGCAGTCGAAGAGGGGCAAACGGTCGCGGCCAGTTTTTCGACGCCTACTCTTTTCACCATCGCCAAGGATCTGACCAAAATGGAAATCGAAGCGCTGGTGGATGAGAGCGACATTGGTGAAATCAAAACTGGCCAGAAAGTGCGTTTCACCGTCCAGAGTTATCAGAATAAAATATTCCAGGGAGTCGTTCGACAGGTTCGTCTCCAGCCACAAACCGTCTCCAATGTCGTCAATTATACGGTAATCGTTGATGCTGATAATCACGAACAATTATTACTGCCGGGAATGACCGCTACTGTGGACTTTATCATTGATTCGCGTGAAAATGTGCTAATCGTACCGAATTCGGCCTTGAAAATTACTCCGACGGAAGAAATGCTGGCGAAAGCTCATCAGGCAAGAACAGCGCAGGTAGAGCAATTGCCTGATTCGGTGAAAATCCGACTCCGGGAGCAAGCCCCTCAACTGCCATCGGCTAATCAATTTCCGGTAGGATCAAAGATACCCACCCGACCGATGCCGATCTGGTATGTCAACGAATCCGGCCAAATTCTTATGGCTCTGGTGCAAACCGGTTTGAGCGATACCAAGAACACTGAGATTTTGGAAAATCCTGAAATCAAAGAAGGGACTAAAATCATCGTTAGTTTAATTACCAACGGCAAAAAAATGGTAAACAACACTTCAAATAACCAGCGACGCGGTATGGGCGGACCGCCTCCTTTTTAATCGCAAAGGTTAATTGATAATTGATAAATAGATGAAAGAATAATATGTCAACCGTAATAGAAGTCCGGCAATTGAGTAAAACCTATCAGGTCGGCGATATAGAAGTGCAAGCTCTGCGCAAGGTGGAATTCAGCGTCGCGGCTGGCGAATTTACCGCCATAATGGGTGCTTCCGGCTCCGGAAAATCAACGCTAATGAATATGCTGGGTTGTCTGGATCAGCCTACCAGCGGTGAATACCTGCTGGATGGCGTCAACGTTAGTACGCTGACGTCTGATGAACGCGCCGATATTCGCAATCAGAAAATCGGATTCGTATTCCAGGGATTCAATCTTCTGCCACGCACTACTGCTCTCGAAAACGTCGAATTACCCTTGATTTATGACCGCTATCACCGCATACAAAACCCACAAAGCGCCGCCAGAGAAGCTCTGGAACGCGTCGGTCTTGGCGATCGTATGCACCACATTCCTACCCAGCTTTCCGGCGGTCAGCAACAGCGGGTTGCCATTGCCCGCGCACTGGTTAACCAGCCTGCGATTCTACTGGCAGACGAACCAACTGGCAATCTGGACAGCAAAACGTCTATGGAGATTTTCAGCCTTTTTCAGCAATTGAATGATGAAGGTTTAACAATCGTTATGGTTACTCACGAACGTGATTTCGCCACTTATGCCAAACGCATTCTCGAAATGCGCGATGGAGTTCTGCATAAGGATACATTAATTAAAAAACGGCGCGATGCGGCGGAAGACCTTAAAATGCTAATTGACAGACAGCAACAAGAGGAGGAGCAATGAATAAAATTTATAACCTCTTGAAAGTTGCTATCAAAAGCATATTCAAAAATCGGATGCGTAGCCTGCTGACTTCGCTCGGAATAATCATCGGCGTCAGTGCCGTCATCATTATGGTGGCGGTCGGCCGCGGTTCGCAGGCCGCTATCGAAGATAATATAAAGTCACTCGGTACCAATTTGATCATCGTCTTCCCAGGAGTCTCGCGGAGTGGCGGCGCCAGTATGGGCGCCGGAAGTTTCAACCGGTTCACGATGACTGACGTTGAAAAAATCAAAGAATCAGCCACATTAATCAGTGCTATTTCGCCGGTCGTCCGCGCTAATGGTCAGGTAATTTATAGAAACAATAACTGGTACACGAGCGTCAGCGGTGTTTCACCGGACTATTTTTCGATCACCAACTGGGAACTGGAAAGCGGTGAGTTTTTTACGGAACGCGATGAATTAGCCCGCAAGAAAGTCGCCCTACTCGGAAAAACGGTAGCTACGGAGTTATTTGGCGATGAAAATCCCGTCGGTGAGCAAATCCGCATCCGCAATGTCCCTTTTACTGTGATCGGTGTTCTTAAGGAAAAAGGCGGCTCGGGACCGGGAGGTGACCAGGATGACATTATTTTGGCGCCTTCGACAACTGTGCTATACCGTTTAAAAGGTTCGCAGTGGATTGATATGATTAATGCCAGCGCCATCAGCGAAGAAGCAATGACTGCCGCTCAAGAGGAAATCCGGACCATTCTGCGTGAAGTCCATCGCCTTGGCCCGGCTGATGACGATGATTTTAATATTCGCACCCAATCGGAAATCATTGATTTTGCCTCTTCGACTTCCAAAACTATGACCTTGCTCCTGGGTGCCGTTGCCTGCGTTTCACTGATCGTCGGTGGCATCGGAATAATGAACATTATGCTGGTCTCGGTCACGGAAAGAACGCGTGAAATCGGGATTCGGATGTCAGTTGGCGCGCGTGCCAGCGACATTCTTAGCCAATTTCTATCGGAAGCCGTTGTTCTCAGTCTATCGGGTGGAATCATCGGCATTATTCTGGCACTGGCGGCTTCAGCCCTTTTCAATAATTTAACTGACCTGCGCACCGTGATTGATCCGGTAATCGTGATTCTGGCGTTTACCTTTTCGGGTGCGGTCGGCATTTTCTTCGGCTGGTATCCGGCGCGTAAAGCCGCTAATCTCAACCCGATTGATGCCCTGCGTTATGAATAGAAAGGAATTATTCAAATGAAGAGAATTAACATAATTGTGTTGATCGTATTAATGACCACGACCATTTTCGCCGCTGATAAATTTACTCTTGAACAATGTATCGAAGCGGCAGTTGCCAATAACAAATCGCTGATAAAGAATGGACTCGGTGTTCAACAAACCGCAATTAGCACCAAAACAGCCTATGGAAATATACTTCCTTCCGTGAGCGCCAGTGCCAGCGCCAGCGGCGGAGACGGCGGTTCACGATCGAGCGCCGGTTTGCAAGTTAGCCAGAAAATCTATTCGCCCGGATTATTTTCCGATATAAAATTAGCCCGTAATGAGACTGACATTGCCCGGCTAAATTACGATGAATTAGTTGCCCAGATCCGGAGCGAAGTCGAAACCGCCTATTATAACATTCTAACCGCCCAGGGTTTGCTAAATGTCTATCGCGAAAACCTGACGGCGGCTGATGAGAATCTACAATTAATCCTGACGATGTATCAACTCGGCACTAAGACTGAATCGGACGTCCTGAAAGCCGAAGTCCAGAAAGCAGAAATCGAAAATGAACTGATTGGTCAGGAACTCGAAATTATTAATGAAAAACGCTCGCTGGCTATTCTGATGGGAATATCTCCCGACTATGATTTCGCTATTGCCGAGATTGACGTCGAACAAATTGAAATCCCGCCTTTAGCCGAGGCTAAGGAATTATTACTTAAAAACAATCCGGAATATCAGTCCCTATTAAAATCGCTGAAAAGCGAGCAGATCAGCTTGGAAATTGCCCACGAGTCATATCTACCGTCGCTCAGCGCTGGTTATAGTTATTCAAAAGATTGGACCGGTTCCACCACAACCGATGGCTACGGTTCATGGAGTTTATCATTGAATCTCGGACTTTTCAATGGCTTCAGTAAAAAGCTCAATGTTCAAAAAAGCAAACTCAGCCTTAGAAGTGTCGAAGTCAGTTTAGAGGCTAAGGAACAGGAATTGCTTGCCACTTTGCTGAATTATTATGCCAATTTCGAAAATCAAAATAAAATTATTGCTCTGCAGGAAAAGAATCTGGAATCAGCCCGCAAAGACTATGAACTTGTTACGCACCAATACGAACTCGGTCTGGCAACTATGCTGGAGCAGACCGCCGCACAGGTCTCGCTTCTTTCAGCCCAAACTAACCTTGTTAAAGCCAAATATTCTTGTAAAATCGTCGAATCTCAAATCAGGCAATTGCTGGCATTATAGCACTCCGCCGCCGCGGGACTCTCTCACCAGAGACTCCTCCGGAGCCTACGGAGAATTCCTGGGCTATTCTGAACCGTTTGATAAAACCAATTTCCAAGCCGCCGCAGGTGGGGCTAAATTGGTTTCGGCGTACCATAGATCAAAACCGCCCGCCTGTCCCGACAGTCGGGACGGGCAGGTTGAAACGGTTTTATGACGAAATCTCCATTTACCAAAACCCACAAATGAATTTGTGGGTTATTCTGAACCTGAAACCTGTTAACTGTTACCTGTAACCAGTGACCGCTCTCATTCTCTCCCTCTCTTCTTCTCCCTCTTAGCCATGACCTTGACCTACTCTAATTACAGTACTAATTATTGTCATAGCTACTGTCAAGATTTAGTTTAATAATGATCATAATTTTACCTAAATTTTATACTGTGAATTTTTGAGAATTGTCATCTTGAATAACACTTTTTTTAAGCCGGTTTAAAAACTTACCAACGATGATCTGGAAATCTAAGCCGGCGGTCAATTGAGGTTAATTTGAAAGAAATCCTTCAGGTAATAATAGACGAAGAAAAATCTGCCCGCGAACGAATTGAGAATGCTCGTCTTCAAGCCCGTCGTGCTACCGAAGCCGCTCAAATCGAAGCCCAAAAGACTATTGAAACCGCCCGCCAATCGGCATTACAAGAAGCTGAGGCGATTATCTCAACCGCTAAATCCGAAGCCGCGCGTGAACATACCGAACTGCTAAATGCCGCTCGAGCTAGGCAAAATGACCTTTTCAATCAATATCACTCTGAAATAACGGCCGCGGTGGATTTCCTTTTCCAAACCCTTCCAATCGGCAAAAAGGTCGCGCAATGAATACCGTTAGCACTTACGGATTGGTAAATGCCCGCGTCCGAACGCGACGCTCTACTTTGCTCTCAGCCAGTTCTTACAAGGCTCTCGCCGCTGCTACTGATTTACCGGAAATGTTGAATCTCTTGACTCGTTATAAAAATCGCCTCAATTTTGAAGGTCTTCACGATTACTCTATCGAATCTCTGGAGCGGTTATTAACGCAAGAAAAAGCCCGTCAGATACTCGATATAAAAAACTCCAGCCGTGGATCGGCTCGGGACATTATGGCTTTGATGCTCTCTCGAATTGATGCCGAAAACGTCAAAACTATTCTCCGTGCCTGGCAAAAATCTGACCAGAATGTCAGTAACATTATCGAAGGTCCCGGTCTGGCAACTCTGCCAGTGAACAAAATGCTGGCCGCTGAGGATGTGACCAAATTTGCCACTTATATCAGTGACTTACCGTTTTATGAGGTCTTCCTGAAAGCCGCTAAAGGTTTCGACCGGAGTAAGGGCCTTTATGAAATCGAAGTTTCCATTGACAAAAGCCTGTATCAATCCATCTGGGACCTCACTACCCTGTTGAATAAAAACGATCAATATATCGTCCGGCGAATGGTCGGTATCGAAATTGACCTGAAAAACCTGGATTGGATCGCCCGCATCCGTAAATATTATCAATCTCAGATCAAAGCCACCGAGACTAGTCTGATCCCCAACGGCTATCGTTTGCCTTATGCCACCCTCCGGAAAATGATTACTACCGGCTCGATCGAAGACGGTCTGGAAAAAATATTACCAGGATTGTCACCCATTACTGCACAGGAACGTGATCAGCTGACCGCACTGGAACGCCTGGAGCAATTTCTCAACCAGGCACTTTTTCACGAAGCCAATCGCCTATTTCTGGAAAATCCTCTCTCGATCGCATCTACTATTGGCTACTATTATCTTGTTCATATCGAAAGCCGCAATCTCTGCACCTTAATTAACGCTAAATATTATAAATTAACCCCGCAGGCGGTTTTAAGTAAATTGGTGTATTGAGGGTAAAGATGTTTTTCCCCGAAAAAATGCTTTTAGTCAATGCGCTCTTTCCCGACAAATATACGCCAAAAGTCGTCCATATGATCATTCGTCAGGGCGATTTACAAATTGCGGATGCTGCCCAAACCAATCCCTGGATCAAAGACCTCTCACGAACTTATAATATCGAAGAACCCCCCCAATCTCAAGCCCGTCGCGAGAAAGTGGAAGGACTGGTTAAAGCGCTAAAATTATCCGACCAACTTCATGACTTTCAGCCGTTAAGTGGCGAATGGCCAGAAATAGATCAGCGCCTCGAAACGGCTATCGCCGAAATCGAATCGGTTAGCCAGAGACGCGACCGATTGCAAAAAGAATTACAGCGTCTGAATGAAATTAAGACTCGCTACGAGCGCTTCCCCGGTCTCGGCAAAGCCCTGCAAATGCCCGGCGGCTACTCCTATCTCGCCATCGAAACCGGTGAAATCCCCGAGAATAACCTGCCATTACTGGAAGAGCAACTGGCGGCTACCTTGCACGTAATTCTACCGGTTGGAAGCCAGAAAGGAATGACCTCGCTGGTGGCAATCGTTCTCAAACGCGATGCCGAAATTCTCCAAGCGGCCCTCAAGGCTACCGGCTTCCAGCCCACTAAAATTGAGAAAGAGTTACCCAGTCTGGCAACGGAATCAATAGAAAAACTCGAAAAAGACTTGAACGATATCAACGAGCAATTGCGAGATGCTGAGGAAAAACTCCATGTGGTAGTCAATCGCCACCGCGCCCTCCTGATCGGCGTTTATCTGCGTATTCGTCAGGAACAACTTCAAGGTCGGATGCTGCATTTCTTCCGTCGTACCGAAAAGACCTGCCTTTTTTCCGGATGGTTGCCGGATAGCCGCAAGGATGTTTTTGTCAAAGAATTGCAGAAAGCCACCCAAAATCGCGCGGTCGTTGATCTGATACCAGCCGAAGCTCACGAAGCCGTCAAAAACGGTAGCGTGGAAGTCCCAGTCAAATTGAATAACCCTGCCTTTTTCAAACCGTTTGAAATGCTGACGTCGGTCTATGGTCTGCCGAAGTATCAAACCATTGATCCGACGCCGATCTTTGGTCTTAGCTTTCTATTGATGTTTGGAATGATGTTCGGAGATATTGGGCATGGCCTAGTACTGGCATTATTGGGCTTGGTCTTAATGTTAAAAAGCCATAAAGACACTTTCAAATCTGCTGGTTATTTACTGCTCTATGCCGGTTGCTCCAGTATTATTTTCGGTTTTCTGTTCGGCAGTTTTTTCGGGATCGAAGATTTATTGCCGACCCTCTGGATGAAGCCGATGAATAATATCAATCAATTGTTCAAGGTCGTGATCTATGTCGGCGCCGGTATAATAACCATTTCAATTCTCATAAATTTAATCAACGGTCTCCGTAGCGGTAGAATTCTCGATTATATTTTTGATAAAGCCGGTTTGCTGAGCGGTATTCTCTACTGGTGCGGTATTGTACTGGTAAGTCGTCTGGTGCTTACCAAAACCGGTGAAGGAGTTGGCCTCTTTGTTATTTATCTTTTTGTAGCTTGCATCTTACTTCTTTTCTTCCGGGAGCCGATTCTTAATTTGATTCGCAAAAACCGACATTTATATAGTTCAGGAATCGTCACCGGGTTGATGCACTCGCTGGTCGAAATGCTTGAAATCGTGCTGGGATTTCTGGCTAATACGGTTTCTTTCATCCGTGTTGGGGCGTTCGGTTTAGCTCATGCCGGGCTATTTATCGCCATTTTTGCCCTCTCGGATATGGTGAGCGGCACATTAAATGGATTGGCATCTCTCCTGATTCTCATTTTAGGTAATGTTTTCATTATTGCTCTTGAAGGCTTGGTGGTAACCATCCAGGCCATTCGTTTGGAATTTTATGAATTTTTCAATCGCTTTTTTCGCCCGGCGAGGGTCAAGTACCAACCCGTCCGGGAGAATCCCAATTTGGAATAAATTAACTTCAATTATTTTAAAAAATAAATTTGCGGAGGTAATGCAAATATGTTAAAAATCAAATCCTTTAAAAAACTGCTGGCAATTATTATCACGCTCGGTTTTGTGGCAATCGGCGGAACTTCGCTTTTAGTCTTGAAAGCCATTGCACAGACCCCGGAAAAAGCCGCGACAGTTGCAGTAGAGAATGCGGGAGCCTCAACGGAAATAACTCCGACTCCAGCGCGCGATTCCGATACGATCAAATTCGGATTTATCGCCGCCGCTCTGGCAGTCGGCATTGGCTCGATCGGCGCCGCCATTGCCGTTGGCAATATTGGCACTGCCGCTATGGGCACAATTGGCGAAAAACCGGAATTGTCCGGAAGCGCTCTGATTTTCGTCGGTCTGGCAGAAGGTATCGCGATTTATGGACTGATCGTCGCCATTATGATTCTCGGAAAATTGTAATTTGCCGGAGACGATGTGAAATTTTTCGTAATTGGTGACGAAGACACTGTTCTGGGATTTAGTCTGGCAGGCGCAGATGGAATTGTGGTTCACGATGCGACTTCCGCCCGACGCGCTCTGGATGAAACTATGGAGCGCGAAGAAATCGGCATCATTATTATAACGGAACGCGTCGCAACAATGATTCGGGACGAGGTCAATGCTTATTTTTATCAGAGGGCTTATCCGTTGATCGTTGAAATCCCCGATCGCCTTGGCCCGCTTGAGGAGCGTGTTTCTGTTCGAGATGTAATCCAAACTGCCGTTGGTATTCGATTAGAATGAGGAACTATGCCTGATAATAACGCATCTCTACAAGCCATTGTAGCCGAAATTCGTCAGATGTCGGATGCCGAAATAGAGGCTATTCGTCAGTCTGCTGAGCGCGAGCGATCGCAAATTGCGCAACGTGCCCGCGGAGAAGCTGAAAAAATCCGGGCCGGAATTATCAATAAAGCTCAACAGAATGCCGAGAAAATTCGCCAGCGCTCAGCGGCTCAAACCAATCTCGAAATCAAAAAATTGAATCTGCAATCCCGCCTGCTAATCGGCGCTGAAATCCGGCGTCAATTTGAAGAACGTTTGCTTGCCTTGCGCCAATCGCCAGAATATGTTCAATTGCTAAAGGAGCTGATTATTGAAGGAATAGTCGGTTTGGGAACCGATAATGTTATCCTTAGCGCTGGTGATCGGGAACAAGCTATCCTGACCGATGAATTTCTCGAATCAATCGCGACATCCTTTAATCCACCGGTGCACCTAAGTTTAGAATCCACAGTTCTCAATGAACCGGGAGTCATCCTCTATTCGGCAGATAAGCGGAGGCGGTTTGATAATCGCTTATCCCGTTATATTCAGCGCATTCTGGAAAAACATCAATGGGCAATTATGCAAAAATTCGCGGAAAATAGTTAGAAGAGGTAAACGGTGGCAACAGTAATTGGTACAGTCACTCGCGTTCTGGGACCGGTTGTGCATGCCGTCGCAACTGCTAAGGCTCAGATGCTCGAATTTGTCGAGGTTGGGCACGATCATTTGATTGGTGAAGTAGTGCGGCTTCAAGGTGACCAAATCGTCATTCAGGTTTATGAAGATACCACCGGACTAACGCCCGGCGTAGAAGTATATGGTTCTGGAATGCCGCTTTCGGTAGAACTCGGACCGGGTCTTATCGGCACTATATATGATGGTGTTCAACGCCCGTTGACGGAAATCAAAAAAGTCTCCGATCAGTATATTCACCGTGGTATAAAAGCCCCGGCTCTCGACCGCAATAAAAAATGGCCTTTTGAACCGGTGGTCAGTCCAGGTACGAACGTTAGTGGTGGTCAGGTAATTGGTACGGTAGCAGAAACCGCTCGCATTACCCAGAAAATACTCGTTCCGCCCAACATTTCCGGTAAAGTCATCAGCATTGTCCCGCCGGGCGAATATCAAGTTGAGGATGAAATTTGTGTTATAGAAAATAGTCAAGGCCGGCAAGTGATGCACCTTTTCCAGCGCTGGCCAGTGCGTCAACCGCGACCGGTTCAGAACCGCTTATCAGCTAATCAACCGATAGTAACTGGACAACGCGTAATTGATACTCTTTTCCCAATCGCGAAAGGTGGCACGGTCGCAATTCCGGGCGGATTCGGTACTGGTAAAACTATGGTCGAACACCAAATCGCTAAGTGGTCAGATGCCGATGTCGTCATCTATATCGGCTGTGGAGAACGCGGCAACGAAATGACTGACGTCCTGACTGAATTTCCTAAACTGATTGACCCACGCACCGGGCGACCGTTAATGGAACGCACGGTGCTAATTGCCAATACTTCCAATATGCCGGTTGCCGCCCGTGAGGCTTCGATTTACACCGGCATTACTATTGCCGAATATTTCCGCGATATGGGTTACCACGTCGCCGTTATGGCTGATTCGACTTCGCGCTGGGCGGAAGCTTTACGCGAATTGTCTGGACGAATGGAAGAGATGCCGGCCGAAGAAGGTTTCCCGGCTTATTTACCAACTCGCTTAGCCGAATTTTACGAGCGCGCCGGATTCTTCGAAACCCTCAATAAAGAGAACGGGTCAGTCACTATAGTGGGCGCTATATCGCCGCCGGGCGGTGATTTCTCAGAACCGGTTACTCAGCATACCAAACGCTTTGTGCGTAATTTTCTGGCGCTTGACCGCGATCTGGCGAATGCGCGTCATTACCCGGCTATTTCCTGGCTCGATTCTTATTCCGATTATGTCGAAGTGGTAGCTGCCTGGTGGCAGGAAAAAGCCGACCCGGATTGGGCTGAATTACGTCAGGAAATTCTCGACCTTCTCCAAAAAGAAGCCAAACTTCAGCAGGTCGTCAAATTAGTCGGTGCGGACGTTTTGCCGGAATCTCAGCGTCTCATCCTAGAAGTCTGTACCCTTTTCAAAAATGTCTTTCTCCAGCAATCGGCTTACGACCAGATAGATACTTATTCTACGATTCAAAAACAGGCGAAAATGCTCCGAATCATCGTAACTTTTTACCGGATGTCGGCTGACGTTCTTAGACATGGAGCTACTCTTTATAAAATCAAACGCACCAAAACTTTCCGCAACATAATGAACATGAAATACGAAATTGCCAATGACGAAATCGAAAAATTAGATCAAATCTTGACCAATCTAAATCAGGAACTGGCCAGTCTCAGCCGTCCAACTTTTTAAGGATTTAGCCGAATGTCGCAGATCAAAGAAATTACTGAAATGAACAAATATGACCAGGCCGAACTCTTGAAATATCGGGAATATATCGGAATTCAAGAGGTCGCTGGTCCATTAATTTGTATCGAAAATATCCATAATGTCGGCTACAATGAATTAGTCGAAATCCGCGACGAACGTGGTGAACCACGTATCGGCCAGGTGCTTGAAGCCAATAAATCGGCCGCCATTGTTCAGGTTTTCGAAGGCACAACCGGTTTATCATTAGCCGGAACAGCGGTACGGTTTCACGGCGCGCCTCTGCGAATTCCCGTTACCAAGGAAATGCTTGGGCGAATTTTCGATGGATTGGGACGCCCAATTGACGGCGGACCCGAGCCGCTAACTAATGAATTCTGGGACGCAAACGGCGAAGCTATAAACCCGACCGCCCGCACTTATCCGACTACTTTTATCCAGACCGGAATTTCAGCCATTGATGGAATGAACACCCTGGTCAATGGCCAGAAGCTGCCGCTTTTTTCCGGCCCGGGTTTGTCGCACGATCGCCTGACGGCTCAAATTGTTCGTCAAGCCAAAATCGTGGGCCGCGAAGTATCCTTCGCTATCGTCTTTGCTGCGATGGGTATCAAGCATGACATTGCTCAATACTTCATTGATAATTTCCGGGATGCCGGCGTTCTGGAGAATGTCGTAATGTTTCTGTCATTGGCCGATGCTCCGTCGGTCGAACGTCTGATTACACCGCGCTCGGCTCTGACGATGGCTGAATATTTAGCCTTTCATGAGAATATGCAGGTGCTGGTCGTTATGACCGATATGACCAACTATTGTGAAGCACTGCGAGAAATTTCGATTGCCCGCGGTGAAATCCCATCCCGAAAAAGTTATCCCGGTTATCTTTACTCCGACCTGGCGTCGCTTTACGAACGCGCCGGAATGGTGGATAACTCGACCGGCTCGATCACCCAGGTTCCCATCCTTTCGATGCCGAACGATGACATTTCGCATCCTATTCCCGACCTTACGGGATATATTACCGAAGGACAAATTGTTCTGGACCGTGAACTTTTCCAGCAGGGAATTTATCCGCCGATTGCCCTCCTGCCTTCACTATCACGTCTGATGAAAGACGGAATCGGGGAAGGCTTGACCCGCGCCGATCATGCTCATTTAGCCAGTCAGCTATTTGCGGCTTATGCCCGGGTGAAGGAAGTGCGCGCTCTGGCTTCCGTCATTGGCGAAGAAGAACTCAGTTCAGTTGACCACAGTTACTTAAAATTTGGTCTGGCGTTAGAAAATAAATTTATCGCTCAAAAAGAAACCGAAGATCGTTCTATCAATGATACTCTTGATCTAGGCTGGGAGATGTTGTCGCTCCTGCCGCGCGAAGAATTACAGCGCATCACCGAAGAAGAAGCCCAGCAATATCACCATTATAAAAATGAAAATGAATAAATTTTAATTGCTATGGCTAGCCGCATTAAACTCGTCCCGACCAAAAGCAACCTGCTTAAATTAAAGCGCGACCTGAGCTTTGCCCAGGAAGGCTATGAACTTTTAGAACAGAAGCGCCAGGTGCTAGTTTCGCAGTTGATGCCAATGGTCAATGAGGCGATTGCGGCACACGAAAAAATGGATACGGCTTTGCGTGAAGCCTATAGCGCTCTTCAAAATGCGATCATTTCTAACGGTAAGAGTACGGTCAAGTCTATGGCGCGAGCGGTCCAGATCAAATCGGATATTCAGATTTACAATTTACGAGTGATGGGTGTGACAGTCCCGAAAGTCGAGGTCGAAATCCAGGATGATGCGCCCTATTATAGCGCCGGTAACTCATCATTCTGGATTGATGAAAGTATTTTCCGTTTTAAACAGATTCTCGAGGCGATGGGACGCTTTGCTGAATTACGCGTTTCGCTTCTTCGGCTAGCCCAAGAGGTTCGCAAGACTCAACGTCGAGTCAATGCCCTGGAAAAAATTTCTATTCCTGATTATCAAGAAACTATTAAATTTATTTCGGATTCTTTGGAAGAAAGCGAACGTGGGACACTTACCTCATTGAAATACATCAAAGAACATCTTGAAAAAAGAAAGGCCAACTAAAATGCAGTCAGAGCGACTCATTTCTAAAATTCTTCTGCTAACCGATGGTTCGGAAGGATGCATTTCGGTGGCCAAGTATGGCATCATCCTGTCGAAGATCACGGGAGCGGATCTCAAGGCTATCTATGTTATCAATACTGAACTACTTAGACAACTCGAGCGCGCCCGCATATTTGTAAAAATTGAGGAGGTTGATTACGAAAGAGATTTAGAGGAAGATGGTCGGGATTACCTGCGAGACATTACTGAATTAGCCGCCTCTAAGGGTGTTAACCTTGAAACTGAATTATTGAAAGGTATCGTCCACAAAATTGCTATCCAGAAGATCGAAGAATGGAATGCTGACCTTTTGATAATGGGTGAACTCGAGCCCGGTTTATCCCGCCAGGACATTTCTCACGACGAACTTGGCTTGCTTTTACGCAAAGCTCGCTGTTCGGTGCTGGTAGCAAAAGAGTATAAGGGGCTTGACGAATTATTTGAAACTTTAACCTGAATTTAGTCTAAGCAAAACGAGGAGTTTTTTAAAATGAAACTTTCCAATCTGATTAAGCGCGAGGCGATCATCGTGCCAATTCAGAATACCGAAAAACAATTAGTAATCGAAGAACTACTGGACGCCGCAGTGGCAACCGGTCAGGTACTCGACCGCACAAAAGCTTTGCAAGCCCTTTTGGATCGCGAAAGTTTGGGCAGTACCGGCCTTGAAAAAGGGCTGGCGATTCCACATGCTCGCACTAATGCGGTTGACGGCCTGGTAATAGCATTGGGTGTCGCACCGGATGGAATTGACTTTCAAGCCGCCGATGGTGGTCTTTCCTACCTTTTCTTTCTATTATTGGCTTCGGATGCTTTGACTTCAACTTATGTCCAAGCTCTTGCTTTGATCGCTCGCCTCAACCAACAGGACGATTTTCGCCGCGAGATGGTGAATGCTACCACTCCCCAGGAAATCATCGCCATCATTCGTAAAGCCGAAGAATAAAGTGGCTTCACACCTTAAACTAAATTGCAATTTCATAACTAACGAAAGATTATGGTTAGTAAACAATACCTTGTGAACTTGCATTCTTATGTTTTCAATAATAACCACAACTAAAAAGGAAAAATTATGAATACGATCGAAAAAGCCTTAATGCATGGACTATTCGTCCATCTCCATCACAATATAGATAAAGTGATTGACTTCAAGAGCTTTCAAGAATTAAACCGCCAGGTCGCTAAAGTATGGCCGGGAGCACTATTGATCGGGCCAGAAGCCAATGACGATGCCGCGGTTTTTCAAATCCCGGGCATGCCGGGCTACGTTGTCGGTAAGATGGAAAGCCACTGCTCGCCTTGTGTGCCGCGGCCGTATGACGCCGCCGCAACCGGTGCGGGTGGCGCAATGCGCGATGTCGTTGCAATGGGCGCTCGTCCTATTTTCTTGATGGATTTTATTGGCACGCGCCCGCTGGATCAAGAAGTTATCGTTGGACCATGCGGTTTTTCCGGGCGTTGCACCTGCGGCAAATGTAAAGTTATGACCAGCCAGGAAAGAGTGAATATTATGGTCAAGGGTCTGGGGGATATGTGTCGAACGATGGATGTTTTTATTATCGGCGGCGGATTCTCTACCTCCTTCTCGGATATTGTTCCCGCTGTCGTCGTTTCGGTTATCGGTAAACTGGTTACCGAAAAGCCACTTACCAAACCGGCTAAAAACGTCGGGGATAAAATTATTATCATTGGCGTGACCGGTAATGACGGTAACGACACCCTTTACCGTGCCGGATTGGTAAAAGAAATGCGCCCGGCCATTGCCCTATTCGAAGAAGAAAAGATCGCGATGGAAGCCGCCCTGGCGGCTTTCGCTACCGGCAAAATCAAAGCCTGTTCCGATCTGGGCGCCGCCGGTATTGGCGCGGCGATTTGCGAATCAGCTCGTTATGGCCGGCGTGGTGCTAAGGTGGATTTGTCCCGAGTTCCGGTTTCCGTTAAAGACATCACTCCGCAGGAAATTTTAATTTGCGAAACCCAGGCGCGCTATGTCGTTCAGGTCGCGCCGGAGTCAGTAGATGAAGTGGTAAAAGCCATTCGAACCAAAACCGAGCACGTCGCTGTAATCGGGGAAATCACCGACACTGAACAGGAAGTTTTCGAATATAACGGCGAGGCTGTTGCCACGATTCCCAATCAACCTTCGCCCGAAACTTTAGCGATTCTGAAAAGCGGCAAATAAATAAAGATTAGTAAGAAATTTAGGTAAACAGATACCGGTTTTATAGAGATAAAGTCGAAGGTTTGAAATTTTCATCCTGAACTGATAAGGTCAATATCTGGAATATGAGCCAATATCATAATATATTGAATTTGATTGAGTAATATTTGATCAGCATTCGTGAGTTAATCGGGGCAATACAGAGGGATTAGTATAAGGGGAATGAGAGTTTTTTCTAATGTTCTCGAACATAATAGAGATGCCGTTCCCAAGACCCCGCTGGCGCTTGACAAAAGAGCAATTATTGAGTAAAATGTAAAGGCTTTTTGAACAGTAACAAAAAATTAATTGATAGAAATTCTGTCTATAGAATATTTCAAAGAATCTCTTAATTTTAGGTAGCTAAATGGAGTGCAAAATTGGCAACCACTCATAGAATAGTAAACGGTGATAGTCGTGAGATGAATCTGCTACCCAATAATTCGGTCCATCTCATAATCACCTCTCCTCCCTACTGGCAGTTAAAAGATTATGGAAGCGAAGAACAAATTGGTTTTCACGACAGTTATGAAATCTACATCAATAACTTGAACTTAGTTTGGAATGAATGCTATCGGGTATTGTACCCCGGTTGCCGGTTGTGTATTAACATTGGTGATCAGTTTGCTCGTTCGGTGTATTATGGACGGTATAAGGTTATACCCATCCGAACCGAAATCATAAAATTTTGCGAAACAGTAGGATTTGACTATATGGGAGCGATCATCTGGCAGAAAGTAACGACAACCAACACTACCGGGGGAGCTACCATAATGGGCAGTTTTCCCTATCCCCGGAATGGAATTTTAAAAATTGATTACGAATTTATCCTGATTTTCAAAAAACTGGGCAGACCACCCAGACCTACCTTAGAGCAGAAAGAGCTATCTAAATTAACAAAAGAAGAATGGAATAATTATTTTTCTGGGCACTGGAATTTCTCCGGAGTGAAGCAAGATAGTCATCTGGCTATGTTTCCAGAAGAACTTCCTGTCAGATTGATCAAAATGTTTTCATTTGTTGGGGATACTGTTTTAGACCCATTTCTCGGCAGTGGAACAACTTCGCTTGCGGCTCGCAATCTAGGCCGAAATTCAGTCGGTTATGAAATTAACACCGAATTTATCCCGATAATAAAGAACAAATTAAATGTGAATCAATCTGATATTGATGGAACTAAATATATATTTTTAAAGGATAAAGTAAATACAGACCTCAATAAAAGAATTGAGAAACTACCATATATTTTCAAAGACCCTCACAAACTCGATAAAAAAATAGACCCAAGAAAGCTACAGTTCGGATCAAGAATAGACCAGTATGAGAACGAACGAGAACAATACTATTCGGTAGTGGAAATTATCAGTCCGGTATTGATGAGATTAAATAATAACATACTTATCCGCTTGTTAGGGGTAAAAGAAAAAAATAATGATAATGGTAAAGCTCTCACATTATTAAATGAAAAGATTAAAGGGCAAAAAGTATTTCTAAAATACGATAACCAGAAATATGATGAAAATAACCACCTGCTCTGTTACGTATATCTTAAAAATAAGACATTTATCAATGCTCATTTAATCAAGGCAGGATTAGCCCAGGTTGATACTACTATTGACTTTAAATATAAGACCAAGTTTTTAAACCTTCAGGAAAAATAATATGGCGAAAGAATGGATATTAAACAGTGCAATGAACCGCTTTCAATTGAATTATAAACGGAATGTCGGAGCCACTTCTGAAAGTATCCGCAAGTGCGCTCCTAAAACGGTCGCAGAGTGGCAAGAATATTACTTTACCAATGTGAGATCAAGGGAACATATCGAAAACCTTGGGAAAAAGTTATACGTAAAAATAACGGAGGTTATTCAAGCAGAAGTTGAAGAAATAACCGAGCAAGATTGTATAGACTATATGATTAATATCGTAATTGACCGGACATTTGATGGATATATGACTGAGATAAAAACAATTTACGGACAGTTGGAAAAAGAACTTGGCTTGAAAATTGAACCGGCGCCCGACAAATGGGATAGACTTTATAATGTTGATTTCTTCATTAAAATCAATGGTAAATTTATCGGAATTCAAATTAAGCCTGTTAATCAAGGAATTCAACTGGCTCAGATTTTCAAAGAAAAAGAACTTCAGTGGAAAACACATGAAAAATTTACTAAGGAATTCGGCGGGAAAGTGTTTTATGTGTATTCGTTAAAATCCGGAGATAGAAAAGTAATCATGAATAAAGAAGTAATTGCTGAGATACAACAAGAGATCAAAAGGCTTAAAAGCTAAATTTCTGTTTATATCATTAGTTTCAATATTTAGACCAAGCCTCAGCAGTGATTTGCTCAATATCTAACCACTTCATAATCACCTATTCAAACATTCTATCAAAGTTTCAGAATTCTAAATGACTGGAATCTTACCGACCTACCTTAATTAATCCTTGGAAAAAATAGCCGAATTGTTGAAAATAACGCCAATGAATTTTTTGTTAAATGAAAGGTCTTTATAAATGGGAATCCCGGGACTGACTATCATCGGCGAATCAATCAACGATTCGGTGCCTTCGACTCATGATCTTTTTCAGGCCAATGACCTAGATGGTATTGTTGAACTCGCTCGTTTCCAGGCCGAAAAAGGAGCGGCTTATATTGATGTGAATGTCGGTCGGCGTTCGCCTGCCTTTATGGCGGAAGTCGTCAAGAAAATCCAACAGCACGTTTCCGTTCCTTTATCAATTGATACGCCGGATCCGGAAATTGCTAGCGCCGGTCTGGAAGCCTATAATCCCGAACTAGCTGGTAATCGTTTGCCCATTCTGAATTCAATTTCAGAAGCCCGCCTGGAAATTTTTAATTTATACTCAAAACAGCCCTTCATGCCCATTTTACTTATTACCGAAGGAAAAAATGAGTTCGGCGAAGTCGTAATGAATAAAACTCCCGAACAGAATTACACCACAGCCAGGTCTTTGGTAAAAATTGCCCGCGAACGTATTCAGGGAGTAGCCAACAACCAGCTTATCATAGATCCGGGCATTGCACCTATCGGCAGTGATATGGAGGGCAATTTCAAAAGACTAATGAAAGTGATGGAAATGATTCATCAGGATCCTGACCTTGCCGGTATCAATATGTCAGTCGGTTTGAGCAATTTTACGGTTATGTTGCCTTCGAAAAAGGCCGATGGATCACCGGTGAAGAGTCCGCTGGAAAGCGCTTTTTTGACTCTGGCGATGCCGCTGGGTTTGAATTTTATTCTTGGTTCAGTAAAACGTAAATACGAGATTCTTCCGGACAATCACCCGGCAATGCAATGTTTAAAAAATATCCTGGCGTCGGATGGATTAAATGCCGTTTTACAAATTATGAACTTTATTGCCTGATATTTAATAACCGTTGAGTTGAACTTTCGAAAAGGAAAAGTATGCCAATTGATTTAGTAACTGTTGATAGACCACCTATTTCTGCCCGTGAGCGCCAATTATCGCGTTTTATGCTCTTTTTTGAAGACCTCATAAAAGTGCCGGTATTTCACTGTCAACATTGCGGCGAATGTCTGCTTTCCTCCACCGGATTCGTCTGTTCTCAACGCTGTCCCAAGCGACTACGCAATGGCCCTTGCGGCGGCACGCGAGCCGATGGCCATTGTGAAGTTTTCCCCGAGCGCAAGTGTATCTGGTATAAGATATACCGACGATCCAAGTTATTAGGGCGAATCAAACTTTTATACAAAATTAATAGAATCCATAACTGGAATCTAGAACATACATCCGCGTGGCTGAATGTATTTAGAAAGCGCATCGAAGGTCTGGTTTTATTTGTCCCCAAAAATATAGATATAGAGAATATCAATGACCCTCAGAGAAAAAATTAATTCCGGAAAATTTATTGTCTGCGGCGAGATTGGTCCGCCGCAGAGCTGCGATGGCGATGTAATTCGCAGAAAATCACAGTATTTCAAAGGTATCGCTGATGCAGTCAATATCACCGACAATCAAACTGCAATCCCACGACTCTCGAGTATCGCTTCGGCCAAAATATTGCTGGACGAGGGGGTTGAACCGATTATTCAAATGACTTGCCGTGATCGTAACCGACTGGCGATTCAAAGCGATTTAATGGGAGCGGCGGCACTTGGCATCCCCAATGTACTTTGCCTGACCGGCGATTACCAAAAATTAGGTGATAATCCTGAAGCCAAGGGGGTATTCGATCTGGACTCGATTCAGCTGATTGCCACGGTAGCCCAAATGAACTCGGGTTATTTACTTTCCGGTCATGAAATGAAAAGGGCACCGGAATTTTTGATCGGCGGTGCGGCCAATCCTTTCGGAGTGCCTTTTGAAATGCGTTTGATTCGCCTTTATAAAAAAGTCAAAGCTGGAGTAAACTTCATTCAAACTCAGCCGGTTTTCGATCTGGAGCTATTTATCCGCTGGATGGAAAAAGTAGTGGAAATGGGCTTGCACGAAAAAGTCGCTATCCTCGCCGGTGTTATGCCGGTGAAATCTGTCAATACTTTACTACATATGCGGGAAGACGTGCCCGGCGTTAAAATTAATGATGAATATATTCAACGGATGGAAAAAGCCGCCGATCCGCAGGCCGAAGGAATTAAAATTGCCGTGGAAACTATCCAGACGGTAAAAAATATCAAGGGAGTTCGGGGAGTTCATATTATGCCTTTTATGTGGGAAAGCATTATGCCGACTGTCGTGAAAGAGGCTGGACTATGCAATTAAAATTAAGGAGTTAGATTATGCAGGATATTATTGAGAAACTCGCCCTCTGTGTCGAAAAGGGGAAAATTTCACGCAATCACCCCTTTCCGCCGGATATGAAAGATCAAGACGGCGCCGATGAAATTGCCGCCGCCGCTTTGAAAGAAGGCGTCCCACCGGAGGTTTTATTGCAGGCTTCTATGCTGGGAATGGATCGGATTGGGAAGAAATTTAGTGAGAATCTGGTTTTTGTGCCGCATTTGCTGGTTGCTGCCCAGGCTATGAACGCCGTTTTGAAACATCTGCAACCTTATTTAGAAGCCGGTTCGGTCAAACGCAAAGGAAAATTCGTAATTGGCACCGTGTCCGGCGACTTGCACGACATCGGCAAAAATCTGGTGGCTATGATCGTAAGAGGCGGCGGTTTTGAGGTTATTGATCTAGGCACCGATGTCTCCACTCAAAAATTTTTGAACAATATTGAACAACACCCCGGTTGCTTTGTAGGACTGAGCGCTTTATTAACCACTACTATGGTAAATATGGAAAAAATTGTTTCGGCAATAAGAGATAAATTTCCAGATACTAAAGTATTAATTGGAGGCGCGCCGGTTACGGAGGGATTCCGAGCACAAATTGGAGCGGATTTCTACTCCCCCAATCCCCAACATGCAGTTGAGTATTTGAACCGGCTTGTTAGTTAATTGAATGAATGTATGAATGCATGAATGCATGAAAACACTACTAAGTGCTTTTAAGTCCTTTTAAAGTCCTACTAAGAAATATTTCAATGCATGATTGTATGATTGCATGGATGCATGGTTGTATGAATGGATAGAGCTTGAGTTATATTTGTATCGGATAGCCATTTTATTTTCTTATAAGCACTTAAAAGCCCCTAAACGAACTTACTTCCTTGACATACTTTGTCTTCCTCCGGAAAAGCTAAAAGAATTAAATACCAGGTTCGTACCTATTCGCGGATATCCGCCTGTCGTTTACCCCACTCCTTTTTTCTCAGCCTAAGCCTTAACCTCAGCCTATTTCTTCCGCCCATAACTCAAGTCGTCTAACGGCTTGCGGATAAAAGAAGTCCCGACTTGTCGGGATTTGGGAGAAATCTTTGATTTCCCTTTTATCTGCTGTTATGTGAAGTGGCGTCTTCTTTTTTAACAAAATTATATTTCCCTAACCTAAGCAATGCCAATATCAATAAATGCATGTAGTTAATGCTGTATTCTTGAAATAACATTAGTGAATGAGCGACTTTATGTCGCAAGTTATAACCAGCTTTTTCTACAAGCAAAAATTTCCAAAATAATAGGTCATCTTCATCAAAAAGTTCCTTGATAGGTTCTTCATACAAAAGAGCATGAATATCTTTCTCTCTTACAATATTTCTACCTTTATTATCATTGGTCATGTAAAAAGTGGTTACACCAGAAAACTGACAAATATCCCGTATCAATCCTTCAATTTTGAGAGTAAGAGAATCAATACTTAAGACCAAATTGGGTGGATAATTTGGATTGGCAAAATAATATTGTATTTGAAGGAAATACTCATGGAGCGAGGGAGCTATCAAATTTAGCCAATTGTATTTTATTGTCTGATTTGCCAATATTTTAGAAATGTTTTTACCAAACCAAAAATGTCTATTTAAAAATCTTAAAAGAATGTCAGAAGATAACTTATTTTCTCTAATTGCAGCGAAGAATATTTCATTTATCAAATGGATTTTATTTAACCTAAGTTCCCAATCATATTGCTGAAGTATGCCATAATATTTCTTTTCATCCTCATCAGAAAAATGTTGAGCGGGATGTCCGGATTGGTCTAATATTTCTATGGGAAATAGATGTTGTGCAATGAATTTTTTACTATGCTCTTGCGCAATCTTCTCCATGTCTTTGTATCTTGGAAGAAGGTTTTCATTGAACATTAAGAGTTTTATAATTTCGTCTGGGTCATTCTTAACCACCTTTTGAGCAACCTCTCTACATCTCTTTATGTGTTCTGTTGAGTCGATTACTATTTTAAATTCTGCCAATTTCATTGAATTTTTAAGTTCAGTGTATTTCTTTTCAAGTTCATTGATTTTATCCTCATCTTTGAGTTTCTTGTAGTTTTCTAAAGCATGTTTGCAAAAAGTCAGAGAAGCTAAATTATTACCCTTCTCCGCTTGTTTCATTAAAGTTTCATAGGATTCTGCAATCCTCCTCCTCCAATCATATGTCTTCTTTCCTAATTTCTGATCAACTTTTTCTCCCAGTTCAAGCATGTCTATTGCACCATGAATATTTCCTGATTCTGTTAAGGATTCTGATATTTGCCAGCATATATTTTCAAATCCAAGGAAATCTTCCTTAAGAAATCTCCTCTTATCCTTTAACATCAATTCAATTAGATTAGCTCTTAACGCAAATGAAGAACTGCTTTTAAAATTGAATCTGGTTACTAATCTCCTTAATTCTGATTTGATTATATCTACTTTGATTATATCTACTTCATATTGTGCCTGGCACGCAATAGAGTAAGCATTTTTAATTGCCTCCAGAACATCTAATTCATAATTCTTCTGAGGTACTTCCATGTCTTTTGTTTCGTAGATTTTAATAAGTTCCAAATAAGAATCTACAGCCATTTTTGCATACTTGGCATGTTTTTTAGGACTGCACCAAAGGATATGAGAATAACGGGCTTTGAGCAGGGAATTGGAGGTGCTATCTAACCTTCTAAACAGATATTCATATGTCCTATCGTCAAAACTATCTAAAGTGGGATACTCAATAACCTCTCCTTTATCATTAGTCCCAGTAAACATTGGCTTAAGTTTCCCTTCTTCTATCATAAAATTGAAGAAGTCTATTTCCCATTGAGATTTTTCGGCTTCGTCAGATTTATTTTCGTTATGCTTCAAATCCCTCAATTTTTGAAATAAGCTCCCAATCTGATGAGGGTATTTATAGTCTACAGCATTTTTTTCTAAATGATTGTAGAGAGATTTGAGGTCAGTAAAGTTTTCCATGCTTTCTCCCCTAAAGACGCCATTTAAGATAACACCGACATAAGTCAAGGACTCTTCGTGTCATTGTAGTTAAAGCGCATTTTCAATAACGCCCATAATTCCGGAGGTGGATTTCAGCGGTTGCATTAGACAGTCACCAGTTAAAGTCACGCCTATGCTTTCCGATGGTTTCAGTATTTCAAAAATAACTTTCTGATCAGTGAGGGGCCAATCTCTAAAACCGGGGCTGACGCGGTGCAAAGTCTGACCAGGTGGTAACCAGGGAGACAATTTTTCGAGATGCTTTTGTAAATCGCTGGTGGCGGTTTCAACCAGGGCAGCAGCCAATCCATTTAGTAGAAATGCCTGATATAGATCACCATCTGTGCGATTTAAGTCGGCAATTTGCTTATCAATTGCCGAACCAATCGTCACAACGAAAATAAAGATTGGTTTAGGTTTCGCCGGGGTGGATTTATCAGCAAAACGGTGCAGGCTTTTACCGTGTAACTCATACGCACCACCAGCCAGCGCCAACCCGGTTTCGGTCGGAAGGCAGTTAACCTGTCGAACGACAGCCGCTGGTTGGATTAATTCCACATTTTTTTTCAAAAGATTAGCCAGTTCAGTTCGCATACGAAAGGCGACACTGGTATTTTTTAGAATGTTATATTTCAAAGCGGCGGTCAATTCATTCAGAAAGTGCCGAAAAAGTACCAACTGACTACGGCATTCATCCGGTGTGATTGATTGTTTGTTATATTGACAAGTTTGGCAAATTTGGGCTAAAGAATTAGTCTCATCGGTATTTTCATCAGTAGAAAATCTGATTGCTCCCGGGTATCCGGCAATCTCATTCATAAGCGCGAGCAAATCGTCTGGTTTGACCATGAAAAAGCAAGGCTTGAAAATCGTTATTTTAGCGCGATCTGATGACATTGTTTATAAGGCCGAGGTAATCTGAAATTTTGGATTCGCCGCGGAAGTTGTGGAATGGAACATAATCAAGTGCAGTATCATTTTTGACTACTTCGTCTTGGGAATTTAGTCTATCAGGGACAGAATTGTTTGATTTTCTGCATAATTTCTTCCAGTTTTTCCTGGTCGTTGAAGACGTCAAACTGATCGGTTTCAACAATTAAAACATTACTGCGCTTCTGCTCCTCTTTTATCCAGCGTTCATAGGAAAGATTCAACGTGTAAATATATTCGGGAGAAATATCGCGCTCGAAGCCGCGTGAACGCTTTTTAATGCGCGTCAGGAGGGTATCCACGCTGGCGCGCAGGTAAACGATTAAGTCCGGTTTTTTCAAGTAGGAAGTCATTATCTCGAAAAGAGCCCGATAATTGTCCCAATCGCGCTGACTCATATTGCCCATTTCATAAAGATTGCGGGCGAAGATTTCCACATCCTCGTAGATGGTGCGATCCTGAACCGTGGTGACGTTGCTTTCGGTCATTTGTTTATGACTGCGGAAGCGATGCGAGAGAAAGTAAATCTGGAGATTAAAGCTCCAGCGCTTCATATCTTGATAAAAGTCCTCAAGATAAGGATTATCTATAACGGATTCATAAAAAGCACGCCAACCAAAACGCCGCGCAATCAGGTCGGTCATAGTAGTTTTGCCGACGCCAATATTGCCGGCGATTCCGATGAAATAGGGACGTTTACTCACCGAGCAATTCTCCTTCTAAATAGTCTTCGGAAATGTGGGTTAATTTTACTTTTCTAATTTGATTCAGCAGATTTTCTTTTGCGTGAATGCGAACTTTTTGATAATTGTCCGTTAAACTCTGCCAGAGTCCGGGTGCTATTTTCTCTTCAATAAGTACAGGGGCGGTTTTTCCGAGCATTGATTGCCTAAAAGCGTCGCGTTTGCGGCGGCTTAATTGGCGCAGAATTTCCGAGCGCTGTTTCTTTGCGGAATCGGGAATACGATCGGTAAATTTACCAGCTGGAGTTCCAGGACGAGATGAATAGCGGAAAACGTGCAGGTAGTTAATATCGAGATTTTCGAGAAATTGGCACATCTGGCCAAATTCCAACTCAGTTTCACCGGGGAAACCGACCATTACATCGGCACCGAGGCAAATTTCCGGTATTCGTTGTCTAATCCGCCCGACGAGTGCGGCATAATCGGCGCTGAGGTAATGACGATTCATTTGGGCTAAAATTGTATCCGAACCATGTTGCAAAGGAATATGTAAATGACGACAAAGGCGTGGTTCAGCGGAAATCAATTTAATTAATTCCTCAGTGATTAAGTCCGGCTCGATGGAACTTAATCGGATGCGCGGCAAACTGGTCTCGGCAAGAAGGCGCCGGATTAAAAATGACAGATCGCCGTTCAGTGACTCATAGCGGCCAAGATTGATTCCGGTCAGGACGATTTCCTGAACGCCTTGATTCTCAAGATGACTAGCCGTGGCAATGCAATCCTCCGGAGCGCGACTGCGAGGTTTGCCACGTAAATACGGAACTATGCAGTATGCGCAATAATAATCACATCCTTCCTGAACTTTCAGATTAGCCCGAATGCGCTTATCATTTGGCAAGTGAGATTCGACTCGGAAAGTATTGGGGGATTCTGGTTTGTCAACTCGTACAATTTTTTCACCACGCTCGATTGTTTCCAGGAAATCGAGTATTTCGTACTTCTCGTTATTACCCAGTACTAAAAAGACACCGGGAATATTAAGCAGTTTGGCGGCGGCAATTTGGGAGTAGCAACCGATAACGGCAATTTTGCCGTCGGGCGAAATGCGTCGGGCGGCCGTAATCGCGCCGCGGGTCTTGGCTTCGGCGGATTGCGTTACAGCGCAGGAGTTAATAATAGTCAAATCGGCAGGTCCATTGGAATTTACTATGCGAAGATTATGATTGGCCAGTTCCGCCTTAATGGCATCAGTTTCCGCCTGATTGAGGCGACAGCCAAGCGTCCGAAATGCAACCGTTGCAATCAAGTTTGCCTGATTTCAATAACACTTTGATCGCCGATAATGAACCGATTGGTGAATGGTTTAGCTTGCGATTCGACGATCTGGACGTTTTTACCGAGCAGGCTGGCTTCGATCCGGATTTTCTGGTTGCGGATTACGCAGTTGCAGGAAACGATGCTGTATTCAATCTCGGCGTTGCTGATTTTGCAATTTTTATCTATTGCGGTGTAAGGACCAATATAAGCGTTAATGATTTTCGCCCCTTCGCCGATGATGACTGGACCTCGGATGTTACTATTGATAATTTCGGCGCCTTGGCTGATGACTACGCGACCACTGATCTGACTATTTTGATCAACTTTGCCTTGGATAGAAGTTGTAATATTATCAAGAACTAAGCGATTGGCTTCCAGGAGATCGCTGGGTTTGCCGGTATCTTTCCACCAGCCGGTAATTTCCGAAAAGGTGACTTTGTAACCTTTATTGAGTAAATATTGATGCGCATCGGAGATTTCAAGCTCGCCACGCTCACTCGGTTGGATATTATTGACTGCCTCGAAAATGGTGTGGTCATAAATATAAATTCCAGTCACAGCAAAATCGCTGAGCGGTTTTTTAGGTTTCTCGACAATACTGACAATGCGGTTGCCTTTAATTTCTGGCACGCCAAAACGTTCCGGATCAGGAACTTTGGCGAGAACCAGATGACAATTGGTTTGGTTACGCTCGAATTCTTCGATAAAGCGCCGGATACCGCCGATGATTATATTATCGCCGAGGTAAAAAACAAACGGTTCGGTACCAATGAACGACTCGGCAATCCGCACGCAATCGGCTAAACCGGCTGGTCGTTCTTGAGGAATGTAAACGATTTTCAGCCCAAAAGCCTGGCCATCGCCATAAACCTCACGGACTTCATTGCCTTCTTTATTGGTAATTATTCCAACTTCGTGAATTCCGGCATCGCGCACATATTCGAGAGCATAATTCAGAATCGGTTTATTGGCGATCGGGATCAAGTGTTTATTCTGAGTGTGCGTAATTGGCCTGAGGCGTGTGCCGTGTCCGCCGGCTGTTATCAATGCTTTCATCGTTTTTTCATCCTGATTATTATTGAACTAAAATCTGACCAAAAATTATCTAATTTGGGTTTAACTAACAAAAGTTTTAACTGCCAATTTCAGCCAGTAAATCTAAGTTTTCCTCCCCAATGACAGTTACTTCATAAAAATCGCCTATTGATAGAACTCCCGGCGATTTTACCCAGACATTGCAATCAATTTCCGGTGCATCCCAGACGGAACGGGCGATATATTCATCGCCATCTTGCCCCTCGATTAGCGCGGTAATTTTCTGACCGATTTTACGGCGCGCAAAATCTTCTGCAATTTCCCACTGAATTTGCATCAATACGTCGCGGCGACGCTCTTTTTCCGGCTCCGGAATATTGTCGTCAAACTTTTCCGCGACCGTGCCCTCTTCGGCGCTATAAGTAAAAACCCCGAGCCGCTCGAACCGTATTTCTTCGATAAAATTCAGCAATTCTGTGAATTCGGCTTCCGTTTCTGAGGGAAAACCGACCATAACCGAGGTGCGCAGAGCTACATCGGGACGACAGCGACGAATATTCTGTAAAGTTGTTTTGAGCCGTTGGGGATTGGCGCCGCGGTTCATCATCTTCAGCAGGCGTGGGCTGGCATGTTGAATCGGAATGTCAATATACGGACAAAACTCCGGGTATTTAGAAATAATAGGGTTCAGATCATCTCGCCAGAAATCTGGATTGGCATACATCAAGCGTAGCCAGGGGAAAAGCCGAGCCGCCAGTAACTCTTCCATCAGAGTTTTTAAAGTAACTTTTCCGGGTAAATCACTGCCGTATCGAGTGGTGTCCTGAGCAATTAGAATCAACTCCTTAACTCCTTGCGATTTAAGATACTCGGCTTCGCGCAGAAGTGATTCGATTGACCGACTGCGCTGGCGTCCGCGAATCAAGGGGATAGCACAGAATGAACAAGAATTGTCACAGCCCTCGGCAATTTTCAAATAGGCAAAATGACGCGGCGTCAACTGCTGGCGGATAGTTTCCAGGTCAGAACAGGCATTTTGGCGACCGGTCAGAAATCGGATTACCTCACTTTGCGATTCGACGCCGAATAAGCCGTCTATCTCCGGAATTTCCGCCTTGAATTGCGCATAATAACGCTGGGAAAGGCAGCCCATTACGACAACTTTTTTGACGCCCATTTTTTTGAGTTGCAGGGTTTCCAAGATCGTTTCGATAGATTCTTCTTTGGCGGGTTGAATAAAACCGCAAGTATTGATAATAACGGCATCCGCTTCGGTCGGGTCGGTTTTAAATTCCAAACCGGCTTGGATCAGACCGCCCTTTAGAATTTCCGAATCCACGGTATTTTTCGGGCAACCGAGAGAGATAATGGCAAAAGACCGAACCGCTGATTTGAGAGTCATTAATAAGCTAAATTTCTTCTAAGGAATAATATCAGAGAGAATCTTAAGAGTTATTTTAATTTCAATCATAAACCGCGATCAGTTTTAATTGATTTATTCAATGCCTAATAGACTACGAACATATTGGTTCGGATCGAATTCCACTAAATCGGTTAATTTTTCACCGACGCCCAGAAAGCGGATAGGAATATTTAATTCGCGATGAATGGCAAGGGCAATGCCGCCTTTGGCAGTGCCATCTAATTTGGTCAAAATCAGCCCGGTTACGCCGATGGCTTTCTGGAATTCTCGAGCCTGTAAAATTCCGTTCTGCCCGACAGTGGCATCGAGCACTAACCAGACTTCATGCGGTGCATCGGGAATTACCTTGCCAATGACGCGCTTAACCTTGGCTAATTCTTCCATAAGGTTGGACTTAGTGTGCAAGCGACCGGCAGTGTCAATTAATAGAATATCGGCATTGCGCGCTTGGGCGGCGCGAGCAGCATCGAAAGCAATGGCTGATGGGTCTTTACCCTGTGGATTACCTATGAATTCCACTCCGCTTCTTTCAGCCCAGATTCGCAACTGTTCGTAAGCCGCCGCTCGGAAAGTATCAGCGGCACAAATCAAAACGCGCTGACCCTCACTCGCATACTTCGCGGCCAATTTGCCGATCGTGGTAGTTTTGCCGGTGCCGTTGACTCCGACGATTAGAATGACAGTCGGTTTAGAAAAATTCGCTTTTGAAGCTACGGCAGGTTGAATTAATGCGCTTAGTTCCTTCAGCAGAATTTCATTCAGGCGGGCAGCTTCTTTGCGGTCAACTTTGCGCAGGCGTTCGATTAAAATGTCAGTTAATTCTACTCCAAGGTCGGTTTGGATTAGAGTTTCTTCGATCTCTTCCAGCGTTTTTTCATCAATCCGGAAAAAACGTCCCAAAAGAGGAAGCCGACTTGCCAGGAAACGGCCGGTTTTATTTAAACCAAAATTAATCATTTTTAGAGAGGTTGGCTTTCTTCTCGCGGCTAGCGATTATTATTTGTCGGGAATATTCATAAATATATTGAACAAGGGATAACATCATGAAAATTATAGAAGCAATCATTAGCGGTTTAGCCGCTGAACCGAAAAAATTGGGATAGATGAAAGCCAGCACAGTGATTACGGTGAAAACAACCGAGACTTTTCCCAGTTTATTTGACTGCGGGGAAACCCTGCTATTATTCAACATATAAATTCCAAATACCGAAATGAGGAAATAACGAACAAGCATCAGGGTAAAGTAAAAAGTCGGGATGCGTTCCTTGACCGTTAAAAACAGCATAACGCTCATAATCACAACACAATCGGCAAATGGGTCGAGAATCTTGCCAAGCTCGGTGATTTCATTGCTGGAGCGCGCTAACCAACCGTCCAACATATCGGATAAAATCGCGATCAGGATGAAAATAAGCGCGGTTTTGCCATCGTTATTACGCAGGGCATAGACAATCGGCGCCGCTAAGAAGGCACGAATCAGAGAGATAATATTGGAGACAGTTACGGTTTTGCGGGCCGAGATGGCATCATACTTTGAGGTAAGGTTGTGTTTGACCTGGAGAGTTTGTTTAATTGGGTTTTTGCTCATTGATAGTGTTCCTTTGAGATAAATTTTCCAATAAATTCAATCCGACCTGTTGGATGATAGAGGGATTGTGATCCAGTTCCTTCCATTCACCATTAAAAATCACAGAACCTAGATTAAAAATTAATACATTGCGGCATAATTTACGAAGAAGACGGTAGTCGTGGGAGATAATCATAAATTCTTTTTGCGAATTATATTCTGCGAGGATGTTTTCAAATTTCGCCCGACCAGGCGGGCTAAGAGCAATGGTTGGTTCGTCGAAAATCGTCAATTGGGATGCGAACGTTATACCCAATGCGATCGTAGCCAGTCGTAGTTCACCGCTACTCAATTCATAGCCGTAGCGTTCGCGAATGAGATTATAGTCCAATCCTAATTTTTGGAGGTTATCGGCGAATTTAGCCGTCAATTCGACCGGGTTGTTCCAGTTTTTAAGAATTTTTTGCCAGGCATTGCCGATACTCATTCCGAGGAATATTAGTTCCGGAAATTGCGGTAGATAAAGAATACGCGGTTTGGTTTTATCGCTGGATGAAGTTGGTTCGGCGTTCTCGAGTCGAAAACATCCTTTCGTGGGAATTAATAAACCGCCCAGGATTTTACCGAAAGTGCTTTTACCGGAACCGGTCAGACCGTAAATACCCAGAGGATAATGCAGGGAACAGGTCAATTCAGGAATAGACAAACAAAAGTTCGGATTTTGGGGATATTGAAATTCGAGATTTTGGCAGATCAGATGATACATTTAATTATAAAAATGGGATTATTTATTCGAACTCGCCCGGAGTAAATATCCAGGCAGAAGCTCAATTACGTAATCGGCGAAGGCGATTTCATAGTCTTCCTGAGTAATCCAGATGACGCTGAGTCCGTCGGCAATTAACCGGCGAATATTTTCATAAAGTTCAAAACGAGTCGGTAAATCGAGAAAAGCGGTGGTTTCATCGAAAATGAGAACTTGCGGTTTGCTAACTAACCAGTCGGCGATTGTCAGTTTCTGCTTTTCACCGCCGGAGAGTTCATGCGGCGAATTGGCGCGTCGCTTCCACAGATTGACATTATCCAAAGCCCTTCGCACCGCCTGCTGAACGATAGCTGGTTGAGCCCCGCGGTTCTCTAAATTAAAGGCAACTTCTCGTTCGATATTGAAGTGGACGAATTGGTCATCCGGATTTTGGAAAATATAGCCGACTTCCAGTGAATTATTGGCACCATTATCATTTTCAAATCGGATGAAGCCTTTGTCCGGTTTGAGTAAACCGGCGATTAATTTAGCCAGAGTTGTTTTGCCGGTACCACAGTCACCGGTCAGAACTACCCAGCAATTTAAAGGAATTGTCAGATTGAAGTTTTTAAAAACAGGTTGGTTCCCGTGATAGGAGAAATCTATTCCGTCAAGCTGAAGTTTCATTCCGACTCCAGGATTTCTCTGACTGTGCGGGATGAAGCCCCCATATTTTCCAGAATTACCTGGCGGGCAGACCGGGCGGCTTTTTGGTAATCGTCCGGTTTGGTCATCAATTGCTTAATAGTTGAATAAATATTCGATTCGTCAAGGCAGACCAGCCCGCCACCGGACTGCACCAATAATTCGGCTTCTTGTGAATTATGATATGACGGACCAAAGAGCACTGGCAACCCGGCTACCGCCGGTTCCATGACATTGTGAATTGAACCCCGGAAACTACCGCCGACGAAAGCCAGATTAGCCTGATGATAAAGTTCAGCCAGGATGCCGATCTGATCAATGAGCACAACCCGTTTGGTAGAAGGCTGGCCTTTCAATTGTGAATAACGGATGGTTTCGATGTTATGTGTCTGAAATTCATCCTCAAGCATTTCCAGAGCATAGTCATTCGGTTCGTGTGGTGCCAGGATAATTTTAAAATCAGGAAAATTCTCCAGGCATTGGTAGAGTGCTGGAAGAAGATGACGGGCATCCTGTGGCCAGATACTGCCTCCGATGAAGACAAATCCTTCGTCGAAAATCCGTGTAATCATTTTATTGGCGATTAATTTTGAGCGTTCAATGACCTGATCATAGCGAGTGTCACCCAGATTCAGCACGGTAATTTTGACTGAGCCGATTAGCTTCAGCACGGATTGTTTATGTTCTTCCGAAATGGCATATATATAATCCAGCGAACGGTAGAGGTCAGCGAAAAAATTGCGAATGATCGGCTTCAGTTTGGAACTGCCCGGTCGAATCCGTGCCGAAATTAGGTAAGTTTTTATTTTATATCGGTTAGCGTGGAAAATGAGATTTGGCCATAGTTCGTAAGTCACGAAAATAATCTTTGCCGGACGCAATTTCTGCAGAAAACGGCGCGTTTGAAGGAAAGTATCAAACGGAAGGTAAGTAAAAAGATCAACTTCCGGCATTCGTTCGGCATTTTTGAATCCACTGGGCGAAGTGAAACTGGCTACCAGCAAAATGTCCGGGCGCAGGGTTTTCAAGCCGCGAATCACCGGTTTGGCTTGCTCGAATTCACCTAAGGACGCCGAATGAACTAAATAAACCGTACGTTTAGGAAATTCCTCCCGGAATTTCTGCAAGTTGAGCCAGAGAGTCTGACGTCCATCCAGTCCCTCTTTAATTTTAGAATTAAAATAGGATAAAATAATCAATCCGGAATAAGCGATGGGCATAACAATAGCATTATAGATTACCAGCCAGAATATAGTCAAGATGCGACTCCTATTATTTTTTCCAGAGCTTCAAAAACCTGACCATCGGTGATTTGATCAAAACATAATTGCCGTCGGCGGCGATAACAACGCCGGTCACCTTTTTGAGAGCAAGGACGACAAAAAAGTTGAGCTTCCAGGACAGTGCTTTTCGGTGCATAACAACCGGCACCTGTTTCCTGCGAGGTTGGGCCTAGAATCAATACTACCGGTTTTCCTAGCGCCTCCGCCGCATAGGTCAAGCCGGTATCGCTACCGATTACCGCCCGGCTGAGACTAATCAGCGCCAGAGATTCGCTTAATGTAGTTTCACCGGCTAACCGAACACTTTTGCCAGGGACCAGATAATCAAGCTGTTGTAGGTGAATATCACCTTTTCCACCCAGCCAGAGTACCGGCATTTGTAAATCGGTGTTGATTCGGCGCGCCACTTTGATATATTTTTCGAGTGGAAATAGTTTATTCGGCCAGTTGGCAATTGGTAAAATGGTGACGAACGGCTCGGAAATTTCATATTTAGCCAGAATATCCCGCGCTTTGGTAATAGCCTCCGGCTTGAGAAAAATTTCCGGCCGAGCATCAGGTGGGTAGTTGATGCCAAGAGATTGCAAGACTTTGAAGTATTCTTTCAATAGACGAAAATCAGGCGGGAATAAATTCAGCCATAAGTAGAAAAGGAGAAAACGTCTCAGATAAGGTTTATGATAGCGCAGAAGAGAAACCCTTCGCAAATAATGGGAAAGTATATGACTGCGGATGTTATTGTGCATATCAATTAGCAAGTCGTAATCTTGCGCCGCTAATTTCTGGCATAGCTCTCTCCAGCCAGCTAATCCTGTACTTGAATCGTAGGCGATGATATTTGATAGAAAAGGATTATTGGCAACTATTTCGGCGAAATCCTTCTTGGTAAGAAAGTCAATGCGGGCTGAGGGATATTTTTCCCTGAAACTGCGGAAAATCGGAGTAAGAACGACTATATCACCCATTGAACTTAAGCGGATAATCAGAATGGAATTAGGATTAGTTATAGTTGTCACTTATTTCTCGTAAGGGTATAGTTTGCCAGGTTAGTTAGAGTGGATTTATATTCCGAGTCAGGGAAAATATCGAGTGCTGAAATGGCTTGTTGGATTAACTCCTGACATTTATTTTCAGCATAAGTAATGCCGTTATTATTAACGATTAGTTCCGCAATCGCATTTATTTGCTCGGGAGAAGGATAATTTTTCAATTGCTGGCGAATCTGACGGCGGTCTTCGGGCGGTAAGGTTTTCAAAGTGTGGATTAGTGGCAGAGTAATTAGGTTTTGTTTAATATCCCGCGCTACCGGTTTGCCGGTATGGACCGATGTGCCGGTGCAATCGAAAAGATCGTCTTTAATCTGGAATGCCAATCCCAGATTGCGACCATAATCAAAGAGAGCCTTACTCTGTTCTTCATCAGCGGAAACCGTGAGAGCGCCAACTTGACAAGCGGTAGCAAAAAGTGAGGCGGTCTTAGCCCAAATCACTTGGTAATAAATTTCCTCATTCATGTTGTTGTTCAGGCTTTTTTCCAACTGCAGTAATTCGCCAGAGCTGAGCAACTCGGAAGTTTGCGAGAGTAATTCGAGTACCGTAAAATTTCTTAACCTTAGCATATTGCTTAAAGCCCGGCTAAAAAGGAAATCCCCAGCTAATACGGCAATCTTATTCGACCAGATGGCTTTGACAGAAGGTTGACCGCGGCGAAATTCTGCATCATCAATAATATCGTCATGAACCAGGGTGGCCGTATGGAGAATCTCGACGACGCTGGCGGCGATGATCGAATGTTCATTCGGTTCGCCGCAGAGCCTGGCGCTCAGCAGAACCAGAGCCGGGCGAATATATTTACCACCTCCTGACAGTAGATAGTTTCCGATCTGGTTAATTAATTCGACATCGGAATACAACGCCTGCCTGAATTCTTTCTGAAATAAACCAAGTTCGGTAGAAATTGGTGCAAATATGTCGTTTAAACTACCTTGTGGCATAAGGAACTATCCAGCTAATTCGGGCTGATCAGTCGTCTCATTCTGAATTTTCTGACGACTGGCAATGCGCGAAATCCAGATGCTAATTTCGTATAGAAACAGCAAAGGAATCATCATAAAAATCATACTGACGGGATCGGGCGGAGTAATAATCGCCGCCATAATCATTAAGATAATTACGGTATATCGCCACGATTTACGCAAAAATTGAGGAGTAATCAGCCCGATTTTGGTTAAGATGAAAGACAAAACCGGCATCTGGAAAATCAATCCGGTGGCGAGTATTAATTGAAGAACGAATTTTGTATAATATTCAATGGAAATATTCCGTTCGACGCCAGTTACTCCGATTCCAATCAGGAATTTTAAAGTTATCGGTACTAGAACACAAAAAGCGAAAATTGCGCCTAATAGAAAGAAGACAGTGACCCCGATAATCAGCCCCGGCCCCCAGCGCTTTTCATTTTTTAAAAGCCCGGGTGAAATAAACGCCCAGAATTGGTAAGCGACTGCCGGCAAAGCAATTACCAGGCCAAGTAGAAAAGCGACCTTAAATTTTAGCATTAATAGACCTTGGATTTTGAGAACCTGAATGGTCATCTGGGAGCCAACTTGTCGCGCTGGACGCATTAAAATGTCAATGGCTTGATCAGAAAATAGGAAAGCAACCACGGTACCCAGCACCAGTGCAATTAGGACTTTGATGATTCGCCAGCGCAGTTCCTCGAGATGATCCAGAAATCCCATCTCTTTTTCAGTATTTGGATTGGTATGCTTGATTGACGCCATTAACTTTGATAAACTTTCCAGTTACCCACATTATTTAGAAAAACAGTGTAAATATAATTATCCTACACGTGAAAGTCATAGATTATCGCTGATAATCGTAAAAAGGTGGTAGATTTAATTTATCTAATTAGTTAAAGAAATTATCCTTAGAAGTCAGTCTCAGTATGCTCAAAGTTAGAATTTCAAACCCTTCATCAACAATTGATCAAATATTTGCTTATAATGTCGCTTCTTACTTTCTAATCGAGAAAAGCGTGATGTGGACACGCTCTTAAAGGTAATTTTTCTTGAGTTTTAACTGAATTGTTTAACGAACTCGTCGTAGTTGGTGATAATCAGGCGACGTCCATGTTTTTGGATATAACCTTTACGTTGTAGAAGAGTCAGCATTCGGGAAACAGTTTCGCGGGAGGTGCCGGCCATATTAGCGATGTCCTGTTGATAAGGCAGGTTTTCTATTACTACTTTTCCCTGTTTGATAACGCCCAGGTCTTCGGCTAAGCGCAGAAGACACATTGCGATGCGGTTTTCAGCATCACTAAGAGAAAGCCCTTCAATCTGCCGATCACTGCGACGCAGACGCGTTGCCATTTCCTGGAGCAAAGCGATGGCAATCCGGGGATGTTTTTCCAGCAAATCCAGGAAATCGCCTCGCTTCAGAATCAAAACCGAGGTATCTTCCAAGGCGATAACATTGGCTGAACGATTTTCACCATCTAGAATTGACATTTCACCGAAAAAATCACCTTCACCGAGAATCGAAAGGATTACCTCGCGCCCATCCTCACCCACCCGCGTAATTTTGACGCTTCCTTTACAGAGAATAAAAAGCGTGTCGCCGAATTCCTCTTCCATCAGGATAATGTTACCCTTTTTATATGACCGTTTCTGCATCAGATCATAAATCTGCTGGATGATGTCGTCTTTGAGATCGGCAAATAAAGGAATATTTTTTAATATTTCGGTTTCCATATCGCTACTCTTACTTGGCGAGAAAATAGGTTCACTCTAGCAAAAATCCAAGAAAAACTTTTCAATAGTCTCTAACCAGATAATTGATCAAGTTTTTTCTTTACCCGATTTTTTCTCACCCTTAGGTTTAATATACTTCTCAATTATCTCTGGCACGATTTCCATAAGCTTGTCAACGCCGGATATTTTCTCTTTCAGGCGGTGAATTTTAACCTCACCCTTCTGAATCGTGATTACCCCCAGCGGTTCGATCATAGCGCCTCCTCCTAAGCCCGTGCCCTCGGTTTTCTTCTTTTGTTCTTCGGGATTACCGCTACCGCCTACCATAAAACCAAGTGAAATTTTCGTAATTGGAATTACCATTGTATCTTCGGTCTCGATCGGTTTCCCAATAACCGTTTCTGAAGCCACGATTTCACGTAAGCGACTTAGTAGAGTATCAACTAAACTTTCCAGCATAATTTTCCTCCATTTCTACTTTTTTCTCTTGCTTAAAAATTGCATCGTAAAAATAAGAATAGGAATTGTTTTAATCAATCTAATTGATGCACGAAATTCGACTTCTCCAGTGATTTTTTGGTTGACAAAGTCCGGGATAATTTGCACTGAACGGAAATCTTTCACCGTTTCCCGGAGCGTGAAATAAGCCCCCATCAAAAGGCCGGTAGTCGCCGGATTTCCCAAACCAACGGTGAGATTAGCTTTTAATTTCTCAACCTGAACTAATTTAAAGAATCGCATTGCTAATGTTTTTCCAAACTCAATCCAGTCAAATACGGAGAGCTTGAATCGGCTGGTGCGGGTCTTTTGGGAGACTTCAGGTTTGGGTTCGGGCGGTTTTGTCTTTGCCGGAGCCGGTGGTTTTCGTCGCCAAGCTGTGAAATTCAAGCCGCAGATGCCAATACGGGCGTTTACCTCAGGCAGTTCAATCGCAACCGTAACGTTGATCAACTTACCAGCTAATTGCATTTTCAACCGGGCGGTTTTGGAGTCTTCAGTCAGATGCCCGAAAACGCTCAGACGGGTTGGCGGAATTAGCATTACAAGAAGTAGAAAAACCAATATAAAAAGTAAGATGAGAAGTATCTTCAGGATGATCATTGTTTCGTTTGGTAGTTTTTTATTTGAAAATGCGCTTCGATATAAATAAATTTGGCTACTTTTTGATAATTTCTGTGAAAGGAGTTCAATGAAAAAGAATGCGTCTGTTTTAAAACGGACTCGTCAAGCCCAAAAAGCCGCTGAAAGGAATCAGCATTATGTCTCAATGATGAAAACCTCGATTAAGAAGGTTAAAAATGCCAAAACAAGGGCTGAGGCCGAACCCCTTTTCAAAGCCGCAATTGCACTGATTGACAAGGTTGCTCGCAAAGGTATTATCCATCGGAATAATGCCGCTCACCGCAAGTCGGCTCTGGCTGAATATTTTTCTAACCTGCCCTGAATCCCAGATTAATAATTATTAACACTTTTAATTCTCCAGGCGATAGTTAGGCGCCTCTTTACTGATTTTGACATTATGCGGATGGCTTTCCTGGATAGAGGCTTGCGTAACACGAATAAAACGACCCCGCTTCTGCAATTCATCTATTGTGGCCGTGCCGCAATAGCCCATTGCTGAACGCAAACCGCCAACTAATTGATGAATAGTATCGGCTAAAGAGCCTTTATAAGGTACAATGCCTTCAATGCCTTCCGGAACTAACTTGCTGGTTTCTTCACCCTCTTGAAAATAGCGATCGCTACTGCCGCGAGTCATCGCCGCAATTGAGCCCATACCGCGGTAAGATTTATAGACACGCCCCTCGTAAAGCACCGTTTCGCCCGGGCTTTCGTCTAAGCCGGCAAAAAGCGAACCAAGCATAACGGTACTGGCTCCAGCCGCTAAGGCTTTGGCAATGTCACCCGAATAACGAATTCCACCGTCCGCAATAATAGGGATTCCGCTTTTCATAGCAACTTCGGCGCAATCTAAAATGGCGGTCAGTTGCGGAATTCCCACACCAGCGATAACTCGAGTTGTGCAAATTGCCCCTGGACCAATGCCGACTTTGACCGCATCGGCTCCGGCATCAATCAGAGCTTCGGTGGCAAACGCAGTGGCGACATTGCCGGCGATTACGTCCACCTGCGGAAAGCGGCGTTTCAACTCGCGTACGGTTTTGATGACATTGGCTGAGTGTCCGTGGGCCGTATCAACTACCAGCACATCAACCTGCTCGTTGACTAATTTTTCGGCACGTAAGAGGTAATCGGAACCAACCCCGACCGCGGCTCCGACCCGCAGGCGTCCAAATTCGTCCTTGGCGGCGTTGGGAAAACGTTTCTTCTTTAGAATATCTTTGACTGTTATTAATCCTTTCAGTCGGCCTTCATTATCTACAATCAAAAGCTTCTCAATACGGTGTCGTTGAAGAATTTCTTCGGCATTTTCGAGGGTCGTGCCTTCCGGGGCTGTTACTAAATTTTCTTTGGTCATTCTTTCGGAAATGCGCAAATCAAGGTTGGTCTCGAAACGAATGTCACGGTTGGTCAGGATGCCTTTTAACTGGCCATTATCTACCACTGGAATTCCCGAAATCGAATACCGATCCATCAGATTAAGAGCATCCCGAATTGTGCTATCGGAGGATAAGGTGATCGGTTTGACAATCATACCACTTTCGCTACGTTTTACTTTGTCAACTTCGGTTATCTGTTGTTCAATGCTCATATTTTTGTGAAGGATACCAATGCCACCTTCGCGAGCGATGGCAATAGCCATTTTTCCTTCCGTCACGGTATCCATTGCGGCGCTAAGCACTGGAATATTTAATTGGATTTTTTTAGTCAGATGAGCGACGAGACTGACTTGTTTCGGTAACACGTTTGATTCCGCAGGTATCAAGAGAACGTCGTCGAACGTTAAACCTTCACGGGCGATTTTTTCTTTCATAAAATAACCTCATTTATTTGGCGGTGAAATTTACTCTCGGGATTTCAAGAGACGAGAGTTTTATATTCTTGTCGCTTTCTAAAAATTGAATGACTTGGACTACCATTCAGTAAACTACAAAAAAATAAGACAATTTCATAATGCTAAAAAGTTAATGTTACCAAAATATTTACCCAATATTTTGCCTAAAGCCAATAATTCCAAATTTTCCTAATTGCCAACTTGATTCTCAAATTGATTTAATGTATATTGCATTGTAAGAAAAGAGGTAAGCGATGCAATCCACGAAAAAAATGTTTTTAATCTGGATGTTTAGTACAATCGCATTTGCTCAGCAAGCTGTTGAGGTCTCGGACGTCATCATTTCCGATCTGGGCAATAACTCACTTGAAATTAGGGTCGAGGTAAAAAATACCTCGACGAAATCCATCAGCGAATTAGCTGGGAGTGTAGATATTTACGATAAATATGGCAACATTATGGAAAAGCAGGTAATTGCGATTGTGTTGAATAGCGATATTCCGCTTAGACCGCAAAATACTGCTGCGAGTAGTATAATTATTACCCAGCGCCCCAATATGTCTGGAAAGGTGAATTTTCGCATTACTAACTTGCGTTATTTTAGCGAACCGAATGTTTATATGATTTGTCCGGCTTGCGGCGAACTTATTCCCAAAGATTGATTTTCAGAATGTCCTAACAAGTGGCATAGTAACTCATCTATCATTTTTACCGGCTTTTGTACAAATTTGTTAGCGTGCTCCAGATTTATTTTATAATCCATTATAGTTTAGTCTAAAATCATTCAGGATTCTCATACCATTTTTGAGTAAGAGGCTGTAAATTTATTTATGGACTTGGATTCACTACGAGAAAAGGTCGCAGAACTCCGCCGACAAATAGAGACTGCCAATTACAACTACTATGTTCTTGATAATCCCACAATCAGCGACGCCGAGTACGATCGCCTGATGCGCGAATTGGAACAGTTAGAAACGACTTATCCGGAATTGAGAACGCCGGATTCTCCAACTCAACGCGTCGGCGCCCAACCTTTAGACGAATTCCAGACAGTTACCCATCGCATTCCTATGCTAAGCCTGGACAATGCAATGGATGAAGGCGAAATCCGCGATTTTGCAATTCGGGTGCAAAAAAGTTTGCCGGGTGAGACAGTCCAGTTTGTTTGTGAACCAAAGATTGATGGTCTGGCAGTCGAACTCGTTTATGAGAATGGCATTTTCGTTTCCGGTTCAACACGGGGTGATGGCATAACCGGCGAAGATATTACCCAAAATCTTAAAACGATCCGTAGTATTCCACTCAGATTAATGCCGAATTTACCCATCCCGACTTTGCTGGAAGTGCGCGGTGAAGTTTATATGGATAAAGCTGATTTTCAGCGCCTGAACGAACAGCAATTACGAGAAGGCAAACCACTTTTCGCTAATCCGCGCAATTCGGCGGCTGGTTCGGTCAGACAACTCGATCCGCAGATCACCGCCAAACGCCCATTGAAAATATTCTGCTACGCATTAGGAACTTTAGAGGGTTATTCTTTCCAGACTCATTATGAATTTCTGACGGCATTGCTCAAATGGGGCTTTCGGGTCAATCCGTTAATTGAAATTGCGAAGGAAGTCGAAGGACTTATCGCCTATTATCATAAAATCGAATCCATTCGCGATTCGATGCCTTATGACATTGATGGCGTCGTCTATAAAGTTGATTCTCTGGCTCAGCAAGCTAAACTCGGCATAAAATCACGCAGTCCGCGCTGGGCAATTGCCGGAAAATTCAAAGCCCAGCAGGAGGTAACTCAAATAATTGCCATCGAAGCTAGCGTTGGTCGAACCGGCGCTATTACCCCGGTAGCGCATTTACAACCGGTGCAAATTGGCGGGGTAACCGTATCCCATGCGACTTTACATAATCAAGACGAAATTGACCGCAAGGATATTCGTATCGGCGATTGGGTGGTCGTTCAGCGGGCGGGCGATGTCATTCCGCAAGTGGTTAAAGTCATCACTGAGCGACGCACTGGCAACGAACAGCGCTATTCGATCCCGGCTAATTGCCCGGTATGCGGGACGCCGGTGGTGCGCGAAGAAGATGAAGCCAAACACCGTTGCCCGAATATTAATTGCCCGGCTCAGATCAAAGCCAGCATCGAACATTTTGCCAGTAAACGGGCGATGGATATTGACGGTCTCGGCGAAAAATTGATTGAACAATTGGTAGATAACGGTTTGATAAAAAATGTAGCCGACATTTATTCACTAAGCAAAGAACAATTGTTGACATTGGAACGTATGGGCGAAAAATCCGCCCAAAATCTACTCGATGCCATCGCCGCCAGTAAAAATGTCAGTCTGGGACGCTTCATCTATGCCCTCGGCATTCGGAACGTCGGTGAACATATGGGTAAAGTGCTGGAAAAAGCGTTTGGTAGCCTAGAACGCCTCAGCCAGGCTTCCGAAGAAGAATTAATGGCAGTTGAAGACGTCGGACCAATTGTCGCCCGGAGTATTCGCAACTTTTTCAATGCGGAATCCAATCGCAAAACAATCGAGAAATTATTGAACAGTGGCATTCGGCTCAGCACCGAACAGAATTATCAACATAAAGAAAATATCGCCGGAAAAACTTTCGTTTTCACTGGCACGCTGAACAATTTTACGCGCGATGAGGCGCAAGCACTGGTCGAAAAATATGGCGGCAAGTCGGCCTCTTCCGTCAGTAAAAAAACTGACTACGTTGTCGTTGGCGAAAATCCCGGCTCGAAAGCCGAAACTGCCCGGCAACTGGGCGTCAAAATCCTCAGTGAAGCGGAGTTTCTGGCATTAATTGGCCAAAACTCGATTGGCGCATAGAATTCACTAAATCAATCATCCTTTCATTAAAAATCGCTACGCCTGCTTTGTAAGAGCCGAATAAATATTATAAATTTGGGTCGCTTTTTGCCACCCTAGCTCAGCTGGTAGAGCAGACGATTCGTAATCGTCAGGTCAACGGTTCGATTCCGTTGGGTGGCTCAAAATAATTTTCCACTACTTGATAATTTTCTTAGCGGTTAAGTTTGGATAGGATCCTATTAACACCAGCAATTACGGCAGCACCTCAAACGACCCAATATCTTTTCAAGTTATTAACTGAGTTTAGACTACTATGCGGATTAATTCCGGGAGAATAGTGTAATGGCAGGGTGGAAAGCCGACAATCTCTCCGTCAGCTTCAATCGGAATAAGTTGTCCGGGTGCATTAAAACTCAGACTTTGCACCTGACAGTAATTAGCTTGTGGCGTTTTCAATATACCTCCTGAATAGAGCAAAGGAATCATCCGAAATGTATGAACGGCATCCATTGCGGCAATCGTCGCCACGTGCAGAAAATGGTCGTTATAACTGGTTGGTACTCCGTAATTCATCCCGCCGCCGAAGTAGGGTGATTTGAAAACGGTAATGTTCTTGATTTTTTGGGAGGTGAAGGACTGATTCTCATAAGAAATGCGGCTGTCCAGATTTTCGAATTGGATAATGGTCTTAATGCCGGCGCTGACCGCCGCCAGATCAATATTGATTCGTTTTAGCAAATTCATTGTCGGGCGTTTCTGGTTGAATTTTTCAATGGAGCGACTAATTACTCCTATGCTGGAATTGGCTAGAAAATAGCGCACCACCTTTTCCGCCCGCGCGTTCAAGCACTCGACTTTGCACACATCCACCAAATAATCCTTGCCATCGGCGATCCGTTGTAGAAGGGTTTGGGGATCGGGAAACATTTTAGCCACATCGCAGCTACTTCCAGCCGTCAGATAAACCAGACGCAAGTCAGGGTTGATCGGACGGTCTTTGACAATAATGCCATTAAGTGCTTCGTTTAAAGTGCCATCGCCGCCGAAAACAATGATCCGGTCGGCTCCCTTGGCAAGCCGTTCGCGGGCTAAAGCGGTGGCATGCCCGTGATATTCCGTAATATGAAAATCTATACTGAAACCAGCCTGAGTGGCGATTTTCAGGAAATCCAGCCAGCGTCGGCGCGCTTTTCCGCCACAGGCTTGTAGGTTACAAATGATGGAAATGTTTTTTTTCTTTTTCAATGTAATGACAGATCCTCCCAGATTTGACCTTGACGCAGGGCAGTAAGTAATGATTGAGTTTCATCGCCTTTTTTATCCGAGGCGATGTAGCAGTTCAAATGAACTTTCAGATGCGGCAATCCGGATAGTAAAGCCGCCAGAGGCGAATTTTGCTGAAAGCCGATCCGAAACAGACGATACTGGTGCCTTTTTTCGTTAATTAAAAACCGGACTAAATCGCGGGCGGCTGAGGGATGTTCTTTTTCATAAACTATATGCCGGATATGCAGTTCATTGAGCGGCTCACTTTCCGGCGGAAGTATTTTAAAAGGTTTCAATAAACCCGCCAGCGTTTTAAGCCCGCCGCCGTAATGTTCGATAATTGTCCTCTTGAAACTGGATTGATCCCACCAGGTCAATGCCGCGACCGGGTGTCCATCTTTTTCGGCGATCAGCACATTTTCCGAACTAAAATTTGGTTGATTAAATAAGGCGGATAGGCGCGCCGGTGTCCAATCGAACGTCAAAGCATAATTTTGAAAATAATCGGCGAACAATCGAGCCAATTGATCAAGGTCGCCTTCGCGGAACGATCGAATTTGGTAGCCACCGGTGAGTCGCGGTCGAAAAATGGGAAAAATGTAATTGATTTCAAACCGATTAATTTGGTGAAAAGGCGGCATACCGACTCGACCAGCCAGAATGGGCGCCATCGCAACATTGTCAGTCATCGTAATAACTATCGCCATTTCGACGGGAATCGCCCGCAAGTAATTGGCAACGGCGTTCATCAAGCGAAAACTGGTCAAGCCTTTACGAACTGCGGCGGCAACTTTTATCCCGCCGATGTAACCAATACGAGTCAGCTGTCCTGCGAGTAAAACCTCGCGCAGGCAACAACCGATAGCACCGACGATAACCCCATCCTGTTCAGCTACAAATACTCGGGCGTCGTCGCCCTGTAAATTTGCTAGTAGAAAATAGTCCGGTGCGCGGTCAACATTGATGACTAGGTGGCTTTCCATCGGCGCTTCGCGCGAAAGGGCGAGCAAACTTTGATTGTCTTTAGCGGTTGCCAGGCGTACTATCATTCGGGTTAGAATTAACAAAAGATTTTAGTGAAAGTCAAATTCAGTTTTTCTATTCGCCAATTGATTTTGGAATCAAGCTGGAAATGTTTAAAATTTCACCTCAAAAAAAGGAGAAACTGGTAAATGATGGCACCAACAAATACCCCACTCGGATCAATTCTTTTTATAGTTCTGCTGGTAATCGCACTCGGCTGGTTCGTCTGGCTGATGTATCGGAGAATTGCCGTAATTGCGGCCGGTCAACCTCAGAATCGCTTTGATCATATTGGACGACGAATTGGCGCTTTTTTCGCGCAAGGAATTGCGCAAACGAAAATTCGAGATCGGCGTTTTTGGTCTGCCGGCTATATGCACGCTTTCATTTTCTGGGGCTTTCTGGTGGTGTCAATCAACACGATTCAGATGATTGGGCAGGGATTTAATCCCAATTTCGTCCTGCCGGGTTTTCATACCGGACAAGCTCTCGGACAGATTTATCTCTGGCTCAAAGATATTTTTGAAGTTTTAGTTCTGCTCAGCGTGCTTTATGCTCTTATCCGGCGGCTAATCATTCGCCCTAAACGCCTTACATTGTCCGCTTCGGCTAATCTGATTTTGATAATGATTGCGATTTTGATGGTTACAGACCTTTTAATGACCGGATTGACTGTGGCGTTTGAAGCGGGCGCCGATCGGACGGTCGTTGGGGTAACCTTTGCCCGCATTTTCCATAATACAAGTCCGGAGTTCGCCGCAAAATTTTTTCATCTTAATTGGTGGCTGCATCTGATAACTCTGTTGTCCTTTTTCCCATTTTTGCCACTTTCCAAACATTTTCATATCATAACCTCCTTGCCGGCAGTTTTTTTCAAACGGCTCGACAGTGGATACGTGCGCTTTTTGGATGTAGAAAACGGCGAGCGCTTCGGAGCATCCCGCATTGAACATCTCGGCTGGAAGGATTTACTCGATATTTTTACCTGTACGGAATGTGGCCGATGCCAGACGGTTTGTCCGGCGTTCGAATCCGGCAAACCACTGAGTCCGAAAGAATTTAATATGGCTTTGCGGCATCATCTTATCAAGTACACGACTGACATTATCAAAGACAAAAGACAAAAGACTCAATCACCGCGCGATGAAAAATTGGTGGGCGATACCATTAGCGAGGAAACGCTTTGGGCTTGTACGACTTGCCGAGCGTGTGAGGAAGTCTGTCCGCTGAGCATCGAATTTATTGATCGAATCGTCGAAATGCGCCGCCATTTAGTACTGGAAGAAAGTCGTTTCCCTGCTGAAGCGGAATTGTCGTTCCGCAATTTGGAAAGTTACGGTAATCCCTGGGGCCTCTCCGATCGTGAAAAGTGGGCGGAAGGCCTGGCTATTCCGCGAGCAGAAGAAAAAGCCAGCTTTGAATATCTTTTTTGGGTGGGATGCGCCGGAGCTTTCGATGAACACGCCCAAAAAACTTCACGCGCGATGATAAAATTGCTGAACGTCGCCGGTGTCAATTATGCTATTCTGGGCAATGCCGAAACCTGTACCGGTGACGCCGCCCGCCGACTGGGTAACGAATACCTTTTCCAAACCTTAGCCAATCAAAACATCGCGACTTTCAAGAATTTCGGCGTCACAAAGATTATCACACAATGCGCCCACTGTTACAATACTTTGAAAAATGAATATCCTCAGTTAGGTGGCAATTACGAGGTTATCAGTCACATCGAAATTATCGCCAATCTGTTGGCGGAGGGACGTTTGAAAATCCATCAGCCGTTAAAGGGCAAATTGACTTATCACGATGCCTGTTATCTCGGACGGCATAATGGAATTTATGATGCGCCGCGCCAGATTATCGGGGCATTGCAGGCTGATTTTCAAGAAACGACGCGGCACAGGGAAAATGCCCTATGTTGCGGTGCCGGTGGTGGACGAATGTGGCTGGAAGAGGCGCCGGCTCAGCGTATCAATGCTTTACGGGTAAAGGAACTCACCGCCTTGAATCCGGAAATAATTGCTACTACCTGTCCATTCTGCACAACTATGCTTTCCGATGGATTAAAGGAACAAAATTCAAGCGTAAAATGCCTCGACCTGGCCGTGCTGGTCGCTAATCAACTGATTGAATAACCAATATTTCTCGATTTGAAATCAATGATTTTAAATATTGAAAAGGTAAGTCGGAAATGATCCCTTTTCCGCCGAATGAACGCTATTATCGTTATAGTCGCTACCTGCGCGAGCACTTTCAGACGCGAGTCTATCGAATTGCGCTCGATGCCGGATTTACCTGTCCAACCCGTGACGGCACTAAAGGCACTACCGGCTGTCTGTATTGCAATAACGAAAGTTTCGCACCTAAGCGTGCTGAAGAATTGCCGTCGCTTAGCGATCAAATTCAAAAGGGCATAGCGTCGGTTCGGCGTTTTCACCATGCCGATAAATTTCTGGCTTACTTTCAACCGTTTACCAATACTTATGCGCCGGTCGAAAAGCTGGAAAGACTTTACTACGAAGCATTGGCTTTTCCTGAAATTGTCGGAATCTGCATTGGCACCCGCCCTGACTGCGTTTCGGAGGAAATTTTGCAATTACTCGAACGACTGAATCACGAAACTTACGTATCAGTCGAATTCGGGATTGAATCGGTCTATGACAAAACGCTGGATTGGGCGCATCGCGGTCACGATTTTGCTCAAACCCAAAGGGCAATTCAGGCGGCTAAAGCCCACAGTCTGCACGTCGCCGGACATTTGATTCTCGGCTTTCCGACTGAGACACCCGACGAGATTTTAGCCATTCCCAGCGTTTTGAATGATCTTGGCATTGATGCCCTCAAGATTCATCACCTGCACGTTGTCAAAAACACGCCGCTGGCTGAATTCTACGCCAAAAATCCCTTTCCGCTATTTACTGAAAATGAATGGATTATGCTCGTTGCCGATTTCCTAGAACGTTTGAGCCCGGAAATTGTCATTCAACGCTTGTGCGGCGATGCCAAACCCGGCACACTGGTAGCTCCACGGTGGAATCTAACCAAAAATGAGATATTAGCCGGAATCCGGGATGAACTGGCGCACCGCGGTACTTATCAAGGATTTTCAACTGAGCGGGATGCGTCGAAGTATATCAATAAACCATAGACCAGAGGAAACATATCCGAAACATATAATTGCTTGTGGCGTTCAGTCGAGCAATTTCCTTGAATCCGATGAGAAGAATCATGATCTTTAAATTATCCTGGATGCTTCCACTTTACTATAAAATCCCTTCAATATTTTCTAAAAAACAATAAATTCCACCGTTTAGCAGTTTATAGGATAATGATATGCAAAAAAGATTATTGATAATTACATGTGCTGGATTGTTATTAGCCAGTTGTGCAGTCAGAGTCGGTACTGGAAATCTGGACATCGCCCCGGTCACGAAACCAGTGACAATTCAGCCGTTGGGCTCGGATTATGATAATTACTGGGCCGCTATGCAGCATTTTGATTTCGATTATATAAATAGGCAGGAAGTCAGAGCCGAGTACCGTGAATTTACCCGCGGATTAAAATTATTGATGGCTGACGACTACCTAGCCGCCGAGCCGTTGTTTATGACACTATTCGAAACGACCAGCGATACACTATTGCAACGCAATGCCGCCAAAATATTATGGGTGCTTTATAGCCGACAGGACAAATGGCGGGAACAAATCGCGCTGAATGCCCGAGCGCCGCGTGACTTTGATGAGCATAATTCGGTCAATATGGCGATTGCCTTTGCTGAAGCTCAGCCTGAAAAATATAACTTTCCGGAGCAACCGATAACATTACCGGCGAAATTGAGCATCTCCGGAGTTCCAATGGTGGAAGTAATGGTCAATGGCGTTCGTAAACAATTCTGGATTGATAGCGGAGCCGAGATAACCGTTTTGTCATCGGACATTGCTAAGGAATGTGGTGTGGATGTAATTAATCCAGTCGCGGCTAGGGCTGGTACAGCTACCGACATTATGGTCAATGCGTGGCCTGGTGTTATTGAAGATTTTCGAATTGGTGATTTGCAAATTGAGAATCATCCGATAGCTATTTCGGATAAAAAAGACCTCGATATTAAACTTTTCAAGATAATCCGGATTGTCAAAATTGACGGCGTTATCGGTTGGAATATCATCCGTAATCTGGATATGACCATTGATTATAAAAACTTGACTGTGACCATTGCTAAACCTCAACCCAAACCAGTCGAGCAACGCAATTTTCATTTTGTGAATCAGCCGATTGTCAGTCTGACTGATACACTTGGCAAGCCGCTGTATTTTTTCCTCGATACTGGAGCAAGTGCCACATCGCTGTACAAGCCGATACTGATGAAAATTGATACAACTAAGATTAAATCCGGTAACACCTTGGTCGGCGGTCTGGGTGGAATCCAGCGCTATAAAACGAAGGAATTTCCGGAACTACCGGTTATTCTCGGTCAGAACCGTCTTAGTTTTAAAAAGATCAATGCCCGTAGCGACGGTAAGTCTGGTTTTTTCTATCTCGATGGTATGCTGGGAAGCGATATAGCCAAAAATGGGGCATTGATTCTCGATTTTCAAAATGGTCGTTGCGAACTGCAAATAGCGAAATAATTCTGCCAACTTTAAAGTATTAAGAATCGGCTTTCAACAGCGTTTGTAAAGTTAGCCATCACTTCTAAATTATGCCCCGTTCGTTAACAATTTAGCAAGAGATAGTATGAGTAAATTTCAATCGAAAATTTTTGATAATAAAATCGTTATAGGTGTTCGAGATTGGGTGGCGGAGGACGTTGATGAACTCCTGCAGAGTGAAATTTTCAAGGAATTATTGAACCGTTTTCTCGACCGCCTGGAGAAGAAGCAGTCGCCCTTATTGAATATTTTCGGACATTACCCGATAGATGATAATGACCGTAGAATTCTTTATGAAACATTGTGTTATCTTACTAAACTGGAGAGTAATTTAGTCCCGAATATAGTTTCAGACAGCCAACGTTTATTCGCTGACCCGCACCTGCTCAATGAATTCGTCGAACAGTTGTACAATTACTGGCGCAGTTTCGACCGTTTCATCATTTGCGATTCAACCGGGGATAATTTCGATAAACGGCCCTATCGCACTTTTAATTTGACTGTCGAACGGTTGACCCATTTAGTCCGCCAGGCTTATCGCGATATTCAGGAAAATATTACCGCCCAACATCCGCGCGTTTACCGACAGGTGCATGCCGGAGCGGAAGTAGCCACAATTGCAGTCGAATCTCATAGTTCGCGTTTTAAAGCCGAATATAGCCAATTGGGCGCTATTTCGATTATCCGCCAAATCTTGATTTATCCGCCTCTGATTCTGGAGCCACCAATGAACAAACGCAAAGGGGAATTTATTGAAGTTACCGAAAATCCAATCAAATCAGTGCAATTGAATCCCCAGGAATGGCTCTGTTATCCAGCCAAAGTCGGCTCATTGATTGTTTATGTCTATTTTCACGAATCGTTCTACGAATTGGGATTTGCTCTTTGTAATCTGTTTGAGCTGGCGAATGATCGGGATCTGCGCCGGAAGCCGGACGGGATTTTTTTGTATGGGGTGCCGGAAGAAAACCTGCGCCATTTAGCTGACTTTCCAACAGTTTTTTACGAAGATAAAGCCAATGATTTGTTCGTCGGTGCTGTGCCGCACGGGAATGAATTTGGCTATTTTGGTTATCTCAAAAAAATGATACTGACTCTGCATAACTTGAGGGTAATGCAAAAGGGACATCTGCCATTTCACGGCGCTTTCGTGCAAATCCTGCTGAAAAATGGGTGTCAGGCTAATGTACTGATGGTCGGCGATACCGGTGCCGGTAAGTCCGAAACCCTGGAAGCCTTACGCTGTCTCGGCGATGAATATATCAAGGACTTGACCATCATTGCCGATGATATGGGATCGCTGGTCATTCAAGATCAAGTAGTCAAAGCGTACGGCACGGAAATTGGAGCTTTTCTGCGATTGGATGATTTGAAACCCGGTTATGCTTTTGGGCAGTTAGACCGGGCTATCATTATGAATGCCAGCAAAACCAACGCTCGTATAGTCCTGCCTATTACTTCTTTTGAAAATATCATCAAAGGCGTACCGGTTGATTATATTTTCTATGCTAATAACTATGAAAATGTGGATGCCGACCATCCTGTGATTGAAAAATTTTCCACCCCTGATGAGGCTTTCCACGTTTTCCGTGAAGGCACAGTTATGAGTAAAGGGACCACCACCACCACTGGATTAGTGCATAGCTATTTCGCCAATATTTTTGGGCCCGCTCAGCGTAAGACCGTTCATGATAAAATTGCCCATCGTTACTTTACTCATTTTTTTGAACATAAAATTTGCGTTGGGCAGTTGCGAACGCGTCTTGGGGTTCCGGGATTTGAGATTGAGGGCCCGAAAATTGCCGCTGAGGAATTGCTTAAAATTTTGTTAAATACATCGCACGAATAATTTTCATTATTTAAGTCAGCTGCCAGTTAAAATGAGAAATGAATCGAAAATTTTGGCAAAATTAAAAAATTTCTTGACTACCAAAGAGAATTTGCTTAAACTTGCCGAGTATTTTTAGAGAATTATAGATAATATGCGAATGCAAATGAATATAAACTGGTGGTGGCAAATGATGGATGAACGTCATTTCCTCAGGCTTAAATATGAGTAAATAAGGAATAAAATATATAGGATTTTAGAAACCCGCCTGAGAAATGACAGGCGGGTTTTTCATTTTATAAGGTAATTGCAAACTGAGAGAAATATGAATTACGAAGATTTTGAAAAACTAGCTAGACCGGGGTTGATTATTCCCGTTTATAGAAAATTCAATGCCGATTTTATCACGCCGGTAATTGCTTACCTGAAATTACGCGAAGCCGGGAAACATTCGTTTTTACTGGAAAGCGTCATCAAAGGCGAGCAGTTGGGACGGTATTCATTCCTGAGTCAGGAACCATTTTTGATTTTGAAATGTCGGGACAATAAAACTATTTCGATAGCCGACCACAGAAATAAAATTCATAAGGAAGACTTCTTCACTATTCTTCAACAGCAGTTAAAAAATTATGAACTTCTGAAGATGGAAAACTTGCCGCGTTTTACTTGTGGAGCGGTCGGATATATCGGTTATGAAATGGTCGGTTACATCGAAAAATTGCCAAAACCCAAGCGCGATGTGATCGGAAGCGACGATGCCCTGCTGGGATTTTATAATCAGCTGGTGGCTTTCGATCATTTAAAAAATGAGGTTATTCTGATTGCCAATGTTTTTATTGATAATGACAGTGATATTCGGCAGTTGTATCTCGAAGCTCAGAACCGTCTGGATTGTCTGCAGGCAAAATTGAATCGGAGCTATGACGGCGATCTGAAATTTGCGGCTGACCTGGCGAGCGAAGAAGCCAACTTTACTAAAGAGGATTACCTTTCTGCGGTTAAGCAGGTCAAGGAACATATCCTGGCAGGTGACATTTTTCAGGCGGTAATTTCTCAGCGTTTTTCGCTGGCTTATTCCGGTGATGTTTTTCAGGTTTATCGGGCATTGCGTAACATCAATCCATCGCCTTATATGTTTTTCCTGGATTTTTTGGATTATCAAATAATCGGCTCCTCGCCGGAACCTTTGATCCGGGCTCAGGATAGTGAGCTGGAAATTATTCCTATCGCTGGAACTCGTCAGCGTGGAGCAACATCAGCGGAAGACGATCGTCTGGAAGCTGAATTACTGAATGATCCCAAAGAGCTGGCTGAGCACGTTATGCTGGTGGATTTAGCCCGTAACGACCTCGGCCGGGTTGCGACTTTTGGCAGTGTCAAAGTCAATGATTTTAAAACCATTCAAAAATATTCGCACGTTATGCACATCATTTCTCAGGTACGCAGTCATTTGCGAGAAGGTCTGAATATTGTAGATGCTTTTAAGTCAGCTTTTCCGGCGGGAACGGTTTCCGGCGCGCCTAAAATTCGAGCAATGGAAATTATTAACGAACTTGAGCCAGAAAAGCGCGGAATTTACTCCGGAGCTATCGGTTATTTCAATTATGGCGGCAATCTGGATTTATGTATCGGCATTCGCACCATCGTCGCCAGTCGGGAACGATTATACTACCAGAGTGGAGCGGGAATCGTCGCCGATAGTCAGCCCGAAAATGAATATCAAGAAACTCTCAATAAATGCCAGGCTCTCCGTCAGGCAATTGAACAGGCTAGTGGAGGAATCAATGATTTTATTCATAGATAATTATGATTCTTTCATTTATAACCTCGTAGATTACATCGGTCAACTGCGCTCCGATGTGCTGGTAGCGCGAAATGACCAAATAACTGTCAACGAGATCGAAAATTTAAAACCGGATGGGATTGTTATTTCACCGGGGCCTGGCCGGCCGGAACAAGCCGGTTTTTCTTGCCAGATAATTCAAACTTATTGCCATAAAATCCCTATTCTGGGGGTATGTCTCGGATTGCAGGCGATTGGTCAAGTATTCGGGGCTAAGATTGTCCGGGCGCCTGTTCCGGTGCATGGCAAGGCTTCAAGTATCGAACATAATGGTCAGGGAATTTTTCGCGGAATGGCTTCGCCCATAACGGCCGGCCGCTATCACTCATTGGTAATCGAGCGTGAGTCTTTGCCAGAATGTTTTACGATCACCGCCGAAAGCGATGATCATCTCATAATGGCAATTGCTCACCAAAAATTTCCCCTTTTCGGAGTCCAATTTCATCCCGAATCGGTTTTGACCCCGGATGGAATGCAAATACTGCGCAACTGGGTAAAAATTGCTGACGAATTTAAAAATAAGATAGAAGAGGCGTAATATGATTAAAGAATATCTCGAGAAAATAAGTCAAAATAAAGACCTAACTCGTCAGGAAGCCGCTGAGGCTTTGCAAATGTTGATTGATGATCAATTGACTGCAACCGAAATCGGTGCTTTGCTATTTGGATTACGCACGAAAGGTGAATCGGTCGAGGAAATCCTGGGTTTCGTTGATACGATGCAAGCCAATATGGTGGCAGTTGCCATTGATGACCCGGATGCCATTGATGTTTGTGGTACGGGAGGCGATCAGAGCCACTCGTTTAATGTTTCGACGACTGCGGCTTTTGTGGTGGCGGCTGGAGGCGTGACCGTTGCCAAGCATGGTAATCGCTCGGTTTCCAGCAAAGCCGGTTCCGCGGATGTTCTGGAAAAGTTGGGCGCCCGGATTGATCTTTCCCCGGAAAACACTCGCAAGTGTCTGAATGAAATTGGGATCGGTTTTTTCTTTGCGCCGATGTACCATCCGGCAATGAAAGCCGTAGCTCCACACCGTAAGAATTTGGGTATTCGTACTATTTTCAATATGCTTGGGCCATTGATCAATCCAGCCAATTTGAAACGGCAATTAATCGGGGTTTACAACTTGGAAACTGCCACCAAAATGGCGGCCGTTTTGAGACAACGTTCTTATAAAAAAGCTTGCGTTGTACATAGTGAGGAAGGCTTTGACGAAGTATCGCCATTCGCTGGTAATCGGGTATTTGAAGTTGATATTGCTCGGCCGGATATTTCTGAATATGTTTACCAGGTAGAAAAATGCCCTAAAAAACTGAACAGTTATCAGCTGGTCCGCGGCGGAGATGCTGAGAAAAATGCGCGAATAACTTTAGAAATATTAAATGGAAGGCAGGGCTATCCGCGTGAAATGACGGCTTTGAACGCAGCTTTTGGGCTGTATGTCGCCGATAAAGTCGGCAATATTCCGGATGGAGTTGCCCTTGCCGAGGAGCTCATTGATAGCGGCAAAGCCTTGAAGAAACTGAATCAGTTTATTGAAATGAGTAGCAAACTCGCTAATTAAACGAATAGATATATGAATTGGCTCGATACCATCGTCGCTCATAAAAAGCGGGAATTAATAGACGCTAAGAAATGTATTCCGCTGGAATTCTATCAATCTCAAATCGGAGACAATTGCTCAAAATATAGCCTTCTGAAAACAATGAAACAGCAAGGGGGTTTTCATTTTATCGGCGAAGTTAAAAGGGCTTCGCCGTCCCGAGGAATTATCAAACCGGATTTTGATCCGCTCCAGCAGGCAAAATGTTATGTGAAAGGTGGGGCAAGTGCTATTTCCGTTTTGACGGATTCGAAATTTTTTATGGGTAAACTGGATGATTTGCGGGTTGTTAGGGAACAGGTTGACTTGCCGCTTCTGCGTAAAGATTTTATCATCGAGCCCTATCAGATTTATGAATCCCGTTATTATCTAGCCGATATTGTCTTGCTGATTGCCCGGATTCTGTCGGCAAAGCAAATCGCCCAGTTTTGCGAGTTAGCGGCCGAATTGGCGCTGGAAGTTTTATTGGAATTGGCGACGGAGAACGATGTGGTTAAAATTCCGTCGAATCATTCCAATTTGATTCTGGCTATCAATAATCGGGATCTGGCAAATTTTGAAATGGATTTGAATAATTCCTTCCGTCTGAAGTCCTTGCTACCTGACGATGTACCGGTCATCAGTGCCAGCGGGATTAGCAATGCTGACGAGTGTGTTCGACTTTTTCAAAGCGGATTTGCCGGAGCATTAATTGGAGAATCCTTGATGCGCGATCCCGCACCAGATAGATTATTGAAGAAATTCAGGAGTGCAGTTGCCAATGCCGGTTAAATTAAAAATCTGCGGAGTTACCTCGCTGGAGGATGCTTTAATTGCCGCTCAACTCGGAGCCGATTGGCTGGGATTTAATTTTTGTCCCGCAAGTCCGCGTTATATAGCGCCTGAACTGGCCGCCGGAATTATTAAAGCGCTTCCGCAGACGGTTGAGAGCGTCGGCGTAATGGTAAAACCTTTTCTAGAAGAAGCTCGCAAAATTATCGCAATTACCGGGGTGCGACGCTTGCAAATTTACGAGCCGCAGGATTTCAATGACTTTTCCCAATTAGGAGTACCGGTGATAGTTTGTTACCGTTGTAAAAATGGCAAAATAGCCGAATTAAATTATGCATCGGCTGATATGGTATTGCTGGATAATTATGCCAAAAGTATTTTTGGCGGAACCGGCAAAGCTTTCGATTGGCAGTGTATTCCAGCCCAACTTGACCGAAAAAGATTGGTGCTGGCGGGCGGGATAAATACCACCAACATCTCAGAGGCTTTAGAAATGATCGGCCCGGCAGTAATTGACGTTGCCAGCGGAAGCGAAACAGAACCCGGTCGCAAAGACCCGGAAAAAATCAAAACATTAGTTACTCAAATTAGAATATTTAATCAGAGAAAGGAAAATTAATTCAATGGAGAAAGGATATTTTGGCGAATACGGCGGTCAGTTTGTTCCGGAAATTCTACGTCCGGCATTGGTCGAATTGGAAGAAGTATATTTGGCACTTAAAGATGACTCGGATTTTCAAAAACGGTTGAGCGCTGAGTTGCACGATTATGCCGGTCGTCCAACGCCTTTGTATTTTGCCGAAAACCTGACCCGTCATTACCGCCAGGCTAAAATTTATCTGAAACGCGAGGATTTGAATCATACCGGCGCTCATAAAATCAATAATGCCATCGGGCAGATTCTTCTGGCGCAAGCAATGCATAAGAAGCGCATCATCGCCGAGACCGGCGCCGGTCAGCATGGCGTTGCCGTGGCGACCGTCGCGGCACGGGCTGGTCTGGAATGTTGCATTTATATGGGAGCGGAAGATATTCAGCGTCAATATCCTAATGTGCGGCGCATGCAACTACTGGGTGCCGAAGTCCAGTCGGTTCAGACCGGAACAGCCACTTTGAAAGATGCCACTAATGAAGCTTTACGGGATTGGCTATCCAACGTAAAAACTACTCATTATATCATTGGTTCGGTAGTTGGCCCGCATCCGTTCCCCACGATTGTGCGTGATTTCCAGAAAGTAATCGGCGAGGAAACGCGCGAACAAATTCTCGAGAAAACCGGTCGCTTGCCGGACTATATTCTGGCTTGTGTCGGCGGCGGGAGCAACGCTATGGGTATTTTTTATCCATTTATTTCTGATACTGCTGTCAATTTAATCGGGGTAGAAGCCGCCGGAGAGGGACTTGCGAGTGGCAAACATTCGGCGACGCTAAGTTGCGGCTCACCCGGAATTTTTCACGGAATGAAATCCTTTGTAATTCAAAATAGTGACGGCCAGATTCAATTACCCTATTCGCTCTCGGCTGGATTGGATTATCCTGGCGTTGGCCCGGAGCATTGTTATCTCAGGGACATCGGACGAGTTAAATATTATGCGGTAACTGATACCGAAGCTCTGGCCGCGGTAGAGCTTTTGTGCCGACTGGAAGGCATCATACCGGCGCTTGAGTCAGCGCATGCTTTCGCTTATCTTGAATATCTTTTGCCACAGACTCATAGCACGGAATCCGTAGTTGTGAACCTGAGCGGTCGAGGTGATAAAGATATAGAAACATATCTCAAGTATTTGGAAAGGCGGTAAGAAAATCCAATGAGTACCAGATTGAATCAAATTCTGCAAAGTAAAAAACAAAAACAGGAAAAATGTCTCTCAATTTTTCTCACCGCCGGCTTTCCGGAGAAAAATAGCACTCCCGAGATAATTTTAACTCTGGCCGAAAGCGGGGTGGACTTTATCGAATTGGGAATACCGTTTTCCGATCCGATTGCCGACGGTCCGGTTATTCAGAAGGCTTCCGATAAAGCCCTGGCAAACGGCATTGGCTTGAAGCAAGTTCTCGATATTGTCGCCGAGGTTAGGAAATTCTCGGAAATTCCAATCATTTTAATGGGTTATCTCAACCCCATCTATCAAATGGGACTGGCGAAATTTATTCAATGCGCCAAAAAGGTAGGAGTTGATGGACTAATTCTACCGGATTGGCCTATGGAAGAAAGTCAGCGGTACCGGGATGAATTGAGCAAAGCCGAACTGGATTTGATTCATTTGATAGCTCCGAATACTCCTACGGAGCGCATTCAGCAAATAGACGCAATCAGCACCGCTTTTATTTACTGTGTGGCTTACACCGGCGTTACCGGTCAGGATAACCGACCAACTCCCGAGACAATCGCATTTTTCAATCATTTAAAGCAGACCCTCCGGCATCCCTGGTTGATTGGTTTTGGAGTTAAAAATCACGCGGATTTCCAAGCTTACACTCGCTATGCCGACGGAGTGATTATCGGTTCAGCCTTCATTAATTTGCTAGAAAATACACCCGAAAATAATCGCCGCGCCGCCTGTCGTTCATTTGTCCGAAATATTTTAAACCCACAGTCTGAGAGTACTAAATGACTTTTACCATAAATTTCATCGTATATTTATACGTATATTATACAGAAATGTAAGAAAATATTCATAAATATTTGAAGTAGTCCGCCAATAATCTGGGTAAAATTTATTATATTATTATGTTTTGATTGGCTGAAAGGATTATATGAAAATTGTAAAAAGCTACGCCGAGATTAACCAAAAGATTAAAAACCATCAGGCCGTTGTGATGACAGCCGAGGAAATAAAGAGCTTGATCCGAGAGCAGGGAATTAAAAGCGCCTTAGAGAAAGTGGATGTCGTCACGACTGGTACTTTTGGAGCGATGTGTTCCTCGGGAGCTTTTTTGAATTTTGGGCATACCGACCCGCCTTTGAAAATGGAAAAGGTGAAAATTAACGACGTTCCGGCGTATGGTGGTTTGGCAGCGGTAGATGCATATATTGGTGCTACTGAGCGTTCTCAAAAATCGGACGGTCATTACGGTGGCGGCCATGTCATAGAGGATATGGTAGCTGGTAAAAATCTTATTCTAAAAGCCCGGGGTAAACCCACCGATTGCTACCCACGTAAATCCATCGAAACTGAATTTATGCTCAAAGACCTTAATCAAGCCGTCCTGCTCAATCCGCGTAATGCTTATCAACGTTACAATGCCGCGGCTAATTCGACTAACCACATAATTTACACCTATATGGGACGGTTACTGCCCCGGCTCGGTAATGTTACTTACTCTGGCGCAGGTGAACTATCGCCGCTCAATAATGATCCAACTTTTTTGACGATTGGTCTGGGAACACGCATTTTCCTGGGCGGCGGTGTGGGATATGTAATTGATTCAGGCAGTCAGCACAACCCCGAAACCGGCTTTGCCAATCTAATGGTCAAGGGTGATTTGAAACTTATGCGTCCTGAATATCTCCGCGGGGCTTATGTTTATGGCTATGGCTGTACGCTATTCGTTGGGATTGGAGTACCGATTCCGCTGTTGAATGAAGAAGTCGCTCGTTCGGTGGCAATAACTGATGACGAACTCCGGGTAAATATAGTGGATTACGGAATTCCCCGCCTGAAACGTCCAATTCTGAAAGCCGGAGTTACTTATCGTGAATTAAAATCCGGTCAAGTAGAGATTGAAGGCAAGCCGGTTCCTACCGGTTCACTCTCCAGTCTATTTATGGCTCGCAAAATTGCCAAGGAATTAAAAGATTGGATTTTAAGCGGCAACTTTCTCCTGACCGAAGCGGTCGAGCCGATTCCCAAAATTGGAAAGGCCAAACAATTAGCCGTCCGGACACCGAAAAAATCACAGCCACCAACGGTACCCAACCAGAAGCATTCCAAAGAAATTCAAATTGACCATTCTCGTTGCATCCTTTGTGAACTCTGTATTGCCCAGTGCCCGGAGAAGGCTATTTTTATTAATGAAAATAATCAAATAAACATAGACTACGCCAAATGCAACCTATGTCGCATCTGTACCAAAGTATGTTCAGTCGGTTGTCTGGGATAAAATCAAGCGAGCGATGAATCAAACGGTAACTTTCCGACATAAATTCACCATTGCTCGCCTTGCCGGCGAGCCTGAATTTTTCAAAATCGCCCAAGATGAAATTGTCCGTCGCTATACGGAAATTGAGAACTATATCTCCAACGATCCTATTTTTAAAGCGACCTTGAAGCCTCACAGAGTTCCGAGCAACGCCAGCCAAATTATCCAAGAAATGGCGGACGCTGGGGCTATTTGCGGAGTCGGCCCGATGGCGGCGGTAGCCGGGGCGATAGCTAAATATGCCGTTCTAGCGATGCAACAAGCCGGCGCTACCTTTGCTATTGTTGATAACGGCGGTGATATTGCTATCCTGAATGACCGACCGGTAGTAGTTGGGATTTACACTGGATCGGCTGTAATTCACGATCTCGGCTTACGGATTCCGGCCCATTCGACGCTGACCAGTGTCTGTACTTCCTCCGGAGTAATCGGACATTCTTTGAGTTTCGGAAAGTCGCACGCTAGTGTCATTCTCGCTGACGATCCGGTGCTGGCGGACGCCGCCGCGACTGCTCTGGGAAATCGTATTCGAGAAAAAGATAAATTTGCAATTGAAAAAGCGATGAATGAGGTATTAAATTTCGGTATAGCCGGATGTATCGTAATTATAGAAGATTATGTTGGATTTGCGGGAGAAATCCCAGAAATTTGCCGCGTTGAAATGAATGAAAATCAGATTGCTAAATAGAGGAATCTAAATCTATATGAAAGTTTTGAAATTTGGGGGCGCCAGCCTAAAAGATAAAAATGCCTATACGGAAACCATCCGCATCCTGGCGGCGGATAAGGAACCGAAAGTGTTGGTTTTATCCGCAATTTATGGCATGACCGATTGGTTAGAAACTACAATTCGCGAAGCTCGCACCAACGAGCAATCCATCGAAGATACCACAACTAAAATCCGAGCCTGGCATGCTAAAATTTTGACTGACCTGGTTTCTGATCCAACTATGATAGCGGACTGTATGAATGAACTGGAAGAGCGGGTTCAAAAACTCGAACGCCTGCTTTACGGTCTGGCTTACACTGAAGAAATGACTCCCCAGCTATATGCCCTGATTATGAGTTTTGGTGAACGCTTATCGGTAATTTTATCTGCAACGATTTTCAAAGCTCACGGTATTCCGGCTCAGTATTTAGAGTCTGATCGAATCGGCATTGTCACCGATGATTCCTTTACTAGCGCTACAGCTCTATTGCCAATAGTTCGTAAAAATTTACCGTTGCACATCAATCCCTTGCTTGAAAAAGGCATCACGCCGTTAATTACCGGATTTTTCGGAGTTAATAAAAACGGCAAAGTCACTCTCTTTGGGCGCAACAGTTCTGATTACAGCGCGGCGGTTGTTGCGCATGGCTTGAAAGCTGACCGTTTAGAAATCTGGAAAGATGTGGACGGTTTTATGACTGCTGATCCAAAAATCGTACCGACCGCCTCCTTGATTGATAAATTGTCTTACTACGAAGCGGCTGAACTTTCCTATTTCGGAGCCAAAATATTACATCCGCGCTCGGTCGAGCCATTGCTTCACGACTCGATTCCCTTAGTAATTCGTAATATTTATCATCCGGAGATCGAGGGCACCGAAATTTGCGCCCAAGAAATTATTAAAAATGCAATTATTAAGAGTGTTACTTATAACAAAAATATTTCGGTTTTACGGATAAGAGGTGCTGGCGTCGGTTATAAACCGGGCGTTATTTCCGAAATCGGCAGTCGCTTAGCGGCTTGTGGAGTCAATATTTATTCAATCATTACCTCGCAAACCTGTATTAATCTTCTGATTGACCGCAAAGATTCGCAAACCGGCTATCAAGCCCTGCAGGTTTTAAAGGACGGGCTGATTGATTCGATCGAGCATTGCGATGATGAAGTGGTCGTAGCGGCCGTCGGCGCGGGATTAAAGCAGACACCCGGTTTAGCCGCGAAAATTTTCAGTGCCATCGCTGGTCAGGAAATTAACATCGAGATGATTTCGCTGGGCGCTTCGGATGTGGCGACTTATTTTCTCGTTAAAGAACCCTATTTAGTGCCGGCAGTCAATGCTTTGCATACGGCTTTTTTTACTAATTCAAATAACTAAAGGAACAACTAATTGAAATCGAACAGTCAAATGAAATCCAAAATCCCGGTTGGTATTCTGGGTGCCACCGGTAGCGTCGGACAAAAATTCATCGAACTTTTAACCGACCACCCGTGGTTTGAAATTGCCGCTTTAGCGGCTTCCGATCGCTCGGCTGGCAAAACTTATCGCGATGCCGCGCATTGGTTTATGGCTAAGCCTTTACCTGACAATATTGCGACGATGGTAGTTCAAAATTGCGAGCCGAATTTGCCCTGCCGAATTGTTTTTTCTGGGCTGGATGCTTCCGTGGCAGGGGAAATTGAAACTAATTTTGCTAATGCCGGGTATATCGTAATTTCCAATTCACGCAATCATCGCTATGATCCCGACGTGCCGATTTTGGTGCCGGAAGTCAATTCCGATCACATGGCGATTATCGCTACCCAGAAATATGGACGAGGCGCGATCATCACTAACCCAAATTGCGCCGCAACCGGTCTGGTTGTAGCTCTAAAACCTTTACTCGATCAATTTGGGCTTGCGGCGGTTAATGTCGTTACGATGCAGGCGATTTCCGGTGCCGGTTATCCAGGCGTCGCCAGTTTGGATATTGTCGATAACGTTATCCCCTTCATCGGCGGTGAAGAAGCCAAATTGGAAAGTGAACCCCAAAAGATTCTCGGGAAATACATTGATGGGCATATCGAACCAGCCCAATTTACAATCAGCGCGGCTTGCAATCGGGTCGCCGTAGTTGATGGCCATACGGAATGTGTCTCGGTTAAGTTGGAACGAAAGCCGACCGCTGAAGAGATCATCGCCGCCTGGCGTGAATTTCAAGGTGAACCGCAACGCTTGAAACTGCCAAGTGCACCAAAAAAGCCGCTTTGCTATTTTGAAGAAAACAGCTATCCGCAACCGAGATTACATCGCCTTCTGGAAAATGGTATGACCGTCAGTCTTGGTCGTCTAAGGGAGTGTCCTATCCTCGATTATAAATTTGTGGTGTTATCGCATAATACAATTCGCGGCGCAGCGGGTGGAGCGATCCTCAATGCTGAACTTTTTATAGCTAAAGGCGAGCTGGAGAAGATTAAATAAAGCTAATGAATTTTAGCAAATTATCCTTACTAATCTAACCAGCGGGCAAGAAATTAAGCAAATAAGTTATTCGAATATCGAGGGGAGTATGTGTTTTATCCCTTTGCGGGAAAAGTTTTTTGGCTTGATTATTCTATTCAGTTTAAATACCAGGTTATCGGCTATTCTGGGGGAAAGGGACAGTCAATTATTTTTGATAACAGTTCCAGTAATTTGAAGTATATAAACAGATATTTTCGTGAATTTATTTCAATAGCAAACACTTCCCAACCTTTCGAAAGTTGCCTGCCTGAAATTTATATAAGTAGATACCCGAACTATAATTCGTGGCGTCCCAGACCATATCATAACATCCGGCCGGTTGTTCTTGTGCAACCAGGTTCTCGACTAATTGACCGTTCGTATTATATACGGCAATCCTGACAAAGGCTGTCTCTGACAATTGATAGGCGATCGTTGTGGTGGGATTGAAAGGATTGGGATAATTAGGTCTGAGAGCATAGCGATCAGGCGAATCTGGTGAATTTATTAGCCCCGTCCCGTCAGGACTACAAATGTTTTCGGCTTCGTCACCCATACCAATCGGGGCATAGGCGGAATTCGAAAGACAAATTTTATCCAGCTTTGACCCGTCTTCGCGGTAAGCGATCGTAAGTTTATGCTCGCCTTTCGTCAAAGTGTAAGAACTTAAATTCTTCCATTCCCAACCGGTAGTCACTAATCCGTTGAACATTTGAAAATTCCCATCATCCATTTTTATCCAATAAGAATCATCGTCATAGGAGGGGCAGTTTAATCGCGCATACAGATAATAACTTCCGGCACTATCTATCGAAAAAGGAATATAAATGGCGTTTTCGTCACCGGAGGGCGCGTTATCGAGACTCTGGTTTCCGGCTTTGACCGTTAGGTATTTCCCGTTGGATGCCTGAGGGTCGGTCAATATATCCCACTTTTCCCCCACGATAGCACATTCGGGCTCGAAATAAATTCTCATACTTTCATCAGTAAAAACCAGAGGTTCTCTGCCCATAAACAAATTTAGATCCACCGCTTCAGCTATCAATCGGTGGCCGGTTTCGCTGGGGTGGAGGTGATCTCCGGCATCCGCTTCGGGCAATAGACTCAAGGTGTCCGCCGGATTGCGCAGTGCCCGATCTAAATCAATGACCCCATCGAAAAAACCGCCGTTCCTTATCCAATCGTTGACGATTTTGCGCTCGGCTTCATGAGCTGCAGAATAATAGGATGACCCCTTCATCGGTAACAACGTTGCTCCGTACACAAAAATACCTCTGGAATGCGCATTTACTATCATCTGCTTGTAAGCGTCAATTAGTTTGTTGCCCACGCCGGGTGCTCCGTTGCCGATGTCATTTATGCCCTCGAAAATGATCAGCCACCTCACTCCGCTTTGATTGAGCACATCGCGTTCGAAGCGACTGAGCGCGGTTGGTCCCAAGCCTCCGCTTAGCACGCAATTTCCACCAATTCCCTGATTCAAAACCGCTACTAATCGGGTAGCCGGATTTTCATGAAAGCGGCGCGCCAGTTCATCCGGCCAGCGGTTTTGTTTGTTTGTGCCGGAGCCGCGCCCATCCGTGATGGAATTACCCAATATCACTACTGCCGCGGCCGAGTCCGGCGCTTTAACATCGATGGTGTTAATAACGTACCAGTGATCGGTGGTGACTGCACCGGAACAATCTTCTCTGGTAACTGCATTACCGGTAAGTAAGTATGATGTAGTTCTCGAGCCGGGGTGACCAGTCACGTCGGGAGAAGTAGCGCCAAAATAAATGGTGATGGCAACGTCCGCCCTGGGTGGCAACGCAAATTGGAGAGGGTCCGAGGTAACGGCTGTGCCTGCTTCCATAGTGACATTCGGAGAACCGTTGAAAAATAGCGACTTGTCGGTAGCGGTATTTATCGTGCCACCGCCGGTTGAAATGGCAATGTGAACGGAATTCATAGTGACTGGTTTTGAGCTGAATTCATTGGAAAAGCGGAGCCGCAGGGTGTCCCCGCCAATCGAAACGCGGACAATTTGGCGCAGGGTATTATTACTCAACCCGGGACTCGGCGGATTGTTGTTGGTTTCCACTAATTGCGGGGCAGTACTCCAGGTGCCAACCCATTTAGTCGGTTCAGCCGAAACAAAGGAAAGCAATCCCATAAGTAAAGAAATTATCATTATGAGAGAAGAAGTTTGGTGTTGAACGTGCAGGCAATTAAATCTGCAATTAGCGATAGTGTGCGTCAACAATTTCATAACGGATTTTCTCCTTTCACATTGGAAACCGAACGGGTTGAAATAATATAATGTACCGGCAAATAACGTTGGCATCCATCACTTTCCGGCGGCAGAGAGCGACAGGGTCGTAATGGAATTAGCCGGCAATTCTAATGGCTTTCTTTTGTTGAATTTACCCAAATAGACGCAGTTTTCAGTTTCACTGGTACGATAGATTGCACCTTGGTCACCGGCGAAATTCTTGATCGAGAGTTTAAGTTTAATATCCATATCCTGAGTTATATTAAGAATCACGATCGTCATTTTTCTATTATCAGGACTGATATACGCGGAAATTCTAAGACCGGTATTATCATTGGCGGCTTCGACTCTCTGCCAATTAGCATCAATAAAAGCCGAATACTGTTTGAAAGCGTAATAGGTAGGCTTGATCGTATAAGTATCGAAATCATCCAAACTAACTAGACCGGAACCGGGCGCCCAGAACAAATCCCAGTACAAATAGGCTGAAACCTGCTCCACTGTTAAAGAATTATGTAATAAAAGCGCGGTATTGAGGGCGTCCGGCCAGGCGCCGGGGTCGTCCTCAAATTCAGTCTGGAAAATGGGTTTGTCGCCATATTTCTTGACCATTTCCCGGTAACTAATCATTCGCGGAATAAACCGATCCGGATCCGCGCCACATCCGCTACAATCATAGAGGTGATGGGCATAGCCATAGACATGCGATAAATCTATTAAATTTTTGATATATACTTCGGAATCTCCCAGACCGGAAGTTTCAGGCGTAAGCATTTTCGGCATTGCTTTGCCCATTTTGGAATGCAATTTCTGCCAGACGGTTTCGTAGGCTATGTTATGAGCGGCAAGGGTGGTATCGTCGGATTCGCTGGGAGCAAACACGCACGACGCCCACGGCGCTTCGTAATTCAACTCGTTCTGAATGCTGATATAATCTATTGTCGCCCCGGCCTTGGCATAAGCCATCAGGCTTTCGTACCACCAGTCGGCAAATCCGTCGTAAACGAATTTTCCCGCGACTTTTTTAAGCGTACCGCCGACCTCATTGTCATTACTCTTCAAATAAGCCGGTGGAGACCACGACGACATCAAAACTTTAAAATCGTCGCCCCGCAACGCCTTGGCGTTTTTGATAATCTCGACGGTTTCCTGCATAGATTGCGGTTCCATATCGTAAGTATTGCGAATGCGGAATATGTCCAGACCGAGTTCTTTGAAAAGCAGGTTATACAATTCGGACTTCTTATTATGATTTACCAGATTCATGGTATAATAAGCACCAGAAGCGCCGAAGCCCTCTATTTTTTGGTGACGGATTTTGGCATCAATCTGGCTTTGGCTCTGCGGCGTGGGCGGAATGATTACCGGCGGATTAGCCTCCGGCCCATATACAACCACATCATCTACATAAAAATTGACGCCCGGCATCGGTCCCTCAAAGTACACGTCCAGAACCGATAAAGTGCCGGTAACATTTAACGTAAATTCACCGGAAAGTTTAGTCCAGGCCGTATCGGTAGCTATCCCGCGCGCAACCCCGATGTATTTCGTTCCGCTGTCATCTTGTTGTTCAAAAGAAATGGCGACTTCGTCACTGGGTGCATTATCTAATCTGACCCAGCCGGAAACTTGATAGGTTTTGCCGTCAATCATCCTGCCAAATACCGACTGTTTGATGCCCTGCCAGTTAGCTAATCGCTGAAACGCTTTTCCACTATGGCGGCCTTCGTGTACTGGCGATGTTACAATTTCTATGGCGCAAGTGCGATCAAACCAGCCCTCTCTACCGCTTTCAAACCCGGGATTAACTACAATGTTACTATCCCCGTAAGCCATTGCTGCTACCAGAACGCTCAATCCGAAAAATGATCTGCGAATTCCTTTCCCAAACATTTTACTAATACTCCTTAATTAAAATTTCATAATGAACAAAAATCTACGATTTATTGCCAATTTTAAAAACTTATTTTCAGTAATCAAAACTTACCGGTTCAGTTTCCCCGATGTAGCAAGTGCCCGAAACATTCACTATGAACTTGAACGCGTACTTGGGATCGAGTAAAAATTCTTTCCATTTCTTAAGCGCCTTATCCGAAGGATTCATTAAATGGTGGGCTTCATCGTTCAGTACCAGAGTACGTTCACCTTTACCGACCAGACTGTCTTCTATAGCGGATTTCGTGTTGATATAAGTAGCGTGGATGTTCTCGATGCAGATGTCGCCTTGCTGAATGGTATTGGAGGCATTGATAATGCGGGGATTGGCAACTATGGAGTCGGAAGGCAGAAGGTCTTTAAGCGTTTTATCAGCGGAGAGGCTGAAAAACTTTTCCGTCAAACCGGCTTCAATGGTGTTGGAAGGACACAGGACTAACACCTGATCCACGGCTCCCTCGGCAAGCATAACGCGGGCGATACCATACATGACGTAGCTTTTGCCCGTAGCAGTCGCATGGTCAAGAGAGCAGGAAAGTTTATTTGGTAATTGAAAATAATGCGTAAAATCAATAAAAGAAAAGTATTTCTCTTGAAGATTAAGATTATTATTGTAGTTCTTTTCAGCCGGGTCCAAAAGATTACTATACTGACCACCTAAAAAATAGCGAAGCACTTCGTGTATCGCCTCTTTTGGATATTCCCTATCAATACATAGAGCATCTAAGAAGGCTTCGTATTTATTCGGCTCAAACCTTCGGGGGTCGTAGCTGGGAGATACTCGAAGAACTAAATCCTTGTTCTGAAAAATCTGTTTTTCAAGAATGGTTATCTTACCTTTATTTCTTCATCAGCAATCTTCATTTCCAGCAATCTCTGTTTTTCGCGTGTTATTTCAGCTTCCAAAACTTCAAGATCAGGCAATTGCAACTTATACTTCGAGGCAAATATCCTGTTGCTCATTCCACCCAGGGCATACTCAACTACCGTTTTCTTTTTATCGGTGCAGAGAATTAAGCCTACCGGGTCGTTTTCTTCAGGAAGTTTTTCTTTGTCTTTCAGATAATTCAGGTAAAGGTTCATCTGCCCCGCATCGGCGTGATTGAACTCGCCGATCTTCAAGTCTATCGCCACGAGACACCTTAATATGCGATGATAAAGAAGAAGGTCGAGACGATAATGGCTCCCTTCGAGGTCTATCCTTTTTTGCCTGGCGACAAAGGTGAAGCCCACTCCTAACTCAAGAAGAAAATGCTCCAGATGCCTGATTAAAGCCTCTTCCAATTGTGATTCGGAATACTCGTCTTTTAAACCGAGGAATTCCAGAATATAGGGGTCTTTGATTTCATCCTCGGGTTTGAGAGTGATAGGTTTTGTATGAGCTTTAGCAATGACTGCCAGCTTGCGTTTAGACAACGCCGTTCGTTCATAAAGCAAGGACTGAATCTGGCGGTCCAATTGCCTGACTGACCAGTTGCCGCGAATACATTCGGCCTCATAGAATTCCCTTTTGAACGGTTCATCAAGACGCATAAGCAAGCGATAGTGAGACCATGAAAGAGGAAACAAGTTATGGAAGGTTTCTATGGACAATGTCTGGAGTTCTGGGGGCATTTCTTGGGAAGGAATCAATTCGCTACACGGTGTGTGTCGGATAATAGTTCCATCAGACTTTGTGGATTCGCTACACACAGTGTAGCGTTTTCCAATATCTCCATAAATCATATAAAACTGTCGAATTGCTCTCAAATTAGGTTCGCCCCAACCTTTGCCAAATTGTTTAGTTAGATCGTCGGAAAGACGCTTGAGCAAAGCCGCCCCATATTCCGCTCGCTCTTTCCCTTTCTGTTCAAACTCCACGATTCTGCGGCCGATGAGCCAGTAAGTAGTCACCAGGGTGGTATTGACATACCGAACGGCTACTTTGCGTCCCTGCTCGATGAGAGAGGTAAGGTCGGTAATGAGAGTGGAATAATTTTGGGACATAGTAATTTTTTCCACTTTATGAAATCTCTACTTTAAAATCCTTCAAGCTCTTTATCTCTCGCTTCTCATTTCCGAAGATGTCAATATAGATAATCATAATTTTATCCTTTGCTTGATCTTCGGCGAAGTGCACTTCATAATTGTTTTTCTTCAATTCTTCAGCATAGAAAACCTCATCCATATCAAAGACCTCGCCATCGAAATCATAATCCAGCATAACCATTGAAAGCATCTCCAATTGGCGAAGTCCAGCGGCTTGCGGGAAATGACCTGGCTCTCGAATCCCTTAATTCGGATAACACATTCCCGCAATCCACGCCGATCCAGCGCCGACTAAGCTTTTCTGTAACGGAACAGCCATTGTATTGGACAGGATGTCCACTTCCCGTTCTTTGTCGGCGTAAACGAGTTCGTATTCCTTCCCCGTCTGCCGACCGGCAAGGTTGGTATCGAAGAGAATCGTCTTGTACTCCTCCGGCAAAGGCTTGCCTTCTTTGAGAAGGCTTATGATGTTCTCGATTTCTGCCGATGAAAGTTTACTCATAGCTATTACCCTCGCTTTCTCCTGGGTGAACTCCAGCCGGATTTTCTCAATTTCATTTTAATATTAACTTCTGCATTTTAGTACCTTACTCTATCCGTGCTTATATGATTATATGAATACGGCTTGAGAATTTCAAGGGAAAAATTGGATCGTCTTGCATTACTCTTATTCTGATTCGGACTTAAGTCAAACTGTTTTTGGCGGCTTAACTCAATTTCTGTTTTAGCGGATTATTTTTCCGGAGTTGATTTATCTTTCCGGTTCATCAATATTTCCACCGGCGTCAGGTATTTTTTCTTGTTATTGCATTCTTTGCAGGCGGGGACGACGTTTCTTTTGGTGCTTTTTCCGCCGCGTGCAATCGGGACGATGTGGTCCATAGTCAATTCCTGCGGCTTAAATTTTCGGCCGCAATAATAGCATATTCCGTTCGCTATTTTCTGTTGCCACCAATTGGACTTGCGTAATTCTCGGGCTTTCGCTTTTTCGCGAGCAATATGCTTATCGTCTTTTTTTATTTCGATCCAGTCAGTCATCTTTTTTCTGCTTTAGAAACCAAGCGTAGAGCCTGGGATTATTATAAGTCTTAGTCCAAGCGTCGTGACCGGTGTTCGGATAAACGGTAAATTTCACTTTCCCGCCGCAGGCTTTCAGCGCCGCAACCATCTCCTCCGATTTTTGAAGGGGCACAACCTCATCTTTGGCGCTATGAAAAACCCAAGTCGTGACATCTTTTATTTTGTGGGCTTCGAGCGGGTTGCCGCCGCCGCAAATCGGTGCGATCGCCGCAAAACGTTCTGGGTGTTCGATTGCCCAGGCCCAGGTAGCAAAGCCGCCCATACTTAAACCGGTTAAATAAATACGTTTTTGATCAATCCGATAAAGTTTTACGATTTCATCGAAAAGCGCATCCAGCCATTCCAGCGACCACCAGCGATTGGCGGGACATTGGGGCGAGATTACGATAAACGGGAAATCGGGTTTTCTATCAATAACTTTGGGAAGTCCCTGGCGCCGGACGATTTCAGGATCGTTCCCTCGTTCTCCGGAACCATGCAGGAAGAAGATCGTTGGCCAGTCGTTTTGAGATTCGGCATAGCCGGTCGGCAAATAGAGCAGATAATTCCCGTGAAAACGCTTCTGGACTTTTTTTTGGAAAGTAACAGCCGTTTGAGAAGTTAATTTTCGGCATTTCATTTTACTTGTTTGTGGGCTCGACATAATTCGATAATTAATTTAAAAAAGATTCCAGGCAGATTCAATTTTCAAGAATTGCTGGATGGGCTGAGTTTAAGCGGCTACAACGAAATGTAGTGCGATTTGGTGACTACCGCTTTGATTCGGCCAGTCAGTTCCGCCCCGATAAAAGGTGTGTTCTGCGAACGCGAATAAATATTTTTACGATTGAAAACCCACCACTGATTGGGATCGAAGATCGTCAGATTGGCTTCCGCACCGCTTTCTAATTTGGGCAATGCGATGTTCATTATTGTGGCGGGATTGACGGTCAGCAATTTGATTAATTGCAAAAGAGTCAAGTGCCCGGAATGCACCAGATTAGTCATCGCCAGCGCAAAAGCAGTCTCCAGTCCAATCATTCCGTACGATGCAAGGTCTAACGAAGTTTCTTTGGTATCAATCGTATGGGGAGCATGGTCGGTTGCGATAGCGTCAATTGTGCCGTCTTTTAGCCCGGCAATCAAAGCCTGGCGATCGGCTTCGGTTCGCAGAGGTGGGGCGACTTTGCCGTTGGCATCGAAAGCGCGCATATACTCGTCCGTCAAGGAAAAATGATGCGGCGTAACTTCAGCGGTAACGCGCACGCCTTCGGCTTTAGCTTGGCGAATCAATTCCACTGAACCGGCGGTCGAGACATGCGGGACGTGTAAACGCGCTGAGGTAAATTTTGCCAGTTGCAAATCGCGATTGATCATTATTTCCTCAGCCTGGGCGGGATTGCCCGGTAGTCCCAATTGAGACGAGACAACGCCTTCATTCATCAAACCGTCGGCTTTTAAATCAATATCTTCGGCATGGTTGATAATCGGCTTGCCGGTCAGTTTAGAATATTCGAGGGCATAGCGCATAATCCGGGCGTTTTGCAGTGGATTGCCATCATCGGAAAAAGCCACTGCCCCGGCATTGGCTAATTCGACCATCTCAGTCAATTCGACGCCCTGCCGACCTTTGGTCATTGCCGCAATCGGATAAACTTCCGCCAGCAAGTTTTCGGCTTGCCGGTAGATAAAACGCACGGCTTCCTGAGTATCAATTGCCGGATCGGTGTTTGGCATACAACAGATTTTAGTGAATCCACCGGCTAGAGCGGCTCTGACTCCGGTCGCGATGGTCTCCTCATCTTCATTACCCGGTTCCCGCAAATGAGTATGTAGGTCAATAAATCCCGGTGCGATGTGCATTCCCTTGAGGTCTTCACATATTTTCACATTTTTCGGGTCAATCTTTTGATCTATACTTTTTATTTTACCTTTTTCAATCAGAATGTCTGCCTCATAAATGTTATCTTTGAACGGATCAACGATCACCGCATTCTGTAAAAGTAGTTCTTCATTAATAGCTTTAATTTGCATTTTTATACCTCAATAATTTCCATTTACTTGCCGCCCAATAGTAGAAAAAGGACTGCCATCCGCACGGCAACGCCGTTTAATACCTGATGTAAAATGATCGAGTGCTCGCTATCGGCGACGTCCGAATCAATTTCCACTCCCCGATTAATAGGTCCGGGATGCATAATCGTTATCGTTTTGTGCAATTTATCCAGGCGTTCACGGGTAATGCCAAAAACCGCCCGATATTCGCGCAGTGACGGAATCATACCCTTACCTTGCCGTTCCCGCTGAATACGCAGGACGTTGATCGCGTCGGCAAAAGCTAAAGCTTCATCCAGATCATAGATTACTTTTACGCCCAAAGATTCGATCCCGACCGGCATAAACGTCGGTGGTCCGCAGAGCACCACATTGGCTCCCATAGTTAGCAGTCCAAAAATATTAGAGAGGGCTACCCGACTGTGACGGATGTCGCCGATGATTGCAACATTCAAACCGTCGAGCGAACCGAATTTTTCCTGCAATGACATCATATCCAGAAGCGCCTGGGTTGGGTGTTCGTGAGTTCCGTCACCGGCATTGATTACAACGGCATCTACGAATTGGGTCAGGAGTTTGACTGAACCGGGCACGCTATGCCGCATTACGACGGCATCTGTTTTCATAGCATAGAGGTTACGGACGGTATCTTTAAGACTTTCGCCTTTTGCCAGACTACTGCCGACAGACGAGAAATTGACCGTATCGGCTGAAAGGCGTTTCTCTGCCAGTTCAAATGAAATGCGCGTCCTGGTAGAATTCTCGAAAAAAAGATTAACAATGGTTTTGCCCTGCAGGGTAGGGACCCGCTTAATCGGGCGTTCCAGAACTTCCCGGAAAGAAAATGCGGTATCCAGAATAGTGCTGATGTCTTCGCGCGGCACACCTTCCAATCCAAGTAAATTCTTAATGCTCAGATTCATTTCTGTTCCTCCACCAGCAGGATTTCATCTTTCCCATCAATTTCTTTCAACAATACCCGAACCTCTTCGCCGATCGAAGTTGGTACGTTTTTCCCGACATAATCGGGTTTGATAGGTAATTCACGGTGACCGCGGTCCACCAGCACCGCCAATTGAATTGCCGCCGGTCGCCCGAAGTCCATCAGAGCATCCAGAGCGGCGCGAATTGTCCGGCCGGTGTAAATTACATCATCTACGATAATCAAAATTTTCCCATCCACATCGAACGGAATGTCGGTGACTTCGACGCGCGGCAATTTGGTTTTCATCCGAAAATCATCACGATACATAACGATGTCGAGTACCCCGACCGGCAGTTTGACGTTTTCGATCTCTTCGATTTTATGCGCCAGACGCTTGGCTAAGTAATCGCCACGCGTGCGAATGCCGATAATCCCGACGTTTTCAGTTCCTTTGCAATTTTCGATAATCTCATGGGCTAACCGCGTAATGGTGCGGTTTACTCCCTGCTCGTCTGCCAGACGGGCTTTAATTCTAAATTCCATAGTTGACTCCTGAAATGAAAAAACCACCGCTCTGGGTGGATTTCTGGTTTTTCTTTTGCCTTTCCCAACTCACGGTTTGGCTTTAAAGGCTCCTTTTTTAGTTACTCGAATTTAGATGATTGTCATAATAAAGCCAAGATATTTCTCACAACCGAAAAACCTTTAATTCATAGATAAGCGGTATAATTTTCGGATTGAATTAATAAAAAATTTACCCAATTCTCTTATTTTCTAATTCTTGGTAAGTTGCATTAACCTGAACAGCTCTTTTCACAGTGGCAACGCAATCCGATGCAATCGCCCGGACGATTTCATCCGGGACTCCATCAATGGCCATGGATTGCAAACGCAGATCCATTGGATCGTTGATATAATCCACGACCACAAATTTGCCCTCGGCCGTCAGAGCAATTTCAGAGGAAAAAACATCCAGACCGGTTACAACGGCAATCTTCGCGATTATCTCATTCAAGAGTGGCATCGGCAGACTATCTTTATCATTATTCGAAAAGGGGGTATAAATATGCGTCTTAATGTCCCACCAACAGAAATGGGCTTTTCCGAAGCCGTAAATTATACGAAACCAGGCCGGGCGGCCATTTAATTGGACTGGTTCGATGGCGGCCTGTAAAAGATAAAAATCCTCCGGATTTTCCCGACGAGCAGTCACAACTCGCTCCAGACTGGTGGCATCCAGAATTACACCCAATCCGCCGCCGCCATGCGCCGGTTTGATTATAAAACGATCGCCCAGGACACTCAAGTCAATTTTGGGCAATACCGGTTGGATATTATAAGGGTCTAAAACTATCGTATAAGGCGTATTGACGCCGGCCGTGATAAATTCCAGGTGCATCGTGGCTTTGTTCCAGGCTCGAAGGGCTTTTTCGTACGGATTGATCTGGAGTGTATTGTTGGTCTTAGCCCAGTTTACCAGCTCTAGAAAGCGGTCATCGGTATCAGCCGCCCTGTCCCAAATTACCCGCAGCAAAACATTCCCTTGCCCCAGCTCAGTTGCCACCGATGCGATCGTTTCCGGAGTTATAGATAAAAAACTTAAACCTTCCGAACGGCAATTTGCTTCTAATAAATTGGCAAAATCCCTATCATATTCCCAGTTCCAGGCAAAGCCGAAATCAATTACAGACCGCATTTAAAATCTACTTTCCGATTACTAAACACAACAAGGTACCAGCATTATTCATAGTCAAGTCCAGCGAGCAATAATATTATTAGAAATTCTCTATCATTAACATTCTAAAATTAAGGTTTTCATACGAGCTATCAAAAATATTACTTGATAGAATTTTACTAACAAGCAACGAAACAAAAATTAGAACAGACCTAACTTTTCCGGCTTTTTGAATCGAATTGTTCATTATTATTGATTTCTAAAAAATTTTATCTATCGTAATAGCGATCTAAGTACTTAATACTGCGCGGATTTTTCCTGAATATCAGGATTATTTGAGTTAGGTTTTTACTGGGAAAAGTGGTTCAGCGGCAATGACTCGAGAACCAAAGTGAAATGTCGGAATTACCATGTTTCAGAGGATCGAGGGTCTTGATATAATTGGCCAGTTCTTCGGCATTGAATTCCAGTCGGTAATATTTTAGTACCCATAACAGAATTAAAAGCACAGTCGCGCGATTTTTGCTGTTGAACGGTTCTCTTTCAATCATATAATAAATAAACCAACCAAGTTGAGCGTATAAATCTTTGCGATTGGAAAGACGTTCGCCCAGAACAGAGGAAAGGGTTTCATTGCCCGGTAAAGTTACGACGGCACTTAGAGCTTTAATATCTCGGATGCCCTTTTCTCCGGAGAATTTCTCGGTGATCAACCAGTTAGCATAAGATATCAACTTAATTTGTCTGATTTGTTCTTCAGTCATTGGTACCCTCCAGCAAATCGGCATAATCTTCCGTCACTTCTTCCAGTTGACGCAAGTGATCAATCTCATAATCAAGCGGTACACTGACTTTTAAACTTTTCAGATAAACCTCATGCTTCTCTTCATCAATACTAAGTTCGATTTCGGAACTAAAACCCCAACCCATAGCCTTAGTTACTTCGCGTGGTAATAAGACACCTTTACTGGAACCCACCCGAATTATTTTCCTTTTCATCTTATCCTTTTCTCCTGGTTATTGGATTTGAGGTTCCCGATCGGCAACCAGATTATCCAGTTCCTTTCCGTAATTTTCGAGAAACTTGTCGAAGTGATCCATCATCGTTTTTTTCTCGACTGACTCATTTTTCGGATTACGCAATATCACCACTTCATTTTCCTCGTCCAAAATCAAATTGATTTCATCTTCGAAATCCCATCCCATAGTTCTAACCACCTCTTTGGGTAATAGCACACACAGGCTTGCACCAACTCTAACTATTTTTCTTCTCATTACATCGCCCCTATAGCGTTTTGTAAATTACACTTCAAAATAAATTAACTATTAGAAATAATCAAGCTTTTTTTTACAAATATACTTATTGGTAAACTTCATCTGATTTTAATTAGCACATTGAAAATAAAAAGAATTTACCAAATAGTCGTTATGTCCGTCGGAGATATTAATTTTTATTTACCGGTTTAAAAATCTGTTCTTAATTGATAATTATTTAATAATCCGTATCGAAATTTTGTATAGATATATATAATTATTTCAGGAATTTTTCGTCCTTCGGTAGCGCTCCGGCCAAAGCTGTTCCAGGCGCTCACGCAGGAACTTTTCTCGACCGATATTGGTCGGTTGATAAAACGTCGGCGCCGGGCCATTGCCCGGGAAATAATTCTCTTTCACAAAATGATCTGTATAATTATGGGGATAACGATAACCCTTATGATAACCCTGGGCTTTCATTAGTTTGGTTGGCGCATTGCGCAAGTGCAGGGGAACGCTGGGCGCGTTACCTTCCTTAAGCTCCTGACGGGCATTCTCTAATGCCATATAGGAAGCATTGCTTTTGAACGTGGATGCCAGATAAGTCGTGACCTGGGCGAGAACAATAGCGGCTTCGGGCATACCAATAGCATGCACCGCTTGAAAGCCGGCAGTCGCTAACGGCAAAGCCGACGGGTCGGCATTGCCGATGTCTTCACTGGCCAGTATAATCAATCGGCGAGCGATGAATAGTGGATCCTCACCACCCTCCAACATCAAAGCCATCCAGTAAACGGCGGCGTCCGGATCACTGCCGCGCACACTTTTGATGAAAGCCGAAATAGTGTCATAGTGGTAATCGCCGGTTTTATCGTATAATTGCCGTCTTTGCTGGAGTGCTTCTTTAATTAAATCAATAGTTATTATAAATTCCGCCCCTTCCTGCGGCGCCGCTATTTGCTGGCAAATTTCGATCGCATTCAATAATTTGCGAGCATCACCGTTAACATTTTTAATTAAAAAATCCTTAGCGCCCGGTTCAAATTCAATTTTATACTTCAACAGAATAATATCTTTAGCGAGAGCCGCATCAATGATATTTGCCAGATTTTCGTCGGATAACCCTTCCAACTTCAACACCCGACAACGCGAAATGAGCGGCGAGATCACTTCAAAAGAGGGATTTTCGGTCGTTGCTCCGATTAGAACCAATGACCCGTCCTCGATGGCATGCAAGAGAGCATCCTGCTGGGCTTTGTTAAAGCGGTGAATTTCGTCAATAAACAGCAGGGTCGAGCGGTTTTGACCACGATTATAAGCCGCTTTATCAATAATGGCGCGCACTTCTTTGACTCCAGCCGATACAGCGCTGATCTGGTAAAAATCGGCATCTACGTAATTGGCGATAATTTTGGCTAAAGTAGTTTTGCCACTACCCGGCGGTCCCCATAGAATCATCGAGAAAATTTTCCGGGATTCTAAAGCCTTCCGCAAGATTTTGCCTTCCGCGACGATTTCTTCTTGTCCTTCAAAATCCTCGAGCCGTCGTGGACGCATTCGCTCCGCTAACGGCGGCAACAAATTCGTATTTTTCGGATTCGTTTCAAACAAATCCATTGATATTATTCCTTGCTTAAATATACCACATTTTAACTAATCTGATGTTGACTCAGATATTCTGGCAATTCGGTTGACCAGCCGAAATGCTGGTTGATTTTTTCACTCAAACTGCTGGCTGGCTCCGGTTCGCCATGAACTATAAAAACTTTTCGCGGAGCAGAATTAAAATTCGATAACCAGGCTAAAATCTCATTATAATCAGCATGCGCCGAGAAGCTAGTGATATTTTCAATATGCGCCCGAATCGGGACATATTGTCCGTGAATTTTGACACTTTCAGCACCATCCAGAATCGTGCGACCGCGTGTGCCGACTGCCTGATAGCCGATAAATAGGACGGTATTTTTGGGATCGGGTAAACGATTGAAAAGGTGGTGCAGGATTCTTCCACCGGTAGCCATACCACTCGCAGAAATGATGATGGCATTGTTTTTTATTTTGTTAATAGCTTTGGACTCTTCCTGTGTTTGTGCAAAGTGCAATTGAGCCGTTTGCAATACATTCTTGCCCTCTAATTCTAAGACTTTAGATGTCAGATCGAAATCCTGCTTGTTTTTAGAAAATATTTTCGTAGCCTTGATGGCTAATGGGCTATCCATATAGATCGTTAAATGTGGAATCCGATTGGCTTCTTCCAATTCGCGGATGGTGTAAAGTAACTCTTGAGTTCGACCGACGGCAAAAGATGGTATCACAAGTACTCCGCCGCGCCGGACACTTTCGTTAATGATCCGCGTCAGAGCTTCTTTCGGGTCTTCGTTACTATGTAAGCGATCTCCGTAAGTTGACTCGACAATTAGATAATCAGTGCCAAAAACCGCTTGCGGATCGCGTAAAATCGGCTGATTTGGTCGCCCTAAATCACCGGAAAACAATAAGCGCCGTTCTTCACCGTCAAAAGGTAGATGCAGATCAATAAAAGAAGAACCCAAGATATGACCGGCATCGTGAAAGGTTAGAGATACTCCATCGTCCAATTGTAAACGACTACCATAGGCAATCGGCTTAAATAAATCCAGCGCCTTCAGGGCATCTTCCGTGGTATAAAGCGGCAAGGCCGGACTATGTTTGGAAAAATGTTTTTTATTCGCGTAATCGGCGTCTTCTTCTTGCAAATGGGCTGAATCAGGTAACAAGATTTGGCAAAGGTCAGTCGTAGCTGTAGTAGCATAGATTGCTCCCTTAAAACCCTGGCGCACCAAACGAGGTAAATAACCGGTATGGTCAATATGAGCATGCGTAAGGATTACAGCATCAATATTTTCCGGCGAAATAGGAAACGGCTCCCAATTACGTAAACGTAATTCCTTTAAACCTTGAAATAAACCGCAATCTATTAGATATTGCTTATGTTCGGTTTTTAATAAATAGCGTGAACCGGTTACTGTACCGGTCGCACCCAGAAATGTCAGGCTTGGCACTTTGTCTCCTTGAAATTGGCACCAGTTTTCAAATTTCTCAATGGATTAAATGGATAATCGCTCATCAAAATGAATATATTGAACTCTCAGGAGGTTTCCAATAAGGGGGTAGTTTTTTTACATTAAAAAAGCGATTATTCGATCAGCGGATTGGATGATATTTTTAAAAATCACGACTCTTGAGATTATAGAGGCTAGGTTATAACTAAATGAATAGCAACTGGACGAACAAACAGTTTGCTCGTCCATTGATTTTAAGAGCCGAATTATAGTGTCAATAACATGAAAACCAGCACGAAAACGGCAACAGTTTCTACGATACCAATTACCATAAAATAATTGGCCGTTCCTTTACCGGTTTCGGCCAGCGCATCGGCTGCGCGTGCCGCAACTTTACCCTGAAGAACTGAGGAAAAACCGATTGCCATTCCGCCAAAAATGCCTGCACATAGCTGGGTCAAAGGATCTTTATCACTTCCACTTATAAAAAGCATCAAAAGAAATCCGTAGATTGTCTGAGTTAGCGGCGCTCCGGCAAAAGCAACTAGCATAAAAGGTGCCGGTTTGTTGTTGGCGAAACATTTTTTCCAGCCTCCGACGGCAGTCTGAGCGGCTACGCCGCATCCCAGAACCGAACCAAGGGCCGACAATCCCAAAGCGGCCGCCGGACCGATCATTCCAATATTCATTGTATTTCCCTTTCTGTTAAATTTTGTATTTTTTCTCGGAATGGTTCATATTTATATCCAGACCACTCCATACCTAATTGACCTGAAAATTCCAGGACATTTAAACGAATTCCATGCACAATGACTGAAAGGATACTCATCACGATGTTGAGTCCATGTCCAATCAATAATATCAATATGCCAGCTGGGAAAGTAAAACCTTTCAGCAATGATGTGGCAATTTGGTTAAAGCTGGTAGCAATTGCCACAGTCGCCATACCAACGGCAAATAGTCGAATATAAGAGATAATTTTCGAAAATGAACTGATCACGTCCAGAAAAGTCGCAAATCCGTCTCCCAATCCTCGGGTGATTCCTTTCCAGAAGCTAATCCCGCTCTCCTGGCGCATAAATACAACTATTGCCACTACACTACAGCCAATTAAAGGTACCGTAAAAGAAGGTAACGGCATCTTCAAAACTAAATTTAACACGAGTAAAAAGGCGCCTACGGTTACCCCAAACCATCCCAGATTACCCAGTGCTTTCAGATGCGGCAAGTTATTGATAAAATTCATAATGTTGGCCAACCCTAATTGCGTTACACCAACGGTAAAACAAATAAACATAACCTGATCCTGAGGATTGACTTTCAGGTCGGGGAATAATTCCGGAAAAGTAGCAAGTTGAGGTATTGTCAAAGCCTTTAATAATGGCAAACCGGAAATCTGGATAGATCCAAACCAATTGCCGGTTATAGTGCCCCATCCAATAGTACATATACTAAGCAGATATAGCAATTTTAAAAAGAGCGGTAATGGTTTTCCTTGCTTTACCAATTTATAATGGGCAAATATAGCTATCAGGGAAAAAATCAAGCCATAACCGGCATCGCCGATAATCATTGCTACGAATAACGCAAAGAAAATTAAAAAGTACTGGCTAATATCATATTCTCGATAACTGGGGACAGTACCGAGAAAGTCTAACACCGGTTGGATTAGCCGGGCTATTTTATTCATTTTTAATAAAGTCGGTGGATTATCGGTCTCATCCGGGTCAGCGCTCATAATGCCCCAACCATCGGCACTGGCCGCCTGCATTAATTTGGATACATCATCCGAAGGACAATATCCTTGCAAATAGGTTATCTCTTCCGCATCCTGCATTCCCGATCTCACGCGGGCGAATTCCAGATGTTTTTCAAGTTCCTGCTGGTAGGCACGAATTAAACCGGCCTTTTTAGCCAGCTGACTAAGTTGCTCGTCAATTTCGGCTAATCGGGAAGTAAAATTCTGTAATTCTTGCGTGACTGTGTCAAAATCTTCCGGGGGAATTTGTTCTTCTTTGAGATCAAGACGTACATCTTCAGATCTAGCAACAAAAGCTATCAGTAGTTGATTTTTTTCTTCCTTTAAAATTTCGACGACCGCTTCTTCGGGCACATTTTTCAATACACTGCGATCAATTACATATAAGCGCAGATATATCCCGTTTTCTTTTAATTCAGCCACGTCTTTTTCGGAAATTATTCCCCAGCGACTGTACCAATTCAAGTAATTATTTTTCTCGTCAACTTTCGTTTTCAGATTTTGTTTTTCGGCTTCGAGAGCAATAATATCGGAAACCAACTTGCGGCATTTTTCGAGATCAACGCTTTCTGACGAAGGTGGTGTATTATAGCCTTCGATAATGCCCAGACTTTTTTCGATGGCATATAAGGCATTTTCAATTTTTGAAGTATCCTCTGAAATCGGCGGTTTGATATGCTGAATATGGACTACTCCTAATTTGCGTAGTTTCTTCAGGGCGGCGTCTCGTTCCGGAGTTCGCACGAAAAGCACTACTTTTTTCATCGGAACGATCATACCTTCAATGCCTCTCTTTTATTCTGAATCTTGGATTTGGCAATCTTACCGCGCACGACTTCCGCCGTCTGGGCGTCGCCAAGAAAAATCTGGATTATGCGGATGTTTTCCCGAGTTTCGGGAATTTTAACTTTTTCGAACAAGTTTATGCGTTGAATGGTGACACGTAACTCTTGTTGTAGAACTTCAATCTGTTCTTGTAAAATTTTTATCTTAATCCGGCGCGCGATTTGGTCTTTAAGGACGATTAGAGCTCGATCAACCCACAGCGGCGTCGTGAAATAATCATAAGGCACATCTTCAAATTCAACCCGGCGGAAAATCCGGATTTCAATTCCGGCTATGTTGCCTTCGTCCGTTTGGATTTCTTTGAGCTTAAGCCAGGCTTTTAAATCTACGTCTTCCGCCATAACGTCCACCCAGGTAAACACCTGTTCGGCGACTTTCTGGATCTCTTCCTCAACCTGCTCGATTGCGAGACTAAGATGCCGAATTTCAGTAACCAGCTGGCTTTTCTTCAATTCGAGTGTCGGCAGAAAGCGCTCGTAGCGCGCTAAAGCTTCGCGCTGGGCTTTTAATTCATTCTTGGTATGTTTAATCTTCGCCATGATTTATTTTAGGAATCAAGCGCTCACTTCTGCTTTCTTCGGCCAGAATTTCTGCACCAATTCCGATTTCATACCTGTTTCTTGAGGCTCGAAACAATCCGCCAGAATTTGCCAGCCGAGGTCCAGAGCCGATTCAAGCGGAATATTGACCTTCAAATCCATCAAATCGTTCTCGAACCGCTCGCCGTACTTCAGCAACTTGCGATCCCAATCACTCATCCGGAATCCCATCGAACGCTTTTCTTCAGTTTCCTTGAATTGAGCGTAAAGCTGAATCATACCATCCATAATGGCGCGATGATCTTCCCGCGTACTTTTGTTCACTTGCTGTTTTAAACGACTGAGGGAACCAAAAGGCTCGATGCGGCCGTTCCGCAGGTAAAATTGTCCCTCAGTAATATAACCGGTATTGTCTGGAACGGGATGGGTAACGTCGTCACCCGGCATAGTCGTAACTGCCAGAATTGTAACCGAACCGGCGCCCTCGAAATCAACGGCTTTTTCATAACGCGCAGCCAGCTGACTGTAAAGATCGCCGGGATAACCGCGGTTGGATGGAACCTGTTCCATTGTAATCGCAATTTCCTTGAGCGCGTCGGCAAAATTGGTCATATCGGTCAGCAAAACCAGCACATCCCGCCCCTTGAGCGCAAAGCGTTCCGCCACAGCGAGACTCAGATCCGGCACCATTAAACCTTCCACGATTGGATCGGAAGCCGTATGAATGAAAAAGATCGAACGGCTCAAGGCGCCACCTTCTTCCAGAGTATTTTTAAAAAACATATATTGATCATATTTCAAACCAATGCCACCAAGTATAATCATATCCACTTCAGCCTGCAAAGCAATGCGGGCTAACAGCTCATTGTAGGGCTCACCGGAAACCGAGAAAATCGGCAATTTTTGCGAAATAACCAGAGAATTGAACACATCAATCATCGGGATATTGGTCCTGACCATTCGCCTCGGTATAATCCGCTTAGCCGGATTGACCGAAGGACCGGCAATTTGGATCATATTTTCAGTCAATTGCGGACCTTTGTCGCGCGGTACGCCACTGCCATTAAAAATGCGGCCGAGCATATTATCCGAAAAAGTAACCTGCATCGGATGCCCCAGGAAACGGATTTCATCGTTAGTGGCGATGCCCTGACTACCGGCGAATACCTGAAGCGAAACAATGTCGCCGTCCAGTTTAATGACTTGCGCCAGCGATTTACCGCGCTGAGTGGAAATTTCCGCCAACTCTTCACTAGCTACGTTGCTGGCTTTTACCGTTATAACGTTACCGGTTACACTTAAAATTTTATTATAGACTTTTTGCATCGCGGGCTTTTTCCTTGATCAATTGATTTATTTTCTGCTCTTGTTGTTTGAATTCATCGTCTTTAAAATCAATATAATTCCAGTCAATGAAGACCTGCCGCAATTTATTGAAGAAATCGCGGGCGTCGTTTTTATCGGTCAGATTGAATTTAGTCATCAATACCTCGTGCACCTTGCTGAAGACGTATTTCTGACGTTCGGGACTACTGGCGCCATCAACCTGATCAAAAGAATTTTGCTGTAGATAAACCGCATCCAGAAACTCAGATTTCATATAAATTTCAAAATCTTCTAGGGAAGTGCCTTCCTCGCCGACTACCAACATCATCTGGTGCACTTCATTACCCTTGAAAAGGATTTTGCGTGCATCTTCGATTAAATTCGATGGAATGAAACTGGTATATTTTGACCAGCTATCCAGAGGATGAATAGCCGGGAAACGACGAGCATTAGAGCGATCGCGGGAAAGCCCATGAAAAGCACCCACCACTTTCAAGGTGGATTGAGTTACCGGCTCCTCGAAGTTACCACCTGCCGGGCTAACTGTACCGCCGATAGTCAAACTGCCAGTACGACCATCAAGCAACTCGACAATTCCCGCCCGTTCGTAAAACTGGGCAATGCGCGATTCGAGATAAGCCGGGAAAGCTTCTTCACCCGGAATTTCTTCCAGACGACCGGATAGTTCCCGCATAGCTTGCGCCCAACGTGAAGTGGAATCCGCCAGAAGTAGAACATTCAATCCCATCTGGCGATAATATTCGCCCATCGTTGTAGCTGTATAAACTGAAGCATCACGGGCGGCAACTGGCATTGAACTGGTATTGCAAATAATAATCGTACGATCCATTAGTGATCGTCCGGTGCGCGGATCAGTCAGTTCTGGAAATTCGCGCAGAGTTTCGACTACTTCACCGGCGCGTTCACCGCAAGCCGCAATAATCACGACATCGGCTTCGGCAAAGCGACTGGTCACTTGTTGAAGTACCGTTTTGCCGGCGCCAAAAGGTCCGGGAATACAATAAGTACCACCTTTAGAAATCGGGAAGAAAGTATCAATGATTCTGGTTTGCGTCACCAATGGTTCGGTCGGTACGAATTTATCGCGATAAGCTGTTATCGGAATTTTCACCGGCCATTCGAAGTACATTTTCAAATTGGTTTCGTCACCTTTTTCATTGGTAATTACGGCAATAGTTTCGGTTATTTTATATTGGCCCTTCGGCACAATCGTTTTGACCGTATATTCACCACGCAGGTTGAAAGGCATAAAAATTTGGTGCTCAAAAATACCTTCGGTGACATTGCCAAGGCTGATACCGGCCTGGACAATATCGCCGGGTTTGACACGCGGTCTAAAGTCCCATTCCTTCTTGGAATCCAGCGGCTCGATCACTGCGCCGCGCTTGAGGAAAAAACCGAACTTGGCCGCCAGATCGTGCAATGGATTCTGGAGCCCGTCATAAACCATACCGAGCAATCCGGGACCGAGTTGCACCGAAAGCATTTGCCCGGTGAATTCGACTTTATCGCCGACTTTCAGACCTTTAGTGCTTTCAAAGACCTGCATATAAGCTAGATTGCCTTGAATGCGGATCACCTCTGCCTTGAGATTCTCATCGCCAACCACGGCGTAACCGACCTCATTCTGGATAATGTCACTCTCACATGCGACAGTGATCATATTGCCATTAATGCCTGTAATTTTTCCGTATTTTTTCATAATTCCATTTCTAAGTATTGTTGATATTTTTCACGTCCGAGCTTTTTATTAAATGTAAAAAGTCTTTTTAAAATCTGGAGACGCAGATGATAAAGGATGAGGAAATCCAGATCGAAATAATGACCGTATTCGAGCGAATCCAGAAATTGCCAGCGCCATAGCAAGAGATTCTTTTCAACGGTCAACGGATCGCCCTCTCGCACTAAATTAGCCGGAAATCCTATAATTTTATAATCCTGATTCTTTTTCTGCGCTGTTCGCCATTCAACCATCTCTAAGCGCAAACTCAATTCGAAATTCTTGATCCGTCGAACAATACTCGGATCATTTTTTTCGAGCGCTGTGGCACTCAAATCAACCTTTTCTAATTGCGCATAATCATCAGCCGAAAGCCATTTATGGGCTTCGGTTAAAAATTGTTCGGTGGTCAGCGCCGGTTCTCGCTCGAAATATAAAACAGGCAACTGAGCGATTAAATAGTAATACTTATCCATTCTGATCTAATAAATTGCGAAGCGCCGGATTGAGAAATTCCTGTAAAACTTCAGCGATGCTCTGGTCGGTTAAATCGTAATAAACCTCTTCGCCTTTGCGCGCAACTCGAAATCCGGCGGCGATGCCCCGGTCAACGCGGAAAGTGACCGGCTCCTTGAGGCTATCGCGAGTAGCCGCTAATACCAGAGTTTTCAATTTCTCAACATCTTTTTCGGATACTACGAATTCATACTGGTTGTCGGAAGATGTAGATTTTACCAATGCCAGAATCATCTCTTTTAAAAATTCCGGCGTCAGTGTTTTGGCAATTTCTTTTTTAAATACCCGATCGAAAAGTTTCAGGAGATTTTCTTTGGTTATGAGGATTGTATCGCGGGCGGCTTGGCGAATTGCGGCTTCAGCGTTAGCGCGCAATTTCTCGGCATTCTGCTGGCCTTCATTGACTATCTGGCGGGCTTTTTCAGTAGCCTCATTGATAATTTCCTGAGCTTCGGCTTCTGCCTTCTTGCGGATTTCATCGGCAGCCCGTTGGGCTTCTTCGATGCCTTCCTGCTTTATTTTTTCTATTAAACTGTCCAGTTTAACGTCCATAAAAATCTCCTGTAGTTCGAGTAATTCAATTTAAAATAACTTTGGAATTTAATTGCTTTGAACTGTTAAATCAAGCCAGGTCGTGGATTTCTTGTATAGTATCAAGACATGGTATCCACCTTCTAAAGGTGAATGGGATTTACACAGAACGATTTTTTGAAATTCGGACTTCTCGATATTTAAAAGTAATAGGTGAAATTAAGCCGATGCTGTTGGCCGCCGCGATAAGTATATTCAACCCCAGGCGTTTCTTTATAAAAGCGGATCGGGCTGTCATCCATTCTGCGACCGGTGGGTATCAGTTGCCGAAAAGTATAGGCGACACCGAGCGGACCCCGTCGCCATTCTGCTTCGGCATTTAAATTGAATAAATGGAGACTATACTTGTAAGGATAGTCGAGCGGATCCGACTTGATACCCATCATTAGATTGGCTTTTCCTTTTAACCAGAAATCGAACAATGTATGAGAATATAAAGCTCCGACCTGAAAATTAACATTCTGCCAGTTGAAATTTGTCCCAAAGCCAATTTGCTGACTAAAGGAATGACCGTACGAAAATTTCAAATCTGCCGAATGAAAAATCGGCGCAATTCCCCACTGAAATCCGAGTACCGGTGTACTTAGAAAAATATCTGACTTATAATTGGAATAAGATAGACCGCCGGATGTTTCGAACAACCTTTTGCCCAATGTAAACTGGATTGCATAGCCATCGCGATCAATATATCCCAGCCCAAGCGTATCCAGATCGGTAAAATGAGGGCGATTATTATCAATGAAATAATCAAAATCATTACTAAAGAACATCACGGAAACATCCTTCATTAAACTCTGGCCCGAATTCAAGAAAAGTCGGTAATAATAGTTTAATCCATTAATTGGAAGGTCAATCTGTCGTTGCCCGGCTAAAGCCGCCTTTTCACCAGAGTTGATATAAAGAATACGCCAGTGGAAATCGAATTCAGTCGCCCGAATTGCCAAACCAAGCGAATATTTATTATTCAGAGGAAGCGAAGCCCACAGTGAATAACCAGTCTGATCAATGTTCAAAGTATTAGTCAATTCCTGGCCGAAAGTCGGTTCTAGCAAGTCAAAAAAGTATTTATTGGTAAGCTCATCATCCGAATGAGGGAATGAGGTAATATTTATCAAAAAAGGGGCTGAGTTCCAGTTAAAATCCAAGCCACAACCGAATTGAATGCGTTTGTAAGCCATTGCCCATAAAGTTGAAAAATTGGTATGGGCAATTTGACAACGGCTGACCAGACTGGCATTATCATCAAGATTATTAAAATTTGAAAAATTCCGCTCCGCACCAATTTTAATAAGTTGAGAAGTCTGCCCGAGATGAAAAGGCCAATTAAATTGCACCACATTAGTTTGTTCTGAAAGGGTGAGAGTCGTCTCTTGATTGATTATTTTACGATAAATATCGTCGTAACCGGTTCGGGCTTTCATCAAACGCGGTGAATTCAGGTCAGTCAATGTTACAGTCGGAATCTCAGGAAATCCCAGCAAATTGTAAATTGAAACCTGCCAATTACTGGCGAATAACGTGTTGCATAGGCTGACGGTTAAAAAAAAAGTGGGGAAAAGGTAGTGGCTTTTCCCCACTAAAATCCGGTGGATCAATCGCAATTTTAATCCTATTTTAACAAAGTCATTTTGCAAATGCTCCGGTGACCGTTGACTTCCAGCAGGGCAAAATAAATTCCGGATGGATAACGGGAGGCATTCCAACTATAAACCACTCGACCGGCTGAAACCATGTGATTGACGATTTGCTCTACTACTCGTCCCTGCAAATCAACGACGAATAGCTTGACATCGGCAGTCTGCGGCAAATCAAATGCAATATTTGCCACCGGATTAAAAGGATTAGGATAAATCGGGTAAAGCTTGAATTCGGTCGGTATAGTTTGGTTTTCCTGAGCTATGCCGATGCCGACTTTAAACCGGTCGGGAAACATTCCGCCCAGAGTGCTATCGGTACCCATAAAGAAATTTTTCATCATAATCAGAAAACTTGTCGGCGGATTATCAAACCAGGCGGACATATTAACGCGCTCACCATCAATGATAATAGTAGAATCCGGGTTTGCAAAATCACGATAGAGAGCCCAAGCCATTTCGGCCGACATAATCGAGATCCCCTGCATTTGAGCGGCATCTATCCCAAAGTCATCCTGATAGGGTTGCATTGCTTTAAAAAGTTCATTCAGATTATTAGAGAAAATCCACAAACTATTAAAGGAATTCTCGAGCCAATCGCCCATTTCATGAAATTTCGCGACCCCATAGTCAGTAACAGTCAAAAATTCGGGATTAGATTGTTCCAATATGTTGATCACATCCATCGGCCCTTCAACCTCGGAAAAATCCAGGTAATTTGGATCGAGGTCTAAAATAAACATCTGATCGAGTTCGTTATATAAAACGTTTAGAACATCGCCTATTTTTGCTAAACCTTCGCAAGCCTTTTCGATCGCGGCGGTGGCAATTTTTACCTGGGGAACGGCCAGAAAAGCAATCGAAAATTCGCTATCGGTACCTAAAACATAGGGATTTGGGTCTGCATTGGGATTCTGATTATATCCGTATTTTTTTACAAGAACGACAAAATTGGTCGGTTCTTCACTCCCGATATATTGGTCAACATGACAACGAATTTCGTCAATTTGATCCTGTATGTCGAAATCACTCCAATCGTAGGTAGCCGCCAGACTATCAATGCGCCCTTCTGAAATTATCTGGATAGCATCCTCCACATTTCCGAAGAATTCTCCGCTCAAATCGTAAAGCAGAGTCAACGCCAGACCGAAATGCTCATCCGGTTTTAGGTCTGTTTTCGTCTTCAAATTAGCCTGATAAGAATGGATTCGCGCTTCAAATTCTTCCCGCGTATCATAACTATTCAAAATAAGATCAGAGGTAATCATAGCATACATTCCAGCCGTTAGGCCTTGCGGGAATGTATTATAGAAAGTGTAAGATTGGTTCTCACCACTGCGATAAAAATCCTTGAAAACGCCCATCGGGCCATCGGGATGGGCCAGGCTTTCGATAATACCACGCGGACGGATGACTTTATTTTCAGATTCGGGGCCAATTGGATAGGTCTTCCCAGCCAGAATGGCGTCGAATTCATCAATTCCCTTTTGCAGGGAATCCATCCAGGCCAGATTAAGTTCAAGCGGAGCAAATGGCTGGTTAACAAGTAACACTTGGACATTGTCAATTAAAGCGTTTAATGAATCCAGCCCTTCTTGAACAACGGCTACTCCCGGATCAATAGCCGTACTGTTATTATTTAGCGAATCTATAATCTGGTTAAATCCGTTTCCCATAGTTTCCGCCATAGTCTCGCCTAATTCACCAATCATTTCCATCCGATTGAAAAATGTCCTGGAAAATATGAACATATCGTCCTGATATTTTGAATCCATAATCTTAACACTAAATTCAAAATCAGCCGTACCAGCAAATATGGAATCAATATGTTCACCGAAAGCAACGGAAAGCGGCCCAACCTTATTACCAAAATAATCAACGGATTGTCCAATCTCATCCGCTAGATAGCTATTTTCAGTCAACCACTTACTAATCGAATCGCGATAAGCCGGGTAAGTACCTGATTTGAAAAATTCGGTGAGATTTAAGACAAATTCATTCGGATTGTCGGCATCGAACAGCGGGAAAATATCTGCGTAGGTTTGTTCGATACTCAGCCTAATATTGTTCTGTATTTCTTCCATCAAATATTCCAGATCATTTATTAGGGTATCGCCATTGCTGTAAACCCGTGTGGCTTGTATAATCGCCAGTCCCATATGAGCTTTCATCGTTTGAGCATTATCGGTTCCGGGTAACAGTTTCTGGTATTCCATCTCCATACTGTCCAGATAAGCATTAAATTCCGGCGTTATTTCCGGTTGAAGAATGAGGTCAGGAGCCTGGGCAAAAAGGGCTGTAGTAATTATCAAAGCAATCAATGTCATTGTCTTTAGCAAATTTGTCATAAATCCTCCATTGTTATAGACACTTATAATTTAAGGTTATTTGGGTTGAGAAATGTAACTAATATCACATTTATTTGGGAGAAAAGCTCTCATTGTCATCAATTTGCAAATCAATACATCCGACTTTAAATTTGCAGCGTATATTGAAATTAATTACGGTGTGAACAATGGATTTATTTAAGAAATGTTACGCTTATAAGGATGCTCAGATTGCCCGGGAGAATGGATATTATCCCTACTTTATACCATTTTCGGGTGGCGATGACACGGTAATGATCTATAAAGGTCAGCCTAAAATAATGATTGGTTCTAATAATTACTTAGGACTGACCCACCATCCGAAAGTCGTCGAAGCCGCCCAGAAAGCGCTCAACGAATATGGCACCGGCCGCACCGGCAGTCGGTTCCTGAATGGAACTCTGGACATTCACGAGGAATTCGAGCGGGAACTGGCTGAGTTCACCGGCAAAGAAGCCGCTCTGATATTTTCGACCGGCTATCTGGTTAATATGGGAGTCATTTCCAGTCTTCTACATAAAAAAGACTATGCCATCGTTGATCGTCTTGACCATGCCAGCATTGTGGATGGTTGTCGTTTCTCAGGGACGAATACAGTGCGTTTTCGCCATAACGATATGAATGACTTGGCTAAAGTCTTGAAAAACGTGCCGGACAATGCTGGCAAATTAGTAATTGTAGATGGTATTTTTTCGATGGAAGGCGATATAGCCAATTTGCCCGAAATCGTACCAATTGCTAAAGCCTCCGGCGCCAGAATTATGGTTGATGATGCCCATTCTATGGGCGTTTTAGGTCCTAATGGTAATGGTACTGCGGCTCACTTCGGTTTAAGTGATCAAGTTGATCTAGTTATGGGAACTTTCTCGAAGTCTTTCGGGGCTGTTGGCGGTTTTGTCGCCGGTGAAAATGAAGTTATAGATTACGTCAAACACAACGCCCGGAGTATGATTTTTACCGCCAGTCTACCGCCGAGTGTGGTGGCTTCCACCCGAGCCGCTCTCCAGATCATCAAGTCAGAACCCGAACGCCGTCAGCGATTGATTGATATTGGTAATTATATGCGCCGGGAGTTCAAGCGTTTAGGATTTAATACCTCGACCAGCGAGACCCCGGTGATTCCGATTGTTGTCGGTGACGATATGAAAACTTTCACATTCTGGAAAATGTTATTCGAAGCCGGTGTTTATACCAATGCCGTTATTAGTCCCGCCGTTCCAAGTAATTCTTCCCGCATTCGCACCAGTTATATTGCCACTCATACCCAGGAACAGCTAGATTTTGTACTAGACAAATTTGCCCAAATAGGAAAGCAATTAGGCATTATTTAGCGACAGTTTAGCCATTCAAACCGAACCGTAACGAACCCATATATTTTTTTAATAAATCAAATGTAGTGTTACTTCTTAGATTAATGACAACCTTTACGCGCCCAATAAAATGGACATTCCTGATAGCGATTTGTGCCTTCCTGGTCGGGTGTGCCGCTCAGGGCGGTCCCGGTGGAGGACCGGTAGATCGCACCGGGCCAGTGCTTCTATCAAGTTTTCCGCAAGACGGCGCGACCAACATTGATCTTAACACTGACATCGTCTTACATTTTTCCGAGCCAATCGATGCGAGAATGACCGAGGGAATTTTGCAAGTGACACCGCGCCTCTCGACTACGCCTCAAGTTAAAATCAAGCACCGCAAAGTCATTGTTGAATTGAATGAGCCGTTACAACCAGATCGCACCTACATTTTCAATTTTGGGCACAATATGAAAGATTACCAGAACAACGCCACCGCCCAGGAAATTAAAATAGCCTTTGCCACCGGCGATTCTCTCGATCAAGGGACAATTACTGGAGTAGTGACTGACATTCCTACCAATACCAAAACCCAAGTTTGGTTCTATAAAAAAAATGTTTCCTTCCCAGATACTCTCTGGTTATCCGAGCCAGATTATATTGTTTCGGTAGATAAAGATGGCAATTATCAGGCGACTAATTTGCCGGTCGGTGAGTATCGCGCCCTGGCTATTTCCGGCGAGAGACCGCGTCCCAAATCTGTCTCCGAAAATGACCTACTGGCACCGCCGCAGACTGACCAAATTATTATTAAAAACCGGAATGATTATCTTGAAAATATCAATTTTCGTTTGGCAAAAAGGTATTTAAAACCTTTTCGACTGATAAATGCTAAACCGATAGATGGTTATCTCGAATTGGACTTCTCACGCCCTTTGACGGATACGCGACTTGCGCCGACCAATTTTATTTTTTCGGATGAAAAAGTTATAGTAAAACATGCCTGGGTAAGTGAGGAGCAACCAACCCGAATTATTTTGCTAGCCGACAGTCTCTCACCAAAAACCGAATATCAGATTAATGTGTCCGGAATCAGGGATGTAGAAAACGATACTCTCCTTATTGATGGCCGCTCCGCCCGCTTTAATTGGACTTCTTTGCCGGACACTCTGGGACCGAAAATTATTTCTACAATCCCGTCGCCCAATTCTACAAATGTTGAATTGTCAACGGTGCTCCAGATCAACCTGAGTGAACCGGTTTATCAAGATACTTTAATGCAAAACATTGCCCTTTTTTACAAGGATACGGTAAATGTTGCAATCCATTCATCCTGGATTGACGCCAATTCTTTTATAATTGAACCGGAGAAACCGTTAATATCGGCTTCGAATTATTCACTGCAGATCAATTCCCGAAATTGGCGCGACTACTCCGGTAATTTTTTCCAGGATTCTTTAATTATTTTGAAGTTCAACACAATAGATCAAAATTTGTTCGGCAGTGTCTCGGGTAAAATTATTTCCAGAAACAAGGTCAATTTTAAAAACCTGGTTATCGAAGCCCAACTCAGTGGTTCCGCTAAATTTTTCCGTCAGACTTGCCCTGACAGTATCGGATTTTACCAACTTATAGATTTACTACCTGGAAAATATAAATTTTCCATCTGGGAAGACCGCAATTGCAATGGAAAATACGACTTCGGGCGCTTATCACCCTATCTTCCGGCTGAATCGTATCGAACATATTCTGATGAAATAAACGTGCGTTCCCGCTGGGAAACGGCTGAAGTTAATTGGGTCTACTAATGACTTCGGTAAATTATCGGAAGAGATTAAAGTCTGATAATGTCCTGTTATATTCTATACAGATTCATCTTTATTTTATAAAAATTCAGAGTGGATTTTCTATCGCAATTTTTAGTGGAAAAGTTTAGGTTAAATAGGAGTATCCAAAAATGTATTCCGTAATTATGGCCGGTGGAATAGGTAAGCGTTTCTGGCCGCGCAGCCGCCGCGAACGTCCCAAGCAATTATTAGATGTCATTGGTGAAACTACCATGCTTCAAATGACCTATGAACGGTTAAAAAGTGTATCGGACGAGAAGAAAATCTTTATTATCGCCGGTCAAAATATGAAAGAGAGTATTTTAAAGGTCTTAAAGGGATTCCCGGAAAAAAATATTATCTGCGAACCTTCCGGCAAAAATACGGCTCCGGCTATCGGTCTTGCCACAACCTTAATAGTTAATAAAGACCCGGAAGCGGTTATTGGCGTTTTTCCGGCTGATCATTACATCAATAATATCGCCGAGTTTAAAAAATCAATCGGTATCGGTTTTCGATTTGCCAGGGATCATACTGCTCTCGTAACCTTTGGCATTAAACCGACTCGCCCGGCAACCGGTTATGGTTATATCCAGATTGACAAGAATGTCAAAGTCGTCGAGGATTCAGTTTATAAGGTGAAAACCTTTGCTGAAAAGCCCAATGTCTCTACAGCCCAAAGATTTCTAGAAAGCGGCGAATTTCTATGGAATAGCGGCATGTTCATCTGGAAAGGCATCAATATTTTAAATGCCATAAAAAACTTTATTCCCGAATTATATGCTTGTTTCCAATCCATCGCTAAATCTATCGAAACACCCGAGTATGAAGCTATCTTAAAACATCATTGGTCAATGATCCAGTCAATTTCAATTGATTATGGAATTCTGGAAAAAGCCAAGAACGTCTATGTGGTTCAGGGAAATTTTGACTGGAGCGACGTCGGTTCCTGGGACGCAGTTTATAACTTGAAAGAAAAAGACGGAAACGGTAATGTAATAATCGGTAATGTGGCGACCCTGGACACACACGGCTGTTACCTTTATTCCCGGAAAAATTTGATAGCGACCGTCGGAGTAAACGATCTGATCGTTGTGCAATCCAAGGATTCAATCCTGATTGTCAATCGCGGCGATTCAGAAAGAGTTAAAGACTTAGTCGAAATGTTGGCGCGAGAAGGTTTTGCTGACCATTTATAAATAGTATGCCTAGGAAATTATCCAACAAACGCCTCCTGGAATTACGAAATGAATGTGAAAATTTACTCGAACGCCTCGGTTATGTCGTAGTTTATGGACTGGGAAACTTCAAGGAAGGCGCTTGTTTGGTACAGAGTGAAAAGAAAATTGCAATCAATCAATACACTCCGTTGGATTTACAGGTGGACTTTTTACTAAAAATATTGAAAGGCGAGGATTTATCCGGCGTTTTCGTTTTACCAGCTTTGCGCAATTTGATCGAGCAGGATCAATAAATTGTTGGCTCTCCATAAATTATTAATGTCTCTCAAAAATATTCTTGATTTTTTAAAAAATAGATTGTAAATAGATAATGAAAAGGGGCAGTTGACATAGAGTGGTGCTCGTCGTCTAAACCGGCGAGCCCACATTTTAAAGAAGGAGAATTGATTTGGTATTGTTTATACCGACTGGAAATAAAATCTGCCGCTTTCCCTGAACATAACCGGGCAATGAGTGGGCATCAGAAGGCGAACAGAGACGATAAGTTTCTATCCGCCTTCGCTTTTTAAGAGTCGGATATTTTGCGGAACTGGTATTTTATTCTAGAGGATAACCTAGAGTATGCGCCAGGATAATATGCTGTTCAGGGCTTAATTGCATAGCTTTAGCCAAAGCGTCCCGGTCAACCATTCCACGAACGACACAAGCCAGTCCCTCGGATGCGCAAAATAAATAGACGTTTTGACTGATATGCCCGGCATCCGTCGCTGAGAAAAATTTTCGGTCTTCGTCGCTCTGGCGAGCCATTTTACGATAATCAGCTACGTAAATTAGATTGACCGGTGCTTTGGCAACGAACTCCTGCCGACCGCAAAGATTGCGCAGATCACCCTTAGTTATCAAATGAAGAGCATGTTCTTTGGCATCGTACCGATAAATGCCTTCACTTAGCACTACATAAATATCAATTTCCTGTTGATTCATAGCGCTGGGCGCAGTGCGTTTGCCCGATTCAGGCCGATTGATGCCATCCGCCGCCCAGAGCAAATTTGATAAAGTCTGGAGTGAAAGTGGTTTGGAACTGAATTGGCGATTACTCTGGCGTTCGTTCAGTGCTTGCATTAGTGGTTTGCCGCGATCTATTTGCGGCGGTAGAAGTTTAATGACGGAAGATTCTTGAGTCATACCTACATTTACCATAATTGCTATCCCCATTAAAATTAGCATAATGGACGTGGTGATTTTCGATCTCATTTTAAAATTTTACTCCTTTTTTATTTTTTTCTGAAATAATTCCAAAGCATTCTCAGACTGAGCAATAATGCGGCTAGATAACCGAGGACGCCAATTAGTGAATAACCGAATAATTTTGGCCCGGCCATTGTCAGGATGACCAGTGAGGAGCCCACGACCAGCGCCGCTAGAATTAATGCCAGGGAAAGCTGGTTGGCAGCTTTGCGAAATTCATCAATCAAGTGTTCCAGATTGCGGTGCTGAAATTGAATGGCAAAGTTACCCTCGGCGGCTTTTTTGAAAATTGCCCGCAGTCTGCCGGGTAAGTCAGTAATCAGACCGGCAAAGTCATCTACTACCAGAGACCCGTCCTGCACAATCCGACGTGGATCGTACCGGCGAAAAGTTATTTTTCTTACATAAGGCTTCAAAGCTTCCAGAACGTCGAAATCCGGCCAGAGAATACGCGCTAATCCTTCCACTGTCACCAACGCTTTCGACATCAAAGCTAAATGCGAAGGTATTTGCAAATGGTATTTCCGAACTATGCCGAAAAAGTCATCCATCAAAAGGCTCAACTGTAAATCCTTTAAGGGCAAATCGGAATAATTATTGATGAACGTCATTATATCGAATCGCAAATTATGAGCGACGGCCGACAAATCCATACCGGTTAAATCTTCTAATGCACGTATAATTCGAGTAATATCTTTGTGTAAAACGCTAACGACAACATTGCCCAGGATATCTATGGTATCTTCATCAATTTGTCCTACCATGCCGAAGTCAATCGGCGCGATAATATTGCCCGGCAGAATCATTATATTACCGGGATGAGGATCGGCATGGAAAAAGCCAAACTCGAATACCTGGCGAAAACTGGCTTCGACGCCGCGTTGAGCAATCACCTCGAGGTCGATACCCGCGGCTTTCAGTTGCTCGATTTCGGTAGCTTTAATTCCTTCTACTAGTTCCATCACTAATAGTTTGGAAGTGCTATACTCGGCGAAATAATCGGGAATAAAAATATACTCGTCACCGGCAAAAAATTTCCGAAAACGCTTCAGATTGCGACCTTCTAATATAAAATCCAGTTCCTGATGAATCGAGCGATCAAATTCGTGCAGGAAAGCTAAAATATCAAGAGCGTAATTTTCCAGAAAATATTTTTGTAAAATGAATGCCAGATCATATAGGATCTCAATATCGGTATCAATCAGCGCCTGTGCTTCAGGACGTTGAACTTTAATAGCAACCGGTTCGCCGCTATTTAGTACTCCTTTATGCACCTGAGCGAGAGAAGCGGCGGCTAACGGTTGGGGTTGGATTTTCTGAAAAACTTTTTCCGGTTCGCATGCCAATTCGGTTTGAATTACATTGGCAATAATCTCATAAGGAAGAGGTGAAACTTCATCCTGAAGTTTAGCCAGTTCAACAGCAATTTCAACTGGAATAATATCCGGCCGCAGACTTAAAACCTGACCGAGTTTGACAAAAGTCGGCCCAAGCTCGTCAAGCGCTAGACGAATTCTCTGAGCTTGCGAAAGCCCGCTGATTTTACTCTTACGCCCGCGCGGAATGAATTTTTCACCGAAACGCGCGATCAAGTCTTTCCTGGCGGCATCTACTATATCAGAAAAGCCATACTTAATTAAAACCGAAATAATCTGGTTATAGCGTTTGAGATGACGCCAGGTACGTGAGATGGAAAAATGCCTCATCAGGGTTATTTATTCTTTGTGTGCCTGACGGGATTTGACTTGCTTTTTGAGCTCTTCGAATTCCGAACGAGTAGGAATATCCAGAGCTTTCAGGGCTTTCTCCATTTCTTTCTGGATGAATTTGCGAGTTTCCTCTTGACTTTTTTCCACTGACTTTAAAATTTCATTCAGCAGGCTGGTTTTGTCTTCATGCGCAATTTCACCACGTTTCACCAGGTCTTCCAGCAGACCTTCAGCTTTCTCCTTGGTTAAGGAGACTGCACCAACACTCGCCAACAAAATTTTTTTAATTAGCTCACTCATAATGTACTCTCCTTTTTTACGACATTATTTTAATCAACTTCAAGCGCAAATGCAATTTTACATCTACTTGTCCCACCTCCCAAAATAAACTATATTTACCGTGCTATGATTAAGAATCACGAGAAACACTTTTCTAAAAATTTTCTGGCAAATATCATAGCCTTAATTGCCGGATTCGTTATTCTGATCACGATAGTCGCTTTCGGTTTTTTTAGTCAACCGAAAAAAATTGATAATGCTGACATTGTCCTCGATGGTCTTTCTCAAAATGTGGAAATTATAACCGGAGCTGACGGCATATCTCATATCACTGCCAATAATTACGCTGACCTTCTGCGAACTATCGGCTATCTCCAGGCCACCCGAGAATTACCAGGACTTGATCGCCTTCTACGCGTAGCCACCGGACAGATGTCCGCCGCATATGGTAAAAAGTTTATCGAGACTGATATTGCCGCACGCCGCCTTGGTTTTTCCGCTTTAGCCGAACGGACACTGGCCGAACTTTCCCCCGAAGCACAGACACTTTTTGAGGCTTATTGCGCAGGAATAAATGCTTACATCGCTACCCAGCGCCATTCGGTTGCCCGACAATTCCGCCTGGCTGGTTATCAACCGCTCCAATGGGAACCGGCTGGTTGTCTCGCCATTTTGCAATTATTTAAATGGGCTTATTTGTGCCAATGGAATGAAAAAATCGTGATTTACAAAACCAGCGAAGTGTTCGGATATGAACGGACTCGCGACGGATTTCCCCTCATTGAACAAAGTCCAATTCGGGAACCGGGTTACAAAGACACCTTTTTTACTATTCTAAATCAGCTGTATGATGATGGGATTAACTTGCGCCAGGCTATAAATCTTTATCCAAATCGCGATAAAGCGTTAGCCTGGATTCTAGCAGGCAAAAATATCTCGCATGATAAGACTCGACTATTTTTCGAAAATAGTTGTTTTAATTCGAAGGATTTCTTCTTCGATATGGCGGTTTCCAACTGGCGAATGGTCGGTTTGTTTTTCCCGGGAGTCCCAATTTGCCTTGCGGGCTGTAATCAACAGGTAGCTTTTGGGACTAACTGGTTGCCTGATAATGAGATTGATCTGCTGGTAGTTCGTATCAATCCGGCAGGTGAACAATATTTAGCGCAAGACGGCTGGCGCAATCTTCAAAAGCGTAAAGCACAAATTGCCGTCCGCAATGGTCACAAGCAGGAGATGACGTTTTATTATACCGATCAAGGTGTAATTCTCGATTATCCGGCAGAATCGGCCGATTCGGTTGCGAATGCTATCGTTCTAAAATGGCAGGCAGTTACTGCATCGAAAATAAATCAACGAGCTGCATTAATGTTAATCGGCGATAAAAACGCCGCCGAAGTTGTTGCCCAAGTCGGGGCCAATCAGCCGGGCTTGGTTTATCTTGACCGAAAAGGAAACTATGGTTCCACCGCTTTAATCAAACCGCTGTCGCCAAATCTCAGCGCCAATTGTCTGACGCCCTTCACCATTTACGATAGGCGTTTTTCAGCTCAATTCACAATAGATTCACTGAAAAGTTGTTTTTTACCAGATTGGCAAGACCAACCTGGAGCGTTTTCCGCCGAATCCACTGACGAAATTTTCCCAATCCTCACGGTTGATAAATATTTCACAAGATTGATAAAAGATGTGCGCATTGCTTTACCAGATACGATTTTGACTCGTCGGACGGAACTTCAGGCTTACCAGAATTTAATGGAATGGGATGGTTGCTATTCTAAAACAGCCGTCGGCGCAACGATTTATCAGGCTTTTCTGAAGATGTTGATGCAAAATATTTACCGCGATGAACTGAACCTAGTTGACTCAGAAACGTTCGAGCAATTTGCCAATTCCGGTGATTTTGCCGTGCAAAATTTGCTGTTATTGATCGAGAAAGGCGAGAGCAATTGGTTTGATAATTTGCAGACGCCTGATTTTACTGAATGGCCCGGAGAGATGATTCGCCAATCATTCAAAGAAGCGGTTCAGTTTATTACAGAAAAATACACGCCGAATTTATCCGAATGGCAGTGGGGCCGAGTGAGTCCGGATTTCGAATTGGGTAACAGTATTAAAGAAAATAAATTTTCAAATAGAAAGGACGGCGGTCGTAGTTCCTCCGGCGCGATCCAGACCATAATATTAAAACCAGCCGGAACCGAAACGGCTTGTTGCATCGTGGTCAACGGCGCAATTAATCCAATAGAGCCAGTAAATCTCTGGAGTGAGCGAGCGGAACTATTGAGAAATGGCGCTCATATATTGACATTAAAAGTAAATCAGAAAAAGCCAGAGGAGTGAAGTGCTCGAGATAATAAAATCTACGATAATGATAACCGGCTTCGTTTTCACTATGATGCTGGTGATCGAATATTTAAACGTCCAGACCCGTGGTGAATGGCACAAGTTTCTAAAGGGGCGGGGCTGGCGGCAATATGTCCTGGGAGCGTTGCTCGGCATAATACCGGGCTGTCTCGGCTCATTTGCGATGGTTACGCTTTATACCCACCGATTGGTATCGTTAGGCGCCGTGGTAACGACGATGATTGCCACCAGCGGCGATGAAGCCTATGTAATGTTTGCCCTCTTCCCCGGCAAGGCACTGTTATTGAATGTGATTCTAGCTACTATTGCGCTCCCGGTTGGAGTGTTAGCTGATCTTTTATTTCGAAAAAAATACAAAGTCGCTGCGACTCACGATTTACCGTTACACGAAGAGAACTGCGAGTGTTTTCAGCGGGGACAGATTCTGGAACAATTACGCTCTATTACTCTGGAACGATTCCTATTAATTTTGATAATGGTCGCGATTTTGATTGCCGTTGCCAGCGGTTTCATTGCTGGAGAGGAAGAAGGCTGGGTGCAAATTACTTTAACCATTACTTCGATAATCGGATTAGCGATTGTTACGACGGTTCCTGATCACTTTCTAAAGGAGCATCTCTGGGAACACGTCGCTAAGCGGCACGTGCCCCGAATTTTTTTCTGGACACTGGGGGCACTGATCGTGATCCAGATTTTGACCAATTATCTAAATATCGAACAACTTTTGCAATTGCAACAGGCGCGCTTCTTGGTTTTACTAATCGCCTGTTTGATCGGATTAATCCCAGAGTCGGGGCCGCATTTAATTTTCGTAACGATGTTTGCCAAAGGGCTAGTGCCATTTAGTATTTTATTGGCCAGTTCGATTGTTCAGGATGGTCACGGTATGTTGCCGATGCTGGCGCATTCGCGGCGTGATTTTATCCGCGTCAAGGCCATCAATTTTGGGTTTGGTCTATTAGTCGGTCTGGTTGGACTGTGGCTTGGTTTTTAATACATTAATCCAAATGTCAGGTTTAATAAATTGAATAAAGCACCTACTTACCTTGATCTAACCCATCCTCTGGAAAACGGAATGCCGACCTTTCCGGGTGATCGCCCGAAGCCACGAATCATTACCCGCAATGAGGCACAATTGACAATCTCGGAAATTCATTTAGGGACTCATTACGGAACACATATTGACGCCCCGCGCCATTTTTTACCAAACGGAAAAAGCATTGCGGATTTTAATGTTGACCGCTTCGCCAGTGCGGCGCTTTGCCTGCAATGTGATTCGGCCGATGCAACAGCTTTGAATCTGGATAATGAAGGAATTGAATTGATCCGAAACCTTAAGCCGCAGTGGCTGATTCTGCGCACTGGATTTGACCGTTTTTGGGGTCAACCGAATTATTTTAAGGAATATCCCTATTTATCGGTTAATTTCGCCCGGCAGATAATTGATTTGAAAATTAAAGGAGTCGGCGGTGATTTTCCAAGTATGGATGCCGCGGATGCCGCTGGGCAAAATTTTCCGGTTCATCATCTCTTGATGGAACACGAAATATTGATTATCGAAAATTTGACTAATCTCCGTAAGCTTCCAACGCAGAAAATTTTCAACTTGATCGCTCTACCACTTAAGATCGCTACCGACGGCGCCCCAGCCCGGGTGGTGGCGTGGTTGTAGACAGGATTAACTCCGAAGGAGTCTCTGATGAGACTGGATTTTTTTTATTTTTTAAAAGAATTAAACTAATAGAATATTTACGGGAATTATTCTAATTAACACTGGATGAATATTAGAGATTCAATTGTATTATTTTTGTTGATTTACGAAAAACTATTATAGACAAGATTGACAAGATTTAGATTTATTTTTTAGCAGAATTAAACTAATAAAATATTTTTGGGAATTATTTTACTGAAAAAAGTAAAAATAATCCTGTCAATCCTGTCCCGCCGAGCGGGACTCTCTCCTGAGACTCCTCCGGAGCCTTCGGAGTTAATCTTGTCTACTACTCTCCCGACTCAAGCGCACAATCTCATTCCGTATTTGCATCAGAAATTCCAGATTTTTCTCCCAGTAATAATCGGGATAAGTCCAGGGTAAAATTTTGAATTGGCCGTGTTCATAAATCAGCGTTACCTCCGCGAAGACGCCGTCACCGCAATAGATTCGATGTGAGAAATTTTTAGTAGAGAATAAAACCAATTTCGACGGTTCGAGATAGCCCGGGTCAAGATTAACTTGCCGATGGGATTGACCGCCGGAATTATCAACGAATTGGGATTCGATTCGATTGGTCCAGACCTTAATTTGGTGAGCATTTTCCAGGTTGATAGGTTGTTTGAAAATAAAAAACTGTTTCTTTAGATTCCGCCCGAATTCCGATTCATAATAATTGGTGAAGTCGCTGACGGAAAAAAGCGGACCGGCGCCCAATATTTCACCGAAACGAGTCTGCACCTCATCAAGTGCGACTTTACGTTGGTTATCACTCTCCGACATTATTGCTAAAAATAAATGACCTTGCGGTGCGGGTTTAATCTGTCCCATCATTTGCCTCGTTAGAAATTTGGTTTAGGCTTCGATTTTTGGTGTTACGTTCGTTGGCTATCTGGCGCAGAGCCAGGTAATCTTCATAGCCGAGATTCTGGGAAAGGAACGGAAAAATCGTGGCGTCGGTCATCAGCGGATCCTGATCGTCACTGACATAACCAAGTTCACGAGCGCGCTCCCATTCGATCGTGCCGGGAATCGGTGAAAAAGATGCCAGTTTTACGATGACGCCTTGATCGGCGACGAAATTGATACTGTCAATAATCTGCTGACGAGTTTGACCGGGCAAGCCCATAATCAGGTAAGTTTCCAGAGAATTGCGCGCAAACCCAGCCTTAGCCAGATTATTGATGGCTTCTGTATAAGTCACATTACTGACTTTATTGCTGGAGGATTTCTGGATTTGTGGCGAAGTGGATTCCAGACTTAAGCGCACAGTCCTGAAACCGGCGGCGAACATTAGTTCGGCTAATTCGGAATTGATCTCACGTGCAAAGAGGCCATTTGGTGAATGCAGTTTAATTGGCACTCCGGCAGAAATTATTTCCTTTAATATCGGAATAATGTGGCGATCGCGATTAGTGAAAAGAGCGTCATCGTAAAAAGCGAAATTCTCTACGTTAAATCGGTGGTGAGTTGAGATTATTTCATTGATAACATCCTCCGGACGGCGCTGAACGAATTTTTGGTTCAAAAGGTAAGTTGCGCAGTAAGTACAGCGATTCGGGCAACCGCGTGAGGTTATTATCGCCACTGACTTTAATTTAGGATACAAATGCCATGGCAAGAGGCCGTTGTCATCGTAATCCGGCACATCACCGTAGTCCCGCTCAATCCCAAGAAGTTGGTCAACTAGCTTAAGAGTTTTCTTTTCACCATAACCGGTTATCAAGAAATCGGGCTGGATCGAATTGTGGGCATGCTCCGGATATAAACTGGCATAAATTCCGCCGAGAATCAAAGGCGTTTCAGGGAAATACTGACGTAGTATTGCGACCGTGGCGGCGACACCGGGATACCAGTAGGCAATTAACGACGTCACCAGAATAGCGTCCGGTCGCGCAATATTTGAGAGCGCGTCGCGGAACTGTTCCCGACTGGCGCCATAAAGGCCATAACGCCGCGGAAAATGAGCCAGCGCCGGCGGTTTGGGAATGACGGTTTTGCGATATTTGCCCCGTCCGTCATTGAATTTATCATTACTGGTATCTTGCCAGCGCTGACGATCCATTAAATCGAGTAATTGGATGTTATAACCATAACTTTGCAGAAATTTGGCGATATACAGCAAGCCCAGTGGCTTTGACCACAAATCGAAAGCGGTAAAATCGGCGATCCAAGGATTGACAAGCAATAAATTCCTATCAGACATAGCTAAAATCTATCGAAATTCCTTGCCGATAAAAAGTGTTTAATATATCCGCTGGGTCAAAGTAAGATTCTGAGAATGTTCTTATTGCCTGAATTCATAAAAAGGCGACTGTTTACCTCGAATAGAAAGTCACACACCTAAAATGGAGTCCGGGCAAAAAAGTTGATTGGTTTCGATAGCTGACTTGCTTTTTTCGAGAATAGGAAGCTTATAATTCCGGCCGATAGATAAGGGTAAGTAGATTAGGAAAATCCAGCCCATCCGGCATAAAAATAAAGGCGTAGTCAATTTCGAATCGCCCAAAATTTAGACCGGCGCCTAGGGCGGTCCGATTGATTGTGCCGACGCGTTCATAGCCGCCCCGAATTTTGATTAAATCCGTGAAGGCTATCTCTCCGCCGACCTGAAAGTAGGTTTTTTCAGTCACCATGTTAGCAATTAAGTTTATTCCTAAATTAACATTGAAAGGACTATCGGCAAAAATTTCCGGCCTTACGATTCCTATTTTGAAAAGGGTCGGCAAAGTCGTTGCCTTTTTCTGCAGAGTTTGCATCTGGCCGATGTTATTTAGTGATAATGATAAATCCATCCCGCTCGGGATTTCCCAGTGAGTAGCAATGTCAAATGCTACACCACCCGCATTCTCGGTGTAGAGGTGCTCGTAGAGATATTTCACGGTGCAACCTATAGACAATTTCGAAAAAATCGGATAGGCATATCCCACGGCGGCTGACATATATTGAGCTTCGACCTCACCTAATGATTCGTCGGAGGGAATATCGCGAATTTCGATGCCCGGAATCTTGACGAAATTAAGCCCGAGCCCGAGGTTGCCTTTCTTCAGAGGAATCGTGGCCGCCAGAGCATCGCCGCTGACATCGGCAAACCAGAAATTATGACTGAAGCCGATCTTGATATTATCGCTGATAATTCCAATGGGGTTTTCAAAAATGGTAAACGGCGCACCGCTGACCTGCGCAAAAACGCTCATTGTCGAAGCCGTTTGAGCCGAAACCGGGACTTTTAAAAAAGCCATACCCGATTCGCCACTTTCGGCATGTAAAAACACGCCTGTGGTAATAATGATAAATCCTATTCTTAATTTTTGTCGCATATTAACCATCAAAATTGAAATTGCCATGAAAAAATATGAGTTGTGCCTTCACCGACGGCACCTATAACAAAAGAATAATCTAATTGCGTTTTCATATTCGCAATAAAACCATAGGCCAGTCCCGCCCCAAAAGTCGGGTTCAGCTGGTTCATCCCAATTCGCAAAAAAGCCATATTGCGATAAATATACTCAGCTCCGCAATGAGTTTGCCAGACATTCTGATCGGACACTTCGACATCTCCGGCGATGGTAAGTTCTCGGTAGGGTTTAATGACCAGACCAAGTTTGACAATCTGAGGGAAATTTTCTTTATAATTACTACCTTCTTCCCCAAATAAATCCTGCGTATTCCAGTTATAACCGGAGCCAATGTCCTTGAATTGCAAGCCGGCCATAAGCCATTCAAATGGCCGATAAAGAACCCCGAAATCGAATCCTATTCCGGTGGCGCTAATATCGAGCATTTGATTATGCAAAATTTTGAAATTAAGGCCAAGAGAAATCTGGGGATGAAAGGCATTGGCGAAGGATATGAAAACCACGTTCTCGCCGGTTTGATAAGTTTCATCAACCTGCCCAATGGAGTTGCGGCCCTCGATGTTCTTTACTCCGGCATGTAACCAGGAAACACCCACACCGGCATTCGGTGGAAGCGGAACCGATAATCCGACAAAATGAAACTGGCGATCAAGACTCAAGAAAGAGTACGAAAGCGCCAAGTTCCTTTCTTCCATATAAGCTAGACCGGCTGGATTATAATAAACTCCAAAACCATCAGAGGGAAAAGCAACTCCCGAATTTCCCATCGCCGTGGCGCGAGCTCCGAGCCCCATCCGTAAAAAAGCCCCGGCATAGCCGGCATTGTCATTCGTTTTGCCCTGCAATAAAGCCATCGAAAAAATTAGAATTAATATAAGATTCAGGACCTTGCGCATAATTAATTGATCACGATCAGTTTCGTCCAGTGCTCCTCTTCATTTCCGTTGGATTTTTTGACCAGTTTGCAGAAATAAGTGCCGTTGGCTACGAGCTCACCATTCGTTGCCCGGCCATTCCAAATTAAATGATGATCTCCGGCATTCATAACCGTTTTCCAATCACTGCGATAAACTTGCTCCATCGCAAAATTATATACTTCCAGCCGAACCGAACCAGGCTGATCCATATTATATTGAATGCGGACGTGTCCATCGTCACCTATTACATTATGATGACGTGGCGCAAATGGATTGGGATAGGCATAAATAGCCGGCTGACCGGCACTTTTGGTCGAAATTGCCGAGCGATAAACTGACCAGGTCAACCCATCGCTGGCGGTTTTGGCGATGCCGTCACCAGTGCCAACCCATAAATAAGTCGGGCCTTCGCGCCGATCAACTTCCGCCGCATAGAAATACTGAGTTAGAATTTGTTCACCGGAAGCAATGTCGGCAATCGGCGTGTAAATAGCCCAGTTCTCACCATCAATTGACTTGAACAAGCCTCTCTCCGTGCAGACATAAACGATAGAATCCTGGAAGGCAAAATTATAAGGGCGTTCATTGACCAAGGTTGTGGTCCAGGTCAAACCACCATCGCTGGTTTTGCTGACAGCCCGATATTCTCCGCTTTCTCCGACAGTCATTGTGGCAGCCCAAATCGTCTCTTTGCCTTTCCAGAGTTGGCGGGCGATCGCTACAACGAAGTTCCCGGAAACTGCAGAATTCCGGGCGTTAAACTTGCGCCAGCTGATGCACTCAGGAGATTCAACTATACCGAGATTAATGCCATTAGCTGTCCCGATCCAGATCGTATCGCCATAAGCCAGTACGCTAAAACCTTTATGATTATGGTTGCCGTCTGGTGGATCGCGCGGGTTAATCTCGAAGTCAATCAGATCGTCGCAATCTAGCTGGTTAAGATTATCGGACGGCAAGGGAATTCTCTGCCAGGTCTGTCCCAGATCGGCGCTCCGCCGAATGCCACCCGCCCAGCTTACGATATAAACATAATCATCAGTTAAAGCAATATCCCAGGTAGTATTATTAATCGGCGTAGTAACCGGCAAAAAGGAAACGCTCTGATTATTCCATCCGTCACTGTTATCTGTCGGGTCGTCAACCGGTTGTGGGACGTAAGTCCAATTTTGCCCCCGATCGGTAGAATACGCCAGACCGGCGCCAGTTTGCTGGTAACCATAAGATTGAGTTAATGAATCAAACACTGCCGCCACCCAGATCGTATCGCCCTTGACTGTTATTGCCGAAATGCCGCCGCGCGGCAAATTATTCAATCCGGGATAAAAACTGATGAAAGTCTTGCCGAAATCCGGACTCATACTCAAGCCGCCGCCGGTCGCAAACCACATCAAGGAATCACCCTGACTGACAATTTCCGTCACACTATTGCTTGCCAGACCAAGATAGGTGTTGGTGTTATCCAATGTTGGTTTAGCCAGACGAAAAGCCTGACTAAAACCGGAGACGGAAAGAAATCCTATTGTGAATAAAATCGTCAGTTCTTTTTTCATTGAATAATTACCAGATAATCATCATTGACGTCATTACGCGCCGGTTTGGTAAGGTCGGACACGCGCACTTTGCAGTAGTTTGTAACTTGAGTAGCCGGTACAATCCAATCATAATACTTCAAAGCAGCCGCGGTTGTATCGGCGACAATCCAATCCGGATTTGCTTCATTGGCATTAAAAGTGTATTCAATTTTTACCCGACTGATGTAGGCATATTCCCACATAATTCTTAGGGTTTGGCCGAAACGCAAAGTCAGGGCACTGGCCGGTGCCGTAATATGAAGTCCCGGATTGGTGATTCTTAACGTTATTGTATCGCTCATTGCCCCGGAGTAATCTTCAGCGAAGAAATAGAAGGTATATAAACCTTGATACTTGCTTTCTGGATTAGAAGGCTGAAAAACCGTGAAAATACCATCCCCGGCTTTTTCATCGCCATATTCTCCAGCATCATTCAAATAAAAATACGGATCAAAAAATTGTCCATCGGGACGCAGAATCGAATAATAGACAGCCGCAATATCGTCATAGCCCTGTAAATCGGTTACTCTGAAATAAAATTTCAGCGTATCCCATTTTTCGAAAGTTGTTGGTGCTGAAAGCAGAAAGATTTCCGGCGGGCTATTGGCTTGCACGAGTTCGGTCGCGGTAGCTGAATCACTGACGTTACCATCCGCATCGTAAGCCCGAACAAAGACCCGATAATATCCTTCATAACTTCCCAATTCGGTCGAATCTATTAAATAAGAGAAAACTCCGTCTTGCGTAATAATGTCGCGCGGCGGCCCATCATCCGATAATTTTCCGCTCTTAAAAAGGACGCCGCTCATCGAGTTTACCGTACTAATTCGATATAGATCGAAAGATACCGAATCGAGATTGTCCCAGCCTTGAGCGTCCTCGACTTTGGCGGCAATAAACAGGCTGTGATTCAATTCCGAATAATGTAAAGTCACATTTTCAATAATCGGCGTAGGATCAGCGGTTTTCACAACTGACTTATTTTCGCAGGTGCAAAAAGTTAGGATCGTGACAAATAAGGCGATAATTATTATTCTTTTCATTTACTTAATTACTAATATCAGCCACTCATCTTCAGTATCTTGATCAAGAATTTCACGGCCGTAATTTAAGACCTTATTGGTAAAAATCTCATTTTCTTCTTTAAGCAAGCCGGTAAAAATCACTAGCGGACGATTTTGCTGTCGCACAAGCGCCTCCAATAATCGCAAATTGGGTTGGCGTTCGATATTGCTGACAATCAGATCGAAGTTATAATCTGGCAGGGTGGTTACATCGCCGATATTAATCGTGACCTTTCCAGTGAGTTCATTTAGTTCTAGATTTTCATTGAAATTATCAACGACTGTCGAGTCAATATCCCAGGCGCTGACCTGAGCCGCTCCCAGATTCAATGCCGCGATTGTTAGAATACCGCTTCCGCAACCGGCATCCAATAGCGTATCGCCTGGCGTCAGGTATTTTTCCAGCATCAACAGCGCCAAATGCGTAGTTGGATGAGTTCCGGTACCAAATGCCATTCCGGGCTTTAGTACAATTTCTACCGGCACATCTTGAAGCGGTTTTTCCCAGTAAGGACGCACGGCAATACGCGGACTGATTGTCTGTGGTTTGAAATATTCCTGCCACTTGGTGCTCCAACCGTCGTCAACGACTTCAGTGATGGTGACATTCATTTGAGGCCATTCTGCCGCGATGAGCTCCGGTAGAGCCGATTTCATATTTATGGGAAAATAGATTTCATAATCCATATCGGTTTCTTGAAGTCCCAGCATACCCCATTGAATAAGCCGGGCGATTATGGGTTCTTCATCTCCAGAGTTTTTGGGGATAAATACTTTAAGCCAGCGTTGAGAGATTGCAATCACCTTTACTACCTTTCTTCGAAACCGTAGAAAATATAATCATAAAGGACCGTGCCGACGATTTTCAAACTTTCCGCGCTACACTTATCGGGAGTGTCGAGCGTCGTATGCCAGTAATTGGTAAACCGGTTGGGATATTGAAAATCAATTAAATCAACAGACGGAATTCCGGCATGTTGAATCAACATTAGATGATCGTCGTAAATTTCCTCATCAATCTGGTGGACGAAGGCGCTGAAGTGATGCCGATCGGCAATAGCCCAAAGTTTTTTTATTAATTGGGGATGGCTATTGACCGAATTTCGTTCGACCGGAATCCGCAAATCGGCGTCGCCAATCATATCAATGATAATGGCTTCTTCCGGTTTGGGAATTGGCAAATTTTTGGCAAAATATTCCGAGCCGAGACAGTAATAATCAAGTGTGCCGGGGAAGCCATAATCTTCACCATCGAAAAATACCAGATAAATAGCGCGAGGTGGTTGCTGTTGCGCCAGAATTTCCGCCAGATGCATCAAAACAGCCACGCCGCTGGCGCCATCATTGGCCCCGCTAATTGGAGTTTGTCGTTTAGCCGGGTCAGGGTCATATTCGGCGCGAGGTCGGGTGTCCCAATGGGCACCGATCAACAAGCCATTATCATTATGAATATTAGACCCCGCGATAATATTAGTCAGATTTAAGGTCTTATTTTCTTCGGGAATAAGGTATTCGAAATCCTGAACGATCAAGGTATCAGCCAGCGGTTTTAAAAATTCAATCAGCATCGTAAGCTGAGCGGAATGCCCCGGCGATCCAGGATTGCGTGGGCCTAAATCACACTGCTGTTTTAAATATTGAAAGGCGCGTTCGCCGTCAAATTTGCCGCCGCCGGATGAGCAAGCTGAAATCAGAACTAATAATAAATAGAAAATTTTTTTCACTATTATCCTCGGATCGCGATATTGACGTCGAAACCGTAATTGCGGGTGACTCGTTTGCCGGTTAACCGGTTGTAACTTTCACCATATTCAAAAAACAAACCGCCAGTAACCTTGTCGGTAAAAGTATAATTGACCCGCGGAGTGGTTTTCCAGCTATTACTTTTGGCGGTGACTGCAAATTTGGTGGCGGAACCCTGTTTAGCACGAGTCGTAGAGTTGGTATAATCGAAATTGGCTGTAAAGGTGATATTGTTTTTAAGTTGCTTATCCTTCATAAAAGGGAGAGGAATGTTTAAGCCGCCCTTTTTTTGCCAGCTCAGGCTGACGGAAGCACCGGCATCATCTATAATAGTAGTTCCTCCGGACGCATTATTGATAGATTGACCGCTGGTGACCCGAGCGCTGGCACTGATGTCATTCACAAATTGCATAGAAAGCCCGATCAATGGCTGAAAGTACCTTTTATAGGACGAACTCATCTCTTTGCCATTTTGAGTAATGATAGACTCTTTGCCAGAAAAGCCGTGATCGAGTGAGAGCTTTTTAAAGTACTTGGAGAATATTTTGTATTTTTCCAGTTGACTCCAGGTCAGCGACCAGCTGGGAAATGGAAAACCGTCCTTTCCATTGGTACCGAACGGGATAAAGTCGCGGGTCATTGTGCGACCTATTGTACCTTGAGATTGGGTGTTAGAGACATTTTGGGCAAAACTTAGTGGAATGACTACGTTTGAGAACAAGTTTATACCGGAACGAACTGAGGCATCGAAGCTGTTACTGGTATTTTCGGCACTTGTGGGAATATATTCCTCCATCACAAATGGAATCCCAGGATCACGCGTTAAACCCATTCGGTATTGCCAATCGGGGGTACCGGTTCGATACCGATTCGTAATTGAGTTATTTAGCGAAAAATTGAAGTTAAAAGGCTGAATCTTTTTCAAATATTTGGCGACGATCTGGGTTATATTTACCTCCGGTTTCTTAGCATCGTCAACTGGCTTAGGTGTTTGTCCTGGAGTCTGGCCGAAAGCAGGTTTTAAATCTTCTCGTTTATCTAAAGTTGATCCTGCTCTTTGCGGTCGTCTTTCGCCGGGTTGTTGATCGGTTTGAGTTGTGTCATTTTTAACCGGTGTCGGTTCGGGAGTTTTAGGCTGATCCTGAACGCTGGGCCGCTGGGCGCGACGTCCACCGGTAGTTTGACCTGGTGGAGTGGGAGTAGGAGTAGGAGCTGTACTACTGGATTTAAACAACGATGAAAAAATTGCCGACGGATCTAGACTAAAAGTGCTGGTCAAGCGGTTCTGGTTGGATATGTTATCAACGCTTTTGGAATTACTTGAAAGAGGCTCGCTCCAGTTGAAATTAGAGGTATAGTTGAATGTAGGATTAAACCATTTGGCGATTTTGGGATTGAAATTGACCGAATAAGACTCTCTCATATTAGTAATTTGCCCCGGATTGGCAGATTTCAGAATTTCCCATTGATCCTGCCATAATTCTATCAAGTCATTTTCAATATTTAATGTGTAATTGGCGCTGAGGTTATCAAATATTTTATAACCTGCCGATAAACTGCGATTGAGTCCGAAGCTATTACTGGAAGTTATTGTTGTACCAAAGCGTGGAATGCTATAAGATTCACTTCGGCCGGCATCCGCCGCGACCGTCAAGGCGTTCGGAAAATAATAAAAGCGAATTTCACTGAGTTTGCTTCCGATAAGCGGCACCGGAGCTGTCCACTTGAAAATATTTACATATTTATCCTTTGGAAATGGAAAATTATAGGAAATGCTGGCTTTGTATGACTCGCTTTGTGATTCGCGGACGGTTACCGAACTGGCGTCGGACCAGGTGGCATTGGCACCGATTTTTATCTGATCTATGGTATATTTGGTTAACCAGAAGTCCGAAGCCCGTTTTTCAATCGAGGTGTTCACTCCGTAGCTATGTGAGATATCCAGCAGGCTATCGGGAGCATTTTCTTTCATCAGAATATCACTGCCGTAGATATATTTGCGTGTTCCGGTGGTCTGGGTATATGAGCCGCTTACCGGAAAGCGTAAGCCCCAGCGGGCCGGCGTGAATTTGTCTAGGGAAATACGACCAGTGGCTGTCAGGGTTTCAGTGGTTTTCAAATTTTCCGTCTGGAGACTGGGACGTTGTTCCACCGTATGAAAATCCGCATCTCTATAGTTAACCGAAACGTCAAAGCTGGCTAAATCGGCTACTCGCAAGCTGGCCTTGGCGCGGTAGGCTATGCCCTTGTCCTTGCGAACCTCCGATAGGCGTAACTCATCCAGCCATACCTGACCTTTGACAGTTCCGGTCTTAAAGTTATTGACATAGCCGCTATTAGTAGCCCGGTTGCGTAGCCCGATATTAAGATGTTTAACGTTAGCCAGCGAGGGCTTGCCATAGATAATTATTTCGCGACCGGTATAAGCGCCGTTTAATTTTTCTTTGTAATGACGAATTGTAACACCTGACGAGTTGGTAGAGATCTGGTATTCACCTTCGCCAATGTAATCATCTTCCGACTCATAATTTTTAAGCGAGGTTAGAAAGTCGAGATCCAGTTCCATCTCGTTTTCCTTTGCCCAGCCGGGATAAACCGGTTGGCGATATTCATAATAGTTCGTTGTCGTCGGCGAATTTTCGAATATTTTACCAAACCTAATAAAGAACTGGAGCGGAGTTTCTTCGTTTTTTGAGAATTGATAACCATCGGCTTTTAGTTCGCGCCCATTTACGAACAATTTCATTACCTTATAAGTAATGTAGCTGGTTTCTTCGGCGAGCACTTTTTTGGCAGCGCAAAATTCACCGGGAAATAGACCAGAACCTTCTTCCGGCAGATTCAATACCAGAGATTGTTCTTTAGTGCGAATTTGATTGATTTCATCGTATTCACCCTGAACGCCGGCTGGTGGCTCATAGATGTCAGGATTATCTTCAGTGTTAATTACTGAAATCGAAAAGGAATTTTCATTAGCTATGAAGCTGGCAGTATCGTCTTTAGCAATTCCCAGGTCCTCCCATTCATTACCAACTAATTCTACTTTGGCAATAAATACAGAATCTTCACCGGAAAGCCCGTCAAACCAGATACGACAAGCCCGAATACTCTCCCAGTTAATATCTTTTCCAGTATTGCTTTTGGAAAAAGCTGTCAGAGGAATCTGGTAAAGTTTCCAGCCGGTAGGTCTTGTATCAATATAAGTCTGTCCGGCAATATATCCGTTATTAGGATCGGACAGGTCAAACGAGGCGGTAAAATAATCATTCGTCAGGTCTATGGCATAATTGTTATTCAGGTCTTCCGAATTGGGGAAAAGGCCATTGGCATCTTTTTCATTGTTTTCAGTACCGTTGATATAGCGATATTCCTTAGAACCTTCAGTATATTTCCAGTTATCAGAATGAGGATCATATTTATCACGTTTGTATTCGGTTAGCCTGTCATCGCCATACCCGAGGACGCCATACTTCTTGGTCATGATTGTTTCGTCTTTATCAGCCAGCCCATCAATTCCGGTGTCTTCACCCGGGTCCAGTAAACCGTTGCCCATTGTTAGTCCGGCGTCCGGGATATCTTCTGTATCTAGTTTTTTATTGGGGATTTGATCTTCACTGATTTGACCTAAATCAATATGAAGAGTACCAGAATTGCCTTTTACCCAGATGTCAACATATTTTGTTGTAGATTGGTCATAGTAGCTCTGAGGAAAGGCGTACGTTATGCCGCCCCAGGCTGACTGAACGGGAGATAATCCATCAGCGACCGCAATTGACCAAAGGGGGTCAACGCTTATTACCATAATTTCAGTGATGTTGTTCTGGGCAGTTGTACTGACTTCTTTATCAGGCCAGATACTTTTGGTTGGAACGCCTCCATAAGGATTAAACCAAAAAGTAAAACCGCGTTCGTTTTCTGCTTTGCCAAGGGGACAGGCCGCATTCGACCAATAACGGCGCATAACAGGTGGAGACGTCACTCGTTTGGAACTCTCAAAGTCATCTATAAAACCGACGCCGTGGCGATCACCAGTATTTTCGTTGTTAAGGGTATTGGGATTAGGTATGACCTGTGCAACCTCGCCCTCGATATCGAAAGATGAAGCCGCATTAGTGCTGACTAACGGCAACCAGTTAACCGCTCGCGTTAGAAAATCCAGATTACGATTATAGCGTCCATTGATATCCCACACAAAATTGTGCATCGGTTCATAACCGACTTCGACTTTTTCATCACTTACTGATTGTCCGAAATAAAGAGCAGTTGCACCAATGTAGCTGTTTTCGCCAAAATCGTATTGTGCTCTGGCACCGACGATCGTTTTTTTATCCAGCTGAAAAAACTGGTTCTTTTCATATTTTACTTCCAGCTTCGCATCCGGATTGGTCGCCTCTGATGTTAGAAGAGTTAAAGTCCCTGAAAAATAATCTATTATGTAATCTATACCTCGAACTAAATCTCTATTATTCAACGTTACCGTTTCACTGTTTTCAATGACCATAGCTCCTAGATTGAGAATCGAACTGCGATTTTTGTAACTTACCACGATCTTGAATTTAGTTTCGCTGAAAATATCATTGTCGGTCCGGTTGCTATCGTACATTGCCGAACAGTTGTAAATTTTGCTAATATTTGGATTACGTTTGCCGGTATTGTCACTCGAGTCGTACTGAAATGGGCGTAAGTAAGGAAACCATAATTCACCGGAATATAGGTTCAGGATCGCTCCATTATTCATATCAATAACACCATCCGGGGTTGGATTACCATTATTGTCGACCCGGTCCAGTCCAAACATCTCCAAAAATTTCTTACCGGTTACCAAATCGTAATTTCGCTCACCCTCACCCAGAGTATAAACAATATCCAATTCAAATCCGTCTTTATTTATTCCGGTAGTGCCCAGATAATAGACATTCTTGAATTCCAGATTCCAGCAGGGATGTGTAGGAAGCATTTCCTGAGGTTTGATCAATTTCAAAATTATATTTGTGGTAGATGTATCAGCCCGGTTATAATCTCCATATTCTTCACCGGGGATAGTTTTGTTATTTTCATCGGTTAATCGGTAGGCGACCGCCAGTATCTCACCATCCTGTACTTGAGTTGTCATACGGATGTAACCCATAGTCACATCGACATAATAATCCTTATTCAATTCCAATAATTTAAAAATACGGTTTTCGCTATAATTTTTATAAAGAGTAGTATCGCGTGGATCAATATAGGCAGTACCATAAGCGCAACCGGCTGTTTCAATCGTCTGAGATTTATAAACCCGCAGATCAGTTACTTTCCCTCTCGGATCAGCGTGAAATAATTGATCAAACTGATAACCCCTGTACATGTTATCGCGAAAGAGAGTGTCAAGGAAAAAATAAAGGTTACGGCGATAATCGTATTCTTTGATACTGATGTTCGAAGTCTGTGCTCCGCCGTCTATACTTAATTTTTCTTTTTTACCTTTCTCGACGCTGGCGATTGCCGTAACATCGATTCCACCAAATTTCATCAAGGCTTTAAGGCCAAATAAGCCGTTGTTTTTACCCGAAAAAGTTACGAATTGAGTACCGGGCAAGGACAAAGCAACGTTACCGGCCTCTACTTTTTGAACAATTTCATCCTCTTTGCCGGTATAAATAATCTTCAGAGCATTCTCAAAATCAAAGTCGCGTTCACTATCCTGATCAACCAATATGCTAATTCGATCGCCAATTTTACCTTCGATGTTCAATTGCTGTTTTTGATCAACGATAAAACTCGTCGAAGTCCCTTCCGCATAACTACTACTAACCTGCGAACGTTTCTGGGTTTGCAGACGTCCATTAATATTAATATTACCGGACACGCGCAAAGCTACGTGCTGACCAGCAATATCGGCTCCAATCAGCTCCAATTTATCAGTGGCAGCTTTAGTTTCGGCAGGTTTCGCTAAGTGAACTTCAACAAATTTATTATGCCAATCCTGGCGCTGTCTGAGATCGAAGTAGCTGGAGACTGGAATTCCAATTGGGGTAAGGATCGGAGCACCGTTAAGGTCACTGGAAAAGATAAAATTTTGGCCGGATTTATCAAGAGTACGCGTCACTTTCATCCCGGGAAATTTTACTTTGAGGATATTTTGGTTCAAAGCAATATAGTCGGGGGAAATCAACGTCAAACCGCGTTTGCTCTCGATATTGGCCGGTGTATATCGGTTAGACAGCCAGTCGATTTTCAAAGGAAATACGTCCGGCTCTCTGTCCGCGGCTAAACTCTGGACAAAGAATCCCATTAAAATAAAAATGGATAGAGTATATCTTTTTATCAGATTGATATTAATTGATATCCTTTTAATATGGTGGTTAGGGTGGTAAAACCGACGCGAAGCTTATTGCGCGCTAGGTAGCAATTCTAAAAAAGCACCTCAAATATTGTCGGTTACTAATTTATCAACGGATTTTAATTTATTTGCCAATCGAGCAAACGCCTGTCCGCGATGACTGATAGAGTTTTTTTCATTTAAGTCCATTTCTGCTAACGTACGACCGAGTTGAGGTACATAAAATACCGGATCGTAACCGAATCCACTATTTCCGCGCGGCTGACGTAATATGATTCCGTCAATCCTTCCTTCTTCTGTTAAAGTTAAATCCGGACGGTAGTAAACCGCTACACAGCGGAAATGCGCCTGTCGCTCGGAGTCTGGTACGTCATGCATAATCTCCAGCAATTTGGCTACATTTTGAGCATAGGTGGCATTTTCCCCGGCAAAACGCGCTGAAAAAACCCCGGGCCGTCCGCCTAAAGCATCCACTTCTAAACCAGTGTCGTCGGCAATCGTCGGCAATCCTGTAAATTCAGCCATCATACGTGCTTTCTTAAATGCGTTCTCGAAAAGCGTGTTCCCGTCTTCAATAACTTTTGGGCAATCGGGAAATTCATCCAAAGTGTGCCATACCAGTTCAGGTAGAGAAAAAATCCGCTTGATCTCGCGAATCTTATCCCGATTATGAGTAGCAATCAAAATGTCCATTTACATTCTCTAAGTATTTTTAATTAAGCGGAAAATGTTATGCAAAAATTAAATGAATGTCAAGCTTTGACCAGCAAAAATCTGGGAAACAGAGTTAATTTTAGGATATTTAACTGATTTTTCAATAGAACAACTCAACGCCGCTTACATCGACATCAATTAACAAAAATCATTTTACCGGCCAAGAAAATTGCGCAATAGTTACGATCATTCCTTTGCAGGAGCAGTTTCAGTCCTATTTACAAGTTTCCTTCATTATAAAAATTAAAAGTGTCTAGCAGTATTTTCTCCCTGTAGCGCGTGCCAGCGAAAACAGCTGACGAGATGATCGTTGACCATCCCAGCCGCTTGCATAAATGCATAACAAATCTTCGGACCAACGAATCGAAATCCACGCCGAATTAGATCGGCGCTCATCGCTTCAGCTTCCCTACTTTTGTCCGGTAACTCTGCTAATGTTTGCCAGTGGTTTACGATTGTTTTTCCACCAGTAAACTGCCAGATATAGTGATCGAACGACCCAAACTCTTGCTGAACTTCTAAAAAGCGCGCGGCATTATCAATCGCAGCTCGGATTTTAGACCGATTGCGAATAATTCCCGCATTTGCCAGAAGTGAATTGAATTCGACTTCACCAAAATTAGCAATCTGCGTCATATCGAAGTTCACCAGAGCTCTGCGGAAATTTTCGCGCTTATGCAGTATAGTGCGCCAGCTCAACCCGGCCTGGAAGGCATCCAGCACCATGAATTCAAATAATTTTTGGTCATCGTGAAGCGGCACTCCCCATTCGGTATCGTGATAATGAATCATCAACTTATCATCGGCTGGCCAGGGGCAACGTATAATTTCAGTCATATTAAAGTTTCCAGATTAGCCTATTTACAACTTCAAATTTATCAAATCACAGGGTATTTAAATAAAATTCGTAATAATTAAAATTTCACGGGTAAAATCAATGTCCTAAAATAGAAAGTTTCAGGACATAGTATCCACTCTTTAGTAATAAATAGGATTAGCGCTGAACTATTATTTGAACGCTTACTCACCTGATCATCTATCTATTGAATAGGCAGAACCATTCACAAAAACGAACAACCGGTATTTTTCTAAAAATTGGGGGAAGTTCCGTTGATAACAAAAACTTGAAAAAAAAGTCAATTCGGTGTAAACTTAGCGCTGATTTTTTACATTTAATTAACAATATAAAGAGGTAAAAAAATGACGACTCAAAAAACTAAAACCCCTAAATATGTTTACTTTTTCGGCGGTGGAAAAGCCGATGGAAATGAAAGTATGAAAGAATTATTAGGTGGTAAAGGTGCCAATCTGGCCGAAATGGCTGGCCATCCCGATCTGCGCCTGCCGGTGCCACCTGGTTTCACGATCACGACCGAAGTCTGCACCTATTATTATGCCCATAATCGCCAGTATCCGGCTGAACTAAAAGAGCAAGTTGAAGCGGCTCTCGCGAAAGTGGAAAAAATCCTCGGCCGCAAATTTGGCGATCCGGACAATCCATTACTGGTATCGGTGCGTTCGGGCGCTCGCAAATCTATGCCCGGTATGATGGAAACCGTTTTGAACGTCGGTTTAACTGAAAAAACTATTCCCGGTTTAATTAAGCAAAGCGGCGGCAACGAACGTTTCGTTTATGATGCCTATCGTCGTTTGATTATGATGTATTCGGACGTAGTTATGGAAAAAGCCGCCGGTATCGAGCCGCAAGATGATGAGGGTATCCGTCGGCAACTGGAAAAGATTATGGATAACGTCAAGAAGGCTAAAAATTATACCAGCGATACTGACCTCACTGCCGATGATTTAAAAGAACTCTGCCAAGCCTTCAAAAAGCAAATCAAGAAAGTGCTTGGTAAGGATTTCCCGGATGATCCTTATGAACAGCTATGGGGTGGTATCGGGGCCGTGTTTGCTTCCTGGAATGGTAAACGAGCTGTTGCCTATCGCCGCATTGAAGGCATTCCGGATGATTGGGGAACTGCGGTAACTGTCCAGGCGATGGTCTTTGGTAATATGGGCGAAGACTGTGCCACTGGCGTAGCTTTTAGCCGCAACCCCGGAAATGGAGAAAACCAATTCTATGGAGAATATCTAATAAATGCCCAGGGCGAAGACGTGGTCGCCGGAATCCGCACCCCCGCACCGATAAATAAATACTCAACTTCGGAGCACAATAAAGACCTTTTGACTCTGGAAAAATATATGCCTGCTATTTATAAAGAGCTGGAAGAATACCGGAATCGTCTGGAAAAACACTACCGCGATATGCAGGACATCGAATTCACCATTGAAAAAGGGCGACTCTTTATGCTCCAGTGCCGCATCGGAAAACGCAATGGCCCAGCCGCCGTACGGATGGCATTGGATATGCTAAGCGAAAAACTTATTACCAAAGAAGAGGCCGTCCTGCGAGTTTCTCCGGCCCAACTCGATGAATTATTACATCCCATTATTGATCCAAATCAAGAGAAGAAAATGGAACCGCTCGCCAAAGGTCTGCCAGCCGGTCCCGGTGCCGCCTCTGGTCAAATTGTCTTTAGTTCTGCCGATGCTGTGGAATGGGCTAAAGAAGGCAAAAAAGTAATCCTGGTTCGCGAGGAAACCAACCCGGAAGATGTGGATGGTATGCGTGCCTCGCAGGCCATCTTAACGGCTCGCGGTGGTATGACCAGTCATGCGGCGCTCGTCGCTCGTGGGTGGGGCAAATGCTGTATAGTTGGTTGTAGCGCCATTCATATTGATTACCAGAAAAAAGTCATGAAAATTGGCAATCGTACTTTCAAAGAAGGCGATTTCATTACTTTGAATGGCACTAAAGGCTATGTCTATCCCGGTACTCTACCGATGATTGACGCTACCGAGAATCCTGATCTGGTAAAATTCCTTAAGGTCTGTGACTCTGTCCGTCGTCTCGGTATCCGTACAAATGCCGATACGCCAGCCGATGCCAAACGCGCGCGTCAATTCGGGGCAGAAGGAATCGGTCTATTTCGCACCGAACATATGTTCTACGGTGAAGGTAGTGACGCGCCCCTATTTGCTCTGCGCAAAATGATCGTTTCTAGCACATTAGAGGAGCGCCAAAAGGCTCTCGATGAACTCTTTCCCTATGTCAAAAAAGATATAAAGGCGACTCTAGAAGCGATGGACGGCTACCCGGTAGTTATCCGTTTGCTCGATCCACCACTTCATGAATTCGTCCCTCGAGAAAAAGACAAACAGGAAAAACTTGCCAGAGATTTGAATATTTCCCTGGATGAACTGGAAAAACGCGCGGCCGATCTACATGAATCGAACCCAATGATGGGACATCGCGGGGTTCGTTTAGGAGTAACTTATCCGGAAATTTCCCGGATGCAGGTCAGGGCAATTCTAGAAGCCGCCGCTGAATTGCTCAAAGAAGGCAAGAAGCCCTATCCGGAAATAATGATTCCCGTGGTGAGTTTGACAAAAGAACTCGAACATCAAAAAGCAATCGTAGATGAAGTTTATCAGGAAGTCCTCAAAAAGCACGGCCTGAAAAAAATCAAATACCTGTTCGGCACGATGATCGAAATTCCGCGCGCCTGCTTAGTCGCTAGTGAAATTGCGGAGGTCACTGAATTCTTTTCCTATGGAACTAATGATCTGACTCAGATGGGATTTGGATTTTCGCGGGATGACATTGGCAGTTTCGTACCAGATTACATCGAGAAAAAAATCCTGCCGGAAGATCCTTTCCAGACCATAGACCAGGTCGGCATTGGCGAACTGATTAAAATAGGTATTGAACGCGGTCGTAAAACCCGGCCGAACCTGGAAATCGGCATTTGTGGCGAACATGGCGGTGAACCGCGATCAGTCAAATTCTGTCATCGAGTAGGAATGGACTATGTTTCTTGCTCACCGTTCAGAGTACCGATTGCCAGACTGGCAGCAGCTCAGGCCGTTGCCGAAGAAAAAGCGAAATAAGGCGTTTTTTCAACTTAGATAAATGGAGAACCGCAGATTCCAGTCTGCGGTTCTTTTTTTGAGAGGAATTGTCCATAAATTAAAACTTTTGGAGACTGCCGAAATAATCAAGATATTTGGTAATTAAATGAAGGGGAAACTATGAAGTTGAACTTGAAAATTAAAATTGCACCGACCATTGCTGAATTGATAATTGTGCTACTGTTCGGTTCTGGTAGCCTTTTCTCCACTCAACTGGATACATTGGTGATCCCGAGTAAAGCGATGTCAAAGAGCCCCAAAGCCGTGGTCGTTTTACCGGATGCGTATCAAAAATCGCATAATCGTTTTCCAGTTGTATATCTGTTACACGGTTGGAGCGGATCGTATCGCGATTGGCCGACTAAAATGGATTTGAAACCGCTGGCTGACAAATATGGTTTCATAATTGTTTGCCCGGACGGTGGGTATGCCGGTTGGTACGTGAACAGTCCGCTCATTAAAGATTCGCAGTACGAAACTTACATTGCTAAAGAGGTTGTTGATTTTATTGATAATAACTACCGGACTGTGGCTGATTCCACAGGGCGTTTTCTTTGTGGACTGAGTATGGGTGGACATGGCGCTTTTACTTTACTGGTAAAATATCCGGAACGGTTTGCCGGAGCGGGCTGTATGAGCGGAGCGATGACGATGTCCAGCGGCGAACGCCGGGCCGGGCTGGCCGATGTACTTGGTGATTGGGAAACGAATCGGCAGAGGTGGGAAGAGAACTCATCTTTATTTTTATCCGACCGATTGGTCGGCCGCGATAAGGCAATTTTAATTGATTGTGGAGTTGATGATTTTTTGTATCAGACTAATGTTCTTTTACACAAGAAATTATTAGACCTTAAGATTCCACACGTCTATATCGAACGCCCCGGCGCACATACCTGGGATTACTGGACCGATGCTCTGGAATATCACCTTTTGTTTTTTAGGAAATGGGTGGAAAGAAGTCAAGGTAAAGGCTGAGGTTTAGAGAAATGAGACGGTTTTATCTGATGAATAAGAAGGAATGCGATAGTTTTGAATAATTTTAAAGCAAAGTAAAAATATTACGAGTTTTGTGCACCACAAATCCAATGTGATAATTGCTGGTCGAATTTGAAATGACCAGAGTGCTACTAAAACCAAAATTCAGGCATAAGCCTTTATTGATACTAAAGTACCGAGCGCCTAACATTGAAGACATTTGGAATAAATTTAGTTTATAAGGGGATTAGATAATGGCAAATGAAAAAGAAGGCTCTCCCTGCGACTCCTGCAAAAGCACGAACTGCTCGGCTATCAGGTGCCAACCGGACGAAAGCCCCGAAGAGTTCGCCGAGCGCCGCCAGTTGTTAGCGCGGCTTTGCCATATCCGACACAAAATTATAGTATTGTCCGGTAAAGGCGGCGTTGGGAAAAGTACCGTGGCGGTCAATCTGGCCGCGGCTCTAATACTCGAAGGTAAAAGTGTCGGTTTACTAGATGTAGATATTCACGGCCCAAGCATCCCAACCATGCTGGGTCTGGAAAACGAAATCGTTCAAAAAGACGAAGAGGGAATTATTCCGGTCGAACTGGGAAATCTGAAAATTATGTCGATCGGCTTTATGCTCAAAAATCCGGACGATGCTATTATCTGGCGCGGTCCGCTGAAAATGGGAATTATCAAGCAATTCCTGAAAGACGTCAATTGGGGCGAACTAGATTATCTGATCATTGATTCGCCACCCGGAACCGGCGATGAACCGCTTTCTGTTTGCCAATTAATCCGTGATCTTGATGGTGCCATCATTGTGACTACTCCGCAGAAAGTCGCTGCAGTGGATGTGCGTAAATCAATTACTTTTTGTCGTCATTTGAATGTCAAAGTATTGGGTGTTATAGAGAATATGAGCGGTTTTGTTTGTCCAAAGTGCGGCGAATTGACGCCGATTTTCAGCACAGGTGCCGGCAAAAAAATTGCCGAAAGTATGCAAGTTCCCTTCCTGGGTTCTATTCCGATTGATCCGAAAATCGGGGAATCCTGCGATAACGGTCAGATCTTTATTCATCAATATGCGGAAACTACTACCGCCGGAATTATGCGAGAGATTATCCAGCCGATTCTAATCCTCCAGAACAAATAAGACGGAGATCTATAGTTATTATTGAATGCTTACCAAGAATATAATTGATTTCTTATGCACACCGAGTTTGTTCATTATACCACAAGTACCACCAATTTTATTTGATAAATAGCATTTTGATATTTTTTGAGAATGATTTTGTTTGTCCGATGACGTTGATATGACATAAATAGACTCCACTACTGACCGGAAGCCCATCCTGATTTTTTCCATTCCAGATTGTCTGATACCAACCGGGATTTTGAGTTATATTTACCAGTTCGATAATTTTTTGCCCAGAAATATTATAAATAATTATCCTGACCACCCCCGCTTCGGGTATACCATATTTAATTGTAGTTACTGGATTAAATGGATTGGGATAATTCTGTAAAAGCGTAAACTCCTTTGGCTCAACACCATAATCTTTGTTGAGGATTTTTACCGATACTGAATCTACGCCAACTTTATACTCATAAGCTCCTATATCAATTACGCCGGATTCACCTGTGTTTTTATCCAATTTACGGGGATAGCCTTTACCGCGGATATCATAAGTCTCAGAATTATAGTCATTATTTCCGGCATCGCAACAGGGTGAAATCCCCAGCAGGGAATATGGGTGGTTCGGATTAAGTAAGGAACCGGCAAAGCGTGGGTCAGAGGTAATGCAATTTTCATCGAATGAAATCACTCCTCCCTTAATAATACCTACATCTCCCGAGTCATTTCTAAAGCAACAGTAATTCAATTTGATTGAGCCACCGTTGTATACCAATAACTCATCATAACAATCTGAATAGGTCGCTTCATTGCCCCATATAATACAATTTTTGAAGACCACTGAAGAATAAAAACTACTAAACATCCCTCCACCATCCAAGACACTGTTATTGCCAGCTATTGTACAATTGACGAATTGTGGATATGAAGAATAATTAAATATGGCTCCACCTGCCGCTCCAGATGAATTAGATATAAAGACACAATTGATTATTTTCGGGGCTGAAGCTTCATTATTTTCAATACCTCCACCACCATACATTAACGATGAATTCTCCGTGAATATGCAGTTGAGCAAATGTGGAGAGGAAGAGTGATTTGATATTCCCCCACCTCCTTCATCGGCTGAATTTGATTTAAACACACAATTGCTAATTTTGGGAGAAGAAGAATTATTATACATTCCTCCTCCGGAATTAATTGAATTGGCTGCGGAAGAGGCGCATCCGCCCGTAATGGTGAAACCATCTAAAACTGCCGAGGTATCCAATCCGGGTGAGTTTTTAAAAACATGGCAACAATTATCATATTCATACCCCAATATGCCTATATCTCCGCTTAGTACGGTTTCGTTGGCACCACCTATTCCGTAATTGATCCGCTGATCTGGAGATGTTTCGTTACCGACAAAGCCGCCGTAGATAGCAAGCCCATTTCTCATTTGAAATGCCTTGTCACGCTCATCTATTCCATCAACCATTACTGTTGGCTTGTATATACCCCTTGCCACCCAAACCTGGGTAGCTATCGATTCATTAATCGCTGTCTGTAGTTGGGTGCTATCGTACGCATTTTCCCAATTCAGACCATTTTTACTACCAGTGCCCGTAACGGTTACATATCGAATTATTGGCGGCCTGAACACAGAATCTACACCAATCTGAAACTCATAAGCTCCTATATCAATTACGCCGGATTCACCTGTGTTTTTATCCAATTTACGGGGATAGCCTTTACCGCGGATATCATAAGTCTCAGAATTATAGTCATTATTTCCGGCATCGCAACAGGGTGAAATCCCCAGCAGGGAATATGGGTGGTTCGGATTAAGTAAGGAACCGGCAAACTGTGGATTAGCAGTAACGCAATTTTCATCGGTTATCAGAGTACTGCCCGGATTGATGAACGTACTACCTGTTTCGTATCTGTAGCAACAGTAGTTTAATGTAGTTACCGATGATTCATCAATAGCAATCTCATCGCCTTCGATTTTTGCGTTATTTCCCCAAATAATACAATTTCGGAGAAGCGGCAAACCGGAATTGTACATTCCACCACCATAATTGCTAGCCGAGTTAGCGCAGATGGTACAATTAATTAGACTTGGCGACGAATTAAAAGCGTTAAATATTCCTCCTCCGTTTCCAGCTGAATTCGATTTGATTACGCAGTTAATTAAAGCTGGGGAAGAAGATTCATTATTATACATTCCTCCACCCCCACTAATAGCTGAGTTCCTAGTAAACGTGCACATTATCAATTTCGGTGAGGAATCATAATTCATTATTCCGCCTCCAAAGCGTGCTGAATTTGATACGAATGTGCAATTGATAATAGATGGGGAAGAAGAAAAATTACACACTCCTCCACCACTGTTAAAGAAAGAGGTTCCCCCATCCGCATTTCCATCTTTTATTGTAAAACCATTTAGAACGGCAGTACTATCCAGACTTAGAGCGGTTGGGTGATAGAAGATATGGTAACAATTATCGGAGATGTCTCCGTTGATTCCTATATCGCCACTTAGGATAGTTTCGTTATTTCCACCGATTCCATAATCTATTCTATCATCAATTGAATTTTCACCTCCGGTAAAGCCGCCGAAGATAGCAACACTATTGATCATCCTGAAATGATAATAGCGGGTCGAATCTCCGGAATTATCGCATAGGTCATAACCGAAACTTGGAAAATAGGTGCCTTTGGCTACCCAAATTTGGTTACCTAGAATAACGGAATCCAAGGCAGATTGCAGAGAATTGAAAGCATTTGTCCAGCTGGTTCCGTCATTGTTGCCGCTCGCCGATGAATCTACATAAACTATTGTTTGACTAAATAGCTCGGTAAAGGCGAATAGGAGTAGCAATACAATGTGGATATTTTTAAGCATGGTTTCCTCATATTTATTAAAATTGCTAAACTAGTCGGATAATTAATCCCGACTAAAAGGAAAGATTGCTTGCAGTGGAGAGCGCTGAGGAAAACAGTGTTTATCCTGTAAGAAATTCCAGGATTCTCCGTGAATTCAAAATTTCAAAATATTACCATTTATCGTAATAGTCGAAGTAATATTTAAGCACTTTAGTAAAATACTAAAAAATATTTTTTAATGCAATTTTTTTCCCATTAATAGAACACCACTATACAGCCGATTTATTTATTGAAAGATTCCGGATTGTTACTTCTGGTTTCATTGTCAATAAGAATTGATAATGAGATTCAGCTTGATTCAATGCTGGTTATCTTAGTAAACTGTAGATATGAATCAAGCAATTCAGTTAAATTAATGACGAAAAGCATGAACGACATTTATTATTTAAATAACCGGGTAAGAGCCTCCGGTCAAGAATTGATTCTGAGGATTATCGTAAAAAAACTCCTATTATTCTTGGGCAAAGTTTCCTTTAAAATATCAGTTCCGCCGGATGATAAAAGCTACGATATAATTGGGAAGTATTTTAGGTATCGTTTGTGCTTTAGTGGCTCTGAGTTTACTTTCAATTTGAAGGAGATATATTGATGATGGAAAAAATTGAAATCGCTCGCAGTTGGTTGCCGCGCTATACCGGTCTGCCACTTGAAAAATTCGGCGATTACATTCTGCTGACCAATTTCCGCAATTACGTGGACATTTTTTGTACGCTGTTTAAGTGTGATTTGTATGGTGAAAATCGCCCGATGCAAGCCGCCACGAATTTAGATGGTTTGACCATCATTAATTCTGGAATCGGTTCGCCGAATGCCGCCACGATTATGGATTTGCTGGTGGCGGTTCATCCGAAAGGAGTGCTGTTTCTGGGTAAATGCGGCGGCTTGAAGAAATCAACTGAAATTGGGCATTTTATCTTGCCAATCGCCGCCATTCGGGGAGAGGGAACCAGTAACGATTATTTTCCACCCCAAGTTCCGGCTTTGCCGTCATTTAAGTTGCATAAGTTTGTCTCGGAAATCATTGTTCAGCGCGGCCTCGAGTATCGCACTGGCGTTATTTATACCACTAACCGTCGGGTTTGGGAACACGATCAGGCGTTCCACCAGCGCTTACGCGATATGACTTGTATTGCAATTGATATGGAAACAGCAACCCTTTTTATCGTCGGACATTACAACGAGATCGCGCGCGGGGCCTTGCTTCTCGTTTCAGACCTGCCAACGACTCCCGAAGGTATTAAAACCGAAGAGTTAGATAAACAGGTCACCGCCGAATGGAGTCAGATTCACTTACAAATCGGTATAGATGCTATGACTAACATTGACAAAAAGGGCGAACCCATTAAGCATTTTCGCTACTGATAAAATAATTGTATATTTCAGCGAAAATAATGAGAAATATTCGGCTTGTAAACCTGATCTTAATCCTTACCGTTGCCTTACCGCTGACGATTTCTGCCGTTGGTATTGACGTTCCGGCTACCGATCCGGTCTATGATTTCTTAAAGCGCCTGGAAACGCGTGGCGTCATCAAGGGATTTAATGATCTGGCTTTACCGCTGACCCGCGATGAAATCGTTGATTTCCTTCAAATTGCTTCCCAGAAGGCAGATGAACTTTCGGCTATCGAAAAAAATATTTTATGTGAATTCCTCGCCGATTATCGCTATGAAACCGAACGCCAAACGACCGGAACGGATTCAATCTTAGCCCCATTTTATCAAAAAAACTATTTTCGGCAGGCAACTGCCAATCTGTTTTCGCGGCAAGATGCGGTCGAGGAAAATCATCTATTGATGTATGAAAGCGGCGCGACCTTTTTCTGGTTTGACATCGGTGCGCGTGGTCGAATGGATTGGAAAGATAATCACCAGAAACAAATGTTTTCCGATCGCTATCTATTGCGGGGAGCGTTGGGGAAGTCATTCACTTTTCATACCTATTTTGCCCGTTTTATGAAAAAAGATAACCCGGCGTTCCCAGAACCCTACGATGAGGAAATCGGCAACTTTAGTATGGTTCAGCCCGGCGGCACGGTAACCTTTGACATTTTGCAGAGTTCGCTTGTTTTTCATCAAGAATACTTCAGCCTTGGCTTGTACCGTCAGCCGGTTTCCTGGGGAGCAAGTGAGACCAACAACTTGGTTTTATCAAAAAGTGCGCCGCTGTTTTCCTATATTGGATTCAACACCAAATTCAAAGGGATAAAGCTGTCTATGATTCATGGATCGCTATTGAATGACAGCACTCATTATCGCGATATTTCAGCCCAACAAAGAAATCGTTCCAAGTATATCGCGGCTCATCGTCTCGATATTCCTTTTTTCCGCGGAACGACAACCGTCGGCTTCAGTGAAATGGTAATTTATGGTGATCGAGAAATTGATATAGCCTATATGACACCTTTCGGATTCTATTGGCCAATCGGACACGCTCTCGAAGACCGCGACAATACTCTAATGGCGATGGATTTTAAAACAACCTTCATCCGGAATATCACCTTCTATGGTTCCGTTCTAATTGATGAAATGCGTTTTAGCGAACTTGGTAAACAATGGTGGGCTAATAAGCACGCTTTGCAGGCGGGCGGGCGCTGGTCGCCTAACATTGCCACCCTGCCCTTCGATTTCCAGGCGGAATTTACCGCCGTGCGCCCCTGGACTTATTCCCATAAGACTCTGACAACCAATTATACTCACAACAGCATTTGCCTGGGATTTCCGTATGGCGCAAATTCTCAAACCTGGTATTTTAAAATAGGGACAGCGCTTTCCAGGCGCTTGATCTTAACCGGCGAATATCTGATACTGAAACAGGGAATTGACGATTCTACTCATTTTTGGGGCGGAGATGCAACCGTCAGTTATGAACTACGGGATTTCCAATATGACCACGCGACTAAATGGCTGATGGGCGATATTCAGACCACCCATCAGTTCAAAATCGCCGGCCGCTATGAGATATTTAACGACTTTCTCATTAAAGTCGGAATTAATTTATATAATACTAAATTTAATAACGACCACGAATCCCACAGCTTTGGATTCATTGAAACTGAAATCAATTTCTGATGCTTAATCTAATTGAATTTGCGATCCTGCTGACATTTTTTTATCTAATCATAATGGGGTTAGTTGGACTCGGTCTGATATTCATCCGAACTCAGAAACGAGTATTCCAGACTCCTTCGGTTTCGGTAATTGTCTGTGCTCGTAATGAAGAACAAATTATTAGCCGGTTGTTGCAAAGCCTGGCAAATCTGCATTATCCCGCAGACAAATACGAAATAATTCTAGTTGATGACGATTCTACCGACGATACTCTGAAAATTATGAATAACTATGCATCGGGGAAATCCAACTGGAAGGTTCTCCATCACGATAAAACTACCGACCAACTCAAGGGTAAAAAAGGCGCAATCAGTCTCGGGGTTCAGAACAGTAGCGGCGAAATCATTTTAGTAACCGATGCCGATTGCGTCGTTCCACCGGATTGGATCGCTTCGATGGTATCCTATTTCCGAAAAGAAGTCGGCATGGTTCTCGGTCATAGCCCGGTCGCAAGACAGAAGGGATTTATGAATATCTACGAACGATTCGACACCCTTTGTGAGGCGTCAGTTGCCGCCGCTTCCACTTTTTATAATAAACCAACGCATGCCAACGGACGTAATTTAGCTTACCGGAAAAAGGCTTTTGAAGATGTCAATGGCTATTGTCAAAGTGCTAATACCGATACAGGGGACGATTTTTTTCTAATGCAGAAAATCCGCACGAAAACTCGCTGGCGGTTTGCTTATAATACTGACCCAGCCAGTTATGTTACCACGAAACCAACCAGGTTCGGCAAAAAATATATCCATCAGCAATTGCGCCGCAATAGTAAAGCGTTCAACCTGACAATTCCGTTTTTTATTCTCGGAGTAATTGTTTTCCTGTTTCATATCGTACTGGCGATAATGCTTTTTTCCCCGTCGCTCTGGAATTGGTTGGGAATGATATTGTTTTTCAAGTTTGTGGCCGAATTTATCGCCGTCTATTACGGCGCCCACTTATTCCGCCAAACCGATTTACTCAAGTATTTTCCGATTCTATGGATAATTTATCCGGTTTTATTTTTATTATCGCAAGTGATTGGCTCGCTGAAAATTTATCGCTGGAAATAAATTTTAATTTTCAGGCAGACTGAGTTTCATGTTTACCCCAACCCAGGCGATTCCCGAAGAAACTAAAAATTCCCATTAAAACAACATAAAACGGCTGGATGATAAACCAGGGAAGGAATACGTTCATCAGGTTTTTTCTTTTATAAACCTGAACGGCTTTTCTGGCTAACGTTGCTTCGCCGATTAATTTTATTGCAATTACAATAAAGAACGGAACGAAGGAAACAGTTTTCGTTATGGCAAGGGCAAAATAGACAATCGGCATCAGATTAGCCAGAAACGTAGCTAGAATTACGATGAAAAATAGGCCATTGAAATGATGCATGTAATTGGCTTCGCTTGCCCAGCGAATACGTTGACGTAGAAAAGTCGCAAGGCTATCCGCGGCTTGAGTTTCTACCCAGGCGGCTTCATCCGCGGCGAAAACCACTTGTGCGTGCGTGCGTTTCTGCATAGCTTGCATAAAAAGTGAGTCGTCGCCGCCCACTCGATCGCGAACCAGCATATAGCCACCAGCATTCTCGAATAGAACTTTGCGAAAAGCCCAGTTTTGGCCACTACAAGCCCAGGCAAAACCGAGATTGATCGAGCCCTGTGCGGCGGCCATCAATTGCAGATAATCCAATGCCTGAAGACGAGAAAACCAATCATTGAGATACCGAATAGCCGAAAATCCGACGACGATTCCGACATCGTCGGTAAAATAACTCGCCATCGTTCGTGCCCAGTCTTTGCCCATTGAACAGTCCGCATCCGTGGTCAGGATTACCTCGCCGCGGGCTTCGCGAATTCCCACCGCTAGAGCGGCTTTTTTATGACGATAGGGCGTTTCTTCGGTTCTGGTAGTAAAGGTTCGCAGGTTAGTACTTCTAGCGGCTTCGTCTTGTAAAATCGTTGGCGTTTCATCGGTCGAATCATTGTCAACAATAATTATTTCGAGTTTTTCAGATGGATAATTCTGGCCGGTCAATTGCTCAATCAGTCGGGGCAGATTGGCCGCTTCATTTTTAACCGCAATGACAATACTAATTGTAGGTAAGTCAGCGGTTCTCGGTTGGCGTGGATGGTTTAGTCCCCAACGAAAAATGATCAGGCTGAGCAGATAGATTACAACGCTTACAATGGCTATCAGATGGAGTATTATCATTGTGGCGGATTTTAGATTTTATTCCGGATGTTCATTATGGTAGTAATCAGCCAGGTTTTCGATCAGGACAACATCCTGACGTTTTTCGGCAACTGGCGTAACCTTGATAAAAAACCGCATTCCTAAATAAAAACACACTAAACTGGCGATAATTATCGCCGGGTGGACATGACCGTGCCACTCGTAAAACCTGGCAAATTCCGGTTGATGGCTCCACCACACCGACCAGCCGTTATTAACCGCATGAAGAACAAACGATGGCCAGATGGAGTTCGACCGCCAGGCTAAATACCCCATAAAAAGTCCCATCAGGTAAATCTGAACAAACCACCAGGGATTAAAATGAACCAGAGAAAATACCAGCGCCGAGAGCAAAACCGATTTAGTGACATCGCCCTGACGATATTCTAAAATGCGTTGGAAAAAACCACGGAACATCATCTCCTCAACCAGAGGAGCGGCTAATACCACCACACGGATTATCAGCAGAGCCGATTGCCAGTCCGTTATGAGCATAATTTCACCAATCGCTGTAAAACTCTCCGGTAAGGGCAATATAATCTGAATAAGTCGGTCCAATTCATCAATGATAACCGTCAAACTAACCGAAACAATCATCGCCGCGATCATGGAAGGTGAGGACACTCGATTGATTCTCAATAGTTCACCCAAATTGGTGCGCCTTTGCCGGGCCCATAAGAAAATCGGAATGGGTAAAAATACTTCCGCATTTAATAGTAATAGCTGAGTAGTCTTTGTCAGATTACTGGTCGGCACAATAATCATTATCACCAATGTAACCAGGGTGGCGCATATTAGTCCCATAATCAATAGTCCAATTGCTGTCTTAATCTTTGGGACGATTATTGGCTGATGCGGTTTGGTTTCAGATTCAAAATACTGGTGATTATTTATCATTTGATTTACATCCTAAATTTATTCATTAAACTGATTGGCACTGGTTAATTTTTCGATATTTTGGCGGATTAGATACTTTTCACTTACTTGAAAACCACGCTTGAAAAAGGCGATTCGTCCATTGATATTAATGCCTACCAGAGTAGGAGTAATGCTGGCTTGATAGCGCTTCGCTATCTGCCCGTAGCGATCGAGCAGTACCGGCATTTTATATTCCATTTTTTGCACATATTCTTTGACGATTTGAGGCTCTTCAGCAACATTGACCAGATAAAAGGCAATTTGGGTATATTCGATTCTTAAGCTGTCGAGAAAAGGTATTTCCTGCCGACAGGGAATGCAGGAAGTTGTGAAAAAGACGAGGACGACTGGTGCTTTTTCATTTGGGCGGGCTTTAGCGCCGACTTTACGGCTGAGAAAAAAATCAGAACCGTCGAGCGTGCTGACATAAAAGCTCGGCGCTGACATACCCGTTGCTAAAGTATCGGCAGTGGTCTGGATATGTTCCGGGGTAACTAATGATAATAAAATTGTTAAAACGCAGCTAATATGAGCCAAGCTAAATCTCCCCTAACTTTTGCCGCATATTATTTAAAATGATTCCGACCGCCACGGCGACATTCAGGGATTCGCCATAACCGTATTTATTAATGCGCACTACTCCTGCGGCGCGGTGTAATATTTCAGGAGGCAAGCCGTGCGACTCACTCCCGAACGCAATAATAAAATGGTCGTTTGCAATTTCCGGTTTCTCGATGGTGCCGGACATATCTGCCGCCCACATCTGGGCATTGTCCCGTAATAAAATCGCCTCGATTCCGGACAGGTCAACTCCCGTTCTCACCTTCAATCGGAAAAGCGCACCCATAGCGCCGCGAACGACTTTAGGACTATAAACATCAACCGAATCAGGCGAAAGCAGGATAGTTTTTACATCGAACCAAAGTGCTGTGCGCAGAATGGTGCCAAGATTGCCCGGGTCATTGATCTGCCAGAGGTAGAGCGCCGGATAATCGAGCGGCGCGAGCCAATTTACTTCGCTCGGAATTTTCGCTATGGCGAGAACTCCTTCCGGATTACGGAGCGTAGAAATCTGCTCTATTTCCGATTGAGTGACTACACTGATTGTGATTCTCTGCTTATCCGCCAGGGATTGCAGGGTCTGCTGTTCGGTTTCGTCAATGCTTTCTGAAATCAAAATGCGCTCAAGGGGAAAAGCGGCTATCAATGCTTCTTTGACCGGTTTGATTCCATCCACTATAAACAAGCCGGTACGCTCCCGTTCCTTCTTTTGCTTTAAAGAACGGTAAAGAGCCTTCTCGCTGCGCGTCAGTATCATTTTCAAAGATAATAGCGCTCTTTCAATTCGTGCAATTTTTTTGTTGGACCAGCGAATATCAGAATGTCATTCGGTAAGATAATCGTGTCAGCACGAGGTGTAATGACAGTTCTTCGGCCTTTTTTATCCAGCCTTTTAATCAAAATAATCTGAGCATGATAACGGTTACGCAGATCGAGCGCTTTTAAGCTGGAATTAACCATAGATTCCGGAGCGTTCATTTCCAAAATGGAAAAATCCTCATCAATTTCTACGAAGCGAGTCTGATCGAGATAGCGAATATGAGTTGCTAGATCGCCAGCCGTCTCGCGCTTGAAGATTTCTTGATTATACAATTGGATGACGCGACTACGGTTAACTGCTCCAATCAACGTTCCGGTGGCGGGATCAATCACCGGCAATTCATCAACATTATAGCGCCCGAATAGTTTCATTACATAATCGAGAGTATCGTCAGTTTTAACCGAAACCACATTAGGATTCATCACATCCGAGACCAGTACCAGAGTATTCAAATTCTGATAATCGGTAATCAGTGGCTTCAAATCCGACCACGAAATAAAGCCGATAATTTTATGTTGCTCATTTTCTACCCAATAAATATTGGCCGCACCTTCCGAAATGACTTTCACCAGAGTTTTGACATCCATAGTTGAATAGACTTTATGGAATTCATACGACATAATCTGGTCAATCTTTACGCTTTTTAAGACATTTAGCTCTTTGCCGTCAAATAATTGAATTCCACTCTGTTTCAATTCGATCGAATAGACGGTTTCTTTCAGAACATAATGGACAATAATATAACTCATAACTATTGTGAGCATCAACGGCAGGACGAGATGATAATTGCCGGTTATTTCGACGATGATTAATAATGCCGTCACCGGAATGCTGTTTACGGCGGCGAGCATACCGCCCATTCCCGCAATCGCGAAGCCGGCGACATCCAGCGAAAGACCCAATACTTGATTGCCAGCGTTAGCCAGAAGAGCACCAAGAGCCGCACCCATAAGAAGTGAAGGGGCAAATAAACCACCAAAACCACCTGCGGCTGTCAACAATCCCGAGAATAAAAATTTCAGTACGAACACAATCACCAGAATCTGCCAGGTATAGCTATTATTTGCAATTTCCCGAATAGCGTCATAGCCAATGCCAATGATTTGGGGGAAGAAAAGCCCGCAAATGCCCAAGATTAGCATTAAACCGGTAAGCCTGAATAACGGTGCAAAGCGACCTTTCCGAGCATCGAAAAATTGGTGCATTCTTCCTGAAAAACGAATAAAAGCCAATGAAAATAAACCGGAAATAATACCCAGAATAGCGAAATATAATATATCGAGAGATAAGGCTATTTCAACTTTGGGCAGAGTCAACAACAGTTGATCCCCGAGGAAAATTCTCGAAATGTAATCGGCTGTAATGGCTGAGATTATTAAAGCCGAAAAGGTAAGCGTCTGGAAATTGTTAAATAGAACAATTTCAATAGCGAAAAAAACTCCACCAATGGGAGCATTAAAAACAGCGGCGATTGCTCCGGCTGTACCGGCGGCTAAGAAAACCCGCCTTTGATTTTCCGATACCCGGAATACCTGACCGATTAATGAACCGCTACCGGCTCCCAGAAATGCGGATGGCGCTTCCGGGCCCAGACTCCCACCTGTTCCGAGAAAAATCGCCGTCGCCACAAAATTAAACAATATATTCGTAACCCGGATAATACCTCGTCCGATGAAACTGGCTTTGATTACTTCTACCACTCCGCGCTGACGTGGTTGACGCGGCCATAGTTTAATCATTAAGCCTACGATCAGCCCACCGACCGCTGGAAAAAGAGCCACCGTCCATCTTGGCAAATTGTTATATTTTGCTGGTAAATAATCAAATAAAAAACGACTTATCAAATGAATTAAGTCGTAAAAAGCCAGAGTTACTAATCCAGATAGAATACCAATCAGAAAGGCGAAAAACAGTAAGCGGATGTATTCGTTAAGTGGATTATTGGCAATCTGCATCCTCAGTGAGAAGAAAAAGTTGGATAGCCGCCTCGTTATAGATTTAGCCTTAGCACTCACACCGAACCCTCACTGTATTCATAAATAAAAATGTTTGACGGTGATATTCTTTATAAGATTTCATTTTTAATACAGTTATTTACCGGTTACTCAGAAACACATTAAAAATCTATCATAGAATAAACTTCAAAAATCCATACAAAATTAGTTTGCCAGTAGCAATCAAACAAGCCTGGTGTTGATTAAACCGTTATCGTTTACCCACTTATTTTAAAATCAAACCCTCAGAAATTAAACCTTAAAATGTGTCCAAAAAATTCCTGTCGAAAGCTCTGGATTGTTTAATCTTTCATTTAGTTATAATAAGGAAAAGAAAAAATGGATTTTAACAAAGCACTTAGCGGGAGTAAAATAACTTGTTTTGCGGATGACTCAAATACTCGCATCCGTTAGCGGTAACTACGATCATTTCCTCGACCGTTGCCACGCCGTAGCCTTCGACCGGCAAACGCGGTTCAACCGTATAAACCTGGCCGATTTCGAGCGGGAGGCAAACCGTATTGCCATAGCGTTCCCAGCGTGGTCCTAACATTCCAGCACCATCATGAGTTGATCGGCCTACCTGATGTCCAAGACCGTGCGGAAACTCAGGATAGCCGTTGGCAGTTATGTAATCGCGGGCAATTTGATCGATCTCGTAGCCCATTTTCCCCGGTCGGATGGCATCCACAGCTCGACGGACAGACTCCAGGAGCACCGCAAAGCCTTTCTGAACCGGTTCCGGTGCGGTTTCTTCATTATCTCTTAAAATGTACCAGGTACGTTGAATATCTGAACAGTAGCCGTCTTTTTTCACACCGAAATCAATATTGAGAACATGACCGGGCCGAATGACTCGATCGGTTGGTTCGGCATGCGCCCCAGCCGAAAGCGGTCCGGTAAATACCGCCGGGCAGGAATTCGATTCCCAGGCAGTTTGTACCCCAAGTTCAGCCACCATTTTCAGGATAATGTCCGCAATCTCCCTTTCGGTGCGGCCAATTTTGATTTGGGGACTGGTATCCGCGTATATTTTTTCGGTAATTTTGATTGCTTTCTTTATTCGTTGAATTTCAGTGGGCGATTTCCGCCCGCGCAGAGCCGCTACAATTTTTTCTGAAGAAATAAAACGTTCACGATAAGGGGTATTTTTAGTATATTTCATCAGTAATTCATACATACCATGGGTTAAGCCATCCGCCATATAATCGTTGATAGAGGTATTGATTGCGATTCGATTAGGATTAATTTCATTCAGCACATTCAGAAAAGCCGTGCCGAAATCATCAACGTAAATCCGAATATCATCATATAATCCGGTCTGTTTAACACGCTCTTTATCCAGACTGCCAACAATTGCAATTGTTCGTCCTTTTGCCGTAATGATAAAAGCCGATTGCCATGTGCAATTAGTTCCAACGATTAAATCCATACAGGGGTCAGGTAGAGTTTCGCTTTCGCGGACAAACGTCATCCACATATCAGTACCCTGTTCTTTGAGGATTTCGATTGCCTGCCTGATTTTTTCTTGAAACATTTTTTCTCCAATTGAATTTTTATGTTGCCCAGCAACTTAAATAAAATCGGAGATTTTTTCTAAAACAATATAAAACAAACTGAATATTGAATTATAGTTCGTCAATTGTTTAAAATAAAGTGAATCTATTTAATGACGAGTTGTCCTTAATTAAATCGCACACTGATTCAGAATGAAAATTTTGGTAATGTGAACCAATCTCTGACGCTAACCATCTAACTGCGTTTTTTCCAAATTCCGGTGAGATTAACTCTCAATTAACTCATTGTAGGATGAAACCTGAGTAAGTTTGGTTGACCTATATAACTTTAGAAAGGATGTAAAGTTTAGGTACGGGTTACTATAAAAAAAAGCTGGAATGAAACATCCGGGCAGAGTTCATTCCAGCTACTTTTGGGCATTTTCCTGAGTGGGCGACATCATTGTGAGGGTACGCCTAACCATCTGGGGTAGTATGGTTTCAAAGAACGAAATCATATGTTTCAATTATTGTGCCAACCAAATATTATCAATATATTCATAGAGTTATGAAGATATGCTGTTTACTAATGTCGTGGCGAATAGGACACAGTTTTGTGTTTATATTACCACGACATAAGCCGATTTTCAGGCATTTATAGGATTTTGGCTAAGAATTTTCCGGTTTGGGAGGTGGGATGGAATGATACTTCTTCGGGAGTGCCCTCGCAGACGATATAGCCTCCTTTTTCCCCGCCTTCTGGGCCCAGGTCAATAATATAATCGGCTGTTTTGATTACGTCTAGATTGTGTTCTATGACGATTACGGTATTGCCCTGGTCAACCAGCCGGTTCAGGACATTGAGTAACATCTTAATATCATCAAAGTGCAAGCCGGTGGTAGGTTCGTCAAGAATATACAGAGTTTTTCCGGTGCCTACTTTACTCAATTCGGTTGATAATTTTACCCGCTGGGCTTCGCCGCCGGATAGGGTAGTAGCCTGTTGACCGAGTTTGATATAACCTAAACCGACGTCTATCAGTGTCTGGAGTTTTTTATTGATAGAAGGAATATTTCTAAAAAATTCAAAGGCTTCGCTTACCGACATATTTAATACATCGGCAATGCTTTTACCTTTGTACTTGACTTCGAGAGTATCGCGATTATAACGCAGTCCTTTGCATTCTTCACAAAGAACGTAAACATCTGGCAAAAAGTGCATCTCAATTTTCTTGATCCCGTCACCGCCACAAGTCTCACAACGTCCACCTCTGACGTTAAATGAAAAGCGACCGGCCGTGTAACCACGGATTTTAGATTCCTTTAAATTGGCAAATAGATCGCGAATATGGGTAAAAGTGCCAGTATAAGTCGCCGGGTTAGAGCGAGGTGTTCGTCCAATCGGCGATTGATCAATGGCAATAACCTTATCTATATATTCGAGTCCCTTGATATCACTATATTTCAGCGGAGTTTTCTGGGAACCATAAAAGTAGCGATGTAAAATCGGAAATAGTGTTTCATTAATCAGCGTACTTTTTCCGGAACCGGATACGCCGGTAATGCAAATGAATTTATTCAGAGGGAAACCCACATCAATGTTTTTCAAATTATTGCCGGTCGCACCAAGTAAACAGATTTGCTTGGCATTGCCGGGACGACGATTTCGTGGGATTGGGATTGTTTTGGCCCCGGAGAGATATTGACCGGTCAATGAACGCGGTTCATTTTTAATTTCAGCCGGAGTTCCAGCGAAAACTACATTGCCGCCGGTGGCACCAGCTCCTGGTCCAAGATCCACTATATAATCCGCTGATTCAATCATTTCCCGGTCGTGTTCCACGACAATTACTGTATTCCCATTATCCCGCAAATGGAGCAGAGTTTCAATTAATCGGCGGTTATCTCTCTGGTGTAAACCGATGCTGGGTTCATCGAGAATATACAGCACGCCCATTAATTGCGAACCGATTTGGGTTGCCAGGCGAATACGCTGGGCTTCACCGCCGGAAAGGGTGTGGGTCATCCGATCCAATGTCAGGTACTCTACTCCCACATCAATCAAGAAATTGAGTCTGGTGCGAATTTCTTTTAAAATTTGGTGGGCAATTTGTTGTTCGGTCGGATTGAGTTCCAGATTATCGAAAAAGTCTTTCAATTTGGTAATGGACATAGCGCTCAGCTGATTGATTGCGAAACCTCCGACTTTTATTGCCAGACTCTCCGGTTTCAAACGGGCTCCCTGACATTGAGGGCATAGGTGGAAACCCATAAATTGCTGAATCCACATTCGAATTCCGGTGGAAGTCGTCTGCTTATAGCGGCGGCGTAGATTGGGAATTACTCCTTCGAATGTAGTGTGATACTCTCCGTTAATTCGATCCGATTTCAAATTGATAGAAAGATTTGTTCCCTCCGAACCATATAGCAGGGCATTCTTAGCTTCCTGAGGCAGTTTTTTGAAGGGTGTAACAAAGTCGAAATTATATTTACGAGCCAGTCCCTTTAAAATTGCCGAGTACCAACCACCGCGGGGCTGTTCGCCTAGAGGTATGATAGCTCCCTGACTGAGAGTTTTTGACTCATCGGGGACAATCAATGCCGGATCTATTTCCATCAAAGTACCGAGACCGTCACAAGTGGGACAGGCACCGTACGGACTATTGAAAGAAAACATACGCGGTTCCAGTTCCTCGTAGCTAATGCCGCAGTCGGTACAGGCTAATTTTTCACTGAAAATTTGTTCATTTTCACTATTTATCACCACTGCCAGCAAACCAGAGCCGATTTTCAGGGCCAGTTCGACCGATTCTGTCAGACGATCTTTGACGGTTGGATTAAGGCTAAGGCGATCAATGACAACTTCAATATTGTGTTTTTTATTTTTATCCAGAATGGGTGTATGCTCGATTTCATAAATTTTTCCATCTATTCGGACTCTTAGGAAACCTTCGCGACGAACTTCGCGAAAAACTTCCCGGTATTCGCCTTTGCGTCCGCGCACCAAGGGCGCTAAAATCGTCAAGCGGGTATCTTCCGGCCAACTGAGCATATTATCAACAATTTGCTGAGCAGTTTGACGTTCAATGCGTTTGCCACATTGATAACAATACGGTATCCCGATACGGGCATACAGCAATCGCAGATAATCATAAATTTCAGTCACCGTTCCTACGGTCGAACGTGGGTTGCGAGATGACGATTTTTGTTCGATTGAAATAGCTGGCGAAAGCCCTTCGATAAAATCCACATCCGGTTTTTCCATTAATCCCAAAAATTGACGCGCATAGGCCGAAAGCGACTCGACGTAACGGCGCTGACCTTCGGCATAAATCGTATCAAAAGCCAGCGAAGATTTGCCCGAACCAGATAAACCGGTAATGACCACGAATTTGTCACGGGGAATTTTTACGTCAATATTTTTTAGATTATGTTCCCGGGCGCCCTTGATGACGATATACTCAGTATTCATCAGACTTTCCATTTAAAACATCCGATTAAATTATCACCTTATTGCCAGAATGAAAAATATTTTTCGAGAATTTTATACAAATTTCATTTTCTATATTAATAGCGAAATCTTATACTTTTTCTTTCTTCAATCGCTAATGACTGATTATATTTCTATGTTTATTTCAATGTAGGAGAATAAAAATGACCCAAGCTGGCCTCGATCAGGAAACTCGGATGATGATCCTAGACACGATTAATTCGCTGAAAAACGAATTATTGACCCGCGAAAAAATCCTCGAACTGGACGATAAAAGCGAATTTCCGCTGGAAATCGTCAAAGAATTGCTGAGCGAACGCATCGGTTTGCAGATGGTTTTTATTCCCGAAGAATTTGGCGGACTGGGCGGCGGTGCACTCGACACTTATTACGTTTCGGTGGAACTGGCAAAAATTTGCCTGGGCGTTGCCACGGCTTTTCTGGCGATTCATCTTGGTGCCGAACCGATACTTTTATTTGGAACTAAAGAGCAGAAGCAGAAGTGGCTCGGCAAAATTGTCAACGAAGCCGCGATTGTCGCTTATGCCGTGACCGAAGCCGATGCCGGTAGCAACCTCGACGCGATCAAGACCAAAGCCGAACCGGTAACCGACGAATCCGGGAATATCGTAGCCTATCGTCTGAACGGCAGTAAACAATTCATCTCCAACGGCGGATATGCCGATTTTCTGACTTTACTGGCAAAAGCTCCGGAAGGCGCGACTTTCTTCATAGTTGATGGCAATTCCGCAGGATTAAAGCGCGGCAAACCGGAACATAAACACGGCATCCGGGCGGCAAATACCTCTCCCCTCACCCTGGAAAATGTCATAGTGCCGGCTGAAAATATCGTCGGTGGAATTCCCGGCGTTGGATTAAAACAGGCCAATGATGTCTTTTCATATACACGGCTGATGGTGGCGGCATTCGGACTCGGAGCGGGGCTTTCGGCTATGGAAAAAGCCATCCAGTTCGCTAAAACGCGGATTCAGTTCGGAACGCTCTTGATTGAGAAGCAAGGCTATACCCATAAATTACTGGTACCAAATACCGTCCGTTTGACCGCGGCGCAGGCTTATATTGAGGAAATTGCCCGGCGTATAGATTCAGGCGATACTGATATTCTGGTTGAAGGTTCGATTGCTAAATATTTTGCGACCGAGGCTGGAAATACGGCTGCGGAGGCCGCTATCCAAGCCCTGGGCGGTTATGGTTATATGCACGATTACGAAGTCGAGAAAATCAAACGCGATGTGCGCATCACTATGATTTACGAAGGCACCAGTGAAATTCAGCAAAATATCATCTACTTATATCGCTGGCGAACGACTATTAAATCCAAAGGCGAGTTCTATCAGAAAATTGCTCGAGAAATGCAGACTCTCGGCGAGCAATCGAACCTGGAATCTGGCAAAATTGTGGCTCAAGCGCTAGAGCTTCTTAATGAACTGATCACATTTGCCCATAATCAGAAATTAACTCGCCAGCAACACATTCAATTCCTGCTTTCGGATGTTATCACCTGGTCGGAAGTTGCCGCGGCTTTGGTACGCAAAACTGCCGAACATTTACGTGATTCCGCACCTGATGCTCTGCAACTCCAATCCATTCTGCGAATTTTTGTAGCGGAAACGGCGCGACTCATCTCTAACAAGGGTATGGAAATTATCATGGGCAGTGAAGCCGTAAGCTGCGAAACGAAAAAAGAATGGATTGAAAAAGTAAAAAAAGTAGATGTGGCTCGCGCCGAAAATAATATCATAACCGAAATGGATAAAATCTTATTTTAAACAACCAATTAAAAATAACCCTTTGTGCCTTAGAGCCTTGGTGGTTTAGAAATCAGAGGTAGAAAATGCGACCGGTAGCAATTATCATTCGTGACGGTTGGGGTTACAATGAAAACCCCAAAGGCAACGCCGTCCTGGCGGCTAAAACGCCCAATATTGATTCCTATAAACAAAAATATCCCTGGACACTGCTGAAATGCTCGGGCGAAGCCGTCGGCTTACCCGAAGGTTATCAGGGCAGTAGTGAAGTTGGTCACCTGAATATGGGCGCCGGGCGGATTGTAATTCAGGAACTTAAACGCATAGACGACGGACTTTCTGATGGGTCGCTCTTCGAATCGCCCAAGTGGAAAAATCTGGTAACTAACTGGAAAGCCAATAATTCGGCTTTTCATCTTTTTGGGCTTCTTCAGGATGAAGGCGTGCATGCGCATCAGGAACATCTTTTCAAGATAATGCGCCGAGCGCGGCAGGAATTCCCCGAGGGTGAAATTATCGTACATCCTTTTCTCGATGGACGTGACACGCCGCCGCGCAGTTCGCTGGAATATATTGCCAAACTCAACCGTGTCCTAGCGGAAGTCGGGCATGCGAAAATTGGCACGGTTATGGGACGCTATTATGGTATGGACCGTTCCAAGAACTGGGAATTAACCGACACCGCTTATCATTGCATTGTTCTTGCTGAAGGGCGACCAGCTCCAACTGCCGAAGGCGCTATCGAGGAATCCTACGCCAATGACAAGACACCCGATAATGTCGAAATGTTCGATGAATATATTCCGCCGTATGTTATCGGCGGTTATACCGGAATGCGGGACGGTGACGTCATACTGCACACCAATTACCGGCAAGATCGCGCCATCCAGCTGACGCGAGCATTCGTTGATCCCAATTACCCCGGTAAATTAAAAGCTAAGCCAAAAATTACCTATGTTGGATTTACTCAATACTATGATGAGTTTACCGAATATATGCTCGGGTCAATGAGTTCCGGTGGCGGAATGAAGAATCTCCTAGGAGAGGTAATTTCCAAGGCTGGTTTACGCCAATTACGGATTGCCGAGACTCAGAAATTTCGGCACGTTACCAGCTTTTTCAATGGGAAATCCACAACACCCTATCCGCTGGAGGATCAGGTGGAAATCAAAGGCCGTTTCGATCCGGCAACTTTCGCGAGTCACCCTGAGATGGAGGCCTACAACGTTACCGACGAACTACTCCGACGTCTGGAGAATAATCCCTATACGTTGATTGTCGTTAATTATGCTAATGGTGATATGGTTGGACATACCGGTATTTTCGAGGCAGCTAAGAAAGCTATTGAAATTGTTGACGATAATGTCGGTAAAATCGTCAAACGTTTGCTGGAGCTGGATGCGCACATTCTCATCACTGCCGACCATGGCAATTCCGAGCAGATGATAGACTACGAAACCGGTATGGTCAAAACCAGCCACACCCTTTTTCCGGTAGAATTGATTTACGTCGCCCGCGACTCAGTCGAGAAGTCGCTCAAGTCCGGAGGCAAATTGGCAGACATCGCACCTACTGCTCTGAAATTGCTCGGCCTGGAAATCCCTGACGATATGACGGCAGATTGTTTGATTAGCTAGCCACAGAGTTTAAGATTACTTACGCTAAAGGATAGCAAAAGAAATTGGGGACGATAGTAGGAACTAATCCACTTGGATCCATATTTAGGCATTTTCTATTCATATCGTCGAGAAGCGATTAGTTATCCTTTTTTAGTTTTCGTAATTGGTTTTAAATCATATTTTAAGTAAAATTTCGGTAGTTAGAATCATTAATCTGAGATAATGTGAAATTTTCTGAAACCTTCAAATCCGTCATCACTCGCTCAGCCCTAAAAGTATTTTTGGTTTTTCTGGTCTTAATTTTTTCAGCGGCGCTTTTCGTATTTTTCTTCGAAAAACAAAATAACCCTGAGGAATATCACAATCTCTGGGATGCGGTTTGGTGGGTTTTTGTGACAATTTTCACAGTTGGTTATGGCGACATCAAGCCAATTACGCCAGGTGGAAGGCTGGTCGCTATTTTCATAATGCTGGTAGGCGTTTCGATGGTTTCGACCATCACTGCAACGATCTCTTCAATTTTTGTAACACGAAGAATTAGGGAGGCACAAGGTTTGGAAGCAATTGATTACGAGAATCATCTCATTATTTGCGGCTGGAATAATCGCGCCGAATCATTACTCAATACTATTTTACAATTATCCGGCAAAAAAGATATGAAATTAGTGTTAATCAATGAACTGGCTGAAAATGAAATTAACACTATCCTGGAAAAATATTCTCAGTACAAAGTCAAGTTTGTCTATGGAGATTACTCCCATCCGGCACCTTTGGAACGGGCGAACATCAAGCGCGCCAGGACAGTTTTGCTTCTGCCCAATCTTCAGCGCTATTCGCCAGCCGATGCCGATGAAAAAACTATTCTAGCAACCTTGAATATCAAGTCGTCGTTTCCGAAGGTTAGAGTCATTGCTTTCATTATGAATCCCGAAAATGAAGCGCATGTCAAACGGGCTAAAGCCGACGAGATCGTCATTAGCGATAAATACGTGGATTATTTTCTAGCAATGAATATTTTACAACCGGAATTGCCGAAGGTCTATGACCAAATTTTGAATCCGCGCTTGCAGAATAAAATTATGGTCGAAGCTATTCCAGCCAGTTTTGTGAATAAACCTTATCGGGAAATATTCGATTACTACCGCACTCAACTTAAAACCCTTTTGCTTGGCGTAATTTCCGAGGTCGAATCAATCGGATTTTCGGATTTCCTTTCGGCGGATACTTCTCAACTGGATGCTTTTATCGAGCGCAAATTACGCGAATCCGGCAAGAGTTTCGGCGAAGAAAATAAAGTCGTTGTTAAACTAAATCCGGAAGACGACTATATTATTCAAAAAAATGAGAAGGCGATTGTTCTCCGATGAATACTAAGACTAAAGCCCAATTCATAGATATTTCCACATTATCGAGATACGAGATTTTCAATGGTTTATCCGAAAAAGACTTCCAGCATTTTCGCGAGGTAATTGACGTTATCGAATACGAATCCGGCGATACGATTATCAAAGAAGGTGAGGTCGGGAACTCGATTCTACTGCTTCTCGACGGTACCGTCGAGATTTCGCAAGCCTTGACTTTGAAAACCGATATGTCCGGTATGGACACCCGTGAAAAAAGCTTGATAAAACTGTCCAGCACCGCCCGTCCATTTTTTGGAGAAATGAGCCTCTTTAGCGATGACGACAAACGCACAGCCACAGTCAAGGCGGTTACTAAATGCCTGGTTGGCCGCATTAGCAAAGAGGACTTCTTTCAGATATGCAACTCAAACCCAGCGGTCGGCAATATGGTTATGCAGAACATTGCCCGCGTTCTGACCGAGCGCCTGAAGCAAGCTAATCAGAACATCTTGAAACTGACTACGGCGCTAAGCCTGTTAATCGAATAGTGAATAATATTTTTTCCCTTGAGGAAATTCTAACAGTAGCAAAACAAAAAGGGCGTCAGAATTCTGACGCCCTTTTATTAAATGTGACGAAAAGATTTTATTATTCCGTTTTTTCGTCTGGAGAAGGAGTTTCAGATTCCGGAGCTTTCGTTTCCTCACTCGTAGGCTCCTCGGTTTTTTCTTCCTCTTTCAAATCGTCTTCGTCTTTCCGTTCAATGAGGTCTTCATCATCCTTCTTCTTACGAAGTATGATGTAAATAAGAGCCTGTCCAACGCTAAAATTGGAGAGAGCGTAGGCAACCACCGTTCCCGCAATTATAAACAAGGCAATTGTTACCAATACAACAGTAATAATATCGGTAGTCCCGAGACAAAGTGGTTTCACCATACCCATTGAAGCCGGAGTATAAACATTAAAGAAGCGGTTGATCAACGGGGTCAAAGGTGAATTTATGCCGAACAGGTAAGAGGAAGCCTGTTCAATGATACGGGACATTTTACCATCCATCAGCCAGCTAGTGCTAAATACGAAATTAAAAAATCGATAGCCGAGGATTAAAGCCCAACCATAAATAAACGTAGCCACTACCGTCAATCCACCAACGATTCCTTCATATAAAACCAATCGCCAGGGTTGTGACCAGAGCGTGGAATAACTCTGAAAAACGGTCTCCATCGTATCCTCTTCCGCCGTGCCAACAATAGCCGGTGCCAAAAAAAGCGATACGATAAAGACTACCGCAGTGTACACCACAAAGGTTGCTACCACGAAATAGAGCAGATACGGTATTCCCAGGAAAATAATATCGAGAACTGGCCATTTGGCAAGCCAGGCGGCTATTATGGCCAGGATTACGAAGAAGGCAATAATCATTAAAATGGAAACTGGACCCATAACAGCGGCGACGCCGTGTTTTTTAATATACTTAAAACTATCGCCGGACGAGAAAAACTCATCTCCTTTCAATTGTTTATAGGTTATGCGTGCTACGGCTACAGACGCTAGTAAGAAAATTATTACCCAGGCGACTACTCCAATTCCATAAATTAACCAGCTATACCAGGCTAATTGTATAGTTGTGCAACATAGAATTGGGAAGAAGTGATAAACTGCCCAGATTTCTGCCAGGCTGTGGCCATTAACTAGCAAAGCAATATAGGCCAGAACCGTGTAGATAACCCAACCTGCCGCCAATCCCAGCATATGAACCCAGATTTTCTTGCCGCTCAAGGCTAAACGCGGAGTCAAGAAAACATCCCTTACGTCAAACTTCAGTTTTTTCATTTATAACCTCCTAAAATTATTTATTGATCTTCGCGAACAAAGTCTATCCAGAGATCCTCATTGGGAAAACGTGCTTTAAGGTCTTTCATTACTTTTTTGGCTTCAGCGTAGGAATCAAAGGTTCCGGTACGGATACGATACCAAGTTTCATTAGTTTCCTTGAAATAAGCCTTCTGGATATAAGCATCCAGATTATGGGCCTTGAAATCTCTCAGCTTGGATTCAGCCCTATTATAGTTTTTGTAGGAACCCAGCTGGACCGTATATTTTCCACGCACTTTCGGAATATTTTTTCCAGCACTAACTGCTTTAGACTTAGGCCCAGCTGAATAGGTCGTTTCATATTCTCCAGCCGGGGTGGGTTGGACATACTTTGGTGGCGGCGCCGACAGGTCTCTCGGTGGTATTTGATTAGCAACGCTACCTGTTTTAAGTGACTGGGTAGTATCGGACGATACGCTACATTTTATAATCTGCTTGAATTTCTCTTTACCATCTTTGTCCTGACTGAGAAATTGCAATTCATATTCACCAGGGACATCCGGTATGAAGGAAACCGAAAAACTACGACTGTCCGGAATAAACGATAAAACATCCAAAATGCTTTCAGCCGGTTTAGCATTAAAACTCCACTTGAAAGCGCAGGCGGTAGTGTCTTCCGAGTTTTTGATTGTCGGAATTAAATTAACTGAATTGCCGACAATGCCCGTTACTACTGGTTTCTTGGTACAATTGCCCAAAAGAATCAGTAGAATTGTTAAGGTAATAGATAGTTTTTTCATAAATCGGCCCTCCGCGGGTTAATCATTTGATAATTTCCAACGTAGAAAAGAAAAATGCAATTTCTTTCTTTGCATTTTCTTCAGAATCTGAGCCGTGGATAACGTTATAGCGCACATTTTCGGCATATTTTCGGCGTAAAGTCCCTTCGGCGGCTTTCTGCGGGTCGGTTGCTCCGATTACTTTGCGAAAATGTTCCACGGCGTTCTCACGCTCCAGAACCATTAAAACGCACGGCCCGGAAGTCATAAACTTCATCAAACCATCGAAATAGTCCTTCCCGCGGTGCGCACTATAAAATTCAGCCGCTTCTTCTGGCTGAAGATGAATCATTCGCAGACAAACAATCCTAAAGCCCTCTTTTTCGATGAAATTAATTACTTCGCCAATCAATTTGCGTTCAACACAATCCGGTTTAAGAATGGCAAGAGTCATTGACATAAAAATCCTTTCTATGCGATGATGGTTGTGCCGCTATCACCATGCAGGCTTTCGATTGCTTTTTCGACGGAGGTAATGATCACTCTTTCCCCGCCAGATTGGATAAAGGCGATGGCGGCGCTGATTTTTGGCCCCATCGAGCCCGATGGAAAGTGGCCCTCTTCCAGTAAGCGCTTCAACTCGGGGACGTGAATTAAATCAATTGCTTCTTCGTTGGGTTTTCCAAAATTGATTTTGACACTGTCAATATCGGTCAAGATATATAATTCCTGAGCATTGATATCATGAGCCAGAACCGCCGCCGCCAGGTCTTTATCAATGACAGCATCAAAACCTTCATATAGCCCGTTTTCCATTATATAAACTGGAATGCCGCCGCCACCCGCCGCGATTACAATAATACCCAGATCAACCAGATGTTTAATAGCCCGACTATTAATAATCTTGCGAGGAATCGGCGAAGGCACTACGCGCCGCCAGCCACGCTGACCATCCTCTTTGATCTGCCAGCCAAAGAGCTCCGCCAGCTCCTTTATTTCATTATAGGAATACCAACTGCCGACGAATTTGGTTGGATTGTTAATTGAAGGATCATCAGCGGAAACAATCACCTGGGTAATAATCGAAACCACCTCTCGTGGGATTTGCTCCTTGATAAGGGCATTCTGGAGGGATTGTTCAATCATATAACCCATCCCACCTTCGGTATCCGCTACGCAAATTCCCAGTGGTAAAAATGGTGCTTTGTCAATCGTTAGTTCGACCCGCAAAAGAGCATTGCCGACCTGAGGCCCGTTGCCATGAGTCACTGCCAGATGATAATTCTGGCGGATTAGGTTCATCACTGATTGCAGACTTTTACGTGTATTTTTAAACTGGTTAGCAATCGTATCCTTCTCATTTTTAGGTGAGATGGCATTTCCGCCCAATGCAACAACCGCCGTCCGATTCATTGATGCTTCGCCTGTTTACTAAGATTAATCTTTTTACAGAATTCGGCTAATACCTCGTTTAAATTGGGAGTACCAACTTCCTGTAGTTCGTAATAAACCCGCGTAGAGGGCTGTCTGATTTTAAGAATGCGATTCAAATCAATAGGCGTTCCGATGACAACTGAATCGCAATCGGTTCGCGCAATAGTTTCTTCCAAATCATGAATCTGGTCTTCACCATAGCCCATAGCCGGTAAAAGAGAACCAATTTTCGGATATTTTTGAAATGTTTCAGCCAGTTTTCCTACGACAAACGGTCGAGGGTCAACGCATTCACGAGCACCATATTGACGAGCCGCTATCATACCGGCACCGATTTGCATTTCACCATGAGTTAAGGTCGGGCCATCTTCAATCACTAACACCCGTTTATTGCGGATAATTTCCGGATGGTCAACTCTAATAGGCGAAGCCGCATAAATGACTGTTGCTTTAGGGTTGGTCAGCGCTATATTTTGACTTACGATCTGGACTCCTTTCGGACTGGCGGTATCTATTTTATTAATGATGATAACGTCGGCTATGCGCAAGTTGACTTCACCGGGATAATAACTGAGTTCATTGCCGGGTCGGTGGGGATCAGCGACCGTGATTGCCAGGTCAGGTTTGAAAAAAGGGAAATCATTATTGCCGCCGTCCCAGATAATTAAGTCGCATCCATTGGGATCATTTTCCGCCGCTCGTAAAATAGCCTCGTAATCAACTCCGGCGTAGATGACATTGCCCCGCACGATATGCGGTTCGTATTCTTCCATCTCTTCGATAGTGCAATGGTATTTTTGTAGGTCGTCTAAAGTGGCAAAGCGCTGGACTTTTTGGGCGACTAAGTCACCGTAAGGCATCGGATGACGCACGGCCACCACCTTCAAACCTTGCGCCATTAAAATTTCAATCACCTTGCGTGCCGTCTGACTTTTCCCACAACCAGTGCGAGTGGCGCAAACCGAAATTACTGGCTTGGTGCTTTTCAGCATAGTTGCTTTCGGTCCGAGCAGGGTGAAGTTCGCTCCCGCCGCATTGACAATTGCCGAAAGCGCCATAACTTTCTGATAGGGTACGTCGCTGTATGAAAAGACGCATTCATGAACGTCGAATTTTTCAATCAGGTAGGTTAAATCCTCTTCGGCAAAGATCGGAATGCCCTGTGGATAAAGTCTCCCAGCCAAATCGGACGGATATTTACGGTTGTCAATATCGGGAATCTGGGCCGCCGTAAAAGCGACGACATTGAAGTATTCATTGTTACGATAATATGTATTAAAGTTATGGAAATCTCGCCCAGCCGCGCCGATGATGACAATATTCCTGCGATTCATTATTCAATTCCTTTCATTAATTAATTGATTTTGAAGAAGTGCACTGAAAATGTGGATGCAGGAAATTTATTTGTAGCCAAAATGATAAGTCCAGAGGATCACGGCATTTTTATAACTGTCTGTCCTCTCGACTGAGCCAGTAGTAGATAGATCGTTAATTATGGGAGACAAAATAATTTTCACTAAATAAAGTTAGGTAATTTTATTTCGAATTTCAAGGGATGGCTTTTCTCTCCGGTAATCTAAAGCCCTGATAAGTCAAAATTGCTTAAGAGACTAATCCCAACGTTTTCCTGGTAGGGCCGGTTTGAACAATGGGCTTGATAACCATCAATCAAACTACCTATTCTCATTCAGAAAGATAGTTATTCCTCTTTTTTGCTTTTAATTGATATTCAATTCTTGTTTAAGGCGATTGATCTGATCGCGTAATTTAGCGGCCAATTCGTAATTTTCCTCTTCGATAGCGCTTTGTAGATTATTCTGCAATTCGAAGAGACGATCCAGATTTTGTATTTCCGGAAGGGAATCGTCTTTTTCGGTAGAACTTTTATGTTTAGCGTTCAGATATTGTCCAGCTTCCTGCATAACTTCCTCGCTTACTTGAATGGTGGCTTTCATCCGAATCGCCAGAGCAATAGCATCACTCGGGCGGGCGTCTATAAATAGATTCTTCTTGCTATTGGTCAGGCTGATTTCAATTTTGGCATAAAAAGTCCCATCTATTAAATCACTGACAGTAACGGATATTATTTTAGCTCCTAATTCTTGTAAAATGTTAACGAATAAATCGTGAGTCATCGGGCGCGGCATTTTAACTTCCTCGATAGCCAGAGCAATAGATTGGGCTTCAAAAACACCTACTATAATCGGGAGTTGACGTTCGCCGCCGACTTCTTTTAAGAGCAGAGCATAGCCCTTACTGGGCGGGTAGAAAATGATCTTATTGAGTACGACTTTGATCATATTCTTATATCTGAATATATCATAATCACCAAGCAGAGTCAAGTATTAAAAATTCGAGCACCGTATCATAGTTTATTTTTTATAACGCTTTTATAGCAGCTCTGTAAAAGTTTATAAACTTGTTGGACGTTATCGGCGGTGAGCAGATTTTCCTTTAGAGAAGTAATTTTCTGGATATTGACCATACGGATTAAATCATTTATATCAATGAGAGCGCTGACGCTCATACTAAAAGAGCGAACTCCCAAAGCCAGCAAACCCAGGATAGCATAGGGATCGGAAGCCATTTCGCCACAGACTGTGACCGGGAAAGTATTTTTTTGAGTTACCGACATCACTTGACTGATTGCCTGAAAAATTTTGGGATGGTAGTAGTTTTTGGAAACACTATCGGTTCGTTTAGAGCCAAGCAGGAAAAGTGCCAGATCGTTCGTGCCAATGCTAAAGAAATTGAGCAACCCGGTTAGTTTCTCCAGTTCGTCCAAAATACTTTTAGTCTCGATCATAGCGCCCAGTGGAATTGTATTGGCGAAGGTATGTCCTTCATTTTTCAAATCGGATTGGACTTGCCGGTAAATTGCGAGCACTTGATGGATTTCAGCGGAATTGGAAACTAGGGGGAACATAATTTTCAGCGGGCCAAACTGGCTGGCACGCAGCAGAGCCCGCAGTTGGGTAATCAAAATTTGAGGATTATCTAAACAAAAACGGATTCCGCCCCAGGTGTCAAAGACGGCGTCTTGCTGGAACATTTCCATATTAAGAATTGCCATCATTTTCTCGCGACCAAAATCGAAAGTGCGAAAAGTAGTCGGTTTACCTCGCATCGCAGTTATTATTTGGCGATAAGCTCTCAACTGTTCTGCTTCACTAGGAAGGTCATCACGTTCAAGGCATAGATATTCTGTCCGGAATAGACCTATTCCTTCAATCAAACTCAGGTTGATATTTTTTATTTCGGAAAGGAATCCAGCGTTCAGTAAAATTTCGATTTTAGTTCCGTCACGGGTGACAGCCGGAGTAATGGATTCCTTTAAGCGTTGGCGACGTATTTCTAATTCCTGGAGTTTTACTTCGTACTTTTTTAGCACGGCCGGTTTGGCATCCAAAATGACCAATTCACGATCGGCGTCCAGAATAACTTGATGGCTTTTGCCGATAATGTCAATTTCGTTAATATTGGATAGGTAAGGAATTCCAAAAGCTCTGGCCAGAATTCCAGAATGCGAATCCATCCCGCCGACGCGAGTAATAATTCCGAGTATTTTCTGATTATGTAATTGAATTAATTCGGAAGGTGAAATCCGTTCGCTGACATATATTGCTCTTTCGGGTATTTGAGGAAGTTTAAATTGTCCTTCCGTCGAAAGATGATGAAACATACGTTTTTTGATATCATGCAGATCAACCAGACGTTCTTGCTGGAATTTATTCATACTATTTAACAAGGCGGTCTCATACCACTCCATTGCAGTATCATAAGCCCAGAGTACATTGCGATGTTCCTGCCGCACCATCTCGGTAATTTTCTTCATCAGGTCTACATCAACCAATGTCATTATTTGAGCGTCAATAAGGCGAGCATGTTCTTCATCGAGGTGCTTCATTACCATATCGCGCACCTGGTTTAATTCACCCGTAGCGAGTTGAGTAGCTCGGTTGAATTTTTCCAGTTCAGCTTCAACTTCAGACTGATCTATGTAGATATGAGGGATTGAGACTTTCCCGGTCTCGACATAATATACTTGACCAATAGCAACGCCCGGAGAGATTCGGATGCCTTTAAGAATCTTCACTTTTTATTCCGTATTAAATTTATTGGCTACTAATTCAACTATAGCGGCTAAAGCCTCTTGTTCGTCAGGCCCATCAACCTCAATAGTGATTTCGGCATTCGGCTCGACTGCTAGAACCAGCACTCCCAGAATGCTCTTAGCATTGACGCGCACATTTTTATAGATTAAGAATATCTCGGATTTAAAACGAGAACACAGAGTTACCAGAACGGTCGCGGGTCGCGTATGCAGACCATGCCGATTTAGAATTTTGACGGTTTGTCGAACCATCTCAGGATTGACGCTCCGCTATTAATTCTATCAAATTAATCAGGTCAGTTTGTAACTGCTCGGGCATATTGTGCAATCTTTCCTGGGCATTTTTAAAAAGTCGGGCGATCATCGCTTCAGTCTGTTTAATTGAGCCACGTTTGGTCAGTTCCTGAACGATTATCCGCCGATTACCAGCATTGGCTTTGAGGAAATTAAGTAAATCGGTGCGCTGATCAGCAGGTAAATCATTCAGCGCGGTAATAATGGGGAAAGTTTTTTTCCCCGCAGTAAGATCAGTCCCGAGACTTTTGCCCATTTCGGCCTGGTCAGCAGTCAGTTCCAGTAAATCGTCCTGAATCTGGAAGGCTTGTCCCAATTCCAGGCCAAGAAGATAGAGATTATTCACAACTTTCGGACTTGCCCCGGCTATAATCGCAGCTAGTTGACAAGCCAAGCCCAGCAGTCGGCCGGTTTTGTGAGCAATCATATTCAGGTAATCGGAGACATCAATCTCATCATATTTTTCATAGGCTAAGTCAAAAGCCTGTCCATCACAAATCTCCAGCATAGCCTGGCTGAAGTGAGTGCCAATCTGGTCGAGGTGCTCGGATTTGGTTTGCATTAGGACCCGAAAAGCCAGCGCCATCAAAGCATCGCCGGTCAAGATAGCGGTATTGACATTCCATTTTACGTGAACTGTCTGCTGACCGCGTCGGATCGTATCATTGTCCATAATGTCGTCATGTACCAGGGTAAAGGTGTGCATAATTTCAATAGCCAGAGCGGCAGGCATCAGGTTTTTTCGGCTGGCGCCTAAATTTTCACCGACTAATAATACCAGAATCGGTCGTAAGCGTTTGGCTTTGGCATTTAGGCTAAAGCGCATCGGTTGTGCAAGATCACTCGAGATTCCCGATAGATCGATTTTATTTAACTCGCAATCAATTTCCTCCTTCAGTCGCAGGATTTTAGTACCGAAGTTTACTGACATAGATCCTCATCCGAAAATATACTATTAAGTTTACAATAATTTTCAAGGAAAAAAAATTAGACCTCGATTAACCGAACTTTTATTAAAATCTGACTTCACCGAATTCGCGCAGTTTATTAAGCACCAAATCACGGATTTCAGTCAAGCGCTCGGCGGTTTTTGCCTCAAAGCGCGTCACGATCACCGGCTGAGTATTGGAAGCCCGCACCAATCCCCAACCATCGCCAAATTTGATGCGCACGCCATCAACGTCTATACAATCGTAATGAGACTTGAAATAGGCGGCCGCCTGCTCAGCAATCTTGAATTTTGTGGGGTCATCCTTACATTCCAGACGAATTTCCGGCGTGCTGAAATAGCGGGGTAAGCGCGCAACTTTAGCGGAAATTTTCTCATTGCCGCGCGCAATCAAACGGGCGAGTCGCGCCGCCACATAGACCGCATCGTCATAGCCGAAATATTCGTCGCCCATAAACAGATGCCCACTCATTTCACCGGCGAAGGGCGCATTTTCATCCTTCATTTTCTGCTTGATAAGAGAATGGCCGGTTTTCCACATAATCGGTTGGGCGCCGTATGTCGTGATCATTTCTTCCAGTGCCTGTGAACATTTGACATCGAAAATAACCGGTACCCCCGGTCGAGCGACTTCTTCAAGGAACAGAATCATCAGATAATCAGCCCAGATGATTTGCCCGAGATCGTCAACCACGCCGATACGATCGGCGTCACCGTCGAATGCCACCCCGAAATCGTAACCGCCTTTCTGCACCTCAGCGATCAAGTCTTTCAAATTTTTTGGAACGGTAGGATCAGGATGATGATTGGGAAATCTGCCATCAACCTCACAGAAAAGTTCAGTAACCTGACACCCGATTTTTTTAAAAATTTCCGGAGCAGTCAAAGAAGCAGCACCGTTACCGCAATCCATAGCAATTTTCAAAGGACGAGCTAATTGGATTTTGGAAATGATCATCCGTTTGTATTCTTCCAGTAATAATTTTTCGCTAACTTTTCCGGCGCCACTGGCAAAAGCACCTTTTTCGATAATATTTTTAATATGTTGAATTTGCTCCCCGAATACAGCCTTTTTATCCAGACTTATCTTAAAGCCATTCATATTGGGTGGATTATGACTGCCGGTTATCTGAATAGCGCCATCCACCGGCAAGACGTACATACTGTAATAATTGACCGGCGTCGGCACGATACCCAGATCAATAATATTTAGGCCAGTTGAAACTAGCCCTTTGATTAAAATGGATTTTAGGTGTGGCGTCGAAAGTCGGATATCGCCGCTGAGCGAAATTGTTTCGGCATTTTTTTCACGAAAGTAAGTGCCGATGCCCTTGCCCAACAATTCGACTACTTCATCAGGAAAATCATCATCTACGACGCCCCGAATGTCATATTCGCGGAAAATATACGGATTCATTCAGTCCTCCTAAGATTAATTTTTCCAAAAGTCTCTGCGGATATTTCAGAGTTTTGACTATCTTTTTTCTGGTAATTCTGGTAATAATCATCTTTTGATATAAGATATATAAAAGAGAGGATTTTTAAAAGAATGATTAAAGGACCAATTTTTTAATTCAGATTTCAGGCATTCCTAAGAGACTTTGGGATAATTCTCAAATAACGATTCGATATTTAGCCAAAAACCAGACGGCAGATTAAAACTGCCATAATCAAGCCCACCGCATCGCCGACCAGTCCCGCCGCAATCGAGTGGCGAACTCGTCGCACTCCGACTGAGCCGAAGTAAACCGCTACAACGTAGAAGGTCGTCTCGGTACTGCCCCACATTGTCGAGGCGACGCGTCCGATAAAGGAATCCGGACCGTGCTGTTTCATCAATTCCGTAACTAGACCCAGCGCACCGCTTCCGGACAACGGTCGCATCAGAGCCACCGGTAGAGTCTCAGCCGGCATACCAATCAGGTTAGTTATTGGTGAAAACAAAGCAACGAATATATCCATTGCGCCCGAAGCCCGAAACATTCCAATTGCTACCAAAATAGCTACTAGATAGGGAATAATTTTTACAGCGACCGAGAAGCCTTCTTTAGCACCCTCAATGAAAGCCTCATAAACCTTTACTTTGCTACGCCAAGCAAGTATCAGAATGACAAAGATTAAGACCGGAATCAGCCAGATAGAAAAAATTTGCATTATCCTAACAAACAGGCCGGGTGAAACCTCAGAGCTGTTCGGGATAAAGGTGTGAAGTGTATCAACTATGGCGGGCGAGTTTAAATCAGGCATGTTTTACTCCTTCTCCATCTGAATTAGGTTTTATCAGCCGATTGGGATCGGATTTGCGAATAGACGGCAATCGCTGGAAAAGCTTAACCGCCGTGACGCCGGCAATCGTGGCACAAGTTGATGAAATAATTGTGGTGCCGATTATCTCGAACGGATTAGCCGACCCGAGTTGAGCTCTTACCGCAATGACAGTCATTGGAATCAGGCAGATTGTACTGGTATTCAGCGCCAGGAAGGTTGCCATATCATTTGTAGCAGTGTCTTTGGATTGATTTAGAGACTGCAATTCTTCCATCGCTTTCAAGCCCAGCGGTGTGGCGGCATTGCCCAATCCCAACCAATTGGCGATCATATTCATTAACATTGAACCAATAGCCGGGTGATCGGAAGGAATAGAGGGAAATAGTAATTTGGCGATGGGACGAATTGCCCGCGAAAGTATTTTTATTATACCGCCTTTTTCGGCAATTTTCATAATGCCAAGCCAGAGCGCCATTATTCCAATCAAACTGAGGGCAATTTCAACTGCTGCGGCCGCATTATCGAATGCCGCTTTCATAACCAGTTCAATACGCCCATTGATAGCACCGACAATCAGAGCAACCAACATCAAACCCAACCAGATGAAATTCATATCAGCCTCTTCGTTTTTCTAATTAAAAATGAAATGTTTATATCAAGGGATAGAATATACAATACCATTATTTTATAGGAAGAATATTACACAGGTTGGATGGAGCAAGCCATTTTTGATTTATCCGCAAGGTTCGACTTTTTGTTGTAAAAACAATCAAAAAACAAAAACAGTTCAAAAGAGTCAAAAAAATTGGGAGAGTATAATTCAGTCTCATCGGGAATTAATTTATTGTAGGAAAAGCTGAATGTCAATGTATGGGAAAATTACATCTTTCACCTAAGAAAACTATTTTTATAGAAATTTACTATTTTACTTTTGGTCGGAACACAAGTTCAGATAAGAGCGATTGATTATATTATCAGCCCAAAATAAACCAATAATAGTCTTGGCATCGGTAATTTTGCCCTGGTAAAGTAGATTCATCGCCGCACTGATATGTAAAGGAGTGATTTCAATTATCTCATCATCGTCCGGGCGCACATCACATCTTTGGAGTTCGTCTGCCCAGAATAAGTGCAGACGTTCATTACTGTAACCGACACAGGTATGGATTATACCGAGTTTAGTGAGTTTTTGCGTTGAATATCCGGTTTCCTCGGCTAATTCGCGCCGGATGGCGACGTCAGGGCTTTCACCCGAATCAATTTTACCAGCTGGTAATTCGAGCATTGTTTGTCCTACCGGGTAACGATATTGCTTGATTAGAAGAACCTGACCGTTTCCCAGATAAGGAATAACTACTGCGGCGCCTGGGTGCTTGATCCACTCACGAGTAGAAGTTTTGCCGCTAGGTAGTTGGACTGTATCGCGATAAACCTGTAATAACCGCCCATCGTAAACACGTTCACTACTGATGCACTTTTCTTCGAAATCCATCTTTTTATACCCCAAAATCCTTTTTATAATTTTATCAAAAATGGCGCTTTTTGATAAAAATGCGTCAAACTTTTTGAATATTTCTATGAAAATTTAGCCGTGAGAATAAAAGGAGAGGAGGCGTTCTATATTAACGGGAGGAGTTCCCAAGGAAGGAGGGAAGTTGGATGAAACTCATCCTGAAATGGGAGTGATGTCCCACTCAGTGAACGCCTCCTCTTTAATCCTTTATCAAATATCAATAAACTTCAACAAATGGTTTTAAAATAAGTTCCGGCTAAATTTATTTAATCGCTGGAAATAAAGCAAGGATTATCAATTCCAGAAAATTTTATTGAAATACAGGGAAATAATCAAAGCTCAATAAGGGATTTCTCCTCGTAAAGAGGTTAAAAATCTTGATTATCGCGCTCGTTTCTGATAAATTTGCCAGTTATTATGAAAGTTCGCTTAAATTCGCTTAAATATGGAAAGCAGGTAATTAGCGCCTCTCTTGGCGAAAATGAGCTGGATATTGCCGATCTCGACCTCAGCACTCCGGTTGCGGTAATGCTTAACATTGACAGGGGCTCCACGGAAATAAAAATAGATGGTAAAGTTGAATCCTCTGCCCGATTTGATTGTGATCGTTGTTTAGTAAATTTTTCGATGCAGATCGGTGGAACTTTCGCAATAATCGCTACCTACTCCGATTCCGATCTGAAATTAGATGATGAAAATATCATTCAGCTTTCACCAATGGCTAATGAAATTGATTTAACTGCCTATATTCACGATACTCTTTTGTTGAGTGTTCCAATGAAAATTCTATGCAGGGAGGATTGCCAGGGAATTTGCCCTATATGCGGTGCTAATCATAACAAAACCGAATGTCAATGCACTTTCGCTGAACCTGACGCCCGCTGGGATTCATTAAAAAAACTAACAATAAACATTACGGAGGACAAATAAATTGCCACAACCGAAACGTAGAACATCAAAATCCAGAAGAGATAAGCGCCGGACTCATAAAGTCCTGACTGAAACCACTGTCGTTAAATGCCCTCAATGTAAAGAGCCTAAATTACCGCATCGTGCTTGCCCTAATTGTGGCTATTACCGTGGGCGACCGGTAATTACAGCTAAAGAAAAATAGGGCTTTAGCTGGTTGAAATTTTCACAAGCAACCCGACTGTTTGTTGTTACCTGAGATTTAACTGGATAAGAGACAAAAACAGAGGCTAAGAAGAATTTCTTATGAAAAAACCTAAATCTACTATAACCGCGTTTGGAATGTATGTGCCCGAACGGATTTTAACCAACGCCGACCTGGAGAAAATGGTTGACACTTCCGATGAATGGATTCGCACTCGCACTGGGATTCGCGAGCGTCACATTGTTGCCGAGGGTGAGGCGACTTCGGCGATGGCTATCAAAGCCTTTCAGGATCTTCAGCGGCGCTTTGATGTCGATCCCTTGACGATTGATTTGATTATCGTGGCTACCATTACCCCTGATATGTTTTTTCCGTCAACTGCTGCTCTGATTCAGGAGGGCATCGGGGCCAAAAACGCTTATGGGTTTGATCTTTCGGCGGCATGTTCGGGATTCGTCTATGCCCTGGCTAATGCCGCTCAGTTCGTTGAAAACGGTACCTGCCGCCGAGTATTGGTGTTTGGTGCTGATACTATGAGTAGCATTACCGATTATACCGATCGCGATACCTGTGTGCTTTTTGGGGACGCGGCTAGCGTAGTTTTACTCGAACCAACTCCTCCCGGGGACGACTCGGGTATTATTGATTTTATTTTAAAAATGGATGGAACGGGCAAAGATTATTTGTATATGCTGGGTGGTGGTAGTTTACATCCAGCCACAGCCGAAACCGTGGCTAAGAAAATGCACTATATTTACCAGGAAGGCAAAACCGTGTTCAAATTTGCCGTCAAAAGTATGGCTGACATCTCTCTTGAGATACTGGAACGGAATGGTTTGACCGGTAAGGACGTCAAATTATTCATTCCCCATCAGGCTAATAAACGTATTATAGATGCTTCGGCTGATCGTCTAAAGTTATCAGACGAACAGGTAATGATCAATATTGACCGCTATGCCAATACAACGGCGGCAACTATCCCGCTGGCGCTTATCGAAGGATTCGATCAGAAACGGATCAATCGAGGAGACTTAGTTTTAATGGCGGCTTTCGGCGGGGGATTTACCTGGGGTAGTCTTCTCCTGCGCTGGGGTATTCCGAATGAGTAAAGTTGCCTTTATATTCCCTGGTCAGGCTTCGCAGTTTGTAGGGATGGGGCGCGATTTTTATGAAAGCAGTGCTCTGGCGCGTCGGTATTATGATCTGGCTGAAGCCCGGCTCGGTTTGCCGTTGAAAAAACTTTCTTTCGAGGGGCCACTAGCCGAATTGACTAAGACCTGCATTACCCAACCAGCGATTTTCGTACTATCGTGTATCATATTTTTTGAGCTGCAAGCGCGTGGTCACCAGCCAGATATGGTTGCCGGACATAGTCTCGGTGAGTACTCAGCCCTGGTTGCCAGCGGTGCCCTGACCTTCGAGAATGGTCTCGAACTGGTAAAAATTCGGGCTGAACAGATGCAGATTGCATCGGAGCAAAATCCCGGAACGATGGCGGCCATCGTCGGATTGGATTATGATCAGATTAAGGAAATAATTAGTGAGTCCAATTTCCCTGGTGTGTGCCAGATCGCTAATTGTAATTCTCCCACTCAAATAGTAATTAGCGGTGACGTTTACAAAGTACAGGCTTTGATGACCGACTTAAAAAAAGCCGGTGCTAAAATGGCGGTTGAATTATCAGTCGGCGGAGCCTTTCATTCCGATTTGATGCAACCGGCCAGCGAAGCCCTGAAAGAAGCTCTTTCCCGAACGGAATTCAAAGCGCCGGTATGTCCAATTTATTCCAATGTTACCGCTACGGCTACCCGTGATCCACGGGAAATTCGTAACCGACTCTACCAGCAATTGACTTCCCCGGTTCTCTGGACCGATACGATCAAGAATATGATTGCTGATGGGGCGGAAATCTTTGTCGAAGTTGGTCCCGGGAAAGTTCTGCAAGGATTAGTAAAACGAATCTCCAGTGATGTGAAAGTCATGGGAGTTAGTAAATTTAGCGAATTGGAGCAGATCGAATGGAATTGACTTTCCAAGATAAAATTGTGATAGTCACCGGTTCCGGACGAGGAATCGGTTTGACTATCGCTCAGACTTTTGCCGAAAATGGCGCTACCGTGATTTTAAGCGATTATAACCAGGAATCTTTGTCTGATGCTGTCGCTCTTTTTAAAGAAAAAGATTTTAAGTTTGACGCTTTCCCCTGTGATGTCACTAACTCTGCTGAAGTACAAAACCTAATTGACAGCATTATCCAGAAATACTCCCGAATTGATATTTTAATCAATAATGCCGGTATCACCCGCGACACTATTCTTTTACGGATGAAGGAAGAGCAATGGGACGCAGTGATCAATACCAATTTGAAAGGCGTTTTTCTGGTAAGTCGCGCAGCCGCCAAGTATTTTCTGAAACAGCAATCCGGCAAAATCATCAACATTAGCTCGGTAGTAGGCTTGACCGGCAACATCGGTCAGTCGAATTATGCGGCCAGCAAAGCCGGGGTAATCGGCTTTTCCAAATCGCTGGCTAAAGAAATGGCTTCCCGTCATATAACGGTCAATGTCATCGCACCCGGATTCATTGAAACGGCAATGACAGCCGCTCTGTCAGATGAAGTTCGAGCGCAATTTTTAAGAAATATTCCTTTGAATAGAATGGGGACGCCGAAAGAAGTGGCCAATGCGGCGCTATTTTTAGCTTCGTCGCTGGCTGATTATATCACCGGACAGGTGCTTAAAGTTGACGGCGGCATGGTAATGTAAACTAACTTAGGAGGATATGATGAGTAACTTTGAAAAAGTTCAAGAAATCGTGGCCGAAAAATTAGGAATCGAGAAATCCAAAATCACGATGGAAGCTTCTTTCATTGACGATCTTGGAGCCGATTCACTGGATACGGTAGAACTGATTATGAAAATGGAAGAGGATTTCGGTATTGAAATTCCTGACGAAGATGCCGAGAAACTGAAAACGGTCGGCGATGTCGTCAATTATCTCGATTCCAAATTAGAATAATCCCGTTTATGCCCAAACGCGTGGTAGTGACCGGATTGGGCGTCATTTCCCCGGTAGGAAATGATGTCCAATCTTTCTGGTCGAATTTATTGAATGGCGTCAGCGGCGTTGATTACATTAAGTCTTTCGATGCCAGCGGCTATTCTACTCAGATCGCCGCAGAGGTGCGCGATTTTGATCCCCTCCAGCATTTTACTCAAAAAGATCTCAATCGCATGGATCGCGTTACGCAATTTGGCTCGGCAGCCGCCAAGCAGGCGGTCAACGACTCGGGATTGCTCCAATCCGGTTTTAATGCCGAACGAGTAGGTGTGATTGTCGGTTCAGGTATCGGTGGAATTAGCACCTTGGAAGCCCAGCATCAAGTCCTAATGACGAAAGGTGCTCGTATGGTCAGTCCGCTTTTTATCCCAATGATGATTTCGGATATAATTCCCGGACAGATTGCGATGGACTTCGGCTTCTGCGGACCAAACTATAGCGTGACTTCTGCCTGTGCTACCGGCTCGCACGCCATTGGTGTAGCTTATCAGCACATTTGTAATGGAACTGCCGATGTAATGATAACTGGTGGCGCGGAAGCCAGTATTACCCCGCTGGCAATCGCCGGTTTTGCTAATATGAAAGCCCTATCACGACGTAACGAAACGCCGCAGAAAGCCAGCCGCCCTTTCGATAGCAAGCGTGACGGCTTTGTAGTGGGAGAAGGAGCCGGCATAGTGGTTATCGAAGAATTGGAACATGCCCTGAAGCGGAAAGCCAAAATTTACGCAGAAATAGTCGGTTTCGGGTTCTCCGCCGATGCCTATCACATAACCGCTCCTCATCCGGAAGGCAAGGGTGCGGTCATTTCTATGGAAAATGCTATCCGGATGTCCGGCCTACCGAAATCAGATTTCGGCTACATCAACGCCCACGGCACTTCCACCCCACTGAACGACCGCAATGAAACAATCGCCATTAAAACCGTCTTCGGCGAACAGGCTTATCGGATCAATATCAGTTCCACTAAATCAATGACTGGACACCTCTTAGGAGCGGCTGGCGGAATCGAATTCATCGCTCTGGTGTTGGCTCTTCAAAACCAGATTATACCACCAACTATAAATTATGAATTTCCCGACCCGGAGTGCGATTTGAATTATACGCCTAACGTTGCTCAAAAAATAAGTCTGGTCGCCGGATTGAGTAACAATTTTGGTTTCGGGGGACATAATGCCGTCCTAGCCGCTAAAGTTTATAAGCCGGAAAATTGAAGTTATCTGCCAAAAACTGGTTCCGCAAGATTTCACCGCTCGAAGAGAAAATAGGATACGTCTTCCGCAATAAGGCTTTATTGGAACAGGCTCTGACTCATCGTTCCCGCTCGGTGAATGGTGAAAAATCCTACGAACGTTTGGAATTTCTCGGCGACGCAGTCCTGGCATTTATCGTAGCCGACATTCTATTTGAAAAATACCCCGAAAAAAGCGAAGGCGAACTGACTATGCTTCGCTCGGCTCTGGTCAATGGAAGTGCTCTGGCACACGTGGGTAGTAAATTGGGAATTAGTGAGGCGGCTATCGTTGAAAAAGGATTGAATCTCAAAAATCCGCCGACTCTACATAAATTGTTGGCCAGCATTGTCGAGTCCTTAATTGGTGCAATCTACCTCGACCGCGGATTGAACCCAGCCCGCAAGTTTGTTCAACGCTGGATCATACCTGCTATAACAGAGGAAAAAGTCGTCAATAATTTTAATTACAAGGGTCAACTTTACGAATATTGCCAGAAAAATGGCCGCAAACTGCCAGTTTTTAAAGTACTAAGAGCCTCAGGACCGGATCACGCTAAGAAATATGAGGTAGTGGTCTATATCAACGGTCAAAAAATGGGATATGGTGTCGGTCGTCAGAAACGCAACGCCGAACAGAAAGCGGCCCACGAAGCCCTACAAAAATTGATGCCTGAATATCCAGCGCCTGGAAAATAGCTTTTAATAAATTCAGAATGTCATTTTGATAATCCGGTTTAATTTCGGAATATAATGGGCATTTAAGTATCGGAGTAATACTTGGTTGATAGATAATTTGCCGAACTAATATTAAGGTTAAAAATCGTGATGGTTTTAGGAAATTCAATTGATACTGATAATATTCATTTCAATTAGTATTTCTACAAACCTTTTACTATTATTTGATAGCCTAAATAACTTAATAGCCGATAGCAAGATTAATACGAGGTAAAAATGGGGATTACACCGAAAATCGGGTCGCTAGATTGGGCGGTGGTGGTGATTTATTTCCTACTTATTTTTGGCATCGCGATTTACTATTATCGAAGAGCGGGTGAGAATACCAGTGAATTTTTTCTCTCAGGTAGAAATTTACCGTGGTGGTTAGCCGGAACTGCGATGGTAGCGACGACCTTTGCGGCTGATACACCTTTGGCGGTTACAGAGCTCGTTGCTAAAAATGGTATCGCCGGTAATTGGTTATGGTGGAATCTAGCAATCGGGGCAATGTTAACAGTCTTTTTCTTTGCGCGACTCTGGCGTCGAGCTGGCATTATGACCGATGTAGAATTTACCGAGATGCGTTATTCCGGCAAAGCAGCGGCGGTTTTGCGCGGATTCCGGGCGCTGTATTTAGGAATTTTTATGAATACGATCGTTATGGGATGGGTGCACAAAGCTATGGAAAAAATATTCCATGTCGCGGTTCCTGGGATTGATCCATTTCTTTTGGTAGCAATCGTTGCGGGTATTATCGCCATTTACGCTTCACTTTCCGGTCTGCTTGGAACGGCTCGTACCGACAGTTTTCAGTTTTTATTCGCTATGACTGGTTGCATTATACTGGCTGTCATCGTCATTCGATTACCACAGGTTGGTGGAGCTGTTAAAATGAAGGCTCAATTGGCGCCACAGGTTCTTGATTTCTTTCCCAAAGTGGGACGAATTAGTGGGCCGGGAATTACCGGCGGGGTGCTATCTCTATCGTTAGGAGCTTTCATTGCCCATATCGGACTGCAGTGGTGGTCGTCCTGGTATCCGGGAGCTGAGCCGGGCGGTGGCGGTTATATTGCTCAGCGCATGATGTCCGCTAAAGATGAAAAGCACAGTCTCTTTGCAACTCTCTGGTTCACAATAGCGCACTATACTTTGCGCCCCTGGCCCTGGATCATCGTGGCTCTTGCGGCCTTGGTAATTATGCCGCGGGCTTCAAGTACCGATCTACTCCGGCAGGAAAATCCTGTACTTTATAATCAGGTCGTTGAAGCCTATAAAAACCCGAATCTTATGAAATCCGATCCGATCGCCTCTACCCCGGAATTTCAAAATTTTTACGAAAAGTACGAAAATACAATCGATCCCGGAGTTATGTATCCTAAGATGATGTTGCGTTATTTACCGACTGGAATTCTCGGTCTATTGATTGCGACTTTTTTAGCCGCTTATATGTCAACTATTTCCTCACAGTTGAACTGGGGTACGTCGTACATTATCAACGATTTTTACCGGCGATTCATTCGTAAAAAGGCTAGTGAAAAGCATTATGTCTTGGTCTCGCGGATTGCAATACTACTTATGATTATATTTTCATTGTTCGTCACTAAATATTTCCTTACCACTATTTCAGGAGCGTGGGAATTTATTATCAATGCTAGTGCCGGAATGGGTGCGGTTCTCATCTTGCGCTGGTTTTGGTGGCGCATTAATGCCTGGTCGGAAATAGCGGCTATGATTGCGCCGCTAATTATTTACCCGATTGCGCGTTATAAATTCGGACTGCAATCACCAATCACGCTTTATCCAGTGGTTCTGGGGACTACAATTATTTGGCTACTGGTGACTTTTTTAACCAAACCGGAAAAGGATGCTACTCTTACCACCTTCTATCGTAAAGTGCATCCCGGTGGTATCGGCTGGAAAAGAATTGTTGAACAAATACCAGATGTCAGGGGCGATAGCGGTTTTGGCCGAACTTTTATCTGCTGGATTTTGGGGGTTGTGCTGGTATATGCCAGCCTGTTTGGAATCGGGAAAATCATTTTTCACGAATATTTTATGGCAGGAGTGTACTTTATATTGGTTGGAATTAGTGTTTGGGTAATATACTATAACCTGAATAAAATGGGTTGGAAATCGCTAAAAGAATAGGGAAACTTGGTTGGCATTTTTTTCTCCGAGAATTACTAATGTCCAGCAGAATCTTCAGTTAAATAGCTATATTTGCAAAAAATAGAATTGGGCTATAGTCACTTTATTAATTTCCCTTTATTAAATTTTACTTGAATTTCGGTACTTGCCAGGAAAAAAATCATGAAGACTATTTTAGTTGAATCTAATCCGAGCAAAGATCGGCTCGAAGAACTTGGCGTCCGTAAATGGCCAATCTGGACTAAAGAAGTTTCCGAGTTTCCCTGGTTCTATGACGAGCAGGAAATTTGTTACTTTTTGGAAGGCGAAATAGAGGTTACGCCTGAAAGTGGTCAACCGGTGAAAATCAAAAAAGGCGACCTGGTGACTTTCCCGCAAGGGTTGTCTTGCCGCTGGAAAGTGATTGAGCCCGTTCGCAAACATTATAAATTCGGTTAGGGAAAAGCGGATGGTGAATATTCGGCTCGATCTACCCATCCGTCTCACTGCAATCACGGTTGATCGGTTGAACGTAACGACTTCCGGAGAAGCCTTTCAAGAATTACAACGGTGCGCCGCCTTCTATCGTGAACAATATGGCGGTCGGGATATAGGTCAGGTGCCGGGTGTACAATATGCTCGCCAACTATTCCGTGAACTCGGTATCGAGCCAACCAGACACCGACCGGCTTCTGAAGCACTTCTGCGGCGCGCTTTGAAAAATTTACCTTTATATTCAATAAATAACTTGGTTGACGTCTGTAATTTTTGCGCGCTGGATTTTCTATTACCCAACGGTGTGTACGATTTACAAAAATTGGCAGGTAAGATCATTTTGCGTCGCGGAAAAACCGGGGAAGAATACCTCGGCCACACCGGTCAAGTAGTTCATCTCGAAGGGCGTTATACTCTGGTGGATGAACTTGGTCCATTTGGTTCGCCGATTACCGATTCGCTACGCGCCGCCGTCTGTCTGCAGACCACTCAGGCTTTGATTATAGTCTATGCGCCTTTGACCTATCCGGAGGCGAAACTCGCTGGTCAACTCGCGATGTTCAGCGAGCGTTTGGCAACTTATTGTCAGGCCGATGATATAGAGAAACTGATAATTAGTGGAAATAGTATAACGCATTAAATTTGAATATAGGAGAAAATTATGGAATGTCATCAGTTACAGAATAAAAAGGATTGCAATTGTAGCTATGAACCTTGTAGCCGAAAAGGCACTTGTTGCGATTGTGTTCGCTATCATCTACAATCACGGGAACTGCCGGCTTGTTTCTTCCCCGATGATGTCGAACGCACTTATGATCGTTCTTTTGAAAAATTCGCCGAATTAGTTCAAAGAGGAAGAGTTTAGTCGGTAACAACGATGCGACGTCATTTTTACTGGTTGGAAATAATTTTTCTTGAGGTTTTGATGTCAAACTTAAACAATTTCGCGGCTGAACAAGGAAACATATGGCAGCTTGCCAGACCGGACACAGTCGGTAAAGTCTCTATCGAGACGACTTTAAGCCAACGCCGTTCAGTGCGAGCATTCAAAAATGAGCCGTTATCAGAGAAGGAAATTTCCCAACTGCTGTATGCGGCGCAGGGAATCAGTGACTTTTCACAGGGATTGCGGACAGCACCTTCGGCCGGTGCAACTTACCCACTGGAAATTTATCTCGTGACGGCGGAAGGGATTTTTCATTATTTACCGAAACGCCATGCGATCGAATTGAAGAAAGCTGGCGATTATCGTGCTCGTTTAGCTGACGCCGCCTTAGGACAGAATTCTATTCGCACTGCTCCGGCAACCATCGTCTTTAGCGCGGTTTATGAGCGTACCACTCGCCGTTATCAGAAGCGTGGCGAGCGCTATGTCCATATCGAAGTTGGTCATGCCGCTCAAAATGTTCATCTACAGGCGGTGGCGCTCGGGCTTGCCTCTGTGCCGGTGGGAGCCTTTGATGACGAGACGATTGCCAAAGTCATCGGCGTTGAACGAAACGAGCAGGTACTCTATTTAGTGCCGGTTGGCCGAAAGCGCTGATGAGGTTTATTACCCATTAACTGGAAAGTTTCCAGCCAGTTATAAGAAAACCGATGCCTTTGTGGGCTTAATTGGCTAAATTCTGTTTAATATTTTGGTGTTTAAAAATTGGAGTTTGAAGAATGTTACGCAGTCAGGATTATATCAGAATCGAAGATCAGTATGGCGCTCATAATTACCAGCCGTTGGATGTAGTTTTGACCCGCGGTCAGGGAATTTGGCTCGAGGATGTCGAAGGTAAAAAGTATATGGATTTTCTAGCGGCTTACTCAGCGGTCAATCAGGGGCATTGCCATCCGCGTCTGGTCAAAGTTATGCAGGAGCAATGTGCCCGCCTGACGCTGACTTCGCGCGCTTTTCGTAATGATCAATGGCCAATGCTAGCTAAGGAAATTTGTGAACTGACCGGATATGAAATGGTATTACCGATGAATTCCGGCGCGGAAGCGGTCGAAACAGCCATCAAAGCCGCCCGCAAATGGGGTTATTTTTACAAAGGCGTTGCCAAGAACAAAGCCGAAATCATCGTCTGCACGGGCAATTTCCACGGTCGCACCACGACAATTATTTCCTTCAGCACCGACGAACAATACAAAGACGGATTCGGTCCGCTAACCCCCGGTTTTGTAGCTATAGAATACGGTTCGATTGAAGACTTGAAAAAGGCAATTAATCCCAATACGGTTGCTTTTCTGGTCGAACCTATACAGGGTGAAAGCGGTGTTATCGTGCCACCGGAAGGCTGGTTAAAAGCCTGTGCCGAAATTTGTCGCGAAAATAAGGTTTTACTAATTGCCGATGAAATTCAAAGCGGACTGGGTCGCACCGGCAAGCTATTTGCCTGCGAACATGAAAATGTTCGCCCGGACGTAGTAATTATCGGCAAAGCGCTTTCCGGCGGAATGTATCCGGTTTCAGCCGTAGTGGCTTCGCAGGAAATTCTAGGCGTTTTCAAGCCTGGCGATCACGGTTCGACTTACGGCGGAAATCCTTTAGGCAGTGCCATTGCACGCGAAGCTCTGAAAATTATTATTGACGAGAAACTGCCCCAGAAATCAGCCGAATCCGGCGCTTATTTAATGCAGAAATTGAATGAAATTAAAAGCCCTTATATCGAGAAAATTCGCGGCAAAGGTTTATGGGTTGGCATTGTTTTGAAGCAATCAGCCGGAGGCGCTCGCCGCTTCTGTGAGGCCTTGCAGGAGCACGGCATTCTGGCGAAAGAGACTCACGAAAATGTCATTCGCCTGGCACCGCCATTGAACATTACGCGAGATGAACTCGACCAGGCGATTGCAATTCTGCGCGAGGTTTTGTCTCAATAGAAGCCGATCGAATTTTTTTAAAATTCATAAGAGCTAAAAAAGAAAAGGAGGTTTATTTGAAAGAAGCAGTCGCAGGATTAAAACCAGCCAGTCTATGGCGTTATTTTTCCGAGATTAGCCAGATTCCGCGCGAATCCAGGCATGAGGAGGCAGTAGTTGCCTGGCTCGAATCGGTTGCCAAAAAATTGAATCTTCCCTATCGCAAAGACGAAGTCGGCAACATTGTTATTTCTAAGCCGGCCTCTCCCGGCTATGAAAATCGCACTCCGGTAGTCATTCAGGGGCATGTTGATATGGTTTGTGAGAAGAACAGCGGCACCGTCCACGATTTCCGCAAAGACCCAATCGAATTGATTCGCGACGGCGAATATATTAGGGCGAATGGTACAACGCTTGGCGCCGATAATGGCATTGGTGTAGCGGCCGCTCTGGCGGTTCTCGAGGATAAAACTTTGGCACATCCGCCGCTGGAAGCTCTTTTTACCATTGACGAGGAAACCGGCTTAACCGGTGCGAACTCTATAAAACCTGGTTTTATCAATGGAAAAATTCTGCTGAATTGTGATTCGGAAGAAGATGGCGCATTATATGTCGGTTGTGCCGGCGGAAAACAAACCGACCTATTTTTCGATATTGAATGGGAAAAAGCACCTCAAGAAATGGCTAATGTTGCTCTAAAAATTTCCGGCCTGAAAGGTGGTCACTCCGGACTGGACATTGATCAAGGGCGCGCCAATGCCATCAAGCAATTGAACCGCATAGTTTGGAAAGCCGCCGAGAAATATGACTTTCAGCTTTATTACCTGGAAGGCGGCAGTAAACATAATGCCATCCCGCGCGAAGCCACCTATCAGTTACTAATAAAACCGGCTGATTTAGCTAATTTCCAGACTGATATTGCCAGGTTTGAAGATATGCTAAACAACGAGTACAAAGAAGTCGAACGCGGTATCAAATTGGCAGTTGAAAATTTGCAAGAATACCCAAAGTTGGTTTTTACAAAGGAATTCCAAGCACGCGTATTAAACTGCCTTTATGCCATTCCACACGGCGTCAAACGAATGAGTCCCACAATCAAGGGCTTGGTGCAAACCTCGACCAATGCCGCTATCGTCAGTACCAATGATAAGCAGATCAGAGTTCTTACCAGTCAGAGAAGTTCGGTTGCTTCCGAGATCCAAGGTATCGCCGATAAAGTCAAAGCTTGTGGTCTTTTAGCCGACGCCAAAGTAGTTCAAAGCGGGGAATATCCCTCATGGACTCCTAACATGGATTCGAAAATTCTGGCGTTAATGAAAGAGGTTTATGCCGATCTTTTTGGTGTTGAACCACACGTCAAGGCGATTCACGCCGGTCTGGAATGCGGCATTATTGGTGCTACTTCACCCGGTATGGATATGATCTCATTTGGGCCAACCATTCAGGGTGCCCATTCCCCGGATGAACGCGTCGAAATCAAAACTGTCGAGAAATTCTGGCAGCTATTAGTCGAAACCTTGAAGAGAATCGAATAAAAAGTAGGGGCTCAAGATTTTGAGCCCCTACAATTTTTATCCCATGGTTGAGAATACATTGACACTGTCAATGTATTCCATTTTGGGATTGAACGAAAATTGGTTTAGCCAGGATTTTGTCATTAAGGAATGATAAAACGGTATTGGTAAACCGGTCGGCTCGGAATAAATTACTGCACTTGGAGGTTTATGAATTACTTTGAATCTTTTATTTTAGGAATTGTGCAGGGCTTAACTGAATTCCTGCCGATTAGTAGTTCGGGGCATCTGGTCATCTTTCAGCATATTTTTGGAATAACAAGTGACAATATTGCCTTTGAAGTTATGGTTCACGCCGGAACTTTACTGAGCGTTCTGGCGGTTTATTACGCCGATGTGTGGCGAATGATCGTCAGTTTTTTTCGTGGAATTTTCCGATTACGTAAAGCGCAACCGTCACAGAATGATTCCTATTTCCGGCTCAGCGTTTTTGTGATTGTGGCTACTATGCCGGCGGTGATATTTGGTTTGACATTGAACGATTTCTTCGAGCAAATTTTCCATAATGTATTTTTAGTCGGCATTACACTGACGATTACCGGTTTGATTCTTTTATCAACGCGTTGGGTAAAAACCGAAGGCCGCCAGTTGACTTTTGGGAAAAGTCTTTTAATCGGCGGTGCTCAGGCGGTGGCGATTTTGCCCGGCATTTCGCGCAGTGGTTCGACCATTAGCGGCGGATTATGGTGTGGCTTGGATCGAATGGAAGCAACCCGATTTTCATTTCTACTGTCAGTCCCCGCGATTCTCGGAGCATTGATTCTGCATTTGAAAGATCTAATAGGTATGGCTATTAATCCAGATATGGTAGGGATGCTAGTAATAGGATTTTTAACGTCTTTTATTGTTGGATATATTGCTATTCGATTTTTATTACGAGTAGTGCAGAGTGACAAATTCAGCTGGTTTGGATTTTATTGCATAATAGTCGGAGTGGCTGCCGTTTTTTTCTTAAAATAAAAGTTTAACTAATAAGCGATCATGGGTATCTAATCGCAATGTCCAAACGTGATTTCTTAGGTGAATTAGCGAGAATTGAGCAAGGCCATCTCGATTCGGTTTATTTATTGTGGGGTGGAGACCTTTATCTGGAGGATGAAGCTATCAATACCATTTGTCAGACTTTCTGCAAACAATCCGCCGAAAAGCCGGAGAAACTGATTTACTACGGCGGTGTTGATAGCGACCTCGAATTCATTGACAATCTTTTCAGTATGGGGTTCTTCGCCAGACGGAGGATTATCATTTATAAAAATATTGGTAATCTTGGGCCAAATCTGCGCTCTCGACTTTTTAATTTCATCGAGAACCCGGGAAACGACACTCTATTAATTATGACTGCCGATGGAGAAATTCGCTCCAGCTTAGTTGACAAATTGCGTAAAGAATTGAGGAAGGTCAAAACAATCTCGACCTGGACGCCCACTGATCCCTCCAACTTCGCTGAATTCGTTCGACATTCTCTCCAGAAAAGTAAATATTCAATCCAGCCGACTGCGCTCAAACTACTGGTAGAATTGACCGATGATACGCTCAGCCATACGATCGGCGAATTGGAAAAGTTGCTGATTTATATCGGCGACCGGAAAACTATCGAAGAAGCTGATGTGCGTCAGGTAGTCGGCGGCGATAAGAATTACGATATGATCAATTTCATCGAAGCCGTAGCACGTCGCGACAGCGCCGATGCGATCAAGATCGGTCTGGCTCTAATCCAGGCCGATACATTAATCTCCTATTTTACCTTCCAGTTATATGACTTATTCAGCGCCATCTGGGATTATGAGGGACATGGTCAAAGAGAAAAATTCTGGAGAAAAGGTGATTGTTATAAATTGGGAATAGAGAACTATAAACAGGCTGATTTTGGTGCAATTTTTACCCATTTAAGAAATGTGGATTTACAATCAAAATCTTTAAAAAATTTGAGTGCAGAAGATTTATTAATTCAATTGCTGTATGAAATCGTCCCCTAAGAAAAAAACTGAAATGGATTCCGAATTTCAACTGACCGATGAAGAATTGATCAGTCGTTTTCAAGCTGGCGATGAAGGCGCTTTCGAAGAAATCGTCAACCGCTACGCCGACCGTTTGCTGAATTTTGCCTATCGCTTCGTGCTGGATCGGGAAGAGGCAGAAGATATTGTTCAGGACACTTTCCTCAAAGTTTATCAAAATCGCCATGCCTACCGCGAAATCGCCAAATTTTCTACCTGGATTTACACCATCACCGGTAATCTGGCTAAAACCATTCTACGCAAACGGCGGAATCGCAAACTATTTCCCTTTTCACGGACAGTCTCCGAAGACGAAAATAAGGAAGTCGAATATCCTTCCACAGAACGTCTACCGGATACTAAACTGGAAGGGGAAATCGAAGAACGAATGATTCAGCAGGCAATAATAAAATTACCGGAACATTTTCGTACTGTAATCATTTTAAGGGATATTCAAGATCTTTCATATGAGGAAATTAGCAATATAATTGACGCGCCGTTAGGGACGGTCAAGTCACGGATTAACCGCGCGCGGCTGAGATTGCAGGAAGAACTTGAGCATTTAAGGCGATAGAGAAAATGATTAGTAAAAAATGGGGGACATCAAAAATTTATGATGAATTGCTACCAATTTAGGAATTCCATATCAAATTTTATTGACGAAGACATCTCCTTCAAAAACCGTCAAGCCTTCCAAGAGCACTTGAAGGAATGCCCCGTTTGCCGGAAAATTTATAACTCCATCCTAACCACCCGGCAAAACATGTTAAACTTTCCCAAAATTTCCGTAAGTGATAATTTCAAACTTAATCTACGTAATCGGATACTTTCGGATCGAAAGGCGGCTTCTCAGCCCAATTCATCTAAGGGTTTTAACCTAAGCCGAATTCCATCATTCGCCTATGGGTTTGCCGTGGCAATCGTGGCTGTGGTAGTTGTATTTTTCATTTTACAATCACAGAGTAGAAATAACTCACCGGATAATCTGCCACCAGTCGTGCGTCAAAAAATGACTCAATCACCGGCTCAACAACCCCAAAATGTCACTCCAGATAATCCGGTCCAATCCGGTTCGCGACCGCCTCAATATACTTCCCAACAAACCCAACCGCTTATAGATGATACTACTGCCGCTGACAATCCTTTGGATAAACCTGTCGAACCAGCCCTTGAATACAAACAAAATTATGAGGATAAAATCAAAACTGTCAAGGATCAGCGGTGATTTGACAGACCTGATTATATTAATTGTTGGTTAAACATAATTTTTAAAGTATTTTTACACCCTGTATGGGTGTTTTTTTATGAAAAATAAAAGTACTATAATAATCAGCATAATTCTATTCGCGGTATTGTTTTTGGCATTTGTTTTTCCACGGCTGGAATTTTTCGGCGGCATACCAGCAATTGTTCAAACTGTCTTTCGAGTACTTATTTTTATTGGAGTTCTGTCATATTTAATTTTCCTGATTCAGGAATTATTTCACTGGCAGAAACGTTGCGATTTAGCCGAAAAAACCCTTGATTCTCGCCGATCATCTGCTAACCGGGAAGTCGAATCTGGCGGTGAGCTCAGTCTGAAGCTAGATATTGACCCTGATCGGAATTACAATGAAATAACAGCTCAAATTTTGAAATTGGCTCAAGCTTCTTTAATGGCACGCAGTGCCTTTCTATATTTATTCAATGCCAATGAACATACTTATACTCTGCAGGCTTATCAGTCTCAAGAAGGAATCGAGTTTTGTCCCAATTTCAAGGCTGGAGGCACTATTTTCCGGGAATTTCATTTGACTTTAAAACCGCAGATATTCGCGGCCGATAGTCTCGAAGAAGGCAGTCTGATTTACTATAAAAAGCCACCTAAAGTCGGAACAGTCATCGTCGTTCCAATATTGATCAACAAGGAAATTTTTGTAGGAGTGCTGGGACTTGATAGTATTGACCGCGATGCCTGGGGGCACGAAGATATTGATCTGGTGAAGCTTTTCGCGGAATTATTTTCCTCTTCAATCTGGCAAATTGATGCTATTGACCGGCAAAACACTCAAATCGCCTTCTTTAAAGACCTTTGCCGTCTGAATACGGAACTACCAATTGGAATCGAAGGTCTTGATCTTTACAAAGAAGCCAGCCAGGTTTTACACAAATTTTTCAGTTTTGAAAAATTGACCTTTGCTATTATACGCGAGGAGGAGTCGTCCGAGCTCTATATTGAATACGTCGAAGGTTACGACACAGACTATAGCATCGGGCATCGCATTTCCTGGAAAGGTGGTCTTTGGGAAAAAATTATCAAGAATGGTGAAATACTACTGCTGAACGATTATGAGCAGGAAAAACTGCAGTTTCGTTTTCAACCGGGAGATTTGAATATTTTGCCGTTTCGTTCCTGCCTGGGAGTGCCATTGGAAGTTGGGCGTAAGTGTCTGGGCGGCATTCTGATGGAAAGCTACCAGCCCAGTAATTATCTGCAAGAAGAAGGTGAGACTTTAGCTCTATTTGCTAAAAACCTCAGTGAGATTATCAATCGGACAAATACTTATCATACGATGAAAGATCTGGCGATGATTGACGGACTTACCGGTCTCTATAATCATCGAGCTTTTAAAGAACGTCTCCAGATTGAAATCGAGCGCAGTCGTCGGTATGAAAATTCCCTGACTCTGATGATTCTTGACCTAGATAAATTCAAGAGAATCAATGATACATATGGACATATTTTCGGAGACCTGGTTTTGAAAAAAACCGCTTCTATTATTCGCGGAAGTGTCCGAACGGTGGATACGGTCGCTCGCTATGGTGGCGAAGAGTTTGCCGTAATTTTAATAAATACCGATAAAAACAGTAGTTATAAAACGGCTGAAAGAATCCGTAGTAATATCCAGAGTTTTGTATTTGAAAAAAATGGAATTCGCGAACATATGACGATTAGCATCGGTATGGCTGAATATCCAGCCGACGGTACTGATGTGCCGAATATGATCTCGAATGCTGATATCGCGATGTATCAATCAAAACGTCTGGGTGGTAACAAAGTCACCCTATTTAAAAAAGAGTTTGAAAATTAAAAGGAGTAATGTATGAGTAAAGCAGCTGGTAAAGGATTTGCCGATAAGGTAGCTAAATCCTCAAAGGATAATAAAAGTTATTGTCCGGTTTGTGGTGAAAGTATTGAATTTATTAAACACATTGAGACTATTTCCGACCCGTCCAACAAGAGATCAATGCGTTTTAAAGAGCAGATGATCGGCGTTTGCAAATGCAACCGCGATCAAATTTACAAATAACTGTATGACCATTCTTTGGCCTGAGTTGTTCAATTTTTTCGACAGGGTTAATTAGAGTAAGAAGTGAAAAAATGAAAAAACTATCCCTGATTAGGGAAACGATTGTTCTTAGGAAAATGGTCGGCTTGATTCTAATTGCTGGACTGGCTAGCTGTGCCACTACCAAACAAACGAGTAAATCTTCGGAAAAATCGGTTGAAGCTTCCCCAACCGTCCAGTACAATTCCCAGGCTTTGGCACATTTTATGACTGGCGAGAATTATGCTCTCCAGGGCGATTATGCTATGGCAGTATTGGAATATCAGGATGCCCTTTTATACGAAACTAAATCAGCGGCGATCTATAGCTCTCTTGGCAAAGCCTATATTAACCTTGGTAAATTGGAACGCGGTCTAGAGGCTTTGGAAAAAGCCAGCCAATTAGCCCCCGATGATGCCGAGACCCGCGAAATCTTAGCTCAGGTTTATTTCTTGACCGGGCATACTCAACAGGCTGAGCAACAGTACCAAGCGCTTTTGGCTTTGCAACCCAACGAACCGGAAATAATGTATCAATTAGCCGCTATTTATATCAAGAACCGGAAAATTGATCAGGCTTTGCAACTCTATGATGAAATCGTGAAGGTTGATTCCACTCAATATCAAGCTCTTCAGAAAGCAGCTGAGATAGCTATCCTCAATCGCGATCTAAAAAAGGCTACTGGCTATTATGACCAGCTAGTAAAACTTTTCCCTGACAATTTATCTTTTTTAAAAACCCGGGCCGATTTAGCCGTTGTAGGTGACGATTTTGCTACTGCGGTTGACATTTACAAGAAATTAATTGTTTTGAATCCCGGCGACATTGAATTAAGAGAACGGCTCGGAGAAATTTTGTGCTGGACTGACAATTTCGAGGAAGCCCGCGCCACCCTCGAGATGATTATTAACACTAACCCGGAGCGTAAAGCCAGTTACGCCAATCTGGCTTTACTTTATGCCAGAAATGAAAATTATCAAAAGGCTCTTGATATTCTCGATTCGGCCAGAGTTCGTTTTCCGGACGATCCGGCTTTTCTGCTTGCTCAGGGTTCGATTTACAATACCCTGCAGGATTATCCGTCAGCAGAACAAGTTCTGCAGAAAACTTTGCAAATCGCACCGAATAATGTCCAGGCCCAGCATCTGCTGGCGGCAGTCTGGGATATGTTGAAAAAATATCCGCAATGTGACAGCCTTTATGAAGTGATTTTACGCAATAATCCGGATGATATAATTGCCCTGAACAATTATGCCTACAGTCTGGCAGTGCGTGGTGAACGGCTCGACGAAGCTTTAAAAATGGTAGAGTCAGCTCTGGCAAAAGAGCCCAATAATGCCTCTTACCTGGATACCAAAGGCTGGATTCTCTACCAGCAGAAAAAATATAAAGAAGCCCTAAAGTATATTCAGAAATCTCTCGAAATTGAGCAGAACAATGCCGAGGTGCTGGAACATCTTGGCGACGTCTATCAAGCCCTTCGGCAACCCAAAAAAGCCCGTATCTACTACCAACGAGCCGTAGAAATTGATAAAGACAATGAAAACCTTCAGCGTAAACTGCAACCGTAAATTCCCAGGTTTACTATTTATCCTGATTTTATCGTTCATCGGCTGGAGTTGTAGCCGAGCTCCCCTCAAACACGAAAGAGTTGATGAGCATTGGGCTCCTGCCTTGAGAGAACGCAGTCGGCAATTGAAAAAGCTGACTAATATCTCCGGCTCTGGTCAGGTGAGTTTTAGCGGAACGGCTGGTAATGGAACAATTTATTTTGATTTTGAGTACCGGACAGCAGATACTTTGAATCTTTGGATCAAAGACCCGATTGGACGGAAGTTAGCTAATCTTGAATTAGGCGGTGATACTTATCATTTACATTTGATCCGAGATGGTAGGTATTTTAGTGGAACGCAATTGGAAACTGATCAATTGCCAATTTCCGGCGGTCCAATCACTCCGGCATTAATCCGGCGAATTTTACTAGCGGCGCCTTTTGAATCTACCACCGACGAAACCGCCTATCTTTCTAACGAGACAAAAGATGAAACGCCTGTTTTATACTACAAATTTAAGCATGGGCAGAATGAACCAGTAGGACTCAATTGGTTGTACAAAGGTCAGCAATTAGTTGTTGTTTATAATAAATACGCTGATATTGCTGACTTCAAAATTCCTTCTCAAATAATGATCAAAGACAAGTCGGAGGAGATCGCGATCGCAATTCATTTCTCCCATTTCAAGGCTGAGTTGCTTAAATTCCAAACGTAATATAATTGCCATACTCGAGGTAAATGTGAGTTCGGAGAATGAAAAAAAACTTGTTTCAGTCGTGATTCCGGTTTTCAATGAAGTGGAATCCCTGAGTGAGCTGAACGAAAAAATTCAGGCCGCCTTCAGTGCAACGAATTATGACTTGGAAATAATTATCGTTGACGACGGCAGTCGCGACGGATCCGCCCAAGTTGCCAGGGAAATCGCCAGCATCTATCCAAATGTAACGGTTACCGGTTTTCAACGTAATCGGGGTAAAGCCGCCGCCCTGAATGAAGGGTTCCGTCTAGCAAAAGGTGAGTTTGTGGCTACGATTGACGCCGATTTACAGGACGATCCGGAAGCCATTCCGGCAATGCTGGATTATCTCCAGGAATCGGGATATGATTTGGTTTCCGGCTGGAAACAAAGACGCCAGGACAAATTTGTCAAAAAATTTACATCGAAGATTTTCAATTCAGTCACTCGATTGTTGACCGGAGTGAAATTGCATGACATCAACAACGGCCTGAAAGTTTACCGCGCCGAGGTCGTCAAGTCCATTTATCTTTATGGTGAACTGCATCGGTTTATTCCGGTATTAGCTAAAGTCGAAGGCTTTACTAGCGGTGAATACAAAGTCAAACATTTTCCGCGGAAATATGGCAAAACCAAATATGGCGTCAGTCGGTTCTATAAAGGTTTTCTCGATTTATTGACGGTGCTCTTTATTACAAAATTTATGAAACGCCCAATGCACTTCTTCGGATTGTGGGGAATGGTGATCGCCTTGATCGGCTTATTATGCGAAATATGGGTTTTAATTTTAAAATTCGGATTTCAGGAACCGTTCAAAGATCACGTAGCTTTGATGATTTTCGGGGTGCTGGCGATTGTTTTCGGTATGCAGTTTTTTTCGCTCGGCTTGATTAGCGAGATGATTACTTTCCAGAACAGGAAAGAAAAATAATGCCCAAATATAGGTTTTCTGTCATCATTCCGTCATATAATCGAGCGGACGAAGTCGTTGATTTACTAAAATCGCTACAAGCGCAAACTTTCGAGCATAATCGCTTCGAAGTTCTGGTAGTTGACGACGGCTCGACTGACGAAACGGAGCAAAAAGTTAATGAATTGGCATCGCAGGTTGATTTTCACCTGCGGTTTTTTCGACGTAATCATGAAGGCCCCGGTCCGGCGCGGAACTTTGGGATGAGTCAAGCGGAAGGCGAGTATTTCCTCTTTATTGATTCAGACTGCCAGGCGGATGCCAACTGGCTGAAAGAAATTGATGAGGCTATTACGCAAGAAGCGCCGGACGCATTTGGTGGGCCGGATTCGGTGCTGGATTCCTTCACGCCATTGCAAAAGGCAATTGACTACAGTATGACTTCTTTCCTTACTACCGGTGGAATGCGCGGCCACTCGCAAAAACGGCTGGCGAAATTTTACCCGCGCAGTTTTAATATGGGCATCCGGCGGGAGATTTACGAAAAACTCGGTGGTATGGGTAACCTGCGCCATGGTCAGGATATCGAATTCAGTCGCCGGATTGTAGCCAGCGGCGCTAAGGTCATTTATATACCAAACGCAATAGTTTATCATAAACGGCGCACCGGCTTGCGGAAGTTTTTTCGCCAGATGTTCAATTGGGGAGTAGCGCGGATCAATCTGAGTTATCTCGATGAGGGCAACCTGGAGCCACTTCATTATATTCCGGCGATAGCTGCGGTCGGTTATACATTATTGACGATATTTACATTAGTGACCGGTTTGATCTGGAAAATATGGCTTGGAATTACTGCTCTGGCACTGCTAATCTGCGTATACATTTTCGTTGATAGTTCGATTAAATATAAATCCTTGAGAGTCGGCTGGTTAGCGCCTATTTTTTCGGTCTGCCAGATTTTTGCCTATGGCTATGGATTTTTCTATAATTACGTTCGCCGTAAAATTTTTCGCCGGGGTGAAGTTACCGGGTTCGTGCGGAGATACTACCAGTGACCAATATTTCTCCCAGAAATCTCAATTTTCATAAAGAACAATACTGGACGGCGGCCAATTTTTTAAATAAATATATCGGTATTCCTCATCTTTCGGGACTAAGAATTCTCGAAGTGGGTTCGGCGGAAGGCGGCGCGTTGAATTATTTCGCCAATAAGAACAACCAATGCTACGGTCTCGAATATTCACGCGGTCGTTTAGAAATCGCCCGGGAATTAAATAAGTCCAGCGGGATTGTCTTTATTCATGGTGATATTACGGAAGCAAGTTCCTACGAGAATCAACTTCGAGAAAAAATGGACCTGATCATTTGCTGTGATGTAATCGAACACATTGCCAATGAAAAGAAGGCGGTGGCACTCAAAAATATGCAGGATTTATTGCAAAAAGACGGTCGTCTTTATATTTCCTTTCCACCGAAGTATTCGCCTTTTGCCGGGCATCAACAGGGACTTCCGAGTTGGCTTCACCGGATTCCCTATCTCTTTTTATTGCCGGATAAATTATATTCCGCTATTCTCAAATCCCGGAAAATTCGCGCTTATATTATATCGAATATGCTGGCAACCAAACATTCCCGACTTTCGATAAATCAATTTGAAAAAATGGTTCGTGAAAACGGATTCCGTATTTTGAAAAAAGATTTTTTCCTTATTCGTCCCCGTTTTAAATATCATTACGGGATTCCTTATCTAAGACATCGTTGCGATTTAAAAATTGTTCGGGAAATTTTTAGCCTCGGAGCAGTATATTTACTTCAGCCATGCGAAAAAAATTAATTGTAGTATATCACTGCCAACCAGCTGAAACAAGTGTCAGAATCATTAACTATTAAAAACATAGTCAGAATGGGAGAAGATAATAAAAGTTTAGATCAAGTTATTAAGAAGGTAAGTGACTCATTGGACACAATGCTTTCCTATTCACAGAGAAACGACTACGCCGGATTCAATAAATACGACGCTTTAGCGAGTCCGATCTTATGGCCATTGTCATTCGGTAATAAATATCTGAGATTGCTTTATAGTCAGACGATTGCGCGCTCTCCGCTAAATTTACGGCCGTTATTTGCTATTCCGCGTACTAGAAATCCCAAGGGAATCGCCCTTTTTGCGATGACCTATCTAAATCTATATCAAGCAAGGAAATCCGAGAAATATCTTCAAAAAGCCGAGGAATTGCTGGAATGGCTGATCCAAAATCAATCTACCGGATTTCCGGGTAACTCCTGGGGCTACCAATATCCCTGGCAGGATGTTGGCTTTTTCGCGCCACCTAACTTTCCCAACCGCGTAGTGTCGTATTTCGTCGGGACGGCTTTTCTGAATGCTTATGAAATTACTGGTAAAAGTTTATACCTGGATTATGCCATCGGAGTAAAAGAATTTTTGATTAAAGCTCCGAAAGTTTTATACGAAAGCGATAAAATGAAATGTCTAAGCTATGTGCCGGATGAAAGCATCAATTGGGTGGTAATGGATGTGAGCGCTTTATGTGGAGCATTTTGCGCCCGAATAGCCCATATTACCAATGATAAATCCTTAATCGAGGAAGCCCGCAAATTGATCGGCTACGTCGTTGATAAGCAGACCGACTACAGCGCCTGGTTTTACACTCATCCGCCGACCGCCAATCGTTTAAAAATGCACGATAATTACCACACCGGCTACATCCTGGATGCAATTCTCGATTATACCGATTTTAGCGGAGATGATTCGTTTCGCGAAAATTATCATCGCGGTCTGCAATATTATTTAGAAAATTTGTTCCTGACTGACGGAACACCAAAATGGATGAATAATAAAATTTATCCGATTGATGTCCACGGTTCGGCACAGGGGATAATTACTTTTCTGAAAGCTGGTCGGTTTGATCGCCAATATGAGGACTTTGCCTATCGAATCGCCGAATGGGCTATTGATAATATGCAAAATAAAGACGAAGGTTATTTTTATTACCAAAAAGGGAAATTTTTTAAAAGGCCATTTACTATTATGCATTGGAGTAATGGCTGGATGGCAAAAGCAATGAGTGAAATTATCAGGAAATATTATGCCGAAAGTAGATCAGCAACCAACTAAAAAAGACGTCCAGGAGTTCTGGAACCGTAATGTCTGTCAGACTGAATTTCTCAAGACCGGCGAACGCGGCACGGAAGAATTTTTTCAAGAAGCCGAACGAGTTCGATATAAGTATCATTTCTATCTACCTGAATTATTCGACTGGATCAGTAAAGAGAAACCGAATGGCGCGCTCCTCGAGGTCGGATGCAGTATGGGAACGGATTTATTGCAACTTGCCAGACGGGGAATGCGAGTAACCGGCATTGACCTGACGGAAGAGGGAATCAATTTAGCCCGCCAACGCTTTGAACTTTATCAGGTACCAGCCGAGCTAAAGGTAGATGATGCGGAAAATCTCTCCTTTCCGGATAATACTTTCGATGTGGTCTACTCTTTCGGAGTTCTGCATCACACTCCCAATACCCAAAAAGCAATTGATGAGGTTTGGCGCGTATTGGCTCCCGGTGGTTTAGCGGTGATTATGTTGTATAATCGTAATTCGCTCAATTATTACATTCATCGTCTGATAAATCAACCTTTCGACGGCAATCGTAGAGATCGCTGTCCGATAGAGAAGACTTATACCAGGGCTCAAATTTTCACGATGTTTCAAAATTTCAAAAATGTGAAAATTGAAACTGAATATCTATTAACTACCGGATACGGAATTGTCTGGGATTTGATTCCCCAAGCAGTCCATCGAACACTTGGTCATCTCTGGGGTTGGCATTTGGTAATAAAAGCATATAAATAATGAAAAAAGTTCTGTTTGTCTCTTACTACTGGCCACCAGCCGGAGGTGCAACCACCACCAGAATCCTTAAGTTTTACAAGTATTTACCTGAATTCGGCTGGGAGCCAATCATTTTAACTGTCGAGAACGGCGATTTCCCATTTATTGATCCCCAAACATTGAATGAGGTCAGGCCGGATACGAAAATTTATAGAGCCAGAAATATTTCGTTACATAAACTATTCGCAAAAGTAGCTAAAAATTCCCAAGATATGTTTGTCCCGTTTGCTTTTACAGAGAAAAATAATAAAGGTCTAAAAAGCAAGCTGTCGCGCTGGGTAAAATATAACGCTATCCCCGACACTCGATTTTTATGGAATAGATTTGCCGTTAAAAAAGGGTTACAGGTAATTCGAGAAAATGATATTCAGCTGATTTTTTCTTCGTCGCCTCCTCAAACGAATCACTGTGTCGCTACTGAATTATCACGAAAAACTGGTATCCCGTGCGTCGGCGATATGCGAGACCCGTGGACGGATGTCTATTGGCTACAGACCAATTCGCAACGTTGGCAATGGATTCATAAAATTGATCAAAAAATCGAAAAACGGACTCTCAACTCGATGAGCGCTATCACTACAATCGGTCCCTCGTTAGTCAATTTATTTCAACAAAAAGTCAATAAACCGGTTTACCTGATTCATAATGGTTTTGAGCCGATCAATCCTGATATTACTCCGCTAAAAAATACCAAGTGGACTATCACTTACGCTGGAAGTATCAGCATCGAACAGGATATTCACGCCTTTTGTAAAGCCGTTGAAATCCTGATGCAAAACGAAAAGATCCGGGAAAACATTGCCATTCAATTTATCGGAAATTTCCCTGAATTCGTCAAACAGAAACTGCAGCAGTATTCCTTTTTCGAGACGATCGAGTTTCTACCTTATATGCCAGCCGATAAAGTCAAGCAATATCTTGTTTCCTCAGACGTACTTTTACTGTTTATCCATGTGACTCCCGAAGGTGGGGTAATCAATTATAAAATGTATGATTATCTCGCCACCCGCAAACCGATCCTGGCTTATGGCCCGACGCAAGGTGACGCCGCTAAAATTCTGCAGAGGGCTAATGCTGGTAAAATGTTCGAATACGACGACATCGCAAATTCCGCTAGCTATTTATTGGATTTATATGCAAAATGGGAACAAGGAGAGCCGGCCGTTGAAATTGATGAAGAGTATGTAATGACTTTTACTCGCCATAACCTTACCCGGAAACTGGCTGAAATTTTTGATATTTACTGTAAAAAACCCTGAATCTAATTGTAATATCTTTTCAATTGATTCTCAGTCAAATTTCGCTAATTTTGAATATAGGTTTAAGGAGTTTTTTGAAAGGATTAGTCAAGGATAAAATTGGTGTCGGCAATAAGTTTATCATTGACGTGACTAACGAAGACATACTTAATGAACGGCACCTTTTTACAGAAAATTTTAAATATTATTATACCTCAGATTAAATTGGGGCAACAGGAGTTGAAATAGAAGTACTTTATTAAAAAAAGGAATTGCCGATTGAAAACTATAAAATTTGCTATAGTAGGATGTGGTCGAATCGCGCAACGCCATGCCGAGCAAATTCACCGCCTGGGCGAATTAAGCGCCGTCTGTGATATTAAAGAAAGCGCCGCGTTGACATTATCGGAAAAGTATAACTGCCATCCTTATTTTGATCTTGACCCGCTTCTAAAGAATGAACCGGATGTGGATGTTGTTTCGGTATGTACGCCTAACTATCTGCATGCTGAGCATTCCATAAAAAGTCTAAAAGCCGGAAAAAATGTTCTCTGCGAGAAACCTATGGCGCTGTCAGTGCGCGACTGTGAAAATATGATTTATACGGCTGAACAAACCAACCGGCGTCTTTTTATTGTTAAGCAAAATCGCTATAATCCGCCGGTGGTCGAATTGAAAAAAATTATCGAAGAAAATCGGCTGGGCAAGATTTGTTATGTTCAATTAAACTGTTTCTGGAATAGAAATGAGGATTATTATTTACAATCCGATTGGAAGGGACGCCTTGCTAAGGACGGCGGCACTCTTTATACTCAATTCAGTCATTTTATTGATTTATTGATCTGGTTATTTGGTGATTTTAAGAACGTAAAAGTACTTTTGCGGAACTATCTGCATCCTAATATTGAATTTGAAGACACTGGCGCAGTCCTGATCGAATTTTTCGATGGAGCCATCGGGACAATCAATTATACCGTAAATAGCTACCGCAAAAACATGGAAGGTTCCATAACCGTGTTCGGCGAGAAGGGAACGGTAAAAATCGGCGGGCAGTATTTGAATGCTCTCGAATATCAGAATATCGAAAATTATTCTTTCCAGAACGTTATGCCGGTCAATAAAGCCAACGACTATGGATTTTATCAAGGTTCGATGTCGAATCACGATAAAGTTTATGAAAATGTCGTTAATGTATTAAATGGCAAAGACACTATTGCTACTAATGCCATCGAAGGACTAAAAGTCGTTCGCATTATCGAAGACATTTATTCGCAAAGTAAATTGAAGTGAATATGGCTGAACCAATTTTAAAAAAAATCGGAATACGTGATATTAAATGTGGCACAAATGTAGTTATTGTTGAGCCGTGTAATCTCTATGAATGTGAGATTGGTGATGATACTTTCATTGGACCTTTCGTGGAAATTCAGAAAGGGGTCAAGATCGGTCGGCGCTGTAAAATTCAATCCCACACGTTTATTTGTGAACTGGTGACGATCGGCGATGATTGTTTCATTTCTCATGGAGCTAAATTTGTCAATGACACTTTTAAATTAGGTAAACCAGCCGGTGGCAATCGGGATTTATGGAAACCGACGATTATTGGCAATCACGTTGCCATCGGTACGAATGCGACCATCTTGCCGGTGAAAATTACGGACCGAGTCGTTATTGGGGCCGGTTCGGTCGTAACCAAAGACATTCTGCATTCTGGAATTTATGCCGGGAATCCCGCCCGCAAAATCAGGGATTTATAGTTTAAGAGGCTATTTATGATACCTTTTATGGATCTGGAAACCCAATATCGCAATATTCGACAGGAGATAGATTCAGCCATTTTCAATGTGATCCATAGTTATAAATTCATCAATGGTCCTGAAGTTGCCTCTTTCGAGAAAAATTTCGCCACAGCCCAGAACTTGAAGTACATCGTAGGTTTAGCAAGCGGCACTGCGGCTCTGCATCTGGCGTATGAAATTCTCGGTATAACCTCCGGCGATGAAGTAATTGTCCCAGCGATGACTTTCATTGCTACGTCTGAAACTTTGCGACAGGTGGGTGCCAAACCTGTTTTTGCCGATATAGATCCGGTTTCATATAACATTGATTACGATGGTCTGGAAAAGCTGATTACGCCTAGGACCAAAGCAATTGTAGTGGTTCATCTGCACGGTAATCCCTGCGCAATGGAGCGGATTGTCAGTTTTGCTAAGCAATATAATCTGAAAATCATCGAAGATTGCGCTCAAGCCCATCTGGCGGAATATCAGGGCCAGAAAGTCGGCAATTTCGGCGATGTCGCCGCCTTTAGTTTTTACCCTGGAAAAAATCTGGGCGCTTACGGTGATGCCGGAGCGCTGGGCACTAACGATGAAGCTCTTTACGAAAAGGCAAAACTCCTGGCAAATCATGGACGCAGAGAAAAATATATCCACCAGACCGAAGGATATAACTACCGACTCGATACCTTACAAGCGGCTATTCTGGATGCCAAACTCCGCCACCTGCCAGAATGGACTGAGCAACGAATAAATATTGCCAATACTTACCGTTCGCTATTAAAATACTTGCCAATTACTTTACCGGAAATGAACCCGGCGAAAAAACATGTTTATCATCTATTCGCTATCGCTACTGATCAGCGCCAAAAATTAATCGAGGCTTTAAAAGCCAATCAAATAGCTTTCGGTATTCATTATCCTTTGCCTCTGCATCTACAACCTGCTTACGGTTATTTGCATTATAAACAAGGAGATTTACCGCATTCCGAACAGCTATCAACCCAGTTTTTATCATTACCAATGTATGCTGAACTTTCCAGAGACAATATCGAGAAAATATGCCAAGTGGTTGCGAGTGTTTATTAATTCTGACAGAATCGTCTTCGGCTATTTCCCACTGTCGAACGGAATGCGCTAACAATTTAACAATGGATATTTAGAAGAATTAATTATGTGTGGGATTTGCGGAATAGTTGATCCGAATGAAAACAACCACCGGCTGATTACCGAGATGACTGATTTATTAAAGCATCGCGGTCCCGAGAAAGCCGGCTATTTCCACGACGGTAACGTCAGTCTCGGACACCGACGTCTGGCAATAATTGATTTGGCGACCGGTGACCAGCCGATATATAATGAAGACCGCACGGTTGCAGTCGTAATGAATGGTGAGATTTACAATTTTCAGGAATTCAAGGCTGATTTGATCCAGCGCGGCCATCATTTTTATACCAACTCGGACGCGGAGATTCTGACGCACGGCTATGAAGAATATGGGCTGGATTTCCTCTCGAATCTCAACGGAGTTTTTGCCTTTGCGTTATATGATATTAAAAACGAGCGCCTTGTTTTGGTGCGCGATCATTTTGGAGTCAAACCCCTGCATTACTGGTTTCAGGACGAGGTGCTGTTATTTAGTTCGGAATACAAAGCCATTCTGGTGCATCCCGCTGTGCGCCGGCAGGTGAATTTTTCCGCTTTGCACTGCCAGGTCAATCTGCGTTATAATCAAAGCGCTGAAACGTTGATTAAAGGGATTTTTCGTCTGCCGCCCGCCAGTTATTTGATTTATGAAAATGGGCAGGTGAGCATCGAGAAATATTATCAATTGCCGGTAAATCTGAATTTCAAAATGACGGAAGCCGAAGCCATTGACGGTATTCGTTTTCACTTACAACGAGCCGTAAAACGCCAGCTTATCAGCGATGTGCCGCTGGGCGTTTATCTTTCTGGAGGAATGGATTCGTCGTCACTGGTGGCGATGATGGCCGCCGAAAAAATTAGCCCGATCAATACTTTTACGCTCGGATTCAATGAGGCAACTGACGAGTTCGATGATGCGGCGGTAATTGCCCGGCAATTTAACACCAACCACACAACCACGGCGTTGACACTGGAACCGTTACAGCATTTTCCGGAAACCATCTGGCACACCGAAGAGCCGAAAATCAATCTCCTGCAGGGCTTTCATTTATCGGAATTTGTTTCGCGCAGTTTGAAAGTTGTGCTGGGCGGTTTAGGAGGCGACGAGCTTTTCATCGGTTATGATATTTATCGCTATTTATGGGCGATGCGGGGATTATTGCAAAACCGCCCGGGATTCTGGCAAAAAACGCTTGGAAATTCAATCAGCTCTCTGCTTTTTAGTTGGCAGAATTCAACCAAAATTCTCAAATGGGACGAGTACCGACGCGGTCTGCAGATGCTGTTTTCGGCTGGCGATCTGGAGAAATGTTACCTGATTCTGCGCAATTGCTGGGATTATGATAAAAGATTTATGGAGGAAATTTACCAGCCGTCGTTCCGGCAGATGCCCTTGACGCCGACGTCGGCTTACTTCGATCCGATTTTCGAGGCGTGTCGGGATTTGCCGCCGCTGGATGCCGTTGCCTATGTCGAATTTCATTCCAAAATGTTGAATGACTATATTCTGACCGAGGATCGGATGGCAATGGCGCATTCGCTGGAATTGCGGGTGCCGTTCCTCGATAAAGATCTGGTCGAGTTTGCCTTTACGATTCCAGCCAGTTTGAAAATGAAGAACGGTCAAACGAAATATCTTTTCCGGAAAGCGATGGCGCCCTATTTGCCACCGGAAATTTTGCAGAAGAAAAAATGGGGCTTCGCCGTCAATCCCTACGATCAATTCAACAAGGATTTGAAAAAAGTGGCTGAAAAAGTGCTGACGCGAGAGTTCATCCAGCATCAGGGAATTTTCAATTACGAATATATTAAGCGGATTCTGAATTACCCGCCCGATCCGCGCCTGCGCTGGCATTATAATTTCCTGTGGATTGTACTGGGACTGGCAATCTGGGAAAGGATGTTTATCGAGACGAAAAATTATCGTAAGCATATCGTTGCCCCGAATGAGTATTATCAATGAGTTCCAATAGCCGCAAACTAAGAATCGGAATGGTGCTGGATAATCGGTTTCCAATTATGGAAAACAGGATATATATTTTTACAAAATATCAATGGCAAAATGTCATCAAATCCATTTAATATCGTAAAGAAAGTCTACCAGAAGTCACGTTTGAATGAGTACCGTGAATTATTATTATTTGCCCGCGATGAAGGCTATATCCTTACATCATTGATAGAATGGTATCAAAACTATAGAAAAAATGGACAGCGTGTGCTAATTCTGAGGCACGATGTAGATATAGACCCGGAAGGCGCCGCAAAAATGTACGCTATCGAAAAGTCGCTCGGCGTTCGGGCGACTTACTATTTCCGCTGGAAAACGATGAATGAATCACTTATTCGTAAAATGCGGAGAGATGGGTTCGAAGTTTCATTGCACTATGAAACTTTAGCCACTTATTGTAAAAAGCATCATATTAAAGATGCTACACAAGTGACTGACACTGTGATGAAAACCTGTTATAATTTGCTGGAAGAAGAAATTTCTCGTTTCAAAAAAAATTTTGACGATATACAGACAATCGCATCCCACGGTGACAAGCGCAATCGTATATTGGGAATTCCTAATTATGTTATCTTAAAATATGGAAATAGGGCCGACTTGAATATCCAATTTGAAGCTTATGATCCGGAAATTACTAAGCTGTTCGATGCTTATATTTCGGATAGTTCGATTACCAATGATTTTAATTGGAAATATGGGCTTACGCCCCAGGAGGCAATTCGTTCGCACTTAAATACTATATGTCTGTTGACTCATCCCGAGCATTGGAATTTCAATTTCAAAAAGAATATGAGAACGATAATGACCGATATTTGTGAGAGAATATCATGAGAATTGGAATGATACTGGATAAGGAATTTCCACCGGATGAACGGGTAGAAAATGAAGCTCTTATTCTATTAGAAGGTGGACACGAAGTCTATATTTTATGTTATGATTATTCCAGAAGCCGATCTAAAATAGAAAATTACAGAGGGATTGTAATACAACGAATTCCGACCTCAAAAATTTTAATTAGACGTTTAAGAATATTTCAGCATCCTTCTCTGAATCTTTATCGGTACTTTTGGGAATATAAAGTTAAAAAATTTGTAGTTCATAATCATATAGATGTGTTACATATACATGATTTGTATATGGTTCCATCTGGTATTAAAGCTCGACGCTATATTGGTATTCAGGTGGTTGTTGATCTTCATGAGAATTATCCGGCAGCTCTGAAAGAATATACTTGGGCGACTACATTGCCAGGACGATTAATTGTCAGACCACGAGATTGGGAAAATATCGAAGCTGCATATTTTCAAAATGTGGATCGCATTATCGTATTAAGTCAATATTATCAAAGACAATTACTTAAAAAATACACATTTCTAAAAGATGACAATATTACGGTTTATCCAAATGTTCCTTGTGTTAAGGATTTACTCAGCTATAAAATCCGGAAAGTATTTGATAAGAAGGACATTTTCATAGTTCTATATTTTGGGGTGGTTGCTCGTCGTCGCGGAATATTCACAGTTTTTGAGGCATTACGAATTCTGAGCCAGAAAATACAGCAAGAAATTAAATTACTGTTGATAGGACCAATTGATGCAAATGAACGAAAAGAATTCAAAAAATACCTATCCGATAATAAAACGAAAGATCAGATAATCCATTATCCATGGAAAGATATTCGGGAAATGCCATCATATATTACCGATAGTGATGTGTGTCTTTCCCCAATTTTAAAAAATGATCAGCATGAATCCGGGATAGCAAATAAGGTATTTCAGTATATGCTTTTTGCTCGGCCTGTTATAGTCAGTGATTGTGGTCCACAGAAAGAACTCGTTGAGACAATAGGTTGCGGACTAGTACACAAAAGTAATGATGCTTCTGACCTAGCAGTAAAAATACATTATTTACAGGCAAATCCCGAACTTCGGAAAACAATGGGTGAAAAGGGGCGCAAAGCAGTATTGGAAATCTATAACACCGAAGTACAAGGAAAGCAACTAAAAGAGTTATATAATTCTATTAAGGTTGAGAGAAATATTAATAATTATGATATATTATGTTGACTGTACATATATTTACTAAGGAAAATCTTTACAATTATCAATTTATTAATTTTTTATTTAAGCATTTTGATGTACGTGAACATTTTTTTATCTATCGTGCGCCTCATAACAAACAATATAAATATTCACCTTCATTTCAGACTAATAATATTTTATATGTTGATTCGAAATATAAATATATAGTTAAACTAATTCCGTTATTATTACGAGCACGAGTAATATACATACACTTTTTACCAATTGGAATTACCCCAATAATATGGTTAATTTTTCCATCCTTGATTCCGAAAACTAGCTGGATACTATGGGGTGATGATCTATATTGGGTTGAAACTAGAAAAAAAGGATTTAAAGCAAACCTCTATGAATCTATACGTCGTCGAGTAATTGCAAAACTACCGCGTATAATTGCTTTTATGGAGGGTGACTACCGTATCGCCAAATCAAGGTATAACACGAAAGCAATTTATCAAAATGCTGTTTATCCATTACCAACTGATTTTGAGTATCTAGAAAATATAAGATATAATAATTCAATCTATAAAGAGATTACGATCCAGGTTGGGAATTCCGGTGATCCCTCAAATGATCACATTGGAGTTTTTGAGCACTTAAAACGTTTTTCAGACCATCATTTTAAAATTTTTTGCCCTTTATCCTATGGCGGAACGAAAGATTATATAAACTCGGTTATTCGATATGGCAAAGATGCCTTTGGAGATAGATTTTTCCCGTTAATTGATATTATTCAACCAGAGGAATATTCCAAATTATTACTAAAAATAAATGTTGCCATTTTTAGCTCACCGCGACAACAAGGACTTGGAAATATACTTGCTCTGTTATTTCTTGGGAAAAAAGTATACATAAGGAGAGAGACCACACCTTACGAATATTTCAGGAAAATTAATGTCGTAGGGTTTCCCTATTCAGACCTTGAAAATATAAGTTTCAAAGAATTGATTCATTTCACGCCAGAAATCGCTGAAAACAATCACAAAATAATCAAAGAACTTTTCAGTGAAGAAAATTATATTAGAATGTGGAAAGAAGTTCTAAATATTAACACTATCAAGAGAAAATAACGATGATTAACGTAACGAAAACTTACTTACCGCAAAAACAAAGGTATCTAAAATATGTTGATAAAATTTTTAAATCCGGTTGGTTAACAAATAATGGGGCAATGGTTCAAAATCTGGAAAAACGGCTAGTAGATTACTTAGGCGTTCCTCATGTAATTTTGACAGCTAATGGTACACTGGCTTTACAAATTGCTTATCGCTTACTAGAATTAAAAGGTGAGGTCATAACAACACCTTTTACTTTTATAGCCACAACTAGTAGTTTGATTTGGGAGAGATTAATTCCTATTTATGCTGACATAGAAGCAGATACTTTCAACATTGATCCTATGCAAATTGAAAGTAAAATTAATAATGATACATCAGCCATTTTAGGTGTTCATGTTTTTGGCAATGTTTGCAATGTTGAAAAAATAGAAGAAATAGCTAATTCTTATAAACTTAAGGTAATATATGATGCCGCGCATGCTTTTGGTGTAAGATACCGCGATAGAAACATTAGTGAATTCGGAGATATCTCTATTTTTAGTTTTCACGCGACAAAGATATTTCATACAATTGAAGGGGGAGCGATTGTTCTTAAAGATGATGATTTGGCAAAAAAGGCAAGGCTATTAATAAATTTTGGTATTCCCGGTCCAGACCAAATTGCCACTCTAGGAATTAATGCTAAAATGAACGAGTTTCAAGCCGCAATGGGATTATGTGTACTAGATGACATTCAAGATATTATCGAAAGAAGACGCAAAGTTTATAACCGATACTTGGAAGCGTTTAGTGATAATACTAAATTCACTGTCCAACAAATATCTCCTCTCTCTACTCAAAACTATTCCTATTTCCCAGTTTTATTCGAATCTGAACAAATTCTTTTACAAGTAAAGCAAATTTTAAATCAATCTGGAATTTTTCCGCGACGCTATTTTTATCCGTCTTTAGATACACTCCCTTTTATCTATCCAAAGCAGAAAATGCCGATTTCGCGGAATATTGCGTCCAGAATCTTGTGCTTACCTTTATTTGAAGATTTGCCTGGAGAAGCTCAAGATCAAATAATAGAAATTATTTTAATGAACTGCTGAAGGAGTACTATGATTACATCATTTTATAACGAGGAGGAAATTATAAAATTAGGGCTGAAAAAGTACGGTAGGAATGTATTAATTAGTCGTAAAGCAAGTTTATATTCACCAGAACTCATCCAGTTAGGCAATAATGTTAGGATAGATGATTTTTGTATTCTCTCTGGTAATGTATCCATCGGTTCATATGTCCACATTTCAGCTTATACAGCTTTGTATGGGAAATTCGGTGTTTTTATTGAAGATTTTGTCACTATTTCAGGGCGTGTTTTAGTATACAGTCAAACCGATGATTATAGTGGTGAATTTATGACCAACCCAATGGTAAATCCGAATTTGACGCGAGTAACCGGAGGTCCTGTAATTTTTCAAAAACACTCGATTATAGCAGCAGGTTGTATAATATTTCCCGAAGTTACAATTGGAGAAGGTACTGCTGTAGGCGCAATGAGTATGGTCAATAGAAATCTAGATCCGTGGTCGATATATGTTGGCATTCCTGTAAAATATTTAAAACCGAGATCAAAAAAGATTCTGGAGTTAGAACTTCTTATTAATGATTAACTTAAATATATTTAGTTTTTATTTAATAGAGTAATTTTCCCCTGTGCTTAATTACGTCAAATCAGCTCTAAAAAATTCCGCCATTTACAGCATCGGCAACGTTTCAACAAAACTGATCGGAATTATATTAGTTCCGCTTTATACTCAACATTTATCTCTAAAAGAATACGGAATCCTGAGCATTTTGGAGGTTAGTTCGCAACTGCTGGTAACGATTTTCAGCGTGAATTTATACACCGCCTTTTTTCGTTGGTACTGGGAAAAAGAATATATCAATCGCCAGAAGTCAATATTTTTTACCACCTTCCTATCTCTGTTTTTCATCTCAGGGCTTATGATAGCCGGGATGTATGGTTTTTCCAGTCGCTTATCTATGTTACTATTCGATAGCTCTGATTTTAGTTATCTAATAAGATTAATGTCCATTGCGGCGGCTTTACAGATTCTGATGGATTTAGTTTCCGCTCTTATGCGAGTTCAGGAAAAACCGGTTTTATATACTTCCGTCAATGTCACAAAATTGACAATCGGCCTTATTCTGACGGTATATTTTATCAGCGGTTTACATATGGGGATAGATGGAATATATAAAGCTCAGATTATCAGTTATCTAGTCTATTTTATTTTAATTTCAAGATATTTGATTAAAAATATGCGGCTCCGTCTGGAGATGCGAATTCTAAAGGAAATGTTTCGTTTTAGTCTGCCTTTGATGATCTCTTCCGTATCGGGTGTATTATTAAGTATTGCCGATCGATTTTGTTTGAAATTCTTGGGGGAACTCTCTTATGTTGGAATCTACTCGCTAGGTTATAAAATTGCCAATACCGTCAAGGTTTTTATCATTAGTTCGGTGAATCTTGCCATTTCGCCGATTATGTATCGAGTAATGGACGATCCCAATAATAAACGTCTATATTCCAAGACGATGACCTATTTCGCGTTTGGAACTATGATTTGTGTTATAGGAATATCCGTCTTTGGTCAGGAAATCATCAAATTCTTAGCCCAGAATGAGGCTTACTGGAATGCGTATAAGGTAATTCCGATAATTTCGTTTGGTTTGTTTTTCGAGATGTTGAAAGATACTTCGCTAATTGGATTAAATATTACTAAAAAAACACCCGTTATCGCGCGAATCATAATATCTTCTTCGATTATCAATATTGCTTTAAATCTTTTACTGATACCGTATTTCAGTTATATTGGCTCAGCACTGGCCTCGTTGGTTTCACAGGTAACTTATTTCCTTTTGATATACCGCTCTGCTCAAAAATACTACCCCGTACCTTATGAGATGAAAAAAATTGGTAAAATAATGTTATGCGGAATGGTATTAATCGTTTTCGGACTCATTTTATCACCTTATGCCTTGTGGATTCGGCTAACTGTAAAATTGCTGTTAATTCTATCATTTCCGTTTATCTTATATTTATTCAATTTCTACGAACCTATCGAGATTCAAACCATTAAAGGCGCCTGGCGCAAATGGCGTAATCCTTTAAATTGGAAAAAGAACCGTTCTAAGGTTAAATTAGACAGTAAATAATGAAGGTCGAATTATGAGTAAAAAAACTAAAAAACCGACACCTGCGAAAAATATCCCTCCAGAAAACAAGAAGCCGGCAAACCGACTGGCTACGATTAATCCCCGAACGGCAATGATCGTAGCATTTTTTATTGTATTACTGATACTAGTTATTTTTTATAAACCTTATGTAATTGATCGTCTTGAACCGGCCGGCGGCGATCGGATGGCAAGCATTGCTCAGAGTAAATTTATCAACGATTATCGCGAACGAACCGGTGAAATCCCACTCTGGAATCCCGCCATTTTTTGCGGAGTGCCGATTTATTATGCTCTCTGGTCTAATTCATTCAATCTGGATTATTTAATCAGTAAAATAAGCAAGATCATTGACTGGAAATTGAGCTGGTTTATTTTGGCGACGGTAGGGATGTTTTTAATATTCTGGTTGCTGGAATTTCCGTGGTATTATGCTTTGATTGGAACGATTGCCTTTCTCTTTTATCCGCATTATCAGGCGCTGATCACCGTTGGTCACTTTGCCAAAGTGCGAGCGGTTTGCGCAATGCCCTTAGCCGTGTTTGGCTTTTTATATTTAGTCAAGAAGCGCAATTTTCTGTCATTTTTACTGTTTGTGATCTTTTTCTCGCTCCAGCTGCGCACTCAGCATTACCAGATAGTTTTCTATACTCTATTAATTTTTATGGCTCTGGGCATTCGGCAAATTGTTGAGTGGATCAAGACCAAACAGGCTCAGAAAATTTACGTTGCGCTTGGGTTATTCATCGCCGGACTGGTGACTTCAGTTTTAATGTCAGCTCAGCCGTTATTTGTGGCTAATGAGTACACGCCCTATTCCACTCGCGGCGGCCAAGCCATTAATCTAAAAGAAGATGCAACTCAGCCGGAAGTAAAAAGTAGCGGTGTGACTTTCGAATATGCGACGCGCTGGTCGCTTAATCCCCGGGAATTAGCGACCTTGATTGTGCCCCGTTTTTATGGCGGCACTTCCCAGGAACCGTACACCGGTAAAGCCTATCCGCAACTGCGTGGTCAACCTATTCCCGGCTATTGGGGCGAGATGCCGTTTACCCAATCTTGCGAGTATATGGGGATTTTGACCGTGATTCTGGCTTTGCTGGGCTTGTGGTATTATCGCAAAGATAGGGTGGTAATCAGTTTATTTGTCCTGCTGGTATTTTCGCTGTTACTGGGCTTCGGCAGTCATTTCCCGATTCTATACAAACCACTCTTCAAGTATTTACCCTATTTTAGCAAGTTTAGAGTTCCGTCAATGATTTTGATTCTGGTTGATTTTATCCTGGTAATTCTCTCGCTTTATGGATTGAAAGGCTTGGTGGAAAAATTCGATTTAGCCAAGTATAAAGCGGCTCTAACGGTTAGCGGTTTTTTTATTTTGTTCGGTTTATTCTTTTTGCTGGTGCCCGGGGTGTTGTCCTACACTTCCGCTCAGGACGCTCAATTTATGGACAATCCGCAAGTGATTGAGCTGTTGCGTACGGCGCGGCGTGAATTTTTGCAGGCGGATACTCTGCGGATGTTGGTTTTTGTAATTTGTTTTGTGGCTCTGCTGGTGCTATATAAAATGAAAAAGATTCGTCCGGATTTTCTGATTGGCGCGATGGTCATTCTCATCTCGGTGGATATGATTAATGTCAGCAAACGCTTTCTGCGGGCGGACGAATTAGTGGATACCAAATCCCTCGAGCGACGTTATTTTGCCGAAACCCGGTTCGATAAAATTCTCAAAGAGGATCGCGAACCTTTCCGGATTCTGGGACTGGGCAATCAATTTCAAAGCAATGATTTAGCTTATCGCTATCAAATCGTTACGGGTTATTCGCCGATCAAGCCCCAACTGATTCAAGATATAATTGATAATAATTTACTTTCGGGACCGACTCAGAGTTCGTTGAACTGGAATGTCATTAATATGCTGAATGCTAAATATGTCATTGCGCCTGGTATGTTTAACGATGCCAATTTGACGATTCTCGATGTTAATCAGCAACGGAAAGAAGTGCTTTATTTAAATGAAGATGCTCTACCGCGGGCCTATTTCGTATCCGAAGTCAGGTTTTTACCGTCGGAAAAAGATGTGGTAGCCTTTATGAACACGACCGAGTTCGATCCGGCTAAAATGGCTTTGACGAGTGTCGCGCTCGATACTTCCGGAGGATTTGATACCGAAGGAAGTGCTCAGGTAAGCGATTATACTCCCAATCGCGTGGTGTTAAATGTCGAAACCGAGCGCCCGGCCTTTTTAGTTTTGGCTGATGCTTATTATCCGATAGGTTGGACGGCTCGCGTCAACGGCGTCGAAACGCCGATTTATCAGGTCAATCATGTTTTGCGAGGGGTGCCGGTTCCAGCGGGAAATTATGCGGTGGAATTTAAATTCCTGCCGCGTAGCTATCAGGTGGCGTCTCAGGTTTCCACTATTTCTTGTGACATTGTCTGGCTTAGCCTGCTGGGAGTGTTGATTTATCAAAATCGTGAGAAAATAAAAAACCTCAAGAAAAAACGGCCAGCGCCTGCTAAAAAGTGACCGGTGATTTTATAAATGCAATTAAAATAATTATTATCGGCAGTTTTCGATGGAGATAAAAATTTATCGTCATTCGGGTAATATCAAGCGCTTGCTCCTAATTCTGGCAATCGCGATGATTTTTACCTTGCTGAATTACACTCAGAAAATCGTCACGCGCTTGCGCCAGGATTCCGCTAATTTGATTCGGTTTTATGCCGACATTTATGCCAAAGCCGCTATGGATATGAGCAATAATGACTTTAGTTTTATTTTCGAAGAAATAATCCAGAAAACCTCGACTCCGATGATTCTTTCCGATGCTGAGGCTATGGAACCGACTGCCTGGCGCAATATTGGCGTTCCGGATGATGACCATTCTCCAGCAACCCTGGCTAAAGTCAAGGCGATAATGCTGGAAATGGATCGGGAAAACCAGCCGATTCCGCTGAAATACGAAGATCGGGTATTGCAATATATTCATTTCGGCGATACCAATATGATTCGCCAATTGCGGCGCCTGCCTTATATCGAAATTGCGATCGTCGGGCTGTTTATTTTGCTCGGATATGTCGGCTTTTCGTTAATTCGGGAAAATGAGAAACGTTCTATCTGGGTTGGAATGGCGAAAGAAACCGCGCATCAATTGGGCACGCCGCTGACAGCGCTGATGGGCTGGCTGGAATTGCTGAAAGATGAAATCGGCGACAACCCCAATATCAGCGAAATTGCGCGCGATATTCAGCGCTTGGAAAAAGTGGCTAATCGTTTTTCGCAGATCGGCAGTCGTCCGGTTCTAAAACCAACCAATATCAATGCGGTTATAAATGATGCCGTTTCGTATTATCGGCGACGCTTACCGCAACTGGGGCCGGGAATTAGTCTGGAATTTATCCCATCCGGTGAATACATCGTCAACCTGAATGCGGATTTATTTTCCTGGGCGCTGGAAAATTTGATCAAGAATGCTATTGACGCCGTATCTCAGGAAAACGGTAAAATAAGAGTGGAATTAAATCCCCTCCATGGTGGGAAGAAGATCGCCATTGATGTCATTGATAACGGTAAGGGAATTAGTAAGCGCAACCGTAAGAATATTTTCCGTCCGGGTTACAGCACCAAGCAACGCGGCTGGGGTCTGGGACTTAGTCTGGCAATGCGCATAGTAAAAGAATATCACCGCGGACAGTTATTCGTCTTGATGAGCAAGCCTAATGAAAAAACTGTGATGAGAATCGTGCTGAAAAATCCACAGGAAAACCGGGACAGGGATTAGAAATCAGACTGTTTTTCGGCTTGACTTTAATGACTTTAATATCCTAACTTTACCCGCTTTTTTACCGATGATAATCAAGTTTGTCATAGTAATTTAATATGATTGTTTTTTCATAATCAGAGATAAAATTTTGACAACGGGGTGTAGCGCAGTCCGGTTTAGCGCACCTGCTTTGGGAGCAGGGGGTCGGTGGTTCAAATCCACTCACCCCGACGATCTTTCTGATTTTTACTAATGCCCCGATAGCTCAAGCGGATAGAGCATCTGCCTTCTAAGCAGGTGGTTGCAGGTTCGAGTCCTGCTCGGGGTACACGCAAATTTACTAATCGTTGTAAAAATTGGATAATTCAAATGAAAGAGCATCTGCCTTCTAAGCAGGTGGTTGCAGGTTCTTCCGTAGGAATCCCGAAACGTCGGGAGAGTCCTGTTCGGGGTACACGCACGTTTTATTAATTTTTAACAGGAGTTCGATGTCAGCCTCAGCAGAAAGCGAGTTGATTTGAGGAGTCGAATTGACCTGAGATATACAGTCTTTTGGGTAATAGTTGATGAGCCATCGAACCGGAAATCAGGTTAGCCCCAAAATTTACCGGTAAGCGATGTCGGGAATATTCGATCTGCTAGATATTTTTACATTCGTCATTGACCAATTCGATCACGACTCTTTTACCCAGCAGGATTTTATCAAGTCATATTCGTAGGCGTATTTTTTAAAATTGTCGCAAATTTGGGTAATCAGACAGGGGCAAGCCGATAAATGAGATTCCAGTACACTCTCCAACCGCACACCTTTTCAACTAAATTGTTAATGGTGATTAATGGCAAAATCTCGGCTTGACACGAGTTATTCTTACTCGTCTTCTTTGTATTTGAAGGCGCGCAGGTTTTTAATGCCGAAATGGGGATAATCCGATTCGATGTAAAGGTCAGAATAGAAAATTAATTGCCAGCTGGCAGTTACCCCTGGCTCCAGGGGAAAAGTCATTCTATAATTGTCTCCCCCTAATTTTAATTTAAAAGTAGAGTCCGCATAAAATTCACCTTCCACATACCAGTCGGGATAGACAGTTTCAGAACCATTGTTCGTTACAGTACCGATAACGGATAATTGCTCCGTCGTGTAAGATTTGCTCGTGATAGCAAACTTCATTTTTTTTATTACCTCGACATCCAGCGAGCCGGTGGTGACTGGCATATCTTCGCAACTCAAGAAAAAGAAAATGAGTATCAGAACAGGGATGTAAACATTAATTTTTTTCATAATAACCTCCATTCAAATGAAATATACATTAGTTTTTCGATTGAGACAAGGCGGAGCGAAATTCGGCCTAACACAAGTTGTGTTTTTATTTAAAAATCTGAATGGGGATGACTTTCTCGACGCGCTGGGAAAGCGGCACGCGCACCAACCATTTCTGGAAATCGGTGAAACTCTGCTCTCCAGCAGACAGCACCACAAAATCCTTGCGCACGGTTTGAAATTTATCAATTTCAGCGATTCGGTTTTTACAAAACACTCCGAAGATGGCTTCAGCTGTCACCAATTTATTGGAATCAGCCTGGACTTTATAGGAAATGCCTCGTTTCTGTTCGGCGGCAGTCGGAATCCGCAACGGAATACCGGCTTTGATGGCATTATCCGGTGAGATTGGATTGGGGAACATCAGTAAAACCGAATTGTCCGCCAGAAAATCGAAAAGGTAGAGATAACCGTCGGTGGAAGATTTCGCCGTGATGAATAGCGGATCGCCGTCTTTGAGGACATTGCGGTTGACGGATAATTCGAGTGACAGCGCCGGATCACGTTCACCGCGAGTCGGCTCGACCAGAGCCTGGAGCTTTACGCGATATTTCAAAATGTCATCGGTGAAAACCGGTTTGGAAGAGATGATTTTCTCTTCTACAATGTAGCCCGCTTGAGTCGAAATTGCGAAAATGTTGACTGCTGTCTGCTCCTGCGGGCAAAGGCCAGGGTTTTGTTTTTGGCTTCAGCCAGGGATGTGTTGCCGTCGAAAACCAGAACCGTGTCAACTAAGACACGAACGGCTTTAGGCGATTGACTAAATCCGGAAACGGTTGCCAGACTGAGTATGATTAGGGCAATGATGATTTTATTTTGCGGCATTTCTTTATACTAATAAAAATTACGGCTGAGTAGGGGTGGTATAACGCAGGAGAATCCGCTTTTCGCGTTCCGGAGTTACGCCGGGAGTTTGCTGGCGATTATTTAGACGGCGCGCCTCGTATGGTATTTTCTCGGCGAGATAGTTTTGTATTTCCCCGATAGTTAGGATTTTATCGCCGTTTTGATCGGCTTCGCCCTGTAAACCTTTCAAGAAATAATAGGTGTAGAGGCTATGTTTTTTTTCGGGAAACCAGGAACTGACTTCATCGCCCGATGAAGAGGTGAATTCTACAATATTATCGGCAACGGCATGTTCTTTTTCAACTGCAATCATTATCGGGCTGATATTTTTAATCAACGTTCCTTCGTTGCTGGCGCCGGAGAAACAGGCGTCAATGACGACTGTCGTGCCGGCAGTTTTGATTTTATTGAGTTCGGCGTAAAAATCCTCGAGCGCGATGCCGCCCACGCGGATGTAATTCGGATCGCAATCTACCGGCATAAAATAGCCGCGTTTGCTTTCCGGATCGGGCGCACCGTGACCAACATAATAAAAGAAAACCTCAGCCGTGTCTTTCTTCGTATTGCTAAGCTTCTGCATCGCCGTCCGGAATTGCGACTGGGTAGCGTCTTTGTAAAGGAGAATGTTGCCTTCCCGATAGCCCAGAGTTTTGATCAAATATTGCTTAACGAATTCCGCATCGCGATGGGCGAAAGTTACATCCGGAATATCCGGATTCTGGTAATCGCGATTGGCAATGATCAATGCAATCGCGTCCGGTTTAGCGCCCCGGCCTTCGGGAATATTCAATTCGACGTCAATGGAAAAACCGTCGGAAGTATAATCACTGCCCGCTTCTTTGCCTTTCAGGACGAATTCCTGAGGTGTGCTGATGCGCTGATTGAAAGCCAATTCGAGTGGAATGTTGACGGCGCCCCATTCGCGATAATATTCCGAAAGAGTGAGGAAAATAGGCACAGCAGTGGCAAGGTTGTTGGTGTAAATTTTAATGCTCAGGTCTTGATACTCACCTTCCTTAAGGTCGCCGAGGGTGAATTGCTGAACGCGCTCTTTAGTGTCCTTGCCGACGAAGAAAACGTTTTGATCGAGACGCAGAGCGGCGCGGACATCGCGCGCCAGGCTGGTGCCTTGATTCTGGATGCGTACGATAACTTCGACGATTTCTTCCGGCTCGATCATTCCGTTGCCGCTTTGATCAATGATTTGGACACCGGCTTTGACCAGTTTGACAAAATAAGGTCGCGTCTCGAATTGGATCAGCATCGGATCGAGGTTAAATCCGTTAGATTCCTGAATAATGCAATTTAGCCGCACGTTATCTGCTGCAATTTTATAGCGGGCTTTGAGGGGAATTTCGACATAAGACGTTTCATTTGGAGTGATATTGCCGATCAATGTTCGGGGCGAGAAGTCGAGTTCGCCAATATTTGCTCCGCTGAGAACGGCAGTCACATTGTAAGCCGTGCCCTGACCGACGTTGGTGACCCCGATTTTCAAGATTCCAGTTTCATTAGCATCAAGATAATTATTGCCAGACGGTTCGGCGAAATTTACTTCAGCCTGAAGTTTAGGAGGCAAACCATAGCCGGTGCCAGCCAGAATGCGACCACCTTCATCGCCCGCCAACTCCGCGAGTTCATCATAGACAATCTCCCAGAGTTTGACGGTTTTATCTTCACTGGCGGAGACTAAGAATTTCCCAGTTTGGTCGTAGGTGATGGCGGTAATTATGCTATTATGAGCTCGTAGAGTGGTGATTGGCAACCCGTCTTCGGTGCGTTTGAAAACGAGATTATTATCGGACATTCCGCAGGCGATAGACAAACCATCCGGATAGCTGAAAGCAAGCGAAGTAACCGCTGAATTAAAATCGGCAATGGTGCGAATCGGCGTCAGGTCGTGGGCGTTCCACAGGCGGACAGTTTTGTCATCGCCGCCGGTTGCCAGGATCTCACCATCCGGGCTAAAGGCGATGGCGTTGATCCAGAGCAGATGTGCATTATTCTGAGACTTGATCAGGGCGCCGTCCCGAACATTCCAGAGATTAATGGATTGATCGTAACCGGTGCTGGCTAATCGCAAACCTTCCGGGCTAAATGATAGCCCTTTAATTTCGTCGGTATGGCCTTTTAGACTCTGGGCTAATTGGCCATCGGAAACCTGATAAATTTTAATGGTGAAATTCGCCAGAGCGGCGGCGATCAGCTTGCCGTCCGGGCTAAAGGCTAAACTCTTGACGCCGTCCGGGTCAGCCGGAATGTTCAAAAGTTGATTATTCCCTTCGACCTGCCAGAGAATGATCGAACCATCATCGGCTCCCGTGGCTAAAATTGATTCGAATGGATGAAAAGCCAGGCAGGTGACGTATTTGGTGTGGCCCATCAGGGTGGAAAGCAACGCTTTATTTTTAACATCCCAGATTTTCACGGTACGATCGTCACTGCCACTAGCCAGCAGGGCGCCATCATTGCTGAAAGCGACAGCGTTGACCGGCCGGTTGTGACCGCTTAAAGTGGCGAGGTGATTGACGGCTTGAATTTTTCGGTCGGTGCGAGCGGTGAAGGATTGTCCCTGGAAATCTACCCGGACATAAATCAGATGCTGTTCTCCATCACGGGAAAATTGAAAGTAGCCAATCGGCGTTAGAGTTGCGATGCTGGCTTTAAAAGATGGTGCAATGGAAATTGGCATCAGCAGACTGCCCTTCTTTTTATACTGAGGAACTGTGAAGGGAAAGCGCTGAAGGTCGGGACGATATTCGCCCAGCTCAATGCTGACCGGAGCCGGGTAGGCTTTGCTGGTGATTTGCTCCAATTCGCGCTCGATGGCGGCTTGCTGTTCGGCTTTGATTTCGGCAAATCTCTGCTCGATTTCCTGGCGTTTGAGGTCGTTTTGTTTCAGGCGCTCGTCGTATTCCGCGGTGGTCTCGAATTCGCCTCTCGGCTGAATATTTAATTCGAGCAAGAGGACGGAATCTATTTGAGCTTTAATTTTCAGTTCGAGGTTTTGCAAGTCGCTGAGAATGGCTTGAAGGCGCACCTGGGTGGTATTTATGTCGTTTACCTGGGCAGATAATTGATTACTGATTAATAAAATGAGTAATAAAATTAACGGTCGCCGCAAGTTACGCATGACATTTTCCTGGCTAATGTTTTAAAATTGATCATCCTTGCTACTCGTTATTTTTCAATTTGACAGGATGATTTCATTTTTCGGACGATTGCTTCAGAAATTCGTCCAGCACTTGACGGAGCTCCAGAATCGTTTCTCGTGGCATTCCCTCGAGTCGAATTTTCATCGCGTCGGTGGTTTGCAGCAGTTGTTCGTTAGTTTGTTCAAGAGCGTTGATGTTATTTTCGGCCTGGGCGATGTTGGATTTTAAACGCGCGTCGGCTACGGTAAGATCATTAATACCGCCCCAAACAGAATCGAGACTGTCCGCCAATTCTTTCTTAATATCGCTCAGGTCTTTCCGCAATCGGCCTACTATTTCGCGGATTTGAGTGGCAGTCGTATTGACGTCATTAATCGAATTGAGCACGGTCTGAACGTCTTTCTGCTGACTGGCTAAGATGGCTTCCAGTTCCTTGACTTTTTCACGTTCGGCGGCCATAGCTTCGTCAATGACGGTCTGAGTCTTCTGGAGCACTTCCTGGGCGGTTTTGTCAGATAACGCCTGCACTTGCGTATTGACGTAATCCGTCGTAGCGATAGTGGCTTTGGGCGGAGTCGGAATAAAGGTCAGAGATGAGCAACCGGATAGCACCAACAAAGTGATGGTCAGAATTAAAAACGTCTTTTTCATAAAATAACCTCTTTGGAATAAATGTTTTAGAAATACCAATAAACACCGCGCAGTAAAAATTTCCAATGCTTAATAATATCGGTTTTTGGTTTAAATAGCAATCTTTTTTTATTGAAAAATTCGAGCCCACAAAAAATTGTTAACTATTTCTTTGACCCGTTAGATAAATAGTACTAAGTCCAGCGACGAGTAATAAACCGTCTGCCTCATCCCGCCGTTCGGGACAGGACAGGTTGAAGTGGTTTTGTGAAGTTATTTTCATTTGGAAAAACCCACGAATGTCCCGACTGCGGAGCGGGACTCCTCCGGAGCCTGCGGAGAATTCGGGGGCTATTATAATCTTTTTTCCGTTTTCTTTTTTCTCACCCTCATCCTCAACCTTTATTACCACTTCAGGTCATTTGCTTAAAATAGTACTGATCCGATCTACATCTTTCTGGGAAGCAATAACGAAAAGAATGTCACCCTCTTCCAAGACTGTGTGACCTTTGGGCGGAATAATCTGATCGTCTCGAATAATGGCAATAATTAAGGAATCGGCTGGCAAAGCTAAGTCACTGATTTTCAATCCAGCAATCCTAGAATTCTCCGACAACTGAATTTCAAAAACATCAACATCCGTTTTGCGCGTCGTAATCAATTCAATCGAATGCATCGGTTTCGGCCGGGCAGGCAAACACAGATGTAGTTTTGAAGCACCCCAGCCGAGCGTGACTCCTTGCAGTAAACACGATAGAAAAACTGCAAAGAATACCATATTGAAGATCAAATGATTTTCATCTATACCATAGACTGCTGGATAGGTTGCCAAAACAATAGGAACTGCCCCCTTGATACCACCCCACATCAAAAACAATTTTTCCCGCAATTTAAATTTGAATGGCAGAGTACAAATCAAAATAGTCAGCGGGCGGGCAACCAAGATCATTATCGCAGTAATCAATAACCCCTCCCGCCAAACCCCCAACAGGCTCTTGGGAAAAACCAGCACTCCCAGCAGTAAGAAAATCGCTATATTAGAAAAGGTCGAAATCCCCTCGATAAAATGGCCAACACCTTTGTGATAGGCAAAATCGGTATTGCCCAGCCAATATCCGGTAAAAAAGACCGCAATAATACCATTAGCCTGGATAACCTCTGCGCTTCCATATGCCAGCAAGCAGACCGCAATACTCAGTACGTGATAATAGCCGCGATTTTCCACCTTGAGGTGATCGAACAGAAACGCTCCGATTTTACTAATAAGCCAACCTATGGCTACTCCGCCGCCGAATTGCCAGATCAAACTAAGAATAAATAGTCCCACATTCTGGGAATGTCCCGTTATGATTTGAATAAAAACAATCGTCAACATAATAGCCATCGGATCATTAGTGGCAGATTCGACTTCTAGAGTTAAGGAAATACGCTTTTTGATAGCGCGCTGACGCATAATCATAAACACCGCAGCGGTGTCAGTTGAAGAAATAATAGAGCCAATCAGAAATGAATAAAGTAAATCGAGGCCCATAACGAAATGAATTAGAAGTCCTAGAATTGCAGCCGTTAAAGCAATGCCGAAAGTTGCCAGGGTCAAGGCTGGACCAAAAACGGACTCCACTATTTTGCGTCGAGTATGAAAACCACCTTCGAACAGAATGAATATCAAAAATATATTGGCTACCTTTTGAGTCAGAATAGCATTATCAAAATAGATCAGATTGAGCACATCACTGCCGCATAACATACCAATCCCCAGAAATAGTAGAAGTACCGGGACGCCAAATTTGGAGGTTATCTTAGTTGAATAAATCGCAGCAATTAGCAATATGGCAATCAGGAAGTACATAAATTTTCCTTAACCAAAAAGTAAGCATTGAAGAGTCAAAAACCCGCGCAATTTCTTTTCAGCTGTTCTACATAAGCCTTTCGACAAATAAGGTTTTATCCTTAACATTTCTCGCTATTTATTGTTTATTATTACTTTAAACCCATAGATATAATATGCGAATAAATTTTTCACACACGAATATTTTAACATGTTATTAATATTTGATGATATAAAGCATTTCATTATATAAGAAAAATACAATTAAAATCAAAATGAATAGTATCAATTCAAGTTCTATGTGCCATTATACGATTTGTTTAAACACCTAGCAAGGCGGGCTTTAGTAATCGGACGCTTGGATAGTGAAAATAACGGGGTATTTGATTTTATGTCATAGTCGTCGCCATCAACAGATTCTTTAACTGATGAACACAAGTCGTCTAACGCCAACTTAAGTCAATTGCTCTTCTTTAAGCCCCGTAAGGGCAGACTATTACTCCATCTCATGATCTACACAAATAGTTCGTGCTTGTAGGTCGTACCTACGGCGCTTGATTTTGGTTTCAACTCCGTTTTCTACAAAGAGTATCGCCCCTAACGGGGTTGTTTACTTAATCTGGAATTGTTTTAAAACTGTTGTCAAAGCTCCGGCGTTGACACGGAATCGGTCGAGTTCCTAATCGTGTCAATACTATTACGTTGATATGAGATAAATAGTTTAAATAATCCGACTATTGGTCATCGGAATATTTTGCAAATCGCGTTGAAAAAATTCAACTTGCCAAAACCATGTTTAATAATTAAAATAAATGAAAGTTAGCAAGATGATAGATAGAACTAACTTATATGAAATTTATTTGCCGAAGATGATTTACCGCACATTTAGTTGCTTCTTCTCTATGCATCTAAGGTGAAAATGACTCTGTTATTACTTAGTGTCAGCGAGAGAACATTTATACAAAAATATGATTAAAAATGTCTTTATGATGGAAATGAAAGTACTTTAGTAAAATAAATGGGTGTAAATGAAGAATTTCATAATAATTTTTAGTAAATTTTTTTGGTTTAATTTTCCAAAATCTATAAAAGATTTTCTTTTTTACCATCGTAAAGAGATCAATAATTCAAGCAAAATGCTCGATTTTCCCACTACATTCAGATTCGATATTACGAATAAATGTAACGCTAATTGTATTTTTTGTGCTCGTCAATATGATAATAGTAAAAAAAGCATTATGGACCTTGATTTATTTATTTTTGCATTAAAGCAGTACTTTGATTTAGGGGGCAACGACATTTATTTGACTCCGACAATCGGAGAGCCGTTTTTAGATCCATTGCTTTTTAAACGAATTAAGATTATTAAAGATCTTAATCCTGAGGCGAGGATAAGTTTCAATACTAATGGAATATTACTTGAAAACGATGATAATATCAGCAAATTATTTGATTTGGGAGTAAATGGTATCGCAATAAGTACAGCTGGATTTGATTCGAAAATGTTTACCAGAATCTATCGAACGCACGGCTATCTTAACCTGATGAACGGTCTTAAAACTTTGCTAATTGAAAACAAGAAAAGAGGAAATCCAATTAATATTTCTATAGAACTCCGACCTGATATAAATATTTTTCAAGTCTTTAAAAGTGCTGATTTTAAGTATTATGTCGCACCATATTTAAATTTTAGAAAAATCAATTGGACATACCATTATGATAATTGGGGAGCGTCTGTTAAGCAAAGTAACTTATCGGGATATATGCGACTAGCTAAAGAACCAAAACGGAAATTAAAACCATGTAGAATGCTTAATCATTTAGTACTAAAATTAAATGGTGAAATCCATGTTTGCGGATGTCAGATAAATCCTGAAAAACCTGGCGAATTATGTGTAGGTAATATCACACAGCAATCTTTAAAGGAAATCTGGACTGGTGAAAGGATTAACCAAATTAGATTGTCATTTAAAATTGGACATCCGCCTTCGGTTTGTGAAAAATGCCTTGGATACCGTCCATAAAATTATGTAATAAATAGTCAAAACAATCCTTAAAATGGGATTTATAAAAGACTCGAGATTACACTAAAGTCTTACTATGTCTCAATGTGTAATATCAAGAATCACCAGTAATTTACAATTACTCGATAATGCTGTATTACCAGCACAAAAACCATATTTACACGATCTTGGCACTTTTATGATATGGCTAAATCTCCAACTGGCTAAAGTTTAAATGAATTAGGTTTCAGCCTTATTCTTCTTTAGGCCAGGTCAAATATTAAGGTTAATAAACAAAATTTAAATACTTAGGGCGATTTGCTAAACCGCCAAATTGACGTTGGCCGAGTTACCAATAGACCTACAATTTCTTTTCTCAGCCTTAACCTCAACCTTAACCTGCTTCTTACCGCCTTTGAATTCCAGTTTGCGAAGGAGCGATCCCTCGCAATAGCGCCGCGGCGAGTAATCCGCGCACCAGAAAATTAGAAATTGGATAGGGCGCTATTTCGAATAGAAACCAGAGAATTTCAAATACAACCTCAGTTTGCAGAGTCCGCCCAATCCAGTATTTCATATTCCAATTACTACCACCGAAGGGTTTGACGAATTGTATTCCGTACAATCGGCTTAGTTCCGGATGCTGTTCGACGATATAAGGCACAACTTGTTGGCCAAATTGCTCAACGATTTTCAGCACTTGCTGAAAGGGACGGTAATGGTGATGCGTTACTCTAATTTCTGGGTCGAAGAATAACCCGTTTGGATATTTCTGCCAGAGCCGGTAAGCCAGCTCGGTATCTTCGCCACCATACTGCCGGATTTCGGCATCGAAACCGCCGACTGTTGCCAGTGCCGACCACCTTACCGATGTCATACAAAAAATAAAATACTGAAACGGCAGTGGTTTATTTGCGCCAATAACGCGTGCTCCGCGTTGACTTTCGTACAGATAGCGCTGATATTTATCGTATGGATTTTCCGGCGCCGGTTGCAATTCACTTACTATTCCTACGACTTCCGGCCTTTGATACCAGGCAATATGCCGACCGATGAAATCAGATGCGACTTCCATATCGGCATCCAGAAAAATTAAAATTTCGCAATCCGAATTTTGGATTCCGGTATTGCGCGCGGCGGCGAGACCGCGGTTTTCAGAGTGTTCAATTATTGCAAAATTTTCCGGTAAATTCATTTGTCGAAATACGGCTCCGGTAGCGTCACTCGAACCATCGTTGATTACTATAACTGAATATTTTTCTAGTGGATAATCCTGGCGCAATAATGAACTCAAGCAAATCGGTAGGGTCTTTGCGGCGTTATATGCCGGAACAATAACACTGACGGTTGGCTGATAGTTATTCAGTTTTTTGCTCCGTTAAATATTGCTCGAGTCGGCTGGTGCACTCCGTCCAATTATAACACTGAATTGTTTTAAGGCCGCTATTAGCCAGTTTTTCTCGCAATTGATCCGATTCGAGGAGGGTTATCACATTCTGGGCTAAGGCTTGGACATCGTTAATTGGACAGAGAAGCGCGTTTTCCTGATCAACTAAATATTCTTGCACGCCGCGATTGGCAGTCGCCACTACTGCACAACCGCAAGCCATAGCTTCCAGCGGCGGCAACGGCCAGCCTTCCCAGCGGCTCGAGTGAAGAAATATTTTACTAGTATTATACAAATGCCTCAAATCGCTGATGGGCGGCCTGATAATTACTTTAATCCAGGAAGGGATTCGATGAACTGGCTTGCGGGGCGCGACAATCGTTGCGGTCAGTGTCGGCCATCGTTTTTTGATTATTTGCAAAGCCGCTAAACCTTCTTGGGCGCCTTTAATTTTATGCGGATGATAAACCATCAGCACGTCGTTGCAACGTTCAAGTTGCGGGTTTTCGATGAAAAATTCGGTCGGATTGATCGCATTGCCGAGTGGACCAAAACATTTTTCACCCAGCTGATTGATTTCATTTATTATCCAGCTGGCAACCGCTATTTTTTGCAGAGGCAAGTGATAAGTCGCTAAAATTCGCTTTTTTTGTGAAAAATAAGTCTCGAAACTTTGCAATAAATAAAATTTACGCCCGTGCTCTGGCGGTAACTCCGCCACCGCTTCCGCAGTTTGCCAACCGATAGCTATAATGGCATCGCCGTTCGGGATATATTTTGATGTAGCACTTCGCACTACCATAACATTCACCGCCGGATTCGGGGTATAATAAAGGCTTTCGGAAACGCGCTGAATCCGATCAATTAATGCGGAAATTTTCTTGCGAAGGGCATAACCCCAATTTCCGGTTCTCAGAGTCAACGGATAAACCAGGGTTACCTCATTTCCCCTTTCGGCCAGGCGGTTGGCATATTCGTTGACGACTTTGACCCCGCCCATCGGAATTTTAATGAAACCTGGTAAAATAAAGGTAAATTTCATATTACAACTGAATTCCAATAGACTCGTAATACCGATACAATTCCTTTACCACGTTCCGATAGTCGTGCCGCTTTTCTACCCAATCGCGACTGGCGGCCATCCGAGCCGGTAAATTGGCTGGATTCTCAATTAGCTCCAGCAATTTTTCCTTCAGGTTGGAAACTCCGGCATTCACGAAGGGATGATCGGGTATAAAATTTTCGTAAGTTGGGTTTAAATAAGTCACGCAAACCAATCCCAGCGCCAGCGCCTCCAATGAATTCATCCCGTAACCCCAGGCATGATCGGTAATCTGGTCAATGTAAATGTCAGCTTGCTTCTTAAGCTCGATCACCTCGGAATGTGGCCGATTCTCGATGAAAATAAAACGAATGCCGTGACTCTGTTCGAGTTCCTGGCAGACGCGCATAATTTCATCCGAACCTTTTATGCGGCGGTTGGTGGTGGCATGACAGATCGTCAGCGGTTTGCCGGGTGTATTTTTAGGCTGAAAAGCCAGCACATCATACGGTAAGAACAGATATTTCAAGTTCGGATGGCGCAAGGTCAAATCCAGTTCGCTGGTTAGATTCAAATCGCTGATTTTATCCATTTCCGGTATGACACCGCGGTTGCGCATATCCTGGCCGTGATAGGAACAGATGATTTTTTTACCGCGGGATTTCATTTTTTTAGCAAAACGTGCATCGCGGTAAAAATCCGCGCCCCATTCGAAATGGTAAACATCGAAATCCTCCAATCCATATTCTCGTATAGCGCGGTTAATGATCGGTTGCCATAATATTTCGCGCATTCGGAAAAGCTTTCTTTGCCAGTTTGGCGGATTCCAGTAAGGTGGGAAGCCGGGCAATGCGGCGTAGGGATCGCGGCGGTCTATATGTCGGATAAAAGCCAATCGCGGCTTGATAAACCACGGCTGAGCTGCAATCAGCGGCAGATTCAGGCAAATATCTTCCGGGTATCCGCCGGAACTGCGATACCAGGTGACATACCGGCAGACGTTGCCGTTCAATTCATGCGCCCGTTTCCAGTAAGTAAGCGTGCCGACCGTATTTTCCGGTGAAATGTATAGAATCTTCAACACGATTGAAAAATAAGCAATTCAGGATTAATTGGGAATCGAAAAGTTCTTCAATTAAAATTTCTTTGAATTATAACCAATGCTAAAACAATTTCAACTAAATTTTTTGACATATTACTTTACAAATTGTGAATCTATTTGTAAAACCTATTTTACAAATAGTAATGAATTTTGTAAATTAATTGGTTAATGGAGAAATATGATGATATATCAACGCAAAATTTCCACATGTCTTAGGGAACACCTGTCACTGCGCCAGATTACAGTTATTACCGGAATGCGCCGTACCGGGAAAACAACTCTGGTGAAGCAAATATTATCAGAAGTAAATTCAGAAAATAAGCTATATATAGATTTTGAGCGTTTTGATGAACGTGAATTATTTATGGAAAAGAATTATGAAAATATCGTCTATGCTCTATCCCAGCGTGGTCTGGATTTTTCTCAAAAAGTCTGGCTGGCTCTAGACGAAATTCAAAATGTGCCAAACCTCGACAGCGTCATCAAGTATTTATACGACAAGTACAATGTTAAATTCATTTTGACGGGCTCGTGTTCGTTCTACCTAAAAAATCGGATCACTGAATCGCTGGCCGGTCGGAAAAAAATATTTGAATTATTCACCCTTGACTTCGGCGAATTCTTGACTTTTAAGGAAGTGCCATTCCAGTCCGGCGACTGGAAAAAACTGAATTTTAATGCTTCAGAACACGAACGCTTAAAAATGTACTACGATGAATTTGTCGAATATGGTGGATTCCCGGAAGTAGTCCTAACCAAAAACATATCTGAAAAACGTGATCTGGTTCAAGATATATTAAGTTCCTATATCAATGTTGATGTTCGTACCCTTTCCGACTTTCGGGACATTCATAATCTAGAAAGGCTAATAAAATTACTAGGCACTCGTGCCGGAAGCCGAATTGATTATTCAAAACTAGCAATTTTGTCAGGAATTTCCCGCCCGACACTTTACAATTATCTCAACTTTCTGGAAAAGACTTATATTATCTGGCAAATGCCGGTTCTGACCCATAACCCTAATCGTGAAATTGTAAAAGCCAATAAATTATTTTTCCATGATAATGGTATTCTTAATGCACTCTCTCCCATCAGCGAAGGAGCTAAATTCGAGAATGCGGTATTTAACCAATTGAAACATTGGGGTGAGTTACGTTACTATTCTTTGAAAAATGGTCGGGAAATTGACTTCATCCTGGATGGAAAAATAGCCTTTGAGGCGAAAGTAAGCCCTACGGTAAATGATTTGAAAACGTTAACTAATTTAGCAGAAAACTTGCAAATCAATCAATATCGCCTTATCGGAAAACACCCCACCCCTAATTTTAGCAACTTTATCTGGGCTGGAGAAATACGTTGAGAATCTTCATTGTTCCATCATGGTATCCGTCAACGATTTCGCCTGAAAACGGCACATTCTTCCGCGAACAGGCTCAGATACTTGCGAAATACGGCGATAATGTCACGGTAATCGTTGATCTGGTGCATTCTTTTAAAAACTTGTTTCGGGTTAGGAGGCTGAATACCGTCAAGTTTGAACCGAAAAATATCGGTGGCGTTATCGAATATCGCCAGGAAACTTTGAACTGGTTTCCGAAACGACCTAAGAAAACGTATCTTTACCAGCGACGGCGTTTGATCAAACTGCTCGAAAGGGCAATTGCCGAGCGCGGGCAACCGGATTTAGTCATCGCTCACTCATCGCTATTTGCCGGAGCAGAAATCGGCCGGTGGCTGAAAGACAACAACATCCCGATGATCGTTACCGAACATCTTATGCATTTTTTGAAGCCGGAAATGCTCACCGAATTCTATAAGGACTGTATCCGAGAAGCTTATCGCCACGCTGACCGAATCGTAGCTACTAGCTCCCGATTGCGGGATGCGATTGTGGCCCAATTCCCGGAAGCCGCTCCCAAAATCGCCGTTATCCCGAATCCGGTTGATGTATCGGCTTTTAATTTCACACCGGATACAAAAAAGGCGCTGAAGCCGTTTGTCTTTCTTTGTGTGGCTCTCTTGCGTCCTGAAAAAAGGCTTGATCTTTTGCTCCAGGCTTTTGCCACCGTTCGACAAAATAATCCTGATGCACGGCTGGTTCTCGTGGGGGACGGACCACTTCGCCAGGACATTGAGCACATAATTTCTAACTTGAACCTGCAGAGTTCCGTCACACTTACCGGTTATTTACCGCAGACCGAAATCGCTAGCTGGATGCAAAAATGCCACACATTGGTTTTACCCAGTGAGGTAGAAACATTCGGTCTGGTTCTGATCGAAGCTATGGCTTGCGGTCTGCCGGTCATTGCAACCCGATGCGGTGGTCCGGAAGATATTGTCACTCCTAAAACCGGATTTTTAGTGCCGATTAATGATGTTACCGCTTTGACCGCAGCAATGTTAAAAATGATAGCCGAATATCGTCAATTCGATCCTCAATCCATTCGACAAACAGTTATAGAGAAATTCAGCGACTATAGATATTGCCAGGCGATTCATAACCTTTATACCGAGATTATAAAAAATCAGCCTGAACTAAAGTGAAATTTCCCTCGCTACCTGTCTTTCTGTATTGGCAATATTTTCCCTTTCAGCGACCAGAATAAAATTCCACTAATTCCCAATAACCCGATTCCAGTGGCAATTACCCGGTAAATAACCGAATCTCCCCAGATAGCAACTAGATAAGCGGATGCAGTTAAAATAATAATCGCTCCAATTTTAGGCCAATCATATTTTAGCGGATAATATTTCCGGTTAAAAAACCAGATGGCAATTACCATCGCAAGATACGCCAGAACCGTCGCCATCGCCGCCCCGCTCATTCCCAAACGTGGTATAAATGCAATATTCAGAATTATATTAATAGCCGCACCCAATCCGCGAAAAACCGGCTCCCATTTAGTTTTTTCCAGAAGAAAAATACTCGGTAATTGCAACAAATAAAGCGCCTGAAACAAGTAAGCCAGCATTATGAGCGGCGTGACACTTGTGCCAGCCCAAAATTCCGCGCCGATCAAATATCTGCCGGAAATTTTAATCCTCACGATATAACTCATCCAGATACTAAAAAATAACCAGCAGAAAGCCAACCCGCCGATGACCAAAAAAGAAACCCTAGCAATCATATTGGGAGTATTTTTTTCTCGGCGCGCTTTCAGGAAAAAGGGCTGCCAGGCGGAATTGAACGCCAGCACGAAAATCAACATAACCGCGGCTAATTTATAGCCGACGCCATATAATCCGACCGTCTCCATATCGGTAAAATATTCCAGAAACCAGCGATCGGATAAGTCCAGAATCACCGCGAAAATTCCCGCCGGTAAAAAGGGAAACCCGAACCGGACTAAACTTCTGATGTATTTGCCCGAAACCAAGCGCCAGTCCAGCCGCTTTAGCACCAGCGGTAAAAGTCCCAACCAGATTCCAGCCGATGTTAGAATATTACTGTAAAAAATACCCGCCAGGCCTAACCGGCGGTGCACTACCAGAAAAATATTCAATCCCATCATTAGCAGAACATTCGCTAGACTGAACGAGACGAAAGTCACTGGGCGACCTTCCGCCCGTAAAATAAGCAAAGTCAAAGCATTCAAGGTATCGAAGAATAAAATAATCAAGCACCAAACAAAAATCCTGGGATCACTGACGCGTAACACAGCTGGCGATAGGCTGTTTCTTGCTAAAAAAGCTAATCCCAGAATGAGCAAATTAGAAATCAAAACCAACAAATAGGCGCTCGAAAAATAGTTCTTACGGTCGCGGTCATTTCCGGTATAAAAATTAAGCAGGGCGGCGTCCGTACCATACGGTAGAATAATCATCATAAATCCCAAAAAAGCATAAGCAATTGTGATAATGCCGTTCTGAGTTTTATCGAAAACATTGGTGTAAATCGGAAGAAGCAGAAAACTTATCAGGCGATTCAGCATTAAGCCGACTAAGTAAAGTGCCGATTCTTTGAAAAATTTTCTGAAATTACCCGACATATTCAGTTATTGCGATGCGGGGTAGTTTTGGAAAATATCTGTTTCAATTTCGCTATCTCGGAACTCTTGAAAAAACCAGCCAGCCATAAAAGAAGCGGATATGCCCCCAGAATTGCGATCCTAATCGGTAAATTTGGTCTAAACAACCATATAGGAATCCCACCACCCAGAGTCAATAGAAACAAAAGCCCAACTCGCCGCAATTCATAAGGCACCCGAAAAAGGCGTTGAGAAACAAAATAACTGCATACAGCAAGCGCGATATATCCAATCAAAGACGAAAAAGCCGAACCAAGAATTCCCCAACTTGGAATAAGTATAAAATTAAAACCCACATTTACCAGGGCTGCGGAAATAGTCAGGTAAGCCAGATAACGCGTCTTCTTTTCAAAATAAATACCCGGAAGAAACATCTGGTATATTCCAAGGAAAACGTATCCCATTAAAATAATCGGCACCATCGGTTCACAAGATTGATATTCCTTACCTATTAAATAAATCCGCCCAATATGAAAACGCACAATTTCCGGCATCAGAGCCGTCAGTGCCAACCAGAAAGTCAGTTCCACCAACACGAAATAAGTGAAAATCCGGGCAAATAACGGGCGCGACGATTCCTGCGGACCGGCTTTCAGGAAAAATGGTTGCCATGCATAATAAAACGCATTCGTTAAAAGAAGCATAAATATTCCCAATTTGAAACCGGCACTAAAAACACCGACGGCTTCTAAATCCATTAAACTGCCCAGAATATAACGGTTAAGCATTTCCATACAGACTGTAGCCAGCCCGGCGGGAATAAAAGGCAGACCGAAAAGCACCAAATTGCGAGCGCTTCCCCCCGAAAATTGCAGAGTTATCTTCGGAATGATTAAAATAAATAGTATAGTAGTCGTAACGGCCGATGTTATTAGATTACTCTGAAAGATGCCAGCAACTCCGCGCTGGAGATGGGCGACAAAATAAATATTTAGCCCGAACATCATAATAACGTTCAAAAGCCGAATACTCATAAAACGAATCGGTCGTTCTTCGAGGCGCAGAAGTGCAAACGGCACGTGCGCAATGGCATCGAAAAAGAGAATTCCCGCCGAATAGCGCAGTAATTCACCACGCGCCGATTCACCTAACAAAACGCGCCCGAGAAATCCGCTGAAGCCGTAAATCAATCCACCCAGGATCAAACTGGTCGAGATCGTCAACCAGATCGAAGTTGATAATAGGCGCTTCCTTACAGCTGGCTCGTTGCTTTCGCCATAGTAACGCATCATCGCCGAATCCAGACCATAATTGAAAATGATGATCATAAATCCGTTAAAAGCAAAGACCAGGGACGCCAATCCGTATTCGGCCGCCGGCAGAATATTCGTATATAATGGCAATAGCAAAAAAGTCACAAGCCGGGCTAAAATAGTGCCCACGCCATAAATCAAAGTTTGCTTGGTGAGACTACGAATACTTGAAGTCATATTAATTAAGCACCGAAAAACGCCCAAATATACGAACTTTTCTGGAGAATTAGCGCCAACCGTAGGACAGGCATTCCTGCCTGTCTATTTTTTGTCTGTCTATTTTCTTGCCTGTCTATTTCTATTTGCTAAGTATTTACCAATTACCTGCCGATTCCTTGTTTTATTATAAAATCCGCTAAATTTAATTCTGAAGGTCAAGATATAAGGTATCCCGCAAAATGCCGCTCGAACCAAAACCTTCCTTGAAACGAGCCAGTCCGAAATTCGGCTCCATATTTACGGTAAAAATCCCAAAGTCGAGAAATTTAAAACCCTGAGCAATGCATCTTTTTATAATTTCGTAAAAAAGGAGATTGACACCGCGATATTCCTGCCGCTCTTCGTTATGGCTAATGTAAAAAGCCAGTGAAACCTGCGGATTGCAGTCGAACATCACGACTCCGGCGACCATTTCAGCGGCCAAAAACGCACCGAACAAATGAATTTTGTCGGGGAACAGTTCCTTTAATTTCAGGAGTTCCTCCAATGTATGGGTTGGTTGAACACCATGGCGGATTTTGAGGTTCTTCTGCAAAATTTTGTAAAAAGTCGCGTAATCCTGCGATTCACGAACAACCACGCCCAATTTTTGCGCCCGCCGGAAAGCCGTGCGATTGGCTTGTTTAAACTTGGCGACATTCAGGTCAATATTTTCTTCCAGCGAAACGATACTCGAAACCTCGCGCTTCAAATACTGAAAGCCATGTTGAATCAGCGCAAAATCTATATAGTTAGATAAACGACGATTATAAATAATCGGCGGTAGAGTCAATACAATGCGCTGGATTCGTTCCCGTCGTGCATATTCAATCAATTTTTCCACAAGTTCATAGGCATTTCTGATGCTAAGTCCCTCGCGGTAAACGAATCCTCCGTAACTCGCCCCGCGATGCGACCAGAGCGTATCGTAGCCATCCCAAATCCCACGCGCCGCCGGCAAAAGTGCAAATAGCTCCGCCTCCTGACGAAAAATCAGCGAGGCATCTTCAAAGCGTTCCCTGGGGTGATACGATAGAAATTGGCGGGTATGGAAGATGGTTCCATTGACGCTCTGGTAAACGAATTTATCCCACTGATCATCCGGAAAATCTTGTTTGGTACTAACCGTAATAGACATTTTGTTGCTCAAAAAAGTCGGCTTGAATTTAAATTTTACTACCGGCTAAATCAAATCCAATTCACAAAACAGCAAATTTTCATCACAATTTCAGAAAGAAATTCTGCAAGATTGCAAACCGTTTTACGTAATCATTTTTACGATTTCTTAATTTTCTTTGGTCGGCATTCGTGCTTTTATTGAAAAATATCCGAGAGCTGATTAAATTGACAGCGTATTTGAATTATCTTAAAAAATCGAATCAAACAAGGAGTAATCAATGAGTACAATTATCGAAGTAAATGCCCGTGAAATTTTGGATTCACGCGGCAATCCAACTATCGAAGTGGAAGTTTTGACTGAAAGCGGCTTTTATGGCAGTGCCGCCGTCCCGTCCGGCGCTTCTACCGGCGAACACGAAGCCGTGGAATTACGCGACGGCGACAAATCGCGCTACCTCGGCAAAGGCACTTTAAAAGCCGTGCAAAATGTCAATGACATCATTGCCCCCGAAATCATCGGCGAAGATGTTCTGGATCAAGCTTTTATTGACAATCTTATGATCGAACTCGACGGAACACCCAACAAAGCCAAACTCGGTGCTAATGCAACGCTTGGTGTTTCCCTAGCTGTGGCGCGGGCGGCAGCAAATTTCGTCGGTCTGCCATTCTATAAATACATCGGCGGCGTCAATGCTCGCGTCCTACCGGTTCCGATGATGAACATCCTGAACGGCGGTAAACACGCCGATAATAACGTTGATTTGCAGGAATTTATGATTTTCCCAGTCGGCGCTAAATGTTTCGCTGAAGCTTTGCGGATGGGTGTGGAAACCTTTCATCAATTAAAAAGTGTTTTGAAGAAAAAGGGTATGAATACTGCCGTCGGAGATGAAGGTGGATTTGCGCCCAATTTACGCAGTAATGAAGAAGCCATCGAAGTGATTTTAGAAGCCGCCGCCAAGACCGGTTATAAAATTGGCACTGAATTATTCATAGCTCTCGACCCGGCTTCATCCTCGTTTTACAACACGGAAACGCAAATGTACGATCTCAAATCTGAAAACCGCAGTTTGTCTTCCGAAGAAATGGTTGATTATTACAAAAATTTAGTGGATAAATATCCGATTATTTCCATTGAAGACGGTATGGCGGAAGACGATTGGGAAGGCTGGAAACTAATGGTCAAAAAGCTCGGCTCTAGAATTCAAATCGTCGGCGATGACCTGACCGTTACCAATGTCGAGCGCCTATCACGCGCCATCAAGGAAAAAGCCATCAACTCAATTTTGATCAAGCTCAACCAGATTGGTACTTTGACCGAGACCTTGAATGCCATCGAACTGGCTCATCGAAGTGGGTTCACCACCGTCATTTCCCACCGCAGTGGCGAAACCGAAGACACGACTATTGCCGATCTGGCAGTGGCGGTCAATTCCGGCCAGATTAAAAGCGGTTCAGCCTGCCGCACTGATCGCATTTGCAAATACAACCAGCTCCTGCGGATTGAAGAAGAGCTAGCGGACGACGCCATTTTTGGAGGATCGCGTATTTTTAAATGAGAGGCCGTCCAAAATCTACTAAAAATAAAGATGGTTCCGGTTATTTGCACAAACTTTACTGGATTCTCGGAATTCTTTGTGCAATTACCCTTTTCATCATTTTTTTTGTAATTGGCGATTACGGTTTATATCAAATCCACTTACTCAACAAGCAAAAGAAACAGATCGAAAATCATCTGGTAGAGTTGCAATATGCGCAGGACTCTTTACTGACTGAAAAAGCCCGGCTGGAAAACGACCTGCAGTACATCGAAAAATTAGCCCGTGAAAAATATCGGATGGCTAAGAAAGGCGAAAAAGTCTTTCGGGTTATCGAAAAACCGGCTGAGCGCCTAAATTAACCGAGCGCTATTACTGCTCTGAAAATTGGCGTTTTAAATACGAATTTTATATCTTTCACCAGTTGAGTTGATAATTTAAAGCCCGTCCTATCGCAACCGCGGGTGCTTTGAAGGAGGAAAACATGTTAAAGCGATCTTTAATTTGCTTGTCGTTGGGTATTGGCATAGCGCAAGCCGCTTTCGAAATTCATCAGGCATCCCCGGTCATCATTGCTGGTGGCGGAACTATATCCGTGTTGCCTGACGGATCCAATCCAGCAACCTTAATCGAGAAATCAGGCTTATCTACCAGCTGTGACTACTCTAATCTATACGGTATTAAAAACCTGCAAATCTGGGAAATTGGTCTATTTTACAATCACCATTCTAAAACCGGCTTTGCTTTGCGATTAAGCACATTGGGCAACCCGGTTTATCAGGAAAAGACGATCGGTTTTTCCTGCGCCCGAAGGATTTTGCCGCTAATTTCTTTAGGAGCAACCGTCAATTATTATGATTTGACTATTTCCAACTATCCGCGAACCGGCACTGTGGGATTGAATTGCGGCTTAAAATTGTTTCCCGACTCAACTCTTGGTTTCGCTATTTTATTTGAAAACATCAATGCACCGAAAATTTGCGACCGCCAGGAACCCTTACCTCAGGTTTTCGCTTTCGGTTGGCAATGGAAGCCTATTCGGCGCGGTGATCTATCGGGTGAAATTTTCAAGGACACGCGTTTTCCATTTACTTGGCGTAGCGGGATTCGATTCGAAGTATTTACCGGATGCAACTTGTTGGCCGGTGTTCAATTCAATCCCGATCGGTTTTCGGGCGGACTGGAACTTTCCTGGCATAAATTCCAGATAGCCCTGGCGTTTTTACATCATCCAACTCTGCCTTATACTGTTTATTATCAATGCGGCCTAAATTTCTAATCGGACTTTTATTCGGTTATCTGATAATTATTATCGCCGATGTAACAGCATTTTGCCAAAGTGACTTATCGGCAGATATCCTCGATAGTTATTTTAGCGACGACGCTCTGGATATTGACGAACTGCAGGAATTGATTTACGCCTATCGGGACAATCCGCTGGTCTGGGAAACTTGCCGGATTAAGGACTTGCGCGCTTTGCCGCTAAATGACCACCTCAAATCTCAATTAATTGAACTAAAACGTCACCAGCCTAAGAGTCTAAATCTGAAAGCATTGGTAAAAGACACAATTTTTACCGCCTCCGAAATCGAGGCTATCAGTTATTTTATTGACTTTTCCGTTAAAAGATCGAAGCCGAGCCGGATAGTGAATTTCCTTTCATTGAAAAAACAGGAAGTTGTTAGTTTACAGAAGTCGCTTCAACGAGCGCGCTGTTATTCTCCTCAAGGCTGGTTCACGGGAATAATTGTGGAGAACGATAGCGACGAACCTATTTTATGCGATTATTGGAACATCAGCCTGCGTTCTCCGAAATATTTTAACCGCTTAGAAGTTTTAGGCGGTGCCTATCGCTTACAATGGGGACAGGGTTTGCTCTTTGCTAATAATCTAATGAGTGGTCGCAGTGCTGATGCAACCGGCAACCTGAGGGCTTCGCGATCAGGGGTAAGCAATTATTTGGGAGCCGACGAAAACCGGTTCCTTTTCGGTTCAGCCGCCCAGTACACTTCTGGACATTTTAAATTAACCCCCTTTATTTCGTATCACCGACTCGATGCTACATTTGACACTAACGGAACGGTCAAAAATTTGCGCTCCGACGGCTTGCATATTAGCTCAAGTCAACTTCGAGCTAAGGACGCTTTATTAGAAACATCAGGAGGAACAAGTTTGCTAGGTGAATGGGACCAAGGCTCGGCTGGTATTTTAGTCTATGCCGCTAATTACGCGACCGATTTGTCTGCTTTAAACGAACACCGCAATGTTAGCGGGTTATCATTTTTACATAATTACGAAAGAAACGACTGGACGATAAACGGTGAATGGGCAGTCCAAAACCACGGGAGTAAAGGCTTAATTCAAAATCTCCATCTAAATAGAGATCGAGTAAGTTTTTGTACGGGCTGGCGCTACATTGAACCTGGTTTTTTCGCTCCGCTCGGCAATCCTTTTCGCAAGTTCTCAAGCATCTCTGGTAATGAAACCGGTCTGTATTCCGCTCTGAAAATCAAACTGCCGGCTCGCTGGCACTTCAACGGCTATGTTGATTTCTTTCGTGAATTAAAAAGCGCGGAACCCGGTGTTGCACCGCGGAATGGACGGGAATCCCTATGGGGATTCAGTCGTCAAGCTCGTAATAGCGACTTAGTCGAAGCTTTATATAAAGTTAATCGCTACTATCACACCAGTCTGCCACAGCAACCGCGCGATTATCAGCTTAAATTGCACCTCAGGCATTCTTTCAACACGTCATTTACCGGTGAAATTAGAACAACCTTCCGATGGAACGATTCAATCCCTTTCGCTGAAGGTAGTCAGGCGCTCGGTATTGTGGGAAAAATCTCAGTTTCCAAATTTACCCGTGTTATAGTCGGGAGTACGCATTATTTTACTAGTTCGTCTGACTTAAAAATTTATTTTTATGAACCCGGCCTGCCTTTCCGCTTTAATATGACTCTATTAACCGGCACCGGTCAGCGTTATTTTCTGATAATCAGCCGACGAATCGGTTCGAATTGTGAATTAGCCGGTGCCGTCTATGGAAGGAGCAATGCTTCTATCCCCACTAATGACAATAGTTTTGATTTTTCAGGTGATTTTCAATTGACCTTTGACTTATGATACAGGAGTGTGTAATTTCACGTCGATTGTGAAGATTTTTAGGCCTTATATTTTTATTCTATTATTTTTGGTTACTTGCCATAACCTGCTAGCAGATCAACTTGTCATTAAATCTCCCCGTCCGAAAGCCGGTGCGGATATTCCGATTCTCTACTTTGATAATTGTGCCTATTTCTCTGTGAAAGACTTCGCTCAAGCGCTCGGACTACGAACCTATAATAATCCTGAAACGGGCAAGACAGTTCTCTTCTTTCCCAACAAAACGGTCAAAGTCACGGCTCATAGCGCTTTCATAATGCTTGATACCAGAATTCTACAAATGTCCCAACCGGCTATTTTGGTAAACCGCGACGATATTTTCGTCCCATTGTACTCTTTTCTTAACCTTCTGAAACAATATGTTATTCCTAAACTCCAATATGACCTCACCAAAAGCCCATCGGCTCGGGAACTGGGTGCAATTCAAACCCCATCGGAACCTACCGTGACAACATTTGGGACAAAGCCAGGAATAATTTCCGACATCCAGTTTGAAGAACGCGGCAACGGCTTGACGATGAAAATTTCAACTAATGCTACTTACGAAAGATCGGACTTTTCCTCTTTTTTCCGTGGAGATGAATGGTTTTATCTCACTATTCTCGATGCTACCTGCGATTCGGCTGCACTCTCACGTCGCAATCCGATTCCTTCAGTGGCTATGGTTGAAGCGATTCCAGTGGGCAATTCGGTTCAAATTACCCTAAAATTGAAGCAAAAATATGATCGGGCAAATGCTTATTACGATGCACGCAGTGGTAAAATTTTAGTTACTTTGAATGTGCCACTTACCGGTGCTACCCTAAAAAAAATTGAAGAGGTTAAAAATACCTGGATTGTTGATACCATTGTAATTGATGCTGGCCACGGAGGGCAAGATTCCGGCACGCCTGGTCGTTGGGGCTATAAACATGAAAAAGATATTGTGCTGGACATCGCCCTTAGGTTAGGAAAACTTCTGGAACAACGCAAAGATTTAAAAGTGGTTTATACCAGAAAAACCGACGAATTTATTCCACTCTGGAAACGAACCCGTCTGGCTAATGATTCCGCCGGTAAACTCTTTATCAGTTTACACATCAATGCGCTTCCGTCCAGCGCAAGAGGCAATGCTGAAGGAATCGAATTATACCTCCAGAATCCGACTATTCGCACTCAGGAAGCCATAGAAGTTGCCCGCTTGGAAAATGAAGTCATTCAGTTAGAAACCAGCGATGATAAGGCTAAGTACCAAGATTATGATAATCCTTCTCATATCCTGGCCAATATGGTTTATAATACCTACCTGCACGATAGCGAGAAATTCGCCGAAATATTATCGCGCAATATTTCTGTTTATGTACCTCAGAAAAACCGCGGCGTCAAGCAAGCCAATTTCTACGTACTGGTCGGCGCCTCAATGCCTAATTTATTATGCGAACTTGGTTATAACGACAATCACAACGATGCCAAAAAATTGAACGATCCGGCTCATCGCCAGAAAATAGCATTAGCACTCTATAAAAGCATTATCGAATTCAAGGAGTATTGTGACCAATCAGTGGCTCAAAGTAAGTAACAAACAGAATCTGCCCATTGGGGTTTTCGATTCGGGTCTGGGTGGCTTGACCGTAGTTAAGCAACTTTTCCGCCAATTGCCACAGGAACAAATCTATTACTTCGGCGATACTGCCCGAGTGCCCTATGGCAACAAAAGCGTCGAAACAGTTCAAAAATTCGCTATGCAAATCGCCAAGTTCTTGGCCGAACGCGGTGTGAAAATGATTGTAGTAGCCTGTAACACGGCGTCTAGTGTTGCTCTGGAATTACTGCAAGCTCAATTTGACTTGCCGATTATCGGAGTAATCGAACCGGGCGCCCGTTCAGCATTGGCAATCTCGCCCGGGAAAAAGATTGGCGTCATTGGCACCACCGGAACCATAAATTCTGGAAAATATGTTGAGGTGCTAACCGCACTTGATAAATCTGTGCAGGTTTTCTCCCAGGCTTGTCCACTGTTTGTTCCTCTGGTCGAGGAAGGATGGGGTGACTCACCCGTGACGGAAATGATTGCACGAGAATATTTGCAGAATCTTGTTCCTAAAATTGATACTCTTATTTTAGGCTGTACCCATTATCCAATTATTAAAAATGTAATTCAGCGGGTAGTTGACAGAAATATCCAGATTATTGATACAGCTATAGAGACAGCTAATCAGGTGCGTCTGGTTTTAAGTCAGGAGGGGCTATTAAATGATATGGGAAAAACTCCGGAACATCATTTTTATGTGAGCGATTTACCGCAGAAGTTCGAAGAAATAGCGATGCGATTTCTGGGCGAGCCAATTGCCAATGTCGAACAAATTAATCTCGCAGATTGTTGTTAATGCCATCCTCAGCCGACGCTGCCGATGTGCAGCCTATTTTAAATTATTTATATTCTCTGAATGGGCGCGGTATCAAACCGGGACTGGAGCGCATTCAAAAATTACTGGACGCGATCGGCAATCCCCAGCACGCTTATAAGGTGATCCACGTTGCCGGAACTAACGGAAAGGGTTCGACCTGTGCCATAATTGCTAATATTTTGCAGACAGCTGGCTATCGAGTTGGACTATATACTTCGCCGCACCTTTTGAATTTCAACGAACGTATACGAATTAATGGCCAGAAAATTCCCGATGCCACAATTGCTCTATTCACCGAATGCTGGCGCAAGCTAATTGACGAACTGAACTGCAGTTTTTTTGAAGCCACCACGGCAATGGCTTTTGACTATTTTAAAAAAAACAAGGTCGATTATGTTGTTCTCGAGACTGGAATGGGCGGACGATTCGATGCCACCAACGTTACCATTCCAGAAGTTACCGTCATTACTCCAATCGGACGTGACCATCAGGAATTTCTTGGCCGGCGACTGGCCCAAATTGCCTATGAAAAAGCTGGTATTGCCAAAAGGGGAATTCCATGTATCGTCGCCCGTCAAACACCACGTGTTCTTAATTTTCTAAGCAATGAAATCAGTCTCAGGGGTGGCGATTTTTACTATGCTCCTGAGCAGTGTCACATTGCGAATATCCAGCGTTTTCCCGAGTGTCAGAAACTAAATCTAACGATAAATAACCTCAAGGTTGACAGGGTCAAATTTCCGTTGATTGGCGACCATCAGTTAATCAATTTACAAGCGGCAGTCACCGCCCTTACGCTGGTTAAAAATTTGGAACTTACGCCAGAAATTCTGCGTCAGGCAATCGCCGCAGTGGCCTGGCCGGGACGCCTGCAAATACTGTCCAACCAACCATTGATCTATTTCGACGTCGGTCACAATCAGCATGGTATTCGTCAGGTTGTAAAAGCGCTCAAACAAATATTCCCGACCCAACCAATCCATTTGGTACTGGCACTGGGTAGTGTAAAGAAATACGATCGCATCGGTAAAATTATTCAACCACTTGGCGGAAATATTTATCTAACCGAAATTCCTAACCATCCTTCGGTTCCGGCCGAAATGTTAGCCAGTGTAATTCGCAAACAAATCCCATCGAGGCCGATTTATGTGGATAATAGACTTGATCGGCTGTTGAACTTTTTAGAGTTTCAGATAAAACCTGATGAAATATTATTGATAGCTGGCAGCCACTATCTTGCCCCGCAGGTTTTGCCTTTTTATGGGGTGCCTTTGACTTAAGGCGGCGGCAAGTGACTTTATATAGGTGCGACAGTCCCTCTTGGAAAAAATTATATTTGACTTATAAATCTAACTATTTAAATTAACGACATAAATTAATAATCAATTAATTTTTTGACCTACCTTTAATTAGACTAACGATTCGTGTAACACCCTCAGAAAAGGAATAACTATGGAAAACGAGTGGACTATTGCAACCCTGCAAGCCATGAAAATCAAAGAATTAACCGATCTTGCCAATCAGCTGGAAATTCCAGAGACGACTGGTCTCAAAAAAATGGATTTGATCTATAAAATTCTTGAGGCCAGTGCTCAGAGAGAAGGTAAGATATTCGCACAAGGAGTTCTTCAGGTAATGGATGAAGGCTACGGCTTCCTGCGCTCTGAAAATTCGAGCTATTTACCTGGTTCCGATGATATATACATATCGCCTTCGCAAATCAAACGATTCGGTTTGCGAACCGGTCACATCGTTTGCGGACAGATTCGGCCTCCTAAGGACAATGAACGTTTCTTCGCTCTGCTCAGAGTGGATGCGGTCAATATGATGGATCCGGAAGAGGTTAAAGCTCACCCGGTTTTCGATTCGCTGACGCCTTTGTATCCACAAAGTCGCATCCAGCTTGAAACCGATACCAAAAACATTTCGATGCGTATTATGGACCTGCTTTGTCCAATCGGCAAAGGCCAGAGAGGACTGATTGTTGCTCAACCGAAAACTGGGAAAACGACTCTACTTCAGCAAATCGCCAATAGCATTACTACCAATCATCCTGAAATTACATTAATGGTACTGCTAATTGATGAACGCCCCGAGGAAGTCACCGATATGGAGCGTTCCGTCAAAGCCGAGGTCATAAGTTCGACTTTTGATGAGCCGCCGGAACGTCACGTTCAGGTCGCAGATATGGTACTAGAAAAAGCCAAACGTATGGTCGAGCTCGGGTTTCATGTGGTCATTTTGCTGGACAGTATCACTCGTCTTGGGCGTGCCCACAATGCCGTCGTTCCCCACAGTGGGAAGATTCTGTCCGGCGGTATTGATGCCAATGCTCTACACCGTCCCAAGCGCTTTTTCGGTTCAGCCAGAAACATCGAAGGCGGCGGTAGTCTGACAATTATCGCTACAGCTCTAATTGATACCGGTTCACGTATGGATGATGTGATTTTCGAAGAGTTCAAAGGCACTGGTAATATGGAATTGGTTCTGGATCGCCGGTTAAGCGATCGCCGCATTTTTCCCTCAATGGATGTCAATCGTTCCGGCACGCGCAAAGAAGAGCTTTTGCTGTCATCTGCGGAACTAGCAAGAGTCTGGATTTTGCGCAAGTTACTTAGCGAGATGACGCCGATCGAAGCTATGGAATTCCTGATTGATCGGATGAATCGCACCAAGAACAATCGTGAATTTCTCAAGTCTATGAACCAGTGATCGGCTATTAAAAAACCTCAGTCCGGATTCAGTCCCGACTTCAATAGTTTAGAAATACGTTAAAAACCTGGAAGTCTGATGTATTGAATACTAAGCGTAAATATCTTAAATTTGACGGCTTTTTAAAATATTAATCTTATAATGAAATTGTTCTGGGCTTACTAACCTCCTACGGGAGTAATATAGATGGTGAGTGTAGCTCAGTTTGGTAGAGCGACAGGTTGTGGCCCTGTTGGCCGCGGGTTCAAGTCCCGTCACTCACCCGTTTTTTTCCATGGCGCTATCGTCTAGTGGTTAGGACATCACGCTTTCAATGTGGTAACCGGAGTTCAATTCTCCGTAGCGCTACTAATACCAATTCACAAGTTAATTTTTGGCTTTCTGTTTTTTCATGGCGCTATTATTTAGCCGACTAATATTCGTGTGTCTATTAGTCAAGTGGGATGGTTAGGACATCACGCTTTCAATGTGGTAACCGGAGTTCCCCGCCTGTCCCGCGTGCGCAGGACACGCGGGCGGGAATTCTCCGTAGCGCTACTAATACCAATTCACAAGTTAATTTTTGGCTTTCTGTTTTTTCATGGCGCTATTGTTTAGCCGACTAATATTCGTGTGTCTATTAGTCCAGTGAGATGGTTAGGGCATCACGCTTTCAATGTGGTAACCGGAGTTCCCCGCCTGTCCCGCGTGCGCAGGACACGCGGGCAGGAATTCTCCGTAGCGCTACTAATACCAATTCACAAGTAAATTTTTGGCTTTCTGTTTTTTCATGGCGCTATTGTTTATCTGACTAATATTCGTGTGTCTATTAGTCCAGTGAGATGGTTAGGGTATCACGCTTTCAATAATTCTATCCTGATTAGCGACTCACTAACCGTTTTTAGAAACGTTATGGGTTTTTATTGTGATTTATTTGTTGAAATTAATGTAAAAAGAACGTATAATTTTAGGGAATGAAATATTATAGATCATTGACTAATAACTATTCCGGATTATAGTCATTATGCGATTGACTAAAAATCAACCTAGTTTGCCTTCAGTTGCCCGTTTAATTTCCGTGATTCTGCATCCACTTATTATAGCGCCGTTGACTTATGCTCTTATCATTTGGCATTCCTCCGAGATCGGCCGAACCCAGAAATTGGTATACCTCGGGTTGGTGCTGATCGCCATCATTTTTATACCACTCATTTCTGTCTTATACCTAAAAAAAAGAGGTAAAACTGCCAGCCTGGACGTTCCCGAAAGAGATAAACGGATTAGTCCCTTTATAATCTGCATCGCCGGATATTTTAGTGTATGGCTCCTTCTAAAATTGAGTGGGGCACCGCCCACTATTACTTTACTGATGTGGTGTTATGGATTTAATACCGCTATTGCCACCATTATCACTCACTATTGGAAAATAAGTGTGCATGGTATGGCATTGGGCGGTCCAATTGCGGCTTTGGGTTTCATAATTTCACCGGTTTTTTATTGGGGGATTCTGACCGCGCCCTTGATAGTCTATTCGCGGGTGAAATTGAAAGCTCACACTGCCACTCAGGTTATTACGGGTTTTCTATTAGGATTTTTATTAACTTTAATCCAGTTTGAGATTTTTTTATGAAAAGTAATGACGTTCTGGCAATTATTCTTGGCGGAGGTAAAGGCACACGGCTTTATCCTTTAACTAAATATCGAGCTAAGCCGGCGGTTCCTTTCGGCGGTAAATTCCGCATTATTGATGTACCGATCAGCAATTGTCTCAATAGCGGAATTAATAAAATTTACATTCTTACCCAGTTCAACACTCATTCCCTTCACCGTCATATTTACAGCACTTATAGTCTGGGCCCATTTACGGATGGATTCGTTGATATTCTGGCGGCTCAGCAGACTATGGAAAATGCCGACTGGTATCAGGGAACAGCCGATGCCGTCCGAAAAAATCTTCCGTTTATCAATGAGATCAAAGCCGCTTATACTATGATTCTCTCCGGCGACCACCTTTATCGTATGGATTACCGTTTGTTTCTGGAGCATCATATCAAGAATAAGGCGGAAATTACGGTGGCGGTCAAGCCGGTATCCCGGCAAGATGCCGGACATTTCGGCATTTTGCAGACTAATCAACAATGTCGCATAGTTCGGTTTGTCGAAAAACCAAATTCCGAACTGCTGGATAGTTTAAAGTCTCCCGGCTTGCCGGCTGAAACTCCTTTTCTGGCTTCGATGGGTATCTATATTTTTGCCACTGAGACCCTTCATAGAATTCTTGAACAAAATCCGAGTGACGATTTTGGCAAAAACATTATACCCTCCGCAATTGATAATTTTAATGTTTGCTCCTATCGTTTCGACGGTTACTGGCGAGACATCGGTACTATTGAATCATTTTTTACAGCTAATCTGGAACTGGCCCGGTTCCAACCGCCTTTTTCGATGTACCTTGAACGAGCTCCGATTTACACCCGAGCTCGCTCTTTACCGGCTTCCCGTTTAGAGAATTGTACATTGAATCAAACCTTATTGGCAGATGGCTGTTACCTTGCTGAAAGCCGGATTAGTGAGTCCGTGGTTGGTATTAGAACGATCATCCGCAAAGGCGCCTCCATTGAAAAGTGTGTCATAATGGGGGCTGATTATTTCGAACAAGTTCAGCCGGAAGGTCTGCCGCAAATGGGAATTGGCCGGAATTGTGTAATTAGAAATGCCATTATTGATAAAAATGCCCGGATTGGTGATAACGTCCAGATTATCAATCGAGATCACCTAAAAGAATATGACAGTAATTTATATTCGATTCGGGATGGAATTGTTGTTATTCCGAAAAATACTACCATCCCAGAGGGAATGATAATTTAAAAGGAACACGTAATGTTTAAGAATTACGATCCCCAACAAATGTCGCTTTTTCCCGATCTATTTGAAGACATTTATCTACCACCGATTACTACTCTACCTGAATTCAACCAGGAGATGGACAATTTTATTAAACTGGCCGATTTTGGGGCTTTGATTGATCTGACTTTTCAAGGGCTGGACAAATCATATTCACTCCGGTTGAGTGAATTACAAATTCCGGCTCAAATGATTCGGGATGATGCCCGGCTGGAATCGCCGATTTTTGATCTTTTCCCGCTAGAGTATCGTCGCCGTCTCCAGCGCTTCCGCTATGAAGTCAAAGCCTTTTTCAACAATCAGAACAGTATTAAGACTCCCGATGGCTATTTTTTATTTCGCGCCCATTTTCACCAATGGGAAAATTACCGAAGTCAATTCTACCAGAAGATAGTGAACTATCTTCAGAATGACATCGGCCCGCACCGCTACCGCAATTTTTTCGAGACCTGCTTCAAATCCGGATTGGATTGGTTGAATACTCAACTGCGTCCGATTCATCCTTATCAGGTTCAATTTGCTGACTTACAAGAGATCAGCCGACGGCGTAAATCATTACAGAGTACCAGGACGACTTTAGCACAGTTGACGCCTGAAGATCCTGAGTACCTTCTAAATTGCATTACTTTGAAAACTCTGCATATCCCAATTACACTAGCTCAATTTATCAAAGGAATCGCCATCAATTCGACCTTTAAAACAATTCATCTAAATTACTTGAAAGACGTCAAAATCGAGACGCTACGCGACGTCAAACATCTGCTGGAATCCATTGCTCGTCAGCCAAACCAATGAACTATTTTTCAAAAGATGAGTGCCGGACAGCCGAGGAAATGGTTGCTAAGCAAATTTTGGCCCGGAATATTAAAGACCCGGAATTATTGGAGGCTTTTCGACAGGTGCCGCGCCATCTCTTTGTGGATGCTACTCAACAAAAACTGGCTTATAGCGACCAACCTCTGCCAATTGGATACGGTCAGACTATTTCCCAGCCTTATGTGGTAGCCTTTATGATTGCCGCCTTGCAAATTGACAAATCAGCCTGGGTACTGGAAATCGGCACTGGCAGTGGCTACGAAACGGCGATTCTCGCGCGATTAGCCAGCAATGTATTCAGTATCGAACGCATCGGCGATTTATCCCAGCGCGCTCAAAAAGTACTTTCCCAGATTGGCATTGATAACGTAGAATTCAGAATTGGTAACGGCTGTCAGGGCTGGCCGGAAAAAGCTCCCTTCAGTCATATAATCGTCACTGCCGCTAGTCCTGAGATTCCGCCGGCACTAGTTGACCAGCTGGCATTGGGTGGAAGACTAGTGATTCCCTTGGGAAGTTCTTGCGGTAGTCAGGAGCTAACTTTAATTGAAAAAACGCCCTTAGGATTGAAAAGCCAGAAAATCCTACCAGTGAGATTTGTTCCATTGGTCTGGGACACCGAAAATAGAAATCAAGCCACATATTAGTAGAAGAAAATGAAAGAATGGGATCAGGAATTATTTGAAGAATTCGTTAGCCAGATCGAGGCCATTTCACGGGGTGAATATAACCCTGAACCTTTCAATAAATTCATGCGAATCGGGGTGCCAAATTCATTACGCCAGCTGGCTACTATTCTCGATAATTTATTTCGGAGGTTCGAGACTCGCGAACTCCATCTTAAAGAGGCAATCGAAGCACTTAAATCAGCCCGCTCTGATTTGCAGGAATTAAATACTCTGCTCGATACTCGCGTTCAAGAACGCACTCAAGCCTTAGAAGAAGCCAATCGTCGGCTGGAATCACTTTCGACTACCGATGCTCTGACCGGCATTTATAACCGGCGCCATTTCGACCAGGAATTAAAGCGTGAAATTGCCCGCAGTAAACGTTACAATTCGCCGCTAAGTCTATTGATGCTGGATATTGATCTCTTTAAAATTGTGAACGATACTTATGGGCACCTTTTGGGTGACGAAGTTTTAAAAGCCATCGGTCAAATTCTGACGAACTGTTTGCGTAAAAACGATATTTGTGCCCGGTATGGCGGGGAGGAATTTGTAGTTCTATTGCCGGAGACGGGTGAAAAGGAAGCCTTCCTGGTGGCTGAGAAAATCCGAGCCACTGTTGCTAAAAGAGAGATTGCTTTCGAACAATCTCTGGCTCGGGTCACAATTTCCATCGGTATTGCCCAATTTAACTCTACCGAAATGGCGGAAGGAACCCAACTGGTAGATGCCGCCGATAAAGCCCTTTATCAAGCCAAACGGAGTGGGCGTAATAAATCGGTGATCTTTGATTATTCCGTCTCAACCTAATTGAAATGCGACAGGATGCTTACTAAATAAAATTTGAAAATTGGAGCTAATTTTACGTATATTTCGCCCCGCAATGAAAATTAGTTTAACTGCATGAGATATTTCCCACTCGCTCCGGTTATTGGTCTTTTATTTCAAACCGCACTTTCTCAGAACTACCTCTGGCCTACTAATGCCAGCCGGCTCATTAGCTCAACTTTCGGCGAATACCGGGTCAATCATTTACACGCCGGTCTCGATATCAAAACCAACCAGCGCACCGGCTACCCAGTTTACGCCATCGAGAGCGGTTACATTAAAACTATTCGCACCTCGTTTACAGGCTATGGCAAAGTAATTTATTTGCAATTGGATGACGGCAACGTTGCGGTTTACGCCCATCTGGACGATTTCGCTGAACCACTGTTAAGTATGATAAGAGCCGAACAGGAGCGTCAGAAGCGTTACCGTGTTGAAGTCAATCTTAACAAAGACGAATTGCGCGTTGCCAGAGGCCAAACCATCGGATATACCGGCGAGACCGGCACACTCCATCCCCACCTGCATTTCGAACTCCGCGATAGCCTGGATAATCTTTTCAATCCTCTGAACACCAATTTAACCGTTAATGATAAAACCGCTCCTACTATCAGCGGCATAGCCGTTACGCCCATCAGTCTCGATGCCCGCATTAATGGATTGCCGACCACCCAAACCTTTAAAACCATTCCAAAGAAAATTAATCAATATATTCTGGAGAAGCCGATTCAAACCGAAGGACAGTTCGGTATCGAGATAAAAGTTTACGACACAATCAAAGGCGTCCCGAATGTTTACCCGCCTTACGGAATTAAATTATTTATTGATGACAGTCTCTATTTCCAGGTTCAGTATGACCGCTTCGGCTACGAACAAACTCACTTTGCCATTATTGATCGCAATTATCAGCTGGATCACGACCTCGGTGAAATTTACAACCGTCTATGGACAATTGCCCCGCACAAAAATTTACCGATGAATACCTTGCCGGAAGCGACTGGTATCATCGAACTAGAGGCTGGCCCGCACTCAGCGCGCATCATTGCTTACGATAAAAATCAGAATTGCGCCACGGTAGATTTTCAAATCCTTTCTGCTCCTATGGTTGCAATTAACTTATCTGACTTTCTACTCACCGAAGCAGGCTATCAACTTATTTTGTCCTGTCCCGCTCAGCCAATTGTAGAAAATTTTAAAGCCCAATGGGTTAACAAAAACGGCATTTATCGCCGGCCGGCAAATATCACCTTATTAGATACGACTGCCGAATATAAAAAATTATTATTGTATGATCAGCCATCAGATAATGAATATCTTAAAATCGAGGCGGTCGGCGTTGATGGTTATCAATTCCAGCCGTTATTTATTAACCTGAATCAAGCGGAAAAATCACCGGTAATATCGTTGAATTATAAATTCATTCATAATCCTAAAAATTTCTTGATGTCACTGACTTTCAGTGCCGTTCCCGATAGCAGTCCGACCTTTTACCTTCAGACTAATAGTGGGCTGAAAAAAGTCGAACTAATCCGGCTTTCCCCCACTGAGTATTTGACGGCACCGGTACCTTTTGCTTACTGGCGCGACGCCTTTGCCTTTGAAATCCGCTTCGAAAATCAAATAACGAATATTATACGCGGGCAACTAAATCTCAAATGTATAGAGCCTAGTAGAGGAGATTTCTGCTTTAGTCAGGACTCACTCTTCAGAGCCGTTTTTCCGAGAGATGCGGTTTTCGATTCGTTGCTGGTCTGGCTGGAAATTAAAGAGGCTACTGGGGTAAAGGGTGGCACAATGATTGCGGCGCGTTATGGACTTCATCCCGCTAACCAGCCTTTGCATGATACAATTCAGGTCAGCTTTAGGTACCCAGTTGACGTTCAGGACATCGGTCAGATTGGTATTTACCAATACGTTGATCAGTCCTGGTGTTTCCGGGGCAATCAACTTGATGCCGACCAGGGTTTGATCTGGGCTAATTGTCGGCAGACCGGTGAATTTGCCCTTATAAAGGACGTTACCACGCCGGTTATCCGTAACCTTTTCCCGGGCAATGGCGGTCGGTTTCACGCCAGTGATGTTCATTATCTCAAGGCTACCGTTCAAGACCAGCTCTCAGGTATTGCTGATGATCGAGCTATTGTCGTTGCGCTTGACGGACAACCATTAATTGCCGAATATAATGCCCCGAAGAATCAGATTAGATACCGCCTGAGCCGACAACTTATGGCCGGCAAACATACATTATCCATCACCGCTACCGACCGGGCCGGCAATGTAAAAACTGTAACCAGTACTTTTACAATAATACCGGGTTAAGAGAGAATATGTTCATTCCCCTTCGCGATTCTACCATGCGCCTGACTCCTCCTTACGTTACTGTCGGACTCATTACTATGAATTGCCTCGTATATATTTACCAGCTTACTTTACCGCCGGAGATTTTAGAAGCATTCTTCAATACCTTTGGACTGGTAGCCGCCAATCTATTTAGTCACCCCAGACTAAGAGAATTTCTGTCGTTTTTTACGACTCTTTTCTTGCATGCCGGTTTTATCCATCTGTTTGGTAACATGCTTTACTTGTGGATTTTCGGTGACAATATAGAGTCAACCCTCGGGCACGGAAAATTCTTGTTATTTTATATCCTCTGCGGAGTAATTGCCGGTTTGACTCAGATTTTAATTACTCCCAGTTCTAATGTACCGATGATAGGTGCCAGCGGAGCTATTTCGGGAGTTCTGGGGGCTTATCTTCTGCGCTATCCGCACGCTCGGGTGAAAGTCCTCTTCTGGTTTTTTATCTTCATTCGCCAGATCTGGATTCCAGCCGGTTATTTACTAGGATTCTGGTTCATTGTCCAGCTCAGCAATGGTTTAGGCTCATTAGGCTTTCAAACTCAGGGCGGAGTGGCGTGGTTCGCCCATATCGGCGGTTTTTTGGCCGGGATAATCTTAATGCTAATTCTGGAACCCTATGAAAGGAAAAGAATATGGAAAAAATTAAACCAGAATTACTAAAAGACGCGGCCCGGCAAGCCGCAGACAATGCTTATGCTCCTTATTCCCATTATCCGGTTGGAGCAGCCCTTTTAACCAATGATGGCCAGATTTATACCGGATGTAATGTAGAAGCCAGCTCGTATGGTCTGACGGTATGCGCCGAACGCAATGCGATTGCGGCGGCTATTGTAGCCGGTGCCAGACATTTTCGTGCTATGGGAATATTTTCGCTAACCCGGGTACCGCCCTGTGGTGCCTGTCGGCAGGTAATTTGGGATATTTGCGGCGACATTGATATTTTTCTTTTCGATGAATCGGAGGATTTTCAGCATTTCCGCAGTTCCGAGCTGTTTCCGGTACCATTCGATAACAACCAGATGAAGGGCATTGATAAATAAATGAAGAAAGCAATATTGATTGGGGTGGCGGGAGGCACCGGTTCGGGCAAGACTTCGATGGCGAGAAATATCGTCCAAGATTTTGATCCCCGCGATGTTGTCATCATCGAGCAGGATTCTTACTATTATGACCTCAGTAACATTCCGCTGGAAGCGCGTGGTCATCATAATTTTGATCATCCAGACGCTTACGATTTTCCCCAATTGCGGGCTGATATGCGGGCGATATTAAACGGCCAGCAGGTCAAAATCCCGATTTATGATTATAGTACTCATACCCGCAGTAAGACTGAATTCCAGATTGTCACCGGTCAGAAAATTATCGTGCTGGAAGGAATTATGGTTTTGTACGATCCAGAACTGCGCGATATGATGGATATCAAAATCTATATCGAAACCGCACCGGACATTCGCTTTATCCGAAGGCTAAGGCGTGACATACATCAACGCGGCCGAACGGTGGATTCGGTAATCGCCCAATATCTGGAGACCGTCCGCCCGATGCACGAACAGTTTGTCGAACCGACCAAACAATTCGCCGATATAATTATTCCAGAAGGAGGCCATAATACAGTGGCTATTGATCTTTTTAAAACAAAAGTAAGAAGCCTATTAAGGCAATTAAATGATTAAATTAATTTAAAAATAAAGAGGACATTATGAGTTATATACTTCAAGATGAAAAACAATCAATAAAACAGATGACAATGTTTGGCACTAGTGAGTTCCCGTCTTATGAGGAGATAATGGATGAATATGCCAAAGAATTTGCAACTTATATTATCCCTAAAGGAGATACTGTTTTTGGGTTCTGGATGCAAACAATAGCTGACTTAGAGTTTTTAGATCTAGAACTTAGAGGACTAGCAAATGAATATTCTATTGATCCTGTTAACAGGACAGTGAATCTAAAGGGTGACGAAGAATTAATCAGGCTCAGAATTGCCCATTTAGAAAAAGTTAAAGGGAAAGGAACACTCTACACTGATTTTGTAGATAAATTTGGCGATACAAATGCCTATGCTTTTCATAACCTTTATCCTTATAAGGGAAAATTTTATCCCAGAATTGTTCGTACCTTAATAAATTCATTTAAGTTAAATAGTAACTCACTTCTACTTGATCCTTTCAATGGATCGGGGACAACCACTCACGAAGCATCTCTTATAGGAGCATAATATATGAATCTAAAAGATATGAATCTTAGAGATGACCTTATAAAATTATTTGAAGAAAATGGTATAAAAGTTGAGAGATTAAGAGGGAGACAAAGAACCTTATATAAAGTTAATGGAAATTTACTTTATATTACTTTCAAAGAAAGAGCCGGCGAAGAAAGAGAAAGCGAAAATTACTATTTGCAAGTAAACAAAAAATTAGTACAGTATGCCTTAGCAAGGCAAGAAAATTTAACTATATTTATTATATGTGGCTCACTTTCACAGATTCTCACAATTGATGGCAAAGTTTTTTTAGAATTAACAAAAGAAACAAAAGTATATCCAGATGGAAATATAAAGTTCAATGTTTTGGTAACAAGAAGAAAAGCAGATTTTCGCATAAGATTCACTAAATTGGGGATTATAGAAGCAAATAAATATCTTAATGCATTTGAGAATTGTCGATTAACAGACAGGATTTCAAATATCGTTAAAAAAATTCAGAATCAGGCTGGAGAATACAATAACGCACCTACTGAGAAAACTGTTGAAATTCCACAAATAAGGGTAATTCGCAAAGAAAAAACTACATTTGATGAAACAAAAGTAAGAGAACTTTTAAGTTCAGGGGAAGGTAATAAGCTTGAAAAATTTATTTTAAGCCTATTTGAATTTTGGGGATTTAAGATTGATAAAGAAATAAGTGGACAAAATGGAGAACTTGATTTGATTTGTGTATCACCTATCTTAATTGGCATAGAATGTCGTTCAACAAAAGGAAATGTGGGAGTTAATATTATTGACGAATTAAATAGGCACATTAGACGATACGAAAATAAGAGTTCATTGTCAAATTTAACTGGGCTAATTATATGTGATAGTCCTACTACTCAATTGATTGAAGACTTGAGAACTGAAAAAAGATTTTTGATGGATAGCAATTCCATTATTTGCTTAATGAATTTTACTTTCAAATATCCTTTATCACCTATAGAATTTCAATATTTTTTTAGGGAATATGGAGATATAAAAAGAAATGTAGAAGATTACTTAAATCGAAAACTAAAAATGCTTGAATTAAGAGAAGCTATTATTTCGATTTTTACAGATATTGGTGAGATTTTGGAGTATGCTGATATTAAAGCCCATCTAAAAATAAGAGGATTCAAAATAACCGATGATGAATTAAAAGAGGCCCTAATTGAACTATCCTCACCATTAATAAATTGGTTAGAACGAAGTGATACTCAATTTAAATTAATTTTTTCAGAAAAATTTTTTGAAAATCAAAAACAAAAATTAATGGAGATACAAAAATGTCTACAATAGAACTTGTAAAAACTTCTCTTTTAAAGGATAAGATTAGATGCCCGAATCCGTATTGCGAGGGGATTAATTATCTTTCTTATGATGAGCTCTTTGATGAAGAATGGATTAGTCTTCAATGCCATTGTTTGGACTGTCATACTTTATTTCAGATAAATTATAGAGCAGTTGAAATAGATATAATAAAAGGTAAGAAGAAATTATGAAAGGCGTTACCTCTTATTATCGAAATAGTCAGTGTGGTAAGGGTAAATATATTGAAAAAACAATTGCATCTTCCTTTGAAAAATGTTCCCTTAATATAGAACTAAGTAGTTGGCCGCTTTGGTTCGAATACCCTTCACTACATAAAAGAAAAGGTATTTTTACACAACAAGGATTATCCAATGAGGAGAAAATAAAGATTCGAACACTCCCTTGGGATTGGATTGGAAAAAATGATGTTAATACAGACGTTGGATGTATCCTAAATGATGAAAAATCTTTAGTACTTGTTGAACTAAAAAATAGAGTTGATTCAGGTGGAACTGCAGGTCGAAGAGAAATTTGGACATCAGAAAAGTTCGGTTTTTATATTGATTATCTTATAAATAATAATAAGATATTTAGAAAAGATAATAAGGAATTCTCTCTTGCAGAATTTCTAGAAATCCACGGAATTAATACATTGGAAATTTATATTGGAGTTTTATTTGGTGTAGGTGATTTTCCGGCTTCGATTGAAGAGGATAGGGTACATGGTTTTTATTCATCAAGCAAACAGGGATTTGAACATTTATTATCAAATATTTCAGAAGCTAAAAATATAAAAATTGTAAATAGTGATTCTGAAAACCTGAATATGGAGCTTCAATTAAGTTATTCAAAATTAAAGGTTAAAATTGGTGCTATATACGGGAATGAAATAACATTCAAACTTTTTAGAAAGAATTTTCCTGTGACCGATTTGTTATTATTAAAATATGATGATATATGGTTATCTTTATTAAAAACAATTGATGAAAGAGCAGTTTTATTAAAACAAAATAAAAATCTATCTACTTCATTTCAAAAATTATTAAAAGCTGACGGAACATTAAGATCTATATATAATTCAATGGTAATTTCAGAGTGTGCAGAAAAAGATCTAATTAATATTGTTAATTATTGTTTAACAAAATATTCAAATGACATTAATGAACTAATACCTGAAAATCATGATATTGATGAGTATCTATCTGATCTAATACAAATGTTCTGTGCTATAGATTCCTAATTAACCAATCTAAAGGAGCAGGATGAGCCAACCCAATTTACACCGCATTCCTACGGACTTCGAAGAAGTCGTTACCGTTACCGAAAAATCGGCTGGTTGGATCGAAGTCATCTGCGGGAGTATGTTTTCGGGCAAAACCGAAGAACTTATTCGCCGCTTGCGTCGGGCGCAAATCGCTCGCCAGCGCGTAGCAATATTCAAGCCGGTGATTGACGTGCGTTATAGCGAAGATTATATCGTATCTCATAATCAGCAGAAGATTCCCTCCATTCCGGTGCATACCGCCAGGGAAATTCTGGAAAAAGTCGGCAATGCTCAGGTGCTTGGAATTGACGAAGCCCAATTTTTAGATAATGAACTAGTCGCAGTCTGCCGGACACTGGCTAATTCTGGGCGGCGGGTAATCGTTGCCGGTCTCGATAAGGATTATCGTGGCGAACCATTCGAGCCGATTCCGCAATTGCTCTGCGAAGCCGAGTACATTACCAAGACGCTGGCAATTTGTATGAAATGCGGCAATCCCGCCAATTTCACCCAGCGCATCATTCAGTCCAGCGAGCGAGTTCTGCTGGGCGCAACCGATATTTACGAAGCCCGGTGTCGGGCGTGCTTTGAACCGCCGACTGCCGAAGAGAAAAAATGATTTCGCGACTTTTCAGATATAGCCATTACGTTGAATAACAAGGTGTAAAAATGAGATTTATAGGCATCATAGGGCTGCTTGTCCTCTTAGGAATTGCGTTTTTGATGTCGAATAACCGACGGAAAATTTCCTTACGAGTCGTTATCTGGGGACTCTTACTCCAACTCCTTTTTGCGGGAATAATTCTCGGGAAAATGCTGATTTCCTATCTTACCCTGTTTATCTTTCTTCTCTTGATAATAATATTCATTTATAAAGACCAAATTAATATGGTCGGTCATCGGTCCAAACAATGGCTTTATATCGGTTTGATATGCATAGTGACCGTTTTGGCCATAGCCGCTTTTTACTGGTTTGGAAAAACCGGCTGGTTAGCCGAACTGATTGGCTTGGTTATATTAGCGATTGTTATCAAATCTATTTTTAAAGTTCGTCCCTGGCAAAAAGAATTGATCGCCGCCTGTCTAGCGGCTGGTTTAAGCTGGCTAATCTTGCACGGCTATACCGGGCAGGACGTTTTCGCTTTCATTTCCCAAAAAGTCGAAAAATTTCTGGGGCTGGCAACTCTCGGCGCGGAGTTTTTATTCGGCAATCTGGCACTCGACAAATATTTTTTCCCAAGCGAAACTACCTGGCCGGGATTCGGGATGCAGTTTGCCTTTACGGTGTTACCGGTCATAATTTTCTTCGCTTCGTTTATGGCGATTCTCTATCATCTAGGCGTTATGCAAACCATTATCAAGGCAATGGCGCGTTTTATGCAATGGACAATGGGCACCAGTGGCGCCGAAACGATCTCCTGCGCCGCCAATATATTTGTCGGTCAAACCGAAGCCCCATTGTTGATCCGCCCATATATTGATCAGTTAACCCTTTCTGAACTGCTGACGGTTATGGTCGGCGGATTTGCCACGATTGCCGGTGGGGTACTGGCGGGATACATCAAAATGGGAATACCGGCCGGACATTTGATTGCGGCCAGCGTTATGTCGGCTCCCGCCGTTTTGGTTATTGCTAAAATTATCTACCCTGAGACTGGCCATTCTCAGACCGCCGGCGACGCAGATTTACCGGTAGATACTATTAAATCAGCCAATCTTCTGGATGCGGCGGCGCGGGGAGTGACTGATGGACTTAAGATAGCGGCGACTGTTGGTGCTATGCTGATCGCCTTTATTGCTTTAATTGGTCTGGTTGATTCTATTCTGGGATTTCTTGATCGCCTGATTGACGGGAATCTACTGAAAGGCACTTATGCAGCTTATACCAACTCTTCTGGATTCTCTCCAGTCAAAGGCGAGTTCAGCGGCATTTTCCCGGGCAGTCTAAAGACATTGTTTTCGTCCATTCTACGTCCGCTGGCTTGGTTAATGGGCGTTTCCTGGCAATATGCCGGTGAAGTCGGTAATTTAATGGGCATAAAAATTTCACTGAATGAATTCGTAGCCTATTCAGCACTTTCGGAACTGATTCACAAAGGGGCTCTCGATCAAAAAGCCATTGTGATTGCGACTTATGCCCTATGTGGCTTCGCCAATTTTGCTTCAATCGGCATTCAGATCGGTGGTATTAGTTCTTTAGCGCCCAGCCGACGCTCCGATTTATCCAGAGTTGCTCTGAAAGCTATGTTCGGCGGCGCTCTGGCTTCCTGGATGACGGCCATAATTGCGGGATTGTTATTATAGTTGACACATTAGAAAAAATGTTTTAAAATAAACCAATATTGGGTAGAGGAAATTAAATGAAAGTGATCTTACTAGGACCTCCCGGAGTCGGTAAAGGAACTCAGGCTCAAAAACTTCAGCAAGAACGTGGCCTGCGGCAAATCTCCACCGGTGATATTTTGCGTCAGGCAATTAAGAATCAAACGGAGCTGGGAAAGCAAGCCGAAAATTTTTTAAAGCGCGGCGAGCTGGTTCCCGACGATTTAATGCTCAGCTTGATTGACGAAACGCTTTTCGGGAATGACGCTCCCCAGGATTATATCCTGGATGGATTTCCGCGTACTATTCCCCAGGCCGAGGGTTTAGATCGGCTTTTCGCCCAACATAGCATTGATCTCGATGCCGTAATTTTGCTGGAAGCCAATCCCGAAACTATCGTCAAACGGCTGTCAGCCCGACGCACCTGCCGTCAATGCAATGCGGTCTATAATCTCATCACCAATCCACCTAAAAATCCCGACCGGTGCGATATTTGTGGTGGTGAATTATATCAAAGAGACGACGATCGAATCGAAACCATCCAGCGACGCCTGGAAGTCTATACCAAACAAACCGAACCGCTGGCCGAATATTATCGCCAACGTGGAAAACTTAAAACAGTGGCGGCTGATGGTACGCCCGACGAAGTATTCCAAAGAATCAACCATGCAATAGGAGGATAAAAAAACGTGGTTACTTTAGGGGTTACCGGTGGACTCGGCTCCGGTAAATCAACTGCCTGTAAATTTTTAGCCGAAAAAGGCGCCTATGTCCTGGACGCCGATTTAATTGCCAAACAATTAATGGAAAACAACCCGCAAATTCGCGACGAAATCATCGAAGCTTTCGGCAACGATATTTATAAAGACGGCAAATTAGATACCCAGAAATTGGCTCAGCGCGCCTTTGCCAGCGAAGCCGATCAACGCGTCTTAAACGACATTGTGCACCCGCGCGTAGTAGATTATTTTCAGCAGGAAGTAGAAAAAATGCGCGACAAGTACGATTTAATTGTATTAGATGCGCCCTTAATTTTCGAGTCCGGTTTCGACAACCGGTTCGATCACACTTTGCTGATTTACACGAAATATAAACACCGTTTAGAACGTGCTCTGCGCCGCGGTAATCTCACCCGTGAAGACATTCTGCGGCGGATCGAACTCCAGATGCCCGAAGAAGACAAACGCGAACTAGCCGAATTTGTCATCGAAAATAACGGCACGGAAGAACAACTCAAAAGCGCTATCGAAGAACTCTACGACAAACTGACCGCCTGAACCAAAATCATTGACAGTGAGTTTGTCGGCGTTCGTTATGGTTTCGTTCTACTGTTTATTTATCAACTTTAATAAATGTCAATTGCCATAATCCGTGATATTAATCTACTTCACAAACCTTTGTTCATTTCTTTAAAAAGCCTCAAGCCAAGGTTTTTTAAAAAAACCTCTTTCCGATAGTAATGGATATAGCTAAATTTCTCAAGTTAAAGTAAACAAGATTATGAAAAGAATCATGAAACAGATAAACTAAGGTAATTACCCGGTCAATCAGAATAGCAGTTGGATCAAATGTGGTTAAATTATCTGAAATAGATAGAATCGAATAGGGGAACAGATCGTTGAATTACTTCTGCAACTGGATATTTCCGATAAGCTAGACAAAAGGCGACCGGATAAGGGCATTGTTTTGACCAATTGAAAAAACCATAACGTTTATAAAAAGGGGAATAAGTAACTATGAGACAGGTAATTTTTAGTTGGTATGATGGCTTAATATTTGTGCTGTTTCTCTTATTTGTGGTGATATTCAGTATGTACAAAAGCCGTAAGGGAAAAACAGGCGAGGATTACTTTCTAGCTGGCCGACAATTGACCTGGCCATTGATTGGCCTTTCAATGGTTGCGGCTAATATTTCCACCGAACAATTTGTCGGGATGGCTGGGCAGGCGGCTGGTTCGGCAGGCCTGGCGATTGCCTCCTATGAATGGATGGCGGCTATCACGATGGTGATTGTTGCATTATTTCTTTTGCCTAATTTTTTACGAACCGGTATTTACACTTTTCCGGAATTTCTGGAATACCGCTACTCGCCGCTGGCACGCCGTTTAATGGCGGTTTACACTATTTTAATTTATGTTTTTGTGCTGGTGGCTTCGGTTGTTTATACCGGAGGTTTGACTATTGCCACCCTATTTTCCGGAATGAAATTTTTTGGGATCGAAGTCACTCTGACCCGGGCAATTTGGTTAATCGGCATAATCACCGCTATTTATACTATCTGGGGCGGATTGAAAGGAATCGCTTGGGCCGACCTCTTCTTCGGTTCGAGCCTAATTCTCGGCGGATTCCTGACCCTGGTAATTGGACTGAGACATGTCGGAGGGCTTAGTGGTTTCTTAGAGGCTAATCAAGATAAATTGCATATGATTCTGCCGCGCGACAATCCCGTGCTTCCCTGGACTGCTCTGGTTATCGGTCTATGGTTGCCAAATTTCTACTACTGGAGCGTCAATCAATTTATTACGCAACGTACTCTTGCCGCTAAGGATTTAAGGGAAGGACAGTTAGGAGTAATTTTCGCTTCCTTTTTGAAGTTAATTACGCCGTTCATTATCGTTTTCCCTGGAATTATAGCCTGGCAGTTATTCAAAGATCAAATGACCGGTCCGGGCGGCACCGATGCGGCTTTTCCGACGATTGTCAGGAATTTGATTCCCAACGGATTTCTGGGCTTTATTTTTGCCGCTATCGGAGGGGCTGTAATCAGTTCCCTGGCGTCAATGCTGAATTCGGCATCAACTATTTTCACGATGGATATTTACCAGCATGCCGTTAAAAAGGAACTCCCACAGCAAAAGATTGTTCGGGTGGGACGGATTTCCACTTTCATTTTTTTAATTATCGGTTGCCTGATTGCACCTATCCTCGATAATCCGAGCCTGAAAGGAATTTTCACCTACCTCCAGGAATTTCAGGGATTCATTTCGCCAGGAATTCTGGCCGCGTTTGCTTTTGGGCTAATTTTCAAGCGAGCACCGAAAGCCGCCGGCCTGGCCGCGCTGATTCTTAATCCCATAATCTACGGTCTTCTTCTGATCTTTTGCGGCTCTCTGCCGGTCTTTGCCAGTGTTCAAATTGTACCGATTGCTTTTCTCAACCGTATGGCAATTACTTTTATTATTATCGTGGTGATAATGGGGATTATTACCTGGTTAAAACCGTTGGAGCAGCCAGTGACGATGCCGGAACGCAAAGACTTCAATATGCAATCTTCGCCGATTGTAAAATGGCTCGGCGCAACAGTTATCGGACTGGTCATAGTGCTTTACATCATTTTCTGGTAAATTATCTTAAAAATTGAGAATTTATTGTTAAATGTCATTTGACTTTTCCCAAATACCGCATAGGCGCTTCAATCCCCTCACCGGCGAATGGATTTTAGTTTCGCCCCATCGTACGGAACGCCCATGGCACGGCGGTCAAGAACCTGTGGCTTCCGAAGAGAGACCAAAATACGATCCGGAATGTTACCTATGTCCTGGTAATCGTCGAGCTAGCGGGGCTGTAAACCCTTCCTATACTTCAACCTATGTCTTCACTAATGACTTTCCAGCATTGTTTCCTGACACACCTGATCGTCGCCGAAATTCTAATAAGTTCATCAGAAGCGCAATCATTTCCGGCACCTGTCGGGTAATTTGCTTTTCTCCGCGGCACGATCTCACTCTGGCGGAAATGGCGGTTGAGGAAATCCGGAATGTCATTACCGTTTGGGCTGAGCAAACAATGGAACTGGGAGAAAAATTTTCCTGGGTTCAAATTTTTGAAAACAAAGGGGCTATGATGGGCTGTTCTAATCCCCATCCGCATGGCCAGGTTTGGGCGGTAAATAGCCTTCCCAATGAGCCCTATAAAGAAAATCGCCGGCAATCAGCCTACTTTAAGCAGAATAAATCAGTGCTATTAACTGACTATTTACTATACGAATTAGAATCGCGGGAACGAGTAGTTCTCGAGAATGAAAACTGGCTAGCGGTGATGCCGTTTTGGGCTATCTGGCCTTTTGAAATTCTTCTTTTGCCGCGGCGGCATATTCTGCGCCTGCCGGACCTCGCTCCAGCTGAGAGAAATAGTCTTGCCTCGATCCTCAAATCCCTGCTAGTTAAATACGATAATCTTTTTCAATCGTCTTTTCCTTATACAATGGGCTGGCACGGCGCTCCGACGATGGCTGGCGATTTCGACCACTGGCAATTACATGCTCACTTTTATCCACCGCTTTTGCGCTCATCATCGGTGAAAAAGTTTCTGGTCGGCTATGAAATGCTGGCGGAAGCTCAGCGCGATCTGACTCCGGAAGTAGCCGCTCGGACACTCAGGGAAACAAGTGAAATTCACTACAAATCACTAATCAAGAATAAATAAGGTTATAATTAATGCCCAAAAATCAGGTAACCAACTTATTGCAAAATCTAGAAGCCTCCGCAGTTTTTCAAAAAATTTACGGTCATAATCCAGCCGTAATGAGTGAGCAAATCAAACGCTATGCGAATCTTACCGATCAGCACAACGAACTTTTTGGCGTGCCTCCCACGCTATTTTTCAGCGCGCCCGGTCGCACCGAAATTAGCGGCAATCATACCGATCACAATCATGGTAAAGTGCTGGCGGCCAGCGTTGACCTGGATTCCATTGCGGCCGTGAACGCTAATAATGGCGACCAGATAACCATTTTTTCCGAGGGGTATCCACAACCATTCATTATTGATACCAATCATTGTTCACCGGTCGAAGCCGAGCGGGGTACGACCACTGCTCTGGTGCGCGGGATAGTTGCCCGATTCAAAGAACTTGGTTTTCGGGTTGGCAGCTTCAACGCCACGCTAACCAGCAATGTGCTGGTCGGATCAGGTTTGAGTTCATCGGCATCTATCGAAGTTCTGCTCGGCACGATAATGAATCACCTTTTTAATGGTGCAAAAATTGCGGCTGAAGAAATCGCCTTGATCGGTCAATTTGCCGAAAATCATTACTTTGGCAAACCCTGTGGTTTGATGGATCAATTGGCGATTGCCGTGGGCGGCGTCGTGGCAATAGATTTTAAAAATCCATCCAGGCCTATTATTCAGAAAGTCAATTATGATCCCGAACAGCAAAATTACAGCTGGCTAATTGTTAATACGGGAACTAGCCACGTCAACCTGACCGAGGAATATGCCGCCATCCCTCGAGAAATGCGAGCGGTTGCCAAAGCTCTGGGCGGGCAGGTTTGCCGTGATCTAACAATGGAAAATTTGATAGATGGAATTCCGGATTTGCGTCCCGAGGTCGGCGACCGGGCAATCCTGCGGGCTTTTCATTTTCTAACCGAAAACGAGCGGGTTCAGCAACAAATATTTGCTTTAGAGAGAGGTGATTTCGCCGCTTTTCTGGAGCTGGTCAATGAATCCGGCGCTTCATCCTCTCAGTGGCTTCAAAACTGTTATCCCACTTCGAATCCTGCCGAACAAGGCATTCCCCTAGCACTAGCACTAACTCAATATTTCTTAAAAACCGTTGGGAAAAAAGGCGCTTGTCGGATTCAGGGTGGCGGTTTCGCCGGAACTATTCTGGCATTTATGCCGAATGAAATTCTGAGTGATTATCTGAGATTAATCACAAAAGTATTTGGTAAAGACAGTGTTTCTCAATTGAATATCCGCCCGATAGGCGCGGTTTGCCTGAATAAAATTTAAAATGATATAAGCGATTGACAGAGGATAGAGCCTTGGGAAAACGGACTGAGGCTAAGGCTAAGTTTGAGGTCGAGGTTAAGGCTAAGAAAGAGGTATGCCATTGGACAGGTTCAGCGAGACTTGACTTAAGACCGCGCTATCAAAGAACCCAAGCCAATCTCAAAACTTCTTCAGCAGGCTTGGGTCAAGTCGGGTGCCACGGTTGATATAAGCCAACGATTGTCCCATGAATACAAACCCACGAATTAATTCGTAGGTTAATTCTAATGACCAATCCGCAATTCTTATCAAGTATATATGATTATAAAAATTACAATACGATTTTAATGAATTGTCAAGACTCCTTGACCTTTAGCGATTCAGCGTTAAATTGTAGTCGAGCTTTAGATAATTGAATAGTGAAAGGAAAATATCAAATGTCGCACAATTATCTGGTGCTGGTTTTATTATCTGCTTTAATAATCGGATGTAACCGACCGAATGAGCGCGAAACTATAACTCAAATCGGTACAATTGATGCTCTACTGGGTGGCGTTTATGATGGTGAATATCGCTTGCGAGAACTACTAAAATGGGGGGACTTTGGTTTAGGCACGTTCAACGCTTTAGACGGTGAAATGATTGTTCTCGACGGTAATATTTATCAGATAATGGCTGATGGCAAAGCCGCTGTAGCTGACTTAAATGATACGACACCTTTTAGCTCCGTTACCTATTTCGATACCGATCGCGAATTTGTTATGCCGACCGGAACTAATTTCGATTCATTGATTAAGGTTGTAAACGTCACAATCCCAACGGAGAATATTTTTTATGCCATTTGGCTCGAAGGTAAATTTAGCATGGTCCATACTCGAAGTGTTCCGGCACAATCTCGCCCGTATAGACCGCTGGCAGAAATTACTGCTACCCAACCTGAATTTTACCTTGAGGATGTTGAAGGAACAATTGTTGGTTTTCGTTGTCCGCCGTATATAGCCGGAGTAAACGTTCCCGGTTTTCATCTGCATTTTTTGAGCGCCGACAAAACTGCCGGTGGCCATCTGCTGTCTTTTGTGACTGCTGAGGAAATTAAGGTGAAGGTGGACGAGACTCATAATTTATTTATGATTTTACCCCATAGTAGAGATTTTTACAAAATTGATTTGACTAATAATAAACAGGCAGAAGTGGAAAAAGTCGAAAAATGATTCAATCAGACCCAATAAAACATTTTGATCATCAATTAAATGCGGCGGAGCTTGCTTTAATGAATAGTTTGAGTTCGCCGCTGAAAATCCAGACTTTTCTCGATGAAACGCCCTATAGCACCGAGCCTATTTACCGCTCGCCGCTAAGTGTTTTGCGCGATCATCGGGCACATTGCTTCGACGGAGCGCTATTTGCAGCGGCGGCTTTGCGACGACTGGGGTATCCACCATTGATTGTAGAAATGTTACCCAACGAGCGCGACGACGATCATCTACTGGCGGTTTATAAACGCAATAATCACTGGGGCGCGGTGGCGAAGTCCAATTTCGTCGGTTTGCGCTATCGGGAACCAATTTATCGCACTCTGCGCGAGTTATTGCTTTCGTATTTCGAGGATTATTTCAACATTGCCGGTGAGAAAACCTTGCGCGGCTATACATTGCCGCTAAATCTTACCACCTGCGACCGCTGGAATTGGATGACCGAAGATGAACATCTGGACGAAATCGCTAAATGTCTCGATCGCCAGCGTCGTGTAAATTTGCTCACACAGGAAATGGAGCAAAACCTTGCACCGGTTGACAAGCGCAGGTTGAAAGCCGGTCTGCTGGGAGCAGATCCGGAAGGGTTGTATAAGCCGAAAAAATAAATCATTGACTGGATTGTCAAATATTTCTTTACACCTCAATTTCAGGGCTGTATAGAAAAATCGGAATACACAAATAAATTAAATAATGCGATGTAAGCATTGGGAATAATATCGGAATAACAATATCGGTTATTCTTCTAGGGCGCTGATGTTTTTCCGCAAGTTATCTAAAAAACGCTTCATTTCCTCGTAATCACGTCCCCTAATTATATGAGTCAAAAACGACAGACGAGAATTGATCAGCTCAATTTGTTGAAGCGTGTAGGGGTTAAAGAGTACTTCTGATAGTAGATAATCGTCCTCTGAAAGGAGTCCACGGGCGATTTCGAGATGTTTGCGGAAAGTTGTGCCGGGCACTTTCTGCATTTTCAAATTAGCGGCGAAGGTCAATGTCGAGACAAAGGGCGTTCCTAAAGAATAGGCGGTGGTTTGGTCGTGCTCTTCGAAGGTATATTCAAAGATATTCAGTTGCAGACTTTCAAAAAACTGACGAAAAAAAGCCTTGCCATCCGGGTCGGATTCACTGATGATAATAGCATTTTCGTTATGCAGGTCGCGAATATTGGCGAAAGTAGGTCCGAACATCGGATGGGATGAAACGAAGCGCCGTCCGGTTTTGCGGTAAAATTCAGCCACTGCGGCTTTGACCGAGGCAATATCAGCCAGCAGGCAATCAGCGGGAATGAGCGGCAGGAGTTCCTCGAAAGCCGATACGGTATTTTGCGGACTAACGGCATTGATCGCCAGCTCCGGTTTAAAGTTCGTTACCTGGTTTAAATCGGAAAAACGTTCAACATTGATGAAACGTTTCAATTTGTTCAAATCGCGATCGTAAACTGCGACCTGGTGTTGGTGACAAAATTCTTCCACCAGCCAAGCGCCCATCCGGCCGGTTCCCATAATAAATATTTTCACGCCATAATCCTTTCTAAGTAGCATCCCATTAAGCGAAAATCGGAAGTTGTTTGTTCGACTTCTTCTAAGACTTTTTCGACTTTGGGGTCATCTTTAGAGCCGATAAAATCCAGGAAGAAGGCGTATTGACCGGGCGATTTGGGGACTGATTCGATGCGGGTCAGGTTGATTTTTGCTTTGGCAAAAATTTCGAGTACTTTAAAGAGTGTACCGGCTTTATGAGCGGTCGAAAAAATAATCGAACATTTTTCGCCCTTGCCGGTAAACGGTTCACGCGCCAGAATCAAAAAGCGAGTAGTGTTCAAAGGTGAGTCTTCGATCTGCTCTTTGATAATTTCCAGATTGTAAAGCTGGGCGGCCAGTGGGCTAGCGATTGCGGCGATTCCTTTTAAGCCTTTTTCAGCGACCATACGAGCCGCGCCCGCCGTGTCGTAGTAGGGTATCGGGTCGAGTTTATTACGTGCCAGGAAATTTTTACATTGGGCAAGGGCTTGCGGATGGGAATAGGCACTGCGGAGTTCGCGGTAATCGCTGTTGCGTATTGCCAGCAAACAATGGCGCACCGGCATTTCGATTGCGCCGACGACGTGCAATTTAGTGGAAATTAGCAAATCGTTTACCGGTCCGACTACGCCGCCGAGAGTATTTTCAATCGGAATAATTCCGTAATCGTAGGAGCCGTCGCTAACACCTTCGAACAGTTCGGTAAATTCGCGGCAAGGAATGCTGACTAATTGCGGATTCCAGGCTTTACCAGCCATTTCGCTATAGGCGCCATGTTCGCCTTGGAAAGCTATTACCGGTAGGTCTTGGGATTGCAAGCGTTTGCCTTCTTCCATGATAATGGCATATAAACGTCGGGCAAACTCCGGAGTGACTAAGTCGTAAGTTTTCTGTTCCAGATTGTTGAAAACCTCTTGCTCGCGCTGAGGGTCTTCGATATTGGTTTTGAATTTTTTGGCCATAATTGCCTGTGACAGACGGTCATTGAGTAATTTGATTATTTTACCGTCAATCAGGTCAATCTGTAAGCGAATATCTTCCAGGTTCATGGTTTATTTTCCTTATTTAATTGCCAGGATTTTTGAATTAATAATAAGTCGGCCAGACAGCAAGCCGTCAGAGCCTCGACTATCACCGGCACGCGCAAAGCAAAGCAGACATCGTGCCTTCCTCCGGTAGATAAATCCGTCATTTTTCCGCTACCAAAATCTAATGTTTGCTGACTGTGGGCAATACTGGCAGTTGGTCGGGCTACGACGCGAAAAACGAGCTCATTGCCGTTGGTAATTCCACCATTAATTCCGCCGGAATGATTTGTAGCTGTTTTGCCGTTTTGAGCGATAAAGCGGTCATTGAATTCGCTACCGCGCATCCGGGCTGCGGCGAAACCGCTACCGAATTCGATGCCTTTGATACCGGGAATGGCAAAGATGGCATGCGCCAGAACCGATTCGACCGAATCGAAAAAGGGTTCGCCGAGACCAACCGGCAAATTTTGAGCGTGGCATTCGATAATCCCGCCCAGCGAGTCGCCGTCGCGGCGGGCTTGCTCGAGCAATTCGGCAAAATCAGCCTGACCGCCGACTTCTACGAGAGAGGCGGAAACCTCAGCCGGCGCGATGATTTTCTTCGCCAGCACGCCGGCGGCGACCAAGCCGACCGTCATCCGTCCGGAAAAATGTCCCCCGCCACGCGGGTCATTCCAGCCTTGAAATTTGCGATTAGCAGTGAAGTCGGCGTGTCCCGGCCGGAAGACGGTCGGCTTTTCGGCGTAATCCGCCGATCGCTGGGCGGTGTTCTCGAAGACAATCGTCAGCGGCGCGCCGGTTGTGTGATCATTCAAAATACCACTCAAAAAATGGGGCGTGTCACATTCCTGACGGGCTGTCGTTCCTGGAGCGCCACTGCGGCGGCGCTCGAGATCAGCAGTTAAATCACTTTCTTTGATTTCCAACCCAGGGGGACAACCGTCAATGATTATACCGACTACCGGTCCGTGTGATTCGCCAAAAATCGTGAGGCGGAAGAGTCGTCCAAAACTATTCATCAATATTACCTCCAACTGATTTTAGATCGTCGAAAAAGGTCGGGTAGGACTTGGCGACACACTCGGCGCCCTCGATCACAACTGGCTTTTCCGAACCCAATCCGGCAATCGCCAGCGCCATAGCAATGCGATGATCATTGTGGGATTCGGTCAGACCGCCTTGAACTTTGCTACCTTTGATTAACATTGTGTCGCCCTCTATGCCGATATCAATTCCCAGCTTCCCGAACTCAGTCTTCAGAACGGCCGCCCGGTTACTTTCTTTGTAGAATAAGCGTTCGGCGCCCGCGATCCGGCTGACACCTTCACATCCCGCCGCCAGAGCTACCAACGGCGGAAAAAGGTCCGGATAATGGTTCGCATCGCAGGTAAATGCGTGCAATTCAGAATGAACGACGCCAATCTCACCAGTGCTGATTTTTACCCGCGCACCGCACTGTTGTAGTAATTCCAAAATTGCTCGATCAGCCTGTTGAGAGGCGGGATTAAGCCCAGTTACGGTAATCTGCCCACGCAAAGCGCCAGCCGTCAACAAGAAAGCCGCGCCGCTGAAGTCGCCTTCGACATCGAATTCAGTCGCTTGATATTTTTGACCGCCCGGAATAAAGAAACGGCTGTAGTTGTGATTTTCGATGTGGATGCCAAATTTCCCCAGAATTGCAATTGTCAGGTCAATGTATGGTTTGCTTTTTAAATTTTCGACGCTGATTTCAGAATCGGCAGCGACAACCGGTAAAGCGACTAGTAAGCCGGTAAGAAACTGCGAACTGATGGAGCCGTCAATTTTTACTTTGCCGCCTTTAAGCGGGCCGCTGATTTTTAATGGTAGATGACCATTGTCGGACTCGCATCTGGCGCCGAGTTTTTGAAGCGGTTCGGGAATCATATCGGCTGGACGTTGGCAAAGTGCCGGCCGACCGGTAAGAACCAGCTCCTGCGGGCTGAGCGCCGCCACCGCCGCAAACAGGCGCGAGCATAAGCCCGATTCGCCGCAATCCAGCACGGTCTGGCGCGGCTTGAAACCACCTTTTACGGTAAGAATACGGTCGGTCAAGTCAATTTCGGCACCGAGCGCGCGGGCGATCTCGATCGCCGCCTGACTATCGTCGCAAAGGGTAACATTGCCGAAACGGGAGGTGCCTTCCGCCAGCAGAGCCATCGCGATAACGCGCTGAACGACGCTTTTGGAAGCCGGAGCGGCGACGGTACCGTCAATCGTGGAAAATTTGACTGATTTCCGCATAGAGTAAATCCGTACAGGTTTCCGGCGTGGCGATTTCAGTGTCTAAAATGCCGTCGGCCGTGTTGAAATATAAATCGGCGCGTGCGCTGAAAATTTGTTCGGCGGTAGCCAATGGATCATCGCTTTTTAGAAGTGGACGACCGGCTTGTTCAATTCGCGGCCAGATTTGGCGCGGTCGGGCAAAGAGCCAGATACAGAGCGCTTTTTGGCCAATCAACGTCCGATTTATCTCGCTTAAAATAATTCCGCCCCCTCCGGCAATGACTTGATTCCTGGACTCTAAAATTTTTGCCAGGGCTTGAGACTCCAACCGGCGAAATTCATCTTCACCTTCATCTTTGAAGATAGCATTGATACTTTTCCCGGCTGATTCGACAATAACTTGATCAACGTCAACGAATTGCCAGCCCAGTCGCCCGGCTAATTGCGAACCGAGCGTTGATTTACCGGCGCCCATAAAGCCGGTTAAGATGACATTGGACTTTCCGGCATACGGATCGCCGTCTATGATGGCGGGTGGAATGTCTGAACCGGGTTGAATGCCGGTGAATAATTCGAACGCTGGGCGGGCTTGTTCGGTTAACCAGACTATTCCGGAAATAAATTGAGCGCCAACTGCTTTCGCCAGCGGTTCCATTTCTGAATTTTTATAATTGGCGTCCATTATTATCTGACGGGAATTGAGCCATTCCGGTTCGACCACGCGCACTCCCGGCGGAAGAGCCGTCACGATTATTTCAGCTGCTCGAACCGCAGTTTGAATTTCACTGAAGAGCACCGATTTAACCTGAAAACTGCGTGCCAGATTCAAAGCCATTTCATCAGGATGATTCACAATGGTAATCTCGGCGCCAGAAGGTTTGAGGGCACTAACGATCGCTCGCGCGGCACCGCCCGCACCGATTACAAGTAGAGACTTGCGCTTTAAATCAACGTTATAAATCTGAAAAGCACGAATAACCCCGGTAACATCAGTATTGTAACCGCTAATACTAGGACGGTCATAGATCAGAGTATTGACGGCTCCGACCGCGGCGGCTTCCGGCGAAAGGTAAACTAAGGACGGTATGACTTTTTCCTTGAACGGCGCGGTGACGTTGGCCCCGGTAAGGCCGAGCTTGTATCCCATACCGAGCGCAGAATATACGTCATTGGCGATTATGCGGCTATAATTGGCGGACAGATTATTTTCACGAAACCAGTGATTATGAATCTGGGGGCTTTTACTGTGTAGAATTGGATGCCCGATAATGGCATAGCGTTTTTCAGACATCAGTCGTCTCCTCAGCAAGCAGTGCGAGAATTTCATTTTTAGTCATTTGTCCAGGCGCAGTAGGTTGACCGGTTTCAGTTGCGGCGTAAATGAAAGGTGCGCCGAGTCGGTGCGCCTTGAGGCGTGATTTTCGGCCGGCTTCGCCCATCCCGAAAGCAATCAGCGGCTTAGTGTTTATCGAATATAAACTCAACAATCGTTCCGCATCGCTTTCCGTTGGACAATAAGTTACAATTTTGACAATGTCGGACGGTAAAGCTTCGCAATTTCGCAAAAGCAGATGCAATTCCGCTAAACCCGGCGTCTGTTCGAAATTATGATACGAGATAATAATACGGGTATGATGTTCGCGCGCTAATTGGGTCAGCGATCTACGCCAATTTTCCGGAGAATCGCACTCGAGATCAACATAAGCCGCCCCGTTCTGAATGGCAAGTGCCAGTAAAGCCTGACGCTCTTCGTCGGAATAGCGGCCTCTGCGACAGGTTGCCACCAGATTCGGGTGACTGCGGAAAATTTCGATGATCTGGGATTCATTCAAATTGAGTAAGTCAATCCGGATTTCTACCATTTCTTCCGTTTTTAAAAGGGCCATTATTTCCGGGAAATTAAGTTCAGCCAGCGCAACACAGATCATCGAGAAATTCCTTGATTTGGTTAAATGAGAGATTGATCACTTCGGCTTCGCCCAGTTTTTTTAAGGCTACAAAACGCAGGTGCTCACCCTGACGTTTTTTATCTTTGAAAATTAACGGCAGAAGTTCATTAGCCGGTACTGAAGTAGCGGTCGGCAATTCATAAGCGGTTAAAATTTTCGCCAGGTATTCTTTTTCACCACGCGCCAATAAACCCAATCGCACCGAGATTTCAGCGGCCATATTCATTCCGATCGCTACCGCCTGGCCGTGTAGAATACCTGAGGCAATTTCAATAGCGTGTCCGATCGTGTGACCAAAGTTAAGTTTGCGGCGCTCGCCTTGTTCCCGCTCGTCGCGCGTCACAATACCGGCTTTGAAATTCAGCGCGCGGAAAATGATTTGTTCGGTTACGTCAGGCTCGAGGTTGATGAATTGGGTTCGTTGGGTCGCCAACATTTCCAATAAAGCGGCTTCGCCGATAGCACCGGTTTTGATAATTTCAGCCGTGCCGTTAATAAATTGCTCACGCGGTAAAGTCTTCAGCACATCCAGTGGACAAAGCACAAAACGCGGCTGATTGATCGTGCCGATAATGTTTTTCGCACCGGCAAAATTGACACCGTTTTTACCGCCGATACTGGCATCAACTTGAGCAAGCAGAGATGTCGCCACAAATCCGAAATCCAACCCGCGCAGGTAAGTGCTGGCAACGAACCCGGCAATATCGCAAACCACGCCGCCGCCAATTCCCAGAATTGTATAATCGCGATCCACTGCGGCAGTGCTTAACTTTTCATATATCTGCCGGACAGTCTCGAGAGTCTTGGAACTCTCGCCGTTCGGCAAAACGATTTTCGGGAATTCGCTAAATAGATCGCTATAGGAACGGTCGAGATTTTGGTCAGTGATAATAACGACTGGGCGCCCTTCGATCAATCGGAAAACTTCCCGTATCGAAGGGCAGGTTATGATCGTAGAAGTTTTACCTGCGGTTTTAATTTGAAGGGTTGGCATTGTTGGGATTGCTTAGAGTTTGCATGAAATTTTTCAGACTCAATACTTCGCGCATTAGTGCTTTGAATTGTTCCGGGTTCAGTTGCTGGTCGCGATCGCTAAGAGCGGTTTCTGGTTTATAATGAACTTCGATAATTAATCCGTCCACTCCAGCTGCTACAGCGGCTAATGACATCGGCTTGATCAGTCCTAATCTTCCCGTGGCATGCGACGGATCAACGATGATCGGCAGATGAGTCACCTCCCGTACCGCTGGAACGATGCTCAAATCAAGCGTATTCCGGGTATAAGTTTCAAAGGTGCGAATACCACGTTCGCACAAAATCACGTTGGGATTACCTTCGGAAAGAATGTACTCGGCGCAGTTCAACCATTCTTTCAAGGTCGAATACATACCGCGTTTCAGCAAAACCGGCTTGGAACTCTTACCCACTTCTTTCAAAAGCGCAAAATTCTGCATATTGCGAGCGCCAATCTGGAGAATGTCAACATATTCGCAAATCCAGGTGACATCGCGCGAATCCAGTACTTCGGTGACAATCGGCAATCCGTATTTCTTTTTAGCTTTTTCTAATAGTTTTAAGGCCTTTAAGCCGAGCCCCTGGAAATCGTAAGGCGAAGTGCGCGGTTTGAAAGCGCCGCCCCGCAACATATTAGCTCCGGCGGCTTTGACCGCTTCGGCGGTCTGCATTAATTGCTCTTCGGATTCGACGGCGCAAGGTCCGGCTATAACGACGAAATCCTGTCCAACGGTTACATCACCAACCTTGATAGTAGTTTTATTTAAGTGACTTTCGATGGAAGTCAGTTTTAGATTTTCGGCATTACCCATTTATTTCTCCTTTTCAAGTCTGTAATAAAAACCCCTTCGCGCTGGAAGGGGTCTTTAAGATATTAATTTAAAAGTAAGGTTACCCCTTCCGGTGCAATTCCTTAAAATAAAAATAGAAAAAAAAGTATCTTTTGTTATTCATATCAGTCTTTCACTAAAAAACCAGTATATGTTAACATATAAAAATTTATTATTCAATAATTTTTTTGGAGGACTTCCCCCAATTTTTTGATAGGTATCTTTTAGAGAACAGTCTTGAGTCAAGTCTCAGTATTTATTCAGTGTCTAAACTACTCCTCCGGAGCCTTTGGAGAATTTGTGGGCTATTCTGAACCTGTTACCTGAAACCCGTTACCCTGCCTGCTTGCGCAGTCAGGCAGGCTGTATCCTCTCAGCCTCAACCTCAGCTATAATCTGTTTGTCTCTGCATTTTAAAATCAAACCTTATCAAGATATAAAAAGAAGCCCTCCGAAATGGAGGGCTTCCTGTTGTTATTTTAAAAAGACGGGTTATTTCATAAAGACCATTTTTCTGGTCTGCGTGAAATCTCCAGCCTGGATTCTGTAGATATAGACACCGGTACTTAATGAACGACCGTATTGATCGAGACCGTCCCAGATAACCGACTTATATCCAGCTTCTTCAACTCCATTGACTAAAGTACGCACTTCCTTGCCGAGCATATTGTAGATCGTCAACCGCACATTGCTTTTTTCCGGCAAAGCATAGCGAATGGTCGTCATTGGGTTGAATGGATTCGGGAAGTTCTGCGACAATTCGTACTTCTCCGGAATCGCAATTTCACTAGCAATGCCAACGAGGTTAGTGATCTGGACACTTTGAGTAGTCATTGCCGTGGCATTACCGTTGTCCTTAACCGTCAATGTCACCGTGTAGGTATTGATAGCGGTATAGACGTGAACTGGATTCTGTTCGGTGCTGGTATTGCCATCGCCGAAATCCCAGAGCCATCCTATGATAGCGCCTTCCGGATCGCGAGAATCGTTCGATTGGTCAGTGAACGTAACCGTGTTGTTGGCTTTGGTAACCGCAAAACCGGCAGTCGGCGGGTCATTCACCGGCACGACTACGATAGTAACTTTTAGCGAATCAATGGGCTTATCCGTATGACCGACATAAAGCATAGCACTTTCCTGTCCCCAGGCGTCCTTGGTTTTGGTCGCAAGGGTCAGACGACGATTGACCCGGTCAGCATCAATCTTGACCAGAGTGCCTTTAGTCTTTCCCCAGACATACAGGTCTTTATCTACTCCGCCAACACCGGGTACGAGTCGCATCGTATTTAGTACCAACGTGGAATCTTCCAGGAAGGTATATTCCTGTTGAGTGCCTTTGACGAAGCGTGGCTCGGCGGCTACGCGGATAGTTACCTTGGCAATGTCTGTATCGAAACCATCACTGATTTGATACTCGAAGACATCGAGTCCGTCAAAGTTCAACGGAGCAACATAAGAATAGTACTGACGATAGTCATGATTATATCCGCCTTCTTCCTCGATAGCAAGCCATTTGAATGAGCCGTACAGCGGATCGGTCGCATCCCAGAAGAATAACTCATCCAGATCCTCATCGTAGTCATTAGCCATAGCATCGTTAGTGAGCGCCATAAAATTGACAGTATCACCGGCCAGGACATTCAAAGTATCATCCACCGCGACCGGCTTGTGGTTCAGTACGCTGAAAGTGCTATACTGCTGCGCCTGACCATAATCCCACCAATAATATTCACCCGGATAATAATTACACCAGAATTCCGATACCATAACCCAGTCACCTGGGTAGAGATTCTTCATATTGATGTGAGCCTTAGCAGGTAGGGTTTCGCCAGCTTTGATTGTACCAAAGAGCGGCTCAAGGTAAGTATCTCGGAGTCTGGTATTTAGTAAAACATTATCAACCAAAATACCGCCATCACCAACGGCTTCGTCCGACCAGGCGCCAAAACAAATCACCAATTTTTTATAACCACATTGTACCATCCAATTATTGTACCAACTCAAATCAAAAGAGATGGAGTGTAATTCGCCGTCATTGATGAAATTACCCCATTCACTTGAAGCTTCCATTTGCCACATAATCTGTGCTGGATCTTCATTGTCGAGAACTCCGATGTAGAGGTCGAAGTAATCGTAATATTCTTCGACGTAGCAAGCGTAATCGAATTCCAGGAAGAGCACTTCGGAATCCGGGACAGCGCTTACGTCAATAACTGGTGTGTAGGCGTAGGTTTCCGAATTGGCATAATATTTCTTCTCAACCGGATCACCGAAGTAAAGCGCATTACTTTTGATGTCAGGGACATTCGCAATATGCCATACATCGCCCAGGCCGAATGACCAATCTTCGACACTCCAACCGGCCGGCATTTCCAGACTGGCATCGAAATTCTCCGACAGCAGGGGACCAGCCGAACCCACTGTTTCCGGTCGGAAGATTTTGGAAGCCAGAGCCGTTTTAACCGGTTGAGTAGCCTGAGTTGCAGTTTTCGCTAATTTCCTGGCATTAGAGTAATGTTCGGCGAATTTTTTAATCCTTTCAGAAGGTTTGACCTGAACTCCGTCCTTTTTAGCATCCGATTTTGCGGCGCTATTTAATTTAGCATCCACACCACCTGAAAGCGATAAAGGTCCATCACCATGATAGTAATTATTCTGGATGAACCAGCTACTCTCAAAATCAACATCCACGATACCGTCATTGATTAAGTTAAAATTGGAGTTAGCGGTCTGGTTGCGATAGAAACTGCCCAGATCGACTTCTTCCGGACTAACCGAGAGATGACCGATAACGTTATTGAAATGTACCAGGTTTTCGCCAAGCCAATTATTCAGGGCATTAGATTCGACTTCATTAATCAGATAATATTCTCCTAAGCCGTCCAGCATACCCGTTCGGATTGTGCTGGTGATAGATGCCTGTGCAGCTGGAGCGAGCGTGCCCTGGTAATTATCGGCAAAATACGGCAAATCCATCGCCCCAATTTCAACATTATCGAATAAAGCACCGAAACCATAAACATTACTATAATCAGTATTCAGAATAAACCAGAATTCGACATTCTTTTGTCCAATCAATTCGGAAAGATCGGCATAGGCTCGATAGGTATAGCCATCAGGCCATAACTCCCACTCGGTTTGGAGTATGGTACCCCAGCGTTCACCATCTACGATAACATTGACATAGAAATAATCATAGCCCCATTCCAGCAGAGCGGAATAGTCAAATGCCAGATAAGCTGGGACTTTACCGTTAGCAGTTGGAGTAAAATCGAAAAGCGGCGTAGCGGCCACAGCAATCGTGTTATTTTTATAGCCATACTCAAAATCACCAGCTAGAAATACAAAGTCTTGAGGACCACCATCCGAAATATCTACCAGTTTCCAGGTTTCGTTGGCGCCTTCATCAGATCCGAATGCCATCAAGGTCCATTGGGCCATCGTCGCGCTGGAATCATTCAGACTATCAGCCCAGAGGATATTTCCGTTGTAGCCATTTTCGACTTTTTGATTGAAATCGAGTGTGACTTTGGGGCGATTCAATTCAGCCATTACCGGGGCGATTTTCTCAAAATCTTTCTGAATGACTTCGCTTTTGTTTTTAGGAGTCTTGTTAGTTGGTGCTGGCTGGGGTTTGAAATGATTAAGAGATGTTAGAACATATTCCGGTTCTACATCATTGCTGATTAAATACTGAAAGAGATGCCAGTTCAGTTCGGCTTCGCCAGTATTCTTGATTGTGAAACTGGAAGTGAGAGTGTCACCATAATGAACTACTCCCAGATCGGTAAACTCCGGTTCGATGGCCATTTCGGCGTAGCCTTGTTCGATTCCAACTAATGGAATAACAACATTGCTTCCGCTGGTAGTAATAGTCAAAGTAGCACTATATGAAGCTTGCGGACCAGCATTCGAGACAAACCTAACCGGGATACCAAAAGCTCCACCGGATTTTACTGTGATCGGGAAAGTCGTAGTTGGCAGACTGAAGCAACTGGCTTGTGCTCCGCCGATGGTGGCAGATGTTATTGAAACATTGCTGGCAGTGCCGTTTACAAAGCCGACCGTGGCGACGCCAAAATCATCAGTGAAATTCTTTTGGATATAGGCTGCTGTGGGAACACTTCTCTTAAACCCGCCTATTACAGTAGGAGCTACCGCCCGGTAAGCATTGAGTCGTCCTTCGGAATTCCATAAACCTATAAGATTTGTTATCGGATCGGCGGTAGCCAGTATTCGGGCAATGAGATCATGAGCATCATCTTCAGGGAAAACGCTCTTGGCTAGAGCAATTACGCCGGTAACATGCGGCGCCGCCATAGATGTGCCACTCATATAAACATACGAATTATAAGGATAACAAGACGCAATTTCAGTCCCTGGCGCACCAATATCAACTGTGGCTTGACCGTAATTTGAGAAATCCGATTTCTTGTCAGCATAATCAGTGGCACCGACACTGATAACATTCGGCGATTGAATCAAGCGCGGGTAAGCATAATATTCCAGCTTATCGGTATTAACGTCGTCATTTCCGGCTGAGCAAACCCAGATCATACCGTAAGAATCATGTTCTCGGGCATACTTGGTCATAACGTCAACAAAACGCTGTTCATCGCGATCATTCAGATAGGCGCCGCCTCCCCAGGACTGGTTGACAGCGACAATTTTTACCCCGGATTTCAGCAAAGTTGACAGGTAATAATAGCCATACATCAGGGTAATTGCGTCCGTGTATCCCCAATCGTCCCAGATCAACACCGACAGCATTTTAATGTGGTGATTGACGCCAGCGATACCAATTCCGTTATTGCCTTCAGCGCCAATGATTCCAGCTACATGCGTGCCATGATAACTGCCACTATTGAGGTAGGAGTTGTCATCGTTCATCACATTCCAACCCCAGAAGTCATCAACAAAACCGTTGCCGTCATCGTCAATTCCATTCCATTCCCCATCATCTACGTTGCCGTTGCCGTCCAAGTCTTCACCAGGATTGACCCAGATGTTGTTTCGCAGGTCTAAGTGATTGATGTCAATACCATCATCATAAACTGCTACCACAACATCAGAAGTAACGTCGCCGATGGTATAGGTTCCACCGGTAGTGATGTCCCAGGCGTCAAAAGCGCTGATATCAGCGCCTGCTACAGCTCCTTCAGTAAATGTCCCATCGTTGTTCAATGCCCATTGAAAAGACAGGTAATAATCGTTCGGAATCAGAGCATCTTTTTGGATAGGTTTGGGTTGCAGATTCTCCCGCTTAAAAACAAAATTCGGAAAAGCGCTGATGCCGTCAATAGCATTCAGAGCGTCAAGAGTTTTCCGCATATCGCCTTTAATCTCCCACTCGGCAATTCCCTCCGTGGGCAGATTTCTGACGATACGTCCCTGATAAGCCTGGCGGGCACTTTCGAGCCGTGCGGCTTGATCAGTTTTGGCGGGCAATTTTTTCAAAACTGAATTATTGACCACCACAATTCGGTTAGAGCGAATTTCTTTGCCGTTATAAGTCGCAATATTACTGGCGGCTGAGAGGGAGACCGTCACCATTAAAAGCGCGAGAAAAACGCAGAGAAATGCTCTCGTTTGAGATGTTTTCATAGTTCCTCCATTTTAAATATAATAACCAACTCAAATTTTCTCTTAGGTAAGCTTAGTGGGAAAAATAGCAATAATCAAATGGTATTTTATTGCGTTTGAAAAAATGTGATTTATCGCAAATCTGTAATTTTAACCGTTATACTTGACTTATTTATTGATTTTTCAGTAAAGTTGAACTATGCCGAATGTTCAGGAAATCAAGGTGCGCGGTATTCTAAGTCGATCCAAACTGCCGGGTGTGGATTATGTCATCAATCCCTATCGCGGCTGTCAGCATGCCTGTGTCTATTGTTATGCTATTTTTATGCAGAAGTTCGACGGACATAGCGAGCCATGGGGAACTTACGTTGACATAAAAAGCAATGCGCTGGAGCTATTGACTCCGCAGTTGGCGAAATGCCGCAACCGGACAGTTTATCTGTCCTCAGTCTGCGATCCATATCAGCCGGTCGAAGCCGAATATCAATTGACCCGCCAAATACTAAAGCAATTGATAACAGCTCAGCCGCAACTGACAATTCAGACCAAATCGGCTCTGGTTATCCGAGACCTTGATTTATTGACGCAATTCAAAAATTGTTCGGTAGGGATGACGATCGTAACAACCGATGAAAATTTACGCCGTGAAATCGAGCCCGGCGCATCGCCCATCGCCGCCCGGATTGATGCCTTAAAACGACTTAAAGCCGCCGAATTGGAAACCTACGTTTTCATCGGACCGATTTTGCCTTACCTGACCGGCTGGAAGCAGATTGTTCTACAGACCCGCGAATTCGTTGGTTATTATATGTTCGACCACACCAATCCTTCAGGGCGAATCTGGAGCCATATCCGCAGCTGGTTGATTGCCAAACATCCCGAACTGCTGAACAGCTACGAAAAAATTCTGTTCGGTCGCAGTAATTACTGGCCGCAGGTCAGCCAGGCAATTAAAGACTTTTGCGAGCAGGAAAAAATCAATTATCAGATATTTTTCTAAAGTGACTTAAGTTCAACGTAAGGAAGAGTTAATAATTACTTCAATTGAAAAGTGGCAATTTATTTCCCTGATAAAGCATCAATTCCCGGCAATCCCAATATTCGCAGCAAAATGTTGATTCTCTCAACGTTTTTGCGCATAATTCTGCGAACAAACTCCGCCAACTCGCCGCCACTTTCCAATTCCAGACCATGGGCAAGGCAAAACGGTCGAACCAGCTGATCTAAGTAGGCACTGTCCAGATGATCATCGTTAGAAACTGTCAGGCGATATAAATCGCGAATATGTTTCAATAACTGATAATCGCGCACTAAAGCTATAAAGTTACCATCGGTATTAGGTATTGCTGATTCAATTCGGGAAAATAATGTTTCGGTTAGTGGATCAGCCAATTCAAAATGGGCTTTAAGAATGAAGATAAAATTTTCGAAATCGCGCAAGCCGCCTGGTCCTTCCTTGATTTCCGGAACTTGGGATTGTGTATTATCAAAATAATTATGGCGCGATCGCATTTCATTCAACATCGCTTTGATAAATTCGGCCTTGCGCTGGAAAATAAAGGGTGTGACGATCTCGCGCTGAAATACTTGTAAAAAATCGTCACTTCCAATTACCATACGCGCACCCAATAATTGCGATTGATCAATGAAAGTATTTTCATCCGGATGCTCGAATAATCTCCGCAGATTACTGAAAGTAGTCACAAATCGCCGGAACCGGTCAGCAAACCGGAATTGGGGAATGATTGAGCGCCGCAGGATATATTTATTCATTTTTTGAATGACTTTATTACAAAAATCAATGATCGCCGGATCGTCAGAATTCAACAAAACAATCAGGTCATAATCATCGTCGAAAGCCTGACCGCGGGCATGCCCACCGGCCGTAAAGACGGCCAGAAGATCATGCATCTCCGGCACCTCTTTTTGATCAACCGTAGCTACTTCCTCCTGACATAGTTCGAAAAGCATCTGGAGGTAATTATCCGAAAAATAAGTGAATTCCCGATTGATTTTATCGAAGGGTGCACCATCTAGTAAGGCAATTCCTAGATGCATGAATTCGAAATCGTAATAATCGCCCAACCGGACAATTTTTTCATTGAGTGAATCGAAGTTATCAATATTGCGGAAAAGACCTTCAGCCAGCTGATTGAGCTTGGGCTGATTGATCAATGAAGTAATATATTCGGCATAAGTATTGAACGCCCGCTGAACAAAACGCTTGAAATAGTAACTACTGTTACAATAGATTCGACTGAGCATCAATAGAGTGTCGCGCTGATAGCTAATTTCTGGTTTCCAGTAAGGTGCTTCGACAATTGCTGTTAGTCTGGTCAAGAGTTCGACCGGCAGAATTGACAGGAAATTATTCATCGTCTGCGGGGCCAGATTCAAAGTTTGACAGAGCCGGCTGACATTTTCCAGAGTCGGTTCCAAATTGTATATAAAATCGTGAATGAACTTCTGGAAAAATTGGGTCTCGACCATTTTCGGTTGATGGTCAGCAATAATGCTGAACAGCGAGATCATTGTGTAAGGAGTTTTTACACCCCATTTGACATAAGCTTTCGCCAGAACGGCACGTCTTCCTTCCGATAATTTCATAAAATCTGCCAGAAAACGTTTCAGCAAAATCTGGTTGGGATTATCGAGACTGGACAGTAAATCATCCCAGAAACGTACGCCTTGAAAAAAGCGAGCGGTCTGAATAAAATAAAGGGGAACATTATCTGGCAGAGGCGTCTTATTTTTAAGATAAATAGTGCTGTGCGTAATCGGGGCGAAGACTGTAATCTGGCGTAGATGTTCGGTAAGACCTTCCAGTAAATGTTCAGTTCCTTGCCGGGCAATTTTATGATGATCGTAATAGTGCATCAGCATTTGAGTACGGGCTAAGGCGTAACTGCGATCTTCGTAACCCATAGCATAAGCTACCTTTTGCAGACCAAGTTGCACTTCGTCACTGTCGAGACGAATTTCTTCTTCCTGAACGATGAACAATTGATAAAAAAACCGGAAAGTTTCCAGAAAAGTCAGCGCTTGAAAAATCCGATGATAATTTTCATGATTGAACCGTTCTTTGACTAATAAAATGTCCAGAACCTCCAGGGAGGTATTGCCTTCGACTCGCTTCCAAGTCTTCAGTGCAAAGATCAAAGCTTTCAACATCCGCAAGCCGTCGCGCTTGGGATTGAGCAAATTTTCCGGTGGCTCTTTATACATCAAGTCACGGATTTCACCCAATAAGCCGCGCAAAAAACCTTCGTGGTATTTATTATCTCGGTCAGCCGCATAATAATAGCGATCTAGAATTTCATTCTTAAATCGGTCAAATATCTCACGATTCCCGAGAATTGGAACGGCATTGACCATTTCACTGATTAGCACAAAATCCTGAATTTGGTGATCGAGTAGATTGTGGTAATCCTCAATTGAAGCCGAATAACCCTGGGTGCCAACATGCTCGGAAAGATGAAAGTGAAGTGAGCAGGCATATTTGAGCATTTCGTGGCTCATTGCGCCAAAGGCGTTGGTTAATATCGCCCGATTTGCTGGCCCAGTATCGACAATTCCCAAATCAATGTCATCCTGGTCAACTCGCGTCCCAACGCCGCAAATGACGAAATCAGGTCTTCGAGCACGCGGCAGGAAAAAATCGAGCAAGGTGTTCATATAAGCCGCAGTCAGTAAACGGAAATCGTTACCGGTGCGTAAGAGAAACGACCGATAAACGGCGTGGTGATTGGTGGTAGTGCTTAGTTTCATTTTCAGGACATCGAGTGCCTTGAAATTCAGCAATAAAAATTGGATAGAATAGTAGCAACCCAGCATTTCCAGCAAAGTCTCACGCTCTTCTACTAAATCAGCAATTAGCTTCATTTCGCGGGCGGGATGCGGCGAAAAACGCAATAGATGAAATTGGTCAATTAGATGTTTGTTATTAATCAATGCAAACAGACTATCGAAATTTTTCTCGATATTGTGGACAAATTTCCGGTGATGATTACCCAGATCGGAAGCCCGATTGAGAAGGTCGGCCAGAGAATAATGAATTGTTGATTTCATCGTTCAGGATGAAAATTGAACTGCTTAATGAGAATGTTCTTTAAGCCATTCTTCAGCCAGCTCGATGCCGGTTTGAAAGGCTTTCAAATTTAATTCCTCAGTGCCTTTCGGAACGCGAGCGCGGATGGCATTTTTAACGGCATCTTCCGAAACGATGCCGGATAACTTATAAATAATGCCGAGGGCGATGATATTGGAAACCACAAATTTGCCGAGACGTTCGACTGCCGATTGAATTATTGGTAGAGCGACAACTTTAAATTGGCCAGCGGGAATTTTGGTTACCATTTGCGAATCTACAATGAGAATTCCATCCGGTTTTAAATCGGCAATATATTTATCGCAGGCTTCCTGAGTCAGTGCCAGTAACAAATCAATATTTTCGGCTTTCGGATAATCAATATCGCCATCAGAAATGATGACCTCACTGCGGCTGGCTCCGCCGCGGGCTTCCGGTCCGTAAGATTGACTCTGGGTAGCGTTTAAACCGTCATAGATAGCGGCGGCTTCGGCTAAGACTTTTCCCACCAAAATCAGTCCCTGTCCGCCGGCGCCGCTCAACCTTATTTCATAATGAAATGACATAATTTTGCTCCTTATTTAATTTCTGCTCTCGCTTTAGTCGCGACTGTCTCGTAATGCGACTGATAATCAGGCTGCTGCCGATCAACGAAAACTCCGACAACCAGTTTATTCTGTAATTCTTCCGGACTCATTCCGCTGGCTTTCTCGAGGGAAACGGTATTTTCTTTTTGATAAAGCAACATATCGGCACCACCGCCTTCTTTATTCATTCGGCCGTAAGAAGTCGGGCAGGGCGTCAGAACTTCCACAACCGCAAAGCCTTTTCGCGTAAGGGCTTGCTCAATGTATTTATCCAGGCGAGCGTAATGATAAACCGTCGAGCGCGCAACGTAGCTGGCGCCAGCCGCCACAGCCAAACGACTGATGTCAAAAGGCCTATCCGGATTGCCGTAAGGGGCAGTCGTTGCCATTTTACCGGTCGGTGTCGTCGGCGAAACCTGCCCACCGGTCATTCCGTAAATCATATTATTGAAAATTATCATAGTGATATCAATATTGCGACGCGCGGCATGGATAAAATGATTTCCGCCAATCGCCGTCGCATCGCCGTCGCCGGAAACCACAATAACATGCAATTGGGGTTTGGCAATTTTCAAGCCGGTGGCGAAAGCCAGAGCCCGGCCATGCGTCGTATGCAAAGTATTGAAATCAACATAACCAGGCGTGCGACTGGAGCAACCGATACCCGATACCAGCGCAATGTCATTCTTATCCCATCCGAGTTTATTAATTACCCGCAGGAGCGATTTCAGCACAATGCCGTTACCACATCCGTCGCACCAAATATGGGGCATATTTTCTTTTCGCAAATAATATAAATAATCCATTTTTTCCCCTTATTCCTTAATTGCCGCCAGAATTTCCGCCGGTGTAATTGGTTCACCATTGATGCGGTTGACCCGGATAACCGGTTTTGCACGACGCACTGCCCATTCGACTTCGTGAGCCATTTGACCCAGATTCAGCTCCGGCACGACGATTTTCTTTACGGATTGGGCAAGTGCTTCGATCTCTTTATCAGCAAACGGCCAGAGTGTTTTTAGCTTCAATAGACCAGCTTTGAGGCCGGCTTCGCGGGCGAGGCTGACGGCTTTCCTGGCTGAGCGAGCAGTCGCGCCATAGGCGATGACGAGAATCTCCATATCTTGCGTCTCAAATTCTTCGACCTCAACGATTTGATCGCGATACCGTTCGATTTTGCGATTGATGCGCAGGAGCTGCTGTTCGATCTTGGCCGGATCGTTGGTCGGCGAACCGGTTTCGTCGTGCGCCAGACCGGTGACGTGATAGCGATAACCTTCCCCGAAATTTGCCATTGGAGGAATGTCCGAAGTGGTCATCTGGTAAGGCAGGTAATCTGAAGGCGGAACGGTCGGCCGTTGACGATTGATAATTTCCAGGGAAGTTGGATCCGGTAATTCGACTTTTTCGCTCAAGTGCCCGATAATTTCATCAGTCATAATTATTACCGGCGTGCGGTAGCGTTCGGCGCAATTGAAAGCTTTGATCGTCAAATCATAGGTTTCTCGCACGGTCGAAGGGCACAATGCGATAATGGAATGGTCACCGTGCGTGCCCCAGCGGGCTTGCATAACATCGCTCTGGGAAACGTGAGTCGGTAATCCGGTGCTGGGACCGCCGCGCTGAACATCCACAATGACGCACGGAATTTCAGTCATAATGGCAAACCCGATATTTTCCTGTTTCAAAGAAAATCCCGGGCCGCTGGTAGCGGTCATAGATTTTACACCAGCTAGCGAAGCCCCAATCACGGCACCCATCGCGGCGATTTCGTCTTCCATCTGGATAAAATTGCCTCCAACTTGCGGCAGGCGGCGTGCCAACACTTCGGCAATTTCGGTAGAGGGCGTGATCGGATAACCAGCGAAAAAACGACAACCGGCGGTGATAGCACCTTCAGCACAAGCGGTGTTGCCCTGCATCATGGAAATTCGAGAACTTATGACTTCTGAATTGGATTTGTTCATTTCGCCTCCTCCTTTTCTTTTTCGGGGACGGTGACGATAATAGCGAAATCAGGGCAGAGGCTCTCACAGATTTTACACCCGTTGCAATTTTCCGGATGAACAACCTGGGCGGTAAACCGACCCATTTCGAGTACCTTGCGGGGACAAAATTTGACACAAATTTCACAGGATTTACACCAGTCCGGATTAATTTGGACTTCAGGTTTTGTCAAGGCGATTCTCCTTTTTATCTATTGAGAAAAATAACCTTATAAACTTAATAAATTAAACCTAATTCTTTCGCGGAAATCTTGATGTCAGAGGCGCTTTTATTGGCAATTTAGCAGACTCAGTCAATTTTTTTCATAAACCGAGAAGAGTTAGGCGCGGGGGATTGGTGCTGATTCTGGCACGGATTCCCATTGGAATCGTAAAACGCTGTTTGAGATGTCCATAGGCACAATTAGTAATGACCGGAAAATGAGTGTCTTTCAAGGCGTCACTAAGGTAATCTTCCAAGGTAAACGAGCGTCTGGGATTCGACGGAAAGCAATTGACAAACTGCCCAACAATCAAGCCGGCAATCTGATCAAAAACACCATGCAAGCGTAAAATTTGCAATTGTTTGTCGAGCTGGTAAGTTTTTTCGTCAACATCTTCGATGATCAGAATCGCGCCCTTTAAATCCGGCATAAATGGCGTTCCCAGCAGAGGTGTAATTAAAGAGAGGCACCCGCCGATTAAAACCCCTTCGGCCGAACCAGCCCGAAACACTTGCAACGGCTGTTCTAACGGATTAATCAGTTCGACCGGATAGGGATTGCCGGCAATCATACGCCAGAGCCATTCTTCGCTAAAAGGACTGAGGCCTTGTCCCAAATCAGAAGAAACCATTGGCCCGCTATAAGTCACCCAACCAAGTTTAGCGGCTAAAGCCATTTGCAAAATGGTAATATCAGAATAGCCAACCAGTACTTTCGGTTTGACTTTCGCTAAACGCTGATATTTAAGCTGATCAATTATTCGAATCAATCCGTAGCCGCCGCGCACACAGAAGAGGGCATCAATTTCCGGATCACGGAGAAATTGCTCGAGATATTTCAGACGCTCGGCGTCCGAACCCGCCAGGAAAAATTTACCACGATTTAGATTCGGCGCGGTCTTAACTTTATAACCACGATCGTTAAAATATTGCAAACCAGCCGCGGTAGTTTTGCGTGGCGCGGGGCTGGAGGGCGCGATGACACCGACAGTTCCTCCGGGTTTTAACGGTTCAGGAAGTAAATATGGCACAATTCTCTTCCATTATTTTTTCGTAAAGTTGCATACCTAAAACGAAAAGTGAAAGCATTTTTTGATTTTTAATTGGTAAAGGTGAAATATTAGCATTGTGTATTTTGCGGACATTAGATTTTTCAGCCAGATTTTCCTAATTTAATGCAAGTAATTTTGAGATTTATGTTAATGTGAAATGTGAGGCTAAAATGAAGTTATCACCAAAAAATATCGTCCATTGGTTGCTAATTGCTTTTTTTGTATTTCTAAATGGAGCCGGTTTGTCCCAAGACAAAGAAACGATTGATAAAGTCAGCGGTCGGATGGAATATGATTTTCAACAGATGACTGAGGAAAGTGCGTTAGGCGACGTTAATACGCTGCGGCAGTTTATTGCTGATTCACTCAAGTTCGTCTATGGTGAAAGATATGAGCAAGAACTTGATTCGCTGGAATCAATCTATATGACCACAATCAAAGCTCTGGAAACTGAATGCACGCGCCTGAATAATTTGAATAAAGCTTTGAGTGACAGCCTTAAAAAATCCGCAGTTTCAAAACCAAAATCAGTAGTTTTAACTCAAGAACTCGATCCTGCTTTCGAAGCTAGATACTTTCAATATGGAAAAATACTCAGGTTGGAGGAATCCAAGCGTAAAGCTGGTTTTATGAAAATGTCCACTGTAATCGAAAACATCGCACCTTTCCAAATCGAAGAATTGAATAGATATTACGATCAATATTTCCCAATGGCGCGAAGTGACTCAGCTCTCGACTTTATCATCCAGATCAATATCAAAGAAAAAGATTGGAGTAATGCCGGTCGCAATATCATCAAGTTCCTTTATCTTTTTCCCAATTCAGCGCTCTATGATGAAATTAAAAACGTTCGAGCTGGTATTTTCCAGACGGAGAAATATTACCAGCCCTATCGCACATTTCTAACCGACCTGCTAAATAAGATTCCCCAATTGCCGCTCGCCGACCAGCGCTATTACCATTATGTTGAGTTACTTAAAGATTTTCCTGATCCGATAATTCGAACCAACTTTTTACCGGAAGCTCATAAATTTCTAGAACTATATCCGAATTCCAGATATACTGCGCAAGCCAATTTTTGGATAGCAGAAGCACTTTTAGCTAACAACCAACCGCACAGTGCCTATCTGACATTACAGAAAATAATGATACTTTATCCTGATAATGAGTTATACTGTCGCACTCTATATACCAGCGGAGTTATTCAGCAGGAACAGTTCGGTGAATATAAAAACGCAATTCAAACTTTCACTGATTTAATTAAACGCTTTCCGCAAGATACCCTGGCTGAAAATGCCTACTATCGCATCGCCAAGATCAGCGACGAGAATTTAAATGATTGGGAACGAGCAGTCGAACAGTATCAGATTTATGCCGATAAATATCCCCAATCGCCGAACGCTATTCCGGCTTTGATGCGGAAAGCAGTGATTCAATCTACCCAGATGAACTTAATTGAAGAAGCTGTCAGAACTTATAAGTCCATTGATGAACGCTATCCTTCCACAACCGGGGCGTTCAATGCTTTGACAGCCGCGGGGAATCTTTATACTACCAAGACCCGCTACGATCAGGCCATTGAAGTTTATATGGGTATTTTTCAAAAATATCCACAATCGGAAAACGCCATCGCAGCTCTCGAAAAAGTCTATGATATTTATCAAACGAAAATCAAGGATAACGAAAAAAGCATCGAAATATTAAATCTCATCATAAACAACTATCCGGATACCAAAGCCTCAGCCAGAGCAACTAAACAGTTGAAGAAACTCGAAAAATCCAAGTAATTTCCGATAGACGAAATATGAAATTTCCGATGGCAAGTTGCCCTACCCGAAATATTAGACACCGGTTGATTATAAGTGGAATTACTTCGGTTATTGCTCTATTTATGATTACTGCCAGTTTACTGGCTCAAACTATTTCTCGTCCCAAAATCGGATTGGCTTTGAGCGGCGGCGGGGCGATGGGTTTTGGGCATATCGGCACTTTGAAATTGTTAGATTCGCTGAGTATTCCGGTTGATTATATCGCTGGAACCAGTATGGGTGGAATTATCGCCGCATTTTACGCCGTGGGTTATTCCGGTACGGAAATCGAAGAAATTGCTCGTAAGGTTGATTGGCCGGATTTGTTCAATGATGCTCCATCGCGACAGGCTTTACCTTATTTCCAGAAACAGGATGCCGATAAGTATCAATTTGAATTAGGTATACGCAATTTTCGGCCGGTAGATAAAGGGGGCGTAATCGCCGGCCAAAAAATTACGCTCTATATGACTCGCCTGGTTCTGCCATTTTTAACCGTCAATGACTTTGATAGTTTGATTATTCCATTTCGGTGTGTTGCAGTGGATTTGACTACCGGTTCGGAAGTAGTTCTGGATCACGGTTCTCTGCCGATTGCGATGCGGGCGACGATGGCGATTCCCACCATCTTTACCCCGGTTGTTTGGGGCGACTCGCTTCTGGTTGACGGCGGGTTACTTAATAATCTGCCGGTCAACACCGTCCGCAAAATGGGCGCTGACGTCGTAATCGCCTCAACCGTCAGAAGTCCTTTTAAAACCAAAGAGGAGTTACGAACAACCCTGGACATTTTATCCCAAACATCTAATATTTTGCGGGATAATAAACTGGAAGCTGAAGCCAAAAATGCCGATATACTGATCAACTGCCAGCTGGAAAAGTTAGGTGCGGCTGATTTTTCAACTGCTAAAGTAGCCAAAATTATTGATGCTGGCGAAGTTGCGGCGCATGCCAAGCTCGATGAATTACTGGAATTGAAGAAAAAATACAACCTATCGCGATATGGTCCTGAGAATATTAATGATTCGAATTCTCCAAGTAGTTACCGAGTTGCTCGCCTTACGTTAAAAGATTGTCAAACAATCCCGATTGATGTCGTTCGTTCTACTATTGGTATTAAAGAAGGCGAATTGTATTCTCCGGAAACTCTTGCGGCAGGAGTTGAGCGTTTGCAATCTTTTGATAATTATGTACGTGTAAGACCGACGGTCGAAATATTATCCGATTCCACCGTTGGAATCAAAATAAATTTAGTCGAAAAGGTAAAAGCGCGGATTAATAAAATCGAAGTGCGCGGTAATGAGTATTTAACGGATGATTTTATTATACGGAGTTTTGGAATTAGCCCCGGTGAAGATTTTTCGATGGAACGCATCGAGTCGCAAATTAATTATCTATATGGTTTAGATTGTTTTAAAAACATAAGTTATGCAACGGAACCAGCTGGAGAGGATAAGATCAATCTAATCTTAAATGTCATCGAGCAAACCCCCCAAAAATTGCGCGTCGGAGTGCGATACGATAACTTTCACTATTTAGTAGCTGCATTGAATTTCCAGACGACTTCAAATATAGTTCACGGATTAAGGCTCGATGTTGAATGGCAATTCATCGGCCTGAACCAGATCAAGCTCAAAACGCTATATCCGTCGCGGCGCTTTCAACTGCCGTTTTATCCTTTTGTCAATGCCCACTATCGGGAAATTCCTACCTACGTCTATAGCGTTAATGGCAATAAAATCGCGTCATATATTGATCGTTCGGCGCTTCTGGGTGGCGGTTTCGGTTTGCTTTATAAAAATTACTGGAATATCGAAGCCGAGCTGGACTACGAATCAATTAACATCAAGCCGGATATTGCGCCGGACGAACCGTTGCGATTTTATGACTGGAACGATGAAATATATAAAGTTCAGCTGTCGTCTAATATTGATCTTCTGGATAATGCGTTTATGCCGCGCAAAGGCGCCTTAGTTCATTGTGGTTACGAAAAGACTATCTCCCAGATTGGCCGACATAATAATTATCGGCGCTTTGAGCTCTCTGCCGACGTATATCAAGCCATTAAACGCAGTACTTTCCATTTTGCAGGTTTTTACGGGAGTGCTAAGATGGATGGTTCCACTAACCGTTTTATTTATCGCGGCGGACCAGAAAGTTTCGTAGGTGTCGAATACGATCAACTGGTTGGCTCCGAAATGACTATTCTGCGCTTTGATTACGCGTACAATATTTTATATAATTTTCAAGCCAGGGCAATTGTCAATACGGCGCTAGGCTTTCGCAACGTATATCATGAAACCATTAAAGAGCCCCAGAATCTGCTCGGTTACGGCATCAGTCTGAAGTATGTCTCGCCGGTCGGGCCGCTTGATTTAGTAGTAGGTTGGGGCGACAAGAGTGTTTTCCAGCCTGGAGAAATCAGAACTGTGGTATATTTTAAAGCCGGGTTCTTGTTCTGATAAAGAGCCGCAGGGCAATCGCTCAAGTTTAAAAAATAATTTTCTACCAGCTCAAATAGAATATTATTCGTCAAAATGCTTGTGGCATTGGCGGCAATATTTGCCGGAATTCTGCACCAGAAGGCGTTGCTCGTAACGTTTGAGGTAACGCAGATAAGCGTTTCCGGTGAGCACGCCGCAGTAGGGACAGATATGACTAACGGTGCGTTGACCGTCACCCGGACGAATGGTATCCCGCAGAATGACATTATTCTGGCTAATTATCTGACGATCCTTTGCTGAAAATTCCTCCGGTCCGGCGATCTGACCGTCAATGTCCAGAAACGCTAAATTCATCTCAGCCCCGCACCGCCAGCAAACCGCTGACAGAATATAAAGGGATTTGTTGAAAAGTGGGGCGCCACAATCCGGACAACGCCCGCGTGGGCAATAGACAATCAAATCCGGATTAATCGTCGGACAAGTTACCATTTCTTCCAACTCTTCCCCGGAACGAATTCGGAAAATCAATAGGGGAATCTGTTTCCGGCTAACGAAAATCAAAACCTTTTCGTCCGGTGGATGCGCTACGACGATTTCGATCAAAGCCGTCGGCGCGTCGTGCTGATCAACCAGACAAAGGTCCGGGCGGAAGTCGCCCAGGGTTTTTTCGCTAACTATGGCATGGACATTTTCTAAGAAATTGAAAGAATGCCGATCACCACATTGTTGGCATTTCCAGCGCAAAACAAGCGCCACTTTTTGATTCAGTAAAGTCTGAAGTTTCTCGAACAACAGGCGCCTGGCGAGATAATGTAGAACGGTTTCGGCATTGCATTCGGCGCCGGGATAGTGAGCAAAGTGATGTCGTTTACGCGTTCCTTTGCGGGCGATAACCGGCCGGTGGCAAACCGGACAGGAACAGCCGCAAGCCAGTCCTTTTTCGACCTGGGAGATGTGCCTTATAAAACCGTCTTTTTCGGCATAGGGAATTTTTATTGTTCCGGAAAGCTTTGAACCGACGTCATTGGCTTTATAAAAATTAGCAGCAATGGTTTTTATTTGGGTAAGATCCATGTATTTCCACCTGCAGTTTTCACTACTAAATATTAAAATAATAGCGTATTAAACAAAAGAACTTATCGAGCCGGATTAAAACGCCGCAGGTTTAGTGAAAGACTGATAACCGTCACGGAACTGAGTGCCATCGCTAATCCACCCAGCTCCGGTCGAAAAGTAATACCGAACAATGGGTAAAGCACTCCGGCCGCAACCGGCACCAACGCCGCATTATAAGCAAAAGCCCAGAAAAGATTCTGGCGAATACGCGACATAACTTTGCGACTGAGTTGCAGAGCCGCGCTGACGTCATTCAGATCATTTCTGACTAGGACAATATCGCCGCTTTCGAGTGCCACATCACTGCCGGAACCGACCGCAATTCCAATATCGGCTTGCGCCAGCGCCACGGCATCATTGATGCCGTCGCCGACGAATGCGACGACTTCGCCTTTTGCCTGCATCTGGCGAATAACGACGGCTTTATCCTGTGGCAAAATTTCTGCCAACACGGTTTCGATCCCGATTTGCGCCGCGATAGTTTGCGCCGTGCGACGATTATCGCCGGTTATCATAGCGATTTTCAGACCGTCTTCCCTTAATTTTTCGACAGCGGAAGCGGCGGAATTCTTCAATGTATCGGCAATGGCGATGACGCCGACCGTCTGCCCCTCAATCGCTACGAAAACTATTGATTTGCCTGCGTCGGCATATTTTTCAGCAGTAGATAAAATATCCGGTGAAATTGGGATTCTATGTTCTTGAAAAAAAACTTCGGTGCCGATGAAAACTGCGCGATTATCAACATAAGCTGTGACTCCGCGACCGCCGAAAGCCGCAAAATTATCAGCTGCTGGAATTGTTATTTCCAATTCCTTGGCATAATTCACAATCGCCGTGCTGAGCGGATGCTCGGAATTTTTCTCGACTGCGGCGGCAAAATGCAGTAATTCTGCAGTGGAAATTCCGACGGGAAAAATATCGGTCACTGCCGGTTTGCCGGTTGTCAATGTACCAGTTTTATCGAAAACAATGGTGGTAACTCGGGGTGCGATTTCGAGAGCAGTTCCATTTTTGATCAAAATTCCCAGTTCGGCGCCGCGCCCGATGCCAACCGTCACGGCCGTAGGAGTCGCCAGCCCGAGGGCACAGGGACAGGCGATTACCAGCACCGAGATAAATGTAGTTAGTGCGAATAGTAATGTTTGTCCGGCAACGAAATACCACAATACGAAAGATAATATGGCAACAGCTAAAATCACGGGGATAAAGTAACTGACCACTACATCCGCCAGTCGTTGAACCGGCGGGCGACTGCCCTGAGCTTGTTCAACCAGGTGAATAATTTGCGCCAGAACCGTATCGCGCCCGATGCGTTCCGCCCGAATGCGCAGAATGCCGTTCTGATTCAACGTCCCGCCAACGACTTTGTCGCCAGTCTGCTTGAAAACCGGCAGGGATTCACCGGTCAACATAGATTCATCAACATAGCTTTCACCACTAATCACAACTCCATCAACGGGTATGCGACTGCCGGGCTTAACAATTACAATATCATTAATTACAACCGATTCCAGTGGAATTTCGCTTTCGACATCATCCCGTATAACGATGACGGTTTGGGGCTGAAGCCCGATCAATCGTTTGATCGCGGCGGTCGTTTTGCCTTTGGCGCGGGCTTCCAGATAGCGACCGAGCATTAGAAATGTTGCTAGGAAAATAGCCGTTTCAAAAAATAGGAAATCGCGCGTCAAAACGATTTCGAAAGTTCCCAGCAGACTGGCAAAAAAAGCGACCCCAATACCCATTGCATACATCACATCCATATTCAGACTACGGTTGCGCAGTGCCTGTCCCGCCGCGCGGAAAATCGGATAACTCAAGTAAATAAATACCGGAGTGGCTATCACCAGCATCAAATAAGCCATCGGAAACGGTAAGTTGATTTCGATAAACATTGGAATCATTAAAATTACGCCGGTAATGAAGCCAATAATTATGCGCCGCATCCTGGAGCGCAAATCCCGAGTAAAAGCCTGATCTTGCTCGATTAAATTTTCTTCGCCTTCCCGACCGAGATACTGGTAACCGGCAGATTCAATTGCTTTTTTAGCGGCTTCGATGGAAAAACGCTCATCTTCCAGTTCCAGATAAGCTTTCTCATTGGCAAGATTGACATTTACCGCACGGACACCAGGGACTTTGCCGAGTGCCTCTGCGACGGTTTTGACACACATCGCACAGTGCATTCCCCCGATTTTGATGATGACATTATCTATGTTGTCGTTTGGTTTCATATAAATTCAGTCTCAATCTTTAATTACCAAAGACTTTGATAAACGGAGAGGATATTAGTTACCACTCAGAATTCTATGTTGAAAATTAGCAGGCTGGCGTGCAGGTCTTTTTCCGCAAAGCGGTAAGCCAGCCGCACACCGGCATTCAATTCGACCGCCAGCTTTAATAGGTTAAAGTCGAAATTCAGGTCGAAACCCACTGAATTGTACTGCTGTTCGAAGTCACCAGTTTTGCCAACATTGAAATCGCCGAAAAAGGCGCCGCGCAGGCGCTTGAGATAAAACAGCGAGCCGCACGCCCAATCCGGGTAAGCCAGCGGCAATTCGTAGCTAATTCCTGCCCCAGTAAACAGGTCGTTATAAACGTAATGATAACCTTTGGCGAATGGAACCAGACTGGCGAATCGGTAATTATCAGGATTTTGCAGTTCCAGTTTGGCATTGAGCATCAGACTATGATGTCTGGCCAAACCGGGCAGGTAATAATTGCCTTGAATAGAATACATCTGACTTTGATAGTCGCCGCCCAGCGGAGTATGTTTGAAATTGGCTTTGATGGTATAGCCGGCGGTCGGCTTGACATCGCGCCTCGCTGGAGTCTGGTAATTCTGGTAGGCAATTTCGTAGGAAAAAGGTACAAACCCACCGTTACCATTCTCGTAATCCTCGACGGTGGTTTTATCACTGATATAGGTATAAGCGCCACTCAAGCTGAGATTCAACTTCCGGTTAAACACACCGCTAGAATAATCCAGCGGCAGGTTTGCGCCCAGCGAGAACGACGTTTCATTCCAGGTCTCAGTGGTTAATTCGTCAAAGAGCCCGCCGGAATAGCTGATTCTCTTGCCGAGGCTAAGTCCGGCGCTCAGGATAGGATAGAAACCGGCATAGCAAACTTCCGATCCGACGGAAAATGCTTTCTCGTTAGCATCGAAATTCAATTCAAAATTGGCGGCGGCCGTATTGAGAATATCATTGGAGAATAATCCGAGATTAGCAGAGGTTTCCGAAAAGAAATAGTACCAGCTATGAAAATTGAATAAATGCCGGTAGGGATTATAATCCGTAACCGGATAAGATCTGGTCGGAATTTTTCCCGTCGTGAAAATACTATAACCTTGTTCCTGAGCAACAAGCGGTTCATAATAGAGAATATCGCGTCGTTCGACCATTTCCAGCGATTGCCAGCCGGCTGGTTCGAGTTGCATCGTGCAAACATCCAAGCCATTAAAATCATAATCGCTGAAAACCAGCGTCGAGCCGTCGGTTGAAACCGCCGGATAATAGGCGCCGAATTGGCGCGAAGTTACCTGAAAACGACGCCCGCTTACAATTTCCACCGCATAAATATTGTCAATTCCCGACCAGGCTGAATTATAGAGCAGATAATCACCGTAAAAAACCGGGTATTCGTCGAACGAATGACATTCGGCGGTAATAATCTTTTCGCTATCGTTCTCCAGATCGTAAATCGCCAGCGACTTGGAGGATTCAAATTGTTTGAAATAGACTAATTGTCTTCCATCTGGCGACCAGGCTGGATTCTTGATAAGACCGTTATCCGAATTGGATAAAGTCCTGATTTCTTGACCATCGTTAGAGTTAAGCAGAACCAGGTTGCATTTTCTTTCCGGTGTAAATTTTACCGCTGCGATCATCTGCCCAACCGGTGCAATCGCCGGTGAAAAGTACTTACCGTTTTTGGTAAGTTTGCGCTCCTTTTTAGCTAACAAATCATAAACAACTATATCAGAGAAAATCTCAGCGCCCCAGCGTGGATTAGGCGTCAATTCTTCCCAGGCGATCAAATTCCCGGCAACCGAAAACCGATTGGCACTGGCGATTTTGGCAATTTCGGTTTCCGGTCCATTCGGGTCTATCTTCACTAAAGTATTGATGTCACCTAAGCCATTAATTACGGCGATGATTGAACCATCGGTCGCGTATTGCGGCCAACGGTATTGTGTCCAGACCTTTTTCGGTTTCAGGTTGATTTTTTTCGCTTCGGTGATTTCTAATCCTTCGATTTGCTTTTGCCAGAGCGAATCGAGTTCAGTCATTGTATCGTAATAAAGCTCTTTGGTTTTGCGACCGGTATTTATTAGGCAAGCTTTCGAGAACCCGAATGGATTCCAGGAACGCCGGGTCGAACTGGTTAATACCTGATCCCAGATATTTGCGCCATATTGTCGTCGCCCATGAGTTACCATTAAAAAGCCCAGATGATAATAATTCGGATAATAGTCTTTATACGAACCGAGGTAGGCTTTATCATAAGAATATAATTTTTGATTGAGTAACAAAGTCCGAATTGGCAAGTCGAATTCCGGCTGGCAACCGCGTCCGGATTCAGTCAGCGCGGTTTCCATAGCAACGGCATCACCTTCCAAAAACCACATCGGCGCGTGCCAGACTGAGAGCCCCAGAATCGCATATTCGCCGAACAAAAATCCAGCCAATCGCGTAAATCCGGAATTGAAGCGATCAAACTGTACCATATGGCGCCCTTCATGGGTAGCCAAGAGATTATACCATTCAATATTGCCGGACATAGCGGATTGCTCGGGAGTTGTAAACCATTCACTTTTACGTGGGGCAAGGGTCACATAACCATTAGCGACGGCACTGCGGTTAGAGAGGACTAACGGCCATTTAGGACTGTTCACTGTCAATGTTTTACGTAGAGGTAAATAAACGTATTCCAAGGTATTTGCCATACGTTGACCCTCCGATTCGATTTCGGTGGGGAAAATTATCCGGTAGTGCCGCGTATCTATCTGACGCCAGTGAATATCCGGCGGCGGTTGATCGGAGCCGAGCATTTGTGCCAATCCGCCATTTGCCAGGATAAAAACAGATAGAATGACAATCAGAAAAATCCGTAGAAGAATTTTGACCGTGGAAAATTTAGATTTCATTGAACTGTACAATTATCAAATTGAGATGAAATTACAAGATGAATCGGCAAAATCAAAAATTGCCTATGTTTTAATTCAGTTATAGAAATTTGAAATGTTTTTTACCACAAGTTAGAAAGCCAGAAGAAGTTTTTTGTCATTGAGTATATAATTATGACAAATTTGTTATTGAAGAAAATCTTAATCAGAAAAACGAAAAATTCGTTAGTTTATTTTAGGATTTGATTTTGCGTATGTAATCCACACCCTTTAGAAATGCTTTCTGATTCAGCTCGACTAGATTCTTTTGTTTCAATACCTCGCCCAGCGAATTCAAAACGACTTCGACTGACATAAATCCTAAATATTCAATTAAAGCACCGACAATGATCACATTAGCGGCTTTAGAATTGCCCAGTTCGTCAGCCAATTTCGTAGCCGGAATTGGCAGGATGCGGACGTCCTGGCGCAAGGGTGCACGATCAATAATCGAATCATCATAAATAATGATTCCGTCGGAAATGACGTCATTTTCAAATTTATCGAGTGAGGGACGATTCATTGCAATCAAGATGGTTGGATTGGCGACGACCGGCGAACCGATTTTCCGATTTGAGATTTTAACGCTACAATTGGCGGTGCCACCGCGTATTTCCGGACCATAAGATGGTAACCAGCTGACCTGGTAGTCATGACGCATACCCATTTCAGCCAGAACAAGTCCCAGGCTTAAAATCCCCTGCCCGCCAAAACCGGCGACTTTGATTTCGGCTGAGAAATTGGTCTTTTTATAGGGTGCGATTTTTTCTCTATCTACGGTAATCGGTTCGATATTTAATATAGAATGAAGCTGGGAGCGATCAATAATTGGACGTCTTAAATCTCTACCTTGAAATTCATTGGAAATGTCTTTTTTCACTCCGAGTGGAAATTGTTTTTGGAGCACTTCGCCTACCCATTCGCGACTGCGGATAGACGACATCTTGAGGTTGGAGGGACAGGGCGAGAGCACCTCAATGAAGCAAAAGGCATTCTTTTCGATCTGGAGTTTAAGAGCTTTGCGAACCGCTTGACGGGCATGGAGAATTGATTTAGTATCGCCGATCATAACGCGCTCGACGTAAACCGGAGCTTTGAGAGTAGCGATGATTTCCGACATACCAATAGGATAGCCCTCGTTGTCGGCATTCCTTCCGTAAGGCGTCGTCATAGTTTTTTGCCCGATTAAAGTCGTGGGCGCCATTTGTCCACCGGTCATTCCGTAAATTGCATTATTGACGAAAAAGACTGTAATGCCTTCGCCCCGATTAGCGGCATGAATAATTTCGGCGGTGCCGATGGCGGCCAAATCACCATCGCCCTGATAGGAAATCACGATTGCTTCGGGATGAGCGCGTTTTAGGCCGGTGGCGGCGGCTGGTGCGCGCCCGTGAGCAACTTGGACATTGCCGGTATGAAAATAGTAATAGGCAAAAACACTACACCCGACCGGACTAATAAAAATTGTGCGATCCTGAACGCCGAAATCAACCAGCGCTTCGGCAATCAATTTATGCAAATTGCCATGCCCACAACCGGGACAGTAAGTAGTGGTAAGTTTATCGGTACCGGGTTTGCGTTCAAAAACGTCATAAAAAACGGCTGATTTCTGTAATATGTTATTCATACGGACCTCATCAGTTTCAGCAATTCGTCGTTAATTTCCTTTTCGGAAGGCACATTGCCGCCCAACCGACTATAGAGATACACCGGTTTAAGGCCATTGACCGCTAAACGAACATCGTCCACCAGCTGGCCATTGCTCATTTCTACGACTAGGAAGAATTTAGCCTGCTCGGCGAGCTGGCTGATTTTCTTATTAGGAAATGGAAAAAGGGTGATCGGCCTGAGTAAACCAACCTTGACCCCCACACTACGTAAGTTATCAACGATAGATTGCAGAATGCGCGATATAATTCCGAAGCCAACTAGAATAAATTCCGCATCGTTGAGATTATAATTTTCAAAGCGAACTTCCTGTTCTTCCATAATTGCATATTTTTGTTGAAGTTTCAAATTATGGCGCTCGAGATCGTCCGGATCGAGTTCTATTGAGGTAATCAGATTATCGGAAGTTTCCGAAGTGCCTTTGATCGCCCAGGATTTTTCGGGAAACTGCTTTACCGGTTCGGGAAACTCAACCGGTTCCATCATTTGACCGACAAAGCCGTCCGAGAGAACATAAACCGGATTGCGGTATTTGTCAGCCAACTCGAACGCCAGCATGCCGAAATCACACATTTCCTGAACGGAATTAGGCGCCAGCACGATACATTTATAGTTACCATGGCCGCCACCCTTGACGACCTGGTTATAGTCGCCCTGTTCGGGAGCGATATTTCCCAGTCCCGGTCCACCTCGCATTACATCTACGATGACACAGGGTAATTCCGAACCGGCGCAATAGGAGATGCCTTCTTGTTTTAAGCTGATGCCGGGTCCGGAGGAAGCCGTCATAACGCGCTGTCCAGCAGACGCCGCGCCGTAAACCATATTGATAGCGGCGATTTCGCTTTCCGCTTGTAAAAATGTACCACCTGATGCCGGTAGATATAGAGCCGCCGCGTGAGCAATTTCACTGGCTGGCGTGATGGGATAACCATAATAGGCTTGACACCCGGCTAGCACCGCTCCTTTTACAACGGCTTCGTTTCCTTTTAAAAATTGTTTAGCCATAGTTCGACCCTCCGCTATTTAATGGTTGTGACCTTATCCGGTGACACCGGGCGCAGACATCCCGCACAGAGTTTTAGGTTTTCGTTACCTTCCCTGGGAAAAACTTTCTGTTTACTACCGCATTCCGGGCAAAAAGCTTTCTCAGTCACTAAATCCCAGCGCTTGAATACTGTGATGGCCCCCAATTCAGGGCAATTATAAAAGCAGATTCCACAGCCGGTACAGCCTTCACCTAAATAGGCTGAAGGATGATAGCCGTGGGTATTAAATCGGTCAGTCAAGTATAAAACCTTGGGCGGGCAGGACGAGATGCACAATTCACAACCTTTACATTCTTCGGAGTTGATGATAACATGTCCGCGAGTAGTTGTTTTTTTCGAGGTTGATTGGGTTTCGTTCATATCTGCTCCATCGTTTAATTATGGTTTCATTTCATTGAAAACTTGTTTGAATCCCGGAATTGCGGCTTGAATCACATCTTCGGGAACGGCATAAGAAATCCGAAAATACCCCGGTCGGTAAAACGCAACCCCCGGCGTGGTGATTATCAGCCGATCCTGCAAAGCGAAAACGAATTTAACGTCGTCGGCAATCGGACATTTAGGGAAAAGGTAAAAAGTGCCTCCCGGCTTGATAATTTCATACCCAATTTCGACCAGAGCATCATAAATCATATCACGTCGCTTCTGGTACAATTCGATAGCAACACAAGCATTTGGAACTCGCCGAATAACTCTTTGCATCAATGCGGGAGCATTGATATAGCCCAGCACGCGGTTACAGAACGCGGCCGCGTTGATTAGCGCCGAATAATCTTCGATCAAAGGACTGACGGCCAGATAACCTATGCGCTCACCAGCCAGCGAAAGGTCTTTAGAAAATGAGGAGGCTAGAATCGTATGTCTGTAATACCGAAAAGGTGAACGATATTTTATCCCGTCAAAAATTATTTTTTTATAAGGTTCGTCCATCAATAAATAGATCGGATGACCGATTTCGGCACTTTTTTCGGCCAATAATTTCCCAATTTCCCGGAAAATGTCCTCGCTGTAAACTCGTCCGGTGGGATTGTTGGGTGAATTCAGCAAGAGAACCCGGGTGCGCGGCGAGATTTTCGCGGCAATGTCAGTCGGATCGGGTAATAATTCCGCATTTGCTTCGGAAATGACCAATTTTCCACGGTGATTATCTACATAAAATTCATATTCCGAAAAGAAAGGGGTAATCACAATGACTTCATCGCCGGGATCGAGTAGAGATTTGAGAATGATATTAATTGCTCCAGCCGCGCCGCAGGTCATAACCACTTGATTTTCAGTAAACGGCAAACCACTTTCCATTTCAAGTAATTTGGCAATAGCGGCGCAAGTCTCTGGATAACCCTTGTTTGGCATATAGCCATGCACGTAAGCACCGGTATGAGCTGATTCTTCAACCAGAACGCGATTAAAAATTTCTGGAGTAGGCAAATCCGGATTGCCAAGGGAGAAATCGTAAATTTTATCTGCGCCGTACTGCTTTTTCAAAGCAATTCCGGTCTCGAACATTTTCCGAATCCAGGATGAATGAGTCATAGATAGAGAAACACTATTGGAAATCGGCATATTTCCTCTAAGTTTTATTTTCACCGGTTGATTCCGGCTCAGTTTCCCATATTCCGGTTTTGAGGTATTCGTCAATGGAGCGAGCGGCGGCACGTCCAGCGCCCATCGCCAGAATAACGGTTGCGCCACCAGTTACAATATCACCGCCGGCGAAGACGCCTCGCTTGGAAGTGCGTCCGCCCTGGCCTGTCACGATAATATTACCCCATTTATTACATTGCAAATCGGGAGTCGTTCGGGAAATAAGCGGATTGGAACCGTTACCAATTGCCATAATGACTAGATCAGTCGCGATTTCAAATTCACTATTGGGAATTGGAATGGGACGTCGGCGCCCATCGGAATCGGGTTCGCCGAGTTCCATTTGCAAACAGCGAGCGGCTCTCACCCAGCCATTTTCGTCCGGTAGAAATTCAATTGGATTTGTCAAAGTTCGGAAAATGACTCCTTCTTCTTTGGCATGTTTAATTTCTTCCAAGCGGGCTGGCATTTCCACCTCCGAGCGGCGGTAAACGATCGTCGCTGTCTCAGCTCCCAGACGTCTGGCAGTGCGCACCGCATCCATAGCGGTATTACCGCCACCGACCACTACCACCTGTTTGCCAATTTTGATCGGAGTATCGGCCTCGGGAAATTCATAAGCGCGCATCAAATTCACGCGCGTTAAAAATTCATTGGCGGAATAAATCCCCATTAAATTTTCACCAGGAATATTCATAAACCAGGGCAAGCCCGCACCAACGCCCAGGAAAACAGCCTCAAATCTGGCAACTTGAAAAAGTTCATCAACCGTCATCGTTTTCCCTACGATGAAATTGGCTTCGAAGCGCACCCCTAACTTCTGCAAATTGTCAATTTCGTATTTCAAGATGGCTTTCGGCAGACGAAATTCGGGAATGCCGTAAATTAAAACACCACCGAATTCGTGTAGTGCTTCGAATACCGTGACATCATAGCCCCATTTGATTAGGTCGCTGGCGCAAGCCAGTCCAGCAGGCCCGGAGCCGACGATGGCAACTTTTTTCCCATTGCGCGGCGTGTTAATAGTGACTTGAGGTTGACCGTTTTGCCGTTCATAATCAGCGACGAAACGTTCCAGTCGGCCAATCGCAACCGGACCGAATTTGCCGCGTAGGACACAGGTTTTTTCACATTGTTCTTCCTGCAGGCAGACGCGCCCACAGACCGCAGGCAGAAGGTTATCCTCTTTGATTTTGCGCGCCGCCTCACCAAAATCTCGCTGAACAATCAATCGGATGAAATCGGGGATTTTGATGCTAACCGGACATCCGTCTATACAAGTCGGGCGGGGACAATCGAGGCAACGCTGGGCTTCCTTAACGGCTGTCTCGGCATCGAAGCCGAGATTGACTTCATCGAAATTATGGATGCGTTCTGCCGGTGGTTGTTCCGGCATTTGTTGACGGGGAATCGCTAACCGTTCTTTTTTGCTGAGATTTGGCACTGGCACTGATTTTTCCTTTTCAAAATTAACTGGTTTCGTTAATGACTTTTGATAATCGGCACTGATGGAGAACCTTATCCGGTTCGGTATTTAGAATATCGGCAGAAATTTTTTCCTGAGCGGTAAATTGTTTTTGGCGGTGGGCCAATTCCTCAAAATTAACCTGATGAGCGTCAAATTCCGGGCCATCCACACAGACGAACACCGTCTTGCCACCGACCGACGCCCGGCAACCGCCACACATTCCGGTTCCGTCAACCATAATGCTATTGAGTGACACCATAGTTTTGATAGCGGATGGGCGGGTTACTTCCGATACGGCGCGCATCATCGGAAGTGGACCGACTGCGAGCACGAAGTCCGGTTTGCGTTCGCGAGCTATAATAGTTTTTAAAACATCCGTAACTAAACCAGGCTGGCCATAACTGCCATCGTCGGTGGTGATGAATACTTCGTCACAGATGGCGCGCATTTCGGTTTCACAAATGACTAAATCTTTGGTGCGAGCGCCGATAATCGCCATAACGGTGTTGCCGGCGTTTTTCAAGGCTTTGGCGATCGGCAGCGCTTCCGCCGTACCCACTCCACCGCCAACGCAAACCGCCAAGCCATAATTTTCGATGTGTGTAGCTCGTCCGAGAGGCCCAACAAGATCGTGAAGGTAATCGCCGCTTTTCAATAAGTTCATCTGACGGGTAGTTTTGCCGACTCCTTGAATAATCAAGGTGATCGTGCCTTGTTCAAGGTCGCTGTCAACAATTGTGATCGGAATTCGTTCACCCTTTTCCCAAACTCGTAAAATCACGAATTGGCCGGGTTGGGCTTTCCGGGCAATTAGCGGCGCCGAAATTATAAATCTTTTAATGTCCGGTGCAATGAACTCTGCTTTGATTATTTGATTCATCGTTTTTTCTTTTTAATTAATTGATTTTGTTGAGCCTTAGGTGAGTGGAATTAATTATTCCGGTAATTAATTCAGAACTCAGGAATATTCTCCAGATTTATTGATTAGGATTAATGAAAACGTCGGCCAGAGTTTCAAACTCTTTCAAGGTAAATGAGATCATTTTTAAAACGGTAGATAGTCCGACAACCGGTGCGGTCAGAATCAAAGTATCAATGATTTCATCGCGGGTAGCACCGGCGCGAATTGCTTTCGGCAAAATGATTTTAATGGCTTCCGGTGACGGACTGTTAATCTGAATTGCCAGCATTATCAATTGACGGGTTTTTTCATCAAGGTGATTTCCCAGTGAATTGATCATTTTCTGATAATTTCGCAAAACTTCCTTACGATTTTCCATTAAATAAGTCAGCCCGTCTTTGTCAAGGTCTTCCCATTTGAAATTATCGTTTGTCATCTATAACCTCTGCCAATTTATTTAATTTCTTCCAGCCAGCCGAATCTATCGGGGACGTCGCCAACTTGGTAGGCGGTCAAGTGTTTGTATAATTTAGTCGTGATTGGGCCGGCTTCCTTGCCGTCGGCGTAAAATTTATAGAGCTTGCCACGATGCCCGAGACTGCCGATCGGGGTGATGACCGCTGCCGTGCCACAAGCGCCAACCTCGGTGAAATTTTCGATTTCATCAATACTGATGCGACGTTCTATCATATTTAGACCGAATTCTTCGCGCGCTACCTTGACCAATGACAGACGTGTAATACTTTCCAGAATTGATTCCGACTTCGGAGTCGCCAGACTACCGTCTTTAAAGACAAAGAAAATATTCGACGAACTGATTTCTTCGAAATATTTGTGTTCGACGGGATCGAGATAGACGAGCTCATTATAACCTTCATCGTGGGCAATTTTCAGCGGCAGGAGCGAAGCGGCATAATTACCGCCGGTTTTAGCCTGACCAACGCCGTGTTGCGCCACTCGATCATAGTACTCTTCAACCTTCACTTTAACGGTTTGGAATCCGGATTTGAAATAAGGCCCAACCGGGCAAACGAAAACCGAAAATAGATATTCAGGAGCCGGTTTGACTCCAAGATTATCGCCGACGCCGATTTGATATGGGCGAATGTATAAAGATGCGCCAGTGCCGTAAGGCGGAACATAATCCAGGTTTGCTTTGACAGTTTCAATTACACCTTTCATGAATAAATCTTCCGGCACTTCAGCCATCAGCAGGCGGGCGGCTGAGCGACGAAGACGAGCGGCATTATCGCGCGGGCGAAAAAGCATAACCCGTCCGTCACGAGTTCGTTGAGCTTTCATACCTTCAAAAACTTCCTGGCCATAATGCAAACAGGTCGAACCTTCTTCAATAGTTATATTTTTATCAGTGACTAATTGACCAGCATCCCAGCGCCCATCCTTCCAATGAGCTTGAAAACGATAAGGCGTGTAGGAATATTTAAATTCAAGTTTACTCCATTCGATTGTTTTTGGGTTCATTATTCTCCTCTTTTTTTCATTTAACCGGCAAACCTGATCGGCTTGCTTCGGCTAATTTAACCTTCAATTAACACTAATCCTTAATTTTTTTATCAAATGTAATGCCACCAGCCATAGAGGCTTTGTTAAGTCGGCCGAATAAAGGCTGATTTCATTTGATTTGTGGAGTAAAAAGTCAAATAATTTAGCATATCTCTTTTCCTAAAACTGACAACAGCCAGTCGGTGATTTATTAGTTTTAAGAATGAATACTTAAGGTGCTTTTCCGATTTTCTATGTATATTCAATAGAGACTTTTGTGAAGTATTAAAATTTGGATGTTAATTTGCAATTGGAGCAGTTCAATGCGAGGCAATTTAAAAGTTTTGAACTTGTAACTAAAGGAGGTCGCACAATGCATAAAAAATTATTTATTCCTGGTCCGGTTGACGTTCGGCCTGAAGTTTTGCAGGCTATGGCTACGCCTATGATCGGGCACCGTTCCAAAGACGCTTCCGCTCTGCAAAGGCGTATCTCGGAAAAATTGCAGAAGTTGTTCTTTACTCAGAATCCCATTTTACTTTCGACTTCGTCTGGCACTGGACTGATGGAAGGCTCAATTCGTTCTTGCACTGCCAAAAGGGCGGTGGTATTCTCCGTCGGCGCCTTCGGTGATCGCTGGGCGGCTCTGGCTAAAGCCAACAACGTTCCCTACGATCTGGTGAAGGCCGAACCGGGTTATCCAACTTTGCCGGAGGTTGTTGATCAATATCTTGCGACCGGGAAATACGATGTTTTCACGATTACCCACAATGAAACCTCGACCGGTTTGATGAACCCGGTGGCTGAAATTGCCGAAGTCAAACGCAAGTATCCCGATGTTTACTGGTTGGTAGATGCGGTTTCTTCGATGGGTGGCATTAAAATTCCGGTAGATGAACTGGGTATTGACGTTTGCATCACTTCCACGCAGAAGTGTATTGGTCTGCCACCCGGAATGTCAATCTGCTCGGTTAGCCAGCGCGCGCTGGAACATGCTCGCACGGTGTCGTTTCGCGGTGCGTATCTCGATCTGGTCGAGCTCTATGATTATTTAATCAAAAAAGATTACCAATATCCATCTACGCCGTCACTGTCGCATATGTTCGCTCTCGATCTGCAGTTGGATTATATTCTGAACGTCGAGGGTTTGGAAAAACGCTATGCTCGCCATCTGGAAATGGCCAAAGTAACGCGCGCTTGGGCAAGAGAAAACTTTGCCGTCTTCCCGCAAACCGGATATGAATCGGTGACGTTGACAACGATTACGAATACGCGCGGTATTTCGGTGGCCGATTTGAACAAGAAACTTGGTGAAGCCGGTTACCAGATTTCCAATGGCTATGGCGAACTGAAAGAAAAGACTTTCCGCATCGCCCATATGGCGGAACGCACCATTGATGAATTAAAGGCCTTGTTGATGCTCATTGACACAATAGTCGCCCAAATGTAAAAATCTTGACCAGAAAGGAAAATATGAAAATATTAATCGCCGACGGCCTGGATCAAAGAGCCCAAAATATATTAAAAGAAGCCGGGCTTGATTTGGTTGTCAAACATTATGAAGCGGATGATTTGATTAAAGTTATTCCAGAATTTGACGGAATCATCGTGCGCTCTGCGACTAAAGTGCCGCAAGCTGTGATTGACTCCGGCAAAAACCTTAAATTAATTGCTCGAGCGGGAACGGGTATAGACAATATTGATCATCAGTACGCTCGGGCCAAAGGAATCGCCGTTTTGAATGCCCCCGGCGCCAACTCGCATTCGGTAGCGGAATTAGTCTTTGCGCACCTGCTTGCCCTGGCTCGTTTCATTACACCGGCGACGATCTCCTTGCGCGAAGGTCGCTGGGAAAAGAAAACCTTCGGTAACGGCATCGAATTAGCTGGCAAGACGATTGGCATTATTGGTTTCGGACGCATTGGTAAAATCGTATCTCATCTGGCGATTGCCTGGGGTATGCACGTTTTGGTTTATGACGTCGCAACAGTCAATACTGAACCGACGGTAAGGGTGGTTGATTTTGAAACATTATTGAAGGAGTCGGATTTTATTACACTCCATACACCGAAAACGGATCAGCCGCTTATTACCGAAAAAGAGATCGCGGCGATGAAACGCGGTGTCTATATCGTCAATTGCGCCCGCGGCAATGCTATTGATGAAAAAGCTTTGCTGGCCGGTTTGAATTCCGGTCAAATCGGCGGCGCCGGGCTGGACGTTTTTGCCGAAGAACCGCCGCAGAATCTGGAATTACTTCAACATCCGCGAGTTTCCTGTACGCCGCATATTGGTGCGAGTACAATTGAAGCTCAGGAACGCGTCGGTGCCGAAATCGCTCATCGAATTGTGGAATATATCGGGACTCTGTAGGAATTTATATGGTAATGATAAAACCTTTCCGTGGTATTCGGCCGGTTAAGGAATTGGCGGATAAAATCGCTGCCCTCCCTTATGACGTTATCAATTCGGAAGAAGCCCGGAAGTTAGCTGCTGATAATCCTTATTCTTTTCTGCATGTCAGTAAAGCGGAGATAGATTTACCGCCCGAAACCGATCCCTATGATGAAAAAGTCTATCAGAAAGCTCGTGAAAATTTAGATGCTATGCTTGCCAAGGGCTGGCTCTTTCGCGATACGACCGAAATGCTTTATGTCTATCGCCAGATATTGGATAAACATCACCAGTATGGATTGATTGCCACCGCTAATGTAAATGACTATCTGAAGGGAAAAATCAAAATCCACGAATTGACTCGTCAGGATAAGGAACTCGATCGGACAAAGCATCTCGAATATACTAATGTCAATACCGGTCCGGTATTTTTAACTTATCGGGCTAAACCGGCTATTGATATCATAATTCACCAAATCGTAACCGAAAATCAGCCGGAATATGATTTTACCGCTGTGGACGGAATTCAGCATACTTTTTGGCTAGTCAATGACCGGGAAAATATCATCAAACTAATCAATCATTTCAGCCAGCTTCCACACTGCTATATTGCCGATGGTCATCATCGCGCCAAGTCCGCCGTTTTAGTCGCAAAAATGCGACGCGAACGCAATCCACACCATACCGGCAATGAGGAATATAACTGGTTTTTAGCCACTTTTTTCCCACATAACCAGCTCCACATTCTGGAATATAATCGCATTGTAAAGGATTTGAATCATTTGACGGAAGATGAATTTCATAATAAAGTTAGAGAGAAGTTCGTAGTCGAACCGGCCGAATGCGCCAACTGCGCCAAGCCTTCCGCACCCAACCACTTCGCTATGTATCTAAACAAGCATTGGTACACCTTAATTGCAAAACCTGGAACTTTCGATGCCAATGACCCGGTCGCCGGTTTGGACGTTTCGATTTTGCAAAATAACCTGCTCAAGCCCGTGCTCGGAATTGACGATCCACGCACCGATAAACGCCTCGATTTTGTCGGCGGAAACCGCGGCTTGGAAGAACTTGAAAAACGCGTTGATTCTGGTGAAATGGCGGTAGCCTTTGCCCTTTACCCAATCTCAGTTGAACAACTTATGGCAATTGCGGACTCCGGAAAAATTATGCCGCCTAAATCCACTTGGTTCGAACCCAAATTGAGAAGCGGGTTAGTGCTCCATTCGCTGGATTAGAGGCAAAATCCATTTTCGTGATCCTTTTTAAATCGCGCTGATTAGAAAATAATTGAGACTGCAATTATTTGCATTTCGTAATCAAGACCGTAAATTCGACCGTTTTCTAAGCTTTTTTGCGGAGTAAATATATGAAAAAAACTACCCGAGCTAAAATTTCATTGGTTTTTTCCCTCAGTGTATTTATTTCCGAATTGTTGGGTGAAGGAAAGCCATTTTATCAAATGAGCAATCGAGAAATTGACAGCCTTTTAACAACTGTCAGCGCTCTGAATTTGACTATAACCGAACGCATAAGTCTTTACTCCGAAAAATTTCTCGGTATGCCGTACAATCAAAATTGCACCGGTGATGGTCCTTATGCCCTTTATGAACCCTGGCCGTTAGTTAATTTCAGGGAAACTAATTGTATGGTTTTCTGCGAACACGTTTTGGCGCTCTCAATTTCCGACAGCTGGGACAATTTTTTCAATAATCTCCAGCAAATTCGCTACCAGAATGGCATTATCGGAATGCGCACGCGGAACCATTATACGATGGCTGATTGGTTACCCGAAAATAGCTGGCTCTTGGAAGACGTTTCGCGGCAGGTTGGCGGTCAGTACATTCAACAAACGACGCGGACAATTTCGCATCGCAAGTTTTTCGAGGACAAAGGCCTTACCGATTTGCGCTATGTCAAGCCCGACCGTACTATTACTCTTGAATATGTGCCCAAGGAATATCTGTTTCAAGTCGAAAATAATATCCGCAATGGTGATATTCTGGCGTTAATTTTCGCCAACAAGAGCGACATCTTTTCAGCCCATATGCTTATTGCGGTCATCAAAAATGGGAAGTTGTTCGTTCGCGAATCTTCCAGCCGTAAAATGACCACTCTCGAAACTCCGTTTGCGGAATGGGTTCCAAAAATTCAATCCCAAAACCAGTACGCCGGATTATGTTTTATGCGAGTGCGCCCTGAGTTAAATACCCCCGGCCGTATTATCTTGCCGTGGGAAATCGCCAACCTAAAGCAAAATCATAAGTAAGATTAACGATTATTAGTAGGCAATACCTATTCACAAATGCCAGTTACCAAATTCACCAAGATGTAAGTTCATTTAAGTACTCATAAGTGCTTATAAGAATTTAAAATGTTTCTAAAAATTTCCGCCTCATTCATATAAGCCAATTTGTGCAAACAATATTTTCTTATTAGCACTTAATAGCACTTATCAGCACTTAATAATTTCTAACCGTCACTTGTCCATGCAATCATGCAGTCATGCAATCATGCTTTTTACGAAACTTATACCCTAGAGTTTTTATTAGCACTTATCAGTACTTAATAAATTTTGCCAGTAGATAATACGGTAAGGATAACCTATTAGTTGAAATTTTCAGTCAGCCTTATTTCTCTTCAGCCTTATTTTCCAGTATCTTAACAAATGGTTTGAACAAGTCTATTGGCACGGGGAAAATCGTCGTTGAATTATTTTCAGCGGCTACTTCGCGCAAAGTTTGCAGAAAGCGCAGTTGGATTGTAATAGGCTCTTTGTTCATAATTTCAGCGGCTTGCGCGAGTTTGGTGGACGCCTGAAATTCGCCTTCGGCATTGATGACTTTGGCGCGGCGTTCACGTTCGGCTTCAGCCTGTTTAGCCATAGCTCTTTGCATTTCTTGCGGTAAGTCAACATGCTTGATTTCGACTTGCGAAACCTTGATGCCCCAGGGATCCGTATGAGTATCTAAAATTGATTGCAGTTCCGCATTGATTTTTTCACGACTGGAAAGCAGTTCATCAAGTTCCGCCTGGCCTAAGATACTACGAAGTGTCGTCTGCGATAATTGCGAAGTGGCATATAAATAATCCTCAACTTCGACAACGGCTTTGGACGGATCAACCACTCGGAAATAGACAACCGCATTGACTTTGACTGACACATTGTCCTTGGTGATAATATCCTGCGGCGGCACGTCCATAACTACTGTTCGTAGACTAACCTTGACTATCCGATCAATTACCGGGATTAGTAAAAATATTCCCGGTCCTTTGGAGTCAATCAGGCGTCCTAGGCGGAATATGACACCACGCTCATATTCCCGCAGAACCCGAATTGCACTGGACAATAAAAAGATTAGCAGAATGATAATTGTTAATAATGGAATGCTCATCTTAACCTCCTTATTTATAGTTTATTTTGGTTTGACTTTCAAAACCATTCTATCAACATCGAGCACAACAATTTCAGTGCCTTTGGAAATTGGCATTTCGGAACTGACCTTCCAGTATTCGCCATGAACGATTGCCATGCCGGTTTTTTCGACATCGGTAATGGTCTGGCCGGTTTCCCCGATCATACCTTCAACTCCAGTAGTCGGTTGGCGCTTATGAGCCTTCAGTGCCAGTGAAAGTGATACAATGACAAAGACCGCCGTAAAAATTACAATCGGCAGAATAACCTTCAGTGAAACGGCTTTCAATATTTCCGGTGCCTGATTTACATCTATTAACATTAACGACCCAAATATCATAGCAACAATTCCTCCAATAGTTAATAATCCGTAGCTGACGATTTTTACTTCGAGAATAAAGAATACGATGCCGAGAATAATCAGTGCCAGACCGGCATAATTGATCGGCAGAACCTGGAAGGCAAAAAATGCTAAAATAATAAAAATGGCACCCAGAACACCCGGGAAAATGGCGCCGGGATTAGATAATTCAAAATAAATTCCATAAAAGCCCAACATTAATAGAATATAGGCGATAGTCGGATCACTTATTATATCCAGAATACGCCGATGGACGCCAACTGGTCGGTAACGAACAGTAAAGCCTTGAGTATGGATGGTTTTTTCTCCGGAAGGGGTTTTGAAAGTTTTCCCATCGAGAATTTTCAGAAGATCGTCTAAGTTATCAACTACAATATCCACGACATTCATTTTAACGGCTTCGGTCTCGGTGATAGAAGCGCTTTCGCGGACGGCTTTTTCCAGCCAATCGGCGTTACGTCCTCGTTCACGAGCAAGACTACGAATATAAGCGACCGCATCATTGGTAGCTTTTTCAATCATCGTCTGGGAACTAGCGGAATCTGGTTGGCTGCCAATCCCTCCGCCACCTAGATTAACCGGATGAGCCGCACCGATATTCGTTCCGGGCGACATTGCAACAAAGTGGGCAGAGACCGCAATAAATACCCCCGCGGAAGCACATTGTGCGCCCCGCGGACTGACGTAAACAATGACTGGAATTTCTGAATTGAGAATATTCTTGATTATATCGCGCATAGAAGTCATTAGTCCGCCGGGAGTGTCCATCTTGATTATCAGACACTCGACTTGATCGGGTTGAGCTTTGCGCAGATTATCGTTAATGTAAGAAGCTGATACCGGATTGATAACTCCATCAACTTCCAGTACCCAAATTTCCTTAGGAATCGCCGTTACCAAAACACTGCTAGCCAGCAAAACCAGGACAATTTTCAATAGGTAAAAGCTACGGTTCATAATTATATAGAATATAATCCGCGTGGGGGTGAATCTCAAATCCTTTTTTAAGATTCAGTCTGATTAAATTTTCGGGAAGCTGACGATTTTGACTCGGATAGGCTTTTCAGCCGGTTGTTCAGACGGAAAAGCCAGCGTACTAAAATCCTCAAATTCCACGATGATAAAGTAGTCTAAATAATCACCGCTTATCATTTCCGGAATAAGAGGTAGGTACCAGATTCCTTCCCGACATTGCATCGTGAATTCTTTGTAAAACTCGGAGGAATCGTCACGCAGGAAAATTTTAACCCACTTTAATTGTCTATCGCCCGGCGTAACCACACAGGTGATTTCACCGGGACTATTTTGATTCAAAGTCTTGGGTGGAATATGGTAGATATGGGGATTTTCATCAGCAATGGAAAACTGCAATAGCGCAAAGAGGTAAAATATCACAAATGGAATGAATTTCACTGTTTTATAAATTTAAAATTACTTTGAATATTTCTCAGTGTTCTGGATGTACACTGTAGTTGAAAGCATTAATTTAGAACAGCACTGCCAGCGATAAGGCACAACGATTTTCGGTGTAGGCTTGCGTGGTTGTTATTTCAAAGTAAGGATAGAAATTTGACATATTGCCGAATCCGTGCTGAAAGCTAAAGCCGACGATGATCGATTCTTTGAGAATGGCTTCGATACCAGCGCCGATAATGTGGTAATATTCCTCATCAGGATCATATTCTGCATAAGGCGATGGCACCACGCGGTAAGCCAGGCGCGTTGAAACCGAATTGCCAAATGGAATGGTCAGAGCCGCACCGATGTCGGTCGTATTGCGCAAATTCCAGTAGAGATCGCGGTTGACCTCTCTCATTTCATCCAGTAAACCTACCTCGATCTTTTGCCAATTGTGGAAAATGAAATCCATACCGAGCGAGATTTTACCGACCTTTATGGCAAAATTGGGAGCAAGTTCCAGAGGATAACGCGTTTTGTATTTGAAATCGTAGGAATTTAGAAAGATAGAATCCACAGTATTATAAGAATAAGTCTCCGTCAGTTCACTCACCTCATGCACTTTAAGTTTTAGAGGAGTTGAAAGACGTAAGCCGATTTTATAATTTTCCGATTGATAGCACATTCCGAAATCCATATTGAACCCGGAATAGCTCGGTTTGATATTTTCACTATAATTAATAAAATTAAATTCTAGTTCGTCATTAATGTCAACTCCTGTTTCAGTTGACTTATAATTGCGCTGGCCATTGTAGAAATTAAATGACAAACCAAGGTTGAGATTTTTCATAAATTCCGTGGCTCCGGAAAATCGAAACACGTTTAAAGTCCCGGATTCATTTATGTCATATTCCAGTTCAGTATCTATGATTTTAGCACTTCCAGCGTCATCGTAATAGGTCGCGCCGGTAGTTCCTTTGGTATAAGACTGAGAGTAGTAGTAAGCCGCCGGTGAATAGGAAGCCGCTATCACGAAGTTACCCTGATAAACCGGAAAAGGATAGGCAAATCCAATGTAGGAAACATTGTAATTAGTGGTCGAGACAGAATAGTCTTTTCCCAAATTGGCCAGGGTAGTCGAGTTCTTGGGGGTGATGCTTATTCCAGTAAAACTGCCTTTTGGCCGTTTGATATTTGTCAGGAAAGCAGGGTTGGACTGAGTCGAACCAATATCCGTTTCCAAATAGGAATTGTTCAGTAAGGTGAGCGAGGAAGCTCCAACGCCATAAATGCTCCAGAAAGGTCGCAGTGCTTCACTACTCATTACCTGGTCGAAGTGCTGAGCGAAACTCGAAATTGGTAGGAAAAACACCAACGTCGTCAGAGCAAAAAAATACCGGCGGAATATAGACATATTAACTCCTATTTGCGATTGTTATTCGATGAACCACCAGAAGCTTTGGGCGAAGATGAACGGCTACTACCGGAGCTGGAAGAAGAACGACTACCGGAAGAACTGCTGGATGAGGACGAACTACTAGACGAAGAACTACTGGATGATGAACTGCTGGACGATGAGCTGCCGGATGAACTTGCGGGTTGATAAGAAGAACCGCTATTGCTTGAAGAATCTGAAGAGGGGCTATTGGTATTGGAGGAACCGGAGCTGGAGGAAGTCTCTTTTCTAACTGTGGCGCGGGGCGAACTGGATTTTTGGGATGTGGTCGATCTGGTTGAACTGCGGGAACTGGTGTTGGTGGTAATCACTGTGGTTTTAGGAGCCGAAGTCGGAACTAAAGTGGTCTGAAAGCCAACTACTGATTTATCCTGGGAATATGTTTCCGCTCCTGTAGTCTTGGGCGAATAACGAGCTTTTGCAGTGCCAGAATTGGTGGTGGTTACCGTAGTTTTTTCGCCTGACACGGAAGTTGTCGTTATGGCGCTGGTAGAGGTTGGCAGGTAAGATGCACCGCTCTGCGAACCGGCATTATTTATGGATCCACGACTGCCACTGGTAGTTGACTTCGGGACATAATCGGCTTTTAACTCGTCACGTCCTTTGTTATAATATGGCCCATCCTGATATCCATGCCAATGATGGTGATGATATGGGTAGCCGCCATAGTAATAGCCATAATATCCATAATGAGGATAGTATCCATAATAGGGATAATAACCGCCATAGTAGGAAAAATAACCATAAAAGCCCCAGTTGTTAAACGGATCATAAAACCACGGATCATAATATCCGAGATAGGGTGAATGATAACGATAGCCACTATAAAATGGCGAATAAATATTGAAACCCAACCAGAGTTGACTATTCATCGAGTCCCAGTACCCGTCGCGATAACCGAGGCGATAATCATTTAAATAAGAGGAATCGAAAGTATAATTCTCGTAAGTTTGTTGTTCCTGATAAATTGTATCGGTAGCTGATTGTTGATAGGTTTCTTCACGGACGATCGGTGCGGAAAACTGAGTATAACAACCGGAGATGATGAGGGCGGCCGTCATTAAAATAATTTGAATTAAGGCGTTCGCTTTCATATTCATTCCTTTATTTTTAGTTTTCATAGTCATTCAATTAGACCGTAAGATTGCCACATTTAATCCGGGTATCAATGATAATAAGCAATGAGTTTGACAATTAGTTTTCATTATAGGTTAAATTGCACTCACTCTGACATTAAAAAGTTCCTTAATCTAATTTATATTTTTCCCCGCATTTTTACTATTGATGATCAAGCTGGCCGGTAATATTTGAAAACCGTTTTGGGTTTCGATAATACCCCAGAACACAATACTGCGATTTCGTAACTTCGATAAACCTTTTATAGGGACAATCATTTGATTCCATTGATTAGGCTGGCAATTTCTGAAAATTACTTCCCCATCGTAACTGACTTCCTTACTCTCTGCTGAGCATAGTAATTGTAACCGTAGGCTGTCGAGATTTTCAGCACGCAGAGGTTTTAAATCAATTAGCAATGCGGCGGTTTCCCCAGGTATCAAAAAACCATCACTATCAGGATCGAGAAAAAACAGACCGGCCGCAAAATCTCCGGTTTTTGTATCTACCGATGGAATTTGATAGAGTGTATCGTTCCATTTCCTGGAAGGTAAAACATTGACATAAAAAGTTTGGGAATCAATGCCATTACGATTATCCTGAACAGCTACTGTGAATTCAAATTCGCCGGAATCAGTCGGTAGCCAGACCAAAACGCCGGTATTTTTCAGGATTTCAGCCTTTTCCGGAGCAGATACTAAAGCATAGGTTAGTTTATCAAAAAGGTCAATTTCAACTGCTTGTATTTGATAGAAATAAAGTTCGCCTTGTCGAGCAGTTTCGACCGGGGAGCTGGTAATGACGGGCGGATTGTTAATTTCTGTCGGTACGAAACGAGGCGATTCCGGAACATTTTTCTCAGAATATTGGAAAATTGTCCTGTTTATAACTGGTGGCGATTGGAGCAATTCAGCATCCTGGATGTTTTTCCACTGCAAGCTGGCTACCACCAGATCGCCCCGGAATATTCCGCGACGAGCAAAAGGATTTTCCCTGGAAAATTGCGGTACGGTGTTGCCAACGTAAATTACGTTCCGGCCAGTTGGTGACCAGCATACCGAATAGGCTAAGTGTTTTATATTTTTTACCGATGTATCAGGTTGAATAGAAATTGCCGCAAAGGCGGTGTCATATAATTTAAATCCAAATGGTTCGCCGTTTGGGCGACTGGCAATCGCCCATTCGCCGCTTGGTGAAATCGTCCAGCTCTGAAGTGGCTCGGGAAATATTTGCAATATTTTGAATTGTAGAGCGTCGAAATCAGTCTGGTTGATACGAACCTGCTCCGGCGCCCGGCTTTCGAGCCAGATGAAACCGCTACGGTCTTGAGTCATCATTGGAAATAAATTGACAGAATAATTGCTCTTCGTCAGGATACGATGCTGACCTTCTCGTAAATCATACAAGTGAATATTACCATCCAATACGCCGATATAGAGAATGGTCGTGCCATCCGGCAGAATTGAGGGATAATTGCCAAAAATCGGGAGCGGAGTAACATTTTTCGTTACAACATCTAGCAAGTAGATCTGGCGGGCAAAGCCCTGACTGAAAATTATCTGGCGTTGATCATTTGAATAAGAGGGATAAAGCAGATCGTCAGTAGTACTATAAATTTTTAACGGTAAGCCACCGACAATCGGAATCTGGTAAATGGCGTCCCAGAGATCGCTGTTTATACGTCCGGCGAAAATTATATCTTGTCCATCCGGTGAAAAACGCGGTAGAATGCGGTTATTGGCGATTAGGTTTTTAAATAGCACTTTAGGACTCTGAAAAATGAGAACTGGTTCGTTATTTACCTTTTGGCGTTCGCAGGTTAAAAGTGTCAACACCATTAAGCTGAAGAGAAAAAGCCTACTTTTGTTCATGTTCTCATCTTTTTAGAATAAATACTATTCACTATTTACCTTAGAAAAGTTTAAGCAGTAGAACAATGAGATTCAATAGAAATATTCACATTAAAAAACAATAGATTCCATACTAAGACCATATCAAACCAATTTCCGACCCGCCGCAGGTGAGGCTAGATTGGTTTTGGCGCATCTAATCTTATCGTTTTGCCTTTGACAGACCTCTGTAAAGTCGAAATTACTGGTAAACTGATTAAAAACCATCCGTCAGTTGAGTTAATTATTTTTATTAAAAAATATGGCTGGTTATGTATATTACCCTCGTGAAATGTTCATTTTTTAAGAAAGTACGCCGATTGACTTGGTTTGCAACCGGTTGGATTGGCGCACGGTATATCTATCGCGAACTAATCTTTCCATTTCTATTTTCCATTGGTGTCGTGACTTTTATTTTATTAGCGAATTTTTTAATTAAATCGGTTGACCGACTGCTAGGGAAAGGTTTACCGTTTAACGTCATTTTTGAATTTCTTTATCTGAACCTGGCGTGGATAGTAGCGATGTCTGTTCCGATGGCGGTTCTGGTAGCGACATTGATGGCTTATGGTCGTTTGGCAGAGGATAATGAAATTACCGCGATGCGTTCCAGTGGCATCAGTTTTACGACAATTCTAGTACCGGGATTTATCTTCGGTCTGGTGGTATCAGTGGCAATGTTGTATTTTCACGATGATGTTTTGCCAGAATTCAACCACCGAGCACGCCTCCTTACCAGCGATATTTATCGGAAAAGGCCTGATCTTAACATAGAACCGGGGTACTTCGTTGACGATATTCCTGATTATTCAATTTATGTAAAAGAAAAAGTGGGCGAGAGTCTGCGCAAAATTACAATTTATAATAAAGACGCCCAAGACATTCAGACCACGATTTATGCCGATAGCGGGTACATTGTAGTCGAAGGCAACACAATTCTCTTTACCCTTTTCTCCGGTCAAATCCATGAAATTGATCTGAAAGGACTATCCGATTACCGACGAATTGATTTCGAACGTCATCGAATTGCTATTCCAGTTGATAATTTAATGCTCGAACGACGCGAAAGCGAGCGGCGCGGCGATCGGGAAATGACCATCAAAATGATGCGTGCCGAAGTGGAACGTTATTCCAGGGAATATCAGCAAGTCGTTGAAAAAATTCAAAATTTAGTCTGCAAGGAACTGGGTGATACCTTGACTTCTTTCGATCTGAAAAAGATCGAAAAGCAAGTTCAAACTCTCCAGGCGGAAAATCTGAAGAATCTACCGCCCGCTGAAGCTACTCGCCGCAATCAGAAGTTGACTATTTTTCTAAACCGCATTCGAAGTGAAAGCAGTCTGGCATTAAATTATAAAAAGCAGATCGCCAAATATAATGTCGAAATTCAAAAGAAATATTCGATTCCGCTTGCCTGTATTGTTTTTGTCTTATTGGGTGCGCCGCTGGGCGTTATTACCCGGCGGGGTGGCATAACCGTTTCTGCCGTTTTGAGCATTTTTTTCTTTTTGTTGTACTATGTATTTCTGATCGGAGGCGAGGAATTAGCCGATGCGGCAATTATTTCGCCTTTCTGGGCAATGTGGACGCCTAACTTGATTTTGTTAATTGTTGGCATTTACCTGATTTATTATACTTCCAGCGAACAGCGTGTGATTGATTTTGCGCGTCTAACGTATATCTTTCGTCGTATAAATAAAAATAGTAAAAATAATTCAAATTTTAGCCCTGGAGAAAACTAATGCCGACCATCCAACAAGGGAAACGAACCCAAAATTTCATTATGGTTGACCTGATAGAAAAGAAGAAGGCCGGGTTAGAACATAGTAAAGAGGAAATTCAATACCTAATCGCTTCTTATGTCGATGGCAAAATACCCGATTATCAAATGGCGGCCTGGCTAATGGCGGTTAATTTTCAGGGAATGACCGATGCCGAGACTATTGCGTTAGTAGAAGAAATGCTACTCTCCGGCACGACGCTTGATTTGAGTCATATTAAACATTTCAAGGTGGACAAACACAGTACCGGTGGTGTGGGAGACAAGGCGAGCCTGATTCTGGCGCCTCTGGCAGTCGCCGCGGGGTGCGTTGTTCCAATGATTTCCGGACGTGGACTCGGTCATACCGGTGGCACGCTGGATAAGTTGGAAAGCATTCCGGGCTTCAATGCTAATCTGAGCAGTCAGGAATTTGTCCAGTTAGTCGAGAAAAATGGTCTAGCTATGGGCGGCCAAACCGAGGAACTCGTTCCTGCCGACCGGAAAATCTATGCTCTCAGAGATGTAACCGCTACGGTCAATTCCATTCCGCTCATCTGTGGCAGTATTTTAAGTAAGAAAATAGCCGAAGGCATTGATGGCCTGGTGCTGGACGTTAAAACCGGTAACGGTGCTTTCCTGCCCGACTATAACCAGAGTCAACAATTAGCTAAACAACTGAAACGGGTTGGGGAACATTTCGGATTGCGGATCAAAGCCGTTATCACGGATATGAACCAGCCATTAGGACGGGCAGTCGGTAACTGGCTGGAAGTTGTCGAATCAGTTGAGACACTCAAAGGTTATGGTCCAGAAGATTTAACCGAACTTACGCTGGAGCTAACCGCCTGGATGGTTGTTCTGTCTGGAATAGAGAAAAATTTCAACAAGGCTCGCGAATTACTGAAGGAACTAATCACTTCGGGTGAGGCTTATCAAAAATTCTTAACAATGGTAGAAGCGCAGGGCGGCGATACCAGTTACATCGAACATCCGGAAAAATACAAGCCAGCCGCCTATCAGGCGCCAGTTCTGGCAACCGAATCAGGTTGGGTAAAAAGCATTGACACCAAAAGGATTGGTATGTGCGCCGTGACATTAGGAGCCGGCCGACTGTCGCTGAACTCCGTTATCAGACCAGAAGTTGGATTGACCATCAATAAAAAAATTGGCGATTATGTTGAAGTCGGCGAATCGCTTGTAACCGTCCACGCCAGCAGTCGCAAATCTTTCGAGGAAGTGCAAAGCGCCCTTCACAAAGCTTATCATTTTTCTAAAACACCGGTTACGCCGCCACCTTTATTTTATGAAACTTTTTAAATTCGATTTCTGAAATGCGGTTAATTGTATCTTTTTTAATTAAATTTATGCTTGCCGACCTAATCCGTTAGTCGGTTTTCACAAGAAAGTTGAAAGTTTAATGAATCGCACAAAATTTAAACGCTCCTCCGGAATTTTAATCGCCGCCGAAGGTCTTGACGGCTCCGGCAAATCAACACAGCTCTATCTGGTTAAACACTGGCTTGAACTCAGTGGCCACCATGTTTACCTGACGGAATGGAACTCATCCGAAATGGTAAGACAAGCAATCAAGCGCGGCAAGAAAAAAAACCTGTTGACGCCGACAACCTTTAGTCTGGTGCATGCTGTAGATTTTGCCGATCGCTATCATCGACAAATTCAGCCGCTTTTGAAAACTGGTTTCATTACTCTGGCTGACCGTTATATTTTCACCGCCTTTGCGCGCGATGCGGTGCGCGGATGTTCCAATGCCTGGTTGCGTAACCTCTATAGTTTTGCCAAAATTCCCGATATTACTTTTTATTTCAAATTGTCTCCTCAGATAGCCGCTGAGCGGATTCTCTCCAACCGTCCGAAGATTAAATATTATGAAGCCGGTATGGACTTGAATCTACATTCCGAAGTCTATGAAAGTTTTCGAATCTACCAGACCAAAATCGGAGCCGAATACGACCAGATGAGTCAGGAATTTGGTTTCGTCGAAATAGATGCTACCCTGCCCATAAAAACTCAGCAAGAGAAAATTCGGGCGATTATTGCCGAGAGGATTGATTTAGCATCGTATATGAAGGGGGAGGTAGAATGAAAAGCTTTTACCTTGAACCGCTTCCAAAATGTGACATCAGTAAACTTAGCGGTAAATTAATTGTCCTGGAAGGTTCGGACGGTTCCGGGCGCACGACCCAGATCGCTCGCATCAAATCCTGGCTGGAAGGAAAAGGTTATGCGGTCGTGAACTGTGAACTGGCTCGCTCACAATTGGTTGGTCCGGAACTGGAGTTGGCCCGCCGCGGCAATACGCTCTGCCCGACAACTCTTTCCCTATTTTATGCTACCGATTTTATGGATCAGCTGGAAAATGTCATTATTCCGGCGTTGCGCGCCGGTTTCATCGTTCTGGCTGACCGTTACTTCTATACCTTGATGGCGCGCGATTTGGTGCGCGGCACTGAGCTCAAATGGGTGCAGAATCTTTACGGCGTGGCTTTAGTCCCCGATCTGGTCTTTTACTTGAATGTCTCGCCGCGCCGTTTAATCGAGCGCCGCTGGCAAAAAGCCAACGCAATGGACTATTGGGAGTCAGGAATGGATATGGGGTTATCGCGCGATTGGGCAGTCAGTTTCTTGATTTACCAGCAGTACTTGCGGAAAGTTTTTCTCAAATTGCAGGATATGTATGGTTTTATCGTCATTAACGGCAATAAATCAATCGCAGCTATCACACAGGATATCGTGAAGCAAATTGAAAAAGTTTTAACCTAAAAAACACTTCACCAGAAATTTTGTTTGACAATTCCCTGAGATATTTTTATATTTTGCCCACTTTTGAGATTTAATATGAATTATTTACAGCTATTTCATCATCTTTATCATCATTCCAGGGTAGGAACCGGGATGAGATAAGTTATTTACAGGTATTGTTAATCAACCCGGTCCTTCTGTAAGCGTACCGGGTTTTTTATTTTCAGGAGCAATTATGATTACTTTAGCTATTCAAAAAACAGGGCGGTTGAACGAACATACCACCCAATTGTTGAGTGAGTGTGGCTTATTCGTCGGCAATGGTAGCACGACGCGATTAATGACCGAGGTGTCCAATTTTCCGCTGCGAATTCTCTTCCTGCGCGACGACGATATACCCGAATGCGTTGCCGATGGGCTGGCTGATATTGGAATCGTCGGCGAAAATGTCTATTATGAAAAAGCTCGCCCATTGAAGATTATCGAGCGGCTTGGTTTTGCCAAGTGCCGCCTTTCAATCGCCGTGCCAAAAGATTTTAATTACGAAAAACTGACCGACTTGAATGGACTGAGCATCGCCACTTCATATCCGAACATTCTGAGGCGATTTCTGAATGAAAATAACCTTAAAGCCGAGATTCATGAAATCAGCGGGTCGGTCGAAATCGCACCCGGTATCGGACTGGCTTCCGCCATCTTCGACATCGTCAGCACCGGCAGTACTCTCCTGACCAATGGCTTGAAAGAAGTCGTGACAGTTTTAAAGAGTGAAGCCGTATTAGTAGCCGCTGAAAATTTAAGTCCAGAAAAATCCGATTTGCTGGAACAGTTACTTCTCAGAATCCGGGCGGTCCATGCCGCGCATATCCGCAAATATATTCTCCTCAATGCACCAAATTCCGCTATCGAAAAAATCTGCGCCATTCTACCGGGAATGAAGAGTCCCACAATAATGCCGCTGGCTGAGCCGGGCTGGAGTTCGCTCCATTCGGTGATCGAGGAACATCAGTTCTGGGAACGCATTTCCGCCTTAAAAGCGGCTGGCGCTCAGGGCATTCTGGTCATTCCAATTGAAAAAATGATAATGTAGGACACCGTTATGAAAGTTGTAAAATATCCCCAAAGAAACTCCTGGCCAGAATTAATTCGCCGACCGGCAATTGATAATAAAATCTTACGAAATTTAGTGATTGAAATTTTAGAAGCAGTCAAAGCCAACGGCGACGAAGCCCTTCGGCAATTTTCCTGGAAATACGACAATGTGCGTTTGAAAGAAATCGAAGTTCAACGCGACGAATTTGCGGCTGTCGCGAGTGAAGTAAATGACGACCTCCGGAAAGCCATCGAGATTGCGCATTCTAATATTACCAAATTTCATTCGGCTCAATTAGAAGGGGTTAAATTAATCGAAACCACCCCGGGCGTTACCTGCTGGCGCAAAAGTGTGCCGATCGAAAGCGTCGGACTGTATATCCCGGGCGGTTCGGCGCCGCTCTTTTCGACGGTGCTGATGCTGGGTATTCCGGCGCGGCTGGCTGGTTGTCCCGAAGTTATTTTGTGCACACCGCCTAATAAAGATGGTCGCATTCATCCGGTGATTCTCTACACCGCCCAAATTTTGGGCATCGAGCGAATTTTCAAGCTCGGCGGAGCTCATGCTATTGCGGCTATGGCTTATGGTACCCAGAGTGTACCGCGTGTCGCTAAAATCTTTGGGCCGGGCAATCAATACGTGACGATCGCCAAGCAAATCGTCACTGCTCAAGGCGTAGCAATTGATATGCCGGCCGGGCCTTCGGAAGTGGCAGTCGTAGCCGACCGGTTCGCTAACCCTGATTTTGTCGCGGCCGATTTACTTTCGCAAGCTGAACATGGTACCGACAGTCAGGTTATCTGTGTAACCGATAATGCCGAATTGATTCCGAAAGTTGTTGCGGCGGTCGAGCAACAGCTGATAGATTTGCCGCGGCGTGCTATTGCCGAAAAATCACTAGAAAGCAGTCGCATGATTCTGGTCAATAATCTGGCTGAGGCGCTGGAGTTTGTCAATTGTTATGCGCCAGAACATCTCATCCTTCAAACGCAAAATCCCGAGCAATGGGCAGAGAAAGTCATCAATGCCGGGTCGGTTTTTCTGGGTGAATTTACTCCCGAATCAGCCGGCGATTATGCGTCCGGGACTAATCATACTTTGCCTACCAACGGTTACGCTCGCAATTATAGTGGAATTTCGGTGGATAGCTTTGTCAAGAAAATCACTTTTCAGAAGATTTCACCTGCCGGTCTGAAAGCCATCGCTCCGACGATTGATTGTATGGCCGCCGCTGAAAAATTACAGGCGCATCGTAACGCCGTCCGAATTCGCCTGGAAGCGATTAAGAAAGGAGCCGGACGTGGTTGATCTGGAAAAACTGGCGCGGCGCAATGTCATTAATCTCCAGCCTTATGCAACTGCCCGCGACGATTATGGCGGCGCGATCGGCATATTTCTCGATGCCAATGAAAACTCGCTCGGCAGTGCGACTATGCAAAAATTCAATCGCTACCCTGATCCACACCAGAAGCGATTAAAACAGAAAATTGCCGCCATCAAAAATGTGAATCCAGAACAGATTTTTCTGGGCAACGGCAGTGACGAGGTCATTGATCTATTGATCCGTGTCTTCTGTCAACCGGCAGTGGAAAAAATTATGATTCTACCGCCAACTTACGGTATGTACGCCGTCAGCGCGGCCGGTAATGATGTCGGCGTTGTTTCCGTGGCTTTGATGCCAGACTTTCAGATTGATCTACCGCAAATTTTCGAGCAGAGTGCGAACGTCAAGTTGATTTTTCTCTGTTCGCCGAACAATCCGACCGGCAATTGCCTTAATCCGGCAGATGTCGTCAATTTACTGGAGAAGTTCAAAGGAATTGTCGTAATTGACGAAGCCTACATAGACTTCGCCTCCCAAAAGAGCTTCCTGTCAAGATTGAACGATTTCAACAATCTGGTAATTATGCAGACTTTTTCGAAAGCCTGGGGCTTGGCGAATCTTCGACTCGGGATGGCTTTGGCCGATCCCCGGGTTATTGATTGGCTTTCGCGCCTCAAATATCCTTATAATGTCAATGGCTTGACCCAGGAACTGGCGTTGACGGCTTTAGAACGAGTTGCGGAAAAGGATCGGATGGTTGCCGAACTTCGCGCCGAGCGAGAACGACTTGCCGGTTCACTTAAAGAATTGCCGCTAGTTGAAAAGGTCTATCCTTCTGAAGCTAACTTCCTGCTGGTGAAGTTCCGGGATGCGCGCGCCGTATTTCAATATTTAATTGGTCAGAAAATCATCGTACGCGACCGTTCGCAAGCCTTGTATTGCGAAAATTGCCTGCGGATTACCGTCGGCGCTCCTCCCGAAAATGATATTTTAATTGCTAAACTCAAGGAATTTGCACGTTGAAGAAAGTACTTTTTATTGACCGTGACGGGACATTGATTGTCGAGCCGTCGGATGAACAGGTAGATTCGCTGGAAAAGCTCGAATTCCTGCCGGGTGTCATTACGAATATGAACAAAATCGCCACGCAACTTGATTACAAACTGGTAATGGTTACCAACCAAGACGGGCTTGGAACGGATTTATTTCCGGAAGAAGATTTCTGGCCGGCTCATAATAAAATGTTACAAATTCTAGCGGGCGAAGGTGTGGTATTCGATGAGGTTTTAATTGATCGGAGCCTTCCGAACGACAATGCCCCGACGCGCAAGCCGGGTATTGGATTGTTGACGCAATATCTTAATGGCGATTACGATCTGGAAAATTCGTTTGTAATCGGTGACCGGGAGACCGACGTACGATTGGCGCAAAATCTTGGTGCTAAGGCGATTTACCTGGGAAGCAACGAATCTATTTCAGCCGATTTTAAGGCTAAAAATTGGTCGGAAATTTTTAATTATTTAATCAATATCGGTCGCACCGCCACAATCACCCGCAAAACTAAAGAAACTGACATCCGCCTGGTAATTAATTTGAATGGCAAGGGCGCAAATCGAATAGACACCGGTATTGGTTTTCTCGATCATATGCTGAATCTGTTCGCCACGCATTCCGGTTGCGATCTCGATTTGACCGCTAGAGGCGATCTGGCGGTTGACGAACATCATACGGTTGAAGACGTCGCTCTTGTTCTCGGCGAAGGTTTGTTAAAAGCCCTCGGTGATAAAAAAGGCATCGAACGTTACGGTTTTCTTCTGCCGATGGACGAGTCGCTGGCACAGGTAGCGCTGGATTTTTCCGGACGACGCGAATTGGTCTGGGAATGTGAATTCAAGCGGGAATATATCGGGAAAATGCCGACCGAACTATTCCGTCACTTTTTCAAGTCCTTTGCCGATTCGGCCGCTTGCACTTTGCATATAAAAGCCACCGGTGAAAATGAGCATCATAAAATTGAAGCGATTTTCAAAGCCGTCGGTCGAGCAGTGAAAATGGCTATTCGTCGCGATCCGACCTGCGACCAGATTCCGAGTAGCAAAGGTCAATTATGAAAGTTGTCATAATCGGCTATAATTCGGGAAATATTCACTCGGTGAGGCTGGCACTCCAGCGCCTAAATGTCGAAGCTACTGTCAGCTCCGATCCAGCTGTGATTCAAGCCGCCGATAAAGTCATTTTTCCCGGAGTTGGCGAAGCCTCTTCCGCAATGAAATTTATCAAGGCGAACGGCATTTTCGAGATATTGCCGCAATTGCGTCAACCGACTCTGGGTATTTGCCTAGGCTTGCAGTTAATGTGCCGGGATTCAGAAGAGAATGCCACTCAATGTTTCGGAATTTTCGATGTTGCTGTAAGAAAATTTCCACCGCTCGCCAAAGTGCCTCAGGTGGGTTGGAATACATTGTTCGATTTAAAAGGTGAACTTTTTCGAGACGTTGCTGAAAATTCTTATGTTTATTTCGTTCACAGTTATTATGCCGAATTGAGTGAACATACCATAGCCCAGACCGAGTATATCGTCCCATATTCAGCCGCTATGCAGAAGGACAATTTCTTCGCAGTGCAATTTCATCCCGAGAAAAGCGGTAAGGTCGGCGAGCAAATCCTGCAAAATTTCATTAAACTATGATTACAATAATACCGGCAATTGACATATTAAACGGTAAGTGCGTGCGCCTTAGCCAGGGCGATTTCGACACTCAAAAAATTTATAACGAGAACCCGCTAGAAGTCGCTCGACAATTCGCCGATGCCGGTATCAAGCGCTTACATCTTGTAGATCTGGACGGCGCACGCCAGAAGCGAGTAGTCAATTGGAAAGTGCTGGAAAATATTGCGACGGAAACGCCTTTGCAGATTGATTTTGGCGGCGGGATTCGGAGCGAGTCGGATGTGCGGATGGCTTTCGCGAGTGGTGCGCGGCAAGTCACGGTTGGAAGTATTGCGGTTACCGCACCTGATTTAGTGGTAGAATGGTTGAAAAAATTCGGCAGCGAAAAAATTATTCTCGGGGCCGACGTCATAGATCGAAAAATTGTCATCCACGGATGGCAGGAAAAAGCCCCACTGGAATTGATGGAATTTTTACAAAATTTTCGGGAAAAAGGCGTCCAACAAACGATTTGCACTGAAGTCGCGCGCGATGGAATGTTAATTGGACCGGCTTTTGAATTATATCGGGAAATCAAACAAAAATTACCCGATCTTTACTTAATTGCCAGCGGTGGGGTCAGCCAAATTGACGATATTTATCAATTACAGAATGATGGAATTGACGGCGTTATTATTGGCAAAGCACTTTATGAAGGAAACTTAAAATTGAGTGAGTTGAAAGGATTTTTATGTTAGCTAAACGCATTATTCCCTGTCTTGACGTCAAGGACGGGCAGACGGTCAAAGGCGTAAATTTTATCAATATTCGGCATGCCGGGGATCCGGTGGAACTCGGCGCGGCTTATGCCGAGCAGGGCGCCGATGAATTGGTTTTTCTCGATATAACAGCTTCGATCGAAAAACGCGGAACGTTTATCGAATTGGTGCGCGAAATTGCGAAACATCTGAACATTCCGTTTACCGTCGGCGGCGGAGTTCGCAACGCCGATGACGTCGCTCGCCTGTTGGACGCCGGCGCGGATAAAATTTCGATCAATACCGCCGCGGTCAATCACCCGGAGATGATTGAAAAATTAGCCGGGCGATTCGGCAGTCAATGTATCGTGATTGCGATTGACACGAAACATACCGAAAATGGCGATATTGTCTACATCAATGGCGGCAGGACGCCGACTAATAAAACTACCCAGGCCTGGGCGCGGCAGGTCGCCAATCTCGGCGCCGGTGAAATTTTGCTGACTTCGATGGATCACGACGGCACTAAAAAGGGCTTCGCGCTGGAAATTACGCGTGAACTTGCCGAAAATTTACCGATTCCGGTAATCGCTTCTGGCGGCGCGGGCACGATGGAACATTTTTTAGAAGTGTTTAAAATAGGAAAGGCCGACGCGGCGCTGGCGGCGAGCGTTTTTCACTTCGGCGAAATTCCCATTCCTGAATTGAAAAAATACCTCAAATCCAATGGCATCGAGGTGCGACTATGAACATTGATTTCGCTAAAAATAACGGTTTGATTCCGGCAATTATTCAGGATGCAAAGACTGGAAAAGTCCTGATGCTGGGTTATATGAATCAAGAATCTTATGAAAAAACTATAGCGACCGGCCGGGTCACTTTCTTTAGTCGGAGTCGGCAGGCGCTCTGGACGAAGGGCGAAACATCCGGGAATTTTTTGGAAGTCAAAGAGATTCTAAGCGATTGCGACGGCGACACGCTTTTGATCAAAGTCAAACCGACCGGAGCGACTTGCCATACCGGCGCCGACACCTGTTTCAATGAAAAAAATATCGCTAAGAAGCCGTTCATTTTCGAGCTGGAGGAAATTATTCGTGATCGCCGTGATAATCCGAAACCTGGTTCTTATACCAATAACCTTTTCGATGCCGGAGACGAACGCATTGCTCAGAAAGTTGGCGAAGAAGCCACCGAAGTCGTCATTGATGCCGTGACTGATAATAGGGTACGCCTGCTGGAGGAAGTTGCCGATTTACTATATCATCTATTGGTGCTTTTAGTGGCGAAAGATGTCACGCTCGACGATATTATGAACGTGCTGGAAAAACGGCATAGAAAATAGTAAACGAGCCTTCAAAAGGTTTTAAAATGCGTTTTAATCATTGGTTTGACTGTCTGCTCGGCAGGCGCCAGGCAGGATAGAAGATTCCCGCCAATCGCCGATAACCATAATCCGATAAACTTATTGTTGCATATTTATACGGTCACTACAAGTGGATAAAATTTCCCAGATCAGACAAGACAATAGGGAAAAAATTCTTGATTATAAAATCATTAAATCGTAAGTTTACCCGCTATTTTTGAATTATAAATAAGAGATAAACAATGTATAAAACGTCTTTTCCGAAAGTGACAGAAATTAAACAAGATTGGTACGTGGTGGATGCCGAGGGGGTAGTTCTGGGGCGTTTAGCCAGTCAGATCGCGGTGGTTTTGCGTGGTAAAAATAAACCGTACTTCACTCCGCATCTCGATACTGGAGATTATGTGATAGTTATTAATGCTGATAAAGTCCGATTGACCGGTCGGAAGGCAGAACATAAAACATATTTCAAGCATTCCGGTTATCTCGGACATGAGCGTTTTCTCCAATATAAAGATGTATTTCAATCTAACCCGGAGAAAGTCATCGAGCGAGCTGTGAAAGGGATGTTGCCGCATAATGCTCTTGGACGCCAGCTTTTACGGAAGTTAAAAGTCTATCGCGGTCCGGTACATCCTCATCAAGCTCAACAACCTAAACCTTTAGTAATAGAAGGATAAATAAAGGATGCCAAAATTAGAATATGTGTCATTAGGTCGTCGTAAAAGTTCAATTGCTCGTCTCAGAATGCAAGCCGGGGAAGGCAAGGTGATCATCAATTCCCGTCCGCTGGATGAATATTTCGGTACCGAGTCTCTGAAACGTATGATTACTCAGCCTTTCGAAGTCTGCGGCGTGAGTGGCCAATTTGACGTCAATGTCAAAGTCGAAGGAGGGGGATTCACCGGTCAAGCTGGCGCAATTCGCCTGGCAATCGCTCGGGCTTTGGAACAATATGACCCAGAGCTGAGAGCCAAGTTAAAGCCAGCCGGCTTTTTAACGCGCGACTCTCGAATGAAAGAAAGAAAAAAGTATGGATTGCGTGGCGCACGTCGAGCTTTCCAATTCTCCAAACGTTAAAGGCAGAGAGATTAGATTTATGGTAAATGTAACTGTTGAAATGCTAATGAAATCAGGTGCTCATTTTGGTCATTTGACCCGAAAATGGAATCCCAAAATGAAAGATTACGTCTGTATGACTCAAAATGGCATCCATATCATTGATTTGAACAAAACGCTGGCTTGTCTGGATGAAGCGACGCGCTTTATTCGGGAAGTAGTTCGCAAAGGCGGTGATGTCTTATTCGTCGGGACAAAAAAGCAAGCTAAAGAAATCGTCCAGAGGGAAGCCGATCGCTGCGGTATGTTTTATGTTGTTGAACGCTGGTTAGGTGGCACCCTAACCAATTTTTCGACTATCAAACGCAGTATCCGGCATTTGCAAAAGCTGGAAAAAGATAAATCCATTGGATATGGCGAGAATCTAACCAAGAAAGAAAAATTATCTCTTGAGCGGGAGCGAATAAAATTAGCCGATCTGCACCGCGGTATCAAAGATATGCGCAAATTACCTGATGCTCTTGTAGTCGTGGATACAATTTATGATAATATTGCCGTTCAGGAAGCCCGTCGTCTGGACATTCCGGTCGTCGCTATCCTGGACACTAATGCTGACCCAACTATCGTGGATTATCCGATTCCGGCTAATGATGATTCAATCCAAACTATCAATTTAATAATTACCGAATTGGCTGATGCCATCATCGAAGCCAAAAATTCGCGTTTGGTTGAAATCCCGCCACCGGTCGAAGAAGCCGAAAGTTAATTAGTTACCTAGAGAAAGGAATAATATGGGAATTACTGCCACCCAGGTCAAGGAATTACGTGATCGTACCGGCTTGGGAATGATGGAATGTAAAAACGCCTTAATCGAATCAGAAGGCGATATTGATAAAGCTATCGAAATTCTACGAAAAAAAGGAATTGCCAAAGCCGAAAAGAAAGCGGATCGCGTTGCCAAAGAAGGAGTAATCCTTTCCTATATCCATCCCGGTAATAAACTGGGAGTTTTAATTGAAGTCAATTGCGAAACTGATTTCGTCGCCGCTAATGCTGATTTTATTTACTTTGTCAAAGATATAGCTATGCACATAGCGGCTACTAACCCGCTATCCATTCGCCGAGAAGAGATCGATCCGACTATTCTGGAAAAGGAAAAAGAAATATATCGGGCTCAGGTGCAGGCTCAGAATAAACCGGAAAATATCGTCGAGCGCATCGTCGAGGGTAAAGTCGAGAAGTTCTATCAGGAAAATTGCCTGCTGGAACAACCGTTCGTTAAAAATCCTCAGATCACGGTTAAAGATTATGTCACTAGCATCATCGCTAAAACCGGTGAGAATATTAACATTGCGCGTTTCGTCCGCTTTCAATTAGGCGAAAGTCTCGAGAAATAAATAACCTATATCAGGTTAACAAATGGTCTCAATTCCTTATAAACGAGTTATCCTGAAATTTTCAGGAGAAGCGCTGGCGGGTGAAAAGGGGGCCAATTTTGATCCGGATATAATTCGGCAAATTGCTGTTGAAATTAAATCCGCCGCCGATCTTGGTGTTCAAATGGGAATAGTATTCGGGGGCGGCAATATCATTCGAGGCTTGAGTGGCGTTGGCAAATCGCTCGATCGAGTCCAAGCTGATTATATGGGAATGTTAGCGACGGTAATTAACGCTTTAGCAATGCAAGATGCACTTGAAAAATTAGGACTAAAGGCACATGTATTTTCAGCAATTCAGATGATCGAAGTCGCCGAATTGATGATAATTCGCAATGCCCGGAAATATCTCGATCGGGGTGAGATTGTAATCTTCAGTGCTGGAACGGGACGTCCATTTTTTAGTACTGATTCCGGAGCGGCTTTGCGGGCGGTGGAAGTGCAAGCCGAAGCCATTATCAAAGCCACTAAAGTTGATGGCGTTTATGATAAGGATCCAGAGAAATTCAACGACGCCCAATTCTATGATCAATTGGATTACCAAACCGTCATTGAGAAACGCCTCAAGGTAATGGACTTGACCGCAATAACAATTTGCCAGGACAACAATTTGCCAATTATCGTCTATAATATGAAAACCCCGGGTAATCTACATAAAATTTTAACCGGCGAAAAAATTGGAACGCTAATATCACGGAGTCAACTATGATCAACGAAGTTGTCAAAGATGCCGAAGACCGTATGAAGAAAAGTCTTGATACGATTCAGCAGGAAATGGCTGTAATTCGTACCGGACGGGCAACCCCTGCCTTACTCGATCCGATCAAAGTCGAATATTATGGGGCGACTGTTCCACTGCGCCAGGTAGCTTCCATCGGGGCTCCGGATGCCCGCCTGTTGATCGTCCAGGTTTTTGATCGAAACGCAGTGCCGAATGTCGAAAAGGCCATTCGAACCGCTGAACTTGGTTTGAATCCCATAGTCGAGGGTAATTTACTAAGGGTACCAATTCCGCAACTGACCGAGGAACGTCGTAAAGAACTGGTAAAGTATGTCCATAAAATTGCTGAAGAAGGAAGGGTGGCAATTCGCAATATTCGCCGTGATGCCAACGATATAGCTAAGGAATTAGAAAAAGATCACGAAATATCCGAAGATGAATTACATAACGGGCAGGAAGAAATCCAGAAACTGACCGACAAATATATCAAGCTGATTGATGAATTGGTAAAGCGTAAGGAAAAGGACATTCTAGAAGATTAGTCCGACGATTCAAAACAATTTTTCCCGTTTGGGTTTATCACAGTATTTGATTTTTTACCCACTCTTGATAATTCCTCATTGGTAAGTTTTCCCCCAGCCATTGATTACTTATAACAATTTCTCCCATAAGGATAATCCATTTACTTTCGACTTTGTATCAGGATTTCGGACAATTCGCCGACGTTTTCAAGAACATAGTCCGGTAAAATGGGACTTCTTTGTAAGTCAGTCCGCGTTGTTTCACCGGACAATACTAAAATGCTGGCAATTCCAGCCTGCCGTGCCATTTTAATATCGGTATATAAACGATCGCCGACGATGGCAACTTCTTGTTTTTTTAATCCGAACCGTTGCATAATGCCTTTTATCATAGATGGATCAGGTTTGCCAAGTACTGCGGATGGTTTTTTACCGGTAGCCGCTTTCAAGGCCGCACAAACCGCACCGCAATCCACCAGAATCGTATCCTGATCGGTAGGGCAGATTCGATCCGGATGGGTGGCGAGGAAAAGTTTGCCAGTTTTTATCCAGTAAGCCGCGTGACACAGTTTCCGAAACGTCAGACTGGTATCGAATCCTACAATCACGGCTTCCGGTTCGTCTATAGGATCATTGCCTACTACTGTAAAACCGTTGGCGGTAAATTCGTGTTTTAGACTTCGAGTGCCGATAAGGTAAATCCGCTTGATAGCCGGGTAATGGCGTTGCAGATAATCAATCGTTGCCTGGGCAGAAGTATAGACTTGCGTTGGCTTAACCGGCAAACCCATTTGCCGTAATTTGCGGATATAAGCCGCAACGCTCAGTGAAGAATTATTAGTTAGAAAAGTATAACCAATTTGCAGTTTTTTTAAGTCATCGAGAAAATCTTTAATAAATGGGAAGAGAGTGCGGCCGTTATAAATTGTGCCGTCTAAATCCAGAATAATATGTCGCACGTTCCGTAGATTCTTAACTGGCTGATTTCTGTTATCAGTTTTCTCGACAAACAATTTTAATATCTCGAATTAGTGTGGAAAACGCTTAGGTATGTTTAATAAAACAACGTCGGCGTTTATGCTGACGCAGATCGAAATACTTCCATTGAGATTGGACTTTGATATTAGTTTCCAGTTCGGGGTTCGATTCGGCTCTCTGTATGCCTTTACGGACTAATTTTATACCTACTTCAGCAATCATTAACGCCGGTACTCCCTGCCCCTGATATTCCGGCAAAACACCAACTATCAACAGATCGGCGACCTTAGCATGTTTCAAAGCCCATAGCAGGTGCAGAAATCCAAACGGAAAAAGCCGACCCCTGGCTTTCTGAAGAGCTCGCGCTAAAGATGGCATTGTGAGTCCGATGCCGACGATTTGATCATTTTTATCAAGCACAATGGCAATAAAATCGGGGTCCATAAGACTAATATATTGCCTAACATAGGCATCAATTTGTTTTTCAGTAAGCGGCACAAAGCCATATAGCACGGAATAAGTCGCGTTTAAAACCTCAAAAATTTGATGAGCATAAGGCAAAACATCTTTGATTTTTTTAACCTGCAGAGTATGCAGGCCGAGTCGCTGTTTGACAATCTGTGAAACATTAATGAGTTTCTGGGGCATAACCTTCGGTACAGTGATATCATATTCGACCCAATCAATATCTTTCTGATAACCTAAATTCTCGAGATATTTTGGGTAGTATGGATAATTATAAATGGTTGCCATCGTTCCAATCTCTTCAAAGCCTTCGATTAGCATTCCTTCGCGATCCAGGTCGGTAAAACCCAGCGGTCCATGAATGGCTTCAACTCCCAGCTCTTTACCCCAATCTTCGAGTGCCTTAAAGAGAGCCGTGACAACCTCTTCATCGTCTATAAAATCCACCCAGCCGAAACGCAAGTATTTATTACCTGAGATTTCAACAAAGCGTTTATTGTAAATTCCAGCTATGCGGCCCGCCAATTTGCCGTTTTTATAGGCCAGCCAGTAACGAGCGTCGCAAAATTCAAAAGCCGGGTTTTTTTGACGATCCAAAGTATTTCTTTCATCGAAATTCAACGAAGGTACATAATACGGATTACCCCGATAAAGCTTCAGCGGAAATTTAATGAACTGTTTTAATTGCTGGGGCGTTGTCACTTCCTCAATATTTACCGCCATAGTTGCTCCTTATAAATTGTAAGTAATTTCACATTAATTAATTCTGCCGTGCACCTGATAATTTCTTCTATTTATGAAAACCGGTTCGAAAAAATCAAGCCCAATTACAATGTTTAATGAATTTTCGCTGAAAATTTCCGCAACTTCAAATCAAACCTTGACTTTTACCAATTCACCCGATTTAATTTTTCTGTAGTATTTCCGAATCGTATAGTCTCTCAAAATCATTTTTATGTTGTGCCTCCTCAGAGGCTAATTTTTCGAACAAATTCGCTACCTCTGGATCGCGACTGGTTGAGGCTAAAGTCTTATATAGTTTAAAAGAAAGTTCTTCACGCTGAATAGCGGTCATCAGCATATCGCGATAACTTTGATTCTCAACCGTGGGTACAAGATATTCACCAATTTGAAGGTTATCAACCGACGGAATAGCCTGCGATTTAAAACCGGTTTTACGAAACTGCTCTAATTTCTCGATATGTTGACGTTCCATCAGCTCGATTTCCCGGATAGCCTCCATCATAGCCAGTGATGGCGCTCCCTGCAACAAACGGTGATAGAAACGAACGGATTCCCATTCGCGCTCAACCGCAAAATCCAATATATTTTCAAATTGACTGCGATCCATTGTTTCTCCCAAGACACATTAAATCAATAAACTAACTATCTTCAATTTAGCCTAATTTATTCTACAACGCAAGATTTCTGCCACTTGCAAATATTACCAATTTTAACCAGTCTTTATTAATTAAATGGCATTTATCAAAGATAGCTATGCAAGCCTTTCAATAGAAAACTAACTCCCAGATAGGTGAAAATCACGGTCACAAAAGTAATAATTACAATCACGGCTTTCTTCACCCCTCTCGGCTTCAGCAAATGAAAATAAAACGCCAGAACCAGGATATTAATTAACGCCCAGATTTCTTTGGCATCCCATGACCAATAATTGCCCCAGCTCTGATAACCCCAGAATGCTCCGGTCACTAATCCGATATTCAAAAAGAGAAAAGCAATTCGAACTTCATTATCCATTTTTCTCAGTAATGACATCCCGTCGCTCGAACTCTCATTTTTATTTTGCACTAGAAAAACAAGAGCGTAAATAACCGCCAGAACAAGCGCCATATAACCAAAAAAGTACGAAGGCACGTGCAGATACATCCAGAAACTATTCAAGGCGGGCGTTAGCGGCTGTATCGTTTTATCCGAAGGTGGCATTAACCAAGCTCCGGCGATTATTCCTATAATTATCAATAGAACTATCCAGCGGTACCGAGGCTCAATCTGCCGTCGCCAAATGACCAATCTCAAGGCCAGTAAAAGAGACAACAGCAGACTCGTTTCATAGAGCGAAGTGAACGGCGGATGCCCGGCTACCAGTGATCGCCAAATCAGCGCGCCCAGATGTACCAGAATAGCCAGCCAGATTACGATCGAACAAATTCGGTCCTTGACTTTAGTAATCAGACTAACAAAAGCAATTGTGTATAAAATCAATGCGGCGATTAAAAGCGGTTGTTCCACTGTGTTTTTCCCTTATGTTAGCGAATTTGCTTCCATAAAATAACATAAGTCAGCACGGCTAAATACATTAGACTAAGTAGCGCCAGTAACCTTAGGCCCGTAACTTCGGCGACTTCAATGATTGTGGTATACTTTGGACTCAGTGGATTAATTTTAATTTTGCGACCGGCGACATTGAATACCTCACCGGGCGGAATCTGATATTCTTTATGATCAATTTCGACTGTCAACGCCCGCGCCAAAGTATCAATACCTTTCAGGACGATTACCTGCTGATTGAAGTTGCAGGCTACATTAAAAGGCGAAATTAATGTATCCCCGCCGCAAATAACTTCAAATAAATAATCTTTTTTAAAAGCACTTTGATATAACCGATATTTACCGATAGCGAGCGGTCGGTTGACAGCCAGAATGGTAGTATCGGTTTGATTAATCAGCAATCGGCTGGTGTAAGATTCCACTGTTTTCCCATCTGGATGGGTTTTTATATCGAAACTGAGAAGTTGTAAGCGAATGTTGTATTCCGGTTTCGGTTTTTTCAAAAATTGGGCAAAATTGACTTCTTGCCCTTCCAGAATTGAGATAACAAAGCGTTGATTGAAAGCTTTATCACATAAAATAAGCAGGAAAATAGCCGCCAGTAAAAAATGCAGAAATTTGGGAGCGAAATCCCTCATACCTTTTAGAAATATGGCCGCTAACATTCCAGCTATCAATACTAGCCACAGTCCGATATTTAGCCAGGAATGCGGCAAATGGTCAAAGCCAAGCGTTCGCACAATTTGCGAAATCGGTCTATTTGAAGAAATTTCAAAGCCTGTTTCAGGAGTCAGAAGCGTACTAGCGGTCATAAAAATAACCAGAACCGCCGTCGTAATCTGAAATATTCTTAAGTTAACTTTAGACAAAGTAATTAAAAATCGGAAATTAGTTAGAATTACCCTTTTCCATATAGAAAATTTAAGGAAATTTCCAGGGAATCAAACAGCCGAATTTCAGATAAAATAACTTGAGGGAGGTTAAATTTTCTGGCAATGTGGGCAAATGTGGGTACTCCTCTGACCAACTTTGAGACGTTCAATAGTCGTCCCGCATCGCGGACAGGCCTGACCGCTACGACGAAAAATTTTCAGCGCTTCCTGGTTGCGACCGCGCCGGTCAACCGATTGGAAATTACCTTGGCCGTTGCCGAGACTTGTCCCTTGATTGGCTAAACCCTGCTGTAGAACTTTTGGAATAGCTTTATGCAAAGATGCGATTTCCTGATTATTGAGGGAATCAGCCGTTCTTAAAGGATGGATGCCTGCTTCCCAGAGAGCTTCATCAGCGTAAATATTGCCCAAGCCCGCTATAATTGTCTGATCCAGTAAAAGCGGTTTAATCTGACGATGGTGTTTACGCAAATTTTCAGTCAGAATTTCAACCGTAAATTCAATGCTTAGCGGCTCAACGCCCAGTTTGCCGATTACTTTCTCCGGCTGATCAACCAACCAGAAGCGTCCGAATTTGCGAGTGTCATGATAACGCAATTGGCGACCGTCACTTAGTGAAAAAATTAAATGCTCATGTTTGCTAATTGGCCAATCGGGCATTGTCAGGAAGAATTTCCCTGACATACGCAGATGAACGAGGAGAAATTTTACCGGCTTCAGTTCAATTATAATAAATTTTCCGCGTCGGGTAATCGCGGTTATTTTTCGGTTTTGAATCTCAGTAGTGAATTTTTCCGTGCCAGGCTCGGCAATGATTTTCGGCCAGCGAATTTCAATTTTGAGAATCTTCTGGCCGACTAATTTTGCGGCTATTAGGTCATTGACAACGGTCTGGACTTCCGGTAGTTCGGGCACGGAGCGGATTCCTCAATATTCGCCCCAACTTCTGATTTTCAAATCATCCATTTTCAGTCGGGAGATAGCCTCGACGAAGCGCATTGCGATCTGGCGATTGGTAATTAACATTACATTAAAATCAGCCGCCGTACGCCGGATTAAATAGCCATTGGTTAGTTCTCGTTCCTGGTAGCTTTTAGGAATATTGATTACTAAATCAATCTGACCATTTTTGAGATAGGTAATGACGTTCGGTTCTTTTTTCTCTAGCGGCCAAAACAAGGTTTCAACCTGAACCTTATTTGCTTCCAGAAATTTTGCGGTTCCACCGGTGGCATACAGCTTCACATTCATATTTTGGAGAGTTCGAATCGATTCTAGTAATTCGGCTTTGGATTCGATCGGGCCTGATGAAATTAAAGCCGCTCGCGGCGGGAAATGGTAGCCGACCGAAATTAGTGCTTTCAGAAAAGCTTCATCGAAATCGTCGCCGAGGCAAGCAACTTCGCCAGTGGAAGCCATTTCTACACCCAGAGTTGGATCGGCGCCTTGCAAACGCGTGAATGAAAACTGGGGTGCTTTTACACCGACATGATTCAGCTCGAATAGCGTTACTGGAATCGGTTCCAGCGGAACGTGCATAATAACCTGCGTAGCTATGTCAATAAAATTACGCTTGAGGACTTTCGAGACAAACGGGAAACTGCGCGAGGCTCGTAAGTTACATTCGATTACCTTCACTTCATTCTGCTTAGCGATGAACTGAATGTTGAATGGCCCATTGATTTTTAAATTCTGAGCGATCTTGCTAGTAATAATTCGGATCCGTCGGATAGTTTCCAGATAAGTGCGTTGCGGCGGTAGAACTAAGGTGGCATCACCGGAATGAACACCGGCATTCTCGACGTGTTCCGAAATAGCGTATATGATAATTTCGCCATTGCGAGCGACGGCGTCACACTCGATTTCCTTGGCATTTTCTAAAAATTTGCTAATGACGGTCGGATACTCCGGCGAAATTTTCACCGCGCGTTGCAAATACTGAACAAGTTCCTCGTCGTTGGAAGCCACCGCCATTGCCGCGCCGCTCAAGACATACGAAGGCCGAATCAAAACCGGGTAGCCGTATTCGTGGGCAAATTCCCTAGCTAGCTCGACGGAAGTTATCTCTTTCCAGATTGGTTGATCAATATTGAGTTTATCAAGCAAATCCGAGAATTTGCGCCGATTTTCGGCTCGATCAATGCTTTCCGGTGATGTGCCCAGAATTCGGACATTGGCATTGTGTAATTTCAAAGCCAGGTTATTAGGTATTTGACCGCCCATCGAAACGATTACGCCGAGTGCACTGAATTTGGCATAGATTTCCACCACGTTTTCAAAACTTATTTCATCAAAAATCAAGAAATCGGATTCATCATAATCGGTACTGACCGTTTCTGGATTGTAATTCAGCATAATTGAATTATATCCAAGTCGCCGCAGAGTTTGACCACAATTCACGCAACTCCAATCAAATTCGACCGAACTACCAATATGGTAAGCCCCCGAGCCAAGAATTATGACCACATTTAAGTCACTAAAATTGACATCATCGCGAATGGCGTTATAGGTCAAGTAAAGGTAATTAGTATAAGCCGGAAATTCAGCCGCCAGCGTGTCAATTTGCCGAATGAATGGTCGAATGTTGGCTTTCAGCCGCAACTGGCGGATTTCGGCTTCTGATTTCCCGGAGGCGAGGGCGATTTGCTTATCGGAAAAGCCGAGCTTTTTAGCCGACAGTAAGATGTTAGCCGGTAACTCTTTATCCCGGAATTCACTTAAACTGGTGTTCATCGCGACGATATTGCGGATTTTGTAAATAAACCAGGGGTTTATGTTGGTCAATCGGGCAATTTTAGCGATGTCGTAGCCTTGGTGGATGGCTTCAGCAACGGCAAAGATGCGTTCATCGGTCGGCTCGCTTAGTTCTCGTTCCAGATTTTCAAATATTACCCCGTTATTGCCGACGATACCATTGGCGCCGGTTTCGAGCATGCGCAAGCCTTTCTGGATAGCTTCCTCGAAAGTTCGCCCAATCGCCATCACTTCGCCGACTGATTTCATACCAGAACCGATGCGATGACTGACATTGCGGAATTTTTTCAAATCCCAGCGTGGAATTTTAACTACGACATAATCCAGAGCTGGCTCGAAGAAAGCGGTCGTCGTACGGGTTACTTTATTGGGCAATTGATGCAGTCCATAGCCGAGCGCCAGTTTAGCGGCAATGAAGGCAATCGGATAGCCGGTGGCTTTGGAAGCCAGCGCTGAACTGCGTGATAGTCGGGCATTGACCTCGATGACGCGATAATCCTCTGATTGCGGATCGAGTGCAAACTGGATATTACATTCGCCAACTATCCCGAGATGACGGACGACCTTTATTGCCAGGGAACGTAACTTATGACATTCGCTATTGGTAAGTGTTTGACAGGGTGCCACGACGATACTTTCGCCGGTATGAATGCCCATCGGATCCACATTTTCCATATTACAAATCGTCAGGCAGTTGTTGAAACTATCGCGCATAACCTCGTACTCGATCTCTTTCCAGCCCTCCAGGTATTCCTCGACTAAAATCTGGGGCGCATAAGTGAGGGCTTTCTCGGCTTTATCCCGAAATTCTTCAAGATTGCGACAAACGCCGGAACCCAGCCCGCCAAGAGCATACGCAATCCGGATAATTACCGGAAAAGATAAGGCTTCAGCGGCTTTTAAAGCCTCATCGAGGTTGGTGGCTATTTGACTGCGAGCCGTTTTGACCTCAATTTCCTGCATACGGCGAATAAAAAGCTGGCGGTCTTCGGTGTCTTTAATAGCCTGAATCGGAGTGCCAAGAACTGCAATATCATATTTTTGGAGAATGCCGCGGCGGTGTAGTTCCAGACCGGTATTGAGGGCAGTCTGACCACCAAAGCTAAGTAAAATGCCATCCGGCTTGGTTTTTTCAATTACTTTTTCGACAAATTCGGCATTAACAGGTAGGAAGTAGATTTCATCGGCTAAATTTTCTGAGGTCTGAATGGTAGCAATATTGGGATTTACCAGAATTGTATGAATGCCTTCTTCCTTTAAGGCTTTGATGGCCTGACTGCCGGAATAATCAAATTCACCGGCTTCTCCGATTTTGAGCGCGGCACTGCCGAGAATGAGAACTTTCTTAACCATTATTTCCTTTCACCACCGAGGGCGTTGAGATTGCCAAGCATAATAATTCATTCACAACATCTGCCCGGTATTTAATCTGAGATTTTTTGTTTGCAATTCGCATTATAATATCCATTAATTATCAATTGATTAATTTTTGTTTTCTTGGCATTTATAAAATATCGAGGAATCGGTTGAAGATAAACATCGTATCGAGTGGGCCAGTGGCGGCTTCCGGATGAAACTGAACGCTCATAAATCGCCCGGAACGATGGATTAAGCCCTCATTAGTTCGGTCGTTCAAATTACTAAACCAGATTTGCCAATCCTCAGGTAAGGATTTATCATCAACGGCAAAGCCATGGTTCTGCGATGTAATGTAACAGCATCCGCTGGTTTGGTCTATTACCGGTTGATTTTGCCCTCGATGGCCATATTTAAGTTTATAAGTTTTTGCCCCGGCGGCTAAGGCTAGAATTTGATTACCAAGGCAAATGCCCAGTATCGGAATTTTATTCTCTAATGCCAGACGAACTGAGGCGATAGGAGCTTCACAATTTCTAGGATTACCTGGACCATTTGAAATACACAACCCATCGAAATCATACTTGGTCAAATCGCTATTCCAGGGTAAACGCAAAATCTCGACTCTATGTTGAGCCAATTGCGAGATAATACTCCGTTTACATCCGCAATCCAGAAGGGCGATTCGTTTCTTGCCCTGGCCATAAGTCCGCGGTTCAATGCAGCTTACTTCGGCGACAACATTCTGGCGGTTAGGATCGTAGTAATCAATTTCGTCATCAAAAGTGATTTTGGCAAGCATTGTACCTTCTTCGCGTAAAATCTGGGTCAGGGCGCGGGTATCAATGCCTGTTATGGCTGGAATTTTTTGAGATTCTAACCATTCGCCCAGCGATTGGCGGGCATTCCAATGACAATAATCCGCTGAGTAATCCGCTACTACCAAGCCGCGAACTTGAATTCGATCAGATTCAAAAGCCAGGCTATCCGGTTTGAACTCTGGTACGCCATAATTGCCGATTAAGGGATAGGTCATTACCAAAATTTGGCCATAATAGGAAGGATCAGTTAGACTCTCCGGGTAACCGACCATACCGGTATTAAAGACCAGTTCCCCGGCGGTTGCACCTTCCCAGCCAAAAGAAAAACCCTCGAAAACGTGACCGTCCTCGAGGGTTAAAAGCGCCGTACGTTTATTCATTGATTTACTTGACTTTCCAAGAATTATATTCAGTTAATTTCACATACTTTCAATCGGGGCGTAATTTAATCAATCAATTCAAGAATTTCAGTAAATTTTTCTGACCTTAGATACGACATAGGTATATAAAAACACTTCCTAACTATTTAAATTTTATTTAATAAAAAATTTAAATATCACATAAAATACTCTAAATGACCAACAGAATTTTATCACTTCAATTCTCTGTAGAAATTCCTGAATAACAAACAGATAAGCGAAAATATTTCAGATAGAGGTTGTTTAGCAATCATAGATGATTTTATTCAAGCATTGGAGATTCTTTAGTAGATTGAAGTTGAATATCCTTCTCTAGTTTCCAATCGAGATATTCAGCTCTATGAGTATATTCGGGGACTTCTTTACTATTTTATTAATGGTGGAAACTAATTTAGCCTATCTATTTTAATTTAGGTATGTATATGTTTATCATCGTGAAAAGAATAATCCTCAGAGATTTTAGATAGGTATGTTTAATTTTAGTAATTAGCAGTAAGTTTTAAGTTATATTGACTATGAATTGAACAAAATGACAACGGTACATTCCTTATGTAGTAATTTGGGTAAGGAAAGAATAATTGCATTTAATATATTTTTTATTTACCTTTTGTTAAAAAGGAGTATGAAGTGAAAAATAATAAAGATGTAAAAATCCTCACAAAAGTAGATGAAATAATAGCAATTAAAAAATTGATCGAGCAAGAATCTAAGAATAATTTTAAAATGTACTATTCTGATAAAAATATCCAAGAGGTAAGAGATATTCTAAGAAAATTCAATGATTCAACTAAAGAAGAGTTTACATTCACCGTCGGAGATGTAAATGCCTACTTGGGATAAAGTTCTCGAAGATGTAGAAAAATTAAATCCTCTAACACATTTAAAGAAATGTCTAAATGAACTTTATGAGACAACAAAGCGGACTACGATCTGCTACATGTCTGCTTTCTCTGTAATTAAGCCACCGGTTCCTTCTCCTTTTCATTCAATAATAGATCAGGATATACAAGGTTTCATGACCTGTGTTCAAGGTACTGATAAATCGGCTTTGGATTTGATTATTCATACCCCAGGTGGTGATTATGAAGCAACCAAAAGAATCATTAACTATTTACATTCAACTTTTTCTCATATCAGAGTAATTATACCTCACCTCGCTATGAGTGGCGGCACTTTAATTGCCTGTGCTGCCGATGAAATATGCATGGGACCATATTCAAGTATCGGTCCGACAGATCCTCAATTTTTTTTAAAAGAAGGGTACGTTCCAGTTCAGGCAATAATAGATGAATTTAATTTAGCTTTTGATGAGGTATCTAAAAATCCAGCAAAAGCTCTTTTATGGAACGAACGTTTAAAACAGATACCTTTTGGAAGATTCAAAGCTGCGATAGTAATGCGAGATAACTCAAACAAATATTTAATTGAATTACTTAAAAAACGTAACTGTAAGGATAAAAAAATCCAGGAAATAGAGGAGATTGCTAATTATTTAAATCGTCATGAACAACATTCTTCCCATGGACAGGGTATATTCTTAAACGATTTAATTGGAAAATTAAATGTTTCTGACCTTCATAAAGATAAGAATCTAGAGGATAAAGTACTTACAATTTACCACTCAGCAACCATTCTATTCCAGAGAACTGCCGCACAAAAGATCATTATAAACCACCTCGGGCGATCTCATATCAATAACTATTCCCAAAATTAGAAAAATCACTATCTACTATTTTCGCGTATCCACTACAGCATTAATTGATGTATTAAGTTCTACAGATTTTCTGGCTCTAACTTGACATTGAATAAAAATATCTTTACCTTCAAAGAGATGAAGAAAAAAGGTAATGAGGAGTGAGCGGATCTTATTAAACAGACTGGTCACGGCGAGTTATTTGGGAAATATACTGGTTCTCACCGTTGCGCTAAATGCCCAGATCGCTGATTTCAGTGGCGAACGGTTGACTTTTACCATTCACCCAAAATTTGTCGAGATGAGCGGCAAATACTATTTTTCGAACCGCACCGGTCAGGTGGTCAATTTGCCGATTGTCTATCCGTTTTGCATCAACAGTCAGCAGGCTTTCCCCGACTCGATTGCGGTCGGTTTGGAAGATAGCAACTCATTGCCTTTTGAGATTCGCAACGAAAGTCTCTATTTTTCAGTACCTTTAAAGAATAAGGAACTAACCGCAATCTTAATCTATTTCCGGCAACCGGTTACTCGACCGCAATTCGAATATATTCTGACTTCGACAAGGAGCTGGCAGAAGCCGTTGGAATTCGCCGATTTTACGATTCAGGTACCGTTTGCCTATCGTCTAACAAACCTGTCATTCCCGTATGAAAAGATTGACACAGTCGGAAATTTTCAGGTTTATCATTTATATTTCGAAAATTTTTATCCGGACAAGAACTTAATTTTTAGCTGGTAGGTTGAAGATGTTTTTTACCACTAAGACACCAAGACACAAAAATTTGTAAACCTTTAAATAATGAGGGAAGAACTATGAAAAAAAGTCTTGCGATATTACTTTTATTTTGGGCGACTGTTGGGTTAGCCAACCCAATTATGCCCCAGTTGTTTTCAGAATTGTATTTTGATTCTAACGGCTGGAAGATAGAAGTTATGGGTGGTTGGTATACCGAAAATGACGACCGTATCGTGATTGTATCTTCGACTGATTCGGCGGTTACAAATACATCTTTCCATTTATCGGGAGAATACCCGGTTATTACTCCAACCGATTTGGAAACAAATCTTTATATTAACCCGGCCGGTGATCACTTGAAAATCGGGATACTTAGCGATTATGGATTGTATTTCTACAACGATTTTATCTTCGGTGAAAATGGTGTTATAGCCGCGCCACGTCTGGGAGAATCTATTGCCTTTGGAGGAGTTATTGAAGCTTCAGAATCCGAGTATTATTTAGATAATACCCCCACCCTCGGCGACAGAAACGACTGCGAAAATTCAAAAGGTACTATTAAAGGGATTGTGACTAATAATAGCGGCAAGCCGATTTCTGACGTAACAGTAAAATATTCAGTTGCCTGTAGTGCAGAATCGGAAAATATGCCCGCGGTCACCGATGCCAACGGCCAATTTGAATTTGAATGCCTGACTGCCCGACAGATGCTTAGTTTCCATCACAATGATTATGAATTTTTAAGTGTTCCGGTTCAAATCTGGCCGGACAGTTCCATTGAAAAAACATTTGTCTTAACCGCCTTTCCGCCTAATTATCAAAGTTATTTTCCTTTAAAAATTGGAAATCATTGGAGTTATTTTCGTTATGTTGACAATTCACGCAGCGGCTCTAAGTTTATTGAAATCTCAGCAACTATCTTGATTAATGAAAAAACATACTACCTGATGGGGAATGATACAATAGGTTATGACAGTCTTAAAAATGTCGTGATCTATAAAAATCAGCGCGATTCTCTTTTGTATCCATTTTCATTATCGGACGGTGATTCGATGATTACTCCTGATTCGCTCTGGATGGTGAAATTGAATTACGATCAGACTCCGATTACCGTTGGAGCCGGAACATTTACCGACAACATCATCATCAGTAATAATTTTATGGGAGATCTTGTTGATAATTTTACTCCAACTGAAAAACAATTTTTATTCTCGCGAAATGTCGGCTTATTAAAATCATATCAAAAAGATAAAGGGGGAAAGACTATAACTTATGAATTAAATCGGGCCTATATAAATGGCATATCTTATCCACAAACCGGTGACAAAGTCGAACAATTTTCTATTCCTATAAAATATAATCTGAGTATCACCAATTACCCCAATCCCTTCAACTCCTCGACCACTATAAAATATCACCTCATCGAAACCGGCGATGTTCGATTGAGCGCCTTCGATCTGGGTGGACGATTGGTGGCAGAATTGTTTTCCGGTCGCCAATCTGCTGGCGATTATCATTATCTCTGGTCAGGTGGTAATCTGCCGTCGGGCGTTTATCTTCTTAGCTTGCAAGCCGGTAATCAGCGGGTAATTCAGAAGTGTTTGCTAATGAAATAACCACACTGACAGCAGAAAGTCTATTTCACTAAAAAATGTAGCGAACTATACTAATCGGCAGATTGGTCTCTTGTAATTTGTTTTAATGGGCTTGAACCGATAATTTTTAATTATGGAAAACATCATCCAGATCGCCGGCATCCGAAGTTTAGAAGAGGCCCGAATGTTACTCGAGGGCGGTGTCGATTACATCGGTTTTCCACTGCGACTGGCTTATCACCAACCGGATCTAACTGAAGTCGAAGTTGCCGAAATCATCGCCAAACTCTCCTGCGCCGATAGAAGCGTCTTAATCACTTATCTCGAGGACGCACAAAAAATCGAGGACCTGAGCCATTTCCTAAAAATAAAAAATGTGCAACTGCACGGCTTTGTCTTGCCAAAGGAAGTTCGGAAATTACGCCGATTAAACCCCGATTTAAACATCATAAAAAATCTAATAGTGCAGTCGGGAAATCTTGAGGAACTGATCCACACCATTGATCAATTCGCCGAACTGGCTGACGCTTTTATCACGGATACTTACGATCCCGCGACGGGTGCAACCGGCGCCACCGGTCAGACGCACGATTGGGAAATCAGCCGGAAGCTCGTCGAATATTCACCTATACCAGTGATATTAGCTGGCGGCTTAAATCCCATAAATGTTCGCGAGGCAATTTTAACTGTAAAACCGGCCGGAGTAGATGCGCATACTGGAGTTGAGAATTCTGTCGGATGGAAAGATGCTAATCTTGTGCGCCAATTTATCAGTAACGCGCGCCAGGCCTTTGATCTAATTTCGGAGAATGAAGCCCATTCTATCCCGATTAACGGCGTTCTCGATCTGCATACCTTTTCACCCAAAGAAATCAAGGACTTGATTCCAGAATATCTCGAAGCGTGCCGCGCTAAAAACTTGCTCGATGTTCGCATTATCCACGGTAAAGGCATTGGCGTTTTACGCGAGACTGTTCAGGCTATTCTGCGCAAATTGCCTTATGTTGAAAAATTCCAATTATCTGATGAATCCGGTGGCGGCTGGGGCGCGACGGTTGTGCGGTTGAAGAGAAAAGATTAGCTGCAAAAAGTCATACAATTACAAAATAATTGTTATACCACAGTTAATAATAATTGATCATCATATGGTAAGAAATAAAAACCTCTGTTTGCGAAATAATTTTCATTGAGGTAGCAAAGGTTCAACAAATGGTAAGAATTACCAAATCAAATTTAAATAGCTGGTAAAAATTTCATTGCTTTACGAAATTCCAAAAATTGGTTAGAGATTCAGGACAATGATTTCAATTAATTTTAGGTAATTTATCTGCGGAGCGGCCTAATTTACCCATTTGAATAATAAATGACTTGTTGGCAGTTTTCCATTATTGGAAAATTGTAAATTAAAAGTTATTTTCGACTCAGTTTTAAAGGTAAAATTTGATGAAATATACTAATTATCAGCAATCAAAGGTCTTGAATCGCAAAGTTATCCATAAGATCTTTAGCTGGCCTCTGGACACATCTTTAGAAGAGTCCGAATCAACCAAATCCACTCGAGTTCTGATTTGCTTACCTTTTGAGGAGGCCCATTTTTACAGTGCGCTGAAAGTCTTTTTACCTTTCATACGGCAACAACCGGAACTCGTCAGATTAATGGTACCGCAGGCTTTTTTCCCATTAATTCAGGAAATAAATCCAGATTTATTGATACCATTGATTACCAGTCGAATCAACAAAGAAGGTTTTCCAACTGATCCGGAGGTATTGGTATTAGCTAGAATCAACCTGAATGTCGCGATTGATTTAAATGTCATTCCAACGGTCACTACGGCTTTCATTGTTTCCCGGTGTCGTGCGCCGATCAAAGTCGGTTTTCAAAGTGAATTATCGGAAAAATTATTCAACCTCATTATCAATTATAAAACGGATAGATCAGTTGAAAAAGCCTACAATCTTATCTGGCATTTGGTGCAGCCAGAAATCTACAAAATAAATGAAAATTTAACTTGACGCATATAGCTCCGGCGTGTATATTTAGCGCCGTATTAGAAGGTGTTTTTATATGGAAGATTTAGTTTGCCCCGAATGTAATGCTCCTCTTAAAGAGGAAGAGTTGAAACAATCTCTGGTGTGCCCGAATTGTAAAACTAACTTGCGGGATTCCAAGTATCTTGACTTTCTAGAACTACTGGTTTATTATGACATCATAGATGATATTGATTTCTTCGATATGAGTCTGTACGGTAAAGAAATGCTCGAGCACGAACCTGAGGATTTCGATGAAGAAGAAATTGACCCATCCAAGTTCGAGAAAAAGAAAGAGGTCTGGGATGAATTCGAAGATGACCTCGAGCTAAATGAAAACCTCACCGAAGAAACCGAAAATGAAGAGGATGCCTGGGATCTCTCCGACAGCGATATTCCCTTTGAAGACGAATGGGGAGAAGACAATGAAGATCGCGAAGCAGATGAATATTAACCCTATCGTAAAATTTGAAGGGAAGATTAATGAACACAAATAAACCCGTCACGCAAATCCAGATCGAATTGCCTGAATCTAAAGCGGAAGGTAATTATAGTAACTTTATGCTCATCTCGCACTCGGGCGCCGAATTTGTCATTGATTTTGCTCGTATTATGCCCGGCTCACCCAAAGCCGTCGTGCAAAGTCGGATCATCCTGACCCCAATTCATGCCAAAACACTGCTATTTACTCTACAGGATAACATCGCCAAATTCGAGGCCAAATTTGGCGAGATCAAATTACCAGACAAAGAATCTTCGGGACCTTTCGGATTCCCAACGCCGGAAGAGAGCAAGTTACCTAATTGAGTTACCTAATTCCCGATTCAGGGTAATAAATTCAATTGGAAAAAGCGCGCCGTTTTAGTTAGCAAATCGTATTGATTGATACTACTCATAATCGGATTATTTTCCCAGGGATAAAGATAAAAATCTACCGGTCTGCGAATAGTCAACAATTCAGGAATTAACCGCTGGGCATCTATTAATTGAGGTAAAGGGCTTGTTGTACTCTGAATGACAAGCAAGCGTTCTCTTAAATTATAACAAAATTTTTGCGGATCAATTTCGGCAAATATTTGATGATTGACCAATAGATTCGCTATATAATTCAAATAGAGACTGGATGATTGCGACCAGAATAAGTCATTTAAAATCGCTACCCCGGCTTTAAAAGTATTATCAGCTTTGAACATAGCCATCGTGGCTAAGTAACCGCCATAACCCCAGCCGCAAATCCCGCTATGCGACAAATCAACATATTTCAGTTTTCCGATTTCTTTGATGGCGGCTTGAATGTCCGCTATTTGAATTTTTAAAGGGTCACTTAATGATTCTGAATCTACCGGTTCAGCGGCTGTCCTAAGGCTTGTATATTGCACAGCAGCAACTATAAAACCTTTATCGCTTAGCCATTGTTGGAAATAACACTCCGGTCGCCAGGCTTCGGTTAGCGGTGCAATACAATCCGCACCGTTTAATATAACGATCAGTGGATATTTATGATCTACTCTAAAATTGCCTGGCAACCATACACGATAATTAACCGGTTTACCTGTTAATTCATTTCGGGTTATTTCTCTCTTTGCCAATTTTATCGCTGGCTTTCCCAGAGGAGAATCGGGACGATCAGTTATCCGGTTCATCTTGCTTTGGGGCGAGGCTTCTACCCAATATAAGTCAGGTGGAGTAAAGTAATCTGAAAATATCTCTGCTATTCTACGACTATTATGCGATAATTGGAACGAATAATCACCACCACGATATGAAATATTTGTAATATCGCCGGTTTTAATATTAGCGGAATATAATTGTAGTTGATCGGGATTATCTTTCGTTGCTGTAAAATATACTAACTGTCCGGTAGCGTCCACAGTATAGTCCTTGACATTCCATTGACCCCGAGTCAGAGCGAAATAGCGTCCATCGGTCGGATTGAGCAGAAATAAATGATTATAAGAGTTAAATTCTATTCCGAACAAAATCTTTGCCTCCGGTTCGATCCAGTATAATTGGTAACCAAAGTCCGCAATCCAATTATTGCTAATTTCACGATACAAAGTATCCAACCTTTCTTGCGCCAGATCAACTAAAAAAATATACCTTTCCCGCAAATTAGACGTAACTGATTCGATGACTAATGACCGATCATCTGGCGACCAGATGAAGTTGCGCACGATTGAATTATCGTTCGGCCGCTCTTTAATCACAATATCATCGGTTGAACCACTCCATAAGTCAAAAACCTTAAAACGAACGGCATTTTCATCAGCTTCCGGCTCTAAATAAACCGCTATCTTTTTACTGTCATTAGACCAGCAATAAGCAGTCTGGCAAGCGCAAACCTGTGGGGCTGACAACCGCTGATAAGCTTTATCTGCGATAATCGCCTGTTCTTCTTTAGTGATAAAGTCAAACAATCGAAGATAGCCACATCGGCTATAAGTCAAATATCTTCTATTCGGCGAAAGGGTGATTGGCGGCTCGCAATTCGTTAAACCCTTAATCCGTTTTAATGGGTACCCCGACAATAGGCTAACTTCCCAAATTTCACCCTGAAATTCAAAGAAAAGACAACGGTCATTCAACCAACCCAGTGCTCCTATAGTCGGCATTCCTACATTTATGGCCGGCTTAAAATTTGTCAGTTGCTCTTTCCAGCCTGTTTGCGGATTGGCAACCCATAGATTGCGAAATTCTCCGCCTTGATCATTCCAGAGAAAAGCAATCAGGGAATCATTTGGTGACCAGGCTACTTCACTCGGTACCGAACCTAATTGATATGGCTCAGTAAATACAGTTAATAAATCCAGCGGCTCAGCCGCAATTGCCAGAACTATGCAATTGAGTATAATAGTTATAATCTTTTTCATCCTTCACCTCACCTAAATTTATAAATAACGGTCAATTATTTTTCAATTGGTGCAGAACAAGGTTGCGTTTTCTCCAATAAGAAAATGTTTTGGGCATGGAGCAATCGAAGCGGGCGACGCACTTGGATTACTCTTAATCCGCACAAAAGTAACTCAGTATCCCACTGAATGCGAGAAATCATAGTCATCCGCCGCTTGCGGCCTGAAATTACCTGAATCAGGCGATGAAATGCTGAATCGAGATAAACCGAAATGATCAAGTAGCAGTTTGAGACTCGGGTGAGTTCCTTTAATAATGCTACTCTCTGGTCGCTGGTCTGGAAATGTTGCATAAGTCTGAAATTAAAAACGACATTGGCAAAGTTATCCGGCAACGGCAGACGATTACCATCAGTTACGATCATCAGATTATTATCGGGAAAGCATTGTCGTTGATAAAGTAAAGCGTATAAATTTAGATCGCAACTGATAACTTTGAAGGCGTGTTTGTGAAAGAGCGGCGTAAAACGTCCATAACCCGCTGGAATGTCTAAAAGTAGGTGATTTCCATCCGTTATTTGTTTTAAAAAACGATCAACGATCCGTTGCTCCCGCCAGGAAATTAAGCGCTGATCATAATGACGGTAACGACTTTGGGCATAGCGTTCAACGGCGGCCACACTTTGCCAGGTCCTGGCATAAGCTGGGCGTTTCTCGGTATTTTTATTAATATTCACTTAGTCCCGTTATCTTTAAAAAACGACAATTCATTTTACAAAGAAAGTCCAAATTTGGCAAATGATTTAAACCCAAAAACGAGTAATGAATAAAAACTTTTCCCAGACTCTTTGTATCACTAATAAATAGATAAAAACAAAGTGGTCTGTCTGGTGGTGAAATTCACGAATAGAACAAATCAACCAGTTAAAATTTCATCTAATAGTTAAAAAAAACCGGCGAAAATTAGACTTCGCCGGTTTGATAAAAATTTGAGTTTAACTAACTAACTCTTTAATTTGAAAATTACTGGGATCGAAATGTAAACGCCAACGTTACGGTCTCTTTGCTTGGCCGGTTTGAAGCGCGTTTTTTTAATCGCGGCGATAGCGGCTTCCTCGAGTCCAGTATTCGGCATTCCTTTGAGAATGACACATTCGGTAACGATCCCATATTCATTCACGTAGGCTTGGACGACAACTGTACCTTCGATACCAGCTTCCTGGGCAATTTCCGGATAGACGATATTCCTTTGAATCTCGGCAAAACCACCAATTGGCTCAGGAGGTTCATCATAAGGGATAAACCGAACTCGTGGACCTTCATTCTCGCCACTATGTTGTTCTGGAGGCGGTGGTGGTGCCTCCCAGGCAGTATAAGAATCAAAATCAGTCGTTTGATCAATGGTAACGTCTTCGGAAAGGTCTTCGTTGTCAGATTCGATTGGGATAGAAGGGCGAGATGGTGGTTTAGTAGAAGTCTCAATTTTCTGTTCAATCTGGGGAATATCGGTTGCTTCCAGAACAATATCAACCGTTCTTTGAGTTACTTCACGTTCTTCAAATTTGGGAAAAGCGATCATAACCCCTGTAATTAAAGCCAGACCGATAACCAGTCCCACTCGATACATTAGTGGTTGGCGTAATTTCAAAGTTGCTTCGGGTTTCTTTCTTAAAATCATAGGCTAACCCTTAAACAGCTGTCTTGGTGGAATAATTAACTTTAAGAGCATCCGCTAATCTCAATTCTTTATGAATCTTACTTATTAATTCCATTGTAACCCTCTCATCAGCCCGAATCGAGACAATTAACTGCGGATCTTTAACACGTTTATTATAAATAATATTTCTAATATTTTCGATTTCTACCAGTTTACCATCAATCGAAATTAACTCCTCTTTAGAAACCCAGAGCTCAGTAACATGAATCTTTGATTGGAGTTTTTCAATTTGTTTAGCTTTAGGTAAAACCACAGGTAAGCCAGAATATTGGCGCATAACCGTTGTGGCCATAAAGAACAAAGTCAGAGTGAAGATAATATCTGGCATAGAGGCTGTCGGAATATCCGTACTAATATCTTTTTTATGTTGAAAAGCCATTGCGGTACTCCTTATTCAGCAATCGAAATTCTAGTGGCTTTAGCCATTTTCAATTGATCCAGAACAGCAACGTATTTATCATAGCGGCAACGTGGATGAGCTTTAACCGAAAAAATCATTTTGGGATTTTCCATCTGTAATCTTTCGGCAATATCCCGGATCTGATTGATTTCAACTTCCTTATTATCAATTAATACATTACCCTGAGGATCAATCACGATGGTAGTAATATTTTTCTTGGGAATCTCTACCGGGCTGTCACCTTCGGGTGGGAGAATTAGTCCAATGCCTTTATCCACATCAACCGTTGTCGTACAAATAAAGAAAAGAAGCAAAAGGAAGGCTATATCAGCCTGGGAGGACGATGGAATATTAACTTTGCGAGTTTTCTTCTTTTTAAGCAGAGCCATACTTACTTGGATTTCTCCTTATTCTCCATAAGATTAAGAGTTCCCAACAAATTCATAGTACTTTCTTCCATTTCGACTACAATACCGTCTACTCGCGCCACGAACAGGTTATAACACAACTGTAGCGGAGCTGCTACAACCAAACCGAATAAAGTCGTTAATAAAGCCTCAGAGATACCACCCGCTACAATGGAAGGTGACATATCATTGACCTTGGCAATGGCATCAAAAGCATTGATCATACCGGAAACCGTACCCATAAATCCAATAAGAGGAGCCAGAGTAATGACGGTTGCTAACCATATCATACCTTTATCTAGGAACGACATTTCGACTGTGCCAGCGCTCTGGATTGCCTTTTCAACAGCCTCCATACCATAACCGACTTGCGATAAACCGGCATGGAAAATTTCAGCTATTGGGCCGGGAGTATTTTCGCACAATTCGATCGCTTTCTTAACCCCATCTTCTTCCTTCAAGGTATTAAGTATTTTTGGAAGAAAACGTTTAGTAGCACGCGAAGCTTTAGTCAATGTATATGCTCTTTCAATCGCCACCATTATGCCAAATATCGCTAATGCCAGAATTGGCCACATAAAAATTCCACCTCTAAGAAACAGTTCAACCATTATTTATTTACCTCCATAATTACAATTCATTTTTCAATTTTTAATGCCTACAATTTTAATTCAATATTTTAAAAAAGTCAACGATATTCTCTACCAGAAATAATAATTATCTGAGTTGAAGCATCTTTCGGGCTTCACCCAAATAGCTAACTGCGGCGGTGACTTGATTATCCGAAAGCCGTACTATTTTGTAGTATTCATCGTAACCCCAATAACTGCGAGCGATTTCGGCTTTAATTAAAATTTTCAAGTAATCCGCATCTTTCTCAATCTGCTTAAAGTCCAAATCGCTGATTTTCTCAGCCGCCATTTTCTTAAATGCTTCGAAGTTTTTATCACTTACTTCGAACTTTTTATTGAAATTTTTACGATCGGTCGCCAAATCCCGATTCTTTTTGACGAAATCAGACGCATATTCAAAAATCACTCGTGAGGGATGTCTCAGTAATTTATAGGTTTCGTTAGTCAACACCTGGGTGTATTTCACCGAATAGTCAGGCGTAATTCCGCCTCCGCCATAAACCGTCCGACCACCGATAGTGCTAAATTTCGGCCGCTTTTCGACGGAATCCCTGACGGCTAACAAGGAATCACGGTTTTCCTCATTGAAAGTGTCATAATAGTCGTCAATTGCTCCGTCGTAAGGTCGCTGGATTAGGCGCCCGCTGGGAGTATAATATCTGGCAACGGTAACTCTAATTGCCGATCCGTCTCTCAAAGGATACTGGCGTTGCACCAGGCCTTTACCGAAACTGGTTTCGCCTATAATGAGACCGCGATCCAGGTCTTGCACGGCACCGGCGACAATTTCACTGGCACTGGCTGAACCCCGGTTAATCAGAATTACTAACGGTATCTTTTCATAAGGTTCGGTTTTGTTCGAATAAAATTCTTCATTTGCGCTGGAAATTCGCCCCTTAGTATAAACAATTTTTTGACGGCCGGCGATAAATTTGTCGGAGATTTCTACCGCCTGCTCTAAATAACCACCGCTATTATTACGCAAATCAAAAACCAGACGTTGCATACCTTCTGCGGATAAACGATTTAAAGCCTTTTCGACTTCGTCACTGGTCGTCCCACTGAACCGGTTTAAGAAAATGTAACCGGTGCTATCATCAATCATAAAAGCCGCTGAAACGCTATAAAGCGGAATCTCATCTCGGATAATCTTAACATCAAAATCAGCCTGTTCTGGGCGACGAATCGTAACGGTTACTTCCGAACCTTTTGGGCCACGCAGTTTTTTCTGGACATCGTTGCGACTAATGCGGTAGGCTGATTCCCCATTAATTTTAACGATCTTATCGCCTACTTCCAGGCCAGCTCTTTCGGCTGGAGCACCAGCTACCGGTGATATGACCGTGATATAACCATCCAGAATATCGAATTCGATACCAATTCCTTCAAACTTTCCCGAAAATTGTTCATTCAAATCATCCAATTGCTTGGGTTCGATGTAAACCGAATGGGGGTCTAACTCCTCCAGCATTCCTCGATAGGCACCTTCCATAACTTTATTCCAATCCGGCTCTTCCACGTAGCTGTCATTTATGATGCGGATAATATCCTGAAAAATATTCAATTTCTGGTATAAATCACTCCCCGAGGCAATGATTGACTTGCCTAATGGAGAAATAAATAAAAATCCTAAAACAACGACGATTATTATAACTGGAATGGTTGCCTTGCGCATAATTTGTCTCAATTTGACATAATTCATTCTTGGATAAATTCAATCATGGATTAAAAAACAACGCTTAATTTAACCTTTTATTACTATAATTGTTGCCTGTATCTAAAAAATAATTGATATAATTTGCCCAACTTGTTCTAGAAACCGTCTTTCAGAGGAACCAAACCGACCCGGCTGATGCGAATCTATATCTAACTCACCAACGAACTTGCCAGACTTAAAAATGGGAATAACGATTTCAGAGCGAACTTCAAGACCGCAAGCTAGATAATTCGATTCAGCCGTGACATCAGCCACATTGACCGTAATGCCCGAAATCGCCGCGCTTCCGCAAACTCCGCGACCGAATGGAATATTCTTATGTTCAGTTGGGGCTCCGACAAATGGTCCCAAAACCAGTTCCTTTTTAGGATTATCACTGAAATAAAATCCAACCCAATCAAAACCAGTAAATTTATAATTGAGAAAGCGACAAATTTCCAGCAGTTTAGCCTCACGACTACAGCAGCAGTTAACTATCTGCTGAATAAATTCGAGTCCTTCCTGCATTATCTTTTCGTTATTCTCTGGCGACTTCAAGTTATTTAGTCCTTATATAGCTCTTGCTGGATTTGTATATATCAAATTAATTAACTTAAAAATAACGGGCTGAATTCAAGCTTTGCCCAGGTTTTTCAGAACCCCCTGCGCCGCAAGAATTCCGGTTACCGCCGAATAGACAATACCCCGACTGTGTCCGCTGGCATCACCAGCAACGAAAAAATTCTGCAACGTGGTTTCCAAATTGGGTGTCACTTTATACTTGGTATCGTAAAATTTTATTTCAGGAGCATAGAGCAAAGTATTATTGGACATTAGCCCGGAAATAATTTGGTTCAAGACGGTGAGACCTTCAATCAAATTGGTCACGATCCGGTGGGGAAAAGCCATTGCGATGTCGCCGGGTGTAACATCCTTCAGAGTTGGAATCGTAGTCGAACGGCTGATGCGTTCCCAATTTGAGCGTCTTCCCGAAACAAAGTCGGTCAGCCGCTGGATAATAGGTTTGCCGCCACCGATGGTGGTTGCCAGACGAGCAATATCGCGACCGTATTTGGTAGTATCTTCGACTGGGTCAGTTAAGATAACTCGCGAAAGCAATGCAAAGTTGGTGTTATCGGTTTTGGAATTCCATTTAGCATGACCATTAACCAAGACGAAATCGTCATATTTTTCGGTAACGATATAGCCACTCGGATTCGTACAAAACGTCCGTACCAGATCATCATAAGACTTACTATAGAGTCGAAACTTAGCGTCGTACATAACAGCGGCAATTGGGAGGTAAATATCGTCCGGAAATTCAACCCGCACTCCTACATCAATCGGTCCATACATTGTGTAAATTCCAAGATTATGAGCCTGTTCCCGCAACCAATAAGCGCCCGCTCGGCCGGGAGCCGCAATTACCGCTTTGGCAAAATAGACTTCATCTTTGCAGGTCAGTTTAAAAAATTCGCCTTCTCTAGAAATTTTATCAACATAGGTATTAGGATGAAATTGAATCCCCTTTTCGATTAATCGCTCATAAAAACGCTGAATAATTTCCTGCAGGCGGTCGGTGCCAATATGACGCTGTTTGGCGAAAATGAATTCCACTCCCGCCGCATGGGCAGCCCGCAATAAAGTCTGATAAGCCTCACCATCTTCTCCTGAATAGCCGCCGGTAACTCCTAACGAAGTAAATATTTCATCAATTTGCCGAATCAACTCCTCTACTTCATCAGCCTTACGCCCAAAACTTTCCGGCTCGCCGCCAATCCGGGAAGTTAAATTCAGTTTGCCATCCGAGAAAGCACCGGCGCCCCCTATTCCGAAATTGACATCCCGACGTTTCAACGGTTCATCACCGCGATCCAATACCAGAACGGATAGTCCTTTTCCGGCCAGAGTTTCCGCCGCAAATAAACCAGCCGGCCCGGCGCCGATTAATATGACATCAAATATAGTGGAAGATTTCATTCCGATCACCTTATAAATAAAGTGGTTATTTTTAATAAAATATCCAAATAACCCTCAAAGTTAGGAAAGATTTACCTACAAAACACGAATAAATAAAGCCAGTTAAAGTGCGTTTAAGTACTTTTAAGTAAAATTAAGACGAATTAACTGCAATGGTATCAGAAATAGCCCCAAGTTATTATTATATTTTGAAATAAGAATTTAAAAGAAATAAAAATAACCAGGTGGAACTAACCAAAACGGCGGTTATTAGCCGATTTTTTTCTAAATTTCGCCCGATTTTTGATACTCCTTCACAATAAAAAGGACCGGAATGAATTTTAAAGATAAGAAATATTGGGTTGGATTCAGCAAAGCGCTGGCAATCGTAATACTGGTTTATCTCTTTCTTTTAAGCATTACCCTGATTGGTGATACCTTTAAACTAATGGGTGAGGGTTTTGCCCAAAAAATTATGAGGGGTGTCTCCAATCCGTTCGTTGGTCTTTTTACCGGTATGCTCTGCACAGCTATTGTGCAAAGTTCATCAATGACGACTTCTTTGGTAGTAAGTATGGTAGCCGGTAATGTTCTGACTATCAAATTGGCTATTCCACTCATTATGGGTGGCAATATCGGCACAACCATTACCAATGTTATAGTGTCACTGGGACATATTGGGAAAAAGGATGAATTTGAACGGGCATTTGCGGTCGCCACGATGCATGATTTTTTCAACATCTTAAGCGTCATCATTGTATTCCCATTTCAGTATTATTTTAACATTCTCGGAGTTGCCGCCGGTTATGTAGCCACTGCTTTTGAAAATATTGGCGGTTTGAAAATTATCAATCCGATTAGTAAAATTTTAACACCGGTATCGCAGTTAATTATCGGTTTATTTTCCAGATACCCCTGGATAAATATATTGGTAGCCTTAATAATTCTGTTCTTTGCTCTGACCTATCTGGTCAAAGTGGTTAAGTCACTCGTTCTGGCTAAAGTCGAGTTGTTTTTTGATCAGTATATATTTAAAAATGCCACTCGCGGCTTTTTACTGGGAATGTTCTTGACCGCCATAGTACAAAGCAGTTCTATTACAACCAGTTTAGCCATTCCACTGGCGGCCGCTGGAGTATTGTCGCAAAGAAAGGTTTTCCCCTATACCGTTGGGGCAAATATCGGTACAACAATTACGGCTTTTTTGGCCGCTATAGCTACCAATTCGGTTGGCGCTATTACGATTGCCTTTGCTCATACTTTGTTTAATGTAATAGGCGCCTGTATTTTTCTGCCGTTGCAAAAAATTCCGATTAAGTTATCCCGGTTATTAGCCAGCTTAACCCGCAAAAACCGGTTATATGCCATTGGCTATGTCATCTTGCTTTTTTTTATCATACCATTAATTATTATATTTATAACGAGGTAATATATGTTTGAAGATTTTTTAAAAGTCTGGCGAAAAAAGAGTTTAACCGCAGAAACTGTGGATCAAGCCCTCGATATGCTTGCTAAAACCCGCGAAATGTTTGTGGAATCAATGTGGTCTTTACGTGAAAGCGATACCGGTGAGTTACGTCTCGATGTTTACCAACATGATAAAACTATCAATAAATTGGTGCGTGATGTTCGTAAAAAATTGATGACGCACCTGATGATTTCCGATAAGAGCGAGGTAATTTCCGGGCTGACGCTGGCGATCGTCATAAATAATATCGAGCGGATCGGTGATTATACCAAAAACATCGCTGATCTGGCAATTCTGCATAAAAAAACTCTCCATGCTGCCGAGTTCGAGGAAACTGTGGTCAGCATCGAAAAACGGGTCAAGGACTTTTTTGACTGGACAATCAAAGCCTTTCCGGAATCGGATGTTGAGCTGGCGCGCCAGGTCGTCCATCAGTATAAAGACGTCTCGCGCGACACTACCATTTTAATCGATACCCTGATCAAAGGCGAATGCGAATTCAATATTTCCGACGCTGTGACTCTGGCGTTATACATTCGCTTCTTGAAACGCGTCGGGGCGCACCTCTATAATATTTGCACCAGTATCGTCAATCCCTTTCATCGGATCGGTTTCAAAGAAAAAAACAACGAGATAAATCAAGGAAACTAACGTGTCAATCAGTGTTACAAAGCGTTCTGAAGATTACGCTAAATGGTATACCGATGTCGTTTTGAAAGCCGAAATGGCAGACTATGGTCCGGTCAAAGGTACAATGGTCATTCGCCCCTACGGTTATGCGATCTGGGAAAATATTCAGGACATCGCTGACCGAATGTTTAAAGAAACCGGTCACGTCAATGCCTATTTTCCAATGTTCATTCCGGAAAGTTATATGAAACGCGAAGCCGAACACGTCGAAGGCTTTGCGCCGGAATGCGCCGTTGTAACCATCGGAGGCGGCAAAACTCTCGAAGAACCGCTTTATGTGCGTCCGACTTCCGAAACAATCATCTGGGCCAGTTATAAAAAATGGATCCGCAGTTATCGCGACTTACCGATATTGATCAATCAATGGGCAAATATCGTCCGCTGGGAAATGCGCACCCGGCTTTTCTTGCGAACGACCGAATTTTTGTGGCAGGAAGGTCACACGGCCCACGCCACACCGGAAGAAGCCGAAGAGGAAGCCCGTCGCATTCTCGAAATTTATCGTCAAATTGCTGAGGATTATCTCGCTATGCCGGTTTTGGTCGGTCGCAAAACCGAAGCCCAGAAATTTGCCGGAGCGGTGCATACTTACGCTATCGAAGCAATGATGGGCGATAAAAAAGCCCTGCAGGCCGGGACTTCCCATAATCTTGGCCAGAATTTTGCCAAAGCTTTCGACGTCACTTTTTTAAATAAATCCAACCAGCTCGAATATGTCTATGCGACCAGCTGGGGCATCAGCACGCGCTTGATCGGTGGCCTAATTATGACGCATGGCGACGACAAGGGACTAATTTTGCCGCCGCGCGTTGCACCGTTTCAAGTTGTGATTGTGCCCATTTGGAAAAGCGAAGAAGAAAAAAGCACAATCAATGAATTTGTTGCCAAGCTCACCGCTGGATTAAAAGCCGAACAAATTCGCTTTCGTTATGACAGCTCCGAACAAGAGACCCCCGGTTGGAAATTCAATTATTATGAGATGAAAGGCGTCCCGATTCGTTTGGAAGTCGGTCCCAAAGACGTCGCTAAAAACCAGGTCGTTTTAGTACGGCGCGATCCAACGGACGAATCCACCGGACGTAAACAACATATCCCGATTGATAATGCGCCGACGGTTATTAAAAACTTATTGGAAGAAATTCAAACTAACCTCTTCAAACGCGCTCAGGCGTTCCGCGAAAATAACACCTTTCACGCTGAAAATTATGACCAGTTCAAAGAATTAATCGAAGCGGGTGGATTTATCCGCGTTTTTTGGGCGGGCGACAGTGCCGACGAAGCCCGCATCCAGGACGAGACTAAAGCCACTATTCGGGTCATTCCATTTGAACAAAAAGAAAAAGGCGTCTGTTTTTATACTGGTAAACCAACAGACCAGATTGTCATCTTCGCGCGAGCTTATTGAAAATTGTCATTCATTGTCATTCATTGTCATTTATAGTAATTCTTTGTGATTCATTGTCATTCATTGTGATTTGTTGCGATTTGTAGTCATTAATTGTCATTTATAGTGATTTGTTGTGATTTATTGTGATTAAGGAAAAAAGTGAAATCTTCAATTTTCAAGGGAACAAATCTGGTACGGGTATTTTTTAAGATTGATTCTATGGAAAAATAATGGCAATAATTAGAACTCGCGCCTTCGTAATTAAAACTATTCCATTTAAGGATACCAGCCTGATTGTGCGTCTGTTTACTGAATCGCACGGCAAAGTAGCGGTTCTGGCCAAGGGCGCTCGCACTCTCAAAAATCCGTTCCGCGGATACCTCGAGCCATTAAATTTGCTGGAAGTCCAATTTTATTACAAGCCAACTCGCGATATTCAGACACTCAGCCAGGCCGAAACTATCCGGAGTTTTTTATCCAATAGTACTGAAATTGAACCGACCATTATGGTTACTGCTATTCTGGAATGTATTGAAAAGTTCATTCGCGATCGACATGAAGATGTGGCGGTGTTTAAATTAGTTATGGACACTTTGGATTATATCGAAGCGCACCGCGATAATAGCTCCATTGCTTTTGTTTATTTTATATTGAATCTGACGACGCTGATGGGTTACGGGATTGATTTTGACTCTAGTACAAATTTTGGCCAGTCAATTTTACCGATTTCAAATAATGACCTTGATTACTTGAAAAAAATTGAAAAAGCCGAAATCCATGCCAGTTTGCCAAATAACGAAAATTTGCCGATTATGGCAATTGCAAAAACTTTGGTGAATTATCTGGCAATTCAAACCGATTTACCTGTCAGACTAAAGAGCTTCGAGCTTCTTTCCCAAATTACCCGGTCGGTTGACCAAAAGGAATAGCCAGATGAATAACTACAATTATTACCAATCGCCGCGCTCAAATTCTAATTACATCCGCCCGCGTTTATTTCGTGGCGCAGTAGGTAATATTATCATCGCCAATGTTGTGGTTTTTTTGGTTATGTTAATTTTTCAGGCTCAGAATTTTTTCCCCTCAAATTTCGGGCTAGTGCCCACTGCCGTTCTGAAAAAGGGCTATATTTGGCAATTATTTACCTATATGTTTATTCATGGTGGATTCGGGCATCTTTTCTGGAATATGTTTGTGCTGTGGATGTTTGGAATGGAAATCGAGAATTATTGGGGCAAACGCGAATTTTATAAATTTTATTTTATAACGGGAGTTGGTTCCGGTCTGATAACAATGCTATTCAGCGCCCATTCTGAGATTCCGGTAGTCGGTGCCAGTGGTGCAATTTATGGGGTGCTCGTGGCTTTTGCGATGCTCTTTCCGGAACGCTATATTTACTTTTACTTCCTGATCCCGATTAAAGCCAAATATTTTGCCATCATTATGGTCGTGATTACTTTCTTTTCGACTATGTCTCCGGGGACAAGTAATATTAGTCATCTAACTCACCTCGGCGGGCTGGCAATCGGTTATCTTTACCTCGCCCGTTACAAATTACTCGCCGGTTGGCGTCGTCGGGCAGGTTCGGTAAACTGGCATTGGCCGCGCCCTAAGGTCAAAAATCCCTTCCGTAATCTGCGTCTTAGTCCGCGACATAAAAAAACCAAGGCCCCAAAAGAGCAAATACCTTTCTCCTATGAAACCGAAGAAACTATGCGCGAGGAACTTGATCGCATCTTGGATAAAATCAGCACCGCGGGCTATGACCGCCTTTCCGAACAGGAACGCTCTACTTTATACTTGTTGAGCAAATATTTCGCCGAAAAAGACCGACATAAGAGCTGAATGGTTACCGCTATCTTCTGAACAGAGTAGCCCACTTTATGTCGAACTCGCGTTATTTTAATTATCCGTTGAAACGGTTTTAACCGTCAAATCTTCCGGCTTTTTATTAATCTGCTCGAAAGTGTTTTTCTTTATTCGATAAACGTGCGGATAATTATTAATTTTGACATAATACTTTTCGGAAATCTCTTTACCGACTAAAAGTTCACCCAGTTTGGAATCCTTATCATAGAAAGCCAGCCGCAAAGTAGGCTTATCAAAACCATATACGGACAGCGATTTAGGTTGATAAGATTCCAGCTCGTCCACACTGAAATCCCGTAGAGCCTCCAGCCAGCGGCGCATTGAGTTTTCGTCAACTTGTAAAGTTTCCGGTGCGACGACCATCCAGTTGACCGAATCAACTTTTGTAGCGGTATATTCCTGTTTAGCAATTTGCCAGGCGATCCGCTCACATTTCTGACTATCGAACCCTAGTATTGTTTTATCCTGTAAATCGAAAGCACTTTTAGTAATACCGTTCACCGTCCATTTTTCAATAGTAAATACCGGTCGGCGGGTCTCTTCCTTAGCGTAAAATCCGCCACCGTCATTTTTGGCACTATCGCCGACTACGAAACTGGTGCGCGCCAGGCTTTCACCCAGTTCAAGAGTAATCATAACCGCTGGATTTGCTAGTCCGTATTTCTTAAGGTCTGACGGATTTTCATCAATGAAATCTTTGACTCGGCCGGTTGAGAGGCGAGTCAACAAAGATTTGACCTCGCTATCATTGGCTGGTAGATTCACTGGAGCAACGATTCGCCATTTTCCAGCGATTTTCTCGAGGCTGACTTTTCCTTTAGTACGAGAATTGACACTGATTTTGTGCACCTCATCAATGTTGAAGTGCATAATCTTTTTATCGCGCAAGTCGTATAGTTTTTTGTTAGCATAAGTCCAGAGTGATTTATTGGTAGTATAGACCGCATTGTCCTCCGAATTTTTAATAAAAATCAGGTCGCCGGTTGGATTTTCGTCACCGATCAATACTACGGTATGTTTGCCATTTTGGGTAAGGACCTCCACCTTTCCACGCGGTTCTAATAAACCATATAAGCTCAAATCATCAGTCGAGTCGGCAATTTTACGCTCGATAGTGGTGCTCAGGATTAAATCGAGATTAGATTCGATACTTTGGGCGTCGCCCTGGGTCAAAACTGGCGCGGTGATAATCCAATCCGCCCCGTTTTTCTCGCAAATAATATCTCCATAGTTTCCGGAAAGAATCAATTGCTTGACGCTATCTTTGTCGGTCTGGAATAGTTGATTTGCCAGTTTGCTTTTCTTTTCGCGCTTTTCGCCGCCTTTTATTTCAAAAAAATAGATAGCCGCGAATAAGACGACAAAAACCCCGAACAAAATTAGGGTTGATCGGCCTTTCTTCATGGTTTATTTCCTCCTGACGTAAACCATAATTGCCACCCCGAAAGCAATCGCTGGCAGAATTATAACAGTTAGCCACATAACTGTTTTGGTCTGCGCGGGAGTCATATCAATCGTACTTATTTCTGGGTTTTTGGGACGAATCGAGATCAGGTCTTCGTCGGCAATAAGCCAGCTGATCATATTCATAAATAAGTCGCCATTGGCTTGATTGTCGAAGTAGGCGTTCGAGGCAAAATCGGAATCACCAACAACTACCAGCCGACCTTCACGCTGGCCGGAGGCGCTCTTAATTGTAGCCGCACAGGCGACTGAAAGTGGACCCTGTAGATCGTTCGGTCCCCTGGAAACGCGACCGGTGCGGTAAACCTCCTCGATATTAGCAACCGCAAAGCTCTGCTGACCGGTCCGGATTAATTCCTCGACCGTTATGTTATCTATATCATCCAACTCCAGCGGACTAACGGTTCTGGCCATTGGGAAGAAGGTCATCACATTTTTCATATCTTTTACAATAGGATGGTCGGTATAATCAGTAACGAGCGGAATATCCGGTCCGGCGCCGAAAAGGCGACCGAATCCACTGGCGTCTATAATTAAATTATCGCCGACGTCAATTTTCCACCTTTTCATATAATCACTCAAGCCGGGTGCGGGACGCGGATCCAGCATTATCAGACTACTACCACCGTTCTCGATGAATTTAGTCAGCAGATCAAGTTCTTTTTCGAACAGCGGTTTTTTGGGACCGGCAATTACCAGAACTGATATATCCATCGGAATCGAATCCTTATCAACCAGCATCAGCTCCTCGACGGCGTAATTTTGCTGTTCGATAGCCTGTTTAGCACGCTCAAAGCCATCACGTTCGGTGCTGGCGATAGTGCTTTCACCGTGTCCAGTCAAGAAGGCAACTTTCTTTTTACCTTCACGAGTTACCTTGATAATGGCATTAATGATTGCTTCTTCTGAAAGATTGGGAATAAGTTCTGCTTTATCTTCACAAAGAATCACGAGATTACCGTAATTTTTAACATTATATTGTTTAGCAAGCGCCGGTTTTTCATCTGGATCAACGACTTCCCAATTAATGCGTTTGGAATAATGGCGATATTCACCGAGACGATCATTGATGTAAGATTTATTGGATTTCTTGGCAAAAACGACGATATCAATGTCTTTATCAAGATTTTTAAGAATTTTGCGAGTTTGATCGGAAAGACTAAAAATCTTACTGGCAGTGGTGTCCACGCGCCAGGAATGTCGGGTAAAGAAAAAGTCAACTAATCCTACGATAGCAATAACCAGAATAATTACCAGCACCATATTGCCGCCATAAATTAGCCGCCGGTTTTTCAGCATCGTCCGGATGTCCAATTTAATCAAAGCGAATACGCTGGCGCCAAAACCGAGAACCAATAAAACAATCACTGGCCATGACCAGACATTGACAATGGAATAATAAATTAATCCGCAGGCAATTAAAACCAATCCAATTGATAAAATCCATTTATAAAGTTTCATAACTTAGCCCCTCCATTTGGAAGATTCAATTGACTGATAAGTAAAAAACAACATCAAAAAAGTCAACGAGAGGTAATAAACCAGATGGTTAGTGTCAAAGACCCCTTTTGAAAAATCATCAAAGTGATTGACGATTGACAAATATTTGAATACTTCACCAAACACTTTACCGGCAAAGTCTCCGGCGAAACCGATTACCCAGAGGAGCATCGTCGCCCCGAAAGTGCCGACTGCGGCGACGATCTGATTTTCGGTCAGCGAGGAAATGAAATTACCGAGAGCAACTAGTACCAGGCCCATCAGTAGAATTCCGATGTAACTAATCAGAATCGGCATAAAGCTGGGGTTGCCCCAAATAAACAGAAAAATCATAAAAAGAAAAGTGACCATCACCATCACGAAATAAAGGGTAAAAGACGCCAGGAATTTTCCGAGGATTAACTGCCAGTTGGTCAAAGGAGAAGTCAGCAAAAGTTCCATAGTCCCGCTTTTTTTCTCCTCCGAAAAACTGCGCATAGTGATCATTGGAATAACAAACAACACGATGACACTCATATTTTGGAAAAACGGTCGGATCATAAAAAGATTGACATTGATCGGGTAACCTTGCCTCTGGAACATTACCGCATAGCTGAATTCCAGAAAACTGGAAAGTAGTATGTAGAAAAAAATGCCGGTAACTATAAGAAACAATCCGATCACAACATAAGCTATAGGCGAGGAAAAATAACCTTTCAGGTCGCGTTTATAAATTGCCAGTAAATTGCCCATTTCAATTGACCTCCTCTTCTTTGGTGGTGAGTTTCAGGAATATATCCTCGAGGCTCAGGCCTTCCGATTTCAGTTCGAACAACCCCCAACCGCGGTTGACCACCAGAGCTGCCAGCTCTTTACGAATATCAGAACCGATCGAGGTTTCCACTCTATAAGTAGCTACATTCTCCCGACTGGTTGGTTGAACCGCCACGGCGGTAACCGATTGATGCTGACTGAAAGCACTCTCGACCTCGTTCACCGGACCTTCGACCTGAAGAATAATGGACTCCGAGCCGCGCAATTGCTTCGTCAAATTGTCAGGTGTGTCAATCTTGACCAATTTACCTTCATTGATAATAGCGACTCGATTGCAAGTCATACTGACTTCCGGCAAAATATGAGTCGAAAGAATAACCGTATGATCATTACCAAGACTCTTGATTATTTCGCGTACCTCGATGATTTGACGTGGGTCGAGACCATTAGTTGGTTCATCAAGAATCAGCACCGGCGGATTATTCAGTAGGGCTTGCGCAAATCCGACTCGCTGTTTGTAGCCTTTGGAGAGTTTACTAATATGATTATCCATAACTTCAACTACCGACAGGCGTTCGGCGACGCGGTCAACTTCAGCGTTGATAGTTTTGGAATTGACACCCTTGATACGGGCAACAAAGCTCAAATAATCACGCACCCGCATATCGGAATAAAGCGGTGGATTTTCCGGTAAATAGCCAATTCGTTTTTTCACTTCCAGACCTTGTTCAAAAACATCATAGCCCGCCACTTTTACCGTTCCGGCGGAAGCCGGCATGAATCCCGTGATAATGCGCATTGTGGTAGTCTTGCCGGCTGCATTCGGTCCCAAAAAGCCGAGGATTTCCCCTTTTTCAACGGTGAAGGAAATGTCATCCACGGCTTTGACCGAACCGTAATGTTTTACCAAATTTTGTACTTCTATCACATCGTCCTCCGTAGAAAATCTTCATATTTGGTGCGTTCAACACAACGGCAAGCTTTTTCCAATACTGCCATTAAATCTTTTTCAGCCGGAATTTGACCGGCATATTTGACAACATCCAGTTCCAAGAAAAGCTTCTTCCACTCAGTGACCAGTGCCGGCTCGATGTCCAGCAATTCAAACGCCTCGCCAATTTCAGCTGTGGTCATTTCCAGTGCTCGAATAAAAAAGCGCCGTTCCAAAAATTCTCGCAGGATTTCCGAAATGCGAAAGTAAAATTCTCGCGTTTCGTCCGGTGTAGTTGGCATTTTCTCTTTCAGAATATTCAGCTGATTCAGAGCAACTATATGGGGCGGATCCAAAAATTTCTCATCAATAACGATCGGCGGATGCGCTTTTTTCCAGCGTATGTAATACCAAATTCCGCCGGCTATTAGCAGGAGCAAAATTATCAGCAAAATAGTCCGAGTCGAAATTGTACGACGCAGTGGAAAAGGTGGTTTAATGTCTTTCAGTTCACGTTTATCCGGAGGTAAAACCGAATAGACCTGCACGGTTTTCGGCTCGGTTTGAAAAATCAGCACGCGGGTGGTATCATCCACCGGACGAGCTTTGATTTCCAGGGCTGGAATTGTAATCTGTCCAGTATCGAAGACGGCAAGGGTCAACAGCCACTCTTGCTCATAAATTTTACCCTTCTGGCGTGGTTGCGAAAGTCGGTTGTCAATTACTTCCAATTGGCCGAGCGTTTCCTCGACTACCGGTAATTCAAAAACCGTCCCAGTCGGATAGCGCAGGTTGATTTTCAAATGCAAGTGATCGCCGATCGTTGCGATGGTAGTATCAAGGCTGGTTTGGATAATAATCCCAGAGTTCTGGGCTGAGGTAAATTGAAATAAAATGAAAACAAAAGTAAATAAGATGAGAAGGTTGAATTTTGAGCGACTTAACTGCATTGAAAAATTGAGTTTCAAATCACCTTAATCTTTGCTCCCGCATCTTAAAAAATTTAACCAGAGGATCAACGTAAGAAGCGGCGGTATCAATTTCGATCAAATCCAAGTTCATACCACGCGCCATATCACGCAGATTTTGACGCTGTTGTTCGACTAAATCGGCATACTGTTCGAGGAATGCGCGGTCGGAAGTGTCCACCCAGACTTCAGTTTCGGTTTCAGCATCTTTCAAATTCAACAAGCCGACCGGCGGTAGTATTTTATCGCGAGCATCCTGGAGATAAATTGCGATAACATCATGTTTTTTGTTCAATACTCTTAAAGGCTTAGCGAAATTTTCGTCATTGAAATCAGAAACCAGAAAGACGATAGCGCGCCGCTTGAGGCCTTTCAGCAGAAACTCCAGTCCGGATTTGATATCGGTGCGAGGTGATTGCGGCTGATAGTAGAGCACTTCCCGAATCACGCGTAAAGTATGTGATTTGCCTTTACGAGGCGGAATGAACTTCTCGACTTGATCGGTGAAGATCAGCAGACCGACTTTATCGTTATTTTTTATTGCTGAGAAAGCTAAAAGCGCACAAATTTCAGCCGCAATTTCGTTCTTGAACTTACCCTGCGAACCGAAAGCGTTCGAGCGCGAGGCATCTACCGCCAGCATAACGTTCAGTTCACGCTCTTCTTCTTGAATTTTTATATAGGGATGAGCATAACGGGCGGTCACATTCCAATCAATGGAACGGAAATCATCGCCATACTGGTATTCACGCACCTCCGAAAATTCCATACCGCGTCCTTTGAAGACCGAATGGTACTCTCCGCTGAAAACATCATTGACAAGGTGTCGAGTGCGTAATTCAATCTGACGAACCTGTTTGAGAATTTCTTTAGGCAGCATAACGAGATAATATTTCGAAAAATAAATTACGGTACTGCGACCGTTTCAATGATACGCCTGATAATTTCCTCGACTGTCACTTCTTCGGCTTCAGCCTCGAAAGTCAGGATAATGCGGTGGCGCATAACATCCCAGATAACCGAGCGAATGTCTTCCGGCGTGACATAACCGCGACCTTCGATAAAAGCCTGCGCTTTACCAGCCATAGCCAAGAAGATCGAGGCGCGCGGCGAAGCCCCGTATTGAATCAAATCAGCGATGTCCGCCAGATTGACCGCCTTCGGGTCGCGTGTCGCAAAAACCAAATCAACGATATATTTATGAATTTTTTCATCGATGTAAATTTCATCAACGGTTTGGCGAGCGCGCCGAATATCTTCCGCCGTAATAACCGGATTAACTGCTGGAATGGGAGCATTGCGCGCCATGCGTTTGACGATGTCAAGCTCCTCATCTTTCTGCGGATAATTAACAATCACTTTGAGCATAAAACGGTCAACCTGCGCCTCGGGCAGAGGATAGGTTCCCTCTTGTTCAATCGGATTTTGCGTTGCCAAAACCATAAATGGGTCGTCCAGTGGGTGACTAGTTTCGCCGATTGTCACCTGGCGTTCCTGCATAGCTTCCAGCAAAGCCGACTGCACTTTAGCGGGCGAGCGGTTAATTTCATCAGCCAATATGATATTGCTAAAAATTGGGCCACGTTTGGTTTCGAAAGTTCCGGTTTTTTGATTATAAATCATCGTCCCGACCAGATCCGCTGGCAAGAGGTCTGGGGTAAACTGAATGCGGCGAAAGTTGACCTGGATAATTTTAGCCAGCGTGCTGACAGCCAATGACTTGGCAAGGCCGGGCACACCTTCAAATAAAATGTGGCCATTGCATAGCAGACCAATCAGCATACGTTCGATCATCTGCTCCTGCCCAACGATCACCTTCGCCATTTCATTTTTTATTTTGGAGATAAAGGCACTTTCCCGTTGAATGCGTTCATTCATTTCCGCCAAATTGAAGGTCATAGTTTTTACTCCGCAGGCTGGTTTTCTTGGGTTATTTTCTGTAATTCCGGAATCTCATCCAGGTCTTTGCCAAGATTTTGCAACTCCCATTCAGCCGAGGGCGCCAGAATATGGTTAGGATACTTTTGCAAGAATGACTTATAATACTTCTCGGCTTGCTTTAAATCTTTAATCTCATTGGCGTAAACATATCCGATCATAAAATGAGCATTAGCCACTTGTTCGGAATTTTTATATTCTAGCATAATTTTTTTATAAATTTTGATTGCCTCGTTTGCATCATTAAGGTTATTTTTATAAACCTCAGCCATCGCAAACATAGCCGGTACTGCCAGACTGTCATCGGGGAAATATTTGATGATTTTTTGGTATTGTTTGATACATCCCGGATAATCAGACTGATTAAAGAGGACGACCGCATTATCCCAATACCCCAAAGCTGTGTCGTCCGGTTTACTACAGTTTATCAGAAATGCAGACATTCCTGTTATCAGCAGTGCAATCAATATTCGACGCATAACCCAATTCCTCCAAAAAAAATCGGTTAATATCAAGAACCTATAAATTAGCAGGTTTCGCACGATAAATTGGCTTTAACGGAACAGCAATTTGAAATGTTCCTCTAACGGTTAGCTTTTGGCAAAATGGATTTTGCCATCTTTAATTTCGACATTGACCGTATCACCGGGCTTAATTTTATCTCCCAGAATTTCAAGGGCAAGTGGATCAAGAACCTGTTTCTGGATAATGCGTTTGATTGGTCGTGCACCGAAGGCTGGATCCCAGCCAGCTTTGGCAATTAGATCACAAGCTTCATCTGACAATTTGACCTGAATTCCACGAGTTTTAACACGTTCTATCAAGCGATTGAATTGCAATCTTACCACTTCACGAATTTCTTTAGGTAAAAGCGGTTTAAAGACGATGATTTCGTCAATTCGGTTCAAAAATTCCGGTTTGAGAATTTGTCGCAGTTGCGATAGGATTGTTTCCTGGATATTGGCATAAATGACATCAATGTTATTCTCGTCTACCTCGCCAGCCTGTCTCATAATCAGGTCTGAGCCTAGGTTTGAGGTCATGATGATTATGCTATTTTTGAAATTAGCGACGTTTCCTTTATTATCGGTTAGGCGGCCGTCTTCCAGAACTTGCAGTAAAATGTTAAAAACGTCGCTATGTGCCTTTTCGATTTCATCCAGCAAGATAACGGAATAGGGTTTGCGACGCACGGCTTCCGTCAGCTGACCGCCTTCTTCGTAGCCGACATAGCCGGGCGGGGCGCCGATTAGACGCGAAACGGAGTGTTTTTCCATATATTCCGACATATCAATGCGAATCATAGCATTTTCATCATTGAAAAGAAATTCAGCCAGTGCTTTAGCCAGTTCGGTTTTACCGACACCAGTCGAGCCGGTAAAAATAAAGGAAGCCAACGGACGGTTTTCGTCTTGCAGACCGGCGCGAGCCCGGCGGACGGCATTACTGACAGCCTTGATCGCTTCATCTTGTCCGACTACTCGTTCATGCAGTTTTTCTTCCATTTTTAAAAGTTTTTCACGTTCGCCTTCAACCAAACGGGAAACCGGAATATGAGTCCACTTGGATACGATTTCAGCAATATCTTCTTCTGTAACTTCTTCTCGCAAAAGTGCCCGTTTGTCTGAGATATTTTTCAGAGTTTCTTTCTCGGCTTCCAATTGTTTATTTAGCTCGACCAGCTCATAATGTTTAAGCTGGGCGGCTCTTTCCCAGTTGCCTTCTCGTTCGGCTTGCTCGGCTTCGAGTTTTTTCGCTTCAATTTGCTTCTTTAGCTCGCTGATGGCAGTAATATGTTTTTTTTCGTTTTGCCAGCGGGCGCGCAGAACGGCGGCTTCGTCTTTCAACTGTGCCAACTCCTGCTGAATTTTTTCGTATCTCTGGCGGGATTCTTCAATATCCTTTTCTTTTGCGAGCGCCCGACTTTCGATCTCCAGCTGGCTAATCTTGCGTTCGACCTCATCCAGTTCGGCTGGCAGAGAATCTATTTCAAGGCGCAGACGGCTGGCGGCTTCATCAATCAAATCAATGGCTTTATCCGGTAGAAAACGATCTGTGATATAACGAGCCGATAATTCAACCGCCGCAACCAGAGCCGCATCGGTAATCCGAATGCCATGGTGATTCTCGTATCTTTCCTTTAAGCCGCGCAGAATGGAAATCGAATCCTCGATCGAAGGTTCATCAATCAAAACCGGCTGAAAACGGCGTTCGAGCGCCTTGTCTTTTTCGATATATTTTCGGTATTCGCTGAAAGTAGTAGCCGCAATACAACGAAGATCACCACGCGCCAGAGCCGGTTTCAACAGGTTGGAGGCATCAACGGCTCCCTCAGCCGCACCGGCTCCTACGATCGTATGAATTTCATCAATGAATAAAATGATCGTTCCCTGGGCTTCGGAAATTTCCCGCATAACTGCTTTTAAGCGATCCTCGAATTCGCCCCGGAACTTGGCTCCGGCTATCAAAGCTCCCATATCCAGCGCCAGAATACGCTTATTTCGGAAACTCTCCGGGACATCCTGGGAAACAATCCTCAAAGCTAAACCTTCGGCGATAGCCGTTTTGCCGACGCCAGCTTCACCAATAAGCACTGGGTTATTCTTAGTGCGGCGCGCCAGCACTTGTAAAACTCGTCGAATTTCCTCCTCGCGTCCAATGACCGGATCAAGTTTACCGCGCCGGGCTAATTCGTTGAGATCGCGGCAATATTTTTTCAATGCTTGATACTTATCTTCCGGAGACTGATCAGTGACAGTTTGAGTACCGCGGACTTCTTTCAGAGCAGTCAGAATAGTTTCATTAGTTATGCCATTTTTCTTCAATAAATTTTTCAATTCGCCTTTAGCAACTTCTGTTATGCCTAATAGAAGATGCTCGGCGCTGAGGTATTCATCCTGAAATTGCTTGGCTTGATCTTCCGCTACCTGCAACATTTTATTGGAGGCATTGCTTAAATAAGATTGACCACTGCCACTGACTTTGGGAAAAGTATTCAGAAGATTTTCAACGCTACGAGTGAAAAGATCGGCATTACCAATTAGTTTGTTCAGGATCAATTGGCCAGTATTTTCTGGTGTGGTCAAAATTGCATATAGAAAATGTTCCGGCTCAATCGCCTGATTGGAAAGCCGCTGAGCGATATTAATGGCATTTTGGACAACTTCTTGAGCTTTTATAGTAAATCTTTCATTTGAATACATTGCATATCCTCCTTAGAATGCATAGGGGATTCCCAACTGGAATCTCCCGGGTTGTTTTTCTTCATTCTTCTTAGGGACTTTAATCGCATAGTCAATCCTAATCGGCCCTAAGGGAGTAGCAAGAGTTAGGCCAAATCCATAATTCCAACGGTATGTCTTAAAAAATTCAGAAAAGTCAGGCTCGCCTGCTAAATTGCCGCCATCCATAAAAATTTCTCCGCCAAGAAGCCAGAACAATGGAAAGCGAACTTCAACGCTGGTCAAACCTTTGAAATTATAACCAGCGGGATCAATATGGTCGGGTTCAAATTTATTATCCGGCCAGGCGCGCAAACTGGTAGCGCCACCAAGATAAAATTTTTCATACTCTGGAGTCGGTTGCCCGGCTTTTAAATGAGCTACAATACCAATTTTTGCCCGATATGCCAGAACGACCGGTCCAAAGACATGGAAATATTGACTGAAAGAAGGTTCAACTTTATAGTAATCGGTTGGCTTACCAGCGACTAAAGCAATTTTGCCGCTTACCGTAAAATATGTCCCATTTTTGGGGAAGAGGAAGTTATCACGGTTATCGCGACGAAAATCTAAGGTAGCTGCCACTTCCTCATTTCTAGTAAAGCCGCTTTGCGAATTGGATTCGATCACCTGCGGCGCTATTCCGGTTTTGAAATATAGACGTCTTTCTGGTTGATAGATCAGGGCAATTTCACCACCATAATTAGTCTGATAGTAGTTTTTTGCCAAATCGAAACTTTGGGTCTCGGCGAATAAAGTAAAGGAATTAGAGGAGCGGAATCCCAGCAGCCAAGGTTCGATCCAGGTAGCCGATCCTGACAGACGAGGCTGAGAAAGTCCCGTTTCAGTATCTATATTAAGCGCTCCTTCCGCTTTCAGGCCCAGGCGGCTGCCACGTCCGCCGATATTACGATTTAGCCATTGACCGGTAGCTTTCAGAGAAGTATAAGGTTCATTACCTTCCTTTAGACCGCGATCCTGACCGAGACCAAAGTCTAAGCCAAGATAATGCATATCCAGTTCACGCACATCGACCATAAGATTAACCTTGTTGTGGACTGTATCAATATCAGCCAGACGAATGTTGACACTTGAGAAAAGACCGGTCTCAAAGATATGCCTTTTTGACAATTCAATCTTCTTCAAAGAGTAAAGGTCGCCCGGTTGTAGTGCTATTTCCCGTCGGATTGGTTCTTCTTTGACTAATTTGTTATTGACAATAGTAACCTGGTTAATATAAATAGGTTCGGACTCATGAATGATCAGATGCAGTCGAATATCATTATTTATTTCCAGTGAATCTGAAATAGTTGTGAAGGGTCGGCCGATATTAGCGTATTCATTAATAATGTTTTTTATGCCATTGCGGATTTGAATCGGATTGTAAGGTGCATTAATTTTATGATCGAGAAGTTTGAGAATTTTTTTCTCGCTGAGGGATTCTGCTCCGTTAATAATTACATCTTTGAGAATATATAGTTGACCCTCATTGATATTAAAAAAAACATCAACACGGTTATTAGAATGGATTACAAATGAATCTTTAACCGAACAGTAAAGATAACCCTGTTTAATGTAAAACGATTCAATGTTGAGACGGTCTAGTTCAAGTAGTTGCCGGGTAAAGCTCTGCTTACGCCAAAAAGTTGTCTCTCTTAGATTAATTTGTTTCTTAAGTTGCTTAGAGGAAAATTGTTGGTTTCCAACCAGGATTATTTTATTTACATAATATTTGGTAGCCTTAAACTCACTTTTGGGAAAAAGCGATTCTACCCATAAAAAAATCAAAGTGATTAAGGTTAAACAATATAACCGAAAATTTCCGCGTAGAATTTTCAATAGCGATACTTGTAACGGTAATTTATACTATATCCACCATCCTGATCATAAGTACCAGCAATTGACATATTACGGTTGATCCGGTATTCCAGTCCAAATTGCTGATTAGGTTCAATCAGAGAAAAAGAACGTTCATATTTTATATATAAATTTGGAGCAATTTTTTGCCCAAGCATTATACTCCACTGATCGAGTTGCTGACTTGAGAATAGATTGCTGTTAGTGCGCAATTCAAAATCATCCAGCCCGCTGATCCGGCTGATATTGCGCTCCAACTGGCGTTCAAACCACATGCTAGCGATACTCGCAGCGCTGGCGGAAAGTTGATCCTGCCCATTGGTTACCGAACCGATACTTTGAGCCCGGGACAGAAATAATAGAATATCGCTCTGGGAATAACTAGTTGATTGAAATTCGATGTTAGGATTGTCTAAATAGCCTGTCAGATAAACGGTCACAACTTCATCTCCTTTAGAGGAAGATGCGGTTGTATCGGCTAGGCCATAAGAAGCCAGATTGACTTGGGCTTCAATATCCAGAGTTGGAATAAGTTCAACTGGATCAAAATTGATAGAGCCTCTTACTATTTCGAATTTCCAACCATAAGCGAAAAATTTGCCACTAAGAATATCAAGTGTACCCGAAAAACGGAACGGTTCATCTCCATTGCGCGTAACCCAGAAATCGCCTTCCAGTTCTCCTTCTAACTGTGAATTTTTTATCTCGAGACTGCCTGGAATAATCAGATGAAAATTCATTATTGAATGAACTTTTGGAGGTTGTTTGTTCACGACAGTTTTCTTCGTACTGGTAAATTCGTTGCGGAAAATAAAATTTTCGACTTCAATATCACCTTCATAAATAACTGTGTCCTGACCAGTTAAAGTAATCATTCCACTCACCAGGCCTTCCTGCTCCGCCAGCAGGGTACGGATATAAATTTCCTTGCCCTTTAGACTTAAATTATATTTTGGTGAAGATAACTTAGTAAAATCAATTGTGCCATTAATTGCTACATTAGGTTGGTCATAATTAATTTTAGGTGGGAATAGAACATCCCATGTGACAGACTTCAGGCGACTTCCAAAGCCGGCTACGCCGCGGGAAGGCTGTGATTTTTGCATGTATCCAGTCAAAGAGACGATTTCAAAAATATTATCCTTTATCAAAGCACTGCCGTCAATTCCAGTAATAGGATTTTCAAGAAGGCTAAGGTAAATGGTAGTTCCCTTGACGGAAACATTTCCGGATAGGACCGGGCGTTCTGGTGTACCCGAAATACTCAGAGCGAGGCTGACATCGCCTTGAACCTCCTGCAGAAAATCTAAATAGGCAGTCATAAACGTCGGCGATGAGGTGTTCATTGAAAAATTAAAACTAAGCGGCGATTCCTTTAAAACCGCAAAATGGGCCGGCACAATACTAATCGCAAAAGGTAAATATCCCCTTCCACGAGTATTACCATATTGATCCGCTAGTGTGGCTTCCGTAATTGAGAAACGCTCATTTTGGTAAATACCTTTAATAGTTAGCTCCTTACCAGTCAGTTTGTCAAAAACCGGGTCACTAACTACCAAATTGCAATTCATTTTTGGATTACCAAGGTAGTGAAAGACGTTCACCTGCCCGTCCATTTTCCCGCTAATATTTAGATTCGGTAAATAATTATTGATAATTTTCAGGTTAAAGCGATTGAAATCTAATGTCAAACCAATTGAATCCTGACTGGCTAAAAATGATCGTATGTTTTTAGCTTTTAGATTACAACTCAAGAAACCGCGTCCCGTAAGAAGTCCATTTTCGCTGTCTTTGACCGAGAGGTTTTCGATCTGGAGCCGATTATTGTCCAGCTGGCCTCGAAGTTGTATGTTTTTAAAAGTTTGGTTAATTAGTTTAGCATCGTCCAGGTTAATTTTATAGACGTAATTTGCCCCTTTCAAGTCTCTTTTATAAGCCACTACGCCTTCGAGTTCTCCTCCGACGCCCTGTGAACCTTTTAAATAGGTATTGATTGGATCAATCGTAAGATTGGCAAATTCGAGTCGGCCGGATTGTAATTCACCTTTAACGACCTGCCCTGAAAGTCTCAAATTCCCTTCATTCAGACGAAATCTGACATCATCAATGTTAATCGTATCCTGTTTCAATGAAAAGGCGAGTGGATCAATATTCTGGAGAACATTACCACCGCGCGAAATTTTGATACTACGTAAATTAAAATCCGTGAATTGAATGATGTAGCCTTTGGCTTCCACATCCAGATTTTCACCGACGGCTTTTAAAGTCTGAATGTTGGTGGTGTCCCCATCCAGGTGGATAATCAACGAAGTTAGAGGTATCTTCTCGGGAATTAAACTAGTCTGGCAGTCGGTGGCTTCGACGAAAATATCGCCGTATTTCCTGGTACGGACATCAACAATACCAAACCGAGCCATACTTTCTTCAAACTTTAGATTTGGGAGGCCAAACTGCTTACCATGAAACCAGCCGCGCAAATCCAAACCAGTCAAAGTTCCGGTCGCTTCCACAAAGCCGTCAACGACTCCAACCAACGTATCAACTTTTAGCACAGAAGCTAACATCTCAGCATTTAAAGCTGAAAAATGAGCACGGGCGTCAATATTATTGCCTTTCAAATCGGCAGAGCCTTCGATTGTCACCTCAGTTTCACCAAGTGAGCAGTATAATGAATCCAAAATGGTCAGCGATCCATCTTTATAGACTAATTCTCCCTGAATCAGATTGAAAGCCAGTGGTGCAATCTTGCTTTCCTGCAAATCTATTTTAACATCAAATTGGTCTACATCCGGAATAGCACCAATCGTTTTAATTTGCACATTGCCTTGCAAATTAGTATTTATTGACGATAAGCCCCACGCATTCACATCTATTCCACTAAAATGCAAATCGGCAATTAAGCTGGAGTCTAAACGACCCGCAACGGTTCCCTGTAGTTGTTCCAAATTACTATTGAAAGTTATTTCTGAAAGGTCAATCTGCTTACCGTTGATATTGCCGGCAATTCGACCATCCTTCAAATCCTGACCGCGCCAATTTCCGGAAAAATCAAGATCAATCTGGATTAATTTATCGGCAGTGGTAACCTTTCCATTCAGATTGAAGCTATCGTCTTTCTGGAAAACCTGACTGAGGGCGGGAAATCTTTCGCCAGGATTGATGTCAATAACATTGATCCTCAACTGGCTGGCGTATGGTTTTTCCAATGAAATTCGGCCATTCAATTTCGCTAGTGTACCACGATTGCTTATTTGGCCATTTTTGATTTCCAATGATTTACCGACCATAGCTATTTCGGTATGCTTAATACCAAAATGCTCGTCTATTTTTTTTAAATAAAACGCGATCGAATTGAGCTGCAGATTAATTGTATCGGCTTTTAGGGACAATGAGCCGTCGAGCGAATCAATGGTCGCTAAAATTTTCTCGGGATAGTGGCTGTCGGCAACGAGGCATTTATTCATTATGATATTTTCTATCTGGAAATTACCAGTAGGAGTTAACGTATCCTTTTTTTCAGGAAGACTGGCTAATAAGGAATCAAGGCTCGCGGGATATGCCAACCTGATAGTGTCGAGACTCAGTTTATTTAGAATATGATTGTGGCCAAGTAATGTTTTCAAATTATAGGTCAAATTGACACCCGACAGTGTGATCAACTCGGTTTGATTGGAATTTGTTATTTTTAATCGGTCAAATTTCAATTGATAGAAAATATTGCCGCTGATTCCTTCGGGCTCAATTTTGAGATTAAAGTTCTGCATTAATTGCCGATTGGCAGAACTAACTAAAATTGTTTTCCATGAATCGGTTTTTAGAATTAAAAACCCAGTCAGGCTGATCAATAAGACCAGCGCAATTATGACTATTATTGATATTTTGATTGTTTTCTTCAATAAAACCTCAACACCGGACAAATTTATCTAAGTGTTTTTAATTCTCCAATATCGTCAGAAACTATCCACAGAACTATTTAATCGGTAATATTACTGGTTGTTCCGTTTAAAAGGATAAGATTAACCAGTAATTGACCGATAGTTGAAAAATTAAATGTCGTCTAAACGAAAATTAAACCAAATCCTGAGCTTTTTCCTGACTCTGGTCACGATACATTTCGTCAATTAGATCAGCATATTTTTCAGATATGACCTTCTTTTTGACTTTCAAAGAGGGAGTCAATTCGCCGGATTCGATCGTGAAATCTTCAGGAATAATACGAAACTTTTTCACTTTTTCGAAGCGGGAAAAGTGAGCAGTTTGTCTTTCAATTTCATTGGCGATCAGAGTAGTCAATTCCGGCCGATGAATAAAATCAGCATAATTATCAAAGGAAAGGTGTTGAGTTTCCGCCCATTTTTTAACTGCATTTTGGTCAAGCGTTACCAAAGCAACAATATAACTGCGCCGATCGCCAAACAACACCGCTTCGGAAATGTAGGGACTTAATTTAATCGCATCCTCGATCGGTTGGGGGGCAACATTCTTGCCTCCGGCCGTGATCAGGATATTCTTTTTACGATCGGTGATGAATAAAAAGCCATCCTCATCGAAATGACCTATATCGCCGGTATGTAAAAAACCATCCTTGTCTAGTATTTCCCGAGTAGCCGCTTCGTCTTTGTAATAGCCCTTCATTACTTGTGGGCCACGAACAAGAATTTCACTATCTTCCGCAATTTTAAATTCAGTTTCCGGAATTGCGACTCCGACCGAACCCAGACGAACCTTATCGGGACCATTCAGAGTTACTACCGGACTGGTTTCGGTCAAACCGTAACCTTCCAGAACTGGCAAACCGGCCGAGAATAAAAACTCGGCAATTTCCTTAGAAAGCGGTGCGCCACCGGAGACAAACCGCTGGATTTTACCACCAGTTGTTTTCTGCAGTTTGTTGAACACCAACTTATCGGCGATTTTGATTTTCCTCTTTTGCCATCCGGTCAAAGGCGTTTTATTAACATAGGAATTCATACGGTTTTTACCAGCTTTCAGTGCCCAGAAAAAAACCTTTTTCGTTATGGCCGAACCGGATTCTACTTGAGACATCACCGTTGCGTAAATCTTTTCGAACAGACGTGGTACACTGACCAGAATCGTCGGCTGAACTTCCGCCATATTTTGAACGACCGTATCAATACTCTCGGCAAAGCCGATGGTGTTGCCCATAAACATAGGCGTATAGTATCCACCCATCCTTTCCAGCACGTGACTAAGCGGTAGAAATGACAGAAAGCGGTCTTCCGGAACCATTTTCATTATTCCGACACAATTGTCAACATCCTTGGCAAAATTTTTATGGGTTAAAAGTGCCCCTTTAGGTGCTCCGGTAGTACCGGAGGTGTAATTGATACAGGCGACGTCCTCGGGTTCGACGGCATTAAGAAGAGCTGGAAAAGCCTCTGGATTTTTGGCATCCAGCTTGCGCCCTATTTCCTGCGCATCGGCAAAAGCTATCGCTTGCGGTAGTTCCGGATCAGGATCATAAATCACAATATGTTCAAATTGGTAACCGGTAACCATAGCCTTTTTTAGCAAGGTGCCATTAGCTACAAATAGAACTCGTGGCTCGGAATGTTTGAATAACTGCCCTATCTGACTACTAACCAGGGTTGGATAAATCGGAACGGATATTGCTCCGATAGATTGATTAGCCATATCGGACATAATCCATTCTTCGCGGTTATCGGACAAAATCGCTACGCGATCGCCTTTGCGAAATCCCCACGAATCCAGCGCCAATGCCACTGCTTTAACAATTTCTCCTAAATCCCGGTATAAAACCGGTCGGTACTGGCCGTCAACTTTGGACAGAAGAGCCGGCTTATCGGGATACTTCTTTACATTCTCAAAAAACCTGTGTGAAATTACTAAAGGATTCATATTTACCTCCAAAATGTGGTTTGAATTTAAGGAATTAATTCCATAAATTCAGCCGGTTTTTATTAATACGATAATTTAAGGAGAGATGGCCGAGCGGCTGAAGGCAGCTGCCTGCTAAGCAGTTGTACTGCCATAAGCGGTACCCAGGGTTCGAATCCCTGTCTCTCCGCAAAATTCAGACAGGATTAACAAGATTTAAATTCGCTTAATTAGCCAAAGAAATCGCTTGGTATATTGGCAACATTCTTTTTGAAGAAAAGCGGGCAGGTAATTTTTAATTGAAGTTTTATTTATGCCTGATTCTGATTCCCTTTTATAAAATAATCATAATCAGGTCATATAGCGTATGCGTATAAGCCGTGATACCGTATCCGCGAAAAATGTAAAGCAGAGATAGAAACAAACCGGCGCCAAAACGCAAAATGAAAGTCCTGAGATTAAAAATCTCACCATATGGGCCAATATAATGAAATATGGCAAAAATCAATGTCGCTCCGATTATTGCCAGCGCAATTGATAAAGCTTCTGGTAGCTTTAGAATGTCTTTTAAGAAAAACAGAAACCCGGTGATTAGAATGACCCGGAAAATGAACTCCTCGTAAACTCCGGCGCCCAGTGCCAGGACGATCATCTCACGTGTGGTTTGACCATTTCCGGACAACATCAGGACGCTGCCAAGCTGAGTCACCACAAAATACATAAATAGCGCATATAAAATGCTTTCCAATGTCATCAGGATAAAAAATCGAGGCTCGAAATTGGGTTTTTTCTTACCTCTAAAATTGAAATGATAGGCGATCATTAAAGCCAGCAATACCACCAATCCAACTACATAAAAGCCATAGACGTTAAAAATGCCGAAAAATTGCCGAAATAAAACGTCCGCTCCATTCCGCAACCCGATAATATCCGAGTGATTGAAAGTAAATATCAAAATTTCGTAGGCAAATAATAACGGCAGAGCAAAAATGATGCTGTAAAAGGGATTTTTAGCATAGTTCCAGTAAGTTTTTAGAATAGACATCTCGATTTAAGGCCGGAATTTTCGAATAGAGAAGCGGGCAAAAATCATAACCAGTGAATCAGTGTTCCATCTTCAGGACGGCGAGAAAAGCTTCTTGCGGCACCTCGACTCGGCCGATTTGCTTCATCCGTTTCTTGCCTTCTTTTTGCTTTTCGAGGAGTTTGCGTTTGCGGGTAATATCGCCGCCGTAACATTTGGCAGTCACATTTTTGCGCAGGGGACCTTTTGATTCCCGGGCAATTACTTTAGAGCCGATGGCAGCTTGGACCACCAATTCGAACATCTGGCGCGGGATTAATTCTTTAAGTTTGGCGCAAAGGTTGCGACCGTGAGCATAAGCTTTGTCGCGATGAACTATAAACGATAACGCATCAACCGGTTCGCCGGAAATCAAAATGTCAACTTTTACCAGGTCACCAGCTCGATAGCCAATTGGTTCGTAATCGAAGGAAGCGTAACCGCGTGAAACTGATTTGAGTTTATCGTAAAAATCGAAAATGATTTCGGCTAAAGGCAATTCGTACTGGATTTGCACTTTCGTAACGTCGAGATATTTAGTGGTTTTGTAAATGCCGCGTTTATCCTGACAAAGTTTTAGCACGCTGCCAAGATAGGTAGTGGGCACGATAATTTCTGCTCGTACGTATGGCTCGCGTAATTCGGCAATTTCGCCCATTTCCGGCATTTTGGTTGGATTATCTATTTCGATAACTTCGCCGGATTTCAATAAAGCCTGATACTCGACGTTGGGCATTGTGGTGATCAAATTCAGATTGAATTCACGTTCCAGACGTTCCTGAACGATTTCCATATGTAATAGTCCCAGATAGCCACAGCGAAAGCCAAAGCCGAGCGCCGTTGAAGTTTCCGGTTCGTAAATCAAACTGGAGTCGTTCAATTTCATTTTTTCCAACGATGAACGCAAATCTTCAAAATCCTCCGCCGCAACCGGGTACATACCGCTGAAAACTACCGGCTTAATAACCCGATAGCCAGGCAAAGGTTCGCTGGCTGGATTGTTTTTCAAGGTAATCGTGTCGCCGACTTTAACATTCGAAATATCTTTGACACCCGCCACTAAATAGCCCACATCACCAGAACTCAATTTCTCAGTTTTATGCCTTTGCATTTTGAAGATGCCGACTTCCGAAACTTCATGACTGGAACTGTTTGCAAAGAAGCGAATCCAATCGCCTGGACGCACCTCACCTTCAAAAACTCGGATATAAGGAATGGCACCACGAAACGAGTCAAAAACCGAGTCAAAAATCAAGGCTCTTAGCGGTTTATTCGATTTAGATTTAGGTGGTGGAATGCGCTTAATGATGGCTTCGAAAATCTCTTCAATTCCGACACCGCTCTTAGCGCTGGTCAGAATTATTTCGCTTTCATCACAGCCGATCAAATCCATAATTTGACGTTTGGCTTCCGGAATCATAGCCCCCGGTAAATCTATCTTATTGATTACCGGTATAATTGCCAGATTGTTTTCGATAGCGAGATAAGCATTGCTGACCGTCTGAGCTTCAACTCCCTGGGAAGCATCTACCAAAAGCAAAGCGCCCTCGCAAGCCGCCAGACTACGCGATACTTCATAGGAAAAGTCCACGTGTCCTGGGGTGTCAATCAAATTTAAAATATAGGTATTCCCATCGGGAGCTTGATAATTCATCTGAATCGGATGACTCTTGATGGTAATGCCACGCTCGCGCTCCAGATCCATATTATCTAGGACTTGATCCTTCATTTCTCGTCGGCTGACGGTACCGGTATATTCGAGCATACGGTCGGCCAGGGTTGATTTACCATGATCAATATGAGCGATAATACAAAAGTTGCGAATATTAAGTTCCACGTCGAGGAATTTACAGTAATTGTAGCCTGATTAACAAAAAATCCTACATAGCTTCTATATATTTTGAGAAATTCCGATTTCTGTAGTAGAGGTGAATTTTATAAATTATTAAAGTTTATTAAAATTTATTATAGGGAGAACTTAAATGGCGCATATAGTAGTTCCAGAAGCCGAAGCACTTCTGGACAAGGAAATCAAAGTCCTCGATCATGGGTTCGTCCGCCTGGTGGACTATATGGGAGGCGACAGTCGGATTGTGCAAAGTGCCCGAGTTTCATACGGCAAGGGGACCAAATCGGTGCGTGAAGACGAAGCGCTGATTGATTACTTGATGCGTCACCAGCATACTTCGCCCTTCGAGCAGGTGGTTTTAACATTTCATTGCAAAATGCCAATCTTCGTGGCCCGACAATGGATTCGCCATCGCGCGGCACGAGTTAATGAGATTTCCGGACGGTATAGCGTAATGGAGGACGAATTTTACCTCCCTGAGGAATCCGCTATTCAATTTCAAAATAAAGATAATCGCCAGGGGCGCGATCCACAGGAAGTCCCTGCGCATCTAAGGCAAAAAGTTCTGGATATTTTAATTAAAGGCCAGCAAGCGGCTTATGACGACTATCAAAAAATGTTGGCTGACGATATTGCCCGAGAACTGGCGCGCATAAATCTGCCGCTTTCGTTATATACTCAATGGTACTGGCAGATTGACCTCCATAATCTTTTTCACTTTCTGGAATTGAGGATGGATGAACACGCCCAATGGGAGATCCAGCAATATGCCAATGTCATTGCCGATATTACGCGGGCAGTTGCACCGTTGGCTTTCAAGGCGTTCGAAACGCATATTATCAACGCGGTACACTTTTCCGGACAGGAAATCCAGGCTTTAGCCGCCAATTTGCGCGGCCAGGAACATAATTTAAATGGTACTCGCAAAAACGAATACGAAGCCAAATTAAGGACAATTATCGGTGATCCAAATAATAAATAATGGTACAGAAGCACCTCAAAAAGTGGGGTAAAAGATGAAAAATGGTTCGCCTTTAGATGTTTTTTAAATCATAAAGGAAAGGCAAGCTATGAAAACATTTGTTTCACCGTTAATTTATAAAATCACCCATCCAATTTCAATCGGTCTAAGGTGCAATTAAAAAGCGCTTGATTACTGCTCACAAATAAGGCAAATTACAAGGGTGGAAAAGGTGAATTGAAAATGGGTGAAATGGCTTTATCTATTGATAGTAAAAGGTTATGAAAAATTTGGAAAACTATTCATTCTATAAATTACCAACCTGCGTAGAGCTTCTATTCGATAAAAATGTAACTCTTTTACCATCTGTTACTGAATTATTTGAACTCGAGTTGGCTTTCCTCGAATATAAAAGCCTTTCAACAAACCAAATTACTGAACGTTCGGCCTATATTCAATCAATCGACGGTAAATTCACGACGCACTATTTAATGTATAACCAAACTTCCAAGGGGCTAATTGACAACCGAACCAACGTCACCAAAAATTATTTCGAAAACGGTACTTTTTCTACTGGTTATGCTACCCATGGACTATTTCCCTATCGCGGAAAATTTCATCCTCAGTTAATCAAGGCTCTTCTTAACATAATCGGAGTAGAAAAAGGCCAGACAATTTTAGAGCCAATGTGCGGAAGTGGTACAGCCAATATCGAAGCCGCATTGATGGGTATTAATTCGTATGCCGTTGATATAAGCCCTTTTTGCCAATTTATGACACAAGCTAAATATGATGCATTACAAATAACGAATAGCTCGCTTTCTCTCCTTATTGAAAATCGCGATAAGCTTTTCAATTTCTTTTCACAAGGAAATATTTTAAAAAAATTGAAGAACATTACTGATAATGAAAAACTTGCCATATATAATTTAGCTTTATTGGCTTACTTGGATTCAATGGGGTATTCAAAACGTGTCATTAAATCGGATCACAGGCAATTGTTCGAAAAAGTTTTAACTAGATATGAAAATACCGTACGAAATTTTATTAATAATTCCTATTTCAAAAAAGTACAACTGGGTAAACTGAATGTATTATCGGATTCGGATGCTTTAGATTTAAAAATCGTGGATAACTCAATAGATGGTGTAATTACATCTCCCCCTTATTCTTTCGCGATTGATTATGCCAAGAATGATGAAGCCCAATTAGAATATCTTGGGTATAATATCGAGAAAATTAAAGGTAAGATGATTGGGTTAATTGGCAAAAATAAAGACGAAAGATTAAATAATTATTTTCGTGATATGAAAAAAGTCTGTTCAGAAATATATAGGGTGCTGAAAAATGACAAATATTTCGTTATGATAATTGGTTCGAATACAAATCAAACCGGCGGGATAAGATTAGAAAAAACTATAATCCAAAATTGTGAAGAGATTGGATTAAAGTTAGTTAAAAGCATCCTAAAGCCAATTAAAGGAATGAGAAATACCATGAAAGACGAGTATTTACTTTTCTTCCAGAAAAATCCAGATAGGAACTAAATATGAAAACAATCGACGAGAAGTATAGAACAGTAATTGAGAATAATACATATTATTATTTTGATGAAGAATTCGAATCAGCCTATGAAAGTCATATTTTTTCTGTCAAGGAATCTATAATACATTTAAAAAACGAGGTCCAGAATAATGGCTGTAAAAAAGAAGTCTTCGAAAATTTTTTAAGGAATAAAAAAGAACTCGGCCTTAAGGCATTACTCGCCATTACAGGATTCTCAAATGAAAGTTTATTAAGGTTGATCACTATTATCAGAATTGTGGACGATAAAGAGCTGAATGATTTTACTTTTATGAATTATTGGATTAATAATAAAAGAACGACCAAAGATAATGAAATTTCGGAATGGAATACCTCCAAAATTGAGCAATTGGTGCGGGAAAATGAATATTTTAGAAAATGTCTGGTCAATATTTTTTATGAAGGTTCGTCAATAGACTTTTTCAAAAGAACCTTACCGCCGTTTGAGTTTCAAAAATTAAGTCTCGAAAAGCTAAATTTTGATATCAATGCAATCATTGATACTCTTGCACGATATAAAGAAAAAGGTTCGAGAGCTGCTAAAGGGAAAAATAACCCAGAAATTCTTATCGAAAGAATTCTAAAGAAACGTAAAATTCCTTTTGAAAAAGGTGATCTCAGCGAACTTATTGAATATGCACCCGAACAAAAGAGAACAATGGATTTTATTATTCCAAATAAACAAAGCCCAAAAATTATAATAGAAAGTACTTTTTTAGTCACAACTTCTTCAGGTCAAGGTGATAAATCGAAAACAGAGATCTCAATTGACTCTTTAATTAAGGAACATTACCCAGATGCTCGCTTTTTAGGCTTTGTTGACGGTATTGGTTGGTATGTTAGAAAAAGGGATTTAAAAAGGATGGTGGGCGCTTATGAAGATGTATTTACCTTTCATCAAGAGGAACTTAATAGATCTGAGAAATTATTATGTGAAGTGATGAAAAATGTTTGAGAAATATTACAATCAGATAATTCAAGGCGATTGTATTGAATTATTCAAAAACATCCCCGATAACAGTGTTGATGTAACTTTCGCAGACCCGCCTTTTAATTTAGGTAAGAAATATAATGGGTATCGGGACAATAAAGAGGTTCAGGCATATTTGGATTGGTGCAAACGGTGGATATTTGAAATGGTTAGAATTACAAAACCTGCGGGTTCTATATTTGTGCACAATATACCCAAGTGGTTAACATACTATGCAAGTTTTTTAAATGAAATTGCTTATTTCAAACATTGGATTGCCTGGGATGCACCAACTGCCCCAATGGGTCAAAGTTTACAACCTTCTCATTATGGTATTTTATATTACGCAAAAGACCTAAAGAAAAATAAGTTTTTCGAAATTCGCTACCCCCATAAACGATGCAGAAAATGCGGGTATCTCTTAAAAGATTATGGCGGCAAAAAGGCTGGTTTACACCCCTTTGGTCCTTTAGTTTCTGATGTGTGGACCGATATTCATCGCCTAAAACATAATAAATATAGAGATGAACATCCCTGTCAGTTACCGGTTCATTTATTAGAAAGAATAATATTAATGTCCTCCGATGAAGGTGACATTGTGCTCGATCCTTTTGTAGGCACAGGGACGACAGCAATTGCGGCTAAACGACTTGGTCGAAAGTATATTGGCTTTGATATAGATGAGAACTATATAACCATTACTCAAAAAAAACTTGTACAGGAAGAATTATGTTCTAAAATCAATGGAATTTGGTTAAGTTTTTTCCTAGGAGAGCCAATCACAATTAGAGATAAAGATTGGGTAGAGTTAACAAAATATTTTGTAATTCCCGATAACATTAAGGAAATAGAATATTCCAAAATAAAGCTCCACCCGAATATTTTTATTCCTGAAACCGTAATTAAGAGTGATCTATCTCTTTTCGAAAACACTGAATCAGAAGAAGAAGTTTATAAACATGATTTATGTAAAGTATGTCAGTCACAAAACATCGGAAAATGACAGTTTTAGATCTGAAAAGCCCTTGTTCCCCCTCCGAAAAAGGCAAATTACAAGGGTGGAAAAGGTGAATTATAATGGGTGAAATGGAAACATTATTTAAAAACCAAAATAATATTCTTTCGCTAAAAGATGCCAGCCGTTGGGCAAGTGATTACTTAAACAAAAAAGTCACCGAATCTAACATCACCTATTTAATTAACTATGGAAAAATAAATAAAACCAGTAATAATGGCTCGATTTACGTTGACATTTCCGAGCTGAAAAACTATTACGACTCGTTCTGGGGTAAGCGTGAAATTAATTGGAAAAATCAGTTAGGAGAGGATTTAAATTGGCATTTGAGTTTTGATTTCTTAAAAGAGGCCGATACCACCAAACACGTTCATCGGCTTCACCCATACAAAGGGAAATTTATTCCCCAACTAGTAGAATATTTTCTTGATGATCATATTGACGAGTTTAAGACAGAAGTTTTTTTTAACAAAGGCGACATAATCCTTGATCCATTCTGCGGAAGTGGAACCACTTTAGTTCAAGCCAATGAATTAGGAATGCACGCTATAGGAGTTGATGTTTCTGCTTTTAATGCCTTGATCAGTAATGTAAAAGTTAAAAAGTATGATTTGTTCTCTCTACAGTCAGAAATTACGAAAATAACACGATCACTCCGGGTTTTTAACTCGAAGAGAAATATTCTGCAGTTTGATGTTGAACTGACTGAAAAACTCAATGAATTTAATAATAGATATTTCCCTTCACCTGAATATAAACAAAAGGTCAGACGTAAAGAAATCAATGAGGATAATTACGGAAAAACTAAATCGGATGAATTTCTACCAATCTACTGGGATTTAGTAAAAAAATATGGCGTCAAATTAAAACAGGATACTGAAAATAATTTCATTGAAAAGTGGTACCTTCAGCCGATTCGAGAAGAAATGGATTTTGTTTTTGAACAAATTAAATTAATCCAGGATTCAGAAATAAAAAAGATAATCAGTGTTATATTCAGTAGAACAATTCGCTCCTGCCGCGCTACGACCCACGCTGATTTAGTGACCTTAATTGAACCGGTAGCAACACCTTATTATTGTGCCAAGCATGGTAAAATATGCAAACCACTTTTTACCATACTTAATTGGTGGGAAAGATATAGTAAGGATACTTTGGTGAGATTGGCAACTTTTAACAAATTAAGAACCAATACCTTCCAATACTGTCTTGTGGGCGATTCAAGAAACATAGATATAATTGAAAAACTACAAAGCAAGAATAAAGAATTGTCGGATTTAGTACAGAGAAAAAAAATAGACGGCATTTTTTCAAGTCCACCATACGTCGGTCTTATCAATTATCATGAACAACATGCCTACGCCTACGATTTATTTGGCTTTGAGAGAAATGACGAATTAGAAATTGGTCCTTTATTTAAAGGGAAAGGAATAGAAGCTCGAGAATCGTACGTTCAGGGTATTACAGATGTATTGATAAATTGTAAGAGATATTTAAAACCCAATTATAGTATTTTTCTTGTGGCTAATGATAAATATAACCTATATCCTATGATTGCCGAAAAATCCGGGATGAAAATCGTCAACTGTTATAAAAGGCCTGTTTTAAATCGTTCGGAAAAAGATAAAGGTGCCTATTCAGAAATTATCTTTCATTTGAAGGACGTTCAATGACAAATGCTAAAATTGAGAAAATTGCTTTTGAGGTAATAAAAACCCTCAAATCCCGCTTTGATACTTTTCCAGAAAATGAAATGGACAATAGAAATGCGCCTTTTCATGAAGCTTTCTTAAATGCTTTTTCCGTTAAATTAGAGGGAAAGGTAAAATCTGTTCCTTTTTTGATAACTCTTAGTAGTTGGTTACATGGGCTAAGTACAACTCTTGGTCAATCATTCTTTGAACGAGTATCACATATTTTATCTAATGGTGAAAAAAGAGAATTCCGGGACCTAATTATAAGTAGTAGGCAAGAAACAGTAATTTCAGATATTATTACTGAACTTAAAAACGGTCAAAGACAGCCTGATGTTTCTTCAGAAGACAATATTCTTAAATATCAAGGTGAAATATTAGATCGCCACATACCAAATTTTACGGCCGATGTTTTCTATGAGACTGATAATGAAATAATTGCTATAGAGTTAAAAACGGTAAAACCGAACAGTGGTGTTTTTAAAGTAGAAAAAGAAAAAATATTACAGGCAAAAACTGGTCTTAGAAATAAATATTTAGGCAAAAAAGTGTCTTATTACTTAGGATTTCCATTTGATCCGACAAGTAAACAACCAACAAAATCAAATAAAGAAAGATATTTCGGATATTCTATAGATTTTAGAAAGTATTTCCATCCACAGGAGATATTACTTGCTGATGAATTATGGAATTTTCTTTCTGGAGAAACAGGAACAATGGAACTGATTCTCTCAATAATCAATTCAATTGCAAAACCTGATTTCATGAATAAATTTGATATAATAAACCAGCCTATTTTACAAATTGCTACCAAAAGTAAAGCAATTTTGCACGATTGGTTTTTGTTTACTGAATTACAAATTATTCAAAATTTTCCCCACTTGAATGATCTTTCAATAAAGGATAAAACTTTAAAGAGAATACTGGCTCAGTGCCCATTCTCACCTGATGGTAAAATCAATACAAATCGTTTGGATATTATCAGACCATTTTTAGAAGGAGGTGAGCAAAATGCGAAGTGATAAAATAATCTATTCAATCAATATTGCGGACGTTCAGACTGTTGCCGAACAGGAATTAGATAGAAAATTAACTCAAGAAGAGTTAAAGTTTATTGCAGATGAAGCTTTATCTACTGACTATTTCGGATGATACGAAGGAATTGTTGAAATTTTTCAGCATCTAAAATTAATGTAACTAAATCTAAGAGGAAAATTATCACTAATAAATCTGAAATCGCACCAGAAATCTTCTCCCGCCTCTCCGCCGCCTATCCGGACGCTCGCTGCGCTTTGAATCATACCAATCCGCGGGAGCTACTAATTGCCACCATTCTATCGGCGCAATGCACCGATAAGCGCGTCAATATGGTAACACCGGCTCTTTTCCAGAAATATCCGACGGCGCAAGCCTTTGCCGATGCTGACCTCGAAGAACTGAAAAACGACATCCGCTCAACCGGCTTTTACAATAACAAAGCCAAAGCCATTAAATCCGCAATGAAATCTGTCGTCGAGAAATTCAACGGCGAAGTCCCCGGAACAATGGAGGAACTCCTGCAACTCGAAGGCGTCGGGCGCAAGACAGCTAATGTGGTTCTCGGCGATGCTTTCGGAGTACCGGCTATCGTTGTTGACACCCACGTCAAGCGTCTGGCGAATCTGCTCGGACTAACGAAAAACAGCAACCCGGAAAAAATCGAACAGGACTTGATGCGCCAATTTCCCCAAGAACAATGGACCAAGCTCGGGCATCTGCTAATCGAACACGGTCGGCAGGTTTGCATCGCCCGACGCCCACAGTGTAGCAAATGCGTTTTGAATGATATTTGTCCCTCGGCTAGAAACAATAAATGAATAATTTATCTCAAGTCTCCGATTCTATTTTCAATAACATCCGAAGTATTTTAGAGGATGCCCGTTCCAGAGCTTACCGATCGGTCAATTTTATCATGGTTGAAGTCTATTGGAATATCGGACGGATTATCGTTGATGAGGAACAAAAAGGTAAAAGAAGGGCGGAATTTGGGAAGCAACTAATTGCCGACCTTTCCAGAAAACTAACGGTCGCATACGGTCGGGGATTTGATCCAAGTAACTTGTGGTATATGCGCAAATTTTATCTCCTATTTCCAATTCTCGACGCAGTGCGTCGAGAATTATCAGATAGTCTTGCTAATGGAGATAGCAAAAGTGTCATAAGATTGGGTAATTCGATCCGCCCAGAATTAACCTGGACTCATTATCGCTTGTTACTAAGAATTGAGAATCACCAGGCGCGTTCCTTCTATTGGAACGAAGCCGCCTACAATGGCTGGAGCACACGTGAATTGGATCAATGGTGAAATTCTAAGTCAAAAAAAATCATTTGAATTAGAGCAAAAATTACAACAATTAAAATCTGAATAAACATTAAACTGAGGTTATATGGAAACTGAAGAAATCATCCGCAATTTACTCGTCAATATTGGTGAAAACCCTAACCGGCCGGAACTGCTGAAAACGCCCGCGCGCGTCGCCAAATTCTGGCAACACGTTTCACAAGGCTATAAAGTGGACGTGCTTGAAATGCTCAAAGAATCACTCGTTTACGAAGATTATAACCAGATGATCATCGTCAAAGACCTGGATTTCTTCAGCCTCTGCGAACATCATCTGGTGCCATTCTTCGGCAAAGCCCACGTCGCTTATATTCCCAATGGTAAAATTATTGGCTTTAGTAAAATTCCACGCGTTGTTACGGCTTTTTCGCAACGGCTCCAGATTCAGGAACGCCTGACTCAGCAGATCGCTGATACCCTCAATGAAGCACTCGAACCAAAAGGTGTGGGCGTCATCATTGAAGCGCGCCATCTTTGCATGCAAATGCGCGGCGTCGAAAAACAAAATTCCAATATCACTACCAGCGTTATGCTCGGTGAACTGCATGATGAACCGCAGGCGCGGGCTGAATTCTTGAAATTGATTAGCCGGTAAAAATCGTAACGAATTACTTAGCGCTTGTTTCATTCATAAGTAAATGAAATTGTACCCCAAATATCATTGCCTCTGGGGTCAGTGAGTGAAATCGTGCCGATATAATGATATAAATAGTGAGGCTCTTCCGTACCGTAATAAAAATAATGAGTTTTGACTAGTGGCTTTAAAAATAAATTGGCGGCATCCATTTGAATCTCATAGCATTGATGCCCGTCAATATTTTTTATTCCTTTGTTTTTAAATATCATTTCGATTTCCATCTTCATTGGGACTATAATCAAACGACAAATATGTCCATTTTCTCCGATTAAATCGAGATTTTGTGACAGATAAACCGGCAGATTAGAGCCATGTAAAAGCAACGGCTGATCATTGATGATATGCTCGCGGAATTCCTCGCCGCTGTTTTTGCAATAGCGGGCAATGTACTGACTCCCTTTTCGCTGAATTTCCTGAATGCGACCATAGCGCGGTTCCTCGGATACGAGGCTAATGAGTTTGTATCCTTTTTCGTCGAAGACCACTTTTTCGTTGAGAAGAATCTTGCCATTCTCGTCATAAAAGTAAGAAGTTTTAGTTACTTTGCCATCATTACGGATGATTTCTCCCCTACAGGTATAGATCTGACCGTTACCCGGGTCAATTTTACCTTGATATTTTTCAACTTCAGCGGCTGGAGATAAAAGGGCGGTAAGAAAAATGAAAATTATTAGAAACGGAGAATAGTACTTCATTCTTTTTATAGGTAATAACTTTTTAAAGCCCAAGAGGGTTGAACTTTCTTTAGGATGTATTGGCCTAATCATCATTTTATAATTTTCTAGTAAAAGTAATTTGTCAAACGAAATAGAAATTATCAAAATCAGTCCCTATAGAGCAAAAATATTTTAAATTGATTTTATAAAATATTCGAGATTACTATATTAAAAGCCAAGTAGACGGTTTATTAAAATGATGAAAAGAGGAAATGATGACTCCTTGGGATTTTACTCTGAATTTCAAAGATATGATTTTAGATTTTACTGCTCTGGGGGCTTTCTTAGTGCTGGGAACGATCGCGCGACGCTACATTCCATTTTTTCAGAAATATTTAGTCCCAAATAATATCATCGGCGGTTTTTTAGGCCTTCTGCTCAGTCAGCAAGTGTTGGGATTGATATACCTCGACGAAAACCGGCTGGGGCAATATGTTTACCATCTCCTGGCGTTAACTTTCATTGTAATTGGTTTAGGAAAATCCAAGACTAAATTCGGAAAAGGACCGGTCAGTAAGTGCTTTACGGAATTGACCTGTTATATTGTCCAGGGAGCGATCGGTCTATTGGTAGTTCTGGCATTAATCTATACCGTTTCTCCCGACTTACCAGCCGCAATGGGTTTATTAGTACCGCTGGGATTCGGTATGGGTCCGGGAATAGCTTATACTATGGGACACAGCTGGGAAAAATTCGGAT